>Ga0210054_1000002_pt1 | contig 1034605 bp, 1018 predicted proteins | sample CryGeymeta201516_FD_185470 | JGI IMG/M metagenome (GOLD analysis project Ga0210054, IMG submission 185470) | Groundwater microbial communities from Crystal Geyser aquifers in Utah, USA - Crystal Geyser metaG 2015-16 (SPAdes) (version 2) | ecosystem: Environmental > Aquatic > Deep subsurface... | reverse complement strand
TGCTCCCCTGCTCTCCCTCACCCCTGCCCCCCCCCTCCCCCCCCCGCGTTCGGGTCCTTCAAGAGGACCCTTGACGGGATAGCGGTGATGGACCGGTGTACATTGGGGTCGCCAACAAAGTTCCGCTGGTGTTAACGGCAATGCAATTTGGCGCGCCCGTGCTAATGTGTTTCGCAGCGTGTTCGCGCTTAGAGGCGCTGCCATAGGCCATCTCAGACCAGCCAACGCTTGTGATGCGGCGAAGCGAAACGCAAAACGATACGGGGGCGTACGCGCGGAAGAGGGCGTGCTCACCAGATTTCAAATTGCGAGGCGAGGGCCGGTATGACCTGACTGGTGACGCATAGAGCGGTACACCATGCTTTCCAGTGAGGCGGGAGTACCTCGCATCCTGCAAGCCTTGGACGCTTGGCGCTGTATCTGGTTATCGCTAAGTCTTGCGAAGACAGGAGGGCGTAAGCGCAAATGGACATTCAAGGCTATCTATCTGAAATTCGCGCGCTCTATGCCAGTGGCCAAACAACCGAACACAGTTTCCGCCCAGCTTTGGCGAAGCTGTTCGCATCGATCGATTTGGCCATTACCGTCATAAATGAGCCGAAGCATATTACTGATGTCGGCGCGCCTGATTTCGTGTTCCAGCGCGGGGATGTCGCCATCGGCTGGTGCGAGGCCAAGGACATCGGCAAGGACGTTCGAAAGTTCGCCGCCAATGACTACAGCAAGGGCCAGAAGGAGCGTTACCGAAAGGGCCTGCCCAATCTGATCTATACCAACGGGCTGGATTTCGAATTCATCCGTGATGGCGAGGCGGTAGATTTTATCACCATTGCCGACCTGATCCCGACCATGCCCGCACGGCCGGACAGCTTTGCGCTCTTGGAAAACCGGCTCCGCGACTTCGCTCACGTCACGCCACTTAGCATCACGTCATCAAAGCGGCTGGCGGAAATGATGGCGGGCAAGGCTGCCATTATCAAGGACATCATGGGCCGCGCATTAGTGGCCGATATGAAGGCAAAGGAGGCAGGTCAGCCAGCTACCGACCTTATCGGACAGTATGAGGCGTTCAAAGCTAACCTGATCCACGACATCAAGGTTGATGAGTTTGCAGACATCTACGCCGAGACGATTGCCTACGGGCTTTTCGCGGCGCGCCTACATGATGACACGCCGGCCACGTTTACACGAGGCGAAGCGCTGGATCTTTTGCCAAAGTCCAACCCGTTCTTGCGCGAGCTGTTTATCTACATCGCGGGGCCGAATCTGGACGAGCGCCTGCGCCGAGTGATCGATGAACTGTGCAACGTCTTTTGCGCCACGAACATGAACCAAGTGCTTCGCCACTTTGGAAAGGTGACTGCCCGGGAAGACCCGTTTCTTCACTTCTACGAAGTATTCCTGGCCGAATACAACCCCGCCAAGCGCAAAGCGCGGGGCGTCTGGTATACGCCTGAGCCGGTCGTCAATTTCATCGTTCGTGCGGTCGACGAAGTGCTGAAATCTGAGTTTGGCTTGGCAGACGGGCTTGCTGATACCAGCCGCATTTCGATTGACTGGGACACGGGCCAAACGGACAAGAAAGGCAAGCCTGCGACCATCAAGAAAGAGGTGCACCGCGTCCAGATTCTCGACCCGGCGACCGGCACCGGCACCTTTCTTGCCGAAGTTGTGAAGCTCGTTTCTGAGCGGGTGAAGGGCGTCGCGCCTGGCCAATGGTCGAACTATGTCGAGCAAGACCTAATCCCACGCATTCACGGCTTCGAATTACTCATGGCAAGTTATGCCATGTGCCACATGAAGCTGGACATGATCCTGACCGGCTTAGGTTACAAGCCATCGGACAAGCCGCCCCGGCTGGGTGTATACCTGACCAACTCGCTGGAGGAAGGCGAGCGCGTGGAACAGACGTTGTTTGGCCTCTCGCGCGCCATCGCAGAGGAAGCGAAGGCGGCCAGCGATATCAAGCGCCAAGCGCCCATAATGGTGGTGATTGGGAATCCGCCCTACTCCGGCCATTCGTCAAACAAGGGCTCGTGGATCGAAGGGCTTATGGCTGACTACAAGGTCAGCCCAGAATTGAAGCGACCGGCCCAAGCGAAGTGGCTTTCCGATGACTACGTAAAGTTTGTTCGCTTCGCTGAACACATGATCGAAAAGAATGGCGAAGGCGTGCTTGGGTTCATCACCAACCACGGCTATCTCGACAACCCCACCTTTATGGATATGCGCCATCACCTGCGCCAAACGTTCGACAGCATTTATGTGCTCGACCTCCACGGCAACGCCAAGAAAAAGGAGATCAGCCCGGACGGTTCGCCGGACAAGAACGTTTTCGACATTCAGCAGGGCGTGGCCATCATTATTGCGGTCAAGCGCGGAGGGGCTGCGATGGCCAAAAAACCCGCCAAAGTCTTCCACGGGGAACTCTGGGGCGCGCGAGAATCAAAATATGCGATGCTTTGGGAGGGAAGCCACGGCGCATTGATGCCTGAAAATGTATCGCCTGAAGCCACCCCATGGCGCTTCAAGCCTACGAACAAGGTGCTAGAGGCGGCATACCAAGTTGGATTTTCGGTTGCCGAGCTCTTTTCTCCCAATGGCCGCCCGGCCCCCGGCATTGTCACCACCCATGACCAGTTCGCAATTTCATGGACCGCCAATGAGGCAGCTGAAAAAGTGGAACTCTTGCTATCGACAAGCACTGAAACAGAAGCCCGACAGCACTTCCGTCTCTGCTCGCAGAGTCAGTGGAATTATGAAGCCGCAAAGGCTGGCCTTGCGGATGGCAGCTGGCGACAGGCGATAATGCCTATGATTTATCGCCCCTTTGATGTTCGCTTCACCGTTTATGACCCGCATGTTGCGGTCCATCGACGCGAACGTGCGATGAATCATTTCTTGGAGTATCCAAACCTTGGGCTGATGACCTCACACCAAGCGATCCAAGGCAATCTTGGTTTCAGTCATGCGGTCGCGGTCGCGCATATTATCGATAATAGAGCTATATTCTCAAACAAGAGCATTTCCCAGATGCTCCCGCTTCTGCTCTATCCAGACGAAGGCACGCTGGACCAAGCCATCCGCGTCAATTTCGATCCGAAATTATACGCGAACATCCGAAAGGCGGCTGGCCTCAGCGGCACACCAACCGTGCACGATGGCACCGATGCCTTTCGCCGAGCCACTGGCGATGCCCGACCCGAGGAGGTCAAGGTGTTCGATTACATCTATGGCGTGCTACATTGCCCGGACTATCGCGAAACCTATGCCGAGTTTCTGAAGATCGACTTCCCACGAGTCCCCTTCCCACCCTCGCCAGACGTGTTCCGCAAGGTAAGCGAGCAAGGCGAGGCGCTGCGCCGTCTGCACCTGATGGAAGATGCTGTCATCGGTGAAACCCCTTTTCCGTTCGAAGGCGATGGTGACAGCATTGTCGAAAAGGCGCGTTTCGAAGGCGGTCGGGTCTGGATCAACAAGGATCAGGGCTTTGCAGGCGTCCCCGCCATCGCATGGGATTTCCCCATCGGCGGCTACCAGCCTGCTCAGAAATGGCTGAAAGATCGCAAGGGCCGCGCCCTGTCATGGGATGACATTCGCCAATATCAAAAAATCATCAAGATCCTCGCCGAAACCGACCGCATTATGCAGGGCATCCAGCTGCCCATTGAAGGGGCACAGTAACGGATGGCCACAACAGTTACTCAAATCAATATTTGGCGGTCCGCCCCAACCGAAACTCAAAATCTCGAGTTCAAGGAGGCCAAAGCGAGTTATGACCGCGAGAAGTTAGCGAGATATTGCATTGCCATAGCTAATGAGGGCGGTGGAACGCTTTTGCTTGGTATTGCCGACAAGCCGCCCCGGCCAGTGGTGGGTAGTGCGGCATTTACCAACCTTGTTGCGACAGCCGATGATCTGTTCATCAGGATTGGTTTTCGCGTCGAAGTTGAAGAGGTAACCCACCCGGATGGCCGCGTTCTGGTGTTCCATATTCCGCCGCGTCCTAAGGGTTCCGCTTACCATCTCGACGGGCAATACCTGATGCGTTCCGGGGAATCGTTGCGGCCTATGTCGCAGGACCGGTTGCGCGCTATCTTTGCCGAAGGCGCACCAGATTGGCTTGAAGAGCCCTCGCTTACCGGGCTGGACGGTCAAGCTGTCGTAGAGCTTCTCGATACCCAATCGTATTTCGAGCTGATGAAATTGCCATACCCCTCCGACCGTGACGGCGTTCTTGATCGGCTGAGCAAAGAGCGACTGATTGATCAACGGAACGACGGCTGGTCAATCCGGCGTCTCGGCGGGTTGTTACTTGCCAAGAAGCTGGAAGCGTTTCCTGACCTTTCTCGCAAAGCTTCGCGGGTTATCGTCTATTCCGGCATTGGCAAAACCGGAACACGCCTCGATCAACTCGGCACTCGTGGCTACGCTGTTGGATTCCAAGGGCTCGTTGATTTCGTTATGGCTCAGCTGCCTCAGAACGAAGTCATCGAAAACGCGCTTCGCAGACAAGTGAAATTGCTGCCGATGGAAAGCGTTCGCGAGCTTATTGCCAACGCGCTGATCCACCAAGACATGACCATGCAGGGTGCCGGTCCCATGGTTGAAATCTATGTAAACCGGCTGGAGGTTTCCAATCCTGGCGAACCCATTGTGCCAGTTGCTCGGTTCATCGATGGCTATCAGTCGCGTAACGAGCGCCTTGCAGATTTTATGCGGCGTATGAGCATCTGTGAGGAGAAAAGCAGTGGCATCGACACTGTTGTTGAACAAGCAGAATTTTATCAGCTTCCCGCCCCCGAGTTCAGGGCTGTGCATAGGCGAACGGTGGCGATTGTCCACGGGCCTCGCTCATTCGCCGATATGGATCGTAATGACCGGATTCGCGCCTGTTGGCAGCATTGCGATTTGCGCTATGTCATGTCTGAGAGGATGACCAACCAAAGTCTGCGTGAGCGTTTCGGATTAACGGAAAACCAGTCTGCAACTGCATCACAGATCATCAATGCGACAATCGAAGCTGGATTAATCAAACCCGATGACGCGGTTGGAGGGTCTAAAAAGTACGCCCGTTACCTACCAAGCTGGGCGTGAGTCATTTTATGGTTAACCCGCCCGGAGGGGTTGCCGATCAAAAAGTGGCGGAAATCCGGGCGTTTCCTATTTTATCTCATTCCTGCCTTATCAGGCTTTCAGGCATTTTATCCACAAGCCGCATCGGATGGCTCTCCGTGCTGAAAGGCCCGGAAATCTGCCATTTTCTTATTTTACGCCTTTCGCAAGCTTGAGAACAAATAGCGGCCAGGTTCCAATACTCGGCGCCGAAACGGGCTAGCTAGCAAAAGCTTAGAAACCAGCTTCAGCGCTGTCAGGTCTCCTCTGTCTGCTCAGTCCCATATATGGCTCGCAGAATTCATAGGTCTCTCGGCCCTGAGATCATTTAATTCCCGTATTTTCGACGTCGGGTGTAGTGGCTGCCATCGAATTGGAGACAATCCTGATTGCGCTCACAGATCTTGCTGACAAGTTCGCGCAGCTCTTTCTCGTCCTGGGCCTCGTAAAATTCGTTTGCCTTGTCCTTTGTCGTAGGAATTGTCCGGGCGTCGTATTCTTCGAAGACAGACATCAGGCTTTCGATCGGCGTCTGTTGTAAACGCACTTTTTTCTCTGCTTCAGACTGGCGCCTAAGTTCGTCCCGCTCCCGTTTAGCGCGCTTCATTCTGACTCGGTGTTCGGCTTCGCTTGGGTCATATTGTCGCGCCCAGAGAACCGTAATTAGCAAAATCGTGCCGCCCCCCGCCCAAATCCAAATGAAAGCGTCTTCGCCGAAAAAATGGGAAACGACCGCAATAGCCGTGGCAAGTAAGAGGATGCCGAGGATCGCCCCAAAAATGTTGAGCAACCAGCCATGGACGACACCCGCGCCAAACAACAAGATCAGAATAATTAGGATCAACAACGCGACGACCATCGACAGCTCCGTGCTCCGGCCCAGCTGGTGCCGGGTGGTTCACAACGTGCGAGCACGAAGCAGCACGCCTCCCGTATTCGCCGAGAGGCTCTTGTATTCCGGGAGCCGCCCGACTTAGGCGGCTCGTGCTCAGCGCGTCATGCGCATCGCGACAGTTTGTGAAGACTGAGCGCGACGGGTGCGGTTCTAGCGGAGGATCATCTCCCGCACCAGCCGCTTACTTCCGCCACACCTTCATTATTATGGGGGGGGTCTTTGAATTGTTCGGTGGAAACGAAACGCGAAACGACCGGCTCGATAACCCAACCTATGGTTGCAGCTATGTGTGCATTGGAATCCGACACAATGTGAAGTGGCTGATTTCTGCCGGTTCAGCCTTCTGGCGTATTGGAAACCGACACCGCCATAACTGTCAGCCAGAATATCTTGTGCGTCATGTGTCGGAATCCAGTACCGGCAAACGGCCCGCATCTCTGTCCTTGCGGTAGGCTTTCAGAGCACGCATCCCACGCTCCATCCGCTTGTGCGCCCTAGTTCCGGGTTCCGGTTGGCAATCCATAAATGCCATCGATGGACCTTTTCGTTCGGGGCCGGCAAGCCAAGTCAATCGCCAGCATCGAGCGCGGGATTTTTCAGCTGCTTTGACATGAAACGAAGCGCTTTCAGTCATCTCGATAAAGCCAAGCCCCTGCAATTCGTCGAAGGCTGAGCGGACGGCTGTGAGATCGGCCAAGCCCAGCCGCCCCGCTGCGTCACGAATACTGAGGTAGAGGCTCCCGTTGTTCTCGCCATTGTCGAGCATTGTGAGCTCGACCAGCAAAGCACGGGCAGCCGGGCTGAGTGAACGATACGCAGGCGAATTTAGCAAGCGATGGTCCAGCCTGGCAAAACGCGAAGTAGGGTTCCGGCCTTTGTGGTTCGGCTTATTTCCGTTTCGCCTGCGCACGGCAAGACACTCCCATAAGCGGGATCGATCGAGCGACTGGAAGCAGGGCGACCGTTGCCAGCCGCCCCGCTGCCATCGACTTGTCAGTCCGAGGTAACTTCGATGATGGTGACGGTCGATCGCAACACGTAACGGGCATGGCGTCCATCTTCATGCCTCCCCCACAAGGTCACGATGACTAAGCCATGTCGATTCTTCAGTTTGCGCACATGGTCAGAGAGGCGAAGCGACCAAGTTTCGCGCGCAAGAGGTGTGATCCCCGCTTCGCCTGCTTGAACAAGCGCCAAAAGCACCTTCGCAACTTGGCCTGTCACTTCGAACGGCTGGTCATCGGGTCCAATAGCCCTCACGTATCGACGCTTGAATGGGGTTCTAGGCATAGTAACCCCTCTATTGTCCTGAGGCATCGACTTTCCGCCAATCGCCGCCAGAGCCGGTACCACTGCGCTGGAGGCATCCTTCTTCCGATCAAACATCGGACGTCTCCCCTCCTTGCGTTGGCAGGCTAGCGGCCCACGCTTCTGCGTCGGCAAGGGCGATACGAGTTGCGCGGCCGATTTTTTTAATCAGAAGGCGGTTTGCTGCCACCTCGCGATAGAACGCAGAATGGCTAATTCTGTAGCGCTCCTTGAATTCCGCCACAGTCAACATTTGGGTCATGTTTCGAACTCCATGCCCTTGCACCTGCGAGACGCCACAGTGCTTCAGGGCATCAAGTGGATTAGGCAGGAACGTTATGGCGGCTAACAAAATGCGGCTGAAACGCTGAGCCGCAACCATTTCAAGATGTTGTATTCTTGAGACTTTTGTAGAAATTTGCATCAAACGCTAGCCATTTAGAGAACGGTTCGTCACATTCTGGTCGCCATGGCGATCGAGTGAAGTTTGGCCTTGATCCTGACTGACCTTCTCGGCGCGCTTCGCACAATGCGTGATCTCGTTGGTAGCCAAGTTCGATTTGCTCGGTTGCCTCGTGCCAGCCGTACACCGTCCGATCTGATACATCATAGGCGACCGCTACTTCTTTGATCGCGGCCTCCTTAAGCATTTGACCTGTGAGATAATTGACCCACTGGACTGCTCGGAATTGCTCTCTGAGCACAGCATATCTGCTACCACGGGGGTAGCGCCGGGCGGCGGGCTTAAATGGATCTGAGACGTCTCCGTGATCCAGCGATTTCAAGCCGTCTAAGACTGCTAATGAATCCGTCCATGTGAAGGTCTCAATGCCGAGATTCAGCGTGGCGTAAGCATATGGGGCAGCATACTCGGCAACTGCGCTCAAGAAGCGCGAAAAAGCTTGTCTCGAAGTTGGCTCCGAGTGACGGAATGCGATTGCCCGAGCCTCCCCTCCTGCCACTTTGCCAGCGAAGCGACTGGCTTCAATGACAAGCCGCTCAGCATGATGCTGTAATCGATCTGCAAGCTCGACGGACATTTCCGACCCATTGATACATTCGGCGATCTCATTGTTTAAATCGATGAGTTCATCCAAGCGTTTGTGGAGGCGATCCCGTGCTTCGGATGACATTCCATTAGCGATGCTATTTCCACGGTAGCGGGTGCCTCCGGTCACAGCGCCAACTCTCCAAGCGCCTTGATCGCTGCCTCACTGGAAAGATGACCATAGTGGCGCTCGATCATTTCAGCGCTGGTGCCTGAAATCTGCGCGATCGTGAGTAGCGGCAATCCCGCGCTGACAAGGTCCGTGATGGTACTGTGCCGCAAGGTGTAAGCGGTGGCATCGGCTGGTAGCTCGGCTGCTTTAACGGCGGTTGCGATGGGCCGCTTCCAGCTATCCTTGTCCCATGCCTTGCCATTAGCTCGCATGAAGAGCGGTGCGCCCGGCAGCTTATTCTCGGCTTGCTTCGCGAGCAGCTGCGCGGCCTCTTGCGGCAACTGGATTCGGCGCGGTTTCCCGGTCTTGTCCTTTCCAACAGTGAGTTCCGCCGTGCGCTTGTCGAAGTCGCCAGCCGTGAGCGCCGCGAGAGCGCCGGGACGAAGCGGCAAAAGGCACAGGGCGCTGACGAAGGGAGCTGCCCCGGCATCGGTGCTTGCGATCAGTTTCTTGCGCTGCTTGCGGTCTAGATAGAGGGTGCGGCGCCCATTGGCGTTGGGAATCGCTTTCAGGGCTTCCTGCCATGCCGCTTCGCTGTTCGGTGCGCCGGGCGACAGAACCTTTCTCAATGCCGCTCGCAGCACGGCCATATCGCGATTGACGGTAGACGGTGCCCGCTCGCGCTCGACCGGATCGCCCTTCTTGCGTCGGCTCACCAGTGCCGGTTGTGCTTCCAGCCGCTCGCGCCATTCTTTGATGTGACGGCGGCGCAGCTTGCTCAGCTTCACCCGGGCGATCGAGTCTTCATAGACATAGCGCATAAAGCGCTGCTCTGCCTCCGGGCGGTCCTTGGCATACTCGCGGCAGGCATCGGCAACAGTCTCAATCTTGGCGCGAATTTCGCCGCCTGATTCCACAAGCTCGGCAAGCTTCTCGGCCTCCTTCTTGGCTGCTGCGAACATCTCGTTTCCGGGGAGCGTGCCGTAATCTCCAAGCGATTTCACCCGATAGCGGCTGGCATCCTCGTCATAGACGCGGGCAATCCATGTCCCTCTGCCCCCTCGCTTAGATGGCCGGAAGCCTAAGAAGCATCCCGCGCGGAGCCTTTGCCAATGCGGCTCGCGTTGCGCTTTCAACCGTTCCCGGTTGCCGACTTTGCTCAGGTCCAATGCCACCGCCAGTTCCTTAATTCCGCTTGGTATGGAATGAGTATGAAATACATACGGGGATTATTGGAAACAAGCAGAGATAGGAAATCAAGGTATTTCAACGATTTTGAAGTTTCAGTTTGTCTCGCGTTGTCCGGAAACTCTGCACTCCGAAGGCAGAGGCCACAGGTTCGAATCCTGTCGGGTGCACCAACCTACTACGGAAGCACGCACCGGTGCCGGAGTAGCACCGGGCGTGCTTACCGCCTGGATCAGGCTGGCCACAGGCCCACGGACGGTCACGCGCTCCTTCGTCATCACGACCTCGCTGACAAACGCCTGGACGTAATTCTTGCGCAAGGTGGGGTTGTTCGGATCCGTCAGCTTTGCCTTCAGGCCTTTGGCGAAGACAGCAATGGTTTCCGCATCAACGCGATCATGCTTGTTGCCGCACTGCCGATCGAGAATGGCGATTTCATTGTCGAGCGCGCCGCGCCGAGCTTGATGGCCCGCCAGACGCTTCTTGAGATCCTTGTCATTGGGATCGACGAGACCAGCCTCGATCGACTCGAACAGGCGCTGGATTGCCGTATCTGCAGCGGTCCGTTCATTGCGCAACGTGACCATCTCACGCTTGCGCTTGGCATCCGCGCCGGCTGAACGCTCAAGAAGCTGCGCGAGCAGCTTTTCGAGGCGAGCGGGATCGAGCAGCCGCTTTTCCAGCACGCCGACAACGGCATCGTCGACCTGCTGCATGGGCACGTTGTTGCCGCCGCAACTGTTATCCTTTTTCCGGCGGACATTCGAGCAGGAGTAGTAGCGGTATCGGCCTCCCTTGCCTGTCATCAGCATCATCGTGCCGGTGCATTTGGGGTTGCCGCACCGGCCGAGCCCGGAAAGGAGGACGGGGCTCGAATGCGACCGCGCGGGCGTCATCTTAGGGTCGCGAGATTTGAGGATTTTCTGGACGGTGTCGAAGGTCTTTTCCGGTATAATCGCGGGCACGCTCACCTCGATCCATTCCTCGCGCGGGCGCTTCTCTCCGGTGCGACTGTCCTTCACGTTGTAATAGTGACGACCGACGTAGGTTTCGCGGGTCAGGATGGTGTGCACGAGCGCGGGCGTGAAAGCGCGGCCGCGGTAGCTCAGACCCTTCTTATTGAGGTGTCCTGCCAGTTTGGCGATACCCATGGAGGCTTTGCCGCCGGTGCCGATATAGCGGCCATACATATACTCGACTACAGCCGCTTCGGAGGAAAGCACTCGCAGTTTTTTCTTGTGCTTCTTGCCCCTGATCTGAGCGGTGTAGGTCTCGTAGCCCAAGGGCGGAACCGATCCATTCCAGTAGCCATCTCGCGCATTTGCGCGCATTACCTGTGTAACCTGCTCGGCATTGATGTCAGAGGCTGCGGCATCCATCGCGCAGATGATCGCGCGCTGCAAACGCGCGTGTGGGCCCGGCGTGATTTGCTGTGTGGCACTCAGCAGCTCTACCCCGTTCTTCTCGAGCTTGCGGCGATACGCCTCGGTCTCGAAATCGTCCCTGAAGAACCGGCTGAAATTGTAGATATAGACTGCGTGATACGGCCTGGTCTTCGAACAGCTGTCGGCGATCACCCGCTGGAACTCGGGGCGCCGGTCAGAGCGTCCGGAGACACCGCCGTCTACATACCATTCGATGATCACATAACCGAGCCTTTCCGCATCGCGCTCGATGCCCTTTTTCTGCTCGTCCATCGACGTGCCTGCTTCCGCCTGGCGTTTCGTCGAAACCCGGATGTATCCAGCAGCGGGGAGAAGCTCAGTCATGGTCGGGGTCCTCTTGGGCTTGGGGCGAAAGAAGCGCGGCAACCAAGTCCGTCAGCCACAGCAGTTCCTCTTCCAATATAGGCAGTTCGGCGGGCAATTCATCGCGCACGACGAGGCTGTCCCGCGATGAATCACTCGCGGCGCATTTGTCGTTTGAAGATGGATCGCTCCGGCTCATGTCGCCGGTATGGGGCAGCAGGCATATCCGCTACCAACGACCCAAAAACGTCTTTCTAATCATAGCCTTAGGTGCCGAGCTACCCGATTGTCTTTTCGCATCCTACAATTTGTGCAGAACCACGATGCGGGAATAGGTGCCATGAACTGCGAACAGGAACTGATCGAGGACGCGATCAATATTCGAAGAAGGCTGATTGCGATGGAGAAGATGACGGAGAAATCCGACATCGCGAACCGCGCGGCAGACTTGATCGCACTGCAGGACGGGGACAGGTTCCTGTCCGAAATTCAGCTGAGTGCCGGTGAGAGGTCGCTCGGTCGTTGGATCGCCGATACCATCGGTGTGCCGAAATTGGCTTGCCACGAGCCCATGCCTCCGGGCTGCAAACTGCCGCCGCTGATTTTCACGCCGGCGTATCAATTCCATCTGGCCTTGGCCCAGCCCCACGTCTCGCCGCCGGTCTTTCAGCATCTACCGCGGACGGCGAAAGAGATCGAGGAGCATCTGCACCAATGGACGGATAGTGCATTTCAATACAACACGGTGTTCGATGCCGTGGCGGGTGTGAGCATAAATGCAATCGCTGGCTTTCTGGCCTCCATCAGGCGTTCGCATCCTGAGCTATTCCTGATGCTTCTGAGTGAAAATATCGAAGAGGCACTCAGGATTGTGCCAGCGCTCAAATGGCCAAAGGCTCCGGGCCAGATTGCGCAGTGGCGAGCAACCTTTTTCGGCAATGCAAAATGTTCGGTCATTTCGATCTTTCGCGCGCTTCGAATCACAAGGCGCATATTGCGCATTCTTCAGAAGCTGAACGCCGATGACGGGTTCAACCTTGCAGCCATTAAGTATTGCGGCAAGCACATCGCCACCGCCCGCTGCGATCCAGATATGCGCTTGCTTCTCAAACGAACGAGTCTCACCCTTTTCTCGCTGCGCAAGGTCGTCCTGATGGATATCGACCGCCATAAGGACCCGAACCTTGCGCGAGGCGCCTATCGCTTTGGCAAAGCTGCATCCGACACGAGAACGCTGGCCCTGCTTCGCTTTCTTGATGGGCCGGATACGGATTATGTGAAAGTTGCGCTTGGAGACTTCGCCAAGCAGCTCGAGTCGACGCTTCCGGTGGCGGGCAGCCCGCCTGAGGAGTGGCCGGAATCGAGCGATATCGATGTGGAACGCATAGGAGGTCGAGGCGGAACGCGATACGGCTTGCTGGCCAATTACAACGGATTGCTGCCTACCGACCTTGCCGCGCATGGTGCGCTTCGCGTCGATGCAACGTGTGAAGGCAATGCGGAAGATGTGCCGCTCGCCGAGTTCGCCAATGCCCTATTGGTGGCTTCGGGCTACAATGCGAAAGGCGAGGTTTGGATCCGCGCCGAGCATATCAAACGGCAAGCCAAACTTGCCGCGTCCGTCTTTCCTGCGCGGGGGCAGTTCGGCCACACAAGCGGGTTCGCCGAGACCAGCTGGGATGATCTGGAAGGCGATAGCCGTCTCTGGACGTATCTGGCCAAAGAACGCCACAGCGATGATCCCCTCGGGAAGATGTTCTTGCAACTGCGCGAACATTTGCTGGACCAAACTCACGATGTCAAAAAGCTCGACCGCATTGACGATGCAGCCCGGATCGTCTGCCACCTTGCCCATAGCACCGGACTGCTCACCGGCGATCCTGTCTGGCTCCGCCTGCAGGAACGCACCCGGGCAATCCTCGGGGTCACATTGAGTGGGAGGACGCCGACAAAGGACAACATCAAACCCTTCGGTGCGGGACCGAAAACGCTGGCCGAACTTATCGCCACCTTGGGAAGCAGTGGAGCCTCATCAGGTAGTTATCGACCTCATTGACCAGGCGGTTCTCTGGAACCGTTTCCACTTCTGGTCGCCATGTCAATAATCTCGCGGATCTGGCGGACGAAGTCCTTTTTGATTTCGGCAACTTTGAAGTCGTCATCCGAGTCCATTTCGTTACGCATCTGGCAGTTTACATTCCAGCGGTCGACCAACCTATTGAGGAGCTTGCTCTCGGCCGCATCTACAGAAGTGATGGCATCCACTTTTCCGAGGAGCGCGCGCGCATATGGCGCAAAGCTTGCCATCAGTTGATCTGCATCAGCTCGGCTGGAAATTTCGATTTCTTCGCCGGTGGGTTTACGCATGGTGTAGGTTTTCATGATCTGTCCTTCCGCAAACGCAGAACGAGGTGAGCGTCGTTCGCCTCGAGCCAATCAGCAGCCTCGCCGCGATCCATGCCTTCGGGGATTTCAATTTCGAGCAACGCGGCTGTATCCGCGACCAGAAAGCGCTGACCGCGGGTCATTGGCATCTTGCGCCATGCAACACCGCAGTCTGCCTCCGCTGTTTTCCAGCTGGCGCAATCCTCGTCATAGGCGACCTTCCGCGATTCCCACTGAAGTGCCGCGGAAAGCTTTTCAAGGTAGTCGCCGTGCCGCGCAAGGATGGTGACCAACAGCGAGAGGAGCGGAACCGAGCGTCCCTGGGGCAGGTCGTCGGCATATGCGACGAGGTCATCTAGAGTGCCGGAAAGAAGGGCCTTGAAGGCATCGGCATCAGTCGGGCCGAGCCCGGCGTCGAGCAGTGGCCCTGCAAGGCAGGCACTGGCGTAAAGTCGGTTTTTCATGGTCATCGAATTTTCCTTTCGATGGCCAGATTACCGATTCGTCAGATGAGCTTCACGCGACCCAAAAACCTACGCAAGGTATTCGCCGATTGTCGGCTCGCCAACAGGCCTGTCAAACGCCAAAAATGGGCTCCTTGATAACCCGCCAAAACCGTATTCGAGGTTCAGGCGGTCCCCCGTTCACGCATGGTTGCGGGCGAAGCGCAGAGTGTTATCGGTGCGGATGAGCTGGACCGCGCGCCAAGGATCCGAAGCCAGCGCAGTGAGAGGCTTGATGGCGCCGGCGCGTTCCAGGTAGCAGATCGCGCTGTTTGTTGGGCGCGGCTCCCAGCCCAGTTCCTCGGCAACCCGGGCGGTTTCGAATGTTTGACTATCTCCGGTCATCATCCTGTTCGCGAGGACGATGGCGTCCTTGCGTGGGCTGAACGGCATAAAGGCCTCGTCGAAGTCCACAAACAGGGCTGGCTGCGGTGCATAATGCCCCTGCACGTTCATCTCCCGCAAGAAACCGCCATCATGGAGGTCAAGGAGCGCGATACGCAGATCGTCCGTCTCCAGGTCGAGCGCATCCTTGAGACTGTCCAGCGTCACGATAGGATCGACCGGCATCGCGTGCTTGCTAGACTCCACGATATGACTGCCTACGGTAATGGCCGCTGGGGACCAGCCTTCAAGACCTGCGGGCGCGTTCTGGACATAGCGCGGTGCGGCGCCGAGAGCGGGCTTCCGGCTGACCCCATGCAACCGGTCGACCAGCCCCTTGCACTGGGTCTCGTCGGCTGGATCGATCGGCAGGTAGAGCATCGTTTGCAGAAACGGCGAAAGTTTCGCCGGATCGAGATCGATCAGCAACGGAACGAACCGGCTCTGGCCGCCGACCTGGCGAACGAGGCCGACGTCTATCTCCTTCGCCACCCAGTGCTTCGTGATCGACGTCTCGGTCAGCGCGACGACGAAATGTGTCATTGCGCCCAAGCCTTCCTCCATCTTCTCGCGCAAGCTGTCGCCGGGCTCGATCTCCCATTCGTCGAACCAGACCTCGATGCCGCTGGCCATCAGGAATTCGGCGAGAGGCCGTATGCGCGGCTTGTCTTCGCTCGCATGGGCTAAATAGATTTTTGGTTGCCGGGCGCCGTCGGGAGTGTTCATGACTTCAACTTCTCCACGGCCTACTCCCAAGCGCTTTTCGAGCAGCCGCGCAAATGACGGCGAGCCCGTCGTCCGGATGGCAACCGCGCTCTCGGGCAGTCGGTCGATAAACACATCGGCGTAGTTACCCGTTTCGGGATCGACGATCGAAGCGGCAGCGCCGCGTGCCTTCTCCTCCATAGCCTGAATAGCCATGTCCATGGCTTTCATTTCGAGCTCGCGGGCGAAGCGCTTCGCATCGAACGGGCGGCCATTGTGGGTGATCTTCACCATCATGTGTAATCGCGCACATAGCGCTGCAACGCGACAACGTCTTCTTCGGCAAGGATGAATCCCAGCACGGGATATTCATTCTGGATTGGCTTGCGTGTTCGGCCATCGGCAACATACGGCACCAGCAACGCTAGAGCCGGATTGAAGCGGCGACGGGGCCAGCCCGCTGCTTCCTCGAGTTTCTTTGCATGGCCGCCAAGATCGGGCTTCTCGATCAGCATCCGGGCCAGCACAACCGAGTCCTCGACCGGATCGTGACCGGTGATGGCCGCATCGCAGGCGACGAACAGCGGCCAGGTCGTTCGCGCACGTGGCAGACCACGCCCAATCAAGTGCGAGAGTGTGACCAGCCCGTCCGCCTCGAGTTCGGCCAGCGCGATGCCAAGGGACTTGCCGGTCTCGTCAGGGAAGTCGTCGAGCAAGTCGTCTCCAAAATGCCCTGGCAGCCCATCGGTGCAGGCCCGCGCCATGTGCATGCCGAGTCGCTGCGCGAGCTCGCTCAAATGCTCATACATGTTTGCGCCTTTGCGTCCTTGTTCAACTTCCACATCCCAACGTTCCGATCTGTGCCGAATTCGCGCAACTGGGGCAATGAACCCACCTCTCTTTCGCACCGTAAATCCAGATCGGCGTTCCTGTGATCATTCTTACACGATCAAGGCTTGATTGCCTGTGCCGCAAATCACGCGGCCACGATAAGAGAGGCGAGCGTCCGAATTTTTTTGGGTCGCGTGAAGCGGGAAGGGCGAAGTGGCAGAAAGGAGGTGTGGGGGGTCTTAGCGAGAGAAATTGTTTAGCATGCGCCAAACCAAAAGACCCCCCACCCCTCCCTCAGCCGAAGAGCGCAATAGCGCTTTGCAAACCTTTTCGCTCGAGACGAGTGGGGCTCTCGTCGCGCTCTCAATATCGACAATGAAAGAAGCCACAATTCATCGCAGGGACGCCGTATCCGGAACCCGGAGGGAGCGCCGCCGGATGGCTGCGATCCTGCGCAGCGACAAGCTCGACGCGCGGATCAACAAAGCGATCCAGCGCAAGTTCGACAAAGTTGAAAAGCACTCGCCACCGCCAAAAATTCGGGTCCGTGTCGAGAAGCAGAACCGCCGGAAGTTTAAGCGCAAAACGCATCGAATAACACCCAGAGGACGGGTTCAACTGCCCGCCTATGAGGCGCCGATCATCGACCGTCAGGGGCGCCGCGGTATCGTGATGGTCATCGATTACGACGGCGCGAAGAAGCACTCGTTCGGCATCACGGGGCGCCGGATCATCTACATTTCCGATCCCGAGCACTGCGAGATCGACAGGCATGGAAATGCGATCTTCTTCAGCAATATGGGCGAGACCCTGGACGAGATTCTGATGGCAGCCGACCTGGTCGAACTTGCCCAGCGAGAGAGCCGGATCGATGCCAAACTCGATGTAAATATCATCATCCAGTTGCCGCACGACGTCTCGCAAAAGGTGCGCGCTGCGATCTTGAAGGCCGCGGCGTATGAGCTGTTTGGTCGGCACGGACTGCCTTACGCGGCCTCGCTCCACGAACCAGATCCGGATGGCGATCCGCGCAATAATCACGGCCATATCTGCGGTAGCTGGAGGCCGATGACGCGGATCGCTCCCTACTGCTGGGAGATCAGCGAGGACTTCCGCAGCGATCTGGACGGTAAGGAATATTGGCGGCACGCGCGTCGGCGAGTAGCCGAAATCAAGACTGCGGTGATCCAGATGGAAGGCATCGATCGGCACTACACGCATCTTTCGAATGCCGAGCGAGGCCTGCCGCACAAGCCGCAAAAGAAGCTGGACAAACGCAAGACGAGGGCCGCGCGAGCCGGAGAATTTGTCGCCGATGTCGAGGCGAACCGCAGGACGATAGAAGCCAATGTCGCGCTCGAGAAGAAGCTCGACGAGAAGCGCCAGCAGCGCCGGGAGCGGTCGCTGAAGCGCAAGCTGGCGGTGCTCGCCCGCGTCGAGCTGGGAGGAATGCGGAGGGTGGATCTTCACCCGGTCGAGCCTGCAGAATCCAATCTTGCAGCAGCGCATATCCAGCCGGTGGTGACGCCGCAGTCGACCATTGCCACCCCCCATCGGCCCATCGACACCGTGCGCGTGCCTTCTGCCGACGTGCCCACAATTACCGTGATCGATCCGGCACCGTTTCGCGTTGCTGCACATCTGCGGTCCATCGTTCCAGCGATCCCCAACCCGTTGTTGCCGACGGGCCTAAAGCCCGTCTCTTCGGCATCGTCCAGCTTTTCAGCGAGACTGGGCCAAGTCGGGGAAAGTAGCCTAGACACGAGCATCAACGGCATCATCAAGCCAGTTGCCGTTGCATCGAATGCGGACGCGACTGTTCTTCGTCCAGTCGGGCCACCCGCCGAGAAAAGAGGAGGGGGTGAGATCGAACCGGTCATGCCGGCGCCGCCTGTCAGAAACCTTGCCGCAGTGATGCAACCGGTCGAGCACCCCGCGCCTGCGATCACCTATCTGCAACCAATCGCTCTTTCGAAGAACCTCCGTATTGCGCCAACAACTGTCGCGACGGGAAGCCCGGCGCATGGTGCACCGCGTGTCGAACTTGTGCCCGGTCCTACTGATCAAAGCTCCATCGCGAACACCGTCAGACCGGTTTCTCCGCGTAGCTTCAGCTGGCCGGTTCTGACACCGGTGCACCCAGCCTCGCCGCTTGCTGATACCAATCCCAAACCGATATCGCAGCCTGCGATCCGCCCGCCCGTCATTGCAAAAGTGATGGCGAAGATTACGATCGAGCGGCCTGTGTTGCATCCCGTTTCTGCAGTGCCATCGGGAGCGGCGGTGGCCCGTTTGAAGCCGGTCGCGGCGCCCATAGGACGAGCCAATATTGGGCCTGCGCTGAGTCCCGTGCACACGGTATTGCGGTCCGGTCGCGAGGCTGGTCTGGGTCCGGTCACGCCGCCGCGCCAGTTCGGAATACCCGGTATCCGTGCGGTTTCGCCACCGGCAAATACGCTGAAGGTTAGGCCGACCCTGGAGACGGTGGCTGAGCCACGGACCGGGTTGGTAAGTCCGATCCGGCCCGTCGCTCCCGCACCACCGATCGGTATCGATCCGGCGCTCGCCGAAACCATGCGCGCTTTTGGCCATCGGCTTGGCAAGATCGCCGCGTCGCGTTCGCGCGAGCCAGATGCATCTGGAACCGGAAAAGGAGCAGCTCCCGGCAGAGAGGATCGCGTCGATAGCCCAGCCTCGAAGACATCGCCGCACGAGGAGCTGGCACGCGAAGTGGAGGCTGCGCGTGTCTTCATTGGCCGGGTCAGGGACAAGGCCATCCATGTCGGTAGGGACGAGGAGGGCCTAATTCTGCCGCAGCGGATTTACTGGCCAGGAAACGGCCTCACCAAGCGGGGCCTGAGCGACCCGCAGGTGCAGGTCGAACTTGTCCAGATGGAGCAGCGCCAGGCTGCCTACATGAAGCATATTCATCCGAACCTGCGGGACACCGTTACCGCCGAATCGCTTACTAGGGGCAGCCCGGCCATCATCGAAAAATTGCCGGAGGAAGACCGCGCGCAGGCACAGGCCTGGGCGAAGACCGGTGTCTGGTCCAGGCTCATGCAATGGGTTATCGAAGAAGGCGAAGAGCGCAGCCGGCGTGAATTGCGGCGCTGGAGAAAGGCCCGCGCGAAGGCCGATGGATCGCATTTCGTCAGCGCGGCGAGGGCGCAAGCGCAGTGGAACAAGTGGCCAGTAGATCTCTCGCGGGAAGACAGGGAATTGTTGAATAAGGACGCGCTCCAGCACCGCACCAGCCTTGCTGCACAGCAGGCGGCGGCGCGGCAGGGCGGCATCGTCTGACGAAGATAGGCAGAGCCCCTCGGGCCACTGGCCCCTCTCGATCGGCGCACCCATGTCGCCGCAGCGGGAAAAGCCGGACCTCGCGGCCGGTCATGCAAGAACTCTTCGGCCGACGCGGCAGCCGAGGATGGGAAGGGGAAGGAAAAGGACCTCTCCAGCCCGTCCTCGCGTCACAGCCACGAGGAGAATAACCATGGCAAAACCACTATCGTCCGCACTCGGGCAAGGAACGGACGAAAACACCCGTATACTTCATCGCATCACGCCTCTCGCCGAATGGCAGGCACCCGCCACTGCGGGGCCGCCGTATATGACCATCGCGGTGCTGGACCTCGAAACCGAAGGTCTCGATCCGCAATATCACCAGATCTTGGAAATGGCGGTGGCTCTGATCGACATCGATGCCGAGGGGCGGGTTCTGTCTGTCGACGGTCCCTATACCCGGCTGCGCGACCCGGGTCGGCCGATCGAGAAACACATCTCCAAAATCACCGGAATTACCGACGCTATGGTCGCCGGGCAAGCCATGGATAGCGAGAGGATCGCCGCCTTTCTCGGCAGAGCGCAGGCCTGTCTTTCGTTCAACGCCCGCTTCGACAGACAGCATCTCGAGCAACTGGTTCCACAGGTCGGCGAGATGCCTTGGATCTGCGCGATGGCCGATGTGTTATGGCTCGATCTTGGATTTGACGGGCGTGCGCAAGGCTATCTGCTGACGCAGGCTGGCCTGTTCAACCCGGTCCAGCACCGGGCGAGCGACGACGTCGAAAGCTTGGTCAACTTGCTCGCGTGCGAGCTTGCGGATGGCCGCACCGTCATGGGGCATGTTCTTGAAGGAGCCCAGGCGCCAAGCTGGCGCTTCGAGGCCACTGACCTGCCATATCGCTTTCGTCAGGATATCTTTCGACGCGGCTATAGCTGGGCGCACAAGCATAGCCTGCGTCACAAACTCGTCCGCCCGGCCGAGTTCGAGGACGAACGCGCCTGGTATCGCGAGTTGGTGGGGCGGGATCCCTCGATCGTGCCGGTCGACTGGGTGGAGCGATACCGGTCGGACTGGACTTGGAACCCGGTCAAACGGGAAGTGGCAGTTGTGTCCTGGAGGCGGTGATCATGAGCCTCCCGGGTGAGGGAAAAAGCTCCGACCAGAAAGCCGTCAATAGAGAATAAGGAACAAAATTATGAACTTTACCCAAGCTGGTGGGCTCGAAGCCCACCGGGCGAATGCGCTTGCCTTGCGTCTCGAGCTCGGATTGCCGGTCACTGGCACCGGCACATCCGCGATCACCTTCGGGGGGATCGAATGTGCGTCCTGGCCAATTCTGGAAGGCATCGCGCGTAAGGCTGGCGAAGACCGGCAGGATGCCGTCTTTGCCGTCTATGACGGCGAGGATAAATCAATACCGGCCTGGTATTTCCTCGTCTTCCGCATGTTGACCGGGATCGGCGTGGTGAAAGTCATGCCCGCCAGCATTGGCGCTGCCCAGCCGCTGGTGCTCGTCACCCAAGATGGCAGCCGGCAGTTCGACATCGACGAGCGGGGCGTGTTGCGCGAGGGGCGGGTAACGAAGGCGGCAACTCGGCCGCGAGCACGCCAGCGCGCCGCCAACCGAATCGCGCAGACAGCGAGGACGCTCGGTCCCGTCCTCGCATGCGGCGGGTGGGAGGCTACAACCTTCGCTTTTCAATCGGATGGCACTGCCGTCCCGGTCGATGAGGCTGCGGCCTGACCGCCTCTACCGAACCCAGACACACAAGGGCGGCGCTTCCAACGGAGGTGCCGCCCTTTCTCGTTCTACAGCAGGGGACAACTCCCATGACCGACAACTCCAGGCGGCATCCACGCGAACTTTGCTCGCTGGCCATCATCCGCGACCGGAGCGAGTTCAATACGAACTCCGCCATCCGTTCGACCGCGATCTTCACCGTTAGCCGATGCGATGACTTCGGAGCGCAATTCGCCATCGACCACCAGGCCTTCGACAGGTCAGCCACGCGCGCCGAGATCCTTGTCGGGGTCGCCACCCGCATCCCGCCGGGCGCCACCCTTATCGCCCGCGCCTCCCGCATACCGCATCACTATCTCCGGCCTGGCTTTGCCGCTGGCGGACCGCTGGCACCAGCAGACCTGCAGCTGCTGCAGCGGGAGCGAGCGGACCTTCAGATCTGGCCCTTGGAATGCGCCAACCACGCAATGGAGGAGATCGCCGCTGGCTACAGGATCGAGCGTGCCGGTCCCGGTGCAAACATCCTGTCCCGTTCCCGCAAGGCGCCGGATGAAGCGCAATGCCTGTGGCTGGCCCTCCTGTTGTCGCAGTTCGGCAAGCACGAGCGGACCTCGCTCAGCAGCGCCTGGGAAGCGTGGCGCGCCATCGAACGTGCGCGGCCCGTCGGATTCTGATGCCCCTGAACAATGAGAGAATTTGCGTGGATGGTCCACGAAAGGAAAAATGAATGCTCCAGAAATACCTGATCCTCGATACGGAAAGCATATTCGACCCGTATCTGCGCGAAGCCTACGAATGCATCGACCCGGCGTGCGAGAGAGCGCGTATCGGATGTCGCAGTCTCGTCGCAATCACGATGTGGACGGTCGAGATCGACTCTCTCGGCCGTGTCTCCACAGGACCGCTGAAGAGCTGGACCCTGGAAGAAAGCAACGGTGAGGGCCAGCTGGTCGCAAACGCGTTCACCTACATGCGACAGTTCGCCGACCACGTGCTCGTCACTTGGGGCGGGCTCGCAATGGACTGCCAGGTTCTGCAGATGGCTGCGATCTCCGCCGATCTTCAACTGCCTCGTCAACTGGCCGAGGCGCAAGGGCCGCGCTGGCGGGATATGCGGCAGGTCGATCTGGGATTGGCGATGAAGGGCTCGGGCAAAACCTGGCATCATCTGACCGAAGTGTTGCTCAGGTCAGGGGTCCCGGTCGCCTTGCTGCTGGGGAAGGCCGATCCCAACGTCCGGCCGGATAGGATCGATTGGACCCTTCTGCGCCAGCATTGCGAAACCGATGTGCTGCTCACAGCGATGGCGCTGATCGCATGGCTTCGTTTGCAGGGGACTCCTTTCCTGCGAATCCCCGGCGCACACCTTGCGCTACTGGAGGCGTTCCTGCGCGCACGGCCCGCTGGCTTCCGGGCTCCCTTGCTGCGGCGCCTTGCGGACGAACTGCAGCAAGCCGTGGTCGGTGACTTCGACAAAGCCGCCTGACCGCCCTTTCGAAACCTCAACGCCCGCACCGGCGGATCGCCTTCAGGCGGTCCGCCGGCCTGCGGAGGCGCGGATTAGGACGACGACATATGGACGACTGGAACAACTTGAATTCACCTCCAACCGCATCGGCGACGATTGACGGCGTGACCACAATCGACGGCGCGGCTTATGTCCTTCCCACTGCAACGATAGCTGCGGAACCCCTCGAAGCGGATGGGTTCCGCTCAATTGCGGATCGATACGGCGCGCTTACCAGCTATCTCGCGCTGGAAGGCGCATCCGCACTTACCGAAAACATCAATGGCCAGCTTCGCCTGATAGGACGTCTGCGCGCCGCGGCGCCGTGGCTTGAACCGGCCATCGCCATCATCGAACGGCAATTGCGTGTCCAGATTTGGGCAGGGCGACCTTGGGTGGCGTGGCGCCCGCTCTGCCTCGTAGGTCCGCCCGGCACCGGGAAAAGCCATCTGGCGCTTTTGATCGGCTCCATCGCGCGCACCGGCACGATGACACTCGACCTGGGCGGAACATCCGACAGCCGCGCGCTCGAGGGGACCGCACGCGGATGGGTTAATGCGCAGCCCTGCTGGCCAGCGGTAGCGATGGCACAGACGCGATCCGCCAATCCCGTGTTGGTGCTGGAGGAGGTCGACAAGGCCGGCGGCAGTTCGCAAGGTGGCGTTGCGCATTCGGTTCTGCTGACCTTGCTGGAGCGGGAAACCGCACGCAACTACTGGGACAAATGCTTGCTAGCCCAGATTGACCTCAGCCATTGCTGCTGGATCCTCACTGCTAACGACGCCTCACTTCTTCCGCCGATGCTGCGCTCGCGTCTCGATATCGTGCGCATCAATGGACCAGGGGTAGAGCACTTTGATGGCGTGCTAATGTCCTTGCAAGGCGCGATAGCGAAGGGGTGGGGTGTACGACGAGAGATACTGCCTACGCTGCCGCCCCGGGCGTATGTCATCTTACGCGACGGCTTCGAACGCACTCGTTCAGTGCGAACCTTGCGGCGGCACTTGGAAGATGTCCTTGGCGCGATGATCTCCGAGAATAAGCCTCGCTACCATTGAGGGCTCAGCCCTTGAACGACCAACACTGGGGCGCCTTTCTGATCTTCCGGAATTCGGCCGAGAGCGGAAATTCCGCAGTTGGGCGTAAGAATGGCCTAAGCCGACCTCGAGCTGTATCTCTACACCAGGATGAATCAGCCGATCGCCCGCAGACAGGCGGTGAATATCTCTTTCTGCTTGGCGACAGGGAAAGCATCTGCGGCATCGTTCGCGGGGAACCAGCGCGCATCCGCAATCTCTTCGACCTGCAGCACCAGCGACATGTCGCTGTTAATCCGGCATGCGAACATCATCGCATCTTGGCCATCATGGTCGAGACCGCGCTGGGCCTTGTGTTCCTCGGTGTAAACGAAGCGATTGGTCACCGGCAGTTCGGCGATTTCCGCCTCCAGCCCCACACCAAGCTCCTCGGCCAGTTCGCGGCGCATTGCCTCGATTGGCGATTCTCCGTCTTCCACCCCGCCGCCGGCCAACGTCCACTCGCCCTCGCGATAGACATGCGGGCGGACCAGAAGTATCTCGCCGTGCTCGTTGATCACCACTGCGCGCACCTTTCGGCGCAGGCGCAGTCCTTCGCTCTGGATATAGGCTGTCATGGGCGGCACTATGCCGCCGCGAGGTAAAGCCACTGTAAACGGGTCTGCCCGGTCAGCCCTTGGCCGAGGCGCATTCCAGACATTTGACGATGGTGGGGTTAGTCATGAGCCGCGCCTCGGCGATATCATCGCCGCAGGTGATGCAATAGCCGAACTCGCCCTCTTCGATCCGGACGAGCGCAGCGTCGATGGCGAGGCGCTCATTCTTGCGCCGACGTTCCTGCGCAAGCGCCATCGCCTGGACCTGCATCGCGTCGATCCGCGATAAACGCCCGACGCTTTCCTGGTCGAGCGTCACCGGCGCGCGGTCGCCCGAGGAGAGACGATCCTCTTCCTCGAGCTCACCCCGTCGCTTGGTGAGCATGTCGCGGAAACTGAGAGGATCGGTTACCATTTCAGCGGATCGAGGAAAGGTCACAGGCGGTCAGGAGCATTGCGCCTTCGGTGTCCGGTTCCAACAGCCTATCTCCCCTTGCCGCGCTTCCCAACTGTTCGTCAGCGCGAGCTGTTCGGTAATGACTATAGCGATTGATCGTCACAGGGAACTATACTTTTCGGACGCCTAGGCTTTTCGGGCCAGAATAACCTTTCCAGCGTAAGCCAGACCTGCGGTGGCGACGAGGCTCCATACTGCCATCCAGAAGAGCTGCTGAGGCAGATTTATTCCCTGATCGATCAAAGCCCCGGTCAGACCAGGGCCAACAGCTGTCGCGAAAACCATTGCTGCAACAATCACCGCGCGGATAGCGCCCAAATGCCGAATTCCGTAGATCTCCGGCCAAAGCGACCCGAACATTGTCGAAGTTAGCCCGTAGTTCACGCCAAACATGATCATGAAAAGATAGATGCCGGCGATTGAATCGACAAAGGCAGCTGTGAAAGTGGCGCATGCGAGTGGGAGCAAAAAGAAAGGTAGAATTCGGACGGCACCGAAGCGGTCGACGAGGTATCCGCATGCCAGCCCGAACAGAACCGTCGTTCCAGCCATCAGCGGAAAGGCGCCGGCGAAGGCAAGCGCCGGATAATCTCGGAGTTCTGTCAGGTGTGCCTGATGAAAGAAGATCGTGGTTCCGATAAAGGCGGGCGCCAAAACACCTGATAGCAAAATGTAGAATATTGGATCGCGGAGCACTTCGGATCGCGTCCACTGCTTCCCGAAACTGGCAGCTGATTCACGCTCGCCATGCTCCGCTGGGAGCCGGTCAACCCGGATCAATTGATACACCAACGGTAGCGCCACTAAGACAAGCAACGCGGCAGATGCGAGCCACGCCGTTCGCCAGTCAAAGCTGAGCGCTATTGCCGCGAATGCTACCGGCAGGATAGCTTCGCCCAGCTGATGGCCTGGAACGGTCAGCGAAATTGCACGGCCGCGACTTGCATCAAACCATCGACTGATTTCGGTGAGCGCCACGTGGGTCATCATACCTTGGCCGAACAACCGGAGCAGATAGATCGCTACCGCCAGCAGGAACAGATTTGGTGCCACCGCCATCAGCGCACAAGCCGCGGCAAGTGCGGGTATAACGACCAAGATCATCCGGGCACCATTGAACCGATCAATGAATTGACCCAGCCACGGCAGGGTCGCCGCACTCGCTAGAGTGCAACCCATATAGATCAGCCCAAATTCGCCATCGGATAGGGAGAACTCGCCGAGCACGTAAATGCCCGAAAGGCCGATGAAAAACGTCTGCCCGAAAGACGAGAAGAGTGTCAGCAGGAGGCCACCCACCAGCCATCGAGCGTTGCGCTTATAAAAGGTGAGCATGGCCGCGCGGTAGTCTTTCGAATATCTGGTTGTAAACGCATGACCGAAAGCCAGTCGGAACAATCATCCAGTCCCATCCGCGATTATCCATTCTGCAGATTGCCTAACGTAGTTCAAATCGGCACGCCGGTTGCAATTTATGCAATTGCAAATTGGAAAATAGGCTCATAGCCGGCGTTATCTAGCTGGACTCGGCAATTGTCGGGTGGCTCGGCCCGGCGCCTATCCCCGGGATAACCCATCATCGCTCGGATTAGAGTTCGACCCCACCGGTTCCTCGATCCTTTTAGCAGCTTTCTAAGCGCTTCGATGTTGCACCACCATCCGCGACTACATCACATCACTATTGGGCTCCGCTGTCGGGCTTAGTTCGACAAGCCGTCCATTTCGGGCCCACGAAAGGCTCGCGACCGTATTACAGGATTAGTATGCCCAATCTTCAAGCAATTAAACGTGAATGGTTTTCCAATCCGCGACGCGACTTACTCGCCGGGCTCGTAGTGGCCCTCGCGCTGATCCCCGAGGCGATCGGTTTCTCGATCATCGCCGGGGTCGATCCGCGCGTCGGCCTATACGCATCCTTCTCAATCGCAGTGATCATTTCGCTAGTCGGCGGAAGGCCTGGGATGATCTCCGCTGCGACCGCAGCGATTGCAGTGCTGGTGCTGCCGCTGATCCGCGATCATGGAGTGGAATATCTCTTCGCCGCCACTGTGCTGATGGGCGTGATCCAGCTGATCGCGGGCTATCTGCGGCTCCATCTACTGATGCAATATGTCTCGCGCTCGGTGATCACAGGCTTTGTGAATGCGCTGGCAATCTTGATCTTCATCGCGCAGTTGCCCGAACTGATCGGCGTCCCCAACCTGACATATGTGCTGGTCGCAGCTGGCCTCGCGATCATCTATCTGTTGCCTCGGCTGACCAAAGCGATCCCCTCGCCGCTTGTCGCAATTGTGATCCTGACGGCGGTAGTGGCCTACATGGGTTTCGACGTTCGCACGGTGGGCGATATGGGCGAACTGCCATCTTCGTTGCCCGCATGGCTGATCCCCGATGTGCCCTTCACGTTCGAGACGCTGCAGATTATCCTGCCCTATTCGCTGACCATGGCCGCTGTCGGTCTTCTCGAATCGATGATGACGGCACAGATCGTCGACGATCTCACCGACACCGGATCAGACAAACAGCGCGAGATGAAGGGCCAAGGCATCGCCAATTTCTTCACCGGCTTCCTTGGCGGCATGGGAGGCTGCGCGATGATCGGCCAGTCGGTCATCAACGTGAAATCGGGCGGTGAGACACGGCTTTCGACCATGGCGTCGGGTGTATTCCTGCTCTTCATGATCGTGGTGCTCGGTTCGCTTGTGGCACTCATCCCAATGGCGGCGCTGGTCGCGGTGATGATCATGGTCTCGATCGGGACTTTCTCCTGGCGATCGATCACCGACATTCGGGTGCACCCTTGGCAGTCCTCGGTCGTCATGCTCGTGACCGTCGCGATCGTTGTCTACACTCACGATCTGGCGCAGGGCGTGCTCGCGGGCGTGATCCTCTCGGGGCTGTTCTTTGCCAGCAAGGTCAAGCGGCTGTTCACCGTCGCGAGCGAGCTGTCCGAGGATGGCAGGACGCGGACCTACGCGATTGGCGGTCAGGTCTTCTTCGCCTCCTCCGACAGCTTCGTCTCGGCCTTCGACTACAAGGAGGTGCTCGACCGCGTCGTGATCGACGTCAGCCAAGCGCACTTCTGGGACATCTCGGCGGTGGGCACGCTCGACAAGGCGATCCTCAAGTTCCGCCGCGAAGGAACAGAAGTCGAGGTGCTCGGCCTCAACGACGCCAGCGCTGCGATAGTCACTCGCTACGCCATTCACGACAAGCCCGGCGCGGATGCGCAGCTAGGGGCGCACTAAAATGGAAGAGAGAACCATGGAACACGTGCTCGCCACGATCGACGCTTCGACCTACGCCACCAGCGTCTGCCGCTACGCAGCTTGGGCAGCCACCCGGCTGTCGTTGCCCGTGGAGCTGCTCCATGTGGTGCAGAACCAGGACCCGGTCACCGCGCGCAAGGATCTGTCTGGTGCAATCGGGCTCGGCGTCAAAAGCGACCTGTTGGAAGAGCTGGTCCGCCTGTCGCAGGACAGCAGCCGGATCGAGATCGAGAAGGGCCGCGTGCTACTGGCTGCTGGTCAGCAGATGTTGCGCGAGGCGGGCGTCGCAGAAGTGACCACGCTGCACCGCCACGGTCTGGTTGTCGAGACCATCCTCGAGCGCGAAGAGAATGCACGCGTGCTGGTGCTCGGCAAACGCGGGGTCGGTCATGAATCAAAGGGTGACCATATCGGCTCGATGATCGAGCGGGTGGTCCGCGCCAGCGCCAAGCCGGTGCTGGTGGCCTCGCGCGAATATGCCGAGCCCCGGCACATCGTCTTCGCCTATGACGCCAGCCCCGCCGCCGACCGCGCACTTGAGCGGCTCGCCAATTCGCCGCTGTTCACCGGGCTGCCGGTCACCATCGTGATGGCCGAGGCCGGCAGCGATGCCGATCGCGCTAGGCTGGCGAAGGCCGAGTCCGCCTTCGCGCCGGACCATTCGGTGACCACGATCATGGGACGCGGCAAGGCCGACCAGGTGATCCCGGGGATCGTCGCTTCAACCGAGGACGCGTTGGTGCTGATGGGCGCCTACGGCCATTCGCCGATCCGCACCATGATCTTGGGCAGCACGACGACCGAGATGATCCGGACGGTCAAGGTGCCCGTTCTTCTGGTGCGATAAGCGGAGGCGACACGGCCCCATGCCCACCGGAACGATTAAATATGTCGATCAAGTTCGCGGTTTTGCCTTTATCTCGCGGGACGACAAATTACCCAAGGTCTACGTGCAGATCTCAGAGGCGCGCAAGGTCGGCGTGGATGTCCTTGAGAAGGGGCAACGCTGGACATTCGATTTGGAGACGAATGAGGGTGGTCAAGTTTTCGCCGTGAACCTGACCTTCCTCGGATACCGCGACTAGGGCTGTTCGTGCCCGTCGTCTCGCCATTTCAACTCGCTTTCATAAGCAGATCTGCCATTTCATTGTGATACCTATCCGGTGATCAAGCCTCGGGCTTCAAGACTGGCCCCCGGAGGTCCATTAATGACCGCTTTCGGGTTCGTGTTCTTCGCAGGCGAACGGCAGAGATTGGGGCGCTTTGCTGAACGGCCGCTCCGCCCCAACCGGAAATACCGCTCTTGGGCCGTGAGTTGCCAGTCGGCTTTTGGGAATTTATGGGCAATTGTTGCCATTCGATGCCGCACGCAGGTGCGGCTTTTACGAGCACACCGCTGGCTCGAGACCACGGTCCCCTGCTAGGCAGATCTAATGAAAAGAAAAACCCTCACGCAGTTCCTGATTGAGCAGCAGCGGTCGGAGCAGCTGATAGGACCAGAACTTCGACTGTTGGTTGAGCTCGTCGCGCGTGCCTGTAAGAGCATCGGCCACGTCATCAGCAAGGGTGAGCTGGGCGATGTTCTCGGAAGCCTTGAGTCCGAAAACGTTCAGGGAGAGGTCCAGAAAAAGCTGGACGTCATTGCCAATGAGATGTTCCTTGAGGCCAATGAATGGGGAGGCCATCTTGCCGCGCTCGCTTCTGAGGAGATGGAAGCGATCCACCCCGTGCCGAACCGCTATCCCAAGGGCGAATACCTGCTGCTCTACGATCCGATAGACGGGTCGAGCAATGTCGATGTCGACTTGTCGGTAGGCACGATATTTTCTGTGTTGAGAGCACCCGACGATGCATCGGGGCGGGAGATTTGCGAGAAGGATTTCCTCCAACCGGGCAGCCAGCAAGTGGCGGCCGGCTATGCGATCTACGGTCCGCAGACCGTGCTGGTGCTGACGCTGGGTGCGGGGGTGTTTGGGTTCACCCTCGACCGCGAGATGGGGTCATGGATCATGACCCATCCCAACATGCAGGTGCCGAAAGACACAACCGAGTTCGCCGTGAATGCCTCGAACCAGCGTCACTGGGGCGTTCCCATCTGCCGCTATATCGATGACTGTCTGAAGGGCAAATCCGGCCCGCGCGGAGTGGATTTCAACATGCGTTGGACCGCCTCGATGGTGGCCGACGTTCACCGGATCCTCGTCCGAGGCGGAGTGTTCCTATACCCGGCCGATGCCCGCCATACGGCCAACGGCGGAAAGCTTAGGTTGCTGTATGAGGCCAATCCAATGGCAATGCTCATCGAGCAGGCAGGGGGGGCAGCGACGTCCGGAACAATACGCATTCTCGATGTGGAGCCCGGCTCCCTTCATCAGCGCATTGGTGTGATTCTTGGTTCGGCAGATGAAGTCGCGAATATCGTGCACTATCATTGCGCTGCCGAGTTGGAGACATCAGACGCTGATGCAACAGGTCATGGATGACCGCACTTGCATATATAGCGGCAGCTCTGGCTGAGATTGCTGGGTGCTTTGCCTTCTGGGCGTGGCTGCGCATGGACAAGTCGATCTGGTGGCTGGTGCCGGGCGTGTTGTCGCTGGCCCTGTTTGCTTACCTCCTTACGCTGGTGGATGCTGAGCACGCGGGCCGAACCTATGCTGCCTACGGCGGAGTGTATATCGTCTCGGCGCTCATATGGCTTTGGGTGATCGAGGGGATCAAGCCAGATCGTTGGGATTTGGTTGGCGCGAGTATCTGTATCTGCGGTGCTGCGATCATTCTGTTCGGGCCAAGGGCGGCCTAGGCTAACCTTGCCTCCCGGATCGAGTGATCATGGAAGGTGAGCAAGTGCGTGGCTGGTTTCAGTCGATTCGCACGGTTCGGGGCAGGCCCAATTTACGGACCACAGCCTTCGCGCCCCGCGAATGCCCGAGAGCTTCGGAAAGATCCTGAACGGTTTCCAAGCGTTCAACTCGATGGAGCCGAGGGAATTTATCTGAGAACGGGCGATTCTGATGAAGGACATATCGCCCCCCCTTGGTTTTCCATATCTTGACGAACCCCACGTCATGATGGCGCTCATCCACAACGAGTTCGCCATCAAACTCCAGATCGTCTCCGTTCGGGTTTTCGACCAGAACATGCTCCAACATCGCGCTCGCCACTTTCAAATCGGTTATCCGCCCTCACGGTTCTTGCTCGCCATCACGCTGAACGTCTACCCCCACAGCTGTCTACCCCACTATAGTCTGGCAAGATGGAATTCTCCGCCTGCCATTCGGACAAAAGCGACGGAAGAACGTAAAAAATGCAGAAGCAGGCCATGAAATCGATAGGAGCCGTAACCCTGCTGCTCATTGCGACCGGGTGTGATGCCCCGGTCAACGAACCCCAGCTCAACGAGAATGTAGTATCGACGGGCGAAAACAACGGAAGCGAAAAGGCAGCGCTTGCGAAGGCTCCCTCTGTGGAAGAGTTGGAAAGGTTCACGTTATCAAAGCAGGAATATGCCGTTCCGACCTCGCACATCAGATCTATCCGGCGAGGTGGTGCACACTCATTCGTGCGCATCAAACATCCCGATCATCCAATCGAGTTGGTCTTCGATGGCAAGTCGAACGGCTTGACCGACAGCAGTGGTGCACCGCGGATTTTTTCAGTCAATGATAGCGACTATCCGGGTCTCACATACCGTTCCGGGACTGGCGAGACCATTGTGTGTCGAGGAGCAGTCTCGGCCCGCGCGGGATGTGGGACTAAACTGACTCATGGCAGCGCTAGGTGGTCGGTTCTTTTCCCCGTCAGCAAGGTCGAAGAGGCCGCCGAATTGACGGAGCAGGCGCTTGCCGTGCTTGATCGATATTTGGTTGAGAATGAAGCGCCCACGCAAGACGAACCTGCCGATTGATTGAACGGGCAGCGGCAAGTTCGGCCTCTGTCATTGACACGCGGCAGCTCAAAAAATTCTCGGTCTCGTGCGCTATGCCGCCGAAGGCTTCGATAGCTTGGCCGCCAGCACCCAAGGGTCAGCATTCTACCCTTCCGATGCCATTTCAAATTTGAACGTCTGGCCGGGCTGCCGATCGTGGTTGGCAGCACTTTCTTTAGCCTGCCATAGTCCCCTACCAAGGGACATAAGGGATGCTTGCCGAAACACTCTCTCCGGTCATGTCGGATGCCCTGGTCATCCTGGGCGCAGCGGGGATTATCATTCCGCTCTTTGCCCGATTCCGGGTCACACCGATCATCGGTTTTATTCTGGTTGGAGTTCTCGTTGGCCCCTATGGATTGGGCAGTTTCGTCTACGACTACGAGTGGCTGTATTACGTTACCATTAGTGAACCGGAGAGGCTCGAACCCTTCGCCGAGTTCGGGATCATCCTGCTGTTGTTCTCCATCGGTCTGGAGCTATCGTTCGGGCGACTATGGAAGATGCGCAAACTGGTGTTTGGCCTTGGAGCGTTGGAGCTGGTTGTGCTCGCGTCGCTCTTTGCCGCATTCCTCTCGATGATGGGCCAATACTGGACCGGTGCGGTGGCCCTTGGCCTGGCGCTCGCAATGTCATCGACAGCCGTCGTTTTGCCTATTGCCGGCACAAAGAGCCCGGTTGGACAGGCAGCCTTGTCGATGTTGCTGTTCGAAGGCATCGCCTTGGTGCCGATCATCTTCATGCTCGGTGCCATGGCGCCCTACGCCGGTCAGAGTGGGGGTGAGGGACTGGCTGACGCGATCTGGCTCGGCATTCTGGTGGTGGCCGGGATGATGACATTGGGCCGGCTGGTGCTGCCCTATCTTTTCGCACAGGCGGCACGAACCAAGAGCCCGGAGTTGTTCCTTGCTGTCAGCTTGCTGGTTGTCATCAGCGCCAGCCTTGCGACGACCTTTGCGGGGCTCTCCCCTATCGTCGGCGCCCTTCTCGCCGGCCTTCTGATCGCCGAGACGGAATATGCACCAGACGTTGCGGCAATCCTCGAACCGTTTCGGGGACTGGCCCTTGGCATCTTTCTGCTGACCGTCGGGATGACCATCGACCTGCGCATGGTGTGGGCAAATCTGGCCAGCATCGTGATTGCGCTTGGTGCCGTCTTCGCGGTCAAAATCGTGGTCACGATCGTGCTCTTGCGGATGATGGGTGCGCGCAGAAGCACTTCGACCGAGACCGGGATATTGATGGCCAGTCCATCCGAAGACACGCTGATCATCATTGCGGCGGCAAGCGCGGCGATGCTGATCCAGCCGGGCACCGCTCAATTCTGGCAAATTGTCACCGCGATTGGATTGATGCTCACCCCGCTGCTGGCCCTTGTCGGAAAGTTCGCGGCGCGACGGGCGGAGCCACACGCGGATCGGACCATCGGCCCTGCCCCCGAGTCCAACGCGCAAAGGGTGATCATTTTGGGCTGCGGGCGGGTGGGCAGGCTTGTCGCGGACATGTTGGCTGCCCATGGCAAACCCTACATCGCGTTGGATTCTGACCCTGACCTCGTGGAGCGAAGCAAGCGCGACGGATACCCGGCGGTCTTCGGCAACGCCGCGCGCACCGGGATCCTCGAAAAGCTCGGGGTCGAGCGCGCATCAGCGGTTGTCTTTACGATGGACGAGCCCATCCTCACGCAACGCACTATCAAGAAACTCCGCAAGAGTTATCCTGACCTGCCGATAATCGCGCGGGCCCGCGATACCGTCCACGCAGCCGAACTCTACAGGAGTGGAGCGACCACCGCTGTGCCAGAGACCTTGGAAAGCTCCTTGCAGCTTTCTGAAGCCGTGCTCGTCGATCTCGGCGTTCCAATAGGCCCAGTCATCGCCACGATACACGAAGAGCGCGGCGAGTTTCGTAACAGATGCGTAAATCTTGGACCGTGAACACGAAGCGCGCTTAATCCCCCCCCGCACAGTCTTCTCAGCAATCATCAAAAGGCCTCACTCCTCAGTCAGACGCGATCGCCGTCCTATGACCGGTTTCAGGATTCACTTCTGGCGGTCGAAATGGCGACAAATGGGGCGCAAAGCAGACATGTGATGGAAGTCACAATATGTCATGAGTCCGAAATTGGGCCGTCTGCGGACAGGCGGCTTTTGTTGAGCCACGGGCGAAAGCGGACCATACATAAGCGAATTCTTGCCGACGCTGTGCTGGCGAGCAAAACTTCAGAACGAACTACAGTTCACTGATAGTTTGAACCTTCACGACCAAAACACCTGCTGCAACCTTGGCAATTACTCCTGAATTGTGAGATTGTGCGAGATTGTCGTGTAGGCACGAACGGCGATCGTGGTCAGCGATGAACGATACGTCTGAAAGAGGCAAAAAATGAGCGAACCTGATCAGTCGGGACAACACGCAGGATCGATGACAGCCAACGGGCCAAAGGATGCGCTTGTGCAGCTTGCCGCCTTGCTGGCGGCGCTGGCTGGCATGGTCGACGCGATTGGCTTCCTCGCTTTTGGCCATGTATTTTTCGCTTCGCCGGACGCGAGCGCTACCGTCCTGGGCGCAAATTTGCCGGGCAGCATTGATATCGCTTTATTCGCTGGCGCCATGCTGTTCAGCTTCGTTGCGGGTGTCACCCTGATGACGCTTATCGCGAACCGGGCGACGAAATTTAGGCGCACCCTGGTGCTTTCTGGCACGGCATTGGCGCTCGCTCTCGCCTACGTCGCGCTCCAGATCGGTATTTCCTTTGCCCCTGCTGTATTGCTCGCGATGGCGATGGGCGGAGCATTTTGTATTTTCGAGCGCGACGATCCCAATCTGCAAGAAGCCATGTCCCCTTCGGCTCAGATCGTGGGTTTTGGCGAGGCACTGGTCGGCGAGCGCTATGACACCGACCGCCGGCTCACCGGCTTACATGCCTCGTTTTGGTTGGCGTTCCTGCTCGGCGGGGTTGCAGGCACAAGCGCCTGGTTCGCCATCGACGCGCAATCCCTGGCTTTAGCCACCGGGGTAGCGGGAGTGCTCACTCTTTGGACCTTGCTGATCGAGCGGGAACTCACGCCAAAATAGGGGCAATGCAAGAAGTCTCGCAAGAGTTCGCCCGGAAACGATTACAGAGCGTTCCGAGTGGGGCAGCCGGATCGGTGCATATGCCAGCCCGGTCCTAAAGCGATGATTAGGGATTGTTGGATCTCGCCCGTTCAACACGAAATCCATGCATGCCAAACCACCACTGCAAGGCAATGACGGCTCCTTTTGCTGGTTGTAGCAGTGCGATCAGAAGCAAAACGGCGAGCGGAATGATAATCGCCATGAGTGCAGCAATCGAAAGACCTGCATCGCGTGTCAGGGCGATGATGAGTGGCGCCAGAAGGTGCCCGGTTACCAAAATCGAGAGATAGGCCGGGAAGTCATCCGCTTGCTGATGGGTCAGGTCTTGTGAGCAATTCGGGCAGCGGCCAATCGGCTTGAGGAATTGCTTAAAAAGTCGGGCTTCGCCGCAGCGAGGGCATTTCCCACGCAAACCACGCAGTATCGCCGCCCAGCCCGAGGCGGGAAGAACGACATCAACGGTTAGCGATTGTGGCTCGTAGCCCGAAATTGGTTTCCGGTTTTTCCGAGCCCGGTCGAAGGGTGTTGATAGAAAATCAGGCATTCAACGCCCCCGACGGGGCGGCCGCCTGAACGCTGTTGTCGACCTGTGTGGCGAACTGTTCAAAATTGCGACGGAAGCGTTCGGCAAGATCGCTAGCAACCAGATCATATTCCCTGCCATCTGCCCAGGTTGCACGCGGATCAAGGATTTTTGGATCGATATTCTCGACCCTGACAGGAACCTCAAAACCGAAATTAGGATCGATGCGGAACCCGGCATTCTTGAGCGTGCCCGACAGAGCAGCTCGAAGAAGCGCGCGAGTGACCTTGATGGGCATACGTTCGCCTCTGCCATACTGGCCGCCTGTCCAGCCCGTGTTGACCAGCCAGCAGTCGACCCCTCCCTTGGCAATACGCTGGCGCAGTATGTCGCCATAGACGCTGGGATGGCGAGGCATGAAGGGGGCACCAAAGCAGGTCGAGAAAGTCGCTTGAGGCTCGGTCACGCCGAGTTCGGTCCCCGCCACCTTGGCGGTATAACCCGAAAGAAAGTGATACATCGCCTGTTCCGGGGTGAGCTTCGCAATAGGAGGCAGGACCCCAAATGCATCCGCCGTCAGCATGATGATGTTCTTAGCCACCGGCCCCATGTTGTCGTGACTGGCATTTGGGATAAAATTGATCGGATAGGCGCCGCGGCTGTTCTCCGCGAGCGTTGCATCGTCAAAATCAAGGACCCGGGTGTCAGGGTCCATGACCACGTTTTCCAGGATCGTGCCGAACTGCTTCGTGGTGGCGTGGATTTCTGGTTCAGCTTCTTGCGACAAACGGATCATCTTGGCGTAGCAGCCGCCTTCGAAGTTGAAGACGGCAGAATCCGACCAACCATGCTCATCGTCACCGATAAGCGTGCGCGAGGCATCGGCGGACAAGGTGGTCTTCCCGGTGCCCGAAAGGCCGAAGAATATGGCTGTGTCGCCATCGGACCCAATGTTCGCCGAGCAATGCATCGGCATGACCCCTTGCGGTGGCAGCACGTAGTTGAGGACCGTGAATATCGCCTTCTTCATCTCGCCGGCGTAGCGCGTCCCACCTATTAGGATCAGCTTCTCCTCGAAGTCGATGGCGATGACTGTTTCGGAACGGCAGCCATGGCGTTCTGGGTCGGCGCGAAAGCTGGGCAAGTCGATGAGCGTATAATCTGCGGTAAACTGATCGAGCTCGTCGGGTTCCGGCCGCACCAGCATCGTGCGCATAAAGCTGGAATGCCATGCGAGTTCGGTCAGGACCCGAACCCCGATCCGATACTCGGGCTGCGAACCGCCGAAGAGGTCCTGCAAGAAAACATCGTCGCGAGTGACGAGATGCGCCAGGAAATCCTTGCGCAAGTTGGCGAAGGCCTCGCCGGTCATCGGCATGTTGGACGGGCCCCACCAAACTTCGTGGTCCGTCTTATCGTCACGAACGATGAACTTGTCCTGCGCCGAGCGACCGGTGTGCTTGCCGGTTTCGACTACCAACGCCCCATGCTGCGACAAGTGGGCTTCACCGCGTCGCAACGCGAACTCCACCAATCGCGCCGTATCGAGGTTTTCATGCAGACGAGCCTCTGCTTTCGCGAACACTTCGGGCGGGGTGAAGCTATGGGCCATAGGATAAAACGTCTTTCTTGAAGACCGGGTTGGCGAGTGAACGCTGCCTTTACGCTGTCGGCAACGCTCGCAAGTTTGGTTGCGGGAGCACCATATTGATGATGTAGCACTTCCGATTTAAAGTCAAAAGATGATATTTGATGTCTGAAACATCATTAAAGCTGTTCTGTTATTGAATGTGTGATGTTATACGCTACTTATGTCCCACCATCAGGCAGCTTTGAGTGACTCAAATTTCGCGGCCCGAGCGAGCATGGGTCCTGCGGCAGTTGACCAAGTTAACGCGCACCTTCGAACATTCCCGCGCGAGCCAGCCGACTTTCGGGTGGTGCTTACTTTCCATCACACCGATGGGTCATTGTGCGAAGCCCAGCTCACCCAGGATAATGCGACGGGACTTCTCTCGGAAATTGCCCGCGTCATTCACCAGGGCAATGAACCTGGTCACCGCCCTTTGGCCAATGACAAAGCGGAAATGTCATGAACGACAGGACCTTTATCGGCACGAGGCGGCATGCAGGTAAAGAAACTAACCGTGTGATCGTGGGGCCAAGCGAACCTGGCGAACTGAGGAACGAGAAATCGTCTCATCAACATGGCCGCCGCCGTAAATTACACCTGCGCTATCCAGGTCATGTATAAGGCGGACAATAGAAATGAATTCACAAGAGTGTCGTGTTGTCGTTCTTACCAATACCAACCGCCCCCTGCCCCGCAAGAGTGATTTTTTCTTGGCTCGATTAGAGCAGTCAATGCAGGATGCAGAGGACTGCACATTGCCAAGATTACGAGAGCAAGCCATGCGAGCGGCGGCTGCTTGGCGAGAAATGCACGATAGGGCTCGATTATTCGAAGACCGGCAACGTCGCTGATTTCGGTTAGAATGGCTGCGCAACTTGAGGCTGCTCCAGCGCCGATGTCCGCCTAAACCGTCATCCATCACCTATGGATCGAGCATACTATGGCGATAATTCTAATCATTTTGGCGTCAGTAGCGTTGCTGACCCTGTTCATCGTGCTGGTCGTGGCCGGCGGGCGTGCGCACGATCGGCAGAACTCGCGCCGAAAGAACGATCGGTAACTATGCCAAGATCCTAATCTTCATGGGATTGGTCGTATTGCCAAGGCCGTCCGGCATCCAGCACGCGGGCTATCTCGGCCTGCAGGCCTGCCGCCATGAGCGGTGTAAGGATGGCATCGCATTGAGCGCCTTCTTTCGATCGGAAGGCCAGCACGACGCGGAAGCCCCCATCACCCCCTTTCACAGATGCGAAATGAGCATGGGCTCCGGAAATTGCCTGGTCCCGCGCCTCGGCTCTGGTCGGGTCGTGCGGCTCGGGATATATGCGGATTGATGGCATAGGGCGGATATACATCACGATCATTAAGTGGTAAACGTAAGTTCTGATGCCTTATATATCAGGATTTCGATATGATCACATCGCAACAATTGCGTGCAGCGCGCGCCCTACTCGGCTGGGACCAGCGCCAATTGGCAGAAGAATCTGATACGTCAGTCCCTACGATCCAGCGGATGGAGTCATCGGATGGCCAAGTTCGTGGCATCGTCAGGACACTTGATAAAGTCGTCAAGGCACTCGAGTCTGCCGGCATAGAATTGTTAGGCGAAAATGCGCCAAGCGTCGGTCTGGGTCGCGGAGTGCGCCTGCGGGATAATTCCGCTGGCGACAAGGCTGAGAGCGAACCCTCTATTATGTATGACAAGGCTGCTAGCGCCTCCTTGCGGCAATGAACACGGGCTCCTTCACTCCCAAGCTCATTACGGCGCTTCGTGAAGGCTACACATTTGGCGCTTTCCGGGCCGACGCGATTGCCGGTGTCACCGTTGCCATCGTGGCGCTCCCACTCGCCATGGCGCTCGGTATCGCCAGCGGCGCTTCGCCGGACAAGGGTCTCATCACCGCCGTCGTCGCAGGTTTACTGATTTCAGCGCTCGGCGGTTCGCGCGTCCAGGTCGGCGGCCCCACCGGCGCCTTCGTTGTCGTCATCTTCAACGTCATCGCCCAGCACGGCTACGACGGCCTGCTGATCGCAACGCTGCTCGCCGGACTGATTCTCATCGCTGCTGGCGTCTTTCGCCTTGGGCAGTTGATCAAGTTCATTCCGCATCCCGTTGTGACCGGTTTTACGGCGGGCATTGCGGTCATCATCGCGACGACTCAGGTGCAGGATTTCTTCGGACTGGCGATCGCAGATGTTCCGGCGGAGTTTGTTCCGCGATGGCAAGCCTATTTCACCGCAATGTCGAGCGTCAGTTGGGCGACGCTCGGGGTGGGTGTGGCGGCGCTCGCCACCATCATCGTCCTGCGCAGGCTCGCACCCAAATTGCCTGGGTTCCTGATTGCGGTTGTAGTGAGTTCGGTCGCCGTAATCGTGCTTGAGCTGCCGGTCGATACCATTGGTTCGCGCTTCCCCGATATGCCCGCGGGATTGCCGATGCCGTCCTTTCCCGAGATTTCGCTCGTCAAGATCACGGCTGTGCTGCCCGCGGCCTTCACAATCGCTTTCCTCGCCGGGATCGAGGCCCTGCTTTCGGCGGTGGTGGCGGACGGAATGACTGGAACACGGCACCGCTCCAATCAGGAGTTGATCGGCCAGGGTATCGCCAATCTGGGGTCGGCTCTGTTCGGGGGATTGCCAGCGACCGGTGCCATCGCTCGAACAGCAACCAATATCCGAGCCGGTGGCAAAACCCCGGTTGCCGGGATTTTGCATGCCGTCTTCCTGCTACTATTTATCCTGTTCGGCGCTGACCTCATGGCATTCGTGCCCATGGCCGCACTGGCTGCCATCCTTTTCATGGTTGCTTGGGGGATGAGCGAATACGAGCGCTTCCTTGCGCTGCTGCGCATGCCCGGCAGCGATCGGATCGTGCTGCTGCTGACCTTCGGCCTGACCGTGCTCGTCGATCTCACGGTGGCGATCGGCGTCGGCGTGACGCTGGCCTCGCTGCTGTTCATGGCGCGCATGGCCGAGGCGTTCGAGGTCGATACCAGCGGCAGGCAGGATATAGATCTCGATGACGAGGACGCGGATCAGCGCGACTCGCTTCCGGAGGGCGTCGAGGTGTTCCGGGTCAACGGCCCGTTCTTTTTCGGTGTCGCGGGCGAGCTTCTTACTACTCTTCGCAATGTCGGCGCTTCGTCCAGGGTCATCATCCTGCGCATGAAACTCGTCCCTTTGCTCGATGCCAGCGGTCTGCGGGCTCTCGAAGAGTTCGTCGAACAGGCTCACATTGTCGGGGCCAGGGTCATTCTCTCCGGTCTTCGGTCGCAACCGCGATCGATGCTCGAGCAGGTGGAGCTTGGTCGGGGCTCGAGCGAAGTCTTCTACGCCGCCGACTTCGCAACGGCCCAGACACTTGCCGTCGATCTGATCGAACAATCCGAAACGCCGACCCAATGACATTTGCAGCAGGATTGGAGTGTTCGATGAGCGACGATGATTACGTCTATGACGAGGAAACGGGCGAGTGGATGCCTGCCGCGAAATTGGCCGGGCGCAATGCCGCCGCTGACAATGTCGAAGTTCGCGACGCGGTGGGCAATCTCCTGGCCGACGGCGATCAGGTTACGCTGATCAAGGATCTAGAGGTCAAGGGTGCCGGCCAAACGCTCAAGCGGGGAACGCTTATCAAGGCGATCCGGCTAACCGATGATCCTCAGGAGATCGACTGCCGCTACGAAGGCATCAAAGGGCTGGTTCTGCGCGCCGAATTTGTTCGAAAGCGTTCTTGAGAGCCGCAACCGCGCGCGCGATGACCAGCCCGCGTCCCGGCAGCAAGTCGGCTTGAAAATGGGCCGTTGGCTGCCTGCTATTTACTCGACGTTACAGGCGTTCTCGGGATCGACAAGGGCCCAGCTTTCGCCGGCCAGTTCGAGCTCGGCATTGTGACGGCGGTATTCGTCTTCACCCAGTCCAAAATCACAGGTGAAGCCGGGCTCGCCTAAACCTTTGGATTTGCACAGTGCCTTTCCGACCGGCTCGGCCTCGAGGCAAGCTTCCGCCCAAGCGGCAGCGAATTCTTCGCGATGCGGCGGAGGATGCGCCTCGGTCACATCGGCTGGCACGACACTTTCGGCCTGCTCTGGCTCAGGTAGCGCTTCGTCCTGCGAGCCACAGGCGCCAAGAGCCAGTATAGCCGCGACGGGAATAAAAATTTTCATCGTTTCATCGGTCTCCCGGGTGACCCTTGGATATATCGCAAAGTGATGGTTGACCAGCGCCATGAGCTAGATGCATTGCCCACCCTGCAGGCTGGCGGTATTTGACCTCTGAACATGGCCGCTCAAATCCATAAGCAGGTTCGAACCCTAATTGTCGTGCTCCTTGCGGCTCTGACACTGCAACCGCTTCCGACAGAGACGGCGTTGGTCGCCAGTTCACACGGCACGCATTTCAGCGCCGCCACTCAGAATCTAGCGGTTTTGAACGAGCGCCGAGAAACAGTGGTTCGCATTGTGGCTGTGCCTCAGCCCAAAGGCCTGACCGTGGCACTTCTGAATGTGCGCACCAGTCAGAACGAAGATCGGATTTCTGTTCCTGCTCCGCGGCCCGACTCGACCGGTCCGCCTCCGATCCGCCGCCTAACGTTTGATCACCCCACGCGAGGCCCCCCTATTTCCTGATTTTGCCGCGGCGCTCTGGCGCCCTTGATGCTGTGACAAAATCAGGAAAAATCCAATGCCGAACAACAAGAATAGCGAGATAGCCGTTGCCAAACGTATGTTTGTAGAAGAGTTATTGGGGCGATATCCCGAGATATCGCATAACGAGAAAGATATCCTCATCCAATGGTATCGCAAGGAGGCATCATCACTCGATGTGGCGATGGTTTCTCAAATCGAGTCAATCAATTCGGGCTATAAAGCGTTTCGGTCCGAAATGGATCGATTTAGATTTCGCGATCTGATCCCCATTATGATTTTGATCGGTGTGATCGCAGCTACATTTGCGCTGATATACTTTCACAATGCGTGAGGCCGATTGCACTTGTCACGCAATCGATTTCGGCCATCAGCCAGATGGTAGGCAGGCGAGGACCGAAATGGAGCCTATTGTGTGAAAGCAGCTTGGGTCCGCAGAGACGCTGTCGAAATGGAAGGGCCGTTCGTCGAACGGCCCTTTTTCGCAAAGCCTACGATGCCTCGATATTTCCAATCCCTGGAATAGCGGGCTCGATCTCGGCATATTCGGGCTCGTGCACCTCGACGATCCCGCGCCCCAGATGGCTGTGTCGGCGGCTGTAAGCGAAATAGACCACCAGTCCGATAATCGTCCAGATAGGCAGCACCAGCATCGCTTCGGTGGGCAGGTTGAGGAACAGAAAGGTGCAACCGAAAATCGTCGCCGGTCCGACCAACCACAGCGCCGGGGTGCGGAAGCTGCGGGGACGATCGGGGTCGCTGCGGCGCAGCAACATCACCGCCACCGCCACCATCAGGAAGGCGTAGAGCGTCCCGGCATTGGCGATATCGGCCAACTGACCCACCGGGAAGAACGCCGCGCCGAAGGCGACGATCACACCGGTGATGGCGGTCACCACATAGGGTGTGTTCCACTTGGGATGGACCTTGGACAGGCCCTCGGGGAGCAGACCGTCGCGGCTCATCACGAAGAAGATGCGGGTCTGCGCGAACAGCAGCACCAGGATGACCGAGGGCAGCGCGAAGAACGCCGCGATTCCGAGCATGTTGCCCACGCTCGAGAAACCGATCTGGCGCAGCACATGCGCCAGCGCCTCGTCCGAGCAGACCAGCGAAGCGGCGTATTGCGGCATCGCGCATTGCAGCGCGAGTTCTTCCGACCCGGCGGGGAAGGGAATGCCGCCCGGACCCATGATCGGCTGCCCGCCGATCGTGCCGATCGCGCCCGCCGCCACCAGGATGTAGAACACGGTGCAGAACAACAGCGAACCGACCAGGCCGATCGGCACGTTGCGCTGCGGGTTCTTGGTCTCTTCGGCCGCGGTCGAAACCGCATCGAAGCCGACATAGGCGAAGAAGATCGTCGCCGCCGCGCCGACCGCGCCGACCCCGGAACCGAAACCGCCGAACACGCCGGCGGGGAGGAAGGGGTTGAACTTGTCGGCGTCGAACTCGGGGCTGGTGAAGGTCAGCGCGATGAAGACGGTGAGCGCGACCACCTTGACCATGACCAGCACTGCGTTGACGCGGGCGCTTTCATTGGTGCCGATCATCAAAAGCCAGGTGACCAGCAGCGCTATCACCATCGCCGGCAAATTGATGAAGCCGCCCGGTTCGCCGCCAAGCGCCAGCGGCCCGGCCGCCAGCCATAGCGGGAGCTCGATCCCGAAGAATTCGTTCAGGATCGTTCCAGCGAAATAACCCGACCAACCTACCGACACCGCCGCTGCGGCGATGGCGTATTCGAGGATCAGCGCCCAGCCCACGGTCCAGGCGAGCAATTCGCCCATGGTGGCGTAGGAATAGGTATAGGCGGAGCCTGCGACCGGGATCATCGAGGCGATCTCGGCGTAGCAAAGCGCCGCGACGATGCAGACCAGTCCGGCGATAATGAAAGCGAGCATCAGGCCGGGACCGGCCTTTTGCGCGCCAGCTGCGGTCAGGACGAAAATGCCCGTCCCGATGATGCAGCCGATCCCGAACAGCATCAGCTGGATCGGCCCGAGAGTGCGTTTGAGTGCTTTCTTCTTCGCCGTCGCGAGAATCGCGTCGAGCGGCTTTACCCTGTCCAGTAACATTGGCCGGAGACCCCCAGGCCCGCAGCGGAACGCTTCCGCCCTGCCAGCCCGTCACGTCGAGATTTACTCTCTTTTCAAAGCCCGGCAATCGAAAAGAATAGCGGCTGTCGCAGAAGCGCTGCGATAGCCAGAACAGGATCCTCGTCTGTCTGCCAGTATGGGGTCACTGACTGCTTCCACCTGGTTATCCTCGGTGAGTTGACGATCGGCAAGGTCAGCCTGTTCATTAATGCCGGCAACCTGCTGGACGTGCGCCAGATCAAACGAGATTCCCTACTGAGTCCGCAAAGAGTGGCGAGTGGACGGTCGACGCTTGGCCACCCTTCGAGGACTTCATCTTGATTGGAGGGATTCGCCTGCGGCTTAGAGGACACTGATGTCAGTTTTCGGGGTGCGTAGAAGATACCCCTAATGTCCGAAGAGGGGCGCAAAGCTGCCGCGGACTTGGCTGAAACGAGCGACAGGTTTCGGGCTCTCATCCGAGCAGGCCCAATGAACGAGTTTTGGCGCGAAGCGGATGTCATCGGCTCAGCAGAGCCGAAATCTCCCAATGGTTACAGTGCCCACCATTACCATGTCGGGTGCGCCAGTTTCTTCCAACGATCCGAAATCGGTCGTCGTCGGCCCGGCCGTCTTGCCGGGGTTGCATATCCAGCGATTTGCGAACCCCGACCGCGAGGATCAGTCCTTGTAGCGCATCTTGATGGTGAGGTTGGTCACGCCCGGCCCGGCGTAGAAGCCCGCCTTGTCGACCGAAGGCGGCCGCGGGATGCCGAGGAAGCTGCCGATCGTCGGGTTGTTCGACATGCCTGCGCCATCGGTAGAGAAATCGGTTTCGCGGTTGCCGTTGATGTCGTGCTGCACCGCAATCGCGTAGTTTCCGGCGCTGGGCACGGGAATGCACACGGTCATCGATCCGGCGCGCGGAGATGCGTCGAGGCGCGAAAGGTAGCGTTTCGATTTCAGCCAGTCGGAGCGCGAGGCACGATAGGTCCGCACGAACAGGTTGCCACTGCCCGACCTCAGCCCGTCGATCCTGACGCGCACGGCCGGGCCTGCGCCGCTGCCGCACTTGCTCATGTCGTTGCCGATCACCTGGCCGTAGCGATCCGCCTGGGCCGAGGCCGGCGCTAGCGAGAGGCCGCAAAGCGCGGCGATCGCGGCGGCGCGGGCGCCGTTCGAGAGAAGGTTCTTCGTCATTTCGATCATCCAAGAAAAGCATTCGGGCGCGCGGCAACCGCCAACGGGCACCCATGTTTGGCGTCTCTTGTGCGCTCCGCCCGCTGAATTGGCCATGAATTGCCCCAAAACTGCGACAGGACGACGCCTTGCGGGGGAAAACGCGCCGCGCCGTGTCTCATTCCGATTCGCGATTCGCTAAGGGAGGCAATCCATCGCCGCGAGCCCTCGCCTGCAAAGTACCCCCGCGCAATGACCACGCCGCTGATTGCCCCTTCCATCCTGTCCGCCGACTTTGCCCGGCTGGGGGAAGAGGTGCGCGCGATCGACGCGGCCGGGGCGGACTGGATCCATGTCGACGTGATGGACGGGCATTTCGTGCCCAACCTCACCATCGGCCCCGCCGTGGTGAAGGCGCTGCGCCCGCATAGCGACAAGCCGTTCGACGTCCACCTGATGGTTAGCCCGGTGGACCAGTGGCTGGAAGCCTTTGCCGATGCGGGCGCCGATCACCTCACGATCCATCCCGAAGCGGGGCCGCATACGCACCGCACGCTGCAGACGATCCGCAAGCTGGGCAAGAAGGCGGGCATTGTCCTCAACCCCGGTACGCCCGAAAGCGTGCTCGAATACCTGATCGACATGGTCGACCTGGTGCTGGTGATGAGCGTCAATCCCGGTTTTGGCGGGCAGAGCTTCATCGACAGCCAGCTGCGCAAGATCGAGGCGATCCGCACCATGATCGACGAAACCGGGCGCGCGATCCATCTGCAGGTCGATGGCGGGGTGGATGCCGCCACCGCGCCCCGCTGCGTCGCGGCGGGGGCGGACGTTCTGGTGGCGGGTTCCGCCACCTTCAGGGGTGGGCCCGATTGCTACGCAGGCAATATTGCGGGCCTCAAGGGGAAGACGGAGTAATGGTCGATTCGATAGGGCACGATCCGGTGCGGGACGAGACAGACGAGCTGCCCGACCGTGAAGAACGCGCCGCGCGCCAGCTGATCATGACGCTGGCCAACACGCCCGAGCCGACCGCGCTTTCCGCACCCGAGGTATCCGTCGCCAAGCCGCCCGAAACCGCCACCGTAAAGTCTGCCGCGCCCGCCGCGCCCGACGCGAAGCGCAAGCCCGAGATTGAGGTCCCTGCCGCCTCGCGGGCGCTGGTGCCGCAGGAAATCGGTGCGCCGCGCGTCGGCCCGGGGGAGCGGCTGGTGCGGATCGCCTACGCCGCCGGAATTCGCGGTCGATTCCTGACCTCACCGCTGTCCAAGCCGGAAAAGCGCCGTGTGCTGTCGACGGTGAACCCGCCCCTTGCGGGGGATCGCGCCGCCGGCATGGCGCTGCGTGCGGGCCATTTTCTGGTTCACGGGGTGAAGCTGCCGATCGCGCAGCTCGAATTCGGGCCGGGCACCCGGCAGCAAGCCCCTCTGATCGAACGGCACATCCATTCCTATGCCTGGCTGCGCGACCTTGCCGGTTCCGGCGCCCGCCCGCAGGTGGAGGCGACCGCGCTGCGCATTCACCGCCTGTGGCTCGACGCGCACCCGCTGCCCGCCAAGGGGCCTGCCTGGGAAATCGAGGCGACCGCACGGCGCACGCTGGCCTGGCTGGTTCACGCGCCGCTGATCCTTTCCAACAAGGCGGTGCGCGGGCGCACGCTGGCGGCGCTGGACAAGACGGCGGACTGGCTCGACGCGATGGCCACGAAGGCGCCCGACAAGCAGGGCGAAATCCATGCCTGGGCCGCGCTGGTCGCTGCCGGGCTGCTGCTGCCCGAAGGCAAGCCCCGCCGCCTGTTCGCCGAAGCCGGTCTGGCCCGCGCGCTGGGCGATTACGTGGGCGAGGATGGCGGCGTCCAGTCGCGCAGCCCACTGGGGCAGATCGAGCTGCTCGACCTGCTGACCGAGCTCGCCGCGTGCTATGCCAGCGTGAAGAAGGATCCGCCCAAGTTCATCGCTGCCGTGTCGGAACTGATCGTGCCGCCCCTGCTGGCGGTGGTGCACGGTGAAGGCGGCCTCGGCAACTGGCAGGGCGCGGGCGCGGTGTCTTCCGACAAGGTCGCGGAAATCGTGAGCGCGAGCGGGGTGCGCACCCGCCCGCTCAAGGAACCGCGCGGCTGGGGCTACCACCGCGCCAGTGCCGGCAAGACCATCCTGCAGTTCGACGCGGCGCCGCCGCCGCTGGCGCGATACGCGCGCTCCGGCTGTGCCTCTACGCTCGCCTTCGAGCTGTCGTCGCACGGCCAGCGCATCGTGGTGAACTGCGGCGGGGCCGCGTGGGCCGGCGGGCAGGTGCCCGCGCGCATCGAACAGGGATTGCGCGCAACCGCCGCGCATTCGACGCTGGTGCTGGAAGACGTCAATTCCACCGCGATCCTGATCAAGGGCAAGCTGGGCGCAGGCGTGGGCGAGGTCGAGGTTGACCGCCGGACGATGGGCGGCGCGCGCGGCGGTGCCACTCGGATAGAGGCTTCGCACGATGGCTATGCCAGCCGCTTCGGTCTGGTCCACCGCCGGGCGCTGGTGCTGCGCGAAGACGGCACCGAACTGGCGGGCGAGGATGTGCTGTTGCCCGCGAGCAAGCGCGGCAAGCGCGGCAAGGTGGGCTACGCGATCCGGTTCCACCTCGGCGTGGGCATCGCCGCCCGGCTTTCGGAAGATCGCAAGGGCGTGGCGCTTGCACTGGCCGACGGTTCGCACTGGCAATTCCGCGTCGCCGGTGAATATACGGGCACGCTGTCGATCGAAGACAGCCTGTTCGTCGACGGGCACGGGCGGCCGCAGCCGATCCAGCAAATCGTCCTGCAAGGCCTGACGCCCCGCAGTGGCGGCAGCTTTGCCTGGCTCTTCAAGAAGATGGGATAAAAGTTTTGACCGACATGCCGATCCGCAGGGCCCTCCTTTCGGTTTCCGACAAGGCGGGGCTGGCGCAGCTTGGCCGTGCTCTGGCCGATCGCGGGGTCGAACTGGTTTCCACCGGCGGCACCGCGAAGGCGCTGCGCGAGGCCGGGCTCGAAGTGCGCGACGTCTCCGACCTCACCGGTTTTCCCGAAATGATGGACGGCCGGGTGAAGACGCTGCACCCCAAGGTGCACGGCGGCCTGCTGGCGCTGCGCGACAACGACGATCACGTCGCGTCGATGGAACGGCATGACATCGGCGCGATCGATCTGGTGGTGGTCAACCTCTATCCGTTCGAGGCAACCGTCGCGAAGGGCGCGGAGCGCGACGAGATCATCGAGAATATCGATATCGGCGGGCCGAGCATGGTCCGCTCCGCCGCCAAGAACCACCAGTTCGTCACCATCGTCACCGATCCGGAGGATTATTCCACGCTGATGGAAGAGCTGGACAGGGGCGATGGCGCGACCGGCCTCGATTTCCGCAAAGCCATGGCGGCCAAGGCATTCGCTGCCACCGCCGCGTATGATTCGATGATCAGCCAGTGGTTCGCGCTGTCCGATCAGCAGCAGCAGTTTCCCGATTATCTCTCGGTCGGCGGCAAGGCGCCCACCGTGCTGCGCTATGGTGAGAACCCGCACCAGCAAGCGGCTCTCTACATGCCGGCAGGGCCACACGCGCAGGGCATCGCGCAGGCCGAACAGCTGCAGGGCAAGGACCTGAGCTACAACAATTACAACGATGCCGACGCCGCGCTGGAGCTGTGCGCCGAATTTGCCGGGCAGGACCCGGCGGTTGTGATCGTGAAGCACGCCAACCCCTGCGGTGTGGCGCAGCGCGGATCGCTGATCGATGCCTGGAACGAGGCGCTGGCCTGCGATTCGGTGTCGGCCTTCGGCGGGATCGTGGCAGTGAACCGCGAACTCGATGGGGAAACCGCGCGCGCGATCTGCGAGATTTTCACCGAAGTGGTCATTGCGCCGAGCGTGAGCGACGAGGCGCGCGAGGTCTTCGCGAGCAAGAAGAACCTGCGCCTGCTGACCGTGGGCGAGCTGCCCGATCCGCGCCGCGACGGGCTGAGCGTCAAGCCGATCACCGGCGGCCTGCTGGTGCAGACGCGCGACAACGCGACGATCTCTGCCGATGATCTGAAGGTCGTCACCCAGCGCGCGCCGAGCGAGCAGGAGCTGAAAGACTGCCTGTTCGCGTGGACCGTGGCGCGCCACGTCAAATCCAACGCGATCGTCTACGCGAAAGACGGCGCGACCGCCGGGATCGGCGCAGGCCAGATGAACCGCCGCGATTCGAGCCGGATTGCCGCACTCAAGGCGGCGGAAGCTGCAGAGAAGTACGGTTGGCCGCAGTCGCGCACGGTGGGCAGCGCGGTCGCATCCGATGCGTTCTTCCCCTTCGCGGATGGCCTGCTGGCCGCAGCGGAGGCGGGCGCGAGCGCGATCATCCAGCCGGGTGGCTCGATCCGCGACGAAGAGGTGATCGCCGCCGCCGACGAGGCCGGACTGGCGATGGTATTCACCGGAATGCGCCACTTCCGCCATTGATCGCCCTGTCAGGCTGGGCAGTAACCGACCGCGACGGTCGCTCCCTTGGTCGTATCTGACAGGCAAGTTCACTTTAAGGAAAGCGTTGCCACTCCATATAGGGCGCAAGAAAGACGCCATACCTTTTGGAAATCCCCATGAAAATGTTCCGCTCAGACCTGTTTCGCAATTTCGGCATCGGCTTCGGCATCGTCGCCGTGACGATGGTGATGACCCGTTTCGACGGTGCCCAGGGCGTGGTCGCGATCCTTTCGTGATGCGGCGTTTTGCCCCCACCACGCTGAGCCTGCTGGTCGCCGGTGCGCTGGCGCTCGCGGGTTGTCAGCAGGCCATGGCGGCCGAAAATCACGTCCGCGCGCCGGTCGCGCAGACGCAGGCCAAGGAACGCGGGCTGAAAACCGCGATCTTCGCCGGCGGCTGCTTCTGGGGCGTCGAGGCGGTGTTCAGCCATGTGAAGGGCGTGAAAAGCGCGGTTTCGGGCTATCACGGCGGGACCAAACGGCAGGCCGACTACAAGCTGGTTTCCAGCGGTGTGACCGATCATGCCGAAGCGGTGAAGATCACCTACGATCCTTCGCAGATCCGTTACGACCAGTTGCTGCGCATTTTCTTCTCGGTGGTCGCCGACCCGACCCTGCGCAATCGCCAGGGGCCGGACCGCGGATCGCAGTATAATGCGGAACTGGTGCCGCTTTCGGCCGAACAGACGCGTGTGGCGCGGGCCTATCTGGCACAGATGAAGCGCAGCGGCGTGTGGAACGGGCCGATCGTCACCGACGTGGTCAAGGCGCGCACGTTCTATCCGGCGGAAGACTACCACCAGAACTTCGCGCTCAAGAATCCGCAGCATGGCTATATCCAGCGGTGGGATGCGCCCAAGGTCGCCGCGCTCAAGGAATTCTACCCCGGAGTCTACCGCGCCAGCTTCCTGCGGGATTGACCGACCGCCGCAGGGCTCTGCCTCACCGGTCTGGAAACCGTTAGCGGGGCACGCTATCTCTGCCCGCATGGCAACCGCACACACGCATTCGCACGCCGAGCATGAAGGCGACGCACTGATCGCAGAAGCCCGGCGCTCGCTCGAAAACCAGGGCGAACGCTGGACCGGGATGCGCGCCGAAGTGTTCGAGGAACTGGCGAAGCATTCGCGCCCGGTTTCGGCCTACGACATCGCGGAAAACCTCAGCAACCAGCGCGGCAGCCGCGTGGCGCCCAACAGCGTCTATCGCATCCTCGACATCTTCGTGCGCAAGAACCTGGCCAACCGGATCGAGAGCGCGAACGCGTTCCTGGTCAATTCGCACCCCGGTTGCCGGCACGATTGCATTTTCCTGATCTGCGACGATTGCGGCGGTGCGGACCATGTCGACGACGACCGGCTGACCGGCGCGCTGCGCAGCGCGGGACAGCAGGCGGGCTATTCCGACGTCCGCCCGGTGATCGAATTGCGCGGCCTGTGTGCAGAGTGCAGCAAATAGCCACGCTGACTCGCTTTATCGACAGGTGCGTTTCGGCGCTGTAGGACTGCAAAGCATGAACGAACGCCCCAAGACGCCGCTGCTCGACACAATTAACCTGCCGTCGGATCTCAGAAAGCTCGAACGCGAGAAATTGCGCCAGCTGGCCGACGAATTGCGCGCCGAAATGATCGACGCCGTCGGCACCACCGGCGGTCATCTGGGCTCGGGGCTTGGCGTGGTCGAGCTGACCGTGGCGATCCACTACATCTTCAACACGCCCGACGACCGGCTGATCTGGGACGTCGGCCACCAGTGCTATCCGCACAAGATCCTGACCGGGCGGCGTGATCGCATCCGCACGCTGCGCCAGGGCGGTGGCTTGTCGGGCTTCACCAAGCGCAGCGAAAGCGAATACGACCCCTTCGGCGCGGCGCATTCCTCCACCTCGATCAGCGCGGGCATCGGTTTCGCGATGGCCAACTTGCTGCAGGACAAGCCCGGCCGCGCGATCGCGGTGATCGGCGACGGCGCGATGAGCGCAGGGATGGCCTACGAGGCGATGAACAATGCCGAACAGGCGGGTAACCGGCTGGTCGTGATCCTGAACGATAACGACATGAGCATCGCGCCGCCGGTGGGCGGGCTTTCCGCCTATCTCGCGCGCGTCGTGTCCAGCGGCGAATATCTTGGCCTGCGCAGCCTTGCGTCCAAGGTCGCAAAGAAGATGCACCGCCGCCTGCACTCCTCGCTCGGCAAGGCGGAGGAGTTTACCCGCGGCATGGTGACCGGCGGGACCCTGTTCGAAGAACTGGGTTTCTACTATGTCGGCCCGATCGACGGCCATAATCTCGACCACCTGATCCCGGTGCTTGAGAATGTGCGCGATAGCGATCAGGGCCCGGTGCTGATCCATGTCGTGACCGAGAAGGGCAAGGGCTACAAGTTCGCCGAGGAGAGCGCGGACAAGTACCACGGCGTCTCCAAGTTCGACGTGATCACCGGCGAACAGAAGAAATCGAAGGGCGGCCCGCCCAACTACCAGAACGTGTTTGGCGAAACGCTGGCCAAGCTGGCCGAGAGCGACAAGCGCATCTGTGCGATCACCGCCGCCATGCCCAGCGGCACGGGGGTGGACAAATTCGCCCAGGCGCACCCGGAGCGCAGCTTCGATGTCGGCATTGCCGAACAGCACGGCGTGACCTTCGCCGCGGGGCTGGCCGCGCAGGGCATGCGACCCTTCGCTGCGATCTATTCGACCTTCCTCCAGCGCGCCTACGACCAGGTGGTCCACGACGTCGCGATCCAGAACCTGCCGGTCCGCTTTGCGATCGACCGCGCCGGGCTGGTCGGCGCGGATGGCGCGACCCATGCGGGATCGTTCGACGTCACCTACCTCGCCACGCTGCCCAATTTCGTGGTCATGGCCGCCGCCGACGAGGCCGAGTTGGCGCACATGACCTACACCGCCGCCGAATACGACGACGGCCCCATCGCCTTCCGCTATCCGCGAGGGAGCGGCACGGGCGTGGAAATGCCCGTAAAGCTCGAAAAGCTGGAGATCGGCAAGGGCCGCATCGTGAAGGAAGGCAGCAAGGTCGCCATCCTCTCGCTCGGCACGCGGCTGGGCGAGGCGCTGGAAGCCGCCGAACAGCTGGACGCCAAGGGCCTCTCCACCACGGTGGCCGACATGCGCTTCGCCAAGCCGCTCGACACCGCGCTGATCGAAAAGGCCATGCGCGAGCACGAGGTGGTGCTGACGATCGAGGAAGCCGCCATCGGCGGGCTGGGCGCGCACGTGCTGACCTATGCCAGCGACACGGGCCTGCTCGATGAAGGCCTGAAGGTGCGCACGATGCGCCTGCCCGATATCTTCCAGGATCAGGACGACCCGAAGAAGCAGTACGACGAGGCCAGGCTTAACGCGCCCGATATCGTGGATACCGTGCTGGCCGCGCTGCGGCATAATAGCGCGGGGGTCGAAGAGGCGCGGGCGTGACAAAGCTCCGAAGCATTGCCGTCCTGATGGCAACGCTTCTTCTCATCGACGCGTCGGTTTCGGCTCGAGATGTCGAAGCTTCATCCGGCGACGAGATCATTATGAATGCCTGGTCCGATCCGACGGAGTGCAACCGGGCTAACGCCGATACTGTCTCGTTCGAGGTTCTGATGCGGAACGCCGATGCAAGAATCGGCGATTGCGTTGCGGTCGATGGGTACTGGAAAGGGCGCGCGCTGTTTGGCTCGGCTCGAAGTGCGCGTTCGGACGGTGCCCTCGTTTCCGACCGGCTTAGCGGTAAGCGGTTGGGTCTCTATGCTCAATGGGAGCTGATCGGCGATCCGCCCGGCCAACCTGAGGGCATGCGGTTCATTGGACGCGTTGGCCAATGTGAGACGCAATGGCCGGAAGCGATAATGGTGATGGGATATTGCCATTATACCGGCGGCCCGATCCTTCTCGTTTCGGAAGCTGTCGCGACATGAGTTCCGCAGTCTAGCACTAGCTACTTCGCCGCTCCGGACCTGATCGGGGGCCCCGCTTTTCTCCGTGGCGCGCAGACTGGCAGCGGCACCCCCGCTTGCGCCCCTCCGCGCCCTTCGCAGGGAACAATGCTGTTCGAAAGCGGTATCCCTCAGGATGGCGGGGCAGGATCAACCGGGCGGCGATAGCAAACTTTCGAAGAGCATCGGGCTGTTCGACGTCTATGCCATCGCAACCGGTGCGATGTTCTCCTCCGGCCTTTTCCTGCTCCCCGGCCTCGCCGCCGCGCAGACGGGCAGCTCGGTCTTCCTCGCCTATATGGTCGCAGGCCTGCTGATCCTGCCTGCCATGTACTGCATGGCGGAGCTTTCCACCGCCATGCCGCGATCGGGCGGCACCTATTTCTTCCTCGACCGCAGTATGGGCCCGCTGATGGGCACGGTCGGCGGATTGGGATCGTGGATCGCGGTGGTGTTCAAGAGCGCCTTCGCGCTGGTGGGCATGGGCGCGTACCTGTCGCTCTACGTCGATCTGCCGGTCACCTGGACGGCCATCGGCCTGACCATCGCCTTCGGCGTCATCAACATTCTGGGCGCGAAAGAGACGACGATGCTGCAGCGCATCTTCGTATCGACGCTGGTGGTGATCCTGACCGCCTTCGTCATCACCGCCTTTGCCCGCCTCGGCGCGGCGGACATCCTGGAGCCCGACCCATCCTACGGCGCCTTCTTCTCCGACGGGTTCGGCGGCTTCTTCGCGACCATCGGCCTCGTCTTCGTGTCCTACGCGGGCCTCACCAAGGTGGCGAGCGTGGCGGAGGAGGTCGAAAACCCGGACCGCAACATCCCGCTGGGCATGACGCTGTCGCTGCTGACCGCGACCATCATCTACACGCTGGGCACGCTGGTGATCGTCGCCGCGCTGCCACCCGACGACCTGTTCGGCAGCCTGACCCCCGTGGCCGATGCGGGCGAGCGGTTCCTCGGCTTCGTGCCCTACGATCTGGGCGTCACGCTGATCGTGGTGGCGGCGGTCGCGGCGTTCGCATCCACCGGCAATGCCGGGATCATGTCCGCCTCGCGCTATCCCTTCGCAATGGCGAAGGACAAGCTGCTGCCCGAAAAGCTGAGCCATGTGGGCAAGAGCGGCACACCGACACTGGCCATCATCGTGACGGTGATCGCCATGGTGCTGGTGCTCGCCATCTTCGATGTCCAGTCGGTCGCCAAGCTGGCCAGCGCCTTCCAGCTGCTGCTGTTCGGGCTGGTGTGCGTGGCGGTGGTGGTGATGCGCGAAAGCAAGATCGACACCTATCGGCCCGGCTTCAAGACGCCGCTCTATCCGTGGGTGCCGATCGCGGGTTTCCTGATCGCCTTCTGGCTGATCATCGAAATGGGCGCGCTGCCGATCCTCTTCACCATCGCGCTCGCCGTGGTCTGCGGGCTGTATTACCAGTTCTACGCCTACAAGCGGGTCAAGCGGCGGGGCGCGATCTTTCATGTCCATCGCCAGCTGGGGCACAGCATCTACGAAGGGATCGAGGACGAGCTTGCCTCGATCGTCCACGAGCGGACCGAGCCGTCCAACCTTAAATACGAGGCCGTGATCGCGCGTTCGGCGCTGATGGATCGGCCCACTGGCCGCTACGACCGCGAAAAGCTGATCGAGGAAATGGTCGCGATGGGGCAGGATCGTTTCGATCTCGACAAGGACTTCATCGAAGGCGTGTTCCAGGGCGAGCGGATGGAGGTGCACGCCATCCGCCCGAGAATGTACCTCGCCTACAAGACCGTGGCCGAAGCCGACCAGTCCGAACTGTTCATCTTCCGCTTCGGGGACGAGGCGGTGGTCGACATCTTGGGCGCAGAAAACGTCCATACGCTGATGTACATGGTCATGCCGCAGGAGCCTGCGGGCCTGGACCTGCGGGTGGTCGGCCACCTCGCCGAAATGGCGCAGGCCGACGATTTCGAGAAACGCTGGCTCTCCGCGCGTAACGAGCAGGAGATCAACCGCGTGCTGATGCGCGACGATCATTATCTGCACCAGCCGATCGGCGAAATTCCCGCGCTGCAAGATGCCGTCGGCACTTCGCTGGAGGAGATCGAACTGCCCGGTAGCTGCCAGATCGTGATGGTCGAGCGCGAAGGCCGGGCGATCCTCTCGCGGCCCGATCTCACGCTGCAGGCGGGCGATCGCGTCTCGATCCTGGGCGAGCCGGAGGATCTGCGCGCGCTGTTCGAAGATCGCACACCCGAAGCTGAGTAGTCGCTCGACCTGAGGGAATGGGCGCGGTAGCCTCCCGCCCCATGTCATTGATCAGCTTTGCCACCGAAAATCACATCGCCACGCTCACGCTCAACCGGCCCGAGAGCATGAATGCGCTCGGCCAGGCAGGGGATGGCGAGGCCTTTGTCGAGGCCTGCGATATCATCAATGCCGACGCCGGTATCCGCTGCGCGATCCTGACCGGGGCGGGGCGGGCGTTTTCCGCGGGCGGCGACATCAAGGCGATGCAGAACCGCACTGGCAACTTCGCCGGATCGCCCGCCGATATTGCCGACGGCTACCGCGACAACATCCACCGCATCCTGCGCGCGCTTTACACGCTGCGCGTGCCGCTGATCGCGGCGATCAACGGACCTGCGATCGGGCTGGGGTGCGATCTTGCCTGCCTTGCCGACATGCGCATCGCTAGCAGCAATGCGAAGTTCGGGGTGACCTTCCTGAAGCTCGGCCTCGTGCCCGGCGATGGCGGGACATGGATCCTGCCGCGCGTGATCGGCGATGCCCGCGCGGCGGAGCTATTCTTTACCGGCGATGTGATCGACGCCGCCACTGCGCAGGAATGGGGCCTCGTCAGCCGTGTGACAGAACCCGATGCGCTGTTGGACGAGGCGCAGGCCCTTGCGCGCAAGGTCGCTGCCATGCCGCCCGCCGCGCTGCGCCAGACCAAGATGCTGCTGCGGCAGTCGCGCGGGTTGAGCTACGATGCCGCGCTCGAGCTTGCCGCCAATACGCAGGGGCTGATGCACCACACGGCGGACCATGAAGAGGGCGTCGCGGCACTGATCGAGAAGCGCGCGCCCGATTTCAGGCGCGACTAGCTAGACCCAGCGCCAGACCCCGGCATCCATCGTGTGCAGCCATGATGCGCCCAGCCAGATCGCGATGCCGCCGATCCACGGGAAGATGCCGACCGTGAAAATCCGCAGCGGCTGGGGCCAATAGCGCGTCTTCGCTTCCCATTGCTGCCACGCATCGCCCATCAGCGCGCGCTTCTTGCGGTCCTGCAGGTGCGCGCCGAGCAGCGCGAGCACGCCGATGGCCAGCGCGACGACTATGGTGCGCGGCGTGGGCGCGGCGATCAGGTGCGCCAGCGCCCACAGGGCAAAGGCCCACATCATCGGGTGGCGGGTGACCCTGAAGACGCCTGCGGGATCCCGCAGCGCCGCCTGTTCCGCGCCCGCTGCGGGCAGCGCGGGATTGCCGACCAGCGATCCGGCGAACAGCACCAGAGCCAGTAGCGTGAGCATGCTTGCCACGATCCACACCGCATCGCCGAAGCCACCCCACAGCGGAGCCCCCGCAGGTGTCGCGACGAAGGCGAAATACATCCACGCCATCGTGGCCGCGCTCACCAGCGAATAGGAAATCGTGAAGCCGACATCGCCCAGCATCCGCACCATGACCGGACGCAGCGGGTGGGACATTGCGAAATGGGTGCCGACGAAGGCGATGCTGGCGGCAATCAACGAGGCAAGCGGATCGACCATCTCATCACTCCTGCGAGGAACCGGCGGCGCTATTCGATACCCAGCAATTCCACCTTGAACACCAGCGTCGCGTTGCCGGGGATCGGCCCTTTGCCGACCGGGCCGTAGGCGAGGTCCGCCGGTGCGTAGAGTTCGATCGTGTCGCCCACGGCCATTTCGGGGATCGCAAGCTGCCACGCCTTGACCAGCCGGCCGAGCGGGAAGGTCGCTGGTTCGCCGCGATCGTAGGAGCTGTCGAACTGCGTCCCGTCGAGCAGGCGGCCCGCGTAATGCACGGTCACCGTGTCTTCGACGGTCGGCTTCGGCCCGTTGCCGTCACCCGCGATGCGGCGCCATTTCAGCCCGCCGGGCAGGACGTGCCAGCCATCCTGCGCCTTCAGCTCGGCAATCGCGAGCTGCTGGTTGTTGTGCCAGGCAAGATCGTGCGGCGCTGCCTCAGCCGCATCGGCATCCTGCGCAAGGGCCGTAGCGGGCAGCGCGAGCGCGAGCGCGGCGAGGGCGGCCCTCACCAGGCGTACGCCTTGGGCAGGTCGCTTTCGTCGAGGTCGCGATAGCGTTCGCGCAGGCGGGTCTGGTGGTTGTCCCTCGGCTGGCGCACCCCATCGATGAACACAGCCTCGGCCGCGCTGCCGACTTCCAGCGGATCGCCATCCCAGATCACCAGATCGGCGGTCGCCCCGCTGGTCAGCGTTCCCAGACGCCCGCCGAAACCCGCAATGCGCGCGGGGATGGAGGTGATCGTGGCCAGCGCCTCGCCCCAGCTCAGCCCGGTGGCACCGGGCAGCCTGCTGAGCGCCACGAGGTTGCCCGCATACTGGCGTGCGTTGCGCGGCTGTTCGCCCGTGCCGCCGCTCATGCGCCCGATGGCAACGGTGACCCCGGCTGCGCGCATCCGGCCGATATTGCTCTGCGTCGCGGCGAGCTGATCGAAGCCGGTGGGCAGATCGTCCAGCGGGTCCGCAATTACCGGCACGCCGGCGGCTGCGATGTCGCTGCCCACCAGCCAGCCCTCGCTCGCGCCGAGGATGACGAGATCGAGCTGCGGGAAATCGCGCGTCAGTTTCAGCACTTCGCGGATGTCGGCGGCCCTTTCCGCCACCACGTAGAGCGGCTGCTGTCCACGCACCACGGGCACCAGAGCCGCCGCGTCGAACCGCGTCAGCAGCACATCGCCGGCGCGTCCGCTGTCACGCCCGGAAAGGCGCGGGTCGAGCGGTATGTCGTCGCCGAAGCGCGCATCGGCCGGGCGGGCGGTCGCCGCGCCAATGGCCGAGCGATCGCCATATTGCTGCGCCTCGCGCAGGGCGTTGCGCAGCAGCGCATGGGCGCTGGTGCGGCTGCCACCCGAAATCCGCGCGCCGGTTTCCCCCAGGTCGACGACCTGGAAGGCGCGCGTGCGGGTCACCATTTCGGGATCGGCCCCGAGGTCGATCACCGCGCCCTGCCCGCCGAAGATCGAGGCGGAGGGGCGGGAAATCACGCTGGCGCGTGTAATCCCGTCGGCCCGCGCGACAAGCACGTCCTGCGAGTTGGGATTGAGCGCGGTCGACACATCGAGAGCGGCGCTGAACGGCGAGTTGCCGGCCGATTCGTCGTTGCTGTCGCTGACCCCGTCGACATCGGACAGGCCAAGGCCGGTAACCGCCGAGAATATGCCCGGCGTCACCCATTTGCCCGTGCCGTCGATTGTTTCGACGCCTGCGGGTGCAGAGACCCCAGTGCCTGCTGCAAGGATGCGGCCATCGCGCACTACGACGGTGGCGTTTTCCAGCGGTTCGGAGCCATCGCCAAGCGCGACCGTGGCATTGGTGACGACGAAATCCTGGGCTGCGGCGGGCGCGGTGAGAGCCAGCGCGGCGGCTGCGCCCAGCAGAGCGGTGCGGATTGCGGGCAGCCTCATTTGACGTCTCCCTCACCCGGTTGGCCAAGCTCGAAATCGCTCACCGGCCTGCGCTTGGGGTCCATCGCGTCGTACATCAGCGCGCCGTCGATCCAGACCTTTTCGGGCCGTGAATAGACGCTCAGCGGGTCGCCGTTCCACAGCACCACATCGGCCATCTTGCCCGGTTCGAGGCTGCCGGTCATCGTATCGATGCCCATCGCCTTCGCGGCGTTGAGCGTGAACCAGCCGACCACTTCGGCGTCTGGAATGTCGATCCCCATGCGGCGCCCGGCGGCCTGTGCCTTGGCGGCTTCCTGATTCAGCCGCTGGATGCCGTTCGCATCGTCTGAGTGGATAACGATACAGGCCCCGGCCTGCCGCAGCAGCGCGGCGTTCTCGGGAATGCCGTCGTAGCTTTCCATCTTGAAGCCGTACCAGTCGGCCCAGATCGCGCTGCACACGTCGTTTTCGCGCAGCAGATCGCCGATCTTGTAAGCTTCGACCGCGTGGTGGAAGGCGGTGACCTTGTAGCCCATCTCCTTCGCCATATCCATGACCAGGGCCATCTCGTCCGCGCGGTAGCAGTGGTTGTGGATCAGGATGTCGCCGTCGAGCACGCCCGCCAGCGTTTCCTTGGCGAGGTCGCGGCGGCTGCGGTCTCCATCGGCCCAGGCCTTCGCGTCGAGCCACATCTGGCGGTTGACCGCGAAGTTGCCCATGCGGGTGGAGGGCATCCGCCCGCGTCCGCCATAGACGCGCTTGGGGTTCTCGCCGCAGGCCATCTTCATGCCGTAGGGCGCGCCGGGGAACTTCATCCCCTGTACCGTGCGCGCATAGACGTTCTTGAGCGTGACCGAACGGCCGCCGGTGAGGTTGGCGGAGCCGGGCAGGATCTGCAGCGCGGTAACCCCGCCATTGGCGAGGGCGCGGCTGAAGCCGGGGTCCTGCGGCCAGACCGAGTGCTCTGCCCAGACCTCGGGCGTCATCGGGCTGGTCGCCTCGTTGCCGTCGCTGTGCGCCTGCACGGACGGCGTGGGGTAATCGCCGAGGTGGCTGTGGATGTCGATCACGCCCGGCGTCACGAACTTGCCGGTGCCGTCGATCACATCATAGCCATCGGTCGCCAGCGACATGCCGACTTCGACCACTTCGCCATCGCGAAACAGTACGGTTGCATTGTCGAACCGCTGGCCTGTGCCGTCATACACGGTCGCGCCGACCAGTGCGGTCGGGCGGCCGGGGTATCGCTGGTAGGTGGAGGCGAAGGGGGCTTCGCTGCTGGCCTTGGGAGGGGCGGCGGCGGCACTGCCTGCCGCCTCGCCGCCGCCCATCGTCGAACACGCCCCCAGCGCCATCGCGCAGCCGAGGGCCGTCAGTGTCCGTGCCAGCATTCGCGTCTCCCCCCTTCGATCCCTCGTCCGACTTATGCGCCGGGCCGCGTGGTCGGGTGGATACCCGCACCCTGCGGTTCGCCCGGACCTTCGGCCTGGCCTTCGAGATCGTCGCCCACATCGTCGTCCTTCAGCGTGTCGAGATGCATCAGCTTCTTCACCAGCGGGCTGACGACCAGCACGACCACACCGGCACCGACTGCGAACCAGCCGATCTGGTTGTAGACCGTGAGCGTCAACTCGCGCGTCATCGTGCCTTCTTCGCCACCGGTGGCGGCACCGATCATGCCGGCCACGAAGTTGCCGCCTGCCGTCGCGAAGAACCATGCGCCCATCATGAGGCTGGCCAGCGTTGCAGGAGACAGCCGGTTCATGGCCGAAAGGCCGACCGGCGAAAGGCAAAGCTCGCCCGAGGTGTGCAGGAAGTAGATTGCGAAAACGAGGATCACCGGAACCAGTACGGCCGGGCCGACGGCATTGGCGCCCCACACGAACACCAGGAAGCCGAGGCCGACCTGAATGATCGCCAGACCGAACTTGAACGGAGTGGACGGTTCAAGTCCGCGCTTGCCCAGGAACACCCAGAGCGCCGCGAAGATCGGACCCAGCGTAAGGATGAAGATCGAGTTGATCGACTGGAACAGCGAAGCGGGCACGCCCTGGCGATCGACGAAGCGATCGGTGAACAGGTTGAGCGAGCCGCCAGCCTGTTCGAACAGGCCCCAGAAAATCGGCTGCAGGATGATCAGGAAGATCGCAGCGAAAATCCGGTCGCGGGCGTGCGGATCGAGCTTGAGCGCCTGCAGGACGACATAGATCAGCAGAATCGCTCCAGAGAGCAGCATCAGCCAGCCGACCACGGACTGGTACTGGATCAGCACCCACATGATGCCGATGGCGGCAATGCCGGTGGCGTAAAGCCACATTTCGAACGGCAGGCCCGCCACGCGGCGCTTGAGGCCCTCGGGCATCGGGCTCTCGCCCCGGCCCAGCAGCAGCGGTTTGCCCAGCACGAAGACGACGAGGCCCAGCAGCATGCCGATGCCAGCGGCGCCGAAGCCATAGGCCCAGCCAATCGTTTCACCCAGGTAACCGGCCAGGATCACGCCTGCCGCGGCGCCCAGGTTAATACCCATGTAGAAGATGGTGTAGGCACCATCGCGGCGGATGTCGGTGCGCGAATAGAGCTGGCCGACGATGACCGAAATGTTCGCCTTCAGAAAGCCCGAGCCAACGATCACGAAGCTCAGCGCGAGCCAGAAGATGTTGATCGTGGGATCGTTCTGTCCGCCGGTCCCTTCGAACGCCATCAGGCCGTGGCCGCAGGTCAGCAGGATCGCGCCGAACAGCACGGCCTTGCGTTGCCCCAGATACCTGTCGGCCAGCCAGCCGCCCAGCACGGGAGTGATGTAAACCAGGCTGACATAGGCACCGTAGATGACGTTGGAATCGCCATCGTTGAACAGCCAGTGCTTGGTCAGGTAGAAAATCAGCAGGGCGCGCATGCCATAGTAGGAAAAACGCTCCCACATTTCGGCGAAGAACAGGATGTAGAGGCCTTTGGGATGGCCGCCGACTTCAGGTTTGGGCCGCGTTACGGCGTATGCGCCCGCAAACAGGAACAGCACCAGGATGACGGAGGCGATGGCCGCGATCCAGTCGCCCTCGTTCCACAAAGCCAGATCTTTCATGTATTCACTTCCCTGAACTATTGATCGGGCCCCTCTTCCCGGCCCGTTTATGGCGGGCACACTAGCGTTCAAAATTGCTGTGTGAAGCCCAAGAGACGCGCAAGCCCCTGATTCTCCGCTGAACGGGCGACGGACCCGGCGCGAAGCGGGAACCTTGCCTGCCCCGCTGTGTTATGTCACTGAAGCACCATGCACGACTCCCGGTCCCCCTCCAGCGCGCGCCCCATCTACCTGCGGCTGCGCGATCTCATCGCCGCCGCGATCCTCGATGGCGAATTCGCGGAAGGCGAGATGCTGCCCTCGGTCCGCGCCTTTGCGAGCGCGCAGGGTGCCAACCCGCTGACCGTGGCGAAGGCCTTCCAGCAGTTTCAGGATGACGGACTGGTCGCGGTAAAGCGCGGCGTGGGCATGTACGTTGTCGAAGGGGCGGCGGAGCGTTTGCGCGCCGCGGAACGCGCCAGTTTCCTGAAAGAGGAATGGCCCGAAATCCGCGCCCGGCTCCACCGGCTCGGCCTGTCCCCGCGCGAACTGCTGGAACAAGAAAACCCGAATGCGGTGCCGCTCGACGTCGACTGACGTCTAAATTAACAATTATTGGATCGGTCCATTGCGAAAATCGGCCACTTCTGGCAGGCACCGCAACGGGATCGGGTCGCACCGATGAAGGGCCGGGCTGCATTCGCAGAGAACCGGACGACAGCGCGCTACGGGAGGCGCACGACATGATCAGGTCCGAGCTGCTGCAGAAGCTTGCGCAAGACAATCCGGAATTGCGGGCGCAGGAAGTCGAGCAGGTGGTGGATATCTTCTTCGACGAGATCGCGCAGCGGCTCGCCGAAGGCGGCCGGGTTGAATTGCGCGGCTTCGGCGCGTTCTCCACGCGGGAACGCGAAGCGCGCACCGGGCGCAATCCGCGCACCGGGGAGCCGGTGGACGTGCCCGCCAAACGGGTGCCCTATTTCAAGCCGGGCAAGGAAATGCGCAACGCCCTCAACAACGATTGAGCGCGCACCCCTTTCAAAACCTCGCCAAAGTCGAACACGCAGGCTATCCGCCCGAGGCATGGGCCGCGCCATAGTCGCGCGCCTTCGCGGGTGTGGCGGAATGGTAGACGCCGGGGACTTAAAATCCCCTGTCCTCTGGACGTGTGGGTTCGAGTCCCACCACCCGCACCATACGGGTTCCAATCCCCTTCGGAACCGAGGCTTCTGCCGCAGATCGAGTTAGCCGAGCGTGGTCCGGTCCGCCTGCGTTTACCTCTCCCTAACCAATTTCCTTCACTTCCGGTTCTCGAAAGGAAACCGGGGGCTCCTATGACCGAAGCGAAGGCACAAACTCTCAACGTCGATGTGGCGATCATCGGGGCGGGGCCGGCCGGCCTCACCGCAGGGTACCTGCTGACCAAGGCGGGCAAGACTGTCGCGATCATCGAGAAGGACGAGACTTACGTGGGCGGCATCAGCCGCACGGTCGAACACGAGGGCTACCGCTTCGACATCGGCGGGCACCGCTTCTTCTCCAAATCGCAGCAGGTCGTGGACCTGTGGAACGAGATCCTGCCCGACGATTTCATCGAACGCCCGCGGATGAGCCGCATCTATTACGAGGGCAAGTTCTACTCCTACCCGCTGCGCGCATTCGAGGCGCTGCGCAATCTGGGCCTGTGGCGCTCCACGCAATGCATGGCGAGCTACCTGTGGGTGCGCGCTTTCCCGAACAGGAACGTGAAAAGCTTCGAGGACTGGACTACCAACCAGTTCGGCAAGAAGCTCTACTCGATCTTCTTCAAGACCTACACCGAGAAGGTGTGGGGCATGCCCTGCGACGAAATGAGCGCGGACTGGGCGGCGCAGCGGATCAAGGGCCTCAGCCTGATGGGCGCGGTGGTCGACGGGCTGAAGCGCAGCCTTGGCCTGAACAGGAAACCCAATGACGGGATGCAGGCCAAGACCCTGCTCGAAAACTTCCGTTATCCGCGAAAGGGCCCCGGCATGATGTGGGAGGCCGCGCGCGACAAGATCGTGGCAAGCGGCAAGGGGCAGGTCATCATGGGCCACGCGCTCGACCAGCTTGCCAGCGATGGCCGTGGTGGCTGGCGGATGACAGCCAAGGGCAAGACCGGCATGCTCACCATCAAGGCGCGGCACGCGATCAGTTCTGCCCCGATGCGCGAGCTGGCGAAGCGGATGCATCCGCTGCCGCAATCGACCTTCCAGGCGAACGATCTGAAGTACCGCGACTTCCTGACCGTGGCGCTGATGGTGGAAGGCGAAGATCTGTTTCCCGACAACTGGATCTACATCCACGACAGCAAGGTGAAGGTTGGCCGCGTGCAGAACTTCCGCAGCTGGTCGCCCGAGATGATCCCCGATCCGGCGATGGCCTGTGTGGGGCTGGAATATTTCTGCTTCGAAGGCGATGGCCTGTGGTCGATGGAGGACGCGGATCTCGTCGATCTGGCAACCAGGGAAATGCAGATCCTCGGCCTGCTCGACCCGGCGCGGGTGCGCGGCGGCGCGGTGGTGCGGCAGGAAAAGGCCTATCCGGTGTATGACGAGGATTACGCCGCCAATGTCGCCGCGATGCGCGACGAGCTGGAGGCGAGCCATCCCACGCTGCACATGGTCGGGCGCAACGGAATGCACCGCTACAACAATCAGGACCACGCGATGATGACCGCGATGCTGACGGTGGAAAATATCCTCGCCGGACGGCGCGTGTACGACATCTGGTGCGTCAACGAGGATGCCGAATATCACGAGGCGGGCGACGAGGGCGCCGAGGCTTCGCTCCCTGCACGCGAGAGCGTGAGCGAAGATCAGGCCGCCGCGCTCAACTCCATGCGCGATGTGCCGACCCGGATCGTCGCCGATGGCGACAGCGACGCCGACAAGCGCCGCGCCGCCTGACACCCGCTTCCAAGGAGACGCGACCATGCAGGCCGTGCTGCAACGCCTGGGCGATCTGGTGATCCTGCGCTACCTGCTGGCCAGCATCGGCGCGCTGGCGGTCGACATGGGTTCGTTTCTTGGCCTGATGGCTGTCGGCATGGCACCGACGCCTGCCTCCGCCATAGGCTATGTCGCCGGGATCGCCGCGCACTGGCTCTTGTCGAGCCGCGCCGTATTCGTCGGCCGCGTCGCCGAAAAGGGGATCGCGCGCACCCGCCAGAAGGGCCTGTTCGTGGCTTCCGCGCTTGCCGGGCTGGTGCTCACCACTGTGATCGTCGCGGGCAGCGATGCTGCCGGGCTCGATCCGCGCGGCGGCAAGCTGATCGCCATCGCGCTCAGCTTTGCGGTGACATGGTGGCTGCGCAATAGCGTGGTGTTTCGTGCCGCCCACTGATTTTTTCACGCCCCCGCCGGGGCATTCCGGCTCGACCGGTGCGATGCCTCACATCCTGAAGATGTGGGGCCTGCTGGCACTGATCGTGCTGCTGGCGTCCGCCTCGCGGCTAATGCAATGGCAATATCCCGATCCGGACGACGTCTTGCGGCTGGTGCAAGTGCGCGATCTGCTGGCCGGGCAGGGGTGGTTCGATCTCGACCAGCACCGGATCGATCCGCTGCGCGATGTGCCGATGCACTGGTCGCGGCTGGTCGACCTGCCGCTGGCGATTGCGATCGGCGGGCTTACCCCGATTTTCGGCCAGGCGACGGCAGAGGCTATCGCGCTCATCGCGATCCCGCTGCTCACCCTGCTGGTGGCGATGGGCTTCGTCGGGCTGGTCGCAATCCGCGTGCTGGGCCGTGAAGAGGGCGGCTGGGCGGTGCTGGTCGCGGGCATCCTGCCGCTGCTGATGAACCAGTTCCAGCCGCTGCGGATCGACCATCACGGCTGGCAGATCGCCTGTTTCGCCGCGGCGCTATGGGGATTGTCGCAGGAGCGGCGACGCGGCGCGATCCTGGCCGGGGTCGCGATGGCCTGCGGGCTGATGATTTCCATCGAGACGCTGCCGCTGGCCGGGCTGGGCGGCGCGATCTTCGCGCTTCGCTGGCTGCGCGATTGCCACGCGCGCCAACCGCTGACCGATTACCTGCAGGCGCTCGCCGCCGCGCTGATCGCGCTCTACCTCGCAACGCGCGGATGGCCGGGCGCCTCGGCGTTCTGTGACGCGATCACGCCTGCGCATCTCGGGTTTTTCCTGGCTGTCGCGCTGGGCGTCACCGTTCTGCGCCTTGCGCCTCCGCTGCCCTTGCCGGCGACCGCCGGGGCGCTCGCTGCCATCGGCGCGGGCGGGCTGGCGATCTTCGCCTCCGCCGCGCCGGGATGCGTCGGCACGCCGTTCGGCACGCTCGACCCGGTGGTACGCGATTTCTGGTACGTCAACGTGAGCGAGGGCCGCCCGATATGGGAACAGCAAAGCGCGATCCTGGTGCCCTTCGCGCAGGTGGTTTTCGCCTTCGCGCTCAGTATTGTGCTGTGGGCCAGAGCGTCCCGCGACACGCGCGGCTGGTGGCTGGAGTTCGTGCTGCTGTTCGCGGGCACACTCGCGCTGGGCATTCTGGTGGCGCGCTCGCTCGCGTTCGCCTCGCTGCTCGCCACGATCCCGTTCGCATGGCTGCTGGGCCGGGCGCTGGAACGCCTGCGCACAGGCGGCGCGGCGTTGACCAAGGCGGGCATTTCGCTAGCCACACTGCTGGTGATGCTGCCCGCCGCGCCGGTTGCGCTGGCGCAGAACTTCACGCGCGCCGATCCGGGGGATCGCCCCGTGGCCGTTATTAACAAGAGCTCCTGCGATCTGCAGAACAGCGCCGCGAAACTGGCCGCCCTGCCAACCGGGACGGTGTTCGCGCCGCTCGACATCGGGCCGACCATCCTGCTGGAGACCGATCATCGCGTTATCGCCACCGGCCATCACCGGGCGGAATCCGCGATGCGCGATGTCATCGGCGGCTTCGTGGCGCCCGAAGACACTTCGCGCGCGATCGTGGATGCCTATGGGGCGGATTATCTGGTGCTGTGCAGCGACCTGTTCGAACCGGCGGTCTACGCCAGGCGCGGCGGCAAGAGCAGCCTGGCCGCACGGTTGATCGCTGGCGATGCGCCCGGCTGGCTGGAGCCGGTTTCGGTCGGTGGACCGGACACCTTCAGGGTGTGGCGCGTCGCCCGCTAGATGCGCGCGAAGCGGCGCTGCCTAGGCCGGTTTGAAATCCATCGCCACGCCGTTGATGCAGTGCCGCTTGCCGGTCGGTTGGGGGCCATCGTTGAAGATATGCCCCAGATGCCCGCCGCAGCGCGCGCAATGCACTTCGGTGCGCGGATAGCCGAGCTTGAGATCGCGCGAGGTGCCGACCGCGCTGGACCGGATCGGCTGCCAGAAGCTGGGCCAGCCAGTGCCGCTGTCGTACTTGGCCTTTGACGAATAGACAGGGTTCGCGCAGCCTGCGCACACGAAGGTGCCGGCGCGTTTTTCCTTGTTGAGCGGCGAGCTGTAGGCGCGCTCGGTCCCTTCTTCGCGCAAGACGTAGAATTCCGCCTTGGTGAGTTTCTTTCGCCATTCCGCTTCGCTGTGGCTGACGGGGAAGCTCTTGGCTTCGGCGCTGCGCCCGCACGAGGCGAGGGCGAGCGTGGCAACGCCCCCACCGAGCATGGCGAAAAGGGAACGGCGACTGGTGTTGGGCTGGGTCATGGCTTCATTCTCTCGCATACCCTCCATTTAGGGAGGCTGAAGGAGATACGAAGGCCGCAGCCCTTTGGATGCACTAAGGCTGGAACTCGGTCACTTCGACCGGCAGCTTGCGGAACCCTTCGACGAAATTCGCGCGCACCCGCTGGACCTCGCCCGCCACGTTCACGCGCAGGCGGCGCCGGTGCATTTCTTCCATCAGCACCCGCAATTGCAGTTCGGCCAGCCGTGCGCCCACGCAGCGGTGGATGCCGTAGCCAAAGGCGATGTGCCGACGCGCGTTCTCGCGCGTGATTTCCAGCTTTTCGGCGTCCTCGAACACGGATTCGTCGCGGTTGGCCGAATTGTACCACAGCACCACCTTGTCGCCCGCCGCGATCTGCTGCCCGAACAGCTCGGTATCCTGCGTGCAGGTGCGGCGCATGTGCTTGAGCGGGGTCTGGTAGCGGATGCATTCCTGCACCGCGTTGGGGATCAGGCTGGCGTCGTTTTCGAACAATGTGCGCTGGTCGGGGAAGCGGTCCAGCGCGTGGACGATCCCGCTCATGGTGTCGCGCGTGGTATCGTTGCCGCCGACGATCAGCAGCACCAGATTGCCCATGAATTCCTCGGGCTCCATCCGGTTCATCGCCGGGCTGTGGATCATCCGGCTGATGAGGTCGGGCGCTTCGCCCTTCTGCGCGCGGTCGGCCCACAATAGCTGGAAGTAGGCGAGCATCTCGTGCAGCATTCCGCGCCGGGTTTCGTCCAGTTCGCGGATCGTCGCCAGATCGGTGTCGCCCGCCCAGTCCGACCAGTGGGTCAACAGGTCGCGATCGGCCCACGGGAAGTCGAACAGGATCGCGAGCATTCCCGTGGTGAGCGGGACGGAGACGTTCTCCACCCAGTCGAACACTTCGCCACGCGGCAGCGCGTCCAGGCATTCGCCCGTGCGCTGGCGGATATCGTCTTCGAGCCGGGTCATCTCCGAAGGCGTGAAAGCGGGCGACACGGTCTTGCGCTGGCCGGTATGCTTGGGCCGGTCGGCGGCGATGAACATCGGCAGTTTGAGGCGCTGTGTGCCCGGCTCTTCGGGCGGCGGATCGAGGATGGTGATCCCGCCCAGCTCGGTGCTCGACGAAAAGATATCGGGCAGGGCTTCGGTATGCTGGATCGCCTTGTGGCTCACCACCGACCAATAGGCGCCGAACGGGCTGTCGGGGATGTAATGCAGCGGCCCTTCGGCGCGCATTTCCCTGAAGATCGGCTCCCAGCTATTGTTCGCGTAGATATCGCTGCGGCTGGTGTCCCACTTGTGCGAATGCTTCGGATTGATGCCGGGATTGGCGGCGTAATGCGCATCCTTGGCCTCGTCCGCGCTGGGCGATCGGGTCCAAGCCCGCGCGAGTGCGGCTTGCGGGGGCGGAGTCTGGGCGAAATAATCAGGTGCGGTCGCCATGGTCGTCCTCTCACAATCCAGCGCCTGAGCACCGGGGCGCGCAGCATTATCTGCCCGCGTCGTGTGCTTGGATTACCCAAGTCGAGTTAAGTAGTAATTAAGGACGTTCCGATTGGCAAACGCACGCCGGTCAGGCGGGTGACTTGCGCCGTTTCGACTTTTTCTCGCGCCCCGCGCTGCCGGATTTGAGCACCTGCCTGCGGAATAGCCCGGCACCGACCTTCACGAAGATCGCCACCCACAGAACCTGCCAGGCGATTGCGGCGAGGTGCCACCACAAGACCCCGTCCTGTGCCGCGCGGGCGAGCATCATGTACGGGCTCGAAAGCGGGAAGAGTGCGGCGGCGATCTCTATCGCAGAGCCGGGCCGCGACAGTGCGAACATCGACACGAAGAAGACCATCAGGTTCATGATGGTCGCCGGGAGCGAAATGGTCTGCACCTCGCGCACCGTCGGCGCCATCGATCCGATGGTGATGAACACCGATCCGATCAGCAGGTACGACATCGAGAAATAGATCACGAACAGGCCGAAGAACAGCGGCCAGCCGACCGCCGGTGGCGGGATGGGGGGGAGCGCACTTGCGCCGAGATACAGGATCGCACCCGCGGCCGCGCCCCACACGGTCAGCCCTACGAGGCTGACGCCCAGCATCGCGAACAGCTTGCCCACGAACACCGCATCCATCGGGATCGCGGCAGCCAGAATCTCGATGATCTTGTTGCCCTTCTCCTCCACCAGATTGGACAGGATCATCCCGGCGAGAAACATGGTGAGCATGAACAATAGCAGGATGCCGGCGCGCGCGGTTGCGTCCTGCGCGGTCTGCCGGGTGATGATCCCGCCATCGGTCAGCCGGGTCGTGATCGCGGCCTGCGGGATCGCCTCGCCGCGTGCGGCACCCACCATCATGGCGACTTCGCCTTCCCACCGCTCGATCTCGTTCTCCGGCCCGGTCAGCACGGGATCCTGAAGCGTGCCGGTGAGCACGGCGAACAGATCCCGGTCTTCATCGTCGAGCAGGGTCTGCGGCGCCGTTGTGTCCTCGCCGTCGATGATGGTGAGATCGGGCATACCGACCAGCGGATCGAGCGTGCCCGCCGCCCGCCCGACGGCGGCATTGTCCTGCCTCGACATCGCGACGCCCAGCGTGGGCTCGGAAATGCCGCTGGCCGCCATTCCCCCGATCGCGCCGCCCCCTGCCATGATGGCGAGGAAGAACAGCGGGCCGATCAGGAACAGCAGGAACACCTTGCTGAACACGATGGCGGAAAAGTCGCGCCGCGCGATGACGTAGGCGGCCTGCCACAGCGAAAGGCGGGAAGTGTCGCTCATGCCAGGGTCTCCTGCGCGGGTGCGTTGGCTTCCATCGCCTTTGCCGCCGCCTCGCCCGCAATCGTGACGAAGGCATCGTGCAGCCCGGCGCGTTCGATCGACAGCGAGCGGATGCCCGCATTGCCTTCGATCAGGCTGCGCAGCAGCGGTTCGATGCCGCTTTCGGGCAGTTCGAACACCCATGCCTCGCCATCGCGCGTCGCGCTGGTGGGCAGGGCGGCACGCCACGGGCCGTCCTCGTTACGGGTTTCCAGCCGCACCTGCGGCGGCAGGCGATCGCGCGCCACCTCGACCGATCCGGCGTAGGGCACCTTGCCGCCCGCGATGATCGCGACATCGCTGCACAGGCGTTCGGCATGGTGGATCACGTGGGTGGAGAAGATCACCGTCGTGCCGTCAGCCGCCAGCTGGCGGATCAGCCCTTCGAGCTTGCCCTGGTTGATCGCGTCGAGGCCCGAGAACGGCTCGTCCAGGATCACCAGTTCGGGCCGGTGCACCAGCGTGCCGAGCAGTTGCACGGTCTGCGCCATGCCCTTGCTCAGTTCCTTGATCTTCTTGTCGACCGCATGGCCGAGGCCGTATTCCTCCATCAGCTCGGCGCCGCGCCTGCGCCCCTCGGCCTGCGGCAGTCCGCGCAAAGACCCCATGAAGGCGATGGCTTCGGTCGCTTTCATCGCCGGGTAGAGCCCGCGTTCCTCGGGCAGGTAACCGATACGCCGCGCGATTCGCTGCGGGCGGTCTTCGCCGAAGATGCGGCGTATGCCCTCGTCGGGGTCGATAATGCCCAGGATCATGCGCAGCGTGGTGGTCTTGCCCGCGCCGTTGGGGCCGAGAATGCCGTAGATCGCGCCGCGCGGCACGGTGATGTCCACCCCGTTCACCGCCAGAGTGCCGCCGAACCGCTTCACCAGCCCGCGCGCCTCGATCGCGTAGTCGGTTGATCCTGCGGGCCTGCCACCCGATTTGTCGCCATGCGGCGCTTGCTCTAGCACGTCGTCCATTACCCAGCAGCGTGCCGTGCCGCGCGCCTTGGAGCAAGCCTTGTCCATTCCCGACCGCGCGCAAATCGACAGACTGCAGGCCGACCTCGTCGAACGGGCGCGCGAACTCGGCTTTGCCAGCGTGGGCTTTGCCGATGCGCATGACGATCCGGCGATGGCGCAGCGGCTGAAGGAATGGCTGGAGGCGGGCTATCACGGCAGCATGGGGTGGATGGAGCGCGAGCCTGCGGTGCGGTCCGGCCCGCAGAGCATGTGGCCGGACGCGCGCAGCGTGATCGCGCTGGGGGCAAGCTACGCGCCCGCTGCCGATCCGCTGGACCATGCGCAGCCTGCCGACCGCGCGCGAATATCGGTCTATGCGCAGGGGCAGGACTATCACGACACGGTGAAAAAGGCGCTCAAGGCGCTGGCCCGCTGGCTGGTCGCGGAGGCGGAAGCACGGGGGCTGGGCGATGCGCGGCTGAAGCTGTTCGTCGATACCGCGCCGGTGATGGAAAAGCCGCTCGCCCAGCGTGCAGGCATCGGCTGGCAGGGCAAGCACACCAACCTCGTCAGCATGGAGCATGGCAGCTGGCTGTTCCTGGGAGCGATGTACGTCACGCTGCCATTCACCCCCGATGGCCCGCACGAGGACCGCTGCGGATCGTGCCGCGCGTGCCAGGATGCGTGCCCGACGGATGCGTTTCCGCAGGCCTACCGCCTCGATGCGCGGCGCTGCATCTCGTATCTCACGATCGAGCATGACGGGGCAATTCCCCACGAATTTCGCGAGGCGATGGGCAACCGCATCTATGGCTGCGACGATTGCCTGGCGGTGTGCCCGTGGAACAAGTTCGCGCAAAGCGCCGCGGCGAACCGGGCTTTCCTGCCCCGCGCCGAGCTCGCGCGGCCCCGGCTGGCGGACCTGTTGCAGCTCGACGATGCGGGCTTCCGCGCGTTGTTCAGCAAGTCCCCGATCAAGCGGATCGGGCGCGACAGGTTCGTGAGGAACTGCCTGATCGCGGCGGGCAATAGCGGCGATGTGGCGCTGATGGCGCAGGTTCAGCCGTTGCTGGGCGATCCGGACCCGGTAGTGGCGGAGGCGGCGCACTGGGCCAGCGCGAAGCTTGTACGGCAGACGTAGGCCGTTCGTCCTGAGCTTGTCGAAGGGCGAGCGTCGCGCCTGTGTTTGCGGTTCGACAGGCTCACCACGAACGGGTGAGAGGCTGGCCTACAACAGCGTCTTCAGCGGAACCTCGGGATCGGCCAGCGCATCCAGATCGGGTTCGCTGCGCGCTTCGATCAGCCGGCGCCCCTGCGCATAGTCGCGCGTGGAATTGACGCAGTCGAGCGCGGCCACCCGGCCATCGCGCAGATAGACGACCGAGAACTTGCGGCTTTCCGGGTCGCCCCGGATTACCGTATCGTCGTCCTCGTTCGAAAAGCCGACCGTCTGCAGGCGCAAGTCGTACTGGTTGGACCAGAACCACGGGATCGTCGCGTAGGGTTCGCGCTCGCCGGTCAGGTGCCGCGCCACGGTGTTGGCCATGTCGGTCGCGTTCTGCACCGACTCGAGCCGGATCACATCATTATCGGCGTAAGGGTTGGAATGCGCCGCGCAGTCTCCGATTGCGTAGGTATCGTCCAGGCTGGTGCGGCAGAAATCGTCCACATCCACCCCGTTGGTGCCCGCAGCCCCCGCGGCCAGCAGCGGGCCGACCGCAGGGACGATGCCGATGCCCACGATCACCAGATCGGCCTCGATCTCGCGGCCATCGTCCATCGCCACGGCGCGCACGTGGCCTTCGTCGTCGCCCAGCAGCGCCTCGACCGTCTGGCCGAACATCAGCTCCACGCCCTGCCGCCGGTGCTCGGCCGCGTAGAAATCGGAAAGCTCCGGCCCGGCGACGCGGGCCAGCACGCGGTCGAGCCGCTCGATCACGGTCACCGGCAGGCCAAGCGTGCGGAACACCGCCGCCGCCTCCAGCCCGATATAGCCGCCGCCGATCACCACCACGCGCTTCACGCCGCCGTCCATCTGCGCGCGGATGCGGTCTGCATCGCCGCGCGTGCGGATGGAGTGCACCCCATTGAGGTCGCCGCCCGGGCAGGGCAATCGTCGCGGGTCACCGCCCGCCGCCCAGATCAGCGAGTGATAGTCGATCCGGCTGCCATCGCCCAGTTCCACGCTGCGCATCTGCGGCTCGATCCCCACCACCGCGCTGCGGGTGCGGATGTCGATATTGCGCTCCGCCCAGAAGCCTTCCGGGCGGATCAGGATCTTCTCGAAAGGGCGCTGCCCTGCGAGGTAATCCTTCGACAGCGGCGGGCGTTCGTAGGGCAGGAAGGGTTCGCGCGTCACCATTACCACGCGGCCTTCGAACCCGCGCTGCCGCAGCGCCAGGGCGGCCTGCGCGCCCCCGTGCCCGCCACCCACGATCAAGACATCGGCAAAGCTCAAGCGCGCACCATCCTATCGGCCCAGCAGGTTGCGCGCCTGGCTGGCGATCTGCGCCAGCGTGGCGGGCGCCACCGGGTTCTGCGCCTGCGCGCGGCGAACCATCGAACGGAACTGCTTGACCGCAGGCTCGTTCGCGGCGGCCCATGCCTCCACCTTGCTGCACGGGCTGCCTTCGTTGCTCCCGCGCTCGTAGATCCGGCGCAGGAACTCGAGCCGCATCTGCTGGAAATCGCGTGCCAGCCCGGCGACCAGCAGGCGATCCCATACATCGGAAGGAGACATCAGCGCGGCCGTGCCCTGCGCCCAGTCCAGCCCCAGCGTGCCCCCCAGGTCGGTGAACGCCTTGGCGAGGGCGCGCGGGTCGATGTCGAGGTCGCTCGCCAGCCGGGCGATGCCGATTCCGCCATCGAGATCGAACAGGTGGGCGACCTGCGCCGCGATGTGTTCCGGCGCGCCGCCCTTGGCGAACTCGGCGCGCATTCGTGCCGAACGCTGCCGCGTTTCGGAGGCCAGCAGGTCGACCGTGGCTTCCTTCAGGCTGTCGAGCGCGGGGCGCAGGTCGGCCACGATCTCGCTGGGCGAGGACATGCCGCACACGCGGATGGTGTCGGCCATCTGGATACGCATCGCGGTCGCCACGTGATCGAACAGGACGAGGCGCGTCTTTTCGGGCATCTCGCTTTCGTCCAGCGCATCCCAGATCTTCTGGATGTCGAGCAGGCGGTCGGCAGAGACGAAGGCGCTCGCCACGTCGTGCAGGCTGACGCCCTCTTCCTCGGCCAGTTCGAACGGGTGGACCATGCCCATGCGGTTGACGATCCGGTTGGCGAGGTCGGTCGCGATGATTTCCGAACGCAGCCGGTGCTGGCGGATCTGCTCGCCGTACTTCTCCCGCAGGGGTGCCGGGAAATAGTGGAACAGCGTGGTTTCCAGCGTCGGATCGCGCGTCAGGCTGCCCGCCTCGATGGCATCCTGCAGCGTCAGCTTGGCGCTCGACAGCAGCACCGCCAGTTCGGGCCGGGTCAGGCCGACGCCCTCGCCCGCGCGGCGGGTGAAGGTCTCGTTATCGGCAATGCCCTCCGTCCGCCGGTCGAGCATTCCTGCATCTTCCAGCGTTTCGATCAGGCGGATGGTCGATGCGGTGGCCGCATCGCCGCCCTGTTCGGCGATCGAAATGGCGAGCGCCTGCAACCGGTTGTCTTCCAGCACGATCGCCGCGACCTCTTCGGTCATCGAGGCGAGCAGGGCGTTGCGCTGCTCCTCGCTCAGCAGGTCGGCGCGGCGCGCGGCGGCGAGCGCGATCTTGATGTTGACCTCGTTGTCCGAGCAGTCGACCCCGGCCGAGTTGTCGATGAAATCGGTGTTGAGCCGCCCGCCATTAAGCGCAAATTCGATGCGCCCGGCCTGCGTCAGGCCCAGGTTCGCGCCTTCGCCCACCACCTTGACCTGCAGATCCTCCCCGTTGACGCGCAGCGCGTCGTTCGCGGGGTCGCCGACCTGGATGTTGTTCTCCCTCTCGGCCTTTACATAGGTGCCGATGCCGCCGAACCACAGCAGGTCGGCAGGCGCCTTGAGGATTGCGGAGATCAGCGAATCCGGATCGAATTCTTCCTGATCGGTGCCCAGCGCCTGACGCGCCTGCCTGGACAGCGAAATGCTCTTCGCGGTGCGCGGGAAGACGCCGCCGCCTTTCGAGATCAGGCCCTTGTCGTAATCGTCCCAGCTTGATGTGGGCAGATCGAACAGGCGCTTGCGCTCGTCCCAGCTTTTGGCGGGGTCGGGATCGGGGTCGATGAAGATGTGGCGGTGGTCGAACGCGGCAACCAGGCGGATCGCCTTGGACAGCAGCATGCCGTTGCCGAACACGTCGCCCGACATGTCGCCGCAGCCCACCACCTTGGTCGGCTCGGTCTGTACGTCGATGCCCATTTCGCGGAAGTGGCGCTGGACCGAAACCCACGCGCCGCGCGCGGTGATGCCCATCGCCTTGTGGTCGTACCCATTGCTGCCGCCGCTGGCGAACGCATCGTCGAGCCAGAAGTCCTGCGATTCGGCGATGGCGTTGGCGACGTCGGAAAAGCGCGCCGTGCCCTTGTCCGCCGCGACCACGAAATAGGGATCGGGATTGTCGAGGATGCGCACGCCTTCGGGGTGGACGAAGTCGTCGCCCACGATGTTGTCGGTGATCGACAGCAGCGACCGGATGAAGATCTCGTAGCTGGCCTGGCCTTCGGCGGCCCAGCCTGCCCGGTCGAGCGCGGGGCTGGGCAGCTGCTTGGGATAGAACCCGCCCTTCGCGCCCGTCGGCACGATCACTGCGTTCTTGACCCGCTGGGCCTTCATCAGGCCGAGCACTTCGGTGCGGAAGTCGTCGCGCCGGTCGGACCAGCGCAGGCCGCCGCGCGCGACCGGGCCAGCGCGCAGATGGATGCCTTCGACGCGGCGCGAATAGACGAAGATCTCGCGGTAGGGGATCGGCTTGGGCAGGCCGGGAACCTGCGAGGAGTCGAACTTGTACGACAGCGCGATGCCCGGGTGCAGCGCGAAGGCGTTGGTCCGCAGCATGGCCTCGATCACGCTGCGATAGAGGCGCAGCAGGCGATCGTCGTTGATCGCCGCGACATGGTGCAGCCCGTCCTTGATCGCGGCCTGCGCGTCTTCTTCGGCCTGGTTGCGGTCGCCTTCGAAGGCAGGATCGTGCCGCGCCACGAACAGCGCGATCAGCGCGGCGGTAACCTGCGGTGCGGCCGACAGCGCGTCGACCACGGTGTAGATGGTGAAGCCCATCCCGGTCTGCCGCAGGTAGCGATAGATCGAGCGCATCCATTCCGCCTCGCGCGCGGCGAGGCCGACATTGAGCACCAGCCGGTTGAAGGAATCGTCCTCCGCCTGCCCGTTGAGCACGGCTGCGATCGCCGCCTCGATGGCGGGCGCGCGTTCCACCAGCCCCGCCGGATCGACGCCGGGGGCCAGCTCGCAGCGGAAATCGTGGATCGTGCCGAGCGTACCGTCGGCCAGCGGCGTGGGCAGTTCGCTGATCGTCTTCAGCCCGAAATTCTCCAGCGCGGGCACCGCTTCGGACAGCGGCAGGTGGTCCTTGTGCTGATAGATCTTGAGGCGCAGCGTGCCTTCGGCTTCCCCCGGTCCGCTGCGCAGGCGCACGGCGCGCTGCACGTGGCCGCCGCCTTCTGCATCGTCGCCAGCCTGCGCCGCCGCGCGGCTGGCCAGTTCGTCCAGCCGCAGGATGTCGATCGCGGCTTCTTCCGCGCCGTCGCTCGCGCGGTAGAACGAGGGGATGTGGTCGGCATAGCGCCGCGTCAGGCTGGCGGCGGCATCGTGATCGGTGCGGGCGCGCAGCTCGGTTTCCACCGCTTCGGACCAGCCGCGCAGCATTTCCTGCAGGCGCGCTTCCAGATCGGCTTCGCTGAAGCGGCTGCGGCTGTCGCGGAAATCGAGCACGAAGCGCAGCAGGGCGAGCGCCCCGCCTTCGATCTCGAGGCTCCAGTCGAGCAGGGTCGAGCCGCTGCTTTCTTCCAGCAGGGACTGGATCTGGCGGCGCACATCGGTCGACATGGTATCGCGCGGCAGCCACACGAAGGCGAACAGGTGGCGCGCCAGCGGCGCCTCGACCAGCGCAAGGCGCGGGCGGGGCCGGTCAGTCAGGCTCATGGTGGTGGTCGCGACCCGGCGTACGTCCTCGTCGCGGAAGCCGATCAGCAGATCGTGCGGCAGCGCGGTGAGCGCGTGGACCAGCGCCTTGCCCGCATGGCCATCGGGATCGAAAGCGAGCTGGTCCATCAGCTCGCTTAGCTGGCGGCGCAGGCGGGGGACGGCGTAGGGATCGGTCGCCAGTGCGGCGCTGGTCCAGATCCCGGCATGGATCGAGATCGCGACGATCTCTCCACCCTCGCGCACGGGCACCAGAAACAGGTCCAGCGGAACGCGGCGGTGGACGTTCGAGACGCGGTTTGCCTTGACGATCAGCGGCATCCGCGCGGTCGCGTTGGCCGGATCGTCGAACCATTCGAACGCGCGCCTGTAGGACTGTTCGGCCAGGATATCGCGCGTGCTGGAGCGGCAGATGCCCAGCGCGTTTTCCTCGTGCCCGTCGCGGTAGTGCACCAGATGGCCCAGCTGGGTCAGCATCCCGCCGCTGAGCCATTCGAGCAGGCTGGTGCCTTCCCTGTCGTCGAGCGCCTGCCCGTCGTGCTGCATCGCCTTGCGCAGCGCCGCCCAATCGGTGACCGCGGCGCGTACGTCGAACAGCGTGTCGCGCAGATCGCGTTCGAGTTCGCTGCGCGCGGCTGCATCGGCGTGCTCGGTTTCCAGATAGATCATCGACTCGCGCGGCGCATCGCTATCCTTGCCCGGCAGGTCTTGCAGCACGCCCTCGTCATCGCGCTGCGCGCGCATCACGGGGTGAACCAGCCGGAAGATCGAAAGGCCGAAATCGGCAACCTGCGCCGATACCGAGTCGACCAGGAACGGCATGTCGTCGTTGATCAGCACGATCCGCAGCTTGCGCGGCGATCCGCTGGCTTCGGCGATGGCGATTGCCGGTTCGCCCGCCGGGCGCCGGGCGGCGGTTTCGAGGACGAAGGCGGCCGCTTCTTCGAGGTCGCCATTGTCGAATGGCTGATCGACCGGCAGCAGGGACTCGCGCATCCGCGTGGTCAGCTGTTCCAGCAATGCGGCGTCCGACTGCCTGTGATCGCCTGCCATACTCGCCTTGTCTCCCATGCGGGGGCTTCGTGGCCCCCTGCTGCAATTCGTATCGGCGCGCCGTTACGGCAACGCCCGTTCCTTCCGCGCCGTTAGAAGCTTCGCCGAAGCCCCGCAAGGATCACGCGGGCGTAAGGTGCCGCTCTACCGAGGCGATCAGCCGCGCAATATCGCCTGCCGTGGACAGGCGATGGTCGCCGATTTTGCTCAACTGAATCAGTACGGTGTCCGAAGCGAGCCGTTCCGCCAGGCGGACGCTGACCTGCCACGGCACATCCCGGTCCGCCTGCCCGTGCAGCAGCGTGACCGGGCAGGCAATTGCGATCGGCGCGTCCAGCACGCGGAGCGCCTGCGCATCGGCCCAGAATGCGGCGTGCGTCGGCGTGGGTTCGGGGCCGTAGGGGTTTTCCTCCAGCACGGTCTCGCCGCGCGCCAGCTGCGCCTTCTGCGCCTCGTCGTAACCCCAGTCGGAAAAATCGGGCGCGGCGGCGATGCCGATCATGCCGACCAGCCGGGCCGAATCTTTCGCGGCCAGTTCCAGCGCAACCAGCAGCATCAGCCAGCCGCCCATCGACGATCCGATCAGCACCACCGGCCCGGCCACCTTTGCCTCGATCAGCGCGAGCACCTCGTCGCGCCAGCGCGACAGCGTGCCGTCGGCGAAGTCTCCGCTGCTCTCGCCGCAGCCCGAATAGTCGAGCAGCAGGCAGGCGTGCCCGTTCGCCTGTGCCCAGTCGAACAGCGCGCTCGCCTTCGATCCCGCCATGTCCGACATGTAGCCGGGCAGGAAGACGATGGTCGGTGCTGCGGTGGTCCCTGCGCCGCCGTCGGTGTGCCGAAAGGCGATCCGGCGGCCGTCGGGCATGGCAAAATGCTGCGCGGGTGTATCTGGGGCGTGGTCCATGAAGCGGGCCTAGGAGAGTGCCCGCTGGCTGTCCACGACCGGCAGATTTTCCTACTTCGCAAAGCCCAGCTAGGTTTTGCGGATGGCTTCGATATCTCCTCGCCCGCCCTTGTCGCCGCTGCCCTTGCGCGCCTTTTCCGGTGGGAAGCCTTTTGACGCCAGGACACTGTGTCAGGTGTGTCAGGCTGCAAGCCGCCAGAGCGTCTTCGATCTTTCACGCATGCGGTTTAGGGGAGCTGCATGAGCAACCTTCTCGCCCCTCCGCCCGCCCCGGAAACCCGTGCCGACCAGCGGTCGACAGGCCCCTTCTCGCTCAACCGCCGTTCGCTGCTGGCGGGCGGGTTGCTGGGCGCCGGCCTTGCCGCGATGCCGCTGTCCGCGCAGATCGCCGCCAAGGGCTTCACCCACGGCATTGCCAGCGGCGAACCCCATGCAAACGGCGTGCTGCTGTGGACGCGCTTCGTCGGGTCGGGCGACGCGCGGCTTGCCTGGCAAGTGAGCGACAGCGAAGACTTCGGGCGCGTCATCGCCGAGGGCGAGACGCTCGCCACGCCGGATCGCGACTGGTGCGCCAAGGCCGAGGTCACCGGGCTGGAGCCGGATCGCTGGTACTACTACCGCTTCACCGGCCCCGACGGCTCGCACTCCGCCACCGGGCGGACCCGCACCCTGCCGCAGGGGCCGACCGGCCGGTTCCGGCTCGGCGTGTTCTCCTGCTCCAACCTCGGCTTCGGCTGGTTCAACGCCTATGCCCATGCAGCGCAGGCGGGCGATCTGGACCTGCTGGTGCACCTGGGCGACTATTACTACGAATATGGCGTCGGCACCTATCCCGACGAACAGCAGCTGATCGCCGGGCGCATACTCTCCCCGCAAAGCGAGACGGTGGAGCTGGCGGATTACCGCCTGCGCCATGCGACCTATCGTGCGGACACCGACCTGCAGCGGCTGACGCAGCTGTATCCCATGATCCTTGTGGCGGACGATCACGAGAGCGCGAACGACAGCTGGCAGGGCGGCGCGCAGAACCACCAGCCTGGCAGCGAGGGATCGTGGGATGCGCGCAAGGCGGCGTCGCTGCGCGCCTATCGCGAATGGCTGCCGGTGTCGGACGATCCGTGGAAGGCGTATCAGGTGGGCGATCTGGCCACGCTGTTCCGGCTGGAAACGCGGCTTACCGCCCGGTCCGAGCAGCTCGACATCGCGCGCGTGCTGGCGGGCAAATCCACTCCGGACGAAATGGTGGCCGCGCTGACCGCATTTCGCGACGGGGCATGGGTCGATCCCGCGCGCCAGATGATGGGTGCGGCGCAGGAGGCATGGCTGGCCGACGGGCTGAAGGCCTCGACGCGGGGCGGTACGCGCTGGCAGGTGCTGGTGCAGCAGGTGCTGATGGGAAATCTCAACACGCCGACCGCGCTTGCCGGTGCTCTGCCCGCAGACACGCCCGCTGCGCTGCGCCAGCGACTGATGGCGGGTGCGATGGCCTCCGAACTCGGCATACCGTTCAACATGGATGCCTGGGATGGCTATCCCGCCGCGCGCCGCCGGGTGTTCGAGGCCGCGCTCGCCGCCGATGCCAATCTGGTGGTGCTGGCGGGCGATACGCATAACGGCTGGGCGTTCGATCTGGCGCAGGACGGGGCCAATGTCGGCGTCGAGTTCGGCGTGTCCTCGGTCACCTCGCCCGGGTTCGAAGGCTATCTGCCGCAGGTGCCGACCGCGCTGCTGGAGCGCGCGCTGGTCGATGCCAATCCGCAGCTGCAATGGGCGGACACCTCGCGGCGCGGCTACATGGCGGTGGAGCTGACCCCGCAGGCGGCGACCTGCGAATGGCGCTTCATGTCGGGCGTGCGCCAGCGCGGGACGCAGCTGGGCGGGACGCACGCGATGACGAGCGCGCTCGGATCGAACGCGCTCGCCATGGGGTAGGGGCCGGGCTATTCGGCTGCGAATGCGGCCAACGCCGCGTTCATCGCGTCGGGCTGGTCGAGCATGATGAAGTGGCGAGAGCCTTCGACCGGCACGAAGGTGACGTCGGGCGCGGCGGCGTATTGCACCGGGTAGATGCCCTGCGCCATCTCGGCGGAGACCATCGGCGGATCGACCGGGTAGAGCATGGTGACCGGCACCTTCAGCGTGCTCAGGCGCGGGCGCAGATCGGTGGTCATGATCTCGTACATCAGCTGAGCGCCCACCTTCAGGTCGGCCTGAGCGGAGTACTGGTCGACCTTGCATTGCGCTGCGGGCGTCTTGGCCATGCCTTGCGCCTGCATCGAGGGGTGCTCGCAATCGGGCGCGGGCATGTCCATCCCGGCCTGCGCCACCATCATGGAGCGCATCTGGTTGGCCTGCGGTTCGGCAGCGTCCGCGCTGTCCATGCCCATCAGGACGGAGAAGAAGGGCAGCGAATCGACGATCATGATCTCGTCGACGATCTCGGGATGGTCGAGCGCGAGGTTGAGCGCGGTGAACCCACCCATCGAGTGTCCGACCACGTGGACATCGGTGAGGCCATTGTCCTCGATGTAACTGGCGAGTCCGTCGACCAGCAAAGGCAGCACCGGGCCTTGCGCGTTGGCACCCGCGTCGGTGCCGCCGAAGCCGTTCACCTGCACCAGATGGACGCGGTAGCCCGCGCCGGTCAGCGTCTCGATCTGCCCGTCCCACACGCTGCGCGGCGACAGCAGGCCGGGGATCAGGATGGCATCGCGCGCACCCTCGCCGACCACTTCGACGCTGAAGCGCGCGGGCGCTTCGGCTTCGGCTGCAGAGGTCTGCGGCTGGGCCTGTGCCGGGGCATAGAGGGGTACGGTCAGCGCAGCGAATGCGACGGCGGTGGCGAGCAGCTTGGTCATGGGATCAATCCTTCTCGTGGATGAAGATGTCTTCGATGGTCAGGCCAAACACGTCGGCTATCTGGAAGGCGAGGGGGAGCGAGGGGTCGTAGCGGCCGGTCTCGATCGCGTTGACGCTCTGGCGGCTGACGCCGAGTTCCTCGGCCAGCGCCTGCTGGCTCCAGTTGCGCTCGGCGCGCAGGACCTTGAGGCGGTTCTTCATGCCTCGTCGCCTGACGGGTCGCTCGCCCGCCGGTCGGCCAGACCCATCCAGCACTGGCCCAGGCCCATGCCCATCGCCCAGACGGGGAAGACCCACCAGGCCCAGACGTGCGGCACGACCTCGAAGGTTTCGAGAAAGCCCCAGAACGTGCCCAGCGTCAGCACCGCGCCCAGCCCGAACAGGCTCGCCATGATCGCGCGATGACGCAGGAACTCGTCCTCCTCCTCGATCAGGTAGCGCGCCATCGTCCAGATCATGCCCAGCACCGGGATCACCGGCAGCAGCGCGATCAGGAAGCTTTCGCCCTGGCTCAGCTCCACCCGGTTCGCGATGGTGACCGCGATGCCAAGGCCCAGCACGTAACCGAAGGTGGCGAACAGGAAACGGCGCGTGTAGCGGGCGACCGCCGCGCTGAGATGCCCGGTAGAGCGTTGCTTGGCGAGGCTGGCGCGGGTCAGCGGAATGATCTGCAACATTGCGACGACCATCAAAATGAAGCCGGTCGTGCTGTCGATCGCATCGGAAATGCGCAGCGCGGAGATGACGGCGAAGGCCGCGAACAGGCCGCCCGCCCAGAACCCCGGGCGCCGGTGCAGGGGAAGCCGAGCCGTGCTCACGATGCCTTCCTCATGCGGCAACGCATACCCGTAGCCGCGGCGACGAAGGGCAGCGTGAGGATCGCGGCGATGGTCGTCCAGTCGGGTAGGACATCGGCGATATTGAGCAGCGCGACGAGGATGATGGCAGCGCCCCAGAGGAAGGGTGAGATCTTTGTCATGGTCAAGTGTCCTTTCTTCTATGGAAAGGGTACTTGTCACGATTCGACGGCCCAGTCAAGGGTGCTTTCCATTATAGAAAGCGCCCTTTGCACAAAGATGGGGTGGACCCCAGCACGAAGCGGCCTATATTTGCGCCCATGGCTCACAGCATCGCCACGTCTACGACCACTACGACCTCGGGAAACCGGGGGCGGATGGTCGTGGCCTGACACGCGATCGCCGCCACCCGGGTTCGGGTGGCGCTGCGCCGGCTTCCCGAACCTGCACCAGTCTGGCGGCGCAACGGGAATGCGAAGATGCGCTATTACATCGATACCGAATTTAACGGCACCGGCGGCCAGCTGCTGAGCATTGCGCTGGTACGGCAGGATGGTGCTTCATTCTACGAAGTGCTGCACGCGCACGAACTGATCGTGCCGTGGGTGCGCGAACACGTGGTGCCGCATTACGGCCAGGAGCCGGTCGAGCGGTTGCAGGCGGTCAAGAAAATGCAGAAATTCCTGCGCAAGGATTCCGGGCCGCACGTGTTTATTGCGGACTGGCCCGAAGACCTTGTGCATTTCAACACCATGCTGCTGCGCGATCACGGCAAGCGCAACGATCCGTTTCGCTTTGCCTGCCTGTTGCTGAACCTGCCCGAATTCGACACCGCCCGGGCGAGCGAATTGCCGCATAATGCGCTCGCCGATGCCCGCGCGCTCGCCAGCTATGTGGAAGGCAATCTGTCCGCCACTAAGCCGGTGATGGACCCCGCCGACCTTTCGCTGGTGCAAAAGGCTTGCGCCGACAGCGATCTTGCCTAGGCACCGCGGCCAAAGGCATACCCCTTCCATACCAAATTCCGATGGACTGAACCGATGACGGAACTGCTCAAGATCAGCCTGCCCGATGGCTCCGTGCGCGAAATGCCGCAGGGGAGCACCCCGGCGGACGTCGCCGCCCAGATCGGCCCCGGCCTCGCCAAGGCGGCGCTCGCCGCGCGGGTCGACGGCGAACTGCGCGACATCACGCGGCCCTTCGAAGGCGATGCCGAGCTTGCGCTGGTGACCAGCAAGGATGTGGACGAGGCGCTGGAACTGGCGCGGCACGACTATGCCCACGTGCTCGCCGAAGCGGTGCAGAACCTGTTCCCCGGCACGCAGATCACCTTCGGCCCGGCGACGGACGACGGCTTCTACTACGATTTCGCCCCCCCGGCGGATCGAGGGGCCTTCACCGAGGAAGACCTGCCGGCGATCGAGCAGGAGATGCGCCGGATCATCGCGGCGGATACCCCGCTGGAGCGCGAGGTCTGGACGCGCCAGCAGCTGATCCAGTGGTTCAAGGACCATGGCGAGAGCTTCAAGGCCGAATGGGCCGCCGAGCTTCCCGAGGGCGAGGAACTGACGATCTACCGCCAGGGCGACTGGCTGGACATGTGCCGCGGGCCGCACCTTGCCAGCACGGGCAAGCTCGATCCGCAGGCCTTCAAGCTGACGCGCGTCAGCGGCGCTTACTGGCGCGGCGACCAGAAGAACGCGATGCTCAGCCGGATCTACGGCACCGGCTGGCTCAACAAGAAGCAGCTCAACGAGCACCTCCACCGTATGGAAGAAGCCGCCAAGCGCGACCATCGCAAGCTCGGCCGCGAAATGGACCTGTTCCACCTGCAGGAAGAGGCGCACGGCAGCGTGTTCTGGCACCCGCAGGGCTACAAGATCTGGCGCGGCCTTGAATCCTACATGCGCCGCAAGATGGACGGCGCAGGCTATCGCGAGATCAAGACGCCGCAGGTAATGGACGCGCGCCAGTGGGAACGCTCCGGCCACTGGGGCAAGTATCGCGAGAACATGTTCGTCATCCCCGACGAGGTGCCCAATACCGAAGACGAGGGCGAGCTGGTGTCCAAGGACGCCGACTGGATGGCCCTGAAGCCGATGAACTGCCCCGCGCACGTGCTCGTCTTCAAGCAGGGCATCACGTCCTATCGCGAACTGCCGATCCGGCTGGGCGAGATGGGCTGCTGCCACCGTAACGAGCCGCACGGCGCGCTGCACGGGCTGATGCGCGTGCGCCAGTTCACACAGGACGATGCGCATATCTTCTGCACCGAGGCGCAGGTGGTCGAAGAGGTCCGCGCCTTCTGCAAGCTGGCGGATAGCGTCTACAAGGATTTCGGCTTCACATACGCGATCAAGCTGGCGCTGCGGCCCGAGCAGCGGCTGGGCTCCGACGCCGACTGGGACCGCGCCGAACAGGAACTGCGCGACGCGGTGCGCGACGCGGGCATGATGAACGACGAATACGGCTGGGAAGAACTGCCGGGCGAGGGCGCGTTTTACGCTCCCAAGCTCGAATGGCACCTGACCGACGCGATCGGGCGGACGTGGCAGGTCGGCACGATCCAGGGCGACCGTGTGCTGCCCGAAAGGCTCGACGCGAGCTATATTGGCGAGGATGGCGAGAAGCACCGCCCGGTGATGCTCCACCGCGCGATCTTCGGTTCCTACGAACGCTTCATCGGCATTCTGATCGAGCATTTCGCTGGCAAGCTACCGCTGTGGCTCGCCCCCACGCAGGCGGTGGTCGCCACCATCGTTTCGGATGCGGACGATTATGCCAACGATGCGCTGGCCAAGCTGCGCGCGGCGGGCATTCGCGCCGAAGCGGATCTTCGCAACGAGAAGATCAACTACAAGGTGCGCGAGCACAGCCTTGCCAAGGTTCCGCACCTACTGGTGGTCGGCAAGCGCGAGGCCGAGGAGGGCACGGTCGCGGTGCGCACGCTCGGCGAGAAGGAACAGCGGGTGATGAGCCTCGACGAAGCGATCGCGATGCTGCGCGAAGGCGCCACGCCGCCCGATCTGCTGGCCGATCTGCGCGACTGACAGGTTGGAGCTTCTGGCAGGATTCAGCGCGCTGCAACTGGCGGTTGCGCTTCTTACCGGGCTGGTCGCGGCGTTCATCCGCGGGCTGGCGGGTTTCGGCCTGGCGATCCTGCTGGTGCCGGTCCTCGCCCTGACGCTGAGCCCGGTTGAGGCGGTGCTGACCACCAACGTGGTCGCGCTGCTGATCGGCGCGCTGGAGCTGCCGCGCCTGCTGCGCGAGGCGGAGCGCAGCGTGTGGGCGATCATCGGACTGGTGCTGCTGACCACGCTGCCGGGGCTCGCGCTGCTGGCGGCCACGCCGCCGAATATTGCCCGCCTGCTGATCGCGCTGGTCGCGCTGTCGGCCTTTGCCGCGATCCTGTTTCCAGTGCGCGAACCCGAACGCCCGGGGCCGATTACGACCGCGCTGACCGGCGCAGCGACCGGGATCCTGACCGGATTTGCCGGAATGCCGGGCCCGCCGGTGGTGCCCTACTATGTGGGCCGGGCAATTCCCCGGCAGGTCGCCAAAAGCTCGATGATCCTGATCTTCACCTTTGCCGCGCTGATCGGCATCGGATCGGGCGTCGCGCTGGGGCGGATGGAATGGCGGCTGGCGCTGCTGGGCGCGATGCTGCTGCCGGTCGTGCTGCTGGGCACCTGGCTTGGCCGCAGGGCCGACGGATATGTGTCGGACCGCGCGTGGCGCATTTTCGTGGGCGTGGTGCTGGCAGCGGCGGCGCTGGCCGCGCTCGCCAAGCTGGTCGTCTAGCCGAAAGGCACGAAGCGCCCGGCGAGGATCAACGCGCTGGCGCAGGCGGATACGATCACGGTGCGCGCGGCGGCGAATGCTTCGATGCGGCGGATCAGGGCGATGGGTCGGGCCATGGGCCCAGTGTCGCGGGTGCGGGTAAAGAAAACCCTAACGCGCGGCGGGCATCTGCATGCTGGCGCAGTGGAACCCGCCGCCGCCAGCCAGAACGCCGAGCATGGGCAGGCCGACCGCGCTGCGGGCAGGGAACAGCGCGTCGATCGCGGCGACCGCCGCCGCGTCCTGCGGCACGCCGAAGGTCGGCACTGCGACGATCGAATTGCCGATGAAGAAATTGGCGTAGCTGGCAGGCTCCACCCAGTCCCCGCGCGATATCAATCCGGGCGAAGGAATCGGCGCGACCGTCAAGCCCGCAGCTTCGAGCCGCGCCCGGGCGTCGGCATAGACCTGCGCGTTGGGATCGTCACTGCCGGTCGGCTCCGCCAGCGCGACCATACCGGGTGCAACGAACCGTGCGAGGTTGTCGACATGGCCGTCCGTATGATCGTTCAGCAGCCCGTCGCCCAGCCAGACGACTTTCGAAAGGCCGAGATCGCGCGCCAGCCGCGCCTCGATCTCTTCGCGCGACAGTGCGGGGTTGCGGTTGGGGTTGAGCAGGCATTGCTCGGTGGTCAGGACCGTGCCCTGCCCATCGGTATCGATCGCGCCGCCTTCCAGCACCCAGTCGGGTCGATCGAGTGGCAGGCCTTCGCCGGTAGCCAGCTCGGCCCCGATGGTCTGGTCGCCCGCCATCAGGTACTTGCCGCCCCAGCCGTTGAAGCCGGGGCGCACGGCGGCACGCGTTTCATCGCGCTCGACCACTATGGGGCCGGTATCGCGCAGCCAGACATCGCCATATGTCCGCCGTTCGAGCGTGACCGCGCCAGAGACAAGAGCCTTCGCCCGTGCCTCGTTCGCCGCATCGCGGACCAGCAGGCGAACGCCCTGTCCGCTCTCGGCCACGGCATTGGCGAAACCGGCGATCTCTTCCTGCGCGCGCGCGAAGGCGTCGCCCCATTCGTCCGGATCGTGCGGGAAGCCGATCCAGACCCATTCCTGCGGCTCCCATTCGGCGGGAAGCCGCATCGCGCCCATCCGGGTCATGCGCCTGTCCTTTCGAGACTCAGCAACCCTTGTTGGTCGCGGCGCAGCTCTCGTCGCGGATGCCGCGGAACTCATCGCCCTCGACCCAGTTGGGCCAGCTGGTCGACATCGCCATCATCCGGCCGAGGCGGTAGTAGAGCTGCAGGTCCGCCATCACGCCCGACCAGTCCCAGTTCTCGTCGAACTCGTCCTTCGGGCCGTGATAGCGATTGTCGCGATAGTCGGCCGAAATGGCTTCGCCCGCCTCGCGCCCGCCTTCGATCAGATCCTCGCCGCCATCGATATAGAGCATGGGAACGCCCTGCTTGGCGAAGGCGAAATGGTCGGAGCGGTAGTAATACCCGGCCTCCGGCGCGGGGTTGGGCGTGGCGACACGGCCATCGGCCTTCAGCGCGGCGTCGAGGAACTGGTCGAGCTGCGATTTGCCGGGGCCGACCACCGTCACATCGCGCGCGGGGCCTGCGATCAGGAAGGCATCCATGTTGACCCCGCCCACCGTCTGGTCGAGCGGGAAGACCGGGTTTGCAGCGTAGTAATAGGAACCCAGCAACCCCTGTTCCTCGGCCGTCACCGCCAGGAACACGATGCTGCGATCAGCCGCGCCCGCCTTGGCCTGTGCCTGCGCGAGTGCGACCAGCGCGGCGGTGCCGGTGGCGTTGTCGACCGCGCCGTTGCAGATGTCGTCGCCATCCTCGGCAGGCGTGCAGCGGCCCAGATGGTCCCAGTGTGCGGTGTAGAACACGTATTCGTCCGGACGCTTGGTACCCGGCAGGATGCCGATCACGTTCTGCGACATGTACTCGCGGCTCGTATTGTCGAAGCTGGTGGACGCCTTCACGCCCAGCGGCACCGCTTCGAAATCCTGCTCCCTCGCCGCGTCCTTCAGCTTGGCGAGATCCTGGCCCGCGGCCTGGAAGATCTTTTGCGCGGCGGCATTCTGGATCCAGCCGTTCATCCTGGTGGGCAGGGGCGCATCCTCGCCGCGCTGCGGATAGGCCTGCGGGCCGGACCAGCTGCTTTCCACGACGTTCCAGCCGTAAGATGCAGGCTCCGTCTCGTGGATGATGATCGCCGCGGCGGCACCCTGGCGCGCGGCTTCTTCGTACTTGTAGGTCCAGCGCCCGTAATAGGTCATCGCCTTGCCGTTGAACGGCCCTTCGAGATCCTCGGCACCGAAGTCGGGATCATTGACGAGGATGACGGCGGTCTTCCCCTTCATGTCGACGCCCTCGTAGTCGTTCCATCCCTTCTCGGGCGCGTTGATGCCGTAGCCGACGAATACCAGTTCGCTGTCCGCCAGCGTGGTCCGTTCGGTTTCGCGATAGCTGACGCCGACCCAGTCCTTGCCATATTCAAACGACATCGCCTTGCCGTCGCCGCCGGTGACCTTGAGCGGGGCGAAATTGCTGCCGGTGATCTCCACCAGCGGCACATCCTGCGTCCACGAACCCTCATTGCCGGGTTGGAGGCCAGCCTCTTCGAACTGCGTCTTGAGGTACTCCACGGTCATCGCGCCGCCTTCGGTGCCGGGCATGCGGCCATCGAACTCGTCGCTCGAAAGCTCGCGCGTGACGTCGATCATCGTCGCTTCGGAAATGTCGCCATCGGCAACTTCCGGAATGTCGAGCGCACTATCGCTCTCGCCACCGCCGGACAGGACGGCGGCATCGCAACCGGCAAGGGCAAGGGCGAGAGCCGCCACGGCAGACAAGCGTTTCATTTCAGGTTTCTCCGGGGAATTCGCTGTGCGACGCTTGTTGCAAACCCGAAGCTTAAGGGCAAGTGACCGGGCGGGCCGGTACGCCAACCGTCCTTCCGGGAAGCATGCTTGCCAGCGCGGCGGACAGCGGGCAGGGCGGCGCAATGGCTGGCGAGTGGACCGATGCGATTGAACGGGCGCGGGCGAACGCGCCGTTCCTCGCGCGCAGCCTCGATCGGCTGCCCGATCTGGCCGCGCTGCTGGCGGCGGGCGATGCCGAGGCGGCCCTTGCCTATTGCGCTGCGGCAGGCGACGGCGCCGCGCCCGATGTGGCCATGCGGCGCGAACGGCTGGCGCTGGCGCTGACGCTGGCCATCGGCGACCTGGCAGGTGCATTCACGCTCGATCAGGTTATGGTGCGCCTTTCGCAATTCGCCGACGACACGCTGGGCCGCGCGATCGCCGAAACGGCGCGCAACCGCACGGGCGGCGGCGATGCCTCCGGCTTTTTCGCGCTGGCTCTGGGCAAGCACGGGGCGTGCGAGCTCAATTACAGTTCGGACATCGACCCGATCCTGCTGTTCGACCCGGAAACGCTGGCGCACGGCGAACGCTCGTCTCCGGCAGAAACCGCGCAGCGCATGGCGCGCGATATCGTGCGCCTGCTCTCCGACCATACGGAAGAAGGTTATGTCTTCCGGGTCGACCTCAGGCTGCGCCCGGCGGCGGAGGTTACCCCGCTGGCGGTATCGGTCAACGCGGCGGCTTCTCATTATGAAAGCGCGGCGCTGCCGTGGGAGCGCGCGGCATTCATCCGCGCGCGGTCGGCGGCGGGCGATGTGGAGCGTGGCGAGCGGTTTCTGGCCAGCATCCGCTCCTTCGTCTGGCGTCGCAGCGTGGATTTCGGCGCGATCGACGAGATCGCCCAGCTGCGCGTGCGAATTCGCGAGGCCTATGGCGGCGAGCCGCAGCTTGGCCCCCGATTCGATCTGAAACGCGGGCGCGGCGGTATTCGCGAAATCGAGTTTTTCGCCCAGACCCATCAGCTGATCCATGGCGGCCGCGATCCGCGCCTGCGCAGCAGCGATACGCGCGCCGCCCTGCTGGCGCTGGCCCGGGCGGGTCTGATCGAAGAGCAGCTGGCCGTGCAGCTGGGCGCCGCCTACGCACGGCTGCGCGTGGTGGAACACCGCATCCAGATGCTGGAAGACCGGCAGACGCACGAGGTGCCCGAGGGCGAGGCGCTGGATCGGCTGGCCCGGCTCGACGGGTTTGCCGATGGCGCGGCCCTGCTGGCGGATCTCGATCCGCACCTGACGGTCGCGGCTGAGGCTTTCGACCGCTTGCTGGAGGCGAGCGATACCGGTGCGGCGGCGGATCGCCCGGTGCGCGAACTGGTTGCCGAAAGCACGCTGGCGGACGAGGACGATGTGTCGGAGCGGGTTGCAGGCTGGCTCGACGGGCGTTTTCGCGCGCTGCGCGGAGCCGATGCGCAGAACGCCTTCCGCCGGCTGCTGCCTCCACTGCTCGACGCACTGGCGCAATCGGCGGAGCCGGACCGCGCGATCGTGAGGCTGGAGCGGCTGCTGGAGGCCTTGCCCAGCGGGATCAACCTGTTCCGCCTGCTGGAGGCGCGACCCGCTCTGCTCGACCAGTTTCTCTCCATCATCACCCTCGCGCCGCCGCTGGCGAATGATCTGGCGCTGCGGCCCGCGCTGTTCGACGCACTGATCGATCGTTCCGCGCTCGATTTGCCCGAAAGCGTGCCTGGCCTGCGTGCCAGCATGATGCGCGCCGAACCCCAGGGGAATTACGAGGCCCTGCTCGACCGGATCAGGGTGGTGACAGGGGAACAGCGTTTCGCGCTCGGCGTGCAGCTTATCGGCGGCACCCACGATCCGCTGGACATCGCACGCGGCTTCGCCACCGTGGCGGAGGCCGCCCTGCAGGCGGCGCTTGCTGGGACCGTGGCCGAATTTGCGACCGATCACGGCACGGTCGAGAATAGCGAGATGGTGATCCTGGGTCTCGGACGGCTGGGCGGCGAGGCGCTGACCCACGCATCCGATCTCGACATCGTATACCTGTTCACCGGCGACCACCGCGCGGAAAGCGACGGCGAGCGCCCCACCAGCGCCACGCGTTATTACAACCGGCTGGCCCAGCGGGTGAGCGTCGCGATGAGCGTGCCCACCGCCGAGGGACCGCTTTACGAAGTGGATACCAGGCTGCGGCCGCAGGGCGCGCAGGGGCCGCTGGCGGTCAGCCTGGAAAGCTTTGCCCGCTATCAACGCGAATCGGCGTGGACGTGGGAGCACATGGCGCTGGCGCGCGCGCGCGTGGTCGCGGGCAGCTTTGCGGCGCGCAGCGATGTCGACGAGGTTGTCCGCGAGGTGCTGCGTACGCCGCGCGACCCCGTGACCTTGCGCGAAGACGTGCTGCGGATGCGGGCGGACATGTCTGCCCACAAGCCGCCCAAGGGCCCGCTCGATGCAAAGCTGCTGCGCGGCGGTCTGGTCGATATCGAGTTCATTCTCCACTTCGTGCAGCTGCGCGATCGCGTCGCGCTCGATCCCCGGCTGGCGAAGGTGTGCGAAACGATGGTGCACGCGGGATACTTGCGGCCCGAATTCGCCCGGGCGCACGATTTCCTCACCCGGCTGATCGTCGCCGCGCGGCTGCTGGCACCGGATCTGGCGGTGCCGCCGGGCGCTGCGGGAGAGGCGCTGGCGCAGGCTTGCAGGTGCGCCGACACCGATGCGCTGCAGCGCGCCCTGCGCGAAGCGCGGCACGAGGTCGCCCGTGGATGGTGCGATATTTTCGACGAAGAACTGGAGATCGAGTGATGAGCGTGAGCGAAGGAAGCGCAATGCCCGATGTCGCGATGGTGCGGCACGATGGCGAACAGGTGAAACCGTCCGATTATCGCGGGCGCAAGCTGGTGCTGTTCTTCTACCCCAAGGACAACACGCCCGGCTGCACCACCGAGGCGAAGGACTTTTCTGCCCTGAAGGCCGAGTTCGAAGCCGCGGGCTGCGCGCTGCTGGGGGTGAGCAAGGATTCGAGCAAGAAGCACCAGAACTTCATCGCCAAGCACGATCTCACGGTCGAGCTCGCTACCGACGCGGAGGAAGGCGGCCTGTCGGACATGCTGGGCGTATGGACCGAAAAGCAGATGTACGGGAAAACCTTCATGGGCATGGTTCGCAGCACCTATCTGCTCGATGCCGAGGGGACGGTCGCGCGCATCTGGCCCAAGGTGAAGGTGAAGGATCACGCACAGGAAGTGCTCGCCGCCGCACAGCAATTGTGAGCGACAACGACCCGCCGACACTCGCCCGCGCGGTTCGCGCGGCGCTGTTGACCGGCCCGGCACGCGCGAAGGTGTTCGCCGCGCGGCAGGTGGCGCGGGACTGGCGGCTCGGGCGGCTGGCGCCGGTGTTCGATGTCGCCATGCCCGACGCGCCCGCGCGCCCGGCGCGGCCCGAATTGCTGCCGCCCGGCAAGATGCCCAAGCGCGGCAGGGGTGGCTCGATCCGTGGCCGAATCGCCTTCTGGCACGCGCTGGCGCACATTGAATTCGTGGCGATCGACCTCGCGCTCGACATTGTCGGTCGGTTCGGCGGGCAGATGCCGCGCAGCTTCGTCGATGATTTCCTGAGCGTTGCGGCGGACGAGGCGATGCATTTCGCGCTGCTGGAGCGCAGGCTGGCGGCACTCGGCTCGTCCTACGGCGCGCTGCCCGCCCATGCGGGCCTGTGGGAATCGGCACAGGACACTCGGCACGATGTCGTCGCGCGGCTCGCTGTGGTGCCGATGGTGCTGGAAGCGCGCGGTCTGGATGTGACCCCCGCCATGCTCGCGCGGGTGCGCGCGCAGGGCGACGAGATGGGCGCGCGCATCCTCACACGCATCCTTGACGATGAAATCCGGCATGTCGCGATCGGCACAAGGCATTTCGTCGAACGGTGTGAAACGCAGGGATTCGCCGCGCCGAAACGCTGGCAAAACCTCGTTAACCGCCATTTTAGGGGATCGATTAAGCCACCCTTCAACGACTCAGCGCGTTACGCAGCCGGTCTGTCGCGGGACTTCTACGGCGCTCTTGCCGGATTAACCTGAGCCCGGATAACCCTTTGAACACAGACGGACGGGGATTGTTCCCGTAAATTTCTTGGGGGTCTCGGCGCTGGTTTTTTATCCGGCGCGTCAGGGATCGGAACGGGCGGAGCAAGGCTTCGCCACCGACAGAGGGACGGACTTTTGCTGACCACTGATCGACTTTTTGGCCGTGCGACCATTTTGCTGGGCGCGGCGCTTACCATCGCGGCGGTCCCCGCCAATGCCAACACCAGCACCGCAGCGGCGGTCGATGTTTCGGACGCCGTGCCGGAAACCCAGAGCCCGCTGGGCAATGGCGACGCGCAGTTCCGCCAGCTCTTCGCTAGCTGGCAGACGCTGGATATCGAACGCAGCGAACCGGTGGCCATGCCCACGGTTTCGGTCCCTTCGCGGATGCCGGTCGACAATGCGGTGCTCACCAGCGGTTACGGGATGCGTGACCACCCGGTGCTGCGCAAGCGTGCGAATCACAACGGCGTCGATCTTGCAGCGCCCACCGGCACCCCGATCTACGCGACCGCCGACGGCAAGATCGAGCGTGCGAACTATTTCGGCAGCTACGGCAACTACATCCAGATCGGCCACGGCAACGCGATCGAAACGCGCTTCGCCCACCTGTCACGGATTGTCGTTTCCGACGGGCAGGACGTCCGCAAGGGCGACCTGATCGGCTATGTCGGCTCCACCGGCCGCTCGACCGGCCCGCACCTCCACTACGAAGTGCGTATCGACGGCAAGCCGGTCGATCCCCGCCCGTTCATGGTCGAAACCGAGGCGCAGGAAGAATTCCGCCTCGCGATGGGCCCCGGCGGCATGGGTGGCGGTGAAGAGGAAGAATAGGTTCCCTCACACCTGCGCGTTACGGCGCAACAAGAGGCGGTGCTGCGGCGCCGCCTTTTTTGTTGCGTGAATCTCTTCCATTCGTGACACTGCGAAGCGGGAGAGAACAATGCATCCGATAACGCACGCCGCATCGCGGCCAGACCATCCGGCCATCATCAACGCCTCGACGGGCGACCGGGTCAGCTATGGCGAGCTGGACGCCTTCGCCAACCGCCTCGCGCGGTGGTTGCGTGCCCGTGGGATCGCCGCCGACTCCAGCGTGGCCCTGCTGCTGGAAAACCGGCTGGAATATCTTCAGATCGTCTGGGCGAACCAGCGGATCGGGTCCATGCTGGTCCCCGTCTCCACCCGGCTGACTGCCCCGGAGATCGCCTATATTCTGGACGATGCGGACTGTTCGCTGCTGCTGACCTCCGGCGCGTTCGCCGGCGTCGCGGGGCAATTGGCGCAGGACGTACCGGGCCTCGACATCGTCGATATCGACAGCAGCGAATTCAGCGGGGCGCTCGCCGAGCAGCCGTCCGCGATGATCGACGATCCGTCTCCGGGCCGCCACATGCTCTACTCGTCCGGTACCACGGGGCGACCGAAAGGGATCATGCCCCCGCCGCCGCCGAGCGAGGATATCACCGCGCCCAACCCGCTGGTGGGCCTCGCGACGATGGGGGTGGGCATGCCGAGCGATGGCAGCATGGTCTATCTGTCGCCCGCGCCGCTCTATCATGCCGCGCCGCTCGGCTGGTGCACCACGGTGCACCGCCTCGGCGGCACGGTGGTGATCATGGACAAGTTCACCCCCGATGGCGCGCTTGCGGCGATCGAGAAGTATGGCGTGACGGACAGCCAATGGGTGCCGACCCACTTCGTGCGGATGCTCAAACTGCCCGAGGAAGAGCGTACGCGCTACGACCTTTCCAGCCATCGGCGCGCGATCCATGCTGCGGCGCCGTGTCCGGTGCCGATCAAGGCGGCGATGATCGACTGGTGGGGGCCGATCATCCAGGAATACTACGCCGGGTCCGAGGGGATCGGAATGTCGCTGGTGAAGAGCGAGGACTGGCTTGCGAAGCCGGGTACGGTCGGCCGGATGATCTACGGCAAGGCGCACGTGTGCGGGCCGGAGGGCGAAGAACTGCCGCCGGGCGAGACGGGGCTGTTGTTCTTCGAGCTGGAGACCCTGCCGACCTATCACAAGGATGCGGACAAGACCGCCGAAGCGATGAACGATCGCGGCTGGATGACGCTGGGCGACATCGGCCACATCGACCAGGACGGGTTCCTGTTCCTGACCGACCGCAAGAGCCACATGATCATCTCGGGGGGCGTGAACATCTACCCGCAGGAGATCGAGAACCTGCTGGTCGCGCACCCGCAGGTGCTCGACGCTGCGGTCATCGGCGCGCCGGACCCCGATCTGGGCGAGCGGGTGGTCGCGGTGATCCAGCCTGTGGAGATGGAGCAGGCGGGCGAGGCCTTCGAGCAGGTGCTGCGCGACTATCTCGAACCCCAGCTCAGCCGGGTCAAAATGCCGCGTCAGTTCGATTTCCGGCCCGAGCTTCCGCGCGAGGCGAATGGCAAGCTCTACAAGCGCGAACTGCGCGAGGAATATGCCCGGATGGCCGACCCGCAGTCGGCCTGACGCAGGCTACTCCGCCAGCAGCCGCTTCGCCATCGCGCGGACTTCGTCGGCCATGTCCGGGCGTTGCATCGCCAGCGCAAGGGTCGCTTCGACGAAGCCCGTCTTGCTGCCGCAATCGTAGCGCGCGCCGTCGAAAGTGACCGCGTGGAACGGCTGGTTGCCGATCATCTTGGCCATCGCGTCGGTCAGCTGGATCTCGCCGCCCGCGCCCTTGCCCTGGTTCTCCAGCACCCGCATCACTTCGGGTTGCAGGATGTAACGGCCGGAGATGATCTTGTTCGACGGTGCCTCGGCCACCGGAGGTTTCTCGACCAGCCCCTTCACCTCGGTCAGCTTGCCCTGCTCTTCGCCGGGATCGATCACGCCGTAGCTGGAAACCGTTTCCTGCGGCACTTCGAGGACGCTGATCACGTTGCCGCCGACCTGTTCGTAGGCATCGACCATCTGCTTCATGCAGCCCACGCCGTCCGCTTTGCCGATCATCAGCTCGTCGGGCAGGAAGATCGCGAAGGGATCGTCGCCCACGATGGCGCGCGCGCACCAGATAGCGTGGCCGAGGCCCAGCGGCACCTGCTGGCGCACGGTGATGATGTCGCCGGGCACCGCGCGGGTCGAATCGAGGATCGAGAGATCCTTGCCGCGCTCCTCCATGGTCTGTTCCAGCTCGAAGGCGACGTCGAAATGTTCGACGATCGCGGTCTTGCCGCGACCGGTGACGAAGATCATCTGCTCAATCCCCGCTTCGCGTGCTTCGTCCACCGCGTACTGGATCAGCGGGCGATCGACGATGGCCAGCATTTCCTTCGGGATAGCCTTGGTTGCGGGAAGGAAGCGGGTGCCAAGCCCCGCGACGGGGAAAACGGCCTTGCGGATCGGTTTATGCGCCATGGGCAACAGGTATGCGGGTGCAGCCGGGGGCCGTCAATGCCGCGTCCCTTGCCGCACGACCCGGCACAAGGATGCACGCGCCAAGCTTGTTTTGCTGCGTATGCTCGCTAAACGCCCGTGGGATGGAAAAACTACGCATTATCGGCGGCAACACGCTGTCCGGCACGATCCCGATCTCGGGCGCGAAAACCTCCGCGCTTACCCTGATCCCCTGCGCCTTGCTCACCGACGAGCCGCTGACCTTGCGCAACCTGCCGCGGCTGGCGGACATCGACAGTTTCCAGCACCTGATGACGCAGTTCGGCGTGGCGGTGAACATCGCGGGCACCCGGCCCGAAGATTTCGGCCGCGTGGTGACCTTCGAGGCCACCCGGCTCACCTCCACCACCGCACCTTATGATCTGGTGCGCAGGATGCGTGCATCCATCCTCGTACTCGGCCCGATGCTGGCGCGCGCCGGTGTCGCCACCGTCTCGCAGCCGGGCGGGTGCGCCATCGGCAACCGCCCGATCGACCTGCACCTTGCCGTGCTGGAAGCCCTGGGGGCGAGGATCGAACTGGCGCAGGGCTATGTCCGCGCGCACGCGCCCGATGGCGGCCTGCCGGGGGGCGAATACGATTTCCCATCGGTGTCGGTCGGCGCGACCGAGAATGCGCTGATGGCCGCCGTGCTCGCCAACGGCACCTCGACCTTGCGCAATTCGGCGCGCGAGCCGGAGATCATCGACCTGTGCAACCTGCTGGTCGCGATGGGCGCGGAGATCGAGAATATCGGCCAGTCCGACCTCGTGATCCACGGGGTCAATCGTCTCAACGGGGCGACCTACAAGGTGATGGCCGACCGGATCGAGGCAGGCTCCTATGCCTGCGCAGCGGCGATCACCGGCGGCAATGCCCGGCTGGAAGGTGCCAATGCGGACGATATGTCGGCCACGCTCCATGCGCTGCGCAATATTGGCATCGAAGTGGAAACTGATGCCAAGGGCGTGAGCATCGCGGCCAATGGCAGGCTGAAGGCCGCCAACCTCTCGACCGCGCCGTACCCCGCACTGGCGACCGACATGCAGGCGCAGCTGATGGCTCTGCTGACGGTGGCGCAGGGCACCAGCGTGCTGACCGAAACGATCTTCGAGAACCGTTACATGCACGTGCCCGAGCTCAACCGCATGGGCGCGAATATCGAGGTTTCGGGCCGCACCGCCATCGTGCACGGGCAGGATGGGCTGACCGGGGCCGATGTAATGGCGACCGATCTGCGCGCCTCGATGAGCCTGGTGATCGCCGCCTTGGCCGCCAAGGGCGAAACCAATATCCGGCGGATCTACCACCTCGATCGCGGCTACGAACGGCTGGAAGAGAAGCTGAGCGCAATCGGCGCGGAGATCGAACGGGTCGGCGACGAATAGCAGAGCATTACTGGACCCAAAGCCCGCCTCCAACGTTCGGCCAGTACAAAGAACAATGGAGACGTAACATGGGTTTGATTCGAACCGCTATTCTGGGTGGCCTCGGCTATCTCGGCTACAAGGCCTACAAGGACCGCAAGGATGAGAACGGCGTAGCCTTCGCCAAGGGGCAGCCCGAAGGCAGCGTGCGTGACGCTGGCGCCGCTGCGACGGCGACCAAGGGCGACACGATGAGCAACACCGACGAGGCTCTCGACGAGACCTTCCCGGCAAGCGACGCAACCGCCAAGTACTAGATCACGTTTCGGGCCGCGGGGATGCGCCATCTGCTGCATCCCCGCGCCTCAACTGTTCCACCAGATATTGCCGGATTGCGCTGGCGAGCCCCGTCGTCTCCGCCGCACCCAGCCTTGCCGCGTCCACCCGCGCGACGATGGCGTTGATCGGCACGCCCTGCGCGCGGGCCTGATCGCGCAGCAGATCCCAGAACACCGGTTCCAGCGTGATGCTGGTCTTGTGCCCGGCGATCTCGACCGATCGTTTGACGGGCGAGTGATAGGTCATGGCGTCTCCGGTTCGCCTTCCGGCTCAGGCTCCTGCGACGGCGCGGCGGACCCGGCCTGTTCCCATTGCTGCCAGATCCGCGCGGCTAGGCTGTCGAGCGGCACCCAGTGTCCGCCGCCCGTCAGGTTGATGCGGATGACATTGGGGCCGCCCACAGCCTCCAGCCGTTCGGCGAAGGCGGGGTCGGCCACATCGTCTTTCGTGCCATGCATCAGCAGAAGCGGCTCCGTGACCAGCGGAACCGCTGCGAGATTGTCGTACCGATCTTTCACGAAGGCGCGGCCCAGGCGCGGCACCATATCGCGCAGGCGGGTGAACGCACCCAGCGTCGCGACCCCGGAGAATTCGTCCCGTGCGGCCATTTGCAGCGCGACCGCTCCGCCCAGGGAGAATCCGAAAAGGTATAGCCGCGCGCCGGGTTCGAGCGCGCGTGCCTTGGCAATCCATGCCTCGGCATCGCGATACAGCCCGTCTTCGGATGGCTTTCCGGGGTTGTTGCCATAGCCGCGATACGAGGCGATCAGCACCCCGCGCCCGCCGATCCGCAGGGGTTCGGCGCGATAAGCCGAGACGAGGTGGTTGTAGCTGTTGCCGTGAAACACGATCACGATCTGGTCAACGCCTTCGTCGGGCGGCCAGTAGGCGCCCTCCAGTTCCAGCCCGTCCTCGGTCGTGGTGCGGATGACGCCCGGTGCCTCGCCTCGAAATTCGACCCGCGTGTCGGCGAGCGGGGTCGGCTCGTAAACTTGCGACGCGACCGGCCCGGCGTACGCCAGCGCCCCGGCGACACAACACAGGAGCAGAACCCGGGGCGGTAAGAAAACTCTCGACATCGTAGGTGCTCCAGATCGGCCGGGCGCGACTCAGAGGCCCTGCTGCTCGATCCAATCGGACTTTAGGGTTCTGGTCACGGTCTGGACAGACCACCGCGTCTCGTCACACTGCTCGCGGCCGGTCACGACCATGTCGCTGGTCTCGGTGCGCCTCCAGACGAGCCCAGTATCGTCGATCGCGAATTCGACGGTCACGGTCCCTGTGGCATCGATCCCGGCGGCCTGCGCGTCTGCGGCTTCTGGTGACAGGTTTTCGCCCGAAATCTCCGCGACAATCAGCGCCGTCTGGACTTCCTGTTCGCGCACGAAATGGGGATCGACCGGGCCGCTGGCCACTAGCAGATGATGGCCGTCACGCGTGCCCGCCCCCGTCAGGACCACCGGCTCAGCCACGCCGACAAGCGCGATCTCCTCCCCTTCCGCCACTCGCCCCGGGCGCATCCCGTAGGCTTCCACCGATTCGATCGCAGCCTGCGGGTCGCACTGCACCTGAATGGCAGTCCAGGTGAACAGCCAGCGCGAACAGACGTCCCGCGACCATCCCGCCTCGCCGAGCCAGGCGTCGAGCCGCGTCGACAGCTCGCCTTCGTCGAGGACCGTCTTGGTGCCATCGGGCGCGACGAGTATGCGCACCGGGAACATCCATTCGGCGGTGCCGCGGATGTCGTCGCGTGGCCCGGGGATCGCATATTCGATTTCGCTCCCGGTCGGCGTTTCGGCGATGACGCGCTCGGCCAGAGCCTGCCGGCCGCCGCTGGAGCTTCGGCTTGCATACTCGCCAAGCCCTTCGGTCTTCGTTTCGTATTCCAGCGACAGGACGTAATCCTGTGCCCCTGCCGGCACCGCGACAAGCGCGGCGGCGAGGGCGAGCAGGCACCGCGCGGGGCGAACGCAGCCAATCATCGGTGCCATCGCCCCGCCTGGCTCAATACATGTGCTGGCCGCCATTGATGCTCATGGTCGATCCGGTCACGAAGGCTCCGTCGTCGGCGGTCAGGAAGGCCACGCCGCGCGCGATCTCTTCCGCCTGGCCCAGCCGCCCGACCGGGATCTTGGCGACGATCTTGCCCAGCACTTCTTCGGGCACCGCAGCCACCATGTCGGTGTCGATATAGCCGGGTGCGATCGCGTTCACGGTGATGCCGAAACGCGCGCCTTCCTGCGCCAGCGCCTTGGTGAAGCCGTGAATGCCCGATTTGGCCGCAGCGTAGTTCACCTGTCCGTACTGGCCCGCCTGCCCGTTGATCGAACCGATATTGACGATCCGGCCCCATTTGCCCTCGCGCATGCCGGGAAAGCACGCCTTGGCCATGTTGAAACAACCGCCCAGATTGACGCGCATGACCTCGTTCCAGTCGTCGAAGCTCATCTTGGCGAGCGTGCCGTCGCGGGTGATCCCGGCATTGTTGACCAGGATTTCGATATGGCCGTGCTCTTCGGTGATGCGCGAACAGTTTTCGAGACAGGCCTCGTGGTCGCCCACGTCCCACTTCATCGCGGCGATGCCGGTGCGGGCGGTAAATTCGCGCGCGCGCTCTTCATTGCCCGCGTAGTTGGCGATCACGGTGCGTCCCTGTTCCTTGAGCGCCAGGCTGATCGCTTCCCCGATACCGCGCGTTCCACCCGTCACCACTGCGACACGTGCCATCATCTCTCTCCCTCTAAGTCTTTTGAATTTAGAGAAGACGTAGCGTCGCGCGCGCGCGCGGGCAAAGCAAAAGACGGGCGTGGGGCGAATTTACGGGAAGCCGGGGCGGCGTGTGCGCCCGGACGGTCAGAAGCGCAGTTGCGTTCCGATATAGACCGACTGGCTGTCTTCCGCGCTGTCGGTCAGCGGGGTAAGGCGGTCCTGCTCTTCCGACAGGCGAACGCCTGCGGTCACGTCCAGATTGCGCGAGACGCGGTATGCGCCGCCCAGATCGAGCTGACGATCGCCGCGCCCTTCGAGCGTGCGCGGTGCGCGGCCCGGCGTGCGTTCCTGATCGACCGAGATGCGCGGCTGGAACCGGCTCGGCTTATCCTTCGCGCCCTGCGAGGGGCGGAATTCGGAAAGATCGGGCATCGCGATGCGCGAAACCGTTTTCGGAAGTCCGGCCGCGGGCTTGGTGAAGCTCTGATATCCGCGGGCCATGCCCAGATCGAACGCCGAGGGTGCGACCGCGACATCGCGATCGCGGCGACCGGGTTCGCTACGGGCCGAATCGATGGCCGAACGGATCGAGATCGCGCGGGCCGAGCCATCGTCCACCCGAACCGCGACGGTTACCGTGCGGTCCGCGATCGACTTGCCGGTGGCGGGCGTGAAGGGCAGCGCCTCGCGCCGGGCGGCATAGCGTTCGGTCACGCGGCGCGCGAGATCGGGATCGACCGTGGCGGGCGTGAAGCGCGCATTGCTGCTGGCGGCGGCGGACACGAGCGAAGGGGTGGTGGCTTCCGCCAGGGCCACGCCGGCTACCGGAATCGCGACGAGGGCCAGCGCACCACCGATGACGGGGGTGAGCAGCCTGCGCATTCCAATAGCGGTCTTCTTGCCCATACCACTTTCCTATTCGCCGCATTCCTTACGGCCGGTGAACGTCCCCAAGGGGGCATTCGATCCGGGACATTATGCATTCCGTGCAGCGCATGCCAGCTTTTCCACAAGCTGGGGCCGCGCTTGTCGCGCAGGTGTTGCAACTGGCACACAACCCGTGGCCGGGTTCATCATGCATACAGCGGCGGGAGGCTGGTTTGCCAATTCGAGGCAGGCGCGCCCTTGCTGCGTTCGATTCGCGGCGATACAGGCTTTGCGTTGCGCGGTCTGCCGACCGGTCCATTTGCATCTTCCATTGGAAAGCCAGCTACGATGATCAAGCGCCGCCTCTCGATATTCTCCGCCAGCCTTCTGGGCGCGTGTGCCACGCTGTCGGCCTGTGCCGGGGGTGGCAATCTGCCCGCGGCCGATGTCGCCGCCAGCCAGGTGACCACCATCGGCGTCAATTCCTATCTCTGGCGCGCCAGCCTGGAGGCGGTGAGCTTCGCACCGCTGCTGCAGGCCGACAGTGCGGGCGGCGTGATCGTGACCGACTGGTACGCCAATCCGCAGAACCCGGGCGAACGCGTGAAGCTGACGGTTTCGATCCTCGACCAGGATCTGCGCGCCGATGCGCTGCGCGTCGCCGCCAGCCGCCAAGTCAACCAGGGCGGCAACTGGGTCGATGCGCCGGTCCAGGCGGCAACCGTGCAGAAGCTGGAAGACATCATCCTGACCAAGGCGCGCGAGCTGCGGCGCCAGGCGATTGCCGGCTAGGACTGCCGATCCCACGGGAAACCTTGTAATGAGTGATACGCGTTTCGACCCGTCCAATGCCGACGGGCGCTGGCAGGCTGCCTGGGACGAGGCGCAGTGTTTTCGCGCCGACAGCGGTAGCGACAAGCCCAAGAGCTACGTGCTCGAAATGTTTCCCTATCCCTCGGGCCGGATCCACATCGGGCACGTGCGCAATTACACGATGGGCGATGTGCTGGCGCGCTACAAGAAGATGCGCGGGCACGAAGTTCTGCACCCGATGGGCTGGGATGCGTTCGGGATGCCGGCGGAAAACGCCGCGATGGAAAAGGGCGTCCATCCCGGCAAGTGGACGCGCGAAAACATCGAATCAATGAAGGCGCAGTTGAAGCGCCTCGGCTTCGCGCTCGACTGGAGCCGAGAGATCGCGACGTGCGAGCCCGACTACTACGGCCACGAACAGGCGCTGTTCATCGACCTGTACGAGGCGGGCCTCGTCTATCGCAAGGAAAGCGAGGTCAACTGGGATCCGGTCGACCAGACCGTGCTCGCCAATGAGCAGGTGATCGACGGCAAGGGCTGGCGCAGCGGTGCAGAGGTCGAGAAGCGCAAGCTCGCCCAGTGGTTCCTCAAGATCACCGACTTCGCCGAAGAGCTGCTCGACGGGCTGGGCAGCCTCGAAGACTGGCCCGACAAGGTCCGGCTGATGCAGGAAAACTGGATCGGCAAGTCGACCGGCCTCGAATTCAGCTTCGACCTGTCGAATGGCGAGAAACTGCCCGTGTACACCACGCGGCCCGATACGATCTTCGGCGCGAGCTTCGTTGCGGTGGCGGCGGATCACCCGGTTGCGCAGTCTATCGACAGCGACGCGGCGCGCGATTTCATCTCCCGGTGCAAACGCGGCGGGACGACCGCGGCCGAGCTGGAGACGGCGGAGAAGCTGGGCTTCGACACCGGTATCACCGCGAAACACCCGTTTACCGGTGCGGACCTGCCGGTCTACATCGCGAACTTCGTGCTGATGGATTACGGCACCGGCGCGATCATGGCCGTGCCCGGCCACGACCAGCGCGACTTCGAATTCGCCACCAAGTACGGCCTGCCGATCCCGCGCGTCGTCGCGCCCAGCGCCGATGCCGCCGACAAGCCTTTCGATGGCGAGGCGGAAAGCGGCGAGGGCGTGCTGGTCAATTCCGACTTCCTCGACGGCATGGCGGTCGAAGACGCCAAGCGCGAAATCATCCGTCGCATCGAGGAACAGGGCCGGGGCGAGGGCAAGACCGTGTGGCGCCTGCGCGACTGGGGCGTTTCGCGCCAGCGGTACTGGGGCACGCCGATCCCCTTCATCCATTGCGAAAGCTGCGGCGTGGTACCCGCATCCAAGGACAGCCTGCCGATTACGTTGCCCGAGGATGTCGACTTCAAGACGCCGGGCAATCCGCTGGTCCGCCACCCGACCTGGAAGCACGTCGACTGCCCGAAATGCGGCGGCAAGGCAGAGCGGGAGACCGACACGCTGGATACCTTCGTGGATTCCAGCTGGTATTTCCTGCGCTTCGCCAGCCAGCCTGCGGACAAGCCGTTCGACCGCGATGAAATCGCCAAATGGCTGCCGGTGGAGCAGTATATCGGCGGGATCGAACACGCGATCCTGCACCTGCTCTACGCCCGCTTCTGGACCCGCGCACTCGCCCGGATCGGCCAGATCGATGTGACCGAGCCGTTCGCCTCGCTGTTCACGCAGGGCATGGTGACGCATGAGACTTACAGCCGGAAGGAAGGCGGCAAGACCGTCTACTACGCGCCCGACGAGATCAGCCGCGAAGCCGAGCGTGCGCTGCTGAAGGACGATGGCGGCGAGGTCGAAATCGGCCGCGTCATCAAGATGTCCAAGTCGAAGAAGAACGTCGTCGATCCGGACACGATCATCGCGCAGTATGGCGCGGACGCAGTGCGCTGGTTCATGCTGTCCGACAGCCCGCCGGAGCGTGACCTGCCGTGGTCCGAGGCGGGAATCGAAGGCTGTGCGCGCTTCGTCCAGCGCGTGTGGCGGCTGGTGTCCGACGAGGCCACGCGCACGCTGGAAGGCGAAGACATCGACCTGCGCCGCAAGACGCACAAGACCATCGCCGCCGTGGCCGAAGATATCGAGGCGCTGAGCTTCAACAAGGCGGTCGCGCGGCTCTACGAGCTGACCGGCGCGATCGAGAAGGCCGACATCACCGCCGACCGGCGCGACGCGACCTTCGCACTGATGAAGCTGGTTTCGCCGATGATGCCGCATCTTGCCGAAGAGGCATGGCATCGCGCGGGCGGCGAAGGCCTGATCGCCGCAGCGGCGTGGCCCGAAGTCGATCCCGCCATGCTGGTGGAAGACGAGGTGACCATCGCCGTGCAGCACAAGGGCAAGCTGCGCGATACGCTGACCGCGCCCAAGGGTGCTTCGAAGGAAATGCTGGAGGAAATGGCACTGGCGAGCGAGAAGGTGCAGCGCAGCCTCGATGGGGCCGAGGTGCGCAAGATCATTGTGGTGCCCGACAGGCTGGTCAATATCGTCACCTGATGCGATTCGTTTTCACCCTTCTCGCGGCGCTCGCGCTGTCTGCCTGCGGGCTCCAGCCGATCTATGCCGGAGCGAACGGCAAGGGCGTGGTCGCGGATCTTTCGGCGGTCCAGATCGCCCCGATCGAGGGGCGCACCGGCTGGCTGCTGGCGACCGCGCTGGAAGACCGCGTCGACCTGAACAGGACGGCACCGGCCCCGCGCTACCGGCTCGACGTCCAGCTCGACGAAAGCCTCGAAAGCCTCGGCCTGCTGAGCGATGAGCGGGTGACGCGCGAACGCCGGATTTTGCGCGCGCGCTATCAGCTGGTCGATCTGGAAAGTGGCACCATCCTGCTGGATGCGAGTGCGGGATCGGACAGCGGGATCGACGTCGTCTCCAGCGATTATGCCACTATCGCCGCGGAACGCGCGGCGGCAGAGCGGCTGGCGCAGACCGTCGCGGACCAGATCGTCACCCGCGTGTCCGTGGCGCTGCGCAAGCGCAACTGATCGCATGGCGCGCGGCCAGTCGTTCAAGGCAACCCAGAACACTTTCGGGCGGATGGCCGCGCAGGCCGCACGCGAATGCCACACGTTCTTCTTCTGCGGGCCTGACGAAAGCGCGGCATCCGCTGCGGCAAAGACGATTGCGGACGGCCTCGCGGATGCAGGCGAGCGGGTCGACATCTCGGGTTCGGACCTGCGCCGCGATCCGGTGCGGCTGGCGGACGAGGCGCGATCGTCCTCCCTGTTCGGCGATGCGCGCCATATCCTGGTGCGCGCGACCGGCGAGGAAGCGCACGATGCGCTGAAGCTGCATCTGGAGGCAGAGGGCGAGGCATGCCCCGTGCTGGTGGTGGCGACTTCTGCGACCGACAAGTCGCGCACCGCCAAGCTGATCGCAGGCGCGAAAGGCACGCTGGTGGCGATGTTCTATCCGCCCAACCTGGTCGATATGGCGAACACGGTGCGCGATCTGGCAGGGCCTGCGGGTCTGCGACTGGATGGCGACCTTGCGCAAAGGATCGCGCGGGCGTCCGGTCTCGACCGCAGGCTGGCCGAAGCCGAACTGGAAAAGCTGGTGCTGTTCCTCGATGCGGCGCCCGATTCGCCCAAGACGGCAGACCTTGCCGCGTGGGACGCGATCGGCGCGTCGAGCGAGGAAGACGGCTTCATGCCGTTGGTGAACGCGGCGCTCAGCGGCCACGCCAGGCGCCTGCCTGGCGAGCTGGCGCGGCTGCATACGCTGTCGCTCAACCCCGTGGGGGTGGCGCTGGCGTTCGAACGGCGCGCCGCGCAGCTCGCGCAACTATCCGCACGGATGCGGCCGGGCGAGGATGTCGGCAGTTTCGTCGAGGCACAGAAGCGCGCGCGCAGGGTCTTCTTCAAGGACGAGCGCGATCTGGCGGAGCAGCTGCGCATCTGGCGCGGGCGCAGGCTGGACCGGCTGGTTTCACGGCTGACCGCACTGCATCAGGCGCTGCTGGCCAACAGCCAGCAGGCTGAGCTGCTGCTCAGCCAGGAAATTGCGTGGATTGCGCGCGTCGCGGCGCGGTAGGGCAGAACCCCCGGCCGGCTCAGTTTTCGGGGACGGAGAACGATCCGGTCACTCGGCCCGCATCGCCGCCACCTTCAGCACCGTCGATGCTGGAAAGCCCGCTGCGAAGGTCGATCGTCAGGCGGCCGCCGTTCAGCGTATCGCCGCCCCTGCGCAGCCGCACGTCGCCGGTCATGGTGATCACCCGCCGGTTGAAATCGTAAACCGCCACATCGCCGCGTGCGCTCTCGTTCCCGCGGGTCACGGTGACCCCGCCCGTCGCGGAGATGCGCTGGATGCTGAGCGATCCGGTATCGCTGTAATCCACGATGGTGCGCGCCGCAGTCATCCGCAGGTTCGCCTGATCGATCTGCACATTGCCCGAAAGAACCACGCGGTCCTGCCGATCCTGCAGCTCGATCCGGTTGGCGGCATAGTTGACCGGTGCATTCGAATTGTGCCCGGCGATGGCCTGCGCGTGCAATTGCAGCCCGGCGATGCTGCACGATGCAAGCACGAAGCCGACCATGCCCGAACGCAGCACAGTGCGTACGAGCGGGCTTCTGATTTCGCGGGGTTTGTAGGGCATCATTGCATGGTCTCCAGCGCGCCGGGCACCATGCGCAGGCGCGCATTCCCGTCAAGCGTTATCGTGCGCTCATCGAGATCAACCCTCAGGCTGTCGGCCGAGAAGGTGCCCGCGGGTACCGCGCCCGATACGCCTTCGCTCCCGACCAGGGTCTGGTCGCGCAGGTTCACCGAAACGCCGCGCGCAACCAGTCGGTACCCATCGGCCGCGCGCAGCATCACCGGCCCGCGTACCTTCAGCAATTCGTCTGCGATCGTATAGTCGCCGCCCTCTGCGGCGATCTGCGCGGGGCCATCGGCCAGCAGGATGCGCGCGACCACTTCCTGCAGCCGAACGATGCCCTCCGCGCTCGATTTCTGCACCGCTTCCTCTGCCAGTACCGAGAAGGGGCGGCCCTCGTTGTCGGACCCGCGATAGGTCGCATTGTCGACCCGCAGCCGCTCGTCGATCTGTTCCACCTTGTCGCGATCGAGGATGAAGGAGACTTCGCTGCGCGGCGAAAACGGCGCGATCACCAGGAACGCGACGATTGCTCCGGTCGCCATCGGCAGGGCGATCGCCAGCGTCTTGATCAGCCGGTCGTGAAAGCCGCCGGGCGCAGCCTGCTTCTGCCGGCCACGGCGCTGGCGCTGCGCCTCGCTCGTCTCTTCCACGTGATCGTGATGCATGATGAATGTGGACCTCTGGCCCTATTCGTGGCTGAAAATATCCGCGTTCGGCCAGCCTGCCAGGTCCAGCCGCGCACGTGTCGGCAGGAAGTCGAAACAGGCCTGCGCGATCTCAGAACGGTTCTCGCGTGCCAGCCGTTCCTCGAAAATGTCGCGCATCCGGTGAAGATAGCGCACGTCCGACGCGGCATATTCGCGCTGCGCCTCGGTAATGACGGGCGCGCCCCAGTCCGAGCTTTGCTGCTGCTTCGAAATATCCTCGCCCAGCAGTTCGTTCACCAGCATCTTCAGCCCGTGGCGATCGGTATAGGTGCGGGTCAGCTTGCTGGCGATCTTGGTGCAGAACACCGGCGCGGCGGTGACGCCCAGCCAGTATTCGATCGCCGCCAGGTCGAACCGGCCGAAATGGTACAGCTTCACCCGCGAAGGATCGGCCAGCACGGCCTTCAGGTTGGGCGCATCGAAAGTGCTGTCGACGCCGAAGCGAACGAGGTGTTCGTCGCCCTGACCGTCGCTGATCTGCACGAGGCAGAGGCGATCTCTATGCGTGATCAGTCCCATCGTCTCGGTATCGACGGCCAGGTCCGCCCCATCGGCGAACACGCCTGCGGGAAGATCTTCTTCGTGGAAATGAACTGCCATTGCGTTCCTTCTTTTCTGCGGTGCCGGGATGCGTGGGATGGGCCTTAATCCGGAAACAGATGCCCCTAGGCATATTGGGGAAAGAGGGGAAGGGCGTCTGGCGCAATCGGCCCCGCGGCCATAGCGAGGGGGCATGGGCCAAGAGCTTCCCGATAGCTGGCGCAGCGTGCTGGAACCCGCGCTGGAGACACCCGAGGCGCGGCGGCTGGGTGGTTTCCTGCGCGCGGAAGAGGCGGCGGGCAAGGCGATCTATCCGCCATCGGGCAGCCGCCTGCGCGCGCTGGAGCTGACCCCGCTGGATGCGGTCAAGGTGGTGATCCTAGGGCAGGATCCGTATCACGGGCCGGGGCAGGCGATGGGGCTGAGCTTTTCGGTACCCGACGGTGTGCGCCATCCGCCCTCGCTCAGGAATATCTTCAAGGAATTGGCCGACGATTGCGGCATGGCCGCGCCAACGTCCGGCGATCTGACCCCGTGGGCGCAGCGCGGCGTGCTGCTGCTGAACAATTCGCTGACGGTGGAGGCGGGGCAGGCGGGCAGCCACGCGGGGCGCGGGTGGGATGCGATCACCGATGCCTGCGTCGCGGCGGTCGCAGCGCGCGCCGAACCGGCAGTGTTCATCCTGTGGGGCAGCCATGCGCAGAAAAAGGCGTCGCGCATCGCAGAGCTCAACGAACCGACCCGGCATTGCGTGATCCGCTCGCCGCACCCCAGCCCGCTCTCCGCGCATCGCGGGTTCTTCGGCTCGAAGCCGTTCAGCCGGGCCAATGAATTTCTGCAATCGGTCGGACGCGACCCGGTAGACTGGTCGCTCGCCTGATCAGGCGCTGGCCCGGTCAGGCCACATCGTCGAGCCGGGCCAGCCGGTCGAGTGCGAGGCGCAGCGCGCGGTCGACATCGCCTTCGCTCGCCGCCCGTCGTTCGGGCTGCGGCGATTCGTCGACGCGATCCGAGGCACGAGGCTCTTCGGCAGGGGGCGCGGTAAAGCTGACGGGCACCGCTTGGCTGTGCACATCGACCTGCCCCTGCAAAGCCCGGGCGAGCCGTTCGACCAGTTCGGCCACGCCCAGTTCGCCCAGCTCCGGCTCTTCGGCGCGCGGTTGCGGCCATGCGGGTGGCGGTGGAGCGGACGGGGGCGGAGCGGATGCGTGCGGCTCAGGGTCTTCAGCCTGCGATTCGCGCGGCTGTTCGATCCGCGCCGACGCATAGTCGCTTTGCGAAGCGGGCTGCGCGGGTGCGAAAGAGCACTCCGCTTCGAACGGTCGCTGCTCGGGCCACTCGCTTGCCGCCGCCTCGTCGGGCTTCACCCGTTCTGCAAAGGGGTTGTAACGCGACGGCGCGACCTGCGCCGGTTCCGGCCCGTCGGCGTATGCAGGGTTCGTCCAGGGCTCCGGCGTCCCGTCCTGCACGTAGTGGACATCCTCGAGCTCGAACAGGTCCGAATCGTCTGCGGCGACGTCTTCCGAAATCGGTTCCTGGGCATCCGCATCGCTCCACGCGGATGCGAAATACGGATCGTCGATCGGCGGTTTTGCGTCGTCATCGAAATCGTATTCGTCGGACTCGACTGGCGGTGACAGCTCGAAATCGTCGTCCTCCTCGTCGTCCAGGCTGCTCAGCCCGAGGGCAGAGCGCACGTCGAGCGGGGGGCGGGCATCGCCCTTGCCCTTGCGCTTCGGCCGGGGTGCGCGCGCGGGCGCCGCATCGCGTTTTTCGCTGCCGCGCACCGCGAAGGCGATCAGCACGCCCATCAGAAGGCCGATAGCCGCCGCGCCCAGGGCAATCACGATTCGCGTGTTCTGGCCGAAGGGCGTCGCACCGCCCAGGATCATGTCGAACAGGACGGGCGGCAAGAACAGGCAGCCGGCACCGAACAGCGCGGCGAACCACAGGCCGACCAGCACCGGGAAAACGGCGCTGCCGGTGAAGCCGCCGCGTTTCGAGTCGTGCTCTTCCCGAATGTGATTCCTGTCGGCCAAAGTGCCTTCCTTCATCGCGGGCCGCCCTGGCGGGCGTGGACTCCCTTGTTCAAAGGCATCCACGCCGCGCTTTCGGGCGACCGATCCGTGGGTCTGCCTAACAAGCGATGGTAAACGGCTTGATAACGACGGCTGTTTATCTGCCAGTCCCGCTCATTCACGATGAAGGCCTGCGCGCGCTCGCGCATGGCGGGCCATGCGTGCCGGTGATCCAGCATCTGCGACAGCGATTGCGCTATGCCCGCGGGATCGTCTGCCGGGAACAGCACGCCGGTTTCGCCATCGACGATCAGTTCGCGGTGGCCGCCGACCTCGGACGCGGCGACGATTCGCCCCTGCGCCATTGCTTCGAGCGGTTTGAGCGGGGTGACCAGATCGGTCAGGCGGCTTTTCTTGCGCGGAAACGCCAGCACATCGATCAGCGCGTAATAATGGGCGACCTCGTCATGCGGGACGCGGCCGGTGAAGACGATCGCATCACGCGCGGGAGAGGCGTCGGCCTGCGCGCGCAGGGCCGCGTCGTCCTGCCCGCCGCCGACCAGCAGCAGCTGCGCATCGGGATGGCTCTGGCGCAGCATCGGCAGCGCGGCGATCAGATCGTCCAGCCCTTCGTAGGGATAGAAACTGCCGATGAAGCCGATCACCGGCCCGTCGCGCAGGCCGATTCGCTCAGCCAGCGCGGGATCGCGCGGGGCGGGCGTGCCGAACTGGTCGAGGTCGACCGCGTTGGGCGAGATGCCGACCTTGTCCGGCGCGAATCCACGCGCCACCAGATCGTCGCGCAGGCCCTCGCAGATCGTGAAGACCGCGTCGGCGCGTTTGACCACCGCGTTTTCCAGCGCGCGCGTCAGCCGGTACTTGGCCGAACCTTCGCTGCCGGTCCCATTGCCGACCGCCGCATCTTCCCAGAAGGCGCGGATTTCGTAGACCACCGGAATGCCCAGCTGCCGCCCAGCGCGCACCGCGGCAAGGCCGGACAGCGCGGGCGAGTGCGCGTGCAGCACGTCGGGGCGCCAGTCGCGCGCCAGTCGCACGATTGCATCCCTGTGGGCGGAGACTTCGTGCCATTCGGAAAGCAGCGGCAGGCCGCCTGCGCGGCCCCTGCTGCGATGGAAGCGCAGCCGCTCGCACATCTCGTCATCCGGGCCGTCGGCCTCGTGGCGCAGGCCGGTGATGCCGCGCACCTCCAGCCCGTCGGCAGCCTGGGCGCGCATGATCGCGCGGGTGCGAAAGGCATAGCCGCTGTGCAGCGGCAGCGAATGGTCGAGAACGTGAAGCACGCGCATAATGGCTGATCATCTAGCCCAGCCGTACTTAACGCGCCGTCAACTCCACCCTGCTAGCGAATTCGCCGATGCTGGCGCGCAGTGCGACCGGCCATGGATGCAACCGCTAGCAGGAGCTCATCGACCGTGATCGACATGATCGTCATCGTCGCGATGCATGGCCTGCTGTTGCTGGCAGGTTACCGGCTGATGCTGCGCGACGATCTGGACGAAGACCCGATGCTGGAACCCGAAGGCGACGACAGGCCGTGACCGACCTGTTCCTGCTCGGCTTTTTCGGCCTGTTCCTGGTTTTCGGCCTGAAGCGCCCGTTCCTGTGGGTGTGCGCCTACCTCTACGTCGATATTCTCGCTCCGCAGAAGATCGGTTTCGGGGTCATCACCGGTGTGCCGGTTTCGCTGGTCGCATTCGTTGCCGCGTTCGGCGGCTGGTTGCTGATGGACAAGAAGGTGCGGCCCACCTTCACCTTCCGCCAGGTGCTGATGCTGTTCCTGCTGGTCTGGGCCTGGTTCACCATGCAGGGGGCCGAGTTCCCTTACGAAGCGGCATCGAAGTGGGACTGGGTGTGGAAGACGCTGCTGTTCGCGATGTTCCTGCCGTTCACCGTAACCAACCGGTTGCGGTTCGAGGCCGCGGCGCTGGTCATGGTGCTGACCGCGGGGGCAATCATCATCTCGGGCGGGTTGAAGACCGTGTTCGGCGGTGGCGGCTACGGCACGCTGTCGCTGTTCGTGAACGACAATAGCGGGATCTACGAAAGCTCCACGATCTCGACCGTGGCGATCGCGATCATTCCGCTGCTCTACTGGTTCACCCGCTACGGCACCGTGTTTCCGCCCAGCCTGCCGGTCAAGCTGTTCGCCGCCGGGCTGGCGGGGGCCTGCCTGCTGATTCCCATCGGTACCGAGGCGCGCACCGGGCTGGTCTGCATCGCGATGCTTGGCCTGCTGGTGCTGCGCGAAAGCCGCCACAAGCTGCTGCTGATGGTGGGCGGCGTACTGCTGTGCATCGCCGCTTTCCCGTTCCTGCCGCAAAGCTATGCGGATCGCATGGCCACCATGATGACCGCACAGGAAGACGAAAGCGCCTCTACCCGCGTGGCGGTGTGGGAATGGACGCTGGACTACGCCAAGGCGCACCCGCTGGGCGGCGGGTTCGAAGCCTACCGCGCCAACAGCTTCACCTACCGGATGCCGCAGACCACGGGTGAGGGCAACATGACCAGCACCCGCTTCGAAAAGGTCACCGACGAGGGCCGCGCCTATCACTCAGCATTTTTCGAAATGCTGGGCGAACAGGGCTGGCCGGGACTGGGCGCATGGGTGCTGCTGCAGGCGCTGGGCCTGTACCAGATGGAACGCCTGCGACGGCGGATGCGCAACAGGGGCGACCCGCAGCTCGCCTGGCTGGGCCACCTGGCGATTGCGCTGCAATATGCGCAGCTGATCTATCTGGTCGGCGCGCTGTTTCAGGGGATCGCATGGCAGCCCTTCATCATGATGCTGGCGGGCCTGCAGATCGCGCTGGTGGTCTATGCCAAACGCTATGATTCGCCCCATGGCGCAACCATCGGAGAGCGGCTGGCGGCAGAGCGCGCCGCTGCGGCAGCATCCGCCCGGCCCGATGCCGTAGCGACAGGCCCGGCTCCATTGCGCTAGCCCCCGCCATCCTGCATGAAGCGCGCATATTCCAACTTGAGGAGAGGCGCGTATGAGCCCGCAGGATATTGCCGGAAAAGTCGGCGAACAGATCGGCACCAGCCCCTGGGTCGAAATCAGCCAGGAACGGATCAACCAGTTCGCGGAAGCGACCGGCGACCACCAGTTCATCCATGTGAACGAGGAAGCGGCCAAGATGACGCCGTTCGGTGGCACCATCGCCCACGGCTTCCTGACGTTGTCGATGATCCCCTACCTCAGCGCCGAGGCCGACCTGCCCAAGCCCGACGGCATCAAGATGGCCGTCAACTATGGTGGCAACAAGACGCGCTTCATCAACCCGGTGCGCAGCGGCAAGAAGATCCGCGGCCATTGGAAGCTGCTCGAAATGACCGAGAAGCGCCCCGGCCAGTGGCAGCAGACGGTCGAGATCACCATCGAGATCGAAGGCGAGGAAAAGCCCGCCCTGATCTGCGAATGGATGACGATGTTCTTCGTCTAAATCCCTGGCGTGAGTCCCAGCGAAAGCTGGGACCTGCCCTGCCCAACAGACAGCAAGAAAAAGGAGGTCCCAGTTTTCGCTGGGACTCAGCAAGAGGACCCTTCCCATGACCCGCAGCGCAGTTATCGTTTCCACCGCACGCACCGCCATCGGCCGCGCCTACAAGGGCGGCTTCAACAACACCAAGGGGGCCACGCTCGGCTCCTATTCGCTCGCCCCGGCGATCGAGCGCGCCAAGATCGACGCTGGCGAAATCAACGACGTCGTGTGGGGTGCCGCGCTCCAGCAGGGCGCGCAGGCCGGCAACCTCGGCCGCCAGGTCGCGCTGCGCGCAGGCTGCCCGATCGGCGTGTCGGGCATGACGATCGACCGCCAGTGCTCTTCGGGCCTGATGGCGATCTCGACCGCTGCCAAGCAGATCATCGTCGACAACATGGATATCGTCGCGGGCGGCGGTCAGGAATCGATCAGCCTCGTCCAGACCCCGGAAATGCGCGTGATGCCCGATCCCGAGCTGATGGCGATGCACAACGCGGTTTACATGCCGATGCTGCAGACCGCCGAGACCGTTGCCAAGCGGTACGGCATCAGCCGCGAAGCGCAGGACGAATATGCGCTGCGCTCGCAGCAGCGCACGGCGGCCGCGCAGGAAGCGGGCAAGTTCGACGACGAAATCGTGCCCGTCACCGTCACCATGAAGGTGAAGGACAAGGAATCCGGCGAGGTTTCCGATCAGGAAGTCACCGTCGCCAAGGACGAGGGCAACCGCCCCAGCACCACGCTGGAAGGCCTCCAGTCGCTCAACCCCGTGCTCGGCCCGGACAGCACCATTACCGCCGGTAACGCCAGCCAGCTGTCGGACGGTTCGTCGGCCAGTATCCTGATGGAAGAAAAGCTGGCTGAGAAGCGCGGCCTGACCCCGCTCGGCCGTTATGTCGGCATGGCGGTCGCGGGCACCGAGCCCGACGAAATGGGCATCGGCCCGGTCTTCGCGATCCCCGCCGTGCTCGAACGCACCGGCCTGAAGATGAGCGATATCGGCCTGTGGGAGCTGAACGAAGCCTTTGCGGTGCAGGTGCTCTACTGCCGCGACAAGCTGGGCATCCCCGACGAAGACCTCAACGTCAACGGCGGGTCGATCTCGGTCGGCCACCCTTACGGCATGACGGGCGCGCGCTGCGTCGGCCACGCGCTGATCGAAGGCAAGCGTCGCGGTGCCAAGTACGTCTGCGTCACCATGTGCGTCGGCGGCGGCATGGGCGCGGCGGGGATCTTCGAGGTCCTCTGATCCTCCTTTAAGGACAACACCCCATGCATGGACGGTGGCCGGAACTGGACTTCGCTTCGCAGCAGTCGGTCTACGCTACCGTCCATGCCTATTTACAGGTGATCGGCAAACTGCCGACCCGCGCGCTACCGTGGTGCAACCATAGCTGGCATGTCGCCATGCCGGTCGTGCCGACGGGCTTTCGCACCTATCCGCTGCCGACCGGGGCGGGCGAGGCGGAGATCCTCTTTGATTGCCTTGCCTCGCGCGTAGTCCTGACGACCTGCGACGGGCGCGAGCGGACTGTGGCGCTCACCGGCCAGAGCGTGGCCGCCTTCCACGCCGAGCTGGGTGGACTTCTGGACGAAGCCGGGATCGCCACCTCGATCGATGGTGGCCCCAACGAGGTGGAGGAGGCCGTTCCCTTCGCCCGGGACGATGCCCCGCGCGCGTGGAACGGCGACACCGTGCGCCAGCTTCACCGCGCCTTCGCCGATGCGGCGCGGGTGATGGGCCGGTTCCGCACTGGCTTCCTCGGCAAATCCAGCCCCGTGCACCTTTTCTGGGGCAGCTTCGATCTGGCGGTGACCCGCTTTTCCGGGCGCGAAGCGCCCTTGCATCCGGGCGGCTTTCCCAACCTGCCCGACGCGGTAACGCGCGAGGCCTATAGCCACGAGGTCGCCAGCTTCGGCTTCTGGCCGGGCGGTGGAGCGGTCGAGGAAGCGGCATTCTACGCTTACGGCTACCCCACACCCGATGGGCTCGATGGCGCCACGATCGCGCCAGATGCGGCGTACTGGCACGCCGATCTGGGCGAATTCGTGCTGCCTTATGCCGCGGTACGCACGGCCCGGGACCCCGATGCCGAGCTGCTGGAATTTCTCCAGAGCAGCTATCGCGCAATCGCCTCTCTGGCGGACTGGGATTGCAAGGCGCTCGACATACCGATGGGAAGCAAGGGCGCACCCTATGATGTGGAAGCCCACCGGCGCAGCTGACGGATGGCTGCGCTGTCACAAGGAGGACGCCTCGTGCGCCGCTCGTTCGCTACCGTGCCCCTGATCGCGCTGCTTGCCGCCTGTTCGGGGGAATCCCCTTCGCAGAGTGCGGACGAAGCCGCGCGGCAACCCGAGGTATCGTCCACGACAAACCCGGATCCCGAGGGTGCGGAAGCGCGCCCGCCATCGCAGGCTGCGTCACCCGATGGCTACACCTCTGCCTACACCACGCTCGACCTCGATGACTGCGAGGTGCTCGACCGGAGCACGGACGAGGGGAGCTGGATCGATCTTCGCTGTCCGGGTCTGCAGGGCATCCCGCTGTTCGTGAGCGAGGGCGACGGGCGGTTCGATGTCGCTGCCGGCGTACCGGGCGACAGCTTCGCCACGATAATGGCGTTCAACGATCTGGACGAAACGGTCGAATGGCGGATGCAGGATGGCGAGCCCTTTGCGGTGATCTTCCGCTACCGCGACGTCAGCCTGGAAAGCGGGCCGCGCACGGTGCTTGCGATCGAGAAGATCGGCAGGCCGGGCGCGCCGGGCTGCCGGGTGGCACAGATCGCGGGGGCGACGCCCCGGGCGAACGAGCGCGCGCGAATGATTGCAGACCAACGCGCGGCCGGTTTCGACTGTTCGGCCGAACCGTACTATGTTGGCGACGCAAGATGATGGAGCAGGGTAACGGGCAATGGGTCTGATCGAACTTCTCGGCCTCGCGGGCAGCGTCAGCCTGCTGTCCGGCTGGCGGCTATACGCAACGGTGCTGGTCACCGGCCTTGCGATGCGCACTGGCTGGGTGCCGCTGCCCGATCATCTCGAGATGCTGACCGTGCTTGCCAATCCGTGGGTGATCGGCGTCGCCGCGGTGGGCGCGGTGATCGAATTTCTGGCCGACAAGGTGATGTGGCTCGATTCGGCGTGGGATGCGGTCAACTCGCTGATCCGGCCGGTCGGCGGCGCGCTGCTCGCGCTGGCGATCGTCGATCCGGGCGACCCCACCTGGCAGGTCGTTGCCTTCCTGCTCGGCGGGGGTGCGGCCTTTGCAGCCCATGCGGGCAAGGCGAGCGCGCGTGCGGCGGTCAACGCCAGTCCCGAACCGGTCAGCAACATGGTGGTCTCCACCGCAGAGGATGTCGCAACCTTCGGCCTGCTGGCGCTGGCTTTCGCCAATCCGATAGCGGCAACGGCGATCGCCGCCGCGCTGCTGGTGCTCAGCATCGTCTTGATCGTGGTGGTCGGGCGCGCCGTCAGGCGAATGCTGCGCCGTTCGGGCAAGCCCGCCGACCCGGCCTAGCGCGCGCGGCGGGTCAGCCGTTGGCGGCCATGAATTCCTCGATCACCGGGGCGACCTTGGTGCGCCACTTGCTGCCGTTGAAGATGCCGTAATGGCCCGCGCCTTCGGCGAGGTAGTACCGCTTCTTCTTCTCGGACAGGTTGCGCGCCAGCGGCAGCGCCGCCTTGGTCTGGCCGATGCCCGAGATATCGTCACGCTCGCCCTCGACCGCCAGCAGCGCGGTGGCGCTGATGTCGCCCAGATCGACCACCGTGCCGCGGTGCTCCAGCTGGTTGTTCGGCAGCGAGTGCTTCTGGAACACCTCCTCCACCGTCTGGAGGTAGAATTCCGCCGTCATGTCGCACACGCTGCGGTATTCCTCGTAGAAATCCTTGGTCAGCTGGGCGCTGTCGTCCTCGCCCGCCACGAGATGCTTGTACATTTCATAGTGGCTCAGGATGTGGCCGCCCAGGTTCATGCTCATAAAGCTCGCCAGCTGCATGAAGCCGGGATAGACGCGCCGTCCGCTGCCCGCGTATTGCGCAGGGACTGTGGCGATCACGTTCTGCCGGAACCAGCTGATCGGCCGCTTCATCGCCATGTCGTTGACCGTGGTCGGGCTTTCGCGCGTATCGATCGGCCCGCCCATCATGGTCAGCGTCCTGGGGCTCGCCTTGTCTTTCGCGCCGTTCATCAGCGCGGTCGCCGCGAGCGCGGGGACCGAGGGCTGGCAGACCGCAATCACATGCGCCGCCTTGCCATCGTTGCGCTGCGCAATTTCCTGCAGGAATTCGATGATGTAATCGATGTAATCGTCGAGATCGAAGCGCCCTTCGGACAGCGCGACATCGCGCGCGTCGTGCCAGTCGGTGATGTAGACCTCGGAATTTTCGACCATCCGTTCCACCGTGCCGCGCAGCAGCGTGGCGAAGTGGCCGCTCATCGGCGCGACGATCAGCACGGCGGGCGCATCCTCGGGCAGGTTCGCCCGGCGGAAACGCTTAAGATCGCCGAACGCACGGTGCAGAACCAGCGTTTCTGCGACCGGATCGGCCTTGCCCTTCACGGTCACGCTTTCGATGTCGAATTCAGGCTTGCCGCGCCGGATGGTGGCGTGGGCGAACACTTCGAGCGCGGACCCGGCGACCGGCCCGATGCCGGTATAGGCCATCGGGTTGCGCGGATTGGTCAGCCATTCGGATCCGATCGAGGCCATCGCACTGGCGCTGTTAAGCCAGGCGGACTGCAATTCGTATGCGTGGTAAAGCAAGGAATACCCCTAAAAACGTCGCAAATTCGCGGGATTTTCGCGAGATTTGCATCATCGACCCTATAGGTAAAGGCTATTGTGCAATGCACAAGGTGGATTGCGGGTTCAAGCACCGTGGATTTCCCGATCCGGTGGCGCTAGGCGGTGGGTCAGATGGCTCGCGAAAATCCCCCTACCAGGCTGACCCGGCGCGGGCGCGCCGTAAAAGAGGATGGGGAAGCCCGCAGCAGCCGCTCGCTCGCTCCGCTGCGGATGATCTATCGCGAGGCCGCGCGCTTTCCGAAACAGATCGTTTTCGCCCTGGCCTCGCTGCTCGTCACGTCGGCGGCGACGCTGGCGATTCCGTGGCGCTTCAAGGTCATTATAGACAAGGCCTTCGGCGGCGGTGCCGAAGCGACCGAAATCGCGCATTCCTTCCAGTATCTGCTGATGATCGTGGTGGTGCTGGGGATCGGCACGGCCTTTCGGTATTATTTCGTCAGCTGGCTGGGGGAACGGGTGGTCGCCAATATCCGCCTGAAAGTGCAGCAGAACCTGCTGCGCCAGTCGCCGAGCTTCTACGAAGAGAACAGCCCCAAGGAAATTTCCAGCCGGATGACGAGCGACACCGCGATCATCGAGACCGTGGTCGGCTCGACGGTGTCGATCGCGCTGCGCAACAGCCTGACCGCGATCGGCGGCATCTTCCTGCTGCTGTATCTCGCACCCACGCTCACGCTGGGGCTGCTGCTGGGGATCGTGTTGATCGTCGTCCCGATCGTCTATTTCGGTCGCAAGATCCGCGCGGTTTCGCGCACCACGCAGGATCGCGTGGCCGATGTCGGCCGCAACGTGACAGAGGTGCTGGGCGCGATGCACATCGTGCAGAGCTTCGGCCAGGAATCGCGCGAGAGCGAGAAATTCGCACGTGTGGTGGAGCGCACGTTCGAAACCGCGAAGCGCAGGATCCTGCTGCGCGCGATTATGACGTCGGTCGTGATCGTGATGATTTTCGGCGGCATAACGCTGGTCATGTGGCGCGGCGCATTGGCGGTGACCGAAGGCACCATTACCGGCGGCACCATCGCCGCCTTCGTGCTGACAGGCGGCCTCGTGGCAGGCGCGCTGGGCGCGCTGACCGAGGTGTATGGCGACCTTCTGCGCGGCGCGGGCGCGGCGGACCGGCTGGCCGAATTGCTGCAGGCCGAACCGCAGATCGCTCCGCCCGCCAGCCCGCAGCCCCTCCCGGTGCCCGCGCGCGGCAGCCTGTCGTTCCGCAATGTCGGCTTCGCCTACCCCTCGCGCCCCGGAGAGGCGGTGATCGACGATCTGACGCTGGAGATCGAACCGGGCGAAACCGTGGCGCTCGTCGGCCCGTCGGGGGCGGGCAAATCGACGCTCTTCATGCTCGCCCAGCGATTCTACGACCCCTCCGAAGGAACCATCCGGATCGACGGGATCGCGCTGCCCAGCGCCGACCCGGCAGAGATCCGCGCGCGCATGGCTTACGTGCCGCAGGCAGGCACGCTGTTTTCCGGCAGCGCGCGCGACAATCTGCGCTACGGCCGATGGGACGCAAGCGATGCGGAAATCTGGGAGGCCGCGCGCCTCGCCAATGCGGCCGGGTTCATCGAGGCGCTGCCGCAGGGGCTCGACACCGATCTGGGCGAAGACGGCACGCGGCTTTCGGGCGGTCAGCAGCAGCGGATTGCCATCGCGCGCGCCATCCTGCGCGATGCGCCGATCCTGCTGCTCGACGAGGCGACCAGCGCGCTGGATGCCGAAAGCGAGCGGTTGGTGCAGGATGCGCTGGCCCGCGTGATGCGTGGCCGCACCACGTTGGTGATCGCGCATCGCCTGGCGACAGTGCGCGAAGCGGACCGGATCGTGGTGCTGGAAGGCGGCAGGATCGTGCAGCAGGGCACGCATGCGGAGCTGGTTGCGCACGGCGGGCTGTACGGCAAGCTGGCGCAGCTGCAGTTCGATCCCGGACCCGCGTCGGCCAAGTGATCGCCGCCGGCTTTCAATCGACGAGCGGCATACCGCAACCGACCAAAAGCAACGCTGGCGGCCCGTATGGGTCTATGCCAGCATCAGCCGCCATCCGTCGTTCATCGGGCACGGCGATACACGCGTTTTCTCCATAAAGAGGGCACACCATGATCCGCACCATACTGACCACCACCGCGAGCGCGCTGGCGCTTGCACTGGCGGCGCCCGCCGCCGCAGAAGACCTTGATGCGCACGGCCCGCAGCTGAGCGATCTGGACCTGCTGGTTGAAGATGGCGACGAAGACGTGCCGATGCCCACGATGAGCTTCGGCGAATGGGGCGTCGATCCGTCGATGCTGTCCGACACGATCGATCCGGGCGACGATTTCTTCGCCTACGTCAACCAGGACTGGCTCGATGCCAATCCGCTGCCGGCGGAATTCAGCCGCTTCGGCGCGTTCAACCTGCTGCGCGAGAAATCGACCAGCGACGTGAAGGCGCTGGTCGACGAGCTGGTCTCCAAGCCCGCGAACGCCCTGACAGCCGACGAGAAGCGCATCGTCGACGCGTATAATTCCTACCTCGATACCGCTGCGATCGACGCCGCCGGGCTCGCCCCCGCGCAGCCTTTTCTCGACAAGATTCGCGGCGCGAATACGCTGTCCGAACTGGTCACCTTGTGGGGCACGCCGGGCTATTCCGCGCCGATGGGCGGCGGAGTAAGCGTCGATGCCAAGGAGCCGACCCGCTATTCGGTCTATATCGGATCGGGCGGACTGGGCCTGCCCGACCGCGACTATTACCTGGACGAAAGCGAGCGCGGCAAGGACATCCAGACCAAGTACCGCGAATACCTCACCTTCCTGCTGGGCGAAGCAGGCTACGAAGACGCCGCCGGCATGGCCGACAAGGTCTATGGCTTCGAGGATTCGATCGCGCGCAAGGTTTCCTGGGATCGCGCCACGCGGCGCAATCGCGACCTGACCTATAATGCGCTGACCCCGGAAGAGCTGGGCAGCTTGGTCGAAGGCTTCCCCACCACCGCGCTGCTGACCGCCAGCGGCTTCGCCGGTACCGACCGCTTCATCGTCGGCGACCTGCCGCCGAGCGCCGAAGAGGCGGAAGAGCTCGGTCTCGACGAAGATACGCTGGCGAAGATCGGCGGCGGCACCCCCGCGATGATGACGCTGCTGCTCGAAACCCCGATGGACGTGCTGCAGGCGTGGACCATCAAGGAATTCCTCGAAGGCAACGCCTCGGTCCTGCCGACGAAGTTCGACGAGGCGGATTTCGCCTTCTACGGCAAGACCCTGTCCGGCACGCCCGAACAGCGCGCCCGCTGGAAGCGCGCCATCGGCGAAACCGAAGGCCTGCTGGGCGAACTGGTCGGCAAGAGCTATGTCGAGCGGTACTTCCCGTCGGAAAACAAGGATGCGATGGTCGATCTGGTCGACAACCTGCGCAAGGCGCTGGCCAACAGCATCGAAGAAAACGACTGGATGAGCGCGGCGACCAAGAAAGAGGCGCTGGCCAAGCTCAACAGCTTCGATCCCAAGATCGGCTATCGCGATAATCTGGAAACCTACGATGGCCTTGCGATCATCGGCGGCAATCCGCTGGCCAACCGGATGGCGGCAGCCGAATGGAGCTGGCAGGAAAACGTCTCCAAGCTTGGCGGCCCGATCGACCGGACCGAATGGGGCATGCTGCCGCAGACGGTGAACGCCTATTACAACCCGACCAAGAACGAGATCGTGTTCCCCGCCGCAATCCTGCAGCAGCCGTTCTTTGCGCTCACCAACGATGCGGCGGTCAACTACGGCGGCATCGGCGGGGTGATCGGCCACGAAATGGGCCACGGGTTCGACGACCAGGGGGCCAAGTCCGACGGCACCGGCATGCTGCGCAACTGGTGGACCGACGCCGACCGTGCGGCCTTTGACGCGCTGACCGATGCGCTGGTCGCCCAGTACGACGCGTTCTGCCCGCTGGACGATGGGAACACCTGTGTAAACGGGCGCTTCACCCTGGGCGAAAACATCGGCGATCTGGGTGGGCTCAGCCTGGCCTACCGCGCCTACAAGCTCAGCCTCAACGGCAAGGAGGACAAGGTGATCGACGGGCTGACCGGCGATCAGCGGTTCTTCATGGCATGGGCGCAGGTGTGGCGTTCCGCCCAGCGCGAGGAAAGCTACCGCCAGCGTCTGCGGACCGATCCGCACAGCCCGGAAGAATACCGGGTCAACGGCGTCGTGCGTAACCTCGACGCGTGGTACGATGCGTTCAACGTGAGCCCGGAGGACGACCTGTACCTCCCGCCCGAAGAGCGCGTCCACATCTGGTAACAGACTGGCGGGCAAATCCGCTTCCGGGGCCGCGCAAGCTTGACTTGCGCGGCCCCTTCGCATTGAGGCTCCCTACCTATGGACACGATCGTCACCGCCATCCTGCTCGGCATCCTCGAAGGCCTGACCGAGTTTCTGCCCGTCTCCTCGACCGGGCACCTGATTCTGGCGCAGGCATGGTTCGGTTACGATCCGGCGCAGTGGCGCCAGTTCAACATCCTGATCCAGCTCGGCGCGATCATGGCGGTGGTGGTCACCTATTTCAAAACCTTCTGGACGATGGGCATCGGCCTGCTGCGGGGCGAACAGAAGTCGTTCCGCTTCGTACGCAATATCCTGCTCGCCTTCATGCCGGCAGCGGTGATCGGGTTGCTGATCCTCGATGTGATCGACGCGATGCTGGAAAGCCCCACCGTGGTCGCCATCGCGCTGATCGTGGGCGGGATCGCGATCCTCGTGCTCGAACGCACGATTCCCACGCGCGAGGAGCAGGGCGTCGAAGCCCTGTCGTGGAAGGCCGCGATCGGCGTCGGCCTGGTCCAGTGCCTTGCGATGATTCCGGGCACCAGCCGTTCGGGCGCGACCATCATGGGTGCACTCGCGATGGGCGTCGGCCGCAAGACGGCGGCCGAATTCTCGTTCTTCCTCGCGGTGCCCACCATGCTGGGGGCGTCGGTGGTCAAGATCTTCCAGGAGCCCGACCTGCTTGCCGGGACCGCTGCCATCGGCTGGACCGAGATTGCGCTGGGCTTCTTCTCCAGCTTCGTGGTCGCGCTGATCGTGGTGCGTGCATTTGTCGCCTATGTCAGCAAACGCGGTTTCGCGCCCTTTGCCTGGTACCGGATCGTGATCGGCGCGATCTCGCTTGGCTGGCTGGCAATGCGCTGATGTCGCACGCGATTATCGACTGGACGCGTTCGGGGGAACCAAGCGCCATTTCGGCCATTACGAAATTCGACAAACATCAACTTTCTCGAATTTCGCGTGCAATTTTATGGGCCTACTTATTCTTATCTGCAGCGGCGCCGTGCTTGGCTGGCTGGTTGCGCTCGTGACCGGCGCTGAAAGCCACCGGGCGGCCTGGCTGCGGGTCATCGTGGGTGCCGGGTCCACCTTGCTGTCGGGCATCGCCGTCAGCCGCGTGCCGCTGATCGATTCGCTGGGTGCCAACGCGCTGATCGTTGCCTTGGCCAGCGGCTGCGCGGCATTGATGCTGGTGTCGCTGGTGGACAAATATCCGACCCGCTGAATCTGTCGGAAAAGTGACGCGATGACCAGAATGAGGCAAGTTTCTGGTATCCATGTGGCGAAAAGATGGCTATGCGGAACCCCCAACCAACCTAGGGGAAGAATCATGAAGACCACTTTCAAAGCTGCCATCCTCGCATCGACCGTCGTTCTGGGCCTCAGCGTCGCCGCTTGCGGTGAAACCGAAACCACCGAAGCCGACACCACCGCTGAAGAGCCGATGGCTGAAGAAGTGATCGTCGAAGAAGAGCCGATGACCGACGACGCGATGACCGACGACACCATGACCGACGACGCGATGACCGACGACGCGATGACCGACGAACCGGCCGCCGAGTCGACCGACGACGCCGCGATGTAATCGTTTCATCTTCGGATGAATGGACCGGCCCCGAAGCGATTCGGGGCCGGTTTTTTTATAGGCTGAATGGTGCGCTGCCCTTGGCCGTAGCGCCCTGCGGAGCTCAGACCGGGCGCGCGTCGCTACCCCGGCCGCCCCGCAGCAGGTATTCCTGCGAACCGACATTGACCACCGAATCGCTGTCGAGCACCGCTGCATTGGCATAGGTGAAACCGACCGGCAGGCTTTCGTACAGCGGCTCGAAATCGCGCTTCACCGTACGGCGATAGAGATCTTCGAAGCTCTCGATGACGAAATAGGTCGGCTGCAAATCGCTGATGACGTAATCCGTGCGCATAACCCGGTCGACGTCCAGCATGATCCGGTTGGGGCTCTTCGCTTCCACCGAAAACACCGTCTCGGTTGGTCCGGAAAGAATGCCGGCGCCATAGGCGCGCAGGCCCTGTTCTTCCATGATCAGGCCGAATTCCACCGTATACCAGTAGAGCGCGCCAAGCGCCTTCAGGCGGTTGTGCTTGAGCGCGCGCCAGCCAGCACGGCCATATTCCTGCATATAGTCAGCAAATACCGGATTGGTCAGCATCGGAACGTGGCCGAACACGTCGTGGAAAACGTCTGGTTCCTGGATGTAGTCGAAGGTTTCGCGCGTGCGGATGAAGTTGCCCGCCGGAAAACGGCGGTTGGCGAGGTGCCAGAAAAAGATGTGATCGGGGATCAGCATGGGCACGGGCACCACGCTCCACCCGGTCAGCTTGCCGAGGTCTTCCGACAATTCATGGAAGTCGGGCACCCCGCCGGTTCCCAGATCGAGCCGGTCGAGCCCTTCCATGAACGCGCTCGCCGCGCGGCCGGGCAGAACCTCCATCTGGCGGGCGAACAGATCGTCCCAGATCTTGTCGTCTTCACTGTCGTACTCGGTCTGCTTGGGCTCCAGCCAATCTTCGCCGATGTGCGAAGGGCGTTTGAGCGGGGCGGTGAAAACTTCGTCTTCCACCACGGGGATGCGCGAAAAGTCGGGCTCTATGTCGGTCACAGCATTCATTCTGAAGAGAGTAGCATTTCCGCCCCAGCGGTACAATTTATCCCTTACAAACCTCTAAAGACGCGCGCAGATGCCGATGCGCCGGGTCAGCCCGCGCGCTCGAAAATGGCGGCGAGGCCCTGACCGCCGCCGATGCACATTGTTTCGAGCGCATAGCGCCCCTGCCGGCGGTGCAGTTCGTGCGCCATGTCTGCCAGAATGCGCACCCCCGTCGCGCCGATCGGATGGCCGAGCGAGATGCCCGATCCGTTGACGTTGAGCATGTCGCGGCGCGAATCGTCCTCGCTCCAGCCCCAGCCCTTGAGCACGGCGAGCACCTGCGGTGCGAAGGCTTCGTTCAGTTCGACGAGGTCGATGTCGTCCCAGCTTCGGCCGGTGCGGGCGAACAGCCGCTCGGTCGCCGGAACCGGGCCGATACCCATGCGCGCAGGGTCGCAGCCCGCGGCAGCCCAGCCATCGAACCACAGCATCGGTTCGAGGCCCAGCTCGGCCAGCTTGTCCTCCGCGACCACCAGGCACGCGGCGGCGGCATCGTTCTGCTGGCTGGCATTGCCTGCGGTGACGATCCCGTCTTTCTCGATTGCGCGCAAGGCGCCGAGCGATTCCATGGACGCATCGGCGCGGTAGCCTTCATCGCGGTCGAACCGGATCGGGTCTTTCCGGCGCTGCGGCACATCGACCGGCACCAGCTGCGCGTCGAACTTGCCCGCATCCCATGCAGCGGCGGCCTTCTGGTGCGAGGAGACGGCGTAATCATCCGCCGCCTCGCGCGAAATATCGTAATCCTTGGCGAGATTTTCCGCAGTTTCGATCATGCCCGAGATGACCCCGAAACGCTCGATCGGTTGGCTCATCAGCCGCCCGCGCGTCAGCCGGTCATACAGCGCCATGTCGCCCATCTTCGCACCGTGGCGGGCCTTGGTGGTGTAATGTTCGACATTGGACATCGACTCGACGCCGCCAGCCAGCACGCAGTCCGCCGCGCCGGTTTGCACCATCATCGCCGCCTCGATCACCGCCTGCAGGCCCGAACCGCAGCGCCGGTCGAGCTGGAAGCCGGGGGTTTCGATCGGCATACCCGCCGCCAGCCACGCCCAGCGCCCGATGGCGGGCGCTTCGCCGCTGCCATAGCCCTGCGCGAAAACCACATCGTCGACCCGCGACGGATCGACGCCAGAGCGGCTGACCAGCGCCTCGATGATGATCGCGGCCAGCGGCCCCGCCTCAAGCGAGGTCAGCGTGCCGAGAAACCGCCCCACCGGCGTGCGCAGGGGGGAAACGATGGCCGCGCGGCGAAGCGTGCTCATGCCTGGCCTCCCGCTGCGAAGTTGCGCAGCATCGCCTTGGCGATCACCAGCTGCATGATCTGGCTGGTGCCTTCGTAGATCGTGTAAATTCGGCTGTCGCGATAGAAGCGTTCCGCCTCGTATTCCGCAAGGTAGCCCGCGCCTCCGTGTATCTGCACGCAGCGGTCGGCCACCCGGTTGCACATCTCGGACGCGAACAGCTTGGTGCTGGCGGCGGGCAGCAGTGAAGGCTCGCCCGCGTCGACCTTTGCCGTGGCATCCTTGAGCATGCATTCGGCGGCGTAGATTTCCGCCTCGCTGTCCGCCAGCATCGCCTGGATCAGCTGGAACTGGGTGATTGCCTCGCCGAACGCCTTGCGCTCAGTCGCGTACTTCATCGCGGTGTCGAGGATGCGCCGCGCATAGCCGGCGCTCGCCGCCGCGACCGAAAGCCGACCATTGTCGAGGCTCATCATCGCGGTGCGGAAGCCCTGTCCTTCCTCGCCGCCAAGCAGCGCATCGCCATCAACCCGCACATCGTCGAGATAGATGTCCGCGATCTGGCTGCCTTCCTGGCCCATCTTCTTGTCGGGCTTGCCCACGGTGACACCGGCCTTTTCCATATCGACGAGGAAGGCGGAGACATGCGCGTTCTTGGGTAGCGCCTCCTTGCTGGTGCGCGCCATGATCAGGCCGAGCTTCGCGAAGGGGGCGTTGGTGATATACCGCTTCGACCCGTTGAGGACGTAGCCATTGCCGTCCTTCACCGCCGTGGTCTGCATCGCGGCGCTATCGCTCCCGCTGCCCGGCTCGGTCAGGCCGAAACAGGCGATCTCGCCCGCTGCGAGGCGCGGAAGCCACTCGGCCTTCTGTTCTTCGGTGCCCGAATTCTTCAGCGCGGTGCACACCATGCCCAAGTTGATCGAGGTGATCGAACGATAGGCGGGCAGCGCGTAGGAGAGCACGCGGATCGTCTCGACATATTGCGAGGTGTTCATGCCTGCGCCGCCGTATTCCTCGGGCATGGTCAGGCCGAACAGGCCCATCTCACGCATCTCGTCGAGGATTTCGGCGGGAATCTCGTTCGCGGCGATGACGTCCTTTTCAGCCGGGATCAGCCGCTCGTGGATGTAGCGCCACAGCTGCTGGATAAACTGGTCGAAAGTATCCGCGTCCATTCCCGACATGATGGTCCTTTTCCTGGCCTTGTTTGAGTGTCGCGTGAGACAGCCGGGGCGGCCTTTCGTGCGGGCCGCCCCGGAATGCTCAATTTTCGGTTTTCATGTTGTCCAGCTCAGCGCGAACGTCGTCGGCGGCAGCAGCGGCCGCTTCGGCATCGGTCTGCATCTTTTCACGCTCGGCAGCCTGGCGCTCTTCGATGGCGGCGGGGTCTTCCTCGACCGGGGCGGGCATCGGTGCCGGGGTGGCAACCGAATCGTCTTCCACCGGTTCTTCGCTGACGTCGCTCAGCGCGTCGTCGGAGACGATTTCGACATCTTCGGCGACCACTTCGTCGCTGGCGTCATCCGAATCGCCACAGGCGGCAAGCGCCAGCGCGCTCGCGCCGATCAGCCCGATACGTACGGTAAATTTCATCTGCCCATCCTCCGTTTGAATATCCTGCGCCGGTGCGGCCTGACGCCGAACGCGCTGGCGCGAATTAAGCAGACGCGAACGCGCCGGGCAAAGGGAAAAGCGGGGGATGCTTAGCGGTGTGTTTACCATTCCCCGCTACCGCTTGCACACATGACCCAAGCTCGCGACCGCTCCACGCATCCGTTCGCCAATCGGCCTTCGCTGTTTCGCCCGTCGATGATCGCCGCCGTGCTGGTCGCGGTCGCGGCAGTCGCGCTGATCCCGATTGCCGCGCTGATGGCGCAGTCCGCGCCTGCGCCCTTCACCGTGGTGGAGACGAACCGGGGCTACGCCTCGCTGCAGGCCGCAGTCGATGCGATCGGCAACGGAGAGGGCCGGATCGCGATCGCTCCGGGCAAATACCGCCAGTGCGCGGTACAAAAGGCCGGGCGTATCGCCTATCTGGCGAGCGAGCCGGGATCGGTCGAGTTCACCGGCACCGCGTGCGAGGGCAAGGCTGCTTTGGTGCTGCGCGGCGACGAAGCGAGCGTTTCGGGCCTGATCTTCAGCAATATCACCGTGCCCGATGGTAACGGCGCCGGCATCCGCCAGGAAGCGGGCAGCCTGACCGTAGCGAACACCTGGTTCCGCGACAGCGAACAGGGCATCCTGACCGCGCACGATCCGATGATGCGGCTGGTGATCGACCGGTCCACTTTTACCCGGCTGGGCACCTGCGAGAACTCCGCAGGCTGCGCCCATTCGATCTACACCGGCGATATCGGCCACCTGCGCGTGACCCGCAGCCGGTTCGAACAGGGCACCGGTGGCCATTATCTGAAGGCGCGCGCTGCGATGGTGGAAATCGCCGCGTGCAGTTTCGACGATTCGAACGGCCGCGCGACCAATTACATGATCGACCTGCCCCAGGGCGCACGCGGCCAGATCACCAATAACTGGTTCGTGCAGGGGCAGGACAAGGAAAACTATTCCGCCTTCATCGCAGTCGGCGCGGAAGAACAGACGCACAGTTCCGACGGGCTGACGATTGCGGGCAATGATGCGCGCTTCGTGCCGTCGGTCTCGCGCCGCTCTGCCTTCGTGGCCGACTGGACCGGGGCAAGCCTGCGGATCGCGGACAACCGGCTGGGCAACGGCCTGACGCCGTTCGAGCGGCGCTAGCCCCTGGCAGGCGTGCCGAAGCCCGGCGCGTAGGCGACTTCGCCATGCGGGCACGGACCGTCATCGAGAACGCGGATCTGAAAATACTCTGGCGGCACGCCGGGCAGCACGAGATCGGGCTCGCACCTGAAGCCGAAGCGTTCGTAATAGCCCGGATCGCCCAGCAGCACGAGACCCTTCGCGCCCATCGCGATCATCCGCTCGATCCCGTCTTCCGCCAGCTGCGAGCCGATTCCGGTGCGCTGGCGGGTGGGGATTACCGATACCGGGCCCACGGCATACCAGCCTTCGGTTCCGTCGGAGATGGTGATCGGGGAAAAGGCAATATGGCCGACGATCGCTTCGTCCATGTTGGTTGCCACCAGCGATAGCGTGAGATCGCCATCGGCCCGCAGCGCGTTGACGATTTCCTGTTCGTTACCGTCGGCGTGCTTCGCCTTCGCGAATGCCGCCTGGGTGAGGGCATAGATCGCGGGAACATCCTGGGGACGCTCTTCCCGAATTGCCATTTTCCTCATGGCAGAAGGTGCCCGGAACGGTCGCGCTTGGTCGCCAGATAGCGTGCATTGTGGGGGTTTTTGCCCGTGCTCAAGGGTACTCTTTCGATAATGTCGATGTCTTGCTGGGCCAGCGCGGTAAGCTTCGCCGGGTTGTTCGTCAGCAGACGTATACGTGAAATCCCCAGTATTGAGAGCATCCGTCCCGCCACGGGAAAGTCGCGCGCTTCGTCTGGCAGGCCCAGCCGCTGGTTCGCCGCGACCGTATCGTGGCCCATTTCCTGCAGCTGATAGGCGCGCAGCTTGTTGACCAGGCCGATGCCGCGCCCTTCCTGGCGAAGATACAGGATCACGCCGTATCCGCCCTTGGCCGCTTCCTCCGCACAGGCCGCCAGCGCGGAATCGAGCTGCGGCCCGCAATCGCATTTGAGGCTGCCGAACACATCGCCGGTCAGGCATTCGGAATGGACCCGTACCACCGGCACCATGTCCGCGCTTTGCCGCCCGACGATCAGCGCGGCGTGCTCGCGCAAGTCCGCGGGTGAGCGGAAGATCGCAATCTCGGCGTGTTCGGCGGCGGCGGTGGGCAGCCTGGTGCGCGCCGCGATGTGCAGGCTGCCGGGCGATGCGAAGGCGGCAAGATCGGAGGTGGAGACCGATACCGGTTCATCGGCGGGGGTGGCCCCGATCAGGAATGCCGGCAGGATGCCCGCAAGCCGGGCGATCTCCAGCGCGGTGAGCGGCCACTGATCATCGGGCAGCGGGAGCGCGCGGAACGGCCCCTTGAGCGGATTGGTAAGATCGAGTGCCGGGTCCGCGACCAGCCGCCCCAGATCGAGAGAGAACGGTTCTGCCCCCTCTATCAGCACCGGCGAATGCGGCACGGCTGCCGCGCGCTGGTTGGCGAGCCCGAGGGTCTGCGCGCGCGCGGCGGAAATCAGCATCGTGTCGGCCATGGTTTCGGGCGTCGATGCGGTTTCCACCGGCAGCAGGGGGGGCGCCCCGTCCACGCAGATCGGCCAGCCGTGGCGCAATGCGTCTATCGCCTGCGCCAGCGCCCGGGGCGATCCGCCGGGCGGATTCGCGCTCAAAGCGCAAACTCGGTGGTCAGCGGCACGTGGTCTGAAGGGCGTTCCCAATTGCGCGCGTCTTCGAACACGGAATGCCCGGTCGCCTGCTTCGCCAGATCGGGGCTGGCCCACATGTGGTCCAGTCGGCGGCCCTTGTCGTTGGTCTGCCAATTCGGATTGCGATAGCTCCACCAGCTGTAATACCGCTGTGGGGCGGGCACATGCTCGCGCCCGATATCGGTCCAGCCGTGCGCGTCCATGAAGCGTTGCAGCGCCTCGACCTCGACCGGCGTATGGCTGACCACTTTGAGCAGTTGCTTGTGGCTCCACACATCGCTTTCCAGCGGGGCGATGTTGAAATCGCCCACGATCAGCGTTGGCTGCTCCACCTTTTCGGCCCAGCGCGTCATCCGTTCAAGGAAATCGAGCTTCTGGCCGAACTTCGCGTTCACCTCGCGGTCGGGCACGTCGCCGCCCGCGGGCACATAGACGTTCTCGATCACCATGCCCTGATGCGCGGGGTCGGTCAGCTGTACGCCGATATGGCGCGCCTCGCCATTATCCTGCCAGTCGTGGCGCGAGAATTCCCTGAACGGCAGGCGGCTGACCGTAGCAACGCCGTGGTAGCCCTTCTGCCCGTGGATCGCGATATGCTCGTAGCCCAGTTCGCGGAACGCCTTGGCGGGGAACTGCTCTTCGACGCACTTGATCTCCTGCAGGCACAGCACGTCGGGCGCGTTTTCGGTGAGGAATCGCTCCACCAGCGGCATGCGCAGGCGGACCGAATTGATGTTCCAGGTGGTGACAGAAACCATGGCCGCGGACTTAGGGCGGGGGAGTGCCCCGGGCAAGTCGCGCCCTTCGCCATTCCTGGCGTGCGGGATTTCGCGCGGTTGTCTCATAGCCGTGCAAGGGGCATGGAACCGCGCGCATCTTGCGATGAGGGAGCCACAGATGATCCGCCGAACCGCCCGAATTTCCAGCCGCTGGGCCACTGCCCTGGCCGCGATCGCCGCCCTGCCGCTAGCCGCGTGCAGCAACACGACCAATTATTACGGCGCGGAACCGGGCGTGCAGAGCGCACAGGCATCCGATGCATCCGGCGGGCGGGCGAAGAACGTGATCCTGTTCGTCGGTGACGGGATGGGTATTTCCACCATCACCGCCGCGCGGATACTTGCCGGGCAACGGCAGGGCCAGACGGGCGAGGAATACCGGCTGAGCTTCGAAACCTTCGACAATGTGGCGCTGGTCAAGACCTACAACACCGATGCGCAGGTGGCGGACAGTGCGGGCACGGCCTCCGCCCTCAACACCGGCAGCAAGACGCGTATCGGCGTGATCAACACCCCACCGGAGATACCGCGTGGCGATTGTGCTGCGTCGCAGGGCAGGGTGCTCCCCCGGATCGCGGACGAGGCGCTGATGCATGGGAAGGCGGTGGGCATCGTCACCACCACGCGGCTGACTCATGCGACCCCGGCCGCAGTCTATGGCCTCAGCCCCGACCGCGACTGGGAGGCCGATTCCGATATTCCCGCAGCGATGCGGGCTGCGGGCTGCCCCGACCTGGCGCAGCAGCTGGTCGCATTTCCGTTTACGGTCGCGCTGGGCGGCGGCGTTGGCAAATTCGTCGGCAGTGCGAAGGGCGGCAGCAGGATCGACGCGGCGGCCGACCTGCCGGGCGAATGGTCCGCAAGAACGGGTGGCACCTATGTGACCGACACCGACGCGATGCGCCGCGCATCGCTCGACAAGCCGGTTCTCGGCCTGTTTGCCCGCAGCCATCTCGAATACATGGAGAACCGCGCACCGGGCACCGGCGAGCCGACCTTGACCGAGATGACCGCCGAATCGATCCGCCGGCTGTCGGACGATCCCGACGGCTATTACCTGATGGTCGAAGGCGGCCGGATCGATCATGGGCACCATGCGGGTCAGGCCGGGTTGGCGCTGACCGAGACGATCGAGTTCGCCCGCGCGATCCAGTATGCGGTGGAGAATACCGATCCTGCCGAAACGCTGATCCTGGTCACCGCGGATCACAGCCACGTGTTCACGATGGCGGGCTATCCCAAGCGCGGCAATCCGATCCTGGGCCTGGTCACGCCGCCAGGCGACGGCGATGAAGATCACATCGGCGGCGCGGATGGCAGCCCCGTGCTCGCCGCCGACGGCAAGCCTTACAGCACGCTGAGCTACGCCAATGGCCCCGGCGCGGTACGGGGGGAGCGCCCCGAGCCCGGCACGGGCGTGCAGGCGCGCCAGCAATCGCTGATACCGCTCGGCTCGGAAACGCATGGTGGCGAGGATGTCGCGCTGTTCGGCACCGGGCCGGGGGCGCAGAGGGTGCACGGCGTGATCGAGCAGAACGTCGTCGCCGATATCATGCGTGCCGCATTCGGCTGGGAGGATTGATCGCTGGCGGGCGGGAGGGCGATCTCTCCCGCACCGCCCCGCCTGACTGGCCCGCCTAATTGGTCAGCGTAGCAGGCAAAGGAAAACCCCCGCACCGGGGGCAGTGGCACGGGGGTTCCTTACGAGCGTTCGTCACGCTTGCGACAAGGCCGGTCTATGAAGGGAAACCGGTGGGGCAACAGGGGGGAAAACCCGCCGGTTCATCCAGGCCTTGTTGGATGTAAACTAGGGACGCCCGCCTTGCCTGCCAATGAACGCGGCGGGCATTCGACCGCGCGCACGCGTCATCCCTCGACGAACGGTTTACCGTGGCCGACGGGATGCACGGCGCGGATCCTTGTAGGTGAACGACGAATCGCTCACCGAAACGCCGTAACGCTGGTTCGACAGCCGCACGGTGGTGCGGTTGTTCTGCGCATCGAGCGAGACCCAGTTGGTCAGCTCCCATCCGCCCGGCGCATTGCCATCGCGCACGAAGATCAGCGTGATGACGCCGTATTCTGGTTTCTTGGGGTCGCGTACTTCGACCGAAAGCACGTTCGGATTGCCGGTGCTGCGCAGCTTGCCGTACTTCTTCACGTCGCGGTTCGGGTCGAGCAGCGCGCCCAGCGGGGAATTGCTGATCGGCCACCGCTGTACCTGGTTGACCTCGTAATCGATCATGGTGAGCGACTGGCCGTTGGAAACGATCAGCAGCGGCACGCCTTTGGCGTATTCGAACCGGATCTTGCCCGGCCGCTTGAGCGTCATCGTGCCGCTGACCGTCTGCCCGTTGCGGTCGGTCTGCGTGAAGTTGGCGCGCATCGTGCTGATCCCGCGCAGGGCGGCGACCGCATCGTCGAGCGACCCCGCCGACGCGGCGAGCGCGGGCGTGGGCAGCGTGGCCGTGACCGCGATCGGTGCGGCAAGGATGAGCGAAAGACTGGCAAGCCCGGCGAGCGGGCGGCGAGCAGGATTTTTCATGGTCGTCATAACGGCCTCCGTAGGGGTACCGGAGTGAACCGCGCGTGAGCGGCACTGTTCCCGTACCGCAAGGCCGAAGCCGACCTTACTTGATCTTGGCTTCCTTGAACTCGACGTGCTTGCGCACGACCGGGTCGTATTTGCGGAAGGTCATCTTCTCGGTGATGTTCCGCGGATTCTTCTTCGTCACGTAGTAGAAGCCGGTGTCCGCGGTCGACACGAGCTTGATCTTGACGGTTGCGGGCTTCGCCATAACTCAAATCCTGCCAGTTCATTGGCCCGGCCATCGGTGGTTCGCCCTTGCGGAGCTTCACGATGTGCAGCGGGGAAAAAACAACAGGCGGCGCACACGGCACCGCCCGATCGCAGGCGCTATTGGCTGTGGGCTGGGGAAAAGTCAAGCTGCCAGTCGCGCGGCAGGTGGCACTACCAATCCTGGCGGCTTGGCTTCCCGCGATTGGCCTTTACCTGCCCGCGCTCTTTCTTGGCTTTCAGCCGCTGCGTCTTGCCCACGCGATTGAGCCGGGTCTTGGCGCGTTTCTTGGGCCTACGGTGCGCCTCGCGCAGCAAGTCCTCCAGCTTCTCGCGCGCCAGAGAGCGATTCGCGTCCTGCGTGCGGTGGTCGCGCGCGACGATCAGGATGTCGCCGGCGTCGGTCAGGCGATTGCCGGCAACCTCGCCCAGCCGCCGGAAGGCGAAGGGCGACAGGCGCAGCTTGTAGGCGTTGACGCGCAGCTGGACTTCGGTGGCGACCTTGTTGGCATTCTGCCCGCCGGGGCCGGAGCCGGCGACAAAACGTTCTTCGGCCAAAGCATGGGCGCGGGCGATGATCTCGTCGAGCACGGCGCCCCCTCAGGTCTCCGCAAAGCCCAGCGCGGCGAAATCGGCCGGCAGCGGGCTGGTCGCCGCGATGTCCGTCTTGCCTTCGCGCACGACCGTGATCGCGCTGGCGTGCAGCATGGTGCGCGGGGCACCGCCGCGCGATCCGTACACCGGGTCGCCGATCAGCGCGATGCCGATGCCGCTCGCGGCGTGGACGCGGATCTGGTGCGTGCGCCCCGTCGCGGGCCGGAATTCGACCAGCGCGCGCCCCTCATGCTCGGCCACCACGCGCCATTCGGTGACCGACGGCTTGCCCTTCTTGGCCGGAATCATCCGCCAGCCCTTTTCGGCGCTGCTGATCTTCGAAAGCGCCAGCTCGATCCGGCCTTCGCGTTCATCGGGAATGCCCGCCAGGATGCCGTGGTATACCTTGGTCACCGCCTGCGCTTCGAACGCGGCGGCGAATCGCTTGTGCGCCTTGGGGTTGCGCGCCAGTAGCAGGCAGCCGCTGGTATCGGTATCGAGCCGGTGGACCGGCAAGGGCCGCCGCTGGAACCCCAGTTTCAGCGAATCGAGATGATCCTCAAGGCATTCGCCGCCCTTGCGGGGGCGGTCGATCGGCAATCCGGCGGGCTTGTCGATCACTAGGGCCTCGCCGTCTTCGTACAGGATGGGGATATTCATATCAGCCTCGCTCGCATTAGCCCGCGTACCGCGTTGCCGATGAAAAAACCGTCTGCCAGATCGTCTAGGGTCACTTCCCCTTCGACCGCGCGCCCCTCGCCGATCAGCGATTCGCGAAACACCCCCGGCAGCAGCCCCAGGCCGAGGCGCGGCGTGACCAGCGTTCCGTCGCGCTCCACGAAAACGCTGGTCCAGCTGCCTTCGGTCACCAGCCCGTCATCGCGCACCAGCAGCGCCTCGTGCGCGTCCACCTCGTGCGCGGCGGCGAGTGCATCGGCGTAGAATCCGCGGTCGGTGGTCTTGTGCCGCAGCCGCCAGTCGCCCGTATCGACCGGCAGCGGTAGCGCGATGCAATCGAGCGGTTCGCTGGGCGTTACGGGCAGCGGGGCGACCTCTATCGCGGTTGCGCCCGAGCGTGCGCACAGCAAACGGACCCGCGCGCCTTCGCTCAGTTCGAAGCACAGCGCCTGGATCTGGTTGCGCGCCGCGTGGCGATCGAACGCATAGCCGAGTTCGCGCGCGCTGGTGGATAGGCGGGCGAGATGGCCTTCGAGCAGGGGAATGCCCTCTTCGGGGTCGAACCGCATGGTCTCGATCAAATCGAACGCGGGGGCGCGGCAGTCCGGGCTGCTTGCGCGCGCGAAGCCCGCCTTCACCTGCGCCTCGCGCCATTCGCTGAGCGGTTCGCTGTCCGCGACGATGCCCGCGCCCACGCCCAGCACGGCGGTACCGTGGCCGTTTTCGACCGGGGTGAGGCGCAGGGTGCGGATCGCGACGTTGAAGCTGGCCGAGCCATCCGCCCCGAAGGCACCGATTGCGCCGCAATACGGCCCGCGCGCATCGCGTTCCAGTTGGTCGATGATCTCCATCGCGCGGATCTTGGGCGCGCCGGTGATCGAGCCACAGGGGAACAGCGCCGCCACGATGTCGGCCAGGCCGGTGCCCGGCTTCAGGTCGGCGCGCACCGTGCTGACCATCTGGTGCACCGTGGGGAAGCTTTCGACCTTGAAAGGCTCCTCCACCGTTACCGAGCCTGCCTGCGCCACGCGCGACAGATCGTTGCGCATCAGGTCGACGATCATCAGGTTTTCGGCCCGGTCCTTCTCGGAGCGGCCCAGTTCCACGGCCGCTGCATCGTCCTGCGCAGGATCGGCGTGACGCGGGCGGGTGCCCTTCATCGGGCGGGCGGTGAGTTGCCCGTCCTCCACCTTGAAGAACAGTTCGGGCGACAGGCTGACCAGCGCGTGGCTGCCATCCCACACCACGCCGCCGTGGCCCGCATGGGCGGCCTTGCGCAGCTGCGCATAGAGCGCCAGTGGATCGCCGCGATAGGCACCCGTCAGCGGCATGGTGAGGTTGGCCTGATAGATGTCGCCCGCCGCGATTCGCTGTTGCAGCTGCGCAAACCGATCCTGCCATGTGCCCAGCGTGATTGCCGGCTCCAGCGGGCCGAGACTGGCGGTGCCCGGCGCGCGCGACGCCAGCCAGCCCTCGATCTCGTCCGCCGGGATCGCCTGTTCGGCCTCAAACAGCCCCAGCCACACCAGCGGGCCGGCCGCGCCCGTGCGCGTATCGGCCAGCGGGCGCAGCCTGGGCTCCAGCGCAAGCCCCGCCTCGTAGGCGAAAAATCCCGCCAGCGTGCCGCCGCGCTCCGCGTGTGCGGCTTCGGCTGCCGTCAGCGTATCGGCAACCTCGTCCGCCCGCAGCGCGCGGAAAATCGCCGTGGGCGATTCGAACAGGCGCGCACCGCCGCTCGCGCCCTCCGCGCCGGGGGCACGCGCATCGTCGAGCAGGATGAAAGGATCTGCCGTTGCCATTCCCATCCGCTCTAGTCATCGGGCGGCGAATTGGAACCATCTTGACGGCCCGCAGGTGCTGCGCGCAAGCCCGAGGCGCAGTTGAAGGGCGGGGAGACAGCGCAGTGAGCACGATTTTTCTGGGTCGCAACGAGGCCGGGGATGCGCAGGAACTGCTGCTGAGCCGCGCCAACCGCCACGGGCTGATCGCGGGCGCGACGGGCACGGGCAAGACGGTGACCCTGCAGGGGCTGGCGGAAAGTTTCTCCCGGCAGGGCGTGCCGGTGTTCGTCGCAGACGTGAAGGGCGATCTGGCGGGTCTTGCGGTGCCTGGCTCGGCCACGTTCAGGCACGCCGACAAGCTGCAGGCGCGTGCGGAAGAGCTGGGCATGAAAGACTATGCCTATGCCGATTTCCCGGTGATATTCTGGGATCTGTTCGGCGAACAGGGCCATCCGGTGCGCACCACGGTGTCCGAAATGGGTCCGCTGCTGCTCGCCCGGCTGCTCGACCTGAACGACACTCAGGAGGGCGTGCTGCAGATCGTCTTCCGCTATGCGGACGATGCCGGGCTGCTGCTGCTCGATTTCGAAGACCTGCGCAGCATGCTGGCCTTCGCGGCGGAGAATATCGATCTGGTTTCGGGCGATTACGGGCGCATCACCAAGGCATCCATCGGCGCGATCCAGCGCGCGCTGCTGACCTTCGAGAGCGAGGGCGCGGATCGTTTCTTCGGCGAGCCCGCGCTGGAGGTGGACGACCTGTTCCGCCTCGATGCAAGGGGGCGGGGCTTCATCAATATCCTCGCCGCCGACAGGCTGATGCGCAGCCCGAAGCTGTACGCGACCTACCTGTTCTGGCTGCTGGCCGAGCTGTTTGAAACGCTTCCCGAAGTGGGCGACCCGGAAAAACCAAAGCTGGTCTTCTTTTTCGACGAGGCGCACCTGCTGTTCGATGGCACCCCCAGGGCGTTTCAGGACAAGATCGAAACGGTGGTGCGCCTGATCCGCTCGAAAGGCGTGGGCGTGTTCTTCGTCACCCAAAATCCGATCGACATTCCCGACGAAGTGGCAGGCCAGATCGGCAACCGGGTGCAGCACGCGCTGCGTGCCTTTACCCCGCGCGACCAGAAGGCGATTCGGGCAGCGGCGCAGACCTTCCGCATCAATCCCGATCTCGATGTCGAGCAGGCGATCACCGAACTGAGGGTGGGCGAGGCGCTGGTCTCTACGCTGGGCGAGGATGGCGCGCCATCGGTGGTGCAGCGCACGCTGATCAAGCCGCCGCAAAGCCGCCTCGGCCCGCTGTCGCCGGGCGAACGCGCGGTGATCCTCGGCGCGAGCCCGCTGGCGGGCAAGTACGATACGCCGGTGGATCGGGATAGCGCGGCGGAAGTGATCGCGCAGAAGATGGTCGACGCCGCCGAGACCGCGCAGGAGGTGGAGCAGCAGGGCGAGGCCGAGGTGCGCAAACGCCCGCGCAAGTCGACCTGCATCTGGGGCAAGGCGATTTCGCGCGGGACCAAGGTCGCCGCAGGCTCTGCCGCAGGAATGGCCGCGCGCACCGTGCTGGGCAAGAAATCGCGCGCCAACCCGATGGCCTCGGGCGTTACCTCCGCAGCGGGCTCGATCGCGACCGACCTGGCCGGGCCGGTGGTCGGCAGTTTCGTTCGCAACCTTGTGGGCGGGTTGATGCGTTAGACCGCGGGCAGGCGCGTCAAACGAACGTCGAACTAGCCCGCCAGCGGCAGGCGGATCTCGGCCCGGAGGCCGCCTTCGGGCCGGTTGGCCAGCACCAGTTCGCCGCGATGTTCGCGCACGATGGCGCGGGTAATCGTGAGGCCGAGGCCTGCACCGCCCGTGCCGCGGTTGCGGCTCGCCTCGCCGCGCCGGAAGGGTTCGAGCATCGCCGCGACATCCTGCGGCGGGATGCCCGGCCCGTCATCCTCCACCGCGATCGTCACCATCCGCCCACCGCGTGACAGCGAGACCGACGCCGTCTCGCCATAGCGCAGCGCGTTCTCGATCAGGTTGCGCAGCGCCCTGCGCAACCATGTGACCTGCACCGGCGCAACGATCCGTTCGGACGGGGCGAGGGTGACGGGCCGACCCATATCCTCGAACTCGTCGACCACGCTCTGCGCAAGCGCAGTCAGCTGCACCGGCTCTGGCGGATCCTTGGCGCGGCCGATCCGGGCGAGCGACAGAATGTCGTCGAGCGACTGGCGAAGATCCTCGATCACCTCTGCCATGCGCGCGCGCTGCGTTTCATCGGGGACCGATTCGATACGCACGCGCAGTGCCGCGAGCGGTGTCTTCAGATCGTGGCCGATCGCGCCCAGCATCACGTCCTTCTCGTCCAGCAGGCTGGCGATGCGGCTTTCGAGCAGGTTGTGCGCCGCAATCAGGCGGCTGACGTCTTCCGGCCCTTCGGGTGGCAGCGGTTCGCGCGCGGTCTGCGTCTGCGCGAAATCTTCCACCCGTTCGGTCAGCCGGGCGAGCGGCCGGGTGATCCGCCGCAGGACCAGATAGGTTGCCCCCAGCAGCACCAGAAACAGCAGCACGGTCTGCGCGGCGATCAGCCACAGGGCACCCGCTTCCACCGGGGTGCGCAGCGTGCGCGCGACGATCCACGGGCCATCGGCGGTTTGCTGCATGCCTGCGACCAGCACCTGCGTGTCGGTGCCTTGCAGGAGGGATTGCAGGCGCGGGCGGTCTTGCGCCAGCTGGGCCAGCAGCCGGTCGTCCGCCATCTCGCGCCGGGTCACCACCAGTTCCGTGGGATAGATGCCTTGCCGCGCGAGAATCTCCGCCAGCCGCTGCTCAGACCGGGTATCGCGCGCCTCGCCCGGCAGCAGGGGAGAGCGATCGGCCAGCCGCCCGGCAATCCGCGGCGGCAGGCGGCGGCGGGGGCGTTGCCCTTCGCGCGCCCCGGCCATGCCCATGCCGCGTTCGATATCCCGGTCGATCATGCCGTCGGGGGCCCCGCGGCGCAGCTCCCGCCGCAGCGCGCGGGGCAGGTCGTCGGCGCCGTCGCCCGTGCGATTGGCGGTGCGCAGCAGGTGGAAGGCAGCGGCGTTGATGCTTCCCACGTCGCGCCGATCCTCCACCGCGCGGTAGAGCAGCACGGCGGAGACGGCCTGCCCGATCAGCAGCGTCGCCGCGATGGCGAGCAGGCTCTGGCCCAGCAGGCTGCGGGGCAGGCGCAGAGGCGCAAAGCGGGAGGAGCGGCGCGCCATTGCGGATCAGTTTCCGGCCACGCGCGAAACATCGGCGGCGAAGCGATAGCCGCCGCCGCGCACCGTTTGGATGAAGTGCGGGTTGCGGCTGTCTTCCTCGATCTTGCGGCGCAGGCGGCTGACCTGGTTGTCGACCGCGCGATCGAACAGGTGCGCCTCGCGCCCCTGCACCATGTCGAGCAGCGAATCGCGATCCAACACCGCGCGCGGATGATCGAGAAACGCGCGCAGCATCCGGAATTCGGCGGTCGAGATCGGGATCACCGTGCCATGCGGATCGGAGAGTCGCTGCTTGAGCGGGTCGAGCCGCCAGCCCTCGAACAGGTAATGCGCATCCTCGTCTGCCGTTTCGCCCGCATGGCGGCCCGCGCGGCGCAGGACCGAGCGAATGCGCGCGACCAGCTCGCGCGGTTCGAACGGCTTGGTCACGTAATCGTCCGCGCCGATTTCCAGCCCCACGATCCGGTCGGTCGCTTCGCCCATCGCGGTGAGCAGGATGGTGGGCAGGTTCTGCGCCTCGATCAGGTGGCGGGTGAGGGAGAGGCCGTCTTCGCCCGGCATCATGATGTCGACCAGCGCGATGTCGGGCGTCTTTTCGCGCAGGATGCTGCGCGCGGCGGCGGCGCTGTCTGCCTCCAGCACGGCAAACCCCTGGCCGACCAGATAGTCGACCAGGGGTTCGCGAAGGGTGCTCTCGTCATCGACGAGGAGCACGGTAATGGCTGCCGGATCGGGCGTGTGGGCCATTCCGATAGTGCTACCGGGCGGCCCGCTCGGCGCGGCGCTGCTCGCGGCGTTCGCGCATCTGCGCACGCATCGCATCGCGCGCGGCCTTGCGCTCTTCCATCGTCACGGTGCCATCATTGTTCGCATCGGCACGGTCGAAGCGTTCGAGCGCGTGGGCCTGGAATTCCTGCAGCGTGAGGCGACCGTCGCCATTGCTGTCGGCGCGCGCCATCATGCCGCCGCCCATCGCGCGATGCCGCATGCCGCGCATGCCGCGCCTTCCGTCACCGCGCTTGCCGCGCGCTTCGCCTTGCTGCGCGCCGCGTGCTTCGCGGCGTTCGGCGCGGCGTGCCTGGCGCGCTTCGCGGGCGGCTTCACGCTCGGCCTGGCTGATCGCGCCGTTACCGTCGGTATCGATGCGTGCGATCATCCGTTCACGTCGCAATTCCCTGTCGGCAAGGTCGAGCACGCCGTCGCTGTTGAGGTCCATGCGCTGAAATCGCTCGGCGCTTTTCTGGGTGACATCGGCGCGGGTCATCGGGCCGGAGGGGCGCTCGCCCGGCTGGGCGAGGGCGGCGGTGCCAGCCAGCAGGCTGATGCCGGCAATCGCGAGAATGGGGGTTTTCATGGGAGGCTTCCTGTCTCGGTTCCAAGGGTGGATCGGGTAGAGCTGCGAAACGGGGAGGGGTGGGGGAGATCGAAAAACCCGCCTCGCAGCTCATGAAACCCCTTCTAGCGCCGCTTTGTCGCGCAGGTTTGCCACGATCCGCCGAATTTGTAACGCTTTGTCGCAGGATCGCGAGGGCGTTCACCCTGCCGCAAGTTTGCGGCCACCCGCGCCCGTACCGCCGCTAGCGGGGCCGGTGCTGCGTCCCTTCGCCGGCGGTGATGAACAGCGCGCTCGCTTCGCCTTCGACATCGGCGGTGTGCCATACGCCCGCTTCGTTGATCGCATATTCGCCGGGGTTCAGCGTGACCCGTTCGACCCGGCCATCGGGGTATTCCTGGGTCAGCGCGATCGTGCCTGCGGTGCAGACCACGACCTCGTGCCCCAGCGGGTGCATCTCCCAGCTGTCCCAGCTTTCGCAGAAGCTGTACATCGACACCAGCCGCCCTTCGGCCCCGTCGTCGCCGTGCCGTTCGCCGTAGCCCGCATACCAGTCCATCCCGGTGAAGGGCGGCTGGGGAACCGCGCTCGCCCCGAGGCCGAGATGGACGAAATTCTCAGACAGCCTGCGCGCCTCAGCCATCGGCTTGGACCATGCAGAACGCGTTGAGCTTGTTGCCGTCGCGGTCGCGGAAATAGGAGGCATAAAACACCATGCCGTTCTCGTCCGCCTCGCCGCGCGGGCCGGGGGCGCCTTCGTCGGTGCCGCCATTGGCGAGCGCGATCTCGTGCAGGCGGTGGACCTGATCCTTGTCCTTCGCCTGCAGCGCGACCATCGCGCCGTTGCCGACGGTGGCCGCGTTGCCATCATAGGGCTTGGTCAGCGCAACGCCTGCCGGGCCATCCCATGCGCCCCACGCGATGAAGCTGTCGAAATCCATCATCCGCCCGACGCCCATTTCCTTGGCGATGGCGTCATAGAAGGGCGCGTTGCCCTGCAGGTCGTTGGTGCCCAGCGTCACGTAACCGATCATCGAACCGTCTCCCGAGTAGCGACCCTCGCGAAAAGAACATTACGAGAACGACGAGCGATTCGCAAGCCGGTTTCAGAGCGGCTGCGTATGCCGTTCCAGCCAGTCGGCAGCCCGCTCGTCACCCATTTCGGCGACCCGCGCGCCGAGGATCTCGCGGCAGGTTGCGTGATACTCATCCACCCAGGCGCGTTCCTCGGGCGAAAGCAGTGCAGGTTCGATCAGCGTGCGGTCCATCGGCACCCAGGTGAGGTTTTCGAACCCAAGCCACGTGCCTTCGTCGGCGCCTTCGATATGCCGTTCCTCGATCAGCACCAGGTTCTCGATCCGGATGCCGTATTCGCCCGCCTTGTAATAGCCCGGTTCGTTCGAGCAGATCATGCCCGCGGTCAGCGGCTCCATCGTGCCGCCCTGCGATCCGGTGGTCTTTGCAATCCGCTGCGGCCCTTCGTGCACGCCCAGCGCGCTGCCCACGCCATGGCCGGTGCCATGCGCGTAATCGCAGCCCGCAGCCCACAGGAACTGGCGCGCCATCGTATCGAGCTGCCCGCCCGTGGTGCCATCGGGGAAGATCGCCCGCGCAATGGCGATGTGGCCTTTCAACACGCGGGTGAAGCGATCCTTCATCTCCGCGCTTGGCTCGCCCGGGCCGACCCACACGGTGCGGGTGATATCGGTAGTGCCTGCGCCTTCCGCGTTGAAATACTGGCCGCCCGAATCGCACAGGAAGATGCTCGACGGCGGGATCGCGATATTGCTGTCTTCATCCACCTTGTAGTGCGGCAGCGCGGCATGGCTCGCGGCGGCGGAGATCGTGTCGAACGAGGTATCGGCGAGGCCGCCATCGACCGACCGGAATTCGAGCAGCTTGGCCGCTGCGGTCAACTCGTCGATACTGCCCGACGGTGCCTCGGCCTCGATCCACGCGAGGAAGCGCGACACGGCGGCACCGTCGCGTGCCTGCGCATCGCGGTGGCCGGAAATTTCCGCCTGGTTCTTGATCGCGCGCGGCAGGATGGTGGGGTCGCGCGTTTCGATTACCTTCGCGCCGCCGTCTTCCAGCGCCTGAGCGATCGCCGCCACGCCGTATTCCGGGTCGAGCGCGATGCGCTTGCCCTCGAACGCGCCCAGCGCGCTCTCGAACTCGCTGCGCGGGCGGATGGTGACCGCGTTGCCCAGATGCTGCTTGAGGTCCGCGCCGACCTTGTTCTCGTCGATGAACAGCTGTGCGGTGCCATCCTGATCGACCAGCGCGAAGGCCATCGCCACCGGGGTGTGTGCGATGTCTCCGCCGCGAATATTGAACGCCCAGCCAACCGAATCGAGCGCGCTGAGAACAACCGCATCGAGCTTTTCTTCCGCAAGCCAGTCGGCGATGGCCGCGCGCTTTTCCTGCGCGTTGCGTCCAGCATGTTCATCCGTGTGAATCCGCGCGGGTGCATCGCTTTGCGCGGGCTGGTCGCTCCACACCGCGTCGATCGGATTGCCGTCGACGGGCACCAGCTTCGCACCCACTTTCTCCAGCGCCGCCTTGGTGTTGCGGACCCAGCCGGGGGTGGCGAGCCATGCGTCGTAGCCGATGGTCGCGCCTTCGGGTGCATTTTGCGCCAGCCAGTTTGCCGGATTATCCTTCGGCACGCCGCGATATTCGAACAGGCGTTCCTCCACCTGGTCGCGCACCTGCACGGTATAGCGCCCGTCCACGAAGATCGCGGCCTTGTCGATCAGCACCGCCGCGCTGCCCGCTGAGCCGCCGAATCCGGTCAGCCAGCTGAGCCGCTGCGCATCCTCGCCGACATATTCGCTCATGTGCGGATCGGCGATCGGGACGAAGAAACCGTCCAGCCCCCGCCGCTTCAGTTCCTCGCGCAGGGCGGAAAGGCGGGCTTCGTGGGTCTGCATCAGCATTCGGTCGATCCTGTGTTTCTTGAGTCTGGCTATCGCTACGATCTGGGGTCATAGCTGCGCAAAGCAAGGCTTTCAAAGCCGAGTGCCATCGCCCAGAGGGGGGTAATCCATGAACAAGCTTTTCACCGCCGCCATCGCCCTGACCGCGCTGACCATGCCCGGCTACGCAGCGGCGCAATCGAACGGAGCCGATACCAGCGTGAGCGAAACAGCGCCGACTTCCCCGCCCGTCGCCCAGCGGCGCGAGCATAGCTACACCACCCACGGGATCACGCTGTCCGATCCCTATCACTGGCTGAAGGACCAATCCTACCCGGTCGTCGATGACGCGGAGGTGCTGGACTATGTGAAGGCGGAGAACGCGTGGTTCGAAGCGCAGATGGCCCCGCACCAGGCGCTGGTGGACGAGTTGTTCGAAGAGATGAAGGGCCGCATCAAGGAAGACGATTCCACGGTGCCGCAAAAGGATGGCGACTGGCTCTACTGGTCCGAATTCGAGCAGGGCAAGGAATACCGCCTGCACTATCGCAAGCCGGTTGCGGGCGGCGAACCACAGCTGCTGCTGGACGAAAACCAGCTGGCAGAGGGCAAGGACTATTTCAGGCTCGGCGCGTTTTCGATCAGCAAGAACGGCCGCTACCTTGCCTATTCGGCGGACGATAACGGGTCCGAACGCTACACCGCCCGGATCAAGGATCTCGAGACCGGCGAATTGCTGGCGGACGAGCTGACCAACCTGCGCGGCGGCCTCACCTGGGTCGCGAACGACAGTGCGCTGGTTTACGGCCCCTCGACCGAGGAATGGCGCACGCTCGAGGCGAAGCTGCACATGATCGGCACGCCCGTTGCCGAGGATGTGACGCTGTACAAGGAAGCGGACGAGAGCTTCGGCGTCGGCACCGGGCTGACCGCGCAGGAAGACTGGCTGGTCATCGCCACCGGCGACAACGAGACGAGCGAGATCCGGCTGGTGCGCGCCGATGATCCGACCGGCGAGCAGATCCTGGTCAAACCGCGTCAGAAGGGCATCGAATATGATGTCGACGTGCGCGGCGATACATTGTTCGTCCACACCAACGACGATCACATCAACTTCCGCCTCGCCACCGCACCGATCGCCAGCCCCGGCGAATGGACCACGCTGATCGCGGGATCGGACGAATTCTACCTGACCGATTTCGAGCTGTTCAAGGATTTCTACGTTACCGAAGGCCGGCTCGCCGGGCTCGATCAGATCCAGCTGCGCCGCTACGACGATGCGGACGACATGACGCCGATCCGGTTCCCCGAGGCGAGCTTTACCGCCGGGCTGTCCAACAATCCCGAATACGACATGCAGAAACTGCGCCTGTCGTATCAGAGCATGGTCACGCCCAGCTCGGTCTACGATTACGATGTGAGGACGGGCGCGCTCGAACTGCTCAAGCAGCAGGAAATCCCCAGCGGCTACGATGCCACCAAGTACCGGACCGAGCGGCTGACGATCACCGCGCGCGACGGCACGCAGGTTCCGGTCAGCGTGGTGATGCTGAAGGACCGTCCCATGGGCGGGCCGCTGCATCTCTACGCCTATGGCGCTTACGGCTACGCCGTGCCGCCGAGCTTCTCGACCAGCCGCCTCAGCCTGGTCGATCGCGGCATGGCCTATGCCATCGCGCATATTCGCGGCGGCGACGATCTGGGCCGCCGCTGGTACCTGCAGGGCAAGATGAACGAGCGGACCAACACGTTCGAGGATTTCGTCGATGTCGCCAAGGGCCTGATCGAGGAAGGCTACACCGCCAAGGGCCGGATCAGCGCCAGCGGCGGCAGCGCCGGTGGCGAGCTGATGGGCGTGGTGGTCAACACCGATCCCGACCTGTGGGGTGCCGTGGCCGCGCATGTGCCCTTCGTCGACGTGCTCAACACCATGCTCGACAAGGATCTGCCGCTGACCCCGGGCGAATGGCCCGAATGGGGCAACCCGATCGAGAGCAAGCAGGCCTTCGCCTACATGCTCAGCTACAGCCCTTACGATCAAGTGGTGGCGCAGGATTACCCGCCGCTGCTGGTGACCGCCGGCCTCAACGATCCGCGCGTGACCTACTGGGAGCCTGCCAAGTGGGTCGCCAAGCTGCGCTACACCAAGACGGACGACAACGCGCTGCTGCTCAAGACCAATATGGGCGCAGGCCACGGTGGCAAGTCGGGCCGCTTTGCCTCGCTCTATGAAACGGCGGAGGAATTCGCCTTCATCCTGACCCAGCTGGGTGTGGTTAAGGATGGAGCGGACGCGCAATGACCATTCGCAACGTCGTCTTCGATGTCGGCAATGTGATCGTCCGGTGGGAGCCGGAGGCGATTGTGGAGATCGCCTTCGGCAAGAATCTGCCCGCCGGGATCACGAGCAAGGACCTGTTCGGGGGCGACATCTTCCGCGCCCTGAACCGCGGCGCGATGAGCCTGACCGAAATGCAGCGCATGTTCGGCGAACGCCACGGCTTCGACCGCAAGACCTGCGACCGGCTGGTCTCCGCGCTGTTCGAAAGCCTGCACCTGATCGACGAAACCCCGCCGCTGATGCGCCGCCTCAAGAAAAGCGGCTATGGCATCTACGCGATCACCGACAATGTGCACGAAATCGTCGCCTACCTGCGCGGGCGCTACGATTTCTGGCCTTTGTTCGACGGTGCGTGCGTCTCTGCCGATCACTCCACGCTCAAGCCCGATCCGCGCATGTATAACTGGCTGACCGATACCTATGGCCTGGTGCCGGAGGAATGCGTGTTCTTCGACGACCTGCCCGTCAACGTCGCGGGGGCAAAAGCGGTCGGCATGGAAAGCTTCGTGTTCACCACCACCGCGCAGGCCGAAGCGGATTTGAAGTCCATCGGCGTCGATCCCGACCTCCCGCCGGGCTCTGCCTGAGAGCCGCGGGATGATCGACGCACCTTCGGAAAACTGGGCGTTCCAGCGCGACTATACCGCTGCGCCTGAGCATATCGACGAGCTGGGCCATGTGAACAACGCGGTCTGGGTCAGCTGGATTCAGGACATCGCGGTCGCGCACTGGAACAGCATCGCGCCCGAGGACCACCGCGAAAAGTACATCTGGGTCGTGAGCCGCCACGAGATCGATTATCGCGGCAACATCAAGGCTGGCGAAACCGCGCATGGCCGCACCCGCGTCTCGGGCGAACCGAGGGGTGCCCGCTTCGACCGCGAGGTGCAGTTCGTGGATGGCGAGGGCCGCGTGCTGGTGTCGGCGCTCACCCGCTGGGCCATGCTCGACCGCGAAACGATGCGCCCGCAGCGGATCACGGCGGAGATCGCGGCGCCGTTTCAATAGCGGGTTCAGCCGCTGATATCGGTCGCGGTCAGGCGGGGCATCCGTGGCCGATCAATCATGCGCGACGTTCGGTCGGCATTCCCGCAATTGGGGGCCAGATGTCGCATCGATGCGTTGAGGAGTGATGAGCAAGTCTATCGACGATCTCCAACGCGAAATGGAAGCGGCGGCGCGCTCGCTCGATTTCGAAGAGGCACGGCGCCTGCGTGACCGTATCAATCTGCTCCGTGGCGGTGCAAATGCCGAAGAGGCTGCACAGGCTGACACGACGGGTTTGGTACGCCAGCAGCCGGGCGCAATGGGCCTCGGCACAAGTCGCCAACGACCGATTAAGCCGCCAGACTGGAAACCACCGCCCAAACCCGATCTCAAGACCTCCGGTCGGAGGTCACGCCAACATACATCGGACCGCGATAGCGGTTCGCCATGATGTAGATCCACCGGCCGGAAGTCTCCCCATCCATTCAGCCAAAAAAAAAGACAGGCTGGACCCCGGGTCAAGCCCAGGGTGACGGAAGGGGTGTCATGTCGCTGGTGCAACAGATAAATGAAGAATGATGTGGACTCGGACATTCACTGCGCAAGCAGACGATAATGGCAAGCGGACCATCATCACGTTCTACAAAGAGATACCGGGCGGTTGGAAACTCGATTTCAGAGACGCCCAAGGGCAGCATGTCGCCAATGGAGACCGCTGGGTCGAGACGTTGGATGACCTGGTCCTTCAGCTAGGCAATTATACCCAAGACGATCTAACGTGGCGCGCGGAAGATGAAGTTTCCGTCTCGTTTTATGCCGCTGTCAAAGAGTGCATTCTCAAGTCACGAGCCTAGTGATCCAGTTGCATCCAAAAATGTCAGAAGCTTGGCTGCCGGTTCCCCTCACACCCCCGCCACCAGCTCCTCGCTCATCGCCCACAGGCGTTCGGCGCTGTCCTCGTCCACCGCGTAGGCCTGCACCGTGTTGAAGCGGCTGGGGTTCTCCGCGTCGGCCGGTTCGGCAATGTCGCAATCCTCGCAATATTCGCCGCCGCGGTCCTTCAGCGCAGGCGCGGTCGCGGCCCATAGCGTGGTCGAGGCACCCTGGGTGACGCTCTTGAACATCTTGGCAGCCTGTTCGGACAGTTCGCCATCCTCGTTCATCCAGCCCATGGCGACCATTTCCTCTATATCGAGTTGGCGTTGCAGGGGCGTGGCGATGCCGCCGGGGTGGACCGCGAAGGCACGCCCGCCGTGCTGGGCCAGCCGCGCGTTCATGCCCACGGCGAACAGCGCATCGGCGGTCTTGGACTGACCGTAGGCCTGCCACTTGTCGTATTCGCCGCTTTCCCAGTTGGGATCGTCCCACCGGATGTCGCTGAGCTTGTGCCCGGTGGAAGACAGCGCGACCACGCGCACATCGCTGCCCGGCTGTTTCGCGGTCTTTTCCAGCAGCGGCATCAGCGCCTGCGCCAGCGCGAAATGGCCGAGGTGATTGACGCCGAACTGCTGTTCCCAGCCCGGCCCCACGCGGGTCAGCGGGCAGGCCATGATCCCGGCATTGTTGATCAGCAGGTCGAGCCGGTCGTGCTGCGCAGCAAAGTCCGCAGCAAACTTGCGCACGGAGGCGAGGTCGGCGAGATCCATCTGCATGATGGTGACGTCGCCTGCCACATCGGCAAGGTTGCCCGTCGCCTTGGCATGGTCGCGCGCGGGCACGATCACCTTCGCGCCCGCCCCGGCGAGGCCGCGCACGGTTTCCACACCGATGCCCGAATAGCCACCGGTGACGATGGCGACCTTTCCGGTCAGGTCGATGCCTTCGAGGATATCCTGCGGTTCGGACGTGCGGCCGAAGCCAGACCCTGTCGGTTGTTGCTTCGGCATCGTCGTTTCTCCCGCAGTGTTATGTGTCGGTCAGGCCAGCGCCTTGTCCACCGGAACATACTCGTAGCCGAGGTCTTCGGCCACCGCCTTGTAGGTCACCTTGCCGTCCCACACGTTCAGCCCTTCGGCGAGGTGCGGGTTGGAGCGCATCGCCGCCTTCCAGCCGTGGTCCGCGATCTGGAGCGCGTGCGGCAGGGTGACGTTGTTGAGCGCATAGGTGCTGGTGCGCGCGACAGCGCCCGGCATGTTGGCCACGCAGTAATGCACCACTCCGTCGACCTTGTAGGTCGGGTTGTCATGCGTCGTGGGCTTGGAGGTTTCGAAGCAGCCGCCCTGATCGATCGCGACATCGACCAGCACCGAGCCCTGCTGCATCAGCTTGAGCGATTCGCGCGTCACCAGCTTGGGCGCCGCCGCGCCGGGGATCAGCACCGCACCGATCACGAGATCGGCGGTCGACAGCGCATCTTGCAGGTTGGCTTCGTTCGAGAACCGCGTGGCCGCGCGCGCTTCGAAATGGGTGCCGACCTTTTCGAGCACTTCGGGGTCGCGATCGAGGATGGTAACGTCCGCGCCCAGGCCCACCGCCATCTGCGCGGCGTTGAAGCCGACCACGCCGCCGCCGATCACGATGACCTTGCCCGGCATCACACCCGGCACGCCGCCCAGCAGTACGCCGCGCCCGCCATGCGCCTTTTCCAGCGCATTGGCCCCGGCCTGCACGCTCATGCGCCCGGCGACCTGGCTCATCGGCTTGAGCAGCGGCAGCTGGCCGCGCGGCCCGGTGACCGTCTCGTACGCGATCGCGGTGACGCCGGCATTCACCAGGTCGACCGTCTGTTCGGGATCGGGCGCAAGGTGCAGGTAGGTGTACAGGATCTGGCCCTCGCGCAGCTTCTTGCGCTCGTCCGCCTGCGGCTCCTTCACCTTCACCACCATTTCGCATTCGGAGAAGATGAGGTCCGGCCCGTCAACGATTCGCGCGCCCGCCGCCTGGTATTCGGCATCGGTCGCGTCGATCCCCAGACCGGCGCCGCTCTGGATCCACACCTCGTGCCCGTGGCGCACCAGTTCGCGCGCGCTTTCAGGCGTCAGGCCGACGCGATATTCGTGGTTCTTGATTTCCTTGGGGCAACCGATGCGCATGGGTGTGGGGGGCCTTTTTCCGTTACGACGCGCTCGTTAGGTGGGCGGGCAGCGCGGGGCAAGACAATGCAGAGATTTGCCAGCCCGCCAAAGCGCGGTAATGGCGTTGTCACACTGCGATGATTAGGCGCGCTGCCAGTTGCAGGCGCCGGTGATAGAGGACAATCGACTATGAAATTCACGCAAGTCGTTCTGCTGGCGGCCACCGCCGGCCTGATGCTGACCGGATGCGACAGCGGCGGCGGCACGCGCGAATCGATCCGCGCCGTGGGCTCTTCGACGGTCTATCCCTTCGCCAAGGTCGTTTCGGAAAGCTTCGCCCGGTCGAACAGCGAATACCGTTCGCCGGTGATCGAATCGATCGGTTCGGGCGCGGGTATCGACCAGTTCTGCAAGGGCGTGGGCGCCAACACGCCCGACATGGCCAATGCATCGCGCCGGATGAAGGTCAGCGAGTTCGAAAACTGCCAGGCCAATGGCGTGACCGACATCACCGAAATCCAGGTCGGGCTGGACGGCATTGCCTTCGCCAGCACCGAGGGCGGGATCATGATGAACCTGACGCCCGAGATCGTCTATCGCGCGCTTGCCGCCAATCCTTACGGCCAGGAACAGACCAACCAGACCTGGTCCGATGTCGATCCCTCGCTGCCCGATACCCCGATCCTGGTCTATGGCCCGCCCTCGACCAGCGGCACGCGCGACGCGCTGAAGGAACTGGTGTTGACGCCGGGCTGCGAAACCAACGCAGACATGAAGGCGCTGAAGGAAAGCGACGAGGACGCGTTCGAGCGGACCTGCACCGAAGTGCGCTCCGACGGCAAATATGTCGACCAGGGCGAACAGGACAACCTGATCGTTCAGAAGATCCAGGGCAACCGCAACGCGGTGGGCATCTTCGGCTATTCCTATCTGGAAGAGAACGAGGGCCGCGTGCAGGGCCTGCCGATGAACGGGGTCGACCCGACCTACGACAACATCGCCAGCTTCAGATACCCCGGCGCACGTCCGCTCTACATCTATCTCAAGAAGGCGCATCTGCAGGCGATTCCCGGCCTGCAGCAGTACCTGAACCAGTGGACGCAGATGTGGAGCAAGGGCGGCCCGCTGGCCAAGATCGGCCTCGTCGCTCTGCCCGCCGGGACGATGGAAACCATGGCCGAGCGCATCAAGTCGCACCCCAGCCTGACCGCCGCCGATCTGGAGAGCGACTCCGTGCTCGAGGCGGAGCGGGCCGAGGCAGCCGGTGCCGGTGAGGGAAGCGAAGCCGCCGAGTAAGGCTGGGGCGAAAGAAGCCTCACCGGAAGGCCGCCCGCTTATTCTCTTGAGCGAGGCGGCCTTTTTCGTGGCTATGCCGTGCATCGGCGCGGAAACATAACCCCGTGCGGGGGTTCTGGGATCATGAAACCGAGCATAGGGCGCAGCGCCGCAAATCCAGCCATCGTCTGGGCCGTGATCATCGCGGTCGTCTTTCAGATAGGCGCGAGCGCACTGCCAGCATTCGGTATCGGCGATCCCATCGGCAGCCAGTCCAATGCGGTGCGCACGCTGATCACTCCGGCGGGCTGGGCATTTGCGATCTGGGGCCCGCTTTATGCAGGGTCGGTGGTGTTTGCGATCTATCAGGCCCTGCCCGCGCAAAAGGCGCGCGCACTGCCAGCCCGCATACGCCTGCCAGCGGCGGGCGCGTTTTTCGCCAATGGCCTGTGGGCGCTCTACACCCAGTTCAACGGACTGGCGGTGTTTTCGGTGCCGATCATTCTCTTCGGCCTGTCCTGTCTGATCGCGATCTACCGCGTGTTTGCACGCTGGCAGCCGCCCTTTTCGACGGGCGAGCGGTGGTGCGCCGTCCTGCCGCTGAGCGCGCTTGCCGCGTGGCTCACGGCTGCCGCCATCGTCAACATCGCGGCGACGCTGCTGTTCTACGGCGTGGGGGCGGGCGATCCGGCGCCGCTTGTCTCCGCACTGGTCGTGCTGACCGGCGGGATCATCGCATCGCTGGCCATCGCGCGTGGCCGCGGCAATCCGATCTATGCCGCCGTGTTCCTGTGGGCGCTCAGCGCCATCTACGCCGCCGGTGGCCAGCAGGCGGAGCCGGTCGCCATCGCTGCCGGTGTTGCGGCGGTGCTGGTGATAATCGGCACGGCGATCGGCCTGCGGGCGGGTGGGTTGAAACGCTGGTTCGGCGGTGCGGCTGCCGGGATGTGAAGCCGCAGTTCAGCGTGTCTCCTGATCCCTGCCTTGGCTGCGCCGTTTCTCGTCCTCGCGGGCGTGCATTTCCGCCCAGAGTTTCTCCGTTCCTGCCTCGATCGATCGGTTGACGTACTGCGAAGCGACGAGCCAACCCTTGAACGGCCGCAGGGGCAACAGGCAGCCGAAGCTCATCAATGGTATCGCGATAAGCAACAGCAACCAGAGCGGCGGCTGCAGCGCGACCTGAATCCATACCATCAGGAACAGCAGCGGAAACGCGACGAAGCAAAGCGAGAAGAAGGCGGGGCCGTCATCGGGGGATGCGAACCGGTAATCCAGACCGCACACCTCGCATTTATCGCTGACCTTGAGCCAGGATCTGAACATGTCGCCCTTGCCGCAGCGCGGGCACAGACCTTTCCACCCGGACTTGAAGACCCATGCGGCGTGTTCGTTCATCTTGATCTTCATCTCGCGCCTTTCGGGGGTGGGCCGAGCTGCATCCGGTGGAGCCTTTGCGCGCGCAGGACAATTGCGAAAATACGCAGGCCACTTGCGCCAGTTACATGCGCCATGCCGTACCGCCCGACAACCATCAGCACTCGTGTCCGCTCCTCGCGGGAGAAGGGCGGCGCATTTTTGCGTCGCTGCGGGGACGAGCGCGGCGAAAGCGGCGCACGATCCGTGGCTCGATAAATCCCGCTTGACGAATCCTGCGTTCGGGCGCAGCGGCGAAATTTCGGGCTAGCGATCGTCGCTACTCCTTCTCGAAAGTTGCCGCCGATGGCGATGAACTGGCGTATCAAACCGCTCGATGCGATACTTGCAACGGCGGAAAAGAAGTCCCTCCACCGCTCTCTCGGGGCCTTCCAGCTTACTCTCTTCGGCATTGGCTGCATCATCGGCACGGGCATCTTCGTGCTGACTGCCGCAGGCGCGCAGAAGGCGGGGCCGGGCCTCATGCTGGCCTTCCTGATCGCGGGCGCGATCTGCGTGGTCGCCGCGCTGTGCTACGCGGAAATCGCGGCGATGATCCCGGTGGCCGGGTCCGCCTATACCTATACCTATTCGGTGATGGGCGAGCTGCTGGCGTGGACGGTCGGCTGGGCGCTGGTGCTGGAATATGCGGTCGCGGCGAGCGCGGTATCGGTCGGCTGGTCGGGCTATTTCAGCGGCACGATCCTCAACGAATTTCTCGGCATACAGCTGCCCGCCTGGCTGGCGGGCGGCCCGCTGAGCCTTGGCGGTATCGCGGGCGGCTTCATCAACCTGCCCGCAGTGGTGATCGCGCTGCTGGTCACCTGGCTGCTGATGATCGGCACCAGCGAAAGCGCAAAGGTCAACGCGGTGCTGGTCACGATCAAGGTGACCGCGTTGACCGCGTTCATCGTGCTTACGCTGCCGCAGGTTGAGCTGGAACGTTTCAACCCGTTGCTGCCCGCAGGCGCGTTTGGCGGCTTCGGGTCGGGCCTCGGCGCGGTGGGCGCGGCGGCGACCATCTTCTTCGCCTATGTGGGCTTCGATGCGGTGTCGACCGCGGCGGAGGAAACCAAGAACCCGCAGCGCAACGTGCCCATCGGGCTGATCGGCAGCCTTGCGTTCTGCACGCTGTTCTACATCCTTGTGGCAGCAGGCGCGATCGGCACGATCGGCGGCCAGCCGATCATGGGCCCCGCGGGCATTCCCTTCCCCGCCGGATCGGAAGAGCTCGCCCGCCAGTGCGCCCTGCCGCAATTCGCGGACCGGCTGGTCTGTTCGGACGAGGCGCTGGCTCATGTGCTGCGCCAGATCGGGTATTCGGGCGTCGGCAACCTTCTGGGCATCGCCGCCTTCGTTGCGCTGCCTTCGGTGATCCTGATCCTGCTGTTCGCGCAGACGCGCATCTTCTTCGTGATGAGCCGCGACGGGCTGCTTCCCGAAGTGCTTTCGCGCATCCATCACAAGTGGAAGACGCCGCACGTCGTCACCGCCATTACCGGTGCGGTGGTCGCCTTCGCCGCCGCCTTTCTCCCGGTGGGCCAACTGGCCGATATCGCCAATGCGGGCACGCTGTATGCCTTCTTCATGGTGGCGCTGGCGGTCATGCTGCTGCGCCGCAAGGAGCCGAACCGGGCGCGCAGCTTCCGCACGCCTGCGCTGTGGTTCGTCGGCCCGGCAACGATGGCGGGGACGCTGTTCCTGTTCCTCAACCTGCCGTTCGAAGCGATGCTGGTGCTGCCCGTGTGGGGCGGCATCGGCCTCGTGATCTACACGCTCTACGGCTACCGCAAGAGCCACCTGGGCAAGGGGCGGGTGGAAGTGCACGAGCCGGAAGTCGCGGCCATCGAACCCTCGGTGCCCGGAGTGGATCAGACCTAGCCCACCGGCCAGAGCCGCTGTCCTACACGCGCCATTGTGACTAGCGTGCGGGCGGCTCTTTCACACCGTCGATAGCCTCGCACCCTGGAGCAGCACGGGCCCGGAGGATTTCACCCCCTGGACACTGTGTCAGGTGTGTCAGGGAAGGGCGATCAGAGCGGGTTGCCGTCCTTGTCGCGGTACACGTCGCGGCGGCCCACGTGGTTGGCGGGGCCGACCAGGCCTTCGCTCTCCATCCGCTCGATCCACTTGGCGGCAGTGTTGTAACCCACGCCCATCTGGCGCTGGAGCCACGAACCGGACGCCTTCTGGTTCTCGAACACCACCTGGCACGCTTGCCGATACTTGCGCTCGTCCGGGTTGTCGCTCGCGGTCAGTTCGTCCTCGAAGGCGAAGCCGCCGCCGAAGCCATCCATGGGCTCCTCGGTCACCGCATCGACATAGGCGGGCGCGCCCTGCTTGCGCCAGTGTTCGGCCACCAGTTCCACTTCCTCGTCGCTGACGAAGGGGCCGTGAACGCGGGTGAGGTTGCCGATATTGGGCTTGAACAGCATGTCGCCCTTGCCCAGCAGCGTTTCCGCGCCCTGTTCGCCCAGGATCGTGCGGCTGTCGATCCGGCTGGTCACCTTGAAGCTGATGCGGGTGGGCAGGTTGGCTTTGATGACGCCGGTAATGACGTCGACCGAGGGGCGCTGCGTCGCCATGATCAGGTGGATGCCCGCCGCACGCGATTTCTGGGTCAGGCGGCGGATCAGGATCTCGATGTCCTTGCCCACCACCGCCATCAGGTCGGCCAGCTCGTCCACGATCACCACGATCAGCGGCAGTTCCTCGAAGTCGAGCTCCTTCTCCTCGACGATCTCTTCGCCGGTTTCGGGATCGAACCCGACCTCGACCCGGCGGCCCAGCGGTTCGCCCTTCGCCTTGGCCGCGCGCACGCGTTCGTTGAAGCCGGTGATGTTGCGCGCGCCCACTTCGCTCATCTTGCGATAGCGTTGCTCCATCTCTTCGATCGTCCATTTGAGCGCGCGGATGGTCTTCTCCGGCTCGGTGACGACGGGGGAGAGGAGGTGGGGGATATCCTCGTAGCTCTTGAGCTCCAGCACCTTGGGATCGACCAGGATCAGGCGGCACTCGGCGGGTGTGAAGCGGTACAGCAGCGACAGGATGATCGTGTTGAGGCCGACCGACTTGCCGCTGCCCGTGGTCCCCGCGACCAGCAGGTGCGGCATGGCAGCAAGGTCCGCAATCACGGGTTCGCCCGCGATGTCCTTGCCCAGGATGATCGGCAGGTCGCCCGGCGCATCGACGAAGTCGGAACACGCGGCCAGTTCCTTGAAGCCGACCATCTGGCGTTCGGCATTGGGCAGCTCGATCCCCATCACCGTGCGCCCCGGCACCGTGCTGACGCGCGCGGAAATCGCACTCATGTTGCGGGCGATGTCTTCCGACAGGCCGATCACGCGCGCGGCCTTGGTGCCGGGCGCAGGCTCCAATTCGTACATCGTAACCACCGGGCCGGTTCGCACCGCGGTGACTTCGCCCTTCACGTTGAAATCGTCGAGCACCGACTCCAGCAGCCGCGCATTACGCTCCAGCGCCTGCCGGTCGAGCGGGACGATGCTGGCGTCGGCGCGGTCGGACAGCAGATCGATTGAGGGCAGTTCGAAATCGGCGAACATGTCCTTCTGCCGGGTGATCGCGTGCCCGTCCGCCTTGCGCGGGGCGACCTTGGGATCGACGATCTTGGGCGCGCGGCGTTCCGGCACGGGCTGATCGGCCGAGGCTTGATCCGCGACGGGTTCGGGCGCGGCAACGGGCTTGCGCTTTACCGCCTTCTGCTTTGGCGGGGCGGGCTGCGCAGCGTCGCGCGCTAGGCGGCGGGGCATGCTTGGCAGGGTCAGCAAGCCGCGCCAGTCGATCGCAAAGACGCGCGCCACGATTGCCGCCCCGCCAGCCAGCATGCCCAGCGCAGCGGCAAGGATCAGCCAGCCAGAGGCGCCGCCCATCAGGCGGTTCGCCACAGCCTCGGTCGCGGCGGCGCCCAGCAGGCCGGTCAGCCCGCCCGCGCCTGCGGGCAGCGAGAGTGCGACATTGGCAAAGGCGAGCGAGGCGACCGTCGCCAGCAGCGCCATGCCCAGCAGCAGCGCCGCCGTGGGGCGCCACCAGCGGGTGTGGCCGGAGCGCACATCGTCCTCGTTCGCGGCGCGCCACAGGCTGCGCGCGCCGACATAGAGCAGCGGCAGGACCAGGATCGAACACCAGCCGAACAGGAACAGCGCGCGTTCCGATGCCCATGCGCCCGCCCCGCCCATCCAGTTGGCGATCGGCCCGTCGGGTGCCGCTGCGGTGGAGAGGCTGGGGTCGGACTGGGTGTAGCTCGCCAGCGCCAGTCCGAGGAAGACCATCGCGCCGAACAGGATCAGCGCGCCCGCCATCTGCAGCGCCCGCTTGAGCGACTGCTGGAAAGCCTCGCGCCAGTCGACCACTTCGGTCGGAACGAGTGCCTTGCTGGACATGGCGGTGTCTCCCTCGGGAAATGCGGCGTGTGGGGTAGCGCGGTACCATGAATCCGCAGGGAGTCCCGCGTCAAGCGATTTGGCTGCGGCGACAGTGCCGGCGTCAGGAAAGCCCGTCGATCGCGGCCCATCGCCGCACGCCCAGTTCGCGCGCCCGCTCTGCCGTGATCCCGCCCAGCGCGATAACGGGAATGGCGCTGTGTGCTACGAGCTGGTGAAACTGTGTCGCGCCCAGCGCATTGCCCCCGGGGTGCGAGCGCGTGGGAAAGACCGGCGAGAGGAACAGCGCATCGGCCCCGATGCGGTTGGCGAGTTCGATCTCGCGCCGATCATGTGCCGTGGCAAGGCGCAGCAAACCGGGCCTTGTGTCGAGCTTTTCCGGTGGGCCATAAATCCCGTCGGCATCCCATGCGTGGCCTGTATCCGCATCGCCGGAAAGCACCATGAGATGATTTTTGCTGCAGCAAATGCTGCGCAGCATTTCCCATCGCTCGCGCCGAGCATCCGGTTCAAGATGATAGTGCCGGAATACGAAGCCCGAGCCATCGGGCAAGGCGGCAAGCGCGTCTGCCAGCACGGCATCGTTGCGCGCGTCGGACAGGAGCCACAGATCGGGGAGGGGCTGGATCGGCATCGTCCAGTCGCTATAGCGGCGCGCGATGGATAGCGCAGCAGCCCTTGAAGACGTCGACGAAAACATCGCACGCGTGTGCAGGATCGCGCGGCGCGAACGCGATGATGTGAACCTGATCGCGGTCAGCAAAACGCACCCGGCAGACGCGATCGAGCCACTATTGGCCGCCGGTCATCGCCTGTTTGGCGAAAACCGCGTGCAGGAGGCGGCGGACAAGTGGCCCGCCCTGCGCGAGCGGTACGACGGCGTCGAACTGCACCTGATCGGGCAATTGCAGTCGAACAAGGCGGAAGATGCCGCGGCGCTGTTCGACGTGATCCATTCGCTCGACCGGCCAAGCCTGCTCAAGGCGCTCGCCAAGGCCTATGACAAGCTGGGCAAGCGCGTGCCCTGCTTCGTCCAGGTCGATGTCGGCGAGGAAGAGCAAAAGGGCGGCTGCGCGATTGCCGACCTGCCCGAGCTGCTTGCCCGAGCGAAAGAGGCGGACATCCCACTGCTGGGCCTGATGTGCATCCCCCCTGCCGACAAGGAACCCGCCCCGTTCTTCGCTCTGCTTGGCGAACTCGCGCGGCGGCACGAGCCCGAACCGGGTGCATGGGGCCTGAGCATGGGGATGAGCGCGGACTTCGAAACCGCGATCATGCTCGGCGCGACGCATATTCGCGTGGGCAGTGCACTGTTCGGCGCACGGGGATGAGGTGATAAAGGTCGAAATCTAAGACGATTCCGATCAGCCCGTGCGAGTGCGCCTACGCAGGCTCCAGCTCGGCCTGCATCTCGTCGCTCGACGCTTCGATCAACGCCTTGCGGATCGTTGCCATCCGCGCCTCGTCGACGATCTTTTCGCCCGTCAGGTCGGTGACGTAGAAGGTGTCCGCCACACGCTCGCCGAAGGCGGTGACGTGGGCCGAGCGGATCATCGCGTGCTGTTCGAACAGCGCGCGTGCCAACCGGTTGAGCAGGGCGGGGCGATCGCGTGCGGCGACCTCTATCACGGTAAAGCGATGCGAGGCCTCGTTGTCGAATGCGACGAAGGGCCGCACATCGAACGCGCCGGCCCCGCGGCGCGGCAGCGGACGCTGGGCGAGCCGGGGCACCAGCTGCCTGCCGCTTGCCAGCACATCGGCAATGCTCTGTTCGATTCTCTGCAGCTGGTTCTCTTCGCCGAACGGGCGGCCCAGCGGATCCTGCACCAGGAAGTTGTCGACCGCGTATCCGGTGCGCGTGGTGTGGATGCGCGCATCGATGATGTTGCCGCCGACCAAGTGGATCGCACCCGCGATACGCATGAAGATGCCGGGATGGTCGGCCGCGATGACGGTTACGATCGTGGCGCCGCGTTCCTCGTCCGGTTCGCAGTGAACCGACAGGGCCTCGCCAATCTCGCGCGCGACCGAATATTGCACGAGGTTGCGCGCGGCGGTGTCGGGCGCTTCGGCGATCCAGTATGGGGCGGGGAACAGATTGCCCAGCTCGTCGACCAGCGCGGCCTTGTCGCCCAGCGCATCGCGCACCGCGGCCTTCTTGGCCGCGACGCGTTCCTTGCGGCCGCTCGTGACATGGCCGAGCCGCAGGCGCTCATGCGCCAGATCGTAAAGCTCGGTGATCAGCTGGCCCTTCCAGCTGTTCCAGGTGCCCGGCCCGACCGCCCGGATATCCACCGAAGTCAGCAGCGCAAGCTGGCGCAGCCGGTCGAGGCTCTGAACCTCGGCCACGAAATCCTCCACCGTCTTGGGATCGGCAAGATCGCGCTTGAACGCCGTGTGGCTCATCAGCAGGTGCTGGCGAACCAGCCAGGCGACCAGCGTGGTCTCATCCTCGTTCAGCCCGAAGCGCGGGCACAGCCGTTCGGCCACCTTGGCCCCCAGCACCGAGTGATCGCCGCCGCGCCCCTTGGCGATATCGTGCAGCAGCGTGGCGACGAACAGCGCCCGGCGGCTCTTGAGACGGTGAATCTCCTTGGTCGCGCGCGGGTGCTCGCCCGAAAGCTCACCCTTCTCGATCGCATTGAGGAAGCCGATCGCGCGGATGGTGTGCTCGTCCACCGTATAGTGGTGGTACATGTTGAACTGCATCTGCGCATTGACGCGGCCGAAATCGGGCACGAAGCGGCCGAACACGCCCGCCTCGTTCATCCAGCGCAGCACGGTTTCGGGATCGTTGCGCCCGCTCAGCAGGTCGAGGAACAGAGCATTGGCGCGCGGGTCGGACCGAACATCGTCGTTGATCAGCCCGCTGTCGCGATCGGCCTGGCGCATGGTGCGCGGATCGATTTCCAGCTGTTCGGCTTCGGCGATCTGGAAGATCTCGATCAGCCGGATCGGGTCTTTGCGGAACCAGTCGTCGCCCGGCGCGGAAAGCTTTCCCGCGAACACGGTGTAGCCGCGCAGCGTGCGCGGGCGCGCATTGAACCCGGCAAGCAGGCCGCGCCGCGCGCGCTTTTTGGCGAACTGTTCTTCCAACTGGCTGAGGAACACGCCGGTCAGCGAACCGACCCGTTTCACCTGCAGAAAATAGTACTGCATGAAGCGTTCGACCGCGCTTTTCCCGCGCCGGTCGGCAAAGCGCATCCGGCGCGCGATTTCCTTTTGCAGATCGAAGGTCAGCCGGTCTTCCGCCCGCCCCGTCACATCGTGCAGATGGCACCGCACCGCCAGCAGGAACCCTTCGGCGCGGCGAAAGCTGCGATACTCGGTGCGCGTGAACAGCCCCGCATCGACCAGCTCCGCCGCCTCGCGCACCCGGTGGATATACTTGCCGATCCAGTACAGCGCCTGCAGATCGCGCAAGCCTCCTTTGCCCTCTTTCACATTGGGTTCGACGACATAGCGGGTGTCGCCCATGCGCTTGTGCCGCGCGTCGCGCTCCTGCAGTTTTTCGGAGACGAACTGGCGTTCGTTGCCGGTCACGACCTCGGCGTAGAACCGGCGGTTGGTTTCCTCCCACAGATCCTGTTCGCCCCACACGAACCGCGATTCGAGCAGCGCGGTGCGCACGGTCAGATCCTCGCGCGCCATGCTCACCGCCTCGTCGGGCGTGCGGACCGAATGGCCCACCGTCAGGCCCAGATCCCACAACAGGTACAGCATCGCCTCGATCTGCGAGACCGCCTGCTTGTCCGGCGATCGGGCGCACAGGAAGGCGATGTCGACATCCGAATGCGGCGCCATTTCCTCGCGCCCGTAGCCACCCACCGCCAGCACCGCGATCGGGATCGTATCCTCACCCGCAGGCGCCAGCCGGTCGATCGCGTAGTCGTGGATCAGCCGCACCAGCTGGTCGAGCAGGAAACTGTGCCCGCCGGTATGCGCATGCCCGGCTGACGGGTCGTCCAGCAGGCGGCGCGAAAGCTCCGCCCGCCCCTCGTCCAATGCGGTGCGCAGCAGCGCCAGCACCGCCTCGCGCGCGGCCGCACCCTCCCCAGTAACCTCGCCGATCTTCTGGGCCAGCTTGCGCCTGTCGATGATGGCGCGCTGATTGGAGAGGGGCGGTGCGCTCAACTGCCGGTGTGGATCTTGACGTACTTGTCGCGCAGCGTGCGACGGTCGATCTTCTGCGTGCCAAGCCGCGGCAGCTGGCCGAATTCCTGCCAGATATGCGCCGGCCGCTTGAACGGCGGCAGCTTGGTTTCGAGGAAGCCGGCCAGCTCATCCTCGCTCAGCGTGGCGCCATCCCTGGTCAGGTAGACCGCGCCCACGATCTCGCCATAGCGTTCGTCGGGCAATGCGAAGACGGAGCATTCTGCGATCGCATCATTGGCATACAGCGCCTCTTCCACTTCGAGGCAGCTGATGTTTTCCCCGCCGCGGATGATGATGTCCTTCTTGCGGTCGACGATGAACAGGTAGCCATCTTCGTCCAGCCGCCCGAGGTCGCCCGTGCGGAAATACATATCGTCGGTGAAGGCCTGGCGGGTCGCGTCGCGATTGCCCCAGTAGCCGAGGAAGTTGGCGGTGCTGCGGATCCCGATTTCGCCGACCTCGCCGGTCGGCAGCGTGTTGCCCATCTCGTCCAGAATCGCGAGGTCGACCATCGGCCTGCTGGGCTTGCCGGTGCTCAGCGGCTTGGCGAGATAGTTCTCGTTGAAATTGCCGCAGCCCACCGCGTTGGTTTCGGTAAGACCATAGCCGAGCAGCGGGAAGCCGCTGGGGAAGGCATCCCTGATCGTGCCGACATGCTCCACCGGGCGCGGCGCGCCGCCCGCGGCAAAGGCGGTGCAGCTGGAGGTATCGTACTTGTCGCGATCCGGGTGGGTCGCCATCTCGTAGCTCATCAGCGGAACGCCGGTGAAATAGCTCACCTTTTCCACCTCGATCAGCCGCAGCGCCTCGCCGGCATCCCACTTCTTCATCAGCACCAGCTTGCGCCCCAGCGCATAGCTCTGGAGGAAGATCGGAATCTCCCCGGTGACGTGGAACAGCGGCACCGCGACCAGCGCGCAGGCCTGCGTGGTGGGCGCGCCGCCGCTGCTTTCCAGATAGGTGAACGCCATCAGCGTCTGCATGGCGTAGCTCATCACGCCGTTCACCACGCCGCGGTGATCCGAATAGGCACCCTTGGACCGCCCCGTGGAGCCCGAGGTGTAGAGAAGCGTGGCGTAATCGTCCGGCCCCAGTTCCGGCAACGGCGTTTCGCTCGGGTCGCCCCACACCGGCGCAAGCCCTTCGGACGGGTCGCAGCCATGCTGCAGCGGAACGATCTTCGCGCCGTGGGCCGTGCCCTCCAGTCGCTCGGCCCGCTTGCGGTCGGCCAGCACCAGACGGCAGCCGACCATGCTGATCGCGTCCGCCATTTCCTCGCCGCTCGAAAAGCCGTTGACCAGCGCGGCGCACCCACCGGCCATCACGATGCCCATGTAGGCAACGATCCAGTTGGCAGAATTGCGCGCCGCGATCGCGATCCGGTCGCCCTTGATCAGCTTGTGATCCTTCAGCAGCCCCGCGGCGACGTGGCGCGCGGCATCATAGGCCTCGCCATAGGTCAGGCGGCACCCTTCATCGACCAGGAAGTCCACATCGCGGTGCTGGTTGCAGTAATGCGCGAAGTAGTGCGCCAGGCTGGGCGGCGCGTTCTTGAACGCGGGCATGGTCACCCCGTTGCGGGTGAACGGCACGGTTTCGGCCGGCCCCCCGGGGGCAATCATCTGATCGGTAATCGTGTCCAGTGTCCTGTCGAGCTCGGTCGGCATTCCATTCCTCTCATCCAGCGCCCGCACGGTTGGTGCGCGGGTCGCATTGTCCCTTTTGTCTGGTCTCCGCCTGTGCCAATGCAAACGCCCTTGGCGCAAGGCGGGTCCGTTCGGGCGTTATCTCTAAGGGGTCGATGGAATGCTGTCACTACTGGCAGAAGCTGCAAACCAGCCGATTTACTGGTCGGACCTGGGTCTGACCCGGGGGATCGACCTCAAGATCTTCGAGCTGCGCTGGTATTCGCTGGCCTATATCGCAGGGATCGTCCTCGCCTATCTGCACCTGTCGCGCATGATCAAGGCGCCCGGCGCGCCGATGAACCAGACCCATGTCGACGACCTGCTGTTCTATTGCACGCTTGGCGTGATCTTTGGCGGACGGCTGGGATATGCGCTGTTCTACAAGCCCGAACTGTTCGTCGATTTCAGCCACGAGGGCTGGATGCCATGGGGCCTTCCGCGGCTGTGGGACGGCGGGATGAGCTTCCATGGCGGGGTGATCGGCGTGGTGATCGCCCTGCTGTGGGTGGCCTTTCGCAACAACCTCAACTGGTTGCGCGTGGCAGACTACATCGCGGTCAACGTGCCCTTCGGAATGTTCTTCGGGCGGCTGGCGAACTTCGTGAATGGTGAGCTGTGGGGGCGGCCGACCGACGTTCCCTGGGCGATGATCTTCCCTGACGATCCCTCGGGCCTCGCCCGGCACCCCTCGCAGCTTTACCAGGCGGGGCTGGAAGGTCTGGCGATGGCGATCATCATGCTGTCGCTGTTCTGGCTGACCAAGGCGCGCTGGAAGCCGGGCGTGCTGGTGGGCGTGTTCACCGTAGGGATCGCGACCGCGCGCTTCATCAACGAATTCTTCCGCCAACCCGATGCGCAGCTGACCGAATTTGCCGCCTCCACCGGCCTTTCGATGGGCCAGTGGCTGAGCATCCCGATGATCCTCGTCGGGCTGGCCGTGGTGTTCTACGCATTGAGCGGCAAATCGGGCGGCGTGTCGGCGCCTGCGCAAGGCTCCGCCACGGCGGAGCGCGAGAGCCAGTCCTGAGCGAGACCGACGGCCCGGCGAGCCTGGCTGCGCGATTTGCGCGGCTGATCGCGACGCATGGGCCGCTGCCCGTGGCGCGCTTCATGGGCGAAAGCAACGCGCATTACTATGCCACGCGCGATCCGCTGGGCGCGCCCAACGCGGCGGGTGGCGGCGATTTTGTCACCGCGCCCGAAATCAGCCAGATGTTCGGCGAGCTGGTGGGCCTGTGGCTGGCCGATATCTGGACCCGCGCGGGCACCCCCGAAAACGCGATCTATTGCGAGCTGGGGCCGGGGCGCGGCACGCTGGCCGTGGATGCGCTGCGCAGCATGGCGCGCTTCGGCTTCACCCCGCAGGTGCATTTCGTCGAGGGATCGCCGACGCTGCGCGCCTTGCAGGCGAAAGCCGTGCCCGGTGCGCAGTTTCACGACGACGTCTCGACCCTGCCGGAGGATTCGCCGCTGCTGCTGGTCGCCAACGAATTCTTCGACGCGCTGCCGGTCCGCCAGCTGGTCCGCACCGATGCGGGTTGGCGCGAGCGGATGGTCGGGCTGGATGGCGAAGAGCGGTTCGTGTTCGTCGCGGGCGACCAGCCGATGGACAGCGCGGTGCCCGCAAACCTGGCCGATGCCCAGACCGGCACGATTGTCGAGACCTGCCCGGCGGCCTCTGCCATCATGCAGGAAATCGCCCGGCGGCTGGCGGAGCAGGGCGGCGCGGCGCTGGCGATCGATTATGGCCATCTTGCAGGCCGCACGGGATCGACCCTTCAGGCCATCGCGAAGCATGAAAAGGTCGATCCGCTGGCCGATCCCGGCACGGCAGACCTCACCGCGCATGTCGATTTCGCCGCGCTGACAGAGGCGGCCAGTCGCGATGGCGCGCGCCTGCTTGGCAGCAATACGCAGGGCGGCTGGCTGACTGCGCTGGGCCTCGATGCACGCGCGGCGGCACTGACGAGGGCCTCACCCGACCGGGCGGACGAGATCGCAGCCGCGCGTGAACGGCTTGCCGCGCCCGATGCGATGGGCGAGCTGTTCAAGGTCGTCGCCTTCGCCAATGCCGCATGGCCCGATGGTGCAGGGCTGGGCTGAGTCCCTCGCGGAACGACCCGCGGATCCGGGCGTTTGCGCGGTATGATGAAATCTGTCGCCGCTCCGCTCGCTGCCGTCTTCGCCATTGCCGCGCTGGCGGTGCCCGCGCTCGCGGCCGAGCCGATTGCCGGACAGTGGGTGACGCAGGATCGCAAGGCGGTGGTCACCATCGGCCAATGCGGTGCCAGCACATGTGGCAAGATTTCCAGGTTTCTCGTCGCCCCGCCCGACGGTGCGGACCAGCGCGACATCAACAATCCCGACGAGGCGAAACGCAGCCGCAAGCTGATGGGCCTGCCCGTGCTGACCGATCTGCGCCAAGATGGCGATCTGTGGCGCGGCGACATTTACGATCCCGAAACGGGCAAGACCTATCGTTCGGTCATTCGCCGCAAGGGTGCCAACACGCTCGAAGTGAAGGGCTGCATCGCCGTGTTCTGCCAGACGCAGACCTGGAAGCGGCCGTAGTCCGCCGCTTCGCCAAGGCGGGCAGGAACCCCGCCGCCTTCAATCCAGACCCACTTCCTCGGCAAGCCATCGCGCCGCCTCGCGCGGGGTTTTCTTGTCGCCATCGGTCCGGTCGACAGAGAAGTTCGCCTGCCGCATCGCATCTACGTTGATGTTGCCGAGCAATGGCTCCAGCGCGGCCATCAGCCGCTCGTCATCGGCACGTTCGGGTGAGACGATGATCAGCGTGTCGTAACTCGGCAGCGCCTCGCGCGGGTCGTCGAGAATCACCAGATTATCTGCCGCGATCCGCCCGTCCGAGGTGTAGGCGCTGATGACGTCGGCATCGCCGGAGGTGAGCGCATTGTACATGAAGGTGGGCGAGAAATTGCGTTCGTTTGCAAAATCCAGCCCATAGGCATCGCGCACCGCGAACCATTCGGGCCGCTCGAACCATTCGGGATCGCCGCCCGCCACCAGCCGGGGCGCGGCGCGGGCAAGATCCTCGATCGTGCGAATGCCCAGCTGCTGCGCCCGATCCTCACGCATGGCGAGCGCATAGGCATTTTCGAACCCGAGCTTGCCGACCACGCGCGTGCCCTGCACATCGCGTTCCCATTTCACGATCGCATCGTACATCGCGTCGCGCCCGGGATTGTCGGTGCGCTTCATCTGGTTGGCCCAGATCGTGCCGGTATAGTCGAAATAGAGGTCTATCGACCCGTTGGCGACCGCCTGCGCGACCACGGCCGAGCCCAGCCCTTCACGATATTCGACGTTGTAGCCCGCGTCTTCCAGCTGCTCGCCCACCAGCCGCCCGAGGATCAGCTGTTCGGAAAACTGCTTGGTCCCGATCACGATGGTGTCGCGGCCGTCGTCGCGGCTCCAGTCCGCCTGGCTGGCGAAGGCTGCGGCGACCCCCACCGCCACCGCGATGGCGCCGCCCAGCCATAGCCGCCGGTCGCGTCGGCGGAAGCCCGCCTCGATCGTGCCGAGCAGCGCGTCGGCGACGATAGCCAGCCCTGCGCTGGCAATGCAGCCGGCCAGCACCAGCGACCAGTTCTGCGTCTGCAAACCGGCAAAGATCGGATCGCCCAGGCTCGGCTGGCCGATGGTGGTGGAAAGCGTCGCCGCGCCGATGGTCCACACCGCCGCCGTGCGGATGCCCGCCATGATATAGGGCGCGGCAAGCGGGGCTTCGACCAGCCGCAGCCTCTGCCAGAAGTTCATCCCCACACCATCGGCGGCTTCCAGTACGCCGGGGTCGAGATTGGTCTGCGCGGTAACTGCGTTGCGCAGGATCGGCAGCAGCGCATAGAGCGCCAGCGCCAGCAGCGCGGGCAGGAAGCCAAGCGTGGGCAGCCCCTCGCCGAAGACCGCGCGCAGGCTCAGCAATATCGGGAAGAACAGCGCCAGCAGGGCCAGCGCGGGGATCGTCTGGACGAGACTGGCAAAGCCCAGCGCGCCGCGCGCCACCGCCTGGCTGCGGCTCGCCCATACGGCCAGCGGCAACGCGACCGCGATGCCAAGGCCAATCGCGCAGGCGGCCAGGATGACGTGCTGCGCCAGCACATCGCCCAGTCCCATGAGTGCGGCCCACACGCCGCTCATGCTTCCAGCCCCTTGAGCATTTCCGCCTGGTGGCGCGGCACCGCGACCAGTTCCTGCGCCACATCGCCGCCCTTGCCGCTGGCGAGCGCCTGCGGGGTTTCGTCCGCGACGATCCGGCCCTTGTCCATCACCAGCACGCGGTCCGCCAGGATCAGCGCCTCTGCCATGTCGTGCGTCACCATGATGGTGGTCAGGTCGAGCCGTTCATGCAGGTCGCGCACCCGTGTGCCCAGCGCATCGCGGGTCACCGGGTCGAGCGCGCCGAACGGCTCGTCCATCAGCAGCAGCGAAGGCTGCCCGGCGAGCGCACGCGCCACGCCCACGCGTTGCTGCTGCCCGCCGGAAAGCGCATCGGGCAGGCGATCGATCATGCCGGGGTCGAGATCGACCAGTTCCAGCAGTTCGCCGATCCGCTCGTTCCCCAGCCGGGTGCCGACCAGCCGCGGGCCGATGGCGATGTTTTCTCCCACGGTCATGTGCGGGAACAGCCCGATCCGCTGGAAGACGTAGCCCGTGCTGCGCCGCATCGCGGTGGGATCGCTCGCCGAGACGTCTTCCCCGTCCAGCAGCACGCGCCCCTCGCTCGGTTCGGTCAGCCGGTTGATGGTCTTGAGCAGGGTCGACTTGCCCGACCCGGAGGCGCCGACCAGCGCGACGAAGCTGCCCGGCTCGACGGTCAGGTCGATCCCGGCGAGCGCCTCTGTCGAATCGTAGCGTTTGGTGACGCCTTCAAACGTTAGCGATGATGCCATGCGGCGCGACGCTACCCCGCAAGGACCAGAAGCGAAAGGTCGAGGATCACCGACAGGCCGTCATCGGCCCACTGGCGCTCCATCGTGCCCTGCAACTGCCCTTCGACACTCATCTTGAGCAGCCGCGAGCCGAACCCGTCGCCGGTTTCGCCATTATTGGTTACGCCGGGCTCGTACCACACGATCCGCAGGACGTGGTCGCCCACAGGCTCGATCGACACTTCCACCTTGCCGGTATCGCGCGCGAGTAGGCCGTACTTCGCGGAATTGGTCGCCAGTTCGTGGAACACCAGCGAAAGCGGGGTGGCGGTGCGCGCATGGATTGCCGGGTCCGCCCCGGTCACCACGATGCGCGGTTCGTCGCCATCGCGGTAAGGTGCGAAGATCTGTTCCAGCAAACCGTGCAGCGAGTGATCCTGCATCATGGCGGTCGGCGCGACGAATTCGTGTGCGCGGCCCAAAGCAGAGATCTTCTCGGTCATTTCCTGCGCGAAATAGCCAAGCTGCGGGTCGCGCCGGGCGGACAGGGCGATCAGGCTGGCGACGACCGCGAAGATATTCTTGATCCGGTGCGAAAGCTCGCGCGCCAGCAGATCGCGCTGTTCCGATAGGCGGTGGGCATCGTCCACGTCGATGATCGTGCCGACCCAGCGCAGCGTGCCATCGCCCATGTCGATCGGGACCGCGCGGCTGAGCACCCAGCGAAAAGAACCATCGTGCAGGCGCATCCGCCATTCGTCGCTGAAGACCAGCTTGCGCTCTGCGGAAAACCGGAACTTCTCGATCGTGCCATCGAAATCGTCCGGATGGACATGGGTGCGCCAGTCCTCGATGCCGCTTGGCGGGGGGGCGCCGGTCAGTTCCGCCCAGCGGGCGTTGAAGAAGTCGAAGCGAAGCTCTTCATTGGCGGACCAGGCAACGCCGGGCACCGAATCGAGCACCAGCGAAAGCATCCGCGCGCGCTGTTTCTCGGTCGCGCGCGAGCGCAGCGCATCGCGCTCGTTGACGAACCGCCGCAGGGCAGAACGCGCGAGCACGCGCAGCCCGTCCTGCTGCAGCGGTGTCAGCCCCTCGGGGCGCGGCTCGGTGTCGATCACGCAAAGCGCGCCAAGCTCGGTCCCGTCTTCGGTTACCAGCGGTGCGCCGACGTAGAAGCGCACATGATGTTCTCCGGTGACCAGCTCATTATCCGCAAAGCGCGGGTCTTTGGTTGCGTCGGGGACGATGAACAGCTCTTCGCCCTGCATCGCGTGGGCACAGAAGGAGACCGAGCGCGGCGTCTCGCGGTCCTCTATTCCATGGCGGGCGAGGAACCGCTGCCGCTCCGATTCGACAATCGTCACGCTGGCGCTTTGCGTGTCGCACAGCCGCGCGGCGAAATCGGCGATCGAGCGCAGCTCGGGATCGTCTTCGAGCGAATCGATACCGTACCGAGCGAGCTCGGCGAGCCGATCGTCGGGCTTGAGGCCCGGGGCATCGGGACGCCCGGCGTCCTGGCCCTGTTCGGAGACTATCGTACCCATCTACCCCTTCCGTTCCGGACATATAGCGGCGGCCCGCGCGATGGCCAGAAAAGCTTCGCGCAACGCAATATATGTTAGCTTTGCCCGATGCCGCCAGCGCGGCTGTTTGCGGCGGCCCCTTGCCTTGCTATGCGCCCGGCAAGCAAGAAAAGGATACCCGATGCGCGCGACCCCCGATTTCGATTTCCAGCTAGGCGAAAGTGCCGAGATGATCCGCGAATCCGTGGGCCGTTTCGCGGACGAGCAGATCGCGCCGCTGGCCGAGAAGGTGGATCGCGAAGACTGGTTCCCGCGCGACCTGTGGCCCGCGATGGGCGAGCTGGGTCTGCACGGCATCACTGTGGACGAGGCCGATGGCGGGTTGGGTCTCGGCTATCTGGAACACGTCGTCGCGGTGGAGGAGGTCAGCCGCGCCAGCGCCTCTGTCGGGCTGAGCTATGGCGCGCATTCCAATCTGTGCATCAACCAGATCGCGCGCTGGGGCAATGAAGAGCAGAAGGCGAAATACCTGCCCAAGCTGGTGAGCGGCGAGCATGTCGGCTCGCTGGCCATGAGCGAGGCAAACGCCGGATCGGACGTCGTCTCGATGAAGCTCAAGGCCGACGCGGTAGACGGCGGCTACCGGCTCAACGGCACCAAGTTCTGGATCACCAACGCGCCTTACGCCGATACGCTGGTGGTCTATGCCAAGACCGACAGCGAGGCCGGATCGCGCGGCATCACCGCCTTCCTGATCGAGAAGGACGACGAGGGTTTCTCGATCGGCCAGAAGATCGAAAAGGTCGGCATGCGCGGCTCGCCCACCGCAGAGCTGGTGTTCGACGACTGCTTCGTGCCCGAAAGCCGCGTGATGGGGCCGGTCGGTGGCGGCGTCGGCGTGCTGATGAGCGGGCTGGACTACGAGCGCGTGGTGCTCGCCGGATTGCAGCTGGGCATCATGCAGGCGTGCCTCGACACCGTGATCCCCTATCTTCGCGAGCGCACGCAGTTCGGCAAGCCGATCGGTTCCTTCCAGCTGATGCAGGCCAAGGTGGCGGACATGTATGTCGCGCTGCAATCGGCGCGCGCCTACACCTACGCGGTCGCCAAGAGCTGCGATGCGAACAAGACCACCCGCTTCGATGCGGCGGGCGCGATCCTGCTGGCGAGCGAGAACGCCTTCCGCGTCGCAGCCGAGAGCGTGCAGGCGCTCGGCGGCGCGGGCTATACGCTCGACTGGCCGGTGGAACGCTACATGCGCGATGCCAAGCTGCTCGACATCGGCGCGGGCACGAACGAGATTCGTCGCATGCTGATCGGCCGCGAACTGATTGGAGCCGCAGGATGAGCGCCGACGAAGACTACGTCTATGACGAGGAAAGCGGCGAATGGATGCCCGCCTCGGAGCTGGCGGCGAAGCAGGCTGCTGCCGACACGGTGGAAGTGCGCGACGCGGTGGGCAACCTTTTGGCCGATGGCGATCAGGTAACGCTGATCAAGGATCTCGACGTGAAAGGCGCGGGCCAGACGCTCAAGCAGGGCACGCTGATCAAATCGATCCGCCTGACCGGCGACGATCAGGAGATCGACTGTAAATACCCCGGCATCAAGGGCCTCGTCCTGCGCGCCGAATTCGTGAAGAAGCGTTGACGCTGGATCGATGAGAATGTCCAGCCGATCATGTCTCCCAACTCGGCCCATGCGGCCGCTTCCTTGGCTTGCGGTTCTTGGTGGCGTGGCTCTGGCGGCGTGTGCTCCTGTAGAAAGCAAGTTCGCCTCCACGGAGCAGGCAATGTTCGATACCGACACCATGGATCATCTCGCATTCCTCGAAGGCCGGTGGATTGGCACGGGGCCCGATGGAAGGCCGTTCTACGAGGGCTATCGCCGTGTCGACCGGAACACCCTGGTCAGCGAACGCTACGAGGACGCCACTTACGCAAAGGTCGTCGACGGCAGCACCGTGACGCTGGAAGATGGCGCAATCATCTCGCGCTGGGGCGACTACAGCTGGCGTGCCGATGATGTGCGAGCAGGCTATGCCAGCTTCGCGCCGGTCGAGGCGCCCAGCGCCTTCACCTGGCGCCGGATCGACGACGACACAGTCCAGGTTACCCAGCGATGGACCGATGACGCCGGAACCGAACAAACTTACGCGTTAGAACTGAAACGGACCAAGTAACCCGCCCATGACCGCACCAACCCTTACCTCAATGCTCGACCGCGAAGCGCCCGACGCGAAGGCGCGCTTCGATCATAACAAGGCGCTGGCGAGCGAACTGCGCGAGAAGGTCGCCGAAGCCGCGCTTGGCGGGAGCGAGAAGCATCGTGAGCGGCATGTCTCGCGCGGCAAGCTGCTTCCTCGTGAGCGGGTCGAACGGCTGCTCGATCCGGGCTCGCCTTTCCTCGAGATCGGGCAGCTGGCGGCCAACGGCATGTACGAAGGCGACGTTAATGGCGCTTCGATGATCTGCGGCGTCGGGCGCGTCAGCGGGCGGCAGGTGATGATCGTGTGCAACGATCCGACCGTGAAGGGTGGCTCCTACTACCCGATGACGGTCAAGAAGCACCTTCGCGCGCAGGAAATCGCGCAGGAAAACCGCCTGCCGTGCATCTATCTGGTCGATAGCGGCGGGGCGAACCTGCCGTATCAGGCAGAGGTTTTCCCGGACAAGGAGCACTTCGGGCGCATCTTCTTCAACCAGGCGCAGATGAGCAGCCTGGGCATTCCGCAGATCGCCTGCGTCATGGGCAGCTGCACTGCGGGCGGGGCCTATGTGCCCGCGATGAGCGACGAGAGCGTGATCGTGCGCAACCAGGGCACCATCTTCCTCGCCGGGCCGCCGCTGGTGAAGGCCGCGACGGGCGAGGAGATCAGCGCCGAGGACCTTGGCGGCGGCGATCTGCACGCCAAGAAATCAGGCGTGGTCGATCATCTCGCCGAGAACGACGAGCACGCGCTGACCATCGTGCGCGATATCGTCAGCCATCTGGGCGAGAACACCGACGCTGCCACCAACATCAAACTGCAGGATCCGCGCCCGCCAAAATTCGACGCCGAGGATCTCTACGCCCTGATCCCCGAGGATGTCCGCGCGCCCTACGACGTGCACGAGGTGATCGCGCGGCTGACCGACGGCAGCGAATTCCACGAGTTCAAGAAGGACTACGGCAGCTCGCTGGTGTGCGGCTTCGCGCATATCTGGGGCATGCCGGTCGCGATCCTCGCGAACAACGGCGTGCTGTTCTCCGAAAGCGCGGTGAAGGGCGCGCACTTCATCGAGCTGGCGTGCCAGCGGCGCATCCCGCTGCTGTTCCTGCAGAACATCTCCGGCTTCATGGTCGGCGGGAAATACGAGGCGGAAGGGATCGCCAAGCATGGCGCAAAGCTGGTGACGGCGGTCGCCACCGCGACGGTGCCCAAGGTCACGATCCTGATCGGCGGCAGCTTCGGCGCGGGGAACTACGGCATGGCAGGCCGCGCCTATAGCCCGCGTTTCCTGTTCAGCTGGCCCAACAGCCGCATCTCGGTGATGGGCGGCGAGCAGGCCGCCAGCGTGCTCGCCACCGTTCACCGCGACGCGGATTCATGGACCGAGGAACAGGCCGAGGAATTCAAGGCGCCCATCCGCCAGAAATACGAGGACGAGGGCAACCCCTACTACGCCACTGCGCGTCTGTGGGACGACGGCGTGATCGACCCGGTGCAGACGCGCGACGTTCTGGGGCTCGCCTTCGCCGCCTGTCTGGAAGCGCCGATCGCGGATCGCCCGCAGTTCGGCGTGTTCCGGATGTAGCAGGGCCGGATGGAAATTTCGCCTGAGGGGAAGGCGGCCTTCATCGCGTCGGCTGAGGCCGACGAAATCCAGATGATGTCAGGGGCGTTGGCCGCCGAGATGCGGTCAGCGGCAATCCCCTGTCGGGTGCGGTGCAACTGCCGCGCTAGCCGGTGCGCATATACACCCCGCTGAAGGTCACATTTGCCCCGCCGCAGCGGCGATTGTCCGCGATTAGCAGGAAATCGGCCAGCAGCGTCAGCTCCAGCTCGCACAGGTTGTCGTCCGCGTAGGTTGCGCGGTTGCCGGTGATCGCGATCCGGCCGTCGACCTCGCCGATATGGATCGAAATCCACGCGTTTTCTTCGGGCCGGGCTGGCCAGAACGCTTCGCCCGTGATGGTGGCGCGACCATTCCCCGTCCGGATCGTCACATCGGCGCTTGCGCCATCGCTCCACCCGCCTTCCCAGCGCGAGAGCGGAGGTGCGGAGTCGGTCGGCAGGATGCGCAGGCGCGAGGCCTCGATCCAGCCCGCCGTCCCGCCGGCATCATTGGGGAAGAATGCGCAGACGAAGCCGCCCATGCTGCGCCCTATCACCAGACTATCCCCCTCGATCACGTAAGACCGGGTGCGGCATGTGCCCTCCTGCGGGCAGCCACTGGTGTCCTCGTGGAAAAACGCACGCTTCGCGGTCACCTGCGCCTGGCGAAACCCGTCGCCCTTCGTGAACAGGCCGTTGCGGCAGGTAGTGTCCTGCGCGAGCGCGGCGGCGGGCATCGCCGCGCATCCCAGCAGGCCCGCTATCGCGATCGTCTTCAGGCTCATGCGTGCCATCGCGCCCTCCCTATTGAGCAGCGACCCTGTGTGCGATCATGCCGCCTCGAAGCGCGGCTGGCTAGAGCGCGCTCGCGCAGGCATGGCCGCTGGCCCAGGCCCACTGGAAATTGTATCCGCCGAGCCAGCCGGTCACATCCACCGCCTCGCCGATGGCATAGAGGCCGGGCACTTTCTTCGCTTCCATCGTCTGCGACGAGAGTTCGGCGGTCGAAATGCCGCCCGCGGTGACTTCCGCCTTGGCCAAGCCTTCGGTGCCGTTGGGGTGAAACTCCCACCCGCGCAGCCGATCTTCGGCGGCTTGCAGCGCCTTGTCCGACGCGGCTTGCAGAGGGCCTGCAAGCCCGATCCTGTCGGCCAGCGTATCGGCGAGCCGTTCGGGAAGCGAATCGCGCAGCACGGCGGAAAGCGTCGCTCTAGGCGCCTTGCCCTTCGCCTCGATCAGCCACCCGCGCGGCGCATCGGGCAGGAAGTCGATCCGCAGCACTTCGCCATGCCGCCAGTAGGAACTGGCCTGCAGGATCGCGGGGCCGGAGAGCCCCCTGTGCGTCAACAGCGCCGCCTCGCGAAAGCGCGCCTTGCCGGCACTGGTTTCGACCGGGGCGGACACGCCCGAAAGCTCGCGGAACAGCACATCCTCTCCGCCCAGCGTCAGCGGCACGAGGGCGGGGCGCGGCTCCACCACTTTCAGGCCGAACTGCCGCGCCAGATCATAGGCGAAGCCGGTTGCGCCCATTTTCGGGATCGAGGGCCCGCCGGTGGCGATCACCAGCGATGCGGCGGCGTGCGTTTCGCCATTTGCCTGCACCGCAAACCCATCGCCATCATGCGCGACCGAGGCGATGTCCTGTCCGGTCCGTACATCGACGCTGCCACCGCTCGCCCCCGCGGCCTCGCATTCGGAGAGCAGCATGGCGACGATCTGTTTGGCCGATCCATCGCAGAACAGCTGGCCGAGCGTCTTTTCATGCCATGCAATGCCATGGCGTTCGACCAGGTCGAGGAAATCGCGCGCCGTGTAACGGGCGAGCGCGGACTTGGCGAAGTGGCGGTTGGCGGAAAGGTAATTTTCCGGCCCCGCGCCCAGATTGGTGAAATTGCACCGTCCGCCGCCGGAGATCAGGATCTTCTTCCCGACCGCCTCTGCCTTTTCCAGCACCAGCACATGGCGCCCGCGCTGCCCGGCCCGTGCCGCGCAGAACAGGCCCGCGGCCCCGCCGCCAAGGATGATCGCGTCATAATGCATTGCCCAGCGCCCTGCCGCGCTGCGGCTTCATTGTCGAGGGAATGCCTGCCTGTCGGGGGCGCGGCTATTGCGCGCCGGGCACCAGGATCACCCGCCCGGTTTCCGGCACCTGCCGCAGCCCGTCGGACGAGAGATAGGCTTCGAGTGCATCCACATCGGTCTGCCCGGTCACCACATCCGTGCCGGCCTCGAACCGGGTGAAGCCATCGCCGCCGCTGGCGAGGAAACTGTTCATCGTGACGCGATAGGTCGCCGCAGGGTCGATCGGCTGGCCATCCAGGCTCGCGCCGAGCAGTTTGTATACGCCGTCGATTGTCCCGACGCGCATCGTGAAGCCTTCGGAAACGGACAGCAGGTTCGGGTTTTCGGGATCGTCGAACTGCTGTTGCAGCACTTCGATCAGCTGCGCACCGGTGAAGCTCTTGGTGGTCAGCGTGTTGCCGAAAGGCTGGGTGGCGTAGATCTGGCCGAAGGTGATTGTGCCGTTCGCGGCAGGTTCGATATCGGCGCGAATACCGCCCGGATTCATCAGCGCGATCTGGGCGCCGACATCGCGGGTCGCGGCCAGCTGCGCGTCGGCGATGAGGTTGCCGAGCGCGTTTTCCGGCCCATCCTTGCGCGCCGGGCCGGAAATGCGGCCCACCGGTCGCTGCGCCGCATCGCGCGCGGCATCGGCATACAGCATGACATAGGCGGCAATGTCGGGATCGGCAGCGAACTGCGGATATTGCGTATTGGGCGCGACCGGATTGCCATCGCGGTCCACCCCGACGCTCTGCACGATCACGTTGCGCGCGGTCTTGCCGATCACCCGGTTTGCCGCCGGGTCGATCCGCAGGGCGATGTCGGTCAGCATCGTGCCGCCGAAAGAGGCGCTGGTCACCAGCATCGGGCGACCGGGATCGACCGTGCCGTAGTCGCATACATAGGGGCGATGCGTGTGGCCCGAGATGACCAGATCGATCTGCGGATCGAGCCGGTCGAGGATTTCGCGCAGTGGGCCGGAAATCGCGGAGCAGTCAAAGGCGGTCTGCTGATTATCGGGCGCCAGGCCCTGGTGGATCGAGACCACGATCGCATCTGCTCCCTCGGCCTTCAGTTGCGGGATCAGCGCGTTGATCGTGTCCGCCTCGTCCGCGAAGGAGAGGCCTTCCACGCCCGCAGGCGTAACCACCGACGGCGTGCCTTCCAGCGTCAGCCCGATCACCGCCACCGCCACTTCGTCCGCCCCGCTGCCGAAGCGGCGAATGCCGTAAGCGGGGAACAGCGTGTCGCCTGTTTCGGTGGCGACGTTGGCGGCGAGGAAGGCGAAGTCCGCCCCGCCGAAATCGGGTTCGACCTGGCAGGGCTTGCGCAGCGTGTGCTGTTCGCAGCCGCCGTTCTGCATCCGCAGCAATTCTTCGCGCCCGCGATCGAATTCGTGATTGCCGACCGCGTTGAAATCGAGCTCCACCCGGTTGAACACGCCAATGGTCGGCTCGTCGAGGAACAGCGAGGAGGAGAGCGGGCTGGCGCTGATGAGGTCGCCCGCCGAAATCACCATGCTGTACGGGTCCTGCGCGCGATATTGCGCGATCGCGCTGGCAAGATAGGCCGCGCCGCCCGCGTAAAGCCGCGTTTCGCCCTCTGCCTGCACCGGGCGCGTCTGCGGTTCGAGATTGCCGTGGAAATCGTTCAGTCCGATGATCCGCACGGTGACCGGGGCCGGTGGCGGTGCCGCCATTCCGGCAGGCGGGGTCGGCACGGTGCTGCACGCACTGGCGAGCATTGCGGCGGCGAGGGCGAGTATCTTGCGCATGGGCGCTGCTATCCTCCGGTCAGATGTCCGCCGTATGACAGGTAAGGGCACGGCCCCCGCCCCTGCCACCCGCGCGTCAGATATCGAGGTTCGCGACGTTCAGCGCATTGTCTTGGATGAACTCGCGCCGGGATTCGACCACGTCGCCCATCAGGCGGCTGAAGATCTCGTCCGTCACGTCGGCGTCCTCGATCTTCACCTGCAACAATGCGCGGTTGTCCGGGTCGAGCGTGGTCTCCCACAGCTGCTCGGCGTTCATTTCGCCCAGACCCTTGTAACGTTGCACGGACAGCCCCTTGCGGCCCGCCGCGATCACCGCGTCGAACAGCTGCGTCGGGCGGATGATCGTGCCCTGACCCGCATCGGCCGAGCGATCAGGCGTGCCGCCATCCTCTTCGCTGTCGGCTTGCGTGTCTTCGGCCTCGACCGCGCTCGGCTTCACCAGCTTCGCTGCGCTTTCGTAGGCGTCGAGGTTTTCCGCCGCGACCTTGTGCAGCTTGCGCGCTTCGGCGCTTTCGAGGAATTTCTCCTCGACCAGATGGCTGTCGGTCACGCCGCGCCACAGACGGTTGATCATGATGCCGCCATCGGGCGAACGCTCGCCGCTCCACTGCGCTTCGGTGTCGCCCATCTGCAGCCGTGCGGCTGCCCGGTCGAGCGCGTCGCTCGCCGCAAGGTTCTCCGGATCGAACGCGCCAGCCATGGCCAGCGTTTCGATGATTGCGGTATCGTATTTGCGCGGCGCATAGGCCAGCAGGTTGCGCATGCGCGCCGCGTGATCGACCAGAGCGGAAAGATCCGCGCCCGCACGCACGCCTGTGGCGCTGTCGAGCACGCGATCCTGCAGCCCTTCGGCGACGAGGTAACGGTCGAGCGCGCGCTCGTCCTTCAGGTACACCTCGCTGCGTCCGCGCGCGACCTTGTAGAGCGGCGGCTGCGCGATGAAGAGGTGCCCGTTTTTGACAATTTCGGGCAGCTGGCGGTGGAAGAAGGTCAGCAGCAGCGTGCGGATGTGCGCGCCGTCCACGTCGGCGTCGGTCATGATGACGATCTTGTGGTAGCGCAGTTTTTCGAGGTTGAAATCGTCACGGATACCGGTGCCCATCGCCTGGATCAGCGTGCCGACTTCCTTGGACGAAATGATCCGGTCGAACCGCGCGCGCTCCACGTTCAGGATCTTGCCCTTGAGCGGCAGGATCGCCTGCGTCTTGCGGTCGCGCCCCTGTTTGGCGGAGCCGCCGGCGGAATCACCCTCGACCAGGAAGAGTTCGCACTTGCTGGGATCGCGTTCCTGGCAGTCGGCCAGCTTGCCGGGGAGGCTGGCGACGCTCATCGCACCCTTGCGGCTCATTTCGCGCGCGCGCCGTGCGGCTTCGCGCGCGGCGGCGGCATCGACGATCTTCTGGATGATGGTCTTGGCGTGGTTGGGGTTTTCCTCCAGCCACTCGGTCATCTTGTCGCCCATCAGGCTTTCGAGCGGAGAGCGGACTTCGGAGCTGACCAGCTTGTCCTTGGTCTGCGAGCTGAACTTGGGATCGGGCAGCTTGACCGAGACGATCGCGGTCAGCCCTTCGCGCATGTCTTCGCCCGAGAGCGTGACTTTTTCCTTCTTCAGCAGGCCCGAGGATGCGGCGTAGTTGTTGAGCGTGCGGGTGAGCGCGGTGCGGAAGGCCGCGAGGTGCGTGCCCCCGTCGCGCTGCGGGATGTTGTTGGTGAAGGCGAGCACGTTCTCGTAATAGGAATCGTTCCATTCGAGCGCGACGTCGATGCCGATCCCGTCCTTTTCCGCCGAGACCGAAATCGGTTCGGGGATCAGCGCCGCCTTGTTGCGGTCGAGATAGTTCACGAAGGCCGCGATCCCGCCTTCGTAGAAAAGGTCGTGCTCCTGCACATCCTCGCTCCGGCGGTCGCGCAGCTTGATGTGCACGCCCGAGTTGAGGAAGGCGAGCTCGCGATAACGGTGCTCGAGCTTGTCGAAATCGAACTCGGTGACGTTCTTGAACGTCTCCTCGCTGGCCTTGAAGGTCACGCGCGTGCCCTTCTTAAGCCCGTTCTCGTCGCCGTTGGAATCGACTGGCGGGGCATCGCCGCGCACTTCGAGGCTGTTGACGGCATCGCCGCCCTCGAACCGCATCCAGTGCTCCTTGCCGTCGCGCCAGATGACCAGCTCCAGCCATTCGGACAGCGCGTTGACGACCGATACACCCACGCCGTGCAGGCCGCCGGAGACTTTGTATGCATTGTCGTCGCTGGTGTTTTCGAACTTACCGCCCGCGTGCAGCTGGGTCATGATGACCTCCGCCGCCGAAACGCCTTCGCCCTTGTGCATGTCGACCGGAATACCGCGGCCGTTGTCTTCGACCGAGACGCTGCCATCGGGATTGAGTTCGATCAGGACGAGGTCGCAATGCCCCGCCAGCGCCTCGTCGATCGCGTTGTCGGACACCTCGAACACCATGTGGTGCAGGCCCGATCCATCGTCGGTATCACCGATATACATGCCGGGGCGTTTGCGGACCGCGTCGAGGCCCTTGAGCACCTTGATCGAATCCGCGCCGTAGTCGCCGGTGTTCCGGCCGTTATTCGTGTTTTCGTCCATCGGGCGAATATAGGCGCGCGGGAGCCGAAACCCAAACGAAACGTGGCGAAAACGCAGGCTTTTCCACGGGGTCGCGAACCGCACGTATGGGTATGCGCAACCCGTCGCCCCCTCGGCGTCGGCCATCCAGCATGGGGTGGCTGCAAAACGCCCGCGAGCGGGTGCGAGAACGCGGCAGGCGACGGGCATTGACGTAAGGGAAAGCTTGGCCCACCCCGCCCGCCATGCTCTCAGTTCTCGACATTTTCCGGATCGGCATCGGTCCTTCGTCTTCGCACACGGTTGGCCCGATGCGGATCGCGCGGCGTTTCGTGCGCGCGCTCGACCGGGCAGGCCTGCTCGATTCCACGGCGCGGATCGCGGTGGAACTGCAGGGTTCGCTCGCGCTGACCGGGGTCGGCCACGGCACGGTCGATGCGACGATCCTCGGGCTTGCCGGCTTTCGGCCCGAGCAGACCGACCCCGACGAGGCTGCCGCCGCCCTGAAAGGGGTCGCCGACGAAAAGCGCCTCTCGCTCGGCGGGGAGCGCCCGCTGCATTTCGAACGGGAACGCGATATCGACCTTGCCGGGCACATCATCCCCGAACTGCACCCCAACGGGATGCTGCTGCGCGCTTTCGACCAGGCGGGCGAGATCCTGCTGGAGCGGACCTATTTCTCCACCGGCGGCGGGTTCGTCGCGAGCGAGAAACAGCTGCGCAATCCACCGAAGGATGACCGGGTCAAGGCCGGTCCGAAGGTGCCGCACCCGTTCGGTTCGGCGGAAGAGCTGCTGGCCCTGTGCGCCGCGCAGGAGATGAGCGTTGCCGCCCTGATCCTGGCCAACGAAGACGCGATGCGCCCGCGCGAGGAAACGATCGCCGGGCTGGACCGGATCGCCAGCGCGATGGATCAGTGCATTGATCGCGGGCTGACCCAGCGCGGCATCCTGCCCGGCGGCCTGAAGGTCCAGCGCCGCGCGCCCGACCTGTGGGAGAAACTCTCCGGCAATCCGCAATCGAACGAACGCGAGCAGCTGTTCGACTGGCTTAACTGCTACGCGATGGCGGTGAACGAGGAGAACGCCGCCGGCGGCCGCGTGGTCACCGCGCCCACCAACGGGGCGGCGGGGATCATCCCGGCGGTGATCCGCTTCTATTGCAAGACCGCCGATGACGGCGACTGCGTGGAAAGCCGAAGGCTGTTTCTGCTGACGGCGGGCGCCATCGGCCTGCTGTACAAGCAGCGCGCGAGCATTTCGGGCGCGGAAATGGGCTGTCAGGGCGAGGTCGGCGTGGCCTGTTCGATGGCGGCCGGTGGACTTGCGGCATTATGGGGCGCGACCCCCCACCAGGTCGCCAGCGCGGCGGAAATCGGCATGGAGCACAATCTGGGCCTGACCTGCGATCCGGTAGGCGGGCTGGTGCAGGTGCCGTGCATCGAACGCAACGCGATCGGCGCGGTCAAGGCGGTCAACGCCGCGCGGCTCGCGCTGCACCGGACGGGTGCGGAGAGCCTCGTCACGCTGGATCAGGTGATCGAGACGATGCGCCAGACCGGGCTCGACATGAGCAACAAGTACAAGGAAACCAGCCAGGGCGGGCTTGCGGTCAACGTCGTCGAGTGTTGACCGCCGCAGGCTGCGGGCAAAAGCGCGCCGGAATCGAAACGGCCCGCCTGCCAGATAATGGCAAGCGGGCCTCGACACCCTGGGAGGGACTGGGTGGACCGCGACACGCATGGCGGGCCTCGAAGGGCGGGCCGATGCAGGTTCGCGAGAAATCGCCGGGGGCAGACTTTGGGGGGGGAGAGGACAGTCCGCCGCCCGGCTTGGGGGGCATGTAGGCTTGCGCCGGATGTCACGAAAGTGAAAAAACCCGCAGGTCTGTGCACTTTCATGCAACAAAGAAATGCGGTCTCTCAAATCGCGCTTTGGACTGCCCTAGCCGTAAACCGAGGTAGGCATGTTGGCCATTCTGGAGCCTTTTTCCAGCAGTTGCTCTACCCGGAAGACCAGCAGATCGGGATCGAACGGTTTCATCAGATAATCGTCCGCGCCCGTATGGTAGCCGATGTGTTCGTCCTCTGCCGAGCGCCGGGCGGTGAGCATCAGGACCGGAATCCTGCGGCATTTCGTCGAGCTGCGCACCTCACGCAAGGCAACGATTCCCGATTTGCCCGGCATGGTGCAATCGAGGATCAGCAGGTCCGGCTGCTTGTTCTCCAGCACCTCGCGCACCTGCATCCCGTCGCCCAGCGCGCCGATGATGTGCCCGTGGGGTTCCAGAATTTGCCGGACGATGGCGACCATGATGGGATCGTCGTCTGCAATGATGATGCGGGCCATAACTTCTCTCCTCGCTCGGTTGCTGGAGACCTTTGAATTTCCACGATAAACAGGAACCCTTAAGACCGTCTTAGCCCGCCGCAACGCGCCTCTGCTGGACTTGGCCCTGTCCATTACCTAACCGCCGCCTATGGACGACACAGCACATCCCGACTCCGCGCGGATCAACGCCGCACACGCCGGTTCGATACTTATAGTGGACTTCGGCAGCCAGGTGACGCAGCTGATCGCGCGCCGCGTGCGCGAAGCGGGCGTCTATTCCGAAATTGCGCCGTTTTCGCAGGCCGAAGAGGCTTACCATCGGATGAAGCCCAAGGGCATTATTCTGTCCGGCTCGCCCGCCAGCGTATGCGATGAAGGCTCCCCGCGCGCCCCGCAGGTGCTGTTCGACAGCGGCCTGCCGATCCTCGGAATCTGCTACGGCCAGCAGGTGATGACCGCGCAGCTCGGCGGCGAGGTGAAGCCGGGGCACGAAACCGGCGAAGGCGGCGAGTTCGGCCGCGCCTTCCTGACCGTGACGGAGCCTTGCGTGCTGTTCGAAGGGCTGTGGAACGTCGGCGAGCGGCATCAGGTGTGGATGAGCCACGGCGACAAGGTGACGCAGTTCGCAGACGGCTTCCGCATAGTCGCCACCAGCGACGGGGCTCCGTTTGCGCTGATCGCCGACGACGAGCGCCGCTATTACGGCACCCAGTTCCACCCCGAGGTGTTTCACACCCCCGACGGCGCCAAGCTGCTCGCCAATTTCGCGCGCCATGTCTGCGGGCTGTCGGGCGACTGGACCATGGCCGAATACCGCGCCACGAAGGTCGCCGAAATCCGCGAGCAGGTGGGCGATGCCAAGGTCATCTGCGGCCTCAGCGGCGGGGTCGATTCCTCGGTCGCCGCGATCCTGATCCACGAAGCGATCGGCGAACAGCTGACCTGCGTCTTCGTCGACCACGGCCTGCTGCGGCAGGGGGAACGCGAACAGGTCGAGACGATGTTCCGCGACCACTACAACATCCCGCTGGTAGTGGTGGATGCGGAAGCACGCTTCTTGGCGGGCCTTGCGGGCCAGATCGACCCCGAGAAGAAGCGCAAGTTCATCGGCGGCGAGTTCATCACCGTGTTCGAGGAAGAGGCGAACAAGATCGGCGGGGCCGATTTCCTCGCGCAGGGCACGCTCTACCCCGACGTGATCGAGAGCGTCTCCTTCACCGGCGGGCCGTCGGTGACGATCAAGAGCCACCACAATGTCGGCGGCCTGCCCGAACGTATGAACATGAAGCTGGTCGAACCCTTGCGCGAATTGTTCAAGGACGAGGTTCGCGATCTGGGCCGCGAGCTGGGCCTGCCCGACATCTTCGTCGGTCGGCACCCGTTCCCCGGCCCCGGCCTCGCGATCCGCATTCCCGGCGAGGTGACCAAGGAGCGGTGCGACATCCTGCGCAAGGCCGACGCGATCTACCTCGAGGAAATCCGCAATGCAGGCCTCTACGACGCGATCTGGCAGGCCTTCGCCGTACTGCTGCCGGTGAAAACCGTGGGCGTGATGGGCGACGGGCGCACCTATGACAGCGTGTGCGCCTTGCGCGCGGTGACCAGCACCGACGGGATGACCGCGGACGTCTACCCTTTCGACGCCGCATTCCTCGGCCGCGTGGCGACCCGCATCGTGAACGAAGTGCGCGGCATCAACCGGGTGGTGTACGATTACACCAGCAAGCCGCCGGGTACGATCGAGTGGGAGTAAGCGGGAGGCCCCTATGAGCGGAACATTGCGCCTCATCGTCAAGGACTACGGCTGGATTCACACTTCGATCGGTCTGATCGGCAACGTGCTGTTCGTGATCGGCAGCGTATTGTTCCTGCCCTCGTTCAGTTCGCTCCAGACGCTGGGCGTCTGGCTGTTCATCGTCGGATCGTTCCTGATGATGATCGGCGCGGCGGGCCAGCTGGGCGTGAAAATCGTCGAGCGGCGGGATCACCCGACAGGATAGGCGGAACGTCAAGCTCCGGCATCGCGTTGAGATCGGCGAAACTGCGCTTCTTTTCGGAGGCGCACCCCGAACATCTCGCCGGAGCCTTTATGACCAACGCCAACGCGCCGCTGCTTGCCGCGCTCGATCTGCCCGAATTCACCACCGCCAACCGCGTGTGGATGGCGCCGCTGACCCGCAGCCGCTCGACGCCGCGCGAATGCGAGCAGACCCCGCTCCACGCGCTCTATTATGCGCAGCGGGCCAGCGCGGGGCTGATCGTGTCCGAAGCGACGCAGATCAGCCACGAAGGACAGGGCTACGCCTGGACGCCGGGCATCTTTACCGATGGGCAGGTCGAAAGCTGGAAGCTGGTGACCGATGCGGTCCACAATGCGGGCGGGCGGATTTTCTGCCAGCTGTGGCATGTCGGCGCGATCAGCCATCAGGTGTTCCAGCCCGAAGGCCGCGCGCCCGTCTCCGCCAGCGTCTGGACGCCCGAGGGCGAGGCCTTCGTCGGCGATCGACTGGCGGAGGGGCCGACCGCGCCGTTCCCCGAAGCGCGCGCCTTGCTGGGCGACGAAATCCCGCGCCTGGTCGAGGATTATCGCCATGCCGCGCGATGCGCCGCGCGCGCGGGTTTCGACGGCGTGGAAGTCCATGCCGCCAACGGATATCTGATCGACCAGTTCTTGCGCAGCAGCACCAACAAGCGCGACGACGATTACGGCGGCTCGCTGGAGAACCGCCTGCGGCTGCTGGACGAAGTTGTCGCTGCGGTGGCCGACGAATTGCCCGCGGGCCGCGTGGGTGTTCGCCTCTCCCCGATGGGCGGGCCGGGCGGTTCCTCTGACGCGAAGCCCGAAGAAACCTACCCCGCTGCCGCCGAAAAGCTGGCCGGGCGCGGGCTTGCCTACCTCCACGTGGTCCGCCCCAACGGCCATACCGGCAGCGGCGGCTCCGACGAGGGCAATGATATCGTAAAGGACATGCGCGAGCGATTCGACGGCGTGTTCGTCGCGAATGGCGAATTCACGACCGAGGAAGCTGCGCGATGGGTCGAGCAAGGCCATGCCGATGCCATCGCTTTCGGTCGCCTGTTCATCGCCAATCCCGATCTTCCGGCACGGCTCGCCGCAGACGGCCCTTACGCCAAAGCGGACGAGGATACGTTCTACGGCGGCGGTGCCGAGGGTTATGTCGATTATCCCACGCTCGACCGCGTAACGGACCCGCTGCCCAACGGCTGATCCGCTGCCCACCGCACAATTTCTACAAAAAACGGAGCCTCCCATGAAAGCCGTGAAAGTCCGCAACCCCGCCAGTCTCGACAGCCTCGAAGTCGTCGATATCGATGCACCGGGCGAACCCGGCCCGGGCGAGGTGCGGGTGAAGCTGCATGCCTCCTCGCTCAACTTCCACGATTATGCGGTCGTCGCGGGCATGATCCCGACCGACGACGGGCGCATTCCGCTCTCCGACGGTGCGGGCGAGGTCGAGGCTGTGGGCGATGGGGTCGAGGATTTCGCGGTCGGCGACCGGGTGATGTCGGTCTTCTTCCCGCAGTGGCAGGATGGCCGCCCGCCGCTGGGCAGTTTCGAATCGACGCCGGGCGACGGGATCGACGGTTTCGCCTGCGAAAAGGTGGTGAAGCCCGCCCGCGCCTTCACCCGCATCCCCGCCGATTTCGACTTCGCGCAGGCCGCGTGCCTCCCATGCGCCGGGCTGACCGCGTGGCGTGCGCTGATGGAGGATGGCAACCTTCAGACGGGGCAGACCGTGCTGCTCGAAGGGACCGGCGGCGTCTCGATCTTCGCGCTGAAAATCGCCAGGGCGGCGGGCGCGCGGGTGATCATCACCTCCAGCTCTGACGACAAGCTGGCAAAGGCGCGCGAGCTCGGCGCCGATCACACGATCAACTACGCAAGCAACGAAAGCTGGGGCGACGAAGCCTTCGACTGGTCGAAGGGCGGCGTCGATCATGTGGTCGAGGTCGGCGGGCCGGGCACGGTCAACCACGCGATCAAGGCGATCCGCCCGGGCGGCCATATCCACCTGATCGGCGTGCTCACCGGGCAGAAAGGCGAGGTCGAGACCGCTGCGCTGATGCGCAAGATGGGGCGGTTGCAGGGGCTGACCGTGGGCAGCCGCGCGATGCAACTGCGGATGATCGCGGCCATCGAAGCCGCGGGGATCGAGCCGGTCATCTCGGACCGTTTTGCGCTCGCCGATCTGGCCGATGCCTTCCGCCACGAGCAGGACCAGAAGCATTTCGGCAAGATCGCCATCGAGATCTGACGCGCGGTGCACCTGCCACTCGGACCGGACCCGCGCACCGACACCCTGCGGCGGCTCCAGCCGCTGCTGGTCCAGCGGTTCGGCCATACTGAGCGCGCGCCACGCGAACGGCGCAAGCCCGAATGGGTGCTGGTGCAGGGGGTGATCGGTGCACGGACCAGGTCGGAGATATCGAACGCCGCGACCGACCGGCTGATCGACAGGTTTGGCAGCTGGGAAGCGGTGGCGACCGCCCCGCTCGAAAGCTTGCAGGGTGAGCTGTCTACGCAGACTTTTCCGGGCATGGCGGCGGAGCGGCTGAAGGCATGCCTGACGGCTCTGATCTTGGCGCGCGGCGCGATCGATCTGTCGCATCTCGATGCGATGGAAACGCGCGAGGCGATGGACTGGCTCGAACGGCTGCCGGGTGTCGGGCGCAAGATCGCGGCGGGGGTGATGAACGCCTCGACCCTCGACCGGCCGGTGCTGGTGCTCGACAGCCACCATCGCCGGATCCTCCAGCGAATGGGGCTGGTCCCGCCCCGGGCCGACACCGCGCGCGCCTACGACGCGATCATGCCCGCCATGCCGCCGGAGTGGTCGGCAGCCGAATTCGACGAGCACCACCTGCTGATGAAGAAAGTGGGGCAGACATGGTGCCGCCCCAGCTCACCCGATTGCGATGCCTGTGTGGCGCAGGCGCTGTGCGCGACCGGCCGGCGCTGACTATCGCGCGCTACAGGTCGCATGCATGCCGGGTCAGTTGGCGTTGCTCGCGCGCTTGTAGGGGATGAAATCGGTCAGGAATATCGAGCCGTTGGAGAAGCTCGGCGTGAAGGGGTCGCGCAGTTCGATGTGCGTCGTCTTGCATAGCCGCGGAAAGTTCTCGCGGATCAGGATGACGTCGTTCGAATCGAGCACCTCGGGATAGCGCGTGTAATTCACGTAAATGGTCCGCCCGGTGTCGTAGACCAGCGCGGTCTTGTCGATGATATACATCCGCGCGTTGACCCGGGTCGGCACGCAGTCGGTCGGTTCGCCTGCAACGCGGCCTTCGAGCAGGTGGGCCAGCTCGGCATTTTCGGGCGCGGCGGGAGCCTCTTCGGCCTGCGCGGGGGCGGCGGCGGCCAGCGCGGCAAGAGCAAGGGCAGCGGTTCGGAAGATCATGGATCGGTCCTTTCGTGTTCGCCTTTTGTTGGCAAACCTCGAATGAACAATGCCTGAAATGCGCGAAAGGCTCCCCGCGAGCGGGCGGAGCGGGCGATCAGTGGCCCGGGTCGGCACCTTCGGAAATATCGGGCAGCAGGCTCTGGTCCACGCCGTCCGCCGGGCCGGCGACCAGAACGAATCGCCGGTCGCAATAGCCGCAATCGACATAGCCGTGCTCGTCGATTTCGAGATAGACCTTCGGATGGCCGAGCGCGGCGGGCTTGTAATTCACGCCCGTGCGGATGTCGGTCGCGCCGTCGCACCATACGCGGTGGGTTGTGACCTTGGAGATTTCGGGCGGCGGTGGCATCGACATGGGGCAGGCGCATATCCCCGCCGCCTGCGCTCGGCAAGAGGCTGGCGGCAAGAGGCCGGCTGAAAGGCCGTGGCACAAATGACCGGGCTCAAACGATCGGCCCAAAATTCTGGCAATGCGGGCCTGCGCGCTTTAGGGCGTGGCGGATGGACAACCGCCCGGCAATTTCGATCAAGGATCTGACCAAGCGTTACGCGCCCGGAAAGGGCGAAACCGAAGGCAAGCTGGCGCTGAAGGGCGTATCCTTCGATGTGCCGCAAGGCGGCGTGTTCGGCCTGCTTGGCCCCAATGGCGCGGGCAAGTCCACCCTGATCAACATTCTGGCAGGGCTGGTCAGCCGTACCTCCGGCAGCGCGGAAATCTGGGGTTTCGATACTGCAAAGAACCCGCGCAACGCCAAGCGGTCGATCGGCATCGTCCCGCAGGAAATCGTGTTCGACCCGTTCTTCACCCCGTTCGAGGTGCTGGAAAACCAGGCCGGGTTCTACGGCGTGCCCGCGTCCGAACGGCGCAGCGAGGAACTGCTGAAGGCGGTCCGCCTGTGGGACAAGCGCGATGCCTATGCCCGCACGCTGTCGGGCGGGATGAAGCGGCGGCTGCTGATCGCCAAGGCAATGGTTCATTCGCCGCCGATCCTCGTGCTGGACGAACCGACCGCGGGCGTCGACGTCGAGCTGCGGCGGCAGTTGTGGGAACTGGTGACCGAACTGAACGACCAGGGCGTCACCGTGGTGCTGACCACGCATTACCTCGAAGAGGCCGAGGAACTGTGCGACAGGATCGCGATCATCAATCATGGCGAGCTGATTGCCGACAAGCCGACGCGCGAACTGGTGGGCATGGCGCGCGAGAAGATCATCCGGCTGGAAGTGGACAGGGATCTTGCCGGGCCGCCGATGGATCCGGCCTTCACCCGTGCCGAAGTGACTGCGCCGCGCACGCTCGAAGTGACCTACGACCGTGACCGGATGACCGCGGGCCAGGTGCTGACCATCGTGCAGGGTCACGGCTATGCGATCGAGGATGTCTCCACGCTGGAACCCGATCTGGAAGACGTGTTCGTCAGCCTGACCGGAGCGGGTTGAGCGCCGCTGCGGCGAGCCGCCACCGGCGGCCGGATCGCACCGCTTTTCAAACGCTTGTGCGCTAACCTTTGATCAATGCCTGTGCGGTAATGCGCCGGTGTGAGTAAAATCCTGTCCTTATACAGGACGTTGCGGCAGTTCATCGCCCCGGCTTCCATCCTCGTCGCGCTGCTGGCAAGCCCGGCCGGCGCGCGCTGTATTGGCAGTACCGACCCGGTAATCCAGCGCATGGAGCTGGAGACCGGGCGCAATCCTGCCGCTGCGGTCGCCCTCATTTCGAAAGAGATTGCCGACACGAATCCGGCCAACCGCCGCCGGCTGACAGAGCTGTACCTCGCCAAGTCGCAGGCGCTCTACATGAGCGGCGCCAGCATGGACCCTGCGCTGGCGAAGGCGCGCGAGATCGGCAGCGGCTACGGCCCGACGGACAACATCGGCATGTATCTGCGCATCAGCGAGGCTATCGGGAAGGCGGACGCCGCCGAGACCGCAAAGGACCTGCAATCGCTTGCCGGCGGCCTCGACGCGCTTCCCGATGGCAGCCCCGCCAAAACCTGCCGCGCGACCGATTTTGCCTATTACAATTCGGCCATCGAACGGTCGCGCGAAGCGATGGTATTCGCAGCCCAGGCCTACCGCAACTCGCAGGATCACGCGGATTCGCCCGAGCGGGCGCAGGCAGCCTCCGTGCTCGCGCTGCTGGTGTCGACGGGGCATGATTTCGAATACGCCGACAGATTGCATTCGGAAGCCTATGCGATCCAGCGGAAGCACGACCTGCACGATCTCGCCGCCAACGAGCTGGTTTTGCGCGGTTACACGCACCTCGATCGCGGAGACTGGCGGGGCGCGCTGACCGATTTCGAGACCTCGGCCCGCGAGGCGCGCGGGTTCGGCAACCAGTATGCGGTCGATTTCGCCTTGCTGGGCGTGTGCGAGGCGGCGCTGAAGGGCGATCTGACGCAGCGGGCTGCGCCTGCCTGCGAACGCGCCTATGAAGGCCTGAGCGGCCCCGACGAATGGACGAATGTCCCGGCGACTACCTTCATGGCCAGATTCCTGGTTGCCGAAGGCCAGGCAGGCCGGGCGCTGCAGCTGCTCGATCCCCTGGTGGCAAACGGCAAGGGCTCGGTCGCCTCCGAGATCTGGATCGAGGCGCTGGAAACGCGTGCGCAGGCCCTCGCCCAGCTGGGGCGCAGCGCAGCGGCCTACGCCATGATGCGCGATGCGCACGAGGAATCGGAAGACTATTTCGACCGCGAATTGCAGAGCGGCGTGGCGGCGCTTCGGACGCGGTTTCAGACCGAGGAACTGCAAAAGCGGCTCACCGCCGAGGAACGCGCGAGCGATAGGCGCCTGCGGCTCGCGGTTGCGGTGATCGTCGGTTCGGCCACCACGCTGGCGCTTCTGGGCACGCTGATCTTCTTCCTGCTGCGGCACCGTCGCCGTTTCCGCCGTCTGGCGATGACCGACCCGCTGACCGGGCTCGCCAACCGCCGCGCAACCTTGCGCAAGGCGGACGAGGCGTTGCGCACGGCCGGATCGGCGCGACCGCGGGCCGCCTTCGCGCTGATCGATATCGATCACTTCAAATGGTGCAACGACACCTTCGGCCATGATGCGGGGGACCAGGTGCTCAGCCAGTTCGCCCGCGTGCTGGAGCGATGCATTCGCCCGGCCGACATCGTCGGGCGCTGGGGCGGGGAGGAATTCCTCGTCGTGCTGCCCGCCACCGGTCTGGAAGAGGCACGGGACATCATCGAACGCGCGCGCGCCGAAGCCGCGACACTGGTGTTCGATTTCGCGCCCGGTTACCGCCTCCAGTTCAGCGCGGGTATCGCCGCGCCCGGCGAGACGGACGATCTGGTGGATGCGTGCATCAAACTGGCCGACCGCCGCCTGTATGCGGCGAAGGACATGGGCCGGAACCAGACTTGCATCGCGGGCAGGCAAACGCAGGCGCAGGCCGCTGCGCGTGCCCAGGCGGCCTCGCAGGTTTCCTCGCCGCAAGCGGCCTGACGGCCTGTGTCAGCCCCAGGCGCGAATTCTCCAGTACGGATTGTCGAACTGGATCGTGAGAAGCCAGTCGCCCGTTTTGCTCCAAAGCTCGACATGGCTCAGCGAAACGCCGGCAAGTGGCTCCTGCGCAATGTCGCGATTGCCCATTGCCACGAGAGAATGAAACGCTGGTAACAGCGCGGTGTGGGGCATCAGCACGTAGGGCGATCCAACTTTGTTGTGCGGCACCCCGTACATGCCCACCGTTGCGACCAGCGTCACATCCGCGTCGCAGCGCGCCTCCACGAATTCGTTCACCATCGCCTGCAAGCCGTCGATATCGCCCGGATCGACGATCTTGCGCAGGGTCTCCTTCTCGCTTCCGTGGGTGTCGTTATAGACATGCCGCGGCCGGCGCGGACGGCGGGGGTCGTCGTCGCGGATCAGCTCGTACCCGATACCCAGTTCGGTGAGCGTTTCGGGCAGCGGAGAGGCAAAGAGCTGCGCCATCGCATCACGGCGGGCGATTTCTTCCGCCGACAATTCGGGCGGAAGGGCGAGCTGCGCGACATTATCGCGGGAAAGTTCGATCAACCAGTTCTCGGGATAGCCGGTGATCCAGATCGTCCAACCGAAATCGAGCAGGACGTCGAGATTCGCAATCGCATCGCCTGCCTTCAGCGAAACGTGGGTTTCGAAGCCGCTGTCGTAATTGAACCGGATGAGAGTGTCCGGGCCGGTCGCCTGCTCGATCATCCGCTTGATTACGTCGATCCGCTTCTGCGCGGTGAGCGTGCCCTTCGGGTCGATCTTGTCGTTCAACCAGCAGTGATCGCTGTCTGCGGGTGCCGGGCAGTCCGGCCACCAGATGCCGTTGCCCGACACGCGCAGGTAGGGCGGGGTCCAGATGCCGTCGAAGCGCGGCTCATGCGCTATGCCGCGTGCGGCCAGGCGTGGTATGATCGTGCCTTCCACCTTGCGGGGCGGGGCCTCGCGCAGGGCGGCGCGACGCGCTTCCAGCTGTTTGCGCTTGGTGGGGTCCATGCGTCCCTTGCACACCGCGGCACGGTCCGATTCAAGCGAAAATTATGCGGGGTGGTCGACTGGACTTGCAAAGCCCGAAAGGTCGCGGTCGCCCGGTGCGCGGGCACGGCTCCGGTGGCAGGCTCGCTTTACGCACTTGCGCGCGCGCGCCGGGGTGTGTTGAAGCGGCGCATGACAACGACCCACCATGATGTACTCGTCATCGGCTCCGGCGCGGCGGGGCTTACCGCCGCCCTCGCGCTCGCCCAGGAAAAGCGCGTCCTCGTGCTGGCCAAGGGCTCGCTTACCGGGGGGAGCACCGCCTGGGCGCAGGGCGGGATCGCCGCCGTGCTCGACGCAGGCGACACGTTCGAGGATCACATCCGCGATACGATGGTGGCGGGTGCCGGGCTGAACGACCGCGAGACGGTCGAGTTCGTGATCGAAGGCGCGCCGCACGCGATCGACCGGCTGATCGAGCTGGGCGTGCCGTTCAACAAGGAAAGCGGCGCGCTGCACCTCACCCGCGAAGGGGGCCATTCCCACCGCCGCATCGTGCATGTGAACGACGCGACCGGCTGGGCGGTGCAGGAGGCGCTGCTCAAGGCGGCGGAGGCCAATCCCAACATCACCATGCTGCCGGGGCGTACCTGTGTGGACCTGATCACCGGGCGGCACGAGCTGCGCTATTCGGGTGCGGGGCAGGTGTGGGGCGCCTACGCGCTGAACGAGGAGACGGGCGAGGTCGAGGCGCATGTCGCGCGCGCCACCGTGCTGGCGGCGGGCGGGGCGGGGCGCTGCTACCTGTTCTCCACCGCGCCGCGCGGGGCGACCGGCGATGGCATCGCGATGGCGTGGCGTGCGGGCGCGCGCGTGTCGAACATGGAGATGATGCAGTTCCACCCGACGTGTCTCTACAACCTGGAGGTCAAGAACTTCCTCGTGACCGAGGCGGTGCGGGGCGAGGGTGGGCGCCTGTTCAACCCGCGCACCGGCGAACGGTTCATGGAACAGTACGACCCGGAACGCATGGAGCTGGCCCCGCGCGATGTCGTGGCCCGCGCGATCGATGCCGAGATCAAGCGATTCGGGCTGGACTATGTCCATCTCGATATCAGCCACCAGCCGGCGGACTTCGTGCGCGAGCATTTCCCCACGATTCACGAAAAGCTGCTGGGGCTGGGCATCGATATGACCACGCAGCCGATCCCGGTGGTGCCCGCCCAGCACTATACTTGCGGCGGGGTGTTGGTGGATCTGTTCGCCCGTACCGACCTGCCGGGCCTGTGGGCGGCGGGCGAATGCACCGAAAGCGGGCTGCACGGCGCCAACCGCCTTGCCTCCAACAGCCTGCTCGAATGCTTCGTGTTCGGCGAGGCTGCGGCGCGCGACATCCTGGCGATGTGGGACGAGCTGGACGCGCCGCCGGAGATCCGTCCGTGGGACGCGAGCCGGGTGACCGATTCGGACGAAGCCGTGGTCATCAAGCAGAACTGGACCGAAATCCGCCGCTTCATGTGGAACTATGTCGGCATCGTGCGCACGACCAAGCGGCTCGAACGTGCGGCCAACCGCATTCGCCTGCTGCAGACCGAGGTTGAGGATTATTACGGATCGTTCCGCGTCACGACCGATCTGATCGAACTGCGCAACCTGTTGCAGGCCGCAGAGCTGATCGTGCGCTGCGCGCTCGAACGCACGGAAAGCCGGGGGCTACACTTCACGCTCGACCATCCGCAGACCGATCCGATCGCGCGCGACACGGTGCTGCTGCCGCGCTGAGCTTTATAACAATTGCTAATTATGGCCGAATCGCGGCGCCCAGCCATTGGTGGGGTGAGCCGCCCATCGGGGCGGATGCAACAGAGGACATTGTTTCTATGAAGAAGATCGCACTTTTCGCCGCCCTTCCCGTTGCCGCCCTCGCGCTGAGCGCCTGTGGCGAAGACAGCGCCGTCGAAGAACGCGGCGACCAGCTTGAAGAGCGTGCCGACGCCGTCGAAGATTACGGCGACGACCAGGCTGCCGCCATGGAAGAGCGCGCCGACGAAGCGCCGACCGACGCGCAGGAAGACGCGCTGAACGCCCGCGCCGAAGAAATCGACGATATCGGCGACGAACGCGCCGACGCGCTGAACGAGCGCGCCGACGAAATGGAATAAGCTTTCCGCGAATCGGCATGTCCGGCCCGCCGGACGCCAGGAAGGCCCTCGCCACCCGCGCGAGGGCCTTTTTTCGTGGCCTGCTGCGAGCGGTTTTGCAGCCCCCGCCCCACCAATTTGCCGGTCAGCATATTTTTGCACAGTTTGGTGGTCGACGATCGCCGCGCGCGAATCGGCTTGGCTGTTGGTTTTGCCGTCTCGTCCAGACTCTTTGGAAAACCATTTCAGCCCATTTTGGCCCGCTGCGCCCTTGCGCCGCACGGCCTGCTGATTCATGTTCTCACTCTTCGCGACGCGGATGATCACCGGAGCCGATGCTCGGCCATTCGGGACGCAGGGGAACTGCCGGGGGCGCACCGCAAGGTTCATCCTCTGCCGCGTGCCTTTGCGTGATGAACCGGGATTTTTCCGTGAGACAGCGTGTTACCGGCAAGGACGTACGCCGGGTGCGAAGATCTATTCGAGGCATGGGGCGGGTAAGGCACTCACCCCATCCGGCAGATGTTAAATAGGGGCGGGTTATGGAATTCAGCACTGGCGAAGCCGACATCACGGGCGACGACACGACGCAGCCCGTAACCGGGCCCACGCGGGCCGAAGCCGCCAAGGCGCAGCGCGAACCCGGCACCAAAGAGGCCGAAGCAAAGGCAATGGACATGGACAAGGACGATCGCGGATCGGAAGAACTGGTGGCCGGCGCCGCTGCGGATGCGATGGCAAAGGCCGTCGCCGCGAGCGTGGCCGAGGTTCCCGACAGCAAGAAGGTCAACCCGCGCCGGTTCAACATCGTCACCGATGAATCGCGCGATGCCAACCTGACCGAATTCGGCAAGGAAACGCTGGAGGATCGCTACCTCCTGCCGGGCGAAAACTATCAGGATCTGTTCGCGCGCGTCGCCGATGCCTACGCGGACGATCAGGATCACGCGCAGCGGCTGTACGATTACATCTCGAACCTGTGGTTCATGCCCGCAACGCCCGTGCTGTCGAACGGCGGCACCGCGCGCGGCCTGCCGATCTCGTGCTATCTCAACTCGGTCGAGGACAGCCTCAATGGCATCGTCGATACCTGGAACGAGAACGTGTGGCTTGCCTCCAAGGGCGGCGGCATCGGCACCTATTGGGGCAATGTGCGCGGGATCGGCGAGCCGGTCGGCCTCAACGGCAAGACCAGCGGGATCATTCCCTTCGTGCGTGTGATGGACAGCCTGACTCTGGCCATTTCGCAGGGGTCGCTGCGGCGCGGATCGGCGGCGTGCTATATCGACATCAACCACCCGGAGATCGAGGAATTCCTCGAAATTCGTAAACCCAGCGGCGATTTCAACCGCAAGGCGCTGAACCTGCACCACGGCGTGCTGGTCACCGACGAGTTCATGGAAAAGGTTCGCGCCGGCGAGGAATTCGACCTCGTTTCGCCGCGCGACGGCTCCGTCCGCAAGACGGTGGATGCGCGCAGCCTGTTCCAGAAGCTGGTCGAGACGCGGCTGGCCACCGGCGAGCCCTACATCGTGTTCTCCGACACGGTGAACCGCATGATGCCGAAGCACCACCGCGATCTGGGCCTGAAGGTTTCCACCTCCAACCTGTGCAGCGAAATCACGCTGCCCACGGGGCGCGACCACTTGGGCAACGACCGCACGGCGGTGTGCTGCCTCAGCTCGCTCAACCTCGAAAAATGGGACGAGTGGAACACCGACAAGCAGTTCATCGAGGATGTGATGCGCATGCTCGACAACGTCCTGCAGGATTACATCGACCGCGCTCCGCCCGAAATGGCGCGCGCCAAGTATTCCGCCGCGCGCGAACGCAGCGTGGGCATGGGCGTGATGGGCTTCCACTCCTTCCTGCAGAGCAAGAACCTGCCGCTTGAAGGGCCGCTGGCCAAGGCGTGGAACATCAAGATGTTCCAGCACATCAGCACCGCCGCGAACGAGGCATCGATGATGCTCGCGCACGAGCGCGGGCCGTGCCCCGATGCGGAAGAAATGGGCGCGATGGAGCGGTTCAGCTGCAAGATGGCGATCGCGCCGACCGCGTCGATCAGCATCATCTGCGGCGGCACCTCTGCCTGCATCGAACCGATCCCGGCGAACATCTACACGCACAAGACGCTGTCGGGCAGCTTCATCGTGAAGAACCCGTACCTGCAGGAACTGCTCGCGAAGAAGAGCAAGGATTCCACCAATGTTTGGAATTCAATCCTGGAGCGCGGCGGCAGCGTGGCGCACCTCGACTTCCTGACGCCGGAGGAAAAGGCGGTCTACAAGACCAGCTTCGAGATCGACCAACGCTGGCTGCTCGAATTCGCGGCCGACCGTTCGCCGATGATCGACCAGGCGCAGAGCCTCAACCTCTTCATCCCCGCCGATGTCGACAAGTGGGATCTGATGATGCTGCACTTCCACGCGTGGGAGAAGAAGATCAAATCGCTCTACTACCTGCGCTCCAAGAGCGTGCAGCGCGCAGGCTTCGCCGGCGGTGTGGAGGCGGACAACACCTCCGAAGCGGCGAAGTACGAACTGGCGGTTGGGACGGGCGAACAGACCGACTACGAGGAATGCCTCGCCTGTCAGTAGGGGCGCGTGCATTGCGCGTGATCGGGAGGCCCGCAAAGACGCGGGCCGACCGTGCCAGCCCTCCCGCCCGCCATCGCGGATGAACGGACCACAGGAACTGGGACTGCGGTTTTTCCGGACTGTCTTGCAGGGTGGTCGATCGTCAGTTCCCAAGTCGTGCCAGCCCGATACTTGCACGATGGCGTTGGGCCGGTAAGTTTCCTCCCGCTCGAAGTGAGGGAGGGATCATGAGCAATACGACGACTGGAAAGACCCGCCTGGCGATTGCTGCCGGGCTGGCGCTGGCACCGCTTGCGCCCGGATACGCACCGGCAGCCGCGCAGGAGCCTGACTACGAGTTCGCCGATGTCCTGGCGCCGTATTATGCTGCCGCGCCGCAGGAAGACATCCTCGATCTCAAGCTCGGCATGAACGTCGACCAGGTGCTGCTCACGCTGGCGCATCATGGTTTCGAGGTGAAGGGAGACAGCCTCGGGCGGACCGCGCTGGGTCGCGGTGCCATGCGTTACCTCGAGGCGCGGCGGCCTCACGAAGGCACGCGCCCGGCTTACGAGCGGATCCTGATATTCTTCGATTTCAGCGAGAATCCACGGGTGCTCGCAGTCCATCGGGAAAGCTCCTACCGACGCGACCACTACCCCGCCTACACCACGGTGATGGACGCGCTGCTCCAGAAATATGGCGACGCGCCGGTTTATGACACGCGCAAAGGCGAGGTGATGGGCGCGTGGTTCCCCAAGAAACTGCCGCGCAGATGCGGCCCGATGCGCAACAATTTCCGTTATTTCCGCGCCCCGCAGGATATCGAGCAGCACGAAGGCTGCTATTGGGGCCTCGTGGTCAAGGTGGGCTTCCAGCGCAGCGTGGCGGGCCGTCCGGTCGAATATACCCGCAGCTTCTTGCTCGATACGCGCATTCTCGATGCGAATTACAAGGAAACATGGCGGCTCGCGAAGGAGCAGGCGGATCAGCGCGAACGCCAGCGGCAGGAAAATACGCGCGCCAACCCCGCAGCCGAGTTCTGATCGCATCGCACACGAAAAACCCCGGCGCGCCGCGTGGGCGGGCCGGGGTCTTGCGTATCGAACCGCCGGAGCGGCCCGATCCTGTCGAAGCGCGGTTACGCGGCGGTCGTCGCCTTGTTGCCGAGGCCGACGGGCAGCGGAGTGCCTTCCTTCAGCACGATGCGGTTGTCTTCCAGCTTGTCCACCGCGTCGAGTGCGATGAAGTGGTGCTGGTCGTCCATCGCGTCGGACTTGGTCAGCTTGATGCGCTCGTCTTCCACTTCGTCGACCGTGCCGACGTGCTGGCCGGTGGTGTCGACGATTTCCATGTGTTCCTTGATGCGAATCTTCTCGAACATAAAATGCTCCAATCTTTCTTTTCTTTTCAAGGGCCTGCTTCGGCCCGCCTTATACCGTTACAATGATCGGGGCGGGGTAATCGTTCCGGGTTCGGACCAGGGATCGCAATTGCCACGCACTTGTCAGCCGCGCTTCGGGGAGGCATCCGTCTGGCCATGGGGCATGATACGGCTCTGCATGTCGGCGCGGCGGACCTGTCGTGGGACGACCTTCGGATGTTCGCGCTTGCGGCAATCGCCGTTGCGGGCACCGGCCTGATCGCGTGGGGCCGGTGGCACCTTCGCGACTGGCGCATCCGGCGCGCGATGGAGAGGGGCGATCACGACCGCGCCGATCTGCTCGCGCTCGACCATGACGAGGGTGAACCTCCCCGCTCGCTTCGCCAGATCCTGACGGGCTTCGCGCTTCTGCTGATCGGTGCCCCGGCGCTGCTGGTCTTCCAGTTCAACTTCGCCGACGGGATCGAGCACGCGCTGGGCAAGGGCTGGGGCGTCGCCGCAGGAATGCTCACCATTGCCTTCATCCCCGCCTGCGCGTGGTTGTGGCAGAAGGTGAAGCGCAACGCGATGTCGCCCGAGGACCTTGCCGCGCTGGAGGAAGAGGAAGAGCATCAGAACTGGATGCGCGCCTTCTTCAACGAGCCTGCGCCCGGCATGGGTGTCGCCATAGCGATCGTGGCGGTGATGGTGATCGTGGCACTCTACCTGATGATCGCCGGACTGCCCGCCTAGCCGCGCCTTATGGCCGCAGATGGCAGCGCCTCCGCCGGCTTATCCCCGACCCATTGATCGCGCTTGCTATCGAATCACCGCTGTGATTCCTTATATTGGCTGACCCAGCAAGATCGCTCACACCGAAGAAGGCCCACGCGCCCCGGAGAAACCACAATGTCGCTGCTCGAAGCCCGCAAGACCTACAAGCCCTTCGAATATCCGTGGGCGTACGACTTCTGGAAACGCCAGCAGCAGATCCACTGGATGCCCGAAGAGGTGCCCTTGGGCGAGGATTGCCGCGACTGGGCGCAGAAGATTTCCGAGCATGAGCGCAACCTGCTCACGCAGATTTTCCGCTTCTTCACGCAGGCCGACGTCGAGGTGCAGAACTGCTATCACGAGCAGTACGGCCGCGTGTTCAAGCCGACCGAGATCAAGATGATGCTCGCCGCGTTCTCCAACATGGAGACCGTTCACATCGCGGCTTACAGCCACCTGCTCGATACGATCGGCATGCCCGAAAGCGAATATTCCGCCTTCCTCGAATACGAGGAGATGAAGGACAAGCACGATTACCTGCAGCAGTTCGGGGTCGACACGGACGAGGATATCGCGCGCACGCTCGCCGTGTTCGGCGGCTTTACCGAAGGCATGCAGCTGTTCGCCAGCTTCGCGATGCTGATGAACTTTCCGCGCTTCAACAAGATGAAGGGCATGGGCCAGATCGTCAGCTGGTCGGTGCGCGACGAAAGCCTGCACTGCGAAGGCATCATCCGCCTGTTCCACGAATTCGTGCGCGAGCGTGACTGCTACACCAAGGCGGTGAAGGAAGACATCATCGACATCGCGCAGAAATCTGTGCGGCTGGAAGACAACTTCATCGACCTCGCGTTCGAGATGGGCCCGGTTTCCGGGATGACCGCGAAGGAAATTAAGAAGTATATCCGCTACATTGCGGACTGGCGGCTGGGCCAGCTGGGCCTGCAGCCGATCTACATGATCGACGAGCACCCGCTGCCGTGGCTCGCCCCGCTGCTGAACGGCGTGGAGCACGCCAACTTCTTCGAACAGCGCGCCACCGAATATTCCAAGGGCGCCACCAAGGGCGACTGGAACACGGTGTGGAGCACCTTCGACAAGCGCGCCAAGGCCAAGGCCGCGAACGAGGAAGACGGCGCGGTGGACGACGGGCCGGGGCTGTTCGGGGATGATGCTGGCGGGGTGCAGGCGGCGGAGTGATTAGATGGATGTCGCGCAGATAATAGATGATCGTATCGGCGAAGTCCGATTCGAAGCACTCGACTTAAGTTTTGGCGAGATTGCAAGCCTCCACGAGCAACGGGAAATTGTAATTGATCCTGACTACCAAAGACTCTTTAGGTGGTCTGAAGACCAAAAATCGAGATTGATAGAGTCGGTACTTCTCCGTCTCCCGCTCCCGCAAATATTCCTTATCGAAAATTCAGATGGCGTTTTGGAGCTGATTGATGGCCTTCAGAGAGTCAGTTCAGTAATACAATTCATAGATAGCAATCTTATTAATTTGCCGCCGCTTGAATTAGGCGGATGTGATATAATCGAGCAGCTAAATGGACTCAAGTTTAATGATCTGAGTCTTAGCGTTCGGCTTGCGCTGAAGAGAACTCCGATACGCTCTGTAATAATTAAAAAGCAGAGCAAGGGTTTTTTGAAGTACGAAATGTTTAAGCGTCTGAACACCGGCGGTTCGATGCTTTCTTCACAGGAAATTAGAAACTGCTCGCTTAGGATGCTTGAGGGGGGAGCTCAATTCTATGCGGGGCTACAGAGCTTTGCTCAGTACCCAAGCTTCCAAACGGCTACTGCAACCCTATCTGAAACTGATAAAGATCAAAAGATAGACGAGGAGCTTGTCGTTAGGTACCTTGCTCTAAAAAATGGGCGTGAACTTTTTAAGGGAAGCGTTCGAGACTGGCTTGATCAGTATTTGGAGAGCATATTAGTAGATGGTCGAGTCTTTGATTGGGATTCCGAGCGAGAGTTGTTTAAATCCGTATTTGATTTGATTGCGGATGTGTTGGGCCAAGGTGCCTTCGTCAAATATCGCGATGGACGACCGATTGGTGCATTGGCCCCGGCCTATTACGAGGCTGTAACGATGGGGCTTCTGGAGAATTTAGAGGCAGCTTATGCGATTGACCCAGAAGAACTACAGGGAAAAATAGCTGAAGTTTTAGAGAGTGAAGAGTTTAGGTCGCAAACGGGCCCCGGGGCTAACACACGGCCTAAGCTCGCTCGCCGGATTGAATTGGTAGGGCAGGCTGTGAGTGGCTGACTATGGGAGATTCCGTCGAGCAACGGCTTCTAAGAGATGTTTCTTGGCGGGAGGATGAGTTGGCGATCTTGAGGGCGCTATACTCAATGGAGTCTGAAACTACGCCGCGAGGAAGGGCTTTGCGGCGCTCATATTTAGCGATGCTATATGCTCATTATGAGGGCTTCTGCAAACAAGCTTGGGAAGAATGCCAGATCGAAATTTCGAGATGCGGGCGCCCATTGTCTCAGATTAGATGTGAGATTGCGTCCCAGTTCCTCGCGGACGAAATTTCAAATTTAAGGAACGAAAGTACAGATAAGTTCGTCGACGGAATTCTGGGCTTCCGCCTGAGGTTGATGGACACAGTTTCACCTCCATACAAAAAGCACGAGACATCTAATCTATGGCCAAGTGTGCTTTCGGACGTCCTTGAAAAGCTTAATCTGAGTACTCTTGAGGTCCGGGCTCACCAGGTTGCCCTAAAGTCGCTTGTGGCAAGGCGCAATGATATCGCGCATGGTGAAAATGTTGGTGTGAGTGACGCAGATTTGCAAACGATGCATAATGCAGTTTGGGATGTAATATTAGCATTAATTATAGATGTCGTGAAATATTTCGAAGATAGACGCTATCTAAAGTGAGGTTAATCCCTCAACACCACGCCGGCCGTGCCTCACCCCACCGCGTAGCCAGGCCTTCCGCCACCAGCACCTCCACCGCGCTTGTCCCGCCGCGCGCCAGCACGCGGAGTTTGCGGCCGTAGACGTCTTCGTCGCGGCCGTCGGGGTTATTGCGCACCTCGAACGCGCCCTCGTTGAGCCACGCCGTCAGCAGCGCGGTCGCGCGCATTCCGGCGGCGTGCTCTGCCTCGCACGCCGGGTCCGAGATTTCGGGCGCGTCGATGTCCGCGATGCGGATCTTCTCGCCGTGCAGCCAGATCGTGTCGCCATCCACCACGCAGGTGGTGCGCACCCCGCCGAGGCAGGGGCCGAAATGAGCCTGCACCAGCGGCGCGGGGGCTGCCGCCTGCGCCCTGCCGGGCGTAGCGCGAAGCTCGGGCGGGCCGTCGGCCAGCAGGATCGCACAGAACAGCCCTAGCGGTGCCGCTACCAGCACGACGCCAAGGCTGCGCGCCGCTCCGACCCATGTAGTGTCGCTCCGCTCTGCCTTCCGGTGCGCCCTACCTGCACACGCCCTGCGGAATGAAACGATGTCGCCCATCGCGGCAGCATGTTTCGCAAGGTCTCAAGAAGCGGTGAATCTCCCTCAACACCACCGCTTGCCCTTGGCGCCCCGGCGCCGGGCGACGCCAGCCGCGACCAGCGCATCGGCTGCGCTCTTCCCATCGCGCTCCAGCACCCGCAGCTTGCGGCCATGGGCGTCCACGTCCCCTCCCCTGGACCAGCTATCGGCAGAGGTGGGCAGCATTTCGAAGGGCGCTTCGTTGAGCCATTGCGTCAGGCTTGCCATCGCACGCAGGCCAAGCTCGCGCTCGGCGGCGCAGCGCGGGTTGGCCATCTCCGGCGCGTCGATATCGGCGATGAGGATCTCCTCGCCTTCCAGCCAGATCGTGTCGGCATCGGCCACGCAGGTCGTCCGCACGGTGCCCAGGCACAGCGAGAATTGGGCCGAGACATGCCGGGGCGCGATCACGCGGTTGAGCGAGGTCCAGCTGACAACGGTGCCTTCACGCCCGGCGAGCCGGTCGAAATCGCTCCACGGGAACAGCGCGCCGAACACACAGAGCGCCACCAGCAGGCCCACCGGCATCATAACGTCGTTTAAAGAAAGCCTGCGGACCGGCTGCACACCCATGGCTCCGCGCAAGGGGTGGTGTCGATCGCTCACGGTTCTGAAGCGGCTTGAGGTGCTGTCGGCCATGCCCGCGCATTTGCGCGCAAAGTTACAAAGCCTGGTTTAACAAAATGGTTTAGGTGCGCTTAGCGGCCTTGCCGGAACGGCTCGAAACCGCGCTTCCGCGCAAAACGCACCCTTAAAGCCCTCTCGCCTGCCCGCTCAGAACAGCCACGTCCTGGGGTTGGGCATGGGCCGGCGGTTGGCGGCGTTCGCCAGCGACAGGATGCTGCGCACGCAATACCAGATGAACATCAGGAAGCCGAGCACGATGGAGCCGAGCACCATCGCCAGCACGATCCCCGGCGGCGCATCCCCGGGGCCAGCGTCCAGATCCAGCCCGTCTGCCAGCGGAACGCCGATCGACAGCGCGATCGCGCCGCTCACCACCGCCACCCCCGCAAGGATCAGCACCCAGAAGCCGATCCAGAAGGTGCGGATCAGGTAGGTGAAGTGCGTCTCCTCCCAGTCGGTCGTCGCTCCGTCGTTGCGCCAGACATAGGCGAGGATCAGGCCGATCAGGACGGTAAATCCGGTCAGCAGGTTGGCGAGGTAGAGGATCGCCACGATGATCGGGCGATAGAGGGTGACGCCTGTCTCCTCCGCCGACTGCGCTGCTGCGTCATCCTGGCCGACCATGTCCTGCATCCTCCCCGTTTCCCTCCACACCGCACAATCATACGCGGTCCGCCCCGCCGAGCAAGCACGCGGACGGGCGGCTGCCTTGCCCGACAGGTCTTGCCGCCACGGCCCGGCAGGCTACGCTGCGATCGGGGACATCATTCACGGGGGAAATTTGCCATGAAACAGAAGCTCTTGTCGATGTGCGCGGGTGTGGCGCTGGCCGCAGTCTGGGCCGGACCGGTCGCGGCGCAGGACGATGCCGAAGGCAAGGCGGCCGAGATGCTGATGAAGATGCTGTCCGGCGAATCGAACATCGACGGGGAAGAACTGGCCGCTGCGCAGGAGGAGGCATCCGCCTTCCCGCTCGGCTCGGCAGAAAACCCGGTGCGGGCCGAGATGCCGCCGGGCCAGCGGGCCTACCTGTCTCGCCTGCGCTGCGCGAACCTGAAACGGCCGACCTACCAGCGTGCGGGATCGGCGGGCCTTTCGCCCTATGGCAATATCGTGGACGTCTATGTCGTGACCTGTGCGGACAGCGAGCCTGCATCGCGCGAAATCTACATCGACATGTATCACCCCGGTTATGTCGAAACGCGGGCGGTGGACGGCTACGGCATCGTCAGCGCGGTTAAGGAGTGACGGTTTTCATCCACTGCGCGTGAACCCGGGGGCGCATGGCCTGCGCGCACCTGCCTGGCGGCGGGCCTGTCCTACAGCCGGGCGGGAATGCTATGCCCGGTGGATGCCGTGCTCCGCCGTTCCTTCTTCTGAAAGCCGCCCTCGCGATGGCGATTTTGGCGCAGCGGGGCAGGGCGGATTTTTAGCCCCTGGACACTGTGTCAGGTGTGTCAGGCAAGGCCGCGCCCGGCGGCTCGCGCGCGGGTCTTCTCGGAACTGCGCGGTGCCTTCGCGGCTTGTTCGGGTAACCAACCGCAACTGGAGACCGGGAAATGGCTAACGACGACGTGATCGAAAAGGGCAGTGGCAGCAAATGGCTTTGGGTGGCGATCATCGTCCTCCTCGCCGTGGGTGCCGTGATCATCTTCCTCAACGCCGATGGAGACGAGCCCGAACTGCCCGATAGCGCGGTGACCACGCAGGAAGAGCGGCTGAACACCGATCTGACGAGCGATGAACAGCTGACCGACAACGCGCTGGAAGACGTCAACGGCGTGAACCAGGTCGATACGGTCACCCCCGATCAGGACGCGATGTCGCAGGACGACGGCGAGATCGCGACCGATCCGGGCGGCACCGTTCCGGCCAACTGAGGCTGGCGGACAGGGGAAGGGGCAGGGCGTCCGCTCGCTCGCGCCTTCCCAAACCGCGCGCGGCGGGCTAGCGCGCGCAGCATGACGCAAGGCGACACACAAACGGCGAACGGCGCCCCGCTGGATGCGGGCGCGAAGGCAAGCGTGCTGATCGAGGCGCTGCCCTTTCTGCGACGCTACGCCGGGCGCACCTTCGTGGTAAAGTATGGCGGCCACGCGATGGGCGACACCGCCGCCGCCGCCAGTTTCGCGCAGGATGTCGTGCTGCTGAAGGCGGTCGGCATCAACCCGGTGGTGGTCCACGGCGGCGGGCCGCAGATCGGGGCGATGCTCGGCCGGCTCGGCGTGGAAAGCCACTTCGTTGATGGCCTGCGGGTGACCGACGAGGCCACGGTCGAGATCGCAGAGATGGTGCTCTCGGGCGCGATCAACAAGCAGATCGTCGCCGCAATCCAGGCCGCCGGTGGGCGCGCGCTGGGCGTATCGGGCAAGGATGCCGGGCTGGTGACCGCCCGCAAGGTCGCCCGCGATACGCGCACCGAAGGCAGCGCGATCGAACAGATGGTCGACCTGGGCTTCGTCGGAGAGCCCGCCGCGATCGACACGGCGGTGATCGAAATGGCGACGCAAAGCGGGCTCATTCCCGTGGTCGCTCCGATCGGTGCGGGCGAGAATGGCGAAACCTTCAACATCAACGCCGATACGATGGCAGGCGCTCTCGCCGCGGCGCTGGGTGCCGCGCGGCTGCTGCTGCTGACCGACGTTGCGGGCGTACTCGATGGCGGGGGGCAGCTGGTGCCCGAACTCGACGCGGTGGGAATTGCCGAGCTGCGCAAGGACGGCGTGATCAGCGGCGGGATGATTCCCAAGCTAGAAACCTGCCTCGCCGCCACGCGGAACGGGTGCGATGCGGCCGTCATTCTCGATGGGCGGGTGGAACACGCCATGCTGCTCGAATTCTTCACCGCCAGCGGTGCCGGCACGCTCGTCAGGGCGGCACAAAACCGCTAGGGCGGGCTTGCACTCGCCACCGGGCGTCTTACTCTCCTAAGACGCCTTTCGCAGACACGCAGGAGACCGGGCCACCATGCAAGCCCTCGTTACCATTTACCAGATCATCGAACTGCTCGCGAACGTGTTCGTCATGCTGATCATCGTCCAGTTCGTGATCGGCCTGCTGCTCGCGTTCAACGTCGTGAGCCGGGGGAACGACTTCGTCGTCGCAATCTACCGTTCCATCAATTCGCTGCTCGATCCGGTGCTGAGCCCGATCCGCCGCGTCTTGCCGCAGACCGGGGCGATCGATTTCTCTCCGCTGGTGCTGATCATCGTGCTGCAAATCTTCCTCATCATCCTCAGCTCGATCATTCAGGGTCTCGCGTGACCGCCGAGCTGATCGACGGAAAGGCCTTCGCCGCCCGCCTGCGGGAGCGGGTGGGCGATCATGCCGCCGTCTTTGCCGACAGGGCAGGGCGCAAGGCGGGCCTGGCGGTTGTGCTGGTAGGCGAAGACCCCGCGAGCGAGGTCTATGTCCGTTCCAAGGGCAAGGCGACCGTCGCCGCCAATATGGAAAGCTTCGAGCATCGGCTGCCTGCCGACACGTCAGAAGCGGAGCTGATCGCGCTGGTCGAGCGGCTGAACGCCGACCCTGCTGTCGACGGCATCCTCGTCCAGCTGCCGCTGCCGGGCGATCTCGACGAACAGGCGGTGATCGCCGCGATCAATCCGGGGAAGGATGTCGACGGCTTCCATGTCGAAAGCGCCGGGCGCCTGATGGTCGGGCGCGAGGGCTTCGTGCCTTGCACCCCGCTCGGCTGCATCATGCTGCTGAAGGACCGCCATGGCGACCTGTCGGGCATGAACGCGGTGGTCATCGGCCGCTCCAACATCGTCGGCAAGCCGATGGCACAGCTGCTGCTCGATGCGAACGCCACGGTCACCATCGCGCATAGCCGGACGGCAGACCTGCCCGATGTGGTGCGCCGCGCCGACATCGTGGTCGCGGCGGTGGGCCGGGCGGAGATGGTCAAGGCCGACTGGATCAAGCCCGGCGCGACGGTGATCGACGTCGGCATCAACCGCCTGCTGCCTGCCGAAGGGGAGACCAGGGGCCGCCTGGTGGGCGACGTCGATTTTGCAGGGGCGAGCGAAGTGGCAGGCGCGATCACCCCGGTGCCGGGCGGGGTCGGCCCGATGACCATCGCGGTCCTGCTGCGCAACACGCTGGTCGCGGCGCACATGCACGAAGGCCTCAACCCGCCGGAGGGCCTGTGAGCAGACCCGCGAACCGGCCTGCGACCGCGCGCCTCGCGCTGGCCGCTGTGGCGCTCGCGGCTCTTGCCGTGGCGGGCTGCACCTCGGGCGGCGGTTCCCGTACCCCGCGCGCGATGATCGACCGCGCACTGAGCAGCGCGCCCTATGCCGCCCAGCCCAGCATCGTGGTTGCGCGCGAAATCGAATTCCTGCGCGAAGCACGCGAGGACGGCATCTTTTCCGCATCGCGCCGTTTCGCGACCGCAGATGCGATCATGCATTCGGCCGATGGCACGCTTCGCGATGTTGCGTGGCTGGGGGGCCAGCGCGATCCGGCGCAGCTGGCTCCGTGGAGCCCGCGCGCGGTCTGGGTCAGCTGCGATGGCAAGCTCGCCGTGTCGCAGGGGCGCTTCACCAATCCGCGCGACGAGGTTGGCACCTATGTGACGGTGTGGCAGCGCCGTGGCTTCGACGACGATTATCGCTGGGCCTATAACGCCGCCCAGCTGGACAACCCGCAGCCCAAGAGGATCGAGCCGGTCGAAGGGGAAATCGTCGCGACGGCCTTCGATGCCGTGCAGGGCCATGTCGCCGATTGCCCGAAGGCCGATAGCCCCACGCCGCCTGCGCCGCCGCCGTCGATGGCACCCGGTGAGCGGGCCGGCCGGATAGCATCGCCCGATGGTACGCTGGTATGGGACTGGTCTTACGACGAAGACGGCGCCCGCGTCGTAGAGGCGAAATTCTTTACCGAAGGGCGCTGGAAGACGGTAGCCGATCATCGATGGGTCGGCTAAGCGCCGCCGACGATGCTCGAACTCTTCGCCTCTGCTTTCGTGACCTTCTTCGTGGTGGTCGACCCGCCCGGTTGCGCCCCGATCTATGCGGGTCTGACCCGCGATGCGAGCCGGTCCCAGACCATTTCGATGGCGGTTCGTGCCACGCTGATCGCGGGCCTGATCCTGCTGGTGTTCGGCCTGTTCGGCGAACAATTGCTGGAGACGCTGGGCATCGAGCTGGATAGCTTCCGCATCGCCGGGGGCATCATGCTGTTCATCATCGCGATCGACATGGTGTTCGAAAAACGCACCGAACGGCGCGAGGAACGCGCAGAGAAGATCAGCGCCAATCCCGAGATCGAGGATGTCTCCGTCTTCCCGATGGCCATGCCGATGATGGCCGGGCCCGGTGCCATCGCAGCGATCATGCTGCTGATGAACCAGGCGACCGGTATCGAGGAATCCGCCATCGTGTTCGGCGCAGCCGGGCTGGTCCTGCTGTTGACCATGTTCGCCCTGATCGCTGCCGGCCCGCTGATGCGGCTGGTCGGCAACAAGGTGGAAGCGGCGATCACCCGCCTGCTGGGCGTGCTGCTTGCCGCCTTTGCGGCGCAGTTCGTGATCGACGGGCTTCGCGGGACGCTGCTGGCCTGAACGGCGCGCACCCTATTGCAGGGTCACGCGGTCGTCGGTGCCGTTCTGCCGTCCGAAGAAGTACATCAGCTGGATCAGAAGTTCGCAGCGCGCGGCCAGATCCGGCGTTTCGAGCAGCGCCTGTTTGGAGGCGGCATCGAAGGGTGCGATCTGGCTGACCCCGTTGATCAGCGACTGGTCGTCAAGCTGCGCAACCGCGTCCCAGTCCACCGCATAGCCTTGCGCATCGGCAAACCGCCGCGCCTCGCGCTCGAACCCGGCCCGCTCGATCCCGCTCAGCACCTCGTCGCCGTCCTCGACGATCAGTTCGCCTTCGACCTGGCGGAAAGCGGTGGCCACATCCAATTCGCGCACCACGCGAAAGCGGCTCTCCCCATCTAGGACGAGGTTGTAACGCCCGTCGTCCATCGCCTCGATCTCGCCGATCCTGCCCACGCAGCCGACCTGATAGAGCGGCGCGCCCTCGCGCGCGGCCTGCGGCTGGATCATCGCGATCCGCCGGTCGCGCGCCAGCGCATCGCTCACCAGCGCGCGATAGCGCGGTTCGAACATGTGCAGCGGCAGTTGAAGCCCGGGAAACAGGATCGCACCGGACAGGGGAAAGATCGAAAGTCGCATCCTGCCGATCAGCCGAACAGGATCTTCGAAAGACGACGACGGGTGGCCACCACCCACGGATCTTCCAACCCGATCGCTTCGAAAATCTGCAGCAGCTTGGTGCGCGCGGCACCCTCGTTCCACTCGCGATCGGCCTCGATCATGGCGAGCAGCTCGTCCGCGGCGGCATCGCGCTGCCCGGCGGCGAAGGCCGCTTCGGCATAGGCGTAGCGTGCGTCCATATCGCCGCCCTGTGCCTTTTCACGCAGCGCCGCCAATTCTCCATCGTCGACCTTCTCGCCCGCCAGTTCGATGGCGGAGCGTGCCTGCTTGATTGCCGGATCTTCGGCCAACGTCGGGTCGAGACTGTCGAGATGCTCGCGCGCCTTGTCCGTCTCGCCCAGCGCGACCATTGTGCGCACCAACCCGGCATGGGCGGCGGCGTTATCGGGTGCCATGTCGATCACCTGTGCGAAGATGCCCAGCGCCCGCTCGTTTTCGCCTTCAGCCAGTACGGCTTCGCCCATTTCCACGAACTGGCCGATATCCTGCTGCGGCTGAGCGTCGCCGCCGCCTTCGCCGATCGGCAGCTGCGCCAGAATCTGGTCGAGCGCCTCCTTCAGCTGGCTTTCGCTGCGCGCGCTGGTCAGGTCGGCGACCGGGCGACCCTGGTACAGGGCATAGACCGTGGGGATGGACTGGACCTGGAACTGGCTGGCGATGAACTGTTCTTCATCGACATTCAGCTTTTTCAGCACCACGCCCTTGTCGGCATATTCCGTAGCGACCTTTTCCAGCATCGGTGCCAACGCCTTGCATGGCCCGCACCATTCGGCCCAGAAATCGAGCAGCACCAGTTTGGACATCGAAGGTTCGACCACCTCCTGACGGAAACGGTCGACGGCTTTCTGTTCTTCGAGATTGAGCCCCATGCTGGCCAAGTGCGGTCCCCTTTGCGTTGTCGTGTGGTGCAATTGCAGTTCGCCTTAATGTGGGCCTTTGGCGGGCGATGTGAAGGGCCGATCGGCTTGTGCAATTTAGCTCTTGCGATACCCACGGCACGTTGCTAATTGCCCGCTTCCCGTTCCGGAGGCGCCTTCGCGCTGCCCCCGGAAACGCCAAGTGAGCGGGCGTAGCTCAGGGGTAGAGCACAACCTTGCCAAGGTTGGGGTCGGGCGTTCGAATCGCCTCGCCCGCTCCAGTTTTCCGATCGATCCGTCAGGTATGCGCGCACGCCTCTGGTGCGCGGCGCCGGCGGTCGGGGTGCGTGCGGGATCCAGTATTTATTCGCGCGTTACCGCCATTTTTTCGGCTGTTTCGATCAATAGCCCCATCGCCCCGACGAACGGCAGGGCCGGGGTTGCGTCGATACTTCGGCATCGCTAGGGGCCAGATGATATATTGTAACTATCAAATCAGGATACTGACCCCATGAGAATGACTGCCCCGCACAGTCTGCCGCTGATCGCCCTTGCCCTTGCACTCGTACCGCAGGCCGCCGCGGCTCAGGATTCGCAGGCCTCGGGCGAGGCGACGCAAACTCAGAGCCGGTCCGATATGGACGACGACTTCCACAACCGCGCGAACTCGCAGTACGACATCGTCGTGACGGCGGGCCAGAGCATCGAGAACCTCGATCTGCTTGCCGGTACCTCGGTGGTCGAAGGGCTCGAACTGCAGCGCAACCTCGATGGGCAGGTCGGTGAAATCCTCGAATCGCTGCCCGGCGTGTCCGGCACCGGTTTCAGCCCCGGCGCCTCGCGCCCGATCCTGCGCGGCTTCAGCGGGGAGCGCGTGCGCGTGCTGACCGACGGGCTCGGTTCGCTCGACGTCTCCAACACGTCCGACGATCACGCGGTCAGCATCGATCCGCTGACGGCGGAGCGTATCGAGGTTCTGCGCGGTCCGGCCGTGCTGCTTTACGGCAGCCAGGCCATCGGCGGGGCGGTGAACGTGATCGACAAGCGTATTCCGCGCAACGTACCCGATGAACCGGTGCATATCGATGCGCTGGCCAGCTACGACACGGTGAACGACGAATACCGCATCGGCGGCTCCGCCACCGCCCCGCTCGGCGGCGGCTTCGTGTTCCATGTCGACGCCAGCCATCTCGACGCGGGCGATGTCGAAGTGCCCGGCTACGCCCTTACCGATGCCCTTCGTGCCGACCTGCTGGCCGACGCCGAGGTGGAAGACGGCGAAGGCGAGTTCGAAGAAGCGGACGAACTGCGCGAACGGGCCAACCAGTCCGGCATCGTGCCGAACACCTTCGTCGAAACGACTTCGGTCAATGCCGGGCTCGGCTTCTTTGCCAATGGCAGCAATTTCGGTTTCGGCGGCGGCTACTACGAAACGCTTTACGGCGTGCCCGAGAACCCCAGCGGCGGCCATCATCACGAAGAAGAAGACGGCGCCGGCGGCGGCGCTGAAGAGGAAGAGGAAGGCGTCTCGATCGGTCTCAAGCAGTATCGCGCGGATTTCCGGGGCGATCTGGACCTGGGATCGGGTTTCCTCGACCGTCTGCAGACCCGCGTCGGCTACAGCGACTACACCCACACCGAATTCGAAGGATCGGAAGTGGGGACGGTGTTCGACGTCACTGGTTTCGAAGGCCGGGCCGAATTCGTCCAGTCGCCGATGGGCAACCTGCGCGGCTCGTTCGGGGGGCAGTTCTACATCCGCGATTTCTCCGCCATCGGCGAGGAAGCGTTCGTCGCGCCCAACGAAACCGAGCAGTTCGGGTTCTTCACCTTGCAGGAACTGAGCTTCGGCAATCTCCAGGTCGAAGGTGCGGGCCGTTTCGAGACGACCAGCGCATCGTCGGCACCGCTCGGCGTCGACCGACGGTTCAATATCTTCTCGGGCGCGCTCGGCCTGTCCTACGACCTTGGCGGACTGCGGATCGGCGTCAACGGATCGCGTGTCGGCCGTGCCCCGGCGGGTGAAGAGCTGTTCGCCGACGGCCCACACGTCGCGACCGGCCAGTACGAGGTCGGCGACGTCGATCTCGCGATCGAGCGTGCCTGGGGCGTGGAAGGCTTCGTGCGCGGCAATCTCGGCCCGGCATCGGTCAACCTGACCGTGTTCCAGAGCTGGTTCGACGACTACATCTACCTCAACAACGACGGCAGCTTCGTGGACGAAGAAGGCGATCCGGTTCCGGCCGGCGACGAAGAAGCGATCCCGCTGTTCACCTACCTGCAGCAGGATGCGCGCTATTTCGGCGTCGAGGCGCAGATCAGCGTGCCCCTGGTCGAAACCGATACCTTCGCGGTCATCGGTGAAGCGAGCGCCGAGTATGTCGAGGCCGAACTGGACGACGGTTCGCCCGTACCGCGCATTCCGCCGCTCGGCCTGGAAGGCGCGCTGACGGTGCGCACGGGGCCGTTCGACCTGCGCGGCGAAGTGCAGCACTTCGGCAAGCAGGACGATGTGCCCGCGTTCGAAAGCGCGACCGACGCGTTCACCTTCGTCAACGCCTCGCTCGCGTGGCGTCCGGTGCGCGGCAACAGCAACGTCACCCTGCTGGCGAAGGTGGACAACATCTTCGACGTCGAAGGCCGCCGCGCGACCAGCTTCACGCGCGACTACGTGCCGCTGCCGGGCCGCAATTTCTCGCTCAGTGCGCGGTTGAGCTTCTAGCGCAGCCGGTCATTCCGTAGCGACCGCCGGGGCGGGGCCGTTCGCGCGCGCCTCCGCCTTGGCGGCGCGCAGTTCGGCCCGCCGCGTACGCTCGCGCTCGCGCCAGATGTCGACCGAGCCGCTGGCCTGCCCATAGGCGAACACCATCAGCAGGCCGCCCGCGATCGCCAGATCCCGCAGCGCGAGCTGCAGCACCGGCGGTTCCGCCAGCTGGTTATGGAAGAAGACAATCGTTGCCAGCGTGAAACCGAACAGCAGGATGCTGCTGATCCGGGTCATGAAGCCGATGGCCAGGAACACGCCGAATACCAGTTCGAAAATGCCCACCGGCAATGCGAGGTTGGCGGGCAGCGTCGTCGTACGTTCGATGAAGGCGTTGGTATCGCCGACATGCATCAGCTTGATCACGCCGGAGACGACGAAGATCAGGGCCAGCATCATCCGGCCCACTATCGAAGCAACGAACGCCATGTGAACTCATCTCCTGCGGGGTAACGCTCTCATGGAAATGGGCCGCGCGGGCGTTTGCTCCCGCATGGCCCGCCTTTCCGCCCTATTGCTCCACCTCGAACGTCAGCGCCGCGTGTTCGCGCAGCCGCGCCACCAGGGCTTCGCCCAGGATCGATCCCGGCGTGCCGATCCCGCCCGCCGCGTCGCTTTCGAGCAGCGCGATCCCCGTTTCGCCGATCATCCGGCTGGTCGAGCCATAGCCCGGATCGTATTTGCCCTTCACGGCGTAGCGCAGCGTCTCGCCCGCCGCCGTTTCGCCGATCAGCAGGACATCGTAGTACCCGTTCTCGCGCTCTTCGGGCGTGGGGCCTTCGCCGGGCTTGGGCGGCTTTGCACCGAACGGGTTCTTCATCATCTCCGCCGCGGCATTGGCCGCCGCCTTGCCCGCTTCGCCGGGGCTGGTCAGCACCATCTCGTCGTAGCGGAAATCCTCGCCCCAGGGGTGGCCCAGCAGGAAGTTGGTGCGGTGCACGTTCTTGGTGTTGATCGGCGCCATCACGAAGGGCGCGGCCCACTTGCCCAGATCGCTCTCGTATTTGGGGATCATGCCGCCCGGCTGGTCCGGCCCTTCGAAACCCGGCGTCAGGCCGAAGGGGCTGCGCATGATCTTGATGAGCGAAGGGTCGCGCGCCATCGCCTTCATGCTTTCGGCAAGGCTCGCGGCGGTGCCGCCACTGAACGTCCCCTTCATCGCCCGCACGCGCCCGCGCACTGTGCTGCACGGCGCGCCGAACCGCTCCTGCGCTTCCTTCTGGAGCATCAGCACGCCCAGATCGAAGGGGATCGAATCGAACCCGGAGGAGAAGCTGATCCGCGCGCCGCTGGCCTTCGCACCCTCGTGATACTTGTCGATCATCTGCCGCATCCACGCAGGCTCTCCGCACAGGTCGGCGTAATGCGTGCCGCTCTTCGCGCAGGCGGCGATCAGCGGTTCGCCGTAGAGCTGGTAAGGGCCGACCGTGGAGATGACGACCTTCGCCTGCTCGCACATCGCATCGAGGCTGGTGGCGTCGGCGGCATCGGCGACAATCGTCGGCGTATCGTCGGGCGCGCCGATCTCGCGTTTCACCTCGGCCAGCTTGTCCGGATTGCGGCCCGCCATCGCCCAAGACGGCCCGTCGTCGCGGCTCCCGTATTCGCGCAGGAAATGCTCGGCGACGAGCCGCCCGGTGTACCCGGTCGCGCCGTAGATCACGATGTCGAATTGCCTTTCAGTCATATGCGCTCTCTCCTCTTTCCCTCGTCACCCCCGCGCAGGCGGGATTCCCGAATTCGCGGGAATGACCGAGCTATGAGCTGTGTGTGCGGTGGAAGAGCTGCCGAGTCAAAGCCGCTCCCGGAGCCTGACCCGCGCACCCTGACACACCTGACACACTGTCCAAGAGAGAAAAACCTGCCCTCCGACGAGCGGGTGCGAAGACTGGCGCACGACGGAGGGAAAGAGCGAAGGCGGGCCGCATGGCCGCACTATCGCAGCAGATTGCGAAGTAGGAAAATACAGCTTACTGCAAACCGATTTCAAGGGCGAGGGGTCACCGTTGGCAAGACGACGCCGAGTGCCGTGTGAAGCTCGGTGTTCTCATTCGACCTCAACGCTCTGCCTATGAATTGCTCAAGTGCCTTCTGGTTGTAGCCGAGTTGCCTTGCTGATTCTGCGAGCAGCCCCTTATTATCGTAATAACTCAGAACCTTTTCATACTCGCGTGCAGCTATTGCAGCATTGAGTGCGGACTTGGCTTCTCCGAAGATGATCGGGGCATCTATTCCTGCTACAGCAGTTTTGAACTCGGTATCCAGAGCGATCGGATCGGTGCCTGTGAGACCGATCCGTTTCATCGCCGCGTCGATCCGACGCCTCGTATAGCGGATACAGATTGGATCGATCTGCTGACCAGCCTGTGTCAGTACGAAGGTGCGCAGTGCATCTAGCCGCGATTGAGCGTCTTCTTCTGAAAACTGTAACGCTTTCGCTAGCGCCAAAAACACCGGCGGCAAAAGAAGCAGATTTTCGACCTCGGCAACCGGAAGGCAGTAAACACCCTTCTGTTCAAGATGAGCTGCCTCGCTGCTTGAACGTCCATCCCTGTCAACCAAGCCCGCGCAACCAACACGGTGAAGTTCCGAACGAGCAGCAAAGCTAGCGACGGTGTGGATCACCTGGTCGCATGAGCCGACAGGTATAACCGTAAAGTCGTTGTAAACCCGCCGGTACAAAGAAGAGTCGAGACTTCCACCGTCGCCCTCGACGAAAAGCACAGGGCGGCGGCTGCCGATGATGGTGGCGACTACATCGTCGGGTATCTCGGCGTTTTCCGGGACGAGCTCAATGTCCCACGCCTCGCTGGGCTCCTTCCGATAACTTCGAAGGGCGTACTTTGTAGCTGCATGTCTGGACCCGGCAAACTCCACGTCGTGTGTGATATAAAGAAATGCACAATCGGCGCGCGCGGACTCGATCTCGTCCCACAGTTTCGCGAGGATGGACTTGTTGATGTGCAACTCGGGTTCGTCAAAGATCAGGAGTGTGTCGGGCTTAGCGAGCAGCGCCTGACCAATTAGATAGAAGATGACGCGTTCCCCGTCGCTCATGTCCGAGGCGGAATACGTAGTCCCATCGGCAGTCTTCGTCTTGATATTGCCTCCGAGGACGACGAGTTCACGGTGGGGGAGCACTCTTTCCCAGATCGCTTTTAGCTTATCGATCTTCGTGGCCGGGGGGACTAGCGGGTTGCCCGGAGCAGCCACTGCCTGGGTACGAAATGTAACTGAGACGTCGTTGTTCTCGGCGTACAATGCCGCGAGGACATGATCGAAATCCTGCAGCAGAACGGTCTCTGGCTTCTGACTCCAGCGGACCACCTCTTTAGCTTGCGGCGTAGCGGTGTCCCGACCAAACCGAAGACGGTTTTCCGCTATCTCAAGGTTAGGAGGTACTACGTTTGGATTGAGCATTAATGATCTGTGGGCTGCGATCCGGTGCGTCTCAAGGGAACCGGTCTTCATAAAGTGCCGTTCGAAATGAACGCCCAGACGTGTCTTACCCGCTCCGTTGGCCCCGATGAAAACAACGCTCGACCCGCCTTTTATGGGAATATCGATCGAACCACTCGGCGTCACAACGGAAACGGTTGTGTCAATCGGCATGCGTATCCCCAATTTCGTCGAACTTAATATGATGGGACGAGTGTGTCTGAGCCTTCGAATGCCTTGGGCCGCCGATATTTCTCAGCAGCGCTCCGTTTCCGTTGGTCACTTGGCCGTATCTTTTGACTGACGGTAGCTTGGAACAACGAGGAGCTTTCCCCCTACAACCGCGGCAGAGTAACCCCGCGCTGGCCCATGTATTTGCCCGCACGGTCCTTGTAACTGACCTCGCAGCGTTCGTTGCCTTGCAGGAACAGGAACTGGCACGCGCCTTCGTTGGCGTAGATCTTGGCAGGCAGCGGGGTGGTGTTGGAAAACTCCAGCGTCACATGGCCTTCCCAGCCCGGCTCCAGCGGGGTGACGTTCACGATGATCCCGCAGCGCGCATAGGTGCTCTTGCCAAGGCAGATGACCAGCACGTCGTCGGGCACGCGAAAATATTCGACCGTGCGGGCGAGCGCGAAGGAATTGGGCGGGATGATGCACACGTCGGTCTGCCGGTCGACCAAGCTGTTCGCGTCGAATGCCTTGGGGTCGACGGTCGCCGAATTGACGTTGGTGAAGATCTTGAATTCGTCCGCCACGCGCGCATCGTAGCCGTAGCTCGACAATCCGTAGGAGATGCAGCCGTCGCGCCGCTGCGCCTCCTCGAACGGCTCGATCATGCCGTGTTGCTGCGCCTGTTCGCGAATCCAGCGGTCCGATTGAATGGCCATGCCATGCGTGATGTGGAACGCGTGCGCATAGCGCAAGGGCAGGGCGGCAGATTATCCGCCGCCCCGGCACTTCGTCGGGTGTGGCTCAGAGGCTGGCGAGCAGGCTCGCGTTGCCGCCGGCTGCGGTCGTATCCACCGTCACCACGCGTTCCGTGGCGAAGCGGGCGACGTAGTGCGGGCCGCCCGCCTTCGGGCCGGTGCCGGACATGCCTTCGCCGCCGAAGGGCTGGCTTTCCACCACCGCGCCGATCTGGTTGCGGTTGACGTAGAAATTGCCGACCTTGATCTTGGATTCCACCAGTCGGCGCGTTTCCTCCACGCGGCTGTGCAGGCCACAGGTAAGGCCGAACCCGACCGCGTTGATATCGTCCACCACCTTGCCAAGATCCTTGCCCTTGAATTTGGCGACATGGAGCACTGGGCCGAAATTCTCGCGCTGCAGATGGCCTATGCCTTCGATCTCGATGATGGTCGGCAGAACGAAGCTGCCGCGCGCGAAGGAGGGATCGTCTTCCGCGCGCCAGATCGTGCGGCCGATGGTGGCCGAGCGCGCGACATGGCGTTCCAGCGCGGCCTGCGCGTCATGGTCGATCACCGGACCGACATCGGTCGCGAAGTCGGTCGGGTCGCCCACCACCAGCGCCTGGAACGCGCCGCGGATCATGGTGAGCATTTCGTCGTAGACGTCTTCCTGGATGTACAGCACGCGCTGCGCGGAGCAGCGTTGCCCGGCGCTCTGAAAGGCGCTGGCCACAACGTCGCGCGCCACCTGTTCGGGCAGTGCGGTGCTGTCGATGATCATCGCGTTCTGGCCGCCGGTTTCGGCGATCAGCGTGGCGATCGGGCCTTCGCGCGCGGCGAGGGAGCGGTTGATCGCCTGCGCGGTGGGGTTGCTGCCGGTGAAGGATACGCCGGCAATGCGCGGATCGCTGGTGATCAGCTGGCCGACCTCGCCCGCGCCGGGCAGCAGCTGGAAAACGTCCTTCGGAATGCCGGCGGAATGGCACAGCTTCACCGCCAGCGCGGCGATCAGCGGGGTCTGTTCGGCGGGCTTGGCGACCACCGTGTTGCCTGCCGCGAGTGCAGCGGCGGCGGGGCCGGTGAAGATCGCCAGCGGGAAGTTCCACGGGCTGATCGTGGCGAACACGCCGCGCCCTGCGAGCTTCAGGTAATTGTGCTCCCCCGTCGGGCCGGGCAGCTGCGTCGGCTCGGTGAACAGGCGCCGCGCTTCCACTGCGTAATAGCGCAGGAAATCGACTGCCTCGCGGATTTCGAGCACCGAATCGACCAGCGTCTTGCCCGCTTCCAGCTGGCACAGCGAGAGGATCTCGTCGGTATGCGCTTCGAACGCGTCGGCCGCCGCTTCCAGCAACTGAGCGCGCTTTTCACCGCCCAGCGCATTCCAGCCCGGCTGGGCTGCCTCTGCGCGCGAGATCGCATCCTCGACCTCTTCCTGGCTGGCATCGCGGCGCGTGCCGATGCGCATGCCGTGGTCGAAGGGCGCGGTGATGGGGGCGATTTCGCCGGGTATGGCCGCCTTGAAGGTCGGCGCGGCTTCCCACTGCCGCCCGCGCAGCTCGTCGAGCCGCCTGAGCAGGGGTTCGCGCACGAGCGGATCGGCCAGGTCGATGCCCGCGCTGTTCACGCGGCCGGGGAAGATATCCTTCGGCAGCGGGATCGCGGGATTGCGGCGCGGCTCCAGCGCGGCCAGTTCGGCCACCGGGTCGGCCGCAAGCTCTTCGGCCGACAGGTCGGTATCGGCCATGCGGTTGACGAAGGAGCTGTTGGCCCCGTTTTCCAGCAGGCGGCGGACGAGATAGGCCAGCAAGTCCTTGTGCCCGCCCACCGGCGCGTAGATGCGCACGGGCGTCTTGTTGTTGCCCTCTGCCTTGGCGAGCGCAGCGTACAGCTCCTCGCCCATGCCATGCAGCCGCTGGAATTCGAACTCGGTGCTATCCTTCGCCCGCTGCTTGATCGCGGCGATGGTGTAGGCGTTGTGCGTCGCGAACGCGCCGTAGATCCGCTCCGGCGCGCCGAGCAGCACATCGGCGCAGGCCATGAAGGAAACGTCGGTCGAAACCTTGCGGGTGAACACGGGGAAATCGCTGAGCCCGGCGACCTGCGCTACCTTGATCTCGGTATCCCAGTAGGCGCCCTTGACCAGCCGCACCATGAACTTGCGGTCGTATTTTTGCGCCAGGTCGATGACCCAGCGGCACAGCGGCACGGCGCGTTTCTGGTATGCCTGGATAGCCATGCCGAAGCCGACCCAGCGCGAGCCGTCGGGCCGCACGAACAGCGAATCGTCCGCCGCCATCGCTTCGATGATGTCGAGCGAGGGCTCCAGCCGGTCGGCCTCCTCGGCGTCGATGGTGAAGTGGATGTTCGCATCGCGGCACCGCCGCGCCAGATCGTTGAGGATCGGCACCAGTGCGGCGGCGGCCTTTTCGGCGTGGAAGATGTCGAATTTTGGGTAGAGCGCGGTCAGCTTTACCGAGATGCCGGGGCTGCCCGAGATCGTGCCGTCGCTTTCATCGCGCAGCCGCTCGATCGCGGAGATGTAGGCCAGGCGGTAGCGTTCGGCATCGGCGAAGGTCATCGCCGCTTCGCCCAGCATGTCGAAACTGTGGGTCAGGCCCTTCGCGCGCTCGGGCGCGGCGCGCTTCAACGCTTCGGCAATGGTGCGGCCGAAGACGAACTGGCCGCCAAGGATACGCATCGCCTGGAAGGTCGCGTTGCGGATCACCGGCTCGCCCAGCCGGTTCATCGCCCCGCGCAGGGTGCGGCCCATGCCCTTCTGCTTCTCTTCCGGCCGTTCGAGCACTTCGCCCGTCAGCATCAGCGAGTAGGTGGCGGCATTGACGAAGGTGGAACTCGATTCGCCAAGGTGTTCGCGCCAGTCGATTTCGCCGATCTTGTCGCGAATCAGGGCATCGGCGGTGCGCGCATCGGGCACCCGCAGCAGCGCCTCGGCGAGGCACATCAGGGCGATGCCTTCTTCGGTATTGAGCCCGTACTGATGCAGGAAGGCATCGATCCCGCTCACTTCGCGGGCGCGTGCGTCGCGGATCAGCGAGACGGCGCGGGCATGGATTTCCGCATGATCGCGCGAGAAATTCTGCGTTTCTCGCAGCCGCTCTTCGACGCATGCTTCCTCTTCCTGACGAAAGGCGGCGCGGACGGCGCTGCGATCCAGAGGATCGGCGCTGGCCATCGGGGCGTGGTCGGCGGGCGGATTGCTTGTCATCATGTCCATACTTGCAACGCGAGGTGGACCCGCGCGGGCCGCACTTCAAGCTTTGTGGTGTGCCAGTGTTTTCGAACCACCCTCGATCATGCCGGTTCCGAGGGTCGACGAAGGTCGCACAAGCGACTAGCGCGGGGTATCAGGGCCCTGGGTGGGGCATGCGCGGCGAGGAGGGCTTATGACACTGGAGGAGGAACTGGAGAGGTTCCCGCTGACCGGCAGGTTCCTGTTCGGCCGCCTGCGCGAAACGCTGTCCCTCGAAGAGCGCGCGGCTATCGAGGCGCTGCCCGAAGAAATCGCAACCTTCGAAAACAGCGTGCGTGTGGTCGAAGCGGGCACGGTTTCGGATCGCAGCACCCTGCTGATCGAAGGGTTCATGATGCGCGGGCTGGACCACATGGACCGACCCGGGGAACAGCGATCCGCGCTGAGCCTGCATGTGCCCGGCGACTTCGTTGACCTGCACTGCTTCGCGCTGAAGCGGCTGGACCACAATGTCGATACCGTCGGCCCCGCGAGGCTCGCATTCGTGCCGCACACCAAGCTGCAGGATGTGCTCGCCACGATGCCGCATCTCGGACGGCTGCTGTGGTCGTCCACACTCCTCGACGCGGCGATGCATCGGCAATGGATCATGAAGCTCGAACAGCTGACCACGCCGCGCCGGATCGCGCATATCTTCGCCGAGATTTGGCGCAGGCTGGACATGGTCGGGCTGGCCGGGCCGGACGGGTTCGATACCCCGCTGACGCAGGCCGATCTGGCGGACATGAGCGGATCGACCGCGGTCCACGCCAACCGCGCATTGCGCGAATTGCGCGAGAAGGGTGTGGCCGAGTTTCGCCGGGGGCGGGTCATCGCGAGCGACCGTGCGGCGCTGGAAGATTACGCGGACTTTTCCGCCGACTATCTATACGGTGAAGGGCAACTGGCGATCGAAGCGAAACACTACGCGATCTGAGCCGCGCCAGCACAATCTGTTGCGAAAATTGGAAGGCGCAATACAGAGTTCCGGCTAAACCGGTGCCGCGAGGGCGCCATGAAGGTTTTGTTGCGCAGGATTTTACAGAGGTTTCACAACCTAATGCCCCGAAGCTAACATGCATCAGTAGACGTTGCGCGAGGCGGTTGGGTATCGGCTTCGTCACAGAGATAGAACAGGGCAATGGGCGGAAAGACGGGGGCGATGGAATTTCCGAATACCGGCGATTTTCTCGCTGGGCGACTTCGCGACAAGCTTGATCGGGACGATCTCGAATTCATCGAGACCCTCGTGACGGAGGAACGCGCGGTCGGCACCGGCGATGTCCTGCTTTCCCGCGGGGAGGTGGCCGACACCAGCGCGATCCTGATTTCCGGTTACATGTTTCGCACCATCGAGAGCGGAAATCGCCGCTTTATCGTGGGTGTCCATGTGCCGGGCGACTTCGTCGATCTGCATGCCTTTGCGCTCAAGCGGCTGGATCATAACGTGGTCGCAGCCGGCCCGGTGACCTACGGCGTGGCGCCCCATGCCCGATTGCGCCAGGCGCTGGAACAGAGGCCGCGCGTGGCGCGCGCGCTGTGGTTTGCCACGCTGCTCGACGCGGCGATCCATCGCAAGTGGATCCAGATGCTCGAACAGCTCGATGCGCCGCGCCGGATCGCACATATCTATTGCGAGCTGCACCGCCGGTTCGAACTGATCGGGCAGGTCAATGCGCGCTCGCTCCGCACGCCGTTTACGCAGATCGACCTCGCCGACATGTGCGGGGTCAGCGCGATCCATGCCAATCGGGCGGTGGGCAAGCTGCGCGAGCTGGGGCTGGCGGAAATCCGCCGCGGCGATCTGTATACCTCGGATTGGGCGGCGCTGTATGAATACGCCCAGTTCAACCCGGACTATCTCTACGGCGACGGCCCGCTGCGGTTCGATCAGGACTGGCTGTAACCGGTTCGGCTAGCCGATAGCCGCGTCGTCGCCACCGGTCGTGGCGGCGGCCTGCGTTTCCTCGCCGATGGTCATCCCGGCGAATGCGCCGCCTTCCACTGCGATTCGGATAGCCTGCGCGCTGTTCGCAACGCCCAGCCGGGCGAGGATCGCGGCGCGATATTTCTCCACCGTGCGCGGACTGATGTCGAGCTGCTTGGCGATCGCCTTGTTGGTCCCGTGCGAGATCAGGCTCACCAGCACCTCGCGTTCGCGCGCGGTCAGCCCACCAAGCAGCGAACGCGCGTGGGCAAACCGGCGCTTTTGCTCCAGCTCGCCGCGCGCGACCCCATCGACCTCGCTTCCCAGGCGGTCGACCGTGAACGGCCATGAAAGGTAGCTGACTGCGCCCGCCTGCATTGTGGCCACGACCTCGTCCAGTTCGGGCTGCTCGCGATAGGCGATCACGGGCACCAGCCGGGGATTGTCGCGCATCTGCTCGCACAGGCGGCGTGCTGCGCCGTCCTGGTCGAAAATCAGCGCGGTTCCGGCGGCGCTGCCGAAGGCGAGGAATTCCTCGGCCGTCTCGAACGGTTCGGCATGGCGCTGGCCCTGCAACAGCACGCGGCAGACCTCGGCCCGCCGGTCGGGCTGCGAATCGATCACGAAGATGTTGCTCATCCTAGCCCCGTTGCCCCGCCCGAAGCCCGAAAGGTGTCTGCAAAATATGCAGAAAAACCAATCACTTCAAGCTCTTGAAGGCCCCGATTGTCCAAGACGGGAGGGGGTTTTGTCAATCCGCGAGGGTGCGTCATGCCCCCTTTTCGCGGCTGGCGGCGCGGCGGGGCGTTCGCTCAGGCCGAAGCCGGGCGTACGGCCTGCAGCGCGGCCTTGATGTCCATCACATCGGTGCGCAGCGCCTCGATCGCTGCCACCTGCGTCTGACTGATCGATCCGAGCAGCAGGCGGCGTGAACCTTCGTAGAAATCGAGCAGGCTGCTGGCGAGGTCGGATTCGCGGTCCACGCCCATCTCCAGCGCGGTGAGGATGGCGATGCCGCGTGTGATCGCCTCGCTCCGCCCGGCACGGTTGCCGCGCATATCGGCCTGCCGCAGCATTCCCAGCGTCAGCGCCAGTTCGTCGAGGCAGTAGACCACGATATCCTGCGACGTCCCGCCTTGGACCCGGGCGTCGAAATTGCTCTGCTGGTAGGCGGCTCGGGGTTCGTTCAATGCAAGCATGATCAGTTCCGCTGGGCGTTCCAGACATCGATCTGCGATTGCAGGAACGACAGGGTCGATTGCGATGCCGAGACCCGCGAGTCCGACTTGGCGAAGCGCGCCACCATCGATGCGCGCAGGGCCTCCTGCTTCTCGGACAGTTCGGCGAGGTCTTCCTGCGTGGCCTTCGACAGGTCGGTGTACCGCGTGACGGACCCTGCGAGCGATCCGGGATCGGTGCTGATCGCGTTGTTGCGCGCGATCTTGTCGAACGTGGCGAAGATTCCGTTGATGCCGGGGGTGAACATGGCGGCGACCGCTTCGGGATCGCTGGTCAACGCCTGTTCGAGCCGTGCGGAATCGAGCCGGAAGGTGCCGTCGCGCTGGATCGCAAGGCCGAGCTCGGCGAGCGTGCGCGGTGTTCCGTCCGGCGCGTTCGGCATGATGATCTTGCTGCCCAGCGCGGAGAATTCGCGCCGCAGTGCCCGCGCGCCGAAGTCGCGCGCCAGATCGCCGGTCAGCGGATCGGTTGCGCTGTTCAGCTCGGCAGCGATTTCGTTGAGCGCGCCCACTATATCGTTCATCGCGCTGGTCACAGCCGCCTTGGGATTGCCGAAACCGATTTGCGTCGGCGCGCCCGCATTGGTCGCGGTCAGTTCCAGCGACAGACCGGGTGCGGCACCATCGATCGTGTTGCTGGCGCTGGTGCGCGCGAGCCCGTCCAGCGTGTAGGCGGCATCGCCCGACGCGCCGATCAGCCGGGCGGGGTCGCCCCCCGGTGCCCACGCGAGATTGGCGAGGCCGGGGTCCGAAGCGTCCTCGGTCGCTTCGAGCACGAAGCCGTTCTGCAATCCCTGCTCGCCCTTCATCACGAGCTGTGCACCCGCGGTGGTCTGCGAAACATAGGCCGTGACGCCAGCGTTCTTCGCGTTGATGGCGCGTGCGACGTCGTCCAGCGTTGCGCCGGCGGCCACATCGACCACCACCGCCGCTTTCGAACCGTCGGCGGTGAAGGCGCCGGTGCTGGTCTCGCCGAAACGGATCGTCAGCTGGCCCGAGCCGACCGTGTCGGTGGATGCGGTATAGGCTGGCCCGGCCAGCGTCTGCGCCTTGGCGAGGCGGGTGACTTCGAGCGAATAGGTGCCCTTGCCCGATGTACCGATCGGGGCGGAAACCCTGGCGACGCTCGCATTGGCGATGGTCGGCTGGGCGGACAGATCGCCGTTGCGCACCCGGTCGCCCAGCGATCCGGCAAAGGTGGACAGCATGTTGCGCAAGGTCGAGGCGAGCGAGATCTGCCGTTCGAGCACCTCGGACCTGTTTTCGAGCCGCTGTTGTTTTGGCTCGAACTGCGCGCGCGCAAGGTCTTCGGCCAGGCCGACCATGTCGATACCGCTGCCGACGCCCAGGCGGCTGGCAATCGAAGTGGGGGAGGTGCTGCTCGTTTCCATCACAGCCTAGAACGGCGGGCGCGGCGGGAAATTAACAGCCGAACCGCTTATTTCGACAGCCGTCCTTCGGCATCGAAGCGCACGGCCACCGGCACCTCGATGGCAGGCAGCGGCGGCAGCTCGCCGCGCTTGAGCGACAGGACATAGGCCAGCACGGCGGCGATCGCGCCATACAGGTCTTCGCAGATGACCTGCCGTTCGCGGCTGGTGAAATAGACCGAGCGGGCCAGCTGCGGATATTCGAGCGTGGGCAGGCCGTATTCGCGCGCCAACTCCTTCATCGCCAGCGCCTTGTCTCCGCGCCCCTTGGCCAGCACGATCGGTGCGGCGGCCTTTTCGGGATCGTAGGTCAGCGCGACCGCAAAGTGCGTCGGGTTGGTGATGACGAACTGCGCCTCGCGCATGGCACCCGCGACGGAACCGGCGGCGATATCGCGCTGGCGCTGGCGGCGCGCGCCCTTGGCCTCGGGCGAGCCTTCGGCCTCCTTGTTCTCGTCCTTCATTTCCTGGTGGCTCATCTTGAGCTTCTTGTTCCGGCGGACCCACTGGATCGGCAGGTCGACCGCCGCGATCACCAGCAGGCCGCCGCAAAGCGCGACGAACAGCGAGATGATCGAAGACCACGCAACGGTCAGCTGCGCGGCCAGATTGCCGCGGCCAAGGCCCAGCAGGCTTTCGTAGGATGCGTACCACCACAGCCCGGCGATGCCGCCCAGCAGGATGACCTTGAGGATGCCCTTGCCCATCTCGATCAGCCCATTGGGGCCGAACATCCGCTTCAGCCCCGACATCGGGTTGATGCGGGTGTGCTTGAATTCCAGGTTCTTGGCCACGAACCGCCCGCGTCCGAACGCCAGCTGGCTGGCCAGCGTCACCGCGATCACCGGCAGCGCGAGCGCAAGGATCGGCGGCAGCGTGGCGGCCAGCCCCTGCATCATCAGCCGGCCGGGCCGGAAATCGACCAGTTCGCCCTGATCGAACTGAAAGCTTTCGCGCAGCAGGCTGGAAATATCGCCCAGCAGCCAAGGCCCGCCAAACGCCAGCCATGCCGCGCCCACCAGCATCACCACCGCCGTGCCCAGGTCCTTGGACCGCAGGACGTCGCCCTTGTTGGCGGCATCGCGCAGACGCTTCTCTGTTGGCGCATAGGTCTTTTCGCCGGGGGTCTCACTCATTGCGACATCACGCTTTCGACCTGGTTCAGCGCCACATCGACCAGATCGTTGAACTGGTCGTAGATCAGCGGCGCGGTGATGATCAGCGCGGCAATGCCCGCCAGCACGCCTGCCGGAAGGCCGAGCGCGAACAGGTTGAGCGACGGCGCCGAACGGCTGAGGATGCCGGTCACGATCTGCACCAGCAGCAGGATCAGCGTGACGGGCAGGGCAATGCGCAGCGCGGTCTCGAACAGCGCGCTGCCGAACCCGGCTATCGCCTCGAACCGCTCAGGCCCGATCCATGTCTGGCCCGGCGGAAAGGCGCGGTAGCTTTCGCTCACCAGTGCCAGCCAGTGCAGATGCGCGTTGGTGGCGAGGAAGATCAGCGTCAGCACGATGATGAAATACTGGCCGAAGGCGGTGGTGTTGCCGCCGCCATTGGGATCGCTGGTCATCGCCATGCTCATCCCCATGCTGCCGCCGATGACCTCTGCGGCCACGGTGGGTGCGGCGAAGGCAAGCTGCAGCACGAAGCCGAGCATCAGGCCGATCAGCGCCTCGCCGGCGAGCGCGAGCATCCCGTCAAGCGTCAGCAGCGCGGGGGGCGTGGCAATGTCGGGCAGCCAGATCGAGATGAAGATCGCCATCGCGCCGGTAAAGGAAACGCGCACGATCACGGGAACGTTGGAGGCGCCGAAGAACGGTGCGGCAAGCAGCGCGGCACCCACGCGGGTCATCAGGAAGACGACCCGCCACAGGTCGGCTTCCAGCCCTCCCAGACCCGTGTCGAGCGCGATCATGGCCCGCTCAGTGCCCGATCTGCGAAATCTCGACGAAGATGTCCTGCGTGAAGTCGGTCACCAGCGCCATCATCGAGGCACCCAGCACCACCAGCACGAAGGCGACCGCGCCCAGTTTGGGGACGAAGGTGAGCGTCTGTTCGTTCACCGAGGTCGCGGCCTGGATCAGGCCGATCACGAGGCCCAGCGCCAGCGCGGATAGCAGGATCGGCGCGGCCACCAGCGCGGTGGTCCACAGCATGCGGTCCACCATCGAAAGCAGGAGAGACATTTCATCCATCGGTCAGATCACATGAAGCTTGAGGCAAGGGAGCCCATCAGCAGCGCCCACCCGTCGACCAGGACGAACAGCAACAGCTTGAAGGGAAGCGAGACGAGCATCGGGCTCATCATCATCATGCCGAGGCTCATCAGGACTGACGAGACGACGAGATCGATGACGAGGAAGGGCAGGAACAGCATGAAGCCGATCTGGAATGCGGTCTTGAGCTCGCTGGTGACGAAGGCGGGCAGCAGGATCGAGAAAGGAACGTCCTGCGGGCTGGCGAACTTGGGCGCATCGGCAATGTCGGCGAACATCTGAAGATCGTTTTCGCGCGTCTGCTTGATCATGAATTTGTGAAACTCGCCGCCTGCCCGCTCGATCGCGACCTCGGCGTTGATCTGGCCGCCCGAATAGGGTTCGATCGCGGCGCTGTTCACGCGTTCGAGCGTGGGCGCCATGATGAACAGCGAAAGGAACAGCGAAATCCCGATCAGCACCTGGTTGGGCGGCGACTGCTGCAGGCCCAGCGCCTGGCGCAGGATGGCCAGTACCACGATGATCCGGGTGAAGCTGGTCATCATGAGCAGCAAGGCCGGCAGGATCGTCAGCAGCCCCATGATGAGGAGGAGCTGGAGCGACAGGCTCAGCGGTTCGCCGCCGGCGCCGCCCAGTTCGCCAAAGGCGCGGTCCAGCGCGCCGGCAGCGGCGCTGTCGGTCGGCATCGCGCCCGCAGCGGACGTCGCGGCGGCGGCTGCGGTGGTGTAGGCGAAAGCGCCAAGCACGGCGCAAAGCCTGGCGATACGGGCGATCATGCGGCGATATCCGTCATATCGGTATCGGACCCGGCAAGCATCGGTGCGTCGGACGCGGGCCGCGCACGGGCGGGCGCTTCGGCGAGGCGGGTCAGCCCGGCCTTGGAGGTCGAGACGAGGATTTCCTTGCCGTGGAACTCGATCACCGCGAGCCGCAGCGTGGGCGACAGCATGGTGGTCTCGACGATGCGCACGGCCTTGTCGCCGCCGCCGTTCGGTCCGCCCAGCTGGCCCTGCATCCGCTTGGCCAGCTTCAGGCTACCCCAGATCATGCCACCGATCAGCGGCAGCAGTATCAGCAGTTTGAGGATGTAGAGCAGCATCAGATCTGCTCCACCGTGGGCGGCGGAGCGCGCCGGTCTTCCACCGGGGGCTGGCCGCTGCCCTGCGGCATGGCCTGCGGCGCGGCCATCGGCGCGCTGGCAGGTGCCCCTGCGCCAACCAGTTCGAGGATGCGGATCGCGAAACGATTGCCCTGCGCCACCACTTCGCCGCGTGCGATCAGGCGGCCATTGACCATGATGTCGAGCGGTTCGTCGGTCAGCCGGTCGAGTTCGACCACGCTGTTTTCGCCGAGCGAGAGGATATCGCGCAGGGGCAGGTTCTTGCGCCCCAGCTCCACCGTCAGGCGGACGTCGATTTCCTGGATGAGGCCGTAGCCATCGAATGGCATGGTCATGTCTTACCTGTCCTTCGAAAACGAGGTGTGATGGATTTCCAGCGCGACGCGATCGTCGAGCGCGCCCACGGCGCCGTAGGCGATGATGATCTGGGCGATCGAAAGGGGCACGCTGCGGTGGATCGGCACGGGCAGCAGGGTGCCGACCTGCAGCGAAACGATGCGGTGCAGCGGGATCGTCATGTCGACCAGCGTCGCGGTGGTCCGCAGCTCTACCTGCGCCAGCGCGCTGTCTTCGATGCCGATTTCGCCAAGGGTGCGGCGGACCTGCTGGCCCGTGGGCGTTTCGCCCGCGAACTGCACGAAGGTGGTTTCGCAGGTGGCGAAGGTGATCGTCAGGGCCGGAATACCGGGCCGGGTGACGGCGATCGTGGCGAGATGCACATTGGCGCGCGCGCTCGCAGGCACGATTTCGCCGAGGTCGCTGCCACGCTCCGCCGCGCCAAGGTCGCCCCGGCCGCACGCTTCGCCACATGCAGCCATCAGCTCCGCTTCGATCTGGCGCGCGAAGCGGTTTGCCGAGGCGGGCAGCACGGCGGCATCCGCCGGGCCTTCGCCGTCGCCACCCAGCATCCGTTCGAACTCGCCGATCAGCGCGCTCACCTTCGTGCTGGCCATCAGGCCAAGGCCCTTGCCCGGCAGGGCGAAGCGGGCGTGATGCATTTTTGCACCCAGCGTTTCGGCCAGCTCGCCCGCCGTGCATTTCGTGCATTCGACCAACTCGACTTCTAGCTTGCGGGCATCGAACAGCGTGGCGAGGCGCGGCTGCAATGCGCGCGCCAGCCGCGTGGCGAAGCGCGCGAAGTCACCCGCGACATCCGCAGTCTCAAGCGAGTTCGCCAGCAACTGCTCGCAGTGCTGCGCGGCTCGGCCGGTGCCGACGGGGGCGCTGCCTTCGATCATTGGATGATGAGCGACCGGAAATAGACGTTGTCGATTCCGCCGAAGCCCTCGTGCGAGATCAGCTCTTCGTTGATCGCCTTGGTCAGCCGCTTTTGCAGCTTCAGCTTGCCCTCGGCGGTGGCGACGTCGCCGATGTCGGTCGAGGCAAGCTCAACCAGAATGCGCGAACGGATCGCCAGTTCGTGATCCGCCATCCACATCAGCACGCGGCCATCCTTGTGGGTCGATGCAGCCAGGCTGACCTGGATCAGGCTGGCGCCGTCGGCGAGGTTGGAGGTGAACTCTTCGTGGAATTCGTAATAGGCCGTGCGGTACTTGCTGCCGCCCGAACCGTGGACGGACTTGCCGCCGCCTTCCTTGTCGTGTTCGCCTTTGACCGCGTAGGGGTCTTCCTCGCCCTTCAGGACGTATTCCGGCCCCTTGTCTTCCTTTTCTTCGTGCTCGCCGCCGCCGATCATGCCGGTGGCGAACGCGGCATAGGTGCCGCCGCCGCCCGCGCCCAGCAGCACGACGCCGATCATCAGCATCTTGATGAAGCCGCCCTTCTTCTTCTTGGGCGCATCGTCGGTGGTTTCAGCGTCTTTGCTCATGGTTAATCCCGTCTATGTCGTGATGGTTAATCAGGCGTAAATTCCGCCGTCGGATTTCGGATCGTGACGGTTGCCGCCACGCTGCGTGCCACCCTGTCCGCCGTTATCGCGTGCGTTGCCGCGCCCCTGATCCTGCCGGTCGGACCGGGCATCGCCCGCCATTGCAGACTGGCGTGCGTCGCCGCCCCCGCCATGCGCGGAGCTGGCGAGCTGGCTGTGCAGCGTCTGGGCGGGAGCCTGCGCATCGGCGGCGCGCAGTTGCGGCCGGTCTGCCGCGAGCGCGGCGGCGAGCGAGCGTTGCGTATCGCTGTCCTGCGCGGCGACTTCGACGTCGAGCGTGCGCCCGGTGGTCTCGAACGTCAGCGACAGGTTGCCCAGTTCCTTGTGCGCCACCGCGATGGTGGCCGACGCGCTGCCCACGCTGTCGCGCGCGGCTGCGATCCGGTCGACCAGCGCGGCCAGTTCGGGGAAGTGGGGCTGGGCGGTCGGCTGCACCGCGGCGGTGAGCGGTACGGTGCCTGCGCCGGGCATGTGCAGCGGCGCGACGACGCCCGGGGCGCTGGAAAGCGAAGCGCCTGCCTGCGTCAGCGAGGGCGCGGGCTCGGGCGCGGCCATCGGCCTTTCGGCGGCGCGTACCTGCAATTGCAGACCCGCCTGCGCCGCTTCGGGCTGGGCCCTGCCAGCGGCCGGCAGCGAAGCCTGCAGCTGCGATTGAATCTGCGGGGCGTTTGCCTGGCGCGTGCCCGCTTCGCCTTCTGCCTGACCACGCGACTGGCCGCGTGCGGCATTCTCTGCGCCGGACGGGTCGCCGCCTGCCAGCTGGCCGGATTCGCCGGGCTGGATCGCATTGGCGAGCGCGGCGTGCGGTGTGGCGGACGGGGCCGCGATGTTTGGAGCGGAGACGGGCCGGGCAGCCAGGTCGCTGCGGGTTGCAACCTGCGCGACCGCTGCGGAGCTCGCGACGATGGCGCCGGGACCCTGCGCGATCGAGCCGATCTGGGGCAGCCGGGTCGGGGCGAGGGCGCGGGCTTCGGCAGGGCCCTTCGTGTCGAGCAGCGTCTCCAGCCGCGCCGGGTCGGCAGGCTTGCCGACCGCTGCGGGCGTTGCCCCGGCATCGAGCTTCGCGTCGGTCTTCGCATCGGCCCTTCCATCGGCCGGAGCGACGGCCGGTGCATCAGGGGCAGCGACCCGACCGGGCGTGCCGGGCAGTGCCGGTGCGGCAAGTTCGGGCCGGGGAGACGGCAAAACCTTGCCGCTTGCCGGTCTCTCGGTCGTCAATTCCGGTGCCTCGGTAGCGGGATGAGCGGGGGCCGGAGCACTCGCCGCAGGCGCTGCAGCGGCGGTCGCGGCCATGCCTGCGACTGCTTCTGCACGTGCACCCAGGCCGGGGAGGACGGGCAGATCGGCGGGCTCGCCCACGAGTGCGTTCGCGCCTTCGCCCGGCTCCTCGCCTTCAATCTGGGGGGTAATCTCGGGCGCGATCTCGCCATCGCCGGGCGCATCGGGGCCAGCCTTGCCCGCCTTGGAAAGAATCTCGGCAAACGCCGCGGGTACGGTTCGTCCTGCTTCGAACGGGGGCAGGCCTTCCAGCGGGAGGCCCGCCGGTGCAGGTGTCTTGGCGAAATGTGCGGTGAGCGAAAGTGCTGTCATAGTGGCCCCGTCGGTTGATCGACACCATCTATTCAAGATGCGTGCCAACTACCGCCGGGGGCCGCGTAACCGCCTATCGAGACGCGAGTTTCTGCCGCAGCGTAGCCGCCGCGTCGCGGTAGTCCTCCTCCGCCCGGCGGCGCCGACGCTCGGTCTGGGCGAGGGCCGCCATCGAGGCTTCGGACTGACTGCGCGCTTCCTGTGCATGGCGCTCCGCAGTGTGGCTCAGATCGCGCAGGTGGCTGCTCATCGCGCCTGAGCGGCGCAGGCTCTGCGCATCGGTCGCACCGGTGGCTCCGGCATAGTGCGCGGCGAGCGCCCGGGTCTTGGCGGACACCGCATCCAGCCGGGCACGCTGCGCCTCCGCATCGGCGGCGGCGAGCGCGGACTGGCGCTGTTCGACCGTGCGGACACGCTCGATCAGGTGGGTCCGTTTCAGCCGTCGCTGCTCAGCCGTCATCGCTCATCAATTCCTGCAACTGGCCGACCGCTTCGAACAGCGGCACGCGCTCCGCCACATCCTGCCCGAGGAAGGTGGACATTGCCTCGTGCATGGCAATCGCCCGGTCGAGCGACGCGTCCTGCCCCGGGCGATAGGCGCCCATCAGCACCAGATCGCGATTTTCCTCGTAAGTGGCGTTGAGCGCGCGGAATTTCCGTGCCGCGAGAACATGCGCCGGGTGAACGATGTCGTTCATCACGCGGCTGAGCGATGCGCCCACGTCGACCGCGGGATAGCGCCCGCGCTGCGCAATGTCGCGCGACAGAACAATATGCCCGTCGAGGATCGATCGGGCGGTATCGACCACCGGATCGTTCTGGTCGTCGCCATCGGCTAGCACCGTATAGATGCCCGTAATCGCGCCACCGCTTTCGGCGGAATTGCCCGCGCGCTCGATCAGCTTGGTGATGGTGGAAAGCGCGGATGGCGGGTAGCCGCGCGCCGCACCCGGTTCGCCCAGCAACATCCCGATCTCGCGCGCGGCGTGCGCGACGCGGGTCAGGCTGTCGAGGATCAGGAGTACTTTCTTGCCCTGGCTGCGCAGTTCTTCGGCAATCGAGGTTGCCAGCAGGGCACCGCGAAGCCGCAGGTTCGCCGCGTGATCCGCTGGCACCGCGACGATGGCGGTGCGCTGGCCCGCTGGCCCGCTCATGTGCCGGTTGACGAAATCGGAAACTTCGCGCGCGCGTTCGCCGATCAGGCCGACCACGATCGCATCCGCATCCGCGCCGCCCACGATCATGTCCATCAGCACCGATTTGCCGACGCCCGAACCCGCCATGATGCCGACCCGCTGGCCGATCCCGATGGTGGTCAGCGCGTTGAGCGAACGGATGCCCGTATCGAACGGATGGGTTACGCTGGTGCGGTCGAGCGCACCCGTGCGCCAGCCGCCCGCAGGCCATTCGCGGGTTGCCGCCACCGGCCCTCCGCCGTCGATCGGCTGGCCCGACGCATCGACCGCGCGGCCGAGAAATTCCGCGCCCACGCGAACCATGCCGGGCCTGCCTTCGGGGCGCACCATCGCACCGGGACGCAGCAGCACCGTGTCGCCCAGCATCATCATGATGGTGTTGCCGTTGCGAAAGCCGATCGCCTCGGCAAGATGCTGCTGCCCGCCGCCGTGCACGATGGAGCATACGCTGCCGATCGGCACGCCGAGCCCGCTGACCTCGATCAGCCCGCCGTCGCACGCGACCACGGAGCCGAAGCGGCGGGGGGCAAGGTCGATCGACCCGCCGGAGATCCCTGCCAATGTCTCGTCGATCAGGTTCAGCATCAGTCTGTTTTCAACACTTTGCCAGTGCTTCGGCGATGGCCAGGCGCCATTGTTGCGGCCCGTCTTCCACGCCGCCGTCATCGGTATCGATGCGCAGGCTGCCGCGCTCCACCGAAGGGTCGGGGACGAGCGTCAGCGCGGGGTCGATCAGCGGCAGGACCAGCGGATGGTCGTTCGGATTCAGGCGCACGATCCGTTCGTCGGTCTTGCGCTGGAGCATCGCGGCGGCGGCTTCCACACGGCGGGCCAGCCCGTCCGTGTCTAGCGCCATCGGCAGCACCAGGTCTTCGCACAGTGCGAGCACGGTTTCGTGCAGTCGTTCGCGCAGCAGCTTGGCGCTATCTGCATCGAAGCGCGCGAAAGCGAGGGTGATCGCCTCGCGCGCGGCGTCTTCTTCCGCCCGCTGCGCGGCCATTTCGGCGAGCGCGGCCTGACGGCCATCCTCGCGCCCGCGTTCGTAGGAGTCCGCCACCGGATCGCTTTGCGGCGCGGCCGAAGGCCGCGAAAAGCCCGCGGGCGCATGCGCAGCATGATACGCGGCATTGGGCGTGAAACCGCGCCGCTCGCGCAGTTCGTTGAGCGGCAGCCTATACGTAGTCGTCATCGGCATCGCCCATGATCAGGTCGCCATCGGCGATCAGTCGCTTGGCCACCGCGATAACCTCGCGCTGGGCGGAATCGACTTCGGCCCGCTTGATCCGGCCCATCGATTCGATCTCGTCGCGCAGGCCGTCGGCGGCGCGGGTCGACATCGCGGCGTAGAAGATCTCGCGCTCGTCGGGCTCCAGCCCGCGCAGCGAGTTGATCAGCGTCTCGTTCTCGACCTCGCGCAGCAGCGTGCCGATCTGCTTGGTATCGAGCGTGAACAGGTGCTCGAACTTGAACATCTCGTGTTCCAGCTGCTGGTGTAGCGCCTTGTCGATCTTGCCGATCTTCGGCATCACTTCCTTTTCCACGCTGCGATGCGCGCGGTTGATGATCTCTGCCGCTTCCTTGATCCCGCCCATCGTCAGCGGCACCGCGCCGTGGCGTTGCTGGATCATCCCCTCGACGGTTTCTTCCAGAATCGCGATCGCCTGGCGCGACACCGGGCCCAGCCGGGCAACCCGGTGCAGCACCGGGGTGTGCAGGTCGCGCGGCAGTGCCGCCAGCGTGGCGGCGGCGGTATCGGTGTCGAGCTGGAGCAGCAGCACAGCGATCGCCTGCGGATGTTCTTCGGCCAGCATTTCGGCGATCACTTCGGGATCGAGCCAGCGCAGCACCGCGAGCGTGGGCGAAGGCTCTTCCTTCTGTTCGGGCGCGACCTGCCGGATCAGGCTGTCGGCCTTCATGTCGCCCACCGCGCTGGTCAGCAGCCGCTTGACGCTGTTGACCCGCCCGTGGGCAGAGATGTTTCCATTGTCGAAGGACCGCGAAAAGCCGTTGATCGCATCGGAAATGGATTGCGGCTCGATCTCGCCCAGCGAACACATCCGGGTCGCCAGCTGCCGCAGCTCGTTGGGTTCCATCTGCGAGAGGATGCTGGTCGCGTCCTCTTCGCTCATCAGCATGATCATGATCGCGGCGCGGTCGATCCCGCCGATCGTGGTCGGTAGCGGCGTCTGTGAGGCCATATCGCTCATCGTGCAGTCCCTTCATGGGCCGGCACCGGTTCGGCGAGCATCCGGCGCAGCGCCTGCACCGCGTCTTCGGGCTGTTCGCGGGCGATCCGCTGTGCGAGCTGGATCTGTGCGTCCAGGCCTTCGCGGTCGATGATGGAGTGCGGCGGCATCAGCTGCGCCGCGCCATCTGCGCCGCCAGCGTTCGCCGCATCCTTGTCGCCCTTGCCACCCTTCTGCCGCAGCATCTTGAGGGCGGGGCGCACGCCCAGCAGCAGCACCAGCAGCACGGCCAGCAGCGCGACGACGTTGCGCACGATCATGGCGAACCAGCTGGTTTCGTAGAACGGCGGTTCGACCATTGCGACTTCGCTGAAGGGCCGCATCACGACGGTCACCTTGTCGCCGCGATCTTCCCGGGCTCCGACGGCGGCGGCCACCAGTTCCTCGATCTTCTTGATGTCGGCGGCGCTGGCGCCGGCCATCGCGTTCTTGTCGATCGCGACGGCAACCGAAACCCGCTTCACCGCGCCGGGCGTGAGGTTGGAGACCGAGACTTCGCGGCCAAGTTCGTAGGTGCGCGTTGCCGAACTGTCGCCCACGGTCTGCTCCGCGCCACCGGGCGGGGTATCCTGCGGGGCCCGCTCGGCCAGCTGCGCATCGGCCGGGGGCGTGTTGGCGGTCGCGCCGGGGATGCCCGCGGCGTTTGGCTGCGAGGTCGAGGATTGCTGGGTCGACTCGCGCCGCACCACACCGTCCTTGTCGTAGCTTTCGCGCGCCGAGGTGACCTCGTTCATGTCGAGCTCGACCTGAACCTGGCTGGAAAAGGCTTCCGGGCCGATCATCGGGCTCAGAAGCTGGTCGACCTGCGCGGTCAGCTTGCCTTCCATCTGCGATTGCAGGTCGAGCCGTTCGTTGGTTGCGCCCTCGCGCCGGTCGGTCAGCAGCTTGCCGTGCTGGTCGACCACGCGCACCGCGTCGATCGACAGGCCGGGAACCGAGCCCGCGACCAGATTGGTGATCGCGGCGACCTGGCTTGCGGCCAGCTGGCGACCCGGTGCCATGCGCACCATGATCGATGCAGACGGCGCAACCTCGTCGCGCACGAAGACCGACCGTTCGGCCTTGGCGACATGCACGCGCACCGCCTCCACCCCGTCGATTTCCTGGATCGTCAGCATCAGCTCGCGTTCCTGCGCCGCGCGCAGCCGGTCGCCCTCAAGCGTCCGGCTGGCACCCAGCGGCAGGTTTTCGAGCATCTGCGAGCCGGTTTCGGGGGCAGCGATGGAGCCATCGGCAGCCACCAGCATGCGCGCGCGGTACAAGTCGTTCTCGCTGACCGTCAGCGCGCCGGTATTGTTGTTGATTTGGTATCCGATCCCCGCCTGGTCGAGGCTGGCGACCACCGATGCGCGGCTCGCATCGTCGAGCGAGGAATAGAGCACGCGCTGCGGACCGGGGGCGAGCGTCGCCCACAGCAGCGCGGCCATGCCAAGCCCGGCAAGGCCGACGAACCACGGCAGAACCTTGCGAACCGCAGGCTGCGCGGCGAACGCGCGGGCGCGCTGGCCCGCGTTGCCGCTGCCCGAGGTGAGCGGTTCGAGGATCGATCCCTGCCCCGGAGGCGGAGCGCCCTGCGGCGCGCCAGCTGGTACCAGACCGGCCATCTATCAGACCCCCATCCGCATGATTTCCTGGTAGGCGCTGAGCAACTTGTTGCGCACCTGCAGGGTTGCTTCGAATGCGACGCCCGCTTCCTGGCGGGCGAGCATGACCTTGGCGATATCGGTTACCTCGCCGCGCTCGTACGCGGCAGTGATGTCGCCCGAACGCTGCTGCGCGGCGTTGACGCCTTCCAGCGCGCTTTGCAGCGAGTCCGCAAAGCCGCCGCCTTCGGACGCGGGCTTTGCCTCGGTCGCAGCCCCGGCCTTGTCCTGATGCAGTTCCTGCAGGACGGACGAACGGTCGATGATCTGCTGGCGCAGCTGCATCACCTGGTTGATTGCGCCGGCCCCACCGGCCCCGGATACGGGGTTCATCGTGCCGCTCCGACTGCGATGCCGGCCTCACGGAACGAGGCGAGGCGATAGCGCAGCGTGCGTTCGCTGATGCCCAGCTGGCGTGCGGCCTCGGCGCGGCGGCCGTTGCACGCATCCAGCGTTTCCATGATCGCATTCGCTTCGGACTGGCGCACGATCTTGGACAGCCTGCGGGCGCCGCTGGGCGGCACTTCGTAGATGTTCTGGTGCACCGGCGCTTCGGCCTTGGGGGCAGCGGGCTGCTCCGCGGCGACCGGACGCACGGCGGTGTCGAAGATGATATGTTCGGTCCAGATCGCGGGCTTGCCCTGTGCGAGCAGCAGCGCGCGGCGGATCACGTTTTCCAGTTCGCGGACATTGCCCGGCCACTTGTGCGCGCGCAGCACGGCGAGCGCGCTGTCGGACAGCCACGGGATCGGCTGGCCTTTGGTGTGGTGACGCAGGATCATCGCGAAGGCGAGCGGGGCGATATCGCCGATCCGCTCCGCCAGCGGGTTGAGGGTCATCGGAAAGACGTTGAGCCGGTAGAACAGGTCTTCGCGGAAACGCCCGGCGGCCACTTCGGTCGGCAGGTCGCGGTTGGCGCAGGCGATCACCCGCACATCGACCTTTACCGGCGTGGTCGCGCCGATCGGCACGACTTCGCCTTCCTGCAGCGCGCGCAGCAGCTTGGCCTGCAAGGCAAGCGGCATTTCGGCGATTTCATCGAGCAGCAGCGTGCCACCATCCGCGGCCCGGAAGAACCCTTCGCCCGATGCGTTCGCGCTGGTGAAGGCGCCCTTTTCGTGGCCGAACAGCAGTGCTTCCAGCATCGTTTCGGGGATGGCCGCGCAGTTGACCGCGACAAAAGGCTTCTCCGCCCGCGCGCTGCGCTGGTGGATGAATTGCGAGAGCACTTCCTTACCGGTGCCCGTCGGCCCGTGGATCAGCACGGGAATATCTGTCTGCGCCAGCCGGTCGGCCAGAGAGATCACCGCCAGCGAGACCGGATCGGCCGCTACTGGGCCGCCATTGGCGCACAAAAGTGCGACCAGAGCGGCGGTGGTCGCTTCGCTGGTGGAATCATTATAGCGGACCGTGCCGCCCTTGCCGGCGACTTCCAGCCCGTTGGTCTCGCCGCGTTCGAGAACGATCGTGCGGCCTTCGTGGCTGCTTTTGGGATCGCCCGCGTCGACCAGTTGCACCGGCCGGTCGAAGAACAGGGATGTTGCGATCCCCGTCAGCCTCGATGCCACTGCCTTGTGCTCGCGCTTGCAGCGCGCCGTTTCGTTAACCCCGATCATGACGACCCCGTTCCACCCTAATAGCGTCATTTGCTGAGGCACGTTTTTGCCGGTGGACGCCAAAAAGTTGGTTACTTTTAGTCGTAGTAGAATCACCACGGGTAAAAATACCCATTCGTGAATCTTTCTGCTCCCGGCCCTTAACTTCCCCCGTTCCCTGCCGGTCTGTGTCCCAGCTGCTGCGAACCGATCCTACCCACGGCAGTCAGGTATTTTTGTCAGGGAGACTACTAAGATGAGCGTTATCAACACCAATATCGGGGCGATGAAGGCTGCCAATGCGTCGGCTTCGGCCAACAAGATGCTCGGCACAGCCATGGAACGCCTTTCCTCGGGCAAGCGCATCAACTCGGCCAAGGACGACGCGGCCGGTCTTGCGATCGCCACGTCGATGACGGCCCAGATCCGGGGCTTCAACCAGGGCATCCGCAACGCCAACGACGGCATCTCGATGGCCCAGACCGCAGAAGGCGCGCTGAGCGAAGTGACCAACATGGTCCAGCGCATGCGCGAACTGGAAGTTCAGGCCGCCAACGGCACCTATTCGGCTGCCGACACGGCCAACCTGCGTTCCGAACAGAAGGCGCTGGCCGACGAAATCAATGCGGTCGTCACCAACACCAAGTTCAACGGCAAGGCGCTGTTCGATGCCACTGCTGCAACCGGCTATTCGATCCAGACTGCCGACACGAGCGTGACCCTCGCGTCGACGGACTTCGGTAACGCGGCCTCGACGCTGAACATCGTGTTCTCGCATACCTTTGCGGATGCCGCCAACACGGCGTCGCTGACCGAGTATGACGCCGCACTGGCCGAAGTTTCGAACACCCGCGCTTCGCTGGGTGCCACGCAGAACCGGCTGGAATCGACCGTCAGCAGCATGACCTCGAACGTCACCAACCTCTCCGATGCGCGTTCGCGGATCGAAGACACCGACTACTCGGCCGAAACGACCGCGCTGGCGAAGGCGCAGATCCTCAGCCAGGCTTCGGGCGCCATGCTGGCCCAGGCCAACCAGAGCCAGCAGAACGTCCTTTCGCTGCTGCGCTAAGTTCGGACTTCACTCCAACAAAGGCGGATGGCCCGTCGCTTTCGAGCGGCGGGCCATTTGCCTTTTGGCGAAAGCCTTCCGGTCAGCGGGCCGGTCGGCACGCTGCGCGGATCATGTCGCTCAGCTGGGGTCGACCCAGTAAACCGTGCCAGAGTAACTGCGCATGATCGGATCGCCCGCGAAGCTGGAAAAGCCGGTCGTGAACCGGCTGCCCGACACCACCTGCATGATCGCTCGACACGCCGCGGTATCGAACGCGCCGCTCTGCTTCGAACGGGTGATCGAACACGCGGTCGCCCTGCCTTGAGTGTCGACCGTCAGGCGGTAAGTGATTCTGGCAACAGGAGGTTCGCCCGACAGCTCGGGCATCGGCAGATCCTCTGCGGTGGGCAGGCGGCCGGCGACCAGTTCGGCCGACAGGACCCACACGACGCTGTCTTCGAACACCCCGGCGACAGGCTCGCCCGCGGCATCCGTTGCCGGCATGAACCTGCCGCGCGCCTTCGCCTGTTTGCAGGTCGCTTCGTTGAGCGTGGGATATTCGCTGGGAATGGTGATCGTACAGCTTTTCACCCGTCCATCGGGGTTCACGATCAATCGAAAGCCGACCTCGGCCTGCTCGCTCTTGCGCACGGCGCTGATGGGATAGGTGAACCAGCGGAAGGGTTTCGTGGTCGGCTCGGGCGCGGCCCGTGTTACTGCCCCGGTTTCTGCCTGCGTCTCAGGCTCTGCCGCTCCGGCCGTGCTGCCGGTCAGTGCCATTCCCGCAAGGGCCAGAACGGCCCCCGTTCTCCCCGTCATAATGCTCCCCTGCATCGTCTCGTGCTTCCACGGTTAGCGGATGGAAGCGCGCAGACCAAGGCGGCGGCACAGACCTGCCGTGCCGGTTGGGAGCGATCGGTAAAGGAGCTGCCTTCACCACGTTTGCAAAGCCGGTGTTAACGCCCGACCTATGGGAGGCGTTCTGGCACCTGCGACTCGCGCCTGCGATTAACCCTCGGGCTGACCGGCCGGCTGCGGTCGGGCGTCTTGGCTGAAGAATCGACCGCCCGCGCACCGCGACGGTGCCGGCGTCTTCAGTTTGCGAGGACGATCGAGATCCGCCGGTTGCGCGGGTCGGACGGATTGTCCTTCACCAGCAGTTCGGTATCGGCCACCCCTTCGATGCGGCGGAAGCTGTCGTCCGGGATGCCCTGGTTCATCAGCGTCTGCCGGGTGGCTTCGGCGCGGCCTGCGGAAAGCGACCAGTTGTTCACCCGGCCCGGATTTTTCCATTTCAGGCTGTCCGTATGGCCGCGCACGATGATCTTGCGCTTCTCCGGCTCGATGGCCAGCGCGATGGCGGTTAGCAGGCCGGTCGCCTCGCGCGTCAGCACCGTGGTGCCGAGATTGAACATCGAGAAGTCGGCATCGTCGACCAGGTCGATCCGCACGCCTTCGGTCGTATCGACCATCTTGATCTGGCTCATCAGCTTGGCGAGCTCGGCGTTCTTCGCCAGCCTGTCCTTGGTGCGCTGGGTGATGCGCTGGATCATCCGCTCGGCTTCCTTGGGGCCGCCCACCGCATCCTTCGGAATGGTGATGCCCTGGTTGCCGGTCTGCCCCTGACGGTTCGGATAATCGTCTACCGACGTCAGCGAATCGCCCTTTAGCAGGCCGTTGGACCCGGCGCCGCTATCCTTGATCTTCACCAGCGTGGGGGTGAAATAGTCGGCCAGCCCCTTGCGCTGGTCCTCGGTCGTCGCGCCGAGCAGCCACATCAGCAGGAAGAACGCCATCATCGCGGTCACGAAGTCCGCGTAGGCGACCTTCCAGGCCCCGCCATGGTGCCCGCCTTCGATCACCGTCACTTTTTTGACGATGATCGGCGGCAGGTTATCGCCTTGCTTCGCGGGCATGTTAGCGGCCCCGCAGCGCGTCGAGCAGTTCGGTCAGGCCCGGGCGCACGGCATGGCCGAGGCTGGAGCGCGCGCTTTCCACCACCAGCGGCTGCGGGTGGCCGTAGAGCGAGGCGATGATCACCTGCTTGACCGCGTGGAAAATCTGTTCGTCCTGTTCGATCACCTGCTTCAGGCGACCCGCCAGCGGGCCGACCATGCCATAGGCCAGCAGCACGCCCAGGAAGGTGCCGACCAGCGCGGAGCCGATCATTTCGCCCAGCACCTCGGGCGGCTTGTTGATCGAGCCCATAGTCTTGACCACGCCCAGCACGGCGGCGACGATGCCCAGTGCGGGCAGCGCATCGGCCAGCGATTGCAGCGCGTGCTGCGGTTCATGCAGTTCGTGGAAATGCGTTTTCATCGCATTGTCCATCACCTCTTCCACCGCATGGGTTTCGAGCGTGCCGGACGACACCACCAGCAGCGTCAGCGTGTCGCTGATCAGGCTGATCAGCGGCTTGTTCTTCAATAGGTTGGGATAGGCGCTGAAGATCGCCGAATTCTCAGGCTCGTTGACGTGGCTTTCCAGCGCCACCGGGCCATCGGTCTTGAGCACCTTCATCAGCTGGGTGGTCAGCGCAATCGCGTCGATATGATCCTGCTTGGAATGAACAGGCCCCTTGAAGATCTTCATAAACGCGCCGCCGATCGCCTTGAGGTGATGGAGCGAGTTGCCCGCGATGGTGGCGCCAAGCGCCGCACCGCCGATAATCATCATTTCGTAGGGCAGGGCGTGCAGCACCGGGCCCATGGCGCCGCCGCTGATCACGAAGCCGCCGAACACCAGGACGAGCAACACTACGATGCCGATAATCGCGTACATGAATCAATTCCCCCAGGCCCGCGCGATCAGCGCAGCATCGAAAACAGGTTTAGGTTGGCAAGCCGCACGAAGCTGGACTGGCTCGCTTCGAGCACGGTCAGCATTTCCTGCAGGCGGCTCATCGTCACCGCCAGATCGGCCCCGCCGACCGAAGTGCGTTCATCCTGAATGCGCTCTAGATTGTCGGTCCGCCGCTCGGTCATCACTTCGAGCCACGCCATGCGCGAGCCGAGCACGGTCTGCGCGGTGGTGACCTTGTCGAACCCGGTGTCGAGAATGGACAGGCCATCGCGCGCCGCATCGGCGGCGGCATCTCCGCCGCTGCGCAGCGCCGCCGAAAGCGTGGCCAGCTGCGCGAAGATATCGGTCTGCCCGCCCGCGCCATCGTCGAAGCTGAAAACTTCGGGGCCGGTATTGCCGGGCGTGATTGACTGGCCTTCGCCGATTTCGACCTCGTCCAGCGTCGCGGTGCCGACATAGGTCACCGCACCGGTGCCCGCGTCGACATCATAGGCATTGCCCACCGCCTGGCCGCCGAACAGCGAATGGCCCGAGGCATTGCGGCCATTGGCGATACCCAGCAGGCTCTGGCGCAGGCCATCCAGCTCGGTCGCGATAGAGACGCGCTGGTCGTCGCTGGTGGTTGCGTTGGCGGCGAAGAGCGCCAGTTCGCGCGCGCGGCTGATCATCGTGCTGACCTGGCTCAGCGCCTGGTCGGCGAACTTCAGGTTGTTTTCCGCCGCGTCCGAATTGCGCGTGTCGACCGCGGTGATGCGTTCTTCGCGGTCGAGCATGCGCAGGCGTGCCGCGGCGACGGGATCGTCGGACGACTTTTCCAGCCGTTCGCCGCTGCCGATCTGTTTCTGCAGCCCCTCGGCGCGCGCGCGCAGCGACCCGATCTGGGTCGTCGACCGTTCGTAGAAGGCGCCAGTGCTCAGGTTGATCATCGCCCGATTCCAATCAGTGTATCGAAGATGTCGCTCGCCACCTGCATCGCGCGACCCGATGCCTGGAAGGCCTGCTGGTAGCGGATGAGATTGGCGGCTTCGTTGTCGAGATCGACGCCCGACTGTTCTTCCAGTGCGATGCGCGCGGACGAGGCAATCGTTTCGAGCGCGCTTTGCGTGACCTTGCGGCCCGCCACCTTGCTCGACACGTCGAACAGGATCGCGTTGACGGTGTCGGCCGGGTTCGCGGTGGAAAGCGCCTGCCGCATGTCGGCCAGATTCTGCTGGTTGCGATCGTTTGCGGGCGATCCCGCAGGCGCGGTGGCGATGCCCGCACCATTGGTCAGCACGACCGACAGGGTGCTGGCGGTCGTACCGCTGAAGATCGGCTGCCCCGCGCTGCCATCGCGCGCGACCCCGTTGGCCTGCGCGGTGTTGATGGCGGTCGCGATGGAGGCCGCCGCAGCGTCCAGCCGGGTGCCGATCGCCTGAAGATCGTTCAGCGCCAGCGCGGTACCGGCCAGCGAACCCGCGCCCGGATTGATCGCGGTTCCGCCGATGGCGAAGCTCATCGTGCCGTTCGGTTCGACGGTGGACGTCATCGTGGCCGCGTTGCCGCCGTTGACGAACGCGGTCGCAGGCGAAGCGCCGACCGCCACGGCAACCGTGCCGTCCGAGGCGAAAGTCGTGGCGATGCTGGTGAAACCGCTCATGCGTTCGAGCAGGTTGTCGCGCTGGTCGAGCAGCGAGGCCTGATCGTTGCTGCCGAACCCGGCCCGCGCGAGGCGCAGGTTCACCCGCGCCAGTTCCGCACCATAGGTGTTCAGGTCTGCAACGCCGGCCTGAGCATCGAATCGCAGGCCTTCGCCGACCGAGGCGAGGCTGCCTGCGGTGATGTTGAACTTGCTGGCCAGCGTTTCCGCCTCTGCCAGCACGGCGGCCCGCCGCGCGCTGTCTGTCGGATCGCCGGACAATTGCTGCAGCGAGGCTTCGAATTCGACGATCGAGCTGAAGATGCCCGATTGCTCGACGGCGGCCTCGATGTTTTCCAGGCCCGCCAACTCGACATTGGAGCGTTGCAGGTCGGCCTGCGTCCGGCGCATTTCCGCCTGGCGGAAGGCATCGGCATTGCGCCGCACTTCGACCACGCGCGAACCCGAGGCCGCGATGTCGCTGCCCCGGCCTGCAATGCTGCCGCCCGAAACCTCTTCGATACGGACGCTGCGGCGCACGTATCCGTCGCTCGAAGCGTTGGCGATGTTGTTCGCCGTCACTTCCAGCGCGCCGCGTGCCGCGCGGGCGCCACTTGCGCCGATCGAGAGGAGATCCGAAGCCATTTAATCCTTTACCCCTGGTGCTTCGCCATCCGGCAGGAACCGGGCGAGCTGGCGTTCGATCGCGTCCGCAAAGCCCAGCTGGCCGGACTTGGCCGCGATGTCGGCAAACCTCTCATCGCGCATTTCGGTAAACGTATCGTCACTGCCTTCGAACAAATCGTTTCCGCCGAAGTCGGTGGAGCGGGCAGACGACAGCATCTGGCGCAGCAGGATCGCCTCGAATGCCTGCGCCGCCTCGCGCAGTTCGGTGCGCTGGTCGGCCGGGCTGGCCCCTTCGCCGCGGATCGGCGTGGGCTGGCGCAGCAGCGAGAAATCCATGGGTGCGATCTGGCTCATATCACCACCACCTCGGCGGTCAGCGAACCGGCCTGCTTCAACGCTTCGAGGATCGCCACCAGATCCGCCGGGCTGGCACCCAGCATGTTCAGCGCGTCGACCACATCGGCCAGCGATGCGCCTGCGGGCAGCGGAGTGACATAGCCGCCGCTCTGGCGGGCTTCGATCGTGCTGTCGGGTTCCACTGCGGTGCGCCCGCGCGAGAAGGGGGCGGGCTGTACGATCGTGGGATTTTCGTCGATCCGCACCACCAGGCTGCCGTGGCTCACGGCGGCAGGTGCCAGCCGTACCGCGCTGGAGATCACGATGGTGCCGGTGCGGCTGTTGACGATCACCTTCGCCGCGCGTTCGGCGGGCGTGATGTCGAGCATCTCGATCTCCGCCATGATCGTGGCGCGCGTATCGGCGCCCGGCGGCAGCATCAGCGCCAGCGTCACCCCGTCCTCGATCCGGGCCATGCCGGGAAAGCGGTCGTTGATCGCGTCGCGCACGCGGCTGATGGTGAGGAAGTCGGCACTGTACATGTTCCAGCGCAGAATTTCGGTGAAGTCGAAATTGGTGCTGACCGCGCGTTCCACGCTCGCCCCGTCGGAAATGCGGCCCACGGTCGGCACGTTGACGGTCAGCTTCGAACCGTCATTGGCCGAAATGCCCAGTCCGCCGACGGTCAGGTTGCCCTGCGCCATCGCGTAGATTTCGCCATCCGCGCCGTACAGCGGCGTCAGGATCAGCGCGCCACCGCGCAAGGATTTGGCCTTGCCGATGGTCGACACGGTGATGTCGATCCGCTGGCCAGGCTTCGCAAAGGCGGGCAGTTCGGCGGTGATGAGCACCGCCGCCGCATTCTTCAGCGCCGGATTGACGCCGGGCGGCAGCTGCAGGCCGAAACGGCCCGAAACGCCGCGCATGGCCTGCGTCGCATAGGCGAAATTGTCGTCACCCGTGCCGTCCAGACCGACCACGATGCCGTAGCCGGTCAGCTGGTTCGACCGGACCGACTGGAACTGGCCGATATCGCGCACCCGCTCCGCCGAGGCGGCGGCGGGCAGCGCGAACGAGCAGATCGCGGCGAGCAGGAGGAAGAGGCGGTTCATTTCGTGGCTCCGGATCAGAACGGCGAGACGGCGTTGAAGAAGCGCGACAGCCAGCCGGGTTTGCTCGACTGCTGGACAGCACCCTTGCCGCTGTAGGAAATCTGCGCGTCGGCGACGCGGATCGAGGACACACGGTTGTCCGGGTCGATATCCGCCAGCCGGATAATGCCCGAAACCTGCACCCATTCTTCGCCCTGGCTGAGGTTCAGAACCTTCTCGCCGCGCACGAAGGCGGTGCCGTTCGGGCGGATTTCGGCGATGGTCACGGTCAGGTCGCCGCGCAGCACCGACGTCTGCGAGGCATTGCCCCCACCGGTGAAGCTGGCGCCGGCGGACGCGGTGAGATCGCCGTCGTCGATGCCGATGAAATCGGGCAGGCTCAGCCCCGCGCTGCCATCGCGCTGGGTCTTGGCCGAGGTCGATTTGCTGGTCGAGGTCCGTTCGACCAGCACGATGGTGACGAGGTCGCCGACCTGCGAGGCGCGATTGCCGTTGTACAGCGGCGCATAGCCCTGCGAGACCTGGAAGATCGCGCCGTCGTTGCTCTGCGGCGCGACATAGGTCTGCACGGGCGGGGGCGGCAGCGTGGCGGCGAAGCCCGCCGGACGCGAGCCGCCGCCGCATGCCGAAAGCGACAGCGCGATCGTGCAGGTGAGCGGCAGGGCGATAAGGGTACGAGTGTTCATAAAGGTCAATCTCACAGCGTCTGGTTGGCGTTGCGCAGCATTTCGTCGACCGCGGAGACCATCTTGGAGCTGATTTCGTAGGCGCGCTGCGCCTCGATCATCGCAACCAGTTCTTCCACGATGTTGACGTTCGATCCTTCCAGCATTCCCTGCCGGATATTGCCGCGGCCACCTTCGCCCGCGACGCCCAGCTCGGCCGCACCGCTGGCTGCGGTCTCGCCCAGGAAGTTGTCGCCCAGCGCCTGCAGGCCAGCGGGATTGGTGAAGCGGGCGACCTGGATCTGGCCCAGCTCGGTCGGCTCGGCTTCGCCGTTGATGGACGCGGACACGGTGCCGTCGGGCGAGATCGCGATTGCGGTCGCGCCTTCGGGCACGGTGATTTCCGGCTGCACGGCAAAGCCCTGCTGGGTCACCAGCATGCCTTCGGCGGAGCGGGTGAAGTTGCCTGCGCGGGTGTAGCCGGTGCGGCCCCCCGGCATGGCGATCTGGAAGAAGCCGTCGCCGTCCAGCGCAAGGTCGAAGGCATTCCCCGTGGTGTCGAGCGTGCCCTGCGTCATGATCTGGCTGGTCGACTGCACGGCCACACCCGAACCCAGGTTCAACCCTTCGGCATATGCGGTTTCGCCCGAGGATTGCTGCCCGGCCACGCGCGCGTCCTGATAGGCGAGCGTCGCGAAGTTGGCGCGGTCGCGCTTGAACCCGGTGGTACCCACGTTCGCCAGGTTGTTGGCGATAACGCGCATGCGGGCGTCCTGGGCTTCCAGCCCGGTGCGGGCGACCTGAAGAGCGGATGTTGGCATTGCTTGAAAATCCTTCGCTTGGAATTCGGTCGCTTAGGTGAGGCGCATCAGTTGGGCGCCGCTCTCGTCGAGCTGGCGCGCGGTCGATACGAGCTTGGAGCGCATGGCGAACAATCGCTGCTCCTCGATCATCGCGACCAGGATTTCGGTTGGCTTGACGTTGGACTGTTCCAGCGCGCCGGTTTGCACCCGCGCGGTCTCGTCGGTCGGCAGGATGCCGCCGCCTTCGACGCGGAACAGGCCATCCAGCCCCTTGGCGATCGGCGAACCTTCCCAGCTCGCCAGCTTGATCCGGCCGACCTCGGCCGGCGGCGCTTCGGGCGTTGCCGGGTCGCTGCGGGTCACGGTGCCGTCTTCGGAAATGGAAATGCGGCCACCCGGTGGGACCGTAATCGGTCCCGTGTCCCCCAACACCGGGTGGCCGTCTCCCGTCACCATCAGCCCGGTTGCGGTGAGCGAAAGATCGCCACGCCGCGTATAGGCTTCGGTGCCGTCGTCCGCTTGCACCGCCATCAGCGACTCGGTCGCGATGGCAATATCCAGCTCGCGGCCGGTCTCCATGATTTCGCCGCCCCGCATATCCGCGCCGGTGACGCGCGCGGTCTGCATCGCGCGCGCTTCGTTGGGGTGGCCTTCGATGGTCATCGCGCGCTGCTCGATCAGCTCGGCACGAAAGCCCAGCGTGTTCGTGTTCGCCATGTTGCTGGCGATCGCACGCTGGCGATCCATCGAGGCCTGCATCCCCGACAGCGCAGTATAGATGAGGCGGTCCATCTACTTAGGTCCGCAGGTTGATGACGGTCTGCGAAATCTGCGTCGCAGTGTCGATCGCCTTGGCGTTGGCCTGGAAGTTCCGCTGTGCGGTAATCAGGCCGACGAGTTCCTCGGCAATATCCACGTTCGAGCGTTCGAGCGCGCCGGAAAGGATCGCGCCATACTGGCCGTTGCCGGGCTCGCCATAGCTGGCCGGGCCGGAAAAGCCCGTGCTCTGCCAGTTGGACGATCCCACCGGCTTGAGGCCATTGGGCGCCATGAACGAGGCAAGCGCGACCATCCCGATCGGTTCGACCGAACCATCGGCAAAGGATGCGCGCACGACGCCATCCTTGCCCACCGATACGCCCGCGTAATCCGCGCCCGCTGCGTTCTGTGCGGGGATCTGCGCGTCCAGCAGGTTCATGCCGGTCGTCGCGCCTTCGGCATCGACCGGATAGACCTGCAGCCGGTTGCCATCATTGTCGACGATGCCGCCGGTATCGTTGATGGTGAAGCCGCCCGCGCGGGTATACATCGTTTCGCCGTTTTCCCCGCGCATCGTGTAGAAGCCGTCGCCGGTAATCGCGAGGTCGAGCGCGGAGCCGGTCTGTTCGATCGGACCGAGCGCGAAGTTCTGCGTGATCGCTTCTACCGAGGCGCCGATGCCCTGGATCGTGCGCGGGTTCGACAGTGCCGAACCGGCAACGATTTCCGCAAATTCGGTGCGCCCGCGCTTGAAGCCGTACGTTTCCGAGTTGGCGATGTTGTGCGCGATCGTGCCGAGCGAGGACTGCGCATTCTTGAGGCCGTTAAGCGAGGTATAGAAAGACATTGTGCGACTCCTGACTTAAAGATCGTTGGCGGCGGGGCTGTCGCCGCCGGGCTTGTTCGCTTCGATAAGGGCGTCGAGCTTGTCGACGATCTTGCCCAGCGTCTCGTTGGTTTCGGCCGTCCCGGCGAGCGAGGAAAACTGCGCCATCTGGGCCAGCATTTCCTTGTTATCGACCGGATCGAACGGGTCCTGCTGCTGTACCTGGACGGTTAGCAGGCGCAGGAAATCGGCTTGGCCCAGCTGGTCCATGCCGCGCCCCTGTGACTGGGGCATCTGGGTCGCGGCGGAGGCCGCGCCCGTAAATGGGTTCACGCTGCTAATCATTTCATCCTCATCGTTTCGAGCATCAGCTGCTTGGCGGTCGACATGGCTTCGACCATGTTCGAATACTGGCGCGAGGCTTCGAGCATCTCGATCATCTCGGCGTTCTCATCGACCGGCGATTCCCACACATCGCCGTTCTCGTCGGCGAGCGGATGGCCGGGATCGTGGCGGCGGATCGGTGCAGCATCGGACCGCACGACACCGTCGACCCGGACCGAGCTCATGCCGCTCTGCCGGTCGAGCTCTTCTGCGAAGACCGTGCGCATCGGGCGGTATGCCTCGTCCGCGCTGCCCGCCACGCTGCCTGCGTTGGCGAGGTTGGATGCCGCGGCGTTCATGCGGACCATCTGCGCGGACATCGCGCGATAGCCCATCTGGAACATGGTCATGGGTGCGTCACCGGCCATGCTCATTCACCCCTGATCGCGCGGGTGACGGTTTCGACGCGGCCGCGCAGGAAGCCGAGCGTGGCGGTATAGGCGACCGCGTTTTCCGCGAAGGCGGCCTGTTCGGTCCCCATCTCCACGGTGTTGCCATCGAGGCTGGCCATCGTCGGGATGCGATACACGGTCGCGCGGCCGGTCGCATTCTCGGTTTCGTTACCCGCCAGGCGTGCCTGCAGCGCGGCACCGAAATCGATGTCGCGCGCCTTGTAGCCCGGCGTACCTGCATTCGCGATGTTGGAGCCGAGCACACCCATCCGTTGCGCACGGATTTCCAGCGCCGCTCCATGAATGCCGAAAAGGCCTTCGCTCATTGCTCTCGTCTCCGCCTAGAAGTTGGGGCGTTTCGTGCCCCCGACATGTAAGCAAGGGGCGTGCCAACTTGCCGCAAAGCCGCTAAAACGCGTGATTTGCAGGGCGGGGCGGCAAGCAATTGCCGGTCGGCGGCAAAAATCCGGCACTCGGGGCTGAAAAGCCGGGAACACCTGCCGTTCTTGGGTTCGTGGAAAATCTCGTCACTCTGATCGACCATTGGTTCGACCCGGTTTCGCTGGGCATCGTGCTGGGCGGCACGCTGCTCGCGACCTTGCTGCGCTGCGGGTTCGCGGAATCGCGTCTCGCGGCGGCCAAGGTCGCCGCGCTGCTCGCCCGTCCGTTCGATCCGGCAAAGGCCCGGGTGGAAATGGCGCGCCAGATCCGCATCATTTCGGACAAGGGCATCCACGGTGCCACCCCGGTCCAGTTCGGCGACGGCGAATTCGATCACCTGACCGACGTGCTGATCAGCCGCCGGTCTATCGACACGCTGCATGCGGAGCACGAAAGCTACAAACGGCAGCGGACCGAGGCCGCGCAGACCGCGATGACCGTGCTGGGCCATGCGGCGGAGCTCGCGCCCGTGCTGGGCCTGGCAGGAACGCTCGTGGCGCTGGGGACAATGCCGTCCGACGCGAGCGAGGGCGGCATGACCGCGGCGATCGCGATGGCGGTCGTCACCACATTATATGGCCTAGCCGCCGCCAACTTCCTGTTCGGCCCGCTGTCATCCGCCATTCTGCGCCGGTCTGCGCGCGAAGAGCGCGATCGGCAGGCGGTGCTCGACTGGCTGGAGCAGGGCGTGCGTACCTCGACGCCGCACGTGAAGCCCGTGCCCGGCGCGGGCGGATTGCGGATCGCCTCGTGAGCATTCGGGGACTGAGCAGCTGGCAGACGGCGCTGGCCGATCTGTCGCTGATCCTGTTCGCGGTGGTCGCCGCGGCCTATCGCGAATATCCCGAAGAGGCCGATCCTGCCTCGCGCGAGCAGGTGGATCAGGCGGTGGAGATCGCGCTGGGCCAGCCGATGGCGGTGTTTCGCCCCGGCGGCGATGCGGACCTGACCCGCTGGCTGGGTAGCCAGCCTCTGGGGAACGGCGAGGTCGCCACGGTCATCGTGCGTCATCGCAGGGGCGGGGCCGCGCAGGCGGCAAGCGAAGCGGCGATGCTGGTCGAACAGATCGAGGATGCAGGCCAGACCGCCCGCCTGATGGTCGAGCCGCTCGGCCCCGGCGAAACAATCCCGGAAACGCTGGTGGTGATCGCGCATGACGACCATGGCCTGCAAAACGCTGATGATGGCACGGTACTTGCAGATACGCAGTAGCTAAAGACCCGCAGGGCCCGTGCCCGGCGGTGACCCCATTTCTGGAGCACTGCGATCATGCACAAGTTTTCCGCAATCGTCGCCACCGGCCTGCTGGCCGCGGCAATCCCCGCTATCGCCACCCCGGCATCGGCCAACACGCCGATGGATGCCAGCGCGATCGACCGCGCGGTGATGGAATTCACCGGCGCGGGCATCGGTCAGCCGGGCGGCGCCCGCCTGCCGGTAGACCGGCGGATGCGGCTGAACGCATGCGGCGTGCCGCTGCAGCTCGAATGGTACGGCGCCAATCGCGACAGCGTGCAGGTCCATTGCCCCGATGCAGGCTGGCGGATCTTCGTCGCCGTGGCGCAGACGCAGCAGGCCCAGCAGCCCGGCCAGCCCGGTACGGGCGAGGTCGTGATCAGCCGGGGCGAGACCGTATCGATCATGGTCGAGGGCGGCGGTTTTTCGCTCTCGCGGCAGGCTGTCGCGCTGGAAGAGGGCACCATCGGAGCATGGATCAAGGTCCGCCCCGCGCAGGACAGGAAGGCCGATCCGGTGCGTGCGCAGGTTGTCCGCCCCGGCCAGGTCGCGGTACGGATTCGCTGACCCGCGAGAAAAAAGTTTCCTGGCCCTTAAAGGCGCGGCGCGGCTGTCGTTCTAAGGGGGTGAGACGAGCGTTCTCAGGCGAACGCGATAGAATAGTGGAGCACTAGCAATGCGAGATTTCGGATTGCCCGATATCGGAGGACCAGCAGGACTACGCCGCGGCGTCGCGCCGGTCGAGCGTGTGTCCGCTATCCGCAAGCCTGCCGATCAGGCGGCGGCCGCGCAGGAAATGAACGCGGTCAGCAAAACCTCCGCGGGCGACGCGGCCCCGGTCGATGCCGACCGCGTGGCTGAAATTCGCAAGGCGATCAAGGACGGGACCTATCCGCTCCTGCCGGTCGAGATTGCCGACGGCATCATCGCCGCCGGTCTGTTCCAAAGCATCGGCGAATAAGAGGGCATTCGATGACGACGCGTACCGCCTTGCGGCAAATGCTTGCCCTTCTGGAAGGTGAGCGGCAGGCCCTTGCCGCTCTGGATCTGGACCGCATCAACAACTGCTCGCACGGCAAGATGGAATTGTGCGACCGGCTGGACAAGGTGCGGCCAGAGGATCTGGACGAGGAATGCCTCGGCCTGCTCGACGCGGTGCGGCGCCTCAACACGATCAACCGCCGCCTGCGCAATCTGATCGCCACCAATGTCCAGTCGCGGATCGACGCGATGGCAGGCGCTGCAGGCACATATCAGGGCGCCACGGGGCGTACGGTAGCGCAGCCCTTCTGATCGGTTCACCGCCGACAAGGCCAAAACTGGCACGATGATTGCTTTAACCATCCGGAAGAATGAATTCCGGAGGTTCAGTGCCCACCGCCAGCCCACTACCAGCCATTCGTGTTGCGAATGCGCCGCCCGTGAACGGGCCAGCGCCCACGGCCGCGCCGGCGAACCGCGATGTGCGCTCCGCCATCGCCCGGGCATCCCAGAGCACTGGGGTCGATTTCGACTACCTGCTGGCGCAGGCGCGGCTCGAATCCGGCCTCAATCCCGATGCCAAGGCGCGCACGTCCAGCGCGACCGGGCTCTATCAGTTCATCGATTCCACCTGGCTGCGCACGATGGACCGGCATGGCTCCAAGTATGGCTACGCCTGGGCGAGCGATCAGATCGCGCCCGGCGGCGGCGTGGCCAATGCGGGCACGCGCGAACAGCTGCTCTCGCTGCGATACGATGCCGATGTCTCCGCTCTGATGGCAGCGGAGCTGGCACGCGACAATTCCGCGGGCCTCAAAGGCATGCTGGGCCGCGAGCCGGAAGCGGCGGAGCTGTACCTCGCACATTTCCTGGGGCTGGGCGGCGCGCAAACCTTCCTCGGTGCCTATCGCACGGATGCGGGCCAGTCTGCTGCCGCTCTGCTGCCCAAGGCCGCTTCGGCCAACCGCCCGATTTTCTACGATAATGGCCGGGCACGTTCGGTCGGTGAGGTAATGAGCCTGATGCAGACCAAGGTCGCCAATGCGATGGCCGATAATGGTGCAATGCCGTTCGTGCCGGGGGCCGCACCCGGCTCAGGCGGGATCACGCAGGAATTCGCACAGGCCCGCTTCGCCAGCACCGCGATGATGCCGCGCCGCAGTACGCCGGCAGCGAGCGGCGCGGTGGCGGCGGGTCCGCAATCGAGGCCGTCGATGGCCGAGACGCTGAGGGCGACCTTCGGCGCCGCCGACAGTGACGGCGTGGGTGGCCGCGCCCGCGCGCGGATCGATCAGGCCTATAGCAAATTCGAGGTGTTCGGCCTGTGAAACTGCCCGCATTCATTTCGCCCGCAATCGCGCTTCCCGCCGGTATCCTGGCGATCATCGTCCTGATGGTCCTCCCGATCCCGGCGCTGATGCTCGACCTGTTCTTCGTGCTCAACATCGCGCTGTCGGTCTCGATCCTGATGGCCGCGATGAACGCACAGAAGCCGCTCGACTTTTCGTCCTTCCCTTCCGTCCTGCTGTTCGCCACGCTGATGCGGCTGGCGCTGAACGTCGCTTCGACCCGCATCGTGCTGATGAACGGGCACGAAGGCGGCGATGCAGCGGGCAAGGTGATCGAGGCCTTCGGCGAATTCCTGATCGGCGGCAATTTCGCCGTCGGAATCATCGTCTTCATCATCCTGACAATCATCAACATGGTGGTGGTCACCAAGGGTGCGGGGCGCGTGTCCGAAGTGACCGCGCGTTTCACGCTCGATGCACTGCCCGGCAAGCAGATGGCGATCGACTCCGATCTCGCCGCCGGCCTGATGACCGCCGAGGAAGCCAAGGCCCGCCGTCGCGAGATCGCCACGGAAGCCGATTTCTACGGGTCGATGGATGGTGCCAGCAAGTTCGTGAAGGGCGATGCCATCGCCGCGCTGCTCATCCTGATCGTGAACGTGATCGCGGGCCTGGTGCTGGGGATGAGCATGTATGGCCTTTCTGCAGGCGAGGCCGGATCGGTCTATGTCACGCTGGCGGTGGGCGATGCGCTGGTCGCGTCGATCCCCGCGCTGCTGCTGTCCATCGCTGCGGCGGTGATCGTCACCCGCGTGTCCGACACGCGCGACCTGACCGGCCAGATCGGCGGTCAGCTCGCCGATTCCAAGATCTGGCTGCCGGTTGCCTGCATTCTTGGCGCGATCGGCTGCATTCCCGCGATGCCGCAGATGATCTTCCTGCCACTGGCCGGGGGCGCGTTCCTGCTGTGGCGCGGACTTTCGAAGCGCGAGCAGGCGGCTGCGGTGTTCGTACCCGAGCCCGAAGAGGCGCCCGACCCATCGCGCATCCTCATTGCCGATGTATCGGACCAGACGCTGGTCACGATCCAGCTGGGCTACGGGCTGGTGCAGCTGGCCGACGACAAGCAGGGCGCGCCGCTGGTCGCCCGGCTTACCGGCCTGCGTAAGCAGATGTGCCAGGCCTTCGGCTTCGTCGTCCCGCAGTTCCGCATTGCCGACAGTTTCGACATCGCGCCCGACGAATATCGGATCATGCTGGGCGGTGCGCCGGTCGGCTCGGGCACGCTGCGCGCGGGCAAGCTGCTGGCGATCGACACCGGCGAAGTGCTCGACGGGCAAGTGCTGGCGGGCGAACCGACCAAAGACCCCAGTTTCGGCTGCGATGCCAAATGGATCGACGCGGGATCGCGCGATCTGGCGGTTGCCGAGGGCTATCTGGTGGTCGACCCCGAAAGCGTCGTCGCCACGCAGGTCCACCAGCTGCTGGCGGGCCGGGCGGCGGAGCTGCTTGGGCCGGATCAGGTGCGCGAACTGCTCGACCTGCTGCGCGAACGCCACGGCCAGCTGGTCGACACGATCACGCCGCAGCCGCTTTCGCTCGCCGCGATCACCGCCGTGCTCAAGGCGCTGCTGGCCGATGGCATTTCGCTGACCCATTCGGTGCGCGTGTTCTCCAGCCTGTCGCAGGCGGCGCAGCGGACCGCCGATCCGGTTCAGATAGTGGAACTTATGCGCGCCGATCTCGGCACGCTGCTGGTCGGGTCGGTCTGCGGGCCGGACCAGCGCCTGCCGGTCATCACGCTGGCCGCGCGGCTGGAGGAAATGGTCGTGGGCGGGATGCAGGACCCGAATACCGGCGAAATCGTGATCGAGCCCGATCTGGCCCGGTCCATCGGCGAACGGATCGGCGCGATGCTGCAGGGCCGCCCGCAGAACGCCGCCATGCCGGTGCTGGTAGTGCAGCCGCGCGCGCGCCGGGCACTTGCCAGCCTGCTCAAGCTCAGGGTGCCCAACATGCTGGTCCTCTCGATCAACGAATTGCCCGCCGCGCAGCCGATCGAAGTGGTCGCCGTGGTCGGGGAAGAGACCGAGCTGCCGCCCGCGCAAGAACAGCGACAACTTCCGCCACCAGAGCATGAGGCGCAGATGGAACAGGTCGAGGCACTTGCCGCATGATGCACCATCAACAGTCCCACTTTGCCGTCAGCCAGGCCTACGGCACCAGCGTTGCCGAGAAGGTGACCCAGTTCCTGCCGCTCGTGCGCAAGCTCGCGTGGTATTACGAAGGGCATGGGAGCGCGACGATCGACGTCGACGATCTGATGCAGGCAGGCATGATGGCGCTGACCGAAGCGGCGCAGCGGCATGACCGGCCCAGCGACGATGGCTTTGCCGCCTATGCGAAAATGCGCGTGCGCGGCGCGATGGTCGATCTGCTGCGCGGCCAGTCGCACCGGCCCCGCAGCGCCACCAGCTGGAGCCGCAAGCGCGACCACGCCGAACAGGCGCTGCGCACCGAGCTTGGCCGTGCGCCTACTGCTGGCGAAATGGCGCGGGCGATGGAAATGCCGCTCGACCGGTACGAAGCGATGCGGTTTGCCGCGTCGACCAGCGCCACCTCGATAGAGGAATGCTATTCGGACAGCAACGCCGCGTTCAGCGACGACCGCCCCGATCCCGAACAGAACCTGCTGTCGGGCGAGGACAGCTCGGTCCTGGCCGGGGCCATCGCCGCCCTGCCGGAGCGGCTGCAACTGGTGCTCAAGCTCTATTTCATCGAAGAGCTGAACCTGAACGAGATCGCCGCCGTGCTCGGCGTCAGCGTACCGCGCGTGCATCAGCTTAAAGCCGACGCGCTGAAGAAGGCGCGGGTGGCGATGGTGTCGCAAACCGGCTGAGCCCGTCCCCCGCGCAAGGCAGCATTTGCACTGCACCGCAACATAAGACTATGGCCTTGCGGATGGCACCGCTCGCCCCCCCGCCGCGCCTGAGCGAAATCGCCGATCCGGCGCTGCTGCTCGACTTCGATGGAACGCTGGTCGATCTCGCGGCGACCCCCGATGCGATCGACGTACCCGACCATCTTGGCTCCGCGCTCAAACGCAAGGCCGCCATGCTCGACGGGCGGCTGGCGCTGGTCAGCGGGCGGTTCGTTGCCGATCTTCGTGGCCATTTGCCGGATTGCGGTGTGGTCATCTGCGGTTCGCACGGGGCGGAAATCGAAAGCCCGGAAGGCTCGTCGGTCGCCACCCGCGAGGTGCCGCGCGTGAGCGATGCCGTGCTGGACGAGGCGCGGGCCTTCGCCGCCCGGTCGGACGGGGTTCTGCTGGAAGAAAAGGCGCTTGGCCTGGGGTTGCACTACCGCGACCGGCCCGATTTGCAGGAAGAGGTTCATCGCTTTGCCACCCGCCTCGCCGCCGATCACGGCCTGCACCTGCGCGATGCGAAAATGTTGGTCGAACTCGCCACCACCAACGCCAACAAGGGCGAGGGCGTGCGCGAAATCATGGCCCAGCCGCCCTTTGCAGGTGCAACTCCGGTGTTTGTGGGCGACGACCTGACCGACGAGGATGGATTTGCGGCGGTGAACGCGCTGGGCGGTTTCGGGATACTGGTGGGCGAATTGCGGGAAACCGCAGCGCGGTATCGTTTGTTGGATGTGGCAGCGGTTCACAATTGGCTGGAGCTTGAATGATCGATAAACCCCGTAGCTCGCTCGAACTCTGGCCGGTGGGCAATTGCCAAGTCACCGGCCTGATCGACCAGACCGGCGGGCTCGTGTGGGGCTGCGTTCCTCGCGTCGATGGCGATCCGGTGTTCTGCGCGCTGCTGAATGGCGACAGGCAGGATCAGGGCGTCTGGCGGATCGAGCTGGAAAACTGCGTGAGCGCGACGCAAAGCTACCAGCGCAACACGCCGATTCTGACCACCCGGCTGGAGGCGGAAGACGGCAGCGCGATCGAGATTGTCGATTTCGCCCCGCGTTTCCGCCGTGCGGGTCGGATGTACCGCCCGGTCGCCTTCACCCGCATCGTGCGCCCGCTGGCCGGCAAGCCACGCATCACGGTGAACCTTTCGCCGATGAAGAACTACGGCGAGGCGGTGGCCGAAACCACCAATGGCACCAACCACATCCGCTACCTGATCGGCGCGCAGGCGCTGCGCCTCACAACCGATGCGCCGGTCGGGTACGTGCTGGAAAAGCGCACCTTCCGCGTGGAAACGCCGCTGCATTTCTTCCTCGGCCCGGACGAACCGTTCAGCAGCAATGTCGGGCACGAGCTGGAAATGATGCTGGAGCTGACCGACCATTACTGGCGCCACTGGGTGCGCGGGCTTGCCACGCCGATGGAATGGCAGAAGGCGGTGATCCGCGCGGCGATCACGCTGAAGATCTGCCAGCACGAGGAAACGGGCGCCATCGTCGCCGCGCTGACGACCTCGATCCCCGAAGCGCCGGGGAGCGAGCGCAACTGGGACTATCGCTTCTGCTGGATCCGCGATGCCTATTACACCGTGCAGGCGCTGAACCGGCTGGGCGCGCTCGACGTGCTGGAAAAGTACCTCGCGTACCTGCGCAACATCGTCGACAATGCCAATGGCGGGGCGGTGCAGCCGCTTTATTCGGTGATGGGCGAGGCGGAGCTGCACGAAAGCTTTGCCGAGCATCTGGCGGGCTATCGGGGCATGGGGCCGGTGCGCAAGGGCAATGCCGCCTACAGCCAGGTGCAGCACGACGCCTATGGCCAGATCGTGCTGCCCACCGTGCAGGCCTTCTTCGACCGCCGCCTGTACCGCATGGCGGACGAGGCCGATTTCGCGAGCCTTGAGCAGGTCGGCGAGATGGCGTGGAAAATGCACGACCAGCCCGATGCCGGCCTGTGGGAATTTCGCACCCGGCAGCAGGTCCACACCTATTCCGTGCTGATGAGCTGGGCCGCATGCGGGCGCATCGCCACCGTGGCCGATGGCCTGGGCCTGCCCGACAAGGCCTCTTTCTGGCGCAACCGCGCGGCGATCATCCGATCGAAAATCGAAGAGCAGGCGTGGAACGAGGAAGGGCAGCATTATGCCTCTGCGCTGGGCGGCTCGCAGCTCGACGCCAGCCTGTTGCAGATGATCGACCTCGGCTTCCTGCAGCCCGAAGACAAACGCTTCCAGCAGACCTTCGCCGCGGTGGAGAAGGGGCTGCGGCGCGGCGAGCACATGCTGCGCTACGATTCGGAGGACGATTTCGGCCTGCCCGAAACCGCCTTCAACATCTGCACCTTCTGGCTGATGGAAGCCCTGCACCTTGCCGGGCGCGAAGACGAGGCGCGCGCCCTGTTCGAAACCATGCTGTCGCACCGCACCCGGTCCGGCCTGCTGTCCGAAGACCTCGATTTTAACAATGGCGAACTCTGGGGCAACTTCCCCCAGACGTATTCTTTGGTGGGTATCATCAACTGCGCCACGCTGTTGTCCAAACCATGGAGCGTCATCCGATGAGCCGACTGATCGTCGTATCGAACCGAGTGTCCATCCCCAAGGCGCGGGGTGCGGCAGGATCGCAGGGCGGGCTGGCCGTGGCGCTGGGTTCTGCCCTGCGTGAACGGCGCGGCATCTGGTTCGGCTGGTCGGGCAACGAGACCGGGACGTTTTCCGGCCATCTCGACATGCAGAAGAACCACGGCGTCACCACCGCGACGATCGACCTGGAACAGCAGGACGTCGACGAATATTACAACGGCTACGCCAACCGCACGCTGTGGCCGCTGTTCCACTACCGCATCGATCTGGCGGAATACGAGTCCGGCTTCGGCAAGGGCTACGAACGGGTGAACCAGCGTTTCGCCGACAGCCTCGGCCCGCTGATCGAGCCCGAGGACATGGTATGGGTGCACGACTATCACCTGATCCCGCTGGGCGAGCGGCTGCGCGCACGCGGCAACAAGAACCGGATCGGGTTCTTCCTCCACATCCCCTGGCCGCCGCGCAACCTGCTGGTGGCGCTGCCGTTTCACGAGCGGCTGGTCACCACGATGCTGGCATACGACCTGATCGGCTTCCAGGACGAGGAATCGGTCGACAGTTTCCTCGGCTATTGCCGCAAGGAACTGCAGGCGGATATCGGCGACGACGGAACGGTCACCTATGACGGCCGCTCGGTGAAGGTCGCCGCTTTCCCCATCGGGCTGGATTACGAGGATTTCCTCGAAGGGGGGCAGAGCGGCGAAGCGCGCCAGGCCGAACAGCGGATGCGGTCTAGCTCGCGCCATCGCAAGGTCATCATCGGGGTCGATCGGCTGGACTATTCCAAGGGCCTGCCGGAGCGGTTCGACGCCATCGGGCGCTATTTCGATACCTATCCGGAACGGGTGAAAGAGACGCTCTACGTGCAGATCGCGCCGCCATCGCGCACCGACGTGGCGACCTATCAGCGCATCCGCAACACGCTCGAACAGAAGGCCGGGCAGATCAATGGCGAGCGTTCGGAGGTCGACACCGTGCCGATCCGCTACGTCAATCGCGGCTATTCGCGGGCCGAGCTCTTCGGCATCTACCGGTCGGCCCATGTCGGGCTGGTCACGCCGCTGCGCGACGGGATGAACCTGGTCGCCAAGGAATATGTCGCGGCGCAGGATCCGGAAGATCCCGGCGTGCTGGTGCTGTCGCGCTTTGCCGGTGCGGCGGAGCAGCTGAAGGATGCGCTGCTGATCAATCCCTACAGCATGGAAGAAACCAGCGAGGCGATCCGCACCGCAATCGACATGCCGCTGGACGAGCGCAAGGCGCGGTGGGAAAAGCTGAACGCGGTCATCAAGTCCGCCAATGTCGAGAAATGGCGGGCGAACTTCGTGGAGGCGCTGGGGGCCTGACCGGCGTTTCTATTTCTCGGTCAGCGGCCGGGTGCCATCGCCCGCCAGCCGCACCAGCAGCCAGATGATCAGCGGCACGAAGAGAAAGCTCAGCACGACCTTGGCAAGCGCCTGCCCGATCAGCAGCGGCACGATGTCGAACTGGCCGTAAAACGCGACGGTGATGAAGATCAGCGTGTCGACCGCCTGGCTGATCGCCGAGGCGAATCCGCCGCGCAGCATCATCCACACCCCGCCACTTTCGCCGCGCGCTTCGCTGTCGCGGCCACGCAGCCGTTCGAACAGCCACACGTTGAGGAACAGCGATACGCCATAGGCGATCGGCCCGGCGATCATGATTCGCCCCGTCTGGCTCAGCACGGTTTCGAACGCCGCAAGGTTTTCGGCGGGCATCTGCGGGCTGGGCGGGAAGGCCAGCACCACCTGGATCAGCAGGATCGACAGGCCCAGCGGCGCAAAACCCCACATGACCAGTCGGTTGGCAACCGCACGCCCGTAAAGCTGTGCCAGCGCGCTCGAGATCGCGACCAACATCAGAAAGGCAAGGATTCCCGCCTCCACCGCCAGAGTGGTGAAGCCCAGCGGCAGGGCAATCTGCTTGAAGCCGAGCACGCCTGCCAGCACGGTCATCCCGCCGTAAAGCAGGGCATAAACGAACAGGGGGCGCGGAATCGCGGTCGCGGTTTGGGTGCTGTCCATCGCCGGGGCTTAAGATCGCTGGGGCAAAAAGGGAAGGCGGTCAGGAACCGATTTGCCCGGCAGCGAATTGACTACCCCCTTCGAAAAGGCAAAGGGGGCAGCTGATTTTCCGCGGACGACCCGAAAGCCATCTATGCCGCCAGTGCTTGCCAGCCTGCTTGGGATCGTTGCGATCCTCGCATTCGCCTTCCTGATTTCCAACGCAAAGACCAAGATTCGCTTGCGGGTCGTGCTGTCCGCGTTCGCGCTTCAGGCTCTGCTCGCTTTTCTGATCCTTCGCACCTCGGGCGGGCGGATCGTGATCCGCGAGATGAGCAACGGGGTCGCCGCGCTGCTTTCCTACGCCGATGCGGGCACCGCCTTCCTGTTCGGCGCGGACAATCCGCTGCAGAACACCTTTGCGCTTGGCGCATTGCCGGTGATCGTGTTCTTCGCCGCGCTGGTGTCGATCCTCTACCACCTCGGCATCATGCAGCTGATCGTGCGCTGGCTGGGCGGGGCGATCGGCTTCATCACCGGCGTCAGCAAGGTCGAGGCGCTGGGTTCGGCGGCCAACATCTTCGTCGGCCAGTCCGAAAGCCCGCTGGTGGTGCGGCCCTATCTTGCCGCGCTGTCGCCCAGCCGCCTGTTCACGCTGATGACCGTGGGCATGGCAGGCGTCGCGGGCACGATCCTGGCGGCCTATGCCGGGCTGCTGGGCAACGAATACCTGCCCTTCCTGCTGGCCGCGGCATTCATGTCCGCGCCGGGCGGCATCCTGATGGCAAAGATCATCATGCCCGATGTCGGCGAACCGTCTCCCGAAGCGGAGGGCGAGCTGGCCCTGCCGCGCGGCCGCATCAGCGCCGAAGGGCCCGCCGCAATCACCGAAGGGGACCGGGCGCACGAAGTCGAGGTTGCAGAGACCTTCGAAGAGGGCGAGCGGCCCGCCAATGTGATCGAGGCCGCAGCACAGGGCGCCCAGACCGGCGTGAAGCTGGCAGTGGCGGTGGGCGCGATGGTGCTGGCCTTCGTGGCGCTGGTTGCCTTGGCGAACGGCCTGCTGGGCTGGGCGGGCAGCTGGTTCGGCTATAGCGACCTCTCGTTCCAGCAATTGCTCGGCTTCGTGTTCGCCCCGATCATGTGGCTGATCGGCGTGCCATGGGAAGATGCGGGCGTTGCTGGCGGCCTGTTCGGCACCAAGATCGTGCTCAACGAATTCGTCGCCTTCATCGAACTGGGCCAGATCGGCGCGGCGGATATCTCGGAGCGTACGCGTGCCATCATCACTTTCGCGCTGTGCGGCTTCGCCAATTTCAGCTCCATCGCGATCCAGATGGCGGTCACCGGCGGGCTCGCCCCCAACCAGCGGCCCGTGATTGCCAGGCTGGGCATCCGCGCACTGATCGCCGGATCGCTTGCCAACCTGATGAGTGCCGCGCTCGCCGGCCTGTTCCTTCCTGCCTGAGTAAGAGCTGCCAATGTCCGACATCGCCTCCGTCTCGCTCGAACGCCCGCTGGAAGACATTGCCCGTGAACTGGGTGAAAGCTTCGCCGAATTCGGTTTCGGCATCGTGCGCGATCACGGCATTCCCGATGAGCTTGTCGCGCGTGCGGAAGAGGCCAGCCGCGCGTTCTTCGCGCTGCCCGAAGAGGTGAAGCGCGCCTACAAGATCGAAGGCATCGGCGGTGCGCGCGGCTATACGCCGTTCGGGCAGGAACAGGCGAAAGACGCCACCGTGTTCGACCTGAAGGAATTTTGGCACGTCGGGCGCGATCTGGGCTCCGATCATGCCCTGGCCGAGTTCATGGAACCCAATGTGTGGCCCGCCGAGGTGCCGCAGTTCGAGGCGACCATGCGCGAACTTTACCTCGCCTTCGAGGCAAGCGGACGGCGCATCCTGTCGGCCATCGCGATCCATCTTGGCGAGGACGCGCAGTTCTTCGATCCGACGATCGAGGATGGCAATTCGGTGCTGCGCCTGCTGCGCTATCCGCCATTGCCCGAGAATGCGCCCGAGGGTGCGATCCGCGCGGCACCGCATGGCGACATCAACGCCATTACGCTGCTGCTGGGCGCGGAAGAGGCCGGGTTGGAACTGCTGACCCGCAAGGGCGAATGGCTTGCGGTCAGCCCGCCGCCGGGCGCGCTTGCGGTCAATATCGGCGATATGCTGGACCGGCTGACCAATCATCGGCTGCGCTCGACCACCCACCGGGTGGTCAACCCGCTGGGCCAGGCGGTGGGCAGGGCGCGCTATTCGATGCCGTTCTTCCTCCACTTCCGGCCCGATTTCCTGATCGACCCGCTGCCATCCTGCGTTGCCGATGGCGAAGAGGCAAGCGCGCCCGAACCGATCCTGGCGCATGATTTCCTGATGCAGCGACTGCGCGAGATCAAGCTGGCCTGAGTCGCGGGCTGTGGCCCGGCAAAGGCGGCATTGTTCGAATCATCGGGCATGTTGCACTGCGGCAACACCCGGAAAGGCGCGGAAAACAGGCGCTTCGCAAGCCTATTGCAAGAACTGCAACAGTGTGGCGCGATTCCGTAATTTGCCTGTCACAAAATTGCCCTTAGGCGCCCTCGACCGGCCTAGGGGGTCGGCCCAATCACATTCTCCGTTCCTCGCTTAGACCGTCTTCACAAGGGATCTGTTCCATGAAGCTCAAGTATCTGCTGGCAGCTAGCGTTGTCAGCCTCTCCGCCGCAACGATGATGCCCGCGCCGCTGGCCGCGCAAGAGACCACATCGGGCATTACGGGTGCCGTGACTGACGAGAGCGGCAATGCTCTGCCGGGTGCGACGGTCGTCCTGACCGACACGCGCACGGGCCGCACCAGCACTGCAACCACCTCTAGCCAGGGAACCTTCAACTTCCGCACGCTGGAAGTCGGCGGCCCCTACACCGTGGTCGTGAACGCCGACGGTTATCAGGGCGAGCGCGTCGAAGGCATTGCAATCAGCCTTTCGGACACGCGAGCCCTGCGGTTCCAACTGGCGACGGACGCATCTGCCATTGTCGGCAACGAAATCGTTGTGACCGCTTCCTCGGTCAGCGCCCCCGCGCTGGCACTCGGCCCGGGCAGCTCGTTCAACCTCGATACGCTCGAGGAAATGCCCACGATCAACCGCGACATTCGCGATGTGATCGCGCTTGATCCGCGCGTCACCTTCGACTCCGGCTTCCCGGACGACAATGGCGCCGTTTCGTGCCTCGGCGCTTCGGAGCGCAACAACTCGCTGACGATCGACGGTGTCCGCATCGATGATGGCTTCGGTCTTGGCAGCACGCCTTTCCCCTCCGAAGCACAGCCTTTCCCGTTCGAGGCACTGTCCTCGGTCTCGGTGGAATTTGCACCGTTCGACGTTCAGTACGGCCTCTTCTCGGGCTGTAACATCAACGTCGTCACCAAGTCCGGTTCGAACGACTTCTTCGGCGGTGGCTATTTCTTCTACAACGACGACAGCCTGATCGGCGAAAAGGTCGACGGTCGCAACGTCAGCCTCGGCAAGTTCGAGACCAAGAAGTACGGCGGCTACGTCGGCGGCCCGATCCTCAAGGATCGCCTCTTCTTCTTCGTAAGCTACGACCGTGAAGACGGTTCGCGTGGTGAGGACGACGGCCCGCTCGGTTCGGGTGCGGCGAACGAAGCGCAGAGGGTCACGCAGGCCGAAATCCAGCAGGTTCAGGATATCCTCCAGAACGTGTACGGTTTCGATGCGGGCGACGTGGTCACCTCGCTGCCCAACAGCACCGAACGTTTGTTTGCGCGTATCGACGCCAACATCTCCGACCGTCACCGCCTCGCGTTCAGCTACGGCCTGACGCGCGAAGACTTCGTCAGCTCGGGCGAAGGCTCGAACGCACGTTTCAACGAAATCGCGCTGTCCTCGAACTTCTACCAGTCCGGCAACAAGATCGACAATTACTCGGCCCGCCTGTTCTCCGACTGGACGGACAACTTCTCGACCGAGATTCGTCTGTCGCGCCTCGAGAACCGCGACGTGCAGGACAGCCTCGGCGGCACCGATTTCCAGCAGTTCGAGATCACGACTCCTTCGGGCGGCACGGTCTTCGTCGGCCCTGACCGGTTCCGTCAGCGCAATGATCTGGAAACCACGACCGATCAGGCCAAGATTGCCGGCTACCTTGATGCGGGAAATCACTTCTTCACCATCGGTGCGGAATATGATCGCTTCGACGTGCTGAACCTGTTCGTCCAAGACGGCACGGGTACGGCCACTTTCGACAGCTTTGCCGATCTTCAGTCCGGTACGCCGAGCGACTTCGTGATCCGCGTTCCGGTTAGCGGGAATATCGACGACGCGACTGCCCTGTTCGAGCGCGAGATCTTCACCGTCTACGCACAGGACGAATGGCAGCTGACGCCGGACTTCCTGTTCCAGTACGGCCTGCGCTACGATTTCTACAATGGCGGCTCCAAGCCTGCTCCGAATGCCACCTTCCGGCAGCGTTACGGCTTTTCGAACCAGACCGCGTTCGACCAGCTCGACGTCCTCCAGCCGCGTGTGGGCTTCCGCTACGATGCCGGCAATCTGGGCCTTGGCGGCTACACCGTCGTTCGCGGCGGCGTCGGCATCTTCTCCGGTGGCGATCCGACCGTCCTGTTCGCCAACAGCTACACGAACAACGGCATCACGCTCGACGACGTGTTCCTGAGCGAGATCCAGGGTGCAGGGATCACCAACTTCCTGGGTGCAGGCGTTCAGGATAACGTCCTTCCGCTGGCAGTTGCCGGTGACGGCGAAGTCAACGCAATCGACCCGGATTTCGAGATCCCGCGGGTTCTGCGTGCGAATATCGGCTTCGAACACCAGTTCGACTTCGGCCCGTCGCTGATGGTCGACTACATCTACTCGAAGAACGAGAATCCGCTGTTCATCCAGGATCTCACGCTGGCACAGATCGGCATGGCCCCCGATGGTCGTCCGCTTTATCGCCAGGTCGACTTCCTAGATCCCGATTGCGCAATCAATCCGGCCGGTGCGGCGTGCTCGGCGCGGACCACCAGCGACTACCTGCTGACCAATGGCAAGGGTGGCCGCGGCCACGTCGCCAGCATCAGTCTGCGGGACAGCTGGCCGCAGGGCGGTGCGTTCCTCGGTGTCGGGGGCGATATCACGCTCGGCTACTCGTATTCGGACGTGACGGAAATCCAGCCGCTCACCTCGAGCCGTGCGGTGTCGAACTTCGGGAACTTCTCGAAGATCGACGTGAACAACCCGCAGGCGAGCCGTTCGAACGCGTCGCGTTCGCACAACGCGATTTTCCGTCTGAACCTCGAAAAGGATCTGTTTGGCGAGAACACCACCGAGTTCACCTTCTTCCTGAAGTACCGGACCGGCCAGCCTTACAGCTACAACTTCGATACGCCGGGTGCCTTCAATCCGTTCGGCGACTCGAACGCCTTCGAAGATCGCGTCCTGCTGTATGTGCCGGCCGAGAATGACCCGACCGTCACCTACGCACCGGGCTTCGATCTCGCGGCGTTCAACGAGTACATTCAAGCCAGTGGTTTGGACGAATTCCGTGGCTCGATCGTTCCGCGGAACGCGTTCGCGACCGGCGACTACTGGGATCTGGACCTGCGCTTCAGCCAGGAACTGCCCGGCTTCTTCGGAACCGACCGCTTCAAGCTGATCGTCGACGTCGAGAACGCGTTGAACCTGATCGACAGCAGCTGGAATACGCTGCGAGACGTCTCGTTCGAGTATAATGTGCCGATCGTGCAAACGCGCGTTAACGGCGCCGGCCAGTACGAGTTCGTCAATTTCGTCGATCCGCGTAGCGGCACCGATCTGGTTCCGCTCAGCACCAGCACCGGACCGTCGGTATGGCAGATCCAGCTGGGCGTTCGCTACGAATTCTAATTCGTAAGCGGTCGGTCAGACCGATTTGAAAGCGGCGGCTTCCTCCCCCCGAAAGGGGGTGAGGGGGCCGCCGTTTTTCGTTGCCGCGCAAGATCGGAACCCGTCCCCGGCGCGCGGAGTTCCAACAGGCATGGACGATGATGCGCGGGGATTTTCTAACGCCGGACACCGGCCGAGCGTGCCCGTGCTGGCAGGCATCGTCGCGCTGCACGTCGCGCTGTTCTACGGCCTGATCCAGGCGCTCGCACCCAATCTGGTGGCCGACACGTTCGGCCCGCAGATGTCCGCGTTCAATCTGGACCTGCCCCCGCCACCGACGCCAACCCCCGAAGCATCGCAGAGCGCGGGCCCTCCCGAGGACGCACCCGGGGCGCAGGGCGATCCGGGCGAACGCGCCACCCCGCGCGAGGTCAGCGCGCCCGAACCCCCCATCGTGCTGCCCAGCCGTACCGCCGCCCCGCGCGCCGCATCGACCGGCAATGCCGATCGGTCCGGCGCGGCCGACGCGGGCGATGGCACGGGTGCTTCGGGCAGCGGCGACGGCACCGGTGCGGGTGGCCAGGGGCAGGGCAGCGGCGGCGGGGGAATCGCAGTCGAGCCGGTCCTGGCCCGATCGATCACCGATGTTTCGGCCTTTCCGATCCCGCCCGGCGGGCGTCAGGCGCGGGTGGGCAAGCAGACCTTCGTCATGCTCGATGTGAATGCACAGGGGCGGGTCACCGGCTGCCGGGTGACGCGGTCCAGCGGCTTTCCCGACACCGATGCCAAGGTGTGCGAGCTGGCCTATCGGCAGATCCGGTTCGAGCCGGCGCGCGACTCGGCGGGCAATGCAGTGCCCGCACGGTTTCACTACGCGCAGAGGTTCTTCGAATAGCGTATAGCTCCCGGGCCGGCGTCAGGCCGCGTCGTCGCTCGCCCCGATCGCCTTGCTCAGATCGGCCTTATCATACGGCTTCTTCAGGATGGCCTTGGCGCCCAGTTCCTCGAAACGGACTTCCTTCGCGCTGTAACCCGTCGCCAGCACGAAGGGTACGCCGCGCCGCGCCAGCTCGCGCGCAACCGGTTCACTCGATTCCTCGCCCAGATTGAAATCCAGCACTGCGAATTCGGGGTTATCGTTTTCGAGAGCGCGCAGAGCCTGGGTCACGCTGCCGGAGACCAGCACTTCCTTTACGCCCAGCTCGCGCAACATCTCTTCGGTGTCGAGCGCGATGATCATGTTGTCTTCGATCAGCAGAACGCGCTCGGGCATTCCGGCATCGCCCATACCGGCGGACGCATCCGCGCCATGGTCGATGTGACTGGTCATCTCGTATTCCTTCTCCGCATCCTGAAGATACCGCGCCGGCACGACGAACCGAGCCTTTACGCCTCCCAAGGCAAATTCCACATCCGCTTCGCCCTGCAGCTCGTGCGGGATCGACTGATCGATAATCGTGGTGCCGAAGCCGCGGCGGCTCGGCGCGCGCACGGGCGGCCCGCCACGCTCGGCCCAGCGCAGTTCCAGATCACCATTGTCCAGCCGCGAAAGCGCGATCAGCAGGTCGCCCGACTGGTCCGACAGGCTGCCATACTTCGCCGAATTGGTGATCATCTCGTGCAGCACCAGCGCCATAACCGTGTAGGCCTGCGGGGCGATCAGCACATCGGCCCCTTCGACCGAAAGCCGATCGGTCTTGGACCCGAGATAGGCCTCCGCCTCGTCGGCGATCAGCTTCTTGAGCGATGTTGGCCCCCAGTTGTCGCGCGTGAGATTGTCGTGCGCCGCGGCCAGCGCGCCAATCCGGCCACCGATCAGCTTCGTGAGTGTAACCGCATCGCCGGTTTCGTGGCGCGACTGGTTCACCAGCCCGCGGATGAGGTTGAGGATATTGCGCACGCGGTGGTTCAGTTCCGCGATCAGCAGATCCTGCTGTTCGCCGGCCCGCTTGCGCTCCTGCGCGGCAGCGTCAGTCAGCCGCAGGATCACTTCGAGCAGCGTGATGCGCAGCGTTTCGGCGAGGTCGCATTCCGCCTGCGTCCAGTCGGCGCTGCGCCCCTCGACCGTTTGTTGCCACGCGGCAAAGCTCTTGCGCGGAACAAGACGGTCCCCTTCCGCGCCGCGTTCGACCGATTTGTCCGGGTTGCCCGCCCAGGTTACGACCTGCTTGAGCTCGCGCCGCCAGAGGATGAAATAGTCGCGCGCCTGGCGCGAAACCGGAATGATCAGCGCGCCCGCCGCCCGCGCCGCAAAAGCCGATGCCTCCGGAATCACGCTCGAAAGATCGGTTCGGGCGAGGATGCGCCCGGCCGGGCCACTGTTGAGCGCGGGCAGGATCTGGCGGAACTCGTCTTCGGAAGGCGCGTGTCCGCTTGCCCGGTAATCGCCGTCGACGAAGATGCTTGCCCCGTCATGCGGGATCGAGCCGCCGATTGTCTGGCCGATCTGTTCCAGCGTCTCGCGCAGGTCCGCGCCTGCGGCCAGCTGGGTCATCAGCCGTTCGTGCAGAGTCTGCCCCAGCGCGCGGCGCGCGGCCCCGCTATCGTGCACCGCCCGGTCGAGCGTCAGCGAGAAGAGCTGCGAGAACACCTCCGCCGCCGTCCGGTTGGAGAAGGGCAGCGCACGCGGACGATAGTGGTGGCATGCAAACAGGCCCCACAGGCGACCGCGCACGATGATCGAAATCGAAAGCGAGGCGCGCACGCCCATGTTGCGCAGGTATTCGATATGGATCGGCGAGACCGACCGCAGGGTAGACAGGCTGAGGTCGATCGGATCGCCATCGAGCCGCTGCTCCGGTACCACCGGCACGGGGGTATCGTTTACATCCGCGATAATCCGCAGCCGATTGCGCAGGTAGAGCTCGCGCGCCTGCTGGGGAATATCGCTTTTGGGGTAGCGCAGCCCGGAATAGCTATCGACCGCGTTATCGCGCGCCTCCGCGATGACTTCTCCCGAACCGTCGGGCAGGAAGCGGTAGACCATCACGCGATCGAATTCGAGCAGTGCCTTGAGTCGCTTCGCTGCGGCCTGGCACAGTTCCTCGACTCCCTCGATACCCTCCAGCCGGTTCATCATCGGCCGGATCGAGGCGACGTGATTGCCGAAGCCCGCCGGATCGTGCCGCTCGAACTCGAGCACCAGCAGCCCATCGGTGCGATGGATCGAGCAGTCGAACCGATTTTCTCCGGTTCCCAGCGCGGCGACCGAAAACAGCCGTTCGCTGTCGTCCGGTTCCTCCAGCCATTTGGCTGCGTCCCGGATGGCTTCCAGTGTCCGCTCCGGCAGGATGGAGCCCAGCGCATCCCCTCGGGCGATCGCTTCCAGACCGAGGAATTCGGCAGCGTTCGCGGAATAATGGGCAACGACATAGTCCGACGAGACGATCAGCATCGCGCCGAAAGACTGGATATGACCCAGCTGGTGAATCGGTTCGCGGTCGCAGGATGTCAGGTCGATCTGGCTTGCCGAATGGCTCATGCGGCCACCGCCATCAGCTGGTTCTCCGTCTCCTGAAGAAAATGCGCGAAGACCGCCTTTGCGCCTTGTTCCGCAGCAGGATTGGCCTCCGTCTTCTCCAGAACCGGCCGCAGGGCCTTGAAGTAGTCGGGCATCGCGGTGTCGCGCAGAAACGCCATCGGCCAGTTTTCCGGCGCCCGCCTGGCAAGATCGCGCTCCGTCATGCGGTTGCCAAGCGAGGAACCGGCGAGCACCCAGGCCGCCCCAAGCCACGCGTCCGCTCCGGATGGAGCATTGGTAAAGGTGGGTGCGGTATCCCTGACTTCGGGATAGCCGAGCCAGTCGAGATCGCGGCGAAGCAGGCCGGTAACCGCGGGTGGCAGCCATTCACCCGGCGCAGTGCAGGCAAGCCATTGTTCAACCCCTGCGCGTGCGCGCAATTGCACGCTCAAAAAGCGCGCATAGTCCCGCCGCTCGGCGAGATCGAGTGCGCCGAGTGCAGCGTCCAGTGCTTCGTGATCGTCTTGCGTTGCAGCGCGCAGGCTGGCGCGCAACGCGGGTGCAGGAGTGCACCGTGCATGCATTTGCGCGTTCCTTCTCCGTCCAAAAAATCGACCCGCGTACCACCAACCTGAGTCAGCGACGCAAGATCGATAAACCCCGGGCAGCTAGCCAAGGTTCCCTAGGTAACAAATATCAAGTCAGGTTTTCGACGACGGCCCGGTTAATAGCTTGCTGCCCTTTTCGGAAACGGCGGCAGCGATCAGCGGTTTGAAGAAAGAAAGCATCGGTGGCAGGTCCAGCTCCACCACCACCTGCGTGTCTTCGATCGTCACCGTGGTGCGCACGGTCTGCCCCATCGCGGCGACCGCCAGCTTCATGCAGTCTTCGTTCGGCCACTCGGTCGTCACTTCGGCAGCGCCGCCGGGCAGATGAGCCGGAAGCTCGGGGATGCGCTCGCGCAGGCGGCGGCGAACCTCTTCCTTCGGCAGGTTGTGCTGGACGGGGACGCGCATCAGCTGCCCGCATCCTGGCGCGGTTCGCCGGAAGACGTTTCATCGCCGCCCGGCCCCGAGCCGTAACGGTAGCCGAGGTAGCGATGCTGCACGGCCAGATCGTCGAGCGCACCATCGGCGATCTTGCGATTGATCGAATCGATCTCCCCACTGATCCTGGACAGGCCCTCCACCAGCCGTTCGTCGGCCGTGGCGCCGGCATGCGTTTCGTGCCGCATCGCGGCAGGCACGCGGGTATAGCTCTGCACCATCTCGGGCAGCGTTTCGCCGACCAGCTCGCGGATGTCGCGGATCGAATCGTGTCCGGCGGGCGCGGTTTCGAGCTGCTGGCCGAGCAGGTCGAGCTTTACTCCCAGATCGTCCACCAGCGTCACCGCCGGGGCAGGCAGGGCTGGCCGCTGCGCTTCCAGCCACAGCTCGGTGCGGGCGACCATCTGGCGGGGCGTCCCCTTGTTGAGATCGCCCGCCTGCGGGATCGAGATACGCGGGAAGACCGAGAAGATCCCCGCCGCTGCAAGCAGCGCAAAGAATGTCAGGACTATGCCGACGAAGCCGATGCCGTCGATCACGATCCCCGCAATCGTCGCAAGCGCAAGGATGGCCGCCGCTGCAATCACGATGTTGCGCAGTTTCTTGAGCCGGTGCCGGTTGCGCGCCTGGGCCGATTCCCGCCCGATCGGGCTGACGCGCCGATGCCGCCCGCCGCTGCGGTTCTCGACCAGCAGCTGGCGGCTGTCGTCCATGATCCGGTCGCTGAAACGGGTCAGATCGGCCACCTAGCCCTCCAGCTTGAGCAGCGAGTCTTGCGATGCTTCGAGCTGCGCCTGAGCCTGCGCCTGGCTTTCGGCGCGGGCGATGTATTCCTTCGACTTTTCGACCTCGCTCGAAAGCGTGGTGACGGTCTGCTTCATGCTGTCGAGCGCCTTCAGCTTGAAGGTGTCGACCTCGTCCATCGTCGCGTAGATGTTCTGGAACGCGTTCTGCAGCGTCTGCATCGGGATCGTGCTGGCGGCGGCCTGTTCGTGGATCTTGCCGGTCTGTTCGCGCAGCAGCTTGCCGGTGGAATCGATGATCCCCGCCGTGGTGTCGTTCAGCGCGGTGATCTGTTTCAGCACCAGGCGCTGGTTGGTCATCGCCTCGGCCACGGTCACCGCCGTGCGCAGCGCGGAAACAGTCGTAGTGCTGGCGCGGTCGACGCCCTTCACCAGCTCGACATTGTTCTTCTTGACCAGATCGAGCGCGAGGTAGCCCTGCACGCTCACCGCCATCTGCGTCAGCAGGTCCTGCGTGCGCTGGCGGACGTAGAACAGCGCGGTCTCGCGGATCGCCTTGGCCTTTTCCGGGTCGGTTGCGTCGAGTTCGTTGGCTTTGTCTTCCAGCCGCTCGTCGAGCGTCTTGGAAATGTGGATCATCTGCTCCAGCTTGCCCATCGCCTCCCACAGGTGCTGGCGCTCGACATCGATTGCGGCGTTGTCCTTCTGCAATTCGGTGCGGCCCGAATGCAGCTTGTCGAGGATCGCCTGGATGTGGCTCTGCGCACTCTGATAGCTGCGGAAATAGCCTTTCAGGCTGTTGCCCCAGGGCAGTTTCGACAGGATGCCGCTCTTGCCCCGCCGCGCCGGGTCCAGCTCTTCCACCGTGGTGCGCAGTTCGGCGAGATTCGCGCCCACGCCCTGATCGCGGTCCATCGCGCGCACCGGCCGGTCGAGAAAGCGGTTGGACATCGAAGACGCCGCTGCGATTTCCTTGCGGCCCATGTTGGAAATTTCGTCCACCCGCTTGCTGAATTCGGGCGAGCGGGTGTCGTGCGCGATCAGATCGGCAACGAAGCTGTCGACCTTGGAATCCAGCTCGCTCTTCTTGCCTTCGTCGACCGGGACCAGCCCCACCGCCTTCTCCACATCCACCGTCGGGATCGGTTCGGGCGGGGTCAGGTTCAGCGCGCTGGCCGTGGCGGTTTCGGTCTGGGTAGCCATTGGGGCAAAAATCCTTCTTCAGCAGCTACTGTATTAGTTGCACAAGACACGCGTTTCAAGTTTTGGTATCTCTCACTTTCCGCGATAACAGGCGGATATGCAAACACCATCGCCGCCCTCCGCGACCAGCGACCCGCAGAAATCTACCAACCACCCACAGGTCGGCATCGATCATGTGTGGACCGCACTGGCGCGCTGGTGGACGATCGAGGTCGCGGGCACGGTCGACCAGCAGGCGGTAATCGAGAAACGCCGTGCGGAATGCGAACTTACGGGCCGGTATGTCCTGATGGTCTGCATGTCGGCGGGGATCGCGATTCTCGGCATGCTGCTGTCCTCGCCTGCCGTCGTCATCGGCGCCATGCTGATCGCGCCGCTGATGGACCCGATCATGGGGGTGGGCTTCGCACTGGCGATCGGCGATTCGCGATGGCTCAAGCGGGCAGGCCGGTCGCTTGCGCTGGGCGTGGGGCTGGCGATCCTGTTCTGCGCGGTGATCGTGCTGTTCTCTCCGATCAAGACGGTGACGCCCGAAATCGCCGCGCGCACCCAGCCCAACCTGTTCGATCTGCTGGTGGCGATCTTCTCGGCCATCGCGGGCGGCTACGCGGTGATCCGCGGGCGCGAAGGGACCATTGTGGGCGTGGCGATCGCCACCGCCTTGATGCCGCCGCTGGCAGCGGTCGGCTTTGGTCTGGCGACGCTCAACTCCACGGTGTTTTACGGGGCGCTGCTGCTGTTCGTCACCAACCTTACCGCGATCGCGCTCACTGCCACCGCAATGGCGCGCGGTTACGGCTTCAGCACCAGCCTGTCGGAAAAACAGAGCCAGGTGCAGGCATTCCTGATCTTCGCCGCCTTCGTGGCGCTGGCCGTGCCGCTGGGCCTGTCGCTGTACCGGATCGGGTGGGAGGCGAACACCACCCGCCAGATCAACGCCATCGTGGTCGATACGTTTGGCGGCCGGGCGCGCATTTCCGACATCGTGCCGGACTACAACACCGATCCGATCCACGTCTCCGCCACCGTGCTGACACCGCAGATCCTCCCCGATGCCGAGCGTCGGGCGAGCAAGGCGATGGAGCAGAAGCTGGGCCAGCCGGTCGATGTCACGCTCACCCAGCTGCGGGTCGGCACCAGTGCGCTGGCGGCGGAAGAGGCCGAGCTTGCCAATGTCCGCGCGCAAGAGGCCGAGTCCGCGCAGCGGGCCCGCTCTATCGCGGAGCGGCTGGCGATGCTGGCAGGCGTGCCGACCGAAGATGTGACCATCGACCGGCAGCAGCGCCGCGCGCTTGTCAACGCGAAGCCGCTAGAGGGCGCGACGCTTGCCGCCTACCGCGAGCTTGAGCAGCGGATCGACGCGACCGAGCCGGAATGGGATATCCGCATCGTGCCCCCGATCCGTGCGCTGCCAGCCATCGCCTTCGGCGAGGATGACGCACTTGCCGCTGAAGGCAGGAGCGCGCTTCAGCTCCTGATCTGGGCGCAGCGGCGGATCGGTATCCCGGTGCGCCTGCAGGGCACGCAGGAACAGCTCGATGCGCTGCGCAAACCGCTGGCGGATGCCGGGGTTTCGGCAGAGGAGGCGGTTGTGCCGACCGATTCCGGGTCGGTCGAAGCCAGCTGGATCATCCCCGAAAGCTAGCCGCGCAAACGGGCTGCTTTCACACTTGGGCAGCCGGGCGTCCCCGCCTGAAACAGCGGCTTCGAAACGGGGTAAACGCGCGTGACGCGGCGATGCGCGCGGTACAGGTTCGCGGCATGACGATCCTGCCCGGCCTGACCCTGTTCCTGCTGATCCTGACAAGCGTGTGCCTGTCGGCCGTGGCGCAGACGCTGCTGAAGATCGGTTCCGCCCGGGCGGCATCGGCCAGCCTTGGCGATGCACTGTTTTCCTACGCTACCTCGCCGCACATTATCGGCGGATTTGCGCTGTATGGCGCAGGCGCGGTGGTGTGGATCTTCGTCCTTGCGCGGTTGCCGCTGAGCGTGGCCTATCCCTTCGTCGGGCTGGGCTTCATCGTCACCATGGTGCTGGGCGGGGCGGTTCTGGGCGAGAGCCTGTCGCTCCTGCGGGTGAGCGGAACGCTGATGGTGGCGGCGGGCTGCGTGATGGTCGCGCTGAGCGCGGCGAAATTCGCATGAACCGCCTCGTCACCCTGCTCGACCGGCGCGAGAACAAGGTGCTCGCAGGCCTGGTGCTGGTTGTCCTCGCCCTGCGACTGGGGGCGTGGCTGGTCCTCCAGCCGGAGATCCAGAGCGACGGGCTGGCCTATTTCCTGATGAGCGAGGCACTGGCGCAGGGCCTTCCGCCGGTCGATCAGTATGGCCAGCACGCCTTCTTCTCGGTTGGCTATCCGCTGGTGCTGGCCCCGGCCTTCGCGCTGCTGGGAGCAAGTGCATATGCCGCAATGCTGACCAATCTGGTGCTGGCCGCATGTTCGGCGTGGCTGATTCACCGGATCGGGCGGGCCATCGGCCTTGCGCCTGTCTGGCGGCTGGCGGCGGTGCTGGCCTACGCGCTGTGGCTGCCAGGCATCTGGTCCACCGCCAGGCTTGCGCGCGAAAACCTTTCGACTCCGCTGATGCTGCTCGTCGTGCTGCTGGCTCTGTCCCTGCTGCATGGCCGCAGGCGCGGGGCCACTGCGCTGGGCTGCGGCCTCGCCTATGGTTTCGCGCTGCTTGCCGGAGGCTCTGCACTGCCGCTGGTGGCAGCGCCCGCAATCGCCATCCTGCTGGTATGGTACCGCCGGGAGGCAGCGCCCGCCATCCCGCTGCTGGCGCTGGGCGCGGGCGCTGCGCTGGTACTCGCCCCGTGGACAATGGCGACCGACCGTCTGGTGGGCACGCCCACGCTAAACACCAATGGCGGTTTCAACCTTTATCTCGGCAACAACCCCGCCGCCAACGGGCGGTTCGTCAGCATCGTCGACACCCCCGCGGGGCCGGGTTGGGAGCAGATGCGCGAGGATCTGGGCGAAGTGGGCGCAAGCCGCCAGCTGGGGGCGCAGGCGAAAGCGTATATTCTTGCCCACCCTGCGGAGACGGCTCGGTTGACCGTCACCCGGCTCGCGCTGTTCTGGGCCCCGAACTGGCCCAGCCTGTCCGACGTCGAGGGATCGCGCGCGCTGTTGGCCATGCGTTCGGTGGAAGTCCTTCAATACCTTTTGCTGCTGGCCTTCGCACTGGTCGGCGCTTCGTCGCGCAGGCTGCCGCGCGACGCAGCCCTGGTCATCGCGGCGGCGGTGCTGGGGTTCTGGGCGATCCACGGCGTGACTTACAACATCGCGCGATACCGCGATCCGGCGATGCCGATCGTCATTCTGCTGGCCACGCTCGGCCTGCGCGAAACGCTGGCTCTGACGGGCCGCATGCTGAGGGAGCCGGCGCGTGTTGCAGCAACGAACTGAAGCCGATTCCCTGCCGCTGGTGGTCGACCTCGACGGAACGCTGGTTGCCGGGGACATCGCGATGGAATCGCTGATCACGGTGGCGCGGCGCAACCTGCGATCATTCCTCTGCGTCCTCGCCCTTGTGCTGTTTGCCAGCCGCGCCCGCCTGAAGGCGTATCTGGCACTGCACGATCCGGTCGATCCCGAAGGCTTGGCCTTTCGCCCCGCGGTGCTCGATCTCATCGCACAGGCACGCGCAGGCGGACGCCCGGTGATCCTCGCCAGCGCAGCGCACCAGGCCAATGTCCGCCGTGTGGCGCACCACCTCGGTCTGTTCGACGCGGCGCTCGGTTCGACTTCGCGCAGCAATCTGCGCGGCAAGGCCAAGCTGGATGCGATCCGCGCGACCCTGGGCGAGCAGCGTTTCGACTATGTCGGCGATTCGATGGCCGACCGGCCCATCTGGCAGGCGGCGCGCACCGCTTACACTGCAGGTATCGCCACTGGCACCAATGGCGGCGTTCGGCTGCATCGCGGCGCGGGCGTGCTGCGTTCGCTGGTAAAGGCGGTGCGCCCGCACCAGTGGGCGAAGAACGCGCTGGTGCTGGTGCCGCTGGTGACATCGGGCGGCCTGCTTGTTCCGGCCGAGTGGGGCGCCGCGCTGCTTGCGATGGGCTGTCTGTGCGTCATCGCGTCGAGCGTCTACCTGCTCAACGATGTGCTCGACCTGCGGGCCGACCGGCGACACAAGACCAAGCGCAATCGCCCGGTCGCGTCGGGCGAACTGGGCATCGGGCATGCCCTGCTGGCCAGTGCCACGCTGGCGGCGGTCGGCCTTGGCGTGGCGGCGGCTCTGCTTTCGCCGCTCGCGGCGCTGGCGATCGCGGCCTATTTCGGGCTGACGCTGGCCTATAGCCTGCGGATCAAGTCCGCGATGATCGCCGATGTGCTGGCGCTGGCCGCGCTCTATACCATGCGGCTGATCGTGGGCGCGGCGGCGATCGGGGTCATGCCGTCGATGTGGCTGCTGATCTTCTCGATCTTCTTCTTCCTCAGCCTCGGTTACCTCAAGCGGTTCGTCGAGCTGAATGCGAGCGAGCTCGAGCCCGAACGGCTGCTCTCGGGCCGTGGCTATCTGCGCGGCGATTGCGCGATCGTGGGGGTCTCCGGGTTGGCCGCAGGCATCGTTTCGGTGCTGGTGATCCTGCTGTTCGCCGCCGAGATGGCGGACAGCGGCGAGTATGCGGTGCCGCAGCTGCTGTGGCTGCTGGCAGTGCCGCTGCTTTACTGGATCAACCGCGTGTGGATCATGGCGACGCGGGGCGAGGTCGATGGCGATCCGGTCGCCTTCGCATTGACGGACAGGCGCAGCCTGGTGGTCGCGGCGGTACTGGGCATGATCGCGCTGGGCGCCAAATACGGCACGCTGACCGCGGTTGAAGGCCTGCCGATCGTCGGCGCTATTGCCGCGGGCGCCGTCTAGGCTGCCATCTCGTAGGGCTGGATTTCGCCCGACAGATACAGCCGCTTGGCCTTCGCCCGGCTGAGCTTGCCCGACGAGGTGCGCGGCAATGTGCGCGGCGGGACCAGTTCGACCAGGCAGTTCATGCCGGTGACCGATTGCACCTTCTCGCGAATACGGTCGCGCAGTTCGCGCCGCTCCGCGTCGTCGGTGACGCGGCAGTGGACGAGCACGGCGGGCGATTCCTCGCCATCCTCGCGCTCCACCGCGAAGGCGGCGATGTCGCCGTGGTTGAAGCCCGGCAACTGCTCCACTGCCCACTCGATATCCTGCGGCCAGTGGTTCTTGCCGTTGATGATGATCATGTCCTTCGCACGGCCGACGATGAACAGATAGCCATCGGCCATGTAGCCCATGTCGCCGGTATCCAGCCATGCGCTGCCGCCGTCGTCGCTGGGGACGAGGCATTCCTCTGTCGCTTCGACGTTGCGGAAGTAGGAATGCATGATGCTGGGGCCACGGCACCAGACTTTGCCGATCTGGTGATCGGCCTTGATCTCGTCGCCTTCGCCGCGGATTTCGACTTCCATGTCGGGCAACGGTTTCCCGCAATTCACGATCGCGCGATAGCGCGCGGGGCGGTTGAGGTTGGGGCGCGCGCCCGACAGGCGCTCTTCTTCCACCAGTTCCACCCGGATGCCTTCGCCCGGCGGCATCACGGTTACCGCCAGCGTGGCTTCGGCAAGGCCGTAGCTCGGCGTGAATGCGGAAGCCTTAAAGCCCGCTTGGGCAAAGGCATTAACGAAGTTCTGCATCACGTCGGGCCGGATCATGTCCGCGCCATTGCCTGCAGTACGCCAGCGCGACAGGTCGAACCGTTCCGCCACGTTGCTCTGGCTGGAGATGCGCCTCGCGCAGATGTCGTAGCCGAAGGTGGGCGAATAGGAGAGCGTGTTGCCTTCGTTGCGGCTGATGAGGTCCAGCCAGGCAAGCGGGCGCCGTGCGAAATGTTCTGTCTTGAGGTAATCGACCGAGACCTGGTTGGCGATCAGGCTCAGGAAGCAGCCGACCAGGCCCATGTCGTGGTACCACGGCAGCCAGCTGACGCAGCGATCATTGGTGCCCAGGTCCATCGCGCTCGCGTGACCGTAAAGATTGTGCAGCAGCGCCTTGTGGGTCACCGCCACCCCGGTGGGAAAGCGCGTCGAGCCGCTGGAATATTGCAGATAGCAGATATCGTCCGGCTGCGCTTCGGGCAGGTCGGCTTCGGGCGCATCGCGCTCTGCGAAGCTGGCCCAGTCGGTGCCTTCGCATCCCTGCCGGTCCGCAGCCGCCTGCGCCATTTCGGCGATGTCGGGCGGATAGATCAGAATCCTGGGATCGGAACTTTCCAGCTGCACGGCCAGCTGATCGATATAGCCGTCCTTGCCGCCGAAGCCGGTGGGCAGGGGCAGCGGCACGGGCCAGGCACCGGCATAGATGCACGCGCAGAACAGCGCCGCGAATTCGGGACACGTCTCTGCCACCAGCGCCACGCGGTCTTGCGGCTGGATACCCGAAGCGATCAGCCGGTAGGCCATTTCCAGCGCGTCGCTGCGCATCTCGCGATAGGTATAGGCGCGGGCGAGCGTCCCCCGCATATCGTGGAAATTGAGGCCCTTCTCCGACCGGGCGGCGTAATCGACCGCTTCGTTGAAGGTGGCGAAATCGGCCCGGCGACGCGGCAGCGCGCAATCATTGGGCGTCGGATGAATGGGATTGTCGAGCATAGAAGAGAGCGTAATCCTGTTACCGCTATCGGACCCGGGGGCAGGCCGCCGCCACGAAACGGCAGCCGGCATGCCTCGTCAGGGCAGGCGTTTGGTCGATCACAATCGTCGTTCCCAACATGAGGGCGGTTCCAATCCTCAAGGAGTGTGGCATCATTATGTCCCATGGGCCAATCCCCGGAGACTTCGCGGCGCCGTCCCGCAATGGCAAATCCTCTCGACGAGGCTTCGCTTCGCGACCTCGCGCTTAGTTATGCGGGGCGCTACGCCACCACGGCGGCCAAGCTCAAGCACTATCTGCGCCGCAAGCTACGCGAGCGGGGATGGGCGGGGGATGATGAACCCCCGGTTGACGCGCTGGCCGATCGGTTCGTGGAACTCGGCTATATCGACGACGCAGCCTTCGCCGAGGCCCGCACGCACGATCTTCTGCAGCGCGGGTATGGCGCCCGCCGCGTGGCGCAGGCGCTTTACCATGCTGGCGTGGACCGTGAGGCGACAGAGGTTGCCGAACCCGGCGAGGCGCAACGCCGCGCCGCTGCGATGGCCTTTGCCCGCAGGCGGCGGATCGGCCCTTTCGCGGTCGAACCGGCGGACGAGCGCAAGCGGGAAAAGCAGCTTGCGGCCCTGCTGCGCGCGGGCCATGGATTTACGCATGCGCGCATGGTCATCGATGCACAGGACGAAGGCGCGCTGCGCGAATGGATCGAAGAGGCAGAGGATGAGGCGCGGTACGATGACGATTGACCGACCCCGGTTGCGCTGCATGGCAATCGCCATTGCGGCGGTGCTAGCCTTGCCCGGCTGCGCCTCGAAAAGTAACGATCAGGCAGGCGAACAGTCCGCCCAGACCAGCCAGCGGCATCCCGAATCCGGCCTGGAGGTGATTCCGGTTACCGTCTCCACCGCGCAAGGCGATCACCAGTTCATGGCAGAGTTGGCCGCCACCGGGCCGGAGCAGGCCAAGGGCCTGATGTTCCGCACACAGCTTGGCCCGGACGAGGCGATGATCTTCCCGCGCAAGGGCGATGTCGCCAGCTTCTGGATGAAGAACACGCCGCTTCCGCTGGACATCATATTCATCGGTACCGACCGGGAAATCCTGAACATCGCAGCGCAGACCACGCCATATTCGCTCGACAGCGTAAGCGCGGTGGGGCCGACCGGTGCAGTGCTCGAAATTCCCGGTGGCCGGGCGGCGGAACTGGGGATCGAACCCGGCGACACGGTCGACTGGTAGCGACTATCATTCGCACACCGCGTGAAAGCGACTTGGCCCGGCACCGGGCTTGCGCTAGTCCGCGCCTTGAAATGAGCATCCTCGGCAAGATCTTCACCTGGTGGGATGGTGCCACCATCGGCACCTCCATCTTCACCTCGCGCAAGGGCGAGCACGTCGGCACCGATGCCGCGGGCAACCGCTATTACCGCAGCAAGCACGTCAAGGATGGCCAGCGCGAACGGCGCTGGGTGATCTACGACGGTGCCAATGATGCGAGTCGGGTGCCTTCGGAATGGCACGGCTGGCTGCACGGATCGGGCGAGGATGTGCCCGAAAGCTTCCTGCCCGCGCCGCGAATCTGGGAAGCCGACTACACCCCCAATGCCACCGGTTCGGCAGACGCCTATCTGCCCAGCGGCGCGTTGCAGCGCGGGGGCCGCAGGGCACGCGCCAGCGGCGATTACGAGGCGTGGTCGCCGGGCGAGTGATGGCGATGCGCCTGCCCGCCGCCGTGCTTTCGTGCGCCCTTGCGCTGGCCGCGTGCAACAGCGGCTCGCCCGAGCCCGAGGCGCTTGAAACCGAGGTGCCCGAAGAACTGGCCAAGGGCACCGCACGCGATACCGCCAACGACAGCGAGACCATCGGCACCCCGATGGCCGACCGGGTGGCGACGATCGGCCTGCTCAACAAGCGCAACAACGTAAGCCGCGACTTCGAGCTGAAGCCGGGCGAGGCGACCCGTGTGGGCGATGTCGTGATCCGGCTGGAAGCGTGCGAGAAGACCGCGCCGTGGGAATTGCCCCAGGAAGAAGGTGCGTTCGTTCAGGTGTTCGTGCGCGAACGCAAGGGCAACGAGCCCGAGCCCAGCTGGAACAAGGTGTTTTCCGGCTGGCTGTTCCGCAACTCACCCAGCCTCAATGTGGTCGAGCACCCGGTCTACGATGTCTGGGTCAAGCAATGCGCGATGAGCTTTCCCGGAGAAGAAGAAAGCGCCGGGGAAGACTGAGCAGCCGCTTCGCGCTCCAGCTCTGCAAAAGCGCCCGGCAGGGTCAGCCGCTGGTCGCCGCGCGCCGCCTGCAGGCGTTCCAGATATTGCTCTTGCGGGATCGGGATCGCACCAAGCGAGGCAAGATGCCCGGTCATGAACTGGCAGTCGAACAGCTCGCACCCGGCGCGCTGCAACAGTGCGAGCAGCCAGCCCAGCGCCACCTTCGAGGCATCGCGGCGCTCGCTGAACATGCTTTCGCCGCAGAACACCCTGTCGAAGGCGACTCCGTAGACGCCGCCGACCATCTCGCCGTCCTGCCAGCACTCTATCGAATGCGCGTGGCCGACCTCGTGCAGCCGCTGGTAGCTGGCGGCGATCCGCCCGCTGATCCAGGTATCCTCGCCGGTGGCGCGCGGCGCGGCGCATTTCAGCACGGTGCCTGCAAAATCGCTATCCACCCGCAGCGTGAAGACCTCGCGCCGGATCGTGCGAGCGAGCGAGCGCGAACAGTGGAATCCGCCGATGGGGATGATCGCCCGTTCGCGCGGCTCGACCCAGAAAATATCCTGGTCGGCCCGCGTCTCCGCCATCGGGAACATGCCCTGGCGATAGGCGGAGAGCAGGATGGGGGGCGGGACGATCGGCAGCATGGTCGTACCATACCTAGCCGCGATGTCAGGCGGGCGCCATGCTCTGCGCGAACTCCTGCAATCGCTGCGCATCGACGAGCCGGGCGAATTCGTCGTGCGAGAGACGCGCGCCGTCATAGAGCACATGGTCCGCCGGGCCTTCCCCCGGGAACAGCCGATCGAGGTAAGAGATCATCCGCGTCATCGTCCTCCGGTTGCCGTGGGTCACATTGGTCGGTCGGGCGTGGAGGGTGATGTTCTGATCCATGAACACGGTCTCGCCGTCGTGCCAATCGTGGTGGTAGATATGCTCGGGACGATCGATCTTGTTCCAGAGATGGGCCTTGAATTTCTGGCTCTCTTCAGCCGTCATGCCCTTGAAATGGCTGAAGCAATGGCTCGGGAAGCGCATCCCTTTGCGGCCTGTAACAGTGCTGTCGACCAGCTTCGTTTCCATGTTCTCGTGCGGCACCATGTTGTAACGGCTGATTTCGAGATGCCACTTCTCGATATCCGGGCTCATGCCCCCGCCGTCCCATCGCCATACGCAGACAGCTTCGTCGACCATGCTGCGGTCCTCGTGATTGAGCGCATCATAGGCTGGGGCGGTGCAGAGAAACGATGTGCGGCTTTTTTCCGAACCCCACAAGCTCATGAGCCCGATCACCCGCTGGCTGTCGTGATAGGCTTGCTGATCGGCATGCCAGTCGAGTTCGCCATTGGGAAACAGCCCGGTGGCCTTGCCACGCTTGTCCTTGATGAAGCTGACACGCGCCATGCCGGGAAGCGCGCCTGTCTTGTCGAGACCGGAGGCGACCTGTCCCATTGCCATGAACGCACTGCGCCAGTGGCGGCCGGTCAGGCGTTTTTCGAGCACGTAGCGATTGACGATCGGCATACAGGGTTGCCCCCACAGCATCTGAATATCGTATAGTCGCTGTTCCGGAACCGATTGCCGAACCACAACCACGCATTCATGCGCGACGATACGACCCAGCTCGCGACAGGATTCATCATCGAGGAGGTCGATTTCGGAGACCTCGACCCCGTTGGCGATCGGCGTCACCTTCATTCGGCAGGCTCCAGAATCTGCGCCTGTTCGGGCTGCGTATTTTTGCTGTGTGCCAAGGCGGTTTCCCGGTCGATCAGGAAAATCCTGCCCAGCGTCCGCACCATCCCCGTCCATTGGGCGAAACTTTCCGCATCGCGCACATCCTCGTCGCGCGGTTCAAACTTGGACGACCAGCCGCCCGAATACATCCGGCATTCCGAACAGATGGTGTCGGATGTGCCGCATTTTTCCAGCGGGGCATGGTTCAGATCGGTTTTGAAGTAGCGCATGGGTTCGACCATCCGCGAATGGCAATCGCGCGCGATCCCCGTTGCAGGGTCGATATCGTACAACGGCCCGATCTGCGTCGCCCAGGCGTTGTATGCGTGTGAATAGACCACCGTATCGGGGAAATCCTCGATCAGGTCGTCCATCAGGCGGCGCGCGGCGGCAAGGCTGCCTTCGTCCCACCGCAGGTTGTCCTCTTTTGAGGATATTCGGAAATACTTGCCATCGGGGCCCATCCGGTCGGCCAGTTTGCGCGCGTAGCTCTGCGTGGGCGAATACATATTGAAGGTCAGCGGCAGATCGTTGTCCCGGCAGATTTCCGCCAGCCGACGCGCATCGCCCAGGTTGGAGCGGGTCAGCGTGTAAAGCATGATCGCGCGCGGATCGCCGGCGTAATTGCGAATAGCCTTGGCAAAGGCATTGGCGCCGCGCAGGCTGGTGTCGACATCCTCATCCACGCCCCACACCGAAACGCCGATCCGATAGGGGATCGCCGGGTCGAGGCGGATCGTGCCATTCGTGCCGATATTGCCGTGGGGGAAATGCTCCGCGGCTGCGATCAGACGCTCCTGCTCCAGCGCGGGTTCCGCACCGACGAAATAGGCCATGGTGACGCCGCGACGGCCCTCGGCGGCGAAGAAATCCTCCCACGCGGTGCGATCCCTCACCTCGCGCGGTGGCGGCGAGAAATCATCCGAGAAATAATAGCACCCCTCGCAGAACAGGTTGCAGCGCGTCGCCACCTCGTAAAACGCCGGGCGGCGGAAAGCGCGCACAACAGCCTTGGCGGCCTCGTATTCCGGCCTGAGATCGGGGCGATCCCGCAGGATCTGGACGACCTTTGCAAGGCGGCCTTTGCGTTGGTGGGCGGTCATCGATCGACTCGGCTTCTGGCTATGCTTCAGTAATTATTTCATATTCCAGTATCGCCGCGAAGAACAGGGCGTGTGTCGCGGCAGACCTGTTCGGGCACGATTCCCCTGGAGCGGAGGATCTTCTCCAAGCGGCGGGAATAAATGCGTGCCCCCTTGGCATTGAGATGCGCACTGTCGCGGAATAGCGCGGCATCGTAGCGCGTGGCGCGGTTCTGCCAGTCGTCGATCACGATTGCACCGCGCGTTTCCAAATCTCTCAACAGCGCGTTGAATTCATCCGTTTCGAACCAGTCTGCCTGCTGCAACGGGCGATTGAATTCGTCGATGAATGGCGACTCGACCAGCACCAGCTGGCCGCCATGCGCCGCCACCTTGTCCGCGATTCGCAACAGAGTCTGGTGCGTGCGTGCGGGCGTAGTCGGATCGGCATCGGTCACGGCCTGCGCTGCGGCTTCCCATTCTGCCAGCACCCCCTTTGCCAGCACGTCGGCCTCTTCCGGGGGGACAGACAGGGTGTCATGCACAACCGCCGGGTCGGGCGGTGGAATGCGACCAAGCGCATCGAGCAGCGCAATGTGCCAGGGCTCGACCAGATGCTGGCCTACGGCCGGCATTATCGGAGCAAGCATGGCCTGCCGCCAGTCGTCCCCGATCAGGCCCCATTCGCCTTCGCCTTGCAGGAAAGTGTAGGTATACCGGCGGCGATAGACGTTCGCGAGACCTGGTATGGCATTATCGTAAAGCTGCGAGGCCGGGCTGGTCGACAGGAAGAAAAGCCTGGGCGGGTCGGGGCGCGAAAGGATCAGATCGATCAAAGCTTCGGATTCGAACAGGTCCTGGCCGTTATTGTAGAACGGCGCGCCGTCGATGCACATGGCATCGAAGTCGATCGCGTTGCCGGTCGACCCGCCGAGCGATACGGCTTCCTTTCCCGCGATGCGATCGAACTTCGCCTGCATTTTCTGGGGCTCGGTCGGCCCGCTTATCGGTACCCGGCCCGCAAGGTTGAGCGCAGCGAGGACGGCGAGACCGAAGGCGACAAACGCGAGGACGGAACGAAAAGACCAGCGCATCAGAAATCGAAATACAAAAAGCCGGTGCCGGTGAACACGCCGAACATCAGGATCGTGGCGGCGAGTCCCCACCAGAACGGCCACGCGACGACCGCACCGGCGGACTCAAGCCGATCGAAGACCGGACGGCGTGCGTCGAGCCATTGATAGAATTCGAGCGCGACGATCGCGAACAGGAACAGCTTGCTGACCTGCAGGGCCCCCAGGCCGGCGGAAAGCGTAAGCGCCTCACCCGGCAGATGGGCGATCTTGCCCCAGATCGCGTAGGTCTGGTCCCAGCCGGGTGCGTTCACGATCGAACCCAGGAACAGCAGGAAGAACCACAGCACCGCCCGGTTCATGTTGCGCCCGATCAGCCGAGAGCCGCGCTCGCCGACCCCGGCCCGCGCCAGTGCGCGACTCGACCCGGCAAGCATCCCGCGCTGGCGGCGCACCCAACCTTCACCGATCATCAGCAGCCCCGCGATGCCGCCCGCCACCAGCCACGAGGTCGACGCGCCATGCCACAGGCTGATCAGCAGCGTGGTCACCACCGTTGCCACGAACCTGGACCAGACCTTCGTGTGCCGCGCGATGGGGATATAGACGTAATCGGTGAACCAGCGCGTCACCGTGATATGCCACCGCTGCCAGAACTCGGCGATGGACACCGCGGCATAGGGGCGGCGGAAATTCTGCGTCAGCGCGATGCCCATGATCAGGCTCGACCCGATGGCGATGTCGGCATAGCCCGAAAGGTCTGCATAATAGCGGTAGAGCGCCCCCAAGGTCGCAAGCGTCACGGTGAGAGAGGTATGCGCTTCGGGCGCGGCGAGGATGGGCGGTACCAGCAGCCCCAGCCGGTCGGCGATCACCAGCTTCTTGAAATAACCGACCAGGATGAGCGCGCCGCCCATCGCCGCGCGCCGCAGGTCGAACACCTGTTCTTCGCGCAATTGCGGCAGCAGCTTGTATGGCCGCTCGATAGGGCCTGCCAGAAGCTGCGGGAAATACATCACGTATACCGCGAAAATGCCCAGATGCGTCTCGGCCTCGCGCTTTCCCCGATAGACGTCGATCGTGTAGCCGAGCGTCTGGAAGGTATAGAACGAAATGCCCAGCGGCAGGATGACATCGGCGAGGGTGAAGTTGCCGACCCGGACATCGTAGAACGTCGTCCCGGCCAGCAAGGCGCTGTACTTGAAGAAGATCAGCGGGCCGAGATTGCACAGCATGCTGGCACCGAACAGCAACCGGCGGAGTTTCTTGCCGCGAACCTCCATCAGCCTCTGCGCGACGAAGAAATCAACGAATGTGGTGAACAACAGCAGGGCGAGAAACTCGACCCGCCAGCTGCCGTAGAACAGGTTGCTTGCCGCGAGCAGCAGCACCCAGCGCCAGCGATGCGGGACGAGGAAAAACAGCGCCGCCACGATCGGCAGGAACAGCAGATAATCCAGCGAATGGAAGATCATCCTGCGCGGCCCGGCTTCGATCAGCGGCGCGCGCGCAGGAAAATCGGCCGTTCCCCGACCGGGCGCTGGGTCCATTCGACCGCCATGCGCAAGGGGCAGGCAGGATTGGGCGCGATGTCGAACCGGTCGCAGATCAGCGCGAGAAACAGCACCAGTTCGATCTGCGCGAGGCTGGAGCCGGTGCATCCGCGTGGCCCGGTGCCAAACGGCATCCACGCCGCGCGGCGCCTGCGCTCGTCCCCGTCGGCTTGCACGAACCGCTCCGGCCGGAAATCGTCCGGCTGGCTCCAAATCGCGCGATGCCGCTGCATGGCGTAGATCGACATGATGGCGAGCGACCCTGCGGGCAGTTCGACCTCGCCCACCGCAAGTCCGCTCCTGACCTCCCGAATGACCTGGATCACTGGCGGGTAGAGGCGCAGCGTCTCCCGAACGACAGCCAGCGCGACGGGCAATCTGGAAAGCGAGAAAACGCCCTCCCGGTTCGCCCGCCATTCCTCGCGCACATCCTTTTGCAGCTCCGGCAGGTGGGCGACCAGCCAAAGCATCCAGGTGAAAGCTGCCGACGCATTGTCATGCCCCGCGTGCAAGAAGAGCGTGAGCGTGTTGAGGTCTTGCGGGAAGGGAGGGGGCGTGTGCGTGCCATGCCTGTCCTGCCAGTCGCCAACCAGGCGCGTGGCGAGGGTGGAGAGCAGGCCGAGTTCCTCCTTCAGCTCGATCGGGTGGCGGTCGGCGATGGATCGCGCGGTCTGGTCCACCAGGCTATCGCGTTGCCGGGCTTCGTTCTCGTCCGCGAACATCGCGCGATGCAATGTGTCGAGGGTCAGCCTGCGGGCATCGCGTTGCAGCGGGATGGGCTCGTCCTGCGCGTATCCCTCCCACTCCGCCAGCATGTCCGCCAACGCGAGGTGGATGCGGGGCACCAGGCTGAGCGCGCGCTCGGACGTGATCGGCTGCGCGACGTTGCGGCGGGTGCGCCGCCAGTCCTCCTGCTGCGCCTGGATCAGGTTCTCGCCATAGCTGGCGCCGAGGATGCGATCCTGAATCCGCGCACGCGGGAAGGCGTCGTTGCGGTTCTGCAGGATGGTGGAGACCGCTTCGGGCTCCGCCACGAAGGCGATTCTGCGCCGCTCGGCCATGGCCAGCTCGATTCCCGTGTCGAGCAGGCGTGCGGGCCAGTTCGCCGCAGGATCGCGCAGGACCTTGCCCAGCGATGGCAGCGTCGCGGCACCGCTATCCTTCAGGTGTAAGCGAGGGGGATCCGGATCCAGTACCACCGCGTGTTCTTTCGCCATGCACGGTGGCCTTAAGCCTTGATTTCACGGTTAACAACTCGGTCGCGCTACGGATGTGGCCGCAGGAGGCAGGATAGATCAATGCTTGCCAACCCGCTCACCCCGCCGTAGAGCCCGCTTCCGCCTGCAGGGGTGTAGCTCAGCTGGTAGAGCATCGGTCTCCAAAACCGAGGGCCACGGGTTCGAATCCTGTCACCCCTGCCATTCCTTCGGCGACGAGCCAGCGCCGGTCGCCCATCACGCCGGAAGAGGCCATCGCGATGGAATTTCTCCACACCATGATCCGCGTCAGCGACCTCGACGAGTCGCTGGATTTCTTCTGTGGCAAACTCGGCCTGGTGGAAACTTCGCGCAAGGAGGTGGAGGCGGGGCGCTTCACGCTGGTGTTCCTCGCCGCGCCCGGCGATGCGCAGAGCGCGCGGGAAACCGATGCACCGCTGGTGGAGCTGACCTATAACTGGGACCCGGAGGAATATTCCGGCGGGCGCAATTTCGGCCACCTGGCCTATCGGGTGGAGGATATCTACGCGCTCTGCCAAAGGCTGATGGATCGCGGTGTCACGATCAATCGCCCTCCGCGTGACGGGCGCATGGCCTTTATCCGCTCGCCCGACGGGATCTCGATCGAACTGCTGCAGAAGGGCGAATCGCTGCCCCCGCAGGAGCCTTGGTCGTCGATGGAAAATACCGGCAACTGGTAGCCGGTTTGCGGGCGCTGCGTCCGATTGGTCACAATTCTGCAATTTTTGCGCATCGCGGGAACCCGGCGGATTGGCTGGGCTTGCGCGGTGTTTGCAATGCCTCCCTTTTGTTCCCACAGGAAACTCGGGAACGTCGCATACGAGGCGTGCATTTTTTACGGCATAACGAACTCGGTTTTCACGTCAGGAGATGACCAATGTCGAGCATGCCATTCCGCAGCAGCCGGTCGGATAGCTGGACCAGCCCGCGTTCGCACACCGACGCGACGCTTCGCATGATGAAGTACGGCAAGATTCAGCCGATGCATCAACCCAGTTTCTGGGAGCGTCTGTTCGGCGCCGTCTGAGCTAGTAAAGCCTCAAGGCGGGCGAACGATCTAAGCCAACGAACAAAAGGGCCGGAGCGCGAGGTTGCGCTCCGGCCCTTTGCTTTGTGGCCCGGTGGCTAGCGACCAGCGCCGGGCTAGTATTCCTCCGGCTCTTCCGGGGTATCCGCGTGGAAATCCTTGCCCGCGGTCTTGTCGCCCCGCGACAGGGCGAAGACCACGCCCGACAGCAGCAGCAGCGCCAGCAGGTTGGGCAGCACCATCACGGCGTTGGCGATATCGCCCATCCGCCAGATCAGGTCGCTCTCGCGCCCGGCCCCGATGAAGATGCCGACGCACCACAGCACGCGCCAGATCATGTGGAGCACCTTTTCGCCGCCCAGCGTCGATCCGGGAATGCGATCGTACAGGAAGGTGATCGCCCGTTCGCCGTAATAGCTCCAGGTGAGCAGCGTGGTGAACACGAACAGCAGCAGCGCAAAGCTGGCGACCATCGTACCCAGCGGGATGCTGCCGATCTCGAACGGGAAGGCAGCGGCAAAGGCACCGCTCGTCACCGCAAAGCCATCGAGGTCGGCCTGCCAGGCGTGCAGCACCGGCTGGCCCGCATGGGTGAAGTTGCCTTCCACCGTCAGGATGACCAGCGCGGTCATGGTGCAGATCACGATCGTGTCGATGAAGGTGCCCAGCATCGCCATGCGGCCCTGGAACTCCGGATCGTCGGTCTGCGCCACCGCGTGCGCGATCGGGGTCGAGCCCTGACCGGCCTCGTTCGAAAACAGGCCGCGCGCCACGCCCGCCCGGATCGCGAGGATCACTGCCGCCCCCACGAACCCGCCGCTGGCCGACTGCACGTTGAACGCGCCGCCGAAGATGCGTCCGAAGGTTTCGGGGATATCCTGAATGTTCAGGATGATCGCGATGATCGCCATGACGATGTAGGCCAGCGCCATGATCGGCACGACGCTTTCCGCAACGCGACCGATCGACTTGATCCCGCCGATGATGACGACGAACACCAGAATGGCGACGATCAGCCCCCCGAGCCATTCCTCGATTCCGAACAGCTCGTTCAGGCCGTCGGCAACCGCGTTGGCCTGGATCGCATTGCCGGTGACGAGCCCGCTGATAAGCGTGCCGACGCAGAAGAATATCGCCAGCCACGTCCATTTCGGGCCGAGGCCCATCATGATGTAGCTCATCGGGCCGCCGCGATAGGTGCCTTCGCTGGTGGTTTCGCGATAGCGGATCGCCAGCGCGCCCTCGGCAAAGGCCAGCGCCATGCCGAACAGCGCGGTGACCCACATCCAGAAGATCGCGCCCGGTCCGCCCAGCGCGATCGCGGTCGCGACGCCTGCAAGGTTGCCCGTGCCGACCTGGCCGGAAAGCGCGGTGGAAAGCGCGGCGAACGGCGAAATCTCGCCCGCGCCGCCCTTCTTGCGGCCTGCGAACAGGTTCTTCACCGCCGACCCCAGATTGGTGATCGGGTAGAACCTGAGGCCGATCATGAACCACAGGCCCGCGCCCAGCAGGATGATGGCAAGCGGCGGGAAGGGGAGTACTTCAACCCCGTTCCACGTACCGCCCCAGATAAAGTCCGCGACATTCGTCACCGGCCCCAGCAATTGCTGGTCCAGACTTTGCGTCGGCGCTGCGCTGCTCATGTGGTGTCCCACCCCTTTTGAAATTCGTCCCTTGGCGGGTGCTAGGGGAGTGAAGGACACATTTCCAGCCCTCTCGAACCCGCTTGTGAGCCGCGACGCCGTGTAATAGGCAAGTCCTTCCGATATGGGAGGAATTCGGAATGGCACGTGGGAGTTTCGGACGCATAGGCGCCGCATTGGCGGCTGCGGGACTGGTCGCGGCAACGGCATCGCCCGTCGCGGCGCAGCAGCTCGATAAGTGGTGGAAGATCAAATTCTACGAGAGTCAGGAGACTTTCGATTACTACCCGATCACCCTGCGTGTCGATTACGGTCGGGCGAAGCACAAGTACGGAAGCTCTCTGACGCCGGCCGCCGTCGCCAGCCTGGAAAACCGGTCAGACGAGCCCATGTGCGCGGCTCTCTACTTCAAGACCGAGCAGGATGGTTACAACGAACTGTTCGAGAGCGGCAATGGAGCCGCGTACCTTATCAAGGCCGGCAAGACGCAGAAGGTCGCTGCGACGGTCTACAGCCGCAGCGGCCGTGCGCAGCAATTCGGATTCGGCACGATGGTGGTCCATAGCTGGCACCCGTCGGGCAAGAAGAGTTGCGGTGGTGATCCCAATGGTCGGCCGGATTTTCCGTAAGGGCACGCCGACGCGCTTGCTTTTGACCAACTGCCCGCCTAGATGCGGTCGGGTCTCAAGACATCGAAGCTGACGACCCGCCCTCCGATCATCCGATCGCGAAGGCGATCCCGGCTTCCCGAAAGAGACGCGAAATTTGGTCCAACAGTTATCAGATGGAAACGGCAGCGATGGCCGAAGGCAAAGTCGAGACGAAGAAGCGCAAGACATCGCCGGGTGAATTCGCCCGGCAGGTGCGCGCCGAAACGAGCAAGGTCGTCTGGCCGACCCGGCAGGAGACGATCCAGACCGCGATCTTCGTCAGCATCCTGGTGCTGATCCTTTCGCTGTTCTTCCTCGGCATCGACACGCTGTTCGGCGCGGTCGTCCGTTTCCTCCTCACGCTCGCCTGAGCCGCACTTCCGCAGGATATTTCATGGCACGCTGGTACATTATTCACGCCTATTCCGGGTTCGAGAACAAGGTTCGCGACGCGATCATCTCCGAGGCGGAGCGCCTTGGCCTGTCCGAAGGGGTCGAAGAGGTCGAAGTGCCGACCGAAACCGTGACCGAAGTGAAGCGCGGCAAGAAGGTGCAGGTCGAACGCAAGTTCATGCCCGGCTACGTGCTCGCCAAGCTGAACATGACCGACGATATCTATCACCTGGTCAAGAACACGCCCAAGGTCACCGGCTTCCTTGGCGCCGGCGCGAAGCCGCAGGCGATCAGCGAGAAAGAGGCCGCGCGCTATTTCGGCGGTGTCGAAGAAGCCAAGGCCGCGCCGAAGAAGGACATCAGCGTCGATTACGAGATCGGCGATCAGGTCAAGGTGCTCGACGGACCCTTCGCCAGCTTCAACGGCGTGGTGGAAGAGCTCGATTTCGACAAGGCGAAGGTCAAGGTCTCGGTCTCGATCTTCGGCCGTGCGACCCCGGTCGAACTCGATTTCGAACAGGTCGAACTGGTCAAGTAATCCGCCGCGCGGGGTGCGCACACCATGCGTACCCGCCCTGGCATCTGCAATCGCAAGAAACGCTTCGCCACGCGTGACGAGGCAGAGCAGGCAGCCGCCTGCGCACCGTTCACCCTGCGCGCCTACCGCTGCGAGCTGTGCCGCAATTTCCACCTGACCAGCCGGACCAAGGGGATGAAGATCCCGCGCCGCGAACTCGGCGGGAACGCATGAGGGTCAGGTCAGCCAGCCCAGGCTCTGGCTATAGGCCAGGCTCAGCATGATCGTATCGACCGCCGCGTGGGCCAGGACGCAGGCCCACAGGTTGCCGCGATTGGCGAAGCGCAACCAGCCAAGGAACAGCCCGATGCTCGCCGTCACCAACACGCCGCCCCATCCCTGATAGAGGTGCGGCAGGCCGAACAGCGCGGCCTGAATGATCGCGGCAGGCCACTTTCTCCCGCGCATTCCGCGCAGCCGCATCAGCCGGTCCATCAGGAAGCCGCGATACAGCAATTCCTCACCAAGCCCGGCGGTGAACCATGCCACCAGCACGATCCACAGGGCGAAGCTCAGCGGGCTTTCGACCACCAGATCGATGATCAGGCTCACATCGATCGGCGCGATGCCCAGCGCGTCGAGCACGACGTGGCCGATGGCGAATAGCGCGATGATCGCCCCCGTGCCCAGCGCAGCAAAGGCCAGCGTGCGGCCCATGTTGACCGGCGGGCGAAGGTTCCATGCGTGGCGCAGGCAGCCATCGGACGCGAGCCATAATCGCGCGACCAGCAGGGCCGCCACCATGCTTGCTACGGTGGAGCCGAGCATGCCTGCATTGGTCTGGCCCAGCAGCAGGACCGCGGGGATACCGGCAAGGACGTAAGCGCCCGCAACGCTGACCAGCTGGAGGAGAAACCGCAGCCAGCTCAAGCGGCGTAACCGGTTTCGGGCGAGGGAGCGTTGCTTCATTCCGGCGCACTAAGTGCCCGGGATCGGGCGATTTCGCAAGGGCGGCTGCGCATGCGGGACCCGGAACGGGACGGATCGGGCGGCAAACATTACGAGCCGTTGGAACGCGCGGCAAAGCTTGCATTCCTGCGTCAATTCGCTAGATGGCGCGCTTCCCAACACCAGTTCGGGATTCCACGCGGAAGGGGCGCTCCGGCTCCCCGTCATACCGCTTACCATGAGCGCGGCATAAAATGTGCCGCGCGACAGTGAGAAAAGGAGGCCACCAATGGCCAAGAAGATCGAAGGTTACATCAACCTTCAGGTGCCCGCGGGCGCTGCCAACCCCTCGCCGCCGATCGGCCCTGCGCTGGGTCAGCGCGGCGTGAACATCATGGAATTCTGCAAGGCGTTCAATGCCGCCACGCAGGAGCTCGAAAAGGGCGCCCCGATCCCGACGAAGATCACGGTCTATGCGGATCGCAGCTTCACCTTCGTCACCAAGAGCCCGCCCGCCAGCTTCCTCATCAAGAAGGCGATGAAGATCAAGTCGGGTTCGAAAGAGCCGGGCAAGAACATCATCGGTTCGATCAAGACCAGCCAGCTGGCCGAAATCGCCGAAACCAAGATGAAGGATCTGAACGCGAACGACATCGATCAGGCGGTCAAGATCATCGCCGGTTCCGCCCGTTCGATGGGCATCGAAGTGGTGGAGGGCTAACCAATGGCTACTTTGAGCAAGAAGCAGAAGACGCTGAGCGAAAAGCTGGACGCGGAAAAGCTGTACACCTTCGACGAGGCGCTTTCGACGCTGCGCGAGCACAAAGCGAAGTTCGACGAGACCGTCGAAGTCGCGATGAACCTGGGCGTCGATCCGCGCCATGCGGACCAGATGGTGCGCGGCATGGTTTCGCTGCCTTCGGGCACGGGCAAGACCGTGCGCGTCGCGGTGTTCGCCAAGGGCGACAATGCCGACAAGGCGCTGGCCGCCGGTGCGGACAAGGTCGGCGCGGAAGACCTGATGGAAGACATGCAGGCTGGCAACCTCGATTACGACCGCGTGATCGCAACGCCCGACATGATGGGTGTCGTCGGTCGTCTCGGTAAGGTGCTGGGTCCCAAGGGCCTGATGCCGAACCCCAAGCTGGGCACCGTGACCCCGAACGTGGAACAGGCCGTGAAGGACGCCAAGGGCGGCCAGGTCGAATTCCGCGTGGAAAAGCAGGGCATCATCCACTCCGGCCTCGGCAAGCTGTCGTTCAAGGACGAAGAGCTGAAGACCAACTTCAAGGCCTTTACCGACGCGATCGTCAAGGCGAAGCCGTCGGGCGCGAAGGGCAAGTACGTCAAGAAGGTCACGCTGACCTCCTCGATGGGCCCTGGCCTGAAGATCGACCTGACGGAAGTCGAAGGCGCGTAATTTTCGCTCGCGGCGGATCGCTTCGCGATCGCCTGCGCGGGCGCGGCCTAATGGCCGACGCGCGGTCGCGCTTGCCGAGTTCGATCCGAACTCGGAGGGCTAGCGCCAGACCCGAACCGAAGGTTCGGCAAGGCCGACCGTCAGCGTTTGAGGCGTAAAATAGAAAAGGGCCGGGGGATCACCCTCCGGCCCTTTTTTGCGTCTGAGCTAGGCCGACCTGAGCAGGCGGCTGTAGATCCAGCCGATCCCGATCAGGCTGAAGCCCAGCGCGAGGAAGCTTGCGACGCGCAGCAGACCGTCCAGCCCGGCAGCATCGACGAGGAACACCTTCGCCACCGCCAGCAGCATCAGCACCAGCGATCCGACGCGCCAGCGCCGCTGCTTGCGCCACCATCCCCAGCCGAGGAAGGCGAGCGCGACCAGAATGCCGAGCAGCGAGCGGAGCAGATCCTCCGTCTCGCCCATCGGAACCGCGACCAGCACCGATCCGGCAAAGGCCTGCCGCAGTGCGCTGAGCGCGAACGCCAGTGCCAGAGCCATCAGCACGCCATCGCCCGCCATCCGGCCCCATGCGAAACCTGCACGCGCAATCTCGCGCCCGACAAGCCACGCCGCCATCGCGCCGATGGCGTAGGAGGGCAGCAGGAGGTTGGCGAGCGGCACGCTCCCCACCGCCTGCGCATCCCACAGCGGGTTATGCAGCACGAAGCCGAGCCATGCGAAGTGGGCCAGTGAGAGCGCGATCAGGGCGCAGCCGGTCCAGCGCGCCCACGCCTGAGCCCGCGCGCCGCCCAGGGCAAGCAGGCCGTATCCCGTACCCAGCAGCAGTCCCTGCCACAGCGTCCGCTCTAGCAGTCCGCGCGCCACGAAATCCTCCGTTTGCCCGAGCGGGAAAAGCTGGCGGAACAGGACATGCGCAATCACCACTGACAGTGCGTTAGCGATAACTCCCGAGGCGATGCGAAGCGCACTCCTCTGCGCATCCAAGCGCCACGCCGCCAGGCTTGCGAGCAGCGCAAGCGGTACGATCCGGTTGGCGACCTGGGCGACGCTCGGCAGGTCCGCCAACGGTGTGGGCACACCCGCCAGCGAAGGGATAAGCGCGATGAGCCACTGGCCGATGGTCGGCATCGCCCAGCCGGCGGCGATTCCCAGCAGGGCCAGCGCGGTATGGTGCCACTTCGGCAGGCCGAGCAGGATCGCCGCGGATAGTGCCGCCAGCAGCCAGCCTATCGCGGCGTTGGGCGCGAGTGCGATCAGGATAAGGTAGATGATCACGGCAATCGCCGCGCCGTGCCCCCAGGCAAACCGCTCGTGCGAGGCGAGCCTCCCGAACAGCATCGCTGCACCCACGGCCACGCCGCCCAGCGCGGCGAGGCCCAGTGCGAGCATTGGCTGCATGCCTTCGCCTCCATGGAACTGCCCCATCGCAATCGCGGCGAGCGCGGGCGGTACTGCTATGGCCTGCCAGCGGTCCTCTTCCCGCGGCTGCCCGAAGCGGGCCAGCGCAACCGGCACCACGGCTGCCAGCACCGCGATCCCCGCTGCAACCAGCGTGAAGCCCTGCGCCGATGCGTCCGCTACGGCAATCAGCAGCAGGCCCACCGCCGCCGCGAAGGCTCCGCCCCGACGGATCGCTGGCTCTCGCCAGCCGAGCATGGCCAGCGCCAGCAACAGCAGCAGATAAAGGCCCCAGGTCAGCAGGCTGAAGTCGTCGACCACCACCAGCACGGCAAGCTGGATGCTCGCCAGTGCTGCCGCTGCGGTATAGCTCCACGGGAGCGACTGCGATCCGCGCAGAGCGATGGCGGGCACCGCCGATCCCAGCACCACCAGATAGACTCCCGATGCGATGACATCCTGCGAACCTACGGACACCGCAGACAGCACCACCGAGCCCCAGCCGAACCCGCCCAGCAGAGCGACAAGCCCCAGCCACGCGGCCCCCATCCTCTGGCCGGTATAGGCGATGCCCGCGGCCAGCAGCGCAAGGTAGAAGGTCAGTAGCGGCAGGTTGGGGTTCTCGCTGGAAACCATCGCGGGGGTGGCGAAACCGCCGACAAGGCCCAGCAGCGCGGTGGGCAGGCCGAACCGGAAGGCAAGCCCAAGCGCGATGGCGGTCACCAGCGCCAGCCCGCCGAACGCTATCCCGGGCCCGATCAGGGAATACACCGATCCGGCGAGGTAGAACGCGGCATACAGGGTCGCGAGGCCCGCCCCCGCCAGTGCCTGCCTCACGCGCGGATCGGCCAGCCGCGCTTCGAACCGGTGCGCCAGCTCCGCCGCGATCAGCAGCAGGATGCCAAACAGGAAACTCGCCGCGACGCGCACGGGCGGCGTCATCAACCCGCTTTCGATCGCCAGCCGGACGAGAAAGATTCCGCCGATGGCGAGCGTGATCCCGCCCGCCCAGATCGGCAGACGCCGCCCGAACAGCTCCTCGAAATCGAGGGAGGAGCCGGCGCGTTCCGGGCCTTCCGCCTCGCTCTCGACGACGGGCGGCGAGGGTTCGCGGACTTCGTGGGCTATCGGCGGAGAAGGGGCGGCTTCTGGTGGTGCATCGAGGCTATCCTCCACCCGATCGGCAGGCGGCGGCGCGATGGACGCCTCGTGTGCTGTGGCGGCGCGTTCGCCGACACGCCATTCCAGCTCCGCCAGCCGTTCCTCAAGCCGGGTATGCGACTTGCGCAGCTCCCTGAACTGGCTCCACAGCGCGGCGACGATCGCGCCAAAAATCAGGATCAGCAGAACTTCCAACCGTGCGCGACCTCCAGCCCTTGCGGTGCTAGCCGGTTGGGCGATGGGTGCAAGCTGTTAGGAGCGCAGCAGTTTTCTTGCCGAGGCCAGCGGGCTATCGTTCTGCAGCCGGGCCTTAACCCACGCCACCCCGGCATCGAACCCGTCGCGCGTACCCAGCAACAGCCGATTGGCCAGCGTAGGGCGCAGCAGAAGGAAGGAACAGCACGCCGCACTATGCGTGCCGAACAGCGCCTTGTGCGCGCCTTCCCCCTCGGTGAAATCGAAATACCGGAAGCGGCCTTCGGCGAACAGCAGCCGCAGCGCCTCCATCTGCAACACCGTGCCGGGCGACAGCGCGGCATGTTCGGGATCGTAGCCGAGGTGCTCGTAAACCAGCGTTGCCCCTCGTATCGGCAGCGACAGATAGGCCACCGGCTCGCCTGCAAGGAACAGCAGGAAGCAGCGCATCCGCCCGGCCTCCGCCTCGGCGAGCATGGCATCGCGCGCAGCCTCGCTATCGGGCAGTCCGGCATCGAGCAGGCGCGCCTGGTAGGTTTTTGCAGACAGCGGCGTCGCCAGATCGAGAAAACGCGCAACCTCTGCTCGGGTGGAGTAGGCGCGTACATCCAGTTTGCCGCCATCTGCCTTGGCGAACTTCTTCGTCTTGCGCCGCAGGGTGCTGCGGGTCTTGCCCGAAAAGCGCGCGAGGTAATCGTCGAAACTGCCGTCCATCGCGATATAATGACGACGGAATGTTTCGCGCGCGCCAGCGACGTAGCCGGGGTGGGCGGCGATGATCCTTTCACCCATGGTCTGCGGCGCGGAGAGCACGCGGATGCCGTCTGCCGAGGCTTCGGGGCGTACCTCCGGCGCATCGTACGCCAGCACCTGCTCCAGCGAGAATGCCATCGGCACCAGGTGCCGGTCGACCGCGAACAACCGCCGGGCTCCGACCGTAAAGGCGACCGGGGTGGGCCGGGCCACGCTCACAGCGCGCCGTAGAGCGTGTTCGAGATCGCCTGTTCGGCGTAGCGCATTCCCACGCTCATTGTGTTGGCAGGCACGGGCCGGGGCATTTCGGATCGGCGAAACACCCTGATCGGCGGGCACTCGACAAAGTCTCCGGTCCAGATCCCGCTGGTCGCCTCGATGAACTTGCAAAGCCCTTCGAACCGCGCGCGGACCAGCCGGTTGACCGCGAGGCTACGCCGATTGACCAGTTCGAAACTGTGCGAAACGATCGTGAAGGACGACATTCGCCCATCGCGCGCATGGAGCAGCGCGGCGCGCATTTCCTTCAGGGAAAGTGCGGTCACCTGCGCATGGCGCAGTCGCCCTCCGATGTCGCCGACGCAGGATACGGGCAGTTCCACGATGCCTTCATGCAGCAATGGCTGAGTGTCCGTCGCGCGCAGGTCGAGATCGCTCTCCCCACCGGCGATGCCGGGGGTATGGCTGCTGTCGAAGTCCAGGCCGATTTCGCGCAGCGCGCGCAGCGTGTCGCGGTTGGCGCCGTAATTGCCCGCACGGAAGGCCACCGGACCGGGTGCCCCTGCCAAGACCAGCGTCGAGCGCGCCCAGTCGAGGATGCGGCACTGATCCTCGAACCCGAAATCCTTGATGTTGCGTCCCGACAGGCCCGCGAGCGGGCCACCGGCGGGCGCGAGGTCGAGCCACTCGGTATGGCAATGCAGCTGAACGTCCTGCCCCGCCTCGATGATCGGCGCGACGACATCCTCTATCGCGGCCACGCCCCACACCAGCGCGGGCATCGGATCGACGAAGAACACCGCGCGCTGATTGTGTCTGCGCAGCAGGTCGAGCTTGTGCGTAATCCCGGCCGGGCCCTCCGGCGTGATGCACGCGATGGACCGGGCGAAGTTTTCCGCCCGATCGACACGGCACGGGCCATGGGCCAGCGCAGCCGAATATTCGGTGTCGATGGTGAGATACACACTCGTCATAGCAATGCTGCGCTAGCAGGCGGCGGTTAAGACGAGGTTTGCCTTGTTGCCCTGACCGTCAGATACCGCCCGCGATGGCGGAGTGACCCGCCTCCTCCAGGGCATCGCGCAGGTCTTTCGCGCAATCCGCCAGCGCGGCGGCATCGGTCGACCGGATCACGAAGTTGGCGCCCACCTTGCCTTCGCGAAAGAACGGGTAGCTGCCTATCTGGCACGCCTCGTGGGCCTTCGCGACCGCGCGGAGGATTCCGGCGACTTCGCTCTCGGCGGTCCAGCAGCCCATCGTTTCCGCCTTCAGCGGTGCGCCGCCTTCCAGCGTGCCGGTCAGTGCGTCGAGCATTCCGGCGGTGATATGCGGTACGCCTGCCATCAGGTGGATATTGCCGATCTTGATACCCGGCGCGCCAGACATGCGGTTCGGGATCAGCTGCGCCCCGGCAGGCACGCGGGCCATGCGCAGGCGATCTTCGGTTAGCCCGCCCGGCTTGTCGGCGTAGTATTTCTCCAGCAATGCGCGCGCTTCGGGATGGACGACCACCTCCAGCCCAAGCGCCGCGGCCACCGCATCCACCGTGATATCGTCGTGCGTCGGGCCGATCCCGCCGGTGGTGAACAGGTAGTCGTTGCGTTCGCGCAGGATATTGACCGCCTCGACGATCCGGTCCTGCTCGTCCGCGACCACGCGCACTTCGGCCAGCCGAATGCCCTGCACCTGCAGCCATTCGGCGACCTGCGCGATGTTCCTGTCGTGCGTGCGGCCCGAGAGGATCTCGTCACCGATCACGACGAGGGCGGCGGTCCAGATACGTTCGCTCATAAATCCTTACGTCGTGCTGCGCGCGGCGCTGGGCCGTGCGGGTGCTACATCGTCTGCCGGGGCGTGCGGCAGCGCCTTGAAGTGGAGGATGCCGTCGTCGATCGGGTCGCTTTTCATCTGCCTGCGATCGACCCGGTAATCCTGGTTGAGCCGCCACGGGAAGCCCACCGCGTTCTTCGGCATGATGGCTTTCGAACGCTGGATATAGCCGGAGGAGAAATCGAAGATATCGTCTTCCTCCAGCGCGGCGGCCTCTTCCGGCGACAGCGCGGGTACCGCGATGTCCGCGCCCTTGGCATCCATCTGGTTCAGTACGTCGCATACATACGCCGCGTTCAGGTCTGCCCGCAGCGTCCAGCTGGCGTTGAGGTAGCCGAACACCACCGCAAGGTTGGGCAGGTTCGAGAACATGCAGCCCTTGTAGTAGAACCGCTGCGCGAAATCGACCGGCTCTCCATCGACGCAGACTGCGATCTTGCCGGCGATTGCCAGCTTCAGCCCGGTTGCGGTTACCAGGATGTCTGCCGGGATTTCCCGGCCGTCCTCCAGTACCACCGCGTCTTTCGCAAAGCGTTCGATGCGGCCGGTCACCACCTCGGCCTTGCCCGCCTTGATCGCTTCGAACAGGTCGGCATCGGGAACCAGGCAAAGCCGCTGGTCCCACGGGTCGTAGGGCGGGGTGAAAGTGACTGCGTCGTACTTGTCGCCCAGATGCTCCTGCATCTTGGCGGTCAGGAACTCCTTGACCTTCTCCGGCTTCGATTGGGCGCGTTTGAAGCCGATGTCCTGCATCACCACGTTTTTCCAGCGAGTGATTCTGTAGGCGGTTTCTTCGGGCAGAACCTTGCGCAGGAAATTGGCCATCCCGTCGCGTGCCGGGCGGCTGAACATCCATGTCGGCGTGCGCTGGAGCATGGTGACCTTCGCCGCCCTGTCCGCCATCGACGGCACGATGGTGACCGCCGTCGCGCCCGATCCGATGACCACCACGTTCTTGCCTTCGTAGTCGAGATTGTCCGGCCAGAATTGCGGATGCACCGCCTGCCCCGCGAACTCGCCCAGCTCGAAACCGGGATCGTACGGCTCGTCGTAATCGTAATAGCCCGATCCCAGGTACAGCCAGTTGGCGGTCAGCCGTTTGCGTTCGCCCTGATCGGTGGCGACGGTCACCACCCAGCGTGCGCTTGCGCTGTCGAAGTCCGCGGTTTCCACGCGCATTCCGAACCGGATATTCTCGCGGATGCCGCGTTCGTCCACGATCCGGTTGAGGTATTCGAGGATCGCCGCACCGTCGGCGATGCTCTTCTCGTGCTTCCACGGTTCGAAAATGAAGCCGAGCGTGTGCATGTCGCTGTCCGACCGCACGCCCGGATAGCGGAACAGATCCCATGTCCCGCCCAGGTTTTCACGCATTTCGAGGATGGCGTAGCGTTTGTCCGGACACTGCGCCTCGAGGTGGGCGGCCATGCCGATGCCCGAAATCCCCGCGCCGACGATCAGCACGTCGAAATCGCTATCCTTGCTGTCCATCACCGACCGTCCATTCCCAGTTCGTACGTGTTGCGTATCGCATCGCAACCTATCGCAAGCCCGCGGCGCGCGCTAGGGCGCGGCGCATGGCCACCATCCTTCGCCCGCTCGTCTGCCTGCCTGCCCTCTTCACCGCCATGCCCGCGGTGGCGCAGCAGGCGGGTGAGCAGGATGAGGCCGTGATCGTGGTAACCGGGCGCGGGCTGGCCGATACGCCTGCCAGCCCTGCCTATGGCACGGTCGAGATAGACCGCGAGGCGGTTCTTTTCGTTCCCTCCGGCAGGATCGAGGAGGCCTTGGCCGGTGTCGCCGGGTTTCAGGAGTTCCGCCGGTCGGACAGCCGATCCTCCAACCCGTCGGCGCAGGGCGTGACGCTGCGCGCGCTGGGCGGCAACGCCACGAGCCGCGCGCTGGTTACCCTCGACGGGGTACCGCTGGCGGACCCGTTCTTCGGTTACATTCCCTTCGCCGCGATCTTGCCCGAACAGGTCGGCCGGATCGCGGTGACGCGCGGTGGCGGCTCCGGCCCGTTCGGTGCAGGGGCCCTCGCCGGGACCATCCAGATGGAGAGCCTTGCGCCCGAACGGCAAGCTCCGCTGGCGGGCAGCGCGCTGGTGAACGATCGCGGCGGGACCGAGACCTCCGGCAGTTTCGCGGTGCCGCTGGGCGGTGGCTACGCGACCGGCGCGATCCGCTGGGATCGCGGTCCGGGCTTCTACACCACTCCCGAAAGCCAGCGTGTCGCGGCGAGCGTGCCTGCGCGGTTCGACAGTGTTTCCGGCAACCTGCGCGCGGTCGCGCCGCTGGGCGACGATCTGGAACTGCAGGCACGCGTACTCGCCTTCGACGATGCGCGAACGCTGCGCTTCGAAGGGGCGGACAGCTCGGCGAGCGGACAGGATGCGAGCCTCCGCATCGTCGGGCGCGGGCGCTGGCAGGTGGACGCGCTGGCCTATGTGCAGGCGCGCAACTTCTCCAACCTCGTCATCAGTTCCAGCCGGTTCGTCCCCGTGCTCGACCAGCGCAACACGCCATCGACTGGGCTGGGCGGCAAGATCGAGGTGCGCCCGCCGGTAGGCGCGGCACACACGCTGCGACTGGGGCTCGACTATCGCCGCGCCCAAGGCGAGTTGCAGGAGACGCCGATCAGCGCCTTCAGCGGGCAGGTGACCGCGCGGCGGCGCGCTGGCGGCGTGACCAGCGATCTCGGGCTGTTCGTGGAAGACGACTGGCAGGTCGCCCCGCGACTGCTGCTGACCGGGGGGCTGCGCGCCGACCGTACCGTGATCGCCGACGGCTTCTTTATGGAGCGCGACGCGCTGGGCGCTATCGTGGTCGATGATCGCTTCGCGGACCGCGACGACTGGACGATCGGCTATCGCGCCGGTGCCTTGCTGCGCGCATCGCGCACGCTGGACTTGCGCGCTGCGGCCTATACCGGCTTGCGGCTGCCGACGCTGAACGAGCTGTACCGCCCCTTCGTGGTCTTTCCTGTGGTGACGCAGGCCAACGCGGCGCTGGCGAACGAGGAACTGCGCGGGCTCGAAGCGGGGGCGGACTGGCGCCCGGTGGGCGGGGTGGAGATCTCGCTCACTGCGTTCGACAACCGGCTGAAAAACGCCATCGCCAACGTCACGCTTGGCCCCAACCTGCGTCAGCGGCAGAACCTGCCGGCGATCCGGACGCGGGGGATCGAGGGGGAGATGCGCGTCACGCACGGGCGTTTCCGGTTCGATGGCAGCCTGTCCTTCTCCGATCCGCGTATCGAGGGGCGGGGCACCTCGCTGGCGCTGGACGGCAATCGCCCGCCGCAGAGCCCGCGCTGGATGGCGGCGGCGAGCCTGTCCTACGCGCTGGCCGAGGATGCCCGCCTCGCGCTGTCGCTGCGCCATGTCGGCGACCAGTTCGAGGATGACCGCGAAACCGACGTGCTGCCCGCGTTCACCACGCTGGGTGCCTACGCGCAGGTGCCGCTTGCAGGACAGCTTCATCTCGTGCTGCGCGGCGAGAACCTGTTCGATGTGGAGGTCGTCACCCGCAACGACGGCGGCGATTTGGATCTCGGCGCGCCGCGGACCGTGTGGGCAGGCGTGCGTTACGGCTTCTGAAACGCAGGGGCCGGGTCACGCACGTCGTCCACCCCTTCGAGGATCGCGGGGTCGAGGTTCGGCCCGTGCATTACCGAGATGTCGCCGGTGGTTTCCAGCACCACCGCGCGGACCTCATCGAAGCTCATGGTGTTCGATTCGCGCAGCTTGGCGATGATGTCGGATCGCGAGACGCGGGTCTTGGTCATCGCTTCGCTACAGAACCGGCCATCGACCATCAGCAGCACCGGATCGTTCTGGATCGTCTCCTCGAACGTATCGGACTTCTGGCGAACCTTTGCGAGGATGAACTGCACCGCAAAAAGCGCGAACATCACGACCGCCGCCTGCACGAAGCCCTGCCAGTCGGTCGCGCGCCCCATCCCGGCAAGCACGGTGCCGCTGGCGACGGTGATGACGAAGTCGAAATTCGTCATCTTGGAGAAACTGCGCAGGCCCACGATGCGGGTCAGCAGGATCACATAGAGGATGCCGACCGCGGTGAGGATCGAACCGCGCGCGATCAGATCGTAGGTTGTATCGTCGAAGAACATGGGTGTGCCCCCTGTGGTCTGCTGAGAGAGGACGTCCCCGGCGCGCCACAAGCTCACCGGGAACGGGAGGCGGATGTAGTCCTAGGCTTCGACGACCTTCTGCTCGATCGCGCCGAAGATCGAATGGCCCTGTTCGTCTTCCATCCAGATCTTCACCGTGTCGCCCGGCTGCATGAAGCGCGTCTTGGCTTCGCCGCTGGCGATGGTTTCGATCATGCGGATCTCGGCGATGCAGGAATAGCCCTTGCCGCCTTCGCTGACCGGCTTGCCGGGGTCGCCTTCGGGCCCCTGGTTCGAGATCGTGCCCGAACCGATGATCGCGCCCGCGCCCAGATTGCGCGTCCTGGCGGCATGGGCGACCAGATCGGCGAGGCTGAAGGTTGCGTCCTGGCCGACATCGGCGCGGCCGAAGGGATCGCCATTATAGTCGACCATCAGCGGGCGCTGGATCACGGAGCCCTTCCACGCATCGCCCAGCTCGTCGGGCGTGATGGCGACGGGGCTGAAGGCGGTCGCGGGCTTGGACTGGAAGAAGCCGAAGCCCTTGGCCAACTCGCCCGGGATCAGGCCACGCAGGCTCACGTCGTTGACGAGCATCAGCAGCTTGATGTGATCGGCGGCTTCATCCGAGGACACACCCATCGGCACATCGTCGGTGATGCAGGCGATCTCGCCTTCCATGTCGCAGCCCCAGGTGGTGTCCTTGAGCGGAATGTCCGCGCGCGGGGGCAGGAAGTCGTCGCTGCCACCCTGGTACATCAGCGGATCGTGGTAGAAGCTTTCTGGCACCTCGGCGCCGCGCGCTTTGCGCACCAGTTCGACATGGTTGATGTAGGCGCTGCCATCGGCCCATTGGTACGCGCGCGGCAGCGGCGAATGCGCCTCACGCTCGTGGAAGCGTTCGCACGGCACGGCTTCGTTGTTCACGTCGCGGTAGAGCGCGTCGAGCTTGGGCGCGATATTGGCCCAGTCGTCCAGCGCGTCCTGCATCGTTGCGGCGATGTTGTCCGCCGCGCAGTAGCGGGTGATGTCTTTCGAGACGACCACCAGCTTGCCGTCGCGCGTTCCGTCATTGAGCGTGGCGAGTTTCATTGGACTGTCTCTCCTTTGGGGGTGTCGTTCTGGTTGTCGGGGTGCGCCCTTTGCACTTCATCCAATGCGAGGCAGGCGGCTTCGATCCGGGTTGTGTGCGGCGCATCGGCGAAATCGTAGCCGAAGCGGCGCGCGTTGTAGATCTGCGGCATCAGCACGACTTCGAAGAAGCCGGGCGCATCGAACAGGAAGTCGCCCGTGTTCAGCTGCGCCAGCCGCTGCTCCACCGGCTTCAACGTACGGCCGAGCCAGTGGCGATACCACCTGTTCACGCTCTCCTGATCCTGCCCGTATTCGCTCTTCAGATACTTGAGGACGGGCAGGTTCAGCGGTGCGTGCAGCTCGGTCGCGATGGCATAGGCGAGTTCGCGCGCGAGATAGCGTTGTTCGATATCGGCGGGCAGCAGCGGGTTTTCCGGATATGCCTCGTCCAGCCATTCTATGATCGCCATCGACTGCACGCGGTCGGTGCCGCCCGCATCCAGCATGGGCACCGTGGCGAAGGGGTTGCGGCTGGCAAAGGCTTCGCCCTTCTGCTGGCTTTCCAGCAGGTTGACCGGGCAATTCTCGTATTTGAGGCCCTTCAATTGCAGGGCGAGCCGCAGGCGATAGCTGGTCGAGCTGCGGAAGTAGCCGTAGAGTTTCATGCGAGTTCCCTGTGATTGGCCCTGTGACTGCCGGCGCGGCCTGACACACCTGACACAGTGTCTAAAGGCGAAAAACCGGGCCCCCGTTCCGCGCCATGAAAAGCGGCGGTGAGGGTGGTCGGGGAAGGGTGCATGCCCCGCTCTTTGCACGGGGCGTCGGAGTAGGACAGAGCGTCGTGTCTTTCGTCATTGCGAGGGGGCGCTAGGCCCCGCGACAATCCAGAGCCCCACGCGAGACCGCTCTGGATCGCCACGCACCCTCCGGGTGCTCGCGATGACGTTGTTGGCTTCAAAAGGCCGGAATACCCGTGATCGCGCGGCCGAGGATCAGCGCGTGGACGTCATGCGTGCCCTCGTATGTGTTGACCGTTTCCAGGTTCACCATGTGGCGGATCACCTGATATTCCTCGCTGATGCCGTTGCCGCCGTGCATGTCGCGCGCGACGCGGGCGATGTTCAGCGCCTTGCCGACATTGTTGCGCTTCACGATCGAGATCATGTCGGGCGACCAGTTGCCCTCGTCCATCAACCGACCGACCCGCAGCGACGCCTGCAGCCCCAGCGCGATCTCGGTCAGCATGTCGGCCAGCTTGAGCTGATAAAGCTGCTTGGAGGCGAGCGGCACGCCGAACTGCTGCCGGTCCAGCCCGTACTGTTTTGCAGCATCCATGCAGAACTCGGCCGCGCCCATGCTGCCCCACGAAATGCCGTATCGCGCGCGGTTGAGGCAGGAGAACGGACCCTTGAGGCCCTGCACTTCGGGGAACATGGCGGTGGCGGGAACGCGCACCTCGTCCATCACGATCATGCCCGTGGTGCTCGCGCGCAGCGAGATCTTGCCCTCGATCTTGGGCGCGGAGACGCCTTCCATGCCTTTCTCAAGCACGAAGCCGCGGATCGCGCCGCCGTGGTCCTCGCTCTTGGCCCAGACGACGAAGACATCCGCGAAGGGCGAGTTGGAAATCCAGGTCTTGCTGCCCGAGATGACGTAGTCGTCGCCGTCTTTCTTGGCGTGGGTCTTCATGCCCGCCGGGTCGGAGCCCGCATCGGGTTCGGTCAGGCCGAAGCAGCCGATCAGCTCGCCGGAGGCGAGGCCGGGGAGGTACTTCTTCTTCTGCTCTTCGGTGCCGAAGGCGTGGATCGGGTACATGACCAGGCTGGACTGGACGCTGGCCATCGAACGGTAGCCGCTATCGACCCGCTCGATCTCGCGCGCGATCAGGCCATAGGCGACATAGCCCGCGCCCGCACCGCCGTATTCCTCGGGGATTGTGGCGCCGAGCAGACCGGCCTGGCCCATCAGCGGAAACAGTTCGGGCGCGCTGGCTTCCTCGCGGAACGCCTCGATTACGCGCGGTTGCAGCTCCGATTGCGCGAATGCGTGCGCGGTTTCGCGGATCATCCGCTCGTCTTCGGTCAGCTGGTCGTCGAGGCGGAAGGGGTCGGTCGGGTCGAAGGGGATCATGGTGCTCGGGCTCGCTATTTGAGATACCGCAGCCCATGGCAAATGCGGGCCGGTGCGGGCAAGCCCCGCCGCAGCTGCAATCGGCTGCCTGGTCGAGAGGAGTCGAAAGGAAATGCCCGCGCGCGCCGGGGGCGCAGGCGCTGGCTCAGACCGCTTCGATGTCCTGCTCTGCAGTCGCGCCTTCGGGCTGCAAGGTCAGCTGGACCTGCGTGATGATGTCGCCGGGCGGGCACGGCTTGGCCAGCGCCAGCGTATCGGGGAAACGGCTGGCGACTTCTTCCAGCGGCAGATGCCCCGAATGGAAGATGACCGGTACGTCCTCCGCGATCAGCTTTTCCGCGAAAGGAAACACGACCGTATCGTGCAGACGGATGTCGAGGATCGCGAGATCGGGCTTGCGCTTCTGGAAGGCGAGCATGGCCGAGTTGAGGTCGCCATGCGGACCCTCGACCTCGTAGCCGGCTTCGGCGATCGTGTCGGACAGGTCCATGCCCACGATCGGCTCGTCTTCAGCGATGAGGATGACCGGTTGTTCCATGTGCTCTCCCACTGCGACCGCGATTTTTTATAACGGGCTTGGGAGAGGATCGTTCCACAATGGTCATTCTGGCAAGCGTTTTCTTGCTTGCGGCGCCAAGTCAGAGCTTTCCGAAGCGGGCCTCGAATGCGCCGGTATCGTCGCTGGCCAGCAGTTTGGCCTGCTCCACCCAGTCATCCCGGCGGATACGGCCCTTGAACCGTCCCAGCTGGTCGTCGATCCGGTCGATGTCGGATTCGGACCATGCGGCGATCTGCGCAAAGGATGTGACGCCGAGCGACTCGAGCTGCGCGGCGAGTTTGGGTCCGACTCCCTTGAGGCGGGTCAGGTCGTCTGCGCCACCTGCCGGAGCCTTGGGCGATTCGGCCTGCTGAGTCGCCGCGGCGTCTACCGCCGCACCTGCGCCGCCGATCCCTGCGGCGGCTGTCGCGGGGGCCACCGGTTCAGCCGGTTCGGCTTTCGGCGCGGGAGCGGGCGCAGGTTCGGGTTTGGGTTTGGGTGCAGGTGCCGCTTCCGGAGCGGTTGTGCGCGGTGCCGGAGGCGGGGGTGCGGGGTCTTTCGCAGCCGCCGGTGGCGCGTCTATCAGTGCCTGGTTGCGCTTCGCGCCCGACGTTTCCTCTTCATCCACCTGCTCGCGCGTGACCTTGGTCTTGCGCGATCCTGACAGGAGGAACCAGGCGATCACGAAGCCGACCAGAACGGCCAGCAGGATCAGCAGCCAGTTGGCCTCGATCAGTTCAATCATGTGGGGCTAAGCCTCTCTACCGGTTGTCTTGGTGTTTTCTTTCCCGCGCATTAACGCGAAAGGCGTCCGCGCGCAAAGACCAAAGGTTCGCGGCCACCGCGCCCATCCCGAGCCCGGCGGCATACGCGGCCAGCGCCAGCAGGATCAGTTCCATCCAGATCGCCATGTTCGTGCTGCCGTTCCTATCGTGCTGCCGGGGTGTCGATCGGGGTCGGCCTGGTCGTCTCGGTCGAGACGACGCGGAACTCGATCCGCCGGTTGGCCGGGTCTGCCGGGTCCAGCCCCTGTGCGGGCCGGGTCGAGCCATAGCCTGTCGCGCGCAAGCTCTGCGCGGGGATGCCCCGCGCTACCAGTTCGCGCGCCACCGTCTGCGCGCGGTCCTGCGACAGCGCCAGATTGAGCTGGGGCGAACCCGATGTGTCGGTATGGCCCGAAATCGCAACGATCGCGCCCACGCACGGGCGCAGCGTGGCGGCCAGTTCGTCCAGCACCTCTTCGCTGCCGGGGATGAATTCGGCGGATGATTCCTCGAACCGGATGGTGCGTTCGGCCAGCACGCCGAGAAGTTCGTTCTCGCAGCGCAGCGATTCGATATCGCTATCGCCCGAGGCCAGCATCGTCCCGTCGGTCCAGTGCACGCCGCCCACGCCGGGCAGGTCGGCAATCGCCTGCGCGATGCGCGCGCGTTCCAGTTCGGACAGGTCGCGATTGGGGGTCAGCCTGGGGTGACGCGAGGGCCAGCCGCGCGCGGTGGAGAACCGCACATCGACCGCCGGATCGCCGCCCCGCTGCGCAGGAAGCGCCGCCGCCTGCGTCGCGATCCGCGCGACGAGATCGTCCGCGCTGCGGCTGGCGGCGAACAGCGCCATCGCGCACACCAGCAATGCGCCGGCGAGAATGACGAAGATCGGTTTGGGGGCGGGGCGATTGCTCACCCCACCCCGATAACCGCAGCTTGCCCGTCAGGACAAGGTTTCAGCGCGTCACCTTTCCTCCAGACCGTCGGCCACGCTCACCAGCTTGATGAATTCCTGCCGGTAGAAATCGCGCTGTGGGCCTGCCAGCGTGCGAATTGCATCTAGGGAATAGCCATCCAGCAGCGTGTCGCCGCGCAGTTTCTGCGCAAAGGCCGCCACCGCCGTGGCAAAGGCGAAATCGCCCGAAAGCGGCCCCGCATCGGCCAGCGATGCCGCTGGCAGCACCTGCGTGATCAGGGTGGAGGTATCGCCGTCGGGCTGCTTGTAGCGCAGCTTCACGAAGGCGGCCTCGCTCGCCTGCCCGCTGGCTGCCTGCGGCAGACGGTCCTGATAGCGGCGACCGGGGATCCAGCCCTCGCTGCTTGCGGGCACGACTTCGTAGATCGCGGTGACCTGATGGCCCGAGCCGATATCGCCCGCATCGACAGCGTCGTTGTTGAAGTCCTCTTCGCGCAGGATGCGGTTCTCATACCCGATCAGCCGGTACTGGCTGATGACGGCGGGGTTGAACTCGACCTGGATCTTCACATCCTTGGCGATGGTGAACAAAGTCGCGCCCAGCTGTTCGCCCAGCACCTTTCGCGCCTCGATCGCCGAATCGATGTAGCCGTAATTGCCGTTACCCCGGTCGGCGATCTGCTCCATCAGGGCTTCGTTGATGTTGCCGCGGCCAAAGCCCAGCACGCTCATCGCGATGCCGTTGGCGCGCTTGTCCTCAACATATTCGAGCAGCGCGTCGTTATCGGAGAGGCCGACGTTGAAATCGCCATCGGTGGCGAGGATCACGCGGTTGATCCCGTCGACCTTGCTCGCCTCGGCAACGCGATAGGCCAGTTCCAGCCCTGCGCCGCCTGCGGTCGATCCACCGGCGTTGAGCGAATCCAGCGCAGCGAGAATTTCGCGCGAGTCGCTGGTCGGCTCCAGCACCAGCCCGGCCGCTCCGGCATAGACCACGATCGAAACGCGGTCCTGCGGGGTCAGCTGGTTCACCAGCGTCTTCATCGCGGTCTTGACCAGCGGCAGCTTGTCGGGCGAGCTCATCGAACCCGATACGTCGAGCAGGAAGACGAGATTGGCCGCCGGGCGATCCGCCTTGGGTGCCTCGTACCCCGCAAGCCCGATCCGCACGAGGCGCGTTTCCGCATCCCACGGGGTGCGCGCGACATCCATGTTGACCGTGAACGGCGCGGCCTCTGCGCTTGTCGGGCGCGGATAGTCGTAGCGGAAATAGTTCACGAACTCCTCGGTCCGTACTGCGGCCTTCGGCGGAAGCTCCCCATCAGTCAGCATCCGGCGCGCGTTGGAATAGGAGCCCGTGTCGACATCGACCGAGAAGGTGGAGACCGGCTGTTCCAACGTCACCGCGACGTCAGAAACGTCCTTGCCATCATACCGCTCCCGGTCGGGCTGGGTGGGCACGACGATGGAGGGCACGTAGCGCAGGTCGGGCGAGGTGGATTGCTGAGACTCCGGCGTGGCCCCCTGCTCGGCGGCTGGGGCTCCGGTGACCATGATCGCGGTCTGCGCCCGGCTCACTGGAACCGCGCTCGCGTAGGCGCCCGGCGCGGGTGGAGGCGGCGGCGGGGGCGGAGGAGGTGGTGGTGGCGGCGGAGAGGGGATATTGCGATCCTGGCCAACCTTGCCGCCCGTCAGAACGATTTCGTCGCTCTGATCGGCGGTGGCGCATCCTGCCAGCCCCAGGCTGACGATTGCGGCAACTGCGAGCTTCTTCATCCCCATCGTACCAGTCTCCCCTTGGTATCGGTTCCTAGGCGGGCAAGGTCATCTTGCGCCAGTGAACGCTCTGTGAATTGCGGCCGATCATCGCTCCGCGCTATCCGTCGCAAGGTCTTCTTTGGCCGCATCGTCGGCAGAGATGTTGCGCCGGAACAACACGCGGTCTTCCTCGCGAAAACCGATGAACCAGATGATCGCGCCGTAGGTCAGCAGGATTGCCGGGATCCCCACCAGCAGCTCCAGCCATTCGGGCAGCAGCGTCGCCACCCAGCCCACCGCAGCGGCGGGAATCGCGGCGATCACCAGGCCCCAGCGCAGATTGTTGACCGGTTCGCCCAGGATGCGGCTGAGCATCACGCTCTTGGCGATGCTCGCCCCCGCGAGCGAAATGGCCAGCGCCAGCGCAGCGGCGGGCATGCGCAGGTATTCGGGCAGGTCGTAGGCATCGATGGCCAGCATGAACCCCACGGTCAGCACCGCCTGGAATGCGATGGTGGCCAGCGAAACGATCAGGTTGCGCTTGCGCGCGATGTAGACCAGCGCCGCTTCGGAGACGACCGCCAGCGCGGCGACCACTTCGGCAACCAGCAGGATCGAAAGCGCGCCGGTGCCGCTTACGAAGTCCGGCCCCAGCAGGCCCATCACCGCTTCGCCCGGTATCGCAAGCGCCAGCGCGACCCCGGCCTGCATCGCGACGATCCAGAAGCCCACCTGGCTCACCTGCCTGGCGATGGCCGAACGGTCGCCCAGCTTCAGTGCGGAGGTGATGACCGGGCCGAGGATGGGATCGAAACTGGTCTTCAGCTTCTGTGCCAGTGTGGCGACCTGCTGCACGGCGAAATAGACGCCGACCTGCGCGGGCGTGGCGAACTGCGCCAGGATCGCGAGGTCGAGCTTGCGGGTGCCCCATTCCACCGCGTCGGCCCCCGCCAGCGGCAGGTTGCGCATGGCAAGGTGGAACACGCGCACCGGGTGCGGGCTCCATCCGCGTGGCAGCCCGTAATGGCGGATCGCGGGCAGGAACGCCGCGATCGACGCGGCGAGGATGGAGATCATGTAGGCCACTTCCAGCCCGCTGTCCGGAACCACGAAAAACAGCGCGCCCGCACCGATCGAAATCGCCCATGGCTCCACCAGCGCGCGGCTGCGCACCGTCGCGCCGATATCGTAGCGATAGGCGCAGGCGGCCAGCGCCACCTCGGTCAGCGCGAAGGGCAGGATGGAAAGCGGCATCAGCCATGCAAGATCGCCATTGCGCCCGTTGGGGAACATCGGTTCGGGAAACAGCAGCAGCAACACCGTAAACAGCAGCGAGGTGATGATGCTGAGCGCCATGGCATCGGCCACGATGTACGCGGGCGGGCGATGGTCGTCCTCGCTCAGCTGCTGGGCAAGGCCCCGCTTCTGCCCCAGCACCGCGACCTGGCTCGCCAGTTCCACCACCACCAGCGCCGCCGCGAATCGGCCCAGCATGTCGTCGCCATACATGCGCCCTGCGATGAACAGGAACGGGATACGCGCCGCCAGCCGGAGCACGAAGCCGTAGAAATTGGTTCGCCCGCCGCGGGCCAGCGCGGCCATGTCTGCACTTGGTCCGTCGCTTGGCGGCGGGGCGCCCGGCGGGGTAGTGGTGCGCTCGCTCAAGCGGGGCGACTCTCGGTTGTCAGCGGGCGGGACAGCAGGCCTTCGGCAATGTCGGCGGCGCGTGCGCCATCCAGCAGTGCGACCACCGCGTCGACGATGGGCATGTCGATCCCTTCGGCCCGCGCCAGCCGCTGCAGGACCGGTGCGGTATGCGCGCCCTCGGCCACGGTGTGGCGGTTCGCCATCAGGTCGGCCGCGCTCTGGCCTTCGCCGATCGCCTTGCCGAGCGAGAAATTGCGGCTGGAGGTGGACGAGCAGGTGAGCACCAGATCGCCCAGCCCGCACAGGCCGGCCATCGTATCGAAGCTGGCCCCGCGCAATGCGCCGAAGCGTGCCATTTCGGCAAAGCCGCGCGTGATCAGCGCGTTGCGTGCATTCTGGCCGAGCGCCAGCCCGTCGACCACGCCGCATGCGATCGCGAGCACGTTCTTCACCGCGCCGCCGATCTCCGCGCCGATCAGGTCGTCGCTGTAATAGGGCCGGAAGGTCGGCCGCGCGATCACCGGGGACAGCCTCTCCCACTGTTCCTGCCCGCCTTCGCACGCCAGCGTGACGGCGGCGGGCAGCCCGGCGGCAACCTCGTGCGCGAAGGTCGGCCCGGACAGCGCGGCCAGCGCGGCGTTGGGGCAGGTCTTGTGCGCGACATCGCTCATCAGGTCGCCGCTCGCCTGTTCGATGCCCTTGGCGCAAATTACCAGATCGCCCGCAAAATCGGGCAGCCTGGCCAGCACCTTGCCCAGATGCTGCGCGGGCACCACCGCAAGGATCGTTCCGCAATCCGCCACCTCGGCAAGATCGCCCGTCGCGCGGATGCCGGGCGAAAGCTGTGCGCTGGGCAGGAAGCTTTCATTGCGATGATGCTGGTTGATATCGGCAACCACCTCGGGCTCCAGCGCCCACAGCAGCACATTCCGCCCGTCGCTGGCGAGCATCTGCGCAAGCGCGGTGCCCCATGCGCCGCCACCGAGGACGGCGACCTGGGTATCGGTATCGCTCATGCTTTTACTCCTGCGCCGCGGGCCGGCTCTGCTTCGAGATCGAGCGGCCAGCGCGGCCGCGCCTTGAAATCGAGTGGATCGTTCTGGCCCAGCCGTTCGCACCCGGCCCACGCGATCATCGCCGCGTTGTCGGTGCACAATCGGGGCGGCGGAGCGACGAAGCGCATGGCGTGCCTGGCGGCGAGCGCCTCCAGCGCGGCGCGCACGCTCGCATTGGCTGCGACCCCGCCTGCCACCACCAGCGCCGGGGCATGGCCGCCATTCGCAATGGCGCGATCCAGCCGGTCCGTCAGGCAGTCGATTGCCGCCTGCTGGAAGCTGGCGGCGATATCCGCCGTGGAATATTGGCCGCTCTCGTGCGCGCGCATCACCGCGCTTTTCAGCCCGGCGAACGAGAAATGCGGTTCCTTGCCGCCGACCAGCGGGCGCGGCAGCGGGACGGCCTTCGCATCGCCTTCGTGCGCCAGCCTTTCCACCGCCGGGCCGCCGGGGAAGCCGATGCCCAGGATCTTGGCGGTCTTGTCGAACGCCTCGCCCACCGCGTCGTCGATGGTGGTCGCCAGCCGTCTGTATTGCCCCACGCCCTCGCACCGCAGGATCTGGCAGTGCCCGCCCGAGACGAGCAGCAGGAGGTAGGGAAAGTCCAGCTCCGGATCGACCAGCCGGGGGCTCAGCGCGTGGCCTTCCAGATGGTTGATCGCGATCAGCGGCAGGTTGCCCGCCATTGCCAGCGCCTTGGCGCTGACCAGCCCCACCATCACGCCGCCGATCAGCCCGGGTCCGGCAGTGGCAGCGATCGCGGCGAGATCGCGCAGCTCCAGCCCGGCTTCGTCCATCACCTCCGCGATCATCGGCGCGATCCGGTCCGCATGGGCGCGCGCGGCGATTTCGGGCACGACGCCGCCATAGGGGCGATGCGCCTCATCCTGCGAGGCGACGCGTTGCGCGACGATCCGCCGGTCGGACGCCACCAGCGCCACCGCAGTTTCGTCGCAACTGGATTCGATCCCGAGTACCACCGGCATGGTCCTTTCCCTTAAAGCAGAGCGAGGGTAGGGCAAGCAAAGCCTATGCAGACACAGCCCCTCATCCGCCTGGGAACCAGGCGTTCGCCGCTCGCGATGGCGCAAGCCCATGAAACCCGCGCACGCCTGTGCGCCGCGCATGACTGGGATGAAAGCGCGGTCGAGCTGGTCCCAGTGGTCGCCGGGGGGGACAAGATCCAGGACCGACCGCTCGCCGACATGGGCGGTAAGGCGCTGTGGACGCGCGAGCTGGATGGCTGGCTGCACGAAGGGCGGATCGATGCCGCGGTGCATTCGCTGAAGGATGTCGAGACATTGCGGCCCGACTGGATCGCGCTGGCTGCGATCCTGCCGCGGGCCGACCGGCGCGATGTGCTGCTGGGCGCGCCGTCGATCGACGCGATTGCACAGGGCGCGCGGCTGGGCACCAGCGCGCCGCGCCGCGCCGCGCAGATGAAGAACCTCCGCCCCGATATCGAAGTGGTGCTGTTTCGCGGCAATGTCGCGACGCGGATGGCCAAGCTGCAGGCTGGCGAGGCCGACGTAACGCTGCTCGCCGCCGCCGGGCTTGAGCGGCTGGGGGAGAGCGGCGTCGGCACCCCGCTGGAAGTGGCCGAGTGGCTGCCCGCCCCGTCGCAGGGCGCGATCGGGATCGAATGCCGCAGCGACGACGAGCAGACGCTGGGCTACCTCGCCGCGATCGACCATGCGCCATCGCGCGCCGAAGTGCGGGCGGAGCGTGCGCTGCTCGAAGCCCTGGGCGGATCGTGCCACAGCCCGGTGGGCGTGTTGGCCGAAGCTGACGGCGAGGCGATCCGCATGGTCGCCGCGCTGTTCAGTGCCGACGGGGCGGAGCGGGTCGATGGCGAAGCCTCGCTCGCGCCGCACGACGACGATGCGGTGCGTGCGCTTGCGGCAGACCTGCTGGGCCTCGCGACGCCCGGTATCACGGCGCTGTTCACGGGCGAGGGCTGACCGCCGGTGGCGCCCGCGGTGTTCGTGCTGCGGCCCGAACCGGGGCTGGCGAAGACGATGGAACGCGGCCACGCGCTGGGGCTGGCCATGCAGGCGATGCCGCTTTCCAGTGCGCAGCCGCTCCCCTGGCGGGTGCCGCAAGGCGATTTCGACGGCATCCTGCTGGGCAGCGCCAACGCGCTGCGCCATGCGGGCGAGCAGGCGCGGGGGCTCATCCATCTGCCGGTCTACGCCGTGGGGGAGGCGACTGCCACCGATGCGCGCGCGCACGGTTTCACCGTGGCGCAAACCGGTGAGGGGGGGCTGCAAGCTTTGCTCGACAGCCTGGGCAGCGAGCGGGCGCTTTCGCTGCTGCGGCTGGCGGGTGCCGAACACCTGCCGCTCCAGCCGCCGCCGGGCGTGCGCTTTGCAACCGCCGAAACCTATCGCATCATGCACCGCCAGCTGACCGGGGCTGAGGCGGAGCTGCTGGCGCAGGGCGGCGTCGTGCTGCTGCATTCCGGGGCGAGTGCGCGCCATTTTCGCGCCGAGTGCGAGCGGGCGGGGATAAATCGGGCGCGCCTTTCGCTGGCCGCGCTGGCACCGCGCATTGCGGCAAGTGTTTCAGATGGCTGGAAAAGCGTGCAAATTGCTGCACAGCCGAGGGACGAAGCCCTGCTTTTCCTGGCTGCGGATATGTGCCATTAACCAATAACCGCTAAGCTCCGGTGCGGGATCTCGGAGCGAAACGGGAATGGAAATGTAATGGAATTAGACCAAGCCCGGCAGGAGAGCACGCGGTCGTCGCGCGCATGGCTGGGCATAGTGCTGGTGATCGTATTGCTGGTCGCGGCGGGGGCGCTGTTCCTCGTCTGGCGGCCGCAGGTCTATAGCGATACCGTTGCCGCGCTGACCGACAGATCGCAGCCGACGAGCGAGCCGATGGAGCGCGCTGGCGCCACGCCTGTCGCCACGCCCAGGCAGACCGGCGGCGCGGAAGCGATTGCCGTGCCCGCGCCGCGGCCCAGCGGTTCGCCCAGTTCGGCTGCAACCGACGCCAGCGTTGCACGGGTCGAAGAACAGCAGGGCGGCCTCGAAGCGCGGCTGGCGGCAGCCGAACAGCGGCTTGCCCGGCTCGACCTGCAGGCACAGGCGGCGGCAGGCAACGCCGCACGCGCGGAAGGCCTGCTGATCTCCTTTGCCACCCGCCGGTCGATCGAGCGGGGGGAGGAACTCGGCTATCTTGCGGACCAGCTGCGGCTGCGGTTCGGCGATGCGCTGCCCAATGCGGTGCGCACGCTGGTGGCCGTATCGCGCGATCCGGTTACCATCGACCAGCTGCTCGCCCGCCTCGAAGGGCTGGAGCCCGCGCTGCGCGCTTCACCCGAAGAGCCGAGCCTACAACGCCTGCGGCGCGAGCTTTCCAACCTGTTCGTGGTTCGCCGCCAGAGCGCACCGTCTCCCCAGCCGAAACGGCGGATGGAGCGCGCGCGGATGTTCCTTGAAACGGGGCGGTACGAATCCGCAATTCAGGAAGTGCAGAACATGCCCGGCGCCGAAGCGGCGGACGCGTGGGTTGCGGACGTCAGGCGCTATGCCGCCGCGCAGCGCGCGCTCGACCTGATCGAAACCGCCGCCGTGCTGGAACCCCGGCGTCTGCGCGATGGATCGGGCGAACGGATAGAGCAGCCCAGCCCGGTGGTGTCGCCCACGCCGGAAGGGTAAGGCGAGGCGATCGGCTGAGCGCCGTCCGCCCGCGAGGCTGCTATCCCTGCATCAGTTCGGGCACGTCGCCGCTCACGCCGCGTGCTTCGTCCATGAACCAGCGTTTCAGCGGTTCCAGACGCTGCACACCCGCCATGCCGAATCGCCGCAGCGCGGAGGCGCCGGGGCCGGGTACGCCGAACAGGCGGGTCAGCCCGTCGGTCGCCAGCGAGACCATGAAGGCGTCCAGCCCGCGCCAGCTTTCATACCGTTTGAGCAGCGCGCCATCGCCGGGATCGAGCCCGATCCGCTTGCCTTCCGCGATAACCTCCACCAGCGCACCCGCATCGCGCAGTCCCAGATTGAGGCCCTGGCCCGCAATCGGGTGAATGCCGTGCGCCGCATCGCCGACCAGCGCGAGCCGCCGGTCCACGATCTTCGCGGTGTGGTGGAAGCCCAGCGGATAGGAACTGCGCGGCCCGTTGGAAGCGATGGCGCCGAAAATGCCGCCCATGCGCTTTTCGACTTCGGCGATGAACGCGCGGTCGCCCATCGCCAGCGTGCCTTCGGCGTCGGCTTCGTCCACCGTCCACACCAGCGCGCTGCGGTGTCGGCCCTGTTCGTCGTCGAGCATCGGCAGCAGCGCGAAGGGGCCATCGGGGTAGAAAATTTCCCACGCAACGCCATCATGCGGTTTTGCATGGATCAGCCCGGTGATGATCGCGCGGTGGTCGTACTGCCAGTTGGCGATCTTCAGCCCGGCCTGCTCGCGGGTGGGAGAGCCGCGGCCCTCGGCGGCAACCATCAGGCGGCCCTTCAGTTCGGTCCCGTCGGCCAGCGTCGCCGAAACGCCGTGCTCGCCACGCTCGCGCCGGACCACCTCGACACCCGCGTGCCAGGCAATCAGCGGTTCGTTCTTCGCCGCCTCGAACAGCGAGAGGCGCAGCTGGCGGTTGGCGAACATTCGGCCAAGCGAGCCGTCGTCCGCATCGGGCTGAAAATCGATCTGCCCGGGTTTGAGCTGGTCGGTCACCGCGATGCTGGTGATCGGGCAGCCATGCGGTTCGAGCGCGCCGGCCAGCCCGATATTGGTGAACAGGTTCCAGCTGGCGGTTGAGATCGCGGATGCGCGCCCGTCGAAACCTTCCGCCGTCAGGCTGGCAGGATCGGCGCGATCCACCACATGGCTGGTGATGCCTTTCTTCGCCGCAGCCAGTGCCAGCGTCATGCCCACCAGCCCTCCGCCCAGGATCAGCAGGTCGCGTGAGTCGGAAGTTTTCGGCTTGCTGGGCATTCGGGGGCGCTCGCTCGCTTGTTTCGGCATGGCGACAGCACTAGGCCGCTGGCGATGACCCGCGCAAGCCTTGCCATGATCTGCCGCGCGCTGGCGCTGCTGTTCGCCGCCTTGCTGGCGGCAGGCGGCGCACACGCACAGGCGGATTCCATGCCCGCGCACCTGGTGGTCGAAGGGCCGGTGAAGCCGGGCGGCGAAACGCGCATCGCCATCGAATTTTCGCCGGTTTCCGACGAATGGCACGGCTACTGGTCCAACCCCGGCGATGCGGGGCTGGGCATGCAGGTGGAATGGGACTTGCCGCCGGACGTTTCTGTCGGCCCGTTCCGCTATCCGCCGCCCACGACGCTGCTGATCGGCAAGCTGATGAACCACGTGTTCGAAGGCGATTACGCGGTGGTCGCCAATCTGCGCGTGTCCGAAGATGCTGCGGTCGACGGGCCTTTCGTCCTGCGCGGCACGGCGCAATATCTTGCCTGCACGGACAAGATCTGCGTGCCGCAGCGCGCCGAACTGCGCGCGGTGGTGCCGGTGGGCGAAGGCGCGGCAGAGCAGCGTTTCGCGCAGTACCAGAGCGCGCTGGCCGCCCCGCTGGACCGGGCGGCCAGCTTCGCGGTCGCGGGCGATCGCCTGCGCCTCGCGATCCCGCTGCCCTCTTCGCTGGACGTCGGCGCGCCGCACGTGTTCATCGAATCGCGCGATCTGGTGGAATATGCGCAGCCGCAGAGCTTCTCGCGCGCAGGCGACCTGCTGGTGGCAGAGATTGCGCTGGCGGACACCGCTCTGGTGGATGGGGCGCAGCGGCCCCAGAAACTGTCTGGCATCGTGCGCCTGGGCGATGGCACCGGGCTATCGTTCACGGCAGAGCCCGGCGCTGTACCGCAGGGCGGAGAGCCGATCCGCACCGGGGGCGATCTGGCACCGTGGTGGCTGCTGATCGGCACCGCGCTGCTTGGCGGGCTGGTGCTCAACGTGATGCCCTGCGTCTTCCCGATCCTGTCCCTGAAGGCGCTTGCGCTGGCGAAGTCCGGCGGGTCGGAGCGCGCCGCGCGGATCGATGCGCTGGCCTATACCGCGGGCGTCATCTTCGCCTGCCTTGCGCTGGGCGGCCTGCTGCTGGCACTGCGCGCGGGCGGAGAGAACGTGGGCTGGGCCTTCCAGCTGCAACAGCCGGGCGTGGTCGTCGTGCTGTTCCTGCTGGCCGTGGCGCTGACCGCCAATTTCCTCGGCGCGTTCGAGATACCCGGCATGGTGATCTCCGGCGGCAGCGGCAGCGGGCGGGGCAGCTTTGCCACCGGGTTGCTGGCGGCCTTCGTCGCGACGCCGTGCACCGGCCCCTTCATGGCGGCGGCGCTGGGCGCTGCGCTGGTACTGCCCTGGCCCCTCGCGCTCGGCCTGTTCGCCGCATTGGGGCTGGGCCTTGCGCTGCCCTTCCTGCTGCTGGGCTTCGTGCCCGCGTTCCGGGAGCGGCTGCCCAGGCCGGGCAGGTGGATGGAGACCTTCCGCCGCTGGATGGCGCTGCCCATGGGGCTGACTGCGCTCGCGCTCGCGTGGCTGGCGTGGCGGCTCGGCGGGTGGGGCTGGCTGGCCATCGTGCTGGGCTTTGCGGTGATCGTGGTCGGCTTGCTGGTCCAGGCAGGGCGGGCACAGCGCGCCTCGCAGCCGGCGCTGCTCCATGGCCTGGCGCTGGCTGCGACCATTGCGGCGGCGGTGCTGATCATCCCCGCGCCCACCCCGCCGCAGGCTTCGCCCGACGAGCTCGGCAGCCAACCCTTCAGCCAGGATGCACTGGCGCAGGCGCGCGCGCGGGGCCGCCCCGTGTTCGTCTACTTCACCGCCGACTGGTGCGTGACCTGCAAGGTGAACGAAGGCGTTGCCATCGATACGCAGGCGACCAAGCGCGCGCTGGAAGATACCGATGCGGTGGTCCTGCGCGGCGACTGGACCACGCCCGACCCCGCGATCACCGCTTTCCTGACGCAGCAGGGCGTGGCGGGCGTACCGCTCTACCTGTGGTACGCACCCGGCGCGGCGCGCCCGCAGCGGCTGCCGCAGGTGCTTACTCCGAACGCAGTGAGCGATCTGGCGCGCGCTTCCGCCCGGCAAGCCGGCACGCCTCGATAAGATCGCGGGGTGCAGTGCTGGCGTTCAGAACCAGCGTTCCCGCACCCGGGATGGTCAGATCGGCGCTGCGGATGCCAGTGAGCACGTCGAGCCTGTCCGACCCGGCGGGCACGGTGCCCTCCCACAAGAAGGCGCGGCCATTATCGACCGATTCCACAGGGAAGCGTTCGCGGTGGCCGTTGCCGATGATCGCCATCAGCGCCTGCGCGCCCTCGTCTGCCCGCGCAAAGCGGGTGATGCGGATCGTCGGCCGCTCACCCTCTGGTTCGCAGGCGAGCGCAGCGAAAGGCTGCTGGCCGGGAATGCCATAAAGAAGGCGCAGCGGCTGGGTGCTGGGCGCCCACACCGCGTTCTCCGCATCGGGCGAGGGCTGCGGTTCGCTGGCATAGCGCGCAGTGTCGGGCGGCTCCGCGCGTTCTTCGTACCGATCGGCGGCGGGCGGTTGGCAGGCGGCCAGCGTCAGCGCCAGCGGCATAATGGCAAAGGCAAAGCGCATCGGCAGCTCAGCGCGCGCGGATGAAGGCGCGGATGTCGCGCGACAGCTTCGCCCGATCCTCGTCGCGAATATACATCATATGGCCCGCGTCGTAGTAATGGAACTCGACCCGGTCCTGCGGAATGCCGACGCGGTTGAGCGAATATTCCGCCCCGAAGAAGGGCGTGGCGAAATCGTACCAGCCCTGGCCCACGAAGGTGCGAAGCTGCGAATTCTGGCGCATCGCCTGGCCGATGAAAGGCGCCACGTTCAGATAGGCACCGCGCCCCCAGCCGGACAGCGACCAGTCCCAGCTACGCCCCGGATCGCTGCCGATCGCCTGGTATTCGCGATCCGTCTCGAAGCCCAGCGTGCCGCGCGACCACGCATTGATCGCGGCGGTGTAGCCTGCGTCGATGCCGTAGAAGCTGGGGTCATTGTCCGGATATTCGCCCGCATTGTCGTAATCGAGGCCCGTATAGCGGCTGTCGAGCCGCCCGATGGTCAGCCCCCGGTCGCGCAGCAGTTCCTTGTAGAACCGCTGGTCGGTCACCCGCAGCTCCGCATTGTCGAGAAAGGTTTCGGACAGGCCGGTGAGGCGCGAGAGCTCGGCACGCACGCTCGCACGTTCGGCGGCGGGCAGATCCTGCCCCTTCATCAGCGCGGTGGCGTAAGGGCCGATGGCGAACTGCCGCGCTTCCTCGGCAATCGCCTCAACCGACGGAGCCTCAGCCTTGCCGTGGTAGTAAGCGGCGGTGGCCATGTTGGGCAGCGCCATCACATAGGCGAGCTCGTTGCCCGGCGTCGGCTCGCGCGCGGCGAAATCGAGGATGGTGGAGATCAGGATCAGCCCGTTGAGGCCGACGTCGTTATAGGTGCCGCCCTCCAGTTCGCGCACGACCATCGCGGTGCGGGTGGTGCCATAGCTTTCGCCGCCGAGATATTTGGGGCTGTTCCAGCGGTCGTTATCGTTGATCCAGCGGCGGATCACCGTGGCGACGGCGCGCGCATCCTGCACCAGCCCGTAATATTTCTTCGGGTCGGTGCCTTCGGTGAGGTAGCTGAAGCCTGTGCCCGGCGGATCGATGAAGACGAGGTCCGCGACATCCAGTAGCGAGTCCGGATTGTCTAGGATCGGGTAGGGCGGCGCGCCGTCGTCCGTCGCGTCCGAAGGAATTGCGACCCGCTTCGGCCCGAAGGCCCCCATCTGCAACCAGACCGATCCCGAACCCGGCCCGCCGTTGTAGATGAAGAACACCGGGCGCGATGCGTCGCGCGGGGTCTTCACATAGCTGGTGGTGACGATCACCGCCTCGGGCGTGCCATCGTCGGCTTCCAGCACCGTCTCCGCGATGGTTGCGGTGTAGGGCACGCGCTGCCCGCCGAACGTGCCGGCGAGGTCGCGGCTGCGGACCTGCGGGTCGATGTTCGGTGCATTGGACCCGGCGGCGTCCGCCTTGTCCTGCGCGATGGCGATGGTGGGAAGGGCGAGCGCCAGCGCCATTGCGCCGGCGACGTTGGTCAACGTGCGAAGGATCATGGCGGCGCTATGCCAGCCCTTTACGGCGGGGTAAATCCACCTGCGTCGAGCGTGGGGACGCTACGCGCAGGCTTCGATCCGCTTCAGCTGCATCGCGAAATCGCCGTCGATCCCGTCGGCGATGATCAGCCCGATGCTGTGCGCTTCGTGCGTGGCGAAAGCGGGGGCATCGACCTGCTGACCGAACAGCGATGTTTCCAGCCGGGAAAGATCGATCACCGCGACGGACCACTCGCAGTCGCTTTCGTCTGGCGTCAGCGGCGCACGATACGCAATGCGCCGCCCGCGCTCCCTCGCATCGGAGCGCAGCGTCACCTCATAACTGCGCGCATCGTGCGAATAGTGGATGCGCAGCGATTTCGCCCCGGCCATCGCGCTTTCGGGCAATTGACGCCGCAGCGAGGTAAACCCGCCGCCATTGGTGTTGATGGTACCGGTAAAGGAGAGCGCGCCCTCGACCTGCTCGATATGGCCCTTGGAAAGCCCGCCCATCACGCCGTCATCGACGACCTTCCACCGCGCGAATTCATCGGGGTCTGCGAAGTCGACCAGAGTGCGGCAGGTGCCGGGTTCGATATTGGTGAGGCTCATGGCGAGGGCGTATAGCATGATGGGGGATTATACGCAGCGCCTGCGGTGGGCGCTGCGGGTTTTCGGCAGGCTTTGAACTTCAACGTCGACACATGGCGTAACCGTCACCCCGAACTTGTTTCGGGGTCCAGTCTTCGGGCTGCTCCGCTCGGGCGACTTGGTACGCTGGATGCTGAAACGAGTTCAGCATGACGGAAAAGAGGTGCGCTCACTTCTTCTCGCCGAGCGATTTGCCGATCTGGATACCCGCAAAAGTGAAGCCGCCCGCGAGCATGATGATGGCGACGATCAGGGAAACGATTTCGAAGGGGGTCATGGCTGCCTCGTTTTGAATGCAGCATTCTATTAGTCACACAAAGGTGATTGTCTCAATTTCGAACAAAGCACCATTTTGAAACAAATAATTTGACAGCGTGCGGCTGATTAACTCTTCCCCCACTTCTTCTGCGTCCGCCCGTACCGCAACTTACGCGTCCCCGGCTTGCCCTCGTTACTTCGCCCAACCCTCGGCGCTTTCTGCTCACCCTCGGGCAAACCCAGCTCGTCGGCCTCCAGCGCGCGGATCTCGTCGCGGATTCGACCGGCCTCCTCGAACTCGAGGTTCGCGGCGGCTTCGCGCATCTTCTTTTCGAGGTCTTCGATGTAGGCGCGCAGGTTGTGGCCGACCATGGGCGGCGCATCCTCTGCCGCGCCGTCTTCTTCCCTGGTCGCGTGGGCGGTGATGTCGGCGATGGCGCGCTTGATCGTCTGCGGGGTGATCCCGTGTTCTTCGTTGTATTCGCGCTGTTTCTCGCGCCGCCGGTCGGTTTCGGCCATCGCGCGTTCCATCGATCCGGTGATCCGGTCCGCATACAAGATCACGCGGCCATCCACGTTGCGCGCGGCGCGGCCGATGGTCTGGATCAGCGAGGTTTCGGAGCGCAGGAAGCCTTCCTTGTCCGCGTCGAGGATGCACACCAGCCCGCATTCGGGAATGTCGAGGCCCTCTCTCAGCAGGTTGATCCCCACCAGCACGTCGTACACGCCCAGCCGCAGGTCGCGGATCAGCTCGATACGCTCAAGCGTCTCGACGTCGGAGTGCATGTAGCGGACCTTCACGCCCGCCTCATGCATGAACTCGGTCAGGTCTTCGGCCATCCGCTTGGTCAGCGTGGTGACGAGCGTGCGATAGCCGTTGGCGGCGGTTTTCTTGCACTCCTCGATGCAATCCTGAACCTGATCCTCGACCGGGCGGATTTCGACCGGCGGGTCGATCAGCCCGGTGGGGCGGATCACCTGTTCGGCGAAGACGCCGCCGGTCTGTTCCAGCTCCCACCCGCCGGGCGTGGCGGAAACGCAGAAGGTCTGCGGGCGCATCGCGTCCCATTCGTTGAAGCGCAGGGGGCGGTTGTCGATGCAGCTGGGCAGGCGAAAACCATATTCGGCCAGCGTGATCTTGCGGCGATGGTCGCCCTTGGCCATCGCGCCGATCTGCGGCACGGTCTGGTGGCTTTCATCGACGAACAGCAGCGCGTTTTCGGGAAGGTATTCGAACAAGGTCGGCGGCGGCTCGCCGGGCAGACGACCGGTGAGGAAGCGCGAATAGTTCTCGATCCCGTTGCAGCTGCCGGTTGCGGCAATCATTTCGAGATCGAAATTGGTCCGCTGCTCCAGCCGCTGGTGTTCCAGCAGCTTGCCTTCCGCCTCCAGCTCTTTCAGCCGCTCGGCCAATTCGAACCGGATCGCCTCGCTCGCCTGTTTCATCGTCGGCCCGGGCGTCACGTAGTGCGAGTTGGCGTAGACGCGCACCTTGTCCAGCTGGGTGCCGGGCTTGCCGGTCAGCGGGTCGAATTCGACGATTTCCTCGATCTCGTCCCCGAAGAAGCTGATCCGCCAGGCGGTGTCTTCGAGATGGCTGGGGAACAGCTCCAGATTGTCGCCGCGCACGCGGAAATTGCCGCGCGCAAACGCGAGGTCGTTGCGCTTGTATTGCAGCGCGACGAGCTTGCGGATCAGCTCGCGCTGGTCGACCGTCTCGTCCTTCTTGATGTCGAAGATCATCGCCGAGTAGGTCTCGACCGATCCGATACCGTAGAGGCACGAAACCGAGGCGACGATAATCACGTCGTCGCGTTCGAGCAGAGCGCGGGTGGCCGAGTGGCGCATCCGGTCGATCGCCTCGTTCACGCTCGATTCTTTCTCGATGTATGTGTCGGAGCGCGGCACATAGGCTTCGGGCTGGTAGTAGTCGTAATAGCTGACGAAATACTCGACGGCGTTGTTGGGGAAGAAGCTCTTGAATTCGCCATAGAGCTGCGCGGCGAGAATCTTGTTGGGCGCAAGGATCAGCGCAGGCCGCTGCAGTTCCTCGATCACCTTGGCCATCGTGAAGGTCTTGCCGCTGCCGGTCACGCCGAGGAGCACTTGCGTCTTCTCGCCACCCTCGGCTTCGCGCACCAGCTCCTCGATCGCGGTCGGCTGGTCGCCAGCGGGTTCGTAGTCGCTGACCAGTTCGAACCGCTTGCCCGGCATCGACTTTTCGGGGCGTGCGGGCTTGTGCGGCGTGAAGTCGCCGGTGGTATCGGGCTCATCGAGCCCACGTCTGATTACGAGTTCGGCCATGTCGCCCATATTGGCGTGTCGGCCGTTCGCCGCAATGGCAGTTGAGCGGTTGGGTGCACGCGCGTAGGCTTGCCCGCGACAATCGAAACGCAACCACATGCGCGGGAGAGATACGAGATGAAGACGGCAATCGCGATGGGCCTGCTGGCCTCCGGAGCACTCCTGCTGGCGGGATGCGGCGACAGCGGCACCGCCGATGCGGACGGCGATGGTGCCGTCACCAGCCAGGATTCGTCCGCCGGGGCTGCGTCGGGCGAGGGCGTGACGCTGCGCGCCGGCGAATGGGAAAACACCATCGAGTTCACCGAGTTCGACATTCCCGGCGTTCCCGCCGGCATGAAGGACATGATCGCCCGAGAGATGGGCCAGTCCTTCACCACCACCTCGTGCATCACGCAGGACGAGGCGGATCGGCCGAATGCAGATTTCTTCGGCGGCGAGAAGAACGACAACTGCACCTATGACGAATATGACCGCTCGGGCGGCAATCTGAAGCTGCGGATGACCTGCACCACCGGCGAAGGCGGCACCGCGAAGATCGCGATGGACGGCGAATTCGACGAAGACCGCTTTGCGTTGACCATGGACAATACGATTGCCGGCACGCAGGCGGGCGACGTTTCGATGAAAGGCACCGTCACCGGCAAGCGGGTTGGCGACTGCGCGGGCTAGGATATGCGGTTCGGGTCAGCGCGGTGCGCACCCGGCCCGGCGACAAAGGGATTTTTCGGACGATGCGGATCGCGAAAGGGGGCGTGCGCGCCTCAGGCCTTGCTGTGCTGCTTGCCGTGAGCCTTGCCGGCTGCGGCGAGCCACCGGGCGGCGAAATGGGTAACGAGCCGCAAGGTGGTGCGGACGGCGATGTGCAGATCGAACCCGGCCTCTACCGGATGCAGATCACGCTGGGCGGCACGGGGACGAACGGGCCCGGTTCCCAGTTTGCCGACGACACCGCCTGCCTGACCGAGGAGGATGTGCAGGGCGGGCATCGCGAAATGCTGCTCGCCATGCAGGGCCGCGACGCCTGCCGGTTCGAGCGGTACGATCTGCAGGGCTCAAGGCTCGACGCGGTGCTGGTGTGCGAGGCGGACAGCTTCACGCCAGAGACCCGCGCCGAAATCTCGGGCACGGTCACGCCCACCGCCAGCGATCTGACCATGTCCGTTGCCGGTTTCGGCGAAGGCGAGGCGGCTGGCCAGGGCGGGGTCGAAATGCAGGTTGCGAGCGAACGTATCGGCGAATGCCCCGAAGAGGGTGGCAAGTAGCGCGCAGCCACGCCTTGCGTGCTGGCTGAACCCACGCGGAAACCCAAAGCCGGTTTTTGCATTATTGGTGTGTGCACGGACTTTTCACGCCATCCCAGGTCACGACCCCGCAGGGCACCCCCCAGGGTGTAAGCGGTTTCACCGCGCTCGCCGACAGCGAGTGGGCGCGCCGTCTGGAACTTGCGCGCGAACCCGATCCCGATGGCGCGCGCAGACCGCGCCTGTGGCTGCTGCTGGGCGAGCTCGGCTACCTGTTCGAACCGCTCCGGCGACTGTACCGCCGCCTGTTCAACCCCTTCCGGCTCCCAAAGGCGAAGACGCCGCGCATGGTGATGATCCTGCCCGGCTTCGCCACCAATGCGCTGAAGATGAAATATTTCGCGCACCGGCTGGAAGATGCGGGCCACACCGTGAAACGCTGGGGCTGCGGATATAACTGGGGTTATACGGAGGCCCTGTTCGACCAGCTTGAGCATCGCCTGCTCGATCTGCACGAGCGCGGCGGGCAGCCGGTGGTGCTGGTCGGCTGGAGCCTGGGCGGGCTGTACGCGCGCGAACTGGCGAAGCGGCAGCCCGATGCCGTGGCGAAGGTCATCACGATGGGTTCGCCGTTTTCTGGCAACCTGCGTTCCAACAATGTGTGGCGTATCTATCAGGCCGTCGCCGGGCACCGGGTGGACGAGCCGGAAATATCGGGCGCACTCTCGCGCAAGCCGCCGGTCGATACGGTGGCGCTGTGGAGCCCGGCCGACGGCGCGATCAGCCCGCGCTCTGCCGCGGGTTATCCCGGAGAGCGCGACAGGGCGATTGCCCTGCGCTGCAGCCACATGGGCTTTTCCTACTCGCCCGAGGCCATTCGCGCGGTCGCGAAAGAGATCGACGCAGGCTGACGCCCGGCTAGCGGCAGAAGCTGCCGCCACCGATTTCCAGATGCAGGTGATCCGCGTGCGCCGTGTTGTAATCGGGGCTGAGCACGGTGCCGAAGCGTTTGCACGCGCTGTCGCGGACCACCCGCAGAAATTCGCGCTCTGCCGGGGTGCCTGAATTCCAGTCCGAAGCGATCGAGATGCGCCGCCCGTCGACCAGCACGAAGGCGGCAATGTCTATCGCCTCGGCACGGGCATGGGCGGACTTGCGGTTGCTGCCCGCGATATTGCGGCAGGCGTAGCTGCCGAAGGTTTCGATCCGGTCGAGCGCACTGCCCAGATGGACGCGGGCGGCGCGGTCCACCCCGAAGCGCACCCAGCCCGCAAACGTGCCTGCGGTCTCGCAGGTGACCGGCCCGAGGTTGGCGATGGAGAACCGGCCGATGTCTCCCTGCAGGGCGGTCAGCGAGACCGTGTTGAACCGCGTGCAGCCGGGCGCGTCGGCCCTGTCGGGCAGGGGCGAAAAATCCGCGCCGTTTTCTCCAAGGCGGACGAGGCACTGCTGGCCCGCGAGGCTGGATGCAGCGGTGCCGCTGCGGTCGATGGTCGGCGGGGTGCGCGGTACATCCGGGCCGCGCCCGCCCCCGTCGCTGCCGGGCAGCAGCTGGCAACCGGCGAGGGCCAGCGCGAAAATAGCCGGGAGGATGGCTCGGAGCATGTCCCCTTCATGCCATGGCTTGGTGAACGCTTCGCGAATGGCTGCACCAAAGCAAGGGCTGGGCAGTGGATACATCGCCCGGCCCACCCGTTCTTCGGGCAAAGGCAAGGAAAGGATTTCACATGCAGCGTTTCAGCGGCAGCACCGTTATCGTCACCGGATCTTCCTCTGGCATCGGAGAGGCCATCGCGCGCCGCTTTGCGGGCGAGGGGGCGAATGTCGTCCTCAACAGCCGCAGCCGCGACGATCTCGAAAAGGTGGCCGCCGACCTCCATGACGGGCGCACGCTGATCGTCGAGGGCGACGTCTCCAGCGCCGATTTCGCGAAGCAGCTGGTGGCGAAGACGGTCGATCGCTTCGGCGGTCTCGATTGCCTCGTCAACAATGCGGGCACCGCCGCGGCAGGCCCGCTGGCCGATGCCGGCGACGACGATATCGACAAGGTGATCGACATCAATGTGAAGGGCGTGATGTACCTGTGCCGCGCCGCGATTCCGCACTTGGCGAAGAGCGGGGCGCCGGGCGGCGGTGCCATCGTCAACACCTCCAGCGTCTCGGGCACCGGCGGCGACTGGACCATGCCGATCTACAACGCGAGCAAGGGCGCGGTGACCAACCTCACACGCGGTCTCGCGCTGCAGCTGGGCGAACAGGGCATCCGTGTGAACGCGGTGTGCCCGTCGATGACCAGGACCGAGATGAGCGCGGGCATCCGCGACGACGAACAACTTTACGAGGCGTTCCTGCGCCGTATCCCGCTGGGTCGCGCAGGCGAGCCGGAGGATGTCGCGGCGGTGGTCGCCTTCCTCGCCAGCGAGGACGCGCGCTTTGTAACCGGCGCCAACCTGCCAGTGGACGGCGGGGTGAGCGCATCCAACGGCCAGCCCAATTTCCAGGCCTATCAGTCGTAGCGGTAGAAGCTGATGATCAGCACCTCGAGGTCGCGCGACGGTTCGAAATCGGACTTCGTGACCTCGAACCTCGTCGGGCCGATCTTCTTCACCCCGTCCATGCAGAAGCTGACGAGGTTGTCGGGCGATCCCTTGTCGACCACCAGCCGGAAATCGCGGATCGGCCCGTGCCAGTTCGCACCCGAGGAGAGGACGTAGCTGAGCCAGGTTTCGCCCATATAGGTCTGCCCTGCCTCTTCCCCGCCCGGATTGGCGACCCGGCGGTCGATCCCGGCAACGATGCCGTCGTCCAGGCAGTATTTCTTGCGATACTCGGCCAGAATGCCGTCCGGCTCCTCGCTGCGATATTGCGGGTAGAGTGCGCTACCCGCGCTGCCCCCGATCATCGGGACATATTCGTGATGCACCGCCACCTTGCTGTGCGGGGCGAAACTTTGCTCGCGCACGAAATAGGTGACCAGATCCCATACGGGTACGGGCTGTTCGCCGAACAGCGGATCGCGCACCGCCAGCCCCTCTGCCAGCAATGGAGCAAGCTCTTCATTCGATAGCGCGGCAAAGGGATTGAGCTCTTCGGCGAAGGCCCACGCTGCGGGCCACCCGCGGCTGGCGATCAGGTCGGTCACGTCGCGATCGCCGATCATCGCCCGGTCGATCTGCTGCAGACGGACCGGTCGGCCGTCGATGTGGGTCGAAAAGTCGAAGCCCGACCAGTTTTCCGTATTGTCGTAATAGAGGTCGCGCGCGACGAGCCCGCGCGGCTGCCTGGGCATCGGGAAGGCGATGGTTGCGTCCACGTAATCGTCGGTCGGGTTCTCGAACAAATAGTCGACCTTCACCAGCTCCGCCGAAAGATAGAGGTCTTCCTTCAGCAGACGGAGCGCGGTGGATGGCTTGAGGACGATTCCGCCAAGGCCGATTTCGGCTTCGGAATCGTTGGCGGCGATCGGGCTGGCGAGCAGCAGGCCTGCTGCCAGCAGCAGCGCGGCACGTGGTATCAGGTGCGCGATCATGTCCGAAGTTACTCCCTCCGATCTGCGCGACCCGGCGGGGAATGTAGCACGCCGCAGCCCTGTCTGGCGAGCGGCTAGGAATCGGGTGCCTCGCCCTGTTCCCACAGCTCGATCTTCACCCCGTCAGGGTCCAGCAGCCACGCGAACTTGCCATAGCCTTCGTCGACATGGCCGAGGATTTCGACACCTTTCGACCGCAGCTGTTCGACCATCGCGTCGCAATCATCGACGCGCAGGTTGATCATGAAGCCGCCCTTGCCGGGCGCGATATACCGATCATCCGCAAAATGGCTGATGAGCGAATAGGGCTCTGCGTGCGGATCTTCCGACCATGCGAGCTGCGGCCCGTATTCGCCGGTAACGCCCAGCATGTCCGCATACCATTTGCGCGTCGCCGCAGGATCGCTCGCCACGTAGAACACGCCGCCCAGCCCGGTAACTTTCGCCATTGCCCGTCTCCCGCCGCAAATTGCATGCCCGGCGTACCGCGTTGGCCGCCCGGTGTCATCTCGGCAGCAGCTTGACATCAGCGGTTTAGGGATTTAGCTAAATACCTATGAGCAAGGTCTTCGACGCCCTGTCGCACCCGATCCGTCGCGAAGTGCTCGAGCTGCTGAAGGGCGGCGAGATGAGCGCAGGCGCGCTGGCGGAGCACTTCCCGGTGTCGAAGCCGACCATGTCGGGCCACTTCGCAAAACTGAAGGAGGCCGGGCTGATCCATGGCGAAAACCGCGCGGGATCGGTCATCTATTCGATCAACATGTCGACCCTGGAAGATGCCTTGCACGGGTTCATGGAGCGGCTGGGCATGGGCACGCAGCCATCCCGGCAGGCCGACACATCACCATCGAAAGGAGGCGTCACGCCATGAAGACCAGGCCCCTGCTTTTTCTCACCCTTGTAGTCGCGGCGGCGATGGCGGGGTTCGCGTTCTGGACCGCGGCCCAGGTGCCCGCCGGGACCGAACTGCCGACTCACTGGAACATTTCGGGCGAGGTCGATGGGACCATGCCCGCGTTGCAGGCACTGCTGGTGCCGGTGGGGGTGACCCTGCTGATCGGCGTGCTGTTCGCGGCGATACCGATGATCGAACCGCTGCAGGACAGGCTATCCGGCTCTGCGCCGCTGCTGCGCACCGCATGGCTTTCCACCATCGCGCTGATGGTGGCATTGCAGGCGATCATCGCCGCGCCCGCGTTCGGCTACGAACCCGGCTACGGGGTGATCATCGCGCTGGTCGGCGCGCTGTTCCTGGTGCTGGGCAACATGCTCCCCAAATCGCGCCCCGGCTTCTTCGTCGGGATCCGCACGCCGTGGACGATCACCAGTGCCGATAACTGGGTGGCGACGCACCGGCTGGGCGGCAAGCTCTTCATGCTGGCGGGGGTGGCCATGATCGCGGCCGGTCTGATCGACCTGTCGCCGGTCGTGCGGATGGTGGTGGTGCTCGGCAGCGTAATTGCCGCCTCGCTCGTCCCCACCGTCTACAGCTGGTGGCTGTGGCACCGAACCAGCCATTCGCAAAGCGGGGCGTAACCCGCCTCGGCAGCCGGCAGCCGGAACCTCTAAAGATACGGGGCAGCGAACATCGTCCGCCGCCCCGCCGGTGTGGCCTGTCAGGCCACTGCTTCGATCAGGGACGCGAGGGGAAAATGCCCGTGACCGCGACGCACGCGGTCAGCACCTGATAGGGCTGGATATTGTTGACCGGCTGGCTGCCACCCATGGGGCTCACCACGATGGCGCTTGAACCCATGCTCGTATCCGCCGGACCGGGCGAGTAGATCGCGTTGCCGTCCGGAAAATCGGCCAGCAGGTTGCCTGTGGGATTGTCGCTCGTCCCAAGAGAATTGTTCGCGCGCAGGGTTGCCGTATGCGTGTGCTGGGGCATCTGCGCGACATTCAGGACGTTGGTTTCAGAACCACCCCTCTCGCCAAGGGTACGGGGAGTCAGGCCGGGGCCCCTGCCATCGCCCAGCGGCACGCGTCCGCGCAGATCCGGCAGGGCGAAACTCTGGACGCCATTGCCGCCAAAGCGCGTGCCCAACAGGGCGAACAAGGCGTTGTACTGGCTGATCGCCAGCAATTGCCCGTCTGCACGTAGCCATCCCTTCGGACAAAACTCGAAACCGAAATAGGAAATCTGGCCGATAAACGGTTCGGGCTGCGCCGCTGCCGGGGTTGCAGTGCCGAACGACGCGCCGGTGAGCGCGAGAAGTGCGAGTGCAGTGGCCTTGATCTTCATAGTCATTCTCCCTGTTGCGCCCCGAAAGGCCCGGCAGAAATAGCAGCGCGGCAAAATATTGGCCAGAAAAGGCACCGCACGCACAGAGAAACGGCTCCGATCCGGAGGCGAATTCTCTTCCTTTTCGGATCAAACTGCCGGATCGGCGTGGGCATCATGCCCGCCGAGCCGGGCTTTACGACCCGATCAGGCGGGTTCCGCATCCTCGACAAGATATTTGCCGAGATCCTCCGCCTTGGTCGCCAGGCTGACCAGCACGATGGCGATGGTCGCGGCGATGAAGCCGGGGATGATCTCGTACACGCCGGGGCCGCCCATGAATGCGGCGTTCCACCCCTGCGCAATCCAGAAGCCGACCGTGCCCGCACCCACGACCAGGCCCGCGAGCGCGCCCGTACCGGTCATCCGCGGCCAGGTGAGGGCGAGCAGGATCAGCGGGCCAAACGCGGCGCCGAAGCCCGCCCAGGCATTCGCGACCAGGCCCAGCACTTCGCTTTCGGGATCGCTGGCGACCCAGATTGCGGCCAGCGCGACCAGCAGCACGCTGACGCGTCCGACGTTCACCGCCTCACGTTCGCTCGCATCGCGGCGCAGGAAGAGGCGATAGAAATCCTCGGTCAGCGAGCTGGAGCTGACCAGCAGCTGCGAGGAAATCGTGCTCATGATCGCGGCCAGCAGCGCGGCGAGCAGGAATCCGGTCACAAGCGGGTGGAACAGCAGGTCGGCCAGGACGATGAAGATCGTTTCCGGGTCGTCGACCACGATGCCGTTCCGCTGTGCATAGGCACGGCCCGCGAGCCCGACGCCGAGCGAACCGATCAGGCAGATGAACATCCAGGCAAGGCCGATATTGCGCGCGGTCGCGACCTCGGGAATGCTGCGGATCGCCATGAACCGCACGATGATGTGCGGCTGGCCGAAGTAGCCCAGGCCCCAGGTCACCGCGCTGAGCCAGCCGACTGCGGTCAACCCCTGCGTCAGGCTGAGGAAGCCGGGCTGGATATCGGTCAGGCTGTCGCCCGCGCTCCCGCCCGGGCCGAAGATCACCACCAGCGGCATGACGACCAGCGCCAGCAGCATGATAACGCCCTGCACGAAGTCGGTAAGGCTGACCGCCAGAAAGCCGCCGATCATCGTGTAGGCCAGCACCACGCCCGCGGTGATCCAGATGCCCAGCATGTAGTCGGACAGCCCGACATCGGGCAGCAGCGCGGGAAAGGCGGTTTCGAACAGCTTGCCACCGCCCACCAGCCCGGCGGCGGAATAGACCATGAAGAACACCACGATCACGATCGCGGACATCACGCGCAGCGCAACCGCCTGGCTGGGGAAGCGGTTGGCGATATATTCCGGAATGGTCAGCGCATTGCCCAGCTGTTCGGTCTGCTGGCGCAGGCGCGGGGCGACGATCGTCCAGTTGGCGACCGCGCCCAGGAACAGCCCGATCCCGATCCAGGCTTCCACCAGACCGGCGGCGTACAGCGCACCGGGCAGCCCGAGCAGCAGCCAGCCGGACATGTCCGACGCCCCCGCAGACAGCGCGGCCACGCCGGGCGACAGTCCACGTCCGGCGAGGAGATACCCCTCCGACGTGTCGGTCGATTTCTTCCAAGCAAAGAGCCCGATCGCCAGCATGAGGACGAAATAGGCCGCGAGTGAAATGAGTACGCCTGTCTGCATGGCCGCGCTGCCTAACGAATATCGACCGGTTTGACCACCGGGCGGGCGGACATGGCTCGAACCGCGCCCGATTCCGGGCTGGAGACGGTCACTGCCACATCAGATCGAGCCGCGTGCGGTGCGCCTTTCCCGTCTCGCCCGGCTCTTCTTGCGCATCCTTCGAACACGCCGCGCTGTCGTCCTTTTGGCAGTCGCACTTCGCGGCAATCGCAACGCAGGTGCACGCAGTGCCGCACTTGCACGGACACGTGCATCTGCCCTTCGGGTCTTCGCACGCCTCCAGCTTCTCGACCAGTTCCTCGATCCGCGCGTGGTTGGTGCGGCGGGTGTCGATCTCCTTGCTGGCACTGTCGGAGAAGGGCGTCGCCAGGTTGACCGCGTGGCGCAGCCAGCGTTGCAGTTCCTCTTCCGCCTCCTGCGCCAGGCCCTTCGCCGCGGTGACCGCATCGCCTTCGCCCACCAGCTCGGCCGCCCGGATCGAGGTGGGATCGACCGCATCGGCGAGCGCGAGCGCGCTGTCCTTGAAGCCTTCCTTCTCGTCCGGCGTCAGGTCGCGCCGTCGATTGACCACGTCGATCAGCGTCTGCGCCTTCCTGCGGCGATCCCGTTTGGGGTCGGGCGGTTCGGGTGCGGTCATGGTGGCGACGGCCCAGACCAGCGCGACGATGCCCCCGCCGATCAGCGTGCAGCCCGCCAGCGCCGCGATCAGCGCCAGGCTGCCCACCGGCCAGCGGTTTGCCTGTGGGCCGTAGCCATAGCCGTATCCGAAGCCCGCATAGGCCCGGTCGGCGACCCAGTCCGCCAGCCACGGGCCAAGCGGAACCGCGATCAGCAACGCGATCGCCAGCAGGGCGAGCGACGCAGGCAGCGCATATTTCATCACAGCGAATCCCCTCCGCTTTGACGACCCGTTAACCATATTGTCAGCGCGGGGCGGACCTTGGCAAGCGTAAGCAGGCGCCGTTGTGCCATTGGATGTGGGCAGGTGGCACATGGCCCCGGCGTATCACCCGTGCGACGCGCGGGGGATGGCGGCGGACCGCACCTCCAGCCGGCAGGGCCGCCGCCCGCAGGCATTTTACGATTTTCGGGAACCCTGCCGAAATCGCCCGAAAATGTGATGTTTGAGCCACATTTTCGAGCTTGGGAGCACGACATTGCGGGATGCGCGCCATGGGGCGGAACGGATGCCCGCCCGTTTCCATTGTCGCGGTACCCTTTAGAAACTTCAGGAATAAAACCCCATGCGTAAAACCTCCCTCATTGCAGTTGCGGTCGCCATGACCGCGTCCGCACCCGCCTTCGCGCAGGACGGACAGAGCGAATACTTCGACGGCTTCTACATCGGCGGAACGATCTCTGCCGACCAGCCGGAAGACAGCAACACCGACGGCATCGTGTTCGACACCAATGGCGACGGCGTGTTCAACGACACCGTGCGTTCGACCACCGGCGCGGATGCCTTCTCCCCCGGCTTCTGCAACGGCGCGGCGGTTGGCGCCACCGCGGGCCAGGGCTGCGTCGATGACGAAGCCGACTTCGGCTATTCGGCGCGCATCGGTTACGACCAGCGCCTGAACGGCGGCCCGATCGTGGTCGGCCTGCTGGTCGAAGGTGCGCGGTCGGAAGCGACCGAGTTCTCCAACGGCTTCAGCACCACGCCTGCCAGCTACACCGTCGTCCGCCAGATGGACTGGTCTGTGAACGCACGCGGCCGCGTGGGCTATTCGCCGGGCGATGGCCGCGGCCTGTTCTACGTGACCGGCGGCGTCGGCTACGCGAAGATCGACCACGGTTTCGTCACCACCAATGGCGCGAACGCCTTCACCCAGCAGAACGATGACGACTGGCAGTTCGGTGCGCAGGTCGGCGGCGGTGCCGAACTGATGCTGACGCGCAACATCGGGATCGGGCTGGAGTACCTGTATTCGGACTATAACGACGACGATTACAGCGTGCTGGTGACGCAGGGCACCGCGCCCGCGACCAACCCGTTCCTGCTCGATTCGGGCCAGACCAGCATTGCCCCGACCGACCGGAACCTGCGGATGCACTCGCTGCGCGCCACCGCGAGCTTCCACTTCTAGGCCGACCGGCGCAAGCCGACCACGAGCCAAAAGCAAGAAGGGCCGTTCCCGAGAAGGGAGCGGCCCTTTCGCCATGCCCGCCCGCAATCCCCGCGGGTGGGCGGCAGCGGGCGGATGGAAGGGCCTGACACACCTGACACAGTGTCCAGGGACTGAAACCGGATTGACCAAGATCGCGCGATTGATCGAGCGGATCGATCAACGAGCGGGACAGGCGAACCCGCCGGAGAGGGACGATGACAAAGAGCGGGCCAGGAGCCGACCCGGCAATAGCGGCGCGCGGGGAAGTAGGAAAATCTCTGAATAAGAGCGTTTGCGTTGCCAGATCAGCGGCCCATCGTATGTTCGATCAATGAGATCAAAGGACGAGCTTCTCAGGCTGATCATCCGTGAGACACGGCGGACACAGGTGGAGCCTTGGAAGCGTCCGGTATCTGGCGCGCATAAGACTTTAAACTTGCCGCCGATGCTGCCCGTTGGCGACGGTCGTCAGCTTCCGGCGACGGATGAACTGCTGCAGGCGGTCTATCAACTGGCAGAGTTGCAGTGGCGGAACGAAACTTCTCTCAAGCCACGTTTCAAAATAGGGGAGCTCGCGAACCTTTATCGAGATTCATTCGGCGAGGTACTTTCGGCGCTGGATCCAGACAAGGACGACGAGGAGCTGGTTTCTGACCTCGGAAAGAATGTTTCCGACCTCCTGAGCTCCCGAATTCGACTTCGAGATCGTCCGGTAGATTTGACGCTTGGCTGCCATTTGTTCGAGGGCGAAGCAGCTTACCCAATCCGAGTCGGTCCTGTCGTCTTTGAGACACGAGAACAATGGCGATTACGTCTAGTTAGCGAGGGCAGGATTTCATATATTACCGCGCGACGGTTGGCATCGCGCTGGGCTGGTAGTCCTATTAGAAAGCGAAAGCGTTCCTTCGATGAAGACGCTGAAACAGAAATCTTCAATTCTGTCGGTGATTGCTCGACCATATGCACGGTCAGCACCAGAGAATTGTCGTCTGCGAATACCAAAGAAAAAGGAATTCTGGCGGCTCGGATGGCAATGGCTGCGATTGCATTGATTTGGCCGCGCCCTTCACAAACACTCGAATGGATGAATCTTCTATACGACCGGCGGCTTGATAACCGGTATACGGTTCAATTCTCTAGTGGCACTCATGTCGGGTTTTCCCACGAGCGGGGACAGCTGCCCTGCGGAAAATTCGTCGATCAGGAAGAGATCGAAATTCTGAGGAACTATGGGCCGCTGCTCGAACAGATCGGCGAGGCACTCACCAGCTATGCCCAGCCCAGCGACGAAACCAAGCGTCCCAACCTGATGAATGCGCTTTTTCTTAGCCTATGGTGGTTCCACGAGGCTTGCAGAGAACCACTAGATCAGATCGCGGTTACCAAATTCGCGGCAAGTATGGATGCACTGGTAAAGGGGCAAGACGCTCACGCTATCTTGCGATTTATCGAGGCCCGAACCGGCATTGGGCCGAAGGACACGCTGATCACAACCGGCCTGACCACTGAGAAGGTAATGGATAAAATTTACGGGAAAGGTCGGAGCCAACTTATCCATGGGTCGAGCAAGGACTTTTCGCACGATTGGTCCGAACCACGAGCGATCGCAGAAGTCGTCGGCCGCATGTGTCTTGTGGAGGCTTGCGGTTGGATGGCTCAGAACGGATCGATCGATTGTGTCGAAGCGTTGTCTGAGCGTTGACGGCTGCTGAAAGCGGAGGCCGAAGCCTCCGCCTGAAACCGCTTACGATTCCATCTTGCGCTTGGCTTTCTTGCGCTCGTGCGGGTCGAGGATGGCTTTGCGCAGGCGGATGTTCTGGGGGGTGACTTCGACCATTTCGTCGTCGTCGATATAGGCGATGGCCTGTTCCAGCGTCATCACGCGCGGGGGGGTGAGGCGGATCGCGTCGTCCTTGCCGGTGCTGCGGAAGTTGGTCAGCTGCTTGGACTTCATCGGGTTGACTTCGAGATCGTCGGGCTTGGCGTTCTCGCCGATGATCATGCCCTCATAAATCTTCGCGCCGCCGCCGATGAACAGCTCGCCGCGATCCTCCAGCGCGTTGAGCGCGTAGGGCACGGCCTCGCCCGGCACCATCGAGATCAGCACGCCGTTCTGGCGGCCTTCGATCGGGCCCTTGTAGACGTCATACTTCTCGAACAGCCGGTTCATGATCCCCGTGCCGCGCGTGTCGGACAGGAATTCGCCGTGGTAGCCGATCAGCCCGCGGCTGGGCGCGCTGAAGGTGATGCGGGTCTTGCCCTGGCCCGAGGGGCGCATCTCGGTCAGCTCGGCCTTGCGGCGCTGCATCTTTTCCACGACCGTGCCGGAGAATTCGTCGTCCACGTCGATCACCACGGTTTCGTACGGCTCCTGCCGCTGGCCGCTGTCGTCGGTGCGGAACAGCACGCGCGGGCGCGAAATGCCGAGTTCGAAGCCTTCGCGGCGCATCGTCTCGATCAGCACGCCCAGCTGCAATTCGCCGCGGCCCGCGACTTCGAAGCTGTCCTTGTCGTCGGCTTCGGTCACGCGGATGGCGACGTTGGTTTCCGCTTCGCGCATCAGGCGGTCGCGGATCATGCGGCTGGTCACCTTGTCGCCCTCGCGGCCCGCAAGCGGGCTGTCGTTGACGGCGAAGCGCATCGCGAGCGTGGGCGGGTCGATCGGCTGCGCGGCGATCGGGTCCTTCACCGCCGGGTCGGCGATGGTGTTGGCGACGGTCGCCTTTTCGAGGCCCGCCATCGCGATGATGTCGCCCGCCTTGGCGCTTTCCACCGGCACGCGGTCGAGCCCGTCGAAGCTCATCAGCTTGGTCGCGCGGCCCGCTTCGATCACCTTGCCGTCGCGGTCCAGCGCGTGGATCGGGTCGTTGACCTTGATCGTGCCCGACTGGACGCGGCCGGTCAGCACGCGGCCCATGAAGTTGTCGCGGTCCAGCAGCGTGGCGAGGAAGGCGAACGGCCCGGTCTCGTCGAGGCCTGGCGGCGGCACGTGGTCGACGATCAGCTTGAACAGCGGGGTCAGGTCGCCGCTGCGCGCGGTTTCGTCTTCGCTGGCATAGCCGTCGCGGCCCGAGGCCCACAGGCTGGGGAATTCGAGCTGTTCGTCGTTCGCGTCGAGATTGGCGAACAGGTCGAACACTTCGTCGAGCACTTCCTGCGGGCGGCCATCGGGGCGGTCGATCTTGTTGACCACCACGATCGGGCGCAGGCCCAGCGCCAGCGCCTTGCCGGTGACGAACTTGGTCTGCGGCATCGGCCCTTCGGCGCTGTCGACCAGCAGGATGACGCCGTCGACCATGCTCAGGATGCGCTCCACCTCGCCGCCGAAGTCGGCGTGGCCGGGGGTGTCGACGATGTTGATCCGGGTCGTCTCGCCGTCATGCTCCCATTCCACGCTGGTGCACTTCGCGAGGATGGTGATCCCGCGCTCCTTTTCGAGGTCGCCGGAATCCATCGCGCGTTCGTCCACCCGCTGGTTCTCGCGGAAGGTGCCGGACTGGCGGAAGAGCTGGTCGACGAGGGTGGTCTTGCCGTGGTCGACGTGGGCGATGATGGCGATATTGCGTAGGGACAATGGACGTGGTGCTTTCGGGGAGAATGAACAGGTGCCGCGCGCAGGCGGCGTTGCGCGCGCCTTAGCCGTGCGCCTGCTGCGCTGCAACACGCGAAAAATGTTTCATTCCGCTACGGCAGGCGGCGGACCGTGAACAGGTATGTGCCGTTTTGGCAACAGATGGGCCCAAGTGCGGCATAATGCGCACTTTTCGGAGTTGAGCGCGCCCCGCCACGGGTTTAATGAACCTGCGTTAAGCGCAAATCATGCGCAGCGATATTGCTAGAGAGGAAAGACCCAATGGCTCAATCGTTCCCCGGCGTTGCCGGTTTCTCGCGTTACGCTCTGTTTGCGGGCGTTGCCGCTCTCGCGCTTCCCGCCGTGGCGCACGCGCAGGACATGGATTCCGTCGAGGAAGGGCTGGCCACCGAGCTCGAGAACCAGAACACGATCGTCGTCACCGCGACCAAGCGCGAACAGACGCTGCAGGAAACGCCGGTCGCGGTCAGCGTGACCACGGGCGAGACGATCGAGCAGGCACAGATCCGCGATATCAACGATCTCCAGTCGGTCGTTCCCTCGCTGCGCGTTTCGACGCTGCAGAGCGCGTTCTCGACCACGTTCTCGGTTCGCGGCTTCGGTACGGACGGCAACAACCTGGGGCTTGAGCCGTCGGTCGCGGTGTTCGTCGACGGCGTCTACCGCAGCCGTGCGATCTCGCAGATTTCCGATCTTCCCAACATCCAGCGCGTCGAAGTGCTGCGCGGCCCGCAGTCGACCCTGTTCGGCAAGAACGCCAGCGCGGGCGTGATCTCGATCGTCAGCACGCCGCCGTCGTTCGATCTCGAAGGCAGCGTCGAAGCGACCTACGGCAACTATAACGCGATGGTTGGCAAGGCGTACATTTCCGGCCCGATCAGCGACACCATCGCAGCAAGCATCGCGGGCGGCGTGAACAAGCGTGACGGGTACATCACCAACGCCTTCAACGGCGACGATGTGAACGACCGCAACCGCTGGTTTACCCGCGGGCAGCTGCTGTACGACAATGGCAGCAACCTGACCGTCCGCCTGATCGGCGATTACGACGAAATCGACGAGAAGTGCTGCGGGGTCGTCCAGGTCGCTCCTTCACGCGAAACCGACCTGATCCAGTCGCCGCTCATCGGCGGTCGCTTCAACGACCCGACGATGCCGCTCGCCGACATCATCTATTCCGACGTCGTGCCGAACAACAAGGTGCAGAACTGGGGCGGTTCGGGCCAGATCGATTACGATTTCGGCGGCATGGCGCTGACCTCGATCACCGCCTATCGCGACACCAGCCTGAGCGCGGATCAGGACGTCGACTTCTCCAGCGCGCAGCTCGCCAGCGGTGCGCAGATCGGCGAGGCCGATATCAATACCTTCACCCAGGAACTGCGGCTGGCCAGCGATTTCGACGGGATGTTCAACTTCCTCGTCGGCGGTTACTACTTCAAGGAAGACCTCGAGGTTTCGGACCAGATCGTATACGGGCCGGACTTCCGCGCATACGCCGACGCGCAGATTCAGGCGGGTTCGGGCGGGCAGCTGAGCGTTGCCCTTCTCGAAGGGCTCACGGGGGGCACGTTCTTCACCGCCGGGCAGGGCTTCTTCAACAACTTCACCCAGGACAACGAAGCGTTTTCGCTGTTCGGCCAGGTCGATCTCGACCTGACCGATCGCCTGACGCTGACGCTGGGCGCCAACTACACCGAAGACCGCAAGACGGTCGTCTCGAACAGCCTCAGCACCGACCAGTTCTCGCAGGTCGATCTGGCAGGGCTGGGGCAGACTGTGATCACGCAGCAGGCCATCGCCACGCAGGTGGGCGGTATCCTGGGCCTCCCCGGCCCGGCAACCGCCGCGCAGGTTCAGGCGTTTGCCACCGGTGCCAGCCCGGCAGGCGCGGCCGGTGCCGCAGCCTTCCCCGCCATCCAGGCAGGGGCGGCAGCCTTCGGCGCGGCCAATGCGAACCTCACGGTTGCGCAGGCAGCGGCAGACGGTAATCCGGCGACCGTCGGCAACCCGTTCCTCAACCTGCGTCCGCTGCAATTCCTGCCGCCGCTGCTCAACATTCCGAACGCGGTGGAAGACGGCAAGACGAACGACGACAACTGGTCCTACATCGCGCGTCTGGCCTACGAGTTCAGCGACTCGATCAACGGCTACCTGAGCTACGCGACCGGCTTCAAGGCAAGCTCGTTCAACCTCTCGCGTGACAGCCGTCCGCTGCCGGGCGACTTCGCGCAGATCGTGGGCACGCCGCTGGCAACTCCGAACCTGCGGCCCGGCACGCGCTTCGCGCTGCCCGAGGAATCGACGGTCTACGAAGCCGGCCTGAAGACGGACTGGGGCCTGGTAGGGGCAAATCTCACCGTGTTCCTGCAGCAGATCAAGAACTTCCAGGCGAACACCTTCATCGGTTCGTCCTTCGTTCTTGCCAACGCGGGCGAGCAGGAAACCTTCGGCATCGAGTTCGACGGCTTCGCCCGTCCGACCGACGAGCTGACGCTGACGCTTGCGATGACCTACCTCAATCCCAAGTACACCAGCTTCGTCGGATCGCCGGTCGGCGACCTCACCGGCGAGCCGGTGGCCGGTGTCGCCCCGCTCAGCTTCTCGTTCGGGGCGCAGTGGAACAAGGAACTGGCGGGTGGCAACCGCTTGATCCTGCGCGGCGACTACGCGTATGAATCGCAGGTGCCGGTGATCGCGGGCCTGACCAATTACGTGACGCCCAATCTGGACGGCACGTCCAACTACGATCTGGCCCGTACCGAAGCACGCAAGTACAAGCGTGAAGTCAGCAACCTGAACGCGTCGATCACCTACGCGCTGGACATGGGCCTCGAATTCTCGATCTGGGGCCGCAATATTCTGGACGATAGGTACATCACCACGATCTTCCCCTCGGTGGCGCAGGGCCGCGCGGTGTCGGGCTACCCGAACCAGCCGCGCACCTACGGCGGCACCGTGCGCTACAAGTTCTGATCCAAGCGCACGCAAGACGAATAATGGGAAAGGGGGCCTTCGCGGGCTCCCTTTTTCTTTGTCTGGCGCAGATGGCATCGGCGCCTTGCAGCCCGCGCCGGCTTGTGGCTCTATGCAGGCAGCGTCGGCGCAGATGGCGCCTTGTCAGGGGGGAAATTGATGCATTGGATGATCTTGCCGTTCAAACGCTACTTCGAATTCCAGGGTCGCTCCCGACGTCTCGAATTCTGGATGTTTTCGCTGTTGAACGTCATCGTGTTCACCGTACTGGCTGCCATTACGCTCGGCACTGGTGCGACGATGGACCGGATGGCCAATGCCGATCCGGAGAATCCGCTGGCGATCTACCAGATCCTGTTCAGCGGCGTCGGCCTGCTGATGGTGGTCTGGTGGCTGGTCGCCCTGATCCCCAGCATCTCCGTCTCGGTTCGCCGTCTGCACGACAGGGAGATGACGGGCTGGTGGTATCTCGGCTTCGTGATCCTCAGCCTGATCCCGCTGATCGGCTTCGTCGCGAGCATTGCCTTCATCGTGGTGATGGCCCTGCCGGGCACGCCGGGGCCGAACAAATACGGGCCGAGCCCCAAGGAAGGCGTCACCGCCGATACCTTCGAGTGATGATCGGCGCTGCCTGCGCCGTGGGTCGGCCGGTCCGCTAGGGCTTGCCGACCCGCCGCAGCGAACCGCCCGACACTTCCCACAACGCGGCCTGTGGCAGGATCGCTTCGAAGGGCGCGCGTTCGGTGCCCGTCATCCACACCTGCTCGCCATTATCGGCCAGCCGTTCGAACAGCGCCGCGCGCCGATCCGGGTCGAGATGCGCGGCGACCTCATCCAGCAGCAGGACGCCTGCGCGGTCCCTGGTGGCGAGCGCGCCATGCGCCAGCACGATGGCGATCAGCATCGCCTTCTGCTCGCCGGTGGAAGAATGCGCGGCGGGCACGCCCTTGCTCGCCAGCGTTACCGCCAGTTCGACCCGGTGCGGGCCGATCAGCGTGCGGCCCGCGCGCCGGTCTGCCGGGCGATTGTTCCGCAGCGCCGCCGCCAGCGCATCGCGCTCCTCCGGCCCGACGGGCTCCAGCGCCAGTGCCGGCCGGGGAAAATGCGTGTCGTCCTGCTGACCCAGCGCGGTATCTAGCCGCTCGACCAGATCGCGCCGGTTCGCGGCGATGGCTGCGCCATGCTCCGCCAATTGCGCTTCGAGCGCGTCCAGCCAGCGCGGATCGGGCGTTGCCTCGTCGCTCAACAGGCGGTTGCGATTGCGCAGCGCGGTCTCGTACCGATTGGCGAGCGTCGCATGACCCGGCGCGGTCGCCAGCACCAGCCGGTCGACGAACCGCCGCCGCGCGCCCGCGCTGTCGGTAAACAGGCCATCCATCGCGGGGGTGAGCCACCGGACGGATAGCCATTCGGCCAACCCCAGCGCGCTTGCCTCCGCCCCGTTGATCCGCACCCGCCGCCGTGTGGGGTGTGCCGGGTCCACATGGGTGCCGAGCTGGACGGGTGCGGCGCCATCTGTGGGCTGGATTTGCGCGCCGATGGTGAAGCCGCCGCTGCCGCCCTTGCGCGCGATCTCGGGCAGCTTCGCACGGCGCAGGCCGCGCCCCGGTGCCAGCAGCGAGAGAGCTTCGAGAACGTTGGTCTTGCCCGCGCCGTTCGCCCCGACGAGCAGGTTGAACCGCGCGGTATCCTCCAGCGCGGTGGTGGCATGATTGCGAAAGTCGAGGATGGAAATGCGGGTCAGCGCCATGCGGGGGAGGCCTTTGTCTGCGCCCTAGCGCGCGCCGTCGCCACAGGCCAGCCCGACGCGTGCGCCAAGGCGAATCCAAGATTTGGTGAAAATCCCCAAGCTTTCGGATCTGTGAACGGGTTGGTCATCCGCCGCACTGGGGGGAACCGCGTAATTCCGCCATTTTCTCAATCTGGCACGGCTCCTGCAATGATTGTCGTGTCCGGTGGGATGGCCCGCCGGAGACAGACAAGGAGCTACATAATGACCACCAATGACATCCGTACCCGCCTGTTCGCCGCGGCATTCTCGATCGGCATTTCCGCCGTCTTCCTCGCCACCGCGATCGTTCCTGCCAGCCCCAACGGCTTGGTTCTCGCCTGATCCGGCCCCGTCCACACCCGTTCAATGGAGACTATTCCAATGCCGTCCTTCGTCCGCAACCTGCTCGCCGCCGCCGGTGCTCTCGCCTTCACCGGGCTTGCCTTCTCGTTCGCCATTGTTCCCGTGATGGTCGACAATGCCGGGATGATCGCATGAGCCAGCTCGACGAAAACCGCCACGCCGGCCAGCCCGCCCGCCGGTTCCATCTCGACAAGAGCCGCGCCGCGCTGGGCGGGGTGTGTTCCGGAATTGCCCAGTATGCCGGCTGGGATGTGACGCTGGTCCGCCTGGGCTTCGTGCTCGGCACGCTGCTCGGCTTCGGGTCGCTGTTCCTGGTCTACCTCATCATCTGGGTAATCGCCGACTAGGCCGACCACCCCCACGGCCCGGGCATCGCAGACCCGGCCGGCCCGGGGGCGCCGCGGGGTCGCGATCCTGCCGGAGGACTACATCGCGGAAATGCCGCCATCGAGCTTCAGTTCGGCGGCCGTCATGAAGCTGCTTTCATCGCTGGCCAGGAACAGCACGCCATTGGCGATTTCCTGCGGCTTGCCGACCCGGCCCAGCGGAATCTGCCGCGCAAGCTTGGTCATCACGACATCCTTGTCGATCCCCGCATTCTTGCCGATCCCGTCGAGGATCGGCGTGTCGACGAATGTCGGGTGGATCGAGTTGCAGCGGATGTTCCAGCCCATCTTCGAACAATACAGCGCGACCGATTTGGTCAGCATCCACACCGCGGCCTTGCTGGCATTATAGCCGGGCATCGTATCGCTCGCGATCAGGCCCGCGATCGAACTGATGTTGATGATCGACCCGGGCTGCGCGTCCTTCATCAGCGGCAGCGCCTTCTGGCAGCCGAGGAACACGCTATCGACATTGACCGCGAAGCCGCGCCGCCATTCGTCCAGCGTGCAGGTTTCGATATTGCCGCGCACGCCGATCCCTGCATTGTTGAGCAGCACGCTCAACCCGCCGAGCTTTTCGCCCGCCATCGCGATGGCTGCATCCCACTGATCGGGCTGGGTCACATCGTGCGCCATCGCAAAGGCGGTGCCCGCACCGCATTCCGCATTGATCGCGGCGGCGGTTTCTTCCGCGCCCGCGCCATTGATGTCGGTGCACAGCACCTTCGCGCCCTCGCGCGCCAGCGTCGCCGCCGCCTGCGCGCCAAGCCCCTGCGCCGCGCCCGTTACCAGCGCGCGCTTGCCCGCTACCCGTCCAGCCATCCGTTCTCTCCGATTTTCTGTGTCATCAGCAGCATGGCAAGCCGGACGTCGACCGCAACCCCCTGTGCACGCTTTGTGTCCACAAAGGCGGCCAGATCGGACAGTTTTACGCGATGAACGGTGATATCCTCGCCATCGACACCGCCGCCATCGCCGACCTTCGTCAGCCCTTCCGCGCGTAGCAGGGAGAACCCTTCGGAGACCATGCCGGGGCTGGAGAAGAACTCGCCCAGATCGGTGATTTTCGCCGCGCGGTAGCCGGTTTCCTCCTCCAGCTCGCGGCGGGCGGCAGAGATTGCGCTTTCATCGGCGTTGTCGTCGCCATCGCCCACCAGCCCGGCGGGAATTTCGATGCAGCGGCGGCCCAGCGGCACGCGATACTGCTCGACCAGCAGGACGTGCGCACCATCTTCCGCAGCGTCGATCGCGATGATCGCGGCGGCGCGCATGCCGCGCGCACGGCCCGCATATTCCCAGCGGCCGCGCTGCTTCATCGTGATGAAGCGGCCCTGCCATTTGATCTCTTCGGGCGCGTCGTGGTCGGGGGGGAAGGTCATGGGCCTCTCACATCAAATGCCGGAGAGCTGGGTCACGGCCATCACAGCTGGATCAGCCGGTCGGGCAGCTCGTTCTGGTCATCGTCCGCACGCGGAAAATGTTCGGACAGGATCTGGCCCACATCGCGCACGCCCGCCGCGATCCCGGCACCCAGCTGGCCCTGCTTTATCTCGCGCAGCATATCGACCATCGCATCGCCCCACACTTCGGGCGGGACTTTTTCGGCAATCGCGGAATCGGCGACGATCTGCGCGCGATGTTCGCGCAAGGAAACGAAGATCAGCACGCCGGTGCGCCCATGCGTGCGGCGTTCCGCGCCGACCTTGAAATGGCGGATCGCGGCGTCTTCCACGCGCAGCGTCTTCACCCGGCCCGGCAGGATGGCGAACCGCACCGCCGGGATCAGGGTGAGCGCGAAGACCAGCAGGAACAGCGCGATGCCGACGGCGCTGGCGAGCCCGAACAGCCCCGATGGCGTCCATTCGGTGTTCCACCCGCCGGAGAGCGCATCCGCCGCGCCCGTCACCGGATCGGGGAAAAACGCCATCAGCACCAGCCCGGTAAAGGCGACGAATGCGGAGAGTGCCAGCGCGACATCGGTATAGCCGTCGCTCTCGCTGGCGACGACGGTCACGATCTCGCCCGAGGTGGTCAGCTCTGCCTCTGCCACCGCCCGGGTGACGGCTTCGTTATCGGCCTGGGTAACCTGCATCACCATCCTCCGCTCGCGCCGCCGCCGCCGGACATGCCGCCGCCGAAACCGCCGAAGCCTCCGCCTCCGCCACCGCCGAAGCCGCCACCTCCGCCGCCCCAGCCATCGCCGTCGCCCGAATTCATTGCTGCGTTGATTGCGGACCACAGCAGCACGTCGCCCACTGCGCTGCCCGCGCCATAGCGCCGCCGTTTGCGGCCCTTCTTGCCGCGTCCGAAGATGAACATGAAGGCGAGGATCAGCAGGATCCACACAGCGGCCCCGCCAAACGTGGCCGCCGTGCGCTCTCCCTTGCGGTCCGCCTGCGCGGCGGCCTCCGCCTCGGCAATGGCCTTTGCGGTCGCCGGGTCCATGTCCAGCGCCTCGATCATCTGCGCGACGCCTGCCGCGATGCCGGCGGAAAACTCTTCCTGCTTGAAGGCGGGGGTGATCGTGTCGCGGATGATCCGGCCCGACGTCGCGTCGGTCAGCGTGGGGGTAGAGCCGTAGCCCACCTCGATGCGGATCTTGCGATCATCGCGTGCGACCAGCAGCAAGGCACCTTCGTCCGTTTCCTCGCCCCCGATACCCCAGGTTTCGAACAGATCGACCGCGTAACCCTCGATCGTGTTGCCGCCCAGATCGGGCACGGTCGCCACGATCACCGCGCGGCCGGTCGCCTCGTTATAGGCGCGCAGTTCCTCGTTCAGCTGCGCCTCGGTTGCGGGGTCGATCATGTTCGCCCCGTCGTACACGGGGCCATCCGGGCGCGGCGGCAGATCCTGCGCCGCCACGGGGAGGGCAAGCAGGGCAAGGGCGAGGACGATCAGGGTTCTAAGCAGGGTCACGATGGGGCACCTTCACGGCACAGCGGTGATTGGGGGGCGTCGGTAATCGGCGGACCGGCGGCAACGCGTTTCAGCTCTTCCACCCCGGCAAGCGTGCCTGCCGCAATGTCGCCCGAGCGATAGAGCGGGGTCATGGCGTCCTCGATTATCAGGGCCGCGCGAAGATCGGTTACGCGGCTTTCCATCCCGCAGCCGACTTCGATCCGGACCTTGCGCTCTTCAGGTGCGAGCAGGACAAGCAGCCCCCGGCCGGTGTCCGGCGCGCCGATGCCCCACGCGTTGAAAGTCTCGAAGGCAACGTCCTCGATCGTCTTTCCGTCCAGTGAGGCGTCCGTCACCACGACCAGCGCGACGCCCGTATCCTGCCAGTAATCGGTCAGCTCCCGTTCGAGCGCCGCTTCCTGTTCGGGCGGGAAGATATCCGCCTCGTCCAGCACGGGGCCGTCGGGACGCTCCGCCACATCGCTCGCGCCGGTGGGCTGCGAACAGGCTGTCAGCAGCACGGCGAGCAATGTGGCGAGACAGGCAGGCACGGGCCTGCCGATCAATTGCCGGTGCCGGTCGCGGCCCCATTCTGAGTGGCACCGGTGCCGGTGTTATCATTGGCAGGAGCCGCGGCACCGCTGCCGCCCGACAGGCCGCCGAAGTCGACGTCGGGCGCGTTCTCGCTACCCGGCTGGGCCTGGAAGCCTTCCATCGGTTCTGCGCCGTAGATCACATTGGCGGCGATCGTCGCGGGGAAGGTGCGGATCGTGGTGTTATAGTTCTGCACCGCTTCGTTGTAGCGATTGCGCGCCACTTCGATGCGGTTCTCCGATCCTTCGAGCTGCACCATCAGGTCCGCAAACCGCGCCTGGCTCTGCAGTTCGGGATACTTCTCCACCGTCACCAGCAGGCGGCTGAGCGCGCCGCCGAGCTGGCTCTGCGCCTGGTCGAACCGCTGGATTGCGGCAGGATCGCTCAGGTCGTCGGTGGTCAGCTGGGTCTGCGTGGCGCTGGCGCGCGCCTCGATAACCTGCGTCAGGATATCCTGTTCGGACGATGCGGCACCGCGCACCACTTCGACGAGGTTGGGGATCAGGTCCGCGCGGCGCTGATACGCGCTTTGCACGTCGGCCCAGCGGGCCTTGGCCTCTTCCTCTGCCGTGGGGACCGAGTTGATGCCGCAACCGCTCAGCGCGACAAGGCCGAGCGCGAGCAGGAACGAACGCAAAAGAGTGCCGAACGACATCGAGTTTTTCCTCCGGGAAATTGGTGTATTGCCAATATACAACACGCGCTGCCCTGCGCAAGGATTCGTGGCACAGATTGTCTCGCCCAAAGTGCTATGCCAAGGCTGCGGCGAAATCGACAACAGGGGGCGCAAGGGCTGTGTTCAAGGAATTCAAAAAGTTCATCGCGCGCGGCAACGTGATCGATCTGGCGGTCGGCGTGGTGATCGGCGCGGCATTCAGCGGGATCGTCACCCAGCTGACCGACGCGGTGCTGATGCCGCTGATCGGCTGGGTGTTCGGCGATATCGATTTTTCCAACTGGTTCCTTCAGCTGGGCGAGGTGCCGGAAGGGTACGAGGGCGCGCTGGATAATTACGAGCAGCTGAAGGAAGCAGGCGTGGCGATGATCGGCTACGGCGCGCTGATCACCGCGATCATCAACTTCCTGATCGTCGCCTTCGCGCTGTTCCTGCTGGTGCGCGGCGTGAACCGCGTGACCGAGGAAATGCAGCGCAAGCAGGCCGAGGTGGAAGACAGCTCGCAGAGCGACGAAGTGCCCACCGATCCGCAGCTCGATGTGCTGAAGAAGATCTTGGCGGAGCTGAAGGCGGAGCGGGGTGGCACCGCTTCCAAGCCCGATTACGCCCCTCAAAAAGGCCCGATGGGATAAAAGGCCGCAGTGCCCGCAGCCGAGCGGCCTTCAGGCCGCGCCAGCGGGGAGATCGCACCCCGGATGGGGTGCGGGACGAAAACGCATCCCCTTCACATTAAGCGGCAAACGCCTATATAGGTCGGTGCCGGTTTCGACCGGCTATGGTGATAAACTGCGGTGTATAATAGACGCAATGGACCCGGGGGCAGTACCCGGCGGCTCCACCAAAAGGCCCGACCTCGAAGCGAGAGGGGCGGGCTTCCTGATGGGGCCGAACCAGGATCGACATGCGTTGAAAGGCATCGTTTTTGCCCGGAATGAGCATTCCGTTAAAAGCTCTTTTCACAAGTGCCAACGATAACGAAGCACTCGCTCTCGCTGCGTAATTTGATGGGCTAACGCCCTGAACTTACAAAGCTAAAGCGCGGTTGGACCGACCGGGCAACAGAACGGATACCGGGGGCCCGGGGGAGCCTAGCAACAGAATCCCCCACCTTCATTCAGCTTGAGAGAGGCTTGCTGCCCGCCAATCAGGCGGTCCTCGCCTGGAACATAAAGGTTCGGGAGCCTGGCAACAGGATCCGCCTTATTTCTTTTGCTCAGTGTTCTCACGCAAAGACGCGAAGATGTCGTGCTAATGGCGTCCATCTTCGTAATTGTTGACGATCCGCTTCAGGCCATCCTTGAACATCGGTTGGCCGAAATTTATCAGCAGCCCGAGTGGCAGGTTCATCAGGCGCAGGTAGGTCAGCACCTGCTTGCCATGGACTGGCATGAGTCGTTCGACAGATTTCAGTTCAACGATAAGCCGGTCAGCGATCAGCAGATCGATTATGTAGGCGTTGTCGATGACAACGCCCTTATGCTGCAGCGGCATTGAGACCTGTCTACGCAGCGGAATTCCGGCGCGCCGCAACTCCTCGAACATCAAGCGTTCGTATGCATTTTCGAGAAGCCCGGGCCCAAGATCACGATGCAAATGATAGCCGCAGTCGATAACGATGCCGACAAGGCGCTCGAGTTCGTAATCACGCGACATCTTCGCGTCTTTGCGTGCGACGAATCAGCGCCACCCGCGCCGCCTTCTCGTGCTTCAGGCAGTCGAGGATCTTCGCGCCCGCCATGAACACCGCGCCGGTGGTGGCGAGGAACAGCAGCTTGCCGCCCCAGCCGGGATATTGCTCAAGGTAGCTCGCGCCGCGCGCGGTCGCGCCAAGGGCGAGCGCGTAGATGATCAGGAATGCTTCGAACCGGGTCTTGATGACGAACAGGCGACCGATCTTGCGAAACATTCCGGAGACTTCCTTAACGCGTGTAAGCCCGGCGAAACGCAAACCTCATGCCAGTTGAGGGTTCCCGCGCGCCGCGATGGTTAACCGGAAACCGAGTGTAAGCTTACCCGACACGGTTACCAGCGTGTTTACCCTAATTCGGAGAGATCGAGCGCGGCGAGCAGCGCAGCGCGCGCCGCGTGGACCTGCTGCGCGAGCGCGTCGGTGCCGATCTGCTCCGGCTCGATCCGTTCGGGCCAGTGCTGCGCGATCACCGCCTCGATCCGGTCGGCCTTTTCCTCGTCCAGCAGGAAGCGCGGATCGACCGTTACCGGGTCTGCCACCACGCGCAGGCGCAGGCAGGCGGGGCCGCCGCCATTGGCCATGCTCTGGCGCACATCGACCGGGATGACCTGCCGGATCGGGCCATTTCCGGCCATCATCTGTTCGCAGAACGCCCACACGGCCTCGCTCTCGCGGCATTCGCTCGGCACGACCAGCGCCATACTGCCATCGGGCAACGTGAGCAGCTGCGCGTTGAACAGATAGGTGCGTATCGCCTCTTCCAGGCTGACCGCATCCTCGGCCACTTCGACCAGTTCGAGCGCGGGGAAAGCCTCGCGGATCGCGGCGTAGGCCCCCTGCGGATCGGCGAAGGCGCGCGCGTGGATGAACAGCACCCGCTCGTTCGCCACCGCGACGACATCATTGTGGAACGCGCCCGCCTCGATCGCCTCGGGGTTCTGTTCGATGAAGACGGTGCGCGCAGGGTCGAGGCCGTGCATCCGCGCGACCACGCGGCTGGCCTGCTCGTGCTGGCGCGCAGGGAACTTGCCGCCCGGCCGGCCATAGACGAACACTTCGACGCCCGGCTCGCCGTGGTTTTCGCACAGCCGCATGTGGTTGGCCGCGCCTTCGTCGCCAAAGGCGGGCGGCACCGCGTCGTGGACTGCGAAATGCTCCGTGTCACCGAAAGCGATGTCGAGCTGCGCCTTGGTGTCCTGCCATTCCTGCGCGCGGTGGAGCATGGTGATGAGGTTGGCGGGTGTCAGGTGGCAGCGCCCGTCGGCGGTGTCGGGTGCCGGGGACACGGTCGCCGCATTGGCGGTCCACATCGAACTGGCGGACCACGGCGCTGCGCGCAGCGCAGGGTCTTCCGATCCATCGAGCGCGAGTGAGGCGGTCAGCGCCTGGTTGGGGCGCGGCAGCGGCAGCAGGAAGCCCTGCGGCAGGCCGCGCCCCAAATTTCCGCGCATCTTGGCGAGGCCCTGCAAGGCCGCTTCGCGCGGGAAGCTGGTCTGCCCGCGATGGGTCGCGCTGGCGATATTCCCCAGGCTCAGCCCCGCATAATTGTGCGACGGGCCGATGATCCCGTCGAAATTGATTTCCTTGAGCTTCATATCCGAACTCCGCTCGCCCTGAGCTTGTCGAAGGGCTGTATTTCTTCTTGATCCGCTCGTTGAAAGGAACGGCAGGGCTTCGACAGGCTCAGCCCGAACGGGTCTGGCAGGGCTGCGCTACTTCGCCACGCTCCACACCCGATCGCCTTCACCGACCCGCAGGGTTGCTGCACCAGTCTCGTCGATCGCGATGCTGTCGCCATCGACCTTGCGCGATCCGTAGCAGCAGCGGAAATCGGTGAGGTGGCCGGTTGCGATCAGCGCGCGCTCGCCCTTGTCGACCGGAGTGCCGGTGACCGAACGGGGCTGAGCATTCGCCACGCTCACCACATCGTCTGTCCGCGCCAGCATGCTCGGTCCGCCATCGAAAATGTCGACATAGCCTTCGTAACGAAAGCCTTCCTTCTCCAGCATCTTCATCGCGGCGCGGCCGGTGGGGTGGGGCAGGCCGATGACTTCGCGCGCGTCGTCGTCCAGCATCGCGACATAGACCGGGTGCTTGGGCATCAGGTCGGCGATGAACTGGTTGCCGTTGATCGCGTTGAAATAGTCCGCTTCCTGGAAGGTCATCCCGAAGAAGCGCCCTGCGACACCATCCCAGAAAGGCGAGCCGCCGCGATCGTCGATGATCCCGCGCAGTTCCGCCAGCACACGCTCCGCAAAACGCGCGCGGTGCATCGCGATGAACAGGTAGCGGCTGCGCGCGAGCAGCAGGCCAAGACCGCCCGCGCGCTCGTTCGGGTGGAGGAACAGCCCGCCGACCTCGCTGCACCCTTCAAGATCGGTGACGAGGTTGAGCATTTCGGCGCGCACCGTGCGGTCCAGCTCCTGGCTGTACTGCGTAAGCGTGTTGAGCCGGTAGGAATAGAACGGCCATTGCTGGCCGACCTTCGTCATCAGCTGGCAGGTGCCGCGCACCGCGCCGGTTTCCGTATTTTCCAGCACCAGCAGGAAGGTCTGGTCGACCAGTTCGGTGCCGGTATTGGCAAAGGCCTTGGCCGACTTTTCCAGCTTGCCGCTCAGCGCGTCGCGGTCGGCGGGCAGGTTGGTGAACCCGCCGCCGGTCAGCTTCGCCATCTCGTACAGATGCTCTAGGTCGTCCTCGCGCGAGGGGCGGATCACGAAGCTCACAGCACATCCTCCGTTGCCAGCCCGTGCAGGACCATCGCCGCCAGCGCGGCGCGTTCCTTCAGCGAAGGGGCGATCATGAATTCGTCGGGCGAGTGGATCTTGCCCCCGCGCACGCCCATCGTATCGACCACTGGCACGCCGGTCGCCGCGATATTGTTGCCATCGCACACGCCGCCGGTCGATTTCCAGTCGATATCCTGCCCCAGCTCGGCGCCGCATTCGCGCACGAGATCGAACAGCGCCTGCGCCTTGCGGTCGACCGGCTTGGGCGGGCGCGAGATTCCACCGTGGACCGTAATGTCGACCTCCTGAGCCTGCTTCACCTCGCCGATCAGCGCGTGCATCTCCGCCTCGAAGCGTTCCGCCGCGGCAGGCTCTTTCGGGCGGATGTTGAAGCGCAGCACGGCATGGTCGGGCACGACATTGTTCGCCGCGCCGCCGTCGATCTTGGCCGGGTTCACGCTGATATCGTCGCGCTGCAATTCCTTCAGGCGCACCGCGAGGGTTGAGGCGGCGACGATTGCGTTGCGCCCCTCGTGCGGATTGCGCCCCGCATGTGCGGACTTGCCGGTGACCGTCAGGCTGTAATTGCCGCTGCCGCCGCGCGCATGGGCGAGCGTGCCCTCCGGGGTTGCCGCAGGCTCGAAGGTCAGCGCCGCGTATTTGCCCTGCGCCAGCTGTTCGATCAGCGGAGCGGAGGAGAGCGAGCCGGTTTCCTCGTCGGCATTGATCAGCACATCATAGCCGACGGCCTGCCATGCCTCGACGCTTTCGAGCGCGGTCAGGCTGGCAAGAATGATAGCGAGGCCGCCCTTCATGTCGGCGGTGCCGGGACCGTTCAGCACTTCGTCGTCAAGCCAGGTCAGCTCCTGAAACGGGTGATCGGCGGGGAAGACGGTGTCCATGTGCCCGGTCAGGATGAAGCGGCGTTCGGCTTCGGGCCGCACGCGCAGCACGAAATGCTTGCCGTTCTGCACCGCGGTTTCCTTGCCCGCCGCATCCACCGCAGTAACGGGCGCGGGCTCTTCCAGCGTGATGGTGCCGGGCAGCGTGGAGAAGGCTTCGCTGAGTTGCTGCGCCATGCGGGCCAGCCCGTCGAGATTGGCCGTGCCCGAATTGATGCGTGCCCAGCGTTCGACCTGTGCGAGCATGGCCGCGCCGTCGATGGTTTCGATGGCCTGCTGGAGAGGCCCGGAAAGTCTGCTCATGCCCGGGGGCCTAGCGCGCGCGGGGCGGCGGGCCAAGTCCGGTCAGGTAGAGAGTGCGCGGGCGAGGGCGACGAATTCCCCGATCGACAGCGTTTCCGCCCGTCGCTGCGCGTCGATGCCGAGCGTTTCGAGAGCAGCAAGCGCGCCCGGCACGCCCTTCAGGCTCTGGCGCAGCATCTTGCGCCGCTGGCCGAACGCGGCGGCGGTGACCGCCTCCAGTTTCGCGGCCACCACGCCTTCGGGCATGGCGGCGGGGGCGACGTGGACGATGGCGCTCATCACCTTGGGCGGCGGGGTAAAGGCGCTGCGGTGGACCTTCATCGCGAGTTTGGCGGTGCCGCGCCACTGGGCGAGCACGGCGAGGCGACCATAGGCACTGCCGCCCGGCTGCGCGACGATCCGCTGCGCGACTTCCTGCTGGAACATCAGCGTCAGCGAAGTCCACTTGGGCGGCCACGCCTCGCCCCCCATCCAGCGCGTGAACAGCGCGGTGCCGACATTGTACGGCAGGTTGGAAAGGATGGCGTAGGGCTGGCCATCGAACAGTGCGTCGTGATCGATCTTGAGTGCATCGCCCTCGATCACGGTCAGCTGGCCGGGAAAGGCCTCGCCCAGTTCGGCCAGCGCGGGCAGGCAGCGGCGGTCCATTTCGATTGCGGTAACCTGCGCTCCGGCACGCAGCAGCGCGCGGGTGAGGCCGCCGGGGCCGGGGCCGACTTCGAGCACGTTGCTGCCCGACAGATCGCCCGGCACCGCCGCGATGCGCGCAAGCAACTGCTCGTCGAACAGGAAGTTCTGGCCGAGCGCCTTGGACGCGCTGAGGCCGTGCGCCGCGATCACTTCGCGAAGAGGGGGGAGGTTTGTCACCGGCCCACCCCCAACCCCTCCCGCAAGCGGGAGAGGAGCGAGACTTGGCTAGCCGCAAGCGCGGCTAGTCGCAGCGGTGTGGGCTGCCGGGTCATGCCAATCCCCGCCGCGCAGCAATCTCGCCTGCCATGCGGATCGCGGCGATCATCGCGTCGGGCCGCGCGATGCCTTGCCCGGCAATGTCGAACGCGGTGCCGTGATCGGGCGAGGTGCGCACGATCGGCAGGCCGAGCGTGACGTTCACGCCCTCGTCGAAATCGAGCGCCTTGATCGGGACCAGCGCCTGGTCGTGGTACATCGCAATGGCGACATCGTAGGTGGGGCGCTTGTGCGGCGCGAACAGCGTGTCGGCGGGGTGAGGGCCGGTCGCGTCGATGCCCTCGGCGCGCAGCGTAGCGATGGCGGGGGCAATGATTTCGATCTCCTCGCGCCCCATCCGCCCGTCCTCGCCTGCGTGGGGATTGAGACCGGCGATGGCGATGCGCGGGTTTTCGACCCCGTAATCGCTGCGCAGCGCCGTGGCCACGATCCGGCTGCGTTGCACGATCAGGTCGTGCGAAAGGCGACCGGGCACATCGGCCAGCGCGCAATGCACGGTCATCGGCACGGTCTTGAGCGATGGCCCGGCGAGCATCATCACCGCATCCTCGCGCGGCATGTCGCAGGCATCGGCAAGGTATTCGGTCTGCCCGACGAAAGACGGCTCGATTCGCGCGATGGCGGACTTGGCCACCGGTCCGGTCACCAGCCCGCTGCACGCGCCCGAACGCACCATCGCCACCGCTTCCGCCAGAGTACGAAGTGCATATTCGGCGGACGCCCGATCGGGCTCGCCGGGGCGAAAGGAATCGGCCGCGTCCCCCACGACGACGAAGCGTGGCAAGTCCAGATCGTCCTGGCAGCGGGCGATGTGCGTGACGATTTCGGGCCCGACCCCCGCCGGGTCACCGATGGTAACGGCCAGCGGGAGCGGTTGGGTCACCGGATCAGTTATATTCGATGATCGCGTCGTTGCGCAGGTCGCGCAGGAAACGCTGTGCGCGCTTCTCGATCCGATCCTGCTCGATCTGGTCCATGATCTGGTCGAAATCGGGTTCGTTCGCGACTTCGGGGTCGTCGCGGCCGCACAGCAGCAGCACGCGCACGCCATCCTCCAGCGAACCGAAAGGCGGCGTCGCCTGGCCGACCGGCAATTCCAGCATCGCGCTCTGCAGCTGCTCGGGCAGGTCGCGCACGGTCATCGCATTATTGTTGACCACGCTGGCGTTGACGCTCGCCGCCACACGGTCCGCATCGCCGCAGCCCTGGATCGTGCCGACGGCTTCAGCAAACTGGCTGACCCGCGCATTGGCCTGCTCCTGGCTCATGCCGGGATCGAAGGTGATCGAAATCTGCTTCAGGTCCAGCACCGCGTCGCGCATGTCGGCGGTCAGCACCTGCCGCTTGTCGATCAGCAGCATGATCACGAGCCCGCCGGGAATCTGCACCGGCCCCAGGATCTGGCCAACTTCGAGTTCCCGCGCGGCTGCCGCCATCTCGTCGGGCAGGGTTTCCAGCCGCACGAAGCCAAGGTCGCCGCCAACTGCTGCGGTGCTCGATGCGGAATACTGGCGCGCATAGGCCTGGAAATTGCCGCCCTCGCGGATCTGCTCGAGGATCTGGTCGGCATTCTGCGCCACGCTATCGATATTTTCCTGCGTGGCCGGCAGGTAGATTTCGGCGATACGGTATTCGGACTGGCCGCGCGCGGTCTTCATCCGTTCGATCGTCTCGTTCACTTCGTCGGCGGATACGCTGATGAACGGCGCGACGTTGCGCCGCACGAGATAGCTCCACGCGATCTCGCCTTCGATCTGGCGCTTTAGAGCCGTGGGAGACGAGCCGATACCGAGCAGGTACTGGTCCATCTTCTTGACGTCGTCAGGGAAGTTTTGCTGCGCCAGGCCGAGATAGCGTTGGTCGACCTCTGCCGAAGAAACCGCCATGTCCTGCGCCGCGGCGGCCTGGATCTTCAGCGTTTCGTCGATCAGGTTGCGCAGCACCTGCATCCGCAGCCGCTGCATTTCCTCGGCCGACACCTGCGCATTGGGGGACGAGGCCAGCACCAGTGCGACCCGCTGATTGATATCGGTGCCCGTCACGACCGAGCCGTTCACCTTGGCGGTGGCGGAGCGCACGTTGGGGTCCTGCTGTTCGAACATGACCGCATCGGACGGAATGCCGAACGGGCCGACCGCGCCCTGCTGCGGCTGCGCACTCTCGGCCTCGCCCTGCGCCTGCTGCGCCTGCGCGGCGATCGGCGTGACGGCCATGCTGGCTGCCGCGAGCGCGCCGAATGCGGAGAAACTGACTTTGCTGATCATGCTTTCGGTCACGAAGAAACCTTGTGTTCGTAAGATTACGGGAGGCGAGGGGGTTGCGCCAGACCGACCTTTCGGGCCGAAAGGCTGAACCTTCGCTGAGTCCGGTCAAGGCCTCTAGCGCGTCTCCCCGCCGCTGCCAATGTGCGAGCGCGCCCGCCGGAGCGCGCGCTAGCCACCCAGGCCGAGATTGAGCAGGCGGAAGGTCAGTTCGATCGTGTTGCCGCGCAGCGCATCGCCCTGGCTCACGAAGTCGCGCCGCCAGGTGATGCCCAGATCGATGCAGTCGTCCTGGTAGGCGACGCCCAGCCGCGTGCGGATTGGGTCGAACCCGCTGGTATTCAGGCGCGGATCTTCGTCGCGGTTGGTCATGTTGACCACCGCCGATCCGAACACGGACCAGTAATCGGCAAAGGCGATCCGGCCCGCGGCGCGCAGTTCCTCGCGGTCGCCGAGGTCTTCGTTGGTCAGCGGGATATTGCGGTCGAGCCGCAGATAGCCGATTTCCGCATAGGTCTTGCGGCTGCCGATCGTCGCGTCGATTTCCGTGCGGCGGGCGGCGAGATTGTCCTTGTCCAGCCGGAACCGGTAGGTGAGCGAGACGAAGTCCTTGTAGCGTACGCGCGTACGCCCGACGATGTCTGAGAATTTGTCCGACAGGCCGGTCCCGTCGGGGAAGATGATCTGCTTGTCGTCGAGCCGATAGGACTGCCCGATATTGGCGGACACGCGCCAGTCGGGCTTGGTCAGTTCCCAGTCGACCCCGTACGTCACCCGCGCGCCGTCTTCGAACCGGTCGTCGCCGGGAAAGCGGTTGAGCGAAAACAGGTTCACATCTTCCAGATCGATCGCGCGCGAATCCTCGTTGGGGATCGTGGTGTTGGTGATCGGCGGCGTGCCGACGATCTGCAGGCGAGGGACGAGCACCTGCGTGCCGCCGAACAGCTCGCCGGCCAGCGGCCATGAAACGTCCAGCGCGGCCAGTGCGATACCGCGCGTTTCCCAGCCCTCGGTACCGCGATAGCGCAGGTTGCTGGTCAGCCCGGTATTGTCGGTATGGTAGACGTCGCCGCGCAGCAGGCCGGTCAGTTCCACCACCTGGCCCATTCCGGTGACGCGCCGCACGTTCCACTGCGCCGATGCCAGCGCGCGCTGCGTATCCTGCCCGTCCTGCCGGGTGATTGCCAGGCTGTTGCCGCGCAGCGTTACCGTGCCGCCCAGCAGTGGCTCGTCGAAGCGGCGGCGATAGTCGACCAGCGGCAGCGCCACCGGCACCTGCCCCTGCTGCTGGTCCAGCCGCAGCGTCTGGGTGGCGAACCCGGCGATCACGAAATAGCTGTCGGCGTCGATCCGCTCCAGCTCCGCCATGGTCCGAAGCCGATCGTCGCGGCTGATATCGTAGCGGCGCAGGAAGGTGCGGTCGCTGGCGATCCGGGTAGAGCCGGTGAACTGCCAGTTGCGATCGATCAGGTAGCGACCATTCGCCGCCAGATAGCCGCGGAAATCCTGCTGCCCCTGCCGCAGCTGGGTGAAGGGGTTCACCCGCCTGCTGTAGGTGGCGTACCCCGTCGCCTGAAACGCGCCCTTGCTCGACAGTTCGCGGTAGGTTGCGCGCGCCATCGGCGGCGCTTCGGTGAATACATGCGCGCCCAGTTCAAGGTCGCGGTTGTCCGCCAGCCGCCAGTAATAGCTGCCGCTGACTTCCAGCCCGTTGGAGCGCGAGATCCTGATCGAGGGGACCAGCAGGCCCGAGCTCGGCCCGCCATCGGTGCGCAGCTCCAGCGTGGGCAGCGGGACCAGACGCTGGCCGAACAGGGAGAAGTAGCCGTTTTCGAACCGCACCCGGCTGGTGTCGGGATTGTACACCACGCGCTCTGCGGTGATCTTCCAGCTCGGCTGCTTGGGGCAGCCATCATCGGTGACCACGGGGCAGCCGGTATAGGCCGCGCGTTCCAGCGCGATGCGCCCATCATCGGTGCGCTGCCCGCGCTCCGCTGCCAGCCGCCCGCCTTCGCGCAGCACCAGCAGCAGATCCTCCAGCGCGCCGGTTTCGAACTTGTCGGTCAGCTCCAGCTGGCTGGCATAGACCTGGTTGCCATCGCCATCGACGTAGCGCACGTCGCCGCGCGCCTCGATCTGCCCGGCAGGGCGATCCCAGCGCACTTCGTCCGCGCGCACCGATCGATCGCCTTCCTGCAGCAGCACGTTGCCGCGTGCGATGACCGTATCGCCCTGCGAATCATACTCCAGCGTATCGGCCTCGAATCCGATCGCGCGGGGGCTGCCGGGCGGACTGTCGCCATCGATGTAATCATTGACCGCTTCTTCGAGGCCGTCAGCCTCGCCCTCATTGGCTTGGGTCGCTTCATCGGCGGGCCGATCGGCGCTCTGCTGCGCGGTATCGCGCGGCGATGCAGGCTCGGCAGGGACGGACTGCGCCATCGCCGGAGCCGCAAATGCGGAGATCGTCAGCACCCCGAGCGCGACCCCGCCGAGCAGCGAGACGCGATTGGTGGATGCAGATTGTGCGGAACGTTCGGCGCGGCGCATAGCTTGCCTATTGCACTCAGCCTGCCTAATCGCAATCGCGCTTGCTCTGCCATGCAAGAGCGACCCCGAATGTGGCTCTGGCGACACGGGCGATCCCGCCCCGCACACGCCGAGCCGGACACGACCTTCCGAGGATACCCCTTCATGCACATCACTTTCGCCGACAGCCTTCCCGCCGACGCCGCCCTGATCGCATCGATCGCCAACAAGGATTCGCTGCCCGACGGTATCGAGCCCGTGCTGGCCGAAGCCGTGAAACGCGGCCGCTTCAAGGGTACGGCGGGGCAGCTGGTGGAAGGCTTCGTGGAACGCGATGGCAAGGTCGTGCGCGTTGCACTGGCCGGTGCGGGCGATGCAGGCGCGAAGGATCGCCGCGCTAACCTTGAAAAGGCGGGCGGCGCGCTGGCCGCCAAATTCGTCGCATCGGGCGAGACGAGCCTCGCGCTGGACCTGACCGGCAGCGACCTTTCGGCAGAGGATGCCGCGGCGCTGCTGCTCGGCCTGCGGCTGCGCGCATGGCGGTGGGACGAATATCGCACCACGCAGAAGGAATCGGAGAAAGCCTCGCTCAAGAACGTGGTCGTGATCGGCACGCCCGAGGGCACGCAGGATGCGTGGACCCGCGAGAGCGCGCTGGCGCAAGGCGTCGAGTTTACCAAGGAACTGATCACGCTGCCCGCCAACATCCTGTACCCCGAAAGCTTCGTGGAACGCTGCCGCGATGCACTCGACGGCACGGGGATCGAGATCACCGTGCTGGACGACGCCGAAATGGAAAAGCTCGGCATGGGCGCGCTGCTGGGCGTGGGGCAGGGCTCCGACCGGCCTTCGCGCATTCTCGCGATGCGCTGGAACGGCGGGGCGGAAGGCGAAAAGCCCACGCTGTTTGTCGGCAAGGGCGTCACCTTCGATTCCGGCGGCATCTCGATCAAGCCGGGCGCGGGCATGGAAGACATGAAGTGGGACATGGGCGGCGCAGGCGCCGTGGCGGGTGCGATGGTCGCGCTGGCCAAGCGCAAGGCGAAGGCCAATGTGGTCGGCGTGTGCGGGCTGGTAGAGAACATGCCCGACGGCAAGGCGCAGCGCCCCGGCGATGTCGTAACCACGATGAGCGGGCAAACCGTGGAAGTCATCAACACCGATGCCGAAGGGCGGCTGGTTCTGGCCGACGCGCTGCACTGGGCGCAGGAAGAGTACAAGCCGGCCGCCGTGGTCGACCTCGCCACGCTGACCGGCGCGATGCTGATTGCGCTCGGTCACGAGCAGGCGGGCCTGTTCTCCAACGACGACACGCTGGCGCAGCGCCTGCAGGCCGCGGGCGAGGCAAGCGGCGACAAGGTGTGGCGCATGCCGATCGGCCCGGCCTACGACAAGCTGATCGACAGCCCCATCGCGGACATGAAGAACGTCGGCCCGCGCGAAGCCGGATCGATTACCGCGGCGCAGTTCCTCAAGCGGTTCATCAAGGACGGCACGCCGTGGGCGCATCTCGACATTGCCGGGATGGCTTGGTCGAACAAGCCGGGCGCGACCTATGGCAAGGGCGCGACGGGTTATGGTGTGCGCCTGCTCGACCAGTATGTGCGCGACGTGATCGAAAGCTGATCGACAGGCTTTCCCCGCCTCGAGCAGCGAAGCGGTAGGAGGGAAAACCAGCCTCAAGCAGCGAAGCGGTAGGCCGAAAATATGCCCAAAATGCGCAAGAAGGGCGACCTGCCGAGCAAGACCTGCGCGGCCTGCGGGTTGCCCTTCGCGTGGCGCAAGAAGTGGGCGCGAGACTGGAACAATGTGAAGTATTGCTCCGACCGCTGTCGCCGGTCCGCCAAATCGGCTAGCTCTGCCCCATGAAAGTCGATTTCTGGTTGCTGAGCCGCGATCCGGCGGAACGCGTGGTGGCGATGATCGCCGAGCGCGTTCTGGCGGGCGGCGAACGGGTGCTGGTGGTCAGCGGCGACGAGGGGCAGCGCAGCGATATTTCTCAGGCGCTGTGGGAGGCGAAACCCGAAGCCTTCCTCGCCAATGGCGAAGCGGGCGGCGCGCACGATGCGCGCCAGCCGGTGTTGCTGTCCGATACCTGCGCACCGGCCAATGGCGCGAGCGCGTGCATTCTTGCCGATGGCCGGTGGCGCGCCGATTCGCTTGACGGCGGGCGGTTCGACCGTGTGTTCCTGCTGTTCGGCGAGGAAGGGCGCGGCGACGCCCGCGCGGCCTGGCGCGAAGTCAGCGAGAAGGACGGCCTCGAACGCAGCTTCTACGAGCAGCGCGAGGGGCGCTGGGTGAAGGTCGCCTGACCGCGCGCAATCCCCCGCACACTTGCCGTGCGCGTCGAAGCTGCTAGTGGCGCGCGCAACGCTTTTTCCCCCTGACAATACGAAGGATACCACCATGGCGGTTACCCGCACCTTTTCGATCATCAAGCCCGATGCCACCCGCCGCAACCTGACCGGTGCGGTCACCAAGATGCTGGAAGAAGCCGGCCTGCGCGTCGTTGCCTCCAAGCGCATCCAGATGACCGAAGATCAGGCGAAGAAGTTCTACGAAGTTCACGCAGAGCGTCCGTTCTACGGCGAACTGGTCGACTTCATGACCAGCGGCCCGGTGGTCGTGCAGGTGCTCGAAGGTGAAGACGCCGTGAAGCGCAACCGCGACGTGATGGGCGCGACCAACCCGGCCGACGCCGACGAAGGCACGATCCGCAAGGCCTTCGCCGAATCGATCGAAGCGAACTCGGTCCACGGCTCGGACAGCGACGAAAACGCCGCCACCGAAATCGCGTTCTTCTTCAACGACGATGAAATCGTCGGCTGAAGACATTCGCGTCTTCTTCGAAACAGGAGGGCTCCGGAGCGATCCGGGGCCCTTTTCGCATGCTCGGTGGCGATGGCAGAAACGGGCGGGAAGCCTCGCTGAACGTGCCCGCTGAGAATGCTCGGAGTGTGCTGCGGTGACGTGCGGAAATCGCCCCGACCCCACCATCCACGGCTGAAGGCAGCCGGATCGGACACCGTCTTTTAAGACATCCGGCCTATCTTCGTATCATGTCCATGCTTATTCAGCAGGCCGATCCCCTTCGGGGGCCGCAAACCGAATGTCGGCCTTCCTTGCCGGGATATCAGCCTCAGAGGATCGATCCGCTCATTGACCGGGCCATGGCCTCGGCGAAAATCGGCGCGTGGACATGCAACCTAGCGGATAGCGCACTGAGCTGGACCCGGGGTGTCTACGATATTTTCGGCTTGCCGCATGCTGTTGCGTTCGATCGGCGGCAGACGATTTGTCTGTACACGGAGGCATCGCGCGATGCACTGGAGCGACTGCGCAACGAGGCGATCGTGCGGGGTGGCAGTTTCGCCCTTGATGCTCAGATAAGGCGTCCCGATGGCGAATTGCGATGGATGCGTATCCATGGGGAAATGGTCCGTCCCGGTGGCGCGGCTCCCATTCTGCATGGGCTCAAGCAGGATGTGACCGAGGACAAGCTTCGGTCGGAGGCGCTGCGGCGTCTGGCGGAAAACGACGCCCTGACCGGTCTGGCCAACCGTGCTCTATACGAGAGCCGGTTCCTTAATGGGCGGCGCACCGGTTCGACGATCGCATCGCTTGGTGCGCTTGTCCTGTTCGATCTGAACGATTTCAAGGCGATCAACGACAGGTGGGGCCACCTGGCAGGCGATGCCTGTCTCAAGGCATTCGGAGAGCGGCTGTCGTCCGCCTTCCCGGAAGCATTGATGAGCGCGAGAATCGGCGGCGACGAGTTCGCGCTCATCCTTGGCAATGAAGAGTCGGCAGACCTGATCGAGGCGCGTATTGCCCGATTTCTTGGGCGCCTGCGTGCACCCATCCTGTGGCAGGGACATATCTTCACCGTCAGCGCATCGAGCGGCATTGCCTTTCCGTCCGATCCCGACTCCTACGATGCCGAAGACCTGGTCGTCAGGGCCGATGCGGCGCTATACGCCATCAAGAGAGGTCGTCGTCGGGCGCAGGGTTCCGGTCGCCAATGAGGCAAACGCGCCCTTTCCTGCAAGGTGCACCCGCTTCGGGCGGAGCGCGCTGAAGGCCGTCTAGAACTCGTCCGCCGCATCCCTCAGCTTGGTCAGCCGCTTCGGCGCGACGCTGCGCCATGAGCGTTCCAGCCAGTGCTGCACCTGGTCCCAGTCGCAGTCGGGCCGGTTGAGCGTGATGCCGACCCAGCCGCTGGCGTGGTAATAGGCGGGGCGGAAGAACACTCCGGGGTCGCGCTCCACCAAGTCGGCCAGCTCGTCCTGCCCGCTGGTCTTGGCGAGCACCGCGATCTGCTCCGCGCCGTGGTGGCGATCCGCGAAGTGGGCGAAGAACTTGCCGCTCTTGCCCGCGATCTTGAAGGCAGGGGATCCGTGGCTCGCCTGCTCCTCCGCCTCGGGCAGCGCCAGCGCCAGTTCGCGCAGGCGGCCGAGCAGGTAATCGGGATCGCTCCCGCGCGAGACATAGGCACCCAGAACCTGCGGGTAGAGCTGATGCTCGGCAATCTTGACCCTGAGCGCGAGCGTTTCGGGCGTGTCGCCGCCCATGATCGCCACTTCGGCGCGGCCCAGCACCTCGCCGCCGTCAAGCTCGGTGGTCACCAGATGCACCGACGCCCCGGCAACCTCGTCGCCCGCCTCCAGCGCGCGGGCGTGCGGGTCCAGACCCTTGTACTTGGGCAGCAGCGAGGGGTGGATGTTGAGCATCCGGCCTTCCCACCGCTGAACCATCTCGTCCGACAAGACCCGCATATAGCCCGCCAGCGCGACATATTCCGCCCCGCTTTTGCGGATCGCGGCGTCCATCGCGGCATCGTGCTCGGCGCGCTGCATGCCCTTGTGGGAGAGGGAGAAGGTGGGAATCCCCTCCGCCTCGGCCAGCGAAAGGCCGCCTGCGTGGGGATCGTTGCTGGCCACCAGAACGATCTCGAACGGGGCGCCCTGCCTGCTGGCATAGAGCAGCGCGGCCATATTGGTGCCGCTGCCCGATATCAGCACGGCGATTCGCGCGCGACCGCACGTCGGTTCAGCCATTATGCGAGGCCGACCAGTCTTCACGTGCCGACCAGGTGCCCTGCGATCCGCGTACGGTGCACCCGCGCGATCCCTGTTCGACCCGGCCGATCGCGTGGACGGTTTCGCCCGCGTCTTCCAACCGTGAGCGCACCAGTTCGGCCTTCGATTCCTCCACCGCCAGCACCATGCCGATGCCGGTGTTGAAGGTGCGCGCCATCTCTGCCGGTTCGATGTGACCCTGCGCCTGCAGGAACGCCATCAGGCCGGGCTGCGGCCACAGATCGGCATCGACCACTGCGTGCGCGCCTTCGGGCAAAACGCGTGGCACGTTTTCCAGCAGGCCGCCGCCGGTAATATGCGCCATCGCGTCGATCAGCCCGTCGCGCACCAGCGGCAGCAGCGGCTTCACGTAGATTCGCGTCGGCGCCATCAGCGCGTCGATCAGCAGGCGTTCGTTGTCGAACAGCGCGGGGCGGTCGAGCTTCCAGCCCTTGTCCGCCGCCAGCCGCCGGACCAGCGAATAGCCGTTGGAATGCACGCCCGAACTGGCGAGGCCCAGCAGAACGTGGCCCGGTGCCACGCGCTCTCCGGTCAACTGCTCGCCGCGCTCCACCGCGCCGACGCAGAAGCCTGCAAGGTCGTAATCGCCAGCCGCATACATGCCCGGCATTTCCGCCGTTTCCCCGCCGATAAGCGCGCAGCCGGCCTCGCGGCAGCCTTCCGCAATGCCGGCGATCACGCGTTCGGCGACTCCGCCATCCAGCTTGCCGGTGGCGAAATAGTCGAGGAAGAACAGCGGCTCTGCGCCCTGCACGATCAGATCGTTGACGCACATCGCGACCAGATCGATTCCCACGCTGTCGTGCCGGTCGTGGTCTATCGCCAGCTTCAGCTTGGTACCCACGCCATCATTGGCGGCGACCATTAGCGGATCGGTGTAACCGGCGGCGCGCGGATCGAAGAATCCGCCGAATCCGCCTATCTCCGACGTAGCGCCGGGGCGGGCCGTGGCCTTGACCAGCGGGCCGATCGCCTTGACCAGCGCGTTGCCGGCGTCGATCGATACGCCCGCGCCTTCATAGGTGTAGCTCGTTTCGGGATCGTTCATCGCGGCCCGTCTTACGCTTTCGCGCTTGGAAATCCATCGCCACTTGGGCAAAAGGCACCCGATTTTCCCGATGACCCGTTCCGTAACCCCCTCCATGCGCATTGCGCTCGCCTGTTTCGCCCTGATCGGCGGGCTTGCCGCGCTGTACGCCGGGTGGGCATCGGCGCAGGTGGAAGGTGACCGCGGGATCGCCCCGCTGATGGTCAGCACCGACATCAATGTCGGCGGGATCGAGGTCAACGTGACGGGCGATAATGTGGCCGAGGCGCGCCAGAAGGCATGGCGTGAGGCGCAGCGTACCGCGTGGGAGAAGCTGGGCGGGCCGCAGCTTTCCGACAGCCAGATCGAAGGCCTGGTCTCCTCCATCGTGATCCAGCGCGAGGAAATCGGCCCGCGCCGCTACGTCGCCACGCTGGGCGTTACCTTCGATCGCCAGCGCGCGGCGGGTTACCTGGGCCGCTCGGGCGAGACCCAGCGTTCCGCGCCGATGCTGCTGCTGCCGGTGACGATCACCGCAGGCAGCGAACTGATGTACCAGCAGGTCAATCCGTGGCAGCGCGCCTGGGCGGAATACCAGCCGGGCACCAGCCGGGTGGACTATGTGCGCCCGTCGGGTGCGGGCGGCGAATCGCTGATGCTGACCTACGGCCAGACGGGCCGCCGCAGCCGCACGTGGTGGGCCAACATCCTCGACCAGTTCGGCGCGGCCGATGTGCTGGTGCCGATCGTGGAGCTGGATTACACCTTCCCCGGCGGCCCGGTGGTCGGGCGCTTCACCGCGCGCCACGGGCCGGACAACGAATATCTCGGCAGCTTCACGATGCGCGCCGCCAGCCCGCGCCAGCTCGACACCATGCTGGGCCGCGCGGTCGAGAAGTTCGACACCATGTTCGTAGCCGCGCTGGAGGAAGGCACGATCCGGCCCGACCCGACGCTGACTCGCGGACGCGGCACGATCGACCCGGACATTGCCCGGCTGATCGAACGCAGCCGTGCGATCCTCGCGCAGGCGGAGGCGGCGCGCAATCGCGCGACCCAGACCGAGGAAGAAGACGTGGCCGACGCCAATGCCGCGCAGGCAAGCGCGGCCGACGGCGAGGGCGAGCCGACCGTCATCAACCTGTTCATCAACTTCCCCACGCCCGATGCGGCGGCCTTCGACGCCGGCCTTGCGACCGTGCGCGGCACGCCGGGCGTGCGTGGGGCCTCTGTCTCCAGCACCGCGATCGGCGGCACTTCGGTGATGAGCGTGACCTATGCGGGCACGCTGGACGATCTGGTGGGCGCGCTGGCGCAGCGCGGGTACAATGTGCAGCGTTCGGGCACTTCGCTGACCATCAGCAAGTAGGCGGCACGCCGTGGGCCGTCCCGTCACGCAAATCGCGCTCCCCCTGCCGCCTGCGCGCGAGGGCGACCCGGCCAGCATCGTGATCGGCCCGGCCAATGCGGGCGTGGTCGACGCGCTGCGCGATCCTTCCGGCTGGCCGTTTCGCACCGCGATTTTGCGCGGCGCGCCGCGTTCGGGCAAATCCCTGCTAGGGCGCTGGTTCGTGCAGGCAGGGCTGGGCGAGACCATCGACCCGGCCGATGCGATGGACGAAACCGCGCTGTTTCACCGGTGGAATCGCGCGCAGGAGAGCGGCACCGCGCTGCTGCTGATCCCCGATGCCGCGCCGTGGGAGATCGCCCTTCCAGATCTGCGATCGCGGCTGGGTGCTGCGCTGGCGCTTGAAATCGGCGCGCCGGACGACGAGATGATGAGAGACCTGATCGCCAGCCATGCCGAACGGCGGGGCCTGGTGCTTGGGGACGACGCGCTGGCCTATGTGGTGCCCCGCATCACCCGCAGCTTTGCGGCGGCCGAGCGGTTCGTTGCCGCGCTGGACCGTCTCGCTTTGGAACGGCAGGCGCGCCCGACACGTACGGTGTGCCGGGATGCGCTCGAATCGCTTGAAGGACCTGCGCAAGGCCGCTTGCTTTAGGCGGCCAGTGGTGAAACAGTTGTGAGACGATGTTCGTGGGTCTGATCGACTATCTCGACTCCGTGAAGAAACGGGACCCCGCACCGCGATCGCGGTGGGAAGTGCTGCTGTATCCCGGGGTGCTCGCCCTTGGCCTGCACCGCGTCGCGCACTGGCTGTTCGAAGCGAAGCTGTATTTCCTGGCGCGGCTGGTGAACCACTTCTCGCGCTTCCTGACGGGGATCGACATCCATCCCGGCGCGACCATCGGCAAGTATTTCTTCATCGACCACGGGTTTACCGTCATCGGCGAAACCGCCGATATCGGCGACTGGGTGACGATCTATCAGTGCGTGACGCTGGGCGGTACCAACCCGACCAATGGCGAAGGGGGCAAACGCCACCCGACCATCCGCGACTATGCGATCATCGGATCGGGCGCGCAGGTTATCGGGCCGATCACCGTGGGCGAACGCGCGCGGATCGGGGCCAATGCGGTGGTGACCGACGATGTGCCCAGCGGCGCGACGATGATCGGCATGAAGGCGCGCTCCACGCTGGTGCCGGCGGAAGAATGGCTGCGCGAGTTCATTCCCTACGGCACCCCCTGCGACGAACCGTGCGAGGACCAGTCGCCGGTCGGCAAGCGCCGGGCGGATGCGATGGAGGCCGAACTGGCCGAACTGCGCGCCGAGATAGAGGCACTGAAGGCCGCAGCGCGCGGATCGGAAAACCCGCAGGCCGACCCCGTGCGGCGTAGCGGAACCAGCAGCTGATGAGCGTGCCTCTAGGCGGCATGGTCCTGTCCTTTCCCGGCGCCCGACCGAGCCAGGTCGGTTTCACGCGCGAGGAGCTGACGCGCATTCTCGATCTCTATGGCCGGATGGTCGCCGCAGGCGAATGGCGTGACTACGCGATGGATTTCGGCCGCGATGCGGCAAGCTTCGCCGCCTTCCGCCGCGCCGCCGAACGTCCGCAGGCGCTGGTGGAGAAGCGACCCGCGCTGCGCAACAAGCAGGGCATGTGGACGCTATTCGGCGAGCATGGGCAGGTGCTCAAACGCGGGCACGAGCTGGCGGGCGTGCTTGCCCCGCTCGAACGACGGCTGGTCAAGGCAATCGACGACTAGCGCGCCGGGGTGATGTGCACCCGGCACTGGTGACAGACAAAAGGCCCGCCATCCATCAGGACGGCGGGCCTTTGTTCTTGTGGCCGTGCAGGCCGGTCAGGCGGCAACCAGCTCCTGCTCGCTGCTGGGCAGGGCGTCGCGCCAGTCTTCGGGCACGATCCCCAGCACGCCGCGCCGGATCGGGGCCCAGAAGGCCGAAAGCGTCAGCAGTGCCGATCCGATCACCAGTGCGGTCAGCGCGACGGTCAGTTCCACCGAACCGAAGCGGTCGAACAGGAAGGCGAGCGCGAAGAGTACGTAGACCAGCGCGGAGACCAGCAGCGCGCGCCGGTCCACGATGAGCGCGACGATGCCGAACACCACGTAGATCCCCAGCACCAGCACGGCGTCGAAGATGGTCAGGTCGCCGCCTGTGGTCACCCCAACGAAGTTGAAGATCGGATGCGCGATGAGCGGCGCGGCGAGCAGGTGCAGCCAGAAGGCCACATCGCTGCGGCGGGTAATCCGCTCCGGATCTTTCAGATCCCACCACATCGCGAAGGCGAAGGTCAGCAGCCCGGCAACGAATACCATCGGCAGCATCGGGATACCGTCGGACCCGTCGCCCAGCGCAAGCATGCTGGAAAGCTTGATCGTCGCGATCAGGATGCCCACCAGCGCGGCGGTGCCAGCAGCAACCGTGATCGGCACCATGAAGCGTTTCCAGTGCAGCCAGGTGGCGATGGTGGTCAGCACCGCTGTGATGAGCATCATCGAGGACAGGATGATGATCCCCTGCGTCTCGTCAGGCTGCCAGTTCATCGCCTTGGCCTGCGAGAAATCCTCCGGCCCGAAAGCGAGCCCGAACGGGATCAGCACCAGAGCGCCCATCACGATCATGATCGACCAGACGAAGGCGATCAGCAGAATGATGCTGGGCAGCGCCATCCGGCGGCGGCGGGTGAAGAACTCCGCCAGCGCCCAGGATGTCGCGGCGACCAGCCCGGCGGGAACCAGCGCGATCATGGAGATGTCGTAGATGGACGAAGGCGCGCTTTTATCGACGATCGCCGCGCCGATCGCGCCCATGGCGAACAGCAGGATGCACACGCCGATGGCGACGAACACGTCGTTGAAGGACGTAAGAAGCCTGAAGTTTTCCTCGTCCCGGCGCGTGATCCCGCGCAGTTCGGTCATGTAATCGCGAAACGACGCCGCAGCATCCTCGCTCAGCGCGCCAGCCTCAATGGCGGAATTGATGTCTTCTTCTGAATACACTGGCCGAAACCTCCCCTGTTTCAGCGAAGGAAATTACGACCAGTGTGTTATTGTGTCAATACAGCCGGACGGAGCGGATGGCCCGTTGGTCGGCGGGTAGGGCACGCCCTATTCGAACACTTCGCGCAGGTTGAGATGTGTGGTCTGCGCCGCCGTGATGTCGCGCACCAGGTTGCGCAGCAGGATCGCGGCGGCAATCGTGAGTACGCCGGAGGCCGCGCCCAGCAGGATGCCGACCGTCAGATTGCTGCCGTCGCCAAAACCCGTCATCCGCATGCTGACATTGGCCAGGATGTTGCCCACGATCCAGCATGCCCACCAGGCGGTAATCTCGCCCGGTGCAGGGTCGCCATAGCTATCGTCTTCGAGATGGCTTTCGGACCACAGCTCGCGCATCGCCTGGAACGGCTTGAACAGGTTGGCGATGGGAATGAAGTACCAGCCCACCGCCCAGCCGGGCGAGGTCGTCAGCTCGATCCCCCGGTCGCGCAGATTGGCATGCGCACGGTAGATCCACATGGCCACGAACACGACCGAGACGAAGAAGACGAGCGTGTAGAGCAGCGATGCGCCGTAATAGGCTTCTTCCAGCGGGCCCGGCGTCAGCGAATACAGATCGACAATGCCCGCCAGTTCGAGAAGCTCGAACACGAGCACCACGACCGACACCGCGATGGTGGCGTAAATCGCGATAGTGGCGTTCCGCGCGCGCGAATGGAGCCGCGCGCTATCATCGTCCGCGCCGCCCGGCGCGACGGTTGCGTCAATCGTAGTCATGCAAAAAAATCCCCCCGGTGCGGGGGCGCCCCGATGGCGACCCACGACCCGGAGGGAAAATTAGTCCGAACCGTTCGCCCGCGCTATCGAAAAAAGCGCGTGCGAACATCGGGTTGCCGCCACGCGGCGGCCCGTCTTGTGCTTACCCGCGCGCGCTGCCGGGGCCGGTGCCGGTCACCTTCTGCATCGCGGTAAGGATTGCGCCCGACTGTTCCTGGCCGGACTGCGGCGCGCGCAGGTTGTTCTGCTCGCTGATCTTGTCCCAGTTGGCGGCAAAGCCTTCGACCGTGCGCTCACCCTCGGGCAGCCAGACGGCGTCGTTCATCACCACCCATGCGGAGTGGAAACCGCCCGCGCCCGCGCCGACGATGGCGTTGGTCGGTGCGTCTTCGCTGACGAGATACAGCGCGGCGGGGACCACGTTTTCCGGCGCGAACAGCTCGAACGCTTCCTTGGGGAAGAGATCTTCGGTCATCCGCGTGCCCGCAACCGGGGCCAGCGTGTTGACCTTGATGTTGTACTTCGCGCCTTCGAGCTGCAGCGTCTTGGTAAGGCCTGCGAGGCCCAGCTTGGCCGCGCCGTAGTTGGCCTGGCCGAAATTGCCGAAAAGGCCGGTGGAGCTGGCGGTCATCAGGATACGGCCATAGGCCTGTTCGCGCATGGTTTCCCACACGGCCTTGGTGGCGTTGGCCGAGCCGTTGAGGTGCACGTCGACCACGAATTCGAAGTCGGCCGGTTCCATCTTCGCGAAGCTCTTGTCGCGCAGCACGCCCGCATTGTTGATCAGGCAGTGGACGCCGCCCCACTTCTGCTTGGCGTCGGCGACCATCTTTTCCATCTGCTCGTATTCGGTGACCGATGCGCCGTTGGCCATCGCCTCGCCGCCAGCACGTTCGATCTCCGCGACCGTTTCGGCTGCCGCGTCGGACGATCCGGTGCCATCGCGCGAGCCGCCCAGATCATTGACCACGACCTTCGCGCCGCGCCGCCCGAGTTCGAGCGCATAGGCCCGGCCCAGGCCGCCGCCTGCACCGGTGACGATGGCGACTTTATCTTTGAACGAGATGCTCATTTGGGGTCTCTCCGCTTGGCGTTTCTATAGTGAAAATCGCCTGCGGAGTGGCAGGTTCCAGCCATTCTTGCAACACTGGCGGAGCAAGCGCCGGATGCCGTAGCGGCAGCAGGGTGGGGCCGCCCGCTACTCCCCCCGTGGGGAGGGGCCGGGGGTGGGGGTTCTTCCTCATCGGCGTGGTACAACCCCCACCCAACCCTCCCCCTCAAGGGGGAGGGCTCTTATGCGCCTCAGTCCGCCAGCTGCTGCAGCAGGTAGACCATCTGCATCGCGCGCAGCGTGGCGCGCTGTTCGTTGTCGACGCCGCCCGAATGGCCGCCCTTGGTATCCTCGTAATAGAGGTAGTCGTCGCCCTGCGCCGCCATTCGCGCCGCGGCCTTGCGGCCGTGGCTGGGGTGGGTGCGGTCGTCGGCGGTGGAGGTGACGAAGAACACGCGCGGATAGTCCTTCTCCTCCAGCAGCTTCTGGTAGGGCGAATAGCCTTCGATCCATGCCCGCTGTTCGGGGATGCGCGGATCGCCATATTCGCCGATCCACGAGGCACCGCGCCCGATGAACTGGTAGCGCAGCATGTCGAACAGCGGGATCTGCACGATCGCGGCGTTGAACAGGTCGGGTGCCTGCGTGAACGCGGTGCCGACCAGCAACCCGCCCTGCGAGCCGCCTTCCACACCGAGGTGTTCGGGGCTGGTGATCCCGCGCGCCACAAGATCGCGGCCCACCGCGATGAAATCGTCCCACGTGCGCTGCTTGTTCTCGCGAATGGCGCTCTGGTGCCAGTTCGGGCCGAACTCGCCGCCGCCGCGGATGTTCGCGAGCACGTAGGCATTGCCGCGCTCAAGCCACATCTTGCCGGTCGAACCCAGGTAGCCGGGCAGGCGCGGCACCTGGAAGCCGCCATAGCCGCCCATCAGTACGGGTGTGCTGCCATCCATCGCCATGCCCTTCGGCTTGACGAGGAAGTAGGGGATTTTGGTACCGTCCGGGCTGGTCGCCTCGAACTGTTCGATCTCCATCCCGGTCGCATCGAACCGGCTGGGGCTTTCCTTGACCTTTTCCAGCGTCACCCCGTCTTCGGCGTAGTAGATCGTCGAGGGGGTGAGGAAGTCGGTCGACGAGAACATGATCTGATCGGTCTCGTCGGACGAGGCGGTGACGCCGACCGTGGCGTTTTCGGGCAGCGCAATCTCCTGGCTGACCCATTCGCCATCCCGATAGTCGAACTTCAGCACCTTGCCGCGCACATTGTCGAGCATGTTGACGTAGAGGCTGGATTTGTTGCTGGCCGCGCCAACCTTGGTCTGGCGGTCGCCCGGCGCCCAGACGAGCGACAGCTGCGCGCCGTTGGGGTCCGCCTTCCATTCCTGCAGATCGGCGGAAACAAGCGAATCGGCGCGGAAGGTCTTGCCCTGCGTCTGCCAGTCGACATCGGTCGAGAACAGGATGCGCCCGTCGATGATGCCATAGGGGCTGGCCTTGGCAGGCAGGTCGAGCTTCACCCACTCGCCGTCGACATCGAAGAAATACTCGCGTTCGTGGAACGACACGCCGCGATAGGCCATCCGGCCGTGGATCGTGCCGTCGCTTTCGCGCAGCAGGTAGGCCCCGGCGGACACATCGCTTTTCTCACCGCGGAAAATCTCTTCGGCTTCGTCGATCGACTGGCCGCGCTTCCATTCGCGCGTGGTGAAGGGGTAGAAACTGTCGGTGACGGTGTCTTCGCCGAAATCGCGGCTGATCAGCAGCGTATCTTCGTCCACCCAGCTGGCGCTGCCCTGGCTTTCGGGCAGTTCGAACCCGCCCTCCACGAAGCTGCGCGTGGCCATATTGAACTCGCGCGCAACGCTCGCATCTTTCCCGCCGTCGGACAGGTAGACCATGCAGTGCGTACCATCGGGCGGCATGCAGCTCATCCCGCCATAGACCCATTCCCTGCCTTCCGCCGCTGCCAGCGCATCGATATCGAGGATGGTTTCCCATGCCGGATCGTCGGTCCGCCAGCTGTCCAGCGTGGTGATCCGCAGGATGCCCTTGGGATTGTTCGCATCCTGCCAGAAATTGACCATGCCGTAGGGCGTGAAGGCGACGCTGGGGATGCGATCCTGCGCATCGTAGATCGCCAGGGCCTCGGCCTTGAGATCTTCGAAGCGCGGATCGTTCTGCAGCGCGGCAACGGTTTTGGCGTTTTCCGCCTCCACCCATTCCAGCGCGCGATCGCTGCGGGTTTCCTCCAGCCAGATGAACGGATCGTTCTCTGCTTCGAATTCGGGTTCGGTCACGGTGTTGGTATCCTGCGCGGCAAGCGGGGTAAGAAATGCCGGCGACCATGCCGCCGAAAGTGCGAGGGCGGCCAAAGTGGCGCGGGTCTTGGTCGATTTCATGCGAAGGCTCCCCAGTCGATATGTCCGGTCCGGTATGACACTGGCAGACTGTGCCGGGCAAGCGCGCATGCCGGCGGCGTTCGACCGGCTGGCCAGTACGCTCGTCGAACGGCGGCGGTATTCAGCCGAGGGCCTGCAAAGCGGGGATCAGTTCGTCGAACCGGTCGATCACGGCGTCAGCGCCCAGTTCCTGCGGCGGCTTGTCGCAATAGCCGTATCCCGCCGCAATCACCGGCACGCCCGCCGCGCGTGCGGCCATCACATCATAGGTGCTGTCGCCCACGAAGGCGAAACGTTGCCCGCCGCATCGCTCCATCGCGGCGTGGATCGGATCGGCTGCGGGCTTGGCGCGGAAATTGCCGTCCGTATCCTTGCCCAGGCTATCCCCACCGATCAGCGTCACGAATCGATCGGCGAGGCCCAGCTGGCTAAGAATGTCTGCGGCGAAGCTTTCGAACTTGTTGGTCACCACCGCCAGCTTCACATTGCGGGCGGCCAGTGCGTCCAGCGTCTCGATCACACCGGGGAAGGGCTTTGTATGCACTGCACTGTGATCGGAATAATAGCGCAGCAAAGTCTTGTAGAGCGGGCGGAAATCTTCATCCGCCATGCTGCCGCCCTGGCTTTCGATGGCGCGCGCCAGCATCACCTTTGCACCGCCGCCGATCAGCCCTTCCACCTTTTCGGCAGGGACGGTGTCGTAGCCGCCCTCAGCCAGCGCATGGTTCACCGCGGCAGCCAGATCGGCCTTCGTATCCAGCAGCGTACCGTCGAGATCGAGGCCAATTGCGTCGAAGGGAAATTCGGTCATGCACCCCCGCGTGGCGAAAGCTTCTTCAATCTGCAAGCCGAAGCTGGCAGAGCCCTGGTTCTATGACCGATTTTGCTGCCATCATCCTCGCCGCGGGCAAGGGCACCCGCATGAAGTCCGATCTGCACAAGGTGCTGCACCCGATTGCAGGGCTGCCCATGCTGCATCACCTGATCGCGTCGGTCGACGCACTGGGGCCGCGGCGCAAGGTCGTGGTGGTGGGTGCCGGACGCGAACAGCTTGAGCAGGCGTTGAGCGACGATGCGCAGACCTGCCATCAGGAACCCCAGCTGGGCACCGGCCACGCGGTGCAGCAGGCCGAGGGCGAGCTGGGCGATTTCACCGGCGATGTGCTGGTCCTGTATGGCGATGTCCCCTTCGTGAAGGGTGAGACGATGCAGTCCATGCTCGACCGGCTCCACGCCGAAGACGCGCCCAAGGTGGTGGTGCTGGGGTTCGAGCCGGAGGATGCGCTGTCCTATGGCCGGGTGATCGCAGACGACGACGGCAAAATCGCCAAGATGGTCGAATTCAAGGACGCGAGCGAGGAAGAGCGCGCGTGCATCTTGTGCAATTCGGGCCTGATGGCAGCGCGCGCGCAGGATATGTTCGCACTCCTGCGGCGGGTCGGCAACGACAATGCGCAGGGCGAATATTACCTGCCGGACATCGTCAACATCGCGATCGCCGATGGCGACACCTGCGCCGCGGTGACCGCCAGCGATCCGGGCGAGGTCGCCGGGATCAACAGCCGCGCCGAGCTCGCCCGGGCAGAGGCGCAATGGCAGGAACTGAAGCGCGAAGAGGCGATGGAAAACGGCGCGACGCTGCGCGCGCCCGAAACCGTGTTCTTCAGCTACGACACGCAGATCGGCCGCGATGTGACGATCGATCCCAATGTCGTCTTCGGCCCCGGCGTGCGCGTGGCCGATGGCGCGCACATCAAGGCGTTCAGCCATCTGGAAGGTGCCACGGTGGGCGAGGGCGCGCAGGTCGGCCCCTATGCGCGCCTGCGCCCCGGCGCGGTGCTGGAGAAAGACGCCTTCGTCGGCAACTTCGTCGAGATGAAGAAATCGACGCTGGGCGAAGGCGCCAAGGCGAGCCATCTGACCTATCTGGGCGATACGCAGGTGGGTGCGGGCGCGAATATCGGCGCGGGCACGATCACCTGCAATTACGACGGCTATTTCAAATACAAGACCGAGATTGGCGAGCGCGCCTTCATCGGCTCCAACTCCGCGCTGGTCGCCCCGGTCAGGATCGGCGCGGATGCCATCGTGGCTGCGGGCAGCACGGTGACCCGCGATGTCGCGGCAGGCGAATTGCGGATGGAGCGCGCCGAGCAGTCGGTGAAGCCGGGCTGGGCGGATCGATTCCACGATACGATGAAAAAGAAGAAGCGGGGAGAATCGAAATGAGGCACTGGATGATTGCAGGCTGCGCGGCGCTGGCGCTGGCCGGATGCACGGTGCAGGATGGCGGCGAGGGTGAAGGCGCCGACCAGCTCGACACCGCCGATCTGGACGCGCGCGAGGATGCGCCAGCTCCCGCCACGCCCGCAGGCGATGCCACTGGCGAAAGCCGGAAAGACCCCGCCAAGACCGCCGAGCGGGCAATGGACGAAATGGCCCAGCCGGTCGCCTGCGCGCAGGGGGAACCGACGCTGTTTTCCTGCGATGCGGGCCGCAAGCAGATCGCCGTGTGCGGCGTTACCGACGCGCGCGGCCAGCCGGATGTGCAGTATCGCTATGGCTCCGACACGGCGGAAATCGTGCTGAGCGGCGGGCGGTTCGCCAGCGTGCCCTATTCGGGTGGCGGCGAAGCGCAGATCGAATTTCCCAAGGGCGCCACGCGCTACATCGTCTACAGCCGCACGGTGCGGACCAATTTCGAGGCTGGTGAACCCAACAACCTCGAATTCACCGATGGCGTACTGGTGGTGCGCGGCGGCAAGCCGATTGCGGAGCGCAATTGCACCGGTAACGTGGAATCGGTCGATATCAACGCAGCCGAATCCTACGGCGGCGCCGAAAGCGAGCTGTTCTATTACGACTGACGGAGGCGACCGCGACGGCCCGCTCGCCTGCTGGTTATGCGGTCGGCCGATCGCAACCCGGCTGCAATGGCATCATGCGGTGCCCAAGGCCAAAAAGGGCCGCAGCACGGTGCCGGTCCACCCGATCTGCCACAAGACGATCCACGCCAACTTCACCAATGCCGAACTGGCACGGATCGGAGACGACCCGGAGCGGATGAAGGAGAAAGAGGCGGTGGCGAAGTTCGTGCGCTGGATCGCGGACAAGCCGCCCGATTTTCACGCGCCCACCCGCTAGGAGGCGAGGGCGCTGCGCTGCGTCAGGCGTTCTGCAATCAGGCTTCGCGCGTGATGAGGCTGGCGAGGATCAGGCCGAGCGCAGCGCCCACCAGATCGGCTGCCATGTCCTTCATGTCTGCCGAGCGGCCCCAGTCGGTCCACCACTGCGCGATCTCGATCAGGCCGCCGAAGAAGGCGAGCGCGAAGAACATCGCCACCGCGCTGCGATGGCGGAACGCGGCGACCGACAGGCCGCCGAGGACGAAGAAGGTAAGCCCGTGCAGAAGCTTGTCGTTGATCCGCCCGGGGCCATCGCCGCTGGGCATGATCGCCATCGCAAACGCGAGGCAAAGCGCCGCGACCAGCGCGATCTGCGCCAGCCGCGCAAGCGTTCTGGTCAGCGGGATGGTGGGCATTATGGCGGAGCGGCGCGCGGGGAGCGCGGCCTAGCCTTCCACGTGTTCGGCGAGGATGGTCAGGCCGTTCTGGCCCACTTCGGCAAACCCGCCGCGCACCTCGATGGTTTCGGGCGTGGCACCGGCAGACTTGTAGATCTGCACCGCACCATCCCTGATCGTCGACATGAAGGGGGCATGGCCTTCGAGCACGCCGAATTCACCGTCCGTGCCGGGGACCACGACCATGTGGACATCGTCGCTGCGCACGTGGCGGGCGGGGGTCACCAGTTCGAAGTGAAGGGACATTATTCTTCCTCAAGAACGTATTGCTGAATGATGAGAGAGGCTGTCGCGTCGATAGGGCCAAGATCGACGAATTGCACGCCCAGATATTGCCCTTCGATCGTATCGGACCGCAATGTGACCGGCTGCAGGCCTTGCAGCATGGGCTGCATACCGAGGTCGGACTCATCGGGGTGCAGGTTTTCGCCGATCGCGGAAGGGTCCGCCAGAAGGCGGTCGAACACCGCCCTTGCACCGGTTCCACTGAAGGCGACCTGGCAGAACGAGGTGTCGCGGGCGTTCGAGATGATGATCTCGCCGTCGTCGCGGCTCAGGCGAACCTGCTCGACCGTGCCGGCACGCGGATGGTCGACCGTCCGCACGAAGGTGTAGCCCCGCGCTACGATGCCCGGCTCGTCGGCCAGGTCGCCAGCGTAGGACATCAGGTCGGGACATTGCGAAACGATCGCCTCCTGCGCAAGCTCGCCAAGCGTTTCCGCAGAGGCAGGCACTGCTCCGCACAGGGCCAGCCCGATCGTCAGGATAATGTATATCGTCGGGCGTCGCATTGCGCTTCAGTCCGTTGTGATCCGCGCTACCGCAGCAGCCTGCGAGGCGCTGTCTAGCTTCAGCCCGATGATCGCAGCGATTCCTCCGCCCAGCATATAGCCGACCATGCTGAGGATATCCGGCCATATCATACGGTGGACCACCATCTGCCATCCGGCGATCGGCATGGCCGCAATTGCGATCGCGCTGATCACGAACAGCGGCAGCATGATCGGCGCGCGCCTGCCCATCAGCCACAGAACCATACAGGCGAAATTCGTGGCGACGAATGGAAAGGCGAAGGCATAAAGCCAGATCGGCTGCGCGGGTTGATCGAACACCATGCGCGCGGCGATCTCGAACAACTCTTCGAATTCCTGCCAGTTTGCGCGCCGCCACCGATGAATGTCGAAGGCGGAGATCAGCAGGAAATCGGCGATTCCCAGTTGCAGCAGCCGCCGGAGCAGCACGTCCGCCCCCGGAGGGGCCGGTGCCTGCCGCTCCGGCGTCATCGCTGCTTAGGCGTCCTCGGCCATTTTCTTGGCCTTTTCGACCGCCTGGTCGATTCCGCCGACCATGTAGAAGGCGGCTTCGGGCAGGTGATCGTATTCGCCTTCGACCACCGCCTTGAAGCTGGCGACGGTGTCTTCGAGCTGCACGAACTGGCCCGGGATGTTGGTGAACACCTCGGCCACGTGGAACGGCTGCGAAAGGAAACGCTGGATCTTGCGCGCGCGGGCGACGGTCAGCTTATCTTCTTCCGACAGTTCGTCCATGCCCAGAATGGCGATGATGTCCTGCAGGCTCTTGTACTTCTGCAGCGTTTCCTGAACGCGGCGGGCAGTCTCGTAGTGCTCCTGACCGACGATGCGCGGTTCGAGGACGCGGCTGGTGGAGTCGAGCGGGTCGACCGCCGGGTAGATGCCCAGCTCCGAGATCGCGCGGTTCAGCGTGGTCGTCGCGTCGAGGTGGGCGAACGAGGTGGCGGGCGCAGGGTCGGTAAGGTCATCGGCGGGCACGTAGATGGCCTGCACCGAGGTGATCGAACCCTTGTTGGTCGAGGTGATGCGTTCCTGCAGGTTGCCCATGTCGGTGGCGAGGGTGGGCTGGTAGCCCACGGCCGACGGAATACGGCCCAGCAATGCGGACACTTCCGAACCGGCCTGCGTGAAGCGGAAGATGTTGTCGACGAAGAACAGCACGTCCTGGCCTTCCTCGTCGCGGAAATATTCCGCCATCGTCAGGCCCGACAACGCCACGCGGGCACGCGCACCGGGAGGCTCGTTCATCTGGCCGAAGACGAGGGCAACCTTCGAACCTTCACTGGTCGCGTTGCCGTCGGCATCCTTGGCGATGACGCCCGCGTCGAGGAATTCGTGGTACAGGTCGTTCCCTTCACGGGTACGCTCACCCACGCCCGCGAACACGGACACGCCGCCGTGGCCCTTCGCGATGTTGTTGATCAGTTCCTGGATCAGCACGGTCTTGCCCACGCCGGCGCCGCCGAACAGCCCAATCTTGCCGCCCTTTGCATAAGGCGCGAGCAGGTCGATCACCTTGATCCCGGTGACGAGGATGCTCGAATCGGTCGACTGGTCGACGAATTCGGGAGCTTCCGCGTGGATCGGCGCGGTCTTTTCCGCACCGATGGGGCCGCGCTCATCGATCGCTTCGCCGATCACGTTCATGATCCGGCCGAGCGTCTTGGGGCCGACGGGCACGCTGATCTGCGCGCCGGTGTTGATCACTTCCTGCCCGCGGGTCAGGCCGTCGGTACCGTCCATCGCGATGGTCCGCACGGTGCTTTCGCCGAGGTGCTGCGCGACTTCGAGGACCAGCGTGTTGTCGCCGTTCTTGGTTTCGAGCGCGGTGAGGATCGGCGGCAATTCGCCTTCGAAGTGCACGTCGACGACGGCGCCGATCACCTGGGCGATCGTGCCATTGCCCGTGAGGTTGGGCTTGGTGGTGGTCATGTCTGCGGCGGTGGCCATGATATGTGTCCTAATGCCTTACTGGTCTACGGGTGTGGCACCGAGTTCGGTGCAGATTTTCTCGGGATCGGCGAGTACCCAGCCGTCGCCGGCGTCGTTCGCGGTCAGCGTTGCGGTGTTGCGCAGATAGGTATCGTCGCCCAGGCCGAATTCGCAAATCGCGTCGTCGGAACCCAGCCCTGCGCGCTTGCACACGGCGGTGTTGACCGGTTCCGCGCCTTCGCAGGTTTCTTCGAAAACCGTGGTGAACAGGTCCTGATCGGTCGCCGGCAGGCTTGCCGTCGGCTCGGGGGTCGGCTGTTCGGGCGCGGGCGCGGGTTCGGGCGCCTGATCGCAGGCGGCCAGCAGCACAAGGGCCGGGAGGATGAAAGCGAGTGTCTTCACAGTAGCGGATTTTCCGTGTCGTTAGAGCGCCTCTGCGCCCGCGATGATTTCGATCAGTTCGGTGGTAATCGCGGCCTGGCGGCTGCGGTTGTATTCGATGTTCAGGTCCTTGATCAGGTCGCCTGCGTTGCGCGTCGCATTGTCCATCGCGGTCATCGAGGCGCCCTGTTCGGATGCCTCGCGTTCGAGCAGCGCGCCGAACAGCTGCGTGCGGACGTAACGCGGCAGCAGGGCTTCGAGGATTTCCTCCTCGCCCGGCTCATACTCGACCACGGCGTCTGCCTTGGGCACGTCGTCGGCCTCGGGCGCGGGGACCGGGATCAGCTGCTGCACGGTGGGGTTCTGCGCGAGCGCGGACTTGAAGATCGGATAGACCAGGTGGGCGATATCGAACTTGCCGTCTTCGAACATCTCGAGCAGCTCGTTGGCGATCGCTTCCGCCTCGTCGAACCCGGGGGTGCGCACGTTCGAGGTGTCGAAATGCCTGGCGATGGCATCGGCATTGGCGCGCTTGATCGGCGCACGGCCCTTGCGCCCGACGAGGTAGAACTCGACGTCCTTGCCGTCCTTGCGCAGTTCTGCCGCTTTCCTGAGCGCCTGCTTGACGATGTTGGCGTTGAGGCCGCCGCACAGGCCCTTGTCGGTGTTGACCACAACCAGCAGGTGGCGCTGGTCGCTGCCCGTGCCCGCCAGCAGCTTGGGCGCGGACTCGCCTCCGCCGACCTTGCTGGCCAGCGACGCCATCACCGCATTCAGCCGCTCCGCATAGGGGCGCGCGGCTTCGGCGGCTTCCTGTGCACGGCGCAGCTTCGCCGCCGCGACCATCTGCTTGGCCTTGGTGATCTTCTGCGTCGACTTGACCGACTTGATGCGGCCCTTGAGTTCCTTGAGGCTAGCCATTTCGGCTCCCTATTTCTTCGGGCCTTACGCGAACTGCTTGGCAAAGGCGTCGAGCGCCTTGACCGTGCGGTCCTTGATGCCGTCGTCGAACGCCTTGCTTTCGCGGATGTCCTTCAGGACGTCGGCATGCTCGTGGCGCATGAAGCTGAGCATCTGGGTTTCGTATTCGGTCACCCGGTCCACCGCGACATCATCGAGATAGCCGTTGGTGCCGGCGAAGATCGACACGGTCTGCTCTTCGAACGGCATCGGGCTGAACTGCGGCTGCTTGAGCAGCTCGGTCAGGCGCGCACCGCGGTTGAGCAGCTTCTGCGTCGAAGCGTCGAGGTCCGAACCGAACTGCGCGAACGCCGCCATTTCGCGGTACTGCGCGAGCTCCAGCTTGATCGAGCCCGAGACCTTCTTCATCGCCTTGGTCTGTGCGGCACCGCCCACGCGGCTGACCGACAGGCCGACGTTAATCGCCGGGCGCACGCCCTGGTAGAACAGGTCGGTTTCGAGGAAGATCTGGCCGTCGGTGATCGAGATCACGTTGGTCGGGATGTAGGCCGAGACGTCGCCCGCCTGCGTTTCGATGATCGGCAGCGCGGTCAGCGAACCGCCGCCCATCGCATCGCTCATCTTCGCGGCGCGTTCGAGCAGGCGGCTATGCAGGTAGAACACGTCGCCCGGATAAGCTTCGCGGCCCGGAGGACGGCGCAGCAGCAGCGACATCTGGCGGTAGGCGACAGCCTGCTTGGAAAGGTCGTCGTACACGATCACGGCGTGCATGCCGTTGTCGCGGAAGAATTCGCCCATCGCGGCGCCGGTGTAGGGCGCGAGGTACTGCAGCGGAGCGGGCTCCGAAGCGGTAGCGGCGACGACGATTGAGTATTCCATCGCGCCGTTTTCTTCCAGCTGGCGCACGATCTGCGCGACGGTGGAACGCTTCTGCCCGACCGCAACGTAGATGCAGTAGAGCTTGTCGTTCTCGTTATCGCCCTTGTGCGCATCGCGCTGGTTGATGAAGGTATCGATCGCCACGGCGGACTTGCCGGTCTGGCGGTCGCCGATGATCAGTTCGCGCTGGCCGCGGCCGACGGGGACGAGCGCGTCGATCGCCTTCAGGCCCGACTGCACAGGCTCGCTCACACCCTGGCGCGGGATGATGCCGGGGGCCTTCTGTTCGACCAGGCGACGCTCGGTGGTTTCGATCGGGCCCTTGCCGTCGATCGGATTGCCCAGCGCGTCGACCACGCGGCCCAGCAGCGCCTTGCCGACGGGCACGTCCACGATGGTCTCGGTCCGGCGGACGGTGTCGCCTTCCTTGATGTTCGTGTCGGAGCCGAAGATCACGACGCCGACATTGTCGGCTTCGAGGTTCAGCGCCATGCCTTTCACGCCGCCGTTGAACTCGACCATTTCACCGGCCTGGACCTTGTCCAGCCCGTGAATGCGGGCGATCCCGTCACCCACGGAAAGAACGGTGCCGACTTCGTTTTCCTGCGCGGTCGAATCGAAGTTGGCGATCTGGTCCTTGATGACCTTGCTGATTTCAGCGGCGCGAATATCCATTGCCTTAGCCTTTCATCGACGGTCGCCCCCGTTGCGCGGGGGCCGAGCCGTCAGCCTTTCATTGCCTGCGTCAGGGCGTTGAGACGGGTGCGGATCGATCCGTCGATCCGCTTTGAGCCGATGGTGACGATGAGGCCACCCAGCATATCGGGGTCGACGCTGCTGGTCAGCTTGACCGTGCGGCCTTCGCGCGCGGTCAGCTTCTGTTTGAGCGACGACAATTGTTCTTCGGTCAGCGGGTGCGCGCTGATGACTTCGGCGCTCACCTCGCCGCGCTGGGCGGCGGCGATGTCGCGGAAGGCGCGGATGATGCGGCCCAGTTCGCCCAGCCGGCGGTTCTCTGCCAGCACACCCAGAAAACGCCGGGTGAGCGGGCTGATCTTCAGCAGCTTGGCGACCTCTTCGATCGCATCCGCCTTGGCCGTGCGCCCCAGCTGGGGGTTGGTGGTCAGCGATGCGAGCTCGGGCGATTCTTTGAGGGCGGCGGAAAGCGTATCGAGGTCGGATTCGACCGCGCTCACCACACCGTCCTCGGCCGCCAGTTCGAACAGGGCGACGGCGTATCGCCCTGCTAGGCTAGCCTGTATACCGGCGGAAATCTCCACTCGAAGGGGTCCTTTTCGGGTCCGGAAAAACGATACGTGGCGCCAGCCGAACAGGGCCGCATCCGCAAAAGCAAGGGGGGCCACTTCGGCAAGGCTGGCGCGCGCCTAGCATCGGGGTTTGCGAAGCGCAAGCCGAGGGCGCGGGATTCGTTTGCCCGTTCGTCGGGCGCGGCGTAGGCTCTGACAAGGGAGCCTTGGCAAGCGGGGGTGGAAAGGCAGCCGATGCAGATGACCAGCCTGGCGCCGCAATGCGGCGTAGAGATCAGCAACGTTCAACTGTCCGATGCGCGCGGGGACACGCTCGACGCGATCCGGCAGGCCGTGTGGGAGCATGGCGTCGCGCTGATCCGCGATCAGGATTTCGCGCCGGAACAGCATATCGCCTTTGCCCGGGCTTGGGGCGGCATCGACCTCAACGCCTACTTCCCGCTGACCGATGGCTACCCCGAGATCGCGGTGGTCGGCAAACGGCCAGACCAGACGACGAATATCGGCGGCGGCTGGCATACCGACCATTCCTACGATGCGGTGCCCGCGATGGGTTCCATCCTGGTCGCGCGGCAGCTGCCGCCCAGCGGCGGCGATACGCTGTTCGCCCACATGGGCGCGGCCTATGATGCGCTGTCCGACGATCTGAAGGCCGAAATCGAAGGGCTGGAGGCGTTTCACACCGCCGACCATGTCTACAGCCCGCAAGGCTATTACGCGCAGACCGACATGGGCGATTCGCTACGCGGGAAGGAAGTGACCACCGGCGCGACGCACCCGGTGGTGGTCCGCCACCCGCAGACGGGCCGCCAGCTGCTTTACGTCAACGCCGCCTTCACCACGCATATCGTCGGCCGCACGCGCGAAGAGAGTATGCCGCTGCTCCAGCAGCTATTCGCCGCCGCCCTGCTGCCGGAGAATCAGGCGCGGGTCGTGTGGCAGCCCGGCTCGGTCGCGATCTGGGACAACCGGACGACGTGGCACATGGCGATGAACGACTATCAGGGCCATGCGCGCGAGATGCACCGCATCACGCTGACCGGGGAGCCGCTGGCGGCTTGATCACAGCGTGCGCGACAGCCAGGCAATCGGACCCAGGCAGAGAATTGTCAGACCCAAGCCGACAAGCCACCAGCGGCGAATGAACATCATCGCCACGATCAGCATGCCAACCAAGGTGTCCGGAGCAAGCGCGAGAAAGACTTGTTGCCAGGGCAAATCGCGGTGCAGAACGTTGATCACGTAGGTGAGATGGATCGACCACATGAAGAGCGCCATCAACCCCCACTGATACTTGCGGTTGCTCTGGTAATAGGCAGCGAGGTCGACGCCGTCCGGCTCCACTGAGTCGGGCAGGCTCACTGCGGCGAGGAGCACGAGCAGCACCAGCGCAAACATAACGGGTAAAAACTGGGCGAGCGTAATCGCCTCGTCATTCCCGCCTTTGGCGATCCCCCACCAGTATGACACGATGCTGAACAGAACGAACAGGGCGAAGATCGGCTGTGCCCAGTGCCATCGAACTTTGCGGGACCGCAGCACGCGATTCAGGTTCTCCAGCGCGAAAGCGACCGCCACTCCGAGAACGATGGATGCAAAGACGAGGGCTTGTTCGATCCGATTGCTCCGTGATTAATTCGCCGGCTGGCAGGAATAGACCAGCCGCTCGTTCGGCTGGCTGGGGAGCGCGGATATCACCGCGTCCTGCTGCCGCCCCAGTTGCGCGGCAGCATCGGGGGCTTGGCACGAAGGCGCGGTGTAGCTGCCCCGTGCCTCGCGCGCGGCGGTGATCGCGCTGCGCGACAGCAGGTAGCGGTCTGCCCGGTAGGTGCGCGTCTGCGGGTCGTAGCGCGCCACGCTCACCACATCTTCGTCCTTGGGCACGAACACCCGCGCCCATTGCCCGCTGGCAAAGCCGTATTGCGTGCGCTCGTTCACGCAGCCATCCGCCGACCAGCGCAGATCGATGCTGCGCGCGGCATCGCCGGTCACGCGGCTGCGCGTGGGCTCCAGCGTGCAGATGAACTTGCCTGCTGTGGCGAGCGAGGAATCGTCGGACACCTGCGCGCTGCCCGTCTCCTCGCCCAGCGCGGCCGCAACCCGCCGGTCTATCGCGTCGAGGCCCGGGCGGGTGAGATAGAGCGCGGCAGCCGTTACTGCCAGCACCGCGGCAGCGCCATAGCATGCGTAAGGCACCCATGCGGGCAGGGCGGTGCGGGCATCGCTATCCCATTCCGGATCGTCTTGCGCCACATCATCGCGCACGGTTTCGCCCGCAGCCAGTTCCTTCTCGCGCCGCTGGGCGAGCATGTAGCCCAGCACGCCAAGGCCGATCGCGGCGAGCACCAGCAGCAACGCCAGCGCAATGCGATTTTCGCGCTCTGCCTGCACCGCCAGCGTGGCCTCCAGCTGCAGGCGGGCGCGGCGTTCGCTGGACGCTTCGGAGCGTGCCTCCATCTGCTGGCGCGCGGCTTCGGCGGCGGCGGCGCGGCGCTGACGCTCCGCCTCGTCCAGCTCGGCAAGGCTGCGGCACGGCATGTCGTTGAGCTGCGGGGTTACACCGTTGGCGCGCAGGAACGGCACCAGTTCCCGGTTTGAGACCGCGAAGTAGAATTCGGCATCGGTCCCGTCGCTTTCCGCGCCGAACGAATTGACCCCCAGCACGCGCCCGCAATTATCGAGCAGCGGTCCGCCCGAATTGCCGCGCGCGATGGGCGCGGTGTGCAAAATCGTGTCGAACTGGCGGCTGGGCCGCTCGCCCGAAATGAACCCGCGGCTTTTCACCGGTGGCTGCGAACGCACGATATCGTTGATCGAAAGCCCCTGCGCGCGGTCCACATTCATTGGGTAGCCGACCGAGGTCACCGTATCGCCGCTGCCACCGGGGCGCGATGCGGCCAGCGTGAGCGGCGGCAGGCGCAGATTTCCCTCGATCGCCAGCAGGGCAAGGTCGGTCCCCGGGTCGATCGCGACGATGCGGGCGAAGGCGGGCGCATCGCCGTCGGGCGGCACGATGCCGATCACGCGGTCGCCCTGGAACGCGCCGCCCGTCAGCGCCTCGCGCACGACATGCGCGTTGGTGACGATGCGCTGCGGGGATACGGCGAAGCCGGTTCCGTGGCTCAGCGGGGACAGCTCTTCCTCGCCGCCCTCGACCGTCTTTTCGAAGATCACGATCCGCACCACGCCGCGCGCGGCGGCGTCGATATCGGCGGGCTCGGCCATTGCGGGGGCGGCCAGCGCCAGCGGTGCGACCAGCAGCGCAAGGAAGAGGAGGATTCGCGTCATCCCCCGCCTTTTGGCTGTCCGAGGGTTTGGCCGCAAGCTTCGGGATGCACGGCGTTGCGTATGCGCACACAAGCCGGGGCGACCCAGCAGGAGATTGCCCCATGCCATACCGTATCACCGGCCTCGATCCGGCCCCCTTTGCAGCCCTGTTCGGTGCCGACGAGGCGGTGCTGGCGGCGCGCGGCGTGCTGCGGATGAAGGCCGACCGCGATACCGGATTTCCGTGCCGCATCACGCTGGCCGATGCGCCCGCGGGCACGCCGCTGCTGCTGCTCAACCATCTTTCGCGCACCGACGATGGGCCGTATCGGGCCAGCCACGCGATCTTCGTGCGTGAAGACGCCCGCGAAGCGGCGGCATATGAAGGCCGGATTGCGCCGGTGATGGAGCGTCGTATCCTCTCGCTGCGCGGGTTCGACGGGACCGGGCTGATGGTCGACGCGCTGCTCGCCCAGCCGGGCGAAGGCGACGCGGGATTGCGCAAACTGCTCGACAATCCCACAATCGCCGAAGTGGATGCGCACACCGCCACGCGCGGGTGCTTCCTTGCACGGGCGCGGAGGGCGTGATGCGAATCGACGACAGGCAGGCATGGGCCGCCGTGATGCGGCGCGACCGCACGTTCGACGGGCAATTCGTCACGGGCGTGCTCACCACCGGCATCTATTGCCGCCCGAGCTGCGCGGCACGGCATCCTGCGCGCAAGAACGTGCGCCTCTTCGTCGATGGAGCGGCGGCCCGCGCGGCAGGCCTGCGCGCGTGCAAGCGTTGCCTGCCCGACGATGTGTCGCGCGACGAGGCGGCGGTGCGCGCGGCGATCGACGCGATCCGCAGCGGCGAAAGCGCCACGCTGGCCGAACTGGGCGCGATCACCGGCTATTCGCCGACCCATTTCAGCCGCGTGTTCAAGCGCGCCATCGGGCTCTCGCCCGCAGCCTTCGCCCGCGCCCTGAAGGAAGAACGCGCGCGCGATGCGCTGAGCGGGGCGCAGCGCGTCACCGATGCAATCTACGATGCAGGCTACGAGGCGCCGAGCCGTTTCTATGCCGCGATGGAGGGGAAGATGGGCATGAGCGCGAGCGCATGGAAGAACGGCGGGCAGGGGGTGACGATCCGCTGGGCGGCGGTCGATACGACGCTCGGCACCATGCTGGTCGCCGCGACCGAGAAGGGCGTGTGCCGCCTGTCGTTCGACGAGGGCGAGGCCGACCTGCGCGCGCGCTTCCCGAAGGCGCAGCTGATGCAAGGCGATGCGGGTTTTGCGCAGCTGCTGACCCGCGTGATCGACGCGGTCGAGCAGCCGGGACGGGCGGGATTGGGCGCGGCGGACATACCGCTCGATGTGGCGGGGACCGCGTTTCAGGAGGCGTGCTGGCGCGCCCTGCGGGAAATTCCGCCGGGCGAAACGCGCAGCTACAGCGAACTCGCGGCGGCGGCGGGCAACCCGAAGGCGGTACGCGCGGCGGGCAGCGCCAATGGGGCCAACAACGTCGCCGTGCTGATCCCCTGCCACCGCGTGATCCGCAGCGATGGCAGCACCGGCGGCTATGCCTATGGCACCGCGATCAAGGAAGAACTGCTGCGGCGGGAGCAGTCGTGACGCGCGGCGCGTGCTCGGCAAGATCTACCGGCGTCCGTGCGCCCGCAAATGGCGTTCGCCGATAAGCTCTGGCCAATCCGCGCGCGACGGAGCATGCGCCGCGACATAATGGGAGGGGCGAGCATGGTCGAGGATAACGGCGAAGTCGTTGGCAGGAAGCCGCTGTGGCGCAGGATCGTAGACTTTCCACTGGTCGCGATGGTGCTGTCGCTCGCCATACTGATCCTCGTCCTCGGGCTGGCGACCGCCGCCGCAGCGATGCTGCTGCCTAAGGACACGATCGGCGAGGGGGCGATCCCGGTCGTGAACGGGCTGGGGGTCACGCTGCTGGGCTTTGCCGCCTACAAGCTGCTGATCCGGCGGCTTGGCGCGTATCCGCGCGACGACCTGCCGCTTGGAACGGCGATCCCGCACCTGCTGGTCGGCATTCTCTTCGCCGCCATCCTGATGAGCGCCATCGTGGGCATTGCGGCCCTGCTCGGCGGGTATGCGATCGTCGGCTGGGGTGGCAGCACCTCGCTGTGGCAGATCCTGTTCCTGGCCGGGTTGCAGGCGGGCTTTCTCGAAGAACTGATCCTGCGCGGCATCGTGTTCCGCTATCTGGAAGAAGCCGTGGGCAGCTGGCTGGCGCTGGTGCTTTCCGCGCTGCTGTTCGGCTTCCTTCACGCCGGGAACGACAACGCGACGCTGCTTTCGTCCGTCGCGATCGCGATGGAGGCAGGCGTGCTGCTGGGCGGCGCCTATATGCTGACGCGCAACCTGTGGTTCGCCATCGGCATCCATGCCGGGTGGAATGTGGTGCAGGGCTATGTGTGGGACGTCGCGGTATCGGGCGAGGCGGTGGACGGCCTGCTCGATTCGCGGGCCACGGGCGATCCGCTGATTTCGGGCGGCGCCTTTGGTCTCGAAGCGTCGGTGGTCGCGATGGTCGTGGCGACGGGGGCGGGGCTGGTGATCGTGTGGCTCGCCGCGCGCCGCGGACTGGTGGTCAAGCCCCTGTGGGCACGCGACCGCCAACGCCCCCCGATGGAAGGCTAGCGCCTGAAGATCGCCCGCGCCGCCAGATCGAAGCAGGCGCGCAGATCCTTGTCCGAAGGGACGTCGTTGCCGAACAGGAGCGGCGAATAGAGCGGCGAATATAGCAGGGCGAGCGCGGCGCGCGGCTCCACCCCGTCCTGCAGCTGACCCGCTTCGGCGGCCCAGGCCATCCGCATCCGCGCCCAGTCGCGCCGGGGGTCGAGCCACCTCTTGCGCACCGCGCTGGCGACCGCCGGGTTCTCCCGCCCGCCAACCAGCATCGCTGCGAAGGCGCGCCCCGCAGGCCCGCGGAGTTGACCTGCCATGCCAAGGATCTGGGCGCGAAAATCGTCTTCGGCAGAGCCGCTTTCGTGCAGTTCCAGCGTTTCGTCGATGGCGGAAAAGAACGCCTCTACCGCCAGATCGCTGCGCCCGTCCCACCAGCGGTAGATCGTGCTCTTGCCCGTCCCCGCTTCTCGCGCGACGCCTTCGATGGTGAGCTTTTCATACCCGTCGCGGATCAGCAGCTTTAGCGCGGCAAGCAGGATCGCTTCGCGCGACGCCCTGCTCCGCGGGCGACCACGCGGTTTTGAGTCTGTCGGGGTTGAAATCGTATCGGCCATGCGAAACGGTACCGTCTCGCATGCGGAGCGACAAGGGAGGCGCAGAGGGCGCCTTGAGAGGGAGAGCGAGTCGCTCTCGATACTTTTGCTTCACCTGAGGAGCGTGTGGATCCGGTGACATTGCCGACGAACGTAGTTGCTCCGACCGAGCAGACGAAGCAGAATTTCGCTGGTTTGCTGGAAAAAGCCCTCGCGAGGTCCTTCCTCTGCAAGGCCCGGGTCGTCACGTGCCTGTACAGGTACAGGAAAAGGGCGGTTGCCGCCAACCGCCCTTACCTAAGGTTATCAGCGTTACTCCGCGCCGACGAAGATCGCCTTGGCGTTGGCGAACTCCTTAACGCCGAAGCCGCCATGTTCGCGGCCGTAGCCGGAGTTCTTGACCCCGCCGAACGGCATCGAGGGATCGGCGAGGCCGAAGGTGTTGATGAACACCATGCCGGTGTCGAAGTGCTTGCTGGCAAGCTCGATCGCGCGGTCGACATTCTTCGACATGATCCCGCCGCCAAGGCCATAACGGCTGTCATTGGCGATACGCATCGCGTCCTCGTCGTCCTTTGCCTTGATCACGCTGGCGACGGGGCCGAACAGCTCGTCGTCATAGGCGGGCTGTTCGGGGGCGACATCGGTCAGCACGGTGGCGGGGTAGAAGGCGCCGGGGCCTTCGGGGATTTTTCCGCCGCAGGCGATCTTGGCGCCGTTTTCGACCGACTTGTCGACCTGTTCCTGCAAGGTCTTGCGCAGGTCCTCGCGCGCCATCGGGCCCATGTCCGTATCGTCCGCCGTGGGATCGCCGGTCTTGATCGCCTCGAATTTCGAGACGTATTTCTCGACGAACTCGTCGTAGACCTTCTCGGTCACGATGAAGCGTTTGCCCGCGATGCAGGTCTGGCCGTTGTTGTAGAGCCGCGCGGTGGCGCAGATGGCGACCGCCTTGTCGATATCCGCATCCTCCAGCACCATGTAGGCATCGTTGGAGCCCAGCTCGAGCACGGTTTTCTTGAGCGCCTTGCCCGCTTCTTCCGCGATATGCTGGCCCGCATCGTCCGACCCGGTGAGCGTGACGCCGCGCACCTTGTCATACGCGATGATCTCGTCCGAGGTATCGTGGTCGATCACCAGCACGGTGAACAGGCCGTCGGGCAGGCCGCCCTTCTGGAAGATTTCCGCGATCTTCAGCGCGCTGCCGGTGCAGTTGGCCGCGTGCTTGAGCAGCACGCCATTGCCCGTCATCAGGTTGGCGATGGCGTAGCGGATCACCTGATAGGCGGGGAAGTTCCACGGCTGGATGCCGTAGATCACGCCGATGGGCGAGTAGGTGACGATGCCGCGCCCGGCGTTGTTGGGATCGCGCTTTTCATCGGCCAGTTCCTTCGGGCCGTTGGCGGCAGTGTAATCGCAGATCGCGGCGCACAGCTCTACCTCGTCGCGGCTATCCTTGAGCAGCTTGCCGACTTCGGCGGTCATCAGCTGGGCGAGTTCCTCCTTGTTGTCGCGCAGCGCCTTGCCGAGGCCCTTGATGACTTCGGCGCGGTCTTCCAGGCTGCGCAGCTTCCACTGGCCGAATGCCTCGTGGCAGGCATCGACCTTGGCGAAGGCTTCGTCCTTGGTGAGGTGCGTATAGGTTTCCAGCCGATCGCCAGTGGCCGGGTTGATGGTGGTGAGGTTGCTCATGGGGGGAATCTTTCGTTTGGGGGTTCTCCTCTTCCAAATCCTGCGGCGCGGCGACGTTCCGGATGATTGGAGAATTGCCGGGTCACGCTGGGAATGTTGCAAATGAGAGGCGCTCGCATTAAGTGGCCGGACATGAGCACCAGACCCGCACCCCGCGAACTCACCGTCATCCGCCGAGAGCGGGTTACCCCCTCGCTCCAGCGTGTCACCGTTGGAGGCGCCGGGCTGGACGGATTCCCGTCGGAACAGCAGGGCGGTTATCTCAAGCTGTTCCTGGGCGAGGACGGGAAGGGCAGGCCGATCGTGCGGACCTACACGATCCGCCACCAGCGCGCGGATGAGCTGGACATCGATTTCGCACTGCATGGCGATGATGCGGTTGGCCCGGCGACTCAGTGGTCGCTGCGTGCGGAGCCGGGCGAGACCATCGCGGTCGGCGGCCCCGGGGCGGCCAAGCCGCTGCCAAACGCGCATGACTTCTATCTGATCGCGGGCGACATGACCGCGCTGCCTGCGATTGCGGTGAACCTGGCCGCGCTGCCCGAAAATGCCCGCGGCGTCGCGGCCATCGAGGTTCAGAACGAGGCGGACAGGCTCGACCTCGACAAGCCAGACGGGGTCGAAATCCGCTGGCTGGTCAACCGCGAGCCGGGCAGCCAGCCCGATCTGCTGGCTGACGAACTGCGTAGCGTCGCGCTGCCGCAGGGCAATATCGCCGGATGGGCGGCGTGCGAATTCTCATCGATGCGCAACCTGCGCGCGCTGCTGCGCGACGACCTTGGGCTGCGCGGCCCCTCACTGTACATTTCCAGCTACTGGAAGGCGGGACTGGTGGAGGACGACCACAAGATCGCGAAGCGCGAGGATGCGGAGGCGCAAGCGGCCTAGTCGCGCGCCCAGCCTTTGTCTGCGGGTGTGAGCGTGTCGAGAAAGTCTTGCGCGGTCTCCAGATAAGCGGCCTGCTTGTCTTCGCCCATCCGATCCCAGTTGGCATAGATCCGCCCGATGCGGTGATTGCTTTCCAGCCGGTCGCGGTGCCGGTCCATGAAGTGCCAGTAGAGCGAATTGAACGGGCAGGCGCCTTCGCCGGTTTTCTTCGACACGCTGTAGGCGCAATCGGAGCAGTAGTTGCTCATCTTGTTGATGTAATTTCCGCTCGCCGCGTAGGGTTTGCTCGCGAGCTTGCCGTCGTCGGCATAGAGGATCATCGCGGCCACATTGGGCAGCTCGACCCATTCATAGGCGTCGGCGTACACCACCAGATACCAGTCCTGCACTTCGCGCGGTGATATCCCGGCGATCAGGCAGAAATTGCCGAGTACCATCAGCCGCTGGATGTGATGGGCGTGGGCATTGTCGCGGGTGGAGCGGATGCAGTCCGCGAGGCAGCGCATGTCGGTCTCGCCGGTCCAGAAGAACTCGGGCAGTGCGCGCTGGGCGTTGAGCGCATTGGCGCGCTGCAGGTGCGGCATGTGCAGCCAGTAGAAGCCGCGCACATATTCGCGCCAGCCGATGATCTGGCGGATGAAACCTTCGACGCTGTTGAGCGGGGCCTTGCCGTCCTTGTACGCCTGCTCGGCACGCCGGCACAGATCGAGCGGATCGAGCAGGCCGAGATTGATGCTGGTCGAGAGCATCGAGTGGAACAGGTCGTCCGCTCCATGCACCATCGCGTCCTGATAGGGGCCGAAGCACTCTATCCGCTCGGCGAAGAAAGCGTCAGCGGCTTTTTCCGCCTCATCGCGGGAGACGGGCCACCCGAAAATTTCGAGGCTGCCGAAGTGATCACCGAATCTGTCTTCCACCAGATCGATCACTTCGCGCGTGATGGCGTCCGGCTCGAATAGCGGGCGCTTTGGTGCATCCAGCCCTTCCTTGGGCGGCTTGCGGTTTTCGCTGTCGTAGTTCCATTCGCCGCCTTCGGGCTTGTCGCTGTCTATCAGCAATCCAGTCTTGCGGCGCATTTCGCGATAGAAGAATTCCATGCGCAACGTATCGTGGCCTTCCGCCCACTCGCGAAATTCGGCGATCGAACACACGAAGCGGTCGTCTGGCAGGATTTCCACTGCGCAATCGAACTTGTCGGGCCATTCCTCGATCGATTGCTGCACGCGCCATTCGCCCGCCTCGACCACATGCACCGCGCGCGGATCGTGCCGTTCGATGGCGCGCGCGACTTCGCCGGTGAAGCTGACCGCATTGTCGGGATCGGTCAACTTCACATAGTCGACGGTCCAGCCTGCATCGCGCAGTTCGACGGCGAAGTGGCGCATGGCGGAGAAGATCAGCGCAATCTTCTGCTTGTGGTGGCGCACATAGGTCGCCTCGTCCCACACCTCCATCATCAGGATCACCGTGTCGTCCTTGGCCCGCCCGCGCAGCGAGGCGAGTGTGCGGGTCAGCTGGTCGCCGAGGATAGGGACCAATATCGGGTTTGGGATGGGATTGTCCGATGCCATGCCTAGACGAAACTATAGGGATCAATATCGATCCCCACGCGCACCCCGCGCGGCAGCTCCAGCGGGTTCAGCCAGTCGCGGATCGCGTCCTGCAGGGCGGCCGTACGCCGGGCATTGACCAGCAGGCGATAGCGATAGCGGCCGCGCAATTGTGCAAGCGGGGCAGGCGCGGGGCCGAGGATCGTGATGTCGTCCAGCCTGGGCCGCGCATCGCCGATCCGTGCGGCGGCGGCGCGCGCTTCCCTGTCGTCCTCGCTGCTGACGATGATCGCCGCCCAGCGCCCGAAGGGCGGGGCGTTGGCGTGGCGGCGCGCCTCCAGTTCGGCGGCATAGAACGCATCGCGGTCGCCCGCCGCAAGCGCGGCGATCACCGGGGCCTCGGGGTGGCGCGTCTGGATCAGAACCTCGCCGGGCTTGCTCGCGCGCCCCGCACGGCCTGCAACCTGCGCGATCTGCTGATAGACGCGCTCGGCGGCGCGCAGGTCTCCCCCTTCGAGGCCGAGGTCGGCGTCGACCACGCCGACGAGAGTGAGGTCAGGGAAATGGAACCCCTTGGTCACAAGCTGCGTGCCCACGATCACGTCGATCTCGCCGCTTTCCGCCATCGCAACGAAATCTGCGGCGCGTTGCGGAGTGTTGAGCGTGTCCGATGTGGCGACCGCGATGCGCGCTTCGGGCGCGATTTCGCGCACCTCGTCCGCCACCCGCTCGACACCGGGGCCGCAGGGCACGAGACTGTCCGCCTCGCCGCATTCGGGGCACTTTTCCGGCGTGGGTTCCTCGTAGCCGCAATGGTGGCAGGCGAGGCGGCGGGAAAAGCGGTGCTCGACCAGCCAGGCGCTGCACTGCTTGCACTGGAAACGGTAGCCGCAGGTGCGGCACAGCGTCAGCGGCGCATAGCCGCGCCGGTTGAGGAACAGCAGCGTCTGTTCCTGCCGCTCCATCCGCGCGAACAGCTCGCGCGCAAGGCTGGGCGCGAGCCAGCGGCCACGCTCGGGCGGTTCCTCGGTCAGATCGAGCAGGCGGATCGTGGGCAGCGAGGCCCCGCCGAAACGGCTGGGCAGATCGAGCTTACGGTAGGTGCCCGTCTCCGCCATGTGCAGGCTTTCGAGCGCGGGCGTCGCGCTGGCGAGCACCACCGGTATCCGCTCGAAATGCCCCCGCATCACTGCAACGTCGCGCGCGTTGTAGCGTACGCCATCATCCTGCTTGAAGCTGATCTCGTGCGCTTCGTCGACCACGATCAGGCCGAGATCGGCATAGGGCAGGAACAGCGCCGAGCGCGCGCCCACCACCACCTGCGCGCCGCCATCTTCGGGAGCGCGCGCGATCGCGCGCCAGGCGCGGCGGCGTTCGGAGGATTTGAGGGAGGAATGCCACAGCGTCGGCTGGGTGCCGAAGCGATCTTCGAACCGGCGCAGGAAATTCTCGGTCAGCGCGATTTCGGGCAGCAGCACCAGCACCTGCCTGCCTGCGCGGATCGCGGCGGCGACGGGTTCGAAATAGGTTTCGGTCTTGCCCGATCCGGTCACCCCGTCGAGCAGGATGGGCGCGAAGGCGCGCGCTTCGACCGCGTCCACCAGTTCGCCTGCGACCTCGGCCTGCTCTGGCGAGAGCACCGGTTCGGCATGGTCAGGCCGCGCGCGGGGGTAGGGCCGGTCGGCATCGACCTCCTCCGCCTCCAGCACGCCCTGGCCCACCAGCCCGCGCAGCACGCCTTCGGACACGCCCGTCAGCGCGGACAATTCGCGGATCGTGCCCTGTGCGCCGGCAAGCCTTTCCAGCGCCTGCGTGCGCTGCGGGGTCATCCGGTCGGGCTGCGTCCCGCTCAGCCGGTATTCGGTCACGGTGACGCCGCCCTTCAGCGCCCCGCCGCTGGCCAGCACCATGCGCGCGACCGCGCTCATCGGGGCGCAGTAATAGTCCGCCGTCCATTCGATCAGGCGGCGCAGCTGCGCGTGGATCGGGGGCACCGGCAGCACGGAGAGGATCGGGCGCAACTTTTCCTCGGGCACCTCCGCGCCGGGCAGGCGTTCCTCTTCCCACACGACGCCGGTGATCTGGCGCGGGCCGAGCGGGGCAATCACCACGCTGCCGTGCTCCACCGTCATGCCATCGGGCACGCGGTAATCGAGCACGCCGAGCGCGGCGTTGAAGACGAGGAGGCGGATACGGCGCATTGGTCGACCGCCAATATGGGCGCGGGCCCTCCCGCGCGACAAGCAGGGAAGGTGAGATGATGACCGGAATTCTCGAAACTGGGCTGAACCGACGCAGGCTTCTGGGCTCACTCGGGGTTGGCGCGGGCGCGCTGATGCTGGGCGGCTGTGCGACCTATCAGGGCCGCGTGACCAACGTGATCGAGCGGTTGCTACTACTGTCGAGCCAACGCGCCTTCGCCCGCCTCACCGCGCCCGGCGGCTTCTGGGACGAGCAGGTGGCGCAGATCGGGCTTGGCGAACTCCTGGGCACGCGCGGAAACGTGCTGGCGAATATCCTGACCTCGGGCCTGATCAAGGCGCGGGTGGAACGCGAATTTGCCGGCTTCGCGCTCGACGCGAGCGAGCGTGCAGCGCCCGTGATCTACGATTCGATCCGCCTGATCGGCGTGCGCAACACCATCGACCTGATCACCGGCGGTTCCACCGCGGCGACCGGTTATCTGCGGGCGGATGTCGGCAACCGGGTGATCGACGCGATGGTGCCCGAACTGTCGGACGCGATGCGCGTGGCGCAGGACCCGCTGGTCAGCCAGCTGCTCTCTGCCGCGGTCGGGGTGGATGTGGGCATGGCGGCGAACCGGGTGGCCAGCGAAGTGAGCGACACGATCTGGCGCGAGATCGGGCGCGAGGAAGCGGCCATTCGCGCCGATCCGCGTAGCACCAACGACCCGGTGCTGATCGGTGCATTCGGCGTCGGCTCGGCGCTTCAGAACCGGTAGCCGAGGCTGACCTGCGGCACGTGGGTGTAGGTGTCGCCGCCGGCGCGCGGGCGCAGTTGCAGCAGGTAGCCGCCGGTCACATCGAACCTTTCCGCCACGCGGTAGGTCAGCCCGGCGTTGAAGCGCCACTGGTCGATCCGTTGCGGGCCGCCGTCGTTGCGCGAGCGCAGTTGGTAAAGCAGCTCGACCGACCCCGCGGCCTTCAGCTTGGGCGCAATGGTGTCGCTCAGCTGCACGCGCTGGCGCAGGCGCAGGGCCATCCGGTCCGAATCGTCGTAGAAGCGTTCCTCGATCCGCGTGCGCAGAGACAGGACGCCCGCCTTGTAGCCGACCTGCTGATAGGGGCGGACCTGGTGAAACCGCCGGTGTCGTGAATTTCCATCCCGCCGCCGATCGAGAAGCCTTCGCCGACATCGCGATCGACCACCGCGCCCACGATATATTCGTTCGGCCCGTCCTTGCGGCGCTCTTCCAGCTCGAACTTGAAGCTGGTGTCGGGCGCGATGTCGCCCTTGGCCGAGAGCTCGACCCAGAATTCGGTGTCGTCCGCCAGCGCTGCGGTCGGTTGCAAAAGCAGGGGCGCGGCGGCAAGTGGGAAGAGACGCGCCAGACGGCTAACTGATCGCATGGAGAATCCTGACATCCGGGGTTCGATTGTGACGCCCATATGACAGGTTTGTAACAAAATGAAGTTCTTCGCCGACACCGCCGACATTGCCGACATCCGCGACCTGGCCGAGACGGGTCTGATCGACGGGGTGACCACCAACCCCTCGCTGATCCACAAGTCGGGCCGCGACTTCATCGAAGTCACGCGCGAAATCTGCGGCATCGTGGATGGCCCGGTCAGCGCGGAAGTCGTCGCGCTCGATCACGAAACCATGATGAAAGAGGCGGAAAAGCTGCGCAAGATTGCCGACAATGTCTGCATCAAGGTGCCGCTGACGCTGGACGGGCTGAAGACCTGCCGCGCGCTGACCGATGACGGCACGATGGTGAACGTCACGCTCTGCTTCTCTGCCAACCAGGCGTTGCTGGCGGCGAAGGCTGGCGCGACCTTCGTCTCGCCCTTCGTCGGCCGACACGACGATAATGGCTTCGACGGGATGCAGCTGATCAGCGATATCCGGCTGATCTACGACAATTACGATTTCGAGACCGAGATCCTCGTCGCCAGCGTGCGCCATGCGACCCATGTGCTCGAAGCCGCGAAGATCGGTGCCGACGTGATGACTGCGCCGCCCAAGGTGATCCGCGGCCTCGTGAATCATGTGCTGACCGATAAGGGCATCGAAGGCTTCCTGAAGGACTGGGACTCGTCCGGCCAGAGCATTCTCTAAGGCGGGCTTCAGTTGAGCGAAGAAACCCCTCTCGACCGTTTCAAACGCGCTCTGACCGGCGGCGCGCGGGCCATCGCGCGCGAGCCCGAGGTGGAGGTCGCGTGGAGCGCGGACCGGCCCGGTGCGGCGGGCAAGAACTTCCGCGTGCCGCTGCCCGGGCGTCAGCTGCCGCCCGAACAGGCGGCCGAGGCGCGCGGCTTTGCCGACAGTTTCGCGCTCAAGATTCGCCTGCACGACAACGCGCTGCACGATGCGGGTGCGCCGGGCGATCCTGTGGCGCGCGCGGTGTACGACGCGGTCGAACAGGTGCGCTACGAGGCTTTGGGTGCGCAGGGCTTCGCAGGCGTGGGCGAAAACCTCGCCGCCGCGACCGAGCTGCGCGCGGCCAGCGATCCGATCGCCCGCGCCACCGAAGCGCGCGACGTGCCACTCTCCACGGCCGTATCGCTGATGATGCGCGAGGCGCTGACCGGCAAACCGATCCCCGAGCGCGCGAAGAAGGGCGTCGATCTGGTCCGCAAATTCGTGGACGAGCGCACCGGTGGCGATTTCTCGGCGCTGGCGGACAAGCTCGACGACCAGAAGGCGTTTCAGGAATTGTCCATCGAGATGCTGCGCCAGCTCGACCTGATCGAGGGCGTGGATAGCTCGCCCGAGGATTCGGAGGACGAGGGCGACGAGGACGAAGGCGAATCGCCCGAAGACGATACCGACGAGGAAGATGCGGGCGACCAGTCGCCCCAGCAGAGCCCCGAGGCCGCCTCCGAGATGACCGAAGGCGACGCCGACGACGATGGCGAGGGCGAGCTGTCCGAAGAGGAGGGCGACAGCGACGATGCGGGTGAGGACGGCGAAGAGGGCATGATGCCCGTGCGCCCCAACCGCCACTGGACCGACATTCCAGACGATTTCGACTACCAGATCTATTCCAAGAAGTTCGACGAGGAAATCGCCGCGACCGAGCTGTGCGATGCTGACGAGCTCGACCGGTTGCGCGCCTATCTCGACAGCCAGTTGACCGGTTTGCAGCACGTCGTCACCCGGCTCGCCAACCGGCTCCAGCGCCGTCTGATGGCGCAGCAGAGCCGTAGCTGGGATTTCGACCAGGAAGAGGGGATGCTCGATGCCGCGCGGCTGGCTCGCGTGGTCGTCAGCCCCGGTCATTCGCTGAGCTACAAGCGCGAGCGGGAGACCGAGTTCAAGGACACGGTCGTCACCCTGCTGATCGACAATTCGGGCTCGATGCGCGGGCGACCGATCTCGATCGCCGCGATCAGCGCGGACATCATCGCGCGCACGCTTGAGCGGTGCGGGGTGAAGACCGAGATCCTCGGCTTCACCACCCGGGCATGGAAGGGCGGGCACACGCGCGAGAAATGGCTCGCTGATGGCAAGCCGCAGCAGCCCGGCCGCCTCAACGACCTGCGCCACATCGTCTACAAGCAGGCCGACGAGCCATGGCGCCGCGCGCGCCGGAACCTCGGCCTGATGATGCGCGAAGGCCTGCTGAAAGAGAACATCGACGGCGAGGCGCTGATGTGGGCGCACACCCGCCTGCTCGCCCGACCCGAAGACCGCCGCATCCTGATGGTCATCTCCGACGGCGCGCCGGTGGATGACTCGACGCTATCGGTGAACCGCGCAGGCTACCTCGAAGCGCACCTGCGCAAGGTGATCGAGTGGATCGAGAAGGCCTCGCCAGTCCAGCTGGTCGCCATCGGTATCGGCCACGATGTAACCCGCTACTACAAGCGCGCGGTGACGATCATGGATGTCGAGCAACTGGGCGGCACGATGATCGGCCAGATGGCGGACCTGTTCGAGGTGGATGGGTAGGTGGACGGCCCGACCTTCAGTGCTGGTTTGATCACGATGGGGACCGGTGCATCGGCTTATTTCTGGCCGCACAAGAAGTATTTCGAGTCCGAAGACAACCGACAGAGGCGGCTGGCCGAATTGCGAGAGGGCGCGCCGGAGAGCTACTTCGAAGAAAGACGCGCGCTTGAAGCCTATCCACCCCTTGGCAATCAGTCGAACCGCACGATCCGCCTGATGGGACGGATTGCCTTCATGGTTGGTCTCTGCGCTTTAGTGTGGTCGGTCGTTGGCTGACGGTGATCTGACCCCGAATAATCTCACGCTCGGCCTGCTCGCCCAGTCACACAAAGTGTGATATATGCATACGCATGAGCAAGCTCGAACGCATCACCGTTACCATGCCCGCCGAAATGGCCGCGCGCCTGCGCGCCGCCGTCGAGCGCGGCGAATACGCCACCACCAGCGAAGTCGTCCGCGAGGCGCTGCGCGACTGGGGCGAATATCAAGAGCGGCGCGCCGAAGCGGTCGAACGTCTGCGCCAGATGGTGGAGGCGGCCGACGCGGGTCCGTCCTACCCCGCGGAAGAAGTGTTCGCCGAAATTCGACAGCTGGTCGCAGAGCGGGTCGCGACATACCGGGCTGAAGATAACGCGGTATGATCGAGATCAAGCAGCAGGCGCTCGACGACCTGCGCGAGATTGCCGACCATATCGCCCGCGACAGTCCTGATCGCGCCGAAAGCTTCGTCGCGGGAATGCTCGATCGTATTGTGTGGGTAGGCGAGAATCCGCGTCTTTATCCGGTTCGCCTGCAATGGAAGACTGGGCTGCGGAGCGCAAATTACGGTCGCTACCGAATTCTGTATCGATCAAACGAGGACGACGTCGTGTTTTTGCGGATCGTCCACACATCGCGGGATATTGCGGCCATAATAGAAGAAACGGAATGATCGCGCCCGCGATGATCGGAATCAAGTATCGTCCTAAGTCACACCACCATGCAAAACGGCGCTGACGGCAGGACCGCCTCTATCGCCGCCGCTCCCGCAACCAGCTCCGGCACTTCGTCCTTCCGCCCATCTAGCACCGCCGCCCTGAACCGCTCCCACGGGAACCAGATGCCGGGATCGCTGCGGCGTGCAGGATCGAGCATCGCGTGGCTGACCACGTGGCGCAGGTTGGGATATTTGGCCCAGGCGTAGAGGACGATTTGCGCGGTGGCCTCCACCTGCCAGTCGGAGAAGGCGTCCGAGCGGATCTGCCGGTTCACCACTTCGACACCGAGCGACCAGTGGTTGATCCGGCCGCGCCCATCCCACAGCATCGGGTGGCAGCAAGCATTGCGCACGTGCCAGGCCGCGCGTGCCTCGTGACAGGTGGCCCACACGAACTGCCCATGCTGCGGCTCGTCCTCGTCGGGCACCAGCCAGTGGAAGCTCGCGCGCCGGTCGAAGATCACGCTTGCCGCGCCCGCTGAGCTGCCGCCCGCCGTCGCGTGGATCACGATGGCGCGCACGCCGAGAATCGCGTCGTAGATCCGCGCACTCGACGCTTTCAGCGCAGCATCGCGGATGCCGGGCCACCAGCGTTCCACCAGCGGGGCGAAGGCGGGCCGCGCAGCGGGGTCGAGATCGAAATGATAGGTGGTGGGGTCGCCCATGTGGTCCTCGCTGAAGGGTCGCAGGGCGAATCCAGCTAGAGCGCGTTTTGCGAGTAGGACAGCACGAAATGCGCTTCGCCGGGTTGGCGCGGGGCGGGTCACCGGCTAGCCCCGCAGGCATGAGCGATACTCCCATGTCCGTCAGCCAAGCCGTCACCTCGCGCCGTTCGGTGCGCGAATTTCTCGATACCCCCGTGCCGCTGGAGACCATCCGTCGTGTCGTGGACACCGCGCGCTGGGCGCCCTCGGGCTGCAATTACCAGCCGTGGGAAGCGACCATCCTGACCGGCGAGCCGCTGGCGCAACTGCGCGAAACGCTCCGCAGCTCGGAGATGAAGCAGCCCGATTACGACTGGGACGCGCCCAAGCAGGAGGATCGCTACAAGCAGCGCCTCTACGACCTTTCCGCAAGTATGTTCGAATCGCTCGGCGTTGCGCGCGAGGACAAGGCGGGGCGCGCGGCGGCAATGGGGCGCAACGTGGTCAGCTTCGGCGCGCCCGTCCTTCTCCTGTGCTATTTCCCGCGGCTGATGAAAGAGGCGCAGTGGTCCGACACAGGGATGTGGCTCCAGACGATCATGCTGCTGCTGCGCGAGGAGGGGCTCGATTCCTGCCCGCAGGAATTCATGGCCTACTACGCCGATCCGATCATGGAGCATATCGGGGTGAGCACCGAGACGCACCGCTTCTTCTGCGGCATGGGCATCGGCTATCGCGATCCGGACGCACCGGTGAACAGCTTCGATCGCAACCGCGTGCCGCTGGAGGATCACGTGCGGTTCGACGGGTGGGACTGAATTAATCGCGGAACCCTCGGCGGCTTCCGCGCGCTACTGCTCCAAAAGAAGGAGCTGACATGCGAAAGATGCACTGGGCGACCGTTTCGATGGCGGCACTGCTGCTGGCAGGGTGCAATGGGCAGGACCCAGCGTCTGCCGATACCGAGGCGAGCGGCGACACGGTCGGCGAACAGATGGCGACTGCCGATGCCCCTTTGACCCCCGCCCCTGGCGAGAGCGATGCGACATCGTCTCCGGACAGCGAATACGCCAACAGTCGCCCGCCGCTCGACAATAGCGGGGCCGAAGCGACGCCGGGCTCCTGCCTTGCGGAACTGGGGCGTGAGAAGGCGGAAACGCTGTCGCAGCACTGCTACGAAATGTCGCCCGCCACGCGGCCTGTCTGCAACATTCAGAATTCGTGCGAGCAGATCCGTAGCGAGCTGAAGCGCGGCTGCGAATTCGGCGATACCTCGGAAAACCCGGACTACTGCAACGCAGTGGTCGACTGAGCGGCTAGCTGCGCTCGTCCTTCGGGATGCGCCGGACGATATCGGGATCACGCCAGATCATCGCGCCCATGATGACGAACCACCCGAGCTTGCCGAGTGCCAGGCCGCGTTCGTAGAGCCCATCCCACGCGGTTGGCACGAGAAACAGGAAGGGAGCGGCTATCGCCCACAGCGCGCCGCCAACATACAGCGCGATGCCGAGCCGCCGGTCGAGCTCGTAGAACTGGCCTGCGGTCAGCAGTACCGTCAGCGGGAAGGCGACGCCCATCAGGTAGACCAGCTTGTAGTGGATCTGCGTCCCCTCGCCGGTCGAATAGGCCTCGTACGCCGCGATCAGCGTGTAATCGAGCGCCAGCACGACCAGCAGCACCGTGCCTATCCGCCAGTCCCAGCGGGACACCCGCCAGCGGATCAATCCCACCGTCACCGCCAGCACGCCGACGACGAAGGCGTAGATGCCGAGGTCGGAGAGAATGTCCCACTCGCCCGCAGCCAGATTGCTGATCGTATCGCTTGCGATACCGATCCGGTCCGACAGTGCTGCCCCCAGCAGGTCGCACGCAACCGCGATCGCGCAGCCCGCGATGGCCACGCCGCCCAGCGTGCGTGAGAGGGTGTCGGTGCCTGAATCCTTGCTGATATGATCGCTCCCTGTTGCACAGCCCGGTCGCTTGGCGCATTTGCGCGCCCATGACCGATGCGCCGCAACTCAAGCTGTTCAACAGCCTCAACCGCCAGCTCGAACCCTTCGTTCCGATCCACGAGGGCGAGGCGCGCGTTTATACCTGCGGGCCGACGGTCTATAACTACCCGCATATCGGCAATATGCGCGCCTATGTGTTCGCCGATGTGCTGGGGCGCACGCTCAGCTGGACGGGCCATAAGCTCACCCACATCATCAACATCACCGATGTCGGCCACCTGACCGACGATGCCGATGCGGGCGAGGACAAGCTTGAGAAGATGGCTGCCACGCAAAAGCAGTCGATCTGGGACATAGCCGAGCACTACACGCAGGCGTTCAAGGCCGACGTAAAGGCGCTCAACATCCGCGAGCCCGCCGAGTGGTCGGTCGCGACCGATTACATCGACGCAATGATCGACTTCGCCAAGCAGATCGCGCCGGAGCACTGCTACCAGTTGGAGAGCGGCCTCTACTTCGATGTCTCGACGGTCGAGGATTACGGGCGGCTGGCGCGTGCGGTGACTGAAGAGGGCGAAGGCCGGATCGACACGGTAGAGGGCAAGCGCAACGCCGCCGACTTCGCGATCTGGCGCACCACGCCCGCAGGCGAGACGCGCCAGATGGAGTGGGATTCGCCATGGGGCCGCGGCGCGCCCGGCTGGCACCTCGAATGCTCGGTGATGGGCGGCAAGCTGCTCGGCTTCCCGTTCGACATCCACACCGGCGGGATCGACCACCGCGAAATTCACCACCCCAACGAGATCGCGCAGAACCAGGCCTACTGCGGTTGCGGCGGGCTGGATGACGCGACGCATTCCGGGGCGCGATACTGGATGCACAACAACTTCCTCGTCGATCGGACGGGGAAGATGTCGAAAAGCTCGGGCGAATTCCTGCGGCTGCAATTGCTGATCGACAAGGGCTACCACCCGCTCGCGTATCGGATGATGTGCCTGCAGGCGCACTATCGCAGCGAGCTGGAGTTTTCGTGGGATGGCCTCGGCGCCGCGCTGACGCGGTTGAAGCGTATGGTGATGGGGATCCGGCAGGCGACGAGCGCGGCGTACAATCAGGCACCGAACGTTACCGCCCCGAATTGGCCGGACGATCGGGTCGACGCGCTGCGCGAGGCAATCGACAACCCCAAATTGGCCGCTCTGGTCGATAAGTTCGTCGCCGCGCTGGCCGACGATCTCAACACCTCGGTGGCGCTGACCGTCCTCGAAGAAGTGCTGGCGACGAAGAAGGTGCCGATCGACCAGAAGGCGATCCTCGCGCGCGCAATGATGTGGCCGCTCGGCCTCGAGCCTCTCCCACGCGAGGACTTTCGCATCCGCCCGAAGGATGCCGTCATCACCGAAGACGAGATCGAACAGGCCCTCGCCGACCGCAAGGCCGCCCGCGCTGAGAAGGACTTCGCCAAATCCGACGCCATCCGCGACGATCTCGCCGCCAAGGGTGTCGAGGTCATGGACGGCGACCCACTCGGCTGGGAATGGAAGCTCGGCTGACAGTCCCCCTCCCGCTTGCGGGAGGGGTTAGGGGTGGGCACAAGTATGCCCGTGCCGAACTGGACCGACCGCGACACCGAGCGCGCCCGCGAATTGCGCAATGCCGCCACGCCCGCCGAACGCGCGCTGTGGAGGCATCTCGCAAGGTCCCAGCTCGGCGTGAGATTCAGCCGCCAGATGCCGGTCGGGCCTTTCTTCGCCGATTTCCTGTGCCGCTCGCTTCGGCTGATCGTCGAGGTGGACGGCCATTCGCACGATGTGCAGCCGGAGCGAGACACTGCCCGCGATGCGTATCTGCGAGGCGAAGGATATCGCGTTCTGCACTTTTCAAACGCCGATGTAATCGCCAACACAGAGGGCGTGATCGAAACCATCCGCACCGCGCTCCAAGAAGAGCCCACCCCCGGCCCCTCCCGCAAGCGGGAGGGGAGTGAATGACCACTGCCGTACTCTCCACCCTGATCCGCCCGCTGGTCGAGCCGCGCCTGCCCGACTGGGTCGAACCGTTGTGGTTCTCCAGCAAGGACGAGGCGCTCGAGCTGGCGCCGCGCGCGGAGATCGGCTGGTTCGATTTCAACGAACCGTCGCCGATGTGCGAGGTCGTTTCCGCGGCCGAGAACCTCAAGTGGCTCAACTCGATCTATGCCGGGCTCGATTTCCTGCCGCTCGACCTGCTGGAAAAGCGCGGCACAGTCGTCACAAATGGGGCCGGGATCAACGCGCTGACCATCGCCGAATATGTCGTGATGCTGATGCTGACGCATGCCAAGGGCTACCGCGAGGTCGTGCGCGCGCAGGACCGGCACGAATGGTTGCAGGACAGCCCCGGCAAGCGCGAGCTGGCGGGCGAGCGGGTGCTGCTCCAGGGGCTCGGCGCGATCGGCAAGCTGGTGAAGACCCGGCTCGAGGCCTTCGACATGGAGGTGGTGCCGGTGCGTCGCTCGGGCGCGGATGGTGCGCTGGGGCCCGACGAGTGGCGCGGCAAGCTGGGCGAATTCGACTGGGTGATCCTCGCCGTGCCCTCCACGCCCGAAACGCACCACATGATCGGCGCGGACGAGCTTGCTGCGATGAAGAGCAACGCCGTGCTGGTGAACGTGTCGCGCGGCGACGTTGTGGACCAGCCGGCGCTGGTGGATGCACTGGAGGCCAAGCGCATCGAGGCCGCGCTGCTCGACGTGACCGATCCCGAACCGCTGCCCGAGGATGATCCGCTGTGGAGCCTCGCCAACGCGCAGGTCACCATGCACCTGTCGGGCCGCGCACAGACCAGGATGTTCCAGCGCAGCGCCGACCGCTTTATCGAGAACCTGGGCAAGTGGCATGCGGGCGAGCCGGTCGAACCGCAGATGGACCTCTCGCTCGGGTACTGAGAGCCAGTCGCCATCCGCGCCCGCCTGACACACCTGACACAGTGTCCAGGGGCCAAATACCCGCGCGCGTTCCGGGCCGCTCAGCCGTCTTCCAGCAGCAGCAGCTCGCAGGTCACGGTGAGCTGCGGGGCGGGCTCCAGCACATGATCCACCGCGCTGACCGTTGCGTCGGCCACCAGCCGCGCGGGCAGCGCGAATTCGTGATCGGGCAGCGCGGCGATCAGCGCCTCCCCGCCTTCGATCGCTTCGGGTGTGTCGAACACGAGGCGCAATGTGTGGCGCGTGCCGGCAAAGGTGATGCTTGCCCAGCTGCGTTCGCGATGCGCGACCACGCGGCCATGACCGGCAGCCAGGGCAAGCACCGCGCGTTCGAGGCGGGCGGCGCCACCGCGCCGTGGCTGGCGGGCGGAGAGATCGGGTTCAGCGCGCATCCTGCGTCTCCCGCCAGGTCTGCATGAAGCCATCGACGCGGCGCTCCGTCCCGCTGCGCGGCGTGCGCCCGTTGCGCAGGTCGAGCACGAAGCGCGGATCGTGCGCGGCGAGACGACCGAATTTTGTCGCGGGCATGTCGAACTCGCGCAGAAACCGCTCTATCCTTCGAATCAGCATATTTTTCCCTCACTCATGGTATCTGGGGTCGAATCATCCGCCGCGGTGAAGGATCGCTCGCGCGCGAAATCCTACTTGTCTAGGAAAAATCTTTCATCTAGGGAAATGCCATGAGTGACGATCCTATGCATGCGCGGTCCGACGGCAGCGATGCCGCACGCGCCCGCCTGCTGGAGCTGGCCAGGACGCGTGGCTCCAGCCTTTCCGGCTTGTCTGCGCTCATCGGGCGCAATTCTAGCTATCTCCAGCAGTTCATTCGCAAGGGCAGCCCGCGCAAGCTGGAAGAGCGCGATCGCAGGACGCTGGCCGAGTTTTTCGGGGTCGATGAAAGCGAGCTGGGCGCGGCTGAGGATGGCGCGCGGGAAAAATCCTATGGCGGTAGCCGTGGCGACGAGGATTTTCACGCCATCCCGCGTCTCTCGCTCGCCGCCGCAGCCGGGCCCGGCCAGTTCGCCGGGGGAGAGACGCCGTTCGACAATTTCGGTTTCTCGGGCCGCTGGCTGCGCGAAAACGGGTTCGATCCCAGGATGCTCTCTGCCCTCACCGTAGAAGGCGACAGCATGGAGCCGCTGCTGCGCCACGGGGACGAGATCCTGGTCGATCGCGGTTCGCGCTTCGAGCGGGACGGCGTGCACGTGGTGCGGATGGGCGACGCGCTGATGGTCAAGCGGCTGGCGAGCGCCGGGGCTGGGCGCATCGCACTGCTCAGCCAGAACCTCGCCTACCCGCCGGTCGAGGTGGGGCTGGACGAGATCGAGGTGCTGGGCCGGGTGGTGTGGAAGAGCGGGCGGTTGTGACTGCGGCGGAGGAAAGGCGGACCGCTGCCAAACGGCTGGCGGAGCGTCTGAATCTCCTGCCGATCGCGGTCTTCTGCATCTGGCTGGGGGCGTTCGGCATGTTTTGGCTGAGCGCGCTTGGTCCGCTGCGCAGCTTCGATACCCCACCGCCGGGCGTCGAACCGTGGCCGTGGTTCGTCGCTTCGATCCTTGGTGGAGCACTGGCCCTTGCAATACCCGATCGCCTTTACCGCCTGCACAGCTTCGAACGGTCGGGCCGCCTGCACGAGGCGCTCGGCGCGGAGATCTTTCGCGGTTTCGTGACCAATGGCGACCATATCAACCGCATCGTTTCGCGCCACTATGGTGGATACCGGGTCCACCCGCATGCGGAGGTGATGGAGGCCGCCGCGCGCACGAGCCGCCAGAGCGAACGTTCGCACCTCGTCTGCCTCGTCGCGGGGCTGGTCGGCTGTGTCTACGCAGCCCTGATCGGCTGGTGGGGCTGGGCGGCATGCATGCTCGTCGCCAACATGCTCGGCAATGCCTACCCCGTGCTTGTCCAGCGGCATACCCGCGCGCGTCTTTGGCGGATGGCGAACCGGGCACCACGCCGCGGGCGGCGTTCCAACACCTCCATCTGATCCACGACGAGTGTCATTGCACTTGCGTACTGGCCCGAATCATGCCAAGCAAACTTGTCATTGAGACAATTTGACTGTGCAGTATGTCAATTTGGTTTGGCGGCGGGCGCACAGCTTGGGCCAACCGAAAGGACAAGAGCATGACGACGTTAGCGGCCCCGGCGGCCAAGAAATGGATGCTGGCTGCGGCCATCATCGTCCCCGCTGTCTTCCTCGCCACGATCCCGTGGCTGAAGAATCAGCCGGATGTGGTGGTCTATCTGTTTGCCGGGATTGCGGCGACGATCACCGTTCTATGCAGCCTCGCGCTGGCGGTGATCGAGGATCGCCGGATGGACGAATGGCACCGCACGGCTGCGCGTTTCGCCAGCCAGTGGGGCTGGCTCACGGGTGGGGCCCTCGTCGCGATCCTGCTGGCCCTGCCGCCGGTGCACGATGCGATCATCGGCGCCAGCGGGGCGCTGGCCGGGGTCGTCGATCCCGACCGCACACTGGTTCTGATGGCATTCATGCTCGGCTTTATCGCCGTAATCCTGATCCAGTCGCTGTGCACGATGGTGCTCAGCTTCCTCTGGCGGTCGCGCAAGTCGCGCGCGGAATAGCGCGATGAAGAACACCATCAGGGTGCTGCGGGCGGAACGGCGCTGGAGCCAGGCCGAACTGGCCGAACGCGTCGGCGTGTCGCGCAATTCGATCAATTCGATCGAGAACGGGCGGTACGATCCCTCGCTGTCGCTCGCCTACGCCATCGCCGATGCGTTCGAAACCGGCGTCGAAGAGGTTTTCTTGCGGGGGCAGTGATCCCGTGCAGGTGGGCCTAAAAAAAGCCGTTCCCGCTCAAAGCCTTGCCGCGGGTATCCTTAATATTACCGCCGATTTAGCGGAAAATTCACCCGTGCAAGGCAGTGTGCTCCCGGGAAATCGGGGGGACACGATGATTAGCAGGCAGCTGCTGCGTGACGAGGCCGGGGTATCGGCGATCGAATATGCCATCCTCGCGGCGCTGATCGCCGTGGGCCTCGTCGGGGCTCTGTCCGCGCTCGGCACGCAGACAGGGAACACCTACACCAAGGTGGGCGATTCGATGGGTGTCGCCGAGGCCGAAGAAGCCGAGCCTGCCCCCGAGGCACCGCCCGCTCGCGAGCCGATCAGGGCGCGAGACCGCGGCGTGCCAAGGCCGTAGACATTGCCCGGCGCGGCAGCCGAACCGATCGCGGCCGGGTGCGCTTGCAATCATGCGGTCGCTCGACCAGATTTGCGGGCATGACCGAAACCGACACCGCCCCCCAAACCTCCCCCATGAAAGCCGCGATCCTGCCGGTGACCCCGTTGCAGCAGAACTGCTCGCTGATCTGGTGTACGCAGACCAACAAGGCCGCGCTGATCGATCCGGGCGGCGATCTGGACAAGCTGAAGGCGGGTGTCGCCAGGGCCGGGGTGGAGCTGGAAAAGATCCTCATCACCCACGGCCATCTAGACCATTGCGGGCAGGCGGGGATGCTGGCGAAGGAGCTGGGCCTGCCCATCGAAGGCCCGCACGAGGCGGACCGGTTCTGGATATCGCGGCTGGACGATGATGGTGCGCGCTATGGCATGGAAGCAGCAAGCTTCGAGCCCGACCGCTGGCTGGAGGATGGCGACACCGTAACCGTCGGCAACCTGACGCTGGAGGTGATCCATTGCCCGGGCCATACGCCGGGCCACGTGATCTTCTTCAACCGCGACCGCAAGTTCGCCATCGTCGGCGATGTGCTGTTCCAGGGGAGCATCGGGCGCACCGATTTCCCGATGAGCGATCACCAGAGCCTGATCGACGCGATCACCAAGAAGCTGTGGCCGCTGGGCGACGATGTCACCTTCATTCCCGGCCATGGCCCGACCAGCACCTTCGGGCAGGAACGCAGGACGAATCCCTTCGTGGGCGATGCGGCTTTGGCTTGAACTGAGACTCCCCTACCTTGAGGGAGGGGCTGGGGGAGGGCGTACTGCCTTGGCTGCCAGCGCCGAACACCCCCACCCGGCCTCCCCCTCAAGGGGAAGGAGATTAAAGCGCCCGTCCTAAACCACCTTCATCCCCACCAGCACCGCCACGATGCTCAGACCCAGCAGGGTCAGCAAGGTCACGCCCGTTCCGATCTGCCTTGGCAGCCCGGCTTTTGCGGCGTCCATCCCGATGCCGTGCAGGATGCGACCCACCACGAAGGCTACCGCCACGATGTGCAGCCACATCCCGCCGCGCCCTGCCAGTTCGATCAGCACGATCAGCGCGAGCACGAAGGGTGCGGTCTCGACGAAGTTGAGCTGTGCGCGCATCCGCCGGGCGAGCAGCACATCGCCGCCATCGCCATGGCCCACTCTGGCCTTCAGCCGCGCGCGGCCGCAGCGCACTGCCAGCCACAAGGCCAGCAGGCCGAACATAGCGGCGCTGGTCAGCGACACCGGCAGCATGATATCCATCGCAGTCTCTCCCTTGCAGGTCGCACCGGGTTGCAAGCTTTAGCGCGCCGCGCAGGATGGCCAAGCACCAAGCTGTGCTTGCATCATCCGCGAAAATCGGTATAGCGCGCGCCTCTTGCCGCCATTGACGGAGCGTGAGCGCCGCACGACATTGCCGTTGTGCTGGCCTTACCCCTCGTTTAAGGGCGGCCCCACGTATTTGATAAACGCATAGAACAGGTGCCGTATGGCTGTCCCAAAGAGAAAAGTATCGCCGCATCGCCGGGGCAATCGGCGCTCGCATGATTCGCTGAAGGTCGAAGCCTTCCACGAGTGCAACAACTGCGGCGAACTGAAGCGTCCGCACAACCTGTGCCCGCATTGCGGCTTCTACAACGGCCGCGAAGTCGTTGCCGTCGGTCTCTGATCGCGCCACTTGAAATTTCTCGGAGAATGACATGACCCTGCCGCGTATCGCCGTTGACGCGATGGGCGGCGATGAGGGCGTGCGCGTCATGGTGGAAGGCGCCGCGCTGGCCCGCCGCCAGCACGAGAAGTTCAATTTCCTCCTGATGGGTGATTCGGCGCAGATCGAGCGTGCGCTGGAAAACCATCCCGGCCTCGCCGGGGCCGCCGAGATTCGTCATTGCGATTCGGTGATCGCGGGCGAGGACAAGCCAAGCCAGGCGCTGCGCCGTGCCAAGGGCACCTCGATGGGCGAAGCGGTGGCCGCGGTGAAGCGCGGCGAAGCCGGTGCCGCGGTCAGCGCGGGCAATACCGGCGCGTTGATGGCGATCAGCAAGATCGCGCTGCGCACGCTGCCCGGGATCGACCGGCCCGCACTCGCCGCCCTGCTGCCCACGCTGGAAGAGCAGGACGTGATCATGCTCGACCTTGGCGCCAACACCGAATGCGATGCCCGCAACCTGGTGCAGTTCGCCATCATGGGCGCGGCCTATTCGCGAATCGTCACCGGGCGCGAACGCCCCCGCGTGCGCCTGCTCAACATCGGGACCGAAGCGATCAAGGGCACCGACGAGGTGCAGGAAGCCGCGCAGCACCTGCGCGGTGCGACCACGCTGGCGATCGATTTCGACGGCTTCGTGGAAGCGGACAAGATCAACCGCGGCGATGTGGATGTGGTGGTGACCGATGGATTTTCGGGCAACATCGCGTTGAAGGCCATCGAAGGGTCGGCGCGCTTCGTGACCGACCTGCTCAAGAGCGCGTTCGCCTCTTCCTTCCGGTCCAAGGTCGGTTTCCTCGTCTCGCGCCCCGCGACCGAGCTGCTGCGCCACCACCTCGACCCCAATAACCACAACGGCGCGGTCTTCCTCGGTCTCAACGGCGTGGTGGTGAAGAGCCATGGCAGCGCGACCGCCAACGGTGTCGCCAATGCGGTCACCGTGGCCGCGCGCCTGCTGGAGGAAGACCTGACCGCACGCATCGCGGAAGACCTCGGCGAACTGGGCGACAGCCTGCTGGCGAACGGCCAGACCACGGGCGGGATCGCAGCCAAGTGATTCGCTCGCTCGTCCGGGGGGCGGGCTCTGCCCTGCCGCCGCGCATCGTCACCAACGACGAACTGGCCGCGCGCCTCGACACCAGCAACGAATGGATCGTGGAGCGTACCGGCATCCACCAGCGGCATATTGCGGGCGAGGGGGAAACCACCGCCACGCTGGCCACCGACGCCGCGCGCGCCGCGCTGGCCGATGCGGGGCTGGAGCCTGGCGACATAGACCTGATCGTGCTGGCCACCGCCACGCCCGACAACACCTTTCCCGCCACCGCCACGAAGGTTCAGGCAGCCCTTGGCTGCGGGCCGTGCGCCGCGTTCGATGTTGCCGCGGTATGTTCTGGGTTCCTCTATGCGATGAGCGTGGCGGACGGCATGCTGGTGAGCGGGCAGGCGCGCCGCGCGCTGGTGATCGGCGCGGAAACCTTCAGCCGCATCCTCGACTGGGAAGATCGCACCACGGCCGTTCTGTTCGGCGACGGCGCTGGTGCCATCGTGCTCGAAGCGCAGGATGTCGGCGATCTCGGCCGCAACGAAGGGCCGGGCATCCTGACCTCGCAGCTGCATGCGGACGGCAAGCACCACGATCTGCTGTATGTCGATGGCGGCCCGTCGACCACGCAGACCGTCGGCCATCTGCGGATGAAGGGGCGCGAGGTCTTCCGCCACGCCGTGGTCAACCTGGCGCAGGTGCTGGGCGATGTGGTGGCCAAGGCGGGCGTGCGCGTGGACGAGATTGATCTGGTCGTCCCGCATCAGGCCAATATCCGCATCCTCGAAGCGACCGCCAGAAAGCTGGGCCTGCCGCCCGAAAAGCTGGTGGTCACGGTGGACCGCCACGCCAACACCTCTGCCGCGTCGGTGCCGCTCGCCTTTGCCGCCGCGCGCGCGGACGGCCGCGTGAAGCAGGGCGACCTGATCCTGTTCGAAGCGATGGGCGGCGGCTTTACCTGGGGGGCTAGCCTGGTTCGCCTGTAAGTGCCTGATGTTGCGGGCAGGGCAAAAATCTTGCACACCAATTGCGAAACTACGCAATAATCGGTAGGGCGAATGGCATCTTGAACCGTGTCACACGTCAAGAACCGGGAAGATATAAGAGGGGGTTCCAGACCATGTCGCGTTCCGCGGGCACGCTGACCAGGGCCGATCTGGCCGAAACGATCAATCGTAAGCTCGGCTTCAGCCGGGTCGAGTCTCTCGCGCTCGTCGAATCGGTGCTCGCGCACATGTGCGACGCGCTGAAAGAGGGGGAGAATGTGAAGATCTCCGGCTTCGGCAGCTTCATCTTGCGCGACAAGAAGGAACGCATCGGGCGCAATCCCAAGACCGGGGTCGAGGTGCCGATCACCCCGCGCCGGGTGATGACCTTCCGCGCCAGCCAGACCCTTCGCGACCGGATCGCGAGCGAGAGCTGAGATGATCGGCCGCCGGTTCGACGATGGGAAAGACGCAGAGGCGCTCCGGACCATCGGCGAGCTCGGGCGGGCGCTGGGCCTCAAACCTCACGTGCTGCGCTATTGGGAAGAGCAGTTCCCGATGCTGCAACCGTTGAAGCGCAGCGGCGGGCGACGCTATTACCGGGCGGAGGACGTCGCGCTGGTCGAAACGATCGACCGGCTGGTGAACGAAGAAGGCTACACCCTCAAGGGCGCGCGCGCCGCGATTGAAAAAGGGCGAGCAAGCATGAACCCTGCGGACGATACCCCGGCAGAGGCCCCGCGCGAAGGCGTGGGGCGCTACCTCACGGCGCGCGACCTGCCCGGCAGCGAAGAGGATATTGCCCGCAACGCGGCGCCACCGCTGCGCCGCTCGGCGGATGCATCGCGCCGGCGCGTCGTTGGGGAACTCAAGGATATCCGCGCCGCGCTGGCCGCCGCGATAGACGATTAGGCGAAGGCCTGAACCGGCCCCTCTAAGAACCGCTATTCCGCTGCCAGCAGCTCGGCGGCCTGCAGGTCCACGCTGACGAGTCGGCTGACGCCCTTTTCGATCATCGTTACCCCGAACAGACGGTGCATCCGGCTCATCGTGACGGCGTTGTGAGTGACGATCAGGTAGCGCGTGCTGGTCTGCCGCGTCATCGCGATCAGCAGGTCGCAGAACCGGTCGATATTGGCATCGTCCAGCGGGGCATCCACCTCGTCCAGAACGCAGATCGGGGCCGGGTTGGTCAGGAACAGCGCGAAGGTGAGCGCGATGGCGGTCAACGCCTGTTCGCCGCCCGATAGCAGCGTGAGCGATTGCAGCCGCTTGCCCGGCGGCTGGGCGTAGATCTCCAGCCCGGCTTCCAGCACATCGTCGCTGTCGATCAGCGCGAGGTGCGCCTTGCCGCCTTCGAACAGGCGCGCGAACAGCTGCTGGAAATGCGCATCGACCTGCTCGAACGCGGCCTTCAGCCGTTCGCGCCCTTCGCGGTTCAGCTGCCCGATGGAGCCGCGGAGGCGATGCACCGCTTCGGTCAGTTCCTCGCGTTCGGCGGCAGTGGACCCGTGCTCCTCCTCGATCCTGGCGAGCTCGTCCGCGGCGACAAGATTGACCGGGCCGATCCGTTCTCGCGCATTGGTAAGCTTCTCGAGCGCCTCCGCCTCGGCATCGCGGTCGGCCACCTGCGCCTCGTCGAAATCGAATGCATTGGGCAGCAGCGGCGGCGGCTTGTGGAACCGTTCGCCCGAAATGCGCGCCATCTCCGCCCGGCGCGCGTCCTCGTTCTCTGCCTGATTGGCCAGCTGGGCGCGGCGTTCGCGCGCTTCGGCCAGCGTTTCGTTGGCGGCGCGCTGCGCGGCATCGGCGGCATCGGCGGCTGCCTGGGCGGCGTCGAGCCGTTCCTGCAAGCTGGCAAGCCGCGCGGCGGTTTCGCGGTGGCTGGTGCGCGCGGCTTCGATGTCCTCCAGCAGCGAATCGGGCTGGTTGCCGATTTCTTCGCGCGCGGCGGCGATCTCGGCCACGCGGCTGTCCATCTCGGCCAGCCGGCGGGAGGCCTCGTCCGCCCGGCGATCCCAGTGCGAGCGGTCCGCCTTGTGCGCGGAGACCCGCTCGCGCGCGACGGCGAGCGCCTGCTCCTGGGCCGCGCGCGCGGCGGTGGCGGCGCTCAGCTGCCCGCGTGCGGTTTCATGCCGCTCGCGCGCGGCATTGCGGCGGCTGGCGAGGGCTTCGGGATCGGTCAGCTGGGCGAGGGCGTGCTGCGCGGCCTCGACCTCGCGCTCCGCGGTCTTGCGCTGGTCGGCCAACTCGGCGCGTGCCTCTTCCTGCTGGCGCGCCCGGTCCGCATGGCTGGCGAGCGCCGCCTCGGCCCGGTCGAGATTGCGCAAAGCCTCGCGTTCCGCGCGCGCGGCGGCCTCGCTCTCGCCTTCGGCGCGGGAGAAATCGGCCTGCGCACTGTCGAGCGCATCGCGGGCCTGCGCCGCCCCACTCTCGGCATCGGCCACCGCCTGCTGCAACGGGGGGAGCCGCTCCGCCAGTGCGGCAAGCCGGTTCGCCGCCTCCAGGCGGGCGGCTTCCGCCCCGCCTTCGCCGCGCACCACCAGCCCGTCCCACCGGCGCAGCGCACCGCCCAGCGTGACCAGCCATGTGCCTGGATCGAGCGTGCGGCCATCGTCGGTCTGCACCACCTGCACGCGGGCAAGGCGTGCGCGCAGTTCCTCGGGGCAGTCGGGCACGTGCGTCAGCAGGGTGTCCGCCACCGGTTCGGGCTGCGGAGCGCCGGTCCAGAACCGCCCTTCGTCTGCCTGCGGCATCGGGCCGAGCGGGCTGCGCCCATCGCGGCCCAGCACGGCCGCCAGTGCGGCCTCGTATCCCGGCGCGGCGCGCACCCGGTCCAGCGCGAGCGGCAGGCCTGCCTTGGCCGCGCGCGCCTTGTCGCGCCCGGCGCGATCCTTTTCCAGCGCGGCGTGCTCTCGCTCTACCCCGGTCAGTTCCGCGCGCGCGGTGGCGAGCGCCTGCTGCGCCTCCTCCATCGCCACACGCGCGGCATCGCGCGATTCGCGGGTGGTGGCGATGCGCCCGGCCAGTGCCTGGCGCGCCTCGGTAGCCGAAGTGGCGCTTGCCTGCGCGGCGGCAAGCACTTGCGTCGGATCGTCCTCGCCAGCGTGCTGCCGGGCGGCATCATCAAGCTTGTCCGCCTCACGCGCGAGTGAGGCAACGCGTCGCTCCGCCTGTTCCAGCGCCGCGCGCGCAACGCGCCATTCGGCATCGAGCGCGGCGTAGTCCGCATTGGCGCGCGCGAGGTCGAGCTCGGCCGCGCGTTCGGCCTGCTCGGCGCGCTCCGCGTCGGTGATGATCTGCGGCAGCGCCGCCTCGGCTTCGTCGCGCGCCTTTTCGCTTGCCGCCAGTTCGGCTTCGAGCCGTTTCAGCGCGTCCGCCGCATCGCGCCCGGTACGCCCGTAATCCTCGCGATCTTCCTCCAGCCGCTGCGCCTGCCGGTCCAGATCGGCCAGCCGGGCGAGCGCGGCGTTGCGCTCTTTTTCCAGGCTGGCGAGCCGCTGTTCCTGCGCGCCTGCATCGGTTCGCGCGGCGACCAGCGCGTCGCGCGCATCGGCGAGCGTTTCCGCCGCCTCACGCTGCGCGGTTTCGGTTTCGACCGCGCGCGTCTTGGCGAGCTCCACCGCGCCTTCCGCCTCGCGCGCGGCCTTGCGCGCCGCCTCCGCACTCGCCGCCGCATCGCGCCAGCGGGCGAAGATCAGGCGGGCCTCCGCGACCCCGATCTCGTCGCTCAGCCGGGCATAGCGTTCGGCCTGCTTGGCCTGCCGGCGCAGGCTGGCGATCTGGTTGTCGAGGCCGGAGAGCAGGTCTTCCAGCCGCCCGAGGTTGTTTTCGGTGGAGCGCAGCTTGCTCTCGGCATCCTTGCGGCGCACGTGTAGCCCCGCGATGCCCGCCGCTTCTTCCAGCATCTGCCGCCGTTCGGCAGGCTTGGCGGCGATCATGTGCGCGATCTTGCCCTGGCTCACCAGAGCGGGCGAGTGCGCGCCGGTGGCCGCATCGGCAAAGGCCAGCGCGACGTCCTTGGCGCGCACGTCATTGCCATTCACGCGATAGGCGCTGCCCGCGCCGCGTTCGATCCGGCGGACGACTTCCAGCTCCTCGCCGCGATCGTCCGTGCCGGTCAGCACCACTTCGGCGAACTGGCGCGGCGGGCGCTCCTCGGTGCCCGCGAAGATCACATCTTCCATCCCGCCCGAGCGCATCGACTTGGCCGAGGTTTCCCCCATGACCCAGCGGATCGCTTCGAGCAGGTTGGATTTGCCGCATCCATTGGGGCCGACCACGCCGGTCAGCCCCGGTTCGATGCGCAGTTCTGCAGGCTCGACGAAGCTCTTGAAGCCAGAGAGGCGTAGCCGCCGTATCTCCATCCGCCGTGCCCGCTATCCCGTCAGCGAGCGCCCGCGCGCTGCAATGCGCCTTCCACAGCGTTCCAGCTGTTGGCGTCGAGCTGCTGCCCGTTGAGGACGAAGGTGGGTGTGCCACCGATTTCGTCCTGCGATCCGTAGGAATCGGAATATTCGGCGATTTCGCTCAGGCGGTCGGCATTGGCCAGACAGGTGCGCGCCTGATCGCGGCTGACCCCGCGGGCGGCGAAGAAATCGAGCAGGCCGGCGGTTTCGGCAAAGGCGACGAACCGCTGATCGGGCGGCAGGTTAAGCGCGGCGTCGAGCTGCGCCTGGCGCTGTTGCACCGGTTCGAGGATCGTGGGCAGGTTGGCCCAGATCTGATCGGCCAGCGGCACCGCCTGCTCGGGCGAACCACAATCGATCAGGGCGGTCAGCGCGAGGTCGATCGGCCCGTGGATCGCGAAGCTGCGGAATTCGAAGTTGACGCGCCCGCTGTCGACATAGTCGTTCATCAGCGGCTCGCTCGCCTGCTGAGAGAACGCGGCGCAGCCGGGGCAGGTCAGCGATCCGTATTCGACCAGCTTGATCGGCGCGTCGGGGTTGCCGACCAGATAGCCGTTGCGATCGGTGATCGTGGCGACTTCCGACCAGCTCTGGCCATCGGGCGCGGGCACTTCGGCCACCGGCTCCGAATCCAGGGCCGCTTCGCCCTCTTCGCTGGAGCCGCAGGCGGCGAGGCCTAGTGCGAGGGGGAGGGCGATGGCAGAGAACGCAAGACGCTTGGTAATCATGGGAACGGTCCTTTTCGAGCCGATTGGAAAGGATAGGCGCGCTGGCCAGCGATTCGGAAGGGGTGCGGGGCGGTTCTCCACCGGCGCTATTCGGCGGGCGATGCCGCGCTCGCGGCGTCGATCGCCTGCTGCAGGCCCTGCAGCGTGTAAACGTCTTTCAGGACTTCGCCGTTCACCGCAAAGCTGGGCGTGCCGTCGATCTTCGCCCAGTCGCTTTCTGCGGAGGCTTCCAGCCGGTCCGCCAGCGCCTGGTCCGCCAGGCAGCGATCCAGCTCGGCCTGCGAATAGCCGCGCCTTTCGAGGATTTCGTACAGGTTCAGATCGCTGGCGATCGCACGGCGGCGGGCCGCCTTGTCGCCATAGTGCCACCGGTCGGTCTGCGATTTGGTCGCCAGCCGGCGCAGCGCGTTGAACCGGGGCTGCGCCGCCATCAGCGCGGCATGGTTGCCGGGGAACTTCTCCGGCGCACCGCAGCGGGCCAGCATCGTGGCGGTCAGATCTTCGGGGTTGGCGATGGCATGGCGATATTCGAGCCGCAGCTTGCCGGGCTGGATATAGGCGAGCTTGAGCACCTCATCGCCCTGCATGGAGAAATCGCGGCAGTGCGGGCAGGTGTAGCTGAGATACTCGCTCACCGTGACGGGCGCATCGGGGTTACCCACCAGGTGAGACACCGGCGTGCGCTCCACCGTGGTCAGCCAGTTTTCGCTCGCGGCAATGCCCGCTACCCCTGCGAACAGCGCCAGCAGGCAGACCAGTATACGCTTCACGACTGCATTCCTCCCGTTCCGTCGCCCCCGGATTCGGAGCTGATCGTGCGTGCCAGCCCTTCCAGCACGGCGCGCAGCTCCGGATCGCCGATATCGCGTAACGAATCGCCAAGTTCCATCGGAATCGGCTTGAGTTCGGGCGGTCGCGCGGCTTTTTCAGCCTCTATCCCGCGCACCTGAACCGTGCCTTGACGCATCTTCACCCGCGCAACCGCGCGATAGCCGAAGAAGCGGTTCACCCGTTCGATGATTTCGGGGATCACGTGCTGGATGATCGGCGCGTGGCCGTTCGCCACCACCAGCTGCAGGATACCCTCGGTCCGCTCGCCCGGCGGGAAGCGGATCGATTCGGGCGCGCACACCTTGGCGTGCTGCGTACCGACGATCTCCGGCCAGCGCGTGATGACGGAGCTTTGCACGAAGCCGTAGCGACGAAAGGCGGTGCGCCCGACCTGCGGCATCAGATCGCCGACCGCTTTCGGTCCGCCGCCACGCGGCCGTTCGAACGGGCGCACGTTGCTCTTGGCGGTTTTCTTGCCGGGGGACTTGGCAGGAGTACGCTTCTTGGCAGGCTGGCCCTGGTCGGCCTGGCTTTTTGGGGGCGGGGTGCGTTCCATTGGACGGCCACCGATGCCATAGGCGGGGCGTGACCGCCACCCGCACAGACACGCTAATCCCGGCAAAGCTGCTCGCCTGGTACGATAGACACGCCCGCGCGCTGCCGTGGCGCGCCCCACCGGGGCAGACCGCCCCTGACGCGTACCGGGTATGGCTATCCGAAATCATGCTGCAGCAGACCACGGTGGCGGCGGTGAAGCCGTACTTCGCCGCGTTCATGCAGCGGTGGCCCGATGTCGAGGCGCTGGCCGCCGCGCCTGAGGCCGATGTGATGGCGGCGTGGGCCGGGCTGGGCTATTATTCGCGCGCGCGCAATCTTGTGAAGGCGGCGCGTGCGGTCACCCGGCGGGGCGGCTTTCCCGATAGCGAGGAGGGGTTGCGCGACCTGCCGGGCGTGGGCGCGTATACCGCCGCCGCGATTGCCGCAATCGCCTTCGGCCGGCGCGCGGTGGTGGTCGATGCCAATGTCGAGCGGGTGGTGGCGCGGCTGTTTGCCATTGAAGAGCCGCTGCCGGGCGCGCGCAAGGCGATCCGCGAGGGCGCGGACCGGATTACGCCGGAGCAGCGCAGTGGCGATTTTGCGCAAGCCATGATGGATCTGGGCAGCCGCATCTGCACGCCGCGCGCCCCGTCTTGCGATGCCTGCCCGCTAGCGGGCGAGTGCGCTGCGCGTGGACACACTCCCGAGCGGCTGCCGGTGAAGGCTCCGAAGAAGACCAAGCCCGTGCGGCAGGGCAGGGCGTTCTGGATCGAGCGCGAAGGATGCGTGTGGCTGGTGCAGCGAGCATCCTCGGGAATGCTCGGAGGAATGCGCGCGCTGCCCGACGATGGCTGGTCGGCGGCAGGCGACGGATCGGGCGAACCGCCGGTATCAGGCGCATGGGAGGAGGCAGGCGTGGTCCGCCATGCCTTCACCCACTTCGCGATCGAGCTGGGCGTGCTGCGCTGCGATGGCGCGCCCGCGAATATGCCCGGCGAAGGCGAATGGTGGCCGGTCGACCGGATCGAGGATGCGGGCCTGCCGACGCTCTTCGCCAAGGCGTCGCGACTGGCCAGAGCGGCGGGCGAACGCCTGCTCTGAGCCGGTTACGCTAGCGAACGATCAGAGAAGGCCGCCACCCAGCGACAGGCGGATGATCGAGATGATCATCACGATGATACAGAAGGTCCGGCCGCTGGTGCTCGACGACAGAAGGCCGAGGATCGTGCCGATCACGAGGAACGGCAGCGCCAGCCAGTTGAGGATCCCGATGAACGGGACCAGGCCGAGAATTACGATGACGAGGCCGACAAGTCCGAACAGCCAAGAGAGTACGTTAAGCATGTGTCTTATATGGCTAAGGCAGTGGAGGCTGACAAGTGGTTAATTGCTGCATTGACGCGCAGGCCCGCGGGTCTAGTTTCATGCAGCAACCGGATTGGGAGACGATAATCATGGCATTTACGGACTTTAGCGAGCGCGGGCTTTCCCGCAGGTCCATCCTCAAGGGCAGCGCACTGGCCGCTGCCGGTGGCCTGTTCGCCGGGCATCCGCTGGGCAGCGCGCTGCTGGCGCACGATGTCAGCGAAGATTGGCCGTCCGTCGCTGCGGAAATCGACTCCTATCTGAAGGAAAAGAAGCTCGCCAACGCCATCGCCACCTTCGGCTGGCAGCAGCAGGACCATGCGCACACCGTGGGTGGCGGCACGCTGGCGCTGAATGGCACCACTCCGGCCAACCAGGATTCGCTCTACCGCATCTATTCGATGACCAAGCCGATCACCGGCATGATGGTGATGCAGCTGATTTCCGAAGGCAAGCTGGGCCTCGACCAGCCGCTGTCCGACATTCTGCCCGCATTTGCGCAAATGCAGGTGCAGAAGGAATATGATGGGGCGATCACCGAGGACAATCTTGAACCGGCAAAGCGCCCGATCACCATTCGGCACCTGCTGACGCACACCTCCGGTCTGGGGTACCAGATCATCCAGCAGGGACCGATCAAGGACGAATACGACCGGCTGGGTCTGGTGCCCGGGCAGGTCAGCCGGATGCCGATCCCCGGCATCGGGCGGTCCGAGCCGGTCGGCAGCCTCGAACTGTTCGCCGATACGCTCGCCACGGTGCCGCTGGTTTACCAACCGGGCGAAAAGTGGAGCTATTCGGTCGGCATCGACCTGCTGGGCCGCGTGATCGAAGTGGTCGAGGGCAAGCCGTTCGACCAAGTGCTGCAGGAAAGGATCTTCGACCCGACCGGGATGACCAGCACCTTCTTCACCGTGCCGAAAAGCGAAGTCGGCCGCCTGACCACCAATTACGCTGTGCTGGGCGGGCAGATATTCCCGATCGATCCGGCGGCATCCTCGATCTACCTCGACAAACCGCCGTTCCCGTTCGGCGGGGCCGGGCTGGTTTGCAGCCCGCGCGATTACGACCGGTTCCTGCGGATGCTGCTGGGCATGGGTAAGATCGACGGCACCCGCGTGCTGAGCGAAGCGGCGGTGCGGATCGGCACGTCCAACATCCTGCCCGACACGGTCGACCTGACCGGCAGCTGGACCGAGGGCCAGGGCTTCGGCGCGGCCGGGCGCGTGATCGGCCGCAGCTATGGCTGGGGCGGCGCGGCGGGCACCGCGGCTTTCGTCGATTACGAGCACGGCCTGCGCGCCGGGTTCTTCACCCAGTACATGCCGAGCGAAGCCTACCCGATCCAGGGCGAATTCCCCGAACTGGTGCGCAAGGATCTGGCCGCCGGCACCAATGGCTGAGGCAGCGGGCGCGGCCACTCCGATCGCATTCTCGGGCGCTCCGCTCGACCGGGCGGACAACCTGCGCGCCGACCCGGATGCGCTCGCCGCGCGGATGGACTGGAAGGCGCGGCTGCTGCTGCTCGACGGGCTGATGCCGTCGCTGGACGATGGCGGCCAGCTGGCGTGGGGCACGCTGGCCGATGCGCCGCAGGATGCCGAACTGGTGTTCCTCGGCCTCGACCGGTCGCAGGGCGGAGAAAAAGCGTGCTTCGCCTCGGTGCCGCCGCAGGGCGATTCACGCCCGCGCATCGCGAACCCGCAGCTATGGTCGCTGATGACCAGCCTCGCGCCAGATCAGTTGGCGCTCTACGGCGGGGCGCGTAGCCTGGTCGATTGGCACGCGCGGCACCGCTTCTGCGCGCAGTGCGGCCACCCGACGCATGTTGCAAAGGGCGGCTGGCAGCGCAATTGCGATACGTCCGGCGGCTGCGGCGCGCAGCATTTCCCGCGCACCGATCCGGTCACCATCATGCTGGTGGAGCATGATGGCGAACTGCTGCTGGGCCGCGGGCTCGGCTGGCCCGAAGGGCGGTTTTCGGCGCTGGCGGGTTTCGTCGAGCCGGGCGAAACGATCGAGGAAGGCGTTGCGCGCGAAGTGCTGGAAGAGGTCGGCATCGTGGTCACGGGCGTGCGCTACATCCTCAGCCAGCCGTGGCCCTTCCCCAGCCAGCTGATGATCGGCTGCGTCGGGCAGGCGCAATCGCGCGACATCACGCTGGACGAGACGGAGCTGGCAGAAGCGCACTGGTTCAGCCGCGAAGACGTGATCGCATCGCTGGACGGCGCGCCCGACGCGCGCATGGTCTCGCCCCCGCCGCATACGATCGCTCATCAACTCTTCCGCTGGTGGATTTCGCAATGACGCAGACGCTTTCGATCGACATCTGGTCCGATGTCATGTGCCCGTGGTGCCTCGTCGGCTGGGGGAACCTCAGCCAGGCGCTCGACCAGCTGGACGGCGAAATCGAGGCCGAGGTGCGCTGGCATGCGTTCGAGCTCAATCCCGATATGCCGCCCGAGGGGGAGGAGCGGACCGCGCACATCGCGCGCAAGTATGGCCGCACGCTGGAGCAATCGCGCGGCGTGCAGGAGCAGATGCGCGAAGCGGCCAACGCGGCAGGCGTCTCGCTCGATTACGAAGGCGTGGAGGGCGATGGCTCGCCTGCGCCCGAGGCGATGATGTGGAACACCTTCGATTGCCACAAGCTGCTGCTGTTCGCGCTGGAGCGGCACGGCCCGGCGAAGCAGACCGAGCTCAAGCTCGCGCTGTTCCGGGCGCATTTCAACCAGCGCCGCCCGATCGGCGATCATGCGGTGCTGCTCGACATTGCCGAAGAGGTCGGGCTGGACCGGGCCGAGGCGCAGGCTGCGCTAAACAGCCGCGAATACGCCGCGCAAGTCCGCGCAGGAGAGCGCGCGGCAATGAACATGAACATCACCGGCGTGCCCGCGATGGTGGTGGCGGGCAAGTTCCTCATCCCCGGCGCCCAGCCGCCCGAAACCTACGTCAACGCGCTGCGCCGCGTGGCGGAGAAGGTGGGCTAGATACGAAAAGCCCCGCCGCCGCAGGCTGGTGCGGGGCGGGGCCTGTCGTGGTGTGCGGGTATCAGCCTTCGGCCTGCTCCGCGCGAAGCCGGGCGACGGTCTGCGTCGCGCGCGCCTGCAGGTCTTCGTCGCTCTGCAGGGCGGCACCGATCGAATTGAAACGCTGCGGCGTCAGCTGCGCCTGCGACAGGACCTTCATGGAGGCCTGTTCCTTCTCGGCAGCGTCGATCTCGGCGCTTTCGTGAATCTGGCCGATCATCGACGCGGCGATGACGAAGTTTTCCAGCTCCTGATCGGATACCGGCGCCATCTGCGCGGCGGACGGAGCCTCCGCCTGCTGCGCGGCAGCGGGCTGGGCAAGCAGGGCGAGCGATGTGGCCGCGAATGCGGCGGTTGCGAATTTCATGGGTGTCTCCCGTTCGGTTGAATCGATACGGGGGCGCACCTCGTGATGATGGTGCGCTGCATCAAGCATAGCGCGCTGGGCCGTGAATGAGGTTGGACGAGTGGGGCGCGGCTTGCGCCCCACCTGTCCGCCGGATCAGGCCTGGTTGCCGTTCTTGATCGCGCGCATGGTCTTCTCGCCCTTGCGGGCATCCTGTTCCGGATTGTCGGAGCCGACGGTGGGCTCGCGATTGTCGGGATCGGTCGCGCGGTTGAGATCGGCACGCGAGCCGACGCGGGTGTTGACGTCGCCACCGGCGGACCCCTGCTGATCGGGCGTCGCCTCTTCGGTGATCCGGTCGATCAGGTCGTTGTCGGGGTGGCGGCTCTGGCGTTCGGGCATAAAAATTCTCCTTTTCTTATGAATGGTTGGAGGTGGGGGAGCGTTCCGAACGCAATCCTGCCCCCGATTGCGCGCTTGACACCTGTGTAACCCACCGGTTACAAGTCACCCATAGGTTACAAAGGACAGCGACATGACCGACCGTATCGAACGGGCAGACGAAATCTCTCGCAACCGCGCACGCATGGCGCCCTTCATCGGGCTGTTCGTGCTCGCGATTCCCCAGCTGGTGCTGGCAAACTGGGACTGGCAGGCAGTGACCTGGTGGCAGATCGCCATCTGGTTCGTCCTCGTCGCCTTCGCATCGGCCACGCTGTTCTGGGGCGGCATGTGGTTTCCCAAGGACCTGCGCGAAATCGGGGAGGACGATGTGACCCGGGCCAATCGTGCGAACGCCGTTACCGGCGGTTTCCTCGCCGCGCTGTTCGTTGCGATGCTGGTGTTCCTCATCAGCCCGTTCGAACCGCTTTCGGCGCAGCGGGCGGCACACCTGATCATCAGCATCGGGCTGCTGTGTTCGCTGGTGTCCTTCGGGATCGCGGAATTGCGCAGCCATGGCTGAAGGCCTGCGAAACCATATCCGCGCCGCGCGCGAGGAACAGGGCTGGACGCAGGCCGAACTGGCGGAGCGGATGGGGGTAAGCCGAAAGACGGTGAACACGGTGGAGAACGGGGTGTTCATCCCTTCCACCATCGTCGCGCTGAAGGCTGCAAGGGCACTGGGCCGCAGCGTGGAAGACCTGTTCGCGCTGGTCGACTAGATCAACCCCAGCCTCTGCAGCTTGGTGGCGAGCTTGCCCGGCAGCACATCGCCCACTTCCTCGCCCTCGGCCAGATCGCGCGGCGGCTCTCCCTTGAGGTAGCGCCACCCTTGGTGGGCACGCTTGGGCTGCGGGTAGACCGGGATCAGCCGCGGTTCGAGTTCGATCGACCAGCGCCCGTTATCGGTTTCGCTGAAGCCGAGGATTTCGCTGCGCGCGACGAGGTTGTGCTGGTGGATCCAGAACAGCGAACCGCCAATGCACTCCTCCCACCGCGTGGGGCGATAGCGCGTGGTGAGGTTGGGGCTGCGCCGTTGCGCATACCAGCTTTCGAGGTCGGCATAGGACTGCGCGCCGAACGCGATCTTGGTCAGGTTGAGCGGCATGGGGGGAAGGTAGGTGCGGGCAGCGGGCGGGGCAAGCTGGCTGGGGGGAGCCGGTCACACCTCGCCGGTAAGGCTTTAAACCGTCGCTTTCCCCATCAGGAACGTGAAGCGCGTCCCATCCGCGTCCGACTTCACCGAAATCGACCCGCCATGCGCCTTGGCAATTTCGGACGATATGAAGAGCCCCAGCCCCAGCCCTTCCTGCGAGGGCCGTACTTCCTCCCGCACGAAGGGTTCGAACAGCCCTTCCCGGACGGCCTCAGGAATGGGTTCCCCTGAGTTGATGACGGAGATTTCCAGATCCTCGCCCTCGCCGCGAGCCCGCAGGCTGATCGGCGCGGTCGCATCGCCATGTGTCACCGCATTGGCGAGCAGGTTGGAGGTGAGCTGGCTGATCCGCGCGGCGTCGCAGCGGATCGGGCCCTCGATCGCAATATCGGAGTCGATCTGCGCTTCGGGGTGGGCGACTGCGATCTCCTGCAAGACCGCTTCGAGTGTGGCGGCGAGGTTCGCATTCTCTTCGATGTCGAGCGAGACGCCGCTGCCGAGCCGCGACCGCGCGAAGTCCATCAGATCGTCGATCATGTCGAACATGCGCTTTATCGACTGCTCGCTCTCCCGGATGATCACGGTTCCGCGATCGCTGAGCTCTTCGCGTTCGAGCATCCTGACGCCTGCGCGCAGCGCCGCGAGCGGGTTGCGAAGATCGTGGCCGAGGACCGCGATGAACTGCTCGCGCAGCTGCGCCTGCTCGCGGCTGGTATCGAGCGAGGACTGGTTCTCCTTGGCATCGCTGACATCGCGCGCGGTGCAATAATAGATGCCGCCGTCGGGAATCGCGTTCCACGACAGCCAGACGTAGCTGCCGTCCTTGTGCCGGAACCTGTTTTCGAAATGCAGGGCGGCCTTGCCCTCTTTCAGTGCATCAAACGCAGCCAGCGATCCCTCGACATCGTCGGGGTGCAGCAGATCGTCAAAACGCCGGCTCTCCACCTCTTCGGGCTGCCACCCCAGAACGGTGTGCCATGCCGGATTCGTGTGTCGGAACACCCCGGTTTCGTCGAGAATCCCGAACAGCTCCGGCGCCAGGTCCCAGATCCTTTCCGGCCGGGCATCTGTTTGCAAACGTGCGATAACTTCATCCCTTCGAGGGGCACCAATGTCATAATCACCGGAAGAAGTCATCGGTTCGCAGAGAGTTCGGTGCGGCCGCTGGCAAGCGGGCACGGGACACAATTTCCTCTCACCCGAATTGATACCTCGCTTCGCGAGCAACCTGCGCGATTTTGTCTCCTCCGCAGAAGAAGGATCAGCCCACCAGTCCGCTCGCTACCGCAAGCCCTAGGAATGCGAAGAAGCCCATCGAATCGGTCACCATCGTCACGAACACGGATGACGCGACCGCCGGATCCTGCTTGGCGCGTTCGAACAGCACGGGGACCAGCACGCCCGCCAGCCCGGCGGTGACCACGTTGATCACCATGGCCAGCGCGATCACGCCGCCCAGCTTCCAGTCGAACACGAAAGCGGTCGCGATGCCGACCAGCACGGCGATGGTTACCCCGTTGAGGATCGCGACGCGCATCTCGCGCCACAGGATCTTGCCCGTATTGGCCTTGGTCAGCTGGTTGGTGGCTATCGCGCGCACCGTTACCGCCATGGTCTGCGTGCCCGCATTGCCGCCGATGCTGGCAACGATCGGCATCAGGATGGCGAGCGCCACCAGCTGCTCGATCGCGGCGCCGAAGGCCGCGATGATCAGCGACGCGACCAGCGCGGTGCCGAGGTTCGCGACCAGCCAGCGCACGCGGCTGGAAAAAGCCTCGCGGATCGGTTCGTTGATGTCGCCGTCGCCCGCACCCGACAGCAGCAGCGCATCCTCGCCCGCTTCTTCGGAGATGATGTGCACCACATCGTCCACCGTCATCTGGCCGACCAGCCGCCCGCTCTCGTCCACCACGGCGGCGGAAATCAGCGCGTATTTCTGGAACATCAGTGCGACCTCTTCCTGATCCATCCGGACCGGGATCACCGTCTGGTCGCGTTTCATCACATCGGTCAGCGCGATGGTGCGCGGGGTGGTGAGTATCCAGCTGAGCGCGCAGGTGCCCACCGGGTGGTGCGCGCCGTCGACCACGAAGACTTCGAAGAAATCGCCCAGCACCGTGCCGTGGATGCGCAGGTAATCGATCAGGTCGCCGACGGAGAAATGTTCGGGCACGGCCACGAACTCGCGGCTCATCAGGCGGCCGGCGGTCTCTTCCGGGTAGGACAGTGCGCTTTCGATCGCCGCGCGGTCTTCCGCCTCCATCTCGGCCAGGACGGCTTCACGCTCGTCCGCGCCCAGATCCTCTATCATCTGGACCGCGTCGTCGGTTTCCAGCTGTTCGGCGATGAGGGCGACGGCTTCCGCCGGCATCCCATCCATCATTTCCTCGCGGACCCAGTCGTTCAGTTCGGCGACGACCTCGCCGGTCATCAGGTCGCTGATCGCGATGGTCAGGAAGCCGCGCTCGTCATTGTCGAGCAGTTCGAGCAGGTCGGCGACGTCGGCGGGGTGGAGCGGTTCGACCAGCTCGTAGACTTCGCCGCGCCGGTCCTCCTCCAGCGCGAGCCGCACCGCGCGGACATATTCGGGCTTCAGCCGGTTTTCCTCGTCGTGGCGTTCGTCGTCCACGCGGTCGTCCGGCCGGCCGCCCTCGTTCCCTTCGTCCGTGGAATCGAGCGTCGCGACGTCAGCCGCGTCGATCGTATCGTTGTGGAGAGGATCGGCGCTCATCGCTTGGCCCCTAAGCGGCTGGCCCGCAAAAGCAAGCCGGGCTGAGCGTGTTCGGGGTGACGCCCGGCTTCATGTGCGGGGTGACAGGGCACCGCCGGACGGCTAGCGAACGGGCCAACACCAGATCCAAGGAGATTCCCCATGGCGGATAAACTGACCTTCACCCTCGATACCGGCGATGGCGAGAACAAGGACGTCGTCATCAAGCTGCGCCCCGATCTCGCGCCCGGCCATGTCGATCGGATTACCGAGCTGGTCGGCGAAGGCTCTTATGATGGCGTGGTCTTCCACCGCGTGATCCCCGGTTTCATGGCGCAGGGCGGCGATCCCACCGGCACCGGCATGGGCGGCAGCGAAAAGCCCGACCTGAAGGCCGAATTCAATTCCGAACCGCACACCCGCGGCACCTGCTCGATGGCGCGCACCCAGGTGCCCGACAGCGCGAACAGCCAGTTCTTCATCTGCTTCGACGACGCCGAATTCCTCGACGGCCAGTACACCGTGTGGGGTCAGGTCGAATCGGGCATGGAACACGTCGACGCGCTGCCCAAGGGCGAGCCGCCCGCAAACCCGGGCAAGATCGTGAAGGCGACCGTTTCGTAATTGCAGTTTCCAGCGCAAGCTGGATTCGTTGGCCACCAGGCCTGACGTAGGAAAGGGCCCCCTCTTCGCGAGGCGGGCCCTTTTTCGATTCTCATGCGGCTCGTTCCGGGCCTAGAGCCCCGCCTTGATCAGCCAGTCGTGGAACATGCGCACCGGGCGTTCTTCCAGCGCGGCCGGCTTGCAGACGAACCAGTAGCTGTACGGGCTTTCGACGTTGGCGTCGTAGAGGTTGACCAGCCGGGTGTCCGCCGCGCGCCGGCGGTGGTCGTCGTGCATGATCGCGATGCCCAGCCCCTGCGCCGCCGCTTCCAGCATCAGCTGGCCCGAATCGTAATGGTCGATCGCGGTCGGTTCGAGATCGGCGAGGCCCAGCGCCGCCTTCCATGCGGTGAAGCTTTCGGGCAGTTCGTTGTGGATCAGGAAGGTCTGGCCCGAAAGCAGGGCGCGATCGGGTGTCGTCCCCAATTTCGCCGCGAGCTCCACGTTGGTGATCGCATGCACCTTGTTTTCGTCCAGCCGCACCGCGTGCAGACCCGCCGTCGGCCCGCGCGAAAGGATAATCGCCGCATCCAGCGTGTCGCCCACGCGGTCTTCAAGGTGGGGGCCGGTGTCGATGTCGATGTGCAGGATCGGGTGCAGCCGTCGCAGCTCCGCCAGCCGCGGAAACAGGCGCTGGCTGCCGAACAGCGGCAGGACCCCCAGATGCAGCCGCAGGACCGAAGTGTTTTCCGACTGGCCTTCCACCGCGCGCGCCAAGGCCTCGAAATGCGGCAGCACCGCCTCGTGGAACGCAGCGCCTTCGTCGGTCAGCTGCATCGCCTGTCGGGCGCGGGTGAACAGCTTCTTGCCGGTGAATTCCTCCAGCGTCGCGATCCGGCGGCTCAGCGCCGACGGGCTGAGGTTCAGCTGGTTCGCCGCCGCACGCGCCGAACCCAGCCGCACGGTATGCATGAAGGCTTCGAGCGAGCGCAGGGGAGGGAGGCGACGGTTCTGCATCGGATCGACTGTGACAAAATGCCGCGCTGCACAGAAGCCCTATTTTGCACCGCGCCCGCTGATGCGACGCGTATCATCGGCCAAACCGGTTATTCCCCCGCGTCCGCATCCGTGCTCTTCGCGGTCAGGCGCACCCGTTTCACATGGGTTTCGTCGCCTTCGATCACCTCGATCATCCAGCCATTGGGGTGTTCGACGCACGCGCCGACCTGCGGCACCTGTTCGGCGAGGATGAAGGTGAGGCCGCCCATCGTGTCGACCGATTCTTCGACTTCGGCCAGCGCCGGATCGATCATCTTGGCGATGTCTTCCAGCTCGGCGCGAGCGTCGATTTCCCACACGCCATTGCCCAGCGACTGGATCCATTCCTCCGCCGCGTCGTCGTGCTCGTCCTCGATCTCGCCGACGATCTCTTCCACCAGATCCTCGATCGTGATGATCCCGTCGGTGCCGGAGAACTCGTCGACCACGATCGCCAGGTGGATGCGGTTGGCGCGCATATCGGCCAGCACGTCCAGCGCGCCGCGGCTCTGCGGCACATAGAGCGGCTGGCGCATCAGCGTGGTCCAGTCCTCCGGCGGCGGCTTGCCGTTGGTGAGGTAGGGGAAAACGTCCTTGATGTGGATCATGCCGATCACATCGTCCAATTGCTCGCGGTAGACCGGCAGGCGCGAATGGCCGTGTTCGGAAAACTCCGCCAGCAGGTCCGCCCAGCTGGCGCTGGCCTCGATCGCGATGATCTGGCCGCGCGGGATCGCGACATCGTCCGCATCGTGTTCGCTGAAATGGAGGAGGTTGCGCAGCATCTCGCGCTCTTCGCGCGAAAGGTCGCCATCGCCGGGCGCGTCGCCGGTGGCGGCTTCCTCGTCGCTTTCCTCGCGGTCGCGTTCGTTGATCGCATCCTCGATCTCGCGCCGCAGGCTGCGTTCGCTGCCTTGGCCGTTCAAGAACTTGCGCATTGCGAGCCAGAGCCCGCCTCTACTGTCTGCCTCTCCTGCGTTGGCAGACTTGTCGCTATCGTTGTCGGGCATGGCCCTGAAATGCTCTCCTGTGTCTCAAGCGTCACCATATGGGTCGGGCAGGCCCAGCTGTGCAAGCGCCTTCACCTCCAGCGCCTCCATTTCCCGGGCATCGTGTGGCGAAATTTCATGGTCCAGCCCGGCTAGATGCAGCAGGCCGTGGATCACGAGATGGCTGGCATGGGCTTCCAGCGCGATGCCTTTTTCCGCCGCTTCCCGGGCGCATGTCTCGCGCGCAAGGGCGATATCGCCCAGCAGAACCGGCGGGCCGGCGGGCGGCAGCGCACATACTTCCTCGCGCTCCAGCATGGGGAAGCTGAGCACGTTGGTCGGCCTGTCCTTCTCGCGCCATTCGCGGTTGAGCGCGTGCACTTCGGCATCGCTGGTGAACAGGATGCTGGTTTCGAGCCGCTCGTTCGCGAGCGCAGGCTCGACCGAGGCGGCGGCCTGCGCGGCGCGAATCGCCAGCGCCTCCCAATCGTCGACGCCTTGCAGCGGCGGCCAGCCGTCGATCTCGATCTCAAGCTGCATCGGGGCGCCCCTGCACGGCATGGCTGACACACCTGAAACAGTGTTCAGGAGGAGAAACCGGGCGACGCGACGTGCCATGGCTCGGCGCGAAAAGGGAGGGTGCGGGGCAGGCCGTCATCGCCCCCGGCCTTAGCCCAGCGGTGCCCGCGTAGGAAAGCGGTTCGTAACGCAACGCCAGATGACCGCAGACCGCCATGGCGGGCGGCCCGGCGACAATGCCGCCTCCACGCCAGGGCTCCGGTACGCGCGCCAAAAATGAAGAAAGCAGCGGCCATTAGCCGCGAATTACCCCATCGCGCAGGAACTTAACCGTCAGCCATCGGTTGATCGTCACCGCACGGTGCGAGGGGATATTTTGGCGATCGACTTTCTGGAACTGGCGGAAGCATCCCCCAATCCATACGTGCTGCTGGATCGCGACCTGCGTCTGGTGTGGATGAATGCCGCCTATCTCGCCGCCACCATGCGCGAGCGGGACGATATCATCGGGCGCGCCATGTTCGACGCGTTCCCCAGCGATCCCTCGTCCGAAAGCCATCGCCAGCTCAAGGATTCGCTCGATCACGTCTTGCGAACGGGCGAAGCGGACGAGATCGCGCTGATCCGCTACGATATCGCGCGGCCCGATGGCGGCATGGACACCCGGTACTGGAGCGCCACGCATACGCCGATGTCGGGCAGCGACGGATCGCTGAAATACATTCTCCAGCACACCGTCGACGTGACCGAGCTGCATGAACTGCGACAGCTAAGCGACGAGATGGGGGTGATGCGCCGCGCGGATGCGGTGCAGGCGCGCAACCGCGATCTTGCGCGCGAGAGCCAGCGACTACTGGAATTCTTCAGGCAGGCGCCGGGTTTCGTTGCCGTGCTGGGCGGGCCGGACCACGTTTTCCAGATGACCAACACCGCCTATCTCGACCTTGTCGGGCGCGAGGATATTCTTGGCCTGAGCGTGGCACAGGCCCTGCCCGAGGTCGCGGCGCAAGGGTTTGTCGATGTGCTGGACCGGGTCTACGCGACCGGGGAGCCCTATTTCGGGCGGCGCGAACCGGTGGTGCTGGAAGGCTCCAACGATCCGGCGTCGAGCCGGCGGGTGCTCAATTTCATCTTCCAGCCGATCTTCGATTCGGCAAACCGCGTCGGCGGCATCATCGTGCAGGGCTACGATATGACCGACGAGGTCGAATACGAGCATCGGCAATCGCTGCTGATCAACGAGCTCAGCCACCGGGTGAAGAACACGCTGGCGGTGGTTCAGGGGCTGGCGCAGCAGACCTTCCGCAATGTCCCCGATTCGCAACCGGCGATGCAAACTTACAAGGCGCGGCTGCAGGCGCTGGCGGCGGCGCACGGGCTGCTGACCGAATCGAACTGGAGCCCGGCAAAGGTGCGCGACATCCTGTCGCTCACCATCGAGGCTGCGTTCGGTCCGATGGACGATCGCGTCGAGCTGGCAGGGCCGGATTTCCTGCTCAGCCCCGATACCGCGCTGGGCCTGAATATGATCGTTCACGAACTGGCGACCAATGCGATCAAGTACGGCGCGCTGTCCAACGACATCGGGATGGTGACGGTGGAATGGTCGATCGAGCCCGCCGCCGACCATGACGAGTTGAGGCTGACCTGGCGGGAGCGCGGCGGCCCGGCGGTGGTCGAACCCGCGCAACGCGGTTTCGGCACGCGCCTGATCGGCAGCGGCATCAGCTCGCGCCGCGGAACCCACGTGGAAATGAGCTTCGAACCGGAAGGGCTGGTGTGCGTGCTGCAGGTCTCGCTCGAACGCGAGGATGACTAGCGGCGATTGCCGCCGACTTCGCCAAGGCTAGCCGAGCACCAGCGCAAGGTTGACCCTGCCAGTGCCGGAGCGGATCAGCCCGATTGTGCGCGCCGCGGCGGTCGACAGGTCGATCACGCGGTTGCCGTGGAACGGCCCACGGTCGTTGATCCGCACGATCACGCTCGCGCCGGTACGCGGATTGGTGACGCGAACCTTGCTGCCCAGCGGCAGCGTGCGGTGCGCGGCCGTCAGCCGGTCGGGATCGAACCGTTCGCCACTGGCGGTGCGGTTGCCGGCCAGCTCGCTCCCGTAATAGCTCGCTTCGCCCTGACCCATCGGGCTTTCGGAGACGGATGGAGTGGGCAATGGCGCGTTCGTCCCGCCATTATAGGCGGCGACCGGTCGCGCTTCCACGCTGGCCTGCCCCGTGCCCAGCTTCACGACATCGGGAGAGGCGCTCTCGTTCGCGAACGCGCCGGCAAATGCTGCGGTCGATATGCCGAGCGCGGCGATGCCTCCGATCAGATAGCGGCGCTGGGCCTTCAATCGCATAAAGGCACGCAACCGCTCGCGGCGGCTGGGCATATGGTGCGTGGAGGTCTGGTCGGTATGTGTGTTGAATGTCCCCATACCCAATCAAGGGGGCGCGCGGGGGCGACGTTCCGATTTTCAGCGAGAACGCCACGATCTTGCGCAGATGGTGCTGCTGCCGCAGGAATCATGCGCTGTCTTGCAAGTCCCTGAGTCTCGCGCTGCGGTTCAAAACGACCGCGGCATCCCCAGCACATGCTCGCCGACATAGCTCAGGATCAGGTTCGAGCTGATCGGGGCGACCTGGTAGAGCCGCGTCTCGCGGAACTTGCGCTCGACATCGTATTCCGCCGCGAAGCCGAAGCCGCCGAAGGTCTGCATACAGGCATTGGCGGCTTTCCATGAGCTTTCCGCCGCGAGGTGTTTGGCCATGTTGGCTTCCGCGCCGCAGGGTTGGCCCTCGTCGAACAGGCGGCACGCCTCGTAACGCATCAGGTCCGCCGCGCGCACTTCCATATAGGCCTGCGCGATGGGGAACTGGACGCCCTGGTTCTGGCCGATGGGCCGGTCGAACACCACGCGCTCGCTGCCATATTCCGCCGCCTTCTCTACGAACCAGTAGCCATCGCCGATGCACTCCGCCGCGATCAGCGCGCGCTCTGCGTTCAGTCCGTCGAGGATATAGCGGAAGCCCTTGCCTTCCTCGCCGATCAGGCTGGAGGCGGGCAGCTCAAGCCCGTCGAAGAATACCTCGTTCGTCTCGTGGTTGACCATGTTGCGGATGGGGCGGATTTCCATGCCGTTGCCGATTGCGGTGTGCAGATCGACGAGGAAGATCGAGAGACCGTCCGCCTTGCGCTTCACCTCGTCGCGCGGGGTGGTGCGGGCGAGCAGGATCATCAGGTCCGAATGCTGGATGCGGCTGATCCATACCTTCTGCCCGTCGACCACGTAGCTATCGCCCTTGCGCACCGCGCGCGTTTTCAGGTCGGTGGTGTTGGTGCCGGTGGTCGGCTCGGTCACCGCCATGCTCTGCAGCCGCAGCCCGCCGCTGGCGATCCGGGGGAGGAATTCCGCCTTCTGCTCCTCGCTGCCGTGCCGCAGCAGCGTATTCATATTGTACATCTGCCCGTGGCACGCGCCCGAATTGCCGCCTGCCCGGTTGATTTCCTCCATGATGATGCTGGCTTCGGTGAGGCCAAGGCCTGCGCCGCCGAACTCCTCCGGGATTAGCGCGGCCATCCAGCCTTCCTTGGTCAGCGCCTCGACGAATTCATCCGGGTATTCGCGCGCATCGTCTTTCTCGCGGAAATACGCGTCCCCGAACCCGCGCACCAGCGCGCGGACAGCATTGCGGATTTCGGGATGGTCGGCGCGGGCAGCGGGAATGGGCATGGGCGTGTTCTAGCGGGTTGCAACCCGGTGCGCGACAACCATCATAATCGCCTGGCAGCCTCGATGGGGACGCCCTTGCAAGAGGGATCTGGGCCAAGGTTCTGGAGTGGTCCCCAGACGTGCGCCCTGACCAGCAGGTCGTAGCAGATGGGGTTATTGCCAGAGGGGGCGAGGACCAAGAGGGATGTGAACGCCCATCCGGACAGCATCACGCCCACAAGCCCGATCCGCCAGAGAATGTCGACCCGTTTGCGTGCAGAAATCCATGCATGAAGCGCCACCGCGATGGTCAGGCAGCTCGAAAGGGCGATAAAAGGGATATCCCGATCCTGCAGGGCAAGCGTGAGGACCAGCAGCGGGAAACAATAGGCTGCGCCATAAATACAGAACCATCGGATCGACCAGCGCCAGTTTTCGCTCTGGGGATGACGCATGGTGCGCAGCCTAGCTGCCCTTGCGAGGGAATGGGAGGCGGCGATCGAACCGGTAGAATTTCTCGCCGGCCTCAAGAGTCCCCCGAGGCGCTGTCACTTCCCTACTCACCCGTCCCCTCGTACGCATCCACGATCCGGCCCACGATCGGGTGGCGCACAACGTCGGCGCGGGTGAAGCGGATGGTGCCGAAGCCTTCGACGCCCTCCAGCTTGTCCACCGCATCGATCAGGCCGCTCATGCGGTCGCCGCCGGGGATGTCGACCTGGCGGGGATCGCCCGCGATCACCATGCGGCTGTTCTGGCCGAAGCGGGTGAGGAACATCTTCATCTGTTCGCGCGTGGTGTTCTGCGCTTCGTCGAGGATCACGAACGCGTCCGCCAGCGTGCGCCCGCGCATGAAGGCGATGGGCGCGATCTCGATCACGCCGCTTTCGATGTGCCGCTCCACCTGTTCTGGCGGCATGCAATCGTACAGCGCATCGTAGAGCGGGCGCAGGAAGGGATCGACCTTTTCCTTCAGGTCGCCGGGCAGGAAGCCGATCTTCTCGCCCGCTTCCACCGCCGGGCGGCTCAGGATCAGGCGCTGTACGCTGCCGCTGATCAGCTGGCTGACTGCCTGCGCCACGGCGAGGTACGTCTTGCCCGTACCCGCCGGGCCGAGCGCGAAGACGATATCGTCGCGGCTGAGGCTGCGCATGTACTGCGCCTGCACCGCGCTGCGCGGCACGATGGTCTTGCGGCGGGTGCGGATCATGATCGGCGGGGCATCGTCCTTGCCCGAAATCATTCCGTCGAAGGTGGGTTCGTTGGTCATCGCGATGATCGCTTCGATCGCGCCTTCGTCCAGATCCTGCCCCATCGCCAGCCTGTCGTACATCGACTGCAGGACGTCGCGCGCCCGGGCGACCGAATCCTCGGGCCCTTCGATCAGCAGCTTGCCGCCGCGCGCGGAGATGAACACCGACAGGCGGTTCTCCACCTGCACCAGGTTGGCGTCGAACTGGCCGAACAGCGGCACGAGGAGCGACTGGTTCTCGAACTCCATTTCCGCCCGGGCGCGGCGAATCTCGCGTTGCGGGTGCGGTGGCGTGGAAAGCCGAGGCTGTCCGGCGCGGGTTGGTCTGCGGCCCATGCGTCTCCTTGCGTGCGAGGGGTGCGAGTCGTGAATGTAGGCTGCGGGGGGAGGGAGGCAAGCGCAACGCATCCATCACGGTGGAAAGTCACCGCACTGTCATGCAGCCGCGTCCGATACACTGCGCGACAAATTATCGCGCTGGATGAACGGGCTGGAGCGGCATCCGTTCATATTGGAGTCTATAAAGCTGAATGCATGCTCGATAGCGGGCATTTTTCAGGAGTGACCCTAATGCGTAATGTGATGATGTTGGCGGTTGCCGCAGGGATCGCCCTGCCGCTCGCCGTGCCCACCGCAGCCTTTGCCCAGCGCGGCCCCGAGGACCGGCGCGAGGCGCGGGCCGAAGCACGGGCCGATGCGCGTGCCCAGACCCGTGTCGAAGTGCGCCGCGATGGCGACCAGGCGGCGTGGAATGCCCGCCTCGCCGCGCGCGAAGCCCTGCAGCAGCAGCAGCGACGCGAAGCGCGCCAGGATCGGCGCGAAGACCGGCAGGAAGCCCGTCAGGACCGTCGCGAATACCGCCAGGATGTGCGGGCCGAACGGCGCGAGGATCGCCGCGATGCGCGGCAGGCGCGCCGCGCCAACCATCGCGACTGGCGGGCCTACCGTCAGGCGGACCGCAATGCCTTCCGCCGCGGTGCCTATGTCGCCCCGCGCGGGTACAATTACCGCCCGGTCCGGGTCGGCGCGCGGCTGAATTCCAACCTGTTCTGGGGTTCGCGCTACTGGGTCGATGCCTACGATTACTACCTGCCGCAGCCGCGCTACGGCTATCAGCGGTACATCCGCTACGGCAATGACGTGCTGCTGATCGACACGCGCACCGGCCGTGTGCTGGTCGTCTACGATCGCTTCTTCTGGTAATTTCCTCCGGTCGAACGCCGCGCAGCGCCTGGCCTCTTGAAAGAGAGGTCAGGCGTTGGCGTATGCGCGGCCCACGGCCCGCACGGGCTCGCCGCGCAGCGAGTTCGGCCCGGCCTCGGCCAGAGTGACCTGTACCAGGTCGCCGATGGCGATATCCTCGCCCTCGAAGAACACCGATTGCAGCCAAGGCGACTTGCCCAGCCACTGGCCGGGCAGCTTGCCCTTGCGCTCCACCAGCACCTCGCAGGTGCGGCCTACGCTCGCGATATTGAACGCGTGCTGGTCGCGGTTGAGGCGATCCTGCAAGCGGGCCAGCCGGTCCTTCATCACATCCGCCGCGACCTGCCCGTCCATCCCTGCGGCAGGCGTGCCGGGGCGGGGCGAGTATTTGAAGCTGAACGCCTGTGCGTAGCGGACTTCGTCCACGAGCTTCAGCGTGTCTTCGAATTCCGCCTCGGTCTCGCCCGGGAAGCCGACGATGAAGTCGCCGCTGAGCGCAAGGTCGGGCCGCGCGGCGCGGAAGCGTTCGAGCAGCCGCAGGTAGCTTTCGACCGTGTGGCTGCGGTTCATCGCCTTCAGCACACGGTTGTTGCCCGCCTGAACCGGCAGGTGGAGGAAGGGCATCAGCTTGTCGATCTCGCCATGTGCGGCGATGATCTCTTCATCCATGTCCGCCGGGTGGCTGGTGGTGTAGCGGATGCGCGCGAGGCCATCGATGCGCGCCAGCTCGCGGACCAGCCCGGCGAGCCCGGTGCGGTGGCCCTTGGCGTCCTCTCCGCTCCACGCCGAAACGTTCTGCCCCAGCAGGGTCAACTCGCGCGCGCCGCCATCGACCAGCCGCTGTGCCTCGGCGACCAGTTCAGAGAAGGGTCGGCTGATTTCCGCGCCGCGCGTATAGGGCACCACGCAATAGGTGCAGAACTTGTCGCACCCTTCCTGAATGGTGAGGAACGCTGCCGGAGGCGCGGTGCGGCGCTGCGGGAGCCCGGCGAACTTGGCCTCGGCGGCAAGGTCCATCTCGGTCGTGCGCTGGCCCTTTGTGGCACGCTCGAGCATTGCGGGCAGGTTCTGATAGGCCTGCGGGCCGACCACCATCGAGACGGCGGGCGCGCGCGCCATGATCTCTTCCCCCTCGGCCTGCGCAACGCAGCCCGCGACCGCGATCAGCGGCGAAGAGCCGTCCTCGCGCCGCAGACGGCCGATGTCCGAATAGACCTTCTCGGTCGCCTTCTCGCGGATATGGCAGGTGTTGAGCACCACCAGATCGGCGTCCTCGCCCTCGGGCGCAGGGGTAATGCCCTGCGCAGCAAGCAGCTCGCCCATCCGTTCGCCATCATAGACGTTCATCTGGCAGCCGAAGCTTTTGACCCTGTAGGTCTTGGGAGGAGTCGAAGATTTCATGGGAGTGGCGCGTTTAGTGCAGGGCTTGGCGCCAAGCAACTCCCCTCCGTTGAGGGAGGGGTCGGGGGTGGGTGTACGGCGCTTGCAACTGCCGCCGGAAACCCCCACCCAGCCTACCCCTCAAGAGGGAGGAGAGCCCCAATTTAAATCGACCCCGCCTATGCTTCGATCCGGTAGTGGATCGGCCTAAAGCTGCCGCCGTTCGAGGCATAGGCCGAACAGGCGGTCAGCCCGATCACCAAGTCCATATGCGCGCGGAAGCGGATCGCCTCGCCCGGCTGGCTGGTGGGCGGATCGACCGCGAGCGTGCCCGAGCCGCCATTGACCGGCACGTTCATGAAGACATTGAACGCAGTGGGGATGGCATCGCGCTCTATCCCGAAAGGTGCCAGCGCCTCGGCCAGGTTGCCCATGCATCCGCGATGGACCGGCTTGTCGGGGTAGAAATGCCGAAAGGTATCCTCGCTGCACGGAGTCAGCAGGTAGTCGTGCAGGCCCAGCGTATCCTCCTCGATCGTCAGCATCACGTTCGATCGGTTGGACCACAGGCGATTGCCTTCGGAGAGGCGGATCGTCTCTTCATAGTCGAAGGTTCGGCCGTTCGACATCACTTCGCGCACATCGTCGCTGGCAAACGCGATCATGTCCGACACCTGCGACCCTTGCGGATCGATCACGGTGAAAGCCTGGCCCTTCTTGACGACGAAGGCGGTGCCGCTGCGCGGCGGAATTTCGATCTGCTCGTTCATGTGCGTCCCTTGAATGGGCAGGCCCAGTCCGCTTCGACCGCGCGCCCGCTATACTGGCGCGCCTCGCTGCTTTCGCCGTGACGGGCGAGCATCGGGTTGAGGTCGCCTGCGAGGGATTCGTCTCGGTCGAGGATGCGCTGGCGCATTTTCTCGTAAACCCCGCTGTCGCGCAGCCATTCGAACTGCTTGTGCAGGTTGAAGACCAACGACGGCTTCGGGAAGCGGCGCGCGGGGCGCGAGGCATTGGGGTGCAGGCCGACGACGAAGAACGCCTGTCCGCCGAAACTGAGCGAGAAGTCGGGTTCGGCCGGATTGCTGCTGACAGTGGGGTCGGGCTTTTGCGAAAGCCACTCGTCCTTGTCCGACAGCGATTGAATGCGCTCCCACATTGCGTGCTCGAACTGCACCTCGTCCAGATCGAGCGGCCCGTCGAAGATCACGACCAAGCTGCGCAGCTGATCGGGCGACAGGTCGCGCTTGGCCCACGCCATCAGCGCCTCGTGAATTTTAAGGTCGTTCCACGCGCTGGTGAGGTCGCGCGCGAGCACGAATTCCATATTCCCCGTCGCCAGCGCCGACTTGGCACCCACGCAGGGAAAGTCGCGCCCCCTGATGACGTTTTCGAACTGTTCGACCCGTTGGTCGATAAGCGTGCTGGCATCCATGAAGGGCACAACAGGGGTAACTGCGCGCCGGGTGCGAAACCAATCTTAGCTAAGAAGGAGGTGCGCGGCGATCCCTGCTCAGGGATGGCGCGCGTCGCTGCCGGTCGTCGCCTCGGGCATCGGCGGCAGCTTCGCCTTGCTGTAGCGGATCGGGGCGACGTCGTGGTCGAAGGGGCGCAGGCCGTGGCCCATCTCGCGTATCAGCGTTTCCTCGATCCGTGCGCGTGCCTCTGCGGCGATTGCCTTGCGCCCGCGGAATTCGGCGGGGCTGAAGGGTTCGAGGAAATGCACGCCGAGCGGGAAGGTACCCTTGCGACCCATCACCCGCTTGAAATTGTTGAGCCCGTCTTCCTCGCCGATCCAGCCGATCCATTCGGCCATCGGTCCGTAATCGAGCACCACCGGCTGCACCAGAACTCCGGGCGGCGGGGGTTCGAGCACGCTGAGCATCGAGGATTTGAACGGCAGCAGCGAATGCCCGTCGGTCGTGGTGCCTTCGGGGAAGACGGTGACGGACCAGTTGTCCATCAGCGCCTCGCGCAGCGCGTTGATCTGGTCCGCCACGCGCAGCCGGTCTTCGCGCTGGACGAACACGGTGCGGTTGAGCCCGGCCAGCCAGCCGACCAGCGGCGAGGAGGCCAGCTCTGCCTTGGCGACGAAGGCGGTACCGCTCGCGCCCGCCAGCGACAGGATGTCGACCCAGCTCACATGGTTGGAGATGAAGAACACATCGCGCCGCAGCGGCGTGCCATGGCGTTCGACCCGCGCGCCGACGACCCATGTGGCGTAGGCGAGAAACCACTTGGGGAAGGGCGATCCGTAGGAGACCACGCGAAAGACGTAATGCAGCGGCACGGTGACCAGCAGGCCCAGCGCCAGCGCCAGCGTGCGGGTCCACAGCCGCACCCAGCCCATGATCGGAAGCGGCGTGTTCTCGCCGCGCGCTGCGGCCTGCCGCCTCGCCCAGTCGGACGAGGGATCAGGAGTCGCGTTCGAGGCGGACGCCATACAGCTCCATCCGGTGATCGACGAGGCGATAGCCCAGCTTTTCGGCGATCTGTTTCTGCAGGGCTTCGAGTTCGGGATCGACGAATTCGACCACCTTGCCGCTTTCGACGTCGATCAGGTGATCGTGGTGCGCTTCGGGGGCGGGTTCGTACCGCGCGCGGCCGTCACCGAAATCGTGCCGGTCGAGCACGCCGGCGTCTTCGAACAGGCGCACGGTGCGATAGACCGTGGCGATCGAAATCTTGGGGTCGATCTTGGAAGCGCGGGCATGAAGCTGTTCGACATCGGGGTGGTCTTCGCTGTCCGACAGCACGCGCGCGATCACCTTGCGCTGTTCGGTAATTCGCAGGCCCTTGTCGGCGCACAATTGTTCAAGGTCGATAGTATGGGGCACGCGGGGCTTCCTTAAGCTCGGGCTGGCGTCCGGGCATAGGCCGGGTGTGCGGCGCGCTCAAGTCTCGCCGGTCGGCCCGCTTGGGGACCGACCGACGGGACCGGATTACTCGGCGGTCTTCTTGCGCCGACCGCGCTTCTGGTTCGGTGCCCGGCCAAGGCCGATCTTCTTCGCCAGCTCGCGGCGCTTTTCCGCGTAATTGGGCGCCACCATCGGGTAATCGCTCGGCAGGTTCCAGCGTTCGCGATATTCCTCGGGGCTCATGTCGTAATTCGTGCGCAGGTAACGCTTGAGCATTTTCAGCTTCTTGCCGTCTTCCAGGCACACGAGATAATCGGGCTTCACCGATGCACGGACCGACACGGCAGGCTCGGGGCGTTCTTCTTCCTTTTCCTGGCCGCCGGAGAGGCCGGACAGGGCAGAATAAACGCTGTTGATCAGCACGGGCACATCGTCGAGCTCAGCCGAATTGTTCGCCACATAGGCTTCGACGATGTTCGACGTGAACGCGATCAGCGTCTGCGTCATTTCGATTTCTTGGTCTTCCATCAATTTCCTCTAGGGTTTTGATACGCGATGCTCGGGGGGGAGAGCTGCATACGCATTACCCCTTGTCTCAAAGACTAGGAAATAGCAACGGTCGGCTTGGCCATTCCGATCAAATATGACGATCAGTGTAATGGATTATCCTATAAGTCGAGCGCAAAGGTAATCGCATCCATGCGGGCGCCATCGCGCAGACTGTAATAGTTCTTCCGTCTTCCGATAGGCATGAAACCTTCCGCTACGTAAAGGGTGCGTGCGGGGTTGTTCTCTCGCATTTCCAGAAAGATGCGCGTTGCACCGCGCTGCCGGGCATTGTCGGCCAGCGTTGCGATCAGCCGGGCGCCAAGTCCGCGCCGCCGGGCTTGCGGCATCACTGCGATCAGCAGGATTTCTTCTTCGCCGGGGGCTGCGCGCACGATGGCGAAACCCAGCGATTCGCCCGGATCGGCCGGCGCGGTCCCGCTTGCCCCCATCAGGGTGGCATGCGTGTTGGACATGGTCAGCGCAGAAGCGATCTGCCGCCGGTTCCACGCCTCGCCCCATTGCGGATCGAACGCCGCGTCCATGATCCGCATGATCGCATCGAGTTCGTCGTCGGTCATGTCGGGCCGCCCGCCGGTGCCGGTTTCTGCGCATCGGGTGCGCGGCCATAGATCGGCGCGGTATCAGGCGTCAGCGCGAAAGGCGGCAGTGCGGGAAAGGCGCGGGCATCGCTGTACAGGGCATGCGCGGTGCCATCGCCTGCCAGCGCCACGAAATCTTCCGCCACCGTACCTGCCACCACGGCAAGCCGGTGCTGCGCGACGGCGGCTTCGGGGCGCAGCGAAGCGGGTTCGCCCAGCGCGACGCCATCGGGCGCAAAACCCTGCACGAACCATTCGCCATGGCCGCCTTCCATCGCCACGGTCACCGGCTTGGCCCCGGCGCGTTGCCGCGTCATCGCCGCGACCATCGCCATCGTGGAATAACCGACAAGCTGCGCGTCCCATGCATAGGCCAGGCTGCGCGCCACCGCGATGCCGATCCGCACGCCGGTGAAGCTGCCGGGGCCACGCGCCACCGCGATGCGATCCGCCCGCCCGGAACCGGGCAGGGCGGCGATCATCGGGACCAGCCGTTCCGCATGGCCGCGCCCGAGCACTTCGAAATTGCCGTCGATCAGCGTGTCGCCATCGAACAGCGCGACCGAACAGGCCGCCGTGGCGCAATCGATCGCAAGTGTTCGCTGGTTACTGATGGTGCGCCCCCCTTGCCGCGCCCGCCGATATTTCGGGCGGCGCGGACTACCGGCTCAGTCGATCCGGTTGAACTTTTCGAATTCGGGCCGCGGGCTGCGGTCGAAGATCGATTCCTTGTCGCCATAGCCGATCGAGCAGACCCAGTCCGCACGATATTGCGGCTGGTCGGCGAAGAAATCTTCGGTCACCTTGTCCAGATCGACGCCCGACATGGGCCCGCAATCGAGACCCAGAGCGCGCGCGGCCAGCATCAGATAGGCGCCCTGCAGCGCGGAGTTGCGCTTGGCCTGCGTGATCCGTCCTTCGACGTCGCCTTCGAACCAGCTCTTGGCATCGGTATGCGGGAACAGCTCGGGCAGATGCTCGTGGAAATCGATGTCGTAGCCGATGATGACGCACCACGGCGCGGTTTTGATCTTGTCCTTGTTGCCCTCCATCGCGTGGGAGGCGAGCTTTTCCTTCGCGTCGTCGGAACGACACCAGACGAACCGCGCGGACTGCTGGTTGGCCGAGGTCGGCCCCATCTTCAGCAAATCGTAGATCCGGCGGATCTGGTCTTCGGACACATCCTTGTCGAGCCACGCATTGTAGCTGCGCGCTTCGGTGAAGAGCTGCGCCAGCGCGTCGTCGGACAATGTGTGGCCATGGAATTGCGTGGTCATGGGTGGGGGTCGGGCCTTCTGCTTGTGCGGTGGAGGAGGTTGGGGGTCAGCTTGCGCGGACTTCAACGACCTCGGGCACGTAATGTTTCAGCAGGCCTTCGATCCCGTGCTTGAGCGTGGCGGCGGACGATGGGCAGCCATCGCACGCGCCCTGCATCGCCAGATAGACGATGCCTTCGCTGTACCCGCGAAAGGCGATGTCTCCCCCGTCGCTCGCCACGGCGGGGCGTACGCGGGTTTCCAGCAGGTCCTTGATCTGGTCCACGATGTCGGCATCCGCCGGGTCGGCCTCGACCACCAGCGTGTCTTCGGGCGGTACCGCGATGCCTGCCGCGCTGCCGCCATGGAACAGCGGCGCTTCGGACACGAAATGGTCGAGCAGCACGGCCACGATCTGCGGCTTGAGCTCGGTCCACTGCGCGCCTTCGCCCTTGGTGACGGAAACGAAGTCGTGGCCGAAAAACACGCCGGTCACCTCGCCGGTATCGAACAGGGCCTGCGCCAGCGGGCTGGCCTCCGCATCTTCCGGGTTGGCAAAGTCGCGCGTGCCCTGCGGCATCACCTGCCGCTGGGGCAGGAACTTGAGCGTGGCGGGATTGGGCGTGGTTTCGGTTTCGATATACATTGCCCGCGATGTAGGGTCGGTGAGGGAACGCGGCAAGCGGTCGTTCGTCATCGAGGCACCCCGTCCATACGCTTCACGCCCACTCACCGTCTGCCCCAAACACGCGCATACCGCGATATTCACGCCGCCTTCACTTGTCCGTCCCCTATAGGCCTTCCTCATGAACCGAGTTTTCCGCGCTCCGCGCCCCGTTGCCCTGCTGTTTCCGATCCTGCTGGGTGGTTGCGCGATCTTCGGGCCGAAAGACACGGCGACGATCCCTGCCGAACCGCATTCGGAACAGGCCGAACAGGCGCAGCCGGTCAAGAATCCCGCACCGCGCACCCAGCCCGATGTCCATACCGCCGCAACGCCGACCGCACTCGAACGGCCTGCGTCCCTGCAGGCGGCGGACGAGACCCCGTGGCTGTATGAAAACAGCAACATCCCGGTCGACCGGGAATGGAACTTCGGCGTGCTCGACAACGGGCTGCGCTATGCCACGCGGTCTAACGGCGTCCCGCCCGATCAGGTGTCCATCCGCATCCGGATCGACGCCGGTTCGATGCACGAGCAAGAGAGCGAGCGTGGCTATGCCCACCTGCTCGAACACCTGTTGTTCCGCCAGTCGCGCTATCTCGGCGTTGGCGAGGCGATCCCCGCGTGGCAGCGGCTTGGTGCAACCTTCGGGAACGACACCAATGCGATGACCACGCCTACGCAGACGGTGTACCAGCTGGACCTGCCCGAAGCCGATCCGGGGAAGCTGGACGAGGCGTTCCGCCTGCTGTCGGGCATGATCCAGGCGCCCGTCCTCAACGATGCCAACGTGCGCACCGAGGTGCCCATCGTGCTGGCGGAAAAGCGCGAGCGCGGCGGTGCGGGCGAGCGTGTAGCGCGCGAAAGCCGCGAGGTTTTCTTCCAGGGTCAGCAGCTGGCCGCACGCCCGCCGATCGGTACCGAAGAAACCCTGCTCGCCGCCGATGGCGCGAGCGTGGAGGCGTTTCACCAGCGGTGGTACCGCCCCGGCGAAACCGTGATTGCGGTGGCCGGCGATGCCGATCCGATCGCGCTTGCGCGGTTGGTGGAGAAATATTTCGGCGACTGGCAGGTTGCGGGCGAGCAGGCCGCCGCGCCCGATTTCGGCGATCCGAAGGCCCCTGCCGATGCCGATCCGGCAAACCCGGTGGGCGAAACGCAGGTGATGGTCGAACCCGACCTGCCGCGTTCGCTGACCTTTTCGGTGATGCGCCCGTGGCGCCCGGTGCAGGATACGATCGCCTATAACGAAGGTCTGCTGATGGATGCGCTGGCGCAGTCGCTGATCAACCGGCGGCTGGAATCGCGCGCCCGCAGCGGCGGCGATTATCTCTATGCGCAGGTCCAGCAGGAAGATGTCAGCCGCAGCGCCGATGCGACCTTCGTCAGCTTCGCCCCGCTGACCGACGACTGGCGCGCCGCGCTGGACGATGTGCGCGCGGTGATCGCTGATGCGACCACCAATCCGCCGACCGAGGAAGAGATCGAACGCGAGATCGCGGAATATGAGGTCGCCTTCGTCGCCGGGGTCGAGGAAGCGCCGGTCGAACCGGGTGCGGACCTTGCCGATACGCTGGTCAACGCGGTGGACATCCGCGAAACGGTCGCCTCGCCGCAGACCATTCTCGATGTGTTTCGCGCAATGCGCCCGCGGGTGACTCCCCAGGCGCTGCTGGAGCGCACGCGCGCGCTGTTCCAGGGCGACGTGATCCGCGGCGTCTACGTGACGCCGCAGGCGGACGAAGCCGATGCGGCGGGCCTGCGCGCTGCGCTGGCCGAACCGATCGCGGCGGATGCCTCCGCGCGGATCGCGGCGAGCACGGTCGCGTTCGACGAATTGCCCGAAATCGGCCCGCCGGGCGAGGTCGTGTCGCGCCAGCCGCTGGGCATTTTCGAGATCGAGCGGGTCGAACTGGCCAATGGGGTCACCGCTTTGCTGTGGCCGAATGATGCAGAGCCGGGCCGGGTGGCCGTGAACGTCCACTTCGGGGCGGGGCTGCGCGCGTTCAGCAAGGACGATGCGCCCTACATCTCGCTGGGCGAGGCGGCGCTGCTCAGCTCCGGGCTTGCCGGGCTGGATCAGGAAGACCTCGACCGGCTGGCGACGGGCCGCAAGCTGGGCTTCGACTTTGCGGTCGATCTGGCGAATTTCACCTTCGCCGCCGATACGCGGAATTCCGATCTTGCCGACCAGCTCTATCTGTTCGCCGCCAAGCTGGCGCTGCCCGAATGGGACGCGCGGCCCGTGGTGCGCGCGAAGGCGGGGGCGCGGCTGGCCTATGATTCCTACGTCACCAGCCCGGCAGGCGTGCTCAACCGCGATCTCGAAGCGGTGATCCGCGATGGCGACCCGCGCTTCGCGACGCCCAGCCCGGCGATGATCGAAGGCACCAGCGCGGAAGGTTTCCGCGAGGTGTGGGAGCCGCTGCTGAAGCAGGGCGATGTCGAGGTGCTGATCTTCGGCGACTTCAAGGCCGACGAGGCGGTCGAGGCGCTGCGTACCAGCTTTGGCGCCCTGCCGCCGCGCGAACCGCTGGACCCCGCCACGTTTGCGCCGCGCCCCGCAGCGCCCGAGGCGGGTGGGCGCGAAGTGCTGTATCATCGCGGAGACGCAAACCAGGCCGCGGTCGTGCTCGCCTGGCCGGTGGGCAGCGGGCTGGCCGAGGTCGAGGATAGCCGCCAGCTCGAAATCCTCGGCCAGATCGTGATGAACCGCCTGTTCGACGAAATGCGCGAACGTGCCGGGGCGAGCTATGCGCCGCAGGTGCGGGTCGACTGGCCGACCGACGAGGTCGGCGGCGGCACGCTGATCGCGCTCGCCCAGCTGCGGCCCGAGGATGTGCCCGCGTTCTATGCCGCCGCCGATGCCATCGTCGCCGATCTGGCGACCAATGGCCCGACCGAGGACGAGGTGGAGCGCGTCACCGAACCGCTGCGCCAGACGATCCTGCGTGCGACCACCGGCAACGGATTCTGGATGTGGCAGCTGCGCGATGCCTCGCGCGATCCCACGCGGATCGCCGTGCTGCGTTCACTGCTGGACGACTACTCGGTCACCACGCCCGAGCGGATGAAGGCGCTGGCGGCGAAATATCTCGCCAGCCGCGAGCCGCTGGAGATCGCTATCGTGCCAGAGGGAACACAAGTTCCATGAGGGGCCGTTAAAGAGAAATATGCTTGCGCAGCGCGGTTGCAGCCGCCACTCCCCATGCGAAGACTGAGTGAAACCGACCCGCAGGATTGATTGCCATGGCGTCCGAATGGAGCCCCGATAGCTGGACGAATTTCGAGGCGAAGCACTTGCCCGCCTACGAAGATGCCGATGCGCTGGCCCGCGCCGAGGCGGAGCTGGGCGCGTGCCCGCCGCTGGTTTTCGCAGGCGAATCCGACGCGCTGAAGAACGAGCTGGCGCGGGTTCAGGCGGGTGAGGCCTTTCTGCTGCAGGGCGGCGACTGTGCGGAAAGCTTTGCCGAATTCGCGCCCGATACGATCCGCGATACCTTCCGCGTGATCCTGCAGATGGCTGTCGTACTGACCTTTGCAGGCTCGCTGCCGGTGGTGAAGGTGGGCCGTATGGCGGGCCAGTTCGCCAAGCCGCGTTCCAGCGATACCGAGACGCAGAAGGATGCCGACGGGCGCGAGCTGACGCTGCCGAGCTATTTCGGCGACAATGTGAACGGGATCGAGTTCACGCCCGAATCGCGCCGCAACGATCCGCAGCGCATGGTGCGCGCCTATTACCAGGCGTCCTCCACGCTCAACCTGCTGCGCGCCTATGCGGGTGGCGGCTACGCCAACCTGCGGCAGGTGCATGACTGGACGCTCGATTTCATGGGCCGCAGCCCGTGGTCGGAGAAATTCCTGTCGATGGCCGACCGGATCACCGAAGCCTTGGACTTCATGGCCGCGTGCGGGATCGATCCGGGCGAGATCCCGCAGCTGCAGGGGACCAATTTCTACACCAGCCACGAGGCGCTGCTGCTGCCTTACGAACAGGCGATGACGCGGCGCGATCCGGGCAGCGGGCACTGGTACGATTCCAGCGCGCACATGCTGTGGATCGGCGATCGCACGCGGTTCGAAGGCAGCGCGCATGTCGAATTCATGCGCGGCATCCGCAATCCGATCGGCGTGAAGTGCGGGCCTTCGCTGGACCCCGACGTGTTGCTGGGGCTGCTCGATACGCTGAACCCGGCGCGCGAAAGCGGGCGGATCGTGCTGATCACCCGCTATGGGCACGACAAGGTGGACGCGCACCTGCCGGGCCTGATCCGCGCGGTGCGGCGCGAAGGCCATCCCGTGGTGTGGAGCAGCGACCCGATGCACGGCAATGTGGTCAAATCCGAAAGCGGCTACAAGACGCGGCCTTTCGACCGGATCAAGGGCGAGCTGGCCGATGTGTTCGCGGTCCACCGGGCAGAAGGAAGCTATCTGGGCGGGGTGCATCTGGAGATGACCGGCCAGAACGTGACCGAATGCGTCGGCGGCGCGGTGGCGATCACCGATGCGGAGCTTTCCAGCCGGTATCACACGCATTGCGACCCACGGTTAAACGCGGCGCAGGCGCTGGAACTGGCCTTTGCCATTGCGGAAATGCTGCAGCCGCAGGTCGACCGCGCAGCCGCCGCGGCGTAACCGCGCCCGGGCGCTGCGGGATCGGCCAGCCTGCCCGCCGCTTGCGCGGAAAAATCGGAAACCAACCTTCACTTCGGATCGTATCTTCCCCAAGGTGGTCACGATTGCCCGCCCGGCAGGAGAGGAACCGTGGCCAATACCCTTCCCCGCGTAGCCCCCGGGGTTCACCCGCTAACCCAGCGTTTCGAAGCAACGCGCGCGCTGACCGAAGCACTTGCCGCCCCGCTCAGCGATAGCGATGCGACCATCCAGTCGATGGAGGACGCCTCGCCCACCAAGTGGCATCTGGCGCACACCACGTGGTTCTGGGAAACCTTCCTGTTGCGCGATCACCTGCCCGGCTACACGCTGCACGACGAACGCTGGCCGTTCCTGTTCAATTCCTATTACGAAGCCGAAGGCGCCCGGATTGCGCGTTTTTCGCGCGGGCTGCTGTCGCGCCCGACGGTCGAGGAAATCCTCGAATGGCGCGCCAGCGTGACCGATGCGATGGGCCGGTTGCTGGACGATCCGGCACTGGCCCCGCTGATCGAGCTGGGCATTGCGCACGAACAGCAGCACCAAGAACTGCTGCTGACCGATATCAAGCACGCGCTGTTCCAGAACCCGCTCGGCCCCGCGATGTGGGAGGCAGATTTGCCGCGCGCGCAGGCGCGGGATCGCGGCTGGACGCAGCATCCCGGCGGAATCGCCGCGGTCGGCCACAAGGGCGACGACGAAGGGTTCGCCTTCGATTGCGAAGGCCCGCGCCACCGCGTGCTGATCGAACCATTCGCGCTGGCCGACACCCTCGTCACCAATGCCGAGTGGGACGCGTTCATCGCCGATGGCGGTTACCGCAACGCATCCCTCTGGCTGTCCGACGGGTGGGCCTGGGTCAACGACAACGGGATCGACGCACCCGATTACTGGCGCGACGATGGCAACGGGCCGGAGCATTTCACTCTCGCCGGTTGGCAGCCGCGCGATCCGAACGCGCCGGTCACGCATATCTCGCTGTACGAGGCCGATGCCTTTGCCAGCTGGGCCGCCGCGCAGTGGGACTGCGCGCGCCTGCCGACCGAGTTCGAATGGGAAGCCATCGCGCGCGGGCAGCACGCGGAAGAGGCACCCTCCCACGAACCGGACGAAGGCAACCAGCTGGACGAAGCGGGCCCGGTCCATCCCGTCGGCAGCCCCGGCCTGTTTGGCGATTGCTGGCAGTTTACCCGCAGCGCCTTCACCCCTTTTCCGCGGTTCGTCCCAACAGAGGGCGCGGTGGGTGAGTACAACGGCAAGTTCATGAGCGGGCAGAGCGTGCTGAAAGGCGCCAGCTGCGCGACGGCGCGCGGCCATTCGCGCGCCAGCTATCGCAACTTTTTCTACCCGCATCAGCGGTGGCAGTTCACCGGGCTGCGGCTCGCAAAGGATATTTGATGACGCAAGACACCGGCCTCAAGCTCGTCGATCTCGACGAGGCGGGCGTGGACCGCGCCTTTCGCGCCGATGTGCTGGAAGGCCTGCGCAGTCCGCAAAAGGCGATCCCCGCGCGCTGGCTGTACGACGATGCCGGATCGCAGCTGTACGAGGATATCACCCAGATACCGGAATATTACCCGGCGCGCGCGGAGACCGAAATTCTCAAGACGCAGGGCGAGGCTTTTGCCAAAGCCATCGGGCCGGGCCGCGCGGTGGTGGAATTCGGCAGCGGGTCTTCGGTCAAGACGCCTGCTTTGCTGCGCGCGATCGATCCGGCAGCCTACGTACCGCTGGATATTGCAGGCGATTTCCTGCGCGCTGCCGCCGCCGATCTTTCCGCCAAGTTCCCCGGCCTGCCGGTCTATCCGGTAGAGGCCGACTTCATGCGCCGGGTGGAGTTGCCGCAGGAGGTGGCGCGGATGCCCAAGCTGGGCTTCTTCCCCGGTGGCACGCTGGGCAACATGGTTGCCCGCACCGCGACCGACCTGCTGCGCACCATGCGCGAGACGCTGGGCGAAGGATCGATGCTGCTGGTGGGCATGGACCTGATCAAGGATACCGCCGTGCTCGAAGCCGCGTATGACGATGCGGGCGGCGTGACGGCAGAGTTCAACCTCAACCTCGCGCGGCGCATCAACCGCGAACTGAATGGCACGATGCCCGTGGACAAGCTGGAGCATTCGGCGCGATGGAACGACGCCTTTGCGCGGGTCGAGATGCATCTGGTCGCGACCGAGGACATCGCCTTCGAGATCGCGGGCGAGAGGTTCACGATGCAGGCGGGCGAGACGATCCACACCGAAAACAGCCACAAGTTCGACCGCCGCAGCGCCGACAAGCAATTGCTGGCGGGCGAATGGACGCCGGTGGCCCGGTGGCTGGATAGCGAGGAACGCTTCAGCGTCGTCCTCGCCGAAGCCAGCGTGCCGCGCAGCGCGCCCTGAGCGCATCCCGAGCGCACCCGTCGCACCGCATCGTGCGGCCCGGCAGGACAAATTACGCAATCCCATTCATGGAATAGTGGGCTTTGGCGCGCTATATTGCGCGAATGGACTTCAAGCCCGTCTTCGATCAACTGGCTGCGACCATCGGCGGCATTCCGCAATCGGGCCTGCTGATCATCGCGGTTGCCGCGCTGGCGCTCGGCTGGATCGGCGGGGCGCTGGCCCGCCGCGAATTCGCCATCGGCCGCGTGTTCACCACCGGCAGCACGCTGGTGCTGTGCGGCGTGCTGGTGCTGATCGTGCTACAGCTCGCGCGGCTCGACCCGCGGTTCGATGTGGCGATGTCCGATGTCGGCCTGCCCGAACAGAGCGTGGTGGGCGGCGAAACCCGCGTCGATCTGGCGCCCGATGGCCACTACTGGCTCAATGCAGAGGTCAACGGCGTGCCCGCGCGCTTTCTGGTCGATACCGGTGCCACACTGACCGCGATCAGCGCGGATACCGCGCGCTCGGCAGGGCTGGAGCAGCGCACCGACCGCCTGCCGGTGATGATGACCACCGCCAACGGCACGATCACCGTGGGCACCACCGTGGTGGACGAATTGCGCTTCGGCAATGTTGCGGCTTTTGGCCTCGACGCGGTGATCGCGCCCAATATCGGCGAGACGAACGTGATCGGGATGAACCTGCTCAGTCGGCTCGCGCAATGGCGGGTGGAGCAGGGCACGCTGATCCTGGTGCCCAATAACCCGCAGGAAACCGCAGTCGGTACATCGGGCTCGTCCGAAAACTGACCGCCCTTTTGCAGACCGCTCGGCTGTCAGGGAAGGATGCGGGAGATGCTATTCTTGATCGGCGGCCTGTGATACTCGCCCGCTACTGGTCCTGACGCGAGTGGTGGCGCGCAGGACGATTCTACAGGAATAGCGCGCCCGACAATGCCTCTCGCCGCCTTCAATCTCGACCAGCTCGCATCCGCTCCCGTGCTCGACCAGCTTGCCGAGGGGGTGATCGTGGCCGACCCGCAGGGATCGATCCGATACGTCAACAGTGCCGCGCGCGAGATGCACGGGGTCGACGATCTCAACGTCACGCCCGATCAGTATTCGGAGCGGTATCACCTCTATACCGTCGACGGGAAACCCCATCCTTTCGAAGACCTGCCGCTGGCCCGTGCGGTGCGCGGCGAAGAGGTGTTCGATGCGCCGTGGGTGATCCGCCGCCCCGATGGCAGCGAAGTATGGGCGGTGGGCAGCGCCAAGCCCCTGCGCGACGATGCCGACGCGCAGATCGGCGCAGTGCTGACGATCCGCGACGTGACCGAAACGACGCGGGCGCGCAATGAACTGCGCGAGAGCGAAGAAACCGTGCGCGCCTTCTTCGAAACCGCGGGCGTCTACACCGCGGTGATCGATGTGGAGGATACCGATTTCCGCCTGATGATGGGCAACCAGCGGATGGCGGCAGCCTTCGGTGTGGAACGGCTGTGCGGCCAGTCCGGCCGGGCCATTTTGGGGGAGCAGGCCGCCAGCGAGATCCTCGGCTGGCTACGCTCGGCGCAATCCTCCCACGAGCCGACCATCGTCGAATACCCGTGGAATTCGGATGGGCTGGATCGCTGGTTCGTCGCCACCATCACCCCGATGCGCAATTCGGATCGCCGGGTCTTCCTCGCCTCGCTCGACATCACGTCGCGCAAGAAGATGGAGCGCGAGCTGGAAACCGCGCTGGTGACCAAGGACGCGCTGCTGCACGAGGTCAATCACCGGGTGAAGAACAGCCTGCAGATCATCACCTCGCTGCTCAAGCTGCAGGAACGGATGGGCGACGATGTGCTTGCCGGCCATCTGCGCGAAGCACGCAGCCGGGTGGAAACGGTCGCCCGCGTGCACGAGCGCCTGTACGATACCAGCGCGCACGACCGGGTGGAGATCGTCGGCTATCTCGAAGACCTGCTGACCAATGTGGTCGATTCCATCGGCACCGACGACGCGGCGGTACGCTATCGCTTCGTGCACGAGGGGGAACGGGTGGAACTGGGCGTCGAATTTTCGGTGCCGCTGGCGCTGATCGTGGTCGAAATGGCGATCAATTCGACCAAGTATGCCTTTCCCGAAGGCGAAGGGGGCACGGTCACATTGACCACCCGCGTGGATCCGCAGCACCTGACCCTGACCATCGACGATGACGGTGTCGGCTTCGACGGCACGCCGCGTGCCAAGGGCACCGGGCTGGGAATGCGGATCGTGCAGGCGCTGTCGACCCAGCTGCACGCCGATGGCGGCTATATCGCGACCGACCGGGGCACCGCCTTCAGACTGGTCATGCCGCTGCCCGAGACCGCCAAGTCTCCGGCCCGGGCTTAAGCTGCGGAGCGCGGCTCAAGGCAGCGCCTCCGTCCACCACGCCGGAACGGGCAGCGCCCCCGCCGGGTGCGTCAACCCATGAAGCGGTCCCACGGCCCGGTGATGGCAAGGGTGCGGGTGGGCGAATAGGCGTTGACGAAGAACCACTTTCCGTCGGGCGAGAAACACCCACCGGCCAGTTCGGTCTGCATGGTCAGGCGGCCGAAATCGTAGGCGCGTCCTTCGGGCGTGATACCGCGAAGATGGTTGTCGACCACATCGGTATACTGGTCCTCGCACACGATCAGGTGCCCGTTGGGCGCAACGGTCAGGTTGTCGCCGTAGTTGAACTGATCCTCCCGCTCGCTTTCGAAGAACAGCTCGACCATGTCTGGCCCGCGGCCGCGCCCCGGGATCAGCTTGAAGATCTGGCCAAGCCCCTTCTGCCCGCCGCTGGTGGAGCAGACGTAAAGCTCGTCGGTGCCCATGTGGATGCCTTCGCCCCGCGCGATCGGCGCGGCGCCCTTTGCCACGGCGCGCTTGCGCAGGTCGTCCTCTGGCGCCTCGACATTGTCCATATCGACCCAGCGCACTTCGTAAAGCTTGCCCACCGGCATGGTCGGCGCGTCCCAGTTGCGCGTATCGGCCAGACCCTCGATCACCATCGCCTGCAGCCGCCCGCCCGCGCGCAGATTGCCGCGTTCGCTGGGGATGAAGCGGTAGAGCACGCCGTCGTCGCGATCCTCGGTTTCGTAGACGATGGCGGTGGCTGGATCGACGCAGGCGGCTTCGTGGTTGAAACGGCCCATCGCGGTGAGCGCGACGGGTTCTACCAGCCCCGACGCATCGGCGGGCACTTCGAAAATCCATCCGTGGTTGCGGGTCAGGCCTTCGCCATACCGCTGGCCGGGGCCGGTCGGCGATTCCTCGCAGGTCAGCCAGCTGTTCCACGGCGTGACCCCGCCCGAGCAATTGCGGATCGTCCCGCCGAGCGTGCGAAATTCGCGCTTCACCTCCAGCGTCCGGGCATCGAGCACGATGTTGGTCGTTCCCCCCGGCACGATCACGCCGTCGCGCGTACCGAAACCCCTGGCGATGCGGCCACCCGCATCGTCGCTCGGCACCAGCTCGTGGTTGCGGACCAGCGCGATCTCTCCGTTGCCGAGGTCGAAGCAGCCCATGCCGTCGGCCTTGTCGGGCACGGTGCCCCCGTCGTTCATCGGATTGCCGAGGCTGGAGAGCAGGCGGTACGAAAAGCCGGACGGCAGATCGAGCATGCCCGCCGGATCCGGCTGCAGCGGGCCGTAGGCCGGCACGCTGGCCGAACCCACTGGCGGCAGCGCGCCGCGCGTGGTGCAGCCGCTGGCGACCAGGGCCCCGAAAGCGGCCCCCGCACCGGCGAGAAACTTGCGGCGATCGGTCTGGATCATGGTCATATCGGGCGTCCTGCGGCGAGAAAGAATCGGGAGGGCCTGCCCATAGCCGAACGGACATGAACGCGCAGCTTGCAATTGATGATATACTGTTACATTCTGCGCGGATGGTATCCCCGAAGATCGGTCTGAGGACGCATTGAATATTCCCGGTTCGGAACTGCTGCTGGGTGCGACCGCCGGGCTGGTGCTCGTCTCGACCGTCGCGGCGAGCCTGTCGCTTGTCCTGCGCCGGTCGATGCGCCGTGCCTCGCCCGTCGGCCAGCTCGCCGATTCGGTGGCGGCGGGCGTTTTTCTGGGCATCGGCCTCGTCCACATGCTGCCTGAGGCGGCGCATGGGTTTGCCGACGCGGGCGGCGATGGCAGGCTGATGTTCCTTGTCGCAGGCGTGACGCTACTGTTCCTGCGCGCGATAGACCGCCTTGGGGGTGCAGAAAGCGCCCGATTGCAGGCGTTAATCGTCACCGGAGTGCTGGTGGTTCACACGGTCCTCACCGGTTTCGCACTCGGGGCCGAAGATGCGCATGGGGCCATCGTGATGATGTTCGCGGCGCTGGCAATTCACAAGGCGGCGGAAGCCTTCGCCTTCGGTCGCCTGCTGTCGCGCAGCGCACTGCCCGCCTGGCTCGCCGGGCTGCTGCTGATCGTGTTCGTCGGCGCGCTGCCCCTTGGCGTGATCGCGGCGCTGACCATCGCGAGCGCGATGTCACCGGGGTCGATCGCCGTGCCGCTGATCCTTGCGGTAGGCGCGGGCACGTTTCTCCACTTCGGCCTCAACCATTCGCACCTGCTCGGTCTCGATGACGATTGGCGGACGCTGGGCGCGCGGATCGCCGGGTTCGTGCTGATGGCCGCGTTCGCGCTGTTCGCCGGGCACTGAACCCGGCCCGACTTCTTGAGGACCAGAAGGAAAGCACCCGACCACGCACCTGGCACCATCGCCGGGACGGGGGAGCGGCGTCTCCTGCTTGCCATCGACACGCCGCGCATCGATCCGAATTCACGCGAATGACAGGGGCCTGCCACGGGTCGCCCGCCACGATGGAGCCCGTTGCGCCGCCTGTCACTCAGCCGGGACTGGGTGCGGCGACATGCCCTCACGCTCCCTGTTTCGCCGGGCGGAGAGTGTCCACGCCGCGATGACCAGCGGGCAGACGACCCAGAAGACCGTGACGAACGGTGCCCCATTGCCGATGGCGAGGCGGACGATCAGCGTCGCGACGAGCCCGGCCGGGACGCCCACGACGAGCCCCCACCATGCGGCCCGGAGCCCGGCCGACTGCTGTCCGCGCCGCTCCCGCTTGTCGAGCCAGATGAAGGTGCCCGTCGCGACCACCACGGTCATCGCGAGGCCGAACAGGATATAGGCGATCTTGACCGGCAGGCCGCCGAAATTCCCGAAATGCAGGTTATAGGTCGAGGCCGCGAGCTGCTGGCCCACGGTCCCGTCGGCCATCCCCGCCGTCCCGCGGAACTCCCCGGTGCCGGAAAAGGCGTAGTATTCGCCGAAGATCAGCCGCCGGGGGTGTTCGCCCACGATCTGCACATGCTGCCCTGCCGTGCCGGGATCATGCAGGATCACGTAATAAGGCTGAACCTCGGGATATTCGCGCTGCATGTACGCGAGCGCGGGGCCGGTCTGCGCGACCGGAGCGGGCGCGGCGTCGCCTTCGGGTTCGCCGCCGAAGACCGGTGCCAGTGCGGCCTCGCTATCCCCGCCGTAGGCGGACGCGGCGAGGCCCGATCCCGATACGTAGAACAGCCCGATCATCGCGCCGGTCAGCGCGATCGCCAGCGCGAAGGGCAGCGTCCACACGGCCAGCCGGTTGTGCCAGTCGAGCGTCGCGACATCGTCTTTCCGGCGGGCCCGCAGGCGGAACGCATCGCGAAAAATGCGCGGGTGCGCGACGATGCCGGAAATCGCCAGCGCGACCAGCATCGCGCCGAACATCCCCACCAGCGACATGCCGACGACCGCGGGCAGGTTCAGCCGGTAATGCAGCGCGAGGAGGAACTCCGCCCAGGCGTTCTCTTCCGGTTTGGCGATCTCGCCTTGCGCATCGACATGAACCGCCTGCGTGTCGGTGGTGATCGTAGTGCGGGGCAGCGCCTCGGTCGGCAGGTGGACGTAAAGATGCGTGGTGGTCGGCCCGTCGCTTTCGCTGGCGAGCACGTTCTCGATCCCGCGCTGCATGCTGGCAGGCGCGATCTCGGTCATCTCCGGTGCGTCGCGCTGTTCGAACCGCTGCCATTCCTCGTGCAGCACGATGGCGGTGCCGGTGGTGCAGATCAGGTAGAGCAGCGCGCAGCAGATCAGGCCCAGCGCAGAGTGGGCGGAAATGGCCCTGCGAACAGTATCCTTGGTGAAAGCGAAGCTCATGCCGGGCCTCCCTGAAGCAAGAGAAATGGGGCCGAGACTGCGGCAATGCCCAGCACCCAGCCGAACTGCGCGATGCGGCGCGGCATCATCAGCAGCGCGAAGGACAGCGTCGGCCACGCGATGGGCACCGTGGCGAGGACGGCGACGTTGCCGTCCGCCTCCGCGCCGCCGGCCGAAACGATCAGCGCGCGCACGGCGAGCGCCAGCAGCAGGCTTGCGCCCAGTGCCAGCGGCCCCGCCAGCGCGAAGGTGAGCCAGCCGGATCGCCCGGTGGGGGAGACTTCGTCGCTGCCGCTGTGGCTCGTCCTGACGGTTTTCGCGCGCGCCTTGCGGGCGGGCTTCAGCGCGGCGACGGCAAGCGCGGCGAAGGCCGCGAAGGTGGCGACGAGCACGGTGACCGTGATCCCCCACTCCCCGGCCGCAAAATCGCCTGCAACCAGCGCCGCGATCAGCGCGCCCCAGCCTGCGATATTGAGCGGGGCGGAGCGGACCGGCCTGCCCCACGACAGGCGAAGCACGGCCACACCGGCAATCGCCAGCGCAGCCGCGATCCAGAGCAATGCGTCGCCCGCCATCAGAACTTCACGGTCAGCGAGCCGTTGATGCTGCGCTTCTCGCCCGGGAAGCAGTCGCCGCGCACCAGGCAGACCGCGTAATATTCCTCGTTGGTCACGTTGCGCGCGGTCACCCGCAGTGCGAACCGGTCGAAATCGTAACCGAGCGACAGGTCGCCCACCGTGCGCCCGTCCACGCGATAGGTCAGCAGGTCGCCGGTGATCGCCGAGATGCCGTTGCTTTCGTTGCCGCCGACGTAACGCACCCCGCCGCCCAGGCTCAGGCCATCCAGCGCGCCGCCGAAATTATACAGCGCGAACAGGGATGCCTGCCAGTCGGCGATGGAGGTGAGCGGCAGGCCGTTGGGATCTTCCGCGTCGAGATAGGTCACGTTGCCGTCGATCCGCAGGCCGCCGAGCAGCGCGTTGGCCTCCAGCTCCATGCCTCGAACCTTGGAAATGCCTTCCTGCTGGCTGTTGCCACCGACGAGCGAGGCTGGGTTGGGCAGGTTGGACACCTCGATATCGAACGCGGACAGCGTGACGAGCGCGTTCAGCCCGGTCGGCTGCCACTTGATCCCCGCCTCGTACTGGCGGCCCTCCTGCGGCAGCAGCTGCTGGTTGGTGACCGTATCGATCCCCACCACCGGCTCGAAGCTTTCGGCGTAGCTCACATAGGGGGAGATACCGGCTGGGCCGCGCCAGAGCAGGCCGAAGCTGAGGCTGACCGCGTCGTCCTTCTGCGTGGCGCCGTTTTCCACCGCGTTGGTCACATTGTCGAACCGCACCCCGGCATTGGCGACCAGCGCGCCCCAGCTGATCTGGTCGGAAATGTAGATGCCGGTGGAATCGACGTAGTTGCGGGGGCCATTGCCCTGCAGCTGGCGCACCTGTTCGACGCTCGGCACGTTCTGGTACTGCGGATCGAACACGTTGAGCGTGCCCAGCGCAAAGGCATAGGCGGTGTCGGAATCGGTGAAGACATCCTGCGCCTGCACCCCCACCAGCACTTCGTGCGTGATTGGGCCGGTAGCGAACTCGCCGCGCAGCCGGGCGTCGACCGCCAGCTGTTCGCTGCGATTATCCGCCAGGTAATAGGTCCAGGCGCCATCCCCGTTTGCGTCGATGCGGGGCACGCCATTGCCCTGGAAGGCGATCCACGCCTGGCGATAATCGGCCTCCGATTCGACGAAACGACCGACCGCCTCGAACGAAATCGCATCGCTCAGCTGCTGTTCGACCAGCAGGGTCAGCGCGAAGCTTTCGGTGTCATAGGCGTTGAAGCCGGGCGCGCCCATATATTCGTAAGGATCGATTTCCTCGCCGCTGGCAGACGGCAGCAGCGTACCCGTCACGGGGAGGAACTGGTGCGCGGTATCGGATTCCTGCTTCGAATAATTGGCCAGCACGGTAATCTCGGTGCCCACGCCGGGGCGCAGCGTCACCGCCGGCGCGATCACCAGCTTGTCGTCCTTCACCTCGTCGATCTGGGTGCCCGAATCGCGCAGCAGGCCGACGAAGCGGAACTGCGCCTGGTCTTCGGCCCCGGGAATCGCGATGTTGATATCGGTCGCCACCTGCGCGCGGTTGAAGCTGCCGTAGTCGAGCCGGACTTCACCCTCGGTCACGCCATGCGGGCGCTTGGTCACGACGTTGATGATGCCGCCGGGCGAGCCTGCGCCGTAAAGGACCGAGGCCGGGCCTTTCAGAACCTCGACCTGTTCCAGCGTGTAGATGTCCTGCCGGGTCGTGTTGTAGAAGCCGAAGAGATATTGCAGGTTGTCACGGTATTCCGGCGCATCGAGGCCGCGAACCTGCGCAAAATCGCCACGCGTTGAAAAGCCGAAGGGCTCTGCGGTGACACCCGCCGAATAGGCCAGCGCATCGTCGAGCGACTGCGCGCCCTTTTCCTCGAAATCCTGTTCCGTCTCGATCGAGATCGAGCGTGCCGTTTCGACGATCGGCGTGTCGGACTTGGTCGCCCCGAAATCGGTCAGCGCCCCGGTGACCACAATCGTGCGCTGCCCGGCTTCATCCGCCGGGTCGCCGGTCTGCGCGGCCCCGGTCTGGACGGAGCCGTCCTGGGCAAGCGCGGGCGACGCGGCCATCAGAGCGATCATGGCGGTCGTGGCGGCGAAAATCGGTTTCACATCGGGCTCCCTGGAAATGTTCGTCGGGACCGCTAATGAAAACCATTCGCATTTGCAATGGAAGAATCGGGCGCACTGGTGGATTTCACCATAGAAGGCCACAGCGCGGGCTTCGGGCCCGACGCTCGGATCGGCGCGTTGGTGGGGGAATCGGGTGGGTTGGGCGAGCCGCTGATGCTGCTGCATGGCGAACGGCAGCAATGCCGCGTGGCCTCGCGTCGGTTCGGCGCGCGGCCGTGGTACGGATTTTGCGCTAGATCGAAGGCCTGGCTGGGGTGGCAGGGATCGAACCTGCGAATGGCGATACCAAAAACCGCTGCCTTACCACTTGGCTACACCCCAATGCGCAGGCGGACCGCCCCTATAGCGTCGCAGACGAGGTTGTGAAGGGGTGGCATGGCAACTCTGCCGCGCTAGACCCTTGCGCATGACCGATCTCGCCACCGCTCGCCACATCCTCGACACGCTGATCGGGTTCGATACAACCTCGCGCAACAGCAATCTCGTGCTGATCGCGTGGGTGGAGGAGTATCTCGCGCAGCACGGGGTCGCAGCGCAGCGGGTACCGAATGAAGACGGGCGCAAGGCCAACCTTTTCGCCACCTGCGGACCTTTCGTCGAAGGGGGCGTCATCCTGTCGGGCCATACCGATGTGGTGCCGATCGATGGGCAGGACTGGTCGAGCGATCCGTGGGTGGTCCGCGAAGAGGGCGGCAGGCTGTTCGGGCGCGGGGTCGCGGACATGAAGGGCTTCATCGCGCTGGCGCTGGCCTTCGTCCCGCGCTTCGTGGCGGGCAAGCTGCCGGTGCATCTGGCGCTCAGCTACGACGAGGAGGTCGGCTGCCAGGGCGCGCCCTCGATGATTGCGCGGATGGCCGAGACGATTCCCCAGCCGCGCCTCGCCATCGTCGGCGAGCCGAGCTTGATGGGCATCATCACCGGGCACAAGGGGATCGCGGTGCACGAGGTGACGGTGCGCGGCCACGCGGCGCATTCCTCTTTGGTCGATCACGGGATTTCGGCCAATGCGGTGGCGGTCGAACTGATGCACGACCTGCTGGCGCTGGCCGAGGAACTGCGCGCCCGCGCCGATCCGGCCAACGGGTTCGATCCGCCGCAGGCGACGCTCACCGTCGGCGTGATGGAGGGCGGCACTGCGTCGAATATCCTCGCGGGTCATGCGCACTTCCAGTTCGACCTGCGCTGCCCGCCGGGGGAAGACGCCGACGCGATCCTCGCCCCGTTCAAGCAGAAATGCGCTGCGCTGGATGCCGAACTCAAGGGCATGTTCGCGGATGCCGGGGTGCGGATCGAACAGCATGCGAGCACGCCGCCCATGACCCCGCAGGGCAGCGATGACGCGGTGGCCTTCGTGCGCGCGCTAACCGGGGAAAACACGCCGCCCGGCCAGGTCGCCTTTGCGGCAGAGGGCGGCCAGTTTCAGGCGGCAGGCTTCCCCACGGTCATCTGCGGCCCCGGCAGCATCGAACAGGCGCACCAGCCCGACGAGTGGATTGCGCTCGACCAGCTGGAAAAGGGTACGGCCTTCATGGCCCGACTCGCGGAGCGGCTGGGCTAATCCTCCCCCGCTGGGGGAGGATTTGGGCAGGTGGTGCCTATTCCGGCTTGCTCGGCTCCAGCACCTTGCCTTCGAAATCCGCCGCCGAGTGCCGTTCGGCCAGCTGCGCATTCTCATCGCCCCACGTCTTGTTGACGATCCGCCCGCGCTTCACCGCCGGGCGCGCCGCGATCTCATCCACCCAGCGCGCGACATTTGTGTACTCGTCGATCGACAGGAAGGTCTTCGCGTCGTTGTAGATGATCCCTTCGACGAAGGGCGCGAGCCACGGGAAGGCAGCGATATCCGCGATGGTATAGTCGTCGCCCGCGAGGAAGCGCGCTTCGCCCAGCCGCTGGTCGGCCACGCTGAACAGCCGCTTGGTCTCCATCGCGTAGCGGTTGATCGGGTATTCGAACTTTTCCGGCGCGTAGGCGTAGAAATGGCCGAAGCCGCCGCCGATGAAGGGCGCGCTGCCGATCTGCCAGAACAGCCAGCTTAGCATTTCCGCACGGCCCGGCCCGGCAAGCTGGAACGCGTCGAACTTCTCCGCCAGATGCAGCAGGATCGCGCCGCTTTCGAACACGCGGATCGGGGCTTCGCCTGTTCGGTCCACCAGCGCGGGGATCTTCGAATTGGGATTGATCGCAACGAAGCCGCTGGTGAACTGCTCACCCTCGCCGATATTGATCGTGTAGGCGTCGTATTCCGCAGGGTGCCCCGCCTCGAGCAGTTCCTCGAGCATGATCGTCGCCTTCACCCCGTTGGGCGTGGCGAGCGAGTGGAGCTGGAAGGGATGCTCGCCCGCACGCAGCACCTTGTCTTCGCGGGCCCCTGCGGTGGGCCGGTTGATATTGGCGAACCGGCCGCCGTTCTCCGCGTCGTGGGTCCAGACCTTGGGGGGCGTGTAGTCGCTCATGGTGGTGCTCCTGCGTGGGAATGATCGGTGCTGCATTTGGGCGCTGCTTCGGGAACCGCAAGCACGCGGCAGAGCTTTCCATGCCGAGATGAACGCGCCAACGCCCAAGCTGATCTTCGTCGATGACGGCCTGCCAGGCATCACCCGCAAGGGTGCCGGGCGTGGCTGGGCGTATTACGATCCCGAAGGGAAGCTGATCCGCGATTCCGCAGAGCGAGAGCGGCTCAATGCCATCGCCCTGCCGCCGGCCTATACCGATTGCTGGTTCTGCCCCGCACCCAACGGGCACATCCTGGCGACCGGATACGACGCCAAGGGCCGCAAGCAGTATCGATATCATCCCGCATTCCGCGCCACCCGCGAAGGCGAGAAGTTCGACCGCTGCCTGACCTTCGGCACGCTGTTGCCGCTGGTGCGCAAACGCGTGGCGGACGATCTGGAGACGGGCGGTATGGGCCTGCCCCGCGCGCTGGCAGGGGTGGTCCGGCTGCTCGATCTGGGCGCGATCCGGATCGGGAACGACAGCTATTCACGCGACAATGGCAGTTACGGCGCGACCACCATCAAGAGCCATCACGTAACGGTACGCGGCCAGACGCTGCGTTTTCGCTTCAAGGCGAAGTCGGGCAAGGACCGCGATCTGCAGCTGACCGATACGCACCTGGCGAAGATCGTCCGGCAGATGCAGGATCTGGACGGGCAGGACCTGTTTTCATTCCTCGACGAGGACGATCAGGTGCGCGACGTCACCTCCAGCCACGTCAACGCCTACCTGTGCGAAACGATGGGCAAGGCGTTCACCGCCAAGAATTTCCGCACCTGGCACGCCAGCGTGATGGCATTCGGCCTGCTGGCGGGCGCGCGCGAGGATCTGACGATCAAGGCGCTGACGGAAAATGTCGCACAGAAACTGGGCAATACGCCTGCGATCACCCGCAAGAGCTATATCCACCCCGCCATCTTCGATGTGATGGACCGGCAGGAGGAATGGCGCGCGCAGCAGGCATTGCCGCGGTCGACCAAGTGGCTTTCGCGTGAAGAGCGCGGCCTGATCGGATTCCTCGAACAGGCACCGCCGGTGGCCGATCTGCTCGCCGCGTAAGCTCTTTCGCGAACTTAACCTGCATCAGTCGCGGGGCGAAATAATGCGTGCTAGGATCGGGCGTCCGGTGGCCACCCTCCGGTTAGGGGTCGCGCTCGGGCGGGGAAGAGAACGCATTTGCCAAACCGCCATCTGACCGCTGTCGACGCGGTAAAATTCGGTCCGTCGAAGTTGCCGAGCTGGATTGCCCAGACGGTGTTCGGCCTTGCCATGGCGCTTCTGATGATCGGCCTGCGTGCACTGATCGACCAGGTCGCGCCGACTTCGGGACCGTTTGCGCTGGTTTATCCGACGGTCCTGATCGCGACCCTGTTCGGCAGGCTATGGGCGGGGATCGTCTGCCTGATAGTCTCCTTCGCGTGGGCCTGGTACGTCGTTCTTGAAGAAGCGTGGTCTTTCGCGTTCGCGCAGGACAGCGATATGGCCCGTGTGCTGATCAATTTCCTGTCGTGCTGCGTGGTCGTCGCGCTGGCGGAGGTGTTCCGCATGGCGGTACGCCTGCGCGAGGCCGAGCTGGAGGAGTCGATCGATCGGCGGCGCTGGCTGATGGCCGAGCTGCAGCATCGCACGAAAAACAACTTCGCGCTGGTCGCCAGCATGATCGAATTGCAGAAACGCCGGCAGGAAAATCCCGCCGCCGCAGAGGCGCTGGAAGATGCCGCCAACCGCGTCTTTTCCTTCAGCCGGGCCTATGCGCAGCTGGCCGTGGACGATGCGGGGCGGCAGGAAGGCCTGATCAGCATGCCCGACTATCTGGAAGACGTGATCGATCACCTCGCCAAGGCGTCGTTCGACGAGAATGTGCAGGTGACGCGCACCATCGCGCCGATTGCGCTGCCGCGCGAACAGGCGGTCGCGGTCGGCCTGTTCGTAAATGAGGCGCTGACCAATGCCGCCAAGTACGCGTTCGGCGATGGACGCGAGGGTGCGCTGGGCGTGGTGCTCGATGGCACGGCAGCCGACTGGCGCCTCGAAGTACGCGACAACGGGGCGGGCACCGCCGCGCCAACGGATGAGAACGGCGGCCTGGGCAAGAGCCTGATGGCGACATTTGCCAACCAGGCGCAGGCGCAGCACGCCATCGACCTGACCGATGCGGGATGCGTCGTGACCCTGTCTCACTCCACCGCCGGGAAGGGCGCGCGGGGCGGGTAGCCCCTTGTGCGGGGCGGCCGAGCCGGGCACAGCCGCAGCCACCAATGGGTGATCGCGACCATCCCTTCTTCGACCTGCACAGGCACGGTTTCGTGCGCGTTGCCACCTGCACGCCCTGCGTGCGCCCCGCCGATGTGACCGGCAACACCGATTCGATCCTGGAGGAGGCGCGCAATGCGCATTTCGCCGGCGTCGACCTGGCGGTGTATCCCGAGCTGTGCGTGACGGGTTACGCGATCGACGACCTGCACCTGCAATCCGCGGTAATCGACGCGGCGGAGATGGCGGTGGGGCGGATTATCGAGGAAAGCGCGGGGCTGGCCCCGGTGCTGGTGATCGGCGCGCCCGTGCGCCGCGGGCACCGGCTGTATAACTGCGCGCTCGCTATCGCCAACGGGCGCTTGCTCGGCGTGGTGCCCAAAAGCTTCCTGCCCAATTACCGCGAATTCTACGAGAAACGCCAGTTCACCCACGGGCGCAACTGCCACGGTCTCGATCTGGAAGTGGCGGGCCACGAGGCCCCCTTCGGTACCGACCTCGTCTTCGCGGCGGAGAATCTGCCGGGTTTCGTGTTCGGGATGGAGATCTGCGAGGATTTCTGGGCGCCGCAGCCCCCCGGCATGATGGCCGCGATGGCTGGCGCGACGATCCTCGCCAACCTTTCCGCATCGCCCGTCACCATCGGGCGGGCGAGCGACCGGCACCTGCACTGCGCCTCCAGCTCCAGCCGCGGGATGTGCGCCTATGCCTATTCCGCCAGCGGGCATGGGGAGAGCACCACCGACCTCGCGTGGGACGGGCAGGGCGTGATCTACGAGCTGGGCGAGCTGATGGAGGAAAGCGTCCGCTTCGATCGCGGGGCGGAGCTGTGCATCGCCGATATCGATACGCAGCGCATCGTCAACAACCGCACGCAGAACGGCACCTTCCATGATGCGAGCGAGGCGGCCGGACGGCCCGAGGACTGGTACCGGCGGATCGGCTTCACGCACAACCACACGCCGGGCGACAATGGACTGGTGCGAGCGGTGCGCCGCTATCCCTTCGTGCCGGACGATCCCGATACGCTGAACGAGGATTGCTACGAAGCGGTCAACATCCAGGTCGATGCACTGATGCGGCGGATCGAGGCGACGCGCGCAAAGTCGCTGGTGCTGGGCATTTCGGGCGGACTCGATTCGACCCATGCGCTGCTGGTCGCCTGCATCGCCTGCGACCGGCTGGGCCTGCCGCGCGCGATGATCCGGGGCTATACCATGCCCGGCTTCGGCACGTCCGACCGCACGAAGAACAACGCGCTCAAATTGATGCAGGCGGCGGGCATCACCGCGCAGACGATCGACATCACCCCCGCGGCCGAGCGGATGCTGGCGGATATCGGCCATCCCTTCGCGGATGGCGAGGCAGTGTACGACACCACGTTCGAGAACGTGCAGGCGGGCCTTCGCACCGATTACCTGTTCCGCCTTGCGGGGCACCATGGCGGCTTCGTGATCGGCACCGGCGACCTGTCGGAACTGGCGCTGGGCTGGTGCACCTACGGCGTGGGCGACCAGATGAGCCATTACGGCGTCAATTCGGGCGTCCCCAAGACGCTGATCCAGTATCTGATGCGCTGGGTGATCGAGACCGAACAGTTCACCCCGCAGCTGGTCGAGGTGCTGGAAGACGTGCTCGATACCGAAATCAGCCCCGAGCTTGTCCCCGCAGGCGAAGACGGCGCGATCCAGAGCACCGAGGACAAGATCGGCCCCTACGCGCTGCACGATTTCTTCCTCCACCACATCGCCCGTTACGGGCAGTCGCCCAGCCATGTCGCGTTTCTCGCCTACCACGCCTGGCGCGACGCGCGCAGAGGCGAATGGCCGGTGGGTTTCCCCGAGGATGCAAAGCGCGCCTACACGCTGGCGGAAATCCGCAGCTGGCTCCAGGTGTTCTGCCGCCGGTTCTTCGGCTTCAGCCAGTTCAAGCGCAGCGCGATGCCCAATGGCCCCAAGGTTTCGATGGGCGGCGCGCTGAGCCCGCGCGGCGACTGGCGCGCGCCGAGCGATGCGGTAGCGGATATCTGGCTCGACGAGCTGGAGGCGAACGTACCGGCAGGCGACGCCTGACCCCGTGCCCAACTGGTCGATCCTCGTCCTCGTCGTGTGCAATGTCGCATGGGCGCTCAATGTCATCGTCGGCAAGGTTGCGGTGGACGAACTCGCCGCGCCGCCGATCTTCTTTGCCGGCCTGCGATCCCTGCTCGTGGTGCTCGCGCTGACGCCGCTGCTGCTGCGCGGTATCCCCCGGCACCTGCCGCAGGTACTCGCGATAGGGCTGGCGATCTCCGGCGGCTCCTTCGCGCTGCTGTTCGTCGGATTGCAGACGGCCGATCCCGCCACGGCTGGCGCGATCGGGCTGGTCGGCGCGCCGATGACCGTCCTCTTCGCGATCATATTCCTGGGCGAAACCGTGCGCTGGCGGCGCGCGCTGGGCATGGCGCTGGCGTTTGGCGGGGTCTTGCTGGCGATCCTTTCCAAGGGATCGATGGCGGCGGGCGAAGGATCGCTGCTGGTGTTCGCCTCTGCACTGGTCGGCGCGCTGGGCGCGGTGTTCGTCAAGCGGCTGGAGATGGACGGGATGACGCTGCAGGCGTGGGCCGCAGTCGCCTCCGCGATCGTCCTGCTGCCGCTCTCGCTGGCGATAGAGCAGGGACAGGTCGCGGCCTTTGCGGCATCGCCGTGGCAACTTGCCGGGTGCCTGCTGTTCGGGTCGCTGGTCGTCTCGATCGCGGCGACGGGCACCTATTTCGTTCTGTTCAAGCGATACGAGGCGAACGAGGTCGTGCCGCTGACGCTGCTGCACCCGCTGATGACCATCGCGCTGGGCGCGTGGCTGACCAATGACGTGATCGGCTGGCGGCTGCTGGTCGGCGCGCTGATCGCACTGGCCGGGGTGGCTATCATCGTGATCCGCCCCAGCGAAACCTTCACCAAACGCTTCCTCACCAGGCCAAGGCTGTAACCCCCGCCAGTCGCACGATAATTCATGCAAAGGATTATCGTACGCGCACATCAAATTAAGGATTGTGGAATAGGCTCGGGCGGTATGAAGCCGGAAGCCCCCTTTCCGCACGATCTTGAAGGCATGGTGCAGCGCGCCGCCGACAAGGCGGTGCCGTTTCGCAAATGGCCAGCAGCCTTGCGTACGCTGTGGTGTGCCGAACACGAGCCCCGTCGCCGGCGCGAGCTGGCATTCATGAACGCGATCGGGCTGATCACCTGTCTGCTGTGCTTTCCGCTGGACTATTCGATCGGCCCCGAGATGTTCGCGATGGGCCTGACCCTGCGGCTCGGGCTGGTCATTCCGGCCTATATTCTTGCCATCATCGTCGCCCTGAGGGGCAACTGGGTGATGCAGAACATCACCAGCGTCCTGCCCGCAGTCTGCTTTGCCAGCGTGGCGGGATACCTAGGCATGTATATGGAAGGCCCACGGCAGGGCGAATACGTGATGGGCGCGGCCCTGCTGATCACCATCGCAGCGGTCGTGGTCCCTCTGAGACCCGGCCCCGTCGCTGTCATGGTGCTGCTTTCTCTGCTGTCCCTGTGGGTTATCTGGGCCAGCATGCCGGCAGTGCGCGTGCAGGATGCGGCTGCGCTGCTTGCCTATCTTTCAGCCATCAGCATCATCGTCCTGTTCATTCCGTTTCGCACCTCGGCGCTGCGCGACCGCAATTTCCTCTACGCCCTGCACGGTAGGATCGCGTCCGAACGGCTGGCCGAGGCGAACGAGCAGCTGCGCGAACTGTCCCATCGGGACGACCTGACCGGCCTGCCCAACAGGCGCTATTTCGAACGGATCTTCGATACCGCGTTCCGCGCGTCGGTCCATGGCGGAAGCGACCTGGCGGTGATGATGATCGACGTCGACCGGTTCAAGCAGTTCAACGACACCTATGGTCATGTCGCCGGAGACACCGCGCTCAGGCAGGTTGCAAGAGAGCTCGACAAGCAGTTCGCCGGCTCCGGCGGGACGGTCGCCCGTTACGGCGGGGAGGAATTCGTCGTGGTGGTCGAACATTGTACGCAGGATACTGCGCTGGACCTTGCCGACCGGGCACGGCTAGCGGTGGAGAAGCGCCCGGTGGCGCTGGGTGTCGCAGAGCGCGTTCCGGTCACCATCAGTATCGGGGTGGCCATGCGCAAAAGCGCGGGCTTGTCTGCCGAAGACCTGATCGAACATGCCGATGGCGCGCTTTATGCGGCGAAGACCGCCGGACGCAACATCGTGCAGTTGGCTCGCGAGGGCGAGGGTCGCCTGCCGACCAGGGCCGTCAAAACCACCGTCTGAAATTCTCGCCGTGCCTTCCGGCTGGCCACGATCAGTCCAGCTTCATCACCCAGTTATGCGGATCGGGCGCGGTGCCCATTTGCACGCCGACCAGCCGGTCGCGCATCTTCTGCGTCAGCTGGCCGGTCCCGCCGCTGCCGATGGCAAAGGTGCCGTCCGGCCCGTTTACGCTCCCCACCGGGGTGACGACCGCCGCGGTGCCGCAGGCGAAGGTTTCGATCAGGTCGCCCTTGGCCGCATCGGCGTGCCACTGGTCGATCGAATAGGGCTCCTCGCGCACCTGCAGCCCTTCGTCGCGCAGCATCTGGATCAGGCTGTCGCGCGTGATGCCGGGCAGGATCGTGCCGGTCAGCGGCGGGGTGATCACCGACCCGTCGCCGAATACGAAGAACAGGTTCATGCCGCCCAGCTCCTCGATCCACTTCTTCTCCACGGCATCTAGGAAGACGGTCTGCTGGCAGCCCTGCTTCGTGCCCTCGGCCAGCGGGACGAGGCTGGCGGCGTAGTTGCCGCCGGTCTTCGCCGCGCCGGTGCCGCCGGGCGCTGCGCGCGTGTGATCGCGGCTCACCCACACGTCGACCGGCTTCACGCCCGACTTGAAATAGCTGCCCACCGGGCTGGCGATCAGGCAGTAGAGGTACTGCCGCGCCGGCCGCACGCCCAGGAACGCCTCGGTCGCGAACATGAAGGGCCGCAGGTACAGCGATCCGCCTTCTACCGTGGGCATCCAGTCGCGGTCCCTCGCGACCAGCTGGCGGATCGATTCGAGGAACAGTTCCTCGGGCAGTTCGGGCATCGCCATGCGTCGCGCGCTGGCATTCAAGCGGCGCGCGTTCTGTTCGGGCCGGAACAGCGCGACAGATCCATCGTCCCACCGATAGGCCTTCATCCCTTCGAAGATTTCCTGCGCGTAGTGAAGCACCGCCGCCGCCGGATCGAGCGCGATGGGTTCGCGCGGGCACAGCTTCGCATCGTACCAGCCGTCCTCGCCGCGCTCCACGCGGTCCGCATCGAAGGCAATCGTCACCATGTGATCGGTGAACAGCGATCCGAAGCCGGGGTCCGCCAGCGCCTCGTCACGCGTTTCGGACGGCACCGGGGCGGGGTGGGGCAGGTGGGCGAAATCGATCATCGGCGTGTCGGCCATAGGGCACTTGTCTCCTTGGCCGAGGCGGTTATGCGCGCGCGCCGCGCGGGGCAAGGGGGTCTGAAAAATATTTCAGGAGGGGGTGTAAAATCTTTTCGAATATTGCGCGTTTCCATCGATTGCCGTTCCTGCACCAATGCCGGAAAGCCATCGGGCTTGTTGCTCCCGCGCGAAGCCAATAGCACTGTGCAGACCTTCTGGAGAAAGTTCGATGCGTCCTTTGCGCCCCCTGCTGCTTGCTGTTGTCGCGCCATTTGCCTTGCAGGCCTGCGCGGCGCCGATGGTTGCCGGAACCGCCAGTGCTGAAACAGCGGCGGCAACGATGCCGGCGGCCCGGCATGTTGCGCTGCCCGTGGCCGGGCGGACCCTCGACCTCTCGGTGTTCGATGCGGTGGGCGAGCCTGCGGGGGCGATCTTCCTCTCCCACGGCGCGGGCTCCTCGCCCGAAAAGCTCCTGCCGCTGGTCGGCGCGTTGCAGAAGGCGGGCTTCGTCGTGCTCGCCCCGCTGCACCGCGATTCGCTCGCGATTCCGGAGGCCGAGCGGGAGGATATTCGCGCTGCGTTTATGAGCCGCACAGCCGACCTGCAGGCGGTTTCGGCCTACGCCGCCGCGCAGTATCCCGAACTGCCGCTCGCGGGTGTCGGCCACAGCTACGGCTCGCTGATCGCGCTGATGGGCGGCGGTGCGCTTGATTCGATGCTGCATGCCCGCGTCCCCGCGATGAAGGCGGTGGTGAGGTTTTCCTCCCCCGGCCCAATCCCCGGGCTGACAGGTAACCCCGGCGCCTATGATACCGTCGCGGTCCCGACGCTCACGATCAGCGGCCCCCGCGATGTCGCGCAGCCCTTTGCGGGCGATCCGGCGGTCCAGATCGCGCAGTTCGACGCGCTGCCCGCAGGCGAGCATACGCTGCTGCTGGTCGACGGGTCGGACCACTCCTTCGTCTATGGCGGGGAAGACGGCTACGACGAAGCGATCGCTCTGGTCACGCGCTTCCTGCGTGCCAAACTGGCGGGTGATGCGCAGGCGGCGGAAGAATTCGCGCGCGCCCGTTCGGGCGAGAGGATCGAAATCCGGCGGCGTTGACCGCGCGCTCGCCAACCGCGCGCGACGGCAATCAGCAGCCTTCGATCCGCAGGGTGGTGATCTGCGTGCCAGTCCGGTCGACCCAGCGATAGAAGTAGGCTCCGCCGAGCTCCATCGTCTGGGTCATCGAGGGGTCGGTGCACGCGTTCTGACGCGCTGCGGCCTCCAGCGAGTCGATGTTTTCCTGTCGGAAGTCGGCGGTCGCCACGTCGATCACGTAGGTGTAGTTGAAGGTCGCCCCGTTCGACGAGACCGACACCAGCGTGGTAATCGGGTCGATCTTCTTCGGCAGCTGGGCGTCCATTTGCGCCGCGGTGTTTGCGAACACGCAGGTGATGATCTGTTTCCATTCGGCATCGCCGACAGACTGGCTTTCGATCGCGTCCCGATGGGGTTCGATGCAACCGGTCGTGGCGGCCTCTACGTCCGTCTCGAACTCCGCTTTCGCGCCATGCGCCTGAAGCAGCAGCGCCAATACCGCAGTGCCTGCCCCGACAAGAATCGTCATTCCCGTGTCCCCCTTCGTCTTGCGGCGGACATAATATCGAGAGGCCCAATAAATGTGAAGGGCAGCACTGCCCGTCGGAGTGCTGCCCTTCGCATGGTCAGCGGCCAGGAAGTGCCGCTCACGAAGCCTCTAAGGGTATGCGACTTTACCGATAGTGCCTCGCGCGGAAACTTGCCGACCTCTCTGCTGAACCATGAGACATCGGATCACCTCCTTTCGCGCTTTTAGCCAAGACCCGCACCGTATCACCGGGGGCCGAGAAGCGTCGTGCACCGCCGCTCTCAAGGTCCTTTGTGAGTCACCTGATTCGCCAGCGCAAGCCTTGTAAATATCTTTTTCCCCGTCATACTCGCTCGCTCGCCAAGTGGCGGCCGGCAGGCGGGGAAGTGCGTCGCGGGCCGCGCACCCTGGCGGCAAGGCTACCCGCTAGCGGCAATCCTCGATCACGCGCGTCACTTCGGCCCAGGCGGGCACGTAGAGGCCGGGTTCGCCCTCCACCTCCACCGCAAAGCGCCCGCGCGTGATGGCCATCGCGTCGAGCAGCGGATCGCGCGCGTCCAGCTGCACCATTACCCGCGCGGGCGCACCCGATGCGGCGGTTGCGACCAGCGGGCGCGATGTGGTTTCGGTGCTGATCCGCATCGCGACTTCGCCCTGCTTCGGCGTGGAGGTCGCGCGCACGATCCCGACCCTGCGGCTGCCACGGTCGCACGCGAGCACCAGCTTGGTCGCGCCCGGCGTACCGAACACCGCCAGCGTTTCGTCCGGCTCCACGACGTAACGCCAATCGCCCGGAGTCTGCGGACGGTCGATCCACGCGCTTTCCACCGGCACGGGCTGCGGGGCGGGCGGCGGTGCCTTGGTTGCCACCGGGGCAGGCGCGGGCGCCGGTGCGGGCCGGGGCGCGGGCTGCGGCGTCTGGCAGCAGGTCACGATCAGCAGCGAGGAGGCGAGCGCGATGCGGGAGGGAACGCGAAGTGTGGACATACCGCTACTAATGCGCGCGGACGCCGCACGGGTCCATCAAATTTCTCCGCCGGACCGGCCCAGCCGCCCCCAGCGGAGCCGGGCGCGCGGTCCATCCCTTCACGCGCGCGAACTTGCGGCTATAGGAACCCGATGGCGAAGAAGATGCGGGTGGATCAGGTGCTGGTGGCACGCGGGCTGGCGGAAAGCCGCGCGCGGGCGCAGGCGCTGGTGATGGCAGGCGTGGTGTTCGCGGGCGAGACCAAGATCGCCAAGCCGGGCCAGCCGATCGCGGAAGACGCGGCGCTGGAAGTGCGCGGGCGCGACCATCCCTGGGTCAGCCGGGGCGGGCTGAAGCTGGCCCATGCGCTCGATGCGTTCGATCTGGACCCCACAGGTGCCATCGCGATGGATATCGGCAGTTCGACCGGCGGGTTCACCGACGTGCTGCTGCAACGCGGGGCGGCGCATGTGTTCGCCGTCGACAGCGGGACCAACCAGCTCGCCTGGAGCCTGCGGCAGGACGCCCGCGTGACCGTGCTGGAACAGACCAGCGCGCGCATCCTCACCCGCGATCACATTACTGCCGACTGCAACTGGGTGGTGTGCGATGCGAGCTTCATTGGCATGGCCAAGGTGCTGGAGCGCCCGCTGGAGCTCGCCGCGCGCGAGTGCCGGCTGGTGTCGCTGATCAAGCCGCAGTTCGAGGTCGGGCGAGAGGAAGTGGGCAAGGGCGGCGTGGTGCGCGATCCTGCGCTGCACGCCCGGGTGTGCGACGAAGTGCGCGACTGGATCGAAAACCTGGGCTGGCAGGTTCAGGGCATCGTCGAAAGCCCGATCACCGGGCCGAAGGGCAATGTCGAATTCCTGATCTGTGCGCAAAGGGCCTAGCGACCGGTGCGGTGCGCGTGCCAATTCGGTATTAGGTCTGCCAGCTTGCTTGTTGTTAAGTTATACGGTTGCCAAGGCGAATCGCATCTTATCTCCCCGCTGGAGGAATCATGACAACTTTGGCGTCGCGCGCCCAGTTACGTGCAAGTTTCATCCGGTGGGCACTGTTCATCGTGCCCGCCGTCGTATTGCTCGGCTTCCTGTCGGGCCAGCTCGCCGGAGCGGGCGAGGGCGATCCGTGGTTCGATGCGCTCGGCAAGCCCGATTTCTACCCCGATGCCAGCCTGTTCCCGATCGTATGGGGCATCCTGTATGTGATGATGGGCCTCGCCTTTGCGATGGTCTGCTCTGCGTGGGGCGCGCGCGGGCGCGGGCTCGCCATTGGTGCGTTCATCGTGCAGCTTGCGCTCAACCTGGCATGGGCTCCGCTGTTCTTCGGCCAGCACGAGATCACCTGGGCGCTGTATCTGATCGTCGCGCTGGATGTGATGATCCTGATCACCATCATCCTGTTCTTCCGCGTGCGCAAGATCGCGGCGCTGCTGCTGGTGCCCTATCTCGCATGGTCGATCTTCGCGACCTTCCTCAACTACGAGATCTTGCAGATGAACCCGGCGGCGGATGGAGCCGACACCACCGGCGCGGTGCAGCGGCTGGATCTGTAAGGGGCGGAGCGTGGGCTCTGGACAAACCGGGGCCTAAGCGCCATCTCTCGCCCCATGCAGAGCCAGAACCCGATGATCGCCGATTTCGTGAAGCTGATGAACGGTGCCGCGGGCACCTTCGCCGGGATGACGCGCGAGGCGCAGCAAAGCGCGCGCGAACGGATCAAGGAAACCGTCGGCGGGCTGGACTTCGTCAGCCGCGAGGAATTCGACGCGGTAAAGGCCATGGCGGCCAAGGCGCGCGAAGAAAACGAGGTTCTGGCCGCCCGGCTCGACGCGCTGGAAGCCAAAGCGAAATAAGGCGACCCTCGGGCAGACTGCTATCCTCACCGCAAACTGCCGGTTTGCGGGCGATAATTATGAAATGATGGCTCGGGCGCCCGGAACGGGTTCGCGCGTTTGGCCCTTGCAAACAGCAAGGGCCAAACGCGCCATGTTCACACAACTCGATCCAGCCATTCCGCTTCACGTCCTGGGCAAGGGCGATGGCTTCGCAATCGGCGTCATCGACTACGGGCAGGAACACAACCTGCTGTGGGTCACCGCGATCGACGCCACGGGCGAGATCTGGTGCGCGCCCAATCCCGAAGTGCGGATGCAGGCCAACTGGTCGGCGGGCCGCGCGCGCTCGATGGCGGTAAAGGCATCGAAGGAAGCACTGGCGGGATAGCTTGCACCCGGTTTCACCGCCTGCTTAGCACCCCGTCATGCAGCTGAAGGCCCCCGCCATCGTCCTTGCGAGCCGCGCCCATGGCGAGAATGCCGTGATCCTGCGCGCGCTGACCGCCGAGGCTGGGCTGGTTGCGGCCTATGTCGCGGGCGGGCAGGGGCGGCGGCTGCGCCCGGTGGTGATCCCGGGCAACATGATCGAGGCGGATATTCGCGCCCGTTCCGCCAGTCAGCTGCCTTTCGGCAAGGTCGAACTGGTCACCAGCCGCGCGCCATGGCTGGGCGAGCCGCTGCCTGCCGCGGCGATACTCTGGGTCACCGCGCTCACCGCGTCCACGCTGCCCGAACGCAATCCCTACCCCAGCCTGTTCGAGGCGCTGGACGGCCTGCTGGAGGCGATCTGCCACGCACCCTCGGCACGCGGCTGGGCGCCCGCTCTGCTGTCTTACGAGGCGCTGCTGCTGCGCGAGCTTGGCTATGGCGGCCTGAAGCCCGAGGCAGGCGATCTGAATCACACGATTGCCGCCATGCGCCAGCTCGCCCCCTCGCTGGAACGCTACCTGCTTGCCGACCGGTATGGCGATGCTATGGCCGCGCGCACCCGGCTGCTGGAGCGGCTGGCGCGAATTGCCTGATCTTTCCGCCTGAAGGGAGCGCAGCCGAGCACGTGCCCGAGATTGCAGTGATCCTGCCCACGCTCAACGAGCGCGAGAACCTTGCGCCGATGGTCCAGCGGCTGGAGGCGGCGCTCGCCGACGTCGCGTGGGAAGCGATCTTCGTCGACGACGACAGCACCGATGGCACAGGCGATGCGCTGCGCGAAATCGCGCAAGCCGATCCGAGGGTGCGCGTCATCCAGCGGATCGGGCGGCGCGGATTGGCCTCCGCGGTGATCGAGGGCGCGTGCGCCACCGCCGCGCCGCTGATCGCGGTGATGGATGCCGACCACCAGCACGATCCGGCGCTGATTCCGCAGATGATACTACCGCTGCAAACCGGCGGGGCCGATCTGGTGGTCGCGTCCCGCTTTGCCGAAGGCGGCGATGCCGATGGCCTGTCCAGCGCCGCGAGGGAGCGCGGATCGCGCATTGCCAACCGGCTGGCGCGGATGCTGACCGGGGTGGAGCTGAGCGACCCGATGAGCGGTTTCTTCGCGATCCACACCGCGCGAGTGCGCAGCCTCGCCCCGCGCTTGTCGGGCATCGGCTTCAAGGTGTTGCTCGATATCCTCTCCGTCTCGCCCCAGCGGCTGCGGGTGGCCGAGGTGCCGATGCATTTCGGGGAACGCCGCAGCGGGGAAAGCAAGCTCGACCGCGCGGTGGCGTTCGAATTCCTCGTCGGCCTCTACGAACGCTATTTCGGGAAGATCATCCCCACCCGGTTCGCGCTGTTCGGCACGGTCGGCGGGGCGGGCGTGCTGGTGCATCTGGCCGTGCTGTCGCTGTTCTATCCGGGCATGACCGCCACCTTCTGGAAGGCGCAGGCCATTGCCACCTTTGCCGCGATGAGCTTCAATTTCTGGCTCAACAACTGGCTGACCTATCGCGACAAGCGGCTGCGGACCGTGCCGGCATTCCTGCGCGGCTGGGCCCTGTTCTGCGTTGCGTGCTCGGTCGGCGCGCTGGCCAATGTTGCGCTCGCCAGCATGATAGAGGCGCGTTCGGGCCACTGGCTGCTGGCCGCGCTGGCGGGGATCGTGGTCGGCTCGGTATGGAATTACGCGCTGTCGAACCGGTTTGTGTGGGGGCGGGTCTAGTCGCGTCGATGTGCGTTGCGCCGCGTTCGCGGCGCTCGGGGCCGCGCTACCGCCAGCCGTCCAGCCACATCCACTGGTTGAACGCCTGCTCCCCCCACAGCTCGGCGGCGCTCAGGATCGGATAGAAGAAAGCGAACACACCCGCGCTCCCTGCCAGCACCAGCCAGTACGCCCAGGCATGGCCGCGCGCCTTCAGCCATTCGATCGCCAGCGCCAGCCCTGCCAGAAGGAAACAGCTGGGCAGGAAATAGTGGTAGTAGAACTGGATCGGTTTCGCCGCGACGATCCAGAAACCGATGCTCAGCGCATACAGCACGAACACCGCGGCCGCATCGCCGCGCCTGCGTGCCATCGCCGCCCAGCCGCACCATGCGACGCCCACCAGCCCAAGCCACATGGTCAGTGGATTGCCGATCAGCAGCACGCCGCGCTGGGCGCCGTCCGCCACCTCGTAGAGGTACCAGATCGCGCGGGTGTTCAGCACCCACTGCAGCCAGGTGGACTGGTAGGGATGGTGTTCCTTCACGCTCTGCTGCAACTCCAGCATATAGGCGTGCGCGCCGATCAGCCCCTTGCCCGCGAACGGCCCGCCTTCGGGGAACGCGGGCCAGAAGGTCGCCGCATAGACCGCCAGCGGCAGCAGGCCGAGCCACAGCGCCGCCTCGACCAGCGAGACGCCGCGTACCGGAGCCGCATCGCTCTTTTTCAAAAGCCGCGCGGGGCCGACCGCTTTCCAGCGTACCGCCAGGAAGGCGAGGCCAAGGAAAGGCGCGAGCGGGGCGGCGTTCCACTTCGATCCGATGGCGCAGCCCAGCGCGACGCCCGCCAGCGCCAGGTCGATCCGCGCCCGCCCGGTGCTGGCCGCGCGGCAGGCACCCGCGAACAACCACAGCGCGGCGAGGAAGAAGGCGACCATGAACACGTCGAGCATGGCGATCTGCGCGTGGACGAACAGCAGGAAACCGGTCGCCAGCAGCACGCCATAGGCGAGCGCGGCATCGCGGCGGTGGCTCACCAGCCACAGCGCGCGCATCCCGGCGAACAGCGCCAGCGCCCCGGCAAGCGCGGGCAGCAGCCGCCAGCCCCATGGATTGTCCCCCAGCATCGACATGCCCAGCGCGAGTATCTGCTTGCCCAGCGGCGGATGCTCGGCATTGATGTAGTCGCCGCCCGCCAGCAGATTGCGCGCCGCGGGGAGGTAGTGGATCTCGTCGAAAAAGGGCGCGCTGGGCAGCCATAGCCGCCACAGGCACAGCGCGAAAAAGGCCACGGTCAGGCCCACGCAGGCCAGCATCGGGTCGCCTGGCTGTCGGCGATCGTCGCGCAGAATGCTCATCGAACGCGCAGGTTACGGGCGGGCGGCGTGGCCATCAAGCGGTGAGGTGCTTATGCATCGCGGGCGTTGCCGATCCGCCACGCGCGGCCTCCATCGCGGGGCTCCGTTTCGTTTGGGCAGGCAGCGGCTGGGCGGTGTGCCGCAGCCTTCCGCTTGCGAGCGGGCGGCCGCCACCGTAAGCGCCGTTGCCATGAAGAAGACCACCGGAATGGATCGCTCCGTCACTTCGAAGTGGCGGCCCGCAACGCAGGCCGTGCGCGGGGGCACCTGGCGATCCGAACATGGCGAGACGAGCGAGGCGCTGTTCCTCACCTCGGGCTATACCTACGACAATGCGGCGGAAGTCGCCGCGCGCTTCGCGGGCGAGGCCGAGGGGATGACCTATTCGCGCCTCCAGAACCCCACGGTCGCGATGCTGGAAGAACGCATCGCGCTGATGGAGGGGGCGGAAGCCTGCCGCGTGCAGGCCAGCGGGATGGCCGCGATGACCGCCGCGCTGCTCGCCGGCCTTTCCGCCGGAGACCACTGCGTCGCCGCGCGCGCCGCGTTCGGTTCGTGCCGCTGGCTGGTCGATCACCTGCTGCCGCGCTTCGGGATCGAGACCAGCGTGGTCGACAGCGCGGATAACGCCGCGTGGGAAGCCGCGATCCGCCCCAACACCAAGGTCTTCTTCTTCGAAACGCCCGCCAACCCCACACTCGACATCGTCGATCTGGAGCATGTCTGCAGCCTCGCAAAGGCGCACGGGATCACCACCGTGGTCGACAATGCCTTCGCGTCGCCTGCGTTGCAGCGCCCGATGGAGTTTGGCGCGGACGTGGTGGCCTACAGCGCGACCAAGCTGATGGACGGGCAGGGCCGCGTGCTCGCCGGTGCGGTGTGCGGGACGAAGGAATGGATCGACGAGGTGCTGCTGCCCTTCCAGCGCAATACCGGGCCCAACCTGTCGCCGTTCAATGCTTGGGTGGTGCACAAGGGGCTGGAGACGCTGGACCTGCGCGCCCACCGGCAGAGCCAGAACGCGGTCTCGCTGGGCCGGATGATGGAACCGCGCGTGCCGCGCATCCTGCACCCGGGGCTGGAGAGCCACCCGCGCCACGCGCTCGCGCTCAAGCAGATGCGCGCCACCGGCCCGATCTTCGCCTTCGATCTGGGCAGCCGCGAGAAGGCGCACGCGCTGCTCGACGCGCTGAAGCTGATCGACCTGTCGAACAATATCGGCGATTCGCGCAGCCTCGCCTGCCATCCCGCGAGCACCACGCACGCCAGTATGAGCGAGGACGCCCGCGCCGAGATGGGCGTGACCGAAGGGCTGGTGCGGATCAATGTCGGGCTGGAAGATATCGAGGATATCAAGGACGACATGGACCAGGCGCTGGAGGCGGCTGGCTTCTGACCGGTCGGTTTGCTCGGTTTGCTCAAGGCTTTCAGCGCCGCGTCCCAGAAAGCGCCGGGCCCGGGTCAGGTCCGGGCCGACGAAGATCTGAAACCCATCATCTTCCTGACCATCAAGGAACGCCCACACGCCCACACGTTCTCTCCTATGAACACAGAGAAACTGGAGACGACGGATATGGGCGAGCAGCTGGCAGCGGCGCAGGAACGGATGACGCGGGCGGCGAAGGTCGTCGGGCTGGAAGACGAGGTCGTATCGCACCTGTGCAATCCGATCGAAACGCTCGCCGCGTCGGTCAATATCCGCCGCGACGATGGCTCTGCGCTGGCGCTCAAGGCGTGGCGCTGCCGGTATAATTCCGCGCTCGGGCCGACCAAGGGCGGCATCCGCTTTCACCCCAGCGTGCATCTGGACGAGGTCGAAACGCTCGCCTTCCTGATGACCATGAAATGCGCGCTGATGGGCCTGCCCTTCGGCGGCGGCAAGGGCGGGGTGGAGGTCGACGCGCACGACCTTTCGACCATGGAGAAAGAGCGCGTGGCGCGCGGCTACGTGCGCGCAATGGGCAAGATCCTGGGGCCGGACCGTGACGTGCCCGCGCCCGATGTCGCCACCGGAGAGCGCGAGATGGCGTGGATGGTGAGCGAATATTCGGAAATCGCTGGTGCCATCCTGCCCCATGCCTTTACCGGCAAGCCGGTCGCGCTGGGCGGCATGGCGGGGCGCACCCCCGCGACGGGGCGCGGCGGGCACATTGCGCTAGAGGCGATGCGCGATCTTGCCGGGCTGGACGAGGACGGAGGGCTGACGATCGCCATGCAGGGCTTCGGCAATGCCGGGCGCTGGTTCGCGGATGCCGCCGCGAAGGCCGGGCACAGGATCGTCGCGGTCGCCGATTCCTCGGGCACGGTGTCGGACCCGGACGGGCTGGACATCGATGCGCTGGCGAAGGCGAAGGACGAGCAGGGCAAGGTCGGCGCCTATGATGGCGGCAATGCGAAAGCGTCCGACGATCCCGAACAGGTGCTTTCCACGAAATGCGATGTGCTGGTCTTCGCCGCGCTGGGCGGAGTGATCGCGGATGCGCAGGATGTGGAACAGCTCGACTGCAAGGCGATCCTCGAACTCGCCAACCGGCCGATCCTGCCTGCCGCGGACGATGCGCTGGAAGATGCCGGGATCGAGGTCGTGCCCGATATTCTCGCCAATGGCGGCGGGGTGACGATCAGCCACGCCGAGTGGGTGCAGGGCCGGCAGGGCATCGACTGGGCGGAAGAGGACGTGGCGGACTATCTGGAAGAAACCGTTGGCGACGCCGCCCAAAAAGTGCGCGAAGTGATGCAGGATCGCGACACCGGCATGCGCGCGGCCGCCTATATCGTTGCTTTGCAGCGGTTGTGCGCGGCCATCTCCGCCCACGGAACCCGCGCCGATTTCGGCAAGAGCTGAGCCGCATTTGTCGGCGCCTGTGGGCAATCGGGCCAACGCCGCCTTGCCCTTGGCGACAAACCCATTACGCTCTCGAGTCGTTATGAAGAACCTGTTCGAACATGCCGCCACCACCGACGGTCTTACCGTTCGGGTCTCGGTCAATTTCCTGCCCGAACAGAGCGACCCGGCCAACAACAAGTGGTTCTGGATCTATCACATCCGGATCGAGAACCACTCTCACGAGCGGGTGCAGCTGCTGACCCGCCACTGGCGGATCACCGATGCGCAGGGCCTCGTCCGCCATGTCGATGGCGAAGGCGTGGTGGGCGAACAGCCCGTGCTCACCCCCGGCCGCAGCCACGATTACGTATCGGGCTGCCCGCTGGCGACGCCGTTCGGCACGATGGAGGGTTTCTACACCTTCCACCGCGAAGACGGATCGCCGATCGAAGTGCGCATCCCGTTCTTCCCGCTGGCGGCCCCTGCGACGGCGCATTAGACGCTCCGCCGATCGCCGATGCGACCGGTCAGAGCCCGTCGATCAGCATGTGCGGCGTTGCGAGCCCGAATGCGATCGCGACCGCAAGAGGAAGGGCGACGGTGCCCGACCACACCAGCACGCCGAGCGCCGCGATCCCGCTAAGCGCGAGCAGCCCGGTCGGCAGAGTCGCCCGCAAGACGTCCGCAGGGCCATATCGGGCGACCTGAGCCCGCTGCACCGGAAGGGCATGTGCGACAAAGAAGATCAGCGCCACCGCCAGCACGGGTGCGGCCAGCATGACAGCCATCACCGCGAGGATCGCGTGCCCGCCGCCCCGCCGCTCGCGCACAGCCGCGTAACCGGCAGCGACCACCCCGGCGACACCCACCACGCAAAGTGCGCTCATCAGCACAGCGGGGATCGCGTCACCCGTGATTGAAGCAAAGACCTGCGCTGTCTGCGACGCGTGAAACAGCGCACTGCCGCCTATCGCACAAGCGGCGATAGCGCCCTGCGCCACCGGATCGAAACCGCAGTGGCTTGTGGCGAAATGCCAGACGGAAATGGCGAGAAATGCGACGAGACCTGTAGTGGGCGACGCGAGGTAAAGCGCCGCGACCGCCGCAGCGACGGCGAGATACAGGGCCGCATGGATGATCGAGAACGGGCGGATGCTCCCCTCGTTTTCTTCGCCCGCGCCGTGCAGCACGCCCGCGCCGAACAGTACCAGCGCAACCAGCAGGGACGCCGCCGGTCCTATCAGCGGGCCAAGGATCGCCGCACCGACCGCCCCCACGGCAACAAGGGCCCCGGCGTCCAGCCGGAGCCCCATTGCAATAAGGTGCGCGGTGCGCAGCACGTGGATCAGTCCCCCCGTTGCGAGGCGACGGTCGCGCCCAGCGGTGAGGTTTCGAGCGCCTCGGCCGCCGGGACATAGCCTTCCAGCGCGCTGCGACGCAGGACGTAGCGGCTCAGGATGATCCCGTAGATCAGCTTGGAACTGATGTCCGCGATCGAGAACAGCAATTGGCGCACGACCACGACATCGCCCGTGAAGCCAAGCTGGGGTAGGGCGTAGGCGATGGGGTAGAGGCCCCAGGTCGCGAGGAAGTACCTCCAGATATTCTTCGGCCAGACCTTGAGCTCTGGCGGACTGGTCGCGATCCCGCGAGAGATCACGCCGCGCACCTCGACGATCAGCCAGACGAAGAAACCGGTCGAGATGACGCCCCAGATATTGAGCCGCATGAAGTCGCCGGTTTCGCCGAACTGCCCGTACAGGCCGGTCCAGATCATCAGCACCGCAGGCACGATTATCCGCACCGCGCGCCTGTGCAATTCGGGTCGCGGCAGGCCGAATGCGATCGCCAGCTGCGTCAGCAGGATCGGCACGGTGATCGTCCAGTTGCCGTAGCGGAAGGCATTGGTGAAACTCGTATTCTCGGCCAGCGGCCGGTAGACCCCGCCGATAAGTTCGTAGTTCTGCTCCCAGACCATGAATTCGCGCAGCAGACTGAGACCGGCCGAGGCCATGACGACCGCCGACATGATCGGGACGATGCGATAGCGCGGGGCGAGCTGCCAGGCCATCGCGAGGAAGAACAGGATAAAGGCGAAGTGCGCACCGTAGCTCACCATAAGGATGAGCTAACCGGAGGTGTATTGATCGACGCTCAGCGCGACGACATTTTCAATGCTGCCGAGCTGGCTCGCAATTTGTGGAGTGACCATGACTCAAACCTTTTCGAAAGGATGACAATCACGGACCGCGTGCCTTTCCCACCAAGCCGCCCCGGCACAGGGTACGCCGCAACCAAATTGGCAGTGCGGGGTTAAGTTCCTGACTTCACATATGGACTTTGGGGCAGGGCAGTGCGTCTAAACCATCCTACGACCGGCCTCTGGAGCTGGATCGCGCACCGCCTGGTGGCGAATTACTGGTTTCTGGCAGCCTGCGCGGTCATCGCCGCTCCGCTTGCCTTCGCCGTATCGCTCGCCCTCGACAGGCGGGGGCTGACCGCATGGCTGCTCGATCGCGGACTAGCGCCCGTCGCTTCTGCCGACACGGCCAAGGAAGCGGCGAGCGTGATCGCCGGAATCGATGCCGCGTTCATTACGCTCTACTTCTCGATCTCGCTGATCGTGCTGACGATCGCCGCGGGCAACCTCGGCGTGCGTCTGATCGACCGGTGGCTGGGGCGGCAACTCGTGCGCGTCTCAATCGCGGGCCTTTCGTTCAGCCTCATCTTCGCGGTGCTGACACTCGTCGCAATCGACGGCGAGGCTCCGCTCGATGAAACGCCGCTGGCCACCTTTTCCATCGCGCTGCTGTTGCTGGCGGTAAATGTGGTGATGCTGGCGGTGGCGCTGCACGATCTGGGGCGAACGATGTTCATCGACAAGGCGATCGATGCGCTCGCCGGCGACGCAGGGGACGGTGTTCGTCCGATCGAGGGACGGGCGCCGTTCTCCGGGGCCTTCGATCAAACAATTCGCGCGCCGCTCGATGGTTATGTCGAGGGCATTGATCTCGATCTGCTGGCGGGTCGGCTTGCCACCCACGAGGGGGCGATGCGCATCTGCGTGGCGCCGGGTCAGCATGTCCTGAAGGGGGAGCCGATTGCGCGATTCGAGCGCGCGTTCGCTTCACCCGAGATCGTGAAGAAGGCGGTTCCCATCGGCCCTTTCAGGAGCGACAGCCAGGGGGCGGTGTTTCAGATCCGCCTGATCGTGGAGATTGCTGCGCGCGCGCTATCGCCTGCGGTCAACGATTTCTACACCGCGCTGGCGGCGGCGGACGCCATGGCGGAAATCCTGCTGCGCCATTCGGCAAACTGGGTCGATCCGGACAGGGTCCCCGTCTCTGCCAACCATCCGCGGTTCGAACTTCCCGGGCAGGATTTTCGCGGCCTTTTCGATGATCCGCTCGATGCGTTTCGGCAGGCGGCGGCAGATTATCCCTCCGTCGCCATCCGGATGATCGGGAATTACGGCCGGGTCATGCGCGGTGTGAGCGATGGCGCAGGAAAGAGCGAGGGCGGGGGCTTGCATGGCTGCTCGAAATTTCTCGAAGCAAAGGCACGGGCCTTGCGCGATCACGCCGTGCAGCGGGCGCAGCTGGACCATGACGCGTCGGACATACGCGCCGCATTCGAACGGACATGGCCGACCGGATAGAAAACGACGCCCCCCGCGAAAGGCAGCGGGCGCGTCGCTCTGGCCCAACGCATCTTGCCGCACGCGCCGTCGCTGGCTAGCGCACGGCGGATTATGAAACGCACGCTCCTGCCCCTCAACGCCCTGCGGGTGTACGATGCCGCCGCGCGGCATCTCTCCTTCACCAAGGCGGCGGACGAGCTGGCGGTGACTCCCGCCGCCGTCGGCCAGCAGATCCGCGCGCTGGAAGATCACCTGGGCACCGTATTGTTCCGCCGCACCGCCAAGGGGCTGGAGCTGACGGAGGAGGGCGAGGCCGGGCTCGACGCACTGCGCGACGGGTTCCTGCGGTTCGAGGAGAGCGTGGCCGCGATGCAGGCGGGCCAGTCGGTCGATCGCTATGCCATCGGTGCGCCGCGCGGCATACTGGAAGACTGGCTCGCCCCGCGCCTCGCCGCGTTCCAGGCAGAGCGGCCGGGCGTGCGCTTCCAGCTGCGCGAGCGGGAGCGGGCGGATTTCTCCGAAGCCAATCTCGACCTCGCCATCTGGCTGGCCGAGGGACCGGACGATCTGCAGGGAGAGCAGGTTTCCGATCCGAAGTGGGTGCGCATCGTGCCGCAGGATTCGCCCGGTGCGAAGGGCCGCCGGATCGGCTGGCCGGGCGATGGCAGCGATGGCTCCGCCGCCGATGACGAGCCGTGCATCGCGGTGGGCAGCGCAGGGCAGGCTCTGGCCTGCGTGATCGCAGGGATGGGCAGCGCGCGCGTTCCGCTGGCGCTCGCCGCCACCGCGATCGACGCGGGCACGGTGCGGGTCGAGGGCGCGGTGGAGGACGGGCGCAGGGCCTACTGGCTGGTCGCCCCGCCGCCGCAATGGCGCCAGAAGAAGGTCCGCGCGCTGGTGGAATATCTGCTGACCACGCGGTAGGCGCCGCCGCCTCCCCAAGCCCCTCCGGCATGCTGCGGAGGGTACATTCCCTCCTCGTCCGGTTACCGGCTCGTTAACACTCCTGTCATAGACATGACGGAACTGCGGACCGGTGCGCGCCAGCACCGGATTTGCCAAGGGAAACAACGGTCCGGACCATGTCGACGCACACCATGATCGCAGACGAGCAAAGCGCGGCGAACGCGCAGCATCCGGGCGAGGCGGACTACGCATCCGACCGCCGCAAGAACGAGCGCCAGATCGCCACCTTCCGCACCTGCTGCGTGGTGATCGGCGACGAGGCGCACCCCGCCATCCTGCGCAACATGAGCGATGGCGGCGCAATGTTCGAGGCGCTGGTTTCGCCCCGGCGCGACGACATCATCACCTACTGGTGGGACGGGATCGATGCGGTCGAGGCGCGCGTCGCGTGGGTGCAGGGCACCCGCATCGGCGTCGCCAACCTGTCCGGCCCCGCCAGCGCGATCGACGTCCCGCGCCCGCGCGCCACCCGCGTGCCCGCGCAGTTGCCGGTGCGCGTATGGGCCGGCGGCTGGGCCTACAAGGCGGAGCTGGAGAACATCTCGCTCTCTGGCATCTGCGTATGCGGGCTGGGCGGCGTGGCTCCGGGTACGCCGTGCACGGTCGAGATCGGCGGCCAGACGCTGCCCAATGCCAGCGTGGTGCGCACCGATGGCGATATGACCGGCATTCGCTTCGAAAAGCCGCTGCCGCCCGCGCGGCTGATGAAACTGCTCGATAGCGACGGCACCTCGGCGCAGGTGGTGACGCGCAGGCTGCCCACGCCCGATGTCCCGCAACCCCTGCAGACCGCCCCGCCGGAAGTGCTGACGAAGACGGCGGCAGACCAACCGCCCGCCGCGCCGCCTCCGCTGCGCCGCGCGGTCTAGCGCCCCCGTTACCCGCCGCGGCTACCCGCCAGAGGGCGCCGCACAGTCCCGGTCCCCGTCCCGACCATCGTCCCGTCCCTCATCCGCGTCCCCGTCCCCGTCCCCGTCCCGAGGAGGTGTCAGCCGCGCCCGGATCGTCGCCAGCTTCGCCTCCAGCCGTTCGAACACCTCCGCCTCGCCCGCCGCATTCTCGCGCCGCTCGGCCGTCAGCACCTGCGCCCTGATGCTCTCGTAGACCGGGTGGCCGGGCACCAGCTGCGCGGCATAGCGCGCGGGCAGGCGATGCTGGAGGAGGAAGCGCAGCAGCGCATTGTCCGGCTTGTTCCATGTGCCGAGCAGCTTGCCGCCCGAGACGATCGGCGTGGGCGTGCCGTGGAGCGCGCGTTCGAGCGCGCAATCCTCCAGCCGCTGCACCCCGCGCTCCAGCGCCGCATCCCACGCGGCGGCAAACCCCTCCGCCCCCGGCTTGCTGCGCAGCTTGTAGAGCGCCTCCATGCTCTTCCCGATAGAGCGCGCCGCCTGCGTGACGATGCCAGTCGCGGCGAGCGTCGCAATAAACCGCCGCTGCCGCTCGGGCGTGATCGAGTTGGAGCGCGGATGTGTGTGCAGGTAGGGCGCGAAGGAGAGGAGCGGATCGTCGTCCTCGGGCGGCTCGCCGGTATAGGCCACGGCGGAGGTTGCCTGGCTACCCGTCCGCCGGTGGCAGACCGCAGGCCCCGAAGCGGAGCCTGTATCGCGTGGAGCAGGGGAAGGCGTGTTCGAGCGACGGTCCTCGGGGCCAGTTGGGGCGTCAACGTTCCTCTCTCATTCGAGCGCCGACGGAGAGTTGGTCGTCGGCGCTATACGCGTGCTGGAGAGTCATGGGGCGGCGGTTTATGTCGATAAAAAAGATGGGTCACTTCCTCCATATACCGATAAAAGTACTGCGAAAATTCTGAAGAATAGGATTTCCGAGTCACAGAAGTTTGTTTTGCTTGCATCCGAGCAGAGTAAAGACAGCCGGTGGGTTCCCTGGGAGTTGGGGTTAGCGGACGGGTATAAGGGTTTAGGCAATGTGGCGATATTCCCCGCCGTGGAGTCGAAGGGCCGGGATGCGTGGACCAATTGGGAGTACCTAGGTCTATATGATCGGATCATCTGGGGCGATCACGATAGCTACTCCGGTAAGATATGGATGGTAATTCATGGCGACTCTTACACTGCGACCGAGCTTGGTAAGTGGTTAACGTCCGTCCGCTGAGATCATCGAAATTTCATAGTTGATGTTTATGCCTCTCCCTTGACCCCGCCCCCAAATCCAACCACCCCCACCGCCAACCGGAGGCGATGGCTAGCTCCCGCCGGTGCCTATACAGCGGGCCATAGAAAGTAATCTCTCAAGTCCGTCGAGAAAAGTGATCACCCGTTTTCTTCGCCTCTAGCCCCTACTAGCACCTTGTAACTGCGCGAATTGGCACCATTTATTAGTCAGCTACCAGTCGCGATCGACGGTCCCGAGGGCCAGTTGCCCTTCCTTCTTTCCATTTCGCCTCTTAGCCCGCGCACAAGCGGTCGCTGATGAACGCCTGCGCGAAATCGAAAGATAAAATCATGACCCATTATGGCAAGATTCACAGCTACGACACCGGCAAGGGCAGTGGCATGATCACTCCCGAAAAGGGCGGCGATGCGCTCGCTTTCTCCAAGGCCGACCTCAAGGGTGACGCTGCCGAGCCCAAGCAGGGCCAGCGCTTCGGTTACGAAACGAAGCAGGTCAGCGGCGCCAAGCCCCAGGCCACCAACCTGGAGCCCCAGAAGGCCTGATCCGATGGCGGCCCCGGGTGCGGCGCATGCGCTGCGCCCGGGGCCGCTGCCTTACCGGTTTGAGCGGCACCTAGGGGGTTTTCCATGGAACTGAACGAATTGCTTCACGCGCACCAGGCCGCAGTCATGCGGGCCAGTGCTTCCGGCGATACCGTCGCGCGCGACGACCATTTCGCCAAGGTCGCCGAATATGCCGAGCGCATCCGCGCGTTGCGCGACGTGCGAGCGAGCGCAGGTGCCGACAGCGATCCACACCCGCCACAGGGGCACGCGACCATCATCTATGGCTCCTACTCCGAACCCTCGGAGGCTGCTGAGGTAGTGGAGCCGATGAAAGCGTGGGAGGATGAGGGCGGCGCGCTCGATCCGCCCGATGTGCCCGAGGCGGCCCTGCCTTTCGGAGTGACCGCGAGATCCGTACGCGAATATCGCGTCGGGCCGTATCGTTACCAGGATCTGGGGCTGGCGCTTGACGAACACTTGCGCCAATTGAGCGCCGCACCGCCAACCGACGGCCTTGACCCCGCCCCCAAATCCAACTAAGCGCACCACCAACCGAGGCGAGGGCTAGCTCCCGCCAAGGCTTATAGAGCTGAACATTGCCGGTTTTGTCCCGGGGCTGTCGCGACTCGCGATGGCCTTTTCGTTTTTCGGAGCCCCACCAGGGCCGGGCAGCCGTCAGAGTAATCCGGGTGGTCCCTTGCGGGCGCGTTCGGGTGGAGCGTTTCAGGCTCGTGCGAGATTTCGCCAGGCGGTGCCGCTCATGCGCACGCGCCATGCTGGCATGCACGACCCCGACACACTCCATTCAAGCGCAAGCGCAAAGCCATCCAGCAAGATGGACGGTCCCGCTCAAGTCCGTTCGTCCTGAGCCCGTCGAAGGGCGAACGCGAGGGTCGCGCTGAGGCCCGTCCGCACTTCGACAAGCTCAGTACGAACGGACCTGGCGAGGCCGGTTAGTTTAAACGAAGGACTAATATGCCGACGATCAACCAGCTGGTCCGCAAGGGCCGCACGCCGCAGAAGGCCAAGTCGAAGGTCCCTGCGATGGAGCAGAACCCGCAGAAGCGCGGCGTCTGCACCCGCGTGTATACGACGACCCCGAAGAAGCCGAACTCGGCTCTGCGCAAGGTGGCCAAGGTTCGCCTGACCAACCAGCGCGAAGTCATCAGCTACATCCCGGGCGAAGGCCACAACCTTCAGGAGCACAGCGTCGTGCTGATCCGCGGCGGCCGTGTGCGCGACCTTCCCGGCGTGCGCTACCACGTGCTGCGCGGCGTGCTCGACACGCAGGGCGTCAAGGACCGCAAGCAGTCGCGCTCCAAGTATGGTGCGAAGCGGCCGAAGTAAGGTTTGCCGGTCGCCTGCAGGGTGCGGGCGGCCAGGTTTGAGTTTTTGTGGGGTGCGGTCAGCACATCCGTGCTGACCTTGCGGTACCAGCCCTCTCAAGTTTTAGTCTCTTGGCCCAAACCACCCGATGACCAAGCCTCGGGTGGTTGGCCAAAAAGAAGAAAACGCGGAGAGGGCCGGCACCGCCGCCTCGAACTCCGAAGGAGTACGTTAAAAATGTCACGTCGTCGTCGCCCAGAGAAGCGCGAAATCCTGCCCGATCCCAAGTTCAAGGATCAGGTGCTGTCGAAGTTCATGAACAACCTGATGTATGATGGCCGCAAGGCCGTGGCCGAGAAGATCGTCTACGGCGCGCTCGACACGGTCGAGGCGAAGGCCAAGGCCAACCCGGTCGAGGTGTTCCACGCCGCGCTCGACAACATCAAGCCGCAGGTCGAAGTGCGCAGCCGCCGCGTCGGCGGTGCGACCTACCAGGTCCCGGTCGAGGTTCGCCCGGAACGTGCGCAGGCGCTGGCGATCCGCTGGCTGATCACCGCGGCGCGCGGTCGTCCGGAAACCACCATGGCGGCGCGTCTTTCGGGCGAGCTGATGGACGCGGCGAACAATCGCGGCAACGCGGTGAAGAAGCGCGAAGATACGCACCGCATGGCGGATGCGAACCGCGCGTTCAGCCACTACCGCTGGTAGGATACGGGGCAGGGCGCGCCGCCCGAGCGGTGGCGCGTCTTCAACCGGTCACACAAATCCCCATATGGGGGTGGCTTTCCCGAAGGCTTTCCCCCTCACTCCGATTTTTTTCCGAGGAATTGACAATGGCCCGCGACTATCCGCTGGATCGCTATCGCAATATCGGCATCATGGCGCACATCGATGCCGGCAAGACCACCACGACCGAGCGTATCCTCTATTACACCGGCAAGTCCTACAAGATCGGCGAAGTGCACGATGGTGCCGCGACGATGGACTGGATGGAGCAGGAGCAGGAGCGCGGGATCACGATCACGTCGGCTGCCACCACCACGTTCTGGACCGCGGAGGATCCCACGATGGATCCGATGTCGTCGCCCGAGGCGCTGCGGGCCGACATGCCCAAGCACCGGATCAACATCATCGACACCCCCGGCCACGTCGACTTCACCATCGAAGTCGAACGCTCGCTGCGCGTGCTCGATGGTGCGGTCGCGGTGTTCGATGGCGTTGCCGGCGTCGAACCGCAGTCCGAAACCGTTTGGCGCCAGGCCGACAAGTACGGCGTTCCGCGCATGTGCTTCATCAACAAACTGGACCGCACCGGCGCCGATTTCTACTATTGCGTCGACAGCATTATTGACCGCCTCGGCGCGACGCCGCTGGTGCTCTATCTGCCGATCGGCGCGGAGAGCGATCTTCGCGGTGTGGTCGACCTGGTCAACAACCGTGGGATCGTCTGGGAAAACGACGGTCTGGGCGCGGAATACAAGTTCGTCGAAATTCCCGACGACCTGAAGGACAAGGCCGCCGAATATCGCGAAAAGCTGATCGAGACTGCCGTCGAGCAGGACGACGACGTGATGGAGGCCTATCTTGAAGGTAATGAGCCCGATGCGGCGACGCTCAAGAAGCTGATCCGCAAGGGCACCATGGCGCGCGCCTTCGTGCCCGTGCTGTGCGGCTCCGCGTTCAAGAACAAGGGCGTCCAGCCCCTGCTCGATGCGGTGGTCGACTACATGCCGAGCCCGCTCGACGTGCCCGCCATCAAGGGCGTGCTGCCCGATAGCGACGTCGAAGAAACGCGCCCGTCGTCGGACGACGCGCCGTTCTCCGCGCTCGCCTTCAAGATCATGAACGACCCGTTCGTGGGCTCGCTCACCTTCACCCGCATCTATTCGGGCAAGCTGGCCAAGGGCCAGGTCCTGAACTCGGTGAAGGACAAGAAGGAAAAGATCGGCCGCATGCTGCTGATGCACTCGAACAACCGCGAGGACATCGAAGAAGGCTTCGCGGGCGACATCGTGGCGCTGGCGGGCATGAAGGACACCACCACCGGCGACACTCTGTGCGATCCGGCCAACCCGATCATTCTCGAGCGGATGGAATTCCCCGAGCCGGTGATCGAACTGAGCGTGGAGCCCAAGACCAAGGCCGACCAGGAAAAGATGGGCGTCGCGCTCAACCGCCTGGCCGCCGAGGACCCGAGCTTCCGCGTCAGCACCGATCACGAATCGGGCCAGACGATCATCAAGGGCATGGGCGAACTGCACCTCGACATTCTGGTCGACCGAATGAAGCGCGAGTTCAAGGTCGAAGCCAATGTCGGTGCGCCGCAGGTGGCCTACCGCGAATATCTGGGCCGCGAAGTCGAAGTGACCTACACCCACAAGAAACAGTCGGGTGGTTCGGGCCAGTTCGGCGAGGTCAAGGTCGTCGTCACCCCGGGTGAACGCGGCGCAGGCATCGATTTCGTCGACGAGATCAAGGGCGGTAACATCCCGCGCGAATACATCCCGGCGATCGAAAAGGGCTTCCGCGAGCAGGCCGAAAGCGGCCACCTGGTGGGCTTCCCGATCATCGACTTCTCGATCCGTCTGATCGACGGTAAGTACCATGACGTCGACTCGAGCGCGATTGCGTTCGAAATCGCCGGTCGCGGTGCGATGCGCGAAGTTGCCCAGAAGGCAGGCATCAAACTGCTCGAGCCGGTGATGAAGGTGGAAGTCGTGACCCCGGAAGACTATCTTGGCGATGTCATCGGCGATCTCAACAGCCGCCGTGGCCAGATCCAGGGTACCGATAGCCGCGGCAACGCGCAGGCGGTCGAAGCGTTCGTGCCACTGGCCAACATGTTCGGCTATGTGAACGAATTGCGTTCGTTCACCCAGGGTCGCGCGCAGTACTCGATGCAGTTCTCGCACTATGACGAAGTGCCGGCGAACGTGGCAGCCGAAGTGAAGGAGAAGCTTGCTTAAGGCGAGCGATAGGTCTAGGGGCGGCGCCTGATTTTGCGCGGGCGCCGCCTTTTCCCCGCAGAAATCCATATTTTAAGACAGAGGTATTGAGAGACAATGGCTAAGGAAAAGTTCGAGCGGAACAAGCCGCACTGCAACATCGGCACCATCGGTCACGTTGACCATGGCAAGACCACGCTGACCGCGGCGATCACCAAGGTCATGGCGGAAACCTACGGCGGTGCAGCGGTCGATTTCGCTAACATCGACAAGGCTCCGGAAGAGCGTGAGCGCGGGATCACCATCTCGACCGCGCACGTCGAGTACGAAACCGAAGCGCGCCACTATGCGCACGTCGACTGCCCCGGCCACGCCGACTATGTGAAGAACATGATCACCGGCGCGGCGCAGATGGACGGCGCGATCCTGGTGGTGAACGCTGCCGACGGCCCCATGCCGCAGACCCGTGAGCACATCCTGCTTTCGCGTCAGGTCGGCGTGCCTGCTCTGGTCGTCTACCTGAACAAGGTCGACCAGGTCGACGACGAGGAAATCCTCGAGCTGGTCGAACTGGAAGTTCGCGAGCTGCTGAGCGCGTACGACTTCGACGGCGACAACATTCCGATCGTCAAGGGTTCGGCTCTGGCCGCTCTCGAAGGTCGCGACGACAACATCGGCAAGGATTCGATCATCGAGCTGATGAAGGCCGTTGACGAGCACATCCCGCAGCCGGAACGTCCGGTCGACCAGGCATTCCTGATGCCGATCGAAGACGTGTTCTCGATCTCGGGTCGCGGTACGGTTGTGACCGGCCGTGTCGAAACCGGCGTTGTGAACGTTGGCGACGAAGTCGAAATCGTCGGCATCAAGGACACTTCGAAGACGACCGTCACCGGCGTCGAAATGTTCCGCAAGCTGCTCGATCGCGGTGAAGCCGGCGACAACATCGGTGCCCTGATCCGCGGCGTTGCACGTGAAGACGTGGAACGTGGCCAGGTGCTCGCGAAGCCGGGTTCGGTTACGCCGCACACCGAATTCAGCGCCGAAGTCTACGTGCTGTCGAAGGACGAAGGTGGCCGTCACACGCCGTTCTTCGCCAACTACCGCCCGCAGTTCTACTTCCGCACCACCGACGTGACCGGCGAAGTGATCCTTCCCGAGGGCACCGAAATGGTGATGCCGGGCGACAACGTGACCATCTCGGTCAAGCTGATCGCACCGATCGCGATGGACGAAGGTCTGCGCTTCGCAATCCGCGAAGGTGGCCGCACCGTCGGTTCGGGGGTTGTCAGCAAGATCACCGTCTAATATAGGCGCCTGCACCGGCGGGGGATTCGATTCCCCGCCGGTCAGATTTCACGAGGGCCGCCCCTCACCGAAAACTTCGGTTTGGTGGGGCGGTTCTTTATTTTTCGGGGAGGCACCGGCCTCTCCTTGGCTCTTTCGCATCGGTAGACTAGGACATGGACGCACAGAATATCCGCATTCGCCTCAAGGCCTTCGATCACCGCGTGCTCGACCAGGCAACGGGTGAGATCGCGGAAACCGCACGTCGTACCGGCGCGCTTATTCGTGGACCCATTCCTCTGCCGACGCGCATTGAGAAGTTCACCGTGAACCGCGGCCCGCACATCGACAAGAAGTCGCGCGAGCAGTTCGAGGTGCGCACCTACAAGCGGCTGCTGGACATCGTGCAGCCCAACGCCCAGACGGTCGATGCGCTGATGAAGCTCGATCTCGCCGCGGGCGTGAACGTCGAAATCAAGCTGGCCTGAGCCACACGGTTTCCGTCCTCCCGCCGGACGTTAAGTGGGCGGGGCAGTTTGGGGCGCTTTATGGCCCCGCCGGGTCGCAAGACCGGGCAAGACATAGAGATACCGCCGGAGCATCGCTCCGGGCTGCGTCTCCCGTCTCGCGCTCCTCTTCGAAGGCGCGCAATCAGCCCGGACGGGGCGATGCATCACAACTCGGGCTGGGGTCGGTTGAAACCGGCCCGTCACGCACCTCGGATGGGCCGGGGTGCCTCTGTTTAGGAGTTTTACGATGCGCACTGGCGTAATCGCCAAGAAGGTCGGAATGACCCGCCTGTTCCAGGAAGACGGACGGCACGTACCCGTGACCGTTCTCGCCCTGGAAGGCTGCCAGGTCACCGGCACCCGCACCGCAGACCGCGACGGCTACTGGTCCGTTCAGGTCGGCTCGGGTGAGGCAAAGCAGAAGAACGTGAACAAGCCGCAGCGCGAAGCATTCGCGAAGGCGGAAGTTGGCCTGAAGATGAAGGTCGCGGAATTCCGTGTCGAGAACGAGGAAGGTCTCCTTCCCGTCGGCGCGACGATTATCGCCGAACATTTCGTCGCCGGCCAGAAGGTCGATGTGACCGGCTACACGCAGGGCAAGGGTTTTGCCGGTGCGATGAAGCGTTGGAACTTCGGCGGTCTGCGCGCAACGCACGGCGTTTCGCTGTCGCACCGTTCGCATGGTTCGACCGGTAACCGCCAGGATCCGGGTCGCGTCTTCAAGAACAAGAAGATGGCCGGCCACATGGGTGACCGCCAGCGCACGCAGCAGAACCTCGAAATCGTCCGTACGGACTCCGAGCGTGGCCTGATCTTCGTCAAGGGCTCCGTGCCCGGGGCGAAGAACAGCTGGATGCTGGTGGCCGACGCGGTGAAGTTCCCGATGCCCGAAGATGCGCCGTTCCCCGGTGCGCTGCGTCGCAACGCCGACAAGATCGACCATGATGAGGCCGATGCCGGCCTGGTCGAAAGCGCGGCGGAGCACGAGGTGCACACCGAGGTGACGCCCGAGCAGCAGGAAAAGCTGATGCAGCAGCAGGATGCCGGCGCAGAGACCGACGGCACCGAAGGCAAGGAGTCCTGATCGTGAAGATCGCGGTACAGAAAATCGACGGCGGCAAGGCCGGCGACATGGAGCTGAGCGATGCCGTGTTCGGTGTCGAGCCCCGCGCCGACATCCTCCATCGCGTCGTCACGTGGCAGCTGGAAAAGCGCCGTGCGACCGCCCGCCCGACGCGTGAGCGTTCGGACGTGGCCCGCACCGGCAAGAAGTTCGGTCGCCAGAAGGGTTCGGGCGGTGCACGTCACGGCGATCGTGGCGCCCCGATCTTCATCGGTGGTGGTAAGGCGCACGGTGCGCGCAAGCGCGACTTCAATCCTTCGCTGAACAAGAAGATCCGTTCGCTCGGCCTGCGCATGGCGCTGTCGAGCAAGGCCAAGAGCGGCCTGGTGATCGTTGACAGCCTGGAGCTGAAGGACGCCAAGACCAAGGCGCTCAAGGGCCAGTTCGACAAGGCCGGTTACAACGGCAAGGTGCTGTTCATCGACGGTGACGCCGTGAACGACAGCTTCCGTCTGGCAGCGGGCAACCTGCCCGGCATCAACGTGATGCCGGCGATGGGCGCCAACGTCTACGACATCCTGAAGCACGACACGCTGGTCCTCACCAAGGACGCGGTCGAAAAGCTGGAGGCGCGCTTCAATGGCTAAGAAGCAGGAAATCGACGCGCGGCACTACGACGTGATCCTCGCACCGCACATCACCGAGAAGAGCACTCTCGCCTCGGAAAACAATGCGGTCGTGTTCAAGGTCGCGAATGACTCGACGAAGCCGCAGATCCGCGAAGCGGTCGAAGCGTTGTTCGACGTGAAGGTCACCGCGGTGAACACCATTGTCACCAAGGGCAAGACCAAGCGTTGGCGGGGCAAGCCCTACAAGCGCACCGACGTGAAGAAGGCGATCGTGACCCTCAAGGACGGCGATTCCATCGACGTCACGAGCGGCATCTGAGGAGCTAGGACAGAACCATGGCACTCAAGAATTACAAACCGACCAGTCCGGCCCGTCGCGGCCTGATCCTGGTCGACAAGTCCGGGCTCTACAAGGGCAAGCCGGTGAAGGCGCTTACCGAAGGCAAGCGCAAGACCGGTGGGCGTAACAACAAGGGTCACGTTACCAGCCGCGGTATCGCGGGCGGCCACAAGCAGAAGTATCGCTATATCGACTTCAAGCGCCGCAAGTGGGACGTGGAAGGCACCGTGGAGCGGATCGAGTACGATCCCAACCGCACTGCCTTCATTGCGCTGATCAAGTATGCCGACGAAGAGCTGGCCTACATCATCGCGCCGCAGCGCCTCGCCGTTGGCGACAAGGTGATCGCGGGCGAGCGTGTCGATACCAAGCCGGGCAATGCGATGCCGCTGGGCAACATGCCGGTCGGCACCATCATCCACAATGTGGAGATGAAGCCGGGCAAGGGTGGGCAGATCGCCCGTTCGGCAGGTGCCTACGTGCAGCTGGTCGGTCGCGACCGCGGCATGGTGATCGTTCGCCTGAACTCTGGTGAGCAGCGTTACCTGCGCGCCGATTGCATGGGTACGGTCGGTGCGGTTTCGAACCCGGACAACCAGAACCAGAACTTCGGTAAGGCGGGACGCACCCGCTGGAAGGGCCGTCGTCCGCTGACGCGCGGTGTCGCGAAGAACCCGGTCGATCACCCCCATGGCGGTGGTGAAGGCAAGACCAGCGGTGGCCGCCATCCGGTGACCCCGTGGGGCAAGCCGACCAAGGGTGCCCGTACCCGCAAGAACAAGCAGACGGACAAGATGATCATCCGTTCGCGCCACGCGAAGAAGAAGAGGTAATCGCAGCAATGGCACGTTCCGTTTGGAAAGGTCCGTTTGTGGAACTCAGCCTTCTCAAGAAGGCCGAGGACGCACAGGAAAAGACCAGCACCGCGCCGATCAAGACCTGGTCGCGCCGCTCCACCATCCTGCCGCAGTTCGTTGGGCTGACGTTCAACGTCTACAACGGCCACAAGTTTATCCCCGTATCCGTCTCCGAAGAGATGGTCGGCCACAAGCTCGGCGAGTTCGCGCCCACGCGCACCTTCCCGGGTCACGCCGCCGACAAGAAAGGCAAGCGCTGATGAGCAAGCAGAAAGCTCCCCGCCGCGTCGCCGATAACGAGGCGCTGGCTGTTGGCACCACGATCCGTGGGTCGGCCCAGAAGCTGAACCTCGTTGCCGCGCTGATCCGCGGCAAGAAGGCGGAAGAGGCGATGAACATCCTCGCCTTTTCGAAGAAGGCGATGGCCAAGGACGCCAGCAAGGTGCTCGCCTCCGCGATCGCCAATGCCGAGAACAACCACGATCTCGACGTCGACGCGCTGATCGTCGCCGAAGCGAGCGTGGGCAAGTCGATCACCATGAAGCGGTTTCACACGCGCGGTCGCGGTAAGTCGACCCGCATCCTGAAGCCCTTCAGCCGCCTGCGCATCGTCGTACGCGAAGCCGAGGACGCATAAGATGGGTCAGAAGAGCAATCCGATCGGTCTGCGCCTGCAGATCAACCGCACCTGGGACAGCCGCTGGTACGCCGAAGGGCGCGACTATGCCAAGCTGCTCAAGGAAGACATCGAGATCCGCAAGTACATCGTCGAATCGCTGCCGCAGGCCGCGATCTCGAAGGTGGTGATCGAACGTCCGGCCAAGCTGTGCCGCATCTCGATCTATGCTGCGCGTCCCGGTGTGATCATCGGCAAGAAGGGCGCAGACATCGAAAAGCTGCGCACCAAGCTTGCCCGCATGACCGCGAGCGAAGTGAAGCTGAACATCGTCGAGATCCGCAAGCCGGAAATCGATGCCAAGCTCGTCGCGCAGGGCATTGCCGACCAGCTGGTGCGCCGTGTGGCCTTCCGCCGTGCGATGAAGCGCGCCGTGCAGTCCGCTCTGCGTCTGGGTGCCGAAGGCATCAAGATCGTGTGCGGCGGCCGCCTGGGCGGTGCCGAAATCGCCCGCGTGGAATGGTATCGCGAAGGCCGCGTTCCGCTCCACACGCTGCGCGCCAATGTCGACTATGCCGAAGCCGAGGCGCTGACCGCCTACGGGATCATCGGCATCAAGTGCTGGATCTTCAAAGGTGAGATCCTGGCACACGATCCGACCGCGCAGGACCGCCTGATGATGGAGGCTCAGACCTCCGGTGTGCGCCCGGCGCGCTGATTGCAGGATTAGGAAAGAACCATGCTGCAACCCAAACGAACCAAGTATCGCAAGGCTTTCAAGGGCCGGATCCATGGCAATGCCAAGGGCGGTACCGAACTGAACTTCGGGTCCTACGGCCTGAAGGCCCTGGAGCCTGAGCGTATCACCGCCCGCCAGATCGAGGCCGCGCGCCGTGCGATCACGCGTCACATGAAGCGCCAGGGGCGCCTCTGGATCCGCGTGTTCCCCGATGTGCCGGTGTCGAAGAAGCCCGCCGAAGTCCGGCAGGGTAAGGGCAAGGGCTCGGTCGAATACTGGGCCGCTCGCGTTAAGCCGGGCCGCATCCTGTTCGAGCTTGACGGCGTGTCCGGTCCGCTGGCCGCCGAAGCGTTCGAACGCGCCGCCATGAAGCTGCCAATCAAGACCAAGGTTGTCGCACGGCTCGGCGACCAGTCGCATCTGAAAGGCGAATAAGTGACCAACACCGAAGACCTTCGCCAGAAGAGCGACGACCAGCTGACCGCCGAGCTCACCGAGCTCAAGCGCGAAGCCTTCAACCTGCGCTTTCAGGCCGCGACCAACCAGCTCGAGCGTCCCGCTCGCGTGCAGGAAGTCCGCCGTACAATCGCGCGTATCAAGACGCTGCAGAACGAGCGCACCCGCGCCGCTGCCGCAAAAAGCAAGGCCTGAGGAGTAGACCATGCCCAAGCGTATCCTTATCGGAACGGTCACCTCCACAAAGACCGACAAGACCGTGACCGTGCTGGTCGAACGCAAGGTGAAGCACCCGCTGTACGGGAAGATCATCCGTCGTTCGAAGAAGTACCACGCCCATGACGAAAAGAACGAGTACGAGCTCGGTGACGTCGTGCGGATCGAGGAAACCAGGCCGATCTCGAAGACCAAGACCTGGGCCGTGAAGGACCGGGTCGTCGCGGGCGGTGTGCAGGCGGTGGAAGCCGACCTGGATGTCGAAGCGGCCGACGCCAGCACGAGCTGACGCAGACGTATTTTCGGAACTGCCAGACTGGTTTTGGCAAGCCAACCAGGTCGTTTTGCAGGACTGAGTGGGGATGAGACTTCCCCGCCTGTGAAACGGCCAGACTAGAGTGAAGGAACCGGATCGATGATCCAGATGCAGTCCAATCTCGACGTCGCGGACAACAGCGGCGCCAAGCGCGTCCAGTGCATCAAGGTGCTGGGCGGCTCGAAGCGTCGGTTCGCGAGCGTCGGCGACGTGATCGTGGTTTCCGTGAAGGAAGCCCAGCCGCGCGCGAAAGTGAAGAAGGGCGACGTGCACCGTGCGGTGATCGTGCGCACCAAGAAGGATGTCCGCCGCCCCGATGGCAGCGTGATCCGCTTCGATTCGAACGCCGCGGTTCTCGTGAACAAGAGCGAGGAGCCGATCGGCACCCGTATCTTCGGCCCGGTGGTGCGCGAACTGCGCGGCCGCGGCTTTATGAAGATCATCTCGCTCGCACCGGAGGTGCTGTGATGGGAATGGCAAAGATCAAGAAGGGCGACAGCGTCGTCGTGCTTTCGGGCAAGGACAAGGGCAAGACCGGTACGGTCGCCAAGGTCCTGCCGAAGGACGGCAAGGTCGTGGTGGAAGGCGTCAACATGATCGCCCGTCACCGCAAGCCGTCGCAGAGCAATCCGCAAGGCGGCATCGATCGCATGGAAGCACCGATGCACATCGCCAAGGTGGCGGTTGCCGATCCCAAGGACGGCAAGCCCACCCGCGTGCGCATTGAAGAGCGCGACGGCAAGAAAGTGCGCGTCGCCGTCAAATCGGGGGAGACCATCGATGGCTGATTACACGCCCCGCATGAAGGCCAAGTACGACAACGAAATCGTCAAGGCCATGACCGAAAAGTTCGGCTACACGAACCGCCTTCAGGTCCCCAAGCTCGAGAAGATCACGCTCAACATGGGTGTGGGCGAGGCGAGCCAGGACAAGAAGAAGGTCCAGACCGCAGCCGAGGAAATGGCGCTGATCGCGGGCCAGAAGCCCGTCATCACCAAGGCCAAGAAGTCGATTGCACAGTTCAAGCTGCGCGACGGCATGCCGATCGGCTGCAAGGTCAATCTGCGCCGCGACCGGATGTACGAATTCCTCGATCGTCTTGTGACGATCGCGATGCCGCGCATCCGCGACTTCCGTGGCCTGAACCCGAAGAGCTTCGACGGCCGTGGCAACTACGCCATGGGCCTGAAAGAGCAGATCATCTTCCCCGAAATCTCGTACGACCAGATCGAGAAGGTCCGGGGCATGGATATCATCGTGACCACCACCGCGAAGACCGACGAAGAAGCGCGCGAACTGCTGCGCCTGTTCGGTTTCCCGTTCCCGGCCGAAGCAAAGGCCGACGAAGAGAAGGAAGCGGCGTAAGCCGCTGAGGAGAGCTTAAGTCCAATGGCGAAACTGAGTTCCATCAACAAGAACGAGCGTCGCAAGAAGCTCGTCAAGCAATACGCGGATAAGTACGCGAAGCTGAAGGCGATTGCCGACGACAAGTCGCTCGACGAAGGCGAACGGCTTATGGCGCGTCTGAAGATGGCAGAACTTCCGCGCAATGCGAACCCGACCCGGGTGCGCAACCGCTGTTCCACCACCGGCCGCCCGCGCGGCTACTACCGCAAGTTCGGCATCAACCGCATCGAGCTGCGGGATCTGGGCAACAAGGGCCTGATCCCCGGCCTGACCAAGTCGAGCTGGTGAGGATTAGACAATGGCGATGACCGATCCCCTGGGTGATATGCTCACCCGCATCCGCAACGGCCAGCAGGCGAAGAAGGATTCCGTCCTTTCGCCCGCATCCAAGCTGCGTGCAAACGTTCTCGAAGTGCTTCAGCGCGAAGGCTACATCCGTGGCTACAGCGAAGACGAGAGCGGCAAGCACAAGGCGCTGCGGATCGAACTGAAATATTTCGAGGGCGAACCTGCGATCAAGCATGTTGCCCGCGTGTCCAAGCCGGGACGCCGCATCTATTCGGCCAGCCGCGAGCTGCCGACTGTGCGCAACGGCCTTGGCATTACCATCGTCTCGACGCCGCGCGGCGTGCTTTCCGATGCGGAAGCTCGCAGCCAGAACGTCGGTGGCGAAGTGCTGGCGGAGGTGTTCTGATGAGCCGCATCGGCAAGAAACCTGTCGCGATCCCCAGCGGGGTCGAGGCGAAGATCGACAACGGCGTTCTGTCGGTGAAGGGCCCCAAGGGCACGCTCACCATGGGGCTGTCGGATCTCGTCTCCTACAAGCTGGAAGACGGCGAAATCGCCATCGACCCGGTCAATGATACCAAGCCCGCCCGCAGCCACTGGGGTATGCAGCGCACGATGGTGTCGAACCTCGTCGAAGGCGTCACCGATGGCTTCACCAAGACGCTGCAGATCAGCGGTGTCGGCTACCGTGCGTCGGCGCAGGGCAAGAAGCTCAAGCTTCAGCTCGGCTATTCGCACGATGTCGACCTGGATGTGCCCGAAGGCCTGAAGGTGGAAACGCCCGATCAGACCACGGTGATCATCAGCGGGATCGACAAGCAGTCCGTCGGCCAGTTCGCCGCCGAAATCCGCCGCTGGCGCAAGCCCGAACCTTACAAGGGCAAGGGCATCAAGTACCAGGGCGAGTATATCTTCCGCAAGGAAGGGAAGAAGAAGTAAGATGGCAAAGCTTTCTCTCTTTGAACGGCGCCGCCAACGCGTGCGCAGCGCGCTGCGCAAGCACGCCGGTGGCAAGCCCCGCCTGTCGGTCCACCGCACGGGCAAGCACATCTACGCGCAGATCATCGACGATGCGGCGGGCAAGACGCTCGCCAGCGCATCGACGCTGGGCGTGAAAGGCTCGACCGCGAACATCGATGCCGCCAAGACGGTCGGCTCGAGCATCGCCGACGCCGCCAAGAAGGCGGGCGTCACCACGGTCGTGTTCGATCGCGGCGGGTTCCTGTTTCATGGTCGCGTCAAGGCGCTGGCCGATGCCGCCCGCGAAGGCGGGCTGGAGTTCTGATGATGGCTGACGAGAAGAACGAAAACACCGAAAACGCGCCCGAGCAGGCGGCCGGCGTTCCCGAGACCCCTGAGGTCGCGAAAGCGCAGGCCGACTCCGGTGTCGCCAAGGCCGAAAGCGGTCCCGAGGTGAAGAAGGAAGAACCGGCGATCGCCGACACGCCTTCCGAAGCCGCGGACAACCAGAGCCCCGCACAGGGTGCCGAGGGCAAGCCGCAGGAACGCCAGGGCCGTGGTGGCCGCGACAATAACCGTGGCGGCGGTGGCCGTGGTCGCGGTGGTCGTGATCGCGACAACCGCCGCGGTGGCCGTCGCGAGGAAGAAGACGACGGAATCATCGAAAAGCTGGTCCACATCAACCGCGTCTCCAAGACGGTGAAGGGGGGTAAGCGTTTCGGTTTCGCCGCTCTCGTGGTGGTCGGCGATGGCCAGGGCCGCGTCGGCTTCGGCCACGGCAAGGCGCGCGAAGTGCCCGAAGCGATCAGCAAGGCCTCGGCCGCTGCGCGCAAGCACATGATCCGCGTTGCGCTGAAGGAAGGCCGCACGCTGCACCATGACGGCAAGGGCCGTTTCGGTGCCGGCAAGGTGACCGTCCGCTCCGCGCCTCCGGGTACCGGCATCATCGCCGGTGGTCCGATGCGCGCCGTGTTCGAAAGCCTGGGCGTGGCCGACGTCGTGACCAAGTCGGTCGGTACGTCCAATCCCTACAACATGATCCGTGCCACGTTCGACGCGTTGCAGGATCAAAGCTCGCCCAAGTCGGTGGCGCAGCGGCGCGGCAAGAAGGTTGCCGACCTGCTGTCGCGTGGCGGTGCGAGCGATGCGGAAGCCGAGGCCGATGCCGCGGCCGTCGTGGAGTAACTGACATGGCAAAGATCAAGCTCAAGCAGATCGGTTCGCCCATCCGGCGCCCCGAAAGCCAGAAGAAGATCCTGATCGGCCTTGGCCTGGGCAAGATGCACCGGGTGGTCGAACTGGAAGACACCCCCGAAGTGCGCGGCGCGATTGCCAAGCTGCCGCACATGGTCGAGGTGGTCGAAGGCTAAACGCCTTCATCACGGCAATTGACGGCGGCGGCCCGCTCATAGTAGCGGGCCGTTTCCATTTTCATCAGCGCGAAGAAAAGCGAAAGCGAGTGCATCATGGCTTTTAAACTCAACGAAATCAAAGATAACGAAGGCGCCCGCAAGTCGCGGATGCGCGTCGGCCGGGGTATCGGCTCGGGCAAGGGCAAGACTGCCGCCCGTGGTCAGAAGGGCCAGAAGAGCCGCGAAGGCGTGGCCATCAAGGGCTTCGAAGGCGGCCAGATGCCGTTGCACATGCGGATCCCGAAGCGCGGCTTCAACAATCCGTTCGGCAAGGACTTTGCCGAAGTGAACCTGGGCATGGTCCAGAAGTTCATCGACGCCAAGAAGATCGACGCCAAGAAAGACATCGATCACGACGCGCTCAAGGCTGCCGGGCTTGCCCGTGGCGGCAAGGACGGCGTGCGCCTGCTCGGCAAGGGTGAACTGACCTCCAAGGTGACCTTCAAGGTCGCAGGCGCCAGCAAGGGCGCCATCGAAGCGGTCGAAAAGGCCGGCGGCAAGGTCGAAGTGATCGCCGCCGCACAGCCCGAGCACGAGAAGAAAGCTGCTCGTACGAAGGCGAACAAGGAAAAGGCTGCGAAGGCCTGATCCCGGTTAATGGGCGCGGGGGGTTCGACAACCGCGCCCATGACACCTATCTGTCACTGCGGCAGCCGGGGGTGACCTGGCCGAATTTGCAGGATCTAAGAATTTCCCATGGCATCACGCGCCGATAATCTCGCCTCCAATCTCAGCCTGGCGAACTTCAGCAAGGCGACCGAACTGCGCCAGCGCATCTGGTTCACGGTGGTCGCGCTGATCGTTTTCCGCTTCCTGAGCTTCGTGCCGCTTCCCGGCGTCAATCCGCAGATCCTGGGCGATCTGTACGATCAGACGCGCGGCGGTGTGCTGGACCTGTTCAACACGTTCTCGGGCGGTAGCCTTGAACGCATGAGCCTGATCGCGCTCGGCGTGATGCCCTACATCACCGCCTCGATCGTGGTGCAGATGGCCTCGGCCCTGCATCCCACGCTGATGGCGCTGAAGAAAGAAGGCGCCACCGGACGGCAGAAGCTCAACCAGTACACCCGCTACGGCACGGTTTTCCTGTGCGTGATCCAGGGCTATTTCCTCGCCACCGGGCTTGAGAGCTACGGCGCGCAGAGCGGCCTGCAGGCCGTGGTCGACCCCGGCATCATGTTCCGCATTGGCGCGGTGATCAGCCTTGTTGGCGGCACCATGCTGCTGCTGTGGATCGGTGAGCAGATCACCGCACGCGGCATCGGCAACGGCGTGTCGCTGATCATCATGGCGGGCATCGTCGCCCAGTTCCCGAGCTTTGCGAGCAACATGTTCGAAGGTGGCCGTACCGGCGCAATCAGCGCGGGTGTGATCATCGGCTTCATCGTGATGATCGTGGGCCTGATCCTGTTCATCAGCTTCATGGAGCGGGCACAGCGCCGCCTGCTGATCCAGTATCCCAAGCGCGCGACGCAGCGCGGCATGATGCAGGCGGATCGCAGCCACCTGCCGCTCAAGATCAACACCGCGGGCGTGATCCCGCCGATCTTCGCGAGCTCGCTGCTGCTACTGCCGCTTACGATCAGCCAGTTCGCTGGCAATTCGGTCGATCCGAACGGCACGACCGGGCAGGTGATCAACACGCTCAACTTCTACCTGCGCCACGGCCAGCCGTTGTACATGGCGCTGTATGCGGTGCTGATCGTGTTCTTCTGCTTCTTCTACACCGCGGTCGTGTTCAATCCGGAAGAGACGGCGGACAACCTGAAGAAGAACGGCGGGTTCATTCCCGGCATCCGCCCGGGCAAGCGGACCGCAGAGTATCTCGATTACGTGCTGACGCGCATCACCGTGGTCGGTGCCGCCTACCTGACGCTGGTCTGCGTGCTGCCCGAATACATGATCGCGCAGACGGGCATTCCGCTGTTCCTGGGCGGTACCAGCCTGCTGATCGTGGTGAACGTCACCGTCGATACGATCAGTCAGATCCAGTCGCACCTGCTGGCACACCAGTATGGCGATCTCATCAAGAAGGCCAAACTCAAGGGCCGGTTGCGCTAGGCGGCCGCTGCCGCAAGGGGATGGGCATGAACATCATTCTTCTTGGACCCCCGGGTGCGGGCAAGGGGACCCAGGCACATCGCCTGGTCGACCACTACGGCATACGCCAGCTTTCCACCGGCGACATGCTGCGTGCGGCGGTGAAGGCGGGTACGCCCGTGGGCCAGCAGGCCAAGGCGATCATGGATCGCGGCGAGCTGGTGTCCGACGACATCGTCTCTGCGCTGATCGATGCTGAACTGGCTGCCATGCCCAAGGATACGGGCGCGATCTTCGATGGCTATCCGCGCACCCGCGCGCAGGCCGAAGAGCTCGACAGCCTGCTCGCCAAGCACGGACGCAAGCTCGACCGGGTGATCGAGCTGCAGGTCGATGAGGAAGCTCTGGTCGACCGGATCACCGGACGCTTCACCTGCGCCGAATGCGGCGAAGGTTATCACGATCGCCACAAGCCGACCTCGGTCGATGGCGTGTGCGACAAGTGCGGTTCGACCGAATTCAAGCGCCGGCCCGACGATAACGAGGAAACCGTGCGCCACCGGATGCAGGTCTATCGTTCGGAAACCGCACCGATCCTGCCCTATTACGAAGAGCAGGGCCTGGTATCGCGGGTCGATGGCATGGCGTCGATCGGCGATGTTGCCGATAGTATCGACGCCCTGCTCGACGCCTGACGAATCGCGCTTCGCGGTTCCCTTCGGCGCGTTCTCGTGGAATAGCGAGGACATGACGAGCAGCCTCCCAATGACCCGCCGGCTTCGCCGCCTTGCGATCGCGCCCCTCGCTACCGTGTTGTGTGTGGCCGTCCTGCCCGCAGCACCCGCGCAGGCCGAGGTGACCGAAGAGTCCGACACACATTTCGTCACGCGCCACGCGCTCGATGTGAAGGCCGCGCCCAAGGACGTATGGCTGGCGCTGATTTCGCCCGGTGACTGGTGGAACGACGCGCACACCTGGTCTGCCGATGCGTCGAACATGACTCTCACCCCGCAGGCGGGTGGGTGCTTTTGCGAAACGATTCCGGCCGAGGACGGGGCCAGCACCTTCGGCCTCGAAGGGAGCGTCCAGCACATGACGGTGGTGCAGTCCCTGCCGCGCAAGGTGCTGCGGATGCGCGGTGCGCTGGGGCCATTGCAAAGCGAGCCGGTGGATGGCGTGCTGACCATCACCCTGCAGGAAATCGAGGATGACGACGGCGAGGCCGCGGGCACGCGGATCGTTTGGGAATATGTCGTCGGCGGCACCATGCGGTTCGAAGTCCCGCAGATTGCCAAGGCGGTAGACGGTGTCATCGGCCAGCAGGCGCTTGGCCTTGCCGAGGCGATGGGCGGCGTCATTCCCCCAGAGGACGAATCGAAAAGCGCGTTCGACGGCGCATTCGGCGAAGGGTTGGGCGCCGAATCGGAAGACGGCGCAAAACGGGGCGAAACCCCTGCAACCGGGCTGGGCAAGGGGCGCTGATCCGGGGTCTGGCGATTCGCGCGTGCATGATCCGGCAGGTGCATTCGGCCTTCGGTAATGACCCGCACGCACGGCAGATGGGGGCAAACTCGCGACTGCCGCTTTGACACGGGCGCTTGCACGCGGTAGTTTTGCATAGGTTGGAAGCGAGCGCGCGGCCCTTTGCAGGGTTCGCGTTAATATTAGCGTGCAGCTGTTGACGCTGCGCCCCTGTGCGCTTATGTGCGCCGTTCGTCCGATCCAATGCACATTTGCAATTTCGACGCATTACCGGCCCGGTTTCATCGCCCGCCGGTTTTTGTCCGTCAAGAGCGGCGTCTGCGCAGTGGTTCGATGAAACAGCGATGAGATAGGGGCGCCTCCCCCATGTGGGGCGGCACGTTCCTGTGGAGCATGGAGAAGTAAGTGGCTCGTATTGCCGGGGTAAATATCCCCACCAACAAGCGCGTGATCATCGCGCTCACCTATATTCACGGAATCGGTCGCACCACTGCGGTCGAGATCGCCGACAAGCTCGGCATCGATCACAAGGTCCGCGTGCAGGATCTCACCGACGAGGAAATCCTGCGCATCCGTGAAACGATCGACGAAGAGCATACGGTGGAAGGCGACCTGCGTCGTCAGACTGCAATGAACATCAAGCGTCTGATGGACCTGCGTTCGTATCGCGGCCTCCGCCACCGTGCCGGTCTGCCCGTTCGCGGCCAGCGCACGCACACCAATGCGCGTACCCGCAAGGGTAAGGCGAAGCCCATCGCAGGCAAGAAGAAGTAAGCGCGCATCAAGCGTTTTCTTCGTCTCTTCAGTCTTTATTCCTTAAGGGGAACACATAATGGCACGCGAACCAGGCCGCATCCGGCGCCGTGAGCGGAAAAACATCTCCAGCGGCGTCGCGCACGTGAACGCCAGCTTCAACAACACCATGATCACCATCACCGATGCGCAGGGCAATGCGATCAGCTGGTCCAGCGCCGGGATGATGGGCTTCAAGGGCAGCCGCAAGTCGACTCCCTATGCTGCGCAGGTCGCCGCAGACGACGCCGGCAAGAAAGCCGCCGAACACGGCGTGCGTACGCTGGAAGTCGAAGTGAAGGGCCCGGGTTCGGGCCGCGAAAGCGCACTGCGCGCGCTGCAGGCGGTGGGTTTCACCATCACCAGCATCCGCGACGTGACTCCGATCCCGCACAACGGGGTTCGCCCGTCCAAGCGGCGCCGCGTCTGATCCTGCCCGGCGGAGGGAATACGCCCGCCGCCGAACAATTCCGGGCCGGACGCGCTTTTCGACAAGTGCACCGGCCCCAGCCGATCTCGAATTCCTAGGGGACATCCATGGCCGTCAACACCAAGAACTGGCAGGAACTTAAGAAGCCCACCTCGCTCGAACTGAAAGACACCGGCAGCGACAAGAAGCGCAAGGCCACTTTCGTGGCCGAGCCGCTCGAACGTGGTTTTGGCCTGACGCTGGGCAACGCTCTGCGCCGTGTGCTGCTCTCTTCGCTCCAGGGTGCCGCGATCACCTCGATCAAGATCGAGAACGTGCTCCACGAATTCTCCAGCCTTGCTGGCGTGCGCGAAGACGTGACCGACATCGTGCTGAACGTGAAGCAGATCGCGATCAAGATGGAAGGCGAAGGCCCCAAGCGCCTGCAGCTGTCCGCCACCGGCCCCGGCGCGGTGAAAGCGGGCGACATTGCCGTTTCGGGCGACATCGAAATCCTCAACAAGGATCTCGTGATCTGCCAGCTGGACGAAGGCGCGACGCTCAACATGGAGCTGACTGCCGACGTCGGCAAAGGCTATGTTCCCGCCGTCCAGAACCGCCCCGCCGATGCGCCGATCGGTCTGATCCCGGTCGACTCGCTCTACTCGCCGATCAAGCAGGTGAGCTACAAGGTCGAGAACGCCCGCGTTGGCCAGGAACTGGACTACGACAAGCTCAACCTGACCATCGAAACCGATGGTACGGTTACGCCGGAAGATGCCGTGGCCTATGCCGCGCGCATCCTTCAGGACCAGCTGACGCTGTTCGTCCACTTCGAGGACGGCATCCCGCAGCCTTCCAGCCCGATGATCGGCATGGCTGCCGAACCGCAGGAATCGGACGCCAACCAGCTCAACCGCTACCTTCTCAAGAAGGTCGACGAACTGGAACTGTCGGTGCGTTCGGCGAACTGCCTCAAGAACGACAACATCATCTATATCGGCGATCTGGTCCAGAAGACCGAAGCCGAGATGCTGCGCACGCCGAATTTCGGCCGCAAGTCGCTCAACGAGATCAAGGAAGTGCTTTCCAGCATGGGCCTGCGCCTCGGGATGGACATCCCTGGCTGGCCGCCGGAAAACATCGAGGAAATGGCCAAGAAGCTCGAACAGGAGCTGCTGGGCTAATCGGGTTACGGCGGCGCACCCTGAAGCGCCGCCAGTACCGGGGTACCTCGTACGGCCCCCTTACGAACGAAGGATTGAAATATGCGTCACGGAATTTCGCAGCGTAAGCTGAGCCGCAAGTCGGGCCACCGCACCGCCATGTTCCGCAACATGTCGGCCGCGCTGATCAAGCACGAGCAGATCCTCACCACGCTGCCCAAGGCGAAGGAACTTCGTCCTTACGTCGAAAAGCTGATCACGCTGTCGAAGCGTGGCGGGCTTTCCAACCGCCGCCTCGCGATGAGCCGCCTGCAGGACGAGACCCAGCTGAAGAAGCTGTTCGATGTTCTGGGTGAGCGTTATGCGGATCGCGATGGCGGCTACACCCGCATCATCAAGGCAGGCTACCGCGCCAGCGACAGCGCGCAGCTCGCGATCATCGAATTCGTCGACCGCGACGAAGACGCCAAGGGCCAGGATTCCGGCCCGGTGATGAGCGACGAGGAAGAATTCGACGACGCGTAAGCGGTACGCCGAAACGGAACGACCTTAGGGGCCGGGGGAGCAATCCTCCGGCCCTTCGTCGTTTTGAGCCCGGCGGATTACGCGGCGGCGACGGACCGCGCCGGTCTGGAATGCGCGGGCTGGGTGCTCCTCCTGTTCAGGCGAAGCACGCGGGAAACGTGGCAATTCGCGCGGGCGGCCGATTTCCTGCCATGTTCGGACCCGGTAAAGGTGGACGCGCGCAAGCCTTGTCGGCACGGCCATGGGTATGAAATCGATCCGCCGCCCCGTATCCCTCGGCCATGATCGATCGTTTGACATGAGGACGACTATGAAAATCACGATTGCGCCCGCGCTTGCCACGCTTTGCCTGTTGCTCGCCGGGTGCGGGGGTGCAGACTCGCGCAACGATGCCGAGCGGGTCAGCACGACCGAGGGCGATAACAGCCTTGCGGTGACGATCGGTGAGATACCCGAGCTTTCCACGGCGAATGGGATCATCAGCAATGCCGGGCTGGAAGACCCGTTCAACGGAGCGGGCTCCTACACGATTTTCCTGCCGGATAACGCCGCCTTCGCAAGGCTGCCGAAGGAGGAACTGGACCGCCTCGAATCGGCGGATGGTCGATCCGGCGTGATCGCAATTCTGCGCACGCATATCGCCACAGGGGTGATCGCCCCGGAAGACCTGGACGGCGAGCTTGAGGTCAACGGCGGGACCTTCGAGCTGACGAGTGTTGCCGACGAGCCGATGATCGTGCGCGAGGTCGATGGGCGGATCGTCGTCGGCGAGGGGGACGATGCGCCGCACCTTACCGGCGTATCGCGATCGGCGGCCAATGGGGTGGTTTACGTCCTCGACGGGTTTATTCCGGGTGAGGGACGCAGCGCCGTCGGAGCGGACTGACCGGCGCGCCCGCGTGGTGGATGACCGCGCGTCTGCTTCGTGCTGCGCGCGCCGCGCGGTGAGTTGCACCGCGACCGCCAGCCCCTAGATACTACCCGACAGATTTAAATGGACGAGAGGACCCCCAATGCTTCGCAACAGCCTTCTTACCGGCGCCGCAACCGTACTCGTGGCGAGCGTGTTGCCCGCAGCCGCGCAGGCGCAGGACCTGACCGCGCCCGACTACCCGGAAACCCGCGCAGGCGATGTGGTGGAAAGCCAGTTCGGCGAACAGGTTGCCGATCCCTATCGCTGGCTGGAAAACGATGTGCGCGTGGATGAAGAGGTCGCGGAGTGGGTGACTGCACAGAACGAAGTCACCGACGCGTTCCTCGCCCAGCTGCCGGGGCGCGAGGCGCTGAAGCAGCGGATCACCCAGCTGACCGATTACGAACGCTTCGGTCTGCCGACGGAAAAGGGCGGCCACTATTTCTACACCCGCAACAACGGCCTGCAGAACCAGAGCGTGCTCTACGTGCGCGATGGCCTGGATGGCGAGGCGCGGGTGCTGATCGACCCCAATGAATGGGCGGACGACGGTGCGACTGCGCTGGCCGACTACGCAATCACTGGCGACGGTTCGAAGCTGCTCTACGCGATTCAGGATGGCGGCAGCGACTGGCGCACGGTGAAGGTGATGGATGTCGCCACCGGCGAAGTGCTGCCCGATACGGTCGAGTGGGTGAAGTTCTCCAACCTCGACTGGGCGAAGGACGGGAGCGGTTTCTACTACAGCCGTTTCCCCGCGACCGGCGAGGGCGAGACCTTCCAGGCGCTGAACACCGATCAGCAGGTCTATTACCACAAGCTGGGTACCGAGCAGTCGGCGGACACCCTGATCTATGCAACGCCCGACCAGCCCGAGCTCAACCACACCGCGCAGGTGAGCGATGACGGCCGCTGGCTGATCGTGACCAGCTCCAGCGGTACGGATGATCGCTACGAAGTGACGCTGATCGACCGCGCGAATCCGGGTGCCGAGCCGATGACACTGGTCCCCGGTTTCGAGAACAATTATTCCTACGTCGGCAATCTTGGCAGCGAGTTCTTCTTCGTTACCAACGATGATGCGCCGCTGATGCAAGTGGTCACAACGGATATCTCGGCCAGCGAACCGGTGTGGCAGACCGTGATCCCCGAAAGCGAGCAGACCCTTGGCGGGGTGTCGCTGGTCGGCGGCAAGCTGATCGCGAGCTACCTGGTCGATGCGAAGAGCAAGATCGGGGTATTCGGGCTGGACGGGACGCCGCAGGGCGAGGTCGCACTGCCGGGCATCGGCAGCGCGGGTGGCTTTGGCGGCGATCCGGATGAAACCGAAACCTTCTACACCTTCTCCAGCTACAACCGCCCCACGACCGTCTATCGCTATGATGTTGCAAGCGGGAAGAGCACTGTCTGGGCGCAGCCCGAGGTTGCCTTCAACCCCGACGACTTCGTGGTTGAGCAGAAGTTCTACACCTCGAAGGATGGAACCCGCGTGCCGATGTTCCTGGTCCGCAGCAAGGCTGTGGCCGAAAGCGGCGAAGCGGTGCCGACGCTGCTCTACGGCTATGGCGGGTTCAACATCAGCCTGACGCCGGGCTTCAGCCCCTCGCGCCTCGCGTGGATCGAGGCTGGCGGGGCCTATGCGGTGGCCAACATCCGCGGCGGCGGCGAATATGGCAAGGCGTGGCACGATGGCGGGCGGCTGAACAACAAGCAGAACGTGTTCGATGATTTCATCGCGGCGGGTGAGTACCTGATCGATCAGGGCATCACGCCCGACAACGGTCTCGCCATTCAGGGTGGCTCCAATGGCGGCCTGCTGGTCGGCGCGGTCACCAACCAGCGGCCTGACCTGTTTGCGGCGGGCAATGCCGCCGTGGGTGTGATGGACATGCTGCGTTTCGACCAGTTCACCGCAGGGCGCTACTGGGTCGACGACTATGGCTACCCCGGCAAGGAAGCCGACTGGCGCGTGCTGCGGTCCTATTCGCCCTATCACAACGTCAGGGACGGTGTGGATTACCCCGCGCTGCTGGTGACCACCGCCGATACGGACGACCGCGTGGTGCCGGGCCATAGCTTCAAATATACCGCCGCGCTGCAGGCGGCAGACCTGGGTGAACGGCCGCAGCTGATCCGGATCGAGACGCGCGCCGGCCACGGATCGGGCAAGCCGACCGACAAGGCAATCGAGGAAGCGGCGGACATCCTCGCATTCCTCGCCGCGTTCACCGGGCTCGACCTCAGCGAATGAGCATGATTGGCGGCGGGGCTTTCCAGCCTCGCCGCCGCGCGAATCGCCTCGGGGCGGGATGAACCGAGGCTGCAGATTTGTCTGTACATCGGATTACAAAATGCCGGGTCACAGACTGTACGGGCGGCCGCTGAAGCTGCCAAACGCGCGGAAAACCGGGCTCTCGGCCTCGTTCAGGTTTGTGGCTATTTGTATTAACAATGGCTTTCGCGGCAATTCAGTCACACCTCACCGGGTGGTCTCTAGAACGGTTGGTGTTCGGGCGATGGCGCTCGGGCACCACAGTGAGGAGACCCACCATGCTAAACTTCACCAAGGCCGCCCTGTGCACCGCTGCCGCGGGCGCCATGGCCTTCACTTCTGCCGCCCCCGCGGAAGCGCAACGCTATCGGGACCGCGACAATGACGGGATCAGCGCAGGCGAGATTATCGCCGGGGCCCTGATCATCGGCGGTATCGCCGCCGTCGCATCCGCGTCGAACAATGACCGCCGGAACTACCGTTATCGCGACAATTATTACCGCTCGAACGGCAACCCGCGCCTCGCGGTCGATCGCTGCGTCCGTGCCGCACAGAACGATGCGCGCCGCTCCGGCTATCGCCGTGCGCAGGTGGTCGATATCAACCGCGTTCGCGACACGCGCCGTGGCTGGAACATTTCCGGCCGGATCGCGGTCGATGGCCAACGTGGCTATCGCGACAACCGTCGCGGCTACGATCGCCGGGGTTACAACAATCGTCGCGGCGATCAGGGCCGCTTCAGCTGCAACATCCGTAACGGCCGGGTGGTCGACATGGATTATCGCGGCATCCGCGGAATGCGCCGCTTCTGAACGCAATCATTCGTCACGCTCTGACGGGAAACCGGAAGAGTGACAGGGGTAGGCGGTTCAGCCCTTCGACAGGGCGGGCCGCCTATTTTCCTGTTCGGTCGCGTGGGGGCCATGCGCTCTCCTTTAGTTTGGGAAAGACTGTGTAGTATGCGCCATATCTCCAGATTCTCGCTCGCCTGCGCGGCCGCCGCGCTGGTGACTGCGCCGGCCCAGGCCGCAGAGCTGCCGCAAGTCACGCAGCCTGCGATGCAGACCGGTTTTGTCGTGAAGACCGTGGTGAACGATGGCGCGGACGAGGCGAACCAGTATCGCCGCTACCGCTATCGCCGGCACCATAATGATCGGATCGATGCGGGCGATGTCGTTGCCGGTGCGCTGATCATTGGCGGCATCTTCGCCGTGCTGTCCGCCACCAGCAACAAGGATCGCGATCGCGGCTACGAGATGGACGATGTGGCGAGCTCCGAATTCGATCGCGCTGTCGACGCCTGTGTCCAGCAGGTGGAGCGTGACCAGCGGATCGGATCGGTCGACAATGTCGGGCGCACGACGCGTGGCTATTCGGTCAGCGGTACGCTTTACAGCGGCGATGCCTTCGCCTGCCAGGTCTCCGGCGCGGGCCGCGTGCTCGACATCGATTACGGCCGGGGCGGCGTCAGCTACCAGGCGGGCAACGAGGTCTATGGCGATCCGCAATATACGGACGATCTCTATGCACGCGCGCGGGCAGAAACCTATTCCGCACCAGCTTATGCCGCGCCGCAGGGGACGGCTCAGCCTGCCTATCCCGGCGGCCCGGTACCCGGTGAGGATTACAGCGAGTTGGAAGCGGACGGTGGCTATGCCAGCGACGAGGGCTACGCCGCGCCGTATTGATCGCCGCCTGGCCCGACCGGAATAATCGAAGGCTCTCGGACCTCAGGTCTGTGAGCCTTCTTCGTTGGCGGTCGCTTCGTCTTCGAAAAAGAGCCCGTCGCTTTCCGGCGCCGTCGCCTCGGCCACTGCTTCCGCCCCGATTTCCGTTTCCCGGTCGCTGGCCATTTCGCGCTCGTGGAACGCCGGCAGGCCCAGGTTGAAGCGGATCGCCGCGCTGCGCAGGACCAACCCGGCCAGCGCGGCGACGGCCCAGACGAGCCAGTCGGTCAGGCCGGTCGGCTCGAACAGCCACATGCCAAAGCTGCACAGCCCTGCCGAAAGCGCCGCTGCGGTTACATAGAGTTCGGGCCGCATCAGGATCGACGGGCGGCCTGCGATCACATCGCGGATCGTGCCGCCTACCGTCCCGGTGATGATCCCCATGATCATGGCGGAGACCGGTGGCAGGCCGTAACTCATCGCCTTTGCCGCGCCGAGGACGGAATATGCCGCCAGCCCGATGCCATCGGCGTAGTCGAACAGCTTGCCCTGCCACCAGCGGGTAGGGGTGTTCCAGACGATCAGCGCCATGACCATGCAGACGGCAGCGTACCAGGGGTGCTTTACCCAGAAGACGGGTGCATCGATCAGCAGGTCGCGCACCGTCCCGCCGCCAACGCCGGTGACCAGCGCGAAAAAGCTCATCGTCACGAATGTCTGCCGCTCGCGCGCGGCGATCAGCGCACCGGACAGCGCAAACACGGCGACCCCGATCAGGTCGAGCCAGTCGAGCACGGGGGTCAGGATGATGGCGGCTTCGGCTACGGGCATTGCCCGCAGCTAGCGACGATCGATCAGCCGTTCAATCGCGCGCGGCCCTCAATTGCGGGCAAAGAGGTTTTCCGGATCGGCCATCGCCTTGATCTCGATCGCATTGCCGCTGGGATCGCGGAAGAACATCGTCGCCTGTTCGCCGGGCCGGTCGCGAAAGCGGATCGTGGGTTCGATGATGAACTGCAGACCCGCCGCGCTCAGCCGGTCGGCCAGCGCCTGCCAGGTCTCCATCGATAGGACGACGCCGAAATGGGGCACAGGCACCGCGTCGCCATCCACCGCGTTGCGATCCTCGCCCGCCGCGCGCGCCGCGACGCTGGCCGGGGCGACATGGGCGACGATCTGGTGACCGAAGAAATCGAAATCGATCCAGTCCCTGTCGGATCGTCCCTCCCGGCAGCCGAGCAGCGCGCCATAGAAATTGCGCGCCGAATCGAGATCGTGGACCGGAAAGGCGAGATGGAAGGGGGGAATGCTCATGCCGGCGATTGTGGCGCATCGGGCAGCGCAAAGGCAAGGGCGTGGGCCAGCGCAAAGCCGATAATGGCGGCCGCACCATAGCCTGCGAGCGGGGTAGGGTAGGTCGAGATCATCGATGCGAGCAGGAAGCCGAACAGCGTCATTCCGATCGGATAGCGCGCGATGCGCGGCAGGCCGGTGCCGAACAGCATCGCCAGCGTGGCCCCCGCCAGCGAGAGGGCGAGCAGCAGACCCATCGCGATGCTCTGGCCGAAGGCATCCAGCAGGATGCGCTCCACAAAGGCTTCGGGCGGCAATTCCCCGCGCAGCGCGGCGGAGATGGCGATGAAGAAACCCGCGATCACGACCAGGCCCGCGCTCCAGTGCCCGCGCACCTGATAGATGCCCACGGCCCCGCCGGTAAGCGCAAGCGCGCTGGCGAAGTCGGGCTGCACCAGCGCGATCAGCAGGGCCGCGAGCAGCGCGGGCGGGCCTGCGTGATCGTCATGCGCGGCAAGCACCACCAGCGGAGGGATGGCCAGCATCCCGGCGTTGAGCATGAAGGGGCCGAGCGGCAGCCAGCGGTTGACGCCATCGGTAAACGGCCCGGCGATCGTGGGGCCGGTCACCAGCGGGGCCACGAACAGCGCGAGCAGTATGGCGCCCGCCACCAAGCGGGCGCGGCTGCCAGGCTGGGGCAGGCCGATGAACAGGATCGCCGCTGCCAAAGCCAGCGCCGCGGCATTGATCGCCAAATAATGCGTCGGCGCGCCGAACAGCGCCAAGTAGGCGAGGCCGGCCAGTGTCGGCCCCCCCAGAGCTGCCATGGCCGCCGCGCGCGTCATCCTATTCCTTCATGCCGGGGATCTCCTGCCCGCCCTGATAGAGCGTCAGCGAGGTCACGTCGCCTGAATCGTCGCGGTTGAAGCGCACCTGCGCATCGACGACCTTGAGGAAGAAGAAATCTTCCTCTCCCTCCTGCGCGTAAAGCTGCGCGGCGGATTGCCCGGTGGCCTGCGCCATCAGCTTGCCATTTTCCACGAACATGCGGATCGCGAAGCTTGGGGCGATGACATAGTTCCCCTCGTACTGGGCGAGGGTTGCGGGATCGGTCTCTGCCACCTGACGGTCGACTGCCACCGGCAATTCGCCGCCCTGCGCCACATCCATCAAGGCGCTGCCGATTTCGGAAGGCGTGCGCCCGTTGAGGTTGCCGAGCACGACGACCGAGATCTCGCGGTCCGGATCGTAGGCCAGCCAGCTGTTGAACCCTTCGATCCCGCCGCTGTGGAAATAGACCGTCCCGGTATCATTTTTGCGCACCATGACGCCCAGCGCGTAGCCATCCAGCGCGGGCGTGACCAAGGTCTGCAGCGATGCGGGTGAAAGCAGCTTCCCGCCATACAGCCCGCGCTGCCATTTCAGCATGTCGCGGGGCGTGGAATAGATCGCGCCCGCGCCCTGCGGAATGTCGAGATTGGAGTATTCGGCGCGGCCGATGCCATCCTCGCCAGGCGTGTAGCCCGATGCCTGGCGCGCGATGATCGCGGTGTTGTCCGCCACCCCGCTACCGCTCATGCCCAGCGGATCAAAGATGTTGGCCTGCACGAAATCGGCATAGGTCTGGCCGCTGACGTTCTCGATAATCGCAGACAGCAGGATGTAGCCCGAGTTCGAATAGGAATATTCGCTCCCCGGCGTGAAATCGAGCGGCGCATCGCGGAACGTCTCGATGATGCCGTCTCGCGTGGTCGGCAGCATCTTGAAGCGAAGAAAATCCTCCTCCGCCGTGAAATTCGGGATGCCGGATGTGTGGTTGAGCAGGTTCTGGACGGTGATCGTCTGCCAGCTGGCAGGTGCATCCTCCAGATAGGTCGCAATCGGCGCGTCGAGCGTCAGCTTGCCCTGGTCTTCCAGCAGCATGATCGCCGCAGCGGTGAACTGCTTGGTGACTGAACCGATGCGATATTTGACGTCACCCCCATTGGGGATGCCCCATTCGAGGCTGGCCATGCCATAGCCCTTGTCGAGCAGGATATCGTCACCTTCGGCCACCAGCACGGCGCCCATGAAGGTGCCGTCGTCGGTTTTGGAGGCGACGTAAGTATCCATCGCCTCTGCATCCTGCCCGATGGCGGGCGCGGCAAAGGCGATGGCAAAAGCTGCCAGGCTATAACGGAACATCGATCTCTCCCTGTGGTGCATTAGTCATGTAATACACCACAGGGCCATGCCCGCAAGGGTCAGACGTGGATCGGCTTGCCCTGAACCGCCATCGCCGCTTCCTTCATCGCTTCGGAATGCGTCGGGTGGGCGTGGCAGGTATATGCGATGTCTTCGGAGGTCGCGCCGAATTCCATGCCCAGCGCCGCTTCGGCGATCATCGTGCCGGCGGGCACGGCAATCGCCCACACGCCCAGCACCTTGTCGCTTTCGGCCTCGGCGATCACCTTCACGAAGCCGTCGGGCTCGTGATTGGTCTTCGCGCGGCTGTTGCCCAGCATGGGGAACTTGCCGACCTTCACCGCCTTCTTGTCGCCGCCCATCTTCTCGATGGCTTCCTCGGTCGTCAGGCCAACGCCCGCGATTTCGGGCCAGGTGTAGACGACGCTGGGGATGATTGCGTGGTTCACGATGCCGGTCTGCCCGGCGATGTTCTCCGCCACCGCAATGCCTTCATCCTCGGCCTTGTGGGCGAGCATGGGGCCGGGCACGCAATCGCCGATGGCCCACACGCCATCCACCTTGGTGCGGAAGTCGTGATCGGTCTCGATCTGGCCGCGCTTGTTGGTTTCCAGCCCGATGGCATCGAGGCCGAGCCCGTCGGTGTTCGGCTTGCGACCGATGGAGACGAGCACGCAATCGGCTTCCATTGTCTCTGCGTCGCCACCCGCAGCGGGTTCGAGCGTCAGCGTGGCGGTCTTGCCCTTGACGGTGACGCCAGTGACCTTGGTGCCGAGCTTGAACTCGATGCCCTGCTTCTTGAATATCTTGCGCGCTTCCTTGCGGATGTCGCCGTCCATGCCGGGCAGGATCTCGTCGAGGAATTCGACGCAGGTGACTTCGGCACCCAGCCGCCGCCAGACCGAGCCAAGCTCCAGCCCGATCACGCCGCCGCCGATGACGACCATCTTCTTGGGCACCTTGGGCAGTTCGAGCGCGCCGGTGCTGTCGACCACGATGTGCTTGTCGTTATCGATCTCGACACCCGGCAGCGGAGTGACCGAGGATCCGGTCGCGATCACGATGTCCTTGGCCGTGACCATCTCATCGCCGACCTTGACCGTGTGCGCATCCTGGAAGGTGGCGTAGCCTTTCTTCCAGTCGACCTTGTTCTTCTTGAACAGGAATTCGATTCCGCCGGTCAGGCCCTTCACCGCGTCGCGGCGCTGCGCGTGCATCTGGTCGAGGTTGAGCTTGGGCTCCACATCGATGCCCAGTTCCTTCATCGCGCCGTTCTTGGCCGCGTCGAAATACTCGGATGCGTGCAGCATCGCCTTGGAGGGGATGCAGCCGACATTGAGGCAGGTGCCGCCCAGCGTCTCGCGCCCTTCGGCACACGCGGTTTTCAGACCCAGCTGCGCCGCACGGATCGCGGCGACATAGCCGCCGGGGCCTGCGCCGATGACAAGGACGTCGTAATCGTATTCGTGGTCAGCCATATCTCTACCTTCGTACTCCGGCGCTCCTGCGAAAGCAGGAGCCTAGGGCGTCATTGGTGAATCTGATCGGTAAGGTCTTTCCATCGGGGGTTGTCCTTCTCAATCAGTTCAAGCTTCCAAGCCCGTTTCCACTTCTTTATCCGCCATTCGCGCAGTCGCGCATCCTGAATATCGTCGTGTCGCTCAAACCAGACGAGCGCACGGCAATCATGGTTCTTCGCAAAACCGGCGACCGCCCCGGAAAGGTGCTGGTGCATCCTGTGCGCAAGATCGTTGGTAACACCTGTGTAGGTGGTTCCGTTGCGCGCGCTTGCCAAGATGTAGACCCATCCCGGTTTCGTCGTTCGTCTCCACCCTGGGCTCCTGCTTTCGCAGGAGCGCAATTCTCATATTACAAATCGATCAGCATCCGGGTCGGATCTTCGATCGCTTCCTTCATGATCTTGAGTGCGGTCACCGCCTCGCGCCCGTCGATCAGGCGGTGGTCGTAGCTCAGCGCGATATACATCATCGGCTTGATCACGACTTCGCCGTTCACCGCCACGGGGCGATCCTCGATCCGGTGGAGGCCCAGCACCGCGCTCTGCGGCGGGTTGATGATCGGGGTGCTCATCAGCGAACCGAACACGCCACCGTTGGAGATGGTGAAGGTGCCGCCCTTCATGTCGTCCATCGTCAGCGTGCCGTCCTTGGCGCGTGCGCCGAAGTCCGCGATGTCCTTCTCGATCTGCGCGAAGCCCTTCTTGTCGGCGTCGCGGATGACCGGGACGACGAGGCCGTTGGGCGCAGACACCGCGACCGAGATATCGACGTAGTCGTGGTACACGATCTCGTCGCCTTCGATGTAGGCGTTGGCGGCGGGCACGTCCTTCAGTGCAAGGCAAGCGGCCTTGGCGAAAAAGCCCATGAAGCCGAGCTTGATGTCGTGCTTCTTGGCGAACAGATCCTTGTACTTTTCGCGCGTTTCGATGACCGCGCTCATATCGCAATCGTTGAAGGTGGTCAGCAGCGCGGCTTCTTCCTGCGCGCCCTTCAACCGCTTGGCGATGGTCTGGCGCATGCGCGTCATCTTCACGCGTTCCTCACGGCGCTCGCCGGAGGACACGTTGGCGGGCGCGGATGCTGCGGGAGCGGGCGAGGGCGCGGAGCCGCCTTCGTCCTTGTTCTTCGCCGCCGCGATCACGTCTTCCTTGGTCAGGCGGCCGTCCTTGCCGGTGCCCTTGATGCTGCTCGGGTCGACGCCGTATTCCAGCACCGCACGGCGCACGGCGGGTGAAAGCGTCTGGCTGCCCTCGCTTCCGCCTTCGTCGTGATTGCCGTATGCGGCCTGTCCGGTGTCGGCGTCCTTGGCCTTGGCGGCATCCGATGCGGGCTTGCTGCCCCCGGACTTGCCGGGCCCCTGATCGCGGTTCGCCTCGTCACCCTTGGCGGCACCGGTCGCGCCTTCCGCCACGGTTGCGATCACCGCGCCGACTTCGACATTGTCGCCCACCTCGGCGCGCAGTTCCTCGATCACCCCGGCAACGGGGGAGGGCACGTCGACCGCGACCTTGTCCGTTTCCAGGCTTGCAATGGGCTCGTCCACAGCCACGGCATCGCCGGGTTGCTTGAGCCATTCGGCGATCGTGCCTTCGGTGACCGATTCACCGAGTTGGGGGACCGTAATTTCGGTAGCCATGATGCGTCAGACCTTCTTTTCGGCGATTTCTTTTTTCTTGAGCGCGCGCTTCGCCTCGCCACCATCGGCGAGACCAAGGGCGATCGTGACAAGAGCTTCCTGCTGCGCCTGATGGCGCTTGGCGAGCCCGGTGGCGGGGGAGGCAGCCTCTTCGCGGCCGGCATAGGTCGGGCGTATCCCGTCCTTGCCCGCAGCCGCCAGGGCAGCTTCGATCTTCTCGCCCACGAAGAACCACGCGCCGTTGTTGCGCGGTTCTTCCTGGCACCAGACGACCTCTTCGAGATTGATCATGCGTTCGAGCCGCACGGCCAGCGGTTCGCCCGGGAAGGGGTAAAGCTGCTCGATCCGCACGATGGAGACATCGTCCAGCTCTTCCTCGTCGCGCTTCTCTATCAGGTCGTAGGCGACCTTGCCCGAACACAGCACCAGCCGCTTCACCTTCTTGTCGTCGATCTGCTTGAGATCGGACTTGATGCGCATGAAGTGATGATCGCCCATGAACTCGCTTGCCTCGCTTCGGGCCAGCGGATGGCGCAGCAGGCTCTTGGGTGTCATGATGATCAGCGGCTTGCGGAAGGAACGCAGCATCTGGCGGCGAAGCACGTGGAAATAGTTCGCCGGGCTGGTGATGTTGCACACCTGGATATTGTCGTTCGCGCACAGCTGCAGGAACCGTTCGAGCCGGGCGGAGCTGTGTTCCGGCCCCTGGCCCTCGTAGCCATGGGGCAGCAGCATCACGAGGCCGTTGGCGCGCAGCCACTTGACCTCGCCGCTGGCAATGAACTGGTCGATGATGATTTGCGCGCCATTGGCGAAGTCGCCGAACTGCGCTTCCCACAATACCAGCGTCTTGGGATCGGCGAGGGCAAAGCCGTATTCGAAGCCCAGCACGCCATATTCGGAAAGCGGGCTGTCGTAGACCTCGAACTTACCGTGCGGCAGCGTGGTGAGGGGGATGTACTTTTCCCCTTCCACCTTCTGATCGTGCCACACTGCGTGCCGCTGGCTGAACGTGCCGCGGCCCGAATCCTGGCCCGACAGGCGCACGCCGTACCCTTCGGTCACCAGGCTGCCGAAGGCGAGCGCCTCTGCGGTGGCCCAGTCGAAGCCTTCGCCCTGTTCAAACATTGCCCGTTTGGCATCGAGAACGCGGCCCAGCGTGCGGTGGATGGAAACCTCGTCCGGCACGGTGGTGAGCGTTCGGCCGAGGCTTTCGAACAGCTTCTTCGGGATCGCGGTTTCGACGTTGCGGCGTGCGTGTTCCGGATCGACCGGTTTGTTCATGCCTGCCCAGCGCCCGCCGAACCAGTCGGCCTCGTTCGCCTTGTAGTTCTTCCCGGCGTCGAATTCCTCCTGCAGGTGCTCGGTGAATTCGTTGCGCTGCGATTCCACGAAGCCGTCTTCGATCACACCGTCTTTCAGCAGCCGGTCGGAATAGATGACGCTGATCTTCGGATGCTTCTTGATCGCATCGTACATCTGCGGCTGGGTGAAGCTGGGCTCGTCGCCCTCGTTATGGCCGAAGCGGCGATAGCACCACATGTCGATCACAATGTCGCGGCCGAAGGTCTGGCGGTATTCGATCGCCAGCTTGCAGGCGAAAGTCACCGCTTCGGGATCGTCGCCGTTCACGTGCAGGATCGGCGCCTGCACGCCCTTCGCCACATCGCTCGGATAGGGCGAGGAGCGGGCGAATTTCGGGCTGGTGGTGAAGCCGATCTGGTTGTTGATGATGAAGTGGATCACACCGCCGGTATTGTACCCGGGGATGCCGGAGAAGCTGAGCGTTTCCCACACGATGCCCTGGCCCGCAAAGGCCGCATCGCCGTGGATCAGCACGGGCAGCACCTGCTCGTGCTTCTTCAGATCGTCGCGGAAGGCCTGCTGCGCGCGCGCCTTGCCCAGCACCACCGGGTCCACCGCTTCGAGGTGGCTGGGGTTGGGCACAAGGCTCATGTGAACCTTGATGCCGTCGAATTCGCGGTCGGTGCTGGTGCCGAGGTGGTATTTCACATCGCCCGAGCCGCCGACATCTTCCGGGTTGGCGCTGCCGCCGGAAAATTCGTGGAAGATCACCCGATACGGCTTGGCCATCACGTTGGCGAGCACGTTCAGCCGGCCGCGGTGCGCCATGCCGTAAATGATTTCGCGCACGCCCATGGCGCCGCCATACTTGATGACGGCTTCCAGCGCGGGGATCATCCCCTCGCCGCCGTCGAGGCCGAAACGCTTGGTGCCGACGTATTTCTTGCCGAGGAAATTCTCGAACTCCTCGCCCCGGATCACGGCGGAAAGGATGGCGCGTTTGCCCTCCTGCGTGAACTGGATGACCTCTTCGGGTCCTTCGATCCGGTCCTGCAGGAAACGGCGTTCCTCCACATCGGAGATGTGCATGTATTCAAGGCCGACCTTGCCGCAGTAATTGGCCTTGAGCACGTCGTAGAGCTCGCGCGGAGTGGTCCAGTCCAGCCCCAGATTGCCGTCGACGTAGATCTCTTCGTCCATCGCCTCGGGCGGGAAGTGCCATTCCAGCTTCAGGTCTTCGGGCAGCTCGCGCTTCGAAAGGCCCAGCGGGTCGAGATCGGAGGCCAGGTGTCCGCGCACGCGGAACGTGCGGATCAGCAGCATCGCGCGGATGGCGTTTTCCGCCGCATGCGCGATGCTGGCCTGATCGGTGGGTTTGCCAGCCTTCTGTGCCGCTTCCTTCACCGCAACCTTCATCGCGGTGGGATCGAGCGCCTGCGTCAGGTCGCTTTCGCTGCCCGCATCGGTCAGCGGCCAGCGCGGATTCGCCCAGCTGGGGCCGGGCTGCGCGCCGTCCTGATCGCCGAGCTCCGGCAGGAAAGACTGGTTTTCGTTACCCATCGAAGTTTACTCATGCATTCCGGGGGGAAAGGACGCTTCCATCATAGAAGCATTTACCCGGCAGATAGGTCCGCCTGCTCAGGTTGGTGGCCCCGGCCTCTGCCGGGGCCACCATCGGGACTCAGGCGTTTTCTTTCAGCAGTGCGGCGAGCGTGGTGCCCAGTTCGCTGGGCGAAGCGGCTACCTTGATCCCGGCCGCTTCCATCGCCGCGATCTTGTCGTCCGCGCCGCCCTGACCGCCCGAGACGATCGCGCCCGCGTGGCCCATGCGGCGGCCCGGAGGGGCCGTGCGGCCAGCGATGAAGCCGACGGTCGGCTTCCACCGGCCCTTGGCCTTCTGGTCGGCAAGGAACTGAGCGGCTTCTTCTTCGGCACTGCCGCCGATTTCGCCGATCATGATCATGCTCTCGGTTTCCGGATCGTCGAGGAACAGGTCGAGCACGTCGATGAAGTTGGTGCCGTTGACCGGATCGCCGCCGATGCCGACTGCGGTCGTCTGGCCGAGGCCCGCATTGGTCGTCTGGTGGACGGCTTCATAGGTCAGCGTGCCCGAGCGCGAGACCACGCCCACGCTGCCCTTCTGGAAGATGGAGCCGGGCATGATGCCGATCTTGCATTCGCCCGGCGTCAGCACGCCGGGGCAGTTCGGGCCGATCAACCGGCTGTTGCTGCCTTCGAGTGCGGCCTTGGCGCGCACCATGTCGAGCACGGGGATGCCTTCGGTGATCGTCACGATCAGCTCAACGCCTGCGTCGATCGCTTCGCAGATCGCGTCGGCGGCGAAGGGCGGCGGTACGTAGATGACCGAGGCAGTCGCGCCGGTTTCCGCCACCGCTTCCTTCACGGTGTTGAAGTTGGGCAGGCCGAGATGCGTGGTGCCGCCTTTGCCGGGCGTGACGCCGCCAACCATCTGCGTCCCGTAATCGAGCGCCTGCTGCGTGTGGAAAGTACCGGTTTCGCCGGTCATCCCCTGAGTGATGACCTTGGTATTCTTGTCGACGAGAATAGACATCAATTGCTCTCCATGCGGGTTCCCACGGCGAGGCGCAGGCTAGGTTCTTTTCTCGAGCCGGTGGTTGCCATCTGCACCGCGCGGCCTTCGGCGAAAAAGCTGATTTCGCCATCCTTATTCGGCTTGGGCAGCTTTCCGCCCCAAGCTGATTTGAACTGATCAATTGCCTTCAGATCTTTGATCCGGGCAATGACGATGCACGCACCTTCACCTTCGAGCGCGCTAAGCATAATGATCGGCGCACGTTCGAGATGGCCGAAAATGATAGGTCCGTCTTCGATCTCGCCGCCACCGTCATTGGACACGGCGGCGCGCTGCCAACCGGCCGCTGCGAGCGCAGCGGGATCGATCGATCCTGTCTCTGTGACGGCAAAGCAATCGTTGTAGCTCTCGTACACGTCGCCGAGCTCGGCCACGCGCATTTGCGCATTGGCCGGAGCGACGGCGAGTATAGCAACGAATGCAGGAGCGGCGATGCGTTTAAGCAAGGCTGCTATCCAGGCCCTTGCAGGCTTCGAGCAGCTCTTCGACCGCATCGGTGCTGACCTTGAGGTTCTTCTTCTCCTCGTCAGACAGTTCGATCTCGATCACGTCTTCGGTGCCGCCCGCGCCGATTACGGTGGGGACGCCCACGTAAAGGCCGTCGAGGCCGTACTTGCCGTCGACATAGCTGGCGCAGGGCAGGATCCGCTTCTGGTCGCCCAGGTATGCTTCGGCCATCGAAATCGCGCTGGTGGCGGGGGCGTAGTAGGCCGAGCCATTACCGAGCAGCTGCACGATCTCACCACCGCCCTTGCGGGTGCGGTCGACGATTTCGTCGATGCGGCTCTGGTCGACACCCTTGATCTTGGCGAAGTCGTTGACCGGGATGCCGTTGATCGTGGTGTAGCTGGTGACGGGGACCATCGTGTCGCCGTGGCCGCCGAGCACGAAGGCGTTCACGTCCTTCACCGACACGTCGAATTCCCACGCAAGGAAGGTTGCGAAGCGCGCCGAGTCGAGCACGCCTGCCATGCCGACCACCTTGTTGTGCGGCAGGCCGGAGAATTCGCGCAGCGCCCAGACCATCGCGTCGAGCGGGTTGGTGATGCAGATCACGAATGCGTCGGGCGCGTTGTTCTTGATGCCTTCGCCGACCGCCTTCATCACCTTGAGGTTGATGCCGAGCAGGTCGTCGCGGCTCATGCCCGGCTTGCGGGGCACGCCGGCGGTGACGATGATGACGTCAGCCCCGGCAATGTCGGCATAGTCGTTCGAACCGGTGATCTTCGCGTCGAAGCCTTCGACCGGGCCGCACTGGGACAGATCGAGCGCCTTGCCCTGCGGCATGCCTTCGGCGATGTCGAACAGGACGATGTCGCCCATTTCCTTCTTCGCCGCGAGATGGGCGAGGGTGCCTCCGATCATGCCGGAGCCGATAAGCGCGATCTTCTTGCGTCCTGCGGAATTGGCCATGGGAGCTAGTCAGTCCTTCGATCTGCCGGGGACGCCACGATGTTCCATACGGTGTCGCAAGGCCTCTGCGCCCGGTCGGCGTCCCCGATGGATTGCGCGCCAAAGCCTGCGGTCTGGCGAGAGGGACTAGGCCTGGTTGTAGGGGATTGCAACCGCCAAAAGGGCGGCAAAGCGCCACTTCTTGCTAATGATTTGCAGCAGCGATTTTCGTTTTACGCCGCGCGCAGTCCGTCGCCTTCGCTGTCCTGTGCCAGCAGCATGGCGGCCAGGTAATCGGGCACCGCCCGGCTGAAGAAATAGCCCTGGCCCAGCGTGCATCCTGCATCACGAACCGTTTCGACCTGATGCTGTTCCTCAAGCCCTTCAGCGACGATTTCCATATCCAGCCCGCGACCCATTGCGGCCACTGCGCGAATGATGGCGTGGGCGCGCGGCCCCGTGTCGGTGCCAGAGACGAAGCACCGGTCGACCTTGATCTTGGAAAACGGGAACTTGTGGATGTACGACAGCGAGGAATAGCCGGTGCCGAAATCGTCCAGCGCAAAGCGCACGCCCTTGGCGGAAAGCTCTTCGATGAAGGCGGCGGTCTGCTCGCTGTCTTCGATGAACAGGCTTTCGGTGACTTCCAGCTCCAGCCGCCGCGGGTCCAGCTTGGCCTCGCGCAGGGCCTGCTCGATCGCCAGCACCGATCCCGGCGCCTTGATCTGAAGCGGTGAGAGGTTGACCGCCACGCTGATATGCTCGGGCCATTGCGCGCAGGCGAGTGCGGCCTGGCGGGTGATCCAGTTGCCCAGCGTCACGATCACGCCGGTTTCCTCGGCCACGGGAATGAACTCGGCCGGGCGCAATTCACCCTTGGTGGGATGGAACCAGCGCAGCAGAGCTTCAAAGCAGCGGATATGGCCGGTCTGCAGATCGACGATCGGCTGGTAGAACAGCGACAGTTCGTCGCGCTGGATTGCCAGCCGCAGCTCGGCCTCGATCTCGCGGCGGTTCGCCAGTTCGCGGGTCATCGATTCATCGAAGAACCGGTGTCCGCCGCGCGTCCCCAGCTTGGCGTGGTACAGCGCAAGATCGGCGGCCTGCATCAGGTGATCGGCGTCCGACCCATGTTCGGGCATCAGCGCGATACCCATCGAACCGGTGATTTCCAGCCGGTCGCCGTCGAACCGCATCGCGCGCTTGATCTGGTTTTCGATCCGCTTCGCCAGCTTGTCGCATTCGTCGCGGCCGCTGACGGGGCAGAAGAACACGAACTCGTCGCCGCCGAAGCGCGCGATACCGGCGTCCACAGGCAGGCTGTCGCGCAGGCGGCGGGCAACTTCGGACAGCACCCGGTCACCGATCTGGTGGCCCAGCAGGTCGTTGACCTCCTTGAACCGGTCGAGATCGAGCCAGAACAGCGCCAGCGAATCGTTCTGGGTTGACTGCATCAGCTGGGTCACCAGCATGTCGTTGAGCCCGGCGCGGTTCTGCAGGCCGGTCACGACGTCGGTATGCGCCAGCACCTCCATCTTGCGCGCCAGCCGCTCGCTGGTTTCGGCGGCGGCAATCGACTTGCGCAGCGTTTCGTGCACGTTGAGCGTGACGGCCGCCATCGCCGGGATCACCAGCAGGGTGGTGATCGCCAGCGTGATCATCGGGAGCGAGCCCTGATAAAGGCACGCAGCGACCACCGGCAGGAAGGAAAGCATCATCTGGCCAAGCGCGATGATCGGACGGCCGCCGTTGCGCGCCGTGATCGCCATGCCGTAACACAAGGCCGTGGCGACCATCATAACCTCGACCGGCTGCGGGCTTTTGATGAGAATTGCCAGCGCACCCAGCAGGCCGAACAGGAAGGCGTAGCTGAAGGCGCCGGCCTCGTAGACCAGTTCGAGGAAGCGCGTGCTCGCGTTCTTGCTGCCGGCCAGCGCGATCGCCGAGACGACCCGCGCCACCGCGACGAGCGTGAAGGCGACCACGGAAACGATGACGATCGGATGCGGCACGTAGATGGCGAAAACCAAGCCTGAAAGAATGCCGATCAGCGCGCCGATCGCGAGGCTTACCGGCTGGGTGTAAAGCGTGGAGACGAGCGTGCGGCGCACCCTCTCGCTCATCTCGTCGCCCGAAAGGAGGCGTCGCCAACGCCGCAGGGCGTACTTGGTTCTGGCAGATCTCATTGCGATAACCGGACTACGCAATAACCGTCACAAATTGCTTAACGTGAGCGTTACCATCCCGGAACGCCGAGAGGCAGGAACTCGCAAGGGGGTAAAGGCGTGCGGGGTCGCTCAGGCCGGTCGCCCCCATGCCTCTGACAGCGTGCCCGCGAGGCGGCGGTCCAGCGCACGGCAGATATTCTCCCAGAACACGAAATTTGCCTCGTCGCCAGCGGCCAGCGCGGCTGTGGCGCGGGCGTGCGCATCGTGTGCGGCGTTGAGATGATGGCGCGCAAAATGGCCCAGCGCCGCGCGAATCTCCGCCTCGCTCTGTGCAGGGCGACCGGGCGCCTCGTTATCATTGGCGGCCTCGGGAATACGGATCGGGGCGGTCCCGGCGCGCGATAGCCGGTAGGAGGGGCGGGTGGGGGCAAGACCGCGGCTCATTCTGGGGGAATTCCTTGGCGGGGGTTGGAGTGACCTTCTCACAAATACGCACCCCACCTGAATCTTTCGCGGATAAGAACGGTTTAGAAAACTTAACCAAGCCTCCGCCCCGCAGCGGCGCGGGCGGCCCTGAATGGCTAGTTGGGCTGGGCGATCCACTGCCCGCTATTGGCGTATTCGGGCCGTACGCTGCCCGAACCTTCCTTCGCCTCCGAAGGCCGCTCCTGCGAAAATGCGGGCGCGCGAGCGGGTGCCTGACCGGCGCGTGGCTGCATCGGCTCTTTCTCCGCCTCGCCGGTGGGCGCTTTGGGCGTATCGTATCGCTGGGCGATGGCAACCGGATCGGGGGCGGGCTCGGCCGAGCGCGCCGCCGGAACGGGAGCGGGCAGCGGCTCGCCGCCCGCGTAGTAATCGGTGAAGGATTGCGGTTTGCCCGCATTGCCCGGCCAGCGATAGAAGCGGTGCGCGCCGATCGTGCCGATATTCGCCAGGCTGGGTGCCCAGTAGGGATTGACCCAGACCGTATGATAATGCGTTGCCAGCCCAACCGGGGCATAAACCTGACCGGACAGCGCCGAGCGTGCGACCGACAGCGCGCGCGCCCACGAGGTTGCCGATGGCTTGCGCCGCAGCGACCCGTCGCAGGTGAAGGTGAACTGGCACCCGGTCCGGCGCTGCGATCCCTGATACACCACGCCGCAGACCGTTTTCGGGTAGGCCGGGTGCGTCACACGGTTGAGCACCACCTGCGCAACCGCGCGCTGTCCGCCCTCGCTCTCGCTCGCGGCTTCGTAATAGACCGCCTTGGCCAGGCAATCGAGCGCGCGCGCCTTGTCCAGCCCGGTTCCCCGGCTGACGAAGGCGTGGGCGGCCGGGCCAGCGGCCTCGATCGCCACCGCCGCATCCGGATCGCCGTCCCACGCCGCGATCGGGTTCACACCCTCGGCAGACGAGATTTCCACATTCGCGGTGGTTGCCGCCGCTGGCGGGTCGGCAAGGAAATAGAGCGCCGAGCCGGGAAAGCTTGCCCCGGGCCGTTCATAGGCCATCGGCTCGACCAGGTTCTGCGCCACGATCTCGCTCGCGTCGGGGGCCAGCGCGGGCAGCCCCCACTCGGCCTGCGCCGCCATCGCCGGAATGGTCACCGCGGCGCACAGCACCACCGCCCCGCGCCAGGCCTTGCGGGCTTTTGGAGGGCGTTGACGTAGCGGGTGCGGAGGGGGCGATTGGGGCAAACTGGTCCTTGCGCAGAACATATTTCGGGCGGGCGATCAGCCTAGGCGTTAAAAACCGAGCATGCGCTACGGCTCAAAGCCTGCGTATTCTAACGGGACAGCGCGAAGGAATGCGTGAAGAAACAGGGTTAATGGAGTGTTGCGCGCATGCGACATGCGGTTGCGTGCCCGCGCCGAAGCCACTAGACGGGCGGCAGCATTGCAGGTGTGGATGCGCCGCTTGGCACATCCACCTAAGAGGGAAGAGAGTTCGATGCTCTCGCTGCCCCCGCAACTGTAACCGGGGAGTGGCCCGTCCCAGATGCCACTGTTCTTCGCGCGACGAAGGATGGGAAGGTGGGCGGAGCCGCAACGATCCGGGAGCCAGGAGACCTGCCCGCAATGCGTCGTTCGAGCCACGGGCGGGGTGCACCGGGGCAACGGAGGAAAGGCGCGGCAATCGGTGTCGCGCTTTCCGTCACGGGCGACAGCAATGCTTGTGATGGAGTTTTCATGCGTACATTTCTGTTTTTCGGCGTCTCGTTTCTCGGGCTGGCGCCGCCTGCGTTTGCGCAGGACACTGCCGAAGCAACGGCCACCGCGGAAATCGCCGACTTTCGCGTTCCCGAAGAGAGACTGACGATCACCGTCACGGGCAACCCGAGCGAGGTCGAGGATACCGGCCAGCCGGTCACCGTGATCGGAACGGACGAGATCGCCGCCATCCAGGGGCCGGACGTCACCCGCGTGCTGCAGCGCGTGCCCGGCGTCACGATCAACCGCAACGGCGGACTGGGCGCGACCACCGGCGTTTCGGTGCGCGGCGCGTCGAACGACCAGCTGCTGGTGCTGATCGACGGGGTGCGGGTGGCGGATACGGCGGCCCCCGCCACCGGTTTCGATTTCGGCACGCTCCTCAGCACCAACCTCTCCAAGGTCGAACTGCTGCGGGGATCGAACAGCGTGATCTGGGGCGCGGATGCGGTGGGCGGCGTGCTGGTCGCCTCTACTTTCGAGCGCAGCGGGTTTGCCGGATCGGTCGAGGCAGGATCGCGCGACACGGTTTCGACCGGTGTAGAAGGCGGGATCGGCGGCGATATCGGTTTTATCGGCGGATCGGCCAGCTATGTGACCACCGACGGGTTCTCCGCCGCGGCGAGCGGGACCGAGCCGGACGGGTTTCGCCAGTTCGCGGGTAACCTGCGCGCGCGCGCCTATCTCAGCCGCACGCTGGAGCTGATCGGCAGCTTGCGTTACGCCGATGGCGAGCTGGACATCGACGGCACGCCCGCGCCTACCTTTACCCTGGCCGACACGCCGCAGGTGCAGGACACGCAACAGCTTTCGGGCAGCGTGGGCGCGCTGTACGACAGCGGGCCGCTGTACCTGCGCGGTGCCTACAGTTTCTCCGACACGCAGCGCGACAATCTCCCCGCGCGCGGGCTGGCGCCCGACTTCGAAAGCGACGGCTCGTCCGACCGGATCGACCTGCGCGGCGAATGGCGCCCGATCGGGCCGCTGATCGTCAATTTCGGCGCGGAGAACCTGTGGTCGGATTATGCGAGCACATCGTTCGGCACCACCAGCAGCGCCAAGACCGGAATTTTCGGTGCCTATGTTCAGGCGGGGATCGAGTATCGCGGTCTGTCCGGCCACATCGGCGTGCGGCAGGACGAGCACGAGGATTTCGGCGGGGCAACCAGCTTCGGCGGCGATCTGACCTATGAAATCGTGCCCAACCTGCGGCTGCGCGCAAGCGTGGGCGAAGGCTTCAAGGCACCATCTCTGTTCCAGCTGTTTTCCGATTACGGCAATGTCGCGCTGCAACCGGAAGAGAGCACCAGCTACGATCTGGGCATCGCCTACGGCACGCGGGCGGATCGCACTTACGCGACCGTCACGCTGTTCCAGCGCGATTCTGAAAACCTGATCGATTTCATCGGCTGCCCGGTGCAGGCCGGGATCTGCGTGGGCCGCCCCTTCGGCACCTACGACAACGTGGCGCAGGCGCGCGCACGGGGCGTGGAGGTGGAGGCGGGCGCTTCGCCCACCGAGGGGCTGATGCTGCGGCTGGCCTACGCCTATACCGAGGCGGAAAACCGCAGCGCGGGCGCCCCGAATTTCGGCAACCGGCTCGCTCGCCGACCGCAGCACGCAGGCACTCTCTCGGTCGACTGGGCGTTCCAGCCCGGCGCGGTCGGTGTGCCGGTGATCGGCGGCGATGTGCGGATCGTGGGGGATTCCTTCGACGATCCGGCCAACAGCATCCGGCTGGACGGTTACACCGTGGTCGACCTGCGCGTTTCGGTGCCGCTGGGCCTGATTGCGGGCGAGCGCCCGGTGGAAGCCTTCGGGCGGGTCGAAAACCTGTTCGACGAAACCTACCAGACAGCTGCAGACTATAATCAGACGCCGCGCGGTGTCTTCGCCGGGTTCCGCGTGCGGCTGTGACGGTGCGCCGCATTGCGCTGGCGGTGGCGCTGGCGGCTGGGGGACTGCTGGCGGGGTGTTCGACCTCGCCCGCCACGCCTCCGGCGGCCGGGCCGCACCGGATCGTTAGCCTGAACCCGTGCAGCGACGCAATCCTCGCCGAGATCGCACCGGGCAGGCTCGTCGCCGTATCGCACTACAGCCACGATCCCTCCGCCGGGTCCATGCCGGTGGAACAGGCGCGCCGCTGGCCTGCCACGGGCGGTTCGGTGGAGGAGATCCTCGGCGCGCGCGCCGATCTGGTCGTCGCCTCCAGCTTCCTGCCGGCTGCGACCCGCCGCGCGCTCGACGATCTGGGCATTCCGGTGGTGACGCTGGGCATGGCCGACACGGTCGACGGCAATCTGGAACAGGTGCGCGAACTGGCGGCTGCCGTGGGCGAGCCGCAGGCGGGCACCGCGCTGGTCCGGCGGATCGAAAGTGCTCTAGCGGACGCCGCCCCGCGCAAGGGCAGCACCGCACCCAGCACCATCCTGTGGCAGCCGGGCGGCATCGTGCCGGGCGAGGGCGCGCTGGTGGTCGATCTGATGCGCCGCGTGGGGCTGCGGCCCGCCGACGCCACAAGGGGGCTGGGGCAGGGCGATCGGCTGCCGCTGGAGGCGGTGCTGATCGATCCGCCGCAGTTATTGCTGCACGCCGGGCCGCGCGGCGACGAACAATCGCGCACGCTGCACCATCCCGCGCTGCGCAAGCTCGCCACACGCCGCGCGGAATTCGCCCCGCAGCTCTATTTCTGCGGGGGGCCAAGCCTGATCACCGCCGCCCGGCGGCTGGCGCAGCTCAGGGATGGCAGCGCATGAACCGCGCTATCCCCCTGCTGCTGCTGGCGCTGCTGGCCGCCATTCCGCTTTCATTGCTGGCGGGGCGCGCGTGGCTGTTCGCGCTCGACCGGCCGGATGCGCTGCTGATCGTGGCCGAGCTGCGCCTGCCGCGCGCGCTGCTGGCAGTCACCGTAGGCGCGGGGCTGGGGGCGGCGGGCGCGGCGATGCAGGGCTATTTGCGCAATCCGCTGGCCGATCCAGGCCTGTTCGGCATCGCGCCGGGCGCCGCGCTGGGCGCGGTGCTGAGTTTCTCCTTCGGTTTTGCCGCCAGCGGCTACCTGCTGCCGCTTCTCGCACTGGCGGGTGCGGGCGGCGCGATGGCGCTGCTTGCGCTGCTGGCGGGAAGAGGCGGCGGCATCGCGCTGTTCACGCTGGCCGGGCTGATGATCGCCAGCCTTGCGGGCGCGCTCACCAGCCTCGTTATCAGCCTTGCGCCCAACCCCTGGGCGCTCAGCGAAATCGTGACCTGGCTGATGGGTGCGCTGACCGATCGCAGCTGGGCCGATGTCGCGCTTGCCGCACCGATGACGCTGGTCGGCATCGTGGTCCTCGCCCGCGCCGCGCCTGCGCTCGACGCACTGACACTGGGAGAGGACGCGGCGCGATCGATGGGCGTGGAGATGGACAAGCTGCTTGCCCTGCTGGTGATCGGTGTGGGCCTGACCATCGGCAGCGGCGTGGCGGTAGCCGGGATCATCGGCTTCGTCGGTCTGATGGTCCCGCATCTGGTGCGCCCGCTGACCGACCGCTGCCCATCCTCGCTGATCGTGCCCAGCGCGCTTGCGGGCGGGTTGCTGGTGCTGGTGGCGGACAGCGTGCTGCGCGTGATCCCGATGGTCAGCGAATTGCGGCTGGGCATCGCCCTGTCGCTGATCGGTGCGCCGTTCTTCCTGTGGCTGCTGCTGCGCCTACGCCGTGGCGGCGGACTGGGCCTGACATGATGCAAACCCCCTCCGCCATCGAACTGCGCGACCTTGGGCTGGGTGACCGGCTGCGCGGCGTATCCGCACGGATAGAGCAGGGTCAGGTGACCGCGATCTGCGGCCCCAACGGGGCGGGCAAGTCGACGCTGCTGAGGCTCGTCGCGGGCGCGCTGAAACCTTCCACCGGCGTGGCGCTGCTCGATAATAGTCGGCTGCACGACATGCATCCGCGACACCGTGCGCAGCAGATCGGCTACCTGCCGCAGGAGCCGCAGATCGCGTGGGATCTCTCGGTCCGCAATCTCGTCTCGCTCGGCCGGTTGGCGCATGGCGATGCGCGGCGCGAGCCGGTCGATGCGGCGCTGGGCGCGATGGGGCTGGATGATTTTGCGGAGCGCCCGGTCTCGACCCTGTCGGGCGGTGAACGCGCGCGGGTTTTGCTGGCGCGGGTGCTGGCAGGCGAACCGCGGTTCATTCTCGCGGACGAGCCGTTCGCCTCGCTCGATCTCGCGTATCAGGCTTCGCTGGCGCGGCACCTTCGCGCACAGGCGGCAGGCGGCAAGGGCGTGGTGGTGGTGGTGCACGATCTGGCGCTTGCGCATAATCTGGCCGACCGGGTGCTGCTGCTGCACCGGGGTGTGCTTTACGCGGACGGCCCGCCTGCCGATGCCCTGTCGCCCGATAATCTGCGAGCGGTCTTCGGCGTGGAGGCGCGCTGGCTGGGCGAGCCCGGCGCGCGCGTGCTTGCGGTGACCGATTGAGGCTGCCCGCGTGACAGCTCCGTCGTCCCCGCCGGTCCGCAGGACGTTCTTCAGCGCCTAACAACACTTGTAACTGGCAATCGCGGCCGCGCCGACGCAGCTTTCCTGCGGATTTCATTCTCGCAATCCGGAGGGATTTTTCGATGCGTACCGCGACACTCGCCGCCCTTGTTGCCCTAGCTCTTCCCACCGCGGCCACGGCCGCTTCGATAAGCGCGGATCAGGCGGTGAAGGCCTACGAGGCGGGCAAGGCGACCGGTGGGCAGCAGGACGGCTACTTTGCCGCCACCTGTGCCGGGTACTGGAGCGAGTGGACCAAGCACGCGCTGGAAAACTGGAAGGATCCCTTCGTCACCGCGCTGCCCGACAGCATGAAATCCTCCGATGCGCTGAAGAACCAGCTGCACTGGCAGGAACAGGCCGTCGCCTCCGTCAGGGCGGGCAAGATTCAGGGTGCGCAGGCGCAGGCGATGCTGACCACGGGGCGCAGCATGGTCTCGACCAGCCTGGCAGAAGATACCCCCACCGCATTGACGCGCCTATTCACGCAGCTCGGCCGCTGCCACGTGGAACGGTAATCGGCCAGCCGCCGACGGCGCACAAGAAAAAGGCCGGGTGCGAAGACCCGGCCTTTCCCGTTACCTGTCGACCGCGCGTTAGCGTGACGGCCTAGTTCGTGATCGGTGCGTCACCATCCACGGTCTTGGCAGGAAGCTTGCCGTCCGAGGTTTCGCTAGCGATCAGCGGGCCATCGCTCACGGGCTCTTCGGCGAGCCCAAGCGCAATCAGCATGTACTGCACATCGGGATCGCGACCGGCGAAGTTCCGGTACATTTCGCCGTAGTCCATCGTCCCGCCCTTGCTAATCACGGTTTCGCGATAGTGATCGCCATTTGCGCGCGTCAGGCCGCCATTCTCCATGAACCAGGCGCGGCTGTCGCGGTCCAGCATCTGCGTCCACAGATAGCTGTAGTAGCCAGCCGAATAGCCCGCCGGGCCGGAGAAGATGTGGTTGAAGTACGTCGTGCGATAGCGCGGCGGCACCAGATCGATCTCAAGCCCGAGTTCGCGCAGCGACTTGTCTTCGTACTGCGAAACCTCGTCCGCAGTATCGATCGCTGCGGCCTCGTCCTTCGACAGCGCGTGCCACTTCATGTCGAGCAGCGCCGCTTCGAGCACTTCGCCGAAGTCGTAGCCCTGGTTGAACTTGGACGATGCTTCGATCTTGTCGACCAGTTCGGTCGGGATGGTCTCGCCCGTCTTGTAGTGCTTGGCATAGTTCTGCAGCACCTCGGGGTAGGTCGCCCACATCTCGTTGACCTGGCTGGGATATTCCACGAAGTCGCGCGCGGTCGCCGTGCCCGAGAGGCTCGGGTAGGTCTGGTCGGCGAAGAAGCCGTGCAGCGCGTGGCCGAATTCGTGGAACGCGGTGTTCACCCAGTCGAAGCTGACCAGCTGCGGTTCGCCCGCCGGTGCCTTGGGGATGTTGAGCACGTTATAGATGACGGGCTTCTCGTTCCACAGATAGCTCTGGTCGACGAAGTTGCTCATCCACGCGCCGCCGCGCTTGGAGGCACGCTGGAACGGGTCGAAATAGAACAGGCCCAGCTCCGAACCGTCGCGGTCCTTCACGGTGTAGACCCAGACGTCGTCATTATAGACCGGCAGGTCGTCACGCTTCTCGAAAGAGATGCCGTAAAGTTTGTTGGCGGCGTAGAACACGCCGTCTTCCAGCACCTTGTCGAGCTGGAAATACTGCATCACTTCGTCGTCATCGACTTCGTATCGTTCCGACTTGATCTGGTTGGCGTAGCGATACCAGTCCCACGGCTGGACTTCGAAATCGCCACCTTCTTCGGCGATCTTCTCGGTCAGCAGTGCGCCTTCGCGCCGCTGCGTTTCGGCCAGCGCGGGGACCATCTGGCCCATGAAGTCGAGCGCGGCCTGCGGGCTTTCGACCATCCGGTCGTACATGGTGTAGCTGGCCCAGTCGGGCTCACCGAACAGCGCGGCCTTTTCGGCGCGCAGCTCTGCAATCTTGGCGACCAGCGGGCGCGTGTCGATATCGGTCGTGCCGTCGGCCCGGTGGAAGCTCGCCATGAACAGCTTCTCGCGCGCGGCGCGATTTTCCATGCTCGGCAGCAGCGGCTGCTGCGTGGTGTTCTGCAAGGCAATCGCATACTTGCCCGGCTGGCCCTCTTCCTCGGCCAGCTTGGCGGCAGAGGTGATGTCGCTTTCCGACAGGCCGGCAAGTTCTTCGCGGCTGTCGAAGAACACGGGCTGGGCGGACATGGCATCGCGCGCTTCCTGCGCGAATTCGGTGGTGACGGTCGAAAGCTCGGTGTTGATTTCCTTCACCCGCTCCCGCTCGGCGTCGGTCAGCATCGCACCGGCATGGACCATGCTCTTGTAGGTCTCTTCCAGCAGCTTGGCGTCTTCGCGCGTCATGCTCATCGCAGCGCGGTTGTCGTACACCGCCTTTACCCGGGCGAAGAGCTCGGGGTTCAGCGTGATGCTGTCGCCATGCGCGGAAAGCTTGGGGCTGATTTCGGTGTTGATCTCGTCCAGCCGATCGGTCGTGTTGGCGCCCGTCAGATGGAAGAACACCGCGCCAACACGGCCCAGCATCCGGCCCGATTTCTCGAGCGCGACGATGGTGTTTTCAAAGGTCGGCGGTTCGGGATTGTCGATGATCCGCTGGATCTCGCCCTTCTGGATTGCCATCGCCTTTTCAAAGGCGGGCAGGTAATCGTCTTCCGAAATCGCGTCGAAATCCGGTGCCTTGAAAGGGAGCGGGCTTTCCAGCTCGAAATAATTGGCGCCCTCAAGCCGATCCGAAGTGGTCACCGAAGAATCGCTCGATGTCGAAGTGCTCTGGGCCATAGCCGCTCCGTGAAAGCCGCCGACCAGTGCGAAGGTTGCGGCGGTGGTAAGAAGAATGCGCATCAAGTGCTCTCCAACTGTCTGTCTGTCTAATTGTCTATCGGTTCGATAATGCGTTGGCCTATGCGGTAGCAGAGGCCACTTGAACAGCGGCTTGCCAGGCGGTCAGCTCTCATTCGGATGGTTTGGCGGGGGCTTCGGTCCCGCCGCCCGCTTCCGCCTGCGCCCGGACTGCATCGGCGGCTTCGCCCAGCGCCTGCTTGTTGACGGTGACGATGCGCGGGCGACCGCCATTGCGATCGACCACCAGCCAGACCGAGCCCAGCTCCACGAACGCGCCCTGATCGGGCACCACGGTGAGCGCATCCAGATCGACATCGCCCAGCAGCGCCAGCACGTCTTCGTCGAACACTTCGGCAAAGGTCGTGTCGACATCGTCGGCAGCGGTCAGTTCGCGCCGCTTTCCCCCGGCGTCGATATACAGCAATGGCAGGCCAACCTCGTCGAGGATCGCTGCCTTGTCCCGCGCGCGTGCGGCCGTGCGGATCGCGCCGAGCGCATTTTCGAACTGGCTGGCGCTGGTGCCGGTGGAGCACGAGATCGCACCGCCATCGGCGCGATCATGCGCCAGGTCGAACTGCTCGTCGCGGCTTTCCTGATCCTGCCAAACCAGCAGCAGGCAGTTATCGGGTTGGGGCATGGGCGCGGGCGCGTCGTCCTGCGCGGCCCGATCGTTTTCGGGATCGGCGGCTTCGGTCGTCGCGCCTTCGCTGTAGGGGGAGCAGGCCGTCAGCGCACCCAGCGCCAGGGCGAGGGCCGCGCTAACCGGGGCGGACATCCGCATAATTCGCCTCAAGGAAAATCTGCGCCCGCCGGTTCGACCGATGGATGAGGCCGCCGGCCACTTGGCCTCCGGCGAAGCGATAATCGAGTTCGTCTGCAATGGCCTGATAGTCCGCCCGTTCGATGGCCCGGTTCAGTGCCGGACTTTTGGTCGGAGATAGGGTGCCTTCGCCAACATTATAGGCCAGATCGACCAGCGCATCGAATTCATGTTGATAGAGCTTCAGGTCGCCGACCACATTGGCCACTGATTGCTCCGCGATTTCGAGATCGGCCTTCAGAAAACGCATCGCCTGTTCGCGGGTGATCCGGTCGCCCACGCGCAGGTTGTCTTCCGGCCGCACAAGGTGCCCGATGCCTACCGTGGGATAGCCCGCGACGTCCCGGTAAACGGTCAGCCGCATGCCTTCTTCCTGTGCCAGCGCCCGGCGCATCCGTTCGCTGGTGGTCAGCAGGCGGGCGTTCATCCGGGTAAAATTGGGATTGGTTTTGAGGTTGGTCTCGTACGACCATCCTTCGACATCGCGCGAGGTTTGCGAGGGGTGGTGTGCGCCCAGCGTTCCCGCCGCGACCGTCATCGCCGCAAAGGCAATCGGCGCGCGTCGCAGCAGCCGGGTTCGCCGCTTGCGCCGTTCACCGCCCTGCGCGGCCTTCGCTGCCCGCAGCCGCGCACGCTGACCGCGCCGGTTGCGGGCGATGCTGGGGCCGCCATGGTCGCGACCGGCCCTGCGGGAGGCGGACCGGTCGATCACGACCGCTCGCCCTTCCGCGCCGAAATGGCGGAAATTCGCCGATGTGGTTGTGTTTCCTGCTTCCCCATTACCCGAACAACGGATGGAACGCGCAGATGGATCCACACTTCGTCCGATCTGACCTGCGGACCGTCCCGCGCAAAGGGGCGGGATCGGCCCGCGCGCTCAGGTGGTCAGGGCAAAGGAAACGACGGGCTCGTAATGCGCGCCGCCCAGATCGAGCCGGCTCTCGTAAAGCCAGAAGCGATCGACGGGCCAGACGGGCAGCGCGATGCGGCCATGCGCGGCCAGCCAGCCGCCGATGGGCCCGGTCGACGCATTCGTGCGCGCCAGAGTGATATGCGGTACGAACTTGCGGGTGACAGGCTCCAGCCCCGCACGCTGGCAGGCCCGCTCCACCCGCCGCTGGAGAATGTTCAGGGGTTCGCTCGGCTCGATACCCGCCCACAGCGCCGTTGTGCGACCCTTCTTCGCGAACGTGCCGACGCCCCGGATCGCCAGATCGAAAGCGGGCGCGCGCACCTGCGACAGCGCGTCGGCCAGATCCTCACCCTGCGCTCCATCGACCTCGCCGACGAAGCGCAGGGTGAGGTGCAACTGCTCGTCCATCTGCCAGCGCGCACCCTCGACCCCCTCCATCGTGTCGATCAGGGGGTCGCGGATATCATCGGGCGGGCGCAGGGCGACGAACAGGCGATGCATCGGGCGCTGGTACCAGGCCCGGCGGTCAGATGCCGACCGATTCCATCGGCACGATGCGGTTCTTCATCGAATCCTCGTCCACCGCGCGGGTCAGCACCGCCGCCAGATCGCCGCGCGCCGTGGTGCCATCGCCTTCGACATCGTCGCCAAGGCGCACATCGCGCTTGCCATCGTCCTTGGTCAGCGCGCCGGGGCGAATGATGGTGTAGTCCACGCCCGAGGATTTCAGATATTCGTCCGCCTCGCGCTTCGCCTTGGCGTAGTGGTACAGGCCGGAATCGGGATCGGGATTGTCCACGCCGCGCGCGCTGAGCATCACGAAGCGTTTGACGCCCGCGGCCTTTGCCCGGTCGGCCAGTGCCTTGGCACCATCGCGGTCGACCTTGTCGGTCATTTCCTCGCTCGTGTCGCCGCCTGAGCCCGCGGCGAAAATCACCGCGTCCATGCCTTCGCATGCATCGGCGGGCAGGTCGGTCAGGTCGCCCTTGCGCGTGGCGCACCCTTCGGGGAGCGAGGATGTGTCGGAGCCGTCGCGCACCAGAGCCGTGGGCGTGTGCCCCGCTTCGATGAGCTGGGGGACGAGGCGCTGGCCGGTAAGGCCGGTCGCGCCGGCAACGAGTACGTTCATGGGGGTATGTCCTTCGAATTGGGGGTTCGAAGGGATTAGCGGATGGAGGCGGGGGATGTTCCGGGAGGGGGCGCATACGCGCGGCTGCGTGCTTGACCGGCATGGGTACGCGGGGGATTATGGCGGTGAGGAGGGGTGATGGCGCTCAAGTGGAATTGTCTGGAGCCGCTGACGGCAATCGGGATCGGCATGGGTGCCTGCGCGATGGCACCGCTCGACGCAGGACTGACTGCCGGAGCCGTGATCGGCGGCGCAAGCCTGTTTTCGCGATTGAGGCAAAACAGCCGGAAAGCCGGGCTCGATGACGAGAAGCTGGTTGCGCGGGTGCAGAAGAAGCTGCTCGGCGAGTTGAAGCATTGGGACCAGGCCGAAGAGCGCGCTGCCGCCGAACACGCCGACGCAGCGATGCAGACGCTCCTGCCGCAGGTCATGCTGCGTCGGGACCGGCTTGCCGCTACTGTCACGCAGGCGCGGGAGCGGAATGAGCGTTACCCGGTCCTCGCCGCGCGGCTGGTGGTCGACGAACTGGCGCGACACGACGCGATGTTCGAGCAGCCGCGCGCCGGGGCTCCCGAGCGATACGAGCGTGCTTTCGCGCTTGAAGCGGTCGAAGCTGCGCTTCGCAGCGGGATGGATGACCCGGACTATGCGACCCTGCTGACCCTCGACATCGCGATCGAACTGGGCGCGGCCATCCGCGAGACGATCGATGCGATCCAGTCGCTCCATGACAAGGTCGAGCGCGGTTTCGACGCGCTGCAAGAGGAACTTGCCCAGATCAAGGCGCAGGGGCGGGGCGACGATGCAAAGCTGGCGCGACTGTCCGAAAAGGCGATGCGCGGAGCAATAGCGCGCTTCGTCACTTTCAGCCCCCGTGCCGATACCGAGGATATTGTCCAGGCGGTCGAGGAATTTGCCGAGGATTATGAACGGCTCAGGGAGCGCGTCCGCAAACTCGACGCGCACGATAACCGGGTGCGTGGATTACAGCAGGCCGCCGAACAGGCGCTGGAGGCCGACGGCGATATCGAAGAAGCGCGCAGACTTTTGCGCGAAGCGACACAGCTCAGGCGGGAAGCGGCACTCGCGCCGGTGAAAGATGCAGCCGAAACACAGGCTGCGCTCGCCGAAGCTGATCTCGCGGCACTCGAATGGGAAAGCGCGGCTGTCAATTGGCAGGCTGCTGCGGCAATGCTCGCACCTTTCGACGCGGAGGCTGCTGGTGATCTGGGCAACACCGCCGGGATCGCGCTTTTCGAATTTGGCCGGAAACATCCGGGCGGCGCGCTTGATGCAGCGGTCGCGGCCTTTCGGCAGTCGCTGGGGGTGTATACGCGCGATGACCTGCCGGCCGATTGGGCGATGGCGCAGAACAATCTCGGCAATGCGCTCGCAACCCAGGGTGAGCGGCTTGGTGGGCAGACGGGGATAGACCTGCTGGGAGAGGCTGTCGCGGCCTACCGTCAGGCGCTGGAGGTGCGCACGCGCGATGACCGACCTGTTCGATGGGCGACGACGCAGAACAATCTCGGCAATGCGCTCCAGACCCAGGGCGAGCGGCTTGGCGGGCAGGCGGGAACCGACCTGCTGGGCGAAGCGGTAGCGGCCTACCGTCAGGCGCTGGAGGTGCGCACGCGCGATAACTTGCCGTTCGAATGGTCGGCGACGCAGAACAATCTCGGCATTGCGCTCAAAAATCAGGGCGAGCGGCTTGGCGGGCAGGAGGGGATCGACCTGCTGGGCGAAGCTGTCGCGGCTTTTCGGCAGGCGCTGGAGGTGTATGCGCGCGATGACCTGCCCGTCGATTGGGCGATGACGCAGAATAATCTCGGCACTGCGCTCAAGAATCAGGGAGTGCGGCTTGGCGGGCAGGAGGGGATCGATCTGCTGGGCGAAGCAGTGGCGGCCTATTGGAAGGCGCTAGAGGTTTACACGCGCGATGATCTTCCGGTCGCTTGGGCGCTGACAAAGGGAAATATGGGTGTCGCATTCGAAAGCATGGCCGATCTAACCGAGGATCGCCGCTGCCGATGGCTTGGCGATGCGCGTACAGAAATGCTTGCTTCGCTAGAAGTGCTTACCGCCGATGCCTTATCGCAATATTATTCGATGGCGACGGGAATTTTGTCTCGCATCGAAGCCAAGATAGCCGAGCACTGCTCCGACAAATGACGCGCGCGCCAAAACCACCCGCGTAATCCCCACACGCCTTCAAATTCCGCTCCGCCGCACCACATTCTCCCCAACAGGGCGGAACCGCCCATGCCGGTCGCTCGCTTTGTAGCGGATAGCCTGGTCGGCCTCCTTGATAGATAAGAACACAAGCGGAACACGCGCCCTATGGCACTTACCAAAATCTCCGTGCGCGGTGCGCGCGAGCATAACCTCAAGGGCGTCGATATCGACCTGCCGAGGGATTCGCTGATCGTCATCACCGGGCTCTCAGGCTCGGGCAAGTCCAGCCTCGCCTTCGATACGATCTATGCCGAAGGGCAGCGGCGCTACGTCGAATCGCTCAGCGCCTATGCGCGCCAGTTCCTCGAGATGATGCAGAAGCCCGATGTCGAGCATATCGACGGGCTGTCGCCGGCGATCTCGATCGAGCAGAAGACCACCAGCAAGAACCCGCGCTCCACCGTCGCGACGGTGACCGAGATTTACGACTATATGCGCCTGCTGTGGGCGCGCATCGGCGTGCCGTACTCGCCCGCCACCGGCCTGCCGATCGAAGCGCAGACCGTCTCCAACATGGTCGACCGGGTGATGGCGCTGCCCGAGGGCACGCGCGCCTATCTGCTCGCGCCCGTGGTGCGCGGGCGCAAGGGCGAATACCGCAGGGAAATGGCCGAGTGGCAGAAGGCGGGCTTTACCCGCGTGCGGATCGACGGAGAGATCTACCCCATCGAAGACGCGCCCGCGCTCGACAAGAAATTCAAGCACGACATCGAGGTCGTGGTCGATCGGATCGCGGTGCGCGAAGGCATGGAAACGCGGCTGGCGGACAGCTTCGAGACCGCGCTGCGGCTGGCCGAAGGGCTTGCCTATGTCGATCTGGCGGACGGCGTGGTGCCGGGGCGTGAGGGCGAGGCCAGCGCCGAGGGCAACCTCAAGGGCGCGGGCGTGCCCGCCAACCGCATCGTGTTCTCGGAGAAATTCGCGTGCCCGGTCAGCGGCTTCACCATCGAAGAGATCGAGCCCCGCCTTTTCTCGTTCAACGCGCCGCAGGGTGCGTGCCCGACATGCGACGGGATCGGGGAAAAACAGCTGTTCGACCCGCAGCTGGTCGTCCCGAACGAGGCGCTGACGCTGAAGCAGGGCGCGATCATGCCGTGGGCCAAGAGCAATCCGCCATCGCCCTATTACATGCAGGTTCTGGGGAGCCTCGCCAAGGAATTCGGCTTCGACCTGACCACGCCGTGGGAGGAACTGGGCGAGGATAACCAGGAGGTCATCCTGTTCGGCACGAAGGGCAAGCGCGTGCCGCTGACCTTCAAGGACGGGCGCAAGCAATACACCGTCAACAAGGCGTTCGAAGGCGTCATCGGCAACCTCAACCGTCGCATGATCCAGACCGAGAGCGCGTGGATGCGCGACGAGTTGGCCCGGTTCCAGACCGCGCAACCGTGCGAAACCTGCGGCGGCAAGCGGTTGAACGAGAAGGCGCTGGCGGTGAAGGTCGGCGGGCCGAAGAACCCGATCGACATCGCCACCCCCACCGCGATGAGCGTGTCCGACGCGAAGGACTGGTTCCTCGCGCTGCCCGACGCGCTGACCGACACGCAGCAGCAGATCGCCAGGGCCATACTCAAGGAAATCAACGAGCGGCTGGGCTTCCTCGACAATGTGGGCCTCGACTACCTCAACCTCGACCGTACATCGGGCACACTGAGCGGGGGCGAGAGCCAGCGCATCCGCCTCGCCAGCCAGATCGGCAGCGGGCTGTCGGGCGTGCTCTACGTGCTCGACGAGCCGAGCATCGGCCTGCACCAGCGCGACAATGATCGGCTGCTCGAAACGCTGAAACGCCTGCGCGACCTCGGCAACACGGTGATCGTGGTCGAGCATGACGAGGACGCGATCCGCACCGCCGACTATGTGGTCGACCTCGGCCCCGGCGCGGGCGTCCACGGGGGCGAGATCGTGGCGGAGGGCACGCTGAAACAGGTGCTCAAGTCCAAGAAATCGCTCACCGCGGCGTACCTCAACGGCACGCGCGAAATCGCGGTCCCGGCGAAGCGGCGCAAGGGCAACAAGCACAAGCTGACCGTCCACGGCGCACGGGCCAACAACCTGAACAACGTCACCGCGTCGATCCCGCTGGGCACCTTCACCTGCATCACCGGCGTTTCGGGCAGCGGCAAGTCGAGCTTCACCATCGACACGCTCTACGCCGCCGCCGCGCGGCAGCTGAACGGCGCGCGGGTGATCGCCGGGCCGCACGACAAGGTGACCGGCCTCGAATATTGCGACAAGGTGATCGAGATCGACCAGTCGCCCATCGGCCGCACCCCGCGCAGCAACCCGGCGACCTACACCGGCGCCTTCACCCAGATCCGCGACTGGTTTGCCGGCCTGCCCGAGGCGAAGGCGCGCGGGTACAAGCCCGGCCGCTTCAGCTTCAACGTCAAGGGCGGCCGGTGCGAGGCGTGCCAGGGCGACGGCCTGATCAAGATCGAGATGCACTTCCTGCCCGACGTCTACGTCACCTGCGAGGAATGCGGCGGCAAACGCTACAACCGCGAAACGCTGGAGGTGAAGTTCAAGGGCCACTCAATCGCCGATGTGCTCGACATGACGATCGAGGATGCGGAAAGCTTCTTCAAGGCGGTCCCCCCGATCCGCGACAAGATGGCGATGCTGAACGAGGTGGGGCTGGGCTATATCAAGGTCGGCCAGCAGGCGACCACGCTGTCAGGCGGCGAGGCGCAGCGGGTGAAGCTGGCCAAGGAGCTGTCGCGCCGCAGCACGGGGCAGACGCTCTATATCCTCGACGAGCCGACCACCGGCCTGCATTTCGAGGATGTGAGGAAGCTGCTGGAAGTGCTCCACCGGCTGGTCGACCAGGGGAACTCCGTGGTGGTGATCGAGCACAACCTTGATGTGATCAAGACCGCCGACTGGCTGGTGGACCTTGGGCCGGATGGCGGCGTACGCGGGGGCGAGATTGTGGCTGAGGGTACGCCGGAGCAGGTGGCCGAGGTGAGCGGGAGCTATACGGGGGCTTACCTCAAGCCGATGCTGGAGCGGGTTGGGGAACTGGCGGGGTGAAGATACCCACCCGGATTTTTGCGAACAATGCTCCGGTGTGTTACGTCGTCATGGCATGCGAGGGGTGCGCTCAATGTACAGAATGGATTGGGGTTAGCTGGTGTCTCTTACTTTCTTCAATGTAGAAAAGGGGGAGGTCGCACCACCACCAAAGCCGAGTTCAGTACAGCTAACTTATAACGATTGGGACGATTGGTTTACTTACGAAACTAAATTCGGAGTCCAATATATCGATGAGGATGGTCGTGCGCACCACATCGGTTGGGTGAAGATCGGGCATGCTGGGCAGGACAAGGATGAGAGAAGAACAATTGTCCCTAAAACCTTTACGGAGCTTCCGGAAGGTTATTTTTCCGTCGGTCTTTCAGGAGATTATTATTCCGACATAGTAAATTTCGGAATCGCCGACGAGTATTTTTTAGCTATGCGCGACATGGCCTATGACCTGTCGGTCTATCAGGCTTACAAGAATGAGGATGTCGCGCAAACATCTCTGTTTAGATCGATAGACGAGCTGAGGCTCGAAACTCGTTATCATCGGCTCGCAAACGGTAACGTCGAGCTCACGCCTTATGAGTTCACTTATACATTCCCACCGCGAGATGAGCGACAAGTGGGGAAAACATGTGTCCTAAACTTTTCGGTGAAACCGGATTCTTTGCCGCCCACTAACGTTCATGTTCTTATAGGGCGAAATGGCGTAGGGAAGACTACTACCCTAAATAACATGATTGAGTCAATTTTATTGCCAGCTTCAAATACTGGTAAATTTGAGATAGACTCAGTCTCAGGTGGTCAAGAGTTCGCCAACCTCGTCGCGGTCACCTTCAGTGCTTTTGATTCTTTTGATCACGATGGTCTGGGATCGGACTTTCATCATATTGGCCTCAGAGCGTGGGCTGATGCGGAGGATGAAAAAATTCCCTATTTGAAGGATACTGATGAGCTTGTTTTAGATTTTGTATCAGCTGCATCGAATTGTTTGTCAGGGGTAAAGCAAGAACGATGGTCCAAGGCGCTGAGTACGCTTTCTTCCGATCCGCTCTTCGCAGAATCTGGTGTATCGGAACTGGCTGACACCACAATCCATTTCGACGACTGGGATTCTGAGGCTAAAGAGATATTTAGTGGATTGAGTTCCGGCCACGCCATTGTCTTGCTCACTATTACGAGACTCGTGGAGGTGGTTGAGGAGCAGACGTTTGTTCTCCTAGATGAACCAGAGGGCCACCTTCACCCCCCGCTGCTGTCTGCGTTCATCAGGGCTTTGTCGGAGTTGCTGATCAGCCAAAATGGCGTAGCTCTTGTTGCAACTCATTCGCCAGTGGTGCTCCAGGAAGTACCTGCTAGTTGTGTTTGGATAATTAATCGATCCGGCCGGACTATCGTTGCATCCCGTCCCCCACTCGAGACTTTCGGAGAAGATGTGGGGCGGCTAACGCATACGGTTTTTGGCTTAGAGGTGACTGATACCGGTTTTCATCAAATCATACGTCAAAAGATGATCGATGATGGTTGGACGTTAGAAACCTTGCTTGGTGAGTTCGAGGGACAAATTGGAACTGAGGGAATGGCAGTCGCCCGCAGCTTGCAGGCGCTAAAATAGTGCTGAATCTTCCCAAGCCAGCAATGTCGTTCGAAGAGATTTATGATGCTGCTTCGGAACGGTTCCTTGATCAAAATCTCCGTACTAGATTGCTCGCGGCTCGACCGATCTTTCTTGAGAGTTCTGAACAATATGACGCAAAGGCAACCGCCTACAGTCTGCATGAGATGTCGGAAGGTAATCCAGCCGCCGAGGTAATTGAAAGCGGCGAGCTTATCGTACTGTACGATCAAGGGTTACTTCGTCGTCGCTCAAGGGCCCGGCTCCTTTACGAAGAAATTCGAGTATCGACTCCATATAATATCTGTCCCTATTGCAACCATAGAAATGTCGGGCAACTGGATCATTATCTGGCCAAAAGTAAGTATCCAATATTTTCTTTATGCCCTTCGAATTTAATTCCATCATGCTCTGACTGCAATAAACTGAAGCGCGATAGATCCTACAAGTCGTTTGTCGATTCCCCTGTGCATCCTTACTTCGATTATTTCGAAGGAATAGATTGGTTGATATGCAATCTACAGATAATGGATGGCGAGTGGATTGGGCGATTTGAAATTGACAGTGGCGCGCTTATAGAAAGCAACGTGGAGAAGCTTCGCAATCATTTCACAGATTTCGGGCTTTGGGAACTATATACAATACAAGCATCAGCTGAGTTAGCTCGTCAGTCAGAGATGGTTAAGTCTTTTCGAAATACCGGCGGCGTAGGGGCTGTAAAAGATTTCTTGGAGCGCCAGTTTTCTAGTTTTAAAGCCTACAGTAACAATCATTGGCGTACTGCGTTGGCTAAAGGGTGCTTGGCCAACGATGCTTACCTAGAGGGTTGATATATATATATCAAATCGGTGATTAGAGCTTTGATGAGTGTTCGCTGGATGTAGATCGCACTGTCCTACACCCCTCTCCCCCACTAGCCTCTCCGGTTCCCACCCACGAACCCGAGAGGCTCCTCATGTCCAAACCCTCCCCACAGCACCCCGACCTTATGGGCGGGCCGCCGCTTTCGGCGCGCGTCGCGTATGAGGAGTGGCAGCGCCATGTCGATGCGGGCCGGATCGGCAAGGGGCCTTCGACCACGCCTGCGCAGCTGCTGCGCCATATGCGCAACGAGGAAGTGCTGCTCGGGCGTGCGGTCTCGGTGACAGTGCATGTGCGGGAGGAACTGCGGGGGCGGTAGGAGGGCCTTGCCCTCAAACCCGTTCGTGCTGAGCTTGTCGAAGTGCGGACGGGGCGCTCGCCCTTCGACAAGCTCAGGACAAGCGGAGTCTTTTTTGGCTCGCTGTCGCTCCTTCCGGTCGCTCGGCTGCGCCTCGGATCGGTGCCTGTCTGTGAGGTCGCAAAAGCTGTCCTACACGCCCTCTCACGTATAGATGGATCGGTCCCACGTTTTTGTTTTGACCCTCAAGCGCCGGGCGCGGGCCATCCGGCCCGCTTGGCTTTCGGCCTAAGGGCCGGCGGCCGGTCGGCCTTGCCAACTCTTCGAGTTGGAAACGCACACGGACCGCGCATGACCCACACATCCGAACCCCACGACACCACCGCCAACCTCCCGGCGCTCTCGCCCGACGCACTCCCGCGCGCTCCGCAACAATTCAGTCGGGAGGATCAGGCGTTCTTCCTCGATCGGCTGGCCCAGTGCGGCAACGTGCTCGCCAGTGCGCGGGCGACGGGGATCTCGCGCTCGACCGCGTACCGGATGCGGCGGGCGTGCGCACGCTTTGCGCAGTTGTGGGACGGGGCGCTGCTGCTCGCGCGGCCACAGGTCGAGGCGGTGCTGGCCGACCGGGCGCTGAACGGGGTGGAGGAGACGATCTTCTACCACGGGGAGGCGGTGGCGACGCGCAGGCGTTACGACGCGCGGCTGCTGCTCGCGCACCTCGCGCGGCTCGACCGGCTTGCGCGCGATTACGCGGCGAACGATGCGGCGGCCGATTTCGAGATCGCGCTGGACGAGCTGGCGTGCGAGCCGGAGATCGCCTTCGTCGTCGGCGCGCCCGCTCGGGTAGCAGCGCGTGGGCCGCAGCCTGCGCAGGATGCGTCGCAGGGGCAGGCGGAGAATTTGCCCCAGGACACTGTGTCAGGTGTGTCAGGGCCAGGCGAGTGAGCGGTGGGCCTGTCAGAGGCGGAGGGTTGATGCGCGCAAGGGCGCTGTCACGCGCTTCCCGCTCACCGGGCCTGGCAAGCCCGGTCAGTCGAGCAGCGCCAGCTCCACATTGCCGTGGCCGCGCTGGATCAGGCCCAGCTCGATCGCGGCGGCGCGCGACACGTCGATCTCGCGCCCGTGTGCATAGGGCCCGCGGTCGTTGATGCGGACCACCACGCTCTTGCCCGTACGCGGGTTCGTCACGCGGACCTTGGTGCCGAAGGGCAGCGTCTTGTGCGCCGCGGTGAGCGCGTTCATGTCGAACCGTTCGCCGCTTGCGGTGCGGCGGCCGTTAAAGCGCGCGCCGTAGTATGAGGCGACGCCGCTGCGCCAGACCGCGGGTTCGGCCTCGACCGGCGGATCGAAGCTGTCCAGGTCCACCGCACGGGGGCCGGGCGCGGGCAACGAAGGATCGTCGAAGGTTGCGAAGCTCGCTTCGAAATCGGCCTCGATCTCGCCCTGTGGCACGATCTCGTCGGTCAGCAACGCCTCTACCGCCGCGTTCGCGGGCACGAGGTCCGCCACCAGCGCACGCTGGCCGGGCGCATCCTGTGCGCCGGCACCCGCCAGAGGCAATGCAAAGAGGCCAAGCGCCAATACCGGCAACGCAGCCCTGCGAAGGTCAGAAATGATCCCGTCCATGGCGAGTGAACTTAGGCGCGAATTCCTGATAAGATATAGCCACGACTGCATTTCGCCGCGCTTCCGCCACAATTGGGCCGATAACTCCGGACCTTTCGCCTTACTTGCCGGTTATTGCGCGAATTCCTCAGCTTTTGCTGCGCTGGTCCCGTTTTGCGAGCAATTTCAAGCGCAAGGCGTTGAGCGAAATGAACCCCTGCGCATCGCGCTGGTCGTAGGCGCCCGCATCGTCTTCGAAGGTGACATGCGCTTCGGAGTAGAGACTGTGCGGGCTGCGGCGGCCAACGACGGAGGCATTGCCCTTGTAGAGCTTCAGCCGGACATCGCCCGAAACGCGTTCCTGGCTGTGGTCGATCGCCGCCTGCAGCATCTCGCGCTCGGGGCTGAACCAGAAGCCGTTGTAGATGAGCTCGGCGTATTTGGGCATCAGTTCGTCCTTCAGATGCGCCGCCCCGCGATCGAGCGTGATCTGCTCGATCCCGCGATGCGCGCGGGCGTAGATCTCGCCGCCCGGCGTCTCGTACATGCCGCGCGACTTCATGCCGACGAAGCGGTTCTCGACCAGATCGAGCCGCCCGATGCCGTGCGTGCGCCCCAGATCGTTCAGCGCGGCGAGCAGGGTGGCGGGGCTCATCGCTTCGCCGTTCAGCGCCACGCCGTCGCCTGCCTCGAACGCGATCGTGATATACTCAGGCGTGTCGGGCGCATCCTCGGGGTTCACCGTGCGCGAATAGACGTAGTCGGGCGTCTCCTCCCACGGGTCTTCGAGCACCTTGCCCTCGGACGAGGTGTGAAGCAGGTTCGCGTCGGTCGAAAACGGGCTTTCGCCGCGCTTGTCCCTCGGCACCTCGATTTGGTGCGATTCCGCCCAGGCGATCAGCGCGGTACGGCTGGCGAGATCCCATTCGCGCCACGGAGCGATCACGGTGATGTCGGGGTCGAGCGCATAGGCGCTCAGTTCGAAGCGCACCTGATCATTGCCCTTGCCGGTCGCGCCATGCGCAATCGCGCCCGCGCCGGTCTCGTGCGCGATCTCGACCAGCCGCTTGGAGATCAGCGGGCGGGCGATGCTGGTGCCAAGCAGGTAGTCGCCTTCGTAACGCGCATTGGCGCGCATCATCGGGAAGACGAAGTCGCGCACGAATTCCTCGCGCAGATCTTCGATGAAGATGTGCCTGTCAGGAATGCCCATCGCCTGCGCCTTTCGCCGTGCAGGCTCAAGCTCTTCGCCCTGGCCCAAGTCTGCGGTGAAGGTGACGACCTCCAGACCGCGCTCGACCTCCAGCCACTTGGCGATCACGGAGGTGTCGAGCCCGCCCGAATAGGCGAGGACGACCTTGTTGTTCTGGGGGCGGGCGCTGTCGGATGTGTTGTTCATTGCCCGCGAGTATCAATGCGGTTCGGGCAAGACAATGCGCTATCGCATGGCGCTTTACCGCAGCTGGCTGTCCTTGCTGCCGCGACGGTTGATACCGGCGGAGCGCGCCGCGCCGTCTCGCCTGGATTGGCATTCGACGCAGGTCTTCACGCCGGGCAGGGCGATGCGGCGCTTTTCGGGGATGTCTTCCCCGCATTCGATGCACCATTTCTCGCTCTCGCCGCTCGGCATTCCTGCCCGCGCGGCCTTTACCGCGTCGGACACCGTATCGTCGATCTGATCCTGTACGGCGCCGTCTCGCGCCCAACCGCCTGCCATGACGCCAATTCCTTCCACTGCTTGCAACAAGAGTGGGGGCGATGGCGGGCCAATGCAAATATGTGTTAGGAAAGCCGACATGGCCGAGAACAGGACAAAGCCGACCGACGCAAGCGTCGAGGAGTTCATCGAGGCGGTAGACCATCCGGGGCGGCGCGAGGATGCACGCGTTCTGCTGGAAATGTTCACCCGCATTACTGGTGAGCCGCCCGTCATGTGGGGCGACAGCATGATCGGTTTCGGCAGCTACGACTACACGTATGACAGCGGCCATTCGGGTACGTTCTTCCGCACGGGCTTCGCCCCGCGCAAGGCGAATATGAGCCTCTACGTGCTGGGCTGCACCGGCTCGCCGGAGAAGCGCGCGCGGCAGCAGGAACTGCTCGACCGGCTTGGCCCGCACAAGCGAGGGGTGTCGTGCCTCTATGTCTCGCGGCTCGGCAAGATCGATCTTGAAGTGCTGGAGCAGCTGATTGCGTTCGACATGGCCGCGATGGAGGAGCAGTATCCGGCCTGAGCCGGGTCAGTCGGGCTTGCGTCCCATCACGCGATCGAGCAGCGGGGCCTTGCCCTTCTTCGGTGGCAGCGTGCCCGACATTTCGTACAGCATATTGCCCAGCTGCACCGCCTGATCCCGGTTCATCACCAGCCGCGACACCAACACATCGTCCGCGCTTTCGGGCAGGTTGGTGACTGTTTCGAGGCGCAGGATCATGCTGGCGCCGTAATCCTGGGCGGTCCAGCCCACCAGCACGCGCACTTCCTCGTCACTCCAGCTGTTGGGCATCGCCGAATTATCCCTGTCAGATCAACGCGTGCGACGCTAACGCGCACCCCCGAGCCGGACAAGGCCATCAGACGCCGGCGTACCATTGATAGCCACCATAATCCTCCCAGTAGCCGCCTTTGCCCAAGCCTATGCCATCGAGGCTGGCGACCGCTTCGACCCCCGTCAGGTACTTGGCGTGCTTGTAGCCCAGTTGGCGTTCGACTCGCGCGCGCAGCGGGGCACCGTTCTTGATCGGCAGCGGCTCGCCATTGAGGCGGTGGGCGATGATCGTCTGCGGGTGGAAGGCATCATTCATATCGATGCTCTCGTAATAGCGGCCGCGGGTGTAATCGTCGGCGCAGCGGAAGACGATGTACTTCGCCGCCTCGCTGACCTGCGCCAGATCGAGGAACGTGGATAGCTGCGGTCCGGTCCACTGGCCGATCGCGCTCCACCCTTCCACGCAGTCGTGCCGCGTGATCTGGGTGCGCTGGGGAAGCAGCATGATCTGGTCCAGCGTGAACTCCAGCGGACGCGCGACCAGACCGCCGACGGTAAAGCGCCAGTTCGCGAAGTCGTTCGCCGCATGCTGCGGATAGCCGTCGTTCTGCGGATTGGTGGAGCCGTTGCCGCGAAACGAAGGCGAAATGTCCTCCGGCGCATATTCGCGCACCAGCGCATCGCGCGGGGTGAGGGCGCGCTGCAGGCCCATCTGCCAGTCGTCAACCCGGTCGAACACGCTGCGGCCGGCCTCGCTTTGCTGCATCTTGGTGCATGCGCCGAGCATCAGCGCGCCCGAGCCGAGCACGAAATTGCGACGTCTCATCAGAATGCTCATGCGGCGTCTCCCTTCGAATCGTCGGGCCTGGCGAAAGGCGGATTGGTCGGCTCGTGCGTCCCGCCCACGATCATCGCGCGCAGGTGGCCGATCGGCCCGGTCAGCAGCACCAGCGCCACGTGGATGACGAAGAAGCCCGCCAGCCCCCAAGCGAACAGGAAATGGATCGAGCGTGCGCTCTGACGACCGCCGAGGATATCGACCAGCCACCACAGCGTCGGCTCCATGCCGGGGCTGATCGCCAGCCCGGTCAGGATCATGCCCGGCAGCAGGATGCCCAGCACGCCACCATAGCTGAGCTTCTGCAGGAAATTGTATTTGCCGCCATGCTGGCTGAAATCGAACCGCGCGTGGGCCGCGATCTCATGGCGGATGGCAGGCCAGCTCCATTCGCATTTCGTCGTCGTGAGATCGCGCCTGAAATGGCCGTTCACCAGCATCGCGATCCACATGCCCAGCAGTCCGAAGGCCAGCGGGAAGGTCATCAGCAGGTGCCAGTCGCGCGCCTTGGCAAGGCTGTAATAGTCGGGGATCGTCATCCAGCCGGGAAAGCGCGGCACTGCCAGCCAAGCCTGATCGGGCGAAAAGCCCCATTCGCCCCAGTAAAGGTAGGGATGAGCATTCGAGATGTTCAGCCCCGACATGAACAGCACCACGATTGCGATCAGATTGACCCAGTGCCAGATGCGGGTGGAAATCTTGTGCCGTGCAGGCTCTTGCGCGCTCATCGTGCGCCCTCCCGTTCCAGGTAGATGACGTCGCGCGGCTGGCTGAGCAGATGCTGGCCGCTGTCGACGAACAGCGTCTCGCCGCTTGTCAGGTCGCCGCCTGCCAGCATCACGGCGGCCCGTGCCACATCGGCCGGGGTCGTCCGGCGGCGGCGCAGGTTGAGCAGGTGCGATCGCTCGGCCTCGTCCTCGCTCTGGTCGTGGCTCGCCAGAATGGCACCGGGGGCGAGGCCGTAGACCCGGTCCTCGCTCCGCGCCGCGCCCATTGCGAGCATGGGGATCGTGGCAGCCAGCGCGTGCTTACTCATGGTATAGCTGAAGAAATCGGGGTTGGGGTTGGCCAGCTTCTGGTCCGTCACCTGAATAACGCGCCGTCCCGAGTGTGCACGGGCGTGCGCGAGATAGCTCTGCGCGAGCATGGCGGGCGCCCGTGCGTTGACCTCCATTGCCTTTGCGAAGGTCTCCGGATCGAGCGCGGTCACCTCGTCAGGTGCGAAAACGGCGGCCGAATTCACGAGGCATCGCCAATCGGCAAGCTGCGTGGCGAGTTGCCGCACAAGCGCCTCGGCTGCGTCATCCTCGGCCAGATCCGCCTTCACGGTCTGGGCGGAGGGCAGCCTTGCCGCCAGTGCCTCTGCTTCCTCGCCCGACGAGCGGAAATGGATAACCACGTGCCAGCCGGCATCGGCAAAGGCCTGCGAGAACGCTGCGCCAAGGCGCAATGCGCCTCCGGTTACGAGAACGGCGGGTTTCTCCATCGACCCTTAAGACCACAGACTTGCTGCGGATTAAAGATCGTTCATGGCATCGGGTGCTTGCGGCGAATATCGTTGACCAGCCGATCGGAGACGCTGGGAAGGCGCGCGAGCTGCGCAAGTTCGCCGCGATCCGGCTTCCCGCCACCATAGACGAGGTGAAACGCGCGCCGCACTGTCCAGTCGGCTGCACCCCGTTCAACCGGGGAGAGCGTGTCTCCCGCCTCGGCCGTTCCGGGCTCGATTACGCGAAAGAAAATCCCGCAGCGCCCGGTTTCGACGATCGCCTTGACGATGCCCTTGCGGCCCAGATGGCGTTCGATGGTGGCGCATGGCTGGCGGGGCTGGGTCACTTCGATCACTGCGGTGCCGAGGCGAAATCGGTCGCCGATGCACACGGCGCTTTCGTCGACCCCGCGCACGAACAGGTTCTCGCCCATACTGCCGGGGCCGGAAAGGGCGGGAAGCTCACCGAAGTTCTCGCGCAGCCATGCGTAATGGTCCGCAGGGTAGAGATGGACGGCCATGGCCGGGAACCCGTGATGGCGGCGATCGACCTGCTCGTCGCCCGCGACGCCGCGCGGGCCGATCTCGACCGGACCATTGATCGGCGATTTGGCGATTGCGCTGCGTTTGTCGCCGAGGAGCAGGGCTGCGCGACCGGCGCAGATTGCTTCGACGATCAAGTTCACGCGGCTGCGCTTGCCTCGATAGCCGCGGCCGCTTCACGATCGCGCTGGGCGCGGCTCTTCTTCTCCGCCGCGGTCTTCAGCTGGCCGCAGGCCGCGCCGATATCGCGCCCGCGCGGGGTGCGGACGGGCGCGCTGATGCCGCCTTCGAACACGATGTCGGAGAAGGCGCGGATACGTTCCGGCGTAGACGTTTCGTAGTCGCTGCCCGGCCACGGGTTGAAAGGGATCAGGTTGACCTTCGCGGGCAGGTCATACTGCTTGAGCAACCGGACAAGCTCGTGCGCATCCTCGTCGCTGTCGTTCTTGTCCTTGAGCATGATGTACTCGAAGGTGATCCGTCGCGCGTTGCTGGCGCCGGGATAGTCGGCGCAGGCCTGCAGCAGTTCCTCGATCCCGTATTTCTTGTTCAGCGGCACGATCTCGTCGCGGATGTCCTTGCGCACGGCATGGAGCGACACCGCCAGATTGACGCCGATTTCCTCGCCGCAGCGGGCCATCATCGGCACCACCCCGCTGGTCGAGAGCGTGATGCGACGCTTCGACAACGCGAGCCCATCGCCATCCATGACAAGCTTCATCGCGTCGCGGACATTGTCGAAATTGTAGAGCGGCTCGCCCATGCCCATCAGCACGATATTGGTCAGCAGGCGACCGTCCGAGGTGTATTCGGAACTGTCCTCGACCTCATCCAGCCCGGCCATCGAACCTTTGGGCCATTCGCCAAGGCTGTCGCGCGCCAGCATGACCTGGCCGACAATCTCGCCCGGCGTCAGGTTGCGCACCAGCCGCATGGTCCCGGTGTGGCAAAAGCGGCAGTTCAATGTGCAGCCGACCTGGCTGGAGATGCACAGCGTGCCCCGATCGGCGTCGGGGATGAACACCATCTCGAAATCATTGCCATCGGCGGTGCGCAGCACCCACTTGCGGGTGCCATCGGTCGAATGATGCGCCTCGACGACTTCGGGCCGCCCGATCACGAAGCGTTCGGTAAGCCACGGGCGCATCGTCTTGGCGATGTCGGTCATCGCCTCGAACTCGGTCACGCCGCGATGATAGAGCCAGTGGAACACCTGCTTGGAGCGCAGCTTGGCGGCCTTGGCGTCGAGCCCTGCGGTCTCGAACAGTTCGCGGATACGCGCCTTGGGCAGGCCGATCAGATCCACGCGCCCGTCGGCGCGCGGCGTAATGTCGCGTGGAGTGGGCACCGGATCGATCGGTCCGGGCGTGGTCATGAGTTCGGTATCGGCCATGGGAGCAGCGCACATAATCGTTTCGGCGCGCAAATTCCAGCGGGGTGAGCGCAATGCGCGTCAGGTTCCCGATTTTGGCCGCACATAACACTCGCCTTGACGCAACAATGTTACGCAAAAGCAACAGTTTCATGTTGTGTGACGTTAATGAAACTTCGCTTCGACCCGCCCATTCCTACACTGCGTGCCGCATCGCAGACGGCACTGGAATGAAGAAGGAAGTACCTAATGACCAAGATGTTTGCATTGCTCGCCACGGGCTCGCTTGCCGCGCTCGCAGTTCCCGCAGCCGCGCAGGACGCGGATTCGCCGTTCACCGGCCTGCGTATTCAGGGCACCACCGGTTACGACAGCATCCGGGCAGGCAGCAGCGTCGACGACGACGGCAACGACAACAACGATCAGTCGGCGGACGGCGTGTTTTACGGCGCAGCGGTCGGCTATGATGTCGATCTCGGCAAGGTCGTGATCGGCCCCGAAGCGGAAATCGCAGGGTCCACCGCCGATACCGATTTCGACAACGGCGATTTCGAAGGCTTCGGTTTCGGCAACGTGTCGGCAGGCCGCGATCTCTACCTCGGCGCCCGCGTAGGGGTGAAGGCGAATGAGAACATGATGTTCTACGCCAAGGGTGGTTACACCAACGCCAAGCTCAACGTGCGCAGCAGCGACGGCACGACCGAGTTCGACACCGACTACGACCTCGACGGATATCGTGTGGGTGGCGGCCTCGAATATGCCTTCGGCCGCAACATGTTCACCAACATCGAGTATCGCTATTCGAACTATTCGGAAGCAGAGGTCGATTTCGACGGTACGCTGGCCGACTCTGACCGGTTCGATGTCGATACCGACCGTCACCAGGTGGTCGTTGGCGTCGGTATGCGCTTCTAAGCCGCTACCGGACGAAACCTGACGCGAAGGGCGTGGCCTTTAGGGGCCGCGCCCTTTTTTATTGGAGGGCTGCATGGAAGGAGAGGCTCAGTCGCGTGCGCAGGCGATGGTCGCCGCGTCGATGGCGGTTGCAACGCCCGCCAGGCTATAGCGATCGGTAAAGCGGTTGCCGCCCCGGTCGGTGGCCGACACGCTCATGCGAGATCCCGCGCGCATCGCGGCGACGATAGCGGCATCCATCCGCCTGTCCTGCGCCCATGCATCGGCCTCGCCCGCGGTCAGATCATAGGTGTCGCCGCCAAGGCGCAGCACGACTTTTCCGTCTGCAGCGAGCCTGCGCGAGAGGCGCAGATGCACCTGGTTACGCACCTGGCGTCTGGGCCAGGTCGCGATGGTCGCATAGGGCGTAAACTCGCGTGCGCCCTCGCTGCGCTCGCCCTTGGCTATGGCGTAGCAGCGCGGCTGGCGCGGATCGCGGAACGCGCCCCAATCGTCGAACACACCGAGTGATGAGCGCGCCAGCGCCGGACTGGCAAGCGTCGCCATCGCAGCCAGAGCCAGCGCCAGGCGCTTCATGCCGCGCGGCTCTTGCTGTCGGGATAGGTGATCGCGAGCACCTCCCATTCGCGCACGCCGGTTGGCCCTTTCACCATGCGCACATCGCCGACTTCCGCGCCGCGCAGTGCGCGTGCCATCGGAGAGCCCCAGCCGATCCGCCCTTCGCTGGCTTCGGCCTCGTCGTTGCCGACCAGGGTGAGCACCTTTTCGCGGTCGTCTTCGTCCACCAGGTTCACCGTGGCGCCGAAGAACACGCGCGAACGATCGGGTTGTTCGGCGGGGTCTATCACCCGCGCGGCCTTCATCCGGCGGGCAAGATGCGCCAGCTCGCGGTCGATCTCGCGCATCTTCTTGCGCCCGTACAGGTAGTCGCCGTTTTCCGAACGATCGCCATTGCCTGCCGCCCAGCTGACGATCTCCACGATTTCCGGCCGCGCGGTGCCAAGCAGGTGATCGTAGCGCGCCTTCATCGCGGAATATCCGGCGGGCGTGATGGGATTGTCTCCAGCCATGCGCGGCAGACTAGCGCGCCTTAGCGCAGGAAGTCACCCGCCATTCTGGGCCTGCCAAACTGCGCGCGGTCGGGGTTGAGCTGTTCGTACACCGCCGCATTCTCGATCACGCGCTGAACGTAGTTCTTGGTCTCGTAAATCGGAATCCGCTCGATCCAGGTGACATAGTCGATCCCGCCCTGACGCGGGTCGCCGTTGGCGCGCAGCCATTTGTTCACATTACCCGGCCCCGCATTGTAGGCCGCGATGGCGAGCGGATAGGCACCGCCGTAATAGTCCAGCATGCGCGCGAAATAGGCATCGCCAAGCTGCATGTTGTAGACCGGGTCGGAGATCAGGTTGTCGCGGTTATAGCCAAGCCCCAGCTTGCCCGCTTGTTCGCGCGCCGTGCCCGGCATTAGCTGCATCAGGCCGCGTGCGCCCGCATGGCTGATTGCATTGGCCGCGAACTGGCTTTCCTGCCGGGCGATCGCGTGGACCATCGTCCAGTTCGCTCCGCCGGGAGGTGTTACGGTGGGGAAGCCCTGCTGCACGAAGCCCGAATGCCCGTCAGCGCCCGCCGCCTCGGCGACGTTCACCGCCAGATCGCGGCGTCCGGTTTCGCGCGCCAGCTCGGCCACCAGAGCATGCTCTTCGGGCGTTTGCGCGCGGTCGGAAATCTCCTGATAGAACTGGATACCCGTCCGCCACGGGGCACCGCGGGCGACTTCGCGTACCGCCTTGGTCAGCGTGGCGTTGTCGAATTCGGTGCGCTGCTGCGCGGTGGGCAACGCGACGCTGTTGCCGCCCAATGCCGGAACCTCGCGGCCCAGCTTGGCGAGCGCCAGCTGGCCGTAGAAGCGTTCGGGATAGCTTGCCGCCATCTCGTAATAGCGGTTGGCTTCGGCCCGGTCGCCCGCGCGCTCCGACGCCAGGCCCGCCCAGTAGAAACCCTTGGATCGGGTCTGCGGCGTCTGCGCGGCCGCGCCGTAGCGATAGAACAGCGGTGCCGCCCGGCCCGGCTGGCCGAGATTCCAGTAGGCGTTCGTCCCGCCCAGCCACATCAGCGAGGTATAGTCGTCGCGCAGGCGATAGGCTTCCTTGCTGATGTCGGTGCCCGGAGCGAACAGATCGTCGACCTTGCCCGCGATCTGCGCCGACGGGTCGGAGCCTGCACCGCGCGCCACACGCAGCGCCTCGCCCACGAAATCTTCGGGGTCGAAGGCAGGTCGATCGAACGAAGGACGGTTCGCAAGCAGCGAAATCGCCTGCGGCAGCTGGCCGTTCTCGCGATAATATTTCGCCAGATTGTAGACGTAGCCCGCATCCTGATTGGCATCGGCCGGGATGGGGACGCCCACGCTCGACTGGTCATAGCCCTGAACCAGTGCCAGCCGGATGGTGAACAGGTCGCGCCTGTCGGGCGATACGCGGCTGATCTGGCGCTGCGCAGCTTCGGTGGCGCTCTGCCACAGCAGCGCATTCATCCGGGCGTCTTCGTCCGCCGGGGTGAACTGGTTGCCGAACAGCGAGAGCAGGTAGGGTTCGCTCGTCGCGCTCATCTGCCCGCCGCGCCATGCCTCGCGTGCGATGGCGGCGGCCTCGGGCCGCGATACGGAAGAAAGCGCCAGCGCATAGCGCGCCTTGCCCGCATTGGTGACGGGCGGCAGCGCATCGAAATAGGCGACCAGGCTTTCCGGTGTGGCGGTGCTCTGGTCGAGCGCGTTCTCCGCCCGCGTCCGCAGCCGCTCGCCCTGGGGGAAATCGGGGTAGGCCAGCAGAAAACTGGCATATTCGGTGAATGGCAGATCGCGTTGCTCGATCAGATATTCCCACCGGTTGACGACCTGCGCCATCTGGGTGGGCGCGCTGGCGATCAGGTCTGCCCGGGCGCGGTCCCAGAGGGCAGGGTCCTGCGCCAGGGCAGGGGGGGTGATCGAGGTGGTGGAAACTAGCGCGATGGCCAGAAAGGGAAGTCGGGTCATGCTGGACATAATGGCCGCTGGCTCCTTATCAGGCACTGAACGAAAATGGTCTGGACGGGTGGCGATGCACGCCCCGTTTGTTGGCCCTGTATAGTACCTACGAAAGAGCGGCTCAAATGTTCTCAGGCTCCATTCCCGCGCTGGTCACCCCATTTCGGGACAGCAAGCTGGACGAGGCGGCGTTTCGCACGCTGGTCGACTGGCAGATCGAGCAGGGCAGCGCCGCTCTGGTCCCGTGTGGCACTACGGGCGAGGCCTCCACGCTCTCCAACGCCGAACACCACCGCGTGATCGAGATGTGTGTGGAGCAGGCGGCGGGCCGCGTGCCGATCATCGCCGGGTGCGGCAGCAACGACACCAACAACGCGCTGTTGCATTTGAAGTTCGCGAAGAAGGCGGGCGTCACCGCCGGCCTGTGCGTCGCGCCCTATTACAACAAGCCGAGCCAGGCGGGCCTAATCGCGCATTTCAGCCATCTGGCGCAGCATGGCGAGCTGCCGATCGTGCTCTACAATGTGCCCGGCCGGACGGTGACCGATCTGCAGCCCGAAACGGTCTGCGAACTGGCGGAGAAATTCCCCGAGGTGATTGTCGCGATCAAGGACGCGAGCGAGGATCTGTCGCGCGTCGCGGACCACCGCATGGGCATCAGCCGCGATTTCTGCCAGCTATCGGGCAATGACGAGCTGGCGCTGCCGTTCAACGCCGCCGGGGGTTCGGGCTGCATCTCGGTCACCGCCAACGTCGCGCCCGCGCTGTGCGCCGAATTCCAGCAGGCCTGCGCCGACAATGATCTGGTCCGCGCACGCGAGCTGAACGACCGGCTCTATCCGCTGCACTACGCCATGTTCGAGGATTCGAGCCCCGCGCCTGTGAAATACGCGCTGAGCCGCACGCAAAGCTGGATGACCGACGAGGTGCGGTTGCCGCTGACTGAGTGCTCCGAAGCCGCGCGCTACGCGGTCGACAAGGCGCTGGAGCATGCGGGGCTGGTGTGAGGGTTGTCGATCTCGTCGTCCCGCTGCTTTCAGCGGCACTGATCTCGATTTTCGTGACGACTTGGTCGACGTTTGCGCTCAACAATCTGATCGAAGCATTCGGCTACGGCGATTTTTGGAGCCTGCTGCATCTGATCAACCCGTTGAGCTGGATTGGAATTTTGGCATTTGGCGCTCTCTTCGCGATCCTGCCGGCGACGGTTCTTCTGGGTCTCGCGTTTCTGATCGCTCGCAGCTGGGGTTCCGACTACCGTATAGCAGGATTGATCGTCGGGCTTGCACATGCCTGCGCTGGCAATACCATCAAGTTTGCCGAGCTGTTCCCTTACGAATCCGGCCTGGAAATATGGGCGGTGATCCTTTCCGGCTTTGGATTGATCGAGTTGATGCGAGCGGACCTCGCTCTCTTGGTTATTCCGGCATCCGCGCTTGGCGGCTGGCTCGGCGGGGCATTTTTCGGACGGATGGTCAACCCGCCACGCTCTGCTAGGCTGATCGCGACCGGGGCTTGACCTTTTTACAAGCGAATTCGACCTAAAGCACCTCGTCCTCGTCCAGCAGCGTGGTCGGCGGGTGGGGCGGTTCGCTCACCGCCATCGCATCGACGATGCTGCGCGCGTGCTTGCCGACATGGTCCAGCGTTTCGACCTCGGCGATATGGAACAGCGCGTCGCCCTGGTTGACCACCGGCAGCGTCGCGTGGCCGATCACCACCCCATCGACCGGGCTGACCAGTTCCTGCGCATCTTCGCCGAACAATCCGCCGACCACCGCCAGCAGGCCGCCCTGTTTCACGATGTCGCCCGATTTGCGCACGCGGCGCGATACGCCGCCCCTCGGTGCGCGTACCCAGCTCGATCGGTTGGCGCGCATCGGCACGTCGACATCCTCGAGCACCGGACCGATCTCGATCATCCCGACATGGTCGAGCACGCGCAGCACGCCGCGGACACCAACCTCGATGGAATAGCGGTCGAAGCGCAGCGCCTCGCCCGCTTCCAGCAGCAGCATCGGCGTCTCGCGATCATGCGCCAGCGCGCGCATCGATCCGGGGCGCAAGGGGCTCTCGATGATGATCGGCGCCCCGAAGGCCATGGCGAGCTGGGTGAGGTAGGGGCTGCCCGATGCGATCCTGATCTGCGGCAGGTTGTACCGGTGGACCGCGGCGGTGTGCAGGTCGATCCCGAGCGAACAGCGGTCAATGACCTGTTCGAGGAAGGCATGCGCCAGCTGCGCCGCGAGGCTGCCATTCTCGTACCCCGGAAAGCTGCGGTTGAGATCGCGCCGGTCTGGCAGGTAGCGGCTGTGCGAGGCGAAGCCGTAGATGTTTACCGCTGGGGCCAGGATCAGCGTGCCCGCCATGTCGCCCGGCATCAAATGGTCGAGCAGGCGCTGGATGATCGCGGTGCCCACGATCTCGTCGCCATGGATCGCCGCGCTCACGAACACACAGGGGCCGGGCTTCGCCCCGTGCAGCACCTTGAGCGCGAGCGATGCGTCCAGTCCGGTGACCTGCTGGCTGACCGGGATGGTGAGGATCTGCGCGGTTCCGGGCGCGATGCGCTGGTCGTGGATCTCGAAGGGTGCGGGGTGGTCCATCGGCAGGAGGTGTCACCGGCGGGCGGAGAAGTGCAAGAACGTCACCGATTTCATCCACGGCCATCCGCAGCCCCTTTCGCTTTGCCGCCGCTGCGCCTACATCGCGGCCCCTTATGGCTCGCCCCAAACCCACCACTTTCGACAAGCAAAAGGTCGTCGCCGAAAACCGGCGCGCGCGCTTCGACTATCAGGTCGAGGAAAAGTACGAAGCCGGCATCGCGCTGCAGGGGACAGAGGTAAAGTCGCTGCGCGCGGGTGAGGCCACGATCGCGGAATCCTACGCCGAAGTGCGCGACGGGCAGGCATGGCTGATCAACGCCAATATCCCCGAATACACCCACGGCAACCGCCTGAATCACGAACCCAAACGCCCGCGCAAGCTGCTGCTGCACGAACGCGAGATCGAAAAGCTGCTCGGCGCGGTGGAGCGCAAGGGAATGACACTCGTACCGCTGTCCGTGTATTTCAACGGGCAGGGTCGGGCGAAGGTCGAACTCGCTCTCGCCAAAGGGCGGCAGACCAAGGATAAGCGCGATTATATCAAGGACCGCGACTGGCAGCGCGACAAGGCCCGGATCATGCGCGACCGGGGGTGACCGACGCGGCGATTTTTTTGCCGACAGACGCTGCGATTAAGGAAGCAGCCACCGCTTGGGCGCTATTGGCGGGTCAGCCCAGCGAAGTGGCGAAAAGAACACCGGGCGGCTTGCCCTGCAGGCCGCGCCATACCATCATCGAACGAGCATTATGAGCCAGCGATCAGACAGCCCCGGTAAGCCGACCGCCCGCTCGGCCGCATGGGGTTATGTGCGCAGTTACACCGATCGCGAATCGCTGGCCAAGAACCGCTTTCTCAAGCCGATCGCGCACCGCTTCCTGAGCCCCGAACTGTGGCGATTCACCCGCCGCAACGTGCCGCGCGGTGTCGCGCTGGGACTGTTTGCGGGGTTCGTGATTCCGTTCGGCCAGATCTTTCTTGCGCTGGTGCTCGCCTTTACCGTGCGCGCCAACGTGCCCATTGCCAGCGCGGTGACGCTGATCACCAACCCGCTGACCTTCCCGTTCTGGATCTGGGCGTCCAACCGCGTAGGGCACAAGGTGCTGACCATCGCGCCGGAAACGGGGGAGGCGCTGTTGCAGAACGACAGCCTTACGACGCTTGGCGGACTATTCGAAGCCGCAGGGGCCACCGTGCTGGGCTTCGTCATCTTCGCCCTGGTATTTCCCCCTATCGGCTATTTCGTGTCCAAATGGGTGTGGCGCCTCGCGATGGGCCGCCGCCGCCAGCGGCGGTTGAAGCGCGGGGCGCTTGCCCGGCGGCAGGCTGCGGTCGATCCGGTGCAGGAAGGCGCGGGCGCGTGAACATGCCCGGCGATCCGGCCGAGAAGGCAGCGCCGCTCGGCTGGGTCATCCTGGCGCTCGCAATGGTGGCCAGCATCGCCGCCATCTGGCTGCTGAGCGAGCAGCCGATCCTCACGATTGCCTATGCGGGCGGGCTTGCGAGCCTGATGGCGCTGCTGGTCGTGCTGCGGGGCAAGGCGCGGGGTACCAGTGCCGATACGCTGGCACCGCCCGACTGGAGCGTTACCCTGACCGCCATAGATCAGCCGGGCGTTCTGGTGGCGATCACCGATCGGGCCAATCGGCTGGTATGCGCGAGCAGCGCGTATTCCGCGCGCTTCGGGATCGAAAAGGCACCGCCCAACCTCGCGCTGAGCGAAGAGAAATCCTCCGAGATTCTGCTCAGGACCGCGCGCGAGGCGTGGCGCGAAGGCCGCTCTCACGCCGCGCAGCTCTCGCTCGGTCAGAACGACGTGCGGTGGGAGGTGGAGGCGCAGCGCGCCGGGCGGGGCGAGGACCATCTGGTGTGGCGCTTCCGGCCCGAATCGAGCGAAGACCTTGCGACCGACATCGGCCAGCTGGTCGCCGGGCCGCTCGGGCGGATGCTGGGCCGGGCCGGAGTCGTGGCCGCGCTTGTTTCCCCCTCGGGTGTGGTCCGCGCTGCGTCGCCCACATTCGCCGAACGCGCGGCGGGCGATCCCACGGCCACGTTGGCGGGCCGCGAGTTTGCGGATTTCCTGCGGCTCGACGAACGGGAGCGGATCTTCTTTGCCCGCGCCGGGCGCGAAGGCGAGCCGTTCCAGCTGATCCACGTGTCGCTCAACGATGCCGATGACGAATGGGTCGCAGGCCCGCAGGATGCGCCTTCGCTGATGCTGCTGATCGAAGCGCACGCGACGCTGGCAGACAATGCGGGGAGCGATGCGACGCCCAAGCTCGAAGCCCTGATCGAGGCTCTGCCGCTGGGCCTTGCGATGACCGATCGCGACGGGCGCTTTCTGTTCGCCAATCCGCCCTTCCTGCGCGCGATCGGTCGGCCCGATACCGGGTTGCCGACATTCCCCTCCGACCTGGTGGTGCGCGAAGACAAGAGCGCGATTTCGGACGCGGTGCGCCGTTTCGGCAAGGGCGGCATGGCCAGCGGCGACGTTGCGGTGCGGCTTGCAAGTGCCCCCGATGAGCCCGTTTCGCTGGGGCTCGCCAGCATGCGCGGGCTGGGCGAACCCGCCGTGCTGCTGACGCTCGCCGATTCCAAGGAAGAAACCGACCTCAAGCGACAGATCGCGCAGGCCACCAAGATGCAGGCGATCGGCCAGCTGGCAGGCGGCGTGGCGCATGATTTCAACAATGTGCTGACCGCGATCATCGGGTATTGCGATCTGATGCTGCTGCGGCACATGCCGGGCGACAGCGATTACGACGACATCCAGCAGATCCGCGCAAATTCGAACCGCGCCGCCAGCCTGACGCGCCAGCTGCTCGCATTCAGTCGCCAGCAGACGCTGCGGCCCGAGGTGGTGCAGTTGCCCGATGTCGTCTCCGAAGTCAGCCAGCTGCTCAAGCGGTTGATGGGCGAAAAGATCGAGCTGCGGGTGAAACACGATCGCGATCTTGGCCCGGTGCGGGCCGATCCGGGGCAGCTCGAACAGGTGATCGTCAATCTTGCGGTCAATGCGCGCGATGCGATCGCCGCGCAGGGCGACGGTACGGGCACACTGGTCATGTCCACCCGGCGTATTTCGGTAAAGGCATCTTCGCGCGGCCAGGGCGAGGACATGCCCCCGGGCGATTACACCGCGCTGATCGTGCGCGACACCGGCGGCGGTATTCCACCAGCGGTGATGGGCAAGATCTTCGATCCGTTCTTCACCACGAAGGAACTGGGCAAAGGCACCGGGCTGGGCCTGTCGACCGTCTACGGCATCATCCGCCAGTCGGGCGGGTATCTTTATGCCGAAAACATGGACGGTGGCGACGGGCTGGCGCCGGGCGCGCGCTTCTCCATCTACCTGCCCGTCCATCACGGAGCGGTCGCGCCAGAAGAGAAGCGGGGCGAGGGTGACGGCGCCCCCGCCAGTGCGTGGTCCAGCGGCGGGCGCATTCTGCTGGTGGAGGACGAAGACATGGTGCGTGCGGTTGCCGAGCGCGCGCTGGTGCGCGCCGGCTTTACCGTCAACGCACAGCCCGATGGCGAGGATGGCCTGGCCGAGATCGCCAATGGCGGCGAATTCGATATGATCGTGTCCGATGTGGTCATGCCGGGGATGGACGGACCCGCGATGGCGCGCGCTATCCGCAAGATCCGCCCACAGATCCCGATCCTGTTCATGTCGGGCTACGCGGAAGAGACTCTGCGCAACGAAATCAGCATCGACAACATGCATTTCATCGCCAAGCCGTTCAGCGTGGAACAGATTTCGCGCAAGGTCGGCGAAGTGCTCAGCACGATAACCGCCTGAATTGCGCCGCATTTCGGAGCGTCTCGCAAAAATATCGTTCCCCCCTTGTTCTTATGGAACATAAGCGGTACATACTGCTTATGTCGAAAAGGCGAGAGCCTCTCTAGGAACCTGAAGGAGGGCGTGCGATGGCTGCTACGAAACTGAAGCTGGTAGACGACAAGGAAACCAACGTGGACCGTCAAAAAGCGCTCGACGCGGCGCTCGCACAGATCGATCGCGCATTCGGCAAGGGTTCGGCGATGAAGCTGGGCTCGAAGGAAACGATGAATGTCGAATCGATTTCGACCGGGTCGCTCGGCCTCGATATTGCCCTCGGCATTGGTGGCCTGCCCAAGGGGCGCGTGATCGAAGTCTATGGCCCGGAAAGCTCGGGCAAGACCACGCTCGCGCTGCATGTGATCGCAGAGGCGCAGAAGGCTGGCGGCACGGCCGCATTCGTCGATGCCGAACACGCGCTCGACCCGGTCTATGCCAAGAAGCTGGGCGTCGATATCGACGAACTGATCGTCTCGCAGCCCGATACGGGCGAGCAGGCGCTGGAAATTACGGACACGCTGGTCCGCTCGAACGCGATCGACGTGCTGGTGGTCGACTCGGTGGCCGCGCTGGTCCCGCGTGCCGAAATCGAAGGTGAGATGGGCGATAGCCATGTCGGCCTGCAGGCACGCCTTATGTCCCAATCCCTGCGCAAGCTCACCGGGTCGATCAACCGTTCGAAGTGCATGGTGATCTTCATCAACCAGCTGCGGATGAAGATCGGCGTGATGTACGGCAATCCTGAGACGACCACGGGTGGCAACGCGCTCAAATTCTATGCCAGCGTGCGGCTCGACATTCGTCGCACCGGGCAGATCAAGGATCGTGACGAGATCATCGGCAACTCGACCCGGGTCAAGGTGGTCAAGAACAAGGTCGCCCCGCCGTTCAAGCAGGTCGAATTCGACATCATGTACGGCCAGGGCATCTCCAAGATCGGCGAAATTCTCGACCTTGGCGTGAAGGCGGGTGTGGTCGAAAAATCCGGCTCCTGGTTCTCTTACGACAGCACCCGGATCGGGCAGGGGCGCGAGAACGCGAAAACCTTCCTCAAGGAAAATCCCGAAATTTGCGACAAGTTGGAGGCTGCGATCCGCGGCAAGACCGACGATGTCGCCGAGGAGATGATGGTCGGCCCTGACGCGGAGGACTGATCGCACCTTCTCTAGCGGGTGCGCGTTGCGCGCCCGGGAACCCGGAAAGCCGGCTGCGCCCTTCTCCCCGAAGGTATCGCGGCCGGCTTTTCGGCTTTCGTTCCCGTCTCCGCATTTCTGACACGCAACATGCGCTGCGAAAGCTTGTCGGCCAGCCCCATCTTGCCTAACTCGGCAGCAATATGACGAGCACCAACGATATCCGCCGGACCTTCCTCGAATTCTTCGAAGGAAAAGGCCACACCCGCGTCGCTTCGGCCCCGCTGGTTCCGCACAACGACCCCAGCCTGATGTTCGTCAACGCGGGCATGGTTCCGTTCAAAAACGTGTTTACCGGTCTCGAAACGCCGCCAAGCCCGCGGGCGGTCAGCGCGCAGAAATGCGTGCGTGCCGGAGGCAAGCACAACGACCTCGACAATGTCGGCTATACAGCGCGCCACCACACCTTCTTCGAGATGCTCGGCAACTTCTCATTCGGTGACTATTTCAAGGAACAGGCGATCGAGCATGCCTGGACCCTGCTGACCAAGGAATTCGGCCTCGATCCCGACCGCCTGCTGGCCACCGTCTACCACACCGATGACGAAGCTTTCGCCCTGTGGAAGAAAATCGCCGGGCTGCCGGAAGATCGCATCATCCGCATCGCCACCAAGGACAATTTCTGGGCGATGGGCGATGACGGTCCCTGCGGCCCCTGCTCCGAGATATTCTGGGATCACGGTGACCACATCGCCGGTGGCCCTCCGGGATCGCCCGATGAGGACGGCGATCGCTTCGTCGAAATCTGGAACCTCGTGTTCATGCAGAACGAGCAGCGCGACGGCGAGATCATCGGCGAGCTGCCCAACCAGAACATCGATACCGGAATGGGGCTGGAACGCATTGCCGCCGTCCTTCAGGGCGTGCACAACAATTACGACACTGACACGTTCAGGACGCTGATCGAAGCCGCGGAATCGCAGCTGCACGAGGAAGCGACCGACGCGACCATCGCCAGCCACCGCGTGATCGCGGACCATCTGCGCGCAACCGGCTTCCTGATCGCCGACGGGGTGCTGCCTTCGAACGAGGGGCGCGGCTACGTGCTGCGCCGGATCATGCGCCGCGCGATGCGCCATGCGCACCTGCTGGGTGCCAAGAGCCCTCTGATGCACCGGCTCGTGCCGACGCTGGTGGGGGAGATGGGGCAGGCCTATCCCGAGCTTACCCGCGGTCAGGCACTCATCGAGGAAACGCTGGAGCGTGAGGAAACCCGGTTCCGCGAAACGCTCGACAAGGGGCTGCGCCTCCTCGACGAAGCCACCTGCGATTTATCCGAAGGTGACGAACTGGACGGCGATGTCGCGTTCAAGCTCTACGATACCTATGGCTTCCCCTACGACCTGACCGAAGACGCCTTGCGCGCGCAGGGCATTACGGTGGATCGCGAAGGGTTCGATGCCGCCATGGCGCGCCAGCGCGAGGCCGCACGTGCCGCCTGGAAAGGCAGCGGCGAGGCAGCGGACAGCGCGGTATGGTTCGCAATCGCGGAGCGTGAAGGCGCCAGCGAATTCATCGGCTACAGCGCCACCCATGGCGAGGGGCGGGTGGTCGCCATCGTCAAGGATGGTGAGGAAACGCAGTCTGCCAAGGCCGGGGAAGAGGTCACCATCCTCACCAACCAGACACCGTTCTACGGCGAAAGCGGTGGTCAGGCGGGTGACAACGGCAGCATCACCACGCACAGCGGGCTGCGCGTCGCGGTGAGCGACACCAGCAAGCCGCTGGGCCGGTTGCACGCACACCACGGAAAGGTCGAAGCGGGCGAAGTGCGCGTGGGCGATGAAGTGCGGATGACCATCGACGCGGAACGCCGCAACCGGATCCGGGCAAATCATTCCGCCACGCATCTGGTTCACGCCGCGCTGCGCAATCGGCTGGGAGACCATGTCACCCAGAAGGGATCGCTGGTGGCCGAAGACCGCCTGCGCTTCGACTTCTCGCAACCCACACCGCTGTCGGACGAAGACATTGCCGCTATCGAAGCCGAGGTGAACGCCGAAATCAGGGCAAATCAACCCGTCTCCACCCGGCTGATGGCACCCGACGATGCGGTCGCGGCCGGGGCGCTCGCCCTGTTCGGAGAGAAGTACGGCGATGAAGTCCGCGTGCTTTCGATGGGCAGCGCGCGGGACGAGGGCCGCACCTATTCGGTCGAGCTTTGCGGTGGCACCCATGTGGAGGCGACCGGAGATATCCAGCTCTTCCGCATCGTCTCGGAAAGCGCGGTCAGCTCGGGCCTCAGGCGGATCGAGGCCCTGACCGGCGAGGCTGCGCGTCAGTGGCTGGTCACCCGGGAAGACAGTCTGAAGGGTGCGGCCGCCGCGCTGCGGACCAATCCGGAAGAGGTGCCCGCACGCGTTCAGGCGCTACTGGACGAACGCAAGCAGCTCGAAAAGGAGCTTGCGGCCGCCAAAAAGCAGCTCGCACTGGGCGGCGGCGGCGCACAGGCGGCGACCGCGGATGAAACCGTGGGCGACGTGGCGTTTTCAGGCCAGGTTATCGACGGGCTCGACCCCAAGGAACTGCGGCCTCTGCTGGACGAGGCGAAGAACCGTCTCGGCACCGGCGTGGCAGCCATCTGCGCGACCAATGACGGCAAGGCGGCCTTTGCGGTGGCGGTGACCGACGATCTGACCGAGCGTTTCAGCGCGGTCGATCTGGTGCGTGCCGGGGTAGCGGCTCTTGGCGGGAAGGGCGGCGGCGGCCGCCCCGACATGGCACAGGGCGGCGGCCCCGACGCGTCGAACGCCGAGGCCGCTCTCGATGCGGTTCGCAATGCATTGCGCGAGACGATCGGCGCTTGAAGCCCGACCGCGCGCGAGCGGTTAGCGCGCGCCCTTTGCCGCGCGGCGGGTGTCGCCACTGGAACCCTTGCCCAGATCCTCGCCACCAGTATCGGCGGGCCGGGATGCATCGCGGCGGGCGGAAGGCTTGGCCTTGCCGCTGCCCTGGACATTCTGCGGCTTGAACTTTTCGTCGTTCGGGATCGGCTTGGTGGGGTCGATGTCGGACATGAAATTTTCTCCTTTCCCTACCAATGGTTGGGCGCGGAAGAAGGTCCGATCTAATCCGCCGGGGCGGTGCCTGGCGCAGGCGTTGCGGCGACGCTGGTGCGCAGCTTGGGCTTGTGCTCCAGCGCGCCTTCGGTCTGGATCTGAGAGCGCATTTCGTCACGCTTTTCATGGATCGACGCGATCACCGGCCCCATCGCGACGCCGATATCGACCAGTACGGCTTCAGACAATTGAAGCGAGCTTTCCAGTGTCTCGGGCACCGCATGGCTCGCCCCTGCCTGATAAAGCGCGGCCGCATGGCCCGCATCGCGCGCACGGGCGACGATCAGCAATTCGGGATAGGCTTTGCGCAGCCGCGCGACGAGCTGCTGGGCGAGCACCGGCGCATCCATCGTCAGCACGATGGCAGAGGCATCCTCCACCCGCAGCGCGCGCAGCGTTTCCAGCCGCGCCGCGTTGCCGAAGATCGCATGATAGCCTTCGCGCTTGTCCAGCTGCACCAGATCGGCGTCGGATTCGATCATGATATAGGGCTTGTCGTGCACGCGCAGCATATCGGCCACCAGCCGCCCGACGCGGCCGCCGCCGACGACGATCACCCGCCCGACGGGAGCGGACACATCGCGGGCGGGATCGGGCACCGGGTCGACCCGGCGCGCAACCGCGCGCCCGACCAGCGCCAGCAGTGGCGTGATGGTCAGGCCGATCGCGGTAACGATCTGCCAGAACTGAACGGTGCCCGGCTGAATGAGCATCGCCGAGCTGGCGGCGGAGAGCACGATCAGCGTCGTTTCCGAAGGGCTGGACATCAGGATGCCTGTCTCGGTCGCAGTGTTCCGACGCGCGCCCATCATCCGCAGCAGCAGGCCGGTGACGAGTGCCTTGAATGAATGCACCAGCACGACCGCGGTCAGGATGATGCCGAGGTTTTCGCCCAGCACTTGCAGATCGATGCTCATCCCGATGGTGATCAGGAAGATCCCCAGCGCCAGCCCCTTGAACGGTTCGATAATGGCTTCGACTTCGCCGTGGTAATCGGTCTCCGCAATCAGCAGGCCTGCGATCAGCGCACCGACGATGGGCGACAGGCCGGTGACGCCGGTGGCGAGACTGGCCCCGATCACGACCACCAGCGTGGCGGCAAGGAATACCTCGGGGCTCTTGGTCCGCGCCGCCTGAGCGAACAGCGTGGGCAGCACGTAGCGCCCGGCGAGCAGCAGCACCCCGATCACCACTGCGCCCTGCCACAGCGTGGTCCATACTCCTGTCAGCCCGTCCGCCTGCGCATAAGGGGCGAGCGCGCCGAGCATGAAGATGATCGGCACGATGGCAATATCTTCGAACAGCAGCATCGACAGCGCAGCCTTGCCCACGGGCGACGCCGTGCCCGAAATCGGCAGCACGATGGCGGTGGAGGAGAGTGCGAGCGCCAGCCCCAGCGCCATCGCTCCGGTCCAGTACTGGCCCATCATCGCGAGCAGCAGGGCGATCGAGCTGCCGATGATCAGCAGCTCCAGCGCGCCAAGCCCGAACACGAGTTTGCGCATCTGCCAAAGGCGGTTGAACGACAGCTCCAGCCCGATGGTGAACAGCAGCAGGATGATCCCGAACTCGGCGAAGATATCGAGCGAATCCGGCTCCGAAATGGTCACGGCGGTAAGCCATCGGAATTCGCCGGTGAGCGCGCCAAGGCCGTAAGGGCCGACTAGAATGCCGATCAGCAGGAAACCGATGACGGGCGTGATGCGGAACCGGGCGAAGAGCGGAATCACGATTCCCGCTGCGCCAAGGATTACCAGCGCGTCTGACAACGCAGTCGTCGGTTCGAGTTCACCCGCCATGGACCCGATCTATGCTGCGGCGCGGGAAAAGTCACCCGGCCAGATCGATCAGCCTTCTTGGCTTAGCGAAGCCCAGGTGGCTAGCCGCCGCCGGGCGATTTCGGGCCGACCGGCTTGCTATCCTGCCCCGCGGCCTCGCTCTCGACCTCGCCGATACGCTGCGAGACCTGGCCGACGCGTTTGTCCCACTCGATCTGGTACAGATCGAAGCGGCGATCCGCGAGATTGCGCACCGTGCCCTCGGCCCGTGCCCAGCTGAGGTCCGCCAGATTTACGTCGCTGATGGTGAGCGTCTCGACATTCTCGCTCGCTTCGGCAGCGATGCCGTCGCGCGCGAAGGGGAAGTCGCACGGCGTCAGGATGCAGCTTTGCGCGTACTGGATATCCATATTGGCGACATTGGGCAGGTTGCCGACATTTCCGCTGAGCACGGTGAAGCACTGGTTCTCGATCGCGCGGGCCTGTGCGCAATAGCGCACCCGCATATAGCCCTGGCGGCTATCGGTGCAGAACGGCACGAAGATAATCCGCGCGCCTTCGTCCACGAGCCGGCGGGCAAGTTCGGGGAATTCGCTGTCGTAGCAGATCAGCACGCCGATCGGGCCGCAGTCGGTGGGGATCGCGTCGATGCTGTCCCCGCCCTTGATGTTCCACCAGTAGGCTTCGTTCGGCGTGGGGTGGATCTTCTCCTGCGCGTGGATCGACCCATCGCGCAGGCACACATAGGCGACGTTGTGGATGTCGCCGTCGTCCATCCGCGTCGGGTGCGATCCGCCGATGATGTTGATGTTGTAGTTGAGCGCCAGTTCGGAGAGTTTCTGGCGAATCTGCGGGGTATATTCGCTCAGCGCCTCGATCGCCTCCATCGGGCTCAGCTCCTTTTCCTCCGCGCTCAGCAGCATCAGCGTGAAGAGTTCGGGGAAGAGGATGAAGTCACTTTCGTAATCCGCGGCGACATCGACGAAATATTCGACGTGACGCATGAATTCGTCGAACCCCGAAACCGCGCGCGCCTGCAGCTGGCAGGTGGCGATCCGTACGCTTTCGACGTCGCGCGGGATGCGGTGCTTTCGCGGTGCATCGGCATCCACATAGGGATTGCGCCAGACCATCTTGACCGCGAAGGCCTTCGATTTCTTGTCTTCGGGCAGGTAGTTTTCGAGGATGCCCTGCGGCTCGAACCCGTTGGCCAGCTGGAAGCGCAGCACGGGATCGTGAATCTTGTTGTCGATCACTTTCTCGAGGTAATCCTGCGGCCCTTCGGCATTGTTGCGCTTTCGCCGCATGGCATTGGCAAGGCCGGGCATTCGCCCGCCGAACACGATCCCCGTCAGGTCGAGACGTTCGGCCAGAGAGCGCCGTTCCTCATATAGCCGCCGCCCGATCCGCGTACCGCGCACCTTGGGGTCGACGCACATTTCATAGCCATAAAGCCACTCGCCGGTCGGGTCGTGGCGGCTACCGAAGCCGTTGCCGGTGATCTCGTCCCAGGTATGGTCCGACAGCGCGACCCTCGCGTTCAGCCGCATCGACGCGCAATAGCCCACGATCACTCCGTCCAGCTTGGCGACAAAGCAGCCTTCGCGGTAATTGTTCAGCTGCCCGCGGATTTCGCCCAGCGTATAGGGCGGCAGGTCCACATAGGCACGGCGGACCAGTTCCGCGATGGCGGGCACATCCTTGAGCTTCGCCTGACGGACTTCGAGGCGCGCCTTGGTCTTGTCGGTAGTCGAGATCGGATCGTCTCCTGCGTGATTACGTTTCAGGGGCTGTAGTGCCTCAACATCGAAAGGGCTCCAAGGTGCCGCACGATCCCGAATTACCTGTTGTCGTGGTTGGGGGAGGCCCTGCGGGAATCTTTGCGGGCATGTTGCTCGCCCGGGCAGGCGTCAAGGTTACCGTACTGGAGAAGCACAAGGACTTCTTCAGGGATTTTCGCGGCGACACGGTGCATCCCTCTACCCTGGACCTGTTCCACCAGCTCGGCTGGCTCGATGATTTTCTGGCTATTGAGCACAGCAAGGTGGAACGCATCGGGCTGCGGGTTGCGGGCCAGCAGCGCGATATTGCCGATTTCCGTTACCTGCCGGTCGCCGCACCCTTCATCGCGATGATGCCGCAGTGGGATCTGCTCGATTTTCTGGCCGGCAAGGCGAAGCAGTATCCCGGCTTCGATCTGCGTATGGGGACCGAGGCGGTGGCGGCCCGAACCGATAGCGATGGGCGGATCAACTCGGTCCTAACCCGCGACGGCGAGGTGCTTCCTTCTCGGCTTGTTATCGCGGCGGACGGGCGGCGTTCCATTATGCGAGACGAGGCCGAGCTGCCGCTCAAGAATATCGGCGCGCCTATGGATGTGCTGTGGTTCAGGCTGGAGCGGCCACCCGAGCTTGGGCCGGAAAGCTTCGGATCGCTTTCGGCCGGGCGCTTTCTGATACTGATCAACCGGCGAACCTACCTGCAATGCGCGTTCATCATCCCCAAGGGTACCGGCGACGAAATTCGCACGCAGGGGATCGAGGCGTTTCGCAATCGTCTGCGCGGCCTGGTGCCCGAACTGGATGGTGCCATCGATCAACTTTCCGATGTGGACGACCTGAAGCTGCTCAGCGTTTCGCTTGACCGCCTGACGCGGTGGAACTGCGATGGTCTGCTCGCCATCGGCGATGCAGCCCACGCGATGAGCCCGATCGGCGGGGTGGGCATCAATGTGGCCGTGCAGGACGCGGTGGTTGCGGCAAACGTCCTTGCCGCGCCGCTCGCACGCGGAGAAAGCCCCGATCCGTTGCTGGCGCGTGTGCAGCAGCTACGTGCCCGGTCCGTTCACTACACGCAGATGATACAGAAATTCGCGCAGGACCGGTTCATCCAGCCGCTGCTGGAACGCGACGCGCCAATCGAACAGGCGCCGCTGCCGGTCCGGCTGCTCGACAGGTTCGGCCCGTTGCAACGCCTGCCCGCCCGCATCATCGGGCTGGGGATCGACCGGCCGCATATAGAAAGCCCCGACGCCTACGGGTGAGGCGCCGGGGCGAAACAACAAATCGCTGTTCGAGATTATGCCGGGGCGAGGCCCTGCTTCTTCATCTCGGTTTCGAGGTTGGAGACGATCGCTTCGAAGAACTGCTCGGTCGTCAGCCAGCTCTGGCCGGGGCCGATCAGCAGCGCGAGGTCCTTGGTCATCTGGCCGTTCTCGACCGTCTGGATGCAGACCTTTTCGAGCGTTTCGGCGAACTTCACCACTTCGGGCGTATCGTCGAATTTGCCGCGATACATCAGGCCGCGGGTCCATGCGAAGATGCTGGCGATCGGGTTGGTCGAGGTCGCCTTGCCTTCCTGGTGCTGGCGATAGTGACGCGTGACGGTGCCGTGTGCGGCTTCGGCTTCTACCGTCTTGCCGTCGGGCGTCATCAGCACAGAGGTCATCAGGCCGAGCGAGCCGAAGCCCTGCGCCACGATGTCGGACTGCACGTCGCCGTCGTAGTTCTTGCAGGCCCACACGAATTTGCCGCTCCACTTGAGCGCGGCGGCAACCATGTCGTCGATCAGGCGGTGTTCGTAGGTGATGCCGGCCTTCTTGAAGTCGGCTGCGAATTCGGCGTCGAACACTTCCTGGAACAGGTCCTTGAAGCGGCCATCGTATTTCTTGAGGATGGTGTTCTTGGTGCTGAGGTACACCGGCCACTTGCGGTCGAGGCCGTACTGGAAGCTGGCCCGCGCGAAGTCGCGAATCGAATCGTCCAGATTGTACATCGCCATCGCGACGCCGGGGCTGGGGAATTCGAACACGTCGATATCGATGTTCTCGCCATCTTCGCCTTCGAACACGAGGCGCAGCTTGCCCTTGCCGGGGATCAGCGTGTCCTTGGCGCGGTACTGGTCGCCGAAGGCATGACGGCCGACCACGATCGGGTCGGTCCAGCCGGGCACGAGGCGCGGGACATTGTCGATCACGATCGGTTCGCGGAAGACCACGCCGCCGAGGATGTTGCGGATCGTGCCGTTGGGCGAAACCCACATTTTCTTGAGGTCGAATTCCTCGACCCGCTGTTCGTCAGGGGTGATGGTGGCGCACTTCACGCCAACGCCATACTGCTTGATCGCGTTGGCGGCATCGACCGTAATCTGGTCGTCCGTCTCGTCGCGCTTCTCGATCGAGAGATCGTAGTACTTAAGATCGATGTCGAGATAGGGCAGGATCAGCCTTTCGCGGATCCATTGCCAGATGATCTTCGTCATTTCGTCGCCGTCGAGTTCGACGACCGGGTTCTTGACCTGAATTTTTGCCATTATCCGTCCCTGCTGGTCCGTGCGTTGCAATTTGGGGGTGAATCTGGCGCGGCTTTAGCAGAGGGCGTGCACCGCGCAAGGCGGGCGGACGACGCAAGGCTACAGAGCGATCCGCAAATCCGGCTGCGCCAAGGGTATCCGGCGGGCGGAAGGCCCCGTTTCGCTCATGCTACTGGCTGGAAAGTGGCGATGGTGGGCGTAGCAAGGATTGAACTTGCGACCCCTACGATGTCAACATAGTGCTCTACCACTGAGCTATACGCCCACACCATCGCGTGTGCCGCCTCGGACGGCGGACGCGCCAGATAGCCGCGCTTCGGCTGCGAGACAAGGCCTAGATTTCAGGCGCGGTCATCAGCCCTATAGCTGGGCTTCGCGGGCCTCGGCAAAAACCCGGTCCACTTCCAGCACCAGATCGCGCAGGTGGAACGGCTTGGACAGCACCTTTGCCTGCGGCTGATCGGCGCTCGCCTTGAGCGAAACGGCGGCAAACCCGGTGATGAACATGACCTTCGTTTCCGGGCTGATCTCGTTGCAGCGTTGGGCGAGCTCGATCCCGTCCATTTCGGGCATCACGATATCCGACAGCAGCAGGTCGTAGTCACCGTCTTCCAGCAGCGGCAGGGCCGCCGTGCCGCAGTCGACCGAATCGACGGCATAGCCAGCTTTTTCCAGGGCGCGGGCAAGGTAGCTGCGCATTGCTTCTTCATCCTCCGCCAGGAGGATTCGCCGAAATGGTATGGGTTCGCTCATGCGGACTGTTCATAGCGCGCATCGCTTAAGGAATCTTTGGCGCAGCGGGGCCTTGCCCTGCTTTGACACATAGCGGGCGACCGTTCAGCGTCGGGGGCGATGAGCATGGTGGCAAACAGCGATTCGCGCGATGAAATCGTAGGCGGAATGATCCCCGGCTCCGGTGCCCCCGCGTTTCGCCTTTCGGATGTGCGAAGCGCGCAGGTGCCGATCCTGATCGCGGCGCCGCATGGGGGGCGTGCCTACCCATCGGATGTCGAAGAAAACATGCGCAATCCGGCGCTCGCCAAACTGCGGCTGGAGGATCGGCTGGTCGATGCGCTGGCGCTCGACGTTGCCCGCCTGTCGGGCGCGGCGGTGCTGGTGGCGAATGCGCCGCGTGCGATGCTCGATCTCAATCGCGCAGCGGACGATCTCGACTGGTCGATGATCGGCGATGCCCGGCCTGCGGGGCATGCAAATTCCAGTGCCAACCGGCGCGCACGAAGCGGGCTGGGCCTGATTCCGCGCCGTGTTTCGGGCGTGGGCGAAATCTGGCGCGAGTCGCTGCGCGCGCAGGATGTCGCATCGCGGGTCACCGGCATTCACGAACCCTATCACCGCGCCCTGGCGCGGGCGCTTGGCGATGTGCGCAGCATGTGGGGCGCTGCGCTGCTGATCGACCTCCATTCCATGCCGCCGCTGCGGGTGCGGCATTCCGGCGAGCAGCGGATCGAGTTTGTGGTGGGCGACCGGTTCGGCGTGTCCTGCGCGGACGGTCTGTCAGGCCGGGCGCTGCAATTCTTGGGCGGCCAGCACCGTGGAGTGGCGCATAATCGGCCCTATGCGGGAGGCTATGTGCTCGATCGCCACGGACGGCCGTCGCTCGGCATCCATGCCTTGCAGCTGGAGGTGTGCCGCTCGCTCTATCTCGATGCGCGATTCGAAGGGCTCAGCGCGCGCATGCCCGCACTCGCGCGGCTGCTGGCCGATATGGTTCGCGCGTTGGCAGACGAGCTTGCGCCGCATCTGCGCGAAAACGGCCTGCCGCTTGCCGCCGAATAGGGGCGAATAGGGCCGGACAGGCGCGCCACTGCATAAAAAAACCACCTCGCGCACGAATGCACGAGGTGGCCAAGGTTCAGGGAGGAAGTGCGCCCGAAAGCGCACTTATCCGGGGCGGCTATGAGGGGGGAGGGCCGCCCGGACACCATGAATCTGGGGTGCGGTGCAGCATTGTCAAGCACTGCCGCCCGCCCCGCGATGATTGGTGGCAATCAGCCGTTCTGCTGCTGGTCCGGCGCAGGCATCGTGCCCTGCTGTTCCTGCCGCGCGAAGATGACGCGCATCAGGTCGAGCGAGGAGAGGTGCGCGTAGAGCAGGGGCAGCATGCCGTCCTTGTTCCACTTGGTCAGCGTTTCGGAATCGAGTTCGCGCAGCTTTTCCTGATCGACCATGCGGAAACCGCGATAGACGTAGGGCTTGCCGGGATCTTCCGAACGTTCGATCGCGACTTCGCCTTCCATCAGGAGGCCGTGCTTGTTCAGCTCGTCGGTCATGGCGCGGGTGCGGCGCCCGGCCTGTTCGAACTTCTCGCAGAAATCGAGGATCGACTTGGTCTGATCGGTCGTCGAACCGTCTTCGTTGAACAGCTTTTCGCCTTCGTCGAATTCGCCGATCGCCTCGGCGGTCGGGTCGAAGCACAGCGACAGTTCTTCGCTCTCGTTCGAGAGGCGGGCGAGGATGAAGGGATAGCGGCGAATATAAGCCGGAACATAGACCGTCTCGAGCAGCTTGCCCTCATCGTCGAAATAGGTGTTCACCCCTTCGTTGAGGCCCATCAGCGCCAGCGGCAGGGGATTTTCGCCCGAAGAAAAGATGATCGGGAAGTGGCGACCGGCCTGCACGAATTCGTCGGCGGTCAGCGGCACCATGTGCTGGTTGGAAAGCCAGGGAGCCGTCTCGGTCATGCGATTGCGGAAGTTCTTGTGATCCCGCGTGTTGAGCGGCATCAGGTCCTTGTAGAACATGGGAAGCTGGGGCTGTTGCGGCTCGCTGGCCATCGGTCTCTCCGTACTCGGGCTGAATGGATAGAGGCGCGCGCATCCAGTCACGCCCCGGGATTGAGAAATCGCGCCTTTATAAGCCGGGCGCGCGGCTGGCAAGCGGCACCAGCTTGCCCGGGTTCATCAGGCCCAGGGGGTCGAGCGCCTGCTTGACGCCCTGCAGGATGGTGAGTGCTGCCGGATCGGCCAGACGGGCCAGCTCGTCGCGCTTCATCTGGCCGATGCCGTGTTCGGCGCTGATCGATCCGCCCCATGTGGTCACCAGATCGTGCACCCTGGCGCTGATCGCCTTGCCGTCCGCATCCTCCCATTTCCCGCCGACAGCGCCCACGGGTGCGCGAAGGTGGAAATGGACGTTTCCGTCGCCCAGATGGCCGAACGCGACTGCGTGGATGCCGGGAAAGTCCCGCTCAAGCTCGGCACTGGCGTGATCGATGAAGTCCGGCATTTTCGCGGGCGGCACGGAGATGTCGTGCTGCACGGCAGGCCCATGCGCACGCTCGGCAGAGGAAATCCCGTCGCGCAGCGCCCAGAGCGCCTCGGCCTGGGTCTCGTTCGCGGCGATCGTCGCGTCCGCGACCAGCCCCCGATCCAGCGCATCGGCAAGCACCGCAGTGACCCGCGATTCGAGCGTCGAGATCTGTGAATCGTCGGCGACGAATTCCATCAGCACATACCATTGATGGCGTGCATCGAGCGGGTCACGGCTGTTCGGTTCGTAAGCGAGCACAGCGTCCAGCGCATCGCGCGGCATGATCTCGAACCCCTCCAGCGCGGCCACTTCGCGCGTTGAGGCCATCAGCAACAGCTTGCGGGCGTCCTGCACCGAGGAAGCGCCTGCAAAGACAACCTTGCGCCCCGCGATTCGGGGCAGCAACGAAAGTGTGGCAGCGGTTACGATGCCCAGCGTGCCCTCCGACCCGATGAACACCTGTTTCAGATCGAACCCGCGATTGTCTTTCTTGAGTGCCGCCAGCGTGTCGAGCACCGATCCATCGGCCAGCACCGCCTCCAGCCCCAGCACCTGCGCGCGCATGGTGCCATGGCGCAGAACCTGCGTGCCGCCGGCATTGGTAGAAATAAGCCCGCCGATCGTGGCCGATCCCCTGCCACCCAGGGTCAGCGGAAAGCGCAGCGACCGATCGGCAGCCGCATCGTGCAGGGTTTGCAGCACGACGCCCGCCTCGCAAACGACCTGCCGCGCGTCCGCATCCCAGTGGCGGAAGGCATCCATCCGGCGCAGCGAAAGCAGCAGGGCATCTCCGCTGCCGTCCGGTGTTGCCCCGCCCGACATGCCGCTATTGCCGCCCTGCGGCACGATCGGCACCCGATGCTGCGCGCACAGCTTCACCAGTGCGGCGACTTCTGCCGTGCTGGCGGGCGAGGCAAGCGCGCGTGCGCGGCCCGTATAGCGCCCGCGCCAGTCGGTCAGCCACGGATCGAGGATGTCAGGGTCGCGCGAAAGCCCGCGCTGGCCCAGCAGCTGGCTTGCGGCATCAAGGAAGGGATCGCTCATGTTGTCATCATGTCACACCTTTTGGCCGCATTGCCAGTGAGTTCGCCCACCCGGTTGCCGCAATTAAGCCGCCATTCAAAAGGAGGGGCTATGCAATTGCGCGGGCAGATCGAACGCACAGGGTAGACCGCAAGGGTCTACCGCGGAGGAAAACGGCAATACGATGCTTTTCAGGGCCGCATTCATGGCACCGGCACTCGCGCTCCTGCCGGTAGGGCAGGGCGACGCGCCCGCCGGGTCGTTGCCCGAGGCTGCAACCGTCGGCGCGACGGAGGCACCGGTCGAACCGCCGAAGGTTTCCACGCACAACTGGCTGGTCGGGCAGGCGTGGCGCAACGACGACACGGCACATCAGGTGCGCATACGCCAGGAAATCATAATCCGCGTTTCTCCGCGCAGGCCCAACACGCAGGAAATGGTGGCCGACTGGCGGCAGGTGATTCCCCAGCGGTTCGAGCAGCGCAAGATCGGCAAATGCCTGCCCGCGCGCAGTATCGTGGCAGTGCAGACGGTCAGCCCGCGCGATCTGGTGCTGTACCTGTCGGACAATAGGATGATCCGTGCGCAGCTGCTCAAAACATGCAATGCGCGCGATTTCTACCTCGGCTTCTATGTGGAGCCGCACAAGGATGGCGAACTGTGTGCGGGCCGCGATACGCTGCGTGCGCGCAATGGTGCGACCTGCAAGATCGGCGCTATTCGCCAGCTCGTCCCTGCCGGATAGGCGGATTTCCTTGACATTGCGCTGCGTTTGGGCGAAGCCGCGCGCGCTCCTGCGGGACATTCCGCACTGCCCCTCCACATCCGGAAAACTGAATGAAATTCGCCGATCTCGGCCTCTCCGACAAATTGCTGCAGGCGGTTGAATCCGCCGGATACAGCGAGCCTACGCCGATTCAGGCGCAGGCAATCCCGCCCGTGCTGATGATGAAGGACATCATCGGCATCGCGCAGACCGGCACCGGCAAGACTGCCAGTTTCGTGCTGCCGATGATCGACATTCTCGCCAGCGGCCGCCGCCGTGCGCTGATGCCGCGCAGCCTGATCCTGGCACCGACTCGCGAACTCGCCGCCCAGGTGGCCGAGAATTTCGAGAAGTACGGCAAGCAGCACGATCTGGCACTCGCGCTGCTGATCGGCGGGGTGCAGATGGGCGATCAGGTCAAGGCGCTGAACGAAGGCGTCGATGTGCTGATTGCGACGCCGGGCCGGTTGATGGACCTGTTCGAGCGGGGCAAGATTCTGCTCAACGGCTGCGAGATGCTGGTCATCGACGAGGCGGACCGGATGCTCGACATGGGGTTCATCCCAGATATCGAGACGATCTGCTCCAAACTGCCCGAACGCCGGCAGACCCTGCTGTTCAGCGCGACCATGCCGCCGCCGATCGAGAAGCTGGCGCAGAAATTCCTCACCGATCCCAAGCGGATCGAGGTGAGCCGCGCGGCCTCGACCAACGAGAACATCACCGCATTCAAGATCCCGGTGAAGCCGCGTGAAAAGCGCGAAACCCTGCGCTGGCTGCTGGCGAACGATCACGTCGAAACCGCGATCATCTTCGCCAACCGCAAGACGACCGTGCGCGAGATCAACAAGAGCCTGCAGAGCTATGGCTTTTCCAGCGGCGAGATTCATGGCGACATGGATCAGTCGAGCCGGATCGCCGAGCTCAACCGCTTCAAGGCGGGCGAGATCAACATTCTGGTGGCGTCCGACGTCGCGGCGCGCGGGCTGGACGTCAAGGATGTCAGCCACGTCTTCAACTTCGACACGCCATGGCATCCCGACGATTACGTCCACCGGATCGGCCGCACCGGCCGTGCCGGAGCGAAGGGCCGTGCCTTTACCTTTGTGACGGATGACGACGCGGAAGCCATCGCCAATGTCGAGAAGCTGACCAAAGCGAAGATCAAGCCGTTCGGCAAGGAGGACGTCCGGGTCGAGCTGGTCGATACCAAGAGCCGGAAGCAGGGCCGGAGCGACGAGCAGGACGACAGCGAGACCGAGACCGAGACCGAGACCGAGACCGAGGGCAAGGCCAGGGGCAAGGCGAAACGCGCGCCCCGGCAGGATCGCTCTGCGTCCGAAGACGATTCGCCGCGGCGTGACAGCAAGCCCTCGCGCGCACGGTCACCGCGCAAGGGTGACGATGCTCCGGGCAAGTCGCGTGGCGGACGCCGCCGCAACGATGACGACGAAGCGGTCCCTGCGGGCGAATGGAATGGGCCGAAACCCGATTTCCTTTCGGTAAGCGCGCTCTAGGGCCGTTTAGGCCGCCCGATTGTGCGGTTTTTAGAGCGAAGTTAACCAACCACGGTCAATCCCCATCGCTTGAAGGGGAATGCCGATGTCCAATAATTTTGCCACTCAGGAAAGCCTCCGCCAGCGGACGCTGGCGGCGCTCGAAATTCTCGATACCGCGCCCGAAGTCGAATTCAATTCGGTGGTAAGAGCCGCGCGTCGCCTGTTCGGTGCGCGCACCGCTTACATTTCGCTGATCGATACCGATCGCCAGTGGTTCAAGGCGCGAGAAGGCTTCGAACCCGATTCAGTTCCCCGGGAATGCTCGATCTGTGCCATTGCCGTGGCCGAGAACCGCGAGATCGTGGTCAAGAACCTGCAAACGGACCCTGTCTTCGGCAAGATGCCCGAGATTGCGGCGATGCCTGAACTGCAGTTCTTCGCAACAATCCCGCTGATGGGCCCCGAACTCGACGGCGAGCGGGCGACGATCGGCACGCTGTGCGTAATCGACGACATACCGCATGACATCGTAAGGGAGGAGCTCGACGAGTTGCGCGACCTTGCCCATGTGATCGAGGCGCTGTTCTGCACCAGGCTGGAATCGCGGCTGGCACGGGAGGCACTGGCGGAGCGAAAGGATCTGGTCGACGATCTTCATCGCACGCAGCGGCAATTCGAACTTGCCGAGCAGATGGCGCAGATCGGCCATTGGCGGATGGATCTGGCCACTCAGGAATTGTTCTGGTCGCCGGAGATTATCGCCATCCACGCGATCGACAATCCGACGAAAGCGCACCTGCAGAACGGGCTGGATTACTTCCCGCCGTACGACAAGCCTCGCATTGCCGCCGCAGTCGAGGAATGCGTCTTGAACGGCACGCCTTACGATCTCGAACTCGATTTCCGGGACGCCAAGGGCGTTCTCAAACGGGTGCGCGCGATGGGCGAGCAGGAAATCGTGGATGGCAAGCCGGTGGCGATCATCGGGGTGTTTCAGGATATTACCGAGCGCCACCATCTCGAGACGCGGCTGCGCGCGGCAGCCCATGTCGATGAGCTGACCGGCCTGCCCAATCGCGCGCGTCTCAATCACTATCTCAACGACAGCATCGAGGAGTTTCAGCGCAGCGGTGGCGAGATGGCGCTGGCGCTGATCGACCTCGATCATTTCAAGCAGGTCAATGACGATCTGGGCCACGAGGCGGGCGACCGAGTGCTGAAGGGCATTGCCGCCCAGCTGGTGAGCGAGCCCTTCGCCGGTCAGCTATCCGCGCGACTTGGCGGCGACGAATTCGTCATGGTGATCCAGAATCAGGAATTGCTCGCCGACCTGGAAGGGACGCTGCAACTTCTGCTGGAGCGCCTGCGCTTCGAAGTGGGGTACGAGGGAGAGACCATACAGGTCAGCGCGACGATTGGCGCAGCCTGGCTAACCGAAGAAAACGACGACCGCAGTGCGCTGCTTCGCTGTGCCGACCATGCCTTGTATCAGGCGAAGCGAACCGAACGGGGTACAGCCGCAATCTGTCCGGACGCGATCGCGGGGGAACGCGTGCGCTCCGCACCGCAACTGCGTGTGGTGGGTTAATCGACGAGCCCCAAACCAGATGCCACAATCCACACCATGAGCGCGATGATGGCGAGACAAAGAATGGCCAGTGGCAGCCACAGCAGCCACCAGCCCCAGTGCTTGCCGATCGGTGGTTTGAGTCTGCGGACCAGGAAGTCGACCAGGTCCAGCAGGTCGATCATCTGTCGGCCAGCTTCACGAAGCTGTCGATGACGCGTTTGGTACCGCTGGCTTCGAATTCGATTTCCAGCTTGTTGCCTTCCTGATCGGTGACCGTGCCGTAGCCGAACTTGTCGTGGAACACGCGCGCACCCAGCGCGATGTCGGTGCGCGGCTTGGCGGCGAAGCTGGCGGCGGACCGCTGGCTTTCCTTCACCCGCGCGGGCGTCGTTTCGTACCCGGTCGCCAGGGCGCGCTGCCAGCCGGGGCCGCGCTTGTTCGACCGATCGGGCCGGTCGCGGGTGACGTGCGCGAAGGGATCTTCGTTCTCGCTCCAGTTCGCGCGCCATAGCGATGCGCCGCCCGTCATCGTCGTCTCGCTGTCGACGTGGTCTTCGGGCAGTTCCTCGATGAAGCGGCTGGGGATCGAGCTGGTCCACTGGCCGTAGATGCGCCGGTTCGCCGCGTGCAGGATGGTGCAGGCCTTTTTCGCGCGCGTAATCGCGACGTAGGCAAGCCTGCGTTCCTCTTCGAGGCTGGCGAGCCCGCCTTCGTCAAGCGCGCGCTGCGAGGGGAAGACGCCTTCTTCCCAGCCGACCAGGAACAGGTGATCGAATTCCAGGCCCTTGGCCGCATGGATGGTCATGATGGTGACCTTCGCGTCCTCGGCATTCGCCTCGTTGTCCATCACCAGCGCGACATGCTCAAGAAAGTCGCCCAGCGTTTCGTAGTCTTCCATCGCACGGGCAAGTTCGGAGAGGTTTTCCAGCCGCCCCTTGGCCTCGGGCGAACGCTCGTTCTCGAGCATGGCCTGATAGCCGCTTTCCTCCAGCACCTGCCGCAGGAGTTCGGCGGGGGCGAGGCTGCCCGCCTGCTCGCGCCACTGCAGGAACTGCCGCATCAGCGTGCCTATCGTGCCGCGTGCCCGCGCAGGCAACTCGTCGCTATCCGCCAGATCGAGCGATGCTGCGGCGAGCGGCATGCCGGTGCGCCGGGCGTGCTGGTACATCTTCTCCAGCGTCTTCGCGCCGAGCCCGCGCTTGGGCTGGTTGTAGATCCGCTCGAATGCCAGATCGTCCGCCGGTTGTGCGATCACGCGCAGGTAGGCGAGCGCATCGCGGATTTCGGCGCGCTCGTAAAAGCGGAAGCCGCCGATGATGCGATAGGCCATGCCGATCTGGATGAAGCGGTCTTCGAACTCGCGGGTCTGGTACTGCGCGCGCACGAGGATCGCGATCTCGTCTAGCCCGACGCCGCTGCGTTCGAGGCTCTCGATCTCTTCGCCCACGCGGCGTGCTTCCTCCGGCCCGTCCCAGATGCCGATCACGCGGACCTTCGCCCCGCCATCCGCCTCGGTCCACAGCTCCTTGCCCAGCCGCTGGCTGTTGGCCCCGATCAGCCCCGATGCTGCGCCGAGGATGTGCGGTGTGGAGCGATAGTTCTGCTCCAGCTTGATCACCTTGGCACCGGGAAAGTCCTTCTCGAACTTCAGGATGTTCGCGACCTCCGCGCCGCGCCAGGAATAGATCGACTGGTCGTCGTCCCCCACCACGCAGATATTCTTGCGGGTCTGTGCGAGCAGGCGCAGCCAAAGGTACTGGACCTGATTGGTGTCCTGATATTCGTCGACGAGGATGTACTTGAAGCGGTTCTGATACTGTTCCAGCACATCCGAGTGCTGCCGGAAGATGTTGAGCATGTGCAGCAGCAGGTCGCCGAAGTCGCAGGCGTTCAGCGATGCCAGACGCTTCTGGTAAGTGCCGTATAGCTGCGCGCCGCGCCCGTTGGCATAGGCTTCGTTCTCGACCGCATCGAGATCGCCGGGGTTGAGCCCGCGGTTCTTCCACCGGTCGATCAGCCCGGCAAGCTGGCGCGCGGGCCAGCGTTTTTCGTCCAGATCTGCCTCGGCGATCAGCGTCTTGAGCAGCCGCAGTTGATCGTCCGGGTCGATGATCGTGAAGTTCGACTGCAGGCCTACCAGCTCGGCATGGCGGCGCAGCATTTTTGCGCCGATGGCGTGGAACGTGCCGAGCCACGGCATGCCCTCCACCGAATCGCCGATATGGCGGCCCACCCGCTCGCGCATCTCGCGCGCGGCCTTGTTGGTGAAGGTGACGCACAGGATCTCGCTCGGCCAGGCGAGCCGCATCGCGACCAGGTGGGCCAGCCTCGCGGTGAGTGCGGAGGTCTTTCCGGTCCCTGCGCCTGCCAGCATCAGCACCGGCCCTTCGGTGGTGAGCACGGCCTCGCGCTGAGGGGTGTTCAACCGCGCGGCATAGGGCGGGATGTCCGCGTCTCCGGCGGCTTCGGCAAGGGGATAGGCATCACTCATGGCTGTGCCCGAACAGGTAGGGAACGCGATGAAGCGGGGCAAGGGAGCGGATGTGTCGCATCCCCTGTTCGGAACTCTTGAGGGGGTGCTCCCGTTGGTGGGGCAAGGACGAGGAAACTAGGAAACTAGGAGACTACGACATGAGAAATCTGATTATCGCTTCGACCGCCGCGTGCGGTCTCGCACTCGCCGCCGCTCCGGCCATCGCTCAGCAGCAGCAGTATACGCAGCTGACCGCTTCGCAGCAGGCGACGTATGACGCCTGGACGGCCGAGAACCGCGCAACTTACGATGCCTGGCCGATGGAAGCCCAGACGTACTACTGGACGCTCAACGACAGTCAGGCCGACATCTGGTGGAACACGCTGAACAACGATCAGCGCGTCAAGATCGTGCAGATGATGCCGCAGCAGCGTACCGCCGCATGGCAGTCGATCAACAGCCAGCTGAACGGCACCGCGACCGGCACCACCACCAGCACCCGCAGTGCCGGGATGACGAAGATCAACTACATGAGCAACGCGGTGGTCCAGCCGACCCCGGGTGATGCAGGCCCGCCGCCTGCCAACCTCCCGATCTGCGAGCCGATGCAGCAGGATAACTGCATCAATCGCGGCGCCCGCTAAGGCAATCCGCCGATAAGTCAGACAATGGCAGCGTTCGGGAAACCGGACGCTGCCATTTTCGTTGTGCGGCTATCCCAATCGGAGGATTGCCCAATGCATAAAGTGACTTTTGCCAGCATTGCCGCCCTGGTGGCGGTGGTTTCCGTTCCTGCCATGGCGCAGACCGCGCCTGCGCCCAAAATCGATTATGTGAGCAGGGAAATGGCCCAGCAGGTCCCACAAGGCGATGCACCGATGACCGGCGACCTCCCGATCTGCAAGCCCGACCAGCAGACCAATTGCATCAATAGCTGGGATGTGAACCGCACCGGCAATCGCCCGATCAACTATTGGCCGGGCCGGCCGGCTAGCGAGATCGAGGGGCCGTTGCCGGTCGACAAACCCAACCGCTGAACCGGTTTGCGGCGGATTGACGAAAGGCGTCCGCGCGAGATGCGGGCGCCTTTTTTGGTGTCACTGCGCGAGGCGCAGCAGCAGCAGTTTGGCCTTGCCGACCTTGCGTTCGCTTTCGACCTCCAGATTGCGGAGCGTCGGCGTTTCCTTCGCCCCTACTTCCAGAGATATCCAGGTGGCCGGGCCGACCCAGCCCAGCCGGACCAGCTTGTCGATCGCGACCGCGCCTGCGCCGGTGCCATAGGGCGGATCGAGCAGGATGAGATCGTGCGGTACCTTGGCCGGGCCGAGCCGGAGCACCGATGCCTGGTTGACCGAACTGCGCGTGCCTGCGCCAAGCTTTGCGATATTGGCGCGGATCGCGTCGACCGCGCGCGCATCCTCTTCCACGAACAGGCACGATGCGCAGCCGCGCGACAAAGCTTCCAGCCCCAGCGCACCCGACCCTGCGAACAGGTCCGCCGCGCTCAGCCCTTCGAAACTGCCAAGGCGGCTGGCGAGCATGTTGAACAGGGTTTCGCGCGTGCGATCCGCGGTCGGCCGCGTGGTCTCGCCCTTCGGTGCGATCAGGCTGCGCCCGCGCCATTCGCCTGCCACGATCCGCATCAGTCGTTGTGCTTCTTCACTGAAGAGCGGAACCGCCCGATGTCGTGCCGGGGAATCTCCACCGCCTGCCCGCGCGGCAGATCGCCCAGCGCGACGGGGCCGAAAGCAGTGCGGACCAGCCTGTTCACAGTCAGCCCCAGATGTTCGAGCACACGGCGGACTTCGCGGTTCTTGCCTTCGGTAATGGTCAATTCGATCCACTGGTTGGCCCCGGTCCGCCGTTCCAGATTGGCGTCGATCCGGCCGTAACGGACACCATCGATGGTGATGCCCTCGATCAGTGCCTCGAGCTGCGCCTGCGAAACCTCGCCGTGCGCGCGGGCGCGATAGGTCCGCTCGACCGCGTTGGCTGGCAGTTCGAGCAGGCGCTTGAACTCGCCATCATTGGTCAGCAGCAGCAGGCCTTCCGTGTTGTAGTCCAGTCGCCCGATCGGCATCACCCGCGGGGCGGACTTGGGCAGCGCGTTGCGTAGCGCATCGTAAATGGTCGATCGGCCCTTCGGATCGCGCTCGGTCGTGATGAGGCCGGGCGGCTTGTGGAAGGCGAACAGCCGCGTCGGTTCTGCCTTGGCCACCGGCTTTCCGTCTACCGTGACCCCGCGCAGGCTTTCCAGCAGCGTCGCCGGGGTTTCGACGACCTTGCCGTCGATGGCGATCCGGCGATCTGCGATCATCCGTTCGATTTCGCGGCGGCTGGCCACGCCCGCGCGTGCCAGCAACTTGGCGATGCGGTCGCCTTTTCTTTCGGTTTCGCTCATGTGCGCCCGCTTAGCGGTGCACCCGCATTCCTCCAAATGCTTTGGCGATCAGGCATTCGCGCGATCGTATCGCGGGTGCGGCTTGCGGCGAAGATCGGTGTCGGAATCGGTATCGAACGCACGCCATTCCCGACTCTGCTTGATCAGCGGTTGCATGCACCGTTCGCAGCTTGTCCGGTGGTCCAGACCGTCGTGCCACACCCGGTTGCGATCGACCTTGTGGCCGCGCAGCTTGCATAGAAGCTCGCCTATCATCGAATGCTCCCCCAATGCTGGCACAGTGCCTGCCGTGCGAGCTGGAGCGACCCGGAAATCCGCATAGCACACGGCGACCGGTTTGGGGCGAATTATCAGTCAGCCGATACGGTGCGGGGCGCAAGTGGTGGAGGGGGCTAGGCATATCCCGCGCGCTCCGGCAAGGATGCGCAGCGCACGAAGACGGCCCCGGATCGAGGCCGACAGGCAAGGAGGATAGCCGATGGCCGAAGCGACGTCCGATAGCCCGAAGCCGGGTTGGCGAACCGTCCTGCGTTCGCTGCGCAATCCGAAAAGCGGCTTCATGGCGCTGTTCGGTTTCGCCCAGGGTCTTCCGCCCGCGCTGTTTCTGGGCACGCTTTACGCCTGGTTGAGCGAGGCCGAGGTCGATCTGGAGACGATGGGCGTCTTCTCGCTGGTCGGCCTGGCCTATGCGTTCCAGTTCCTGTGGTCGCCGCTGCTCGACAAGGTCGATATTCCGGGGCTGAGCAAGCTGGGCAAGCGCAAGCAATGGATCGCGCCGATGCAGCTCACCGTCGGGATTGCGCTGCTGGTGATGAGTTTCCTCGATCCGGGGAGCTCGCTGGGCTGGTTCAGTCTGCTGGCCGCGATCGGCGCCTTCGCCAGCGCGACGCAGGACATTGCGATCAACGCGTGGCGCATCGACGTGGCGGACGAAGAGGCGACGCTCGATATCCTGTCCACCATCACGCAGATGGGCTTCCGGCTCGCCGCGCTGGTCGGTGGCGCATTCGGCCTGATCATCGCGGAACGGATCGGCTGGCCGCAGACCTATCTCATCATGGGCGGCATCATGCTCGCCATCGGGATTGCCGGGCTGTTCGCGCCCGACGCCACCGTCTCTGACGACACCGCCGCAACCGCCGCCGCCAACCACGACGAAGTGGCCGAGCTCTACAACGCGGGCGAAGTGACCGAGAAGGTGCGCAACCGCGCGCTGGCCGCGGTGGGCATCCTGTGGGCCTGGGCGATCGGCATCGTCGTCATCTTCATGGTGCGATCGATGACGGGCGCGATGCAGCAGGTATCGACCTGGAACTTCACGCTGTTCGGGAGCGAGCGATATTTCAGCCCCGCATGGCTGATCGGCATGATGGAGGCGGGCGAAAGCGGCCGCCCCGACCCCACCGATTTCACCACGATTTTCGGCCCGCTGATCGTGCTGGCGACGGTCGTTTTGCCCGCGCTGATCGCCGCATGGGTCGCGCAGCAGAAGCGCGAGGGGCGCAACGTGATCGTCTCCGCCCCCGGCGTTGGGGCAGGGCACGAGGTCAAGTTCACCGACCATCTCTATCGCGCGCTGGTGCTGCCGCTGGTGGAATTCGTGGGGCGCATCGGCTGGTCTCTGGTGCTGATCCTTGCGCTGGTGCTGACCTACCGGATCTGCGATTCGATCTGGGGCGTGTTCGCCTATCCGTTCTATCTGGGCGAGCTGGGATACACCGGGGACGAGGTCGCCTTCGCGTCCAAGTTCTTCGGCGTTTTCGCGATCATCCTGGGACTCGCGCTGGGCGGCTGGATCATCACCGTGTTCGGGCGGATGTTCACGCTCACGCTGGGCGCCGCGCTCGCGGCGGCAACCAACCTGCTCTACGCCGATCTGGCCGCGGGCGGCGCAACGATGCAGGCGGCCAGCAATGCGATCGGGTTCACTGCCCTGATCGGCTGGATGGCGCCGTTCGGGAGCGAGGGGCTGGCGCGCCTGACCTTCACCATCTTCTGGGAGAACCTCGCGATCGGGATTGCCGGTGCGGCCTACATCGCCTGGCTTTCCAGCATCGTCGCCAAGAAGTACGCCGCCGTGCAGTACGCGCTGCTCGCCTCGCTGACGCTGCTGGTCGGCACGCTGGGGCGCGGTGCGCTGGGCGAGATGATCGAGGATCGCGGGTACTACTTCGTGTTCATCTTCACCGCCGTGATCGGCGTCGTGGCGGTGGTGCTGTGCGTGCTCGAATGGATGCGCGAAGCTCGCGCGGGCGCGAAGAGCGGCGTCGTCCAGCCCGATCCGCAGATCGCCTCCGCTCAGTAGACCGCTCGGGCCGGTTCGCGCAGGCGGGCCGATCAATCGGGCAGGGCATCGCTCAGGCGCAGCACCTCGCCCGCGAGATAGAGCGAGCCTGCGATCAGCACCGGCAGCCCATCCTCGGGCAGGGCAGAGAGCGCGTCCGCCACGCTGTCCGCCGCGCGCACGCCGTCTCCGAAAGCCGGGGCGGGATGGTGCTCGTGTCCGGGGACCGGCACCGCGGTGATGCTGGCGATACTCGGCCCGAGCGGATCGAGCAGGGAGCGGCGATCCTTGTTGGCGAGCATTCCCAGGATCAGATGCAGCCGCTGGCCTGCAAAGTGCCGCGCCAGCGCCTCGCCCGCGCTGGGGTTGTGACCGCCATCGACCCACACCGTCCGCGCTCCGGTGAGCGGGGAGGCGGGCAACCGCTGGAGGCGCGCGGGCCAGGTGGCGCCGCGCAGGCCCTGGGCGATCGCATCGCGAGCAACGCCGACACGATCCTGCTGGCACAGCATGGCGATGGCGAGCGCGGCGTTCTCCGCCTGATGCACACCGGGTAGCGCGGGGAGGGGGAGCGCGAGCTCGCCGTGTTCGTCCGCAAAGTGCAGCCCGGTTTCGGTGGTACTGGCGTGCCAGGCGCGGCCCCGCATCGCCAGCAGCGCCTCGCGAGCGATTGCGGCACGCTCTATCTCCAGCGCGACCCCTTCGGGGTACGACAGCGTGACCAGCGGCACTCCCGGCTTGGCGATGCCTGCCTTCTCGAACGCAATGCGGGCCATCGGATCGCTCGGGACGCCGTCTTCCGGTGCGAGCAGGAAGCGTTCGTGATCCAGCCCCAGCGCCGCGATCCCGCACGCGGCGAGGACGTCCGGGCCCAGCACATTGGTCGCATCGAAGCGCCCGCCGAGGCCGACTTCGATCACGCACGCGTCGGCTGGCGCGCGCGCGAAAGCCAGGAACGTCGCGGCGATGGTGACCTCGAAGAAGCTCGGGTACAGATCCTCGCCCGCGTCGAGCACTTCGGCCAGCAGCGCGGCGAGCTGCGCATCCTCGATCAGCCTGCCAGCGACCCGGATCCGCTCGTTATAGCGCACCAGATGCGGGCTGGTGGCGACATGCACGCGCTTGCCATCGGCCTCCAGCATTGCGCGCAAGAAGGCGCAGGTCGATCCCTTGCCGTTGGTCCCCGCGACGTGAAACGTGGGCGGCAGGCGGTCCTGCGGATCGCCCAGGCGGGCGCACAGGGCACGGATCGTCTCCAGCCCCAGCCGCCCCTCGGGCACGGAAAGCGCGGCCAGCCGGTCGAGCTGGGCCTGCACGGCGGGATCGTCGGAGCGGGCGAAGTCCTTCATCTCTCAAGCCCCTTCCTCTTCAGGGGAGGGGGTTGGGGGAGGAGCTACGCGCCCTCTTCCCCACCCCTCGATCCTCTCCCTTCAAGGGGAGGGAAGGATGTCGATCACGCCGCAGCCTTGCCGCCCATATAGCGCAGCATCATTGCGAGTTCGGCCTTCAGGTCGTGGCGCCGCACCACGCGGTCGACCATGCCGTGTTCGTGCAGGTACTCGGCGCGCTGGAAGCCTTCGGGCAGCTGTTCGCGGATCGTTTCCTGGATTACGCGCTGGCCGGCAAAGCCGATCAGCGCGCCCGGCTCCGCAATCTGGACATCGCCCAGCATCGCGTAGCTGGCGGTGACGCCGCCGGTGGTCGGATCGGTCAGCAGCACGATGTAGGGCAGGCCCGCCTGCCGCAGCTTGCGCACCATGACGGTCGCCTTGGGCATCTGCATCAGGCTGAGAATGCCCTCCTGCATCCGCGCGCCGCCCGCCGCGGTCACCACCACATAACCGCAGCGCCGCTTCAATGCTTCGGCCGCGCCGTTGCAGAAGGCCTGGCCCACCGCCATGCCCATCGAGCCGCCCATGAAGTGGAAATCCTGCACCCCGACCACAGCAGGCTGCCCGTCGATTTCCCCGCTGGCGACCGTGAAGGCATCGCGGTGCGGGTTGTTAGCGCGCGCCTGCTTCAGCCGATCGGTATAGCGTTTGGAATCGCGGAACTTGAGCGGGTCTTCCTTGACCTCGGGCTGCGGCAGCAGATCGAAGCCTTCATCCATCAGCATCGCGATGCGGATGTCCGCACCGATCCGCCCATGATGGTCGCAGCGGGGGCAGACGTAGAGATTGTCCGCGTAATCGCTGGCGAAGATCATCTCGCCACAGCCCTTGCACTTGATCCACAGGGTTTCGTCTGTGGTGCGCTTGGCGACGAAGGGCAGCGAATTGCGGACGCGATTGAACCAGCTCATGCCGCAGTCCTTTCCGCAGAATGGACCGCCTTGGCAAGGCTTGCGGTGAGATCGCGCAACGCTTCGGGCGCATTTTCGCCATGCTCGCCGACCAGTTCGACCAATGCCGAGCCGACCACCACGCCATCGGCCACGCGCGCGATCAGGCCCGCCTGTTCGGGCGTGCGCACGCCGAAGCCGACCGCCACGGGCAGGTCGGTCGCGGCCTTGAGGCGCTTCACCGCCGCATCGATGCTGTCCTGCGCGGCGCTCTGCTTGCCGGTGATCCCCGCGACCGAGACGTAGTAGAGGAAGCCTTCGGACCCCTCGATCACGGTCGGCAGGCGGAAATCGTCGGTGGTCGGCGTGGCGAGCCGGATCGGGGCGATGCCGCTATTGCGCAATGCCGGGCCCAGCGCGGCGTCCTCTTCGGGCGGAATGTCGACGCAGATCACCCCGTCGACGCCTGCGGTCGCGGCTTCGCCAGCGAACCACTCCGCCCCGCGCCGGACCATCGGGTTGGCATAGCCCATCAGCACCAGCGGCACATCGGGGTGACGCGCGCGGAAGGCGCGCGCGTGTTCGAGCACATCGGCGGTGGTCGTGCCCGCCTTCAACGCGCGAATATTCGCCGCCTGGATCGCCGGGCCGTCCGCCATCGGATCGGTAAACGGCATCCCCAGCTCGATCACATCCGCCCCGCCTTCCACCAGCGCATCGAGATTGGCGGCAGTATCGCCATCGCCTGCGGTGACGAAGCACACCAGCGCGGGGTGGGGCTTGGAAAAAGCCGATGCGAGGCGATTCGGGGGGGCAGTATTCATCTTGGGTCTTCCGGGGCTGAACGCTGACACACCTGACACAGTGTCTTAGGCTCAAAAAGCGGTTGGCCCATGCGCATGGCAAAGAACGCTTGGGTGGGGAAGGGTGCGCGTGGGCTCATGCGGCGATTATCGCAGCGAAGCCGGGTGTAGGACACCCCCTCTCCCAACCCTCTCCCCGAGCGGGGAGAGGGCTAATAGCCCGACTGCTTCAGAGCCCCCTCACCTTCAGGGGAGAGGGCTTTAGTGAGCACATCACTCCGCAGGCTTCCACACACCCGCACCGACGCCCACGATTGCCGCAATGCCTGCCGCCCATGGGACCAGCGCCGGCGCCGCGATCTCCTGCCCGGTCGCCACGAAGCCCAGCGCGGCCAGGATGAACCCGATCGGCAGGCCGATCATAAAGAACACGAGTGCGCGGACGGGCGAAAAGGTCACGTTGGTTCTCCGGTTATCGGGTGCGATGATCGCCCCGCACCACGCTGGAGAAGGCGGGACCCCGGATCAAGTCCGGGGCGACGTCAATTCATTCGTCATTGCGAGCCGAACCGGATCTTTTCCGGGGCGGCGCGGCAATCCAGAATTAGCCGGGTCCACCCTGGATTGCTTCGCTACGCTCGCAATGACGAGCGGAGAGGGCGGCGGGTCAGTTCGGCGTCGCGCAAGGCCCCTCTCCCATGACCGTTTCAGGAGTGGGTACAAAGGGGATGGAAACTGCGGGTCAATTGACCCTCTTTAGCCGCGATGTAATTGCGAGAACAAGTTTCCAGGCAGCCAAGGCCAGCAAGGCCAACACGAACGGTAGAACCAGAAACTCGATGCCGAACCCGAGTGTTGGGTCACAAAGGATGTAGAATTCGTTGTTCGGCCGGGAGTTGATTTCGCTCGCTTCCCAGCATTGCATTCTCTGGGTGAGGCCGGAAGCGATAATGCTGTAGCCGATTACTCCAATCAACAACGTATACAAGACTGGGGGATAGGAGCCGGTGAAGCGAAGTAATCTCGATCTCGGCTCGGCAGACGTCAAGAAATCAGCCAAATGCCATAACGCGATTGGAACGGCGAAGAGGGCGATGGCAGAAACGTTGCCAAGGGAGTTCCAGTAATAGTACCTGAAGCCCTCCTCTGCGCTAAGTATATAGGGGTCCCAATAGAAGAGATCGTGGGGAAAATAAACAGGAACTCCGCGAAGGCCAACATGGCAAAGCTGAGAATGGCCATCGTCGCTTTGGATTGGCTTTCTTCCTTCACGGTTTCAAATCTCAACCCCCAGCTTTTCGGCCACGGTGAAGATGTCCTTGTCCCCGCGACCGCACAAATTCGCGAGGATGATCGAGTCCTTGTCCATCTCCTTCGCGCGCTTCGCGACCGCCGCAATGGCGTGCGAAGGCTCCAGCGCGGGAATGATCCCCTCGGTCCGGCACAGCAGCTGGAAGGCTTCGAGCGCCTCGTCGTCGGTGACGGCGGTGTATTCGACGCGGCCGATGTCTTTCAGCCACGCATGCTCGGGGCCGATGCCAGGGTAGTCGAGCCCTGCCGAGATCGAGTGGCCTTCGGTGATCTGGCCGTCCTCGTCCTGCAGCAGGAAGGTCTTGTTGCCGTGGAGGATGCCGGGCGCGCCGCCGGTGAGGCTGGCGGCGTGCTGGTCTCCATCGAGGCCTAGCCCCGCCGCTTCGACGCCGAGCATCTTCACGTCCGCGTCATCCAGGAACGGGTGGAACAGGCCGAGCGCGTTGGACCCGCCGCCGATGCACGCGACCAGCAGGTCGGGCAGGCGACCAACGCGCTTTTGAATCTGCGCGCGCGCTTCGGTGCCGATCACGCTCTGGAAATCGCGGACCATCGCAGGGTAGGGGTGCGGGCCGGCGGCGGTGCCGATGATGTAGAACGTGTCCTCCACATTCGCGACCCAGTCGCGCAGCGCCTCGTTCATCGCATCTTTTAGCGTAGCGCGGCCAGACGTCACCGGGACGATCTCCGCGCCGAGCAGCTTCATGCGGAACACGTTTGGCGATTGCCGCCGCACGTCCTCGGCACCCATGTACACCACGCAAGGCAGGCCGAAGCGCGCGCACACCGTGGCCGTGGCAACGCCGTGCTGGCCCGCGCCGGTTTCCGCGATGATGCGCGTCTTGCCCATGCGGAGCGCGAGCAGGATCTGCCCGATGCAATTGTTGATCTTGTGCGCGCCGGTGTGATTGAGCTCGTCGCGCTTGAACCAGACCTGCGCTCCGCCCAGCGCCTCGGTCAGACGCTCCGCGAAATAGAGCGGGCTGGGGCGGCCGACGTAATGCTCCAGCAGATCCTCGAACTGGTCGGTGAAGGCCGGGTCCTTCTTCGCTTCGTCATAGGCCTGCTGCAGCGCGAGGATGTTGGGCATCAGCGTTTCGGCGACGTAGCGCCCGCCGAAATCGCCGAAATGACCCTGATCGTCGGGCTGGGTGCGGTAGGAATTGGGAGTGCTCATGCCCCCGCCATGCCGCGCCGCCCCGGCTAAGTCGAGGGGGGATCGGCACCGCGCAGCCAGCAATGCGGCATGGGCGCCGAAAGCCAGAAAAACCTGCCCGCTTCGCAATGCGCCCCACGGTTCCCCTCTATGATGCCGGTCATGGACAACGGGTTCGGGCCGGCACTGCGCCGATCGCGAGGAGCCCTCTTGGTAGGATGAAGCAATGCACAAACGGGTTCTGGTTTCCGCACTCCTGATCGCTCTTCCGGGGGCTCCTGCGCTGGCCGAGGAAGCGACCGGCGGCCCGCGCGCGGAACTGCGCGGCGGGGCGGTATGGGCGGATGGTCACACCGATCCCGTCCTCGGCATCGCGGCGGGCTATGATTTCGACCTTGGCGACAGGACGTTCCTGGGCGGCGAGATTGCGGGCGAGAAGATCCTGACGGACGGCGCCTATGTGGAGCTGGCGCTAACCGGCCGCCTCGGCACGGCGGTAAGCGAGAAGGGCAGCCTGTTCCTCGCCAGCGGATACACCTTCACCCACCACGGCGACGGGCCGCATCTGGGCTTCGGCTACGAATACCACCTCGGCCATGGCGGCACCTATCTCGCCGCCGAATACCGGCACCTTTTCGTGGATCATCACGAGGCCAATGCCGTGACCATCGGCATCGGCACGTTCTTCTGAGCGGCCTAGCCCTGACCTTCCGGGCTGGCGTTGCGCACCGCGTCGCAGAAGGCGCGGATCAGGCCTGCGTCCTTCACGCCGGGGGCGGTTTCCAGCCCGCTTGAGGCATCGACCAGCGGCGCGCCGGTGCGGCGGATCGCCTCGGCCACGTTGTCGGGCGTCAGGCCGCCCGCCAGCGCCCACGGCATCGGGTGTTCGTACCCGTCGAGGATATCCCACTGGAAGGTCACGCCATTGCCGCCGGGCAGCGCCTTGGCAGGGGCATCGAACAGCACCCGATCGACCTGGCCGATGAATCTCTGCGCCCGGTCGAGCGAGGCCTTTTCGCGCAGGCCCGTCGCGCGCCAGGTCTCCACCTTCAGGATCTGGCGGACCATAGCCATCCATTCCACGGTCTCGCTGCCGTGAAACTGGATCACATCGGGCATCACCGCACGAAAAGCGGTTTCCAGCTCTGCCGGCTGCATCTTCACCGTCAGCAGCACCACCATCGTGCCCTCGGGAACACGCGCGCGCAGCTTCGCCGCGTCTTTCAGCGAGACATGGCGCGGGCTCGGTTCGTAATGCACGAGGCCGACATGGGTTGCGCCCGCATCGACGGCCGCGTCGAGCGTTTCGGGCGTCGAAAGGCCGCAAATCTTGATCTGGGTGGTCATAGCCGCGCGCTCCTACAGCGTTTGTGGTTTCTTGCCAAAGGATGGTCCGGGACTGGGATGGGGTACGGGGTTACCGATAGCTCCGCCAAATGTTAGCCTGCACGGCATGAGCGAAAAGCCCGAAGACCGCCCGGAGCCCCCTCCACCGCCGGAGGACGCAGACCCCGTGGCCCGCTTCCTTGCCCGCCGCACCAGCGGGGAGGTCGTCTTGCTGGCGCTGTTCGCGGGGGTGATGCTGTTTGCGGCTGGCGTATATGTCGGCGGGGCAATCGGCTCGCTTTAGCGGCGAGGGCGCTCAGAGAGTTTCTTCGATCGCCTTGGCAGCGGCGAGCGGATCGTCCGCCTTCGAGATCGGCCGCCCGATCACCAGCACGCTTGCGCCATCGTCGCGTGCCTGGCGGGGCGTGACGACGCGCTTCTGGTCGCCGACCGCGCTGCCTGCGGGGCGCAGGCCGGGGACGACGAAGAAGCCTTGCTTCCAGCGTTTGTGCACCTCGCCCACCTCGTGGCCCGAGCATACGATCCCGTCGAGCCCGGCATCCTGCGCCAGATCGGCGAGCCGCAGTACCTGATCATGCGCGCTGCCCGATACGCCGGTGCGGGCAAGGTCACGCTCGTCGAGGCTGGTGAGCATGGTCACCGCGACCACCTTCGTATGTTCGCCCGCCGCGGCCTTGGCGTCTTCCATCATCGCGCGCCCGCCACTGGCGTGGACGGTGACGATGGCGGGTTCGAGCACGTGGATCGCCTGCATCGCGCCTGCGACCGTGTTCGGGATGTCGTGGAATTTCAGGTCGAGGAAGATCGGCAGGCCGACGGTCGCGATCTCGTGCACGCCGTGGTGGCCGTGCGCGCAGAAGAATTCGAGGCCCAGCTTGATCCCGCCGACATGCCCCTTGACCTTCTCGGCCAGCGCGCGCGCCGCGTCCAGGCGCGGCAGATCGAGGGCGAGATAGACGGGGTTGGTCACGTTGCCGCCGGTTTGCCTTGCGCCGGTTCGTCGTCGTCGTGCGAAGCGGTGTCTTCCGCGTCCGACTCGTCCGAGGCCGTCTCGTCCGCGGCGGAATCCTGCGACGCGGTTTCGACCGCAGGCTGCTCGTCCTGTGCGGGATTGGGGGCGGTCTCCGGCTCGGCGGGAGCATCGGCCGGCGCATCGTCGGCGGTCAGCCGCGTGTCCTGCGCCACCGGATCGGCCACCGCTTCGGCGCTTGTGTCGGCTTCCACGGGCACGACGGCAGGCTCTTCGGTCACCGGCTCCGCAGCGTCCTGCCGCGCCTCTTCCTCACGCTCCGCTTCGCGCGCGGCGGCGGAGACCGAGCTGGCCTTGGCCGCGATTTCGAGGCTGCGGATCTTGCGGTTGAGGCTCCACGTGACGCCGCGCGCATAGAGCCAGATCGGCAGGAAGCCGAGCAGGAACGATATGATGACCAGCGCGGGCACCTTCGTTTCGACCACCAGGTATCCCAGATCGTCACTTCGACCGGGTTCCAGTTGAAGATCGAGAACACCAGCACGCCGACAAGGATCAGCAGCCAGAAAATCGTTCGCACTATCTGCATCGCAAATCCCCCATGATCGCGCATGATGCTTTTTCCACCCGGAGACTAGGGCGGGCGGGAACAGGCGTCTAGCCGAATACCCGCGCGAAGATCGTATCGATGTGTTTCAGATGGTAGTCGAGGTCGAACAGGGCACTGAGCTCATTTTCGGACAATGCTGCGCTCACATCCTCATCCTGCTTCAGCAGGTCGAGCAGTTGCAGCCGCCCGTCCGATTCCCACACCCGCATCGCGTTGCGCTGCACGATGGCGTAGGCGTCTTCCCGGCTGACGCCGTTCTGGGTGAGGGCGAGCAGCACGCGCTGCGAATGGATCAGCCCGCCCATCCGGTTCATGTTCGCCTCCATCCGCTCGGGATACACCAGCAGCTTGTCGACGACCCCCGTCAAACGGGCCAGCGCGAAGTCGAGCGTGATGGTGGCGTCCGGCCCGATGAAGCGTTCGACGCTGGAATGGCTGATATCGCGCTCGTGCCATAGCGCCACGTTCTCCAGCGCGGGCAGGGCGTAAGCGCGGATCATGCGCGCTTGGCCGGTCAGGTTCTCGGTCAGCACTGGATTGCGCTTGTGCGGCATGGCCGAGGAGCCCTTCTGCCCCTTGGAGAAGAACTCTTCCGCCTCCAGCACCTCGGTGCGCTGGAGATGGCGGATTTCCACCGCCAGCCGTTCGATGCTGCCTGCGACTACCGCCAGCGTCGCGAAATACATCGCGTGGCGATCGCGCGGGATCACCTGTGTGCTGACCGGCTCTGGCACGAGGCCCAGCTTGTCCGCCACATAGGCTTCGACGTCGGGCGAGATGTTGGCGAAGGTACCGACTGCACCAGAAATCGCGCAGGTCGCGATTTCGGTGCGCGCATCCCACAGCCGCGCGCGGCAGCGGTCGAATTCGGCATAGGCCTGGGCCAGCTTGAGGCCGAAGGTCACGGGCTCGGCATGAATGCCGTGGCTGCGCCCGATGGTGGGGGTGAACTTGTGCTCTTCCGCCCGGCGTTTGAGCGCCTCCAGCAGCTCGTCCATGTCGGCCAGCAGGATATCCGTCGCGCGGACCAGCTGGACCGAAAGCGTGGTATCGAGCACGTCCGAGCTGGTCATGCCTTGGTGCATGAAGCGGGCTTCCTCGCCCACATGCTCGGCCACCCAGGTGAGGAAGGCGATGACGTCATGCTTGGTCACGGCCTCGATCGCGTCGATCGCGTCGACGTCGATCTCGGGGTTGGTATCCCACCAGTCCCACAGTGCCTTCGCGGCGCTCTCGGGCACCACGCCCAGCTCGGCGAGCTTCTGCGTCGCGTGCGCCTCTATCTCGAACCAGATGCGATATTTCGCCTCAGGCTCCCACAGGGCGGTCATTTCGGGGCGGGCATAACGGGGGACCATGGGGCGGTTCCTGGCTTGGTGAAAGGGATGGCCAGCGCGCTAGGGGCTGGCACCCCGCGACGCAAGACGGAGGAAAGGGCGAGGGCACTGCCCGGCTCGCGTCGGGATCTGACAAAGCGATCTTCAACGGGGTTGATCGCGCGCCGCGCAACTGTAAGCGTTCGGGCACAAGGGCTTGGATATCTCGGGGAAACAATGCGATATTTCTATCTGGCGTCGGCCATGGCCGGTCTCGTGGTGGCGACCGGCGGGACGCCCGCGATGGCAGGGGAAACCATCCTGTACGACAAGGCGGCAGAATGGGTCGATGTGGCCGCTCTGCCCCCATCGAGCGAGAGCCAGGGCCTGCCGCTGCGGCTGCTCGAAACGCAGGTGCGGATGGAGGACGGGCAGGTTGCCACCTATGGCGACATCGCCCTTGCGCTGGATAGCACGGAGGCGCTCGACGGGCTGGGTGTGGTCACGCTGGAATGGCTGCCCGACAAGGGCGACCTGACCGTTCACCGGGTGGAACTGATCCGCGGCGACACCGTGATCGATCTGCTGGCAGGCGGTGCCCGGTTCGAGGTTCTGCGGCGCGAGGAACGGCTGGAACAGCGGATTCTCGATGGCGCGCTCACCGCGACGCTTTCGGTGCCGGGGGCGGAGATCGGCGACGTGCTGCGCTATTCCTTCACCACCACCAAGGACGAGCAGATTCTCGACGACGAGATGGAGTTCGCCAACGTCGTCGCCGCCAAGCCGACGCCGATTGCGCGCGGACGCGTGATCCTGTCGTGGCCCGAAGACGAGGCTGTGCGCTGGGCGACCAACCGGGTGGAAGGATCGGTCGAGGAAGCCGCGCGCGGCGGCTATCGCTTTGTCACGATCGCCTTGCCGGTGGCCGAGCCGACCGAGATTCCTGGCGACGCGCCGACCCGGTTCCGCCTGCCGCCCTCGGTGCGGGCGACCACCTTCGACAGCTACGCCGAGATTTCGCAGGCGCTCGCCCCGTTCTTCGCCACCGAAGGCGCGATCGAACCGGGCGGCGCGCTGGCAGGCAAGATCGCCGAAATCGCAGGGCAGACCGCCGACCCGCTGGAGCGCGCGGCGCTGGCGACGCAGTTCGTGCAGGACGAGATCGGATACCTGCTCAACGGCCTCAACGGGGGCAACTACATCCCGCAAAGCCCGGCGCAGACCTGGGCGGAGCGCACGGGCGACTGCAAGGCCAAGTCGATGCTGCTGCTCGCCATGCTGCGCGAGCTGGGCATTTCCGCCGAGGTCGTGCTGGTCAACAGCCGGACCGGCGATGCGGTGCCCGAACTTCTGCCCGCGCTGGGCAATTTCGACCACATGATCGTGCGCGCGGATATCGGCGGCGTATCCTACTGGCTGGACGGGACCAGCAGCGGCTTGCGGATCGACAACATCGTGGAGGTGCCGCGCTTCCGCTATGCCCTGCCGCTGGTCCCCGCAGGCACAGGCCTGCAGGAAATGGCGATGCGCCCGCAGGCGATCCCGGACGAGGATATCGCGATCCGGATCGATCAGACCGCCGGGATCGATCTGCCCGCCATCTACGACATCACGCTGACGATCAGCGGGGTCAACGCCCGGGCTTATCAGGCGCTGGCGCTGATCGACGATGCCGATCAGAAGGAAGATGCGCTGTACCAGACCGTCTCGAACGTGCTGGGCGATCATCAGCCGGTGGATATGGAGGTTGCGTTCGACCGGCCGACCGGGATTGCCACGATCACCGCACGCGGGCTGATCAATTCGCCGTGGCAGGAAAAGAAGGCGCGGATGGAACTGGATGTGCCGTTCCAGTCGATCGACGGATTCTCTTTCGATGTCGACCGGTCCCGCCCGGAGATCGCGGATCTTCCGGTGACGGTGCGCGGGCCGGTGTTCTACCGGCGCGACATCGAGTGGCTGCTGCCGCGCGGCGAGGGCGAATTCCGCCTGCTCGGCCGCTCGGATCAGAACGAGGTCGTCGGCGGTACCAGGCTGACCACCGCCAGCGTGCTAGCCCCGGCGCAGCTGTCGATCGCGGAAGAGGTGCAGAGCCTGGCGTGGGAAATCCCGGCGAGCGAGCTGCCCGACGTTCGCCGCAGTACGCTGCGCATGAAACGCGGCCTGCCGCGACTGCGGGCACCCGAAGGGGCGCTGCGCAGCTGGGAATATCGCGGTGACGAACGCGCGCGTCTGGAACCGCTGGAGGATATGTTCGCCCAGCTGATCGCCGACGCGGACGATGACGATGCGGATATCTATTATGGCCGCTTCGCCCTGCGGTATCTCACGGGCAATTTCGCAGGCGCGCGCGAGGATCTGGACATGGCGATTTCGCGTGATGCCTCGGCAGACAATTACCTCTGGCGCGCCACCACGCGGTGGCACCTGAACGATCTGGAAGGGGCGCTGGAAGACTTCGCGGCCGCTGCGGCGATCAACCCCGACTACACGCTGGATTCGACGCGGTTTGAGGCGCTGGCACTGCTCGGCCGGGCGGAAGATGCGGTCGCGCTGGTCGACGAGCACGCCTATCTCTACGACGATCCCAAGAACGAGGCAATCGACCGCGCCTATGTGCTCGGTTTCGCGGGGAGGGCGGACGAAGGGATCGCCCTGCTGCGCGACGAACTGGCGATCGAACCGGATGATTCGGAACTGCTCAATTCGCTGTGCTGGGACAGCGGTATTTTCGACCGGGTGGAAGAAGACACACTGGAAGTCTGCACCAATGCGGTGGAGCAGGCGCGCAACAGCGCGTCGGCGATCGATAGCCGGGCGCTCGTCTATTATCGGCTGGGCCGGTACGAGGACGCGCTGCGCGATCTCGACGTGGCGCTTGCCGCCGAACCGGGGCAGCACATTTCGCGCTATCTGCGCGGCATCGTGCTGCGCGCGCTGGGGCGCGAATCGGAAGCGCGCGAGGATATCACAAAGGCGTTGCATGCATCGCCCGGCACCGCGCGGCTCTATTCCGCCTGGGGCCTGCCGCCGCGCTGACCCGGAAGGCGCGGGGGCGCCCGCCGTCAGATCAGGCCCTTGGCCTTCAGGCTGACGTGGCTGCCCTGGCCGATGATCACGTGGTCGTGCACTGCGATGCCGAGCAACCGCCCGGCCTCCGCGATCCGCTGTGTGATCGCGATGTCCGCCCGGCTGGGCTCCGGGCTGCCGCTGGGGTGGTTGTGAACCAGGATCAGCGCCGCCGCGCCCAGGTCCAGCCCGCGGCGGATCACCTCGCGCGGGTGGATCGCTGCCTCGTCGATCGATCCGTCGCCGACATGGTGATCCTGCACCAGCCGGTTCCTGGTATCGAGATAGAGCACCCGCACCCGCTCCACCGTCAGGTGCGCCATGTCGGCGGAAAGGTAATCGATCAGCGCGTGCCAGTTGGCGATCACCGGGCGGTTCTCCACCTCGCTGCGCGCCATGCGCCGCGCGGCGAGTGCGACGGCTTTCAGCGCGGCGGCGCTGGCTTCGCCCATGCCGGGCACCTTGGCCAGTGCGGCAGGCTCTGCCTCCAGCACGCGGGCGAGGGTGCCGAACCGCGCCAGCAGCGCCTTGGCCAGCGGTTTGGTATCGCCCCGGCGGATCGCGGCGAACAGCAGGTATTCGAGCACTTCGTAATCGGCCAGCGCCTCCGCCCCGCCGGTCAGCAGGCGTTTGCGCAGGCGTTCGCGGTGGCCCTGCGCGCCCTGTTCGCCGCCGCGCGCCGCGGCATCGCCGCCGTCGCCGCCGTCGCCATCGAACAGATCGTCGCTGTCTTGCGCCACCCGCGCCATTCCCCGGTGCTGCGGGCCTTGTGCGGCCCCCTGTGTCGAGCGCCAGCCTTGCCTTTGCCTGCCGCCGGGTGCAAGCACGCAGGCCAGGCGGTGAGGACAGCGGTGCACGCTTGGTTGACTTGCCAAAAACCCTTTTCTAAGGCGGCGGCGCCCTCGGCGGGCAGGTCGTGCCCGTGCCGCTTGATTCTCACCTTTACGAGAGAGCCTTTGGCATGAGCGACGACAAGCCTGCACGAGAGCCCATACCTGAGGATGCGCGGATCGACGCGCTCGAGCAGCGGCTGAAGGCCGCACGCGAGCGAGAGAAGAAGCGCAGCCGAACGGAAAGCGAGCGCAAGTCCGATGCGGATTACCGATCGGGCAGCCGTGTGCTGGCAGACCTGCTGGGTGGGCTTATCGGTGGGTCCGTGCTCGGCTTCGGCGTCGATACGCTTGCCGGAACCTGGCCCTGGGGTCTGTTGGTCGGCCTGTTCCTCGGGATAGGTGTGGCTTTCAGGAATATTTTCCGCGCGGCCGGAACGCAAAGCCCGCCTTCGGACGAAGGCTGAATGAATGCGGGCCCTACGCGATGGCCCCAAGATACGAACGGGAATTCAAGGTGGCCGCCGAAGAAGGCAAAGTCGATCCGATGCACCAGTTCACCATCGAACCGCTTGGTTCGTGGGCAAACTGGGATATGAACGGCGTCAACATCGCGTTTACGAACAGCGCGTTGTGGATGATGATCACCGCCATCCTGGTGATCGTGTTCGTGCAGATGGGGACCAAGCAGCAGCTTATTCCCGGCCGCTGGCAGGTCGCGGTCGAAAGCCTGACCGGCTTCATCGACAACCTTGTCCAGTCGAGCATCGGGAAAGAGGGGCGCAAGTACATCCCCTATATCTTCACGCTGTTCACCTTCATCCTGTTCGGCAACCTGCTGGGCCTGCTGCCGCTGGGCCTCGTAGGCGTGCACCCGTTCACCTTCACCAGCCATTTCTCGGTCACCGGCGTGCTCGCGATCATGAGCTTCTCGATCGTGCTGGCGGTGGGTTTCTGGAAGCACGGCCTCAAGTTCTTCACGCTGTTCGTGCCGCACGGTACGCCCATCTTCATGCTGCCGATCATCGCGCCGATCGAGTTCATCTCGTTCATGGTGCGCCCCTTCAGCCTGGCGCTGCGGCTGTTCGTGGCGATGATGGCGGGGCACATCCTGCTGAAAGTGTTCGCCGGCTTCGTCATCAGCGGCGGGCTGGGCGGTATCGGTACGGGCTTGATCGTGTCGCTGCCCAGCATCATCATGATGGTCGCGATCTCGGCGCTCGAAATTCTGGTCGCAGGTATTCAGGCCTATGTGTTTGCATTGCTGACGGCGCTGTACATCAACGACGCCGAACACCTGCACTGATCTTTCGCCCTTACGTTTTCCAACTGACGACAAACTGATTTTACCAAGGAGTATTTTGAAATGGACGCTGAAGCCGCAAAGCTGCTCGGAGCCGGTCTCGCTGCAATCGGGTGCGGTCTCGCCGCGCTCGGCGTGGGCAACGTCTTCGCCTCGTTCCTCGAAGGCGCACTGCGCAACCCCGGTGCCGCCGACGGCCAGCAGGGCCGCCTGTTCATCGGCTTCGCCGGTTCGGAACTTCTCGGCCTGCTGGCCTTCGTCATCGCGATCCTCCTGATCGTCGGCTGACATTCACGATCCGCGCGCGCTGCCTTCCGCGCTGGGAGGCAGGGCGCGCGGTTCGCCACTGATTGCCACGCGGATAATCGCCGGAAACCATGCCCCAGATCGATCAACTTGCCGACACCTACACCAGCCAGATTTTCTGGCTGCTGGTGTTTTTCGCCATCACCTTCTTCGTCGTCGGACGGGGCATGGTGCCGCGCGTGCTCGACACGATGGACAAGCGCAGCAAGCAGATTGCCGACGACATCTCGGCAGCCCAGGCTGCGCGCGACCAGGCGGACAAGGAAGAAGAGGCATGGCGTACGCGTGAAAACGAAAATCGCGCTCGCGCGCAGGCCCTGATCTCGGAAGCCAAGGCGGAAGCCGCGGCAAAGTCCGAAAAGAAGATGGCGGCAGCGCAGAAGCGGCTCGACAAGAAGTTGGACGAGGCGGACGCCCGCATTGCCGAAGCACGTGAAAGCGCGCTGGGCGAGATCGAGGCGGTCGCCACCGAAGCCGCACAGGACATCGTCGTGCAGCTTGCCGGGATTAAGGTGAGCCGGCCTGTCGCGAACGCCGCCGTCAAGGAAAGCCTGGCCCATGGCTGATCTCGCAAGCAATGCAACCGCCGCCGCCGGCACCCACTCCGAAGGCGTGATCGAGGTCGACGGCAGCCACGGCTCCTACGAGGAACCGACGCTGCTGTGGCTTGAATCCTACCAGTGGGTATCGGTCGCGATGCTCATCCTGGTGCTGATCGCGATCTTCGCGGGCAAGGTCCACAAGACCATCGGTGGCGGACTGGACGAACGGATCGCCGCGATCCGTGAAGAACTGGATGAAGCCAAGCGGCTGCGGTCCGAAGCGGAGACCCTGCGGGACGAATATTCCGCCAAGATCGCCAATGCCGAATCCGATGCCGCCGCCATGCTGGAAAATGCGAAGGCAGAAGCGGAATCGATCCTCGACCGGGCCGAAGCCGACAGCAAGGCACTGGTCGAACGGCGCAAGCGCATGGCGCAGGACAAGATTTCCGCTGCCGAGCGCGAGGCCGTGGCCGAAGTGCGCGCCCGGGCGGCGACCGCAAGTGCGGAGGCCAGCCGCAAGCTGATCCGCGAAAAGCTGGACGCAGACGCGGACCGCAAGCTGGCCGACGATCTGATCGCGGGCATCTGATCGCTTGGCCGCGGATCGGGTGATCGTTCGTCGCGATGACCTGACCGGGGCGGACACACTGGCATTGCTGGAATTGCACCTGCGGGCGATGCACGCGCATTCGCCCGCAGGTTCCGTTTTTGCGCTCGATCCCAGAGGGCTGCGCCAGCCCGATATCGAGGTGTGGAGCGCGTGGGCGGGGGATCGGATCGCCGGCATCGGCGCGCTGCGCAAGCTGTCGCCCGGTCAGGGCGAGATCAAGTCCATGCGTACTCATCCCGATTTTCTGCGCCGCGGGGTTGCCGATGCGATCCTGGATGCGATCGTGCAGCGGGCAAGAGAGCTCGGCCTGCAACGGCTTTCGCTGGAAACCGGCAGCGGGCCTGCGTTCGATCCCGCAATCGCCTTCTATCGCGCGCGTGGCTTCGTGCCGGGCGACGCCTTTGGCGACTATACCGGAAGCGACTTCAACCAGTTCTTCCACTGCTCGCTTTGAACGCGCCGCCATCAGCGGGTTGGCTGGGAAGCAATAGCTTGGATCCGATCAGCCGCCGCTGAACCGGATCGCGGAGTGCGTGCCTGCCAGCTCCGCAAGATTGGCCGGGTGCGCGCGCTCAGACCCCTTGGTCAGCCCGTCAGAATTCGTCCTTGGCAGCGCGCAGCTTCGCGAACGTATCCGCAGGGCTTTCTCCGCCCCAGCGCGCCTGCATCTCGGGGGCATCGGCGCGCAGGAAAGGGTTGGTTTCCAGCTCGCGTGAAAGAACCGTCGGCACGGTCGGCTCGTCCTTTGCGCGCGCCGCCGCGATCTCGTCCGCGTAGGCTTGCAATGCGTCGTTATCGGGATCGGCATGAAGCGCGAATTTCGCATTCGCCTGCGTGTATTCGTGCGCGCAGTAGAGTGTGGTTTCGGGCGGCAGCGCCTTGATCCGCGCGAGGCTGTCCCAGAACTGCTGCGGTTCGCCTTCGAACATCCGCCCGCAGCCGAGCGCGAATACGCTGTCCCCCACGAAGGCGATGCCGTCTTCCGGCAGGTGGTAGGCGATATGGCCGTTGGTATGGCCCGATACGTCGATCACCGCCGCGGTATGCGCGCCCAGCGTCACCGTTTCGCCATGCGCCACAACACGATCGATGGGGGAGAGTTTGTCGACCTCCTGCGGAGCGATCACCGCCGCGCCCGTGGCCTGCACGATGGCCTTGTTCCCGCCTGCGTGGTCGGGGTGCCAGTGCGTGTTCCAGATCTGCGTGATCCGCCAGCCCTTCGCCTCCGCCTGCTTCAGGTATTCGGCACCGTCCGGCGTATCGATCGCAGCGGTCTCGCCGCTGTCGGGATCGTGCAGCAGGAAGCCGTAATTGTCCGACAGGCACGGGAACTGGTGAATCTGGAGCAGGGAGTTTCTCCGCGAAATCAGTAGACCGAGACGTCGAGCCGCGTCGGCTCTTCGTCGCGGGTATAGACATCGACCGCGACCAGCACGTTGCCGTCCACGATCTTCCTTGCCGCCTGTTCGGTCATGTTGCCGTTGGCGACCATCTGTTCGATCATGTCGCGGTTGGCGGCGGTGCCGAACACGGGGTCGCCCTGATCGGCATCCTGCCGCACGTTGCGGTCGTGATAGTTGATGCGGTCCTCGCGCAGCACCTGCCACGCCTGATCCAGCCTGGTGCCGGAGGCATCGGTGTGATCGGGGCCGAACAGGAATGCCTTGTACTGGCCAGCCAGCTTCAGCGGAGCGCGTGTGGGTTCGGCAGCGGCCTCGGCGGGTGCGGGCTGCGGATCGGCCTCTTCGCCATTGCAGGCGGCCGTAGCGATCAGCAGGGCGAGCGGGGGGAGTGCGTGGATGAACTTCATGCGCGCAGAACTATGGGAGGCTGGCACCGGAAACAAGCCTGATGACGCCCATATCCTGCGTCCACCGGCAGCAGCACCGTGTGCAGGGCACACATGAAAAGGCCCGCCGCTCCGGTTGGGGAGGGCGGGCCGTTTCTTTGCGCGAGGCGCGTGGTGCTTAGTCGTCCTGCTTCTTCAGGGCTTCGCCAAGGATGTCGCCCAGCGAGGCACCCGAGTCGGCCGAACCGTACTGTTCCACGGCCTGCTTCTCTTCGGCGATCTGGTACGCCTTGATCGAGAAGGTCGGCTTCTTGGAACGGTCGAACCCGGTGACGAGAGCGTCGATCTTCTGGCCGGTCTGGAAGCGATCCGGACGCTGTTCGTCGCGGTCGCGGCCAAGGTCGGAACGCTTGATGAAGCCGGTCGCGCCGTCTTCGCCAACCTGCACTTCGAGGCCGCCATCGCGGACTTCGAGGACGGTGACGGTGACGGTTTCGCCGCGACGCAGCGAGCTGCCCGCTGCCGCTTCGGTCGGTGCGCCCTTTTCGAGCTGCTTCATGCCGAGGCTGATGCGTTCCTTGTCGATATCGACGTCGAGAACGATCGCCTTGACCTCTTCACCCTTGCGGTGAAGCGCCAGCGCGTCTTCGCCCGAGATGCCCCACGCGATGTCCGACATGTGGACCATGCCGTCCACATCGCCGTCGAGGCCGATGAACAGGCCGAATTCGGTGGCGTTCTTGACTTCGCCTTCGACTTCGCTGCCCACCGGATACTTCTCGGCGAACTCTTCCCACGGGTTGCGCTGGGCCTGCTTGAGGCCGAGCGAGATGCGGCGCTTTTCGGAATCGACTTCCAGCACCATAACTTCGACTTCCTGCGAGGTCGAAACGATCTTGCCGGGGTGGACGTTCTTCTTGGTCCAGCTCATTTCGGACACGTGGACCAGGCCTTCGATGCCCGGCTCGACTTCGACAAAGGCACCGTATTCGGTGATGTTGGTGACCTGGCCGGTCAGCTTCATGCCCACCGGGTACTTGGCGGCGACGCCATCCCACGGATCGCTTTCGAGCTGCTTCATGCCCAGCGAAATGCGCTGCGTTTCGGCATTGATGCGGATGATCTGCACGGTCACGGTCTGGCCGATTTCGATCACTTCGCTGGGGTGGTTGACCCGCTTGTAGCTCATGTCGGTGACGTGGAGCAGGCCGTCGATGCCGCCCAGATCCACGAAAGCACCGTAATCGGTGATGTTCTTGACCACACCGTCGACCACCTGGCCCTCGGCCAGATCGCTGATGAGCTCGCTGCGCTGTTCGGCGCGTGTTTCTTCCAGAACCGCACGGCGGCTGACGACGATGTTGCCGCGGCGGCGATCCATCTTGAGGATCTGAAAGGGCTGCGGCTGATCCATCAGCGGAGTGACGTCGCGCACGGGGCGAATGTCGACCTGCGAACCGGGCAGGAAGGCCACGGCGCCGTCGAGGTCGACGGTGAAGCCGCCCTTGACGCGGCCGAAGATGCGGCCTTCGACGCGCTTGCCTTCGCCGAATTCGTTTTCGAGGCGATCCCACGCGGCTTCGCGGCGGGCGCGGTCGCGGCTGAGCATCGCTTCGCCATCGGCGTTTTCGACGCGGTCGACGAAGACTTCGACTTCGCTACCGACTTCGAGGCCATGCTCGTCGTCGTTGCGCATGAATTCGCGCAGGTCCACGCGGCCTTCGCTCTTCAGGCCGACATCGATCAGGGCCATGCCGTTTTCGATGGCGGTGACGGTGCCCTTGACGACGCGGCCTTCGAAACCGCCATCATCGGCATCGCCGAGCTGTTCGTTGAGGAGCGCTTCGAAATCGTCGCGCGTCGGGTTGGCTGCAGTTGCCATAGGGTATCAGGTTCCTAGTTCACATTTGCTACCGGCCACCGGTTTTTCCGGGGTCTTTCCCGCCGACACCGCACCATTGCGGGCCATCCGGGGCAAGAGGGCCGTTTGCCACGCGAGGCCGGATGCCATCACGCGGGTCCCCATCAATTCAATGGGCGAATCCAAAGATTGCGAGAACGGCTGCGCGGCTAGGCGAAAGGCGCGAAAAAAGCAAGGCATTTGCTGGCTTCGCGCGGATGCGAAAAGGGCCGCCCTCCCAAGGGAGAGCGGCCCGGTAATCGGTATTCGAATGATCAGGCGCTGATCACATGTTCGAATCGTCTTCGGCCATGCCGTCTTCGTTCATCGCGTCGGTGCCTTCGCCCGAGATTTCGTCCGTGCGCCACACCTTCATCGCGCCAACGCTCACGTCGGCCATCAAGCCTTCGGAATTGAAGACATAAAGGGTCGGGCCGCCGGTTTCGCCCTGCGCGGTTGCGCCGGCTTCGGCGATGGTGATGTCGCCTTCGGCACCGATGCTCCACTCGCCATCGGTCTTGTACTTGTCGAGCGCGGCCTGATCGGTGAACTTGAAGACGTAGCTTGCGGCGTCGATACCGGCCTGCAGGCCGATCGTCGCTTCACCCATGCGCCAGTTGCTGACGATCTGGCCGTTTTCGACCAGCGCGCCGTTGCCACCCTGGCCACCGACGCCCAGCGCGACCGAGGTCACGTCGGGGAATACGAGGTAGCCGACGGCGCCTTCGCCGCAGTTCGCTTCGACCGTCTTGCAGGTTTCGAGGGCTGCCATGACCTTCTCGGAATTGTCCGTCTGTGCGGTCATCTCCTCAGAGTTCGCCGTGCTGTCCGGGCCGGACGTATCGGCGGGTTCCTGGCCGCACGCGGCGAGGGCGGCAGCGAGGGCGAGCACGGTGAAATATTTCATGGACAGTCTCTCTTCGAAGTCAAACGTGGTCGGCACCATCTGCCGATGGCTGTCCAACTTCCGCTACAAAGCTTGGTTCCGAATTTCCCCTACTGGTGCCGCAAGCCTCTGAACTCTATCCTCTATTCAGAACTTCTTAGTAGTATTTAAGCGAAGGCTGCAGAATGAGTGAACAAGGGATCATGCAAAGAGCCGGCTGCAACGGGTGCCGCGCACCCCAGCACGCGTTCGACATTGCGATGGCGTTCCAGCCCATCGTCGACTGCGATAGCGGTGAGCCGTTTGCGTACGAGGCGCTGGTGCGCGGCGCGAACGGGGAAAGTGCAGGCGAAGTGCTGGCACAGGTGACGCCGGAGAATCGCTACACATTCGACCAGCAGTGCCGCGTTGCCGCGATCGAAGGCGCGGTGGCGGCCGGCATTCTCGAAACCGGTGCGCGCCTGTCGATCAATTTCCTGCCCAACGCGGTCTATTCCCCGCTCGCCTGCATCCAGCTGACGCTGAAGACCGCGCGCGAAGTGGGCTTTCCGACAGAGCGGCTGATCTTCGAATTCACCGAGAACGAGGAGATGGTCGATACCGCGCACGTTCAGCACATCATCGAAACCTACAAGAAGATGGGCTTCGGGACTGCGCTGGACGATTTCGGCGCGGGCTATGCGGGGCTCGGCCTGCTGGCCCGGATCCAGACCGATTGCATCAAGCTCGACATGGAACTGATCCGCGGGATCGACGGCTCCCCGGCCAAGCGGGTCATCGTGGAAGGGGTTGTGCGCATTGCCCGTCGCCTCGGGATAAGCGTGATTGCGGAGGGTATCGAGACGGCGGAAGAGTTCAACACGCTCCGCCTGCTCGGCATTCGCTACATCCAGGGGTACCTGCTTGCCCGGCCGGCGTTCCGCGCGCTTCCCGCGCTGGAGTTCGTCACGATGGGCCGGCAGCAACCTGCCGCCGCCTGAGGCGCCGCCTTCAGCCCTTCCGCTTCGTTTCCACCACTTCGATCGCCGCGGCGATGGAGGCATCCTTGTCGAGCGCGGTGGTCTCCAGAATATAGGCGTCGGGTGCGGGCTTTAGCGGCGCGTCCTTGCGACCCATGTCGCGTTCGTCGCGCCGCGCAATCTGATCGCGCACCTCCTCGCGCGTCACATCGCGGCCATGGCCCTTCAGCTCCGCAAAACGCCGGTCGGTCCGCGCGTCGAGCGATGCGGTGACGAACAGCTTCACATCGGCATCGGGGCAGATCACCGTGCCGATATCGCGCCCGTCGAGCACCGCGCCGCCTGCCTGCTGCGCGAAGCTGCGTTGCCGGTCGAACAGAGCCTGGCGCACCTTGGGGTGGACGGAAACGCGGCTTGCATAGCTGCCGATGACTTCGCTGCGCAGTTCGGGGTCGGCCAGCAGTGTGTCGGGAAAATCGGCACCCGCCAGCGCGTCTTCCGCGTTTTCGGGATCGCCCCCGACAAGCTCCACTTGGCGCCCGACCGCGCGGTAAAGCAGCCCCGTGTCGAGGCAGGGCAGGCCGAAATGGCGCGCAATCGCGGTGGCAATCGTGCCCTTGCCCGATGCGGTGGGGCCGTCGACGGCGATGATCATTCCTGGTCCATCCTTCTCAGCCAGCCGCGCAGGATCGCCTCCGTCTCGATGGGGCGATCCCTCAGGAAACCATGCGCCCCGCCGGGAACCACCGCCAGTTCGGCACCCGAGGCGAGCGCGACGAATTCCTGCACCGTGTCGATCCGCGCAGAGTCATATTGTCCGATGAGGAACAGCGTCCGCGATCCGTCGATTTCCAGCAGCTTGGGCGTGGCGTCGTAATTCTTCAGCAGCCCGGTAGAGGCAAATTCGCTCGGCCCCCACATGCTGTTGTAGATCAGCGGGTTGAAGCCCTGTCCGCCATACTGTTTGGCATATTCCGCCGCCGCCGGGTCGCGTGGCGGGGGGACGTAGTATTGCGAGTAGACCCTGGTGAAGACCTCGCCGCAGGTCCGGCCCGGCGGTGGGTCGTCACCCTCGCACTGCTTGACCAGCTGGCGGCTTTCCTCCGGCAGGTCGAGCAGCAGCAGGTTTGCGTCGGTGATCCAGTGAATAGTCGAGATGAAAGTGCCGCCAAGCACGGTGGAGGCGACGTGCTCGGGGTATTTCGCCGCATATTCGAGCGCCAGCGCAGAGCCCCAGCTATGCCCGATCAGGTGCAGTTTTTCGGCTCCGACGGCTACCCTGACCGCTTCGAGCTCTTCCACGAACCGCTCGACCCGCCAGTTCGCCGGATCGTTCGGCCGGTCCGACTTGCCGCTGCCCAGCTGGTCGTAAAGGATGATCGGCCTCTCGTCCGCAAGGCCGAGCAGTCCGGCGAAACCCAGATGCGTGCCGCCCGGCCCGCCATGGATGAAGATCGCAGGCGTCTTGTCGCTCGCCGCGATGTCGCCGTTGACGCGGACATAGACCTCGCCGCCTTCGACAGGGACCATCAGTTCCTTGTCGGGTGAAGCCCATGCGGCGGCGTGGGTGGCGGGCGCAGCGTCCTGCGCGGCCAGTGGCACCGACAGGCAGCACGCGGCGGCAAGCGCGAGCAGGGTTCTGAAAATCATGGTATTTTCTCCATCGCGTCCGGTCTGGGGCGTGAGCGTATGGCTTTGACGAGCCCGTAGATTGCTATCGCAGCCCAGAACCCTTCGAGCACGAGGCTGGGCCAGTTGGTGTGGACCAGCAGGCTGACGGTAAGGAGCGCCGCGCCCAGCAAATTGGTGCCGTGCAGGATGAACGGGTTCGGTGCCTTGCTCAAGGTGAGGTAGGCATAGGCGCCGATGATACAGGCCATGCCGACGAAGCCGACGAGCGAATAGATATCCATTGCCACGATTATCCCACTTTCCGTGGGGGGAAAGAATACGCAGGCTTGGCGGCAAAGCCGGTTAGCCGGAGTTGGAAAAGGCACGCCATCGCAATCACCGCGTCGCCCCGTCGAGAAGCGCCATGAAATTGGGGAAGCTGGTCGCGATAGGCGCGGTGTCGTCCACCTCCACCCCGTCGCGGCTGACCAGGCCTGCGACCGCCATGCTCATCGCGATGCGGTGGTCGAGATGCGTGGCGACGGGGCCGCCACCGGCCAGCGGCTCTCCGCCGGTGCCGTGGACGGTGAGGCCGTCCTCGCGTTCCTCCACTCGCGCGCCGATCGCTTCCAGCGCGGCGGCCATGGTGGCGAGGCGGTCGCTCTCCTTGACCCGCAGCTCTTCCAGACCGCGCGTCACCGTGGTGCCTTCTGCCAATGCAGCGGCGACGAACAGCACGGGGAACTCGTCGATCATGCTCGGGGCGAGCGCCGGGTCGACCTCGATCCCCTTAAGTGGCGCGTGGCGTACGCGCAAATCGGCGACCGGCTCTCCGCCGACTTCGCGCGCGTCGATCTCCTCGATATCCGCGCCCATCGTGCGCAGCACGCCGACCAGCCCCGCGCGGGTTGGATTCATGCCGACATTGCGGATCGTCAGGTCGCTTCCCTCGACCAGAGTCGCGGCGACCATGAAGAACGCGGCGGAGGACGGATCGCCCGGCACAACGATGTTCTGCGGTTGCAGATCTGTCTGCCCGGTCAGGCGGATGACTCGCACGCCATCCTCCTCGCCGACATCCAGCTTGGCCCCGAAGCCGCGCAGCATCCGCTCCGAATGGTCGCGCGTGGGCACGGGCTCGATCATGGTGGTGATACCGGGCGTGTTCAGGCCTGCGAGCAGCACCGCGCTTTTCACCTGTGCGCTTGCCACGGGCAGGCGGTAGGCGATCGGCACGGCAGGATGTGCGCCTTCCAGCATCAGCGGCATCGTGCCGCCGGGGCTGGAGGTGAAGCTGGCACCCATCTGGCTCAGCGGCTCAATCACTCGGCCCATCGGGCGCTTGGAGAGGCTTGCATCGCCGGTGAAGCTTGCGGTGATGCCGTGGCTGGCGACCAGACCCATCAGGAGGCGGGCCGAGGTGCCACTGTTACCGCAGTCGATGGCGGCCTCGGGCTGCAGCAGCCCGCCGATGCCCAAACCATGCACGCGCCACTCGCCGTCGCCTAGGCGTTCGACATCCGCGCCCATGGCGCGCAGGGCGGCGGCGGTCGCCAGAACATCCTCCCCTTCGAGCAGTCCGGCAATCCGCGTTTCGCCCACGGCGCACGCGCCCAGGATCAACGAACGATGGCTGATCGACTTGTCGCCCGGCACCGCAATGCTTCCGCGCAAGGAGCCGGCGGGCGTGAACCGGAGGGATGAGGTGGGTGCTTCCATACAGCGCGCGGCTTTGACACCGGCATTGGTGCATGGCAAGGCGCGCGCCATTCTTGATTCGGGGCGGCGCGGCCCCCAGATCAATCCTAGCGAAATTCACATGAGGCGCGCAGCGACGAAGCAGCGCCCGTAACAAGGAACTATCCGATCATGGTCAAACCCGAATGGGGCACCAAGCGTACCTGCCCCAAATGCGGCACGCGATTCTACGATCTCGGCAACGAAGACCCGGTGACCTGCATCGAATGCGAGAACACCTGGACGCCCGAGCCGGTGCTCAAGTCCAAGCAGCCGATTCCGTTCGAGGAAGAAAAGAAGAAGAAGGACGAGGAAGCCGACAGCGACCTTGCCGATGACGATCTGGAAGATATCGACGTCGATGACGACGACGATTCGCCGGATAACGAAGTCGATCTGGGCGGCGACGACGACCTGGGCGTTGCCAAGTCCAAGGGTGACGACGACGATAAGGACGACACCTGAGCGGGACAGCTGATATTCCGCTTGCAATGGGGCGCGGCGCTTTCTAAACGCCGCCTCCCAATGGTCAGCTCCTGTGAAGGGGCGGGCCAAAACCGGCCGGGGCCTTAGCTCAGCTGGGAGAGCGCTACAATGGCATTGTAGAGGTCAGCGGTTCGATCCCGCTAGGCTCCACCACCGGTTTAAAGGATAGTGGTACTATCCGGATTGAGTTTCAGAAGGGGCACCGCCCCGACGCTGGCCGACGAGGTTTCGTCCGCCGGCGTTTTTCGCGTTTACCCCGGTAAGCGCACTTTGGAGTGACCTGATGTTCGACGCACTGTCGGATCGCCTTGGCAATACCTTCGACCGCCTGCGCGGGCGTGGTGCCCTGCGCGAACAGGACGTGCGCGATGCGATGCGCGAAGTGCGGATCGCTCTGCTCGAAGCCGATGTCGCGCTGCCCGTTGCGCGCGATTTCATCGACAAGGTCACCGAAAAGGCAATCGGCGAAAGCGTCCTCAAGTCGGTCACGCCCGGCCAGCAGGTCGTCAAGATCGTCAATGACGAGCTGGTCGCGATGCTCGGTGGGTCCGACAGTGAGGACGGCCACGTCCCGCTAACGCTTGAAGCCAAGCCGCCGGTCGTCATCATGATGGTCGGCCTGCAGGGTTCGGGCAAGACGACCAGCACCGCCAAGCTCGGCAAGCTGATCCGCGAGAAGCATGGCAAGAAGGCCATGATGGCCTCGCTCGACGTCAATCGCCCCGCCGCGCAGGAACAGCTGGCGGTGCTCGGTGAGCAGGCGCAGGTCGATACGCTGCCGATCGTCGAGGGCCAGCAGCCGGTCGAGATCGCGCGCCGCGCGCTCGAATCGGCGAAGCTGCGCAATGTCGATGTGGTGCTGCTCGATACCGCGGGTCGCCTGCATGTCGACGAAGCCCTGATGGCCGAGATGAAGGCGGTCGCTTCGGTGGCGACGCCGACCGAAGTGCTGCTGGTGGTCGACAGCCTTACGGGGCAGGACGCGGTCAACGTCGCGCAGAGCTTCTCCGACGAAGTGCCGCTGACCGGCGTGATCCTGACGCGGATGGACGGCGATGCGCGCGGCGGTGCGGCGCTTTCCATGCGCGCGGTCACCGGCAAGCCGATCAAGTTTGCAGGCGTGGGCGAAAAGCTCGACGCGCTCGAAGCCTTCCACCCGCGCCGGGTTGCCGAACGCATCCTGGGCATGGGCGATGTCGTCAGCCTCGTCGAAAAGGCCGCCGAGACCATCAAGGTCGAAGAGGCCGAAGAACTCGCCAAGCGGATGGCCAAGGGCCAGTTCGACCTCAACGACCTGCGCATGCAGCTGAACCAGATGCAGAAGATGGGCGGGCTCGGCATGCTCGCGGGCATGATGCCCGGCATGAAGAAAGCCAAGCAGGCGATGCAGGCCAGCGGCATGGACGACAAGGTGCTGGTCCACATGGATGCGATCATGGGTTCCATGACCGCGAAGGAGCGCGCCAATCCCGCGCTGCTCAACGCCAAGCGCAAGAAGCGTGTGGCGGCGGGCAGCGGCACCAAGGTGCAGGACGTCAACAAGGTGCTGAAGATGCACCAGGAAATGTCCCGCGCGATGAAGCAGATCAAGAAGATGGGCGGCATGAAGGGCCTTGCCGCCATGCTTGGCGGGGGCGGCGGAATGGGCGGCCTTCCGGGCATGGGCGGAAAAGGCGGCGCAGGCCAGATCCCCGGCATGGACGGGCAGGGCATGGGCGATGTCGACATGAGCAAGCTGCCGCCCGACCTGCAGAAATTACTTCCCAAGAAATAACCGAAACAGACAGACGAAAACCTAAGGACGAACCGAAATGGCTATTGCACTCCGACTTTCCCGTGGCGGCGCCAAGAAGCGCCCCTATTACCGCATCGTCGCCGCTGACTCGCGCTATCCGCGTGACGGCCGCTATCTCGAGCAGATCGGCACCTACAACCCGCTGCTCGCCAAGGACGACGAGAAGCGTGTGACGCTGAACGAAGACCGCGCCAAGTACTGGCTGGGCGTCGGCGCGCAGCCGAGCGACCGTGTTGCCCGCTTCCTCGATGCCGCCGGCATCCGCGAGCGTGCCGCGCGTAACAACCCCAACAAGGCCGAGCCGGGCGAAAAAGCCAAGGAACGCGCCGAGGAAAAGGCCGCCAAGGAAGCCGAAGCCGCCGAAGCTCTGAAGGCCGCGCAGGAAGCCCCGGCCGAGGAAGAAACCAAGGCCGAAGACGCACCGGCTGAAGACGCAGCCGCAGAAGCTCCGGCCGAAGAAGCCAAGGCCGAAGACGCCGGCGAAGAAAAGGCCGAGGGCTGATGAACCCTCCCTCTCCCCAGCGGGGGAGAGGGTCGGGCAGCGGGGGCGCTGCCAAGAACGCGGCGCCCTCTGCTTCCCCCCTCCCAACCCTTCCCCCTGAAGGTGGGAGGGCTATTGTTTTAGCAGCCGTTATCGGCGCGCACGGGGTGGCGGGCGAAGTCCGCCTCAAACTGCTGGGCGACGGGTTCGATGCGCTCAAGGTGCACAAGACCTTCAACGACGGCACGCTGACCGTTTCCAAGCTGCGCAGCGACAACAAGGGCGGTGCCATCGCCCGCTTCGCCGAGGTACCCGATCGCACCGCCGCAGAGGCGCTGCGTGGCACCGTGCTGAGCGTACCGCGCGACGCGCTCGCTCCGCTGGAGGAGGGCGAATTCTATCATGCGGACCTGATCGGGCTGCCCGCCATCACCACCGACGGTACTGCCATCGGCCACGTAGCCGATGTAGCCAATTATGGCGCGACCGACATCGTGGAGATTGCGCTCGATCCGCCCCCGGAAAAAGGCGTCAAAACCCTCATGGTCCCGCTCATCCCCGCAGCCGTACCGGAGTGGGATGAGGCCCGACTTGTGATCGCGCGCGAATTCGTAGACTAAGCGATCATGTTCGGGATTGTCGGGTTGCTCGTTTTGCTGGTCGTCGTTGCATTGCTGGCGATGGGCTTTGCGTTCATCCTCGATGTGACGATGCCCCGGACCGGGTGGAAGAGCCGTGCGATCGCGGCGGCGCTGCTTGCGGCATTCCTGCCCATGTCCCTCCCGGCATTCATCATCGTGTTCACCCAAGGCTACGAGCCTGAAGTGGCGATAATCCTCGCTGTTCTGTCTGTCGGCACACTCGTGCTGGCGGCGCTCGTCGGATTTCCGGTGGCATATTTCTTTTCCAGGAAACGTGCGGCGCGCCGCGCTCAGCCGGATGCCGCGAAGGATTTTGATTGATGGGTGATGGTGGCAGCCCGCTGTCGCCCTCAGCCTTCCAAACCGACCTGTGGCAGCGGCTGGCCGGTTACGAGATCGGCCCGCCCGACGCTGCGTTCACCTTCGCCCAGCGGCTTGCGCGTGAAAACCGCTGGAGCGCGGATTACGCCTCGCGCGTGCTGACCGAATACAAGCGGTTCTGCTGGCTGGCGTGCGCGGCGGGGCATCAGGTCACCCCGTCGGACGCGGTCGATCAGGCGTGGCATCTGCATCTGACGTACAGCCGCGACTACTGGGATCGGTTCTGCCCGCAGGTGCTGCATCAATCGCTACACCACGGGCCGACGGCGGGGGGGTCGCAAGAGCGGACCCGCTATTACGATCAATACGCGCAGACCCTCGCCAGCTACGAAGCGCATTTCGGCGCGCCTGCTCCGTTCGATGTCTGGCCCGATGCCAGGCGTCGCTTCGTGATCGATCCGCGCAGCGTGCGGGTGAACCCGGCAGACGTCGTGATCCTGGCTCGCGGCCAAGCCTATGGCGTCGCCGCCGCGATCGGGTTAGCCATGATCGCGCTGCTGCTGACGGCGATTGGATGAAGAGGTTCGCATGATCGATCTTGGCTTGTCGGAATACGACGCGGGGCAGTTCCTCGTCGTCTATTCGGCGCTCATCGTGTTCGGCTTCGCGATGGCGGTGCTGGTCCCGATGCTCCTGCGCCCGACCGGCGAGCCCGGGGTGCCGCAGACCGCCGGGCAGTATGCCGCGCTGGCGAGCGGGAAGGTGCGCTATGCCGAGGCGGTGATGGCGGGGCTGCTGGCGTCGGGCAAACTGGAGCTCGAAGGCAAGACCTTCCACGTGCGCGACCGGAACACCAGCGGTGGCGGAGCGGAAACACGGCTGATGTCGCTGGGCGACAGCTTCGGCTGGAACAGCTTCGTGCGGGCGATCGACGGCGGCTATCGGGAGGATCGCGATGTGATGCGCGCTGCGGGCCTGCTGAACGGGCCGGACAAGGCGCTGCCGGCGCGGCTGTTTGCGATCGTCCCGATGGCGATCATCGTTGCGCTGGGGGTTTATCGCTTTCGGGCGGGCGCGGCTCTGGATGAGCCGGTGGCGATCCTGGGCGTGCTGATCGCGCTTGGCCTGGTGGTGATCGCCTGGCGGCTGCTCGCCGGCATCCGGCGCACGCGCGAAGGCGACCGGGCGTTGAAGGATGCGCGGCAGAGCCATGTGGGCCTGAAACGCGCACCGACCCGCGACCAGATGGCGCTGGGCGTCGCGATCTTCGGAACCGCCGTGCTGGCGGGCACGCCGTTCGACCCGCTCCACGCGATGCGGCACGGCAGCGGGGGCGATGCAGGCTACTCGGGAGACGGCGGCGACGGCGGCTCGGGCTGCGGCGGCGGTGGTTGCGGCGGGTGCGGGGGGTGAGCCTGCGAGTAAGCTATCAATGATCAGTGAAACTATCGGGGCGTTTGCCATTTTGTTGGTTGCGCTTGTGCTATCGACGCTGGGAGCGGTCCTTCTCGTTCGTTTTTCCCTTTCAGGTATTTCCCGCTGTAATCGTGTATGGATTGCCGCCTTTCTCGCGCCACTGGCACTTGGCCTTCCGATGCTGGTGATCACAGGCCTTCCTTCGGGTCGAGAATTCTGGATTCAACTGTGGGCATATGGAGCGATCATTGGCTGCGCTGCCCTCATCATAGGGTGGCCGGTCTCTCACTTTGCGACCCGTCGGCTAGATAGGCTGACGCAATTCGATGCGAGCACTTTCGAATGACCTTCGCCGCCACCGTACTCACCCTCTATCCCGAGATGTTTCCCGGTCCGCTGGGCGTCAGCCTCGCCGGGCGTGCGCTGCGCGAGGGGGCGTGGTCGCTCGATACCGTTCAGATCCGCGATTTCGCGACCGACAAGCACCGCACGGTGGACGATACACCTGCCGGGGGCGGGGCGGGCATGGTGCTCAAGTGCGATGTGCTGGCGGCCGCGCTGGATAGTGTCACGCAAAAGCCCTCCCTCCTTCAGGGGGGAGGGTTGGGAGGGGGGCTTCTCTCCGACCAGCACCAGCCGAGCAATTCCATGCCCCACCCCCCGACCCCCTCCCCTGAAGAGGAGGGGGAGAATAGGCGCATCCCCGTCCTCGCGATGACGCCGCGTGGAAAACCGATCACGCAGGCGCGCATTCGCGAGATCGCGGAAGGACCGGGCGTGACCATCCTTTGCGGCCGGTTCGAGGGGTTCGACGAGCGCCTTTTCGAGGCGCGCCCGTTCATCGAGGAAGTGAGCCTGGCGGACATGGTCCTGTCCGGCGGAGAACCTGCCGCGCTGGCGATACTGGACGCTTGCATTCGCCTGCTTCCGGGAGTAATGGGCGCGGCTTCAAGCGGGGCGGAAGAGTCGTTCGAGGACGGCCTTCTCGAGTACCCGCACTACACCCGACCTCAGGAATGGGAAGGGCGCACGATCCCCGAAGTGCTGCGATCGGGGGATCATGCGAAGATCGCGGCGTGGCGCAAGCAACGCTCCGAAGAGATGACACGGTTACGCAGGCCGGATTTGTGGGAGCGTCACACCGATGCTCCGGTCCAGTCTGCCTCTGGCGCGCAGCGAGAAACGAAGGACCAGGACCAATGAACCTGATTCAGCAGCTCGAAGCCGAAGCGATTGAAAATCTCGGCAAGGATATTCCGGACTTCCGCCCCGGCGACACCGTGCGCGTCGGCGTGAAGGTTGTCGAAGGTACGCGCGAGCGTATTCAGAACTTCGAAGGCGTGGTGATCGCGCGTTCGAACCGCGGCATGGGTTCCAACTTCACCGTTCGCAAGATGAGCTTCGGTGAAGGCGTTGAGCGTGTTTTCCCGCTCTACTCGCCGATCGTCGACAGCCTGACCGTGGTCCGCCGCGGCGTCGTGCGTCGTGCGAAGCTTTACTATCTGCGTGGCCGTACCGGTAAGAGCGCGCGTATCGCCGAACGCCGCGACAACCGCCCGGCAAAGGACGCGGCAAAGGCCGATTGATCCTTTTCGCCTCGCGATGGGTTTGACGAAAGGGCGCTCCGGTCTAAACCGGGGCGCCTTTTCTTTTTCGATCCTTTCACTGCGAGGTTTCCATGGTTCTGCGCCACCTGCTCTGCGCCACCGCTTTTGCCACGACGCTGGCTCTCTCCGTTCCCGCCGCCGCGCAGGATGCCGACATGACGATGCAGCAACAGCAAGCGCCCGAACTCACGTTTGAGCGTGTCTTCGCCAGCCCCAGCCTTGCCGGGGCGAGCCCGCGCGGGGCGCAGCTTTCGCCCGATGGCCGCTACCTTACGCTGCTGCGCAATCGCGAGGATGATCGCGAACGCTACGACCTGTGGGGCTTCGACCGGCAGACCGGCGAATGGACCATGCTGGTCGACAGCGAAAAGCTCGGCTCGGGCCGCGAACTGTCCGAAGACGAAAAAATGCAGCGCGAACGTGCGCGCGTCGGCAACCTGAAGGGGATCATCACCTATCAGTGGAATTCGGACGGCAGCGGCGTACTCGTGCCGCTGGATGGCGATCTCTATCTTGCAAAGCTCGATGGCACCGTCACCCGGCTGACCGATACCGAGGAAAGCGAACTCAACCCCCAGCTCAGCCCCGAAGGTGAATATGTTTCCTTCGTGCGTGACCGGCAGCTGTGGGTCGGCCCGGTCGGCGGCGACGCGCGGCCGATCACGCCAAAGGAAGGCGAGTTGATCCGCTGGGGCGAGGCGGAATTCGTCGCGCAGGAAGAAATGGCGCGCCTCACCGGTTACTGGTGGGATCCGGACGATAGCCGCATCGCGGTGCAGCGGACCGATGAAAGCCCCGTGGGCGTCGTCACCCGCGCAGCCATCGGCGCGACCGGCACCAAGGTGTACGATCAACGCTATCCCGCGGCGGGCACCGAAAATGCCATTGTCGAACTCTACGTGATGGACCCCGATGGCCAGAACCGGGTGAAGGTGGACCTCGGCGACGAGACCGACATCTATCTCGCCCGCGTGGACTGGGCGCCCAATGGCAGCGCGCTCTACGTCCAGCGCGAAAACCGCGAGCAGACGCAGCTCGACATGCTCAAGGTCGATCCGGCCACCGGCGAAAGCAGCGTATGGTTCACCGAAGAGGCCGCGCGCGACGATTACTGGATCAACCTGTCGGACAATTACCACTTCATGCGCGACGGATCGCTGATCTGGTGGAGCGAGCGTGACGGGATCGGCAATCTCTATCGCTTCGCGGACGGCGCATGGACCAAGCTGACCGACCGGAAGGAACCGGTCACCGCGCTGATCGGCGTCGATGAAGACAAGGGCGTGCTATATTTCCGCGCGACCGACGATGTGCTGGAACAGCAGGTCTACAAGCTCGGCATTGACAGCGACGCGGCACCTGTTCTGCTGACGGAGAAGGGCTTCACCAACAGCGCCTCGATGGACGGCAAGGCGCAGACCCTGCTGATCGGCCGTTCGTCCGACACGCAGCCGCCGCAAAGCTATCTGGCGAACACCGATGGCAAACGGCTGGCATGGGTGGAGGAAAATGCGCTCGACGCCGATCACCCCTATGCGCCGTACCTGGATAGTCACGTGACGCCCGAATTCGGCACCGTGCAGGCGGATGACGGGACCGAGCTGCACTGGATGATGCTCAAGCCCGAAATGGAGCCGGGCAAGCGGTATCCGGTGTTCTTCTCGCACTATGGCGGCCCCGGCCCGCAGACGGTCAGCCACGGGTGGACCGGCGCGCTGGCACAGGCGATCGTCGACAAGGGCTATATCTGGTTCCAGCTCGACAATCGCGGCTCGGCCAATCGCGGGGTCGATTTCGAACAGCCGATCTATCGCGCGATGGGGGGGGTCGAGGTGAGCGACCAGAAGAAGGGCGCGGAGTACCTCAAGTCACTCGATTTCGTCGATCCGGACAAGATCGCGATCTACGGCTGGTCCTATGGCGGGTACATGACGCTCAAGCAGTTGCAGGCCGATCCGGGCCTGTATGCCGCGGGCATCTCCGGCGCGCCGGTGACCCGCTGGGAGCTGTACGACACCCACTACACCGAACGCTACATGGGCGATCCCAACGAGGTGCCCGAAGCCTATGACGCGGCCAGCGCAATTCCCGAGGCGACGAATATCTCGGACCCGCTGCTGCTGATCCACGGGATGGCGGACGACAACGTGGTGTTCGAAAACTCGTCGGAGCTGATTTCGAAACTGCAGGAAGGCAATGTGCCGTTCGAAATGATGCTCTACCCCGGATATACGCACCGCGTCTCGGGCGAGAACATCAGCCCTCATCTGTGGAACACGATCTTCCGTTTCCTCGACAGTCACGGTGTAACGCCGCCCGAATAATTGCGTTTTGTGCCATGAGCGGGACCTGCACCTTCGTTGTTGTAACGGTGCGAATGCAACGACGAAGGTTGGCGCGCTCGTGGTGCTGATCCTGCACTTGCTCGGCACAATTTGAGCAAGAAATGCCGCCACCTCTAGAGCTTACCCAGGGGCCTATCGTTATTTGTCACTTCTCCTTCGATACAAAGCGAGTAATCCTCGCGCGGTAGAGGGAGAGGCTGACATGAAATTCCTTGGAATGGTCGCGATGGTAGCAGCAGCCTCCAGCGCGCAAGTCGCCGGAGGGCTGATCGACTACAGCTGGGGAATGACGCCCGCACAAGTGCTGGAGCATTCCGAAGGAACCTTGAAAGAAGGAAGAAGCGGGAGCGGCTTCATAGACTTTCGCGACTACGATAACGGCATTGACTACAAGGTCGGCAACGTAGGCACTATCACGATCTTCGACCGCACCATGGATACAGGTTTTTATTACAGCGACGGAAAGCTGGGCCAGATCAGAACCTACCGGAAAGAAGCCTGCCCGGATTTCCGCTTCAAGCTGAAGGCGCGCTATGGCGAGCCGACCAAGGAATCTGATTACCCCAGCGGCTATTACGCAACCTGGATTGACGCGGCGTCGAAGACCGAAATCAGGCTCATGGCCAGTACCGATTGCAGGGTATTCCTCGTCAGGAAAGATTGACGCGCACTGCACCCAATCAATTCTATCTGCTCCGTGAGCGGAAATGACCGACAATCGCTTGCGGCGCACCGTGCTTGGCCCCATGTGGCGGTGCAGCACGCATAGGAGTGATTGATGGGCTACAAGGTCGCCGTAGTCGGCGCGACGGGAAACGTCGGGCGCGAAATGATGCAGGTATTGGCGGAGCGCGAGTTCCCGATCGACGAGATCGTGGCGCTGGCCAGCTCACGCAGCCACGGCACCGAGATCGAATTCGGCGACACCGGCAAGATGCTCAAGTGCAAGAACCTCGAGCACTTCGATTTCACGGGCTGGGATATCGCCCTGTTTTCCGCCGGTGGCGCGATTGCCAAGGAATACGCGCCCAAGGCGGCGGCTGCGGGCTGCGTGGTGATCGACAATTCCTCGCACTTTCGGATGGATCCGGACGTGCCGCTGATCGTGCCCGAGGTAAACCCGGACGCGATCGAGGGCTACACCGCGAAGAACATCATCGCCAATCCCAACTGCTCGACCGCGCAGCTGGTCGTTGCGCTCAAACCCCTGCACGACGCCGCCGGAATCAAGCGCGTGGTCGTATCGACCTACCAGTCGGTTTCGGGCGCGGGCAAGGAAGGCATGGACGAGCTGTTCCAGCAGAGCCGCGCGATCTTCGTCGGCGATCCGGTGGAGCCCGCCAAGTTCACAAAGCAGATCGCCTTCAACGTGATCCCGCATATCGACGTCTTCCTTGATGATGGATCGACCAAGGAGGAATGGAAGATGGTGGTCGAGACCAAGAAGATCCTCGACCCCAAGATCAAGCTGACCGCCACTTGTGTGCGCGTGCCGGTGTTCGTCGGCCACTCCGAAGCGGTGACCATCGAGTTCGAGCGCGAGATCACCGCCGAGCAGGCGCAGGACATCCTGCGCGAGGCACCCGGCTGCATGTTGATCGATAAGCGCGAGGACGAAGGCTACATCACGCCCGTAGAATGCGTGGGCGACGGCGCGACCTATATCAGCCGCGTGCGCGAGGACCCGACGGTGGAAAACGGCCTCAACCTGTGGTGCGTATCCGACAACCTGCGCAAGGGCGCGGCGCTCAACGCGGTGCAGATCGCCGAATTGCTGGGCCGTCGCCACCTCAAGAAGGGCTGAGCCCATGCTCGGCCCCGATCCCGACCAGCAGCGCCGCATGGCGGGCGAGATGGATCGCTCCATCGAGCAGATAGAGCGCGAGGCATCGTCGTTCATCAACCGGCTGGTGCTGCGCTGGGCGGTGCGCTGGGCGATCGTGTTCGCGGTTATCTTCGCGGCGACCAGGCTGGTCGACTGGCTCGACTGGCTGTGGTGGATCGCGCTGCCGATCGCAGTGCTGTCGCTGGGCCTGCCGTTGCTCTTGCGGCGCTTCCTGATGAAGCGGCTGACCAAGGTTCGCGGATCCTTCGGCGGCTTCGCGTTTGGCGAGACCATCGATGGTTCGTGGCGCGACGGCAGCGGCGGCGCGTACGACGACCGGCCCGCACGCGGCGAGGGCGGCGAACCGCGCGGCGTCATCATCGACCAGCGGCCGCAGGATAAAGACGACCGCTTGTGAAGCACGCGGGCCTCTGACACTGTTCGCGTCACGAATGGCATGGAGAGTGTGACATGAAGGCGCGTTTCGCAGTGATGAGCTTCGGTGTAATGGCTCTTGCCCTGGCAGGGTGCGGCGATGGTGCAGAGCAACCGCAGCCCAGCGAACCGGTGACCGAAGAACAGATCGCCGCGCAGACCCCGAATGCGCCGACGGAGCGTCCGATAGACCTGTTGGCCGAAGGCGTGGTCATCCAGCCGCCCGAAGCGGGCGGACGCGCCTATGTGCTCGATTTCGGCGATCCGGAAGACGACGTGGTCGAAGCCCTGACGATGGTGTTCGGCGGCCCGCAATTCGGCAGCAACGCGGAATGCGGCGCCGGACCGATGGAATTCGCCACCTTCGACCAGTTCGTCGCCAATTTTCAGGACGACCGCTTCGTCGGCTGGTCGGTCAACGGGCCGACCGACCGCGCCAGCTTTTCCGGGCCGGAAGGCGTCACGCTGGGCATGGCCGCCGCCGACCTGCGCAAGCTGCCGACCTATGCTGCGCTTGACGACAGCACGCTGGGCGAGGAATTCATGCTCGGGAGTGGGGAAATGATGGTCTCCGGCCTGATAGAAGACAATCAGGTGGCCGTGATGTGGGGCGGCGCGAACTGCAATTTCCGGTAGGCGCGTGGCCATGCCGACATTGCAAGCCGACCTATTTTACAGCTTCCGCTCCCCCTACAGCCATCTGGCTATTGGGCGATACCGTGCGCTGACGCAAAGCCACGCGGTCGAGATCGCGCTGCGGCCCGTCTACCCGCTCGCGGTCCGTGAGCCGGATTTCTACGGCTGGTCCAACCCGAACTGGCTCCCCTACCTGATGCGCGACGTGGCGAGGCTGGCGGAGTTTCACGGCATTCCCTTCGGTCCACCCCGGCCCGATCCGATCGTCCAGGATCTTGCCACCCGCAGAATCGCGGCGGAGCAGCCTTACATCGGCTGGATTACCCGCATGGGGCAGGCCGCGGCGCGCCGGGGGAAGGGGCTGGCCTTCGCGCATGAAGCGGGTCAGCTGATCTGGGGCGGGGCGGAGAACTGGCACGAAGGCGATCATCTGGCTGGCGCGGCGGAACGCGCCGGTCTCGACTTCGCCCAGCTGGATGCCGAGGCGCGAGACAATGCCGACGCGCTCGATGCGGAGATCGCTGCCAACCAGCAGGCACTGGAGGCGGCGGGTCACTGGGGCGTGCCCACGCTGGTGTTCCAAGACGAACCCTTCTTCGGGCAGGACCGTATCGAAGTGGTCAAATGGCGGATGGAGCAGGCAGGGCTGGCAAGGCGATGAAGGGCGAACTAATCGGCGGATGCCTGTGCGGCGCGGTGCGCTACACCTTGCGCGACGGATTTCGCTTCCATCCCTATGCCTGCCATTGCGGCAATTGCCAGAGCCGCACGGGGTCCGCCTTCAGCGAGCACATGCTGTTCGCGCTGGCCGATCTGGAGCTGACCGGGGAACTGGATCAGGGCGAGTACGACATGCCGAGCGGCGCCCAATCCACGATCCACGGCTGCGCGCGGTGCAAGGCACGGATCTACGCGGTGAACTCGACCAATGCCGGGATGGCGAGCCTGCGCTGCGGGACGCTGGATGAAAGCCCCCGGCTGCACATTCGCCATCATGTCTGGGTGTCGAGCAAGCAGCCCTGGATCGTGCTGCCCGCCGATGCCAAGACGATGGAAGAACAGCCTCGCTCCGCGCAGGAGTGGATGGCCTTTGCTGGGGAGGCCGCCCGATGACCACCGAACACTTCGCATCTTTCGACGGGACGAAACTGGCGCTGCACCGGGTGGGTGCCAAGGAAGCGGGCGGCAGGCCGGTTTTGCTGCTCCACGGCCTTTTCTCCAGCGCGGACATGAACTGGATCAAGTTCGGCCATGCGCGGCGCATCGCCGATCAGGGCTACGAAGTGCTGATGCCCGATTTCCGCGTGCACGGGCAGAGCGAGGCGCCGCAGCAGCCCGAGGCCTATCCCAAGGGCGTGCTGGTGCGCGATGTGGAGGCGCTGGTCGATCATCTGGGTTTGACCGAGTACGATCTGGGCGGTTTTTCGCTCGGCGCGCGCACCGCGATCCATGGCGTTGCCAGCGGCAGGCTGAGCCCCAGCCGACTGATCCTTGGCGGGATGGGCGTCGACGGGCTCAACGAATGGCAGAAACGCGCGGCGTTCTTTATCCGCGTGATCGACGAATTCGATGCGATCCCGAAGGGCGATCCAGCCTATTTCTCCATGCAGTTCCTCAAGTCGCAGAAGATCGACCGGGTAGCCGCGCGCCTGCTGCTTGGCAGCATGGAAGACCTCGACCTGGCAGAGCTGGCGAACATCGCCTGCCCCACGCTGGTGGTCTGCGGGGACGAGGATCGGGATAATGGCTCCGCGCAGGAGCTGGCCGATCGGCTGCCCGATGCGACCTATGCCGAGGTGCCCGGTACGCACATGAGCAGCGTGACCAAACCCGATCTGGGCCGCGCGATGGCCGACTGGCTCGGCCCCGTCGCCTGAAGCCCGCGGGCCATCCCAGCCGCTTGTTATTTCAGCCCGCGCGGGTAGTTTCGCGCGCAACGACACAAGACTCCACAGGATGCCTCACATGAAACTGCTTTCCGTCTCGCTCGCCGCGATCGCCGTCGCCACGCTCGCCACGCCTGCGCTGGCGCAATCCGACGTTGTGGACGATCTCGCCAACGAAGCGGCTGCTGCGGCCGACTTTCCCATGACTCCGCAGGGCGCGGCGGACTGGGTGGCGATGGTCGAACAGACGATGGCCGACTACTCGCTCGCCGCGAACCAGACCTACTGGATCAACGCGACCTACATCACGCACGATACCGATGCGCTCGCGGCGAAGGTCGGCGCGCAGGGCACCGAGATGAGCGTGGATTACGCGCTCAAGGCCGCCGAGTTTGCCACGGTCGCCGGGCTCGATCCCGAGGTCGCGCGCAAGCTGGATATCCTGCGCAACGGCATCGTGCTGCCCGCACCGACCACCGACGGCGCGGCGACCGAGCTGAACGAGATCGCGACCAGCCTCAACAGCCAGTACGGCAAGGGCAAGGGTACGCTGAACGGCAAAGAGATTAGCGGTTCCGATATCGAAGCGGAGATGGGCAATCTGGACCGCACGCCCGAAGAATACGCGGAAATGTGGGCCAGCTGGCACACCAATGTCGGCGCGCCCATGAAGGACGATTACGCCCGCATGGTCGAGATCGCCAACCAAGGCGCGGTAGAGCTGGGCTTCGACAATGTCGGCACGATGTGGCGGTCGGGCTACGACATGCCGCCGCAGGAATTCTCCGCCGAGCTTGAACGGATGTGGCAGGAGGTCGCGCCGCTCTACCAGTCGCTGCACACCTATGTGCGCACCAAGCTGAACGAGAAGTATGGCGATGCGATCCAGCCTGCCAGCGGCCCGATCCGCGCCGATCTGCTGGGCAATATGTGGGCGCAGGAATGGGGCAATATCTACCCGCTGGTCGCGCCCCCAGGGGCGGGCGATATCGGGTACGACCTGACCGATCTGATCGAAAAGGAAGGCCTGTCCGAAATCGACATGGTCAAGGTGGGCGAACAGTTCTTCAGCTCGCTGGGCTTCGAACCGCTGCCCGAAACCTTCTGGGAACGCAGCCTGTTCACCAAGCCTGCCGACCGCGAAGTGGTGTGCCATGCCTCCGCGTGGGACATCGACAATCAGGACGATATCCGCATCAAGATGTGCATCAAGCGCAACGCGGACGATTTCATCACCATCCACCACGAACTGGGCCACAATTACTACCAGCGCGCCTACAAGGCGCAGGACTTCATCCATCTGAACGGCGCGAACGACGGTTTCCACGAGGCGATCGGCGATATGATCGCGCTGTCGATCACGCCTGAATATCTCGTGCAGATCGGCATGCTCGACCGCGCGGACGTTCCGGGGGCAGACAAGGATATCGGCCTGCTGCTGCGCCAGGCGATGGACAAGGTGGCGTTCCTGCCCTTCGGCCTGCTGGTCGACAAGTGGCGCTGGGGCGTATTCGACGGCTCGATCACGCCGGCGACCTACAACAGCGCGTGGCACGATCTGAAGCGCGAGTACCAGGGCATCACCCCGCCGGTGGAGCGGCCCGCCGACGCCTTCGATCCGGGCGCAAAGTATCACATTCCGGGCAACACGCCCTACACGCGATACTTCCTCGCGCGGATCCTCCAGTTCCAGTTCTACAAGGCGGCGTGTGATGCGGCAGGCTGGGAAGGGCCGCTGCATCGCTGCTCTTTCTACGGCAACAAGGAAGTCGGCGAGAAGCTGAACGCCATGCTGGAAATGGGCGCAAGCAAGCCCTGGCCCGACGCGCTCGAGGCCTTCACCGGCACCCGCGAGATGAGCGGCGAGGCGTTGATGGAATATTTCGCGCCGTTGAAGGCGTGGCTGGACGAACAGAACGAAGGCAAGCCCACCGGATGGTGAGGCTGGCTGCCCGGGGCGCCCTGCTGTGATAACCGTCGGCTGGCGCGAACTGGTCGCACTGCCCGACCTTGGGCTCAAGGGCCTGCCTGCCAAAATCGACAGCGGCGCGCGCACATCCTCGCTGCACGGCACGGTGCTGGAAGAATTCCGGCGCGAGGGCGAAAAGTTCGTCCGGTTCGAGGTCGAATTCCCGCAGCACCACGTCAAGCAGGTGTGCGAGGCAGTGCATGTCGACGTGCGCGGGATCACCAGCTCGAACGGCGAGACCCAGCTGCGCTATGTGATCAAGACTCCGCTGACGATCGGCGAGGAAACATTTCGTGCCGAGATCAGTCTTGCAGATCGTAGCGACATGAAGTTCCCGATGCTGATAGGGCGAAGTGCCCTGCGCAGACGCTTCCTCGTCGATTCGGGCAATTCCTGGCTCCAGTCTCCCGGCCGGGAACCTGTCAGAGGACATAAGCCTTGAGAATCAGGCCCATAAGGATACCCCTGTGAAAATCGCCCTGCTCGCCCGCAACCCCAACCTCTATTCGCACAAGCGCCTCATCGAGGCCGCCGAGGCGCGCGGGCACCAGATCGACTGGCTCAACACGCTGCGCTGCACCGTGCACATCGCCAGCCACAAGCCAGAGGTCTATTACGATAGCGAACCCTGCATCGGATATGATGCGGTGATCCCGCGCATCGGGGCCTCGATCACCAATTACGGCCTCGCAATCCTGCGCCAGTTCGAAATGCGCGGCTGCTGGCCGCTGAACGAAAGCGTCGCCATCGGGCGCAGCCGCGATAAGCTGCGGTCCTTGCAGATCCTCGCCAAGCACGGGCTGGGCCTGCCGCTGACCGCCTATGCCAACGACCCCAAGAAGGCGGAGGAGATCATCCGCGCGGTCAACGGCCCGCCGGTGGTCATCAAGCTGCTGGAGGGCACGCAGGGCATTGGCGTGGTGCTGGCGGACTCGATGTCGTCGGCCAAGTCCGTGATCGAGGCGTTCCGCGGTGCCAACGTGAACATCCTTGTGCAGGAGTTCATCAAGGAAGCGGGCGGCACGGATATCCGCGCGCTGGTGATCGGCGGCAAGGTGGTCGCCGCGATGAAGCGCACCGGCGCGGCGGACGATTTCCGCAGCAACCTGCACCGCGGCGGCAGCGCGCAGCTGATCAAGATCACGCCCGAGGAACGCAGCACCGCGGTGCGTGCAGCCAAGCGCATGGGGCTGAACGTGTGCGGCGTGGACATGCTCCGCAGCAACCACGGCCCGGTGATCATGGAGGTCAACTCCTCCCCCGGGCTCGAAGGGATCGAACACGCGACGGGCAAGGACATTGCCGGCCAGATCATCGAATTCATCGAAAAGAGCGCCAGGATCGGCGCGACCAAGACCAAGGGTGCAGGCTAGCCGGGCTGCGGCAGCGGCAAATCCGCACGCAAGCATCGGCCCGAGACGGCTCGCCATCGTCCTCTGGCGATAAGCTGCTGCGCGCATTGGCAGATTAGCCGATAGGCTGACGATATTTGTCATCTCCCTAACGCGCTTTGACAGCCATCGTGTGGCGCAAAGCCGCTAGCATCGCGGCAGTAATTCCTGCGGAGGCGCGACGGCGATGGTAGTTGGCAAGATGATGGGGCTGGTCAGGGCGCTGGCGATTGCAGGCGCGGCAGGCGGCGCGCTGCTTGCACCACCTTTGGCGGTTGCCCAGAACGGCCCTTCCGGACTCGGCGCGACAACCTATGCCAGCGGCGAGGTTACGCAGGCGCAGTGCAAGCAGGCTTATGATGCAGTCTTTGCTGCAATAAAGGAATCGCGAGAATCGGAGGTGTCCGACTTCGTGATCGGCTGGGCGCTGGATTACGAGAAGAAGGTAAACGAGGGCGGCGGCTGCACGCGGATCCCCACTGGCCTCGTCAAAGCAGCTGCCGCCCCCGTCTCGGCACCAAAGCTGACCTTTCAGGATATGATGGACCGCGCCGAAGGGCAGCGTCAGGCGGGGAATATGGATCAGGCCATAGAAAGCTGGAAACTGCTGTGTTCGTCGGGTGAGCCAGCGGGCTGCCATAATGCGGCCTACGCACTGGATCAGCGCGCGCCGACAACATCCGCGCAATTGGGCGAGATCACCGACCTTTACAAAAGAGCCTGCAACAACGCCTCTGGGCCTTACAAAAACAGCTGTCTCAATCTGGCAGTCCATTACAACAAGAAGGGCGCCGCCGATTACAACCCGCAGACGGCCGCGGAGTATTTCGAACGTACGTGCCATCTCGGCGGTCCGCCCTTGGCATGCTTCAACGCAGGCGTTTACTGGCGGCAGCAGGCATCGATTGCGAAGACGACTTCCGAACGCGGAACGCACGGCCAACGTGGTATCGACCTGTATCGCAAGGCATGCGATCGGGATGAGGCCGCCGGTTGTGCCGCACTTGGCAAGAATCTGATTAGCGGATCTGTGGTGCAGGCTGACTATCTCGCAGGATTGGAAGCGTATCGGAAAGGCTGCCGCTTGGCACCCGACGGTGATATCTGCGCAGAGACCGGCTTCTGGTTGGGTGTCGTCAAGAAGGCCTGCGACAAGGGCGAACGCAGCGCGTGCCAAGCCGCGCAGACCTTCGGCGCACGCGCAGGAGAGTCCTAATCCTCGAAGCGGTGTCGCGGCGTTCACCTCCGCCCGATCCCGATCAGCTGCCGTCGTGTGGCGGACGTCTGGCACGACTAAGGCATTGTCAGACAATGGGTGGCTGGATTACCCCTAAGGCCACGATTGAAGGGGGACTAACAGAATGAAATCCTACGCAGCACTTGCCGCCATGCTCGTTTCGAGCGCGGCGGTCCCGGCATTTGCGCAGACGCCGCAGACGATGGTCAGCGCCAACGATCCGGCCTCGGTCGTCTCCGCGCTGGAGATGGGCGGTTACGAAGCGACGCTGGACGAGGACGGTTCGGGCGATCCGATGATCACCACCGAACTGGGCGGCATGGTCTCCTACATCTATTTCTACGGTTGCGTCGAAAATGCGGAATGTTCTTCGCTGATGTTCGTCACCGGATTCGACCGGGCCGAACCGTGGACCGCCGACGAGGCGCTCAAGATCAGCCAGAACATCCGCTTCGCCTCCACCTGGCTGGACGAGGAGGGCGATCCCTTCATTTCGTGGGATGTCGTGGCCGACCAGGCCGGCATTCCGATCGGCAATTTCTCGCTGGCTGTGCGCTCATACGCCAACACGGTGGACCAGGTTGCCGACATCGTGTTCGCGGAAGAGAACGCCGAGTAGGCGTCACCTAAGCCGGGCGGCTTCGCATCTGGTGCGCAGCGGCACGGCAGGTAGCGGATAGACGCCACGCAAAGAAAAGGCCCGCGCTCCATGAGGAGGCGGGCCTTTTGCTTAGCCTGTCGTAAAGCCGGGGCTTATTCGCTCTTCGGCTCGACCTCGTCCGAGCTCGTTTCCGGCTCGGTCGCTTCGATCAGCGACTCGCGCGTGCTCTGGTCTTCCGGCGTGCTCACGCCGTCTTCCATCAGCTCGCTGGGAATTTCGCCCGGCTCGAGGTTGGGGTCGATCTGGTTGGCCTGCGCCGCTTCCTCGATTTCCTTCTGTTCGTCTTCGAACATCTGGGCGAGGACGTCGACGCCCTGGCTCTGCAGCTCGGCTTCGTCGTCCGAACGGGCGACGTTGGCCTTCACGGTCACGTGCACCTCGGGGTGCAGCGCAACGGTGACGTCGTGCATGCCGATCGTCTTGATGGGGCTGCCCATCACGACCTGCTTCTTGTCGACTTCATGGCCCTGGGCTTCGAGGCCCGCCACGATGTCGCGCACGTTGACCGAACCGTACAGCTGGCCGGCGTTGGACGAGGCGCGGATCAGGACGATCTCTGCACCGGCGATCTTCTCGCCAGCCTTTTCGGCGTCGCCGCGACGTTCCGCGTTTTCCTTTTCCAGGCGTTCGCGGTTCGCTTCGAAGACCTTCTTGTTCGCGGCATTGGCGCGCAGCGCCTTCTTCTGCGGCAGCAGGAAGTTGCGGGCGTAACCGTCTTTCACGGTCACGACATCGCCGATGCTGCCCAGATTGCCGATGCGTTCGAGGAGGATGATATCCATGGTGTTTGCTCCTCTTACTTCACGACGTAGGGAAGAAGGCCGATCTGGCGCGCGCGCTTGATCGCCTTGGCGAGTTCACGCTGCTTCTTCGCGCTGACGGCGGTGATGCGGCTGGGTACGATCTTGCCACGTTCGGACATGAAGCCCTGCAGCAGGCGCACGTCCTTGTAGTCGATGACCGGTGCATTCTTGCCCGAGAACGGGCAGGTCTTGCGGCGGCGGAAAAACGGGCGGGCCATTAGTCGTCTCCCCGATCGGAGCGTTCGCGACGCTTCTTGGAATCACGTTCGTTCTTGCGCATCATCGCCGAGGGGCCTTCCTCGTGTTCGTCCACGCGGATGGTCATGTAGCGGATGATGTCTTCGTTGATGCGGATCTGGCGCTCCAGCTCGGCAACCATGCTGCCGGGGCCTTCCACGTTCAGTAGCACGAAGTGCGCCTTGCGGTTGCGGTCGATCTTGTAGGCAAGGTTCTTGAGGCCCCAGGTTTCCGTCTTGGTGACCTTGCCTTCATTCGACTCGATAATCTCGGTGGCTTGCGCGGCCAGAGCGTCGACTTGCGACTGGCTCAAATCCTGGCGCGCAAGGAACACATGCTCGTACAGAGCCATGCCGTTTCCTTTCACATTGCTGCCGATCGCTGGCTAATCCCGCGCGGATCGCGGGGCCCCTCCGGCTTTCTTGGTTTCCCCACTGCCAGCCGTCGCCGACAGCAGGGAAGCGGGGCACATAGCGGGACTGCGGGATAATGCAAGGCTTCGCTTGTCGCCCAAGCGGTGCCAAAGCCGATGCTCGCGCGTTGGCGACACAATACTTCCAAACGAGGGGAATACCATGCCCGGTGGCCTGGCAGCATTACTGGATGACGTTTCGATCATCGCCCGCGCGGCGGCCTCGTCGGTCGACGACGTAGCGGCGGCGGCGGGGCGCGCGGGCTCGAAAACGGCGGGCGTGGTGATCGACGATGCGGCGGTGACGCCCAGCTACGTCACCGGCTTTTCGCCTGCGCGCGAGCTGCCGATCATCGCCAAGATCGCGAAGGGCAGCATCAAGAACAAGCTGCTGATCCTGCTGCCCGGTGCCCTGTTATTGAGCGAGTTCCTGCCGCAGGCGATCGTGTTCATCCTGATGCTGGGCGGCTGCTACCTCTCCTACGAGGGTGCGGAAAAGATCATCGAGAAGCTGAGCGGGGCGAAGCACGGCAAGACCATCGAACAGCCGATCGAGGATGAGGTGGCGTTCGAGAAGAAGCGCGTCGACGGGGCGATCCGGACCGACCTGATCCTGTCGGCGGAAATCATGGCTATCGCGCTGAACGAGGTCGCGGCGGAAACCTTTGTCACCCGCGCGGTGGTGCTGGCGCTCGTCGGGCTGGCGGTAACGGTCGGCATCTATGGTGCCGTGGCACTGATCGTGAAGCTGGACGATATCGGGCTGCACCTGATGAAGAAGCCGGGCGACACCGCGAAAAAGATCGGCAAGCTGATGCTCAATGCCATGCCGCATATCCTCACGGTGCTGTCGGTGGTGGGCACCGCCGCGATGCTGTGGGTCGGCGGCGGGATCATCCTGCACGGCACCCACGAGCTGGGCTTCCATACGCTCTACGATGCGTCGCACGGTCTGGAGCACGCGGTGGAGACCACCACTGGCGCGCTGGGCGGGATTCTCGGCTGGGTAACCTATGCCGCGGCCTCGGCGCTGCTGGGGCTGGTGCTGGGCGCGGTAATCTTCCTCGTCCTGCACAAGGTGTTCGGCATGGGGCATGACGAGGAAGGAGGAGAGGGCGCGCACTAGCGGCCTGCCGCGCTATTTGCCCTTCCAGGGCTCCTTCGTCAGGTCCGTCTTGCAGCGGCCACAAATCTTGTTGGGCCAGGGCAGCATCAGCACGCCGCGATAGAAGAACAGGTTCTTGCGGCAGTTGGGGCAATTGAAGCCCAAGATGCCGATATTCGCCATGAACAACGCGAAGATCACGATGGCGAAGGCGATGCTGGAGTGGCCGATCCAAAGATCGACCGCGATGATGAACACCACGCCTATAGCTACTCCGAGAAGCATCTTGAGCGCATGGCGGCGGGCTCTTTCGTAGACGCTCATCCCAAACGCTCCAGCACATCCCTCGCAAACACGCTCAGCGTATCGTCGCGCGCGCCCATCACGGCGATGCGGTCGCCGGGCTGGGCGTTCGCCACCAGCCAGTCGCCGCAGCCTTCGCGGGTGTTGATGCACAGGGCCTTGCCGCCGTGCTTCGCGATCAGGTCGACGATCCGCTCGCTGCCTTCGCTGCGGTCGACCGTGCCGCCGAAATAGACCGGGTCGCACAGCAGTGTAATGTCCTCGGGGCCGAGTTCGCGGGCAAAGGTCTCGGCCAGTTCGGCGCCCATCTGCTTGAGCGGTCCGTAGCCGTGCGGCTGGAAGAACGCGAGCACGCGGCCCGGATGCGATTTCAGCGTGCGCAAGGTGGCCGCCGCCTTCTCAGGGTTGTGGCCGAAATCGTCGATCACCGTGACGCCCGATGGGGAGGTGCCGACGATATCGAACCGGCGTGCGAGTCCCTTGAACTCGGCCAGCGCGGCGACGGCATCGGCCACCGACACGCCCGCCGCATTTGCGCCTGCAATCGCTGCGAGCGCATTCGACAGGTTGTGCCGCCCCGGCAGGTTGAGCGTCAGCGGGTGCTGCGTATCGGCGCGCTTGTCATGGACCATCGCCGCCTGCCGCGTCGGCCCCTCGGCGATGCTGCCTTCGACGATGCCGAGCGCCGCGCAGCCATTGGTCACACCGAAGGTCAGCGGCGCATTGGCGTGCGCGACCAGCCGAAAGGCTTCCTCGTCATCGGCATTCACCACGCCGCGCTCCGACGCTTCCAGAAAATCGCCAAACAGCTGGCGCAACTCTTCCATGCTCTTGTGGTCGAGCGACACGTTGAGGAGGATGCCCACGGCAGGCTTGTATTGCGCGATCGAGCCGTCGCTCTCGTCGACCTCCGACACATACAGGTCCGCATCACCCACCACCGCGCTGGCGAAGGGGCGGTCGTCGGAAACGAAGTTCTTCATCACCGCGCCGTTCATGATCGTCGGGTTCTTGCCCGCATGGTGCAGGATCCAGCCGAGCATTCCGGTGACCGTCGACTTGCCGCTGGTGCCCGCGACAGCCACGCCGGTTTCAGCGGCATTGAACAGCGCCGCGTTCAGGTCCGCGCGGGTCAGGCGGGGGAGGCCCAGCTCCTTGGCGCGGACGACCTCGGGCACGGTGTCTTCTACCGCTGCACTGGCCACCAGCACCTGTTCGGCCCGGTCGATCCCGCTGCCGTCCTGCGGGAAGAGCCGGAAGCCCTGCCGTTCCAGCGCCGCGAACTTCTCGGGCGTGCGACCCTGGTCGAAGCTGCGATCCGATCCGGCGACCTCTGCCCCGCGCCCCTTCAGGATCGCGGCGAGCGGCTGCATCCCCGATCCGCCGATCCCGCAGAAGAACCATGGGCGGGCGGTCAGGTCGGCGGTGGGGTCGGGAAGATCACTCATAGGATAGCCGGGTTACGCAGGCGGTGGCGCTTTGTGAAGCACACTAGTAACCTTGGCCCATGACACGCATCGCCATCTGCGCGCCCGCCACCGCGATCACGCCCGATCATGCCGCCGCGATCGAGCGTCTGGTTGCCGAGGAATTTCCCCAGCACAGCGTCTATGTGCACCCGCAGTGTTTCGAAAGCTGGGGGCATTTCGCGGGGACGGACCTGCAGCGTCTCGACGCGCTGCTCGAATGCGCCAACGATCCGCAGTTCGACGCGGTGTGGTTTGCCAAGGGCGGCTACGGATCGAACCGGATCGCGCAGGCGGCCGTCGCACGGATGAACGATGCCGCGCGCGAGAAGACCTATGTCGGCTTTTCGGACATGGGCTACATGCTCGCCGCGCTGTACCGCGCGGGCATCGGCCAGCCGGTGCATGGCCCCATGCCGGTGAGCGCGCGCAGCGAGCGCGGGCGCGAAGGCGTGCGCCGCGTGCTGCGCTGGTTTTCCGGCGACGGCAGCGGGCTGGAGCCGCATCTCGACGGAAAGACGCCCACGGTCGCGTTCAACCTCATCACGCTGGCCATGCTGGTCGATACGCCGCTGCTGCCCGATCTTTCGGGCCATGTCGTGATGGTCGAGGAGGTGAGCGAGCATCTCTACGCGGTCGACCGGTTGTTCTTCAGCCTTTCCAACACCTTGCCGCGCGTTGCAGGGCTGCGGCTGGGAGCGGTCAGCAATGTGCCGGAAAACGACCGGGAATTCGGCCAGACGGCAGAGGAAATCGCGCAGTTCTGGTGCGCGCGGGCGGGCATTCCCTATCTCGGCCGCGCCGAAATCGGCCACACGGCCAGCAACCGCATCGTGCCCTTCGGCCTTGCCAGCCCGGCGCGCGGTTCCTAGGCCGCAGGCCATAAGGAGATATTGATGAAAGCTTTCATTTTCCCCGGCCAGGGAAGCCAGAAGGTCGGCATGGGTGCCGATCTCGCCAAAGCCAGCGCAGCCGCGCGCGCCGTGTTCGAAGAAGTCGACGACGCGCTGAACCAGAAGCTGTCCGTGCTAATGGCTGAAGGACCGGATGCCGAACTGACGCTGACCTCGAACGCCCAGCCCGCGATCATGGCCAATGCCATCGCCACGCTGCGGGTGCTGGAAAAGGATTTCGGCGTGAAGCTGAAGGACGCAGGCAGCTGCGTCGCGGGCCACTCGCTGGGCGAGTATACGGCCCTGTGCGCGGTGAACGCCTTTTCGCTGACCGAAACGGCCAAGCTGCTGCGCCTGCGCGGCATTTCGATGCAGGATGCGGTGCCGATCGGCGTCGGCTCGATGGCGGCGCTGCTGGGTTCGGATATCGAGACCGCGCAGAAGCTGGCGGAAGAAGCCGCGAACGGCCAGGTGTGCGAGATCGCGAACGACAATGATCCGTCGCAGGTGGTCCTTTCGGGCCATGCAGAAGCGATCGAGCGCGTGCTGGGAATGGCCAAGGATCACGGCGTGAAGCGCGCGGTGAAGATCCAGGTTTCGGCGCCGTTCCACTGTTCGCTGATGCAGCCCGCGGCGCAGCGCATGAAGATCGCGCTCGACAACACCAGCCCGTCCGCAATGGACCTGCCACTCTACGCCAACGTCACCGCCGCCAAGGTGGCGGATTCGGCGGAAGAGCAGAAGCTGCTGGTCGAGCAGATCACCGGGCGCGTGCGCTGGCGCGAGAGCGTGCTGGCAATGCGCGCGGACGGGGTTGAGCATTTCGTCGAACTGGGCGGCAAGGTGCTCGGCCCGATGGTCAGCCGCACCGACAAGGATGCCAGCGTGACCAGCGCGATCACGATGGAAGACCTCGAAGCCCTGGCGAAGGAACTGAACTGATGTTCTCTCTCGAAGGTAAAACCGCGCTGGTAACGGGCGCGAGCGGCGGGATCGGTTCGGCCATCGCGCGTGCGCTGGCGGCGCAGGGCGCGCGGCTGGCACTGTCCGGTTCGAACGGGGACAAGCTGCGCGCATTCCGCGAACAGTTGCAGGACGAGGTCGGCGGCGATCATGTGGAGATTACCTGCGATCTTTCGAACCCGGAAAGCGTGGAGGAGCTAGTGCCCGCCACGATCGACACGCTGGGCAAGCTCGACATTCTGGTGAACAATGCCGGCATCACGCGCGACAACCTGGCGATGCGGATGAAGGACGATGAGTGGGATCAGGTGATCCGCATCAATCTGGAAGCCGCGTTCCGCCTGATGCGCGCCGCCGCCCGCCCGATGATGAAGGCGCGCCATGGGCGCATCGTTTCGATCACCAGCGTGGTCGGTGCCACCGGTAATCCCGGCCAGATGAACTACACCGCCGCCAAGGCGGGTCTGACGGGCATGTCGAAGAGCCTGGCACAGGAACTCGCCAGCCGGGGGATCACGGTCAACTGCGTGGCGCCGGGTTTCATCCGCACCGCGATGACCGATGCGCTGGACGACAAGCAGAAGGCGGCCATCGAAGGGCGCATTCCGGCAGGCCGGATGGGCGAGGGCGACGAGATCGGATCGGCCGTGGCCTACCTCGCGAGCGACGAGGCCGCCTACGTCACCGGGCAGACGCTGCACGTCAATGGCGGCATGGCAATGTTGAGCTGATGCGCGCCTGGGGTGGCGTCTGTCACACTTAGGCCTTATCCCCAGCCTTTCCGGCAGAGTCGCGCTTGTCGCTTGCCCCTAAGTGCAGGCGCGATAAGGAAACCGGACAAGATTTCTCGCGCCCAGGCAGACTCGAGGGGGAGTCGCGCCGCATTTCAAGCGCCTATGAGACGAGAGGAGGACCGATGAAGGCCACCATCGAACGCGCAACGCTGCTCCGCTGCCTGTCCCACGTGCAGTCGGTCGTGGAGCGGCGCAACACCATCCCGATCCTCAGCAACGTCCTGATCGACGCTGACGAGGGCGGCGGGGTGAAGGTCATGGCGACCGACCTCGACCTGCAGGTGGTCGAAACGATGACCGCGGCGAGCGTAGAGAGCGGCGGCGCGATTACCGTGTCCGCGCACCTGCTGTTCGATATCGCCCGCAAGCTGCCCGATGGCAGCCAGGTCAGCCTGGAAACCGCGGACAACCGCATGACGGTGAAGGCCGGGCGCAGCCGCTTCCAGCTGCCCACGCTGCCGCGCGACGACTTTCCCGTGATCGTGGAAGGCGAGCTGCCGACCAGTTTCGAACTGCCCGCGCGCGAGCTGGCCGAGCTGATCGACCGCACGCGGTTCGCGATCAGCACCGAGGAAACGCGGTATTACCTCAACGGCATTTTCCTGCACGTATCGGATGAGTCGCGCCCGGTCCTGAAGGCCGCGGCGACCGATGGGCACCGGCTGGCGCGCTACACGATCGACCGGCCAGAAGGTGCCGCGGGCATGCCCGACGTCATCGTGCCGCGCAAAGCCGTCGCCGAACTGCGCAAACTGCTGGAAGAGGCGCTCGATTCGAACGTCCAGATCGATCTTTCGGCCAGCAAGATCCGCTTTGCGCTGGGCGGCGAGGGCGGCGTTGTGCTGACCAGCAAGCTGATCGACGGCACCTTCCCCGATTACAGCCGCGTGATCCCCACCGGTAACGACAAGCTGCTGAAGCTCGACCCCAAGAGCTTCTACGAAGGCGTCGACCGCGTGGCGACCATCGCCACCGAGAAGACGCGAGCGGTGAAGATGGGGCTGGATGCGGACAAGGTGACGCTGTCGGTCACCAGCCCGGACAACGGCACTGCGGCGGAAGAGATCGCGGCGGACTACAAGTCGGACGGGTTCGAAATCGGCTTCAACGCCAATTACCTGAAAGACATCCTGAGCCAGATCGATTCCGACATCGTCGAACTGCATCTGGCCGATGCGGGGGCCCCCACGCTGATCCGGCGCGACGAAAACAGCCCGGCGCTGTACGTCCTCATGCCGATGCGGGTATAAAAGCACCCTTTTTTGCAGGCACTGATCGGAGCGTAGGGTTCATGGTGAAGTATCTGCGGATTGGCGCCGCTGTTTCCGTATCGCTGGGTCTGGCCACTCCTCTGGTGGCACAGCAGCACGATCCGCTTGCGCTGCAACAGGATGCGGAATGTCTGCTCGTCTTTACAGCACTCCTCGGCGAGCTGGAGGGAAGCGAAAACCCGGACTATGAAACCGTGACGGGGGCATACTCCATCGTCGGTTATTTTGTCGGCAAGATGACGGCGCGTGACGGACAGGCGCGACTGGAATCGGCCCTGACCGAAGATCTGGCAGAGCGGGTCGACACCGACTACGAGCGGATAGAAGCGCGATGCACCGCCGAAGCCGCAGCGATGGGCAATTCCATCACTGTGATGTTCGGTGCGCTGGAAGCGGACTGACATCTGCCGCGCCTGACGCCCGGCAATTCCACCTCAGCCCAGAAATTCCCGCAGCAGCCGCAGCGATTTTTCGGGATGCGTCATCAGGAAGAGGTGGCCCGCGTCTGCAAACACTTCGAGCCGCGCGCCGGGAATTGCCCCCGCCAGCAACTGCCCGTTCGATAGCGGCACGATGGGGTCGTTCTCGCCCATCATCACCAGCACCGGCTTGTCGAGGAAGGGCAGGGCGGGAAGGCTGGTCCACCCGGCCAGCGCCAGCAGCTGGTAGAAATAGCCGGTGGCGCTGGGCGGGGAGATATTGCCCACCGAATTGCGCGCCAGCCTGCTTTCGTCGGCATTCTCCATCGCGCTCATATACTCGCGCATCAGCATCTCGTTGATCGCCGAATAGGGATCGGCCATCTGCGCCAGCATCTTGGGATCGCCCGGGATCATCATCATTCCCGGCGTTGTCGCGGCCAGCACGACCCGGCGCACCCTGCTGCCATGTTGCAGGGCGAATTGCTGCGCGATGGTGCCGCCCCAGCTCATCCCCATGACATCGACCTCATCCAGGCCGAACCGCTCCAGAATGCCGCGTGCTGTCCAGCTCATGGTCGAAGGGGTGTAGGGGAACACGGGATCGGGGGATTCGCCCGTTCCTGGCATGTCGAACATGATGAAACCGCGCTCTTCCAACGCTTCTGCCAGCGGAGCGACCGCTTCGATATTCGCTCCGATCCCGTTGAAGAACAGCACCGGCGGATGCTCGGACGGCTTGTCGAGGCGCCAGCGTGCCACGCGCAGGTCCAGACCGCCGATTGATTCGAAAGACACATCCGCGCTCAGGGGACCGCCGGGTTCGCCGCTGAGCGTCGGCCGTCGACCGCGATCTTTCATTGCGCTTCCCAGTACGCCCCAACCCGGCAGGCGAAGGTCCAGATCGCCGAACCGCATCATGGCTTGATAACCTGCGGTTGAGTGGTCCGAATCGGCTCAAGCGCCGACCACGCAGGGCGCTGTGCGATCAAATCTGTCCCGTCCATGGGCTGCTGATGGCCTGCGCGGTGCGGCGACACAAGGCAGGACAAGCAAGTCTTAATGGTCAATCGTACGCCAGCACTCGATTTTACGTCCCGGTAACCACGGCGCTTAATCAATCAGCCTTTCGCTTCTGCGATACGAAGGAACATGGAAGAAAGCCGCCTGATTTCAGAATCTGATGCTGAAATGCGCGCCGCGGGCGACCCGAAGACCCGCGGGCGCAATCGGCGGCGTGTCGTTCAGGCCGAAGAGCGCGCGGAATCGACCCTTTCAGTCCCCGACGACAATCATTCGGATCAGGTGGACGAGGCATTGCCCGCCGTGCCCCGGCAGTGGCCGGTGCTTGCGATCGTCACGCTGGCCTCCATGGCGGTGAGTGGCGTCATCGGCAGCTCGCTGCCGCCCGTCCCGGCGCTAGTGGCTTTCGGGCTTGCCGCGGTCCTGTTCGCAGTCTCTCGCATAGTAAGCGATGAGGGGCCTATCCGCCGACTGGCGGTTTTCGGCGGCTTCGCAGTTCTGCCGCATTTGCTGGTCGGGTTCGCGTTTTCCGAATGGCTGTTCCACGCGGCTCTTCCACTGTCGATGGGCGTGGTATCGGTCATCGCGATCGGCGGTGTCGCCGGTGTGTACCTGTCGGTCCGCCCGTTCCCGGCGCTGCTGGTGAAGGTCGCCCTGTGGCTGCCGGTGGTGGCCCACCCTGTGCTGGCGGGCGATTTGAAGGTGCTGTTCGCCTTCATCGCGGCGGTTCTCGCGGGTGGGTTCACCGCGCTCTATCAAAAGCATAACGACAAAGACAACGAGCGGGATCGCCAGGCCGAGGAGCCGGTGCGCAACCGCGCGATGGAAATCATGCGCGATTACGAGGCGACGGGGCAGGGCTGGTTCTGGGAAACCGACCGCGATGGGCGCATCGTCTAAATCTCGCAGCAGTTTGCCGATCGATACGGCCTCGATCACGATGCGCTGATCGACGAGGTCTTTACCGAGGTGTTCGAAGTCGAATCCGACGACCGCGATGCGGAGCGGACGATCAAATTCCATTTCACCGCCCAGTCCGCGTTCCACGATCTGCCCGTGAAAGGCACCGACAGCGATGATGAGGGCAGCGTCTGGTGGTCCGTCACCGGCCGCCCGGTGTTCGACGGGTTCGACAATTTCTGCGGCTTTCGCGGTTCGGGCACCGATCTGACCGAGCGCCGTCGCAATGCGGAGCGTGCCTCGCGCCTCGCGATGTTCGATTCGCTGACCGGCCTCGCCAATCGGCACTCTCTGTCGCAGAAACTATCGCAGTTGCTGACGCACCGCGATCCCAGACAGCGCGAATGTGCGATCCTGATGCTCGACCTCGATCGGTTCAAGCATGTCAACGATACTTTCGGCCATCCTACCGGCGATGCCCTGCTGGTGCAGGTTGCGCGGCGGCTGGAAAAGGTTGTCGGCCATCTTGGCGTGGTCGGGCGTCTGGGTGGTGACGAATTCAAGGTCATCATCCCTCGCGCGTGCCCCACCGACCGGCTTCAGCAGCTGGCCGGCGACATCATCCATGCGATTTCGCAGCCCTATTCGGTCGATGGCAAGCGGCTGGTGATTGGCGTGTCCGTCGGCATCGCGCAGGCGCTCGAACATGGCACCTGTTCCGAACGCCTGATCCGCAGCGCCGACCTTGCGTTGTATGCTGCGAAAGATGCCGGTCGCGGGCGTTTCCGCGTGTTCAGCCACGATCTCCATGCCGCCGCGCAGGAGCGCAACCAGCTGGAAGAGGAGCTGCGCCACGCCGTCGAACACGGTAGCCTGCAACTGCATTATCAGCCGGTGGTCGATACGGTCAGCGAACAGATCAGCGGGTTCGAGGCGCTGCTTCGCTGGAAGCATCCGACGCAGGGGTGGATCAGCCCGGAAAAATTCATCCCCGTGGCAGAGGATGCGGGCCTGATCGTCGCGATCGGCGAATGGGCGATCCGCCGGGCCTGCACCGATCTGGCGCGCTGGCCGGAATCGGTACGCTGCGCGGTGAACGTGTCGCCACTGCAATTCTCCGATCCAAGCCTGCCGGATATGATCGCGCGCTCGGTCGCCAAAGCCGGGATCAAGCCGTCGCGGCTGGAGCTGGAGATCACCGAAAGCGTGTTTATCGACAATGGCGAGGATACGGACGCGACCTTCGCCGCGCTCAAGAAAGTCGGCGTGCGGCTTGCGCTGGACGATTTCGGGACAGGCTATTCGTCGCTCGGCTATCTGAAGAATGCGCCGTTCGACAAGATCAAGATCGATCAGGGCTTCGTGCGCGGCGCGACCCTGCCTGGCAGCCGCAACGGCGCAATCATCGCCGCGATCAGCAGCCTCGCCGATGCGCTGGGCATGGATACCACGGCCGAAGGCGTGGAAACGCTGGACGAGCTGGACCTGATCCGCCGCCACGGGTGCAGCCACATCCAGGGCTACATCTATTCCAAACCCCTCTCGCCAGAAGATGCCGACGCGCGGCTGGAGCAGGGGCTTGCGATCGAGCCGACCGGCCCGCGCATGTCGCGCGAACCGCGCCGGTCGATGCTGCGCAAGGTCGTGATGCAGCATGCGGACGACTTCTACACCGCCACCGTGCGCAACATGTCGTCGCAGGGCGCATTGGTCGAAGGCCTGTGGAACGTGCCCGAAGGCACGCGCTTCCGCATCGCACTGAGCGAGCGTCTTGCGGTCGATGCGGAGGTTCGCTGGTGCGAAGAGAATCGCGTGGGGGTGCGGTTCGACGAAAGGCTGCAGCGCGACCATCGTGGGCAGTTCGAACTGGCCTTCCCCGCGAACGATCCCGTATCGCGCGACGAGACCCAGCACACGCGCCGCACCGCCTGATCGACCGGCGCATTCCTCTACCTGCCGTGTACAGGACTAAGGAAAGACCCCGTCAAACATGCTGACAGGCGTTCGCGCCGCGTCTATTGCGGCGCGGTAATGACTGACCTTTCCAGAATCCGCAATTTTTCGATCATCGCCCACATCGACCACGGGAAGAGCACGCTCGCCGACCGGCTGATCCAGCTCACCGGTGGCCTGACCGAGCGCGAGATGAGCGAGCAGCTGCTCGACAACATGGATATCGAGCGCGAGCGCGGCATCACCATCAAGGCGCAGACCGTGCGCCTCAACTACACCGCCTCCGATGGCGAGACCTACCAGCTCAACCTCATGGACACGCCCGGCCACGTCGACTTCGCTTACGAAGTCAGCCGCAGCCTCGCCGCTTGCGAGGGCGCGCTGCTGGTGGTCGACGCGGCGCAGGGGGTCGAGGCGCAGACGCTCGCCAATGTCTACCAGTCGATCGAGCACGACCACGAAATCCTGCCCGTTATCAACAAGATAGACCTGCCCGCTGCCGAGCCCGAACGCGTCGCGGAGGAGATCGAGGAGATCGTCGGCATCCAGGCCACCGGCACTTGGCAGAACGGCGGCGCGGTTCTCACCAGCGCCAAATCGGGCATCGGCGTGGAGGACGTGCTCGAAGCCATCGTCCAGCGCATCCCGCCGCCCACGGGCGACCGCGACGCGCCGCTGACCGCCAGCCTGGTCGACAGCTGGTACGACCCGTATCTCGGCGTCGTCATCCTCGTGCGCGTGATCGACGGCGTCCTGAAAAAGGGCCTCAACGTCAAGTTCATGCAGGGCGGCACGCAGCACCTGATCGACCGCGTCGGCGCCTTCACCCCCAAGCGCATCGACCTGGCCGAGATCGGCCCGGGCGAGATCGGCTTCATTACCGCTCAGATCAAGGAGGTGGAGCAGGCCCGCGTCGGCGACACCATCACCACGGTCAAGAACGGCGCGACCAAGGCGCTGCCCGGCTATCGCGAACCGCAGCCGGTGGTGTTCTGCGGGCTGTTCCCCGTCGACGCCGCCGATTTCGACAAGCTGCGCGAGAGCATCGCGCGCCTGCGCCTCAACGATGCAAGCTTCACCTTCGAAACCGAAAGCTCCGCCGCGCTGGGCTTCGGCTTCCGCTGCGGGTTCCTCGGCCTGCTGCACCTCGAGATCATCCAGGAACGGCTCAGCCGCGAATACGACCTCGACCTGATCACCACCGCGCCATCGGTCGTCTACCGCATCCACCTCGGCCATTCGAAGACCGAGGATGCCAAGGTGATCGAGCTGCACAATCCCGCCGACTATCCCGACCCCAACCGGATCGAGGTGATCGAGGAACCGTGGATCAAGGCGGTGATCTACACCCCCGACGAATATCTGGGCAGCATCCTCAAGCTGTGCCAGGACCGGCGCGGCATCCAGACCGACCTGACCTACGTGGGCGGCCGCGCACAGGTGACCTACGAGCTGCCGCTGAACGAGGTGGTGTTCGACTTCTACGACCGGCTGAAGAGCATCAGCCGCGGCTATGCCAGCTTCGATTACGAGCAGATCGGCCTGCGCGAAGGCGACCTCGTGAAGATGAACATCCTCGTCAACAACGAGCCGGTCGACGCGCTGTCGCTGATCGTCCACCGCGGCGTCGCCGAAGAGCGTGGTCGCGGCATGTGCGAACGCCTGAAAGACCTGATCCCGCGCCATCTGTTCAAGATCCCGATTCAGGCCGCGATCGGCGGTAAAGTGATCGCCCGCGAAACCATCGCCGCGCTGCGCAAGGACGTGACCGCAAAGTGCTACGGCGGCGACATCAGCCGGAAGAAGAAGCTGCTCGACAAGCAGAAGAAGGGTAAGGCCAGAATGAGAGAATACGGGAACGTCTCGATCCCTCAGGAAGCCTTCATCGCAGCACTCCGTATGGGAGAAGAGTGACTCTCATTCTGAGGACGCGGGAGCGCCCGCAGGGCGGCCTGTCCCCGCGAAGGCGGGGAGGAATGTGAGCATTCCGCAGGAGGCGTTTATTGCCGCGCTGCGGATGGGGGAGGAGTAGGACTCAGGCTAGCATTCGCTCCAGTTCGTCAATCAGCGCGTCGGGCCTGCCATCAAAACTCTCAATCATGGCATGCAGGAATGCTTCCTTCTCGACCGCCTCTGAACGAAACGGATGCCCAGCTCGCAGCCCGAGTCGACGAATGAAGGTGAGCTGGGTGCGACCATTGCCTTCGCGAAACGGATGGATCGCGTTCAGTTCGGCGAGAAAGTCGGCGGCCTTGGCGATGAATGCGTCCACATCTACTCCAGGTTGGAATTCCGGCCCTTTCAGCATCGCAAACACTGTGTCCATCTGGCCACTGATGTATTCGGGATAGCAGAACCAATTGCCACCCTTGGCCGTTCTGATGGTCCGATATTCGCCAGCCCAGGTGTAGACGTCCTGAAAAAGATGACGATGGAAGGCTCGATAGTGCTTTGGATCGAATCTGCCATCTGGAGGCGGTTCTAGCCCGCGCGCGCCGACCGCCTCGATTTCAAAGGCCTCAAGTTCGTCGTCGGATCGCAGGTCCGGAATGTTTCGTAGAACATTACTGCCGGGATAGCAGGCAGGATCATCTTCGGTCTCGTATGGATCGCCAACCACGCGTTTTAGGCGTCGATGTGAGCGCCGGGGCGCTTCGTCAGTCGTGCCCGCGCCTCGTCGCTCAATTCAAGCCCTTCGACTGCGCTGATGGCTTCGTAGGATTTGACGCTCAACGCTGGCGAAGTGATGGCAAGCGAGTCTTCGACGGCGGCGATCTCGGTCGGCGTGAGATCGAATATGTGGTAGACTCGGGCGTTAATTTCATCCTCAAGTCGGCGGATGGCCCCTTTCAGCGTGGCGGCTTCGGACCGCTTCTCGCTAAACCATGCCTCCCATTCATCACGGTCGGCAACTGGGATGCTCACTTTGTGGCGGTCACGTAGGGTCTCTTGCAGCTCGCTGAATGACAGTGCCATCCAGTCTTCGATCATGGCCGACTTTTTGGAAATGTCTGAAAGGCGATGCTGTACGGTCGCCGAGAGATCGGCAAGTTTTTGAGATCGCAGGTAGGCATCTTCGCCGCTCTGTCGCAAAGTATTCAGTTCAGATTCCGACAAGGCTGGAAGCTGACTGACGAACTTTGTCCTTAGTCGCAGGTACCCGCCGCGGGCAATATTCGTGAGGCCAGCAAAAAAGAACCACGCGAGACGGCTGTTAAGATACGCTGCTATGCCGTCGTCGGCCGCCGGCAGGAAGTAGGCGGTGTTAGCAAGATAACGTCCCTCGCGATCTACCGAGAAGGTGCCTTGATTGGCGATGTCGGAGTAGACGAGCTTTTCGCCCGAGAAATAGAGCTCGTAGTTAGCCTGCGCTTGCTGCAATTCCCACCATTCTTGAGGCCCAGCACGTCGCTCCAGTCTTTCGCGGTAAGGAGCGAGATGGTCGCGCAAAGCTGGACATTCTTCGATATCGATGACGTTACGGGGAGTGTAGATCAGCCATAGATCATTGCTTTCGATATGCCAGCGCTTGAGGTTCTCACCGACGAGGAATGGCTTGAGCCGTCCCGTGGACTTGTCGCCCGGCGTCCGATCTGCCTTCTCCAGGATTGCATCTCGCTGCTCGCGGGTAAGGATGAACGCTTTGTTGAGCCCAGTCTTGATGCCATAGAGTGGCATGCCGTATGCCTCATTAAGCGCCTCCCTATTTTCCTTCATCTTCTCGCGGATTGAATCGAGCATGTCATTTTCGAAGCGCCATGTTCCGCTGGAAAGTCGTGCGCGCGGCATCTGGCGCGCTTCTTCGTCGAAGGTCTTGCCCAGATCGTCTGGCACGGCGCGAACGTTGAGGTAGCGCAGCGTGCGTGTGTTGGCGTCCTCGCCTTTGCGCAAGGTAACGATCGCAGGATAGGTCGTTACCCCTTCGAATACTTGCAAGTCTCCAAAATCGATCACGTTCTCCACCACGCTGCGCTCGGCCAGATAAGCGCGCAGCGGCTTGCCTGATCCGGTGCGGAAGAAGGTCGACGAGGAAATGTAGCCGAGCCGTCCGCCGGGCCTGAGCAACCGGACTCCGAGCTCGAAGAAATAAGCATAGAGATCGGCCCGGTCGGTCGCGACGGCGAAGTTTTCTTCTAAATGCGGCTTGATTGGCTTGACCAGCTCCATCCGCACATAGGGCGGATTGCCTAGCACGATATCGAACCCCTCGCTCTCTTTGAGGATGGCGGCGAACTCCCTTGTCCATTTGAACGGACGCGGATGGAAATCGGCGCTGTCGACAAGGCTGTTGCCATGCTTGATGTTGTTGTCGAGGCTTTCGAGAGCGCGCTCGCGCTTCGCAGTCTGCAACCACAGCGCCAACTTGGTGATTTCGACCGATTCTGCGTTCACATCGACACCAAACAAATTGTTGGTGATGATCTCCACATCGGCATTTGGAGCTAGGTGGGTGAGGATGCCCGGCTGCAATTCGCTCAACCGATCACGCACGCGCTTCTGTTCGGCATTGAGAAAATTGAACGCCGCGATCAGAAACGCTCCCGAGCCGCAAGCTGGATCGAGAATACGCAAGGCGGCGATTCGGTCGAGATAAGTATTCCAGAAGTCGGCCTCCGCTGAAGTCTTGTTGCGCCAGCTGACAGCGCCGTCCTGTTCGCGCTTGCCAAATTTGGGCAGGAGCTCTGCCTCGATCTCCGCAAGGTGTTTTCCGATCGTTTGTTCGACTATGAAGTGCGTGATAAAATCGGGAGTGTAGACGACCCCCTCGCGTTTCTTCTTCGTGGCAGGAGGAGGGGCTTCAATGCCAGCCTCGGCCTTGTCATTCTCGATGTCGGTGATCGACTGTTCGAAGATGTGGCCGAGGATCGTCACCGAGACCTCGCTAGCGAAGTCGTAGTTGGCGATCTTGATGAACTGTTCCACGAGATGGTCGGGCAACGCGAGTTGGTTGAGAATGTAATCGGGCTTGAACAGACCGCCATTGTATTTTGGAATGTTATGTGGCGGCGCCCCTTGATCGACCCACTCGAACAGCTTCGTCAATTTCTCCCACTTCGGTCGAGGGAAGAACTTGTCCTGTTTGTCGATCGCCTCGGCGAGAATGTTACGCGGGAGCAGGTTCTTGTCTTCGGCAAACGCGATGAAGAGCACACGGTCTAGTAGTGTCTGAACGACCCGGATGCGGTCTTCCATGGTAACTGACGAACGCTGCGCAGCCATGAAGCTCATCAGGTCGCTGCGGAGCTTCTTGTAATCGGTGTAGAGCTCGTCCGTAACCTTCTTGTCCGCGCTCACGCTGCGTTCGAGCAGGGTTCCCGTAGAGCCGGAAAGTAGGTTCTCCGCGCTCAACAGCAGCCGTAGCCTCGCAAGTTCTTCAGCCTGATCGAGCTTTCTTAGATCGAAACTTTCGTAATCCTGTCTGCCGTGGCCGAACGCGTAGAGTCGTAGCTCCTTCATGTTGCTAACTAGCACCCAGCGTGCACCGGGCACGTCCATCGCATAGCCCCAAGCTTGCTGAACCGGCGTTCTCGCGCGACCCGGCATGATACGATCCAGCGCGACCTTGGGACCTTTGAGTTCGAGTGGAGCGGCTATGCTGGCTTCCTCGTCAGAGAATTGGCCAAGGGCTACGTCTACTATCGTACCGCCCGGTACGCTTTGTTTGACCTGCATCGTGCCGACACTGCCGGGCGCGCGCGCAGTGTAGCCAAGGACATCCCGCAACAAGACGCGGTTGAACTCCTGTTCGAGCTGACTTTCGTTCTGAAGCTCGAAATTGTCCGCACTTGCTCGCGACGCCCACTCGATTGCCGCGTTGAATTGTTCTGCCGACGGGGGACTCGATTGAAAGTCATGTAGCGCCGCACATAGGATTTTGTCGTTGAACAAAGGCATGTCCGCACTCTGCAGCGAGTGAGCCGGCTAGTCCACCATGCGAAGTATCCTCTACCCGCAATCTTCCTCGCACCCCTCCTCGTACATCGGATGCTCCGGGTCGTCCCACCAGCGGTAGCCGGCGGCCTCGTCCTCGGCCTCGATCGCCCGGAACGCGTCGTAGGCCGCGCGGGCGCGGGGGCTCAGGGCGGTTAGCCACTTGTCGCGCGCCGCGTTCAGCTTTGCGTCGAGCGCGTCGTACACGCGCTGCTCGCCGCCCTGCGCCTGCTCGCGCTCGTATTCCTCGCGCCATTGTTTCTTGAGCCGCTTCAGCTCCATCTGGCCGACAGCGTTGAGGCCTTTTGCGCGACCCTCCGTAAACCGCTCGGGAGCGCGGTTGCGGAGCATGAACATCAGCAGGCGGTCGTTATAGGCGGTCCGCGTGCCGACCAGCTTGCCGTAGGAGTACACGGGCACGTCGACGCCGTTGAGCGCGCGGTCCATCGCGACATCCTCGATCCGCTGCACGCCGAGGTCGATCGCCGCCTGCCATGCTTTGCGGAAGCTCTCCGCGCCCCGCTGGCGGCGCAGGTGGTAGGCGCCGACCGTGCTCATGTTGACCGCCTTGCATGCCGCCGCGACGCTGCCCGTATCGGCGAGCGCTTCGATGAAGCGGCGCTGGCGATCCTCGGTCCAGCCATCGTGGCGGTTGGTCTGGCGGGGGACGGGGACGAAGTCGGGCAGCTCGCCGCCCTGTTCGATCACCTGCTGGACGGGCAGGCGCTCCTCACGATTGTCGGCGCGGCGGGTGATGGGCTCTCCTCCTGTGCGAAAAGGGCCGAAACATATGCCCCCGCCCCTATGCTGTAGGACAGCTCTTGTTTGGCGCGGTGCGTCAGGCGACCCGGCGCTCGGGCACGACCCGGGGCGAGGCCGCGCCCTCCGCGGCTTCGAGGTCCGCTGCGTGCACCGCCCGGTCGCGGCCCATGCGCTTGGCGGCGTAGAGCGCCTTGTCCGCGCGGTGGTACAGCTCGCGCCAGGCGGCGTCGTCTTCCAGCGTCCCTTCGGCCACGCCGATGCTGACGGTGACGCGCCCCGCATGCGGCATCGCGGCCTCGCGGATCGCGGCGAGCAGCGGGAGCGCCTTGCCCGGCGGCAGGGCCGCGGTGCTGCCGAGCAGGGCGAACTCCTCGCCCCCGAGCCGCGCGGCGCGCACGCCATCGCCCGCTGCTCCCTCGATCAGGCGTGCGACATCCTGCAGCACCGCATCGCCGACATCGTGGCCATGCGTGTCGTTGATGGCCTTGAAACGGTCGATATCGATGATCAGCAGGCGCGATTGCCCGCCTTGCGCACCCAGCTCCCCCGCAAAGTCGAGCAGCGCGCGGCGGTTGAGCACGCCGGTCAGCGGGTCGGTCATCGCCAGCGCCTGGCTCTTGCGCTTGAGCAGCAGCAGCTCGACCACCTGACGGTGATGTTCGTTGATCATCCGCCACTGGAACAGCCCGGCGACGCCTAGGCTGACCGCGGTCGCAATGTCGAGGGTCGATCCGGTGAGCATCAGCAGCAGCGCGATCGCCCCGATGTCGACCACCAGGTGGGTTGCCGCCGCCGCGCGGATGCTGGCCATGCAATAGGCGGTGGCGAGCGATCCCATGACCAGGATGACCGGGTAATACAGCCGCACGCCGTCATCGGCGCCCAGCCACGCTGCGATCGCCCAGCTGGTGGAAATGAGCGCGCCGACCAGCGACGACTGCCAGCTCGACATGATGAAACGTTCGGCGCGCCAGGGCTTCTGCTGGAATTGGAAGTTCGTGAAGAGGGTCTTCAGCCCCAGCGCGCAATACAGTGCCATCAGCCCCGGCAGGCCCCACTGGACGAACCAGCCGGCGCCGTCGGGTGTGGCCAGCGCGGCGAAGGGGCAGGTCAGCAGCAGCCCTGCGAACAGCCAGCGGCCCTGCTTCTGCACGGTGGTCGCGCTCGCGACCACGAAGTCGTTGCGAACCTCCGGCGGCAGGTCTGGGATCGCGGCGTTTCGCAGAAAGGTTCTGAGCCTGTCCATTGCTTCAGATAGGCGTGAAACGGCTAAACAAACCTTAAGCAGGGCAAGCGGTCCTGCGCGTCGTCAGGCTGAAATTAACCATCGCGAGCTGCTGTTTTGAGGGGCACAGGCGGAAATGCGCCCCGGCCCGCCGATCCGCAGGTGGCTGGCGTAAATCGAGAGCACGCATGAAAAAGCCGCCGACGCCTGTTCGGGCATCGGCGGCTCTTGTCGTCAGGGCGAAATTACGGGCGCGTCTGGCCGTTGCCGTGGACGAGGTACTTGAAGCTTGTCAGCTGTTCGAGGCCGACCGGGCCGCGCGCGTGCATCTTGCCGGTTGCGATACCGATCTCCGCGCCCATCCCGAACTCGCCGCCATCGGCGAACTGGGTGGAGGCGTTGTGCATCAGGATCGCGCTGTCGATGCTGGTCATGAACTTGCGCGCCGCGTCGTCATCCTCGGTGATGATCGCATCGGTGTGGTGGCTGGAATACTTGTCCACCCAGGCGATCGCCTCGTCGAGGCCGTCGACCACCTTCACGCTCGCGATGGGGTCGAGATATTCGGTGCCCCAGTCTTCGTCGGTGGCGGGCTTGATGCTCGGCGCCAGCGAGACGGCAGTTTCGTCGCCGCGCAGTTCGCAATCGTCGCCGAAAATTTCTGCGATCTTGGGGATCGCCTGTTCGGCGACAGCTTTGTCGACCACGATGCTCTCGGTCGCGCCGCACACGCCGGTGCGACGCAGCTTGGCGTTGCGGATCACTTCGGCCGCCTTGTCGAGATCGGCCTTGGAATGCACGTAGGTGTGGCAGTTGCCATCGAGGTGGAGCAGCGTGGGCACGCTCGCCTGATCGCGCACCAGCTCCACGAGGCCACGCCCGCCGCGCGGGATCACGAGGTCGATGAATTCATCCGCCTTCAGAAGCTCGGCCACTGCGGCACGGTCGGTCGTGCCGACGGTCTGGACGGCGTGCTCGGGCAGGCCGGCGGCCTTCAGCCCTTCCTGCATGCAGCGCACGATGACGCGGGTGGAGTTGCGGCTTTCGCTGCCGCCGCGCAGGATCACCGCGTTGCCCGATTTGAGGCACAGCGCCGATGCGTCCGCGCCGACATTGGGGCGCGATTCGTAGATCATGCCGATCACGCCGATGGGCACGGCGACGCGTTCAATCTTCAATCCGTTGGGCCGGTCGAATTCGGCGAGCTGGCGGCCGACGGGGTCGGGCAGTTCGGCAATCTGTTCGAGCGCGGATGCCATGCCTTCGACCCGGTCGGGCGTCAGCTTCAGGCGGTCGACGAAACTGTCGGGCTTCTTGCCGGCGACGCTTTCGACATCCTTGGCATTGGCTTCGAGCAGTTCGTCCCGATTGTCGCGCAGCGCCTTTGCGGCGGCGGTCAGGGCGGTGTTCTTCGCCTCCGTGCTCGCGGTCAGCAGGCCCTTGGCGGCCGTGCGCGCATTCGAGCCGAGCTCATGGATGTGAATTGCGGGGTCTAGGGTCTGGTCGTTCATGGTGGTCCTCTTCGGATCTAATGTTCTTTAAAAGCTGCACTTGATAGACGGGCAAGGCGGGGCCGAGGTTCCGGTGGAGGTGTATCGGGCGCGCCCTGCCAATCGCTCAGCGCAGTTCGACGGCGCGTTTGTAGGCCGCCTCCAGCGTCTGTTCGAACTTGCGCGAAACCGCGCCATCGCCATTCAGCGCATCGAGCCCGGCAGCCGTGGTGCCGCCCTTGCTGGTTACCGAATTGCGCAGGTCTTCCAGCGACTTGTCATCTTCGGCAAGCGCCATCGCGATCGTGCCTTCCAGCGTGCCGAGTACCAGCGCGCGGGCCTGATCGTGCGAAAAGCCGAGTTCCTGCGCCGCCGCGACATAGGCGCGGGCGAGTTCGAAGACGTAGCCGGGGCCGGAACCCGCAACAGCGGTGACCCGGTCGAGCTGATCCTCGTCATCGACTTCGACGACGGTGCCGGTGCGCTCCATCATCGCGCGCGCGTGCTTGCGTTGGTCGTCGGTCACGCCCGGGCCTGCGACCAGGCCATTGGTGGCCTTGCCGACGAAGGCGGGCAGGTTGGGCATGATCCGGATCACCGGCGCATCGCCCAGCACGCTGGATAACCGCGCGATCGAAGCGCCCGCCGCCATCGATATCGCGTAGCCGCCATCGGCCAGCATCGGCGCATAATCGGGCAGGATCTCGTCGATCATCTGGGGTTTGATGGCAACGATGATGACATCGAATTGCTGCTGGTCCAGATCGCTTCTGTCCTTGACCAGGGCTACGCCATCGGGCGCTTCTTCCAGAAAAGGATCGACGATCGTGAATTTCTCGTCGCCCTTCTTCCAGTATTCGAGCAGCGCACCGCCCATCTTTCCACAGCCGATCAAAAGAATATTATCAGGAATAGTCTTTCTCCGTAATTACATTGACTTGATTGCCGGTCGGCTGGCTTGCCAGAACCAGCGCGGTCCGCGAGATTCGATTTATTCTTTTATAACACGCTTGAGCAATTTTTTCCAGTGGGTTGTGCGATGCAGCACTGCGCCCTATGTCCCCGCCACTCTTTTGGCCGCCCTGATGGATAGAAAATGTCGCAATCGCACACCGTCGTCGTCAAAATTGGCTCTACCCTCGTCGCGAATACCGAACGCCTGACGCCGCGTTTCGGGTTCATCCAGCGCCTGCTGGAGGATGTCGCGCGGCTGCGGGAACGGGGGGTCAACGTGATCCTGTGCAGTTCCGGCGCGGTTGCGCTGGGGCTCAAGACCGTGGGCGAGCGGCCCGAAACCGCCGGGGTGAGCGACAAGCAGGCGGCAGCTGCCTGCGGGATGCCGATCCTCACCAATGCGTACAAGCAGATCGGCCACGAATTCGATTTCGAGATCGCGCAGGTTCTGCTGACGCTGGGCGATTTCGAGGACCACCGCCGCTTCCTCAACACGCGCAACACCGTGTTCCGCCTGTTGGAGGCGGGGGTGATGCCGATCGTGAACGAGAACGATTCGATCACGACCGAGGAAATCCGCGTGGGCGATAACGACCGGCTGGCCGCCAAGGTCGCGCAGATGGTCGATGCGAAGGACTTCATCATCCTAACCGAGGTCGACGGCCTGTTCGATCGCCACCCGGACGAGGAAGGCGCGGAGTTCATTCCCGAGGTGACCGACGTCGCGCCGTTCATGGACGCGACCAAGGGCAAGAGCACGCTGGGCACCGGCGGCATGACGACCAAGTTGATGGCCGCCAATATCGCGCAGGAAGCGGGGGTCACCACCTACATCGCCCATGGCGAGCACGATGCGCCGCTTAGCTCCGTCCTCGACGGAGAGCGCCGCGCGACCAAGTTCATTGCGCACGACACGCCCACTTCCGGGTGGGAGCGGTGGATCGCCAACCGCCTGCAGATGGCGGGCAGCATCGGCGTTTCGGATGCGCTTGCAGAAGAGCTGACTAACAGCGACCGTTCGATCCGGCGCGAGGATATCCGCTCGATCGACGGCGATTTCACCCGCGGCGATGTGCTGCATATCTATGACGAGAACGGGCGGGAGCGCGCGCGCGGCCTGTCCGATTTCACCTCGGAAGAGCTGCGGGTGCTGGCGGTCAACCCGCATCTCGATGCCGAACAGCTGCTGGGTTACAAGACCAAGGGCGAGGTGATCCGCGCCAAGAACCTGGTCAGCCTGGAAGGCCGCCACCTGTTATGGGAAGCGCCCGAGGGCAGCGACATCGCGGGCCACGGCGAACGACCGAGCGCCTGACGCACGCCTGACGCGGCAAAGCGATTGCGGCCCCCGATTGCATGCGGTTGCACGCAATCGCACGAATGGCCCGTGCGTTTCACTTGGCGTTCATGGCACTCGGCGTTATACCGCCGCCCCATGAGCATAACTCGCAAGAATCTTGTCGCCGCAGCCGCCCTCGGTACCCTCGCCACGCTGACCACGGCCTGCGCCGGCGGCAGCGCCGGACCGACCGACACGGCCTATGTCGCGCGCGATGTCGAAACGCTTTACGCCAGCGCGAAGGAACGGCTCGATCGCGGCAATGCGAAGCTCGCCGCAAGCCTGTTCGACGAGGTGGAGCGCCAGCACCCCTATTCGCCGTGGGCGCGCCGCGCGCAGCTGATGAGTGCGTTCAGCTATTACGTCTCGCGCGATTACGCGAAATCGATCCAGAGCGCGCAGCGCTTCCTGTCGATCCATCCGGGTAACAAGGATGCGCCTTACGCCTATTACCTGATCGCGCTCAGCTATTACGAGCAGATCAGCGATGTGACCCGCGACCAGAAGACCACTGAGCAGGCGCTTGCCGCTCTGCAGGAAGTTGAACGGCGCTTCCCGCAGTCGGAATACGCGGCGGATGCGCGGCTCAAGATCGACCTCGTGCGGGACCATCTGGCGGGCAAGGAAATGGAAATTGGCCGGTTCTACGAACGCTCCGGCAAGTGGACCGCCGCGCAGATCCGCTTCCAGAACGTGATCGAAAACTACCAGACCACCAACCACGCCGCCGAAGCACTCTATCGCCTGACCGAGACCAGCCTTGCGCTGGGCCTGCCGCAGGAAGCCAAGAAGTACGCCGCCGTTTTGGGCGCGAACTACCCGGGCAACGAGTGGTACGAAAAGGCGTTCGCACTGGTGGAAGACCACGCGGCCGGCACGCAGGTCGCGCTGGCGAACTAGGCTGCGCGGGGTCGCGCGCGGCGGGGCGAAGGCAGCGCGAAAGCGCGTGCCGGATCGCCGATGCCGCCCGCTTCGCCAGCTTTATGCACATCCACGAGGGGCAGCGCACGGCTGCGCCGGTGACGCGGGCCGGAGGGCGCGCTAGAACGATGCCGCAATGCTGACCCAACTCGCCGTCCGCAATGTCGTGCTGATCGAGGCGCTCGATCTCGATTTCGGGCTCGGCCTTGGCGTGCTCACCGGGGAAACGGGGGCGGGCAAGTCGATCCTGCTCGATGCGCTGGGGCTGGTGCTGGGCGACCGGGCGGATAGCGGCCTCGTGCGCAGCGGCGCCAAACAGGCCAGCGTGTCCGCCAGCTTCGAATTCGCCACTCTGCCGCCCGCCATTGCTGAGGCGCTGGACGATGCGGGCCTGGCGATAGAGCCCGGCGAGCCGTTGATCGTCCGGCGGCAGGTGAAGGCGGACGGCGGATCGAAGGCCTTCGTCAACGACCAGTCGGCCAGCGTGGGGCTGCTCCGCACTCTGGCGCCAATGCTGGTCGAATTGCACGGCCAGCACGATGATCGCGGGCTGGTAAACCCACGCGGGCACCGGCAGTTGCTCGACCGGTTCGCGGAGGCCGATCCTGCCAAGGTGGCGCGCAACTGGCGCGAATGGCAGCGCGCGGCAGAGGCGCTGGAAGAGGCGCGCGATGCGATCGACGCGGCCAGCGCGGAACAGGATCTGCTGCTCGCGCATCTTGCCGAACTGACCGACATTGCGCCGCAGGCGGGCGAGGAGGCACGCCTCGCCGAAGCGCGTGCCTCGATGCAGAAGGGCGAGCGACTGTCGGGCGATCTCGAGGAATTGCGCCACATCTGGGAAGGCTCGGATTCGCCGCTGAGCGAGCTGCGCACCGCCGCGCGGCGGCTCGACCGGATAGCGGGCGAGCACAAGCTGCTGGCCGAGGCGCTGGGCGCGCTCGACCGTGCGATCCTGGAGGCGACCGAGGCTGAGGAGAAGCTGGAAGAAGCCGCCGAGGCACTGGTCCACGACCCCGCCGCGCTCGACGCTGCCGAAACGCGCCTGTTCGATCTGCGCGCGCTGGCCCGCAAGCATCGCTGCGAAGTCGACGAACTGCCTAACAAGATGCGCGAACTGCGCGCCAAGCTCGATGCGATAGAGGGCGGCGAGGCACAGCTCGATGCCCTGCGGCTGGCAGAGCGCGAGGCGTTCGACGCCTATGAAGGCGCGGCCTTGCGGCTGCGCAAGGCGCGCAAGACAGCCGCCAAGGCGCTGGACAAGGCGGTGGAGCAGGAACTGGCCCCGCTCAAACTCGATTCCGCGCGCTTCCGCACCGACGTCCAGCCGCTGCCGCAGGAAAAGTGGGGCGCGAGCGGGATGGACGCGGTCGAATTCCTCATCGCGACCAATCCGGGCGCGGACTTCGCGCCCCTGAACAAGATCGCCAGCGGCGGCGAGTTGTCGCGCTTCATCCTCGCGCTGAAGGTCGCGCTGGCCGAGCAGGGCGGCGCGGCCACGATGATCTTCGACGAGATCGACCGCGGCGTGGGCGGCGCGGTCGCCTCTGCCATCGGAGAGCGACTGGCGCGCCTCGCCAGCGACGGGCAGGTGCTGGTGGTGACGCACTCCCCGCAGGTCGCCGCCCGCGGCCGCGTCCACTACCAGATCGCCAAGGCGAGCAGCGGTACGGTCACCAAGACCTCGGTCGTGCTGCTCGATGCGGAGGGCCGGAAAGAGGAGATCGCCCGCATGCTGTCGGGCGCGGAAGTCACGCCCGAGGCGCGCGCGCAGGCGGATCGGCTGCTGGAGGGGGTTTGATTCGCACGGCCGCATCGGTGTCATGCGCCGTTGCCATGTCTCTCGCGGCGTGCGGCGATAGCACGGCGCCCCCCGTCCCGCGGATGACCGAGCCTGCGCAGGCCTACGATCCCGCCGATCCTCCCGTCCTGCTCACCGGCAGCGGCCTTGGCGCCATGGAATCGCTCGTTTCCGGCACCCTCGTGCGGCAGGGGCCGTGCCTCACTCTCGATCCCGGATCCGAGCCTGCCGTCATCCTGTGGGGCGAGGATATCCAGGTCGAAACCAAGGACAACGGCAAATGGTCGGTACTGGATCGCAGCACCGGTACGAGGATCGCGCCGGGCGACCGGGTGCGGGGCGGTGGGGGCAGGCTGCCACCTGAGCGGCCGATCTCGGACTTCGTCGTCCAGCCCGTGCCGGAAGAATGTGCGACGGGCCCCGCGATGCAGCTTTATGGCCTGGAACTGCTGGAGCGCGCCGACCGGAAGGATGCGGCGCGCTTGCCATCTCCACCGTCGCCCCCACCGCCGCCGCCGCCTTCCATCATCGATCACGTGAAGAACGAGGATCGCGCCATCGGCGGTTCGGTTGCGATGATCCGAAGTATCGACGATCCTCGCGAGGCGCTGTTCGGGCATGTGATCGAACAGGCACGCGCCGAAGAAGGCAATCGCACCCGTCCGGCATGCCTGCGTCAGACAGACCCAGAAATGCTGGCCCGGCTGAGCCGGCGGTTCGACGGATTATACGCAGCAAAACAATGCCGCTGGAACGATGGCGGCGTGGTGCTGCGCGCCACGGACGAACCGGCGTTCTTCGTCGATGCCAGGATCGAATGCGACGGGCAGGAATGCGCCGCGGAAGGGGCCGTCGTTTACGGCAACCAGGGCGGCGAGGGGTATGGATATTCGATGGAGCCCACTTCCGGCGGCTGGATCATTCGCAGCAGCGGGATATCCTGGATATCCTGACCGCGACCGGATCGTGACCCGTGGTCGATCGCCGTCCGTGTTCAGTCTTCGCCGCCGATCGCGTCCCGCAGGAACACCACGATCTCGCGGTAGCTTTCGCGCAGGGCATCGGCGGTGCCTTCGTTCGATCCGCCAAGGCGGGAAAGCTTTTCGAAGGCCGGATCGTCTTCCTCCACCGGCCCGCCGAAGGCGTAGTGCCCTGCATCGGGGTAGGCGAGCAGCCGCACGGTATCCTTGCCCGCCTGTGCCGCGGTATCGGCCATTTCGCGGCCGATCTGGCACGAGGGCCACAGGATGTCCGATTCGCCGCAGACGATCAGCACCGGTACGCCCACCTCCGCGATGGGGATGACCGCTTCGGGATGTTGCTTCGCCTTTGCCGCGATCTGCGTTGCGGCCTCGTCCATATCGCCGCCCATCGTCTGGATGCCGCTGGTATCGAGATATGGCACAGGGGTGCCGCGCCAGCTCCACGGGCTGCCGAGCTGCTTCCACGGCTCGTCCCAGCTGAAACCAGGGGTAACCACATTGCTCGGCTGGCCCAGCACGATCGCCTTGATCGCGGGATCGCGGATAGCGAGCAGTTGAGTGGCCTCGGTGCCGCGCGACCAGCCGATCATCGCCAGGCGCGATGCATCGACCTGCGGCTGCGCGCGCAGCCAGGCGAGCCCGCGCTGGAAAGCCTCCAGCCTGATGCCCTCCAGCCGCTGCGGCTGGTCGGGCGCGCGCCAGTAGCTCATGTGGAGGACGGAGAAACCGTCATCCTGTAACGCGCGCGCCAGCCGGTCCATCTCGCTGCCCAGCCCGCCTTCGCTCCCGCCGATCAGCAGCACGCCGGGTCCGTCGATGGCGCCGCCTGCGGGATAGAAATTGCCCAGCACATCGCCGGCATCGACCCGTTGGCCAAGCCTGGTGTCGGGCTCCACCATTTCCAGCGGCGCGAGCTGGGTCCACGGTTTCCACACCCAGATCGCGACCGCCGCCACGACCACCACCATCAGGATTGTGCCGCAGCCGCAGCCGATCTTTCTCGCCAGTCCCATGCCGAGTCCCCCCATTCCCTGTTCGCCACACAACATATGTGTGTTTCGGGCAGGAGAAAATGACTTCCGTAAACTTGCGCCTGTGCCCTATCGAGACGCGCGATGGACTCGACCGCAACGCCCCCCGAAGACCTTTCCGAAGCCGAAGCCGCCAACGAGCTGATGCGGCTGGCGCGCACCATTCGCAGGCACAACCGGCTCTACCACGCCGAAGACGCGCCCGAGATTACCGATCAGGAATACGACGCGCTGGTCCGCCGGAACGAGGCGCTGGAGGCGGCTTTCCCATCGCTCGTGCGTGAGGACTCGCCGTCGAAGGGCGTGGGGCACGAGGTTGCGGCCTCACCGCTATCCAAGGTGACGCACGCGGTGCGGATGATGAGCCTCGACAATGCGTTCGACGCAGAAGAGGTCGGCGAATGGGTCGCGCGGGTGCGGCGTTTCCTCGATCTGGATGCCGATGCGCCGATTGCGTTCACCGCAGAGGACAAGATCGATGGCCTCTCCTGCTCGCTGCGTTACGAAAATGGCGAGCTGGTTCGCGCGGCAACGCGGGGCGACGGCCAGGTGGGCGAGGATGTGACCGCCAATGTGGCGCATATTGCGGACATCCCGCAAAAGCTCAAAGGCGATGCGCCCGAAGTGTTCGAGGTGCGCGGCGAGGTCTACATGGAGCGCGCGGCCTTTGCCGATCTCAACGCCCGGCTGATGGACGAGGCGCGCGCGGCGGCGGAGGCGAAGGGCGAGGAGTTCGACCCCGCAAAGGTCCGCCAGTTCGCCAATCCGCGCAATGCGGCAGCGGGATCGCTGCGGCAGAAGGATGCCAGCGTCACCGCGAAACGGCCCTTGCGCTTCTGGGCGCATGGCTGGGGCGAGGTGAAGGGCGATTTGCCGGGCGACACGCAGTTCGATGTGATCCGCGCAATCGAAGGTTTCGGCCTGCCGGTTTCACAGCAGTTCAGGCGGGTAGAGGGGCTCGACGCGCTGCTCGGCCATTACGGGAGCATTGCCGCGCAGCGCCCCGATCTGCCGTATGAAATCGATGGCGTGGTGTACAAGGTCGACCGGCTGGACTGGCAGGAACGGCTGGGCTTCGTCGCCAAGGCACCGCGCTGGGCGCTGGCGCACAAGTTCCCCGCCGAGCGTGCGGAGACCACGCTTGAAGCGATCGACATTCAGGTCGGCCGCACGGGGAAGCTGACGCCGGTGGGGCGGCTGGCCCCCGTACTCGTCGGCGGTGTCACCGTCACCAATGTCACGCTGCACAACCGCGACGAGATTGCGCGGCTGGGCCTTCGTGTCGGCGACCGGGTGCTGATCCAGCGGGCGGGCGATGTGATCCCGCAGGTGGTCGAGAACCTGACGCCGGAAGCGCAGCGCGAACCCTTCGCCTTTCCCGATGCCTGCCCCGAATGCGGCAGCGAGGCGGTGGCGGAGGAGGGCGAGGTCGACGTGCGCTGCACCGGCGGGCTGATTTGCCCCGCTCAGCGGCTGGAACGGCTGAAGCACTTCGTCAGCCGAGGCGCGCTCGACATCGAAGGGCTGGGCGAGAAAACAATCGCGCAGTTCATCGAACACGGCTGGCTTTCCGGCCCGGTCGATATTTTCCGCCTTCGCAAGCGGCGCGAGGACATTCTTGCGCTCGACGGCTGGCAGGACAAGTCGGTGGATAATCTGTTGGCTGCAGTGGAAGAAAAGCGCACGCCCGACGCTGCGCGGCTGCTGTTCGGGCTGGGCATCCGCCATGTCGGCGCGGTGACCGCGCGCGACCTGCTCAAAGGCCTGGGCGATATTCGCAAGCTGCCGGGCAAGGCGGCCGAGTTCCACGCCTATCGGACCAAGAATCCGCAAGGTCCGGACGAAAAGGTCAGCCCGTTCAATGCGCGGATGTTGGATGCGGTGCGGCGTATCTACGAAGTGCGGGCCGATGGGATCGGCACGGCGGTGGGCCACGCGCTCGCCGATTTCTTCCACGAAGACCACAACCGGCAGGTGTGGTGCCAACTGATCGGGTCCGATCCCGGGACGGGCGAGGTCGATCCGCCGGTCTACGAGGTCGAAACGGTGGAAAGCCCCGTGGCGGGCAAGACCGTGGTGTTCACCGGCAAGCTCGAAACCATGAGCCGCGACGAAGCGAAGGCGCAGGCCGAACGGCTGGGCGCAAAGGCGGCAGGCAGTGTATCTGCCAAGACCGACCTGCTGGTGGCCGGGCCGGGCGCGGGCAGCAAGCTGAAGAAGGCCGAGGAGCTGGGGATCGAGGTGATCGACGAGGCCGCATGGGCCAGGATCGTCGCGGACGCGGGCTGACGCGCCGCAGCGCATGAAATATCGCCGCATCGTCGCTATATGCGGCACGATGCGCAATCTGCCGGTCCTGATCGTCTGCGCGCTCGCTCTGGCGGCGCTCTCCACCTGTCACCTCACCGGGGAGACCGGCGGGACATCGGGCGCGCCCAGTTTCGAAGAGCGGATCGCGCAGGCAGCGGAGGACATCGCGGTCGAGCGATCGCCCGAGGAGGAATGGCTCGACGACCGGCTGTTCGCGCTCGGCACCGATCTGGAAGGCAAGGTGGGCATTGCGGCCAGCGATCCGGCACGCGGGCGGATGATGCATTTCAACGGCACGGATCTGTATCCCCAGCAGAGCGTCAGCAAGCTGTGGGTCGCGCTGGCCGCGCTCGAAATGGCGGATCGCGGCGAACTGGATCTGGGCGAACGGGGCACGGTTCGGGTGGACGATCTGGCGGTGTTCCACAGCCCGATCCGCAAGACCGTGGTCGCCAATGGCAGCTTCACCACGACCTATGCCGATTTCATCGAGCGCGCGCTGACCCAGAGCGACAATACCGCGAACGACATGGTGCTGCGCCGCGTGGGCGGGCCGGATGCGGTGCGGCGCGTGCTGGCGCGGAAGGGCTTTGCCGATATCCGCTTCGGCCCGGGCGAAAGGCCGATGCAGTCGGCGATCGCCGGGCTTGAATGGCAACAGAGCTACGCGCTGGGCAAGACCTTCTTCGAAGTCCGCAAGACCGTGCCGCATTCGGTGCGGCGCGACGCGTTCGACCGCTATGTGCAGGACCCGGTCGACGGGGCGAGCCCGGTGGCGATTGCCGCCGCGCTGGCGCAGTTGCAGTCGGGCGAACTGCTGTCGGATGGGGGGACCAGCCGGTTTCTCGCCTGGCTCGGCGATGTGAAGAGCGGCCCCAACCGGCTGAAGGGCGGCCTGCCGGAAGGATGGCGGATCGCGCACAAGACGGGCACGGGCCAGGTGCTCGACATCGTGCCGCCGGGCCAACCGGGATACCAGGCGGGCTATAACGACGTCGGCATCCTGACCGCGCCCGACGGCACCATCTATACGGTTGCCGTGCTGATCGGGAAAACCATCGCCCCCGTGCCGGAGCGGATGGAGATGATGCACGGCGTGGTGCGTGCGGTCGCGGGCTATCACGAGATGATGGCGGGTGCCGGCGCAAACCGGGCGGACGAGCCCGTACCGGTTGGAACGCCCGAAGCGGCGACATCCTGATCCGTCAGGCGGGTGCCGATTCCCGCTGCGGTTCTGCTTCCGCCTTGCGCGTACGCGCGGTGACCTTGCGGAATTCCTCGCGATAGCGCGGATGCTCGGTCCCCATCCAGCGGTCCCACCACGTGAAATAGAGCCCGAAATTCGTGTTGCCCGAACTGTGGTGCAGATCGTGGTGTGTGGTCGTGTTCCACCAGCGGGTCCAGCGGTTGTCGACCCAGCCCGCCGGGTACAGCTCCACGCCGAGGTGCCCGATCACGTTGCGCACAATCATGTGCCACAGGAACAGGAACACCGCGAGCCCGGTCATCGCAAGACCAAGCGTGCTCGTCGCCAGCATGAACAGCGGGATGAACAGCGCCTCGGTCACCGCTTCCCAGCTGGAAAAACTATACGCGGTCCACGGGGTGGGGGTGCGCGATTTGTGGTGATGCAGGTGCGTCGCGCGGAACAGGCGCCTGTGGTGCAGGGCGCGATGCATCCAGTAGAAATAGGCATCGTGCGCCAGGATCATCAGCGCGGTCTGCCACACGACGGTGAACAGCGCGAAGGTTTCCAGCTTCAGTTTGACGAGGCCCAGTTCGCGCAGGCCCAGCGTCAGGAACGTGGTCAGCGCGAAAATCACCGAGGTGCGCAGCGAAGACGCGATCTCGCGCGTGTAATCCTTGCGTGTCGCACGGCGGCCCTGAATACGCTTGCGCCGCGCCCAGCTGCGGAACACCAGCAGCGCAACGGTGAAGAAACCCGCCGCAACCAGATAGCGTTGCATGTCGAAATAGATCACCCGCATCATGCGGTCTGCGAACATATCGAAAGCGGGTGGCAGGTCGATCATGGTTTACTGACACTAATGTAGGCAGGCGCGCGCGTCATCACGAATCTTGTCCGTCAGGACTTGGCCGTCAGGGCCGCGGCCCGCTCTCGGGTATCCACTTCATCACTCCGCCCGCCAGCGGCGTCCACAGGCCCATCTCGATCCCTGCCGCCGCCAGCGTATCGCCGACCCACTGGTTGCAGGTGTTGCCGAGCGTGTAGTGCCCCGTGCTGTCGTAGACCCTGGCCAGCGGGTCGAAGCTTTCGTGGCTCACCCGGTTTCTCGGATCCTCTATCGAGGGCAGCGCCTTTTCGACCTCAGCGACCAGGCGGGCGTATTCTTCCTCGCGCAGGACGATCCAGCGGTGGTTGGGGCCGCCTGCGGGGCGATGGTAATGCGCCACCCGCATAACCGCGGGCCCGCCCCGGGTGGCGATCCGCAGCGCGGTGCTCGCTTTCAGATCGCCCCAGGTCGGCACGGTCAGGAACACCTCGCGATCGCCCCAGCCGACCGAGACGTGCGTCGGCAGCCGTCCGTCCGCCATCGGCTGCGCGGCGGAGGGGAAGGTCGCGCGCCAGTCCTTCGTCGGTGTCGCCACCGGCATCACGATCCCGGTGTGATAGCCATTGGTTTCCACCATGATCGGGATGCCGGTTTCGGCCTGGACCCAATCGGAATTGCGCGGAATGCTCGATCCGATCCAGGCGGAAAAGAAGAAGCCGCCGACCAGCAGGACCAGCGCGCCAAGCAGCCCGCCGATGCCCCAGCCGAGCAGCCTCGCCAGCCTCACCAGCCGGGCATCCGCAGGCACAGGATCGACCAGTCGCCGTCGACGATCCTGCGCTCCAGCCGCAGCCCCTGCCGCTGGTAGGCGCGCAGCACGCGCGGCTCCTGCGTGGTCAGCAATCCGGCAAGGATCACCCGCGCGCCCGGCATCAGCGTTCGCGCGAAATCGGGAGCGAGTTCGACCAGCGGCCCGGCAAGGATATTCGCGATCAGCAGGTCGTAGGGCGCACGCGCCTTCAGCGCCGGATGGTCCATCCCCGGTGCGGTGACGTAATGCAGTGCGCCGGGCCTCTGGCCCAGCGCAACCGCGTTGCCATGCGCGTTCTCATCCACGATTTCCCGGCACACCGGGTCGATGTCGCTCGCGATGATATTGGCGGTGGGAAACAGTTTGAGCGCCCCGATGGCGAGCAGGCCGGTGCCCGTGCCGATATCGGCGATCCAGCGCGGTCGCAGGCCCCTGTCGCGCAGGTAACCCAGCATCGCGAGGCACCCGGCGGTGGTCTGATGCTGGCCGGTGCCGAAAGCGCGGCTGGCCGGGATCACGAGGTCGATGGCATCGCTGGCCGCCGGGTACTCGGGCGTGCGGATATGAAACGGGCCGGCGCGCACCGGTTCGACCGCTTGCTGGCTGAGTGTGACCCAGTCTTCCGGTTCGACCTTTTCGAGCTCGAATTCCGGCGGACGGCCGTTGAACATTTTTTTCAGCGTGGCGCGCAGAGCCTTGTCGGGCTTGCGCGGATACCACGCCTCGATCCGCCACAGGCCTGCGTTCATCGGGTCGTAGCGGTCCGCCTCCACTTCGTGCGCGCTCATCACCAGATCGCTGTCCCAGCTATCCTCCACACTCGCGGCGAGGGCCGCTTCGGCGGCGGAGCGGTCGACCAGAGCGGTCAGCTTCCAGCTGATACCGGCGTCTTCGGCAGTGATGTCAGCCGACATGGGGGATCTCTTCCTTAGGTGCGCGCGCGGGAGCCGCAATCGGCTCCAGCGTTTTGGGATCCAACAGCGCGCTCCGGCGGCCGCAGACCGATCCGACGGTATTTGGGATCGCGCCCGTCATGCGCCCTCGTCTTTCAGTCGCGCGTCGAGCCGCTGCCCGATGCTGCGCGCGTAATCGGCGCAGGTCGTGCCGCCAAGTAGCGTGCCCGCCCGCATCCGATCGAGCATCTGGCTTGCCGAGGGATGCGGGGTGGCCAGGATATCGCATGGCAGCTTTGCCACCTTGGCGATGCTGGTGCGGAATGCAGCGACCAGCGCCGGGTGATCGGAGAAACGGTAATCGTCGCCGGAAACGGGCGACAGGCTATCGACATAGGCGACCCTGCGGCACACCGGCGGTTGCCAGGGGAGGCTGCAGGCGGGCCAGGTCCAGCTCATGGCGCCGGGCGTGTGGCCGGGGGTCAGGTGCGCGGTGATTTCCTTGTCGTCGATCCGCAGTACCTCGCCATCGGCCACGATCCGGTCGACCTTGACCGGCCGCATCGCGGGATGGATTGCGGCCTGCGGATCGTCGGGCGAAACCGTCCCGCTGGCCAGTACTTTTGCAGCTTCGGCAGACGCGATGACCCGTGCGCCCGTCGCCTGCACCATCGCGGCATGCCCGCCGACATGGTCGAAATGTTCGTGGCTGATCAGCAGGGTGCCGATATCGCGCGGGTCGATTCCGAGCGCGCGAATATTCTGGAGGATCAGCGGAACGGCGGCTTTTACGCCGCTGTCGATCAGGATGTGTTCTTTGTCACCGATGATCAGGATCGCGGAAATTCCGCAGGTGCCGACGTACCAGGTGTCGCCAAGCAGTTCGAAGGGCGGGGCGGGTTTGTCCCATTCGTCCCAGTCCTCGCACTGGTCCACGAAGGCCTGCTGAGGGAAGCTCGTCCCGAGGTCGATCGATGTGACGACGCTGGCACTTGGCACAACGGGTGGTGCGACAGGCGTGTCGGAGGCAGGGGTGCAGCCTGTGGCGACCATGGCAAGCGCCACGAGGACGGCGAATTTACCGGACATAGCTGGCTCCATTGGCGTCGATGGTCGCGCCGGTCATCGATGGCGGCGCGTCGAGCGCGCACCAGGTGGCGATATCGGCGATCTCCTCGGGTTCGGCCACGCGGCCCAGCGGAATATTGGCGAGCAGGCCGGGCCCGCCGCGGCTTTCCAGATAGTCGCCCGCCATCGCGGTATCGGTAAAGCCTGGCGTGATCGCGAAGCTGTAGATCCCCTCGCCGGCATAGGCGCGCGCGATGGTCTTGTGCAGCGCCAGCATTCCGCCCTTTGCGGCGGCGTAGTGCCAGTGGGCGGGCGAATCGCCGCGATGTCCCGCGCGGCTGGCGACGTGGACGATGCGGCCACCCTTGAAGCCGGACCTCTCGCCGCGTTCCTGCCAGTGGCGCACCGCGAAGCGACTGAGCTGTGCGGCGGCGGTCAGGTTGATGCGCAGGGTTTCCTCCCACGCGTCGAGCCATTCGATGTCCGACGTGTCGAGCGGAATGCCTTCGAAGAGCCCAGCATTGTTCACCAGCACGTCGATCTCTCCATCGGCCTGCCGCAGCGCCTCCTCCCACAGCATGGCGGGCGCCGAAGGTTCGGTGAAATCGGCGGCAATCTCGCCTTCTTCCAGCCCGCGTGTCGAGTGGCCGAACACGCGCACGCAGCGCGCTTCCAGCTGTTCGCGAACGGCCGCGCCGATGCCGCGGCTCGATCCCGTGACGAGAATACCTGCCATGCGGCCATCTGTTAGGCCCATTGGTACGCGCTACCAAGCCCCGCGCTTGCGTTAGGCCCATCGCCTGTGCTTTTGCACCATTGCCTTGGACTCGCTTGAACCTCCCCGTGCTTTCGCTAAGTGGAGGCGCAGCACACACCGCATTCGGCCAGATTGGACCCGCTAGACCTCATGTCGAACAGACCGCTCTCCCCCCATCTTCAGATCTGGAAATGGGGTCCGCACATGTTGACCTCGATCCTGCACCGCGTCACCGGCGACGGTTTGGCGCTGGTCGGCCTAGGGGTGCTGCTATGGTGGCTGGGCGCGATGGCAAGCGGGCCGGAGGCTTACGCGACCTTCTCTGCCGTGATGACTTCGATCCCCGGCTATGTTGTGCTGGTTGGCCTGACCTGGGCCTTCTTCAGCCACCTGATGAGCGGGCTGCGTCACTTCGTGCTGGATATCGGCGCGGGCTACGAACTGACCATCAACCGGCTCTGGGCGACGCTTGCGCCGATCCTCGGTATCGTTCTGACCATCGCCTTCTGGGCGATCATCCTCCTCAAGTAAGGCCTTTTACCATGGGTAACGGAACCTCCATCGGCCGCGTGCGCGGCCTCGGCTCGGCCCACGAGGGCGCGCATCACTGGTTGCTCCAGCGGTTCACCGCGATCGGCAACCTGGTGCTGGTGCTGTGGCTGCTGGTCAGCTTCCTGATGCTGCCCGCCTATGATTACGGCACGGTCACCAAGTGGCTCGCCAATCCGATCAGCGCGGCGGCGATGATCCTGCTGATCGTCAGCACGTTCTGGCACGCACGCCTCGGCCTGCAGGTCCTGATCGAGGATTACATCCATCAGGGCGGCAGCCGCTTCGCGCTGATCGCCCTTCTCAATCTCGCGGTGATCGCAGGCGGCGTGTTCGCCGTGTTCTGCATCGCCAGCATCGCATTTGCAGGAGCCGCCTGATGGCGACCGAGACTTTCGAAATCAACGGACGCGCCTATCCGATCATCGACCACACCTTCGACGTGGTCGTCGTAGGCGCAGGCGGTTCGGGTCTGCGCGCGACGATGGGCGCGGCAGAGGCCGGCTTCAAGACTGCGAACATCTCCAAGGTTTTCCCCACGCGCAGCCACACCGTGGCCGCGCAGGGCGGGATCGCCGCGTCGCTGGGCAACAACACGCCTGACCACTGGACCTGGCACATGTACGACACCGTGAAGGGGTCGGACTGGCTGGGCGACCAGGACGCGATCGAATATCTTGCGCGTGAAGCCCCGCAGGCGGTGTACGAGCTGGAGCACGCGGGCGTGCCGTTCAGCCGCAACCAGGACGGCACGATCTACCAGCGCCCCTTCGGCGGCCACATGCAGAACATGGGCGAAGGCCCGCCGGTGCAGCGCACCTGCGCCGCGGCCGACCGTACGGGGCACGCGATGCTCCACGCGCTCTACCAGCAGAGCCTGAAGTACGACGCAGACTTTTTCATCGAATATTTCGCGATCGACCTGATCATGGCGGGCGAGGGTGCCAACCGCCGCTGCGTCGGCGTGATCGCCATGTGCCTGGATGACGGCACGATTCACCGCTTCAAGGCGCACGCCGTGGTGCTCGCCACCGGCGGCTATGGCCGCTGCTACTACACCGCGACCAGCGCCCATACCTGCACCGGCGACGGTGGTGGCATGGTGCTGCGCGCAGGCCTGCCGCTGCAGGACATGGAATTCGTTCAGTTCCACCCGACCGGCATTTACGGCGCGGGCGTGCTCATCACGGAGGGCGCGCGCGGTGAGGGTGGCTACCTGACCAATTCCGAGGGCGAGCGGTTCATGGAACGCTACGCCCCCTCGGCAAAGGACCTGGCCAGCCGCGACGTCGTTTCGCGCTCCATGGCGCTCGAAATGCGGGAAGGCCGCGGCGTGGGCAAGGATGGCGACCACATCTACCTGCACCTCGACCATATCGATCCCAAGGTGCTGGCAGAGCGCCTGCCGGGCATCACCGAAAGCGGCAAGATCTTCGCCGGCGTCGACCTGACGCGCGAACCGCTGCCCGTGACGCCGACCGTCCACTACAATATGGGCGGTATCCCCACCAACTATCACGGCGAAGTCGTGACCATCGGGCCGGACGGCAATCCCGATCACGTGGTGCCGGGGCTCTATGCCGCAGGCGAAGCGGGCTGCGTCTCGGTCCACGGTGCGAACCGTCTCGGCTCGAACTCGCTGATCGACCTCGTGGTGTTCGGCCGCGCGATCGGCCATCGGCTGGCCGAAACGATGAAGCCGGGCGCCAATCACGATGCGCTCCCCGCCGACAGCGCGGACCTGGCGCTGACCCGGCTCGATCATTTCCGCCATGCCAAGGGCAGCCTGCCGACCGCGCAGATTCGCGCGGACATGCAGAAGACCATGCAGAAGCACGCCGCCGTGTTCCGCGACACCGAAACGCTGGCAGCGGGCAAGAAGCACCTGGCGGAAGTCAATGCGAGCATGGCCGACATTCACGTGTCCGACCGCTCGCTGATCTGGAACAGCGATCTTGTCGAGACGCTGGAGCTCGACAACCTGATGGCGCAGGCCAGCGTCACCATGGCGAGCGCGGACAACCGCAAGGAAAGCCGCGGCGCCCACGCGCACGAAGATTTCCCCGACCGCAACGACGCCGAGTGGATGAAGCACACGGTGACGTGGTTCGACGGCTGGGGCGGCGGCGGCGGTGGTTCGGGCAAGGGCGAGATGAAGATCGACTATCGCCCGGTCCACGAATACACGCTGACCGACGATATCGAGTACATCAAGCCGAAGAAGCGGGTTTACTAGTATCGTGCGGAGCGCGGTGTTTCCTTCCAGAAACACGGTGCTCGCATGTGTGGCCGCCTTCGGCGGTCTCGTTTTCGCATCGGGATTGGTCTTTCCGGTCTACACCAATGCCGAGCTGGCATTGCGTTTAAGGCGTGATGCCTGCGATGCGAACGGCGTGGTCGAAGGCTGGTACGATCGGATGGCGGGGCTGGAGACGCTTCGTCATCCGTTGATGCAGTCGGGCCTCAGCATCATGCTCTTCGCAGCAACCGTCTGGGGGCTCTATCTTGCTTTCGGGACCACACAGTCGTGGCGCCTGCTAAGCCCGGCCAAAAGGTGGATTTTTTTCATCTTGGGTCTCTGCGTTATCGGCCTTAGTTTTTTCTCCCAACTGTATAGCCTCTCGCTCGACCTGCGGCGCGGCGCCTTCCCCTATTGCGCAGACACCATTGCCATACCTGCCTTCGGATTGACGTATTTTTACGGGGCTCTCACCCTGACCTGCCTTGTGTTCGGAGCTCTGCTCACGGCCTTTTTCCGCCCCCTTCCGGTCGCGCTGTTCACTCTCGGCGATGGAAAGGGAAGCGTTCGTCGCTGGTTGCCGACGATCATCCTGGGCCTTCTTGCGCTCCCGGTTGTGGTATTCGGTATTCTCGGCGCGGCTGGCTCGAGCTTTATAGGTACGCCAGCAGCTGTCGTGGCGCTGTATCTTGTGGAGAGCGCCAGATCCGCGATGATGCCATCTGGTGGGTAGGGTGAGCTCACTATTGAAATGCAAGGCGATTTTGGCCGGCTCCGCTGCGCTCGCCGCATGCGCCAGCGGCCCTGCGGTGCCGCCACCCGCGCTGGGCATTCCCGCCTTCTACACGCAGTACCGCGATGCGGACGGCATTCCTGTGGTCGCCTCCGGTCGCACCTCTCAAGACGCTCTGGTTGCTGCCGAGGCGATGATCGAGGATATGCTGGCGTACCGCCCCGACCTTGCCGCGTGGCTGCAGCGCAATGGCTACCGTGTCGCCATCATCGCGGAGACCGAGGCGCTGCTCGACCTGCCCGAGAATGCGCACTGGACCAAGCCCGCGCCCGATGATCCGCGCCTGACGCGGTGCGAGAAGAAACATTACGAGGAACGGATCGGGCGGCTCACCGACCGGGCATACTGGGATGCGCGGGCGCGCGGGATCGGCGGGCCACGCACGGTCGGCTCCGAAGAGGATGTGCTGGGCCTGCCCAGCAGCCGCTACTACGGCGAGACCATTCTGGTCCACGAATTCGCGCACAATATCCTGTTCGCGATAGAGGCGGTCGACCCGGCGCTCTATGCCGAGGTCGAAGCCGCATACGCGCATGCGCTGGCGAACGACCTGTGGCTGAATGAATATGCCGCCACCACGATCCACGAATACTGGGCGGAAGGAACGCAGTTCTGGTTCGAATCGAACCGGCTGACCGTGGTCGACGGCAGGCGCATCCTCGACCGTAGCGATCTCGCCGCCTACGACCCGGCGCTCTACGCGGTGCTGGCGCAGGCCTATGGCGACCGGACGCGCCTCGCCGCCGATCCATTCTTCCGCCATCCCGCGCGTGTGCCGCCGGGCCCTATCCCTCAGAATACCGCCGAAGTCTGCTGAGCTTTCCGCCGGGACCGTCCGGCCACGCAGACCCAGGCGGGTCGTTCATCGGACAATCATGTTTACATTCGTAGTCGATACGGCTACGGATGTAATCGAAACGTAGGGGAGGGACTCGATGGCCAAATCCGCAAGCGACAAGGGCGAGCGCATCAGCGACGCCGAACATGCGGTGATGGAGGTTCTGTGGGATCGCCATCCGCTCAGCGCGACCGACGTCTGCGATGAAATCTGCGAAGCGCGCGGCTGGTCGATGCCGACGGTCAAGACGCTGCTTGCCCGCCTCGTGAGCAAGGGTGCGCTGGCGACCGAGCCCGATGGGCGCAAATTCCTCTATTCCCCGCTGATCGAGCGCGCTGACTATGTCGGCGGCGAATCGCAGCGATTGGTGGACCGGCTGTTCGGTGGCCGGGCAGCGTCGCTGTTCGCGCATCTCGCGGAAAGCGAATCGCTGACCGAAGAGGATCTCGGCGAGATCGAACGCCTGCTGAAGGAGCTGCGCAAATGAGCGTCGACCTGCATAGCTTCGCCGTCGAAACGCTTTTCTGGACCGGCGTGCTGATTGTCGCCGTGCTCGCCCTGCGTCGCCCGGTGTCTCGCCAGTTCGGCGCGCGGGCAGCCTATGCGCTGTGGTTGCTGCCTTTCCTGCGGCTGGTGCTGCCGCCCATCGTGCTGCCCGCCTGGCTTGCGCCCGAGGCGGTGCAGGTGCCCGGTGCAGCGAGTGCGGCCGCAGCGACTTCTGCAGCTGCGGCGCCCGCTGCCTCCACCACGCCTCTGCCCCTGCCGATCGGCGATTTCTCGCTGGCGGACACCTCCGGGGGCGGGATGATGCTGCAGCCGATCGTCGCCAGTGAGCCCGCGATCGACTGGGTGTCGCTTGCCCTCGCTGTGTGGCTGGTAGGGGCGCTCGTCTTCCTTGCGCGCCGCTATTCGCTCTATTTCGCGATGCGCCGCGAATTGCTCTTGGACAGCATCGAGGTCGGCACCCGTGGCCGCGTGCGGCTGATCGAGTCCCCGGCAACCGCCTCGCCCGTGGCCTTTGGGGTATTCGACAAGGTGGTCGCCTTGCCCGAAGGCTTCATGGCGCACACCCAGCCTGCTCGCCGCGATCTCGCGCTGGAGCACGAACTGGCGCATCACCGGGCGCACGATCTGCTGGCCAATGCGCTGGTCCAGCCGCTGTTCGCACTGCACTGGTTCAATCCGCTGTGCTGGGTCGGCTGGCGCGCGATGCGGCGCGATCAGGAGGCCGCCTGCGATGCGCGGGTCGTGGCCCGCTGCGATGCCCGCCTTCGCGAAACCTATGCCGCGACCATCGCCTCCTTTGCCACCCGCAGCGACAGGCGTGCCAGCCTGGCGCTCGCCGCCCCGATGGCGTGCCCGGTGCTGGGAGACAAATCGATCATCCATCGTCTGAGGAGCCTGACCATGTCCGACATTTCCCCCCGCCGCCGCATGGCCGCGCGTGCGCTGATGCTGGGTGCGCTCGTGGCGCTGCCGCTGACCGCTTCGATCACCTACGCAGAGACGCTGATCGCGGCCGATGCGCCGACCGCGCCAGCCGCACCCCAGGCGCCCGCTGCGCCCTCTGCGCCCGACGCCCCCGAAGCGCCGTCCGCACCGCTTGCACCCGAGGCGCCGGACTCGCCGCAGATCTCCGTCATCAGCACTGGCAAGGATGGTGAAGATCGCGTGATCCGGATCGAACGCGAGGTCGTGAAGGATGACTCCGGCAAGGCCACCGAGCGGACGAGCTATACCGTGAACGGTCGCGAGGCGACGGCGGAAGAGCGCGCGGAAATCGAACGGCAGATCGAGAGATTGACCGAAACTTCAACCGAGGCGGACCGTATGCGTGGCGCGCTGCCCGAAGTTCGAGCGCGCGTGGCAAAGGCCGAAAAGCAGCGCGAGAAATTGATGAACGAGGCCGAGCAGCAGCGTGTGGAGGCCGAGGACATGCGCCGCGTTCTGGCCGAACGTGGCAAGATCGAGGAGGAAATGCGGGTCGCAATCCTGCGGGCGAACGAGGATGTGCGCAGGCTGCGCGTCGATTGCGACGGGTCTGGCGACCTGGTGAAGGAATGGCTCGGCTCCGACGGCGAGGCGGCGCCGGTGTTCTGCACCGAGGCCGGACTGGCGAGCGCGCGGCACGCGATTGAAGAGGCACGCCGCGAGATTGCGCGCGACCGCGACCTGCCAAGGCGCGCGCGTGCCGAGGCCCTGCGCTCTCTCGATGCGGTTCTGCGGGGGCTGGAAACCGCAGACTGAACCGGCGGGCAACCGCAACCGGGCAGCGCACGTTTCCCTTTGGCGTGCGCTGCCTTTTCTACAGGATGCGGGGGAAGACGCTCAGGCCGGGGCGGGCTCGCTCGCAAAGGCCTGGGCCGCCAGGGTCAGGCTGCGTTTGCGCGCTTTGTGGTCGTAGATCGATCCGGCGATGATCAGTTCGTCCGCCTGCGTCCGTTCGACGAAGGCATTCATCTGATCGCGCACCTGTGCGGGCGTTCCAATAGCGGTCGCCTGCAATACTCCGTCGAGCATGGCGGAGGCCTGCGGCGGCAGGCTTTCGCGGTACCCTTCGACCGGAGGCGGCAATTTGCCCGGCTGGCCGGTGCGCAACCGCACGAAGCTCTGCTGCATCGAACTGGCGAGCAGGTGCGCTTCCTCTTCCATCTCGGCGGCGAACACGTTGTACCCGCAGATCGCATAGGGCTCGCTGAGCACCGCCGAGGGCTGGAACCGGTCGCGATAGATCTTCAGCGCGTCGTCCAGCGCCTGCGGGGCGAAGTGACTGGCAAAGGCATAGGGCAGACCGAGCATCGCGGCGACCTGCGCGCCGAAAAGGCTCGACCCGAGGATGTAAAGCTGCACATCCGCGCCAGCCCCGGGGGTCGCGGCGATACCGGTGCGTCCATCATCGGCGAAGTAGCTTTGCAGCTCTGCCACATCGCGCGGAAAGGCATTGGGATCGGTATTGAGGTTGCGGCGCAGTGCGGCGGCCACCCGCTGGTCGCTGCCCGGCGCGCGGCCCAGCCCAAGGTCGATCCGGCCGGGGAACAGCGCGTCGAGCGTGCCGAACTGCTCCGCGATCACCAGCGGCGCATGGTTGGGCAGCATGATCCCGCCTGCACCGACTCGAATGGTCTGCGTCGCGGCGGCGACATGGCCGATGACCACGCTGGTCGCCGCGCTGGCGATGCCCTGCATCCCGTGATGCTCCGCACACCAGTAACGTTCGAAGCCCAGCGCCTCGGCATGACGGGCGATATCGGCGGCGTTGGACAGCGCATCGCGCACGTCGCGGCCTTCGGCGACATGGGCGAGATCGAGCAGGGAGAGCTTTGTCATGCCCCAGACATGGGGCCGGGGCGCGCTGTTTCCAATGGTGACGCCGCCCGCCGCGTCAGCCGAAGGTGCCGCTGATCTGAAAGGTGAACAGCGTGCCGAACTTGCGGAAGCGTTCCTCGCTGAAGGCGATCGGGCCGCCGCGCCGGTCGACGAACACCGTGCGGCGGTAATTCTCGCCCAGGTCGAACAGATTGCCCGCAGTGGCGCGTATCTTCAGCCCGGCCACATCCTTGTTCTCCACGAACAGCCAGGCATCCACGCCGTTCGTATAGTCGAGGCTCAGCTGGTTGAGCCGGACGCCGGGATCCCGTTCCCGTGCCGATACGCCGGCACCCCATGCCCAGTCGGTTGCGGGGACATCGTGGCGCAAGGTCGCATCGGTTTGCCACCGCGTGCGATTGGAGAACGGGCGGCCTACTCCGGTGAGTGGGTCTGGCAAGTTGGTATCGTTGTAGAAGGCGGTGAATTCCAGCTGCGCACCGCGCCAGCCCAGCGGGTCGAACCGGATGGTGCCGACGCCTTTCAGCAGCAGGCTGGATGCGCCGTCGATATTGCCCGGTGCCTCCGAGTTCGCGCCGATCGGCACCTGCTCCACTCGATCCTCGATGGCGCGGTAAATCCCGGTAAGCGTCAGCGATCCCCACGGGCCAAGCGTCCTGCTGCCCTCCAGCAGAAAATCCCAGCTCTGTTCGGGCACCAGATTGGGGTTGCCCGCCTGGGCATTGCCGAGATTGAGATCGGTCGATGCGACGAAATCGAAGAAATTGAGCTGTCCGACGCTGCGTTCTACCCGAAACCGCAGATCGAGGTCGCTGGCGGCTTTCCACGCGGCGGACACGTAGCCCTTGGGGCGCACGAAGCTGCGCGTCCGGCCGCGCGCGCCGCTTTGCGACAGTTCCGAATATTCGCCGCCGAGCGATGCCTGGATCGTCAGGCCGGGGGCGAGCGGCCGCCCCCAGGTCACGCTGGTTTCCGCGCGGCGTTCCTCCACCGTCGTCTCGGGGCTCGACCCCGTGGCGCGATACCCCCCCGTCGCCGTGTCGAGAGCGAAGAGTTCGCTGGAGGTGACCAGCGAATTGAGCGCTCCCTCGGCAGCGATCTGCCAATCGCTCGCGCCGCCCTTCCACGCGTATTCGCCGCGCAGGATCGTCTCGCCTTCGTCGATGGCGATGTCCTGCCGCGATCCTCTGTCGGGGCTGCCATCGAGGAACCGGGTGGCAAGCACGCTGGTGAAATCGCTCGTCTCGAACCGGCGCAGCCCGATCAGTTTAAACCTTCCGCCAGCCAGATCGAGTGCATAGTCGCCGCCCAGTTCGTAGCTGTGATCGTCCTCGTCGTCATCGAACACGCGCCGCGCAGGGGCGGTATCGCGTTCCTCGCTCACCCGGGAGCGGTAGAATTCGAGCGCACCGTTCAGGTTGGCGATGTCGCCATTTGCCCGCACGAGCTTGAGCGAGCCCCCCAGCTTGGGCCGGTCGCGGTTGTAGAACTGGCGCTCGTAGCGTTCCTCCACCAGCAGACCGGTGCCGTCATAGAGGAACTCCGGCCCTTCGTTGCCCTGCCGGAAGGATTCGTTGGCGAGGCTGAGCGTGTAATCGACGCGGCCCGCGCGGCCGGACCAGCTGACTTCGCCATTCAGCAGCGTGGCGGGGGCGCCATAGGTGCGAAACGCGGGCGACCAGCGAAACTGGCCGGACCCGCCGCCGGACCGATAGACCAGATTGACCACCTGGCCAGAAAGGCCGGGAATGTCGAGCGTCGCGCCATCGACCAGCTCGATCCGGATGACATCCTCCGCCGGAATACGCTGCAAGGCGTCGGCGATGCTGGTCGACTTGCCCGAAAAGCGCGTGCCGTTGAGCAGCACGTTGGCGCCCCCCTGGCCAAGCCCGCGCGCGCCGCTCTGGCCCGAAATCGCGAAGCCGGGCACCTGGCTGACCATGTCGAGAGCGGTCTGCGGTGCGAAACGCGTAAAGAAGGCGGGCACGAAAACCTGCTTGCCGCTGTCGCCGTCGACCGCCGGTTCGGGTTCGGCAGGGCCGTCGACAGGCGCGGATGCGGCTTCGGGTGCGGGTTCGATCTGGGCAAGGGCGGGGGAGGCAAGGATGCTTGTGGCAAGGCACATCGCAATCGGGTTGCGCGAAAATCGCATTCGGAAGTCTCCCACAGCCGGGCGCGCTCCTTCGGGGGTAAGGGCGCGTTCTCGCGCGGCCTGGCGGCGTACCTAGCCGCTGCGCGTCATGCGTCCACCCACCGCAGGCGCATTTCGCGCCATTCGGCGCACGCTTTGGCGAGCCGCGCTGCGCGGCTCACACGACTTCGGCGATCAGCCCCATGGCCTTGGCCTCGCTGGCGGTGATGTACCAGTCGTTCGGCGCCTTCTCGCGCAGTTCCTGGATGCTCACGTTCGAGCCTTCGGAGATCGCGCGGTAATCTTCGTCTTCCTGTTCGATCTCGCGCTGGATCTCGCGCTGCGCGTGTTCCAGCTGGCTGGCGACGCTGCGCAGCGATCCGCCTGCCAGTTCAAGCGGCTGGGCGCGTTTGTTCTCGGTCACCATGAGCTTGGTCGCGCGCGTCAGGTAACGCTGGTTGACCGGGAATGCGGCCATGAACAGCACCCCTGCGCCATAGACCGCAGTCTTGCCGAGGAAGATGACCTCGCGCCGGGCACGGTCGCGCAGCAGGCGAATGTCGTCGGCCATGCTGCGGGCGATTTCCGGGTCGCCCTCCATCGTGGTGAGCGCGACGACGATGGGGCCGCCCGCGGGCTGCTCTGCCAGCATCTCGGTGAATTCGGCATACATGCCAGCGTTCATCGTGCCGTACAGGCGGATGCCCGGGTTTGCGAGCGTCTGCGAGGCGGGCTGCGTCGCAGGATTGCGCGGGTCGGCGGGGATGACCTCGACCTCGTGGGCCTGCCGGGCCTGCGAAGCCGGTGCGGACTGTGCAGGCGGCGATGCGTCGTTACCGCCGGTGGGCAGCAAGGTGGCAGCGGCGGGCGCGGCCATCGCCGCCGTATCGATCCAGGTGGTATCTCCGGAGCTGTCGACCGTGCCCGCTTCGTCGCCTTCGCCCAGCGGAATGGCGCGCTTCCCTTCGCTGGAGGAGATATCGCGCCCATCCTTGTCCCGGTCGTCTTCGTCGTGGTCGAAGAACCGGTCCTTGATCGCCATCGCGCCGGCAGCGGCCCCTGCTGCCGCCGCGCCGACGCCGGCGACCTTCAGTGCCGTATCCTGCCAGTCGTCGAGATCGAACCAGTCGCCATCCTTCTTATCGTCCCCGCGGCCGTCCTGCGGCCCCTCGGCAGCAATGGTCGCGTCGGCGGGAGGCGTCGTGGCCGCCGCCGTCGCCGGGACGGGATCGGCGCGATCGTCGGCCCGATCGTCTACGGTGCTTTCGGCTGAAAGGTCGTCGTCCCAGTTGATGGCGGGAGCATTGGCGTTGCCCGATGATGCGGTAGCAGGTGCGGGTTGCGATACCGGCTCCGGCTCCGGCTCCGGCTGCGGTTCCGGCTCTGGCTGCGGTTTGGGATCGGCGGAGGCCGGTTCGAACTTGGGATCGTCGGCCGTATCGTCCGGCCCCGCAGTTGCGGTTTCGTAATCGTATTCCTCGCGCGTCAGCGGAGCTGCGCGGGCGGGTTCGGGCAGGCTCTCGTCCGGTTCGTCCGCATTGCGTGCCGGTGCGCGCGCGGTCTCGAATTCCGGCTGGCTGTTTGCACCTTCGGGGCTGCGATAGACCGCGGGTTCGGGCAGGTCGGTATCGCGCGAGGCGCGGTTGCGGGCGGTCGCGCGCGAGGCGGCCGATGGCGTGCCGTGCTCGGCCTGCGCGCGCTTGCCCTGATACACCGCCGGGCCATCGCCTTCGCCGTCGCTATCGTCCTTCATGCCCACCGTTTCGCGAAACAGCGCCATCGCCATTCCCGGCAGATCGTTACGCCGCTGGCCGTCGCGGATGATTTCCTGCAGCCGCTGGAACAGCGTGAAGAGATTGCGGATGAAGTCCATGGCGTTCCCGGCGCAGCCTCCTAGACGAAAGCGCCCCTAGAAGGTTTCGGGCGCGAAATAGCGGTCGCATGTCGTATCATCGCCGCTGTTCATGCCCAGCCGCAATGCCTCCATGCGTTGTTGACTGCTACCGTGGGTAAAGCTTTCGGGCGATACCCTACCTCCCATGCGTTCCGAAATGGCATCATCGCCGATTGCGGCGGCGGCGCGCATTCCTTCCTCGAAATCTCCGGGTTCGATCCGGTCGCGGTTCTTGCCCGCCCAGACGCCGGCATAGCAATCAGCCTGCAGCTCCATGCGCACCTGCAACTGGTTGGCGCGGCGCGGGTTCTGCTGCTGCGCGCTGGCGACCTGCCCGGCCAGCCCGGTCAGGTTCTGGATGTGGTGCCCGTATTCGTGCGCCACAACATAGAGGCGGGCAAAATCGCCGCGCGCGCCCAGTTCGCGGTCCATCACGTCGTAAAAGCCGGTGTCGATATAGATCCCGCCGTCGCGCGGGCAGTAGAACGGGCCGACCGCCGAGGTCGCGCTGCCGCAGCCCTGCGTGTTCACGCCGCCGCTGAACAGGTGCAGGAACGGCTGCTGGAATTCGATTCCGGCGCGTTCGAATTCGGGCTGCCATGTTGCGTTGAGCGATTGCAGCGCGTTGCAGGCTTCGGTCGCGTACTGGCTGCTGCTGCAAAGCTCCTGCTCGCTCACCTGGCCCTGCGCCGGGGCTGTCTGCTGGCTGCCGGTCGCCTGGTCGACGGTTTCGAACACCGCGATGGTCTGGCCCAGATCGGTGCCGAACAGCAGCGAGACGATCCCTGCGATCACCAGCGTGCCACAGCCCAGCTGGCCTGCGCCGCCGCCGGGAAAGCGGCTGCCGCCGCCGCGCACATCGATATTGTCGGTATCGAACGGATTGAGCCGCATCGCGCTAGTCCCCTTGTTTTCTCCCCGCCGCACAGCGAAGAAGGCGCCGTGCGTACCATTCCGACGGGCGAAACCACCACGCCTCGTCGGCGTTCGGCTTCACACGGACTGGTTAATCCCCGAAAGGCTAGCGATGTTCCTCGAAGGTAAGAAGGCTTTAATTACCGGATCAACTTCCGGTATCGGTTTGGCGGTCGCGCGCGCGCTGCACGGCGAAGGCGCCTCGGTCGTGCTCAACGGCTTCGGGGACGAGGCCGAAATCAGGAAATTGCAGGATGAACTGGGCGGCGCGGCCTATTTCGACAGCGACCTGACCGATGTCGCCGCGATCGAGGCGATGATGGCGGACGCTGGCGGGATAGACATTCTGGTGAACAATGCCGGGATGCAGCATGTCAGCCCGGTGGAGGATTTTCCGCCCGAAAAGTGGGACAAGATCATCGCGCTCAACCTGTCGGCGGCATTCCACACGACCCGGCTGGCGGTGCCGCACATGAAGTCGCGCGGCTGGGGGCGGATCATCAACACCGCATCCGCGCATTCGCTGGTCGCTTCGCCCTACAAGTCGGCCTACGTCGCGGCCAAGCACGGCATTGCCGGGCTTACCAAAACGGTCGCGCTGGAAGTCGCCGAGTGCGGGATCACCGTGAACTGCATCAGCCCCGGCTATGTCTGGACGCCGTTGGTCGAAAACCAGATCCCGGACACCATGAAAGCGCGCAATATGAGCCGCGAAGAGGTGATCGACCAGGTGTTGCTCGCAAAGCAGCCGACCAAGAAATTCGTGCAGCCGGAAGACATTGGCGAGATGGCCGTCTTCCTGTGCCGCGATTCGATGGCCAATGTGAACGGCGCGAACTGGAGCGTGGATGGCGGCTGGACCGCAGATTAAAGGAACGGTTTTGGTGGCGGGTTCGATCAAGAGCATATTTGCAGGCGGTGCGCTGCTGCTGCTGGCCGCGTGCGCGGGCGTTCCGGCCACCACTCCGCTGCCTCCCCCATCGCTCGACGCGGTCGAGGCGGATCTGGCACGCGATATCGCCGCGCTGGCCGACGACAGCTTCGGCGGTCGTTTCCCCGGCACCGAGGGGGAGAGGAAAACGCGCGCGTGGCTGATCGAAAAATACGCCGCCATCGGGCTTGAACCTGCCGTCCCGTCAGGGCCGGATGGCGCGCGCGAATGGACGCAGAGCTTCACCGTCGTGCGCCGCAGGCCGAGCGAGCAGCCGGGTGCCAGCAGCGCCCGGGCGACGCGCGGCGGGCGCAGCGTCGACCTGAGCATGGGCCTGATCGGCGTGGACGGCGCGCAGGACGCGCCCGGCTTTGCCGACCTGCCGCTGGTCGGCCTCGATCCCGATGTGGAGGACTTGAGGCCGCGTTCGCTCGCCAATCGCGGGCTGGTACTGCCGGCTAGCGATCTCATGCGGCTTGGCGGGCAGATGACCGCGGCCGAGCCGAGGGCGATGATCATCACCTCTGCGGATCAGGCGACCTTTGATGGCGTCGCCAGCTTCCTGAAGCGCGGTCGGTGGCAGCTCGACAGCGATGAGGGCTCGCCCGCCATCCTGCTGCTGTCGCCCGAGGCGTCGAAAAAGCTGACCGGGCTCATCGGCGACACCGCGAAGCGCAAACCCGATAGCGCGGGCGTGATTGCCTACGACACGATCCTGCAGGGTTCCATTGCGCAGGAGGTGGAGCGGATCGAGACGGCCAATGTCGTGGGACGCCTGCCGGGCAAGGTCGAAGGATCGGGCGCGGTCCTGATGCTCGCCCATTGGGATCATCTGGGGGATGAATGCCGTCCGCCCGAAGCCGCCGACCGGATCTGCAACGGCGCGGTCGATAATGCCAGCGGGTTGGCCGTGATGACCGAAGCGGTTCGGCTGGCAGCGCGCCAGGGCCAGCTCGACCGCGATCTGATCGTGCTCGCGACCAGTTCGGAAGAACTCGGCCTGCTGGGTGCGCAGGCCTTCGTCGCCGACCCGCCGGTGCCCTTGCCGACCATCGCTGCGGCCTTCAATCTCGACACGATGGCCATCGCGCCGCGCGGCGCACCCATTTCTGTCATCGGATGGGGGCGCACCCCTCTCGATCCGGGCATCGGCATCGTGGCGGACCAGCTGGGTCGCACGCTGGCGAACGCCGACTGGCAGAACGCCTTCCTGCGGCGACAGGACGGCTGGGCCTTCCTCAGCCGTGATGTGCCCACCGTTCTGGTCAGCAGCGCCTTGGCAGACAAGGACGCTTTCGACCGTTTCATGCAGGGTGAGTACCACGGCCCCGCCGACGAATTCTCTACCGGGATAGAGCTGGGCGGGGCGGCGGAAGACACCGTCTTGCACGCGGCCCTGCTGCGCTATTTCGGCAGTCTGTCGAAGTATCCCGGCGCACGGATGAAGTGACTGCTGCGCGCCGATGTGCAACCTGTACAAGATCCGTAGCTCGCAGACCGAAATCGCGGATTTCTTCGATGCGATCGCGCAGGATTTCGGCGCGAACGCGGCGGAAGAGGTCTATCCCGGCTATCCCGCGCCGGTCGTGGCACAGGGGCAGGGCGGCAAGGCGGTGCGCCCGATGGCCTGGGGCTTCCCGCTGCAGCGGACCGGTGCGAAGGGCCAGCCCCTCAAGCCCAAGCCGGTCAACAACACGCGGACAGACAAGCTCAAGAGCTTCTTCTGGCGCAATTCGTTCGAGGAACGCCGCTGCCTGATCCCGGTGAGTCGTTTCGCCGAGGCTGAAGGCGAAAGGGGCGCGATGACCCGCACGTGGTTTGCGATGCCGGGCGAAAGCCTGTTCGCCGCCGCCGGTATCTGGCGCCAGACCGACGAATGGGGCGAGGCGTTCAGCATGATCATGACCGAGGCGAATGCCGCGGTCGCGCCGGTCCACAACCGGATGCCGGTCATCCTGCCGCGCGAGAGCTGGGATCGCTGGCTTGCCGCCACTCCGCAGGATGCTTTCAGTCTGTGCGTGCCCTACGCGGGCAACCTGGCGGTCGACCGCACCGACGATCCGTGGTTCAGGCCGCGGGGCAAATAATCTTGGGTCGAAGCGCCAAGCTGCGTTGCATTTGCACGCATATGCGCCTATTTGCCCTTTATCCCGACATTGCTGGCACCATGTTGGGCCGGGCCGAAAGGCACCGGCGCGAAGCTGCTTGAGTATGGGCCGCATGGCCATGCCAACGGGATCGAGAGACGGAGATTTATGGCGGATATTGCGCGACTGACCGAGATTATCGAGCCCGAGGCAAAGGCCTTGGGTTTCGAGCTCGTGCGCGTGAAGATGATGCCGTCCGAAGCCGGCGACGGCACGCAGGCGCTGCAGATCATGGCGGAAGACCCGGCGACCGGGCAGCTGGTGATCGAACAATGCGCCGCGCTGAGCCGCGCCGTCTCCGCCAAGATCGACGCGCTGGAAGAGCAGGGCGATGTGCTGATCGAAGGGGCTTACCACCTCGAAGTCAGCTCCCCCGGGATCGACCGCCCGCTGACCCGCACGAAGGATTTTTCCGACTGGGCGGGGCACGAGGCGAAGATCAGCATGGCCAAGGGCTATGATGGGCAGCGCAATTATCGCGGGGCCCTGAAGGGAATAGATGGCAACACTGTCACCATCACCGACCGCAAGGCGGGCGATGTCGAACTGCCGCGCGACCAGATCCATTCGGCGCAGCTTGTCCTGACGGACGAACTGATTGCCGCAACCCGACCGCTCGACACCACGGGTGCCGACGAAGTACAAGAAGACCAACAAGAAAAGGCTGACGACTGATGGCCACTGCCGTTTCCGCAAACCGTGCGGAGCTCCTCGCGATTGCAAAGTCGGTCGCTTCGGAAAAGATGATCGACGAATCGATCGTGATCGAAGCGATGGAAGAAGCGATCCAGAAATCCGCCCGTAACCGGTACGGTGCGGAGAACGACATTCGCGCCAAGCTCGATCCGCAGTCGGGCGATCTGCGCCTGTGGCGCGTGGTCGAGGTGGTCGAAGAGGTCGAGGATTACTTCAAGCAGGTTAACCTGGAGCAGGCAGAGAAGCTGCAGCCGGGCGCGGCGCTGGGCGACTTCATCGTCGATCCGCTGCCCCCGGTCGACCTGGGCCGCATCGATGCGCAGTCCGCGAAGCAGGTGATCTTTCAGAAGGTCCGCGATGCCGAGCGTGAGCGTCAGTTCGAGGAATTCAAGGATCGCGCGGGCGAAATCATCACCGGTGTCATCAAGTCGGTCGAATTCGGCCACGTAATCGTGAACTTGGGCCGCGCCGAGGGCGTGATCCGCCGCGACCAGCAGATCCCGCGCGAAGCCGCGCGTGTGGGCGAGCGTGTTCGCGCGCTCATCAGCAAGGTGGAGCGCAACAATCGCGGTCCGCAGATCTTCCTGACCCGCGCGCACCCCGATTTCATGCGCAAGCTGTTCGCGCAGGAAGTCCCCGAAATCTACGATGGCATCATCGAGATCAAGGCCGCCGCCCGCGATCCGGGCAGCCGCGCGAAGATCGGCGTGATCTCGCATGATTCCTCGATCGATCCGGTCGGCGCCTGCGTCGGCATGAAGGGCAGCCGCGTGCAGGCCGTCGTGCAGGAACTGCAGGGCGAGAAGATCGACATCATCCCGTGGAGCGAGGATCAGGCGACCTTTATCGTCAACGCGCTCCAGCCCGCCACCGTCAGCCGCGTTGTGCTGGACGAGGACGAGGCACGGATCGAAGTCGTCGTGCCCGACGACCAGCTTTCGCTGGCGATCGGCCGCCGCGGCCAGAACGTGCGCCTCGCCAGCCAACTGACCGGCAACCAGATCGACATCATGACCGAGGAAGAAGCCTCGGAAAAGCAGAGCAAGGAATTCGCTGCTCGCTCCAAGATGTTCGAGGAAGAGCTGGACGTCGACGAAACGCTCTCGCAGCTGCTCGTCGCCGAAGGCTTCGCCGAACTGGAAGAGGTCGCCTACGTGCAGCTGGACGAGCTTGCGATGATCGAAGGTTTCGACGAGGAGCTGGCCGAGGAACTGCAGAGCCGCGCGAACGAAGCACTCGAACGGCAGGAAGCCGCGCATCGCGAGACGCGCCGCGAACTGGGCGTGGAAGACGAGCTGGCCGAACTGCCGATCCTGACCGAAGCCATGCTGGTGACGCTGGGCAATGCGGGCATCAAGACGCGCGACGATCTGGCCGATCTGGCGACCGACGAACTGATCGCCAAGAAGCGCGAGGCCCCGCGTCGTCGCAACAACAACAATGCCGATGGCCCGCCGATGCGGCGCGATCGCCCCATGCGCGAGCAGGACAAGGGCGGTGTGCTGGGCGAATACGGCCTGACCGAAGAGCAGGGCAACGAGATCATCATGGCTGCCCGCGCGCACTGGTTCGAGGATGAGGAGCCCGCTGCTGCGGCCCCCGCCGAAGACTCAACCGTACAGGAGGCCGCCGATGCGGACTCCGAACAATGAGTCGCTGACGCCGACAACCGAACGCGAACGCACCGGCGGGAAATCGCCGGAGCGTAAGTGCATCCTGACCGGACGCCACGGCGAGCGGGACGAACTCGTTCGTCTGGCCGTGTCGCCCGATGGGCTGGTGCTGCCCGATCCGCGCGCGCGTGCGCCGGGTCGCGGCGCATGGCTGGGCGTGACCCGCGCCGATCTTGAAACCGCGATGGAGAAGGGCAAGCTCAAGGGCGCCCTGGCCCGCGCGTTCAAAACGGGCGCGCTGACCGTGCCCGAAGACCTGCCCGCGCAGATCGAAACCGCCCTGCTGCGCACGCTAACCGACCGGCTGGGTCTCGAAATGCGCAGCGGAAAGCTTATCTTGGGTTCGGAACGGATCGCGGAACACGCGCGCGGCGGGGTGCTCGCCGCGCTTTACCACGCGGCTGACGCGAGCGAGGGCGGTGCCGCCAAGCTCGATCAGGCGTGGCGCGTGGGGATGGATCGCGAGGGGAGCGGAGAAGGTGGCACACGCTTGCCACTGGACCGCGCGGCGCTGTCTGTGGCATTGGGCCGCGACAACGTCGTCCACATGGCGCTGGCTGACCACGCGGCGGCCGAGCGGGTAGATCAGCCCCTGGCGCGCCTGCTGCATTATCGGAATGCGTCCGCGGACGTGAGCGAAACGGGGGCCGTCCAGGCGGCGGCCGACCAGTTCGCGACGAAGTGATTGATAGGAAGAAACGAGTTTTATGAGCGACGACGAAAACAAGACCCGGACCCGCAAACCGCTTGGCCTCAAGCGCAGCGTGGAATCGGGCGAGGTCAAGCAGACCTTCAGCCACGGCCGCACCAACAAGGTGGCGGTCGAGGTGAAGCGTCGTCGCAAGATCCTGAAGCCCGGCGAAGCCGCGCCGCCGCCGCCTCCTCCTGCCGAGGAAGCCAAGGAGCCCGCACCGGCTCCGGCCCCTGCACCTGCGCCCGCGCCGGCACCCGCGCCGAAGAAGGCCGCACCGAAGAAGGCTGCGCCTGCTGGCGAAACGCCGCAGGAACGCGTCGCGCGCCTCCAGCGCGAGGCCGAGGAAGACCGGCTGCGGATGGCTGAGGAAGCGCGCAAGCGCGAAGACGAGAAGGCCAAGCAGGCCGCCGTGGACGAGAAGAAGCGGGCTGAGGATAACGCCAAGGCCAAGGAAGAAGCCGCCAAGCGCGCCGAGGAAGAGGCCAAGGCTGCCGCCGAAGCTCCGGCTGCCGAGCCCGAGGAAACCCAGGCTCCTGCCGAGGACGAAGGCAGCAAGCCGGCTGCGCGCCCTGCGGCACGCAAGTTCACGCCGGTCGCGCGGCCCGAGCCCAAGAAGCCCGAAAAGAAGGCCAAGAAGGAAGAAAAGCCTTCGCGCACTGCTACTGAACGCCCCGACAAGCGGCGTTCGGGCAAGCTCACCGTTACCAAGGCGCTGAACGAGGACGAAGGCCGCCGCGCGCGCAGCCTCGCCGCGCTCAAGCGCGCGCGTGAGAAGGAACGTCGCCTGCAGGGTGGCGGTTCGTCCAAGCCGCGCGAGAAGCAGGTTCGCGATGTCGTCGTGCCCGAAGCGATCACCGTGCAGGAGCTCGCCAACCGCATGGCGGAAAAGGGCGCCGACCTGGTGAAGGAGCTGTTCAGCCTCGGCATGGCGGTTACCGTCAACCAGACGATCGACCAGGATACCGCGGAACTGCTGGTCGAACAGTTCGGCCACAACATCCAGAAGGTTTCCGATGCCGATATCGACATCAAGGTCGAAGAGGACGTCGATCCCGAAGAGTCGCTGAAGCCGCGCCCGCCGGTGGTCACCATCATGGGCCATGTCGATCACGGCAAGACCAGCCTGCTCGATGCGCTGCGCGGTACCAATGTCACGCGCGGCGAAGCGGGTGGCATCACGCAGCATATCGGCAGCTACCAGGTGACGACGAAGAGTGGCGACAAGATCACCTTCCTCGATACGCCGGGCCACGCCGCGTTTACCGAAATGCGTGCGCGCGGTGCCAACGTCACCGATATCGTGGTGCTGGTGGTCGCCGCGGACGACGGAATCATGCCGCAGACGGTGGAGGCGATCAATCACGCCAAATCCGCCGGCGTTCCGATGATCGTCGCCATCAACAAGATGGATAAGGAAGAGGCCAACCCACAGAAGGTGCGTGAACGCCTGCTGGAGCAGGAAGTGATCGTGGAGGCGATGTCGGGCGACGTGCAGGATGTGGAGATTTCCGCGCTCAAGGGCACCGGGCTCGACGAACTGCTCGAAAAGATCGCGCTGCAGGCCGAACTGATGGAACTGAAGGCCAACCCCGATCGCCCGGCGGAAGCCACCGTTATCGAGGCGCAGCTGGACAAGGGCCGTGGCCCGGTTGCTTCGGTGCTGGTCACGCGCGGCACGCTGAAAAAGGGCGATGCGCTGGTTGCCGGTACGATGAGCGGGCGTGTGCGCGCCATCGTCAACGATCAGGGCAAGCAGATCAAGGAAGCCGGGCCTTCGATGCCGGTCGAGGTTCTGGGCCTTGGCGGCGTGCCGAATGCGGGCGACCAGCTGGCCGTGGTCGAGAACGAACAGCGTGCGCGCGAAGTCGCCGAGTATCGTCAGGACAAGGCCAACGAGGCGCGCACCGCGCTCGCCCCGACCAACTTCGATGCGATGTTCTCCAGCCTTGCCAACAAGGCGATCGAGTTCCCGCTGCTGGTCCGTGCCGACGTTCAGGGTTCGGTCGAGGCGATCAAGACCGCGCTTACCAACCTTTCGAACGACGACATCAAGGTGCGCATCCTGCATTCGGGCGTGGGCGCGATTACCGAGAACGACGTGACGCTCGCGGCTGCCGGCGGTGCGCCGATCATCGGTTTCAACGTTCGCCCCAACGCCAAGGCGCGTCAGCAGATCGAGCGCGAGAAGGTGCGCCTGATGTACTACGACGTCATCTATCACCTGACCGAGGAGATCGCGAAGGAGATGGCGGGCGAGCTTGGACCGGAACGGATCGAGCACGTTGTCGGCCGCGCCGCGGTCAAGGAAGTCTTCAAGTCCGGCAAGAAGGACAAGGCGGCCGGTCTGCTGGTGGAGGAAGGCACGATCCGCAAGGGTCTGTACGCCCGCCTCACCCGCGACGACGTTATCGTTTCGTCGACCACCATCGCTTCGCTGCGGCGCTTCAAGGACGATGTGGACGAAGTCCGCGCAGGCCTCGAATGCGGCGTGGTGCTGGAAGACACGAACGACATCCAGGCGGGCGACCAGCTGGAAGTCTTCGAAGTCGAGGAACGCGAACGGACGCTTTGATTTCTCCCCCTCTCCCCTTCAGGGGAGGGGGTCGGGGGGTGGGGCGTGGCACGCGCAATGGGCCCACCCCGCTGCGACCAGGCCGCATTCGCGACCAGGTCTCGCTGCCTCTCCCGCTGGCGGGAAGGGATCTGGGAAGGGCCGATGACCGAACTCTTCAAGACCCAACGCTCGCCCTCGGCGGAGCTGATGGGGTCGCGGTTCCAGTCGTGGGACGCCGACAAGGGCGAGGTCACCTACACCTTCGATCCGCCGCCCAGCTTCGCATCGCCCAGAGGGGCGGTGCAGGGCGGGTTGATCGCAGGCTTCCTCGACGAGGTGATGGGCGCCGCGCTGCTCGCGCACAGCGATAACGCCGCGCTGCCGCTCAATCTCGATATGAATCTCAGCTTCGTGCGAATGGTCCCCCTCGCTACGATCACCGCAAAGGGCCGCGTGGTGAAGGCGGGCCGCAAGGTCGCCTTTCTCGAAGGCGAGCTGTTCGATTCCGAAGGCCGCCTGCTCGCCCGCGCGACGTCCACCGCAATCCCGACCCCGCCGCCGACAGGCGACGAACGCCCGGGGGATTGAGCGGGCTGCCCTGCGTGCCTATGTCAGCGGCATAATGGCCAAACAGCAATTTTCCGCCGAACAGCATTCCGTCCGCGTCCTCAAGGTGGGCGAACGGGTGCGACACATCCTGTCCGAACTGCTGACCCGCGGCGAGGTTCACGACGAAACGCTCAGCGCACATTCGGTCAGCGTCACCGAGGTGCGGATGACGCCCGATCTCAAGCACGCGAGCGTTTACGTGAAGCCGCTGCTGGGCGCGGAAGAGGAGGCGGTGGTCAAGGCGCTGCGCACCAACACCGCGTTCTTCCAGCGCGAGGTCGCCAAACGGCTGGGCCTGAAATTCGCGCCCAAGCTGCAGTTCCGCCCCGACGAAAGCTTTGACGAGGCGGATCGGATCGAAAAGCTCCTGAACGACCCCAAGGTCGCGAGAGACCTTGGGGACGACGAGGAAGAATAATACTTACCAAGGCCTCTCGCTCAGCACGAGCGGGTGAGGCCTTGTCTACCGCGGGTTCGCCACCGCCTCGCTGGATGGCACCGCGGATGGCGCTTCCATCCCTGCCGGAGCGACCATTTCCGGCATTGCGTAAGTGACCGGTGCATCCGGGCCGAGCGGGATGCCGAGATAGAACCAGCCCACGATCAGCGCGGTGCCGAAGATCAGCAGCCAGATCGAATAGGGCAGCATCATCGCGGTGAGGCTGCCGAGCCCGAAGTCCGGCTGCCAACGCTGCGCGAACACCAGGATCAGCGGGAAATACACCATCAGCGGGGTGATGATGTTGGTCGCGCTGTCGCCCACGCGGTACGCCGCGGTCGCGCCTTCGGGGCTGATGCCCAGCAGCATCAGCATCGGCACCAGGATCGGCGCGAGCAGCGCCCACTTGGCACTCGCCGATCCGACGAACAGATTGAGCAGGCCGGTGAACAGCACCATCATCCCGATCACGATCGGGAGCGGCAGGCCGGTGGACTCGATCGCCCCGGCACCATGCACGGCAGAGATCAGGCCGAGGTTGGACCAGTTGAACATCGCCACGAAATGCGCCGCCGCAAAGGCGAGGACGAGGTAATAGCCCATGTCCTTCATCGCTTCGGCCATCATGTTCACCAGATCGCGGTGGTTCCTGATCGTGCCGACCGCGCGCCCATAGGCCCAGCCCGTCAGCAGGAACAGGACGAAGAACGCCGCGACCAGCGAGGAATAGAGCGGCGCCAGCTCGGTATGGATCGAGCAATCTGCAATTCGGGTGCCGTCCTCGGCCACGCACGCGGCCTCGTTGATCAGCGGAGTACCCGGCCCGAACACCATCGCCACCCACAGCGCGATCACGAACAGCGCCGCGACGCCCGCTGCGCGCAGGCCCTTCGACGCACGCGCGCCGTCATGTTCGCTCGGATCGGGGCTCGTGTCATCATCGGCCGCACCGGGGGCGGTGGCGCCGCCGGTCCACGGGCCAAGCCGCGGTTCGATGATCTTGTCGGTGACAAACCAGATGATCGGCAGAAAGACGAAGGTCATCGCGCTGATGAAGAACCAGTTGCCTGCGATATTCGCGGTCCAGTTCGGGTCCAGCATGCTGGCGCCCACCGCCTCTTCGGTGATGCCGAACAGCAACGCATCGAGCTGCCCGGGAGAAATATTTGCGGAAAATCCGCCGGAGACCCCGGCGAATGCCGCCGCAATGCCCGCCAGCGGATGACGGCCGGCGGCGGCGAACAGGATGCCTGCGAGCGGGATCAGCACCACATAGCCGGCGTCTGCCGCGTGGTTGCCCAGCATGGCGACCAGCGCCACCACCGGCGTCAGCAGCGCCTTGGGCGCGGCCTTCACCGCCTTGGACATGCCGGCCGCGAAGAAGCCCGACCGCTCCGCCACGCCCGCGCCCAGCATCACCACCAGTACGTAGCCGAGCGGATGGAAGTGGGTGAAGGTTTCGGGCATTTCGACCCACAGGCGCTGGAGGTTTTCCGCGCTCAGCAGGCTGACCGCACTGATGACGGCAGGCTGGCCGGTCGCCTCGTCCACCGCAGTCGGGTGAATGGCGGAGACGCCCGAAAGCGCGCAGACGACCGAGATGGCGACCAGCGCGATGATCAGGTAGAAGAAGATGAAAACCGGGTCAGGCAGGCGGTTGCCCGTTCTCTCGACCCAGCCAAGAAATCCTGTCTGCCGTGATGTGTCCGCGGCGCTCGCCATTCGTCGCTCTCCCCCGATGATCCGTACTTGCGTAGCCCGCCGATATCGCGGGCCTTACCTGTCGTGTGGCTTAACCTTTGCATAAAGCGCGCCGAGTGCGCCATAGGGCTGGGCCGATGGCCAAGCTCTATTTCTACTATGCCAGCATGAATGCGGGGAAAAGCGCGCTGCTGTTGCAAACGGCGTTCAATTATCGCGAGCGTGGCATGGATGTGTCCTTGTGGACCGCCGCGCTCGACAACCGGCCCGCGACGGGCGCGATCAACAGCCGCATCGGGCTGACCAGCGATGCGTACCGTTTCGATCCAGAGACCGATATCGCCGCGCGGGTGATGGATCAGGTGCGCGGGCGCGGTCCGGACGATCCGCAGCTGGGCTGCGTGCTGGTGGACGAGGCGCAGTTCCTCACCGCCGAGCAGGTGTGGCAACTCGCCCGGTTGAGCGATCGGCACGATATCCCGGTCATCTGCTATGGCCTGCGGACCGATTTTCGCGGAGATCTGTTTCCCGGATCGGCGGTGCTGCTGGGCATCGCGGACAAGCTCGTCGAGATGAAGGCGGTGTGCCACTGCGGGCGCAAGGCGACGATGAACCAGCGGGTCGACGAAGACGGCAGGCCCGTGGTCGCGGGCGCGCAGACCGAGATCGGCGGCAACGAACGTTACGTTGCGGTGTGTCGTCAGCACTTCGTCGTGGCGGACCAGCGATGACGGGTGCGAATGTGCCGCCTTCGGGCTGGATTATCCTCGACAAGCCGCGCGGAATGGGTTCGACCCAGGGCGTCGCGGCAGTGAAGCGAAATTTGCGCGAAGGCGGCTACGCAAAAACCAAGGTCGGGCATGGCGGTACGCTCGACCCGCTGGCCGAGGGCGTGCTGCCGATTGCGTTGGGCGAGGCGACCAAGCTGGCCGGGCGCATGCTCGACGCGACCAAGACCTACGTCTTCACGATCCAGTTCGGGGAGGAAACCGACACGCTCGATACCGAGGGTGAGGTGGTGGCGCGCAGCGACCGCTTCCCGCCGCTGGCCGCGGTGGCGGGCGTGCTGGACCACTTCACGGGTGAGATCGAACAGGTGCCGCCTGCATATTCCGCGCTCAAGGTAGACGGAAAGCGCGCCTACGACCGGGCGAGGGCTGGCGAGGATGTGGAGCTGAAGTCGCGGCGGGTGACGATCCACTCCATCCATCTCTTTTCCGCTCGCCCTGAGCCTGTCGAAGGGCTGCACTTCTCTTCTGAAGAAAAGGACAGTGCTTCGACAAGCTCAGCACAAGCGGACGGAGAGTTGGAGTCATCCTTCCAGACCACCACCGGCCGCCCCGATCCCTACGACCCCTCCGCGCCGCTCGAACTGGCGGAAAGCGTCACGCTGGAGGCGACGGTGAGCAAGGGCACCTATATCCGCAGCCTTGCACGGGACATCGCGCACGCCCTTGGAACATACGGCCATGTCACCTATCTCAGGCGTACCAGGGCCGGGCCGTTTGCCGAAGAGCAGGCAATTTCGCTGGACAAACTCAACGAAATCGCTACTGGCGCGCCACTTGAACACCTTCTCCTGCCGCTAGAGGCCGGACTGGACGACATCCCGGTCCTCATCCTCGAACCCGACAGCGCGCAGGCGGTCCGCCAGGGCCGGGTATTGTCGGATCTGCCCCAGGCTGACGGGCTTTACTTCGCGAAATCGGGCGCTGTTCCGGTTGCGCTGGTGAAGATCGAAAGCGGCACGATGAAAATCGTGCGGGGTTTCAACCTTTCCGATGTCGCGGAGTAGAATGAATGACGGTTTCCGCCGAGCGCAAGCAAGAGATCATCAAGGACAACGCCCAGGGCAACAACGACACGGGCAGTCCCGAAGTGCAGGTCGCGATCCTGACCGAGCGTATTCGCAACCTGACCGAACACTTCAAGGATCATCACAAGGATAACCACTCGCGTCGTGGCCTGCTGATGATGGTCAACAAGCGCCGCAACCTGCTCGCCTATCTCAAGAAGATCGATGTCGAGCGGTACAACGCGCTGATCCAGAAGCTGGGTCTTCGCAAGTAAGAGTTTTCTCGGAGGGGCGGCTCGGCAAGGGTCGCCCCTTCGTCTATCCACACCACAAGCAATTCGGCTGGGTGTGGCACCAAGGGGCACAAAGACGCCCCGCACCGGACCGGGACGGTATCCCCGGCACAAGAGGCCCCGCGCGCGCAATATGGCGGCGTGGGTCAGAAGGATAATCAATGTTCGATACGAAAACTGTAAGTCTGGAGTGGGGCGGAAAGACCCTCACTCTGGAAACCGGCCGCATCGCCCGTCAGGCCGACGGTGCCGTGCTGGCTACCTATGGCGAAACCGTGGTGCTGTGCGCCGTGACCGCCGCCAAGAGCGTGAAGGAAGGGCAGGACTTCTTCCCCCTTACCGTTCACTACCAGGAAAAATTCTCCGCTGCGGGCCGTATCCCGGGTGGCTTCTTCAAGCGCGAAGGCCGCGCGACGGAGAAGGAAACGCTGACCTCGCGCCTGATCGACCGCCCCGTGCGGCCGCTCTTCCCCGAAGGTTTCTACAACGAAATCAACGTGATTTGCCAGGTCCTGTCGTATGATGGCGAGACCGAGCCCGATATCGTCGCGATGATTGCGGCCTCGGCTGCGCTGACCATCAGCGGCGTGCCCTTCATGGGCCCGATCGGCGCGGCACGCGTCGGCTTCCGCAATGGCGAATACGAGCTCAACCCGTCGCTCTCGAGCGCGCTCGACGAAGAAGGTCGCCTCGACCTCGTCGTCGCCGCGACGCAGGACGCGGTGATGATGGTCGAGTCCGAAGCCAAGGAACTGACCGAAGAGGAAATGCTCGGCGCCGTCATGTTCGCGCACGAGGAAAGCCGCAAGGTCATCGGCGCGATCATCGACCTGGCCGAACAGGCCGCCAAGGAGCCGTGGGAACTCGCGTCGAGCGACGACAACGAGTCGATGAAGGACGCCATCCGCGCGATGATCGGGGACGATATCGCCAAGGCTTACAAGCTGACCGACAAGTCCGCCCGTTCGGACGCGCTCAACGAAGCGCGCGAGAAGGTGAAGGCGCACTATTCTTCGGAAGAGTTCGACGGTCAGCAGAAGATGACCGCCGGCAAGCTGATGAAGAAGCTGGAAGCGGAAATCGTTCGCGGTGCCATCCTCAAGGACGGCCAGCGCATCGACGGCCGCAAGCTCGATCAGGTTCGCCCGATCGAAGCAATGGTCGGCTTGCTGCCCCGCACGCATGGTTCGGCGCTGTTCACGCGCGGTGAGACGCAGGCGATCTGCACCACCACGCTGGGCACCAAGGATGCCGAGCAGATGATCGACGGGCTGGAAGGCCTCTCGTACTCCAACTTCATGCTGCACTATAACTTCCCGCCCTATTCGGTCGGCGAAGTGGGCCGCTTCGGCTTCACCAGCCGTCGCGAAACCGGCCACGGCAAGCTGGCATGGCGCGCGCTGCACCCTGTGCTGCCGAGCCATGAGGACTTCCCCTACACCATCCGCATCCTGTCGGACATCACCGAGTCCAACGGCTCGTCCTCGATGGCGACCGTGTGCGGCGGCTGCCTGTCGATGATGGACGCCGGCGTCCCGATCGAACGCCCGGTGTCGGGCATCGCGATGGGCCTGATCCTCGAAGGCGACGACTTTGCGGTTCTGTCGGACATTCTGGGTGACGAAGATCACCTGGGCGACATGGACTTCAAGGTCGCGGGTTCGGAAGCAGGCATCACCTCGCTGCAGATGGACATCAAGGTTGCCGGCATCACGCAGGAAATCATGACCAAGGCGCTCGAGCAGGCGAAGGCCGGCCGCGCGCACATCCTGGGTGAAATGACCAAGGCGCTGGGCTCCGCGCGTTCGGGTGTGTCCAAGCACGCGCCGCGCATCGAGACGATGCAGATCGACAAGTCGAAGATCCGCGACGTCATCGGCACGGGCGGCAAGGTGATCCGCGAGATCGTTGCCGAAACCGGCGCCAAGGTCGACATCGACGACGAAGGCGTGATCAAGATTTCGTCTTCCAACTCGGACGAGATCGAAGCCGCAAAGCGGTGGATCGAAGGCATCGTCGAAGAGGCGGAAGTCGGCAAGATTTACACCGGCAAGGTCGTCAACATCGTCGATTTCGGTGCGTTCGTGAACTTCATGGGTGGCAAGGACGGCCTCGTCCACGTCTCCGAAATGAAGAACGAGCGGGTCGAGAAGCCGACCGATGTCGTTTCCGAAGGCCAGGAAGTGAAGGTCAAGGTCCTCGAGATCGACCAGCGCGGCAAGGTTCGCCTGTCGATGCGCGTCGTCGACCAGGAAACCGGCGAAGAGCTGGAAGACACGCGCCCGCCGCGCGAACCGCGTGGTGACAAGCCGCGTGGTGACCGTGGTGGCGATCGCCGTGGCGGTCGTGGCCCGCGTGGTGGCGGCGGTGGCCGTGGCCCGCGTGGCGATCGCGATGGCGGCGGCAACAGCGACGGGGGCAACGACGGCCCCGCGCACATGCCCGACTTCCTTAAGGACTAAGCCGTCACAATCCTCGCTTCACGCGAGGAGTGATCGAATTGGAGAGGGCCGCTCGACAGGGCGGCCCTTTTCGTTTTTAGGATCGAACGATGCTGCCACGCGAAACCATTGCCACTGCCGAAATCCCCGATGGGAAGGAGCTGACGCTGGTCAGCCACGGGCGCGATTTCATCATCATGCTCGGCCGGGACGAGCTGATGGGCACGCGGATGCAGTTTTCCGAAGAACAGCTCGCCGTGCTGACTCTGGCGGAGCTGGAGGCGCCCAAACCGCGCGTGCTGATCGGCGGGTTCGGGATGGGCTTCACCTATCGTGCCGCGCTCGCGCACCTGCCCGCAGGCGGCAGCGTCACGGTGGCCGAGCTGGTTCCCGAAATTCTCGAATGGGCGAAGGGGCCGCTCGCGCACCTGAGCGCCGAGAGCCTCGACGATCCGCGCGGGGAGGTGATCCTGTGCAATGTCGAGGCGCTGATCGACGATGCCAATGACGGCACTACGCCTAAATACGACGCGATCCTGCTCGACGTCGACAACGGCCCCGACGGGATCGTGGTCGACAGCAATTTCCGCCTCTACACGCGCACCGGCATCGCCAAGGCGAAAGATGCGCTCAACCCCGGCGGGATCATGGCGGTGTGGTCCGCCGCGCCCGACCACAAGTTCACCACCCGGCTGAAGGATGGCGGGTTCGACGTGGAGGTGCGCGAAGTGCGCGCACGGCCCAACAACAAGGGGCCGCGCCACACGATCTGGTTTGCCAGAAAACGCTAGGCAGGCTGCGGGTCAGCCCGCGCTCTGCTTGATCCGCATCGCACCGAGGTAATCGCGCTTGCCGATCTCCACGCCCTTCATCCGCAGGATGTCGTATGCGGTGGCGGAGTGGAAATAGATATTCGGATTGGAAAAGCTGAGAAGGAAGTCCTGCACCGTGAAATCCAGCCGGAACCTGTCGCCGATCGAAAATACCATGTCGTTTCCGGCGATGCTTTCCAGCTCGTCCTCGCTCGCGCTCTCGCAAGTCTTGCGCGCAGTCGCGATCATATCGCGCAGGCTTGCGAAGTCCTCGGGATAGGGGGTCATGTCGGGTGAAAAACGACCCTCCCGCGCGCCGAGGAGGGCAAGGTGCGAGTGCGTCCAGCAGCTTTTGAACTGGTAGGCCAGCGGCAGCATGTCGTCTGCCAGGCGCGTTTCCAGCAGCTCTTTCTCGGTTGCCTTGCCGTCCGCGACGAAGCTCTCGGCCTTGTCGAGCAGGCCGTCGACTGCGCCCAGCACCTGAAGCCAGTTGGGAATGATCGCCTGATGCAATGAAAGGGCCATGTCTCTCTCCTTCTGAAAGCGAAACAGCCCGGCGATCCGAGAAGGGAAGGCCGGGCTGCAAGCAAAATAAGTTGTCGTCTGCCTCTGCGAAAACGCGTCAGCGCACCCGCGGTCCGCCATAGGGCAGCGGGGGCGGGGGACGGCGCGAACCGCGCGGCAGCTGTGCCTGATAGGCGCGACCGCAATGCTCGACGCAATAGGGGAAGCCGGGGTTCACCGCTTCGCCGCAGAAGTGGAAATCGGGCTCGCCCGGATGGCCCATCGGCCAGCGGCAGACCTTGTCGCTCAGGTCGAGCAGGCTGGTCTTGTCCGCGATCGACGGATCGGGCTTGGCCGGGACCAGACGGCGCGGCGGTGCGGGCGGGATGGGCGGCTGCTGGTCGCCCGGTCCCTGACGCAGGAAGCCACCGGGCCCAACCGAGACGATGCGGGGCGAGCTGGACGCTGGCGCATTGGCCTGCGGCTCTGCCTGCCCGGCAGGTGCGGCCGGGCCAGCGGGCTTCGCCGGAGCCGCAGCGGGCTTCGGCGCAGGCCTGGCCGCAACCGGAGCGGCGGCTGGTGCGGGCGCGGGAGCCGGCGCCGGGTTCGGGGTGGGCGTAGCCTTTTTCTTGGGTGCGGCCTTCGCCTTGGGCGCGGCTTTCTTCTTCTCACCCGTCTTGACGGGCGAGGGACGCGATTTCAGCCCAAGCCTGTGCGCCTTGCCGATCACGGCATTGCGCGAAACATCGCCCAGCTCCTTGGCGATTTCTGTTGCGGTGGAGCCGCCTTCCCACAAACGTTTGAGGGTTGCCGTGCGCTCTTCGGTCCAACTCATCGAAATTCCATCTATCTTGCCTTGCCGCCCATCTAGGGATTGGCGGGCAGGGTTGCCACCCCCGGTCCACCCGCTTAGGCGGCGGTGCATGAGCGATCAAGCGCCTCCGACCGAACAGAGCCTCGCCGCGGCAAAGGCTGCCCCTTCGTCCCTGCCCGAATGGGGCAGCCCGCGCATCCACGGGGTCAACCGCATCGGGTTGTGGAGCCTTTATCGCAAGGAAGTCCGCCGCTTCTTCAAGGTGCAGACGCAGACCGTGTGGGCGCCCGCCTTCACCACGCTGCTGTTCCTGGTGATCTTCTCGGTTGCACTGGGGCGGGGCGGGCGCGAGATTCTGGGCGTGCCCTTCGAAAGCTTTCTTGCCCCCGGCCTGATCGTGATGGCGATGATGCAGAACAGCTTCGCCAATTCCAGCTTCAGCTTCCTTTCGGGCAAGATCCAGGGGACGATCATCGACCTGCTGATGCCGCCGCTGAGCCACGGCGAGCTGCTGGCGGGCATCGTGGGCGCAGCGGTAACCCGCGCGGTGCTGGTCGGCTGTGCGGTGGCCTTTGCAATCTTCCTTTACCCAGGCGCGAAGCTGATGATCGCGCACCCGTGGGCGATCGTCTGGTTCGGGCTGATGGGTGCGCTGATGCTCGGCTTTTTCGGGCTGATGGCATCGATCTGGGCGGAAAAGTTCGATCACAACGCTGCCGTGACCAATTTCGTCGTCGCCCCGCTCAGCCTGCTGTCGGGCACGTTCTACACGCTCGATCGGCTGCACGAACCCTTCTACACGATCAGTCACTTCAACCCGTTCTTCTACGTGATCTCGGGCTTCCGCTACGGGTTCATCGGGCGCAGCGATATCGGCAATGGCGGCAGCGACGTGCTGCTGGCGGGCGGCGGGTTGCTGGCGCTGAACATCGTGCTCGCGCTGTCGGCCTTCGGCCTGCTCAAGTCCGGGTGGAAAATCCGCTCCTGATACGTGCCGCTGCCCGCCAGGGGCGGCTGCTCAGTGCGTCATGCCGGGGTGCATCAGGTAGCGTCCGTCGACGAAATCGTCGAACATCTCTGCGATGTTGGGATGGTCGACCGGCCCGGCAGAGCCGTCTGCGATCAGGTTCTGCTGGCTGACATAGGCGACGTAGTACGAATCGTCGCTTTCGGCGAACAGATGATAGTACGGCTGATCGCGGCCCGGCCGGATATTCTCCGGGATCGCCTCGTACCATTCCTCGCTATTGGCGAAGGTCGGATCGATATCGAACACCACGCCGCGAAAATCGAACATCTTGTGGCGCACGACCTCGCCGACCCCGAAGCGCGACTGACGCATCAGGGGCACCACGATCTGCCTTCCGGCCTGGTGGGAGAAGAATTGCGAGACCTGCATTGGACACAAGATAGATCGCTCCGCCCCAGCATACAATGGGCGCGATGGAATGGGTGGCGGGCGCGCTGGCTGCACACGCTTATGTCGGGCCTGCGAATTACCTCCATCGCGCCGATGGGGCGACGGTATCGGGGATGCGGGATTGGGGCTTGGCAGCGCGCGCCCATTAGGCTAGCTGCGCCGCTTCCGGCCTCCGGCGCGTCGATCCGACACGCTTGCGAACGCGCCCCTTTTTTTGCGGAGAGGTGGCAGAGAGGTCGAATGCGCCGCACTCGAAATGCGGTGTACGGGCAACCGTACCGTGGGTTCGAATCCCACCCTCTCCGCCATTCCTTCGATCTCGCGGCAATTCGCTTCGCTCATGCTTCCGATGTGGCGGCCTGACAGCCGGTCGCGCAGTCGCGCTCCTGCGGGAGAGTTGGAACTTCGTCCCGAACTCTCGGCCAGCCACCGTTCGAACTCGGTATTGTATCGTCCCAAACCACGCACGCCCGGAAGTTGCTCCGCGCATCGAACGGACATTTAGGTCGGTTCGGAAGTTTCATCGGCCGCTCCGGCGACCGAACGCTCATTGGAGGCAATGCCATAGGTGGCGGTCCCGTCGACGCTGTAGCCGTTCTCGGGATTGGCGCGCGCAGTACGCTTGTCGATGAAGTTAACCACGCCGCCGATTGCGGAAGAGCCTAACAGCAGCGCGGAGGGGACGCGCACAACTTCGATCCGCTCGGCCAGCAGAGGGTCGATAAGGACCGGGTGATCGACCGAGGTGTTCGACACGTCGATCGAGCCGATCCCGTCAGTAAGCACACGTATGCGCTCGCCCTGCAAACCACGCAGGATCGGGCGCGAGGGACCGGGAGCGAACGAGGTGGCGGCGACACGGGGTTTCCGCGCGACGGTTTCGCCAATGGTCAGGCGAAGCTCGCGCTGCGGATCCTCTCCGGTTACGACCTAGGCGCCCTGCAAGAGGTCGGCCTCATCATCCGTTTGCAGGGCGGGCGGAAGATCAGCACCGGCGACAGGCGTGCTTCATACCCCAGTGACGGCCCAGGGCGCGGTCATGGCGTCCAGTACTCGCGGAAGGATGCGCGCGGATCTTTCTCAGCCCGCAGGTCTGCATCGAAGATCATCGTTGTGCGTTCGGGCGGTGAGTAGGGCTTCCACTCGGGCACGCGTTCGTTGTTCGGGTCGCCATTCGCCGCGAAGGCTGCCCAGCTCGATGCGATGGCTGCGGCGAGGTCGTTCGCTTCCTTGCTCGACCCGTTTAGCGCGCCGCGCGTGTTGTAGAGGCTGGGCGCAACGTCGATCCCGTGGACAGCGCCGAAGCGGCCGTCGGCTGCCGGGCTCGGCTGAGTCCAGAGATAGGTCCACACCTTCGCGCCCGGCTGCTTCGCCTTCAGCTCGGCCTGCGCAAAGGCACCCTTGCGGAAGGTAAGGTCGGACTCGAGCCGCGCGGCGAGGATGAACGCCTTCGCGTCGGGGTCTTCGGCGCGGTAGGCGGCGCCCGCCTCTTCCGCCCTGTCGCCCAGTCGTTCGCGCGCGAAGGCTACCAGCCCTTCCTCGTCCATGTCGAAGTCGCCCATGCGGTAGGCGCGCTCGTCGAGTACCGAGGATACGATCATCGGCACGTCCGAAGATACATCAGGCGCATCGGGTGCCCAGGGATGGCGGGGCAGGGCGATCCCGTCGACCACCGGCGCAAAGGATCGCGGAGCCTCGCCACGTGCGCGGTCGGCGGCTTCGAGCTTGGCCTGAGTTTCGAGCAGTACGGTCCATGGCACCTCCTGCAGCTTTCGAACGTCGCCCGGCGCGATCTCCAGCGCGTCCATCAGCCGCTTTGCCGTGGCGCTCGCCATCTCGGGCGGCATCATCCGCAGCGCGGAGCCGCTCATCACGCCTGCGCGGTGGAACAGGCCCTTGGCGCCGGGCATCGCCATCAGCACGCTGGTTTTCGCCCCGCCGCCCGACTGGCCGTACACTAGCACGCGGCTCGGATCGCCACCGAAAGCCGCCACGTTCTCACGCACCCAGCCAAGCGCGGCGGTGATATCCTGCATGCCCACCGTGCCAGATGTGGCGAAGTCTTCGCCCCCGAATTCCGCCAGGTGGAGGAAGCCGAACGCGCCGAGGCGATGGTTGATCGCGATCACCACGCAGTCGGAGAAGCGCGCCATCGCCTCCCCGTCCATGCCCACCGAATTGCCCGATCCGGAGTAGAATCCGCCGCCATGCAGCACGACGATTACGGGCTTCTTGGCATTGGGATCGAGGCCGGGCGACCACAGGTTGAGCGACAGGTTGTCCTCCCCCATGCCCGAGGGATTGCGATCGACCATGATGAGGTCGGCATACACATGGCGACGGTCGCCAGGGATCTGCGGGGCGACGTCGGTCCAGTGCAGCGCATCGCGCACGCCCGCCCATGGCTCGACCGGCTGCGGCGGCATGAAGCGGTTCGCGCCCGACGTGTCGGCCGCGTAGCTGACGCCGCGGAAGATCGAGACGCCGCCGGATTCCAGTCCGCGAAGCTTGCCCTGCGCCGTTTCCACGATGGGGAACATGCCCGCCGCGAGAGCGGGCCGTGCGACAGCTACCGCGCCGAGCGCAAGAGCCGAACCGAGTGTTTGTCGCCGCGTCATCATCCCTGAGTCTCCCTATCTGTTTGCGCTGACACTAGAACCAATTGCGCTTGCATGTTAAGCCCTTTTCGTAAATGCGGTATGCCAGCAAGCTCCGGTGAGAGTGGGCGAGAGGTTTTTGTTCAAATACCGGGTTCCTTGCAGGATGACCGGCAGGACCGAGGGGAGAGGCAGGATTTGGAGCGATTGCGCATCTCGCGCCGAAACGCGCTGTCGGGGGCGCTGGCAGGAGCCGGGACAGGGGCGGCTGCGCTGATGGCGCCTTCGATAGCGCGCGCGCAAGCTCTATGTGCCGACCGGATCTCTCCGCGAGTCGATTCACACCAGCGGGCGTGGGCGAACGCGAACCTGCGCGGGCTGATGAACCTGTTCCTGCCCACTTTCCGCGAGGACGGCCAAACGCTCGACGAGGACGCGATCCGCCACGATGTGCGCCACGCGATTGCGCAGGGCTTTTCCGGAACGCTGCCGATGATCAACTGGACGCTCCCCGGCGATCCACGCTGGGCAGAGTTCCATCGCATCCTGATCGACGAGGCGGGCGACGATCTGGCCGTCCACGGGATTCTCGCCAGCGGGAAGGTAGAGTCGGACCTCCGCCTGCTCGGCGCGCTGGAAGATATGGGCGTGAAGCTGGTGCTGCTTGCCTCGACCTACCCGGCAGAGAGCAGCGCCGAACAGCTCTACGACCTGATGGCGCGGCGGATCACCGCCACTCCGCTTCCGGTGATGCTCTACGCTGCCACCGGACGGCGCGCGTTTCCTTCGCTCGGCCCCGCAGGCCAGCCACTCGACGTATACGACCGGATTGCCGATCTCGAAGACGTGGTCGGGGTTAAGATCTCGCAGCCCGTCTCGCTCACATCGACGATGCAGCTTTGCCAGCGGCTGGGCAACCGGCTGTCGATGGGGCCGGTCAATCTCGATTTCCTGCCGCTGCTGGCGCGCCATTTCGACATTGCATGGAGCGGGCAGTGGAATGCCGAGGCGGTGCAGACGCCCGCGCAGCCAATCGGCAACCGGTTGCTCGCCGCCTCGGCTGGGGGAGACATGCCTGAGGTCGATACGCTCGCCCGGCAGATCGAGCCCGCGCTGTCGCACTTCTTTGCATTGCAGGCGCCGGTCATCCGCGCCGGGGGGCATCCGTGGCAGCATAATCGCTATTACCAGTGGCTCTCGGGCGGGAACGGCGGGTTGCTGCCGCGCGACAGCCACGCGCCCGAGGGAGCGATCCCGGTGCTCGATGCCAAGGCGCGCACCGCGATGCGCGCGGCCTACCGTGCGTCCGGCCTCGAGCCGACCGACGCGCCCGAGGAGCAATTCGTGGTCGGCCGGGCGGCGTGGGCGCGCGGCGTGCGCGCCGCCGACCTCACCGAGCTGCCGTATTATTCGCAAGACTGAAACGAGAGGGACGAGGATAATGACGATCCGCAAAATGTGGGCAGGCCTTGCCGCCGCCGCCGCGTTCGGGCTGGCGGGCTGTGCGACCACCGACGCTGGCAGGGCTGTCGCGCAAGCTGACTCCGTACCCGTTCTCAGGACGGAGTATGGCCCGGTAGTTGGCTCACGCGAGGGCGACAGCGGCACGGTCAACGTCTTCCGCGGCGTGCGCTACGCCGCCTCCACCGAAGGGCGGCGCTTCCAGCGCGCCGCCGACCCGCAGCCGTGGTCGCAGCCGGTCTCCGCAACCGAGTTCGGCAGCGAATGCCCGCAGCGGCCCTCGGGCGATGTGCCCGTCTTCGCCTCGTGGGAGAACTCGGTCGGCACCAGCGAGGATTGCCTGTTCCTCAATGTCTGGACGCGCGGGCTGGGCGACGGGAAGAAGCGCCCGATCATGGTCTGGCTGCACGGCGGCGGCTACGTCACCGGATCGGGTTCGAGCAACGGCTATGACGGATCGCGGCTGGCCGAGCGGGGCGATGTCGTGGTCGTCACGCTCAACCACCGGCTCAACGCACTCGGCTATTCCTACCTCGGCGACCTTACCGACGATCCGAAATATGCCGACAGCGGCAACCTCGGCAGCCTCGATATCGTCAAGGCGCTCGAATGGGTGCGCGACCATGCGGACGCTATCGGCGGCGATGCCGACAACGTGACCATTTTCGGCGAGTCCGGTGGGGCGGCCAAGGTCTCCACCCTGATGGCGATGACGGATGCGAGGGGTCTGTTCGACCGCGCCATCGCGCAGTCGGGTTCGATGTCGCTCGCAGGCTTCACGCCGCGTGTGGCGACGCCGCTGGCGAAGAACCTGCTCGATACCGCCGGGGTCTCCAGCGTGGAGGAACTGGCCGCGATGCCGATCGACGATTTCATCGAGGCGATGATGAAGTCGCGCAGCTTCGGCGCTTTTTATCGCCCCGTGGTCGACGGTCGCTCGCTGACGCGCCAGCCCTACGCGCCCGATGCAAACCCCGTTTCCGCCGACATCCCGCTGCTGGTGGGCACCAACAACAACGAGATGCGCCTGCAGGGTGGGCTGGGCAGTCCTGAGAACTTCGCGCTGTCATGGGAGCAGCTTCCGGCCAAGCTCAAGGCCTTCACCGACGATGCGGATGTAAAGGCGGTGATCGCCGGCATGCGCGCCGCACACCCCGATTACGACGCCAGCGACGTGTTCTTCCAGGTCGCGACCTTCCGCAATTATCGCGGCACCGCCTTGTTGCAGGCAGAGCGCAAGAGCGAGCAGCAGGCACCGGTCTACATGTACCGGCTCGACTGGAAGACCCCGGTCGAAGGTGGGCGGCTGGAGACTCCGCATGCGCTCGATATCGCCTTCGTGTTCGACAATGTCGCCCGCTCGACCAGCTATACCGGGCCCGAGACTGCCGAGACCCAGCGAATGGCCGATCTGATGGCCGATGCGTGGATCGCGTTTGCGCGCACCGGCAATCCGAACACCACGGCGCTGCCGCAATGGCCGACCTATGATCCGCAGAGCCGGGCGACGATGATTTTCAATCTCGAGCCGCAGGTGGTGAACGATCCCGATGGCGAGGAGCGCGAGCTGCTTCAGCGGCTCCTGCCCGAAGGGCGTGGAATGTAAGAGATCAGGCTGCGGCTTTCGCTGCGCCCATCTGCATGATCTCGATCTCGTGGCCTTCGGGTGTGTGGACGAATGCGATCCGCGCTGGCCCGAAGGTCACGGTCTCGCCCTTCTGCGTCGCGCCCGCGGCGATCGCCCGCGCGAGATCGGCGTCGAGATCGCGTGAGATCATCCCCACCGGGCCGTAGCCGTTGCCGGTTTCGATCGCGCGGCCGTCCTTCCAGTGGAACAGCACGATCGTCATAGAGCCTTTCGCGCCCGTCATCATGTGTTCGCGGAAGGTCGGGGTGTCGACTGTGTCGGCATGTTTCAAGCCGAACCCGTCTTCGAAAAAACGGGTCGCGCCTTCGATATCCGCGACGGTCAGTTTGACGAAGGTGAAGAGGGCCGGCTCGCTCGTGCTCATTTTACGTCCTTTCGGTCATGCGTTCTGGGCCGCATCAGGCTTTCCTGCGAAACGCTGGCGATCATGCGACCCTCGAGGTCGTAGAAGTGCCCGCGATTGAGGCCCCGCGCATGGCCCGCCCACGGGCTTTCGGTCGCGAACAGGTGCCATTGGTCGAAGTCGGGCGTCTCGTGAAACCACACCGCATGGTCGAGCGAGGCGGCCTGGATCGTATCACTGCCGGGCCGGATGCCATGCGGCAGCAGCGCGTTGCGCAGGAACATCATGTCCGACGCATAGCCGAGCAGAGCGCGCTGCATCATCGGATCGGCACCGGAGGGATCGCGCATCCGCATCCACACAGCGGTCTTTGCCTCGCGCCCTTGCGAGCCAAACAGCACACCCGGATCGATCGGAACGATCTCGATCGGGCGCTTCTGCAACCGCTCGACGATCGGGATGCTGGCCGATTGGTCGTCGCTCGCGCGCCATTTCTCCAGCCCGGCCAACGCGGTGTCGATGTCGAGCGGGAAGGGGGCCGGGCTCGTGTGTTCGTACCCCGTTTCCGCGATGTGGAACGACACGGTCATGGTGAAGATCAGCCTGTCGTCCTGAAATCCGTCCACTCGCCGCACCGCGAAGCTGCGGCCCGAGGACAGGGACGTGACGCTGTAGCGGACCGGGTGCGCGCTCGACCCGGCCTTCAGGAAGTGCGCGTGCAGCGAATTGGGCAGGCGCGCGCCGTCTTCGGTCGCCGAGGCAGCGAGCAAAGCCTGCGCGATCGCATGACCACCGAACAGCCGAGGCCCCATCGCCGGGCCTGACCTGCCTTCGAATGTCGTCCCGTCGACGGTTTCAAGCGCGAGAATTTTAGCGAGATCGGTAATGCGATGCCTCCTGGGCCGTGCGTACCCGATATTCAGCCAATATGCCAAGGGCAAGCCATTACGTGAGACGCGGGCAAACTTCGATTTGCAGACGGGTGGCTGAAGTTTCGTTGACACCGTAACAACTAGTGTGACATTAAGGCTGTGGACCGCATGGAGGGACCGATGACTTACACCAAGGGCCGGGTCGTGAACGACGCCGATTCACACACCATGGAAACGCAGGACTGGCTCGCGCCGTATCTGGAGGGCGAGTACAAGGAGGCCTATTCCCAGGTTTATTCGAAGCGCGAAGGCGGCGAAAAGATCGTCCAGATGATCGACGCCGCCAAGGCGCGGAAGAAAGACCCGGAGGCACGGGCCAAGGCGTTGGAAAACCCGATCCAGGGGGCCAAAGGCTGGCTTGGCTATGGCGGGTTCGACAAGGAAGAACGGGTCGAGGCGCTCGACTGGCTGGGCTTCCAGCAGCAGCTCGTCTTCCCGACCTTCGGCCTCGCGGCGATCACGCGCGCCGAAGACGAAGACCAGCGCTATGCCGCGGCGAGTGCGCTCAACAAGGCGCAGCAGGATTTCTGCGATGCCGACCCGCGGCTCGATTGCGTCGCCTTCACCCCGCTCGACGATCCCGAGCGCGGCCTCGCCGAGGCGAAGCGCGCAGTCGAGGCGGGTGCCAAGGCGGTGATGTTCAGCGCCGGGCCTGCGGGCGACAAGAGCCCCGGCCACCCCGATCTCGATCCGTTCTGGCAATACCTGCAGGACAACCAGATCCCCTTCATGCTGCACATCGGCCCGGGCACGAAAACCCAGCCGAGCAAGTTCCGCAACAACGGGCGCGAGCGCGCGGCCGACCTGCATGGCGGGGGCGAGAACCTGCGGTTCCCGGACTTCATGTGTCTGTGGTACGCGCCGCAGGAATTCCTCACCGCGATGGTCTATGATGGCGTGTTCCAGCGGTTTCCCGATCTGCGCGGTGGCGTGATCGAGAGCGGGGCGGGCTGGGTGCCCGAATTCCTGCGCATGCTCGACCACGGCTGGCATTCGTTCAACAAGACCGACCAGTATCTGAAGGACATGGACCTGATGCCTTCGGAATACATCAAGCGCGCGGTCCGCTTCACCCCGTTCCCGAACGAGGATGTCGGTCACATGATCCGCGATTCCGCGCCAGAGCTCTACCTGTTCTCCAGCGATTATCCGCACCCTGAAGGGACGAAGGATCCGTTCGGCAAGTTCGAAGCCTCGCTCGAAGGGTTCGACGAAGAGGTGAAGGACATGTTCTACCGGACCAATTACGATCACATGATGTTCCGCAAGAGCGAGGCTCTGGCCGAAGCGGCCGAGTAACGCTCCTCTCAAGCGACTGGTGGGGCAGCATCCGTGCGGTGCTTCCCCACCATTTTTTTGTGCTCTCTCAGGTGCGTTCGAAACGCATCAGTTCGATGATCGGCTCGACGCTGTCGGCACCGTCCAGCCCGTCACACAATGCGACCAGCCGGTCGGCCTTGGCTGTGCCCAGTACCGGCTCGACCAGCTCATGCGCCTTCAGCTCCACCTCCGCTTTCGAGAGCGGGTGGGTGGGAAAGCCCGGCACGTAGGCAACATAGCGTTCCTCGCGCGTCCCGTCCTTGCGGGTCAGCGTCACACGCGCGCTTTCGGTGCGGTCCTCGCCTTCGCCCATTTCCTGCGCCTCGTCGCGCACCACCGTCACCTTCTTAGCGAAGGCCTTCGCTGCCGCGTCGTTCGCCTGCCGGTCCAGCGACTGGGCGGAGACGAAATCGAGTTTCCCGTCGAGCATGATGATCGCGGCGAGATAGGGAATGTTGAGTGCGGGCATGTTCGCGCGCTCGAACGTCGCGGCCTCGCCCGGCATGGCCACCATTATGCTCTCCACCTGGCCTGGTGTGACGCTTTTGCGCAGGTCGAGCAGCGCGCGCACCGCCGGCTGGGTCGGGCCGCCGACCGGGTATCGCTTCATCGCGGCGAGCGACAATTCGTAATCTTCGTGCAGGCCATCGACCAACGAGGCGTGGTTTGCGCCTTCGCCCTGGAAGGCGCGCCAGCGGAACCAGGCATTCTCGTTGTCGAAGCTGGCGGGCACGCCGGTGAAGCCCAGCTTCGCCATCTGTGCCGCCTGCATCCCGTTGCGCGCGCCCATGCCACCGAAGACGAAGGCCTTTTCCACGTGCCGCACGTCCAGCAGCCACTGCCAAGATCCCGACGCCTGCTGCGCGCAGTAGGCGAGCATGTGATCGACCTGTTCCGCCGACAGCCCCATCAGCGGGGCCGCCGCTGCTGCCGCGCCGAAGGTGGGCGCGACGCCGTGGTTGGCCAGGCCTGCGAGATATAGATTGCGCGTGCCGATGGCTTTGGGGAGCCTGCCCGCGATTTCGTATCCCGCAGTCACCGCGCCGACCAGATCTGCGCCCGTCCGTTTGTTGAGACGCGCCGCTTCAAGCGCGGTCGGGACGATGGCGGGGCCCGGCTGGACATAGGCCGAGGGGATGAAATCGTTGATCTCCGCCGCATGCGCCGTCATCGCCGAGGCGAAAACCGCGTCGACGGGCGATGCGGTCTGGCGCGAAGCGAGGATCGGGCTCCCCCCGCCGGGCGACATCGCCGCGGCATAGCTGCGACCGAGCTTCGCAGCTTCGAGCGGCTGGCAGGCGACGATCGAGGCCAGCGTATCGAGGATGTGGAGCCGCGCACGCTCACGGATCGCGCCGGGAACGGTGTGGGTGGCTGCGCCGGCGATATAGGCGGTGAGCGCGGGCGTGATCTCGCGCCATTGTTCGCCTCCGGAAGTCGCCTGCGCCTCCCGCGACGCCTGGCGTGCTGCGAGAGCGGGGGAGGTGGCAGCCAGCGCCGCTGCTGCCGTTCCGCCCACCATCAGCCGGCGGCGTGTCATGCCCTTGCCCTCGCTCATTCCAGTTCTCCCTCTCTCCGGCACACAGGGTGGCAAGCTGCTGCCTGACAGTCAAACCAATAGCGATAAATCATGGGATTGCGGGCGTGCGAACTTGCGAACTGCGTTGGTTCGCGGCACAGCGAGCGTATGGACACCATGTCGGCAGAGGGTGATCGGGAGCAGCAGCTGCTCCCCGCAGCGGAGAGGCTGATCTGCGAAAGCCGGACGCTCAATCTGTCGCTGGGCGAAGTGGCCGAACATGTGGGTGTCAGCCGCAGCCTGCTATACGTCTATTTCGAAGGCGTACCGGCAATCATCGACGCACTCTTCGCGAAGCATCTGGGCCGATTGGGCGCGCAGATACTGCCCAACCTTGATGCCGCCGAGCAACCTTTTTGCGAGCGTGCGGCTGCGGCTTATGCGGGCTATCTCGAATACCTGATCGAGAGCGGGCCGATCTTGCAACTGATTCTGCGCGAACGGCATCAGGACAGTCCGCTGGGTTTCGAAAGCAAGCGGCATTTTCTGCACCTCGTGCGCCGTGTTGCCAAGCAAACCTGCGAGGCGCTCAGCCTTACACCGCGGGAGGCTTTCGTTTTGATAGAGATTACCAGCGGGATCCCCGAAGCTCTGGCCCGGCTGGTGCGCGATGATGAAATCGATCGGGCTACGGCCCACGCGACCTGCCAGCGCCTGATCGCCGCCTCGGTCGGCGGGTTCGCGCCTGCCGTACCCAACTAGGGCCGTTTTCTAGTCCGCGCCTGCGGCGAGGCTTTCGTCGCTGGCGGCCCCCGCCATCACGACGGTGAGGCAGATTTCTTCCACCATGGCGAAAGGCGCGCGCCTGCTCGCCACGATGCCGCCCGCCTTCAGGCTGACTGCGGTGAGTGCGGCGGTCGATGCGCGTGCGCTCTGGAGGTCCATCTTGCCCTGGCCGACAAGCTGCTGAAGGATCGGCGCGCGGGCCGCATCGCTCTGCACAGCCCGTTCGGGCTTCAGCGCATCGCGTACCTCGCTTGTACGCAGCAGCATTTGCAGCAAGGGGCCACGCCGGGCGGCCTCGTGCAAGTACCCGATGGTCGAGAGCATTACGCGCGTCTGATGGTTCGTGCCGCGTGCAATGCGCCTCCGGCGCTGAGATTCCTGTGTCGCGATCTCGCGCCGGGCGAGAGCCGCAAGCAGTTCGGTACGCCCGCCAAAGCAGTTGTGCACCTGTGTCTCGCTGATCCCAGCCAACCGCGCCACTTCGCGAATGGTAACCGCCGAAAGACCTTCCTTCAGGGCGAGTTGGCTCGCGGTATCCATCAGGTGCTGCCGCCGTTCCTCGGCGGACATGCGCGTCCGGGTGCCGGGCGACTGGCGGGTCTGCCGCTGGCCAAGGGCAAAGGTCTCGCTCAGGCCGATCGGGGCGGGGGGGAGTTTCGGGCGCGGATCGCGCGTGGACGCGCTGCGGGTCCAGTGCGATCGCGGCGGGCGCGGGATGTCGAGCCGGTCGCAGATCTTCGCCAGGCCATTGCCGGTAAGGCCATACCGCGCGGCGACCGCGCCCATTGGCGCGGACCATATCAGATCGAACAGTTCGGTGCGGGTCATCTGCATCGGGGATATGCTATTCCGATCTCCCCGTTCGTGTCCACCGCAATGCGCCCTGCAGCACGCGGACCGATCAGTCTCTATATCGTACCCGATATTCGAATATGCTTGTTGTTAGATCGTAAATGGTACGCTATGACGACAGGTAATAAAGAGGGAGAGGGGGAAATGTCCCGGTTTTTGGCGGCCTTTGCTGTACTGAGTGCTGGCCTGGTGCCGCAGGTCGCTAGCGCGCAAATGCCAGACCCGATCGACGGGGTTGCGGTCGATGTCGAAGCAGGCACCCTCATGGGATCGCGCGAGGACGGCGTGATTGTTTTTCGCGGCGTGCCTTACGCGGCGCCGCCTACGGGCGAAAATCGCTGGCGTCCTCCGCAGCCGGTTGAGCCGTGGCAGGGTGTGCGCGCGGCGACGGCGCATGAGCCACCATGCACCCAGCCGGTGGATACCGATACCACTATTGCAAACTTTGGCGGCGTGAACGGGGCCCAGTCCGAAGACTGCCTCTATCTGACAATTACCGCACCCGAAAATGCCGAAGGCGCGCCCGTGCTCGTCTGGTTTCACGGCGGCGCGTTCTTCCTCGGTGCGGGTAGCCTGGGCTCATATGACGGGACGGCCAATGCGCGGCAGGGCGTCATCACGGTAAGCGTGAATTACCGGCTGGGAGCATTGGCCAATTTCGTTCACCCCGCGCTCGAAGCGGAGCATTCCGACGAGCCGCAGGGCAATTACGCGTTGCAGGATGCCGTGGCCGTGCTCGAATGGGTAAAGGCCAATATTGGTGCATTCGGCGGCGATCCGGAGCGGGTGACCGTGGCAGGTCAGTCCGCAGGCGGAGGCATCGTCGTCAACCTGCTCTCGCTGCCGTCGGCCAAGGGTCTGTTCGACAAGGCTATCGTCCAGTCGGGCAGCCTGTTGTTGCCCGACCGACCTAATGCAGACGCGCAGAAAATGGCGATCGAGGCGCTCGACACCATCGGCATCGGGCCGAACGTAACGGCGGATGAGATGCGCAGCATTTCCGCGCAGACCTTCGCTGCGTCCGAGCCGTTGCGGGCTGGCTTCTTCTTTACGCCCGATCCGGAGTTCAAGCCCACCTCCACGATTGCCGCGCTGCGGGCGGGGGCGGAAACCGATGTTCCCGTGCTGGTCGGTTCGAACAAGGGCGAGCAAGGTTTTGCCGCCGCCCGCACGCTCGCCGCGCTGGCAGGCGATACGGGTGCGCCCGCGTTTCTCTACCGCTTCGACCACACACCTGCCTTCCGCACCGGAGAGTGGGCTGCCGGACCGATCCATTCGGCGGAACTGATGTTCACCTTCGATTCCATCGACCGCTCGAGCTGGGGCGGGGAGCGCGCCGACGCCGCCGACCGGGCTCTGGCCCGTACCGTCAACGGCTGCTGGGTCGCCTTTGTAAAAATGGCACCAGATGCCCGCGCGTTCGAGTGCGCCGACGGATTTGTGTGGCAGGCCTATCGCCCGGGTGGCGAGGCTGCGCTGATCGAGACGACAGGCCCGGTGTTGGCCCCGGCGGATGCTCTGCCGGACGGCCCCGAGGAGGATGCTGCCACACAGGACGAATAGTCCGACCGAATAGAAAAGCCGGCAAACGGCTATGTTGGGGAGAGAGAAATGATTGGTAAATGGCACTTCATGGTGGGCACCGCCTGCGCCTTCGCGCTTGCACCTGCCGCAATGGCGCAAGCCAGCCCGGACGAAGATTCCGACAACCAACCCGACCTTGCCGAGCAGATGGAGGCGCTACCGGATAACGTCATCGTGGTCACTGGCTCCTATATCCGCGGCCAGCGCGAAGACGGCGCGCAGCCGGTCGATGTGTTCGGCCAGGAAGAGCTGGAGGCGCGAGGGATCGACAGCCCGCTCGAGTTCATCAAGAGCCTGCCTTCGGTCGGGCCGGTGCTGGGTGATTCCAACCAGTATGGCGCGGGCGGCAGCCAAGGCGTCGGTTCCATCAACCTGCGCAGCCTTGGCCGCGAGCGCACGCTGGTGCTGTTCAATGGTCGCCGGTTTGCAACCGAGCCGGGCGATGGCGCGGCGGACACCAACCTGATCCCGCTTTTCGCGCTCGACAGGATCGAGGTGCTCAAGGATGGCGCGGCATCCACCTATGGGTCCGATGCGATCGCGGGCGTCGCCAACTTCGTCACCCGTCGCGATTTCACCGGGATCGAGGTCGCCGGCGACTACGAATTCGTCGACGGGTCGGATAACAATTATCGCATCAGCGGGCTTGCCGGTTTCGATTTGGGCACCGCCAACCTTATGATCGGGGCAGGGTGGCAGCATCGCTCCGAACTGCCCACGACGGCGCGCGATTTCACGCAAGTGCCCTATGCCGATAACCCGACCGGTTTCTCGTTCCTGTCCAACCCTGGACTCTACGCACCGCTCGGCATCATACCGGGCCGTGGCGTCACGACCGTGGGGCTTGGGGTGGATGGCAACCAAGTCGACGCGTGCGAATCGCTGGGCGGGATCGAAGGGGCCTTTCCGCGCCCCGGCGCGACGCCGCTGCCGGTCTGCCGCTACAGCTACATCCCCTTCGTCAACCTGATCGAGGAAGAGGACCGCTATCAGGTCTACGGCCAGCTTACCGCCGATCTTTCGGACAAGGTGAGGTTCACGGCCGAGGCTCTGTATTCGCATACCGAGCTGAAGGAACTGGGCTATTCCCCCAGCTATCCGATCACCCAGGGGCCAAACGGCCCTGGCAGTGCGAGCGCCTTCACCGTGCCCGCCAGCAATCCCGGCTATGCCGCCTATCTGGCGCAGACGTTTGCGCCGGGCACGCCGCCGCGCCTGTTCACGCCGGTACTGTCGTCCATCGTACTGTTCCGGCCCTTTGCGCTGGGCGGCAGCCCGCTTGACCCGCGCGGGGCCGGGCAGGGGCAGGCGATCAACGACGCATGGCGCGTGTCGGCGAGCTTCGACATCGAGCTGTCGGACGCGCTCACGCTGCAAACCTCGGGCACGTATATCAACAGCTCTCGCCTGGCGTTTTCCAACGACATCGTCAGCGATCGCCTGCAACGCGCGCTTAACGGATTCGGCGGTGCGAACTGCACGGGCACGACCCCGGGTACGAACGGCTGCCTGTACTTCAACCCGTTCATCAACTCGGCGCCCGGCAACCCGGCGCTTGGTCTGACCAACCCCGCCTATGTTCCCGGCAACGAGAACTCGCTGGAGGTCATCGATTACATCACCGAACGCAGTGGGACAAATGCCACCGAAGAGCAGTTCATCGCCGACGCGGTGTTCAGCGGAGAGGCCAACCTGTTCGGGCGTACGCTCGGCTACGCTTTCGGCGGCCAATACCGCAAGACCGACTTCGCAACCGATCCGCTGAACCGTTTCAGCGATCCGCAGGCCTATCCATGCGCGCGTGACGGCGACCGGTCGTGCCTCGACGATCCGAACGACACCAACTTCCCGGTGGGGGCCTTCACCTTCCTCGGCCAGTACCCGCGCGCGCGCCTGTCGCAGGATGTCTACGCCGTCTTCGCCGAGGCGCAGATGGAGGTGTTCAACGGGTTCGAACTGACCGGAGCGATCCGGTACGAGGATTACGGCGGGCTTGTGGGCTCAACGATCAATCCGAAGCTGTCAGCGCGCTGGCAGGTCACCGATTTCCTCGCCCTGCGCGGATCGATCGGCGATACCTTCCGGGGCCCGCTGCCGTCCGACCTTGGCACCGCCGGGGTTAGCGCGGTGGCCGGAATCAATGTGCTGGGCGGTGCCTACAAGGCGACGGATACGGTCGGCAACCCGGCGCTGGCCCCCGAAACCGCACTTACCTACAACGTGGGTGCAATCGTCGAATTCGGCGGGTTCAATTTCAGCGTCGATTACTGGACCTACGAATTCGAGGGACGCTTCACGACGCTCCCCGTGCAGGCGATTGCCGCCAACGTCGCGCCGGGCGGACTCGACGGGACGCAGCTGGCGGACTGCGCCAGCCCGTTCGCCGATTTCGTGGTCTTCTCGGGCGGAACCTGTACGCAGGGCGTTACCATCGGCAACGACATCAGCCGCATTCAGACGCAGACTGTCAACGGCCCTGATGTGAAGACGAGCGGGCTCGACTTCAGCCTGAACTACCGGACCGAGTTCGGGCCGGTGCGCGTCAACGCGGGCGCGAATGCAACCTACACGCTCGAATACGAATTCAGCGATTTCGAGTTCAACGGTCTGCTCTTCAGCACCGGCTACGATGCGGCTGGCTTTTCTAACTACGACCGTGCGCCCGGCACAGTGTCGAAATGGCGGGCAAGCGGTTACGTCAACTTCCAGATCGATCCGGTGAGCTTCACCTGGTCTAGCAACTTCATCAGCGGAGTGGACGACAACCGCTGCATCGGGCTGCAATTCTGCACGGAAACGCCGGAATTCGGCGGAACCAACTTCGGTCGCCGGGTAGACGACTTCTTCGTTCACGATGTCTTCGCCTCGATCGATCTGCGTCTTGCCGGGGTCGAGGCGGAGCTGCAGGCCGGGGTCGAGAATCTCTTCGACACCGATCCCCCGCAGGCGCGGCTGGAATACAGCTACGATCCGTTCATCGGCACCGCCAAGGGTCGGACGTTCAAGATCGGCACCAAGGTGCGGTTCTGATCACGGTTCGCTGAGCCGACCACGCGAGGGGCGGAAGTCTTCCCAAGGCTTCCGCCCCTTCGTGTGCCACGACATATCAAGGACGAAATACCATGATTCGACACGCCATGCTGCTGCCTTCGATCGCCGCGCTCGCGCTGACCATGCCAGCTGCAGCGCAGGACGCCGGTCCGCCCGCAGCAACCCCGGTTGTGCAGACCGACGCAGGCTCGGTGCAGGGCCTCGAACAGGATGGCGTAGATGCCTTCCTCGGCGTGCGCTACGCCGCGCCGCCGCTGGGCGACCTGCGTTTCATGCCGCCCGCGAAGCCAGAAGCGTGGGAAGGAGTGGCCGATGCCACTGGCTACGGCGCGCCGTGCATGCAGCTCTATTCGGCAAGCGGCCCGACCGAATCCGAGATGACCCGCCGCATTCAGGCGATCTTCCCCACCTCCACCGAAGCGAAGATGGACAACGAGGATTGCCTGTTCCTCAACGTGTGGACCCCGGCGGCGGGCGGCGGGGGCAAGCGCCCGGTGATGGTCTGGTTCCACGGCGGCGGCTACGCCTACGGGTCGGGCAACTGGCCCGCCTATAACGGGCGCAATCTGGCGGAGAAGGGCGATGTCGTGGTCGTCACGGTCAACCATCGCCTAAACGCCTTCGGCTACCTCAACCTCGCGGAACAATTCGGTGAGGATTTCGCTGCTTCGGGCAATGTCGGCAATCTCGACCTCGTCCGCTCGCTCAAATGGGTGCGCGACAATATCGCGGCCTTCGGAGGCGATCCCGACAATGTGACGATCATGGGCGAGTCCGGCGGCGGATCGAAGGTCAGCCACCTGATGGCGATGCCCGCCGCCGACGGTCTGTTCGACAAGGCGGTGATCCAGTCCGGCCCCGGCGTCTTCAGCGGCAAGCCCGCCGAAGCGGCGGATTATGCCGCCAGGATCCTCGACGCGGCAGGTGTCGAAACGCTCGAAGACCTGAAGAATGTACGCAGCGATGAGATCGTCGAGGCGGTGCGCAAGGCTACACCCTCCGGCGCGATGGGCAGTGGGCCGCAGTTCGGGCCGATTGCGGATGGCACGATCATCCCGCGCGACCCGTTCCTGCCCACAGCGCCCGAGCAGTCGCGCGATATCCCGGTGCTGATCGGCTACAACAAGGACGAGATGACGCTGTTCGTCGCCGCGCAACCCTGGTTCGGGCGGCTGACCGAAGGAACCCTGTCCGCCATGACCGCTGGAATGGGCGAACAGGCCGTGGCGGCGGTGGAGGCCTACCGCGCGCGTTATCCCGACTATTCGCCCACGCATCTGGCGGCCATCGCGATGGGCACCCGCTTCGTGCGCGGCACCTACCTGCTGGCCGACCAGCAGAGCCGCACGGCAAGCGCTCCCGTCTATGTCTATCGCCTGACGTGGGAGACGCCGATCGGCGGTGGAATGCTGCGCACGCCGCACACGCTCGACATACCGCTGATGTTCGACAACGCGAAGGAAAGCGCGGCGCTGGTCGGCACGGGCGAGGATGTGCAGACCATGGCCGACATGATGAGCGATGCTTGGATCGCCTTTGCGAAGACGGGCACTCCGTCCAGCGAACTGCTGCCAGAATGGAAGGCCTACACGCCGACCAGCCGCAACGTGATGGAGCTGAATGTCGAGCCGCAGCTGGTGGACGACCCCGAAAAGGACATTCGCGAACTGCCCAGCGAACTCTGATCGCCGTTACAACAAAGGCCGGCGTCCCGTATGGGGCGCCGGCCTTTTCGTGTCCGGGCGAGGGTGAAGCCTAGTTGAAGCTCTCGCCCGCGTCGGCCTTCTTGCGCAGGTAATCGCTCACCGGCAGGCCGTGCTTTTCCAGCCCGGCGACCACGGTATCGAGCCCGATCGTGTCTGCCCAGAACATCGGACCGCCGGTGTAGAGCGGCCAGCCGTAGCCATTAATCCACACCACATCGATGTCGCTGGCGCGCTGCGCCATGCCTTCGTCGAGGATCTTCGCACCTTCGTTGACCATCGGGTAGAGCAGCCGTTCGCGGATCTCGTCCTTCGAGATGTCGCGCTGTTCGTTGCCTTCCTTGGCGGCAAAGTCGGCGATGATCTGCTTCACTTCGTCGGACGGAGTGCGCTGGCGCGCTTCGTCGTAGTCGTAGAAGCCCTTGCCTGCCTTCTGGCCGAAGCGGCCCACCGCGCACAGCGCCTCGCGCACGGTCGTGACCTTGCTCGGGTCGCGGTGCCAGCCGATGTCGATGCCTGCCAGATCGCCCATCTGGAACGGACCCATGGGGAAGCCGAACTCGAGCAGGACGTCGTCGACGTCCCAGTAGTTCGCGCCTTCCATGATGAGCTTGTTCGCCTGCGCCTGCCGCTGCGAGAGGATGCGGTTGCCGATGAAGCCGGGGCACACGCCGGAGACTGCCGCGACCTTGCCGATCTTCTTCGACAGCTTCATCGCGGTGGCGAGCACATCGTCGCGCGTCTTCTCGCCGCGCACGACTTCGAGCAGCTTCATCACGTTAGCCGGGCTGAAGAAGTGCAGGCCGAGGACATAGCCGGGACGCTTCGTAATGGAGGCGATCTCGTTGATGTCGAGATAGCTGGTGTTGGAGGCGAGGATGCCGCCTTCCTTCACCACCTCGTCCAGCTTGCCGAAGACGTCCTTCTTCACATCCATGCTCTCGTACACCGCCTCGATCACGAGATCGCAATCGGCGAGGTCGCTATAGTCGAGCGTGGGCGTGAGCAGCCCCATTGCCTGTTCGACCTGCTCGGCAGTCATGCGTCCGCGCTTTGCCGTGTTCTCGTAGTTCTTGCGCATGACGCCCGTGCCCCGGTCGAGCGCTTCCTGCTTCATCTCGAGGATGGTGACCGGAATACCGGCGGACAGGAAGTTCATCGCGATCCCGCCGCCCATCGTGCCCGCACCGATGATGCCGACCTTCTTGATGTCGATCAGCGGGGTGTCGGCGGGAATATCGTCGACCTTGTTGGCCGCGCGTTCGGCGAAGAAATAGTGCCGCATCGCCTTGGACTGCGTGCCGGTCATCAGCTTGCCGAACAGCTCGCGTTCCTTCTTCACGCCGTCGGCATAAGACAGCTCGCCCGCCGCCTTCACCGCTGAGATTGCGGCGTTGGGCGCATCGAAGCCGCGCATCTTGCGACCGTTCTTGGCGCGGAATTCGTCGAAGATATCGGGGTTCTTCACGCCGTCCTGATTGGCCGTACCCTCGCTGGTGCGGGGGACGGGCTGGCCGATCTTCGACTTCGCGAAGGCGATGGCATCGGTGGCAAGGCTGTCTTCGCCCACGATCTCGTCCAGCAGGCCGATCTCCTTGGCTTTCTTGGCCGAAATCGGGTTGCCGATCGCGACGAGGGGGAGGGCAGCTTCCGCGCCCACCAGACGCGGCAGACGCTGCGTTCCGGCGGCACCGGGGATCAGGCCCAGCTTCACTTCGGGCAGGCCCAACTTCGCGCTCGGCACCGCCACGCGGTAATGGCACGCCAGCGCGACTTCGCAGCCGCCGCCCAGCGCGGTGCCGTGGATCGCGGCGACGACCGGCTTCTCGCTCGCCTCCAGCTTGTCGAGCGCCTCGGGCAGGCTCGGGCCCTGCGGGGCCTTGCCGAACTCGGTGATGTCGGCCCCTGCGAAGAAGGTGCGCCCGTCGCAGCGGATGACCACGGCTTCGACGCTATCGTCGGACAGGGCCTCGGCGATGCCATCGGTCAGCCCGGCGCGCACCGCCTGGCCCAGCGCATTGACGGGCGGATTATCGGAAATGATCACGAGCACATTGTCGTGCTTTTCGGTGCGGATGGGTGAGGTCATCGGTCTGATACTCCTGCATTGCTGTGGGTGAGGGCCGAATAGATCAGCGTCTTGAGCTGGCGGCGGATGGGATAGGCGGAGGAAGGATAGAGCTGGGTCATGAAGACACATGTTATCCGCTCAACCGGATCGACGAAGAAGGCGGTCGAATAGGCGCCGCCCCAGTAGAATTCGCCCTTGCTTGCCGGGATCAGCGTGCGCGCAGGCTCGGTCACCACCGCGAAGCCCAGCCCGAAGCCGGTGCCCGCATTGTTCGCCTCGCTGAACATGCTCTGGCTCATCTGGGTCAGGTCCGCGCCGCCCGGCAGGTGGTTCGCGGTCATCAAATCGAGCGTTTTGGGAGAGACGATCTGCCCGCCCTCATAGGCACCGCGGCTGACCAGCATGGTGCAGAATTTGTCGTAATCCGCGAGGGTCGAGATCAGCCCACCGCCGCCCGAATGGAACGTCGCCTTTTCCATCAGGCGCGATTCCGCACCCTTGTCGATCAGACGCGGGGCCTGCCCGGGGCGGTAGGCATAGGCATCGGCGAGCCGATCCTGCTGCGCTGGATCGATATCGAAGCCGGTGTCGTCCATCCCCAGCGGAGCGAAGATGTGTTCGCGGAAGTAATCGCCCAGCCTCATGCCGCTGAGCCGCTCCACGCAAACGCCCAGCACATCGGTGGAGACCGAGTAGTTCCACTGGCTACCCGGCTCGAATTCGAGCGGGATGCGCGCCAGCGTCGCGATATATTCGTCCGAGGTGATCGCGCCGCGCGACAGGTCGATCTTGGCGGTGCGATAGGCTGCATCCACGCTGGTGCGGTTCTGGAAGCCGTAGGTGAGGCCGGACATGTGCGTCATCAGATCGACGAAGCGCATCGGCTTGCCCTGTTTCGTCGGCGCGAAGGGAAGGTCGCCTCCGCCGCCCGCATAGGCGCCGAGACCCTTGAATTCGGGCAGGACGCGCGCGACCGGGTCTTCCAGCGCCACCTTGCACTGCTCGACCAGCTGCATGAACGCGATCGAGGTCACCGGCTTGGTCATGCTGGCGATGCGGAACAGGGCATCCTCGCGCATTGGCGTGCCATCGTCGCGCAGCGTACCGCCTTGGTAATAGTGCACCGGCTGCCCGTCGCGTGAAACAAGCAGCTGCATGGTGTTAAGTCGTCCGGACTCGAGGTAGGTCTCGTTCAGAAAGCGGTCGATCCGCCGCAGCCTCTCTCCGTTGAAACCCCGATCTTCCGGGTTGCCAAGCTCCACTGGCTCTCTCCTCGTTTGGGCGGCGTCCGAATGCCGTACCTCATCTTTATCCGCGCAGGGGTAACGGATTTTCTGGCGATGTGAAGGCTCATACCCTTCTTTCAGAAAATTTCCCGCAGTGCTTGCCTGATCGGCTTCGCGCGGGCAAGATCGCTGCCAAGCCGCAACGAGTCGGCACGAGGGAAAGGAATATCTGTGAAAATGCGCGACGCAGTCATCGTGTCCACCGCCCGTACCCCGCTTGCGAAATCCATTCGCGGGGCGTTCAACGCAACCCACCCGGTGCAACTTGGCGCATGGTCGGTCGAGGCTGCGGTCGAACGCGCCGGGCTCGACGGTAAAGAGATCGAGGATGTCGTCTTCGGTGCCGCCAGCCAGGGCGGGGCGCAGGGGTTCAACATCGGTCGCCAGATCGCGCTGCGAGCCGGGCTGCCGGTCGATGTCGCAGGCATGACCATCGACCGCCAGTGTTCCAGCGGGCTGATGGCGATCGCGACCGCCGCCAAGCAGATCATCGTCGACCGGATGGACATCTGCGTCGCAGGCGGGGTCGAATCGATCACCGCCATTCGCAACAATGCAGGCAAGCCGCAGCGCGACGAAGAGCTGCTCAAGATGCATCCCGATATCTTCATGCCGATGATCGGCACGGCGGAGGTCGTCGCCAAACGCTACGGCATCAGTCGTGAGGATCAGGACGCCTACTCGCTTCAGTCGCAGCAGCGCACCGCCGCAGCGCAGGAAAGCGGCAAGCTGGCGGACGAGATCATCGAAGTCTCCACCGTGATGGATGTGAAGGACCGCGAGAGCGGCGAGGTCTCAAAGAAAGACGTCACCATCTCCATGGACGACTGCAACCGGCCGAACACCACGCTGGAAGGGCTCGCCAAGCTCGATCCGGTGATGGGCGAGGGCCACACGATCACCGCAGGCAACGCCAGCCAGCTGGCCGATGGCTCTGCGGCGAGCGTGCTGATGGAAGCTGAGGTCGCCAGGGCGCGCGGGCTCACGCCGATGGGCCGCTATGTCGGCATGGCGGTCGCGGGCACCAAGCCGGACGAGATGGGCATCGGGCCTGTGTTTGCGATCCCCAAGCTGCTCGAACGTTTCGACCTGTCGATCGACGATATCGGGTTGTGGGAGCTGAACGAGGCCTTCGCGGTGCAGGTGCTTTACTGCCGCGACAAGCTGGGCATTCCGGACGACAAGCTCAACGTCAACGGCGGTTCCATCTCCATCGGCCACCCCTTCGGCATGACCGGCGCGCGCTGCGTCGGCCACGCGCTGATCGAGGGCAAGCGGCGCGGCGTCAAATATGTGGTCGTCACCATGTGCGTGGGCGGCGGCATGGGCGCAGCCGGCCTGTTCGAGGTCCTGTGATGGCGAGCACCGCGAAACCCAAAGACCTCGCCTCGGCCATCGGCTGGACACCGCCGGAAAACTGGCCTGCGCGCAGCCGCGCCGAATGCAAGGCGATCCTGACCGCGCCCGGAATGCGGTTCGAGATGGACGAAGTCGACATTCGCGGCGTTCAGACCCGCGTGTGGAAGAACGCCCCGCCGAACCTGCGCGCCATCGCCATGCTCGGTGCGTCGCATGGGGATCGCACTTTCGTGATCTATCAGGACGAGCGGGTGACCTACGATGCTTGGGGCCGCGCGGTCGCTGCGCTGGCGCACGAATTCCAGGCGATGGGCATCGGCAAGGGCGACCGGGTCGCGCTGGCGATGCGCAACCTGCCCGAATGGCCGGTAGTGTTCTTCGCCGCCGTCACCATCGGCGCGATCTGTGTGCCGCTCAATGCGTGGTGGACCGGCGGGGAGCTGGCCTACGGGCTGGCGGATTCGGGCACCAGGCTGCTCGTCTGCGACGAGGAGCGGTGGGAACGGATCGCGGAGCTTCGCGACCAGTGCCCGGAACTCGAAACTGTTCTGGTAACCCGCCACGAGGGCGAGCTGAACGGTGCATCGCGGCTGGAGGACATCCTCGGCACGCCGAACGACTACAAGGACCTGCCAGCCCGCGCGCTGCCCGAGGTCGAGATCCTGCCCGAAGACGACGCGACGATCTTTTACACGAGCGGCACGACCGGCAAGCCGAAGGGCGCGCTGGGCACGCATCGCAATCTTTGCACAAACATCATGTCGAGCGGCTTCGGCGCCGCCTGTGCGGTGCTGCGCCGGGGTGAGGAAATCCCCGCGCCGCAACCACGCACCTCGCTGACCGTGATCCCGCTGTTCCACGTCACTGCCTGTTCCGCCGGGCTGATGGGGGCGATCGCGGCGGGCAACACGATGATCTTCATGTACCGGTGGGACCCGGTCGAAGCCTTTCAGATCATCGAGCGAGAAAAGGTGAATTCCACCGGCGGCGTGCCGACGATTGCCTGGCAGCTGCTCGAGCATCCCGAGCGCAAGAACTACGACCTCTCCAGCATCGAGGCGATTGCCTACGGCGGCGCACCCGCCGCGCCCGAACTGGTCCGCCGCATCCGCGAGGAATTCGGCGCGCTGCCGGGCAATGGCTGGGGCATGACCGAGACGATGGCGACCGTCACCAGCCATTCATCAGAAGACTACCTCAACCGCCCAGACAGTTGCGGCCCGCCGGTGGCGGTTGCCGACATCAAGATCATGAGCGAGGACGGCACGCGCGAGCTGCCCACCGGTGAGATCGGTGAGCTGTGGGCACGCGGCCCGATGGTGGTGAAGGGCTACTGGAACAATCCCGAAGCCACCGCCGAGACCTTCATCGACGGCTGGGTGCGCACCGGCGACCTTGCGCGGGTGGACGAAGAGGGCTGGTGCTACATCGCCGACCGCGCGAAGGACATGATCATTCGTGGCGGCGAGAACATCTATTCCTCCGAGGTCGAGAATGTCCTTTACGATCATCCAGCGGTGACTGATGCGGCACTTGTCGGCATCCCGCACCAGCAGCTGGGTGAAGAACCCGCAGCGGTCGTCCACCTTGCACCGGGAATGAGCGCGAGCGAGAGTGAATTGCAGGATTGGGTCGCGGGCAGGCTTGCCAAGTTCAAGGTGCCGGTGAAGATTGCCTTTTCAAACGAGACCTTGCCGCGCAATGCCAATGGCAAGATCCTGAAGAAGGAGCTTTCGAGCTTTTTCTGAAAGCCTGCTACCGCTCGCCCCGGATGCGGGCGCACACGGGGCGTAGATTGATGCTTGGGGGGAGCGGATGGCGAAGAAGCCTGACGTCACGCGGAAGTTCGGCGAAAAGCGCACCGCCATCGTGCACGCAGCATCGGTGCTGATCAACGAGACCGGCGTTCAGGCGACCACGCTTACCAAGGTGGCGCGTGCGATTGGCCTGAACGCGACCAGCGTCACCTACTATTTCCCGCGCAAGGACCAGCTGATCGTGTCGGTTTACGCCGAAACCATCGCGCTGCTGAAGGAAATGGCCCGGGAAGCACTGGCGGAAGATACGCCCGAAAAACGGATCGCCAGGTACGTTCACCTGCATGTCGCCCTGCGGGACCGCATCCGGCGCGGGGAGCAGGGACTGATGACGGCGCTGTCCGAAATCCGCTCGCTGGATCAGGAACAGCAGGACGAACTCCTGTTCGCCTATCGCGAAATGGTGAACGATGTGCGCGCCTTTTTCGGCGATCCGGCCGACGAGCGGCAGCGGGCGCTTTATTCGGCGCGAGCGCATATCCTGATCGAGGCGATGCTGTGGTGGCCGGTCTGGTCGCGCCGCTATTCGGTGCTCGATTTCCCGCGGGTCGAGACCAAGATCGTCGAGATCCTGTGCTTCGGCATTCCGGCACAAGCCGGGGAATGGCAGCCGGCGATGCTCGAAGACGGCGGCTGGCGCACCTACGACGACCGCCCCCCGCAGCAGAATGACGAATTCATGCGCGCAGCGACGGTGATGATCAACGAACGCGGCTATCGCGGGGCGTCGGTCAACCGGATCGCCGAGGCGCTGAACGTGACCAAGGGCAGCTTCTACCACCACCACGACGCAAAGGACGATCTGGTGCTGGATTGCTTCCAGCGCAGCTACGACCGCCTTTCGAAGGTGCAGATGGCGGGATACGACGTCGAAGGATCGTACTGGACGCGCCTGTCGAGCATCCTCAACGAATTGCTGCAATTGCAGTTCTTCGATTCCATGCCGCTGCTGCGCACAACCGCGTTGCAGGCGCTCGACAGCGAAACCAAGATCGACGTCGTGATGCGCTCCAACCGCCTCGCCCGGCGTTTCGCGGGATTCCTGATCGACGGGTTCGGCGATGGATCGGTACGCGCGATCGACCCGCTGGTCGCCAGCCAGATCATCATGTCGACATTAAATGGAGCCTACGAGGCCCGGCGCTGGGCAGCCCGGTTCGATGATCGCGAACGGGCGGTCGAAACCTATCTGTCCGTGCTCATCGAAGGGATGCTGGCAGAGCGCGCCTGATCGTTAAAACAGCGGCGCACGGTGACGCGGCTCGCGCACCTTGATGATCAGGAGCAGCAGCGCCGCGACCTGCGCGGCGAGCACGATGAAGAACAGAGGCTGAAAACCGCTCGCCGCCACCAGCAACCCGGCCGCCACCGGGCCGCTCGCCGCGATGGCACCTTCCAGCGTGGTGACGAAGGCGAGCCGCATCGGCGTATCCTGGGTCTCACCGAATTCGAGCACCATGGTGGTCGAGGCGAGCATCCAGCCAGAGCCGCCAACGCCGAGCAGCACGAAGGCGGCATAGATCGGCACCGCCGTGCTACCGAATATCAGCAGCGCCACACCGCACACGGAACTGCACAGTGCCAGCACGTAGATGATCTTGAAGCCGAAGCGATCGCCCAGTGGGCCCCACAGCACGTTCGACAGCGTGTCCGATCCCAGGAAAACGAAGCTGAGCCCGCCGATCAGCGCGCCGTCGAGGCCCAGCTGCGTACCTGCATAGATCGTCCAGAACGGCGCGCCCACGCGGGCCATGGTGGAGAAGCACTGCACAGCGAGAAACCAGGCAAAGTCGCGGTCCTCAAGCAGCTCGGGAAACTGACGGATGCGCTGCATCATCGGCATTTGCGGGCGGCTGACGGGTGCGGCGGGCTCGCGGATCATCGTCTTGAGCACGACCAGCCCCGCGCTGGTGAGCAAGAAGGCGAACAGGAAGGTGGTGGCGTAGCCGTTGCCCAGCCACTCGTCCGCGATCAGGTAATTGCCCGCCGCCCAGGCGAGAATGGCCGCGATCAGGCCGCCGGCGAAATTGCGATAGCCCTGCAACCGCCCGCGCTTGCGGATCGGGATTAGCTTGCTCATCAGCATCTGGAACGCGACCCGCTGCGCGCCGGTAAAGAAGCCCAGCAGCACGAAACACGCGAAGGTCCCGAACAGCAGCAGGTTGCCGGTCAGGAAATAGCCGGTTAGCGCAAGACCGAGGATCATCAGCCGCATCATCGAGCCGACGCGGATCGCGTAGGGCAAAATATGGCTGCGATGTTCGATCCGCGATCCGCTGGCTATCGGGCTGATCGTTGCGCCCAGCTGCAGCAGTGCGGCGCCGAGCCCGACGGCGGCGGTGCTGCCGGTCAGCAGCAGCAGATAGGCGGGGATGATCGTGGGCGCGTAGATCAGCCGGAAGCCGGTCATCCCCAGCACGCCATGGATGAAGTTTGCGGTGTAGTTACGCTTCAGGTTCGCGTCGACAAAGCGCGCGTGGTCGGCCAGCGCGCGTCGCTGCGCGCCGGCCTTGTCGTCCAGTCCTTCGGGATCCTCCAGCGGATCCAAGGTCTCAATAGCCGCCCAGAGTTGCGAAGCGGTTCTTGAGGTAGCCGGTGGCACCCCACGCCGGCTCCAGAACGCGTGCGCGCTTCAGATAGAGGCCGATGTCGTATTCGTCGGTCATCCCGATGCCGCCGTGCAGCTGGATGCCTTCGTTGCTCATGGTGTGCAGCACCCGGTTGGCTTCCGCCTTGGCGACGATCGCCGCGCGCGATGCGCCGACACCGCTGTCCACGGCCTGCAAGCCCGCTTCGACTGCGGAGCGCATCTGCGCGAGATCGGCAAAAAGGTCCGCCATGCGGTGCTGCAATGCCTGGAACGAGCTCAGCACCTGATTGAACTGCACGCGCTGCTTCAGGTAATCGAGCGTGGTGTCGAACACGATCTGCGCCATGCCGAGCATTTCGGCTGCGGTCAGCACGCGCGCCCTGTCGAGCACATCGTCCAGCAGTGTGTCGCCGCCGTTCTCAAGCTTCTCGGCCGCTGCGCCGTCGAAAGCGATATCGGCATGGCTGCGCTGGTCGGTCAGGCGGCGGGTGGTCAGGGTAACGCCGTCGCCCTTCTCGACCAGATAGAGCCCGTCCTTCGCGGCGACCACGAACAGATCTGCGCCGTGTGCTTCGGCGACGAAGCCCTTGGTGCCGGTCAGCTTGCCGCCAGAGACGCTGGTTGCGATCTCGGCCGGATCGTGATGCGGGCCTTCGTCCACCGCGAGCGTGGCGATCGCCTCACCGCTGGCGAGCTTGGGCAGCCACTTGGCCTTCTGTTCGTCGCTGCCGCCCAGCATGATCGCGCTGGCGGCGAGGGTGGTCGCGATTAGCGGGCTGGCGGTGAGCGTCTTGCCCAGTTCCTCGACCACCAGACCGGCGGAGAGGAACCCGAAATCTGATCCGCCGTGCTCTTCGGGGATGATGATCCCGGCCCAGCCCATTTCCGCCATCGTGCCATAGGCATCGCGGTCGAACGCTTCGGGCGCGCCGCTCGCGCGGACCTTGCGAAATTCGGTCACCGGGCTTTCGTTGGTCGCCCATTCGCGCGCCATGTCGCGCAGCATTTCCTGCTCTTCGTTGAGAACTGCCATGTCGATAATTCCTGAATCTTACTGGTGGTCGAGCATGCCGAGCACACGCTTGGCGATGACGTTGTTCTGGATTTCGGTCGATCCGCCGTAGATCGTGGTGGCCTTGCCGTAGAGCCAGCCGCGCACGCCCTGGAGTTCGACCGGGCTGAAATTGTCACCCTCCCAGCCGAGGCCTTGGAGGCCCATGATCTCGATGGTCATCTCGGCGCGTTCCTGGCCGAGTTTTGTGCCGAGCTTCTTGAGCGCGGAGCTGATTTCGGAGACGCCGCCCTGCGCCTTGCTTTCCTCGACCGCGCGACGCGCGGTGTGGAGGAAGCTGGTCCAGCGGATCTCGAAATCGGCAATCCGGTCGCGCAGCACGGGGTCGGCCAGAGTGCCGTCCGCGTTCACCTTGCCGTACTTCTTGGCGATGTCCGCAAGGCTGCCGCCGCCGCGCCCGCCCGGTGCCGCGCCGGAGAGGTTGGTGCGCTCGTGCTGAAGCAGACGCTTGCCGATGGTCCAGCCCTGGCCTTCCTCGCCGACGAGGTTTTCCTTGGGCACCTTCACATCGGTGAAGAAGGTTTCGCAAAACGGGCTGGTGCCGCTGATCATGGTGATCGGGCGCACTTCGACGCCGGGCGAATCCATGTCGATCAGCAGGAAGGAAATGCCCTTGTGCTTGTCGCTGCGGTCGGTGCGGACGATGGCGAAGCACTTGTCCGCCCACTGGCCGCCGCTGGTCCAGGTCTTCTGCCCGTTGACGAGGTAGTGGTCGCCCTTGTCCTCTGCCATCGTCTGGAGGTTCGCGAGGTCCGAGCCCGCGTTCGGCTCGGAATAGCCCTGACACCAGCGGATTTCGCCGCGGCAGATCGGCGGGATATGCTCCTGCTTCTGCGCTTCGCTGCCATATTCGAGCAGCGTGGGGCCGAACATCATCACACCCATTCCGCCAATCGGGTTGTAGGCACCCGCGCGCGCCAGCTCTTCGTCGAGGATCGCCGCTTGCTTACGCGAGAGTCCGCCGCCGCCGTATTCCTTCGGCCAGGTGGGCGTGCCCCAGCCGCGCTCGCCCATCGCTTCGCGCCAGGATTTTTGCGCCGGGGTTTCCTTTTCCCGGCCTTCGGCCCCGGCCATGGAGAGGCCTTTGCCCTTGAGCTCTTGGGGGAATTTGTCGGCGATGAATTGTCGCGCTTCCTCGCGGAAGACATCGGCGCTCTCGCGCGCTTCGGGTTCAAGCTGGGTAGCCATATGCTGCTCCTTGATCGGTCGTTCTTGTCTGAAAGGCGGGGAGGGCGCGCTAGGGCGCCGGTTCGGGAATCTCGTCGGCGTTGACGGCGCTGGCGCGATCGCGCCGGGCGAGCTCTTCGACATTGGCCTCGTGGCTCGCGCGGTCGATGCGGTAGGCGAACAGGAAGCCCGCCCCGCCGATGTAGAGCACGATCAGCGTCGGCACGTAGACCAGCGCAAGCAAGCGCGGGATCTCGGGGTCGAGGGTGCGCGGGTCCGAACCCGGGACGATCCCGACGAAGGCTACCAGCATGCCCGCGGCAAACACCCCGAGGCCCGAGGTCGATTTCTGCATCAGCGTGTTGGCCGCGTAAAACAGGCCTTCGGACCGGCGGCCCGTGCGCAGCTGGCTCTCTTCCACGATGTCGCCGATCATCGCGTGGGTGAGCACCGCCGAGGAGACGCCGCATAGCTGGAACAGCATCGAGAATGCGAAGACGGCCGCGACGAGGCCCGGATCGCCGTTTTCGGGCATCAGTCCCGCAAAGCGCAGCAGGTAGGGCGCGCTGGCGAACATGACCGCGAAGATCGCGAGATAAAAGGCGGCGTTGCGCTTGCCCAGCCGCTTCGAAACGATCGGCGCAAGGAACAGCGCGAGGAATGCACCCGCCAGCGAATCCACCGTCAGGATCGCCAGCTGCGCCGAACTGAAGCCCCAGAAATAGGTGCCGAAATAGATGTTCAACGCCGAGGTCATCCCGACCGAGGTATATTTGAGCACCCCGAAGGCGAGGATCGCGAGGAAGCCCTTGTTGGAGAAGGTCTTGCCCATCTGACCGAGCGTCTTGACCGGGCCGATCTTCTCGCGCGCCGGCGGCATCTTGAAATATTTGACCCGGTGTAGCGTGCCGAAGCTCGACAGCAGGATCGCACCCAGCATCAGCAGTGCGCCGACTATGGCGAACATCCGGTAGCCCGCAGGATTGAGCTGGCCGACGGGATATTCCGCCGTCGGGGCGAGGAATACCAGCAGCGTCAGGAAGGCCATGCCCACACCGCCAAGATAGCCGAAGAAATAGCGGTAGCTGGCGATCGAGGTCCGCTGGTCGTAATCGCTGGTGAGTTCGGGCGCGAGGGCCGAACTCGGGATCTCATAGAAGGTGATGAAGGTGCGCACGCAGCAGCCAATCACCAGAATGTAGAAGAAGGTCTGCGTGTCGCTCATCCCCGAAGGCGGGAAGAACAGCAGCAGCAGGCTGGCAGAGGCGGGCAGGGCGGAGGCGATCATCAGCGGATGTCGCCTGCCCCAGCGGGTCCGGATCGTATCCGACCACTGGCCGACCACCGGATCGGAGATCGCATCCACCACCAGCGCCACCAGGATCGCAAAGGAGACGAGCTCCGCGCGAACGCCGACGACCTGGTTGTAATAGAGCAGCAGGAAGGACCGGAAGGCGACGTCCTTGATGCCGTAGCCGATCGAGCCGGCGCCGTAGAGGAGCTTGGTGGCGAAGCCGAGCTTCGGTGCATCTGGGTCGGTGACCATAGCGTAATCCTGCCTATCTTGCCGGGGAGCCGAAGGCACCGTCGCGGATCGTCTGTTCGCGCGCCTGAGCCTCGCGCGCCTTCAGCCGTTCCACGTTCTCGCGGTGTGATTCTTCGGTGATGGGGTAGAACAGCAGGAACAGCGCGCCGATGATCCACAGGCCGAGCGAGAACGGGATGTAGTGGATGATCAGGCTGTCCTCCATCGCGGGGGTGATCTGCGAAACTTCGGCCCTGGTCGGGAAGTCGGACAATTCCAGCACGATGCCCGCGATCAGGATGCCAAGCCCGGTCGAACATTGCTGCATGAAGCTGGAAGCCGCGAAGAACACGCCTGCGGTGTGCTGACCGGTGCGCACCGCGTGGTCTTCCACCACATCTGCCAGCATGGAGGACGTGTTGATCAGCGAGATCGCGATCATCGCGCCGTAGACCGCGCCGATGACGAACAGCGTCGGCAACAGCATCGGGTCGCCGGGCTGGAAGAATGCGTCGATCAGGGTGAGGAACAGCGGCGAAATGCCTAAGGTGATGCCGATGATCGCCATGAACATCGACGTGTTGCGCTTGCCCAGCCAGCGCGAGAACCTGGGCGCGAGCGGCGCGGCGAGGGTGGCGGCGATCAGGCTGTCGAACGTGAGCAGCGCCAGCTCGCCCGCGCCCAGTTTGAAGACATAGGTGCTGAAATAGACGGTGGTCGCGGCGTACAGCCCTATCGCGGTATATTTGAACACGCCGAAGCCGAAGATCGCCAGAAAGCCGCGATTGCGGAAGGCCGTAAACATCTCCTTGAGATGCGATGCGGGCGTCGCGCCCTCTCCGGGTTCGTCGCGCTGGCGCAGGTAAGGCACGCGATTCAGCGTACCTACGCCGCAGACGATGATCGCGGCGAAGATCAGGGCGCCGCCGAGCCAGGCGAACTTCACGTAGCCTTCGGGATTGAGCTGGCCGCGCGAAATCTCGGGCGTGGCGACGAAGAACACCGCGAGCGAGAAGGCGGTGAAACCGAACGTGCCGAGATAGCCGAAGAAATAGCGCAAGCCGAACAGCTTGGTCCGCTCCGCATAATCGTCGGTCATTTCCGGGTTCATCGCACTCGTGGTGATTTCGAACGCGCTGATCGACATGCGGGTGAGCGCGGCGAGCGCAAAGATCCATATCCCCATCTGCATGTCGGTAAGCCCGGCAGGCGGAAACCACGCTAGGACGAAGAATGCAGCGGTGGGCAGGGCCGAGCCGAAAATGAACGGGTGGCGCCGCCCGATTCGCGAACGGGTCATATCGGACCAGCGCCCGATAAACGGATCGGCGAAGGCATCGACCAGCAGCGTCAGCGCGATGGCGCCCGAAACGATGGCCGCAGGCACGCCAAGCACCTGATTGTAGAACAGCAGCAGGTAGGTGGAAAAGGCGGCGTTCTTGATCCCGTTCGCGATCGCTCCGGAACCATAGGCGAGGCGATTGAGCCGCGTCATCGGGGGCATGGACGCGGGGTCGGAGGGCGCAGCGGGGGTGGGGGCGATAGTGGCCATGGGCTTACTCCGCTGCCTCCACGATCTCTTCCACTGGATCGTACATCTCCTGCGCCCGCGCGCGGCGGGCGATCAGCGAATAGTCGGGGAAGATCGGGTCTTCGACATCGCGGTAATTGCGGAGGTGCTGCTTCGCGACAGTGACCTTGTGGACCTCCGTAGGCCCGTCGGCGATGCCCATCACCATCGAACCGATCAGGTTGCCCACGAAGGGCATCTCGTTCGACACGCCGAGCGATCCGTGGATATGGATACAGCGTTGCGCGATGTCGTGGTAGACCTTCGGCATCAGCGCCTTGATCGCCGCGATGTCCTTGCGCACCTTGCGGTAGTCCTGGTGCTTGTCGATCATCCACGCGGTCTTCAGGACGAACAGCTTGAACTGCTCCAGCTCGATATAGCTGTCCGCGATCTGCATCTGCACGCTCTGGTAATCGGCGATGGTACCCGTGCGCGTCTTGCGGCTGACCGCGCGGCGGCTCATCGCGTCGAGCAGGCGCTTGCAGCTGCCGACCGTGCGCATCGCGTGGTGGACGCGCCCGCCGCCCAGCCGGGTCTGCGAGATCGCGAAGGCCCCCCCGCGCTCACCCAGCAGGTGATCGCCCGGGACGCGCACGTCGGTGTAGCGGATATAGCTCTCCGAACCGCTCTCCTGCCCGTAGACGCCGACATTGCGCACGATTTCGACGCCGGGCGTATCGACCGGCACGATAAACATGCTCATCCGCTGGTGACGCTGCGCATCGGGATCGGTGACCGCCATCACAATCAGGAAATCGGCCCACTTGCCGTTGGTCGAGAACCATTTCTCGCCATTGATCACCCACTCATCGCCATCCGGCTTGGCGGTGGTGACGAAACTGGTCGGGTCCGATCCGCCCTGTGGCTCGGTCATAGAAAAGGCCGAAACGATCTTGTTTTCGAGCAGCGGCTCCAGATACCGCGTTTTCTGTTCGGGCGTGCCGTAATGGGCGATGATCTCCGCATTGCCTGTATCGGGTGCCTGGCAACCAAACACGATTGGCGCGAAGCTCGCGCCACCCAAAATCTCGTTCATCAGGCCCAGCTTGACCTGGCCATAACCCTGTCCGCCCAATTCCGGCCCGAGGTGGCAGGCCCACAGGCCCTGCCGCTTCACTTCGTCCTGTAGCGGACGGACAAGCGCGTTTCTCCGGGAATTTTTTACGTCATAGGGATGAATGCCGAGTAGGCCGAGCGGCTCGACCCGGTCGCGCACGAAGCCTTCCATCCAATCCAGCTTCTCCTGAAAGCCGGGCTCGGTCTCGAAATCCCATGCCATCTGCATCTCTCCCATGCGACGCACTTCTGTGCGTTCGTGATTTGGAGCATACCTTGTTTTCAAATCGGGGCAAGGGATCGCATCGGGCAATCCTTGCCGGACCAGGTGGCCCGGTAATCGAGAATTCGCGCTCGAGTTCGGCCAAGCCGCGCGCCGGGTAACCTCGAGCCGCTTAAAAGATCCCCGCGGTTTCGGCATGGCGACATTGCTTGGCCGAACAATCGACGGCGGCGGAACGCATGGCGAAGGGCCTGCAATCGGCATCGCGGGGTATTCCTGCCCGCCGTGGCGGGGCTTGTACCTCTTTGTCGCACAGAGGGCTTGCAGCCCGGCTGGCTTGGTGTCATGTCCAAAAAGTGGAACACAAACATGTGTCCAGGGTAATATACAGATTTGCAGGTACGCACTATGTCGATGCTCAGTTTCGAGAGGAAATACCGGGTAGCCGGTGGCGGGTTGATCGGCGGCGAACTCTTCGATTTCTGGGTCGGGCCGTTCTATGTCGGGTTCTTCGGGGTCACGACCGCGGTATTCGCCACGCTGGGAACGGCCCTGATCATCTACGGCGCGGCGATCGGGCCGACGTGGAACATCTGGCAGATCGACATCGCGCCGCCGTCCATCGAATACGGCCTTGGCGTTGCGCCGCTGCGCGAGGGCGGGCTGTGGCAGATCATCACCATCTGCGCGATCGGGGCGTTCGTTTCCTGGGCGTTGAGGCAGGTCGAGATTGCGCGCAAGCTGGGCATGGGCTTTCACATCCCGATCGCGTTCGCTTTCGCGATCTTCGCCTATCTCAGCCTTGAGGTGTTCCGCCCGATCATGCTCGGCGCGTGGGGCCATGCCTTCCCCTATGGCATCTTCACCCATCTCGATTGGGTATCCAATGTCGGCTACCAGGGGCTGCACTTCCACTATAACCCGGCGCACATGCTGGCGGTGACGTGCTTTTTCGGCACCACGCTGATGCTGGCGATGCACGGCGGCGTGATCCTGTCCGCGGTCAACCCGCCCAAGGGCGAGGTGGTCAAGCACGGGCAGCATGAAAACCAGTATTTCCGCGATACCATCGCCTATTCGATCGGACCGCTAGGCATCCATCGCCTCGGCTGGTTCGCGGCGATCAATGCCGGCTTCTGGAGCGCGATCTGCATTCTCATCAGCGGGCCGTTCTGGGTCAGCGGGTGGCCCTATTTCTACGACTGGTACCTGCAACTGCCGTTCTGGAACAACATGGGTCTGGGAGGGCTGGGCTGATGGCATCCTTTCACAGCCTCTATTCGCAGATCCAGATCCACGGGCCTCACGACGAAGGCCTTCCGGTCAAGGGGCATGAGTCCCCCCGGCTGATCACGCCCGTCCTCAACCGCTGGCTCGGCAAGATCGGCGATCCGCAGATCGGGCCGACCTATCTTGGCTTTTGCGGCATCGCATCGCTGATCTGCGGCTTCATCGCGATCGAGATCATCGGCCTCAATTTCTGGGCATCGGTCCACTGGAACCCGGTCGCCTTCATCGAAGGGATGGCCTGGCACCGGCTCGATCCGCCCGAGGCGAAGTGGGGCTTTTCCCCCTTCGTCCCGCTGGCCGAGGGCGGCTGGTGGATCTGGGCGGGATTTTTCCTGACCGCATCGATCCTGCTGTGGTGGTGCAGGATGTATCTGCGCGCCAAGGCACTGGGCATGAGCACGCATGTCGCCTGGGCCTTTGCCAGCGCGATCTTCCTCTATCTCAGCATCGGGTTCATTCGCCCGATGCTGCTCGGTTCCTGGCACGAGGCGCCGCCTTTCGGCATCATCCCGCACCTCAACTGGACCGCTTCCCTCTCCGTCCTGTACGGCAATTTCTATTACAACCCGTTCCACTGTTTCTCGATCGTATTCCTCTACGGCTCGGTTCTCCTTTTCGCGATGCACGGGGGCACGATCCTCGCGGTGTCGCGCTTCGGTGGTGAGCGCGAGACGGAAGAGATCGTCGATCGCGGCACCGCGGCCGAGCGTGGCGCACTGTTCTGGCGCTGGACCATCGGTTTCAACGCCACGTTCGAATCGGTCCATCGCTGGGCGTACTGGTTTGCCATCCTGACGACCTTCGCTGGCGCAATCGGCATCCTGCTGACGGGTACCGTGGTCGACAACTGGTATCTGTGGGGCGTGAAATGGGGGCTCGCTCCCGAATACCCCGCGACCTATCCGGATATGACGCTGCCGCCCGAAATCGCCGAGCAGGTCCGCTCGATCGCCGACGCGTCGAGCCACTCGGCGGTGGGTAACCCGCCGCCCGAAATGGTGCCCCCTGCGCCGGAGGCAGCACAATGAAGCCCGTGTCGCAAAGGCCCCGGTCCAGCCTGCTGGGCATTTTCCTTCTTGCCGCGGCGTTCGCCACGCTGCTGTTCGTCCTGCTGGTGCCCAAATGGGACCACCCCTGGGATCCGATCGAATCGCGCGACTGGGGCTGGCGCGGCATCGCGATGAACACGTTCACCTCTGCGCGCACGCGCAACGATCCGATCAATCTCGTGCCCGCCGCAACGGCGCCATTTCCCGACAGCGGGATTGCCGCAGGCGAGGTGTATGAGAATATCGAGGTGCTGAGCGATCTCGATTCCGCCCAGTTCGACTACCTGATGCAGGCGATGACCGAATGGGTCGCGCCGGAGGAGGGCTGCAGCTATTGCCACAAGAGCGGCGAAAGCTTTGCGTCCGACGATCTGTATACCAAGCAGGTTGCGCGGCGGATGCTCGAGATGGTGCGCGACGTGAATACGAACGCGCGCCACGTGGGCAATGTCGGCATCACCTGCTTTACCTGCCACCGCGGCAACAACGTGCCGCCAAAGCACTGGTACAAGGGTGCCCCGCCCGAACCGCCCATGGGCGGGATCGTGGGCAAGCCGCCGCCATGGAACCGTACCGCGACGACGATGCGCGATTTCTTCCCGCGCGCGCCTTTCGAAAACTACCTGCTGGACGACCAGACGATTTCCGGAGCGCAGGCGCGGTCGGTGTCGGGCGAGGTCGCGGAGATCGCGGATCTAGAAAACATCTACATCCTGATGATGCAGATGTCGGACGGGATGGGCGTCAACTGCACCTTCTGCCACAACACGCGTGCATTCGCCGACTGGTCGCAGAGCACGCCCAATCGAGTGAACGCCTGGTATGGCATCCGCATGTCCCGCCGGATCAATCGCGATTACCTGACCGAGATGCAGGGCCTTTTCCCGCCCAACCGGCTGGGCCCGCTGGGCGATGTCGCCAAGGTCGATTGCGCGACCTGCCATAACGGGATGTCACGCCCGCTCGGCGGTGAGCGGATGGCCGAGCGATACAGGGGCCTGTTCGGTCCCGGAAGTGCCGTGGCCCCCACCCGCGCGACCGCGTTCGAGACCCGCAAGGCGCATCAGGCGGTCCTCACGCAGCCCGGTGTCGATGAAAGGGCCGTGACCCTGGACAAGGAGTGACGCGGGGTTCGTCCCGCAGCCGCATCGGTGGCTGCGGGACTTGCTGAACCAGCGAGCTCTCGCGGTGCGCTCCCTGAGGCGCCGCCTTGCCTTGCTGCTTCGCCATCCGGAAGATCCCGCCGTCCCCTCCATCTGCCAACGCTGCACCAGCGTAAGAGGATCGCCGCTGCGCGAAAGATCGCGCAGACTATTGCGGGAAACGGTCTGCAGACGCGCAGTGCAAAGGCTACCGCCGTTAAGGATCAGTTGGGGGCGTATTGCTTGTCAAAGCCGTCGAGATAACGGGCGAAGGCACTGGCGCTTGCCTGTCCGAACCCTTCCAGCTTGATCGTCCGGCCGGTTGCCGGATCGGCCAGCTCCAGATGGCCGTCGCCATCGCGCTGGAGCAGCAGGCGAAACTCGGTCGCCTCGTTGCGATCGTCGCGCTGCATTGCGAGTGCGCGCACCGCCGTCATCATAAAGGTGTCGCCTTCGATCACGAGGTGGGCGAGGGGCGCGCGCCGATCGCTCAGCACCATCATCTCGCCACCCGGGAGCGGTTTGAAGATCAATGTCCGGCGGTCCTGCGATGTCGCAGTCTGTACCGTCAGGCGGCCGACATCGTAGTGCCGCGCGGTGGTGATCGCCGTCATGGTAAAGCCGATCATGATCGCCGCACCGATCAGCACGCCGCGCGGAACGGTAATCTCAGACATGCTGCGCTGCCGGGGCCCGTGCCCCATCGATGGCGACAGGCGCTTTTCCGGCGCGAGCGGGCGAATGCCGCAAACCGGGGGCCGCGTGCATGATGGCATCGACCAGGATCGCCCCAGCGGGGCTGTCGACCGGCAAACCGCGCAGCATCGGTACGGGCTGCGCAAAACGCAAAGTGCGCGCGTGGGGCCACAGCGCCAGCCAGGCAATCTTGTCGGTTCCGCGCAGGGTGAGCGCAAGGTCCATCCCGCGCGCCCGTTCGCGCGCCGAAACATCCGCAATCAGATCGAGTGGAATGTTGACGGTGCGGGTGAATGCGACGCCCACCTGCAGGATGACCCGCCGGTCGGTGACGACGTAAACCGTCGTGCGCGCCAATGCCCACGCGCTGACGGCCACCAGGCCCGCGATCGGCAGGGCAATGGGCAGCAACAGCAGCGGGCTGAAGATCACCTGCGCCGCGCTTGCGCCAGCCTGTGCGGTGGCAAGCATCGGCAGCAATGCGAAGACCGCGAAATAGGCCGCCAGCAGCCGCCAGCGGAACAGGTAGCGCAGCAATGCGGCGCGTTCGGGCTTGCCGTGCCACAGCACACGTTCACCTGCGGGCAGCGGGCCGGGCAGGCCCAGAACGATGTCGATGGGTTCGTCGCGGATCATGCCGGATCGTGGATCTGGCCGGAGTGGCCGGAAAAGCGCAGTCCGCCGGCGTAGAAGCCGTTCAGGCGATCCTCTTCGCGCATGGTGATGCAGGTGCCGTCGGCACGCACCGGGGTGCGCCGCATATCGTCGGCAACCAGCGTGGTCGCCCGCACCACCCGATCGCACGGCAGCGCCTCGGCAAAGAAGGCGGGTACCAGCCGCCGGCCTTCGGCCCCATTGATCGAGACTTCATAGTAGCGCAGGAAAAACTCGGCCCGGTTGAACCACAGGTCGTGAACCTGGCCGACCTGTTTCTCGTCGGCGGACAGCAACACCCAGCCGCGCGGGTCGGGATCGCCATCGGGAATGTAATATTCGGGATTGTCGTTGAGGGAGATGAGCTTGGGTTCACCCTCCACATCCAGATCGGGCAGCTCCTCCCGGTTACGGGTGTAGGCCGCTGCACCAATGCCTTCTTCGAGCGGATCGGGGCCGGGATCGAGCGGGATGGCCATTGGAGGCAGGCGCTGGCCGGGGCGGACGGGCTCGGGCTCTTCGAGCCGCGGCGCCTGGATCACACCGCGATCATGCGGGCGATAGAACAGCTTGGGGCGGGGCATGGCGGGGAAACCCTCCGCTCGCTGAACCCTGCCGAACATTCCGGCCACCTCGACCGGGTACCCCTCTCGCTTGTCTTCGCGCCGGAGGTAGACGACCAGCCCAAGGAAGAAGGAGACAAACGCGATCACGCACAGGATCGCGACATCGAGGTTTCCAACGACATTCTGAGTCATCCGGCGAAGCTACGCGCAAACCTTCGAACTGTCCAATGCAAATGACGCCCAAAGCTGTCCATTCGGACTGTCGGCTTTCGCCGGTCCGCATGTGTGTGAGCACGAGCCCGGTTCCGCTGCCTTCACTGGCCGACGCCAACCGGGACGGCGTAATACACTTTCCGAATTGAGTATCCTATTCGATTGGCCGGTTGCGAATTTTAGTGTGATCTCTGTTGTAAATAGAACAAGAAGAGACGCAATTATGCATGCGAGGTCTTGTATTTGAGTTATCCCGTGGCCGCTGGCTGCGCGGCGCACGTGCGATGCTCATTTGCGGCAGGCTGCTGTTGCCGCACTGCAACACAAATGTCTTGTGAGTCCGGATTCCCGTCTCTGAGGTGGTTCAGCGCAGACTGGTGCGTTAGCGAGCGCCTCTACCGCTGCGAATCCTTTTTCGCTCGCGCACAAGCCAGCCGCCCGGATACGCGGGCCGTCTTGAGCGCCTTGCGGGGTTAAATTTTTTTAACGGGGCTAACACATGAACCGACTTCTTACCGGCATTTCGTCGGGCGCGCTTTCCATCGCGCTCACCACCGGCGCCTTTGCAAGCGATGTCGCGCCTGCTGCCGAGGGCGCAGCCGCCGCGCAGACGGCGCAGAACCAGAATACGCAGCAGGGAGAGCCTGCGACCGGCCGCCAGACTCCGCGTGGCGGGGTGAACACGATCGTGGTGACCGCGCAGCGCCGCAGCGAAGATCTGCAGGACGTTCCCATCGCGGTTAACGCGATCGGTGCCGACGAGCTCGAAGAGCTCAACATCAATACTTTCGACGATTATCTGGAGCAGCTGCCTTCGGTGACCGCCGGCGGGCAGGGCCCGGGCCAGAGCACGATCTACATTCGCGGTCTCGCGTCGACCACGCCCAACCTGACCACCGCGGGCGTCGCGGGCCTTGCCCCCAACGTGTCGCTCTATCTCGATGAGCAGCCGCTGGCGCAGCCGGGCCGCAACCTCGATGTCTACGCCGCCGATCTTGAACGGATCGAAGTGCTGAAGGGCCCGCAGGGTACGCTGTTCGGCGCAAGCTCGCAGGCAGGCGTCGTCCGCCTCATCACGAACAAGCCCAGCCTCGCCGGGTTCGATGCCAGCTTCACGGCCGGCACCTCGTTCACCAAGGATGGCGAGCAGAGCTACAAGGCCGAGGCCATGCTCAACGTGCCGGTGACGAACAATCTCGCGGTGCGCGGCGTCGTCTATCTCGACGATCAGGGCGGCTATATCGACAACGTGCAGGGCACGCGCTCGCTGCGCGACAGCGCCCGCTTCCGGCCGGAAGGCACGGTGCGCGACAATGGTGTGCCGGTCTCCAGCAGTCGCGCCGGCTTCCAGTCCGATGCCGCCTCGCTGGCCTATATCGACAACAACGTCACCTTCATCGACGCCGACAATTCGACGCTGGTGGAAGACAATTTCAACGACACGCAGTATTCCGGCTTCCGCGTCAGCGCGCTGTATGAACTGACGCCCGACTGGAAGGTTACCGTCGCGCACACGCGCCAGGGCCTCGATTCCGAAGGCGTGTTCTTCGCCGACCCGGATCTCGACCTCGACGACCTGGAAATCCAGCGTTTCTCGGAAGACAGGCTGCAGGACGATTTTTCGAACACCAGCTGGTCGGTCGAAGGCCGCCTCGGCATGCTCGATGTGATCTACAATGGTGCCTATACGGACCGCGAGACGCAGCAGACCATCGGCTATTCCGACTATCTGTTCGTCGGTCAGTACATTCCGTATTATTCCTGCGACACCGCGGTCACCTATCCCGGCAGCGTCGCTTCGGCACCTGCCGATCCGACCTGTTATGCGCCCGATTTCTCGGTCGGATCGAACACCGATACGACCGTGTTCACACAGGAACTGCGCCTCAGCACGCCGAGCGAAAACCGCGTGCGCGCCACCGTGGGCGGCTTCTATTCCAACCTCATCCTGAAAGAGCGCAACGACTATTTCTACGGTCGTGAGCAGGTGCGCGGTTCGGATGGCGTCACGCGCGGTTTTGCGCCGATCTATCCCTTCACCAACACCGAAGTGACGGGCACCACCGGCAACGCATTCCCGGGCTATTTCAGCGATCCCGGCCCGCTTCCCACCAATGCGGCATTCCGCAACGACGTGAAGCGTACCGACCGCCAGATCGGCATCTTCGGCGAGGCGGCATTCGAGATCGTGCCCGACACGCTGACCATCACCGGCGGTGCCCGCTATTACGATGTGGAAGTGGATCTGGAAGGTGCGGCAACCTCCGCCTTCTGCAAGCTCAACTCCCCGATCTTCGGCGCCAATGCGGGCGTGGCCCCGGCCGACCAGACCAATATTCCAGGCTGCGGCGGCACCAACCTTTCGCTGATCTACGGCGAGGACAATACGTTCGGCAATCCGGACAAGGCCAAGGCCGAAGGCGTGATCTTCAAGGGCACGCTGACCTGGACGCCGACGCGCGACCTGCTGTTCTACGCGACCTATTCCGAAGGCTTCCGCCCCGGCCTGCTCAACCGCCCCGGCGGCGCGGCCGGCCCCGGCGGCTTCACGGTCCCGTTCGAGCTCGATACCGATGACGTGAAGAACTACGAAATCGGCTGGAAGACCGAAATCCTCGATCGCCAGCTGCGGCTGAACGGCAGCGCGTTCTTCGTCGACATCAGCGATCTGCAGACCACGATCTTCGATCCCAGCATCACCAACCTGTTCTTCTCGGACAATGCGGCGAATGCGGAGATCAAGGGGCTCGAAGCGGAGTTCACCTTTGCGCCGTACACCGTACCGGGCCTGACGGTCGCGGGCGCGGTGTCATTCCTCGATACCGAGATCACGGAAAAGCTGACCCCGACCGACGATATCGTGGTGGGGTCCGAACTGGCCTACGCGCCGTCCTTCCAGGGCAATGTCCGCGTGCGCTACGAATGGGATCTGTCCGACACGCTGGGCGCCTTCATCCAGCCGCAGATCAGCCATTCGGCATCGAAGTTCACGGACATCATCCAGATCAACCGCTTGGAGCTGGATAGCTACACGCTGGTCGACCTTGCGATGGGTATCTCGACGGACAAGTACCGGCTGGAACTGTACGGTGAAAACCTGTTCGACGAGCGCGCGCAGATTGCCGGCAGCTTCAACTTCGACCGGGCGCGGATCACGGTGAACCGTCCGCTGACGGTGGGCGTGCGCGCGACCTACACCTACTGATCCGGATCATCCGATCGGACCGGACGGCGGGAATGGGCCCTTGTGGGGTTCATTTCCGCCGTTCCGCTATCTAGGGACGATGCGATGAGCGATCGGGACGGTATCATTCTTGCGGCACAGAAGGCGCTGCAGGCGGGCGATTTCGCCGGTGGGCTGGCGCTGGTCGAGCCCTTTCTGGAAGGCGAGGCTGCGGACGAGCAGGCGCTGTACATCGCGGCGGTCGCTGCGCGCTATCTCAAGCGGTTTACCGACGCGGAAAGCTACCTTCAGCATCTGCGGGCAGTCTCTCCCGAATATGGCCGCGCGTGGCAGGAAGCCGGGCACCTAGCGCAGGCGCGCAATCGCCCCGAAGATGCGGTGCTCGCCTTTACGCAGGCGGTGCGGTTCAACCCCGCGCTGGAGGCCAGCTGGCGCGAACTGGCGCGGTTGCAGGCCGCAGCGGGCCGCGATGCCGAGGCGCGCGCCGCGCGCGCGCAGGCGCAGCGCATTGGCGCACTGCCCCGCGAACTGCTGGCGGTGACGAACCACCTGCACGAAGGGCGGTTGCTGCGCGCCGAAGAGATCTGCCGCCACTACCTGCGCGCTCACCCCAGGGATACCGAGGGGATGCGCCTGCTGGCGCAGATCGGGATGCGGCTGGGCGTGCTGGACGATGCCGAATTCCTGCTGGAAAGCGCGATCGCCTTCGCGCCCGACGATATCCAGCTGCGGCTTGACTATATCGACGCGCTGCACCGCCGCCAGAAGTTCGAGGCTTCGCGCGAGGAAGCCGAAGCACTGCTCGCCCGCGATCCCGAAAACCCCGTGTTCCAGTCGCACCTCGCGATCGAGAGCATGCAGACCGGCGATTACGACCGCGCCTTCGAACTGTTCGACAAGGTGCTGGAAAAACTGCCGCGCGATCCGGCAACGCTGACCAGCCGCGGCCATGCGCTCAAGACGATGGGCCAGCAGGCCGATGCGGTCGAAAGCTACCGCGCCGCCTTTGCCGCCAGGCCCGATCAGGGCGATGCCTACTATGCGCTCGCCAACCTCAAGACCTACAGCTTCACCGACGCCGAGATGACCGCGATGCGCGAGCAGGCGGCGCGCCCGGACCTTGCCTTCATGGACCGCGTGCATATCGCCTTCGCGCTGGGCAAGGCGCACGAGGATCGCGGCGAGTACGCCGAAAGCTTCGCGCGCTACCGCGAGGGCAACGATCTGAAGCGCACGCAGACGCGCTACGACGCCGATGCCATGAGCGCCGAGCTGGCCCGCCAGCGCGAGGTCTGCACCGCAGACCTTTTCAGGAAGCACGAGGGGGAGGGGCACCCTGCGCGCGATCCGATCTTCATCCTCGGCCTGCCGCGTGCAGGCTCGACCCTGCTCGAACAGATTCTCGCCAGCCACAGCCAGATCGACGGCACGCTGGAACTGCCCAATATCCTCTCGCTGGCGCATCGCCTGCGCGGCCGCAGGGCGAGCGCATCGCGCTATCCCGAAATCCTGCACGACCTGTCGGCCGAGCAGCTGGCCGGGTTTGGAGAGCAGTTTATCGAGGACACGCGCATCCACCGGCAGGGCGCGCCGTTCTTCATCGACAAGATGCCGAACAATTTCCGGCACATCGGGCTGATCCATCTGATCCTGCCCAATGCGACCATCATCGACGCGCGCCGCGATCCGCTGGACTGCTGCTTCTCCGGCTTCAAGCAGCTGTTCGCCGAAGGGCAGGAGTTCACCTACGGCCTGGAAGAAATCGGGCGCTACTACGCCGATTACGTCACGCTGATGGAGCACTGGGACGCGGTGCTGCCGGGGCGCGTTCTGCGGGTTCGGCACGAGGATGTGCTGGACGATCTGGAAGGCCAGACGCGCCGCATGCTCGACCATATCGGCCTGCCCTTCGAAGAAGAGTGCCTTGCCTTCCACAAGACCCGCCGCGCGGTGCGAACGGCCAGCAGCGAACAGGTGCGCCAGCCGATCACGCGGGCAGGGCAGGGCGCGTGGAAGCCGTACGAGGAATGGCTGGAACCGCTGGAACAGGCCCTCGCGCGATAGGCGCGCACGAAGCAGCGAAATTCCGCGCCAAGTTGCCAGAAAAATAGAAGTGAACCGCGGCCCTTCGGCCGGTACCCGTCACCGGCGGATGCCACGCCGTTTAAGCGACAGGCCCTGCGGTCGGCGTAAGTCATTGAAAAAATGGTGGGCGCGGCAAGGATTGAACTTGCGACCCCACCCGTGTGAAGGGCGGGAAACCGGACTATTGCGACCATTGATGGACGAATTAAATAGCGGAATTAAGCCGTTCTTGTCCTTTTGCGTCCACTGTCGTATTTCATGGATGTTTCATGGATTTCATGGAAGGGCGGCAATGACGGACTTGAGCAAGATCACAGAGCGGGACAAGCTGAAGACTCGTAAAGGCGACGAACCCCATTGGCAGCGGCTACGCTTCGGCTGTTATCTCGGCTATCGACCGTCCAAACGGGGCGGGAAGGGGACGTGGTTCGCTCGCGCCTATGATGCAGACACGGGCAAGTATCCCCGCAAGGCGCTCGGCGATTACGGCGCTTTGGCTGGTCACGATGTTTTTAGGCAGGCAAAAAGCGATGCGGAGAATTGGGCCGACACCGTAGAGAGTGGCGGCGTATTGCCGGTGAAGCTGGATACGGTCGCCGATGCTTGCGAAGCTTATCTTGAGCACAAGCCCGGATCGATCGCCGAGGGAGTGTTTCGGCGCCACGTGTATTCCGACCCGATAGCCAAGGTGAAGCTCGATAAGCTTCGGCGTCACCATCTGCGGGAATGGCGCAAGCGCTTGGAGGAATCTCCTGCGCTGCTCAGCCGCAATAAGGGCGGAGAGATGCGCACCAAGGAGCGGTCAAAATCGACGATCAACCGCGACATGGTTCCTCTGCGGGCGGCGTTGGCGCAAGTACTCGTTCCCGGCTCGCCAAACACCGATGCGGCGTGGCAGGAGGCGTTGAAGCCCTATAAGGGCGCTCACAAGCGTCGCGACCTCTATCTTGACCATGCGGAGCGCAAGCGCCTTGTGGAGGCCACAGACGCCGAAGCGGCGCCATTCGTCCGCGCTCTGTGCCTATTGCCGCTTCGACCAGGCGCAGTGGCAAATCTTCTCGTAGCGGATTTTGACAAGCGGACCCGCACCCTCACCATCGGAAAAGACAAGCATGGCAGGCCGCGCCAGATTACCGTGCCGGAAACCGCCGCGGAATTCTTGGGCAGTCAGGCAAAGGACAAGCTACCAGCCGCCCCTTTGTTTTCGCGCCGAGATGGGAGGGCTTGGAATAAGGATGCATGGAAACATCCGATCAAAGATGCAGTGAGTGCCGCCAAGCTCGCGAGCGGGGTGTCAGCTTACACGTTAAGGCATAGCGTGATTACGGACCTTATTCGCGACAGTTTGCCCGCGCTCACGGTTGCGCAGCTATCAGGCACCAGTGTTGTGATGATCGAGCGGCATTATGGGCATCTGGTCCGTGATGATGCGGAGCAGGCATTGGCAAGGCTAACGCTGTGAGACGGCTCCACTAAGTTGGTGGTGGCGCCAAGGCACTCAATAATCGTTCCAGGGGCCTTCCGAATCGCCTGAGCTGCAATCGGCTAAGCCGGCCTCCAACTCCCTCTTCGACATTTGCTGGTAGGTGGCAACTCCGCACTGCCTTGCATATTCTCGCAGCAACGCTTCGTCGGACAACGCTGAATAGTCGGGTGGAAAGTCCGCCACGGGGTTATCCAACCAAGGCTGATCAGTCTGCGCAGCGACGATTGCGAGTGGATCCGCGCCAACTTCGTTAGAATATGCGGATTCCTCTGATTGCCGCTCCTGTTTGAGGGTCGGGATTATAACGAAGAGCGCAACGGCTGCCAGAGCCGGACCCCATAAAAGTGTGAAGGCCAGTTCTACGAGGACGGCTAGGATGAGCGAGGGAAGCCAGCCGAGGCCGAAGCCCAAAAGAAAGCCGTAGGTTGTGGCGCAATACCACCAGCCGCCCACAAACGTTATGAGCGCGGGGATGATCCCTAGCCAACCGCCAATACGTAAATATGAGCCGTGATCCGCCACACCCCTAAGCTAATTAGAAAAAGTTGCCCGTTAATTACTGATGTAGGTGAAAATCGAATCCACGTCCCTCATGGCGCTTTTCACTCCCGGCTACGCGTCGCTTGGGAGGCGTCATCGTGGATTTGCGCGCGAGATTTGGAATGTTGGTCAAGGCGCATCGCGTGCGTTTGAGCCTGACTCAAGAGGCCTTGGCCGAGCGCGCCAATATCAGCACCGACATGGTTTCGAAGATTGAAGGCGGAAACAGCGGCGCTCGGTTTGGAGTTATTACTCGGCTGGCAGAGGCGCTTGGCGTTGATCCGGCTGAGCTCTTCACACCTGATTTGCCAAGCGGGCAGCTGCAAAGGCCCGCCTTTACCGAGATCACTAGCAAGATCGCGGGACTGAGCGATGACGACCTTCAATGGCTTCAGGACTTGCTGGAAGTCGCCCTTTCGCGAAGATAAACACCCAAGTGCATGCCACTTTAGAGGGTGAGGATGTGGCTCAGAGTTCACAAAATTCGAAAGGCGGCTTCCCCCACCTCGAATTGGCGGGCCCAACGATCGAGGACGATGTTAGGCGTCTCGCACGGAGGTATGGCGTGGAGGCCCTCCAGCGCGCTGTGAGGGAGCAGACCAAACCTAAGCGGGGCGCCCCATCGAAGGACGGGGATTGGCGCAAAATTGATGAAATTCTGAGGCAGGATGCATTGCGGTGGCTGGATGGTGGAGATCCGTTCGCTGAGCGCTCGAACCATTCGATCGCCAAGACATTTTATGAGCCAGGCGCGCAGCAAGAATTTGAATCCCTGCACCGTCGCATCATGCGGAAGCTCAAAGATCGGCGGCGCTACTACACTTTCGTTCACGCCGAGATGCTGAGCAAGGACCGGTACCCATATGGCGATTATCTCAATGTCTTAGCCGAGCTGGTGGCGAGCGGGCGATTAACCGACTCTTGGCAAAGCCTTCATCATCTCGCGCAAGCGTCAATTGCGGACTACACTGCCAAGTATGGTCCGCCCGACGCCGCATTGACGATGCGGGAAATCGAATCCGAGGCGGCGAAACCATTGCCCGTGGAACCGGCGACAAAAATCAAGAACGTTCTGCAACTCTTGGCGGATTTAGAATCGAAATAGGCACCTTCTCAGGCAGTGACAGAATGATCTCCTATTTTAGTCATCTTCCGCCCTCCAAATTTCTGCATAGTTTCCTGTCCTGCAACGTCCGGGCAATCACGTCCGGGGCCTTGTAGGAACAAGACAATGCATACGGACAACACACCGAAGCTGGCCTTCACGGTCGCTGAAGCCTGCCGATCCATCGGCATCGGACGCTCAAAGCTCTATGAGCTGATTGCTGAGGGGCGCATTGAGACGCGAAAGATAGGCAAGCGGACACTCATCCCCGCGCAAAGTCTCTACGCGCTCATTGAGGCTCAGGATTGACCCTGGGGCCTAACTCTGAACGCAGGTCTGTCCACTATCCGTGTCGCGGGTGGAGTCTCAGAAGCCAAGCGCCAAGGGGATTTGACCTAGGGTCAGATTATATTTGGCTGTGTAAGCTTCCAAATTCTTTTCGATCCAAAGCGCCCGAAATGAACAGGTGAGCGCGGCGGAGCGCGTCAGCGCGTAGCAAGCGAGCCGAGGCTTGCTCACTATTCGCGCCCGCGCGTAAGACCCGCCGGTTTCACTCTGAAGACGGCCTAAATTCGCAGGTTTCACAGCAGACCCCGGAATAGCGCGGTTTTTGCAATCGCGAGCCGCCATTCCCGACAAATCGCGATTGTATATCGACACTGAAACCCGACGTGGAATGTGCCGGTTTCAGGTCGGATTTCAGTAAAAGGGTGATTTGATATGGCTACTCTTCACGAATGGCATAACCGATGGGGAATCGGCTTCAAAAAACTGCGACGCATGGAGCGCCAGGGTTGGATCAAATTTGATGCTGGCGATCCACTAACCGACGCGATCCTAGAGACGTTTCGTAACGGCGATCCGCTTACGGTAAGTCAGCGCGTGGCCTTGCTCGAGCGTCCCGCAGTGATCAATACGCTGGGCGACAAAGCCGAGCGCGCGAGGGCGCAGCTCGCTGAACTTGGCGACGTAAAACCAGCGCCGCCCGAGATTACGGCGGAGATGGTATGCGTGGCTGCTGGCGATGAGCGCAGCGTGCAAGTGCTAGTCGAATGGTGCAAAGCCACCATTCCGACCGGTCGCGACGTGGGGCACCATTACCTAGGTGTGAGACTCCTCAAAGGTGTGCCTGTGAAGATCCGCCACTTTGAGGAAAAGCGCCTGCCGCGCGTGCTCTTGAACGTGCGCAGGAGCGAGGATTTCGCAGGCTGGTGGCATACGGTTGCGAATGGGCGGCACAACGTGACGGTTTATCATCGACCGCGCCCTCTGTTTGACCTGTAGGCTTCGCTCGGTGAGGCTTCGATGTCTTAGCTTCGAGCATACTCATAGCTTTTGAGTTGAGAAGTGCGAGCGCCGACCTTGAGTTAGATATGCCGCGCCTCCTTCCGAGATTGGCCAAGGACCCCAAATCTCTTGACATCTGTAGGGGGCGCTGCGAGCGATAGGCCGTATTGACCTCCTACACTGCAGCAGGACAAATTTTGTACGGAATTGACCTATTCTCGGGGGCGGGAGGTATGTCGCTCGGCGCCAGCTGGGCCGGGATCAGTGTGCCACTTGCCATCGACTATGATCAGCATGCCTATAGCTCTTACGCACGGAATCATCCTGATACCATTACGTTAAGGGCTGACATTACGCGGGTTTTAGAGCTGTCGGTTCCCTATCCTGCTGAAGAACTTGTGCTGTTTGGCGGACCCCCTTGCCAAGGGTTCTCGACGTCAAACCAAAGGAACCGGGGGGCCGATAACGATAAGAATTGGCTTTATCGAGCATTCATTGGGCTAGCATGCAGCCTTCGACCACGCTGGATCGTCTTCGAAAACGTTAAGGGGATTCTTGAAACAGATGGCGGACGTTTCGCTGAACGTGTCCAAGGCGATTTGCGCGATGCTGGCTATGGGGTGACCGCAGGGATATTAAATGCATCGAATTATGGAGTCCCCCAGCGTCGGAACCGCTACTTCATTATCGCCCGGTACGAAGGTGATCCACCAGAGCTGCCGGGTGGGGGCGAGGGAAGGACCATTACCGTTGAAGATGCAATCGGAGACCTGCCCGATCTCGAGATGGGTGCCTCGATCGATACCCTTCCGTATCGACTCCCGCCGAGCAATGCATATCAAAAAATGTTACGTGGTGACCTCCAAGAAGTTTCCGGCAATCTTGTCACTAATAGTTCGCAAATGATTGCAGAGCGGTACGCATCAGTACCTCAAGGCGGAAATTGGCAGGACATTCCTTTGGAGCTTATGTCAAATTACGCTGACCGGTCTCGCTGCCATACGGGGATTTACAGACGACTACGTGGTGATCAACCATCAGTCGTGCTGGGGAATTTTCGAAAGAATATGCTTATACATCCGACAAAAAATCGTGGCCTTTCAGTCCGAGAAGCGGCCCGCATTCAATCTTTTCCAGATTGGTACCAATTTAGTGGGTCGATCGGTCTTCAGCAGCAGCAGGTCGGCAACGCAGTTCCACCGCTCCTTGCCAAAGCAGTTTTCGCGACAATCATGAATGCGGAGGGAAAGGTTGGATAACTAGGCTCGCAAGTTTTTTAAGCTCAAGTCCATGTCGGCCCGATCACCTAAGCCGGTGGTTGCCGACCGATTGTGGCGACCAGATACGACGTAGCTGAGGCCCACTTCTGGTTGTTCACGTGAGAGACGAAATAGCAAAAGCGCCCCCAATTTCGGGCCCAACGCAGCGGCAACGACATTGTTACCTGCGTCAAGCAAATCTAAGGTCATCTTATCAATAGTGTGATAGTTCGCGTCACTAAGATCCTTGTTGTCGAACTCTTTCTCGCGGGCAATAGAGTAATACTCGTGAGGTAGATGCCTAATCTCTCCATAGTTTGCAGCCCGAGGGTCTCTCAGGATGTGGACGGACTTTGGCTCAAACTGAAGACACATCTTATGTGCGCGAGAAATTTCTGGTCCGCAAAGAAGTATGAGAGCCGTGGGCTGATCCGGATACATGATGCCGGATCGACGAAGGACCAGTCGCGGCTCTCCCTCTTCGTCAGTTTGCCATGAGCCATAATTGCCACCAGCATAATATCGTATGCCAACCGAGGTGCGCATCGACTCTAAAGCGTCAAGGGCTGACCACAGGACCGGTCTAGGCGTTGTGGATATATCGAATATAAGGTTAGGGGCATCCCCGATTGAGGATAGCGAGACGGTCTCCGAGACGGCTCGCATCGTCGCTACCTGGTTTTCAAAATCGAAGCCCTTGGTGACAAATTGCGTGCCGCGCGAACGACAAAATACCTCCAGTTCCCTCGTTATGGGGCCGGTCTCATTCGCATAGCGTAGACTGTAAAGAACGACGACCTTATCGACTTTCTCAGACTCAACCGATGCCCGGACCCCCAAAGAGTATCGATCCTCCCAACTCGCCGTCACCAGCAAAGTTTTACCGTTCGCCATCGAATAACGTCCCTTGGTTTTCGCTTGGCTCAGGATCATTCTCCCCAGATGGAAATGGGATTGCTATGTCCTTTTGAGCTGCCGCCAGAAGGTCCTCTGCCCTCAACGAAGCCCGCCCGTGTTGACCATGGGCGTCCAAACCGTAGCGGGGCCATAGCATACGATTCGGCACGTAATAATCCTCGCGACCGCCACCCTTTTTTGAAGTTCCAGCTCTTACATAGAGAAGCTGTGCTCGTTCAGAGAGGTCGAGCAGGCGCTTAAGCTCTTTAAATGCTGGGTGCCCGCGCTCCGAAATTATGAACGTCACCACGCGTGGCTCCGACGCGTGCTCAAGAAGACGTCGTCGAAAATACTCAGCTACTCGCGTGAAGAGATTATGTATTGCTTGTCCATCTTCGGCACTGCAATTTGGAAGAATCCGGTGAAGACTTCCACTCATCATATCCCAGCGGCGATCGCTAAGCTCTTTAATAACGGTGTCCTGCACATCCGGTTTTATATTTGCCGGTGTCTTGCCTTTAAGTGAGCTGGCCTGACGTTCAAACATGACGTAGCAAGGCTCTAACAGGTTTCGAATCACGCCAGTTGAAAGATGAGCCATTGTATTGAAGCCAGAATAGATCGGTTTATTCGCCTTACCTGTTCGACTTCGAAAATATACTGCTCGTCTATGCTTGTAAACGTAATCATTGAAGGCCTTTGACCCGCGTTCTAGTCCCCGCTCTATGGCGTTATTTTCTGTTACACGCCGGGCTTGCTCTAATCTCTTGACTGTTGAAGGGTCTACTGGGAAAAATTCATCAGGGCTTAAGCTGATCCCAGCATTGCGCAGGCGCTTTTCCACCACGTTGCGCGCAAACCGTCCAAACTCTGAGTCTTTATTCTGAATGGGACGCTGGAGATCGACTGTTGTGTAGTCATGCCCATCGAGGATAATGCCACCGGAAGACGTGGCGAAGTCATATCCGCGTACACCGGCGATAGCAATTTTGAACGAAAAGAGAGAGTTATCTCTATAGCCAAGCCATGAATTTAATAGTTTACGCTGATGTGAATTAAGATTCTGAGCATCGTCTATTAATAGCGAAAAATGAACTCCAGAAAGAGACTTCGTCGCGGCAATCGCCTCAAGAACAGGGATTACCATGATTGAAAACGTGTCGGCTGACGCTGAGGGATTCCAAGTGGAATCAAGCATTTGTTGTTGATTTAATTTCAACTTCCGCCGAACTTCACGACGTAGATGAACAAACGGTCCAACGTCGTCTGGAAATGGATCGCAATCGAGTGTAATCTCGAACTCTTCACGCAAAAATGTGAGATCTTCGGCATCGAATTGGATGTTTGATGCCTCGAATTCGCGGGCCAAGTTGGCTAGTATCATGAGGGTGAGGTCGGCCTCAGAAATCCGTCTTTGGGCGATTTCGTCGAGAAGGAGATGCTCGTCTTTGCTATTGAGCGGTGTGTTACACGGGACATAGATCCCTAACGTTTGTCGTGTCTGGTCCGCTGCGGCAGCGCCCGATCGCTCCTTCACCGTGTCGTAGGACATCGAATGATAGATCAGCGTCATGCTCTTGCCTGAGCCACGCTCCCCATTGATGACGACGTTGCGATGAGCTTTCATGAAACGAGCGTAATTGTCGTCTTCGATATACCATTCAACCAAACGCTCGGGGGGGAGGTTTGGTGCGGCGTCGTATTCAAAGGGGTTTGTCGTCATTTCAACTCCCTAGATGAGCCTCGACCTTTGAGATGACCTCTTCTAAGTCGTAATTCTTGTTGATGCTGCGGAGTTCAAAGCCACCCTTCGCGCGTGTGTTGAAATCGTTGAGCACAATCTGCGGTAGCTCGATGATCGTGTCGCCATCACTCACAATTTCTAGCACGACCGATACCTCTTTAAAGGGTAACCAGTCCCCCGCATAGGCGCGGGTTAGGACACGCTCATCGTCCAATTTAGCTATTCGCTTGAAGATGAGGCTTAGAAGCTCTCGAAATTCTGACAATGAGTCTTCACTACCTTGGAAGTCATCGAGTTCGATGCGAAAATCAAGCGCCACTCGATCACCGGCGGCGTCAATCGTTAAATTTGTGCAGTGCGCGTACCGATGGAAGACCTCGTTATTTTCACGATCATACATCCGCTGGAAGAGAAGAAAACGAGAGGTACGTTGCTCACCTTCTGCAAGTTCATCCGAGAAGCGAAGTATAGCTGCCAAACGTCCAATGGGGACTTGGCTACCTAAAAAGTAGTATGCCGAGGCACTAAGGGGTTTCAGCGTATCCTTGCTGCCGTCAGAAGCCTTGCCAGTATGGGCTTGGCAGAGGGCCATTATAGTCTTGCGATCCGGATTCTGCCAAAGGTTATAGGAACTTTTCCCAGATTTGCGCCAAGTCTGCTCGGTTACTTGGTTGTGACGTTCCCGGCCTAATATATTACCAATGTCATGTAGCAGAGCGCCGAGAAGCAGCAGTAGTAGCTCGGATGCACCGATCTTCTCCAGGCGGCTCCCAGGGTCCACCGCACCGCTTGGGTTCATCCCTAACACTCGCCCGACATTATCCATTACATTGGCAATGTGAGCAATCCCGTGGTCACTGAGGCCAGGTTCTTGCGTCGCGATATAAGGGAGAATACTCGATCCGACGTCTTGGCGAGTCATTTCGTACTGCGACCAGATAGTTTGACCGCTTGGCAATGCGAGAACTTTCTCACGTGCGATATTCTCGATGGGGCCGTAAGCCCAAGAAGCTGTAGAACTCATATCCAATTCAATAACGGCTTCGCGAACTTGCGCAACGGGTTCACGCCTTTTCAGGCTGTTGGTCTTCTGCGGGTGTTATGAACCTGCCGTAGCGGTAGCTGTCACAGAAATTGTGAGCAATCGCGCCCGGCGCTCCGGACTGGCTTGGCGAAATACGTTCGAAGGTATCCCCCCGTCCTATCGGGAATGTTATGCGGGTCCCTTTTTTGCATTTTTGCATGGGGTCTTGATGCGCGGATCATGCGAGCGCCCCTGCAAGGATCAAACTCGGGCGCTGACAAATCGACGATATCCGAGATGAACCGACTCACCATTTCCATGCCTATTTCATGGAAAGGGCCGCCATCTCTTCTAAGTCATTGAAAAGATGGTGGGCGCGGCAAGGATTGAACTTGCGACCCCACCCGTGTGAAGGGTGTGCTCTACCACTGAGCTACGCGCCCGGCGTGCCATTCGAAATGGGCCGAGGGGCGCCTTTGCCAATCCCCGGGCCGGAGCGCAAGGGGGTTATTGCCGGACCGGGCGATGCGCGCTTCGCCGATGCACGCACGCGCCTATCGGGAAAGCGCGCGGAGCACCTGCGTCAACGCGTCCATCTGGCTGCCGGGCAGTGCCATGCCGCTGGAGGGGCGACCCGCGGGGCAGCTTAGGCAATAGGCCTGCGCGCCCTGCCGGCCCATCAGCCCCTGCATATCCGCCGCGATCTGCGCGGGCAGCGCGGCCTGGTGCTGCGCGGTCACCGCGAACAGATCGTTGGCGATGCGCGCCTGGCGATCATTGCCGACGAACAGCTGGCGCAGCAGCGTCTGGTACTCGCCCGTCTCGCTGCCGAGGAACCGAGCGTGATAGTCATCGTCTTCGATCCCCGCGCGCTTGGCGACCCAGGCGAGCGCATCGTCGAGATCGCCGAACTGGTCGACCAGGCCGATCTGGCGTGCGGTGCCGCCGTCCCACACCCGGCCCTGGCCGATCTCGTCGACCCGCGCCGGGGCAAGCTTGCGGGACTTGGCCACCAGCGCCACGAACTCGCCGTATGTGTTGCTGACGGAAGATTGCAGGATGCGTTCGATCTGCGGGCTGAAGCCGTCCACGAAATCGGGCTGCCCGGTCAGCGGAGTGGTGCTCACGCCGTCGGCGCTCACCCCCCAGTCGGAGGCGAGTTTCTGGAAGCTGGGCACCACACCGAACACGCCGATCGATCCGGTGATCGTTTCGGGTTCGGCGAAGATGCGGTCGGCGGGGGTGGACACCCAGTAACCGCCGCTCGCCGCGACATTGGCCATGCTGACCGCCACGGGGATGTCGCGCGCCTTCTGGCGCAGGATCGCGGCACGGATCTTCTCGCCCGCGGTCACCACGCCACCGGGCGAATCGACCCGTACGACCAGCCCTGCGATATCGTCGTCCAGCGCAGCATCGAGTGCTTCGGCAATCCGGTCTCCACCGGCGGTGCCGGGGCCTGCATCGCCTTCCACGATTTCACCCGCAATGGTCACCACGGCGATTGCCTTGCCCGCAGTCGGCATGGGGTTGTCCGCAACCCACGGCGCAAGGTCGGTATGGGCGAACGCACCGGGTGTCTTGTCACCGCTGTCTTCGCCCGCGACCTCTTTCACCCGCTCGCCGAACTGCGCCCAGCTGCCGATCCGGTCGACCAGTCCGGCTGCCTTGGCCGCATCGGCGAAGTCGCCGCCCGATGCCTCTACCCAGTCGGCCGGTTTGGTGGTGGCCTGTGCGATATCGGCCTTGGGCCGCGCTTTCTTGACGTCGTCCTGCCACTGTTCCCACAGCGAGCCATACAGCGCGGTCGCGTTTTCGCGCGCCGGTTCGGACATCGAATTGCGGATATAGGGTTCGACGGCGGACTTGTACGTGCCCACCTTGAACACGTTGGCTTCGACGCCGAGTTTTTCGAGCAGTTCGCCATAATAGAGCCGCTTGCCGCCGGCCCCCTGGATCAGCGCGCCGCCAAACGGATCAACCCAGACCTCGCTCGCATGGGCGGCGAGGCGCAGGCTGTCGTCCGTATAGGCCATGCCATAGGCGAACACCGGCTTTTTCGCCGCGCGCACCTTGTCCAGCGCCTCACCAACTTCACGCAGGTGGACGCTGCCGCCACCCAGGAAGGTACGCAGGTCGAGCACTACTGAATTGATCCGGTCGTCGTCTGCCGCGGCCTCGATCGCGTGGACCAGTTCCTGCACATCGTATTCGCCGACCGGCGCTTCACCCGCCAGCAGCGCCTGGAACGGGTCGATCTGCGAGCGTTCCTCGACGATCACGCCATCGAGTTCGAGCAGCAGCGCGCCGTCCCTGACGCTGGCCGGGCTGGGCCGCGCGGTCAGGATCGCGAACAGCAGGGCGAAAAACAGCAGCAGGAACAGCAGGGAAAGGCCATCCTTGATGGCGACAAGCAGTTTCCAGACGTTTTTCGCAAATTCCATCGGCCGATCCCCAGAGCTTTTAGCCTGCCATACCTAGTTGCGGTTTCGCGCGCCCGCCACCCGAATGTGCTTGAGCGGTCAACATGGCTCGACTAGGGACATGGCTTCAATGGCTTCAGCAGGTACACCCCCCGGCCCGGGCACGGGCTCCGGTCGCTTTCCAGCGGGCGGGCATGCCTTTCCGCATCCCAGCCTGACGGGCATCGCACAGCTCGAACGGCACGAAATCCTGTATCTGCTGGCAGAGGCGGAGCAGTGGGTCGAGTTCAACCGCCAGCCCGAAAAGCACTGCGATCTGCTGGCGGGGATGACGATCATCAACGCCTTCTTCGAAAATTCCACCCGCACGCTGCTGAGCTTCGAGATCGCGGGCAAGCGGCTGGGCGCGGATGTGGTGAACATGCACGCCGCCCAGTCGAGCGTGAAGAAGGGCGAGACGCTGCTCGACACCGCGATCACGCTCAATGCCATGCGCGCCGATGCGATCGTAATCCGCCACGGGTCGAGCGGCGCGGTCGACCTGATCGACGGCAAGGTCGACTGCCCCGTCCTGAACGCAGGCGATGGCAGCCACGAGCATCCCACGCAGGCGCTGCTCGATGCGCTGGCGCTGCGCCATGCGCTGGACGAGCGGGGCGAAGGAGCGGACGATTTTACCGGCCTCACCGTCACCATCTGCGGCGATATCGCGCATAGCCGGGTCGCGCGGTCCAACATTCTGTGCCTGCAGGCGCTGGGCGCCAGCGTGCGGGTGTGCGCGCCGCCCGCGCTGATGCCTGAAGGGATCGAGATGATGGGCGCACGCCCCTTCGTCGATTTCGACGCCGCGCTCGAAGGGGCGGATGTCGTGATGATGCTGCGGCTTCAGGCGGAGCGGATGAGCGGGCAGTTCATCCCCTCGACCCGCGAATACCACCACCTTTACGGGCTGACGAAGGAACGGCTCGATCGCGCCGCGCCCGATGCGCTGGTGATGCATCCAGGCCCGATGAACCGGGGCGTGGAGATCGACAGCGACGTCGCCGACATGCTCGACCGGTCGATCATCACCCGGCAGGTGGAAATGGGCGTGGCGGTGCGCATGGCGTGCCTCGACGTGCTCACCCGCCGTGCCCGCAAGCTGCCCGGCTGGGAAGGGCCGCTGGGCGAGGGGCAGTGGCGATGAAGCAGGCCCGCGCTCTTTCGATCGTCAACGGGCGGCTCGTCACGCCCGACGGTGTGCGCAAGGGGACGCTGCGGATCGTCGACGGCATGATCGCTGCCGTGGGCACCGAAGGTCCGCAGCCCGACGACGCGGTGATCGACGCCAGCTCGCGCGATGGCGAGGGTGCGCTGGTGGTACCCGGCCTGGTCGATCTGGGGGTCTTCGCGGTCGACAAGCCTGCATTCCATTTCGGCGGCATCACACGTGCCGCTTTGATGCCCGACCAGAACCCGCCGCTCGATCTGCCGAGCCGGGTCAATTACATCGCCAAGAGCGGCAAGCCCGATTTCTGGGTCCACCCGCTGGCCGCCGCGACGCGCGGGCTGGCGGGGGATGAGCTGGCCGAGGCTGCCCTGATGCGGGAGGCAGGCGCACGCGGTATCGCCACCGGGCGCGGATGGATTTCCGACAGTGGCGTGATGCTGCGCGTGCTGCGCTATGCCGCAATGCTCGATCTGGTGGTCGTCGCCCATGCCGAAGACCACGGGCTGGCGGGCGATGCGGTCGCCACGGCGGGCGAGATGGCGACCCGGCTGGGCCTGGCCAGCGCACCAGCGCAGGCAGAGGCGTTGGCGGTGGCGCGCGATCTTGCGCTGGCCGAGATGGCGGGCGCACGCATCCATTTCAGGCAGGTGACCACCGCCGCCGCGCTCGATCTGGTGCGCGCTGCGAAGGCACGCGGCGTGGCGGTGACGGCGGGGGTAACCCCTGCGCACTTCATGCTGTCCGACCTCGCGATCGGGGATTTCCGCACCTTCGGCAAGCTTTCGCCGCCACTGCGCAGCGAGGATGATCGCCACGCGGTCGTGGCGGCAATCGGCGACGGGACGATCGATGTCGTCTCCAGCGGGCACGATCCGCGCGGGCCGGAAGACAAGCGGCTGCCATTTTCCGACGCCGAACCGGGCATGGCGGGCGCGGAAACGCTGCTGTCCACCACGCTCACGCTGGTGCGCGACGGGGTGATCGACCTGCCGCGCGCGTTCGACCTGCTGTCCGGCGCGCCTGCCCGGCTGCTGGGCGTGGAAGCGGGTGCGATCCGGCAGGGTTACGAGGGCGATGTTGCACTGGTCGACCCGGAAAAGCCGTGGGTGGTCGACCGCACGAAGATGGCCGCGACCGCCGACAACACGCCGTTCGACGGGCAGCCGATGCAGGGCCGGGTTCTGGGCCTGTGGAAGGGCGGGGTGCGCGTCGACTGACGCGCGATCCGTTTAGCGGGTAGCCACGCGGCGACCGGAATCGAGCGTGCCGGGCAATGGCTTGCTCTCTTCCCACGCAATACACCCGCTGCCCGCTGCCTTCACCGTCTGGCACAGCGATTTTGCGCTGGATGCCGCCAGGTTGCCTGCCGACAGGCGATAATAGATCCGTCCGTTGACCTTGGCGCGGGTAATGACCTGATCGCGTCCCGAGATCTGCGGGTACCGCTTGGCGAAAATACTCCACCCGCGCTTGGCATCGGCCTCGCTGGCGTAGCTGCCCAGCTGGACCAGGTGGCTACCGCTGGCGAGATCGCTGCTGGCGGACGTGCCGGGGCGCGAAGCCGGGGTGCGGCTGGCACTGGCGACAGCCGCGGGCGCGGCGGGCGACGGGGTCGCAACCGCCGGAGTTCTCGCAGCCGGAGTGGCCTGGGCGACCGGATCCTTGACCACGCGCGAGGCGACGGTGCGCTCGCCGCCGGTGAAGGCGGAGGCAAAGCTGCTGGCCGGAGCGGGCGCAGCGGGACGCGCGCCGATCGGTTCGTCCAGCGGCTTGAGTTCGCGGGTCGTCGCGCTCGCGGCAAGCAGGTCGACCGGCGGCAGCTCGCCCGAACGCGGTGCGGCTGCAACCTGCGTATCGGCTGCGCCAAAGGCTTCCGGCATTTCGGCGGTGGCACCCAGCGCCAGCTGCGCGGGCATCCCTTCATCAACCTGCGGCGAAACGCCGAGCAGCGCGGCGACGCGCGCGGCGTAATCTTCCGGCCGCGCGACGCTGGCCCATTGCGAGATGCGCTGATCGAGTTCGCCCGGGGCCACGTCTTCGGCGGCGATGATCCGCGCGGTTGCCCATTCGCCGCCCAGCGCGTGCGCATAGGCGAGGTTCTGGCGCATGACCGGGGTATTCTCGCCCGCGCGCAAGGCGTTGGAGAGCACCTGTGCGCCCAGTTCGGGATTGCCCGCAAGCGCATAGGCGAGGCCAAGATCGGATGCCGAGATCGCATCGCGCCATTCGTCCAGCGTGCCCAGCGCAGCGCGGTTGTCGCCCACTGCGATCGAGGCAAGCACGAAACCGAGCGCGGTATCGGGGCTGGGATCGCCCAGCACCAGCGCATCCTCGAACGCCTGCTGTGCAGACCGGAAGCGACCGGCGGCGAGGTAGGACGCACCCAGCTCTGCCCGCGCGGAGATATCCTGCGGCGCGGCGCGCACGGCCTGTTCTGCAAGCGTCACGGCCTTGATGCTGTTGCCCGCGGCGCGCGCCTCGGTGGCCTCGGAGGCCGACGCGGTGCGCGATCCGTCCCCCGATCCGGCGCAACCGGCAAGCGTGAGCGAGGCCAGCGCGGTGGCGACCATCAGCGACCTGGCGAAGCCTTTGGAATTGTTCTGGCGGATCATCGGATCATCCTTCCTTTTGGGGTCGCGATTGCACGCGCGCGACCAGCGCATCGAGTTCGGGAATATCGGCGAACATCGCGTCCACCGCTTCGGTCACCAGCGATTGGGCGCTGCGTCCTGCGAGGGTGGAGGCCATGCGCAGCTTGAGATGGCGCTGCGCATCGAGGCGCAGGGTGAAGGCGGTCCGTTTGCCGCTGCTGGCACGCTTGTCGCCATTGGTCGGGTTGGAAACCGCCAGCCTGGGCCGGGGGAGGCGCGGTGCGCCCGTGCGGATCGGCGTGACCGTTGCGGTCTCTTCGCGCGGGTCTGCACCTTTGCCTGCATGATTTGCCAGCGGGGCGAATTCGCCTTCGTCGGCGGAGTCTTCGCTTTCGCGCTCCTCGCCATCGGCGCTGGCGCCGTCGTTATCGTGGTTGCGCGTGGCAGGCGCGGATGCGGCTGTGTGCGTGGCAGGCGACGATTCGGCGTCTTCGCCAAGATCGTTCCAGCCAAGATCTTCCATCGCGTCGGCCGGGTAGGCGGGCTGGTGAGCCTGCGCCCCGGTCACCGCGATCGACTGGCGACGCATCGCGGGTTTCGCGCCGCCCTTGCGGGCGAGCAGCGTCGGCGAGAGCGAGGCGAAGGAGGTCTCGTTCATCTCGGCGGCACCCTATTGTGCGATCCGGCGGCCGAAGCCGCCCTGGCGCGGGGCGTACTGCGGATGAACCGAAGCGCCCGGTGCGGCGAAGACGGTGCGGCGAAAATTCTTTTCCAGCCGGTCCGCGATGTAATTCCACAGCGCGGCAACCTCGGCAGAGGAACGGCAATCGGGATCGACCTCCATCACGGTGCGTCCGTCGATCATCGACGCGGCGAAATCGGTGCGGTGGTGCAGCGTGACCGGGGCGACGGTGCCGTGCTGACTCAGCGCGACGGCTGCTTCCGACGTGATGCGCGCCTTGGGCGTTGCGCCGTTGACGACGAACACCAGCGGCTTGCCCGCGCGTTCGCACAGGTCGACCGTGGCCCCGACGGCGCGCAGGTCGTGCGGAGATGGACGGGTCGGCACCACGATCAGTTCGGCGACCGAGATCACCGACTGGATCGCCATGGTGATGGCGGGCGGGGTATCGATCACCGCGAGCTTGAAGCCCTGGCTGCGAAGCGTGTTGAGATCATGCGCGAGCCGCGCGACCGTGGTCTGCGCAAAGGCCGGATAATCCGCCTCGCGCTCGTTCCACCAGTCGGCCAGCGAGCCCTGCGGGTCGATGTCGATCAGCACGACGGGGCCGGCGCCCGCGTTCTGGGCCTGCACCGAGAGGTGGCCCGAAAGCGTGGTCTTGCCCGATCCGCCTTTTTGAGATGCCAGTGCCAGTACCCTCACGGGCCGAAGTCCCCCAGATTGCGTGTCGCCGTCGCGCATTCGGCCCGGAATGGGTCGGATGCAGCGCAAGGCTTCGCAGGATACCCTTTATTTTGAGTTAAGCGGGTGGGCCGAAATGGCCGTGCGCTGGGCGTGCGGGTGGCCTTGGGGCGTCGCGAAACGGGGCGGTCGGCGCGCAATGCTTGGCGTTCCGGGCACCCTGGTGGTAATTGCGCGTTAACCAAGTCGCGTTAGCGCGATCATGTATGATTGCGGGTGAGCCAAGGATGGGAAACAGCATGACCAAGCGAAACGGGCGCCATCTGGGCGTGAAACTCGCTGTTGCCGGTGCGCTGATGGCAATGCCGGGCGTGGCCCTTGCCGATGTGAATGCGGGCGTAGCCGCCTGGCAGAACGGCGATTACGCCGCGGCGGTGGCCGAATGGCGCGAGCCGGCCGGGCAGGGCGATGCGGATGCGCAGTTCAATCTTGGGCAGGCCTATCGCCTGGGCCGCGGGGTCGAACAGAATACCCGTCAGGCGGAAGTCTACTATGCCAAGGCCGCCGCGCAGGGTCACCTCAAGGCGGCGGACAATCTCGGCCTGCTGCTGTTCCAGAACGGCCGGCGCGAAGACGCCATGCCGTACGTGCTCGATGCCGCAAGCCGGGGCGATCCGCGCGCGCAGTATCTTCTGGGCATCGCGCATTTCAACGGCGACCTCGTCGCGCGCGACTGGGTGCGCGCCTATGCCTTGCTGACGCTGGCCAATTCCGCCGGGTTGCCGCAGGCGGCCAGCGCGGTGCAGCAGATGGACCAGCACATTCCGCTCGACCAGCGCCAGCAGGCGCAGGCGCTGGTTCCGCAGCTCAAGCGCGATGCCGATGCCCGGCGCGCGACGCGGCTCGCCGCTGTCGATCTGGGCACGACCCCTGCCGCGCGGCCTCAGCCGATGAGCGATGCAGGCACGATGCCTGCGCCCGCCGGGGCGATGGCGAGCAGCCGTTCCGCGCGCATCCCGCGCGAAGTGGCCGAAACCCGCGTCGCACCCTCGGTCGCGGCGGCGCAATCGGCGATTGCCGAGGCCAGCCGGGTGACGGGCACGGAAAGCCCCGCCGACGCCGGAGTAACCTTTGCCAGTCGCTCGACCCCTGCCGCCGGGCCGGGCCGCGTGGAGGCGCAGCCGACAACGGCCACCGTGGCGCGCGCCGAACCCGCACCGCGTCCGCAGACCCAGCCATCCCCCCGGCCAGAGCCGCGCCCGGCCGCTGCAAGCACGCCGCGCGCCACCGGCGGACCGTGGAAGGTCCAGCTTGGCGCCTTCGCAGTCGATGGCAACGCAGAGCGCCTGTGGGCGCGCCTGTCCGGCAGGGCGGAGCTTGTCGGGGCGACCCGCGTCCTTGAACCAACTGGCCGCGTCACCAAGCTGCTGGCGGGCGGGTTCTCCAGCCGGGCCGATGCGCAGAATGCCTGCAATGCGCTGAAGCGCAGCGGGCAGGATTGCCTCGTCACCCGCTGATCCGGCATCAGCCGCCGATCGGCGCTCGCGCTTTGTCGAAGGCGATGGGTTGCCTGTCGATGGCAATTCCCCTGCCTGCGGGAGGGTGATAGGTTCTTGCCCAGGGGGGGAAAGAACCAGATGACCAGCGAATCCAGTGCCGCCGTAACGCCCGACCAGCGCGTCGCAGGCGAAGTGCCCGGCGAAGCCGCCAAGCCGATCTCCGCCACCGATGCGCCGCGTCTGGTAAGCCTCGATTTCATTCGCGGCATCGCCGTGCTGGGCATCCTGTTCGCCAATATTACGGCGTTCGGCCAGCCCTATATCGCCTATCTGTGGCCGCCCGCGATGGCAGGCGGGATGACCGAAGGCGACCAGGCGGTCTGGCTGTTCCAGTTCGTTGCCGTCGACGGCAAGTTCCGTGGCCTGTTCACGCTGCTGTTCGGTGCCGGGCTCTACCTGTTCATGGAACGCGCGTGGGCGCGCGGCGCAGGCCGGGGGCTGCAGGCGCGCCGACTGCTCTTTCTGATGCTGTTCGGCCTGGCGCACTATTTCCTGATCTGGCGCGGCGACATCCTGACGCTGTACGCGGTGTGGGGGCTGGTCGCGCTGCTGATGATCCGCTGGAAGGCGAAAACCCAGCTGACCGTCGGCCTGATCTTCACGACGCTGGGCGGGATGCTGATGGCTGCATTGATGGCGTTCCAGTTCGCCGCCGCCGAGATTCCCGAGGTGCGCGACAGCATGCCGGCCGAGGCGCGCGAGCAGATCGACAATGTCGAACCCGACATGCTGGCGGACTCCAAGGATGAAATCGCGCTGTATCAGGACGGCTCCTACCCCGAAATCGTGACCGAAACCGTGACCGGCGAATGGGGCCAGCTGGTGAGCGAGCTGTTGATCGTGGGGCCAGTGGAGACGATCGGCCTGATCCTGATCGGCATGGGCCTGTATCGGATGGGGCTGTTCACCGGCGGGATTTCGCGGCGCACGCTGCTGATCTGGGGCTGGCTGGGTGTGATCGTGGGCATGGTGACGTCCTATCTGGCGGGCCAGATCGCATATTCCGCCGGCTTCCCGTTCTTCACTACGCTGTTCGTCTTCAACGGGCTGGGCCAGCTGCCGCATGTCGTCACCGCCATCGGCCTGCTGCTGCTGCTCGCCCATTGGGGGCCGGGTCTGGCGAAAGGATGGCTTGGCCAGCGGTTCGTCGCCGCAGGGCGCATGGCGTTCAGCAATTACCTGGGTACGTCGATCGTGATGATGCTGGTGTTCCACGGCTGGGCCCTGGGGCTGTTCGGCCAGTTCGACCGGCTGGAGCTGATGGGCGTGGTCGCGGCGATGTGGGTGCTGATGCTGCTGTGGTCGAAGCCGTGGCTTTCGGTCTTCCGTTTCGGCCCGCTCGAATGGCTGTGGCGCTGCCTCACCTATGGCAAGCTGCTGCCGATCCGTCGCCAGCCCGACGCCGGATGATCAGGGCCGCGCTCGCGATCGGCTCGGTGGCGCTGCTTGCCGCCTGTTCGGAGCCGGTCGCGCCGCGCGATGTCGCAGGGGTCTATACCGGCACGCTGGGCGATGGCGGCGCGTATCGCCTCGAAATGGGTGAAGACGCGCTTTACCGCTTCTGCCGGGTGGACGACCCCGAATGCACGCCGCCGGAAGATCGCGGGCGCTATGACGTGGTGCGTCTGGGCTCGACCTCGAAGGTCCGGTTCACGCTGCTGTGCATCACTGCCGAGCGCGACTGCGGGAATTACGAAGCGGATGTGAGGCGGGTTCGCCCCGGTACGGTCGAGATCACCCTTGTCGACAGCGACGGCGCGAGCCACGTTTTCGCCAAGGATTGAAGGGGCAGCCGCTACCGTCCTCATAAAAGATGCGGTTGGCTCTTGCTTGTGAGAACAAGTCGCATTAACAATCTTCTTGCGAGCCGTTAGCAGGAGGATCGTTTCTTCATGTACGTGTGCATCTGCAATGCCATCCGCGAGACCGACCTGCGCCGCGCTGCGCGGCACTGCGCGGGCGATGCGGAGGCCTGCTACGCGATGCTCGGCAAGCGTCCGCAATGCGGTTCGTGCCTGTGCGATGCGGATGCGATCGTGTTCGAGGAACGCGAGCTGGGTTGTCGGCAGGTCGCTGCCTAGGCGCATTCGCAACAACTCGTGCGCCAATGCGAGGCGCTCTCAAAAGCCCGGAAATCTGCGATTTTTCTGCCTTCGCGCTTGCGCGGGCGCAGTTCCGACGCCTAAGCGTGGGGCAATTCACTTTCACAGGAGAATGCGGCCATGAAGGGCGACGACAAGGTCATCGACTATCTCAACAAGGCTCTCACCAACGAGCTGACCGCGATCAACCAGTACTGGCTTCATTACCGCGTGCTCGCCGACTGGGGCGTGACCAAGCTGGCCGAGTACGAGCGGCACGAATCGATCGACGAGATGAAGCACGCCGACTTGCTGGCCGAACGCATCCTGTTCCTTGGCGGCCTTCCCAATTTCCAGGCGATCCACAAGCTCAAGGTCGGTGAAACGGTTGAGGAAATCCTCAAGGCCGATCTCGCGATCGAGCACGAGGCGATTCCCCTGCTGCAGGAGGCCGCCGAATATTGTCAGACGGTGCGCGACTTCACCTCCGGCCAGCTGTTCGAGAATATCCTCGCCAGCGAAGAGGACCACGTCGACTTCCTCGAAACCCAGTTCGACATGATCGAGCGGATGGGCCTGCAAAACTACGTGCAGCTGCAAAGCCACCCGGCGGGCGAAGGAGAGACCGGCGCGGGCGCGCCGTAAGGCGCCCCCCGGCGCCTATTGCTTGCGCGCGTCGGATACCCGGGTCGCCGGGCCTTTCGCCGCGATCCACGTTTCGCGAAAGAAGAACGCCAGCCCGGTGATCAGCAGCGCCATCGTGGCCACCCACAGCACCGCGACGAAGGTGCCGATCCTGAAGTGGATATAGGCGGAGACGAACAGCGCGGCTATCAGCACGCTGATCAGGCCCGCAGCGGCGGTGGAGAACATCACCGCGCGCTGCGCGATCCCGCGGCGGCGGGTGAGCCAGGCGATCTCGTCCGCGCAGGGTTCTTCCGGGCGGTCCTCGAACCGCTGCTCCAACCGCTCGATGCGGTTCGCGACCCAGGTCAGCCGGGCCATCATCACGTTCATGGTCGAACCGATGCCGACCAGCAGGAAGGCAGGGGCGAGGCTGAACTGCAGCATCTGCAACACGCGCGGCGTGCTCGCGGTCCTTTCGAGGAAATCGACCGCAACCTGGGGTGCGACGGACAGCAGATCGATCATTGCTCGCTCGCGTAGGGATTCTTGGAAGTCTTGAGCACCACGCGCACCGGCACCGCGTCGAACCCGAGTTCGCGCCGGATGCCATTCACCAGATACCGCTCGTAAGAGGTCGGCAGCATGTCCAGCCGGGTGCCGAACACCACGAAACGGGGCGGGCGGGTGCCAGCCTGCGTGATGTAGCGCAGCTTGATCCGCTTGCCGCCGGGCGCGGGCGGCGGGTTGGCTTCCAGCGCATGGTCGAACCAGCGGTTGAGCGCGGAGGTGGAAACGCGCTTGCTCCAGGTTTCGCGCAGCTCGAACGCGGCGGCGATCATCTGGTCCAGGCCCTTGCCGGTCTTTGCGCTGACCGCGATCAGGGGCAGGCCGCGCACCTGCGCCAGCCCTTCGTCGAGCGCGAAGCGGATGCCGTTGAACAGCTTGCTCGCGTCCTGCGCGACGTCCCACTTGTTGATCGCGATCATCAGCGCGCGGCCTTCCTCGATCGCAAGGCTGGCGATCTTCAGGTCCTGATGCTCGAGGCCCTTCGTTGCATCGAGCAGCAGCACCACGACTTCGGCGAAGTCGACCGCGCGGCGTGCATCCGCAACCGATAGCTTTTCCAGCTTTTCGACCACATTGCGCTTCTTGCGCATCCCGGCGGTGTCGATCAGCCGGATCTCGCGCGGCTCGTCGCTTGCGGGATCGGTCCATTCCCAGTCGATTGCAATCGAATCGCGGGTGATACCGGCTTCCGGCCCAGTCAGCAGGCGGTCTTCACCCAGCAGGCGGTTGATGAGCGTCGATTTGCCTGCGTTAGGCCGCCCGACGATAGCGAGCTTGAGCGGCCCGGTGGGCACGCCGTCCTCGTCTTCTTCCTCTTCGTCCATCGCTGCCAGCGCGTCGCCTGCTTCGGATTTCTCGCCGATGATCGGCCACAGGGCTTCGAACAGGTCGGCGGTGCCTTCGCCATGTTCGGCGGATATCGCCACCGGGTCGCCAAGGCCCAGCGAGTAGGATTCGAAGATACCCGAATCGCCGCTGCGGCCCTCTGCCTTGTTGGCGACCACGATCACCGGCACCTCGGCGCTGCGCAGCCAGTTGCCGATTTCGTTGTCGAGCGGGGTCAGGCCTGCGCGGGCATCGATCACGAACAGCACTGCGTCCGCATCGGCAATGCTGACCTCGGTCTGTGCGCGCATCCGGCCGGGCAGGGTGCTCGGGTCTTCGTCTTCCCAACCGGCCGTGTCGACCACGGTAAAGCGCATTCCGGCCAGCGTTACATCGCCAAAGCGGCGGTCGCGGGTGACGCCGGGCTGGTCGTCCACCAGCGCCAGGCGCTTGCCCACCAGCCGGTTGAACAGCGTGGACTTGCCCACATTGGGGCGGCCGATGATGATGACGCGGGGTAGCATAGCGGTTCGCAAGTGGCGCTTCGCACGGTGCTTGGCAAGCGCAGGTGCACAATCGCCGCAACGCGAAACTGCGGGAAAAGCGTAGTAAGGCCCGCATTAACCAGACTTAAGAGGGCCATTGAAAGGGGCGGGCGGCAAAAACTTGCCGCATGACCCTCTCCCCCCCCATCCCCCTCACCGCGATGGCGCTTGCTGCGGCAAGCCTTTCAATTCCAACGGCTCTTTGCGCGCAAACGGCAGCTGTGCCGCTGGCGAACGCGAGCGCGAACGGCCAGGAATTGCCGCCTTACCTGCAATGTGTGCCGTATGCCCGCGAGGTTTCCGGCATCGAAATCTACGGCGACGCGCACACCTGGTGGGATCAGGCCGAAGGGCGGTTCGAGCGTGGCAACACGCCCCGCGTCGGCGCGGTGATGGCGTTCGTTCCCAATGGCAAGATGCGCCTTGGCCATGTGGCCGCGGTGGCGCGGGTGATCGATTCGCGCACCGTGCTGCTCGACCATGCGAACTGGTCACCGATCAACGGGCGGCGCGGGCAGATCGAGCGCAATGTGAAGGCGGTCGACGTGTCGCCGAACAATGACTGGAGCGAAGTGCGCGTGTGGTACGATCCGCTGGGCGACCTTGGCACCACCGCATGGCCGGTGCGCGGCTTCATCTATCCCGATGGCACGCGGTCCGCGCAGCCGCGCCGACAATGGGCGCTGGCCAGGCCCACGCGCCCGCAACCCACCCGCGAAGAACCGTCGAGGGCATTCCTCGCCGCCTTCTCTGCGGCCCCCGAACCGCGCGCGCCGCGTGCGACGTCCCCCCGGCCTCAGCAGCGCCTCGCGCCGCAGCAGGTTGCCTATGCTTCCGCACGGCCGCTCCCCCCGGCGCGTGTGGACGCTTCCAGGCGAAACAACGACGTCGCGGCGCGCGCGGTCGCTTTGTACGAATAGCGGCCGGCGAACCGGCCATGACGCGGCAGGGCAGGGCGGTCGGCGCTTACCCGTCGGAGCGGGCGACCGGTGCGTCCTCGCCCAGATCTTCGAACCAGGCTTCGACCGGACCGTTCAGCTTCAGCGTAAGCGGCTGGCCCTTACGGTTCATCGTGCGGCCCGCCTGGACCCGCACCCAGCCTTCGGGAATCGAATATTCCTCGATATCGGTGCGCTGGCGCCCCTTGAACCGAATGCCCACACCGCGCTGCAGCGCGGCCTGATCGAAATGCTTGCTGCCCGGATTGACCGAAAGCTGCATCGGCGGGACATCCGCACCGGTAGCGGCGGCGGTTTCGGGCGTTTCGTCGGGGGTGTTTTCGGGGGTCTCGTCGGTCATGTTCTGGCCGATAGACAGGGTGCGCGGCGCTGACAATATTCGATCGCGCGATTTGATCGCCGTCTGTGCGGTCTGGCGCCCGAAATCGCCCCATCATCGCCGCTTTGCGTGCGCGGTGCTTGCCCTTTGTGTCGAGAGGCTCTAGACGCGCCCGTCTGTCGTGGATGGCACCCGTCATTCGCGCGACCCCGTACGGATTGCGGGCGTGGCGGAACTGGTAGACGCGCTTGGTTTAGGTCCAAGTATCGCAAGATGTGGGGGTTCGAGTCCCTTCGCCCGCACCATACTTCCGCTGCATTTCGCAATCGCCACCACTATCGGAAAGCACGTAAAGATCACCAGCATGAAGATCACCGAGACCACCAACGAGGGCCTCAAGCGCGCCTATCGCATCACCATCCCGGCGAGCGAGATCGACGACCGGATCAAGGCCGAGGTCAAGCGTATCGCGCCGCAGGTGCAGATGCCGGGCTTCCGCCCGGGCAAGGTGCCCGCCAATCTCGTGCGCAAGATGCATGGCGAACAGCTGCACGCGCAGGTGGTCAACGACACGATCCAGTCTTCGGTCGACGATCTGATGAAGGAAAAGGGCCTTCGTCCCGCGATGCAGCCCGCGATCCAGCTGAACGACGATTACGAAGAAGGCAAGGATGCCGAAGTCGATGTGACGCTCGAAATCCTGCCGGAAATCGACGCGCCCGACACCGACGGCATCAAGCTGGAACGCATGGTGGTTCCGGTTGAAGACAGCGCGATCGAGGAAACGCTCCAGCGCATTGCCGACCAGAACAAGACGTTCAAGGATGCGGCCAAGAGCCACAAGGCCGCCGACGGCGATCAGGTCATCATCGACTTCGTGGGTTCGATCGACGGCACCGAATTTGCGGGCGGCAAGGCGGAAGACGCCCCGCTGGTGATCGGTTCGGGCACCTTCATCCCCGGCTTCGAAGACCAGCTGAAGGGCGTGAAGGCGGGCGACGAGAAGACCGTGAAGGTCACCTTCCCCGACGATTACCAGGCCGAAGACCTCAAGGGCCAGGACGCCGAGTTCGCGGTGACCGTGAAGGCGGTGAAGACGCCGGAAGACAGCAAGATCGACGACGATTTCGCCAAGTCGCTGGGCCTCGAAAGCGCGGACAAGCTGCGCGAGCTGGTCAAGGCGCAGATGGAGCAGGAAACTGCCGGTCTTACCCGCACCCAGATGAAGCGCCAGCTGCTCGATACGCTGGCATCGGGCCACGATTTCGCCGTGCCCGAACAGATGGTCGACGCCGAATTCGAACAGATCTGGGACCAGCTGCGCCAGGAAGCCGCGCGCGATGAGAACCCGGAAGATGCGCTGAAGGAAATCGAGGCGGAACGCGACGATTACCGCCGCATCGCCGAACGCCGCGTGCGTCTGGGCCTGCTGCTGTCCGAGATCGGGCAGGCGAACAACGTGCAGATCAGCAACCAGGAAATGTCCATGCTGGTCCAGCAGGCGGCGCAGCAATACCGCGCCGAAGACCGCGAACGCTTCATGCAGTTCATCCAGAACGATCCGATGGCCGCCGCGCAGCTGCGTGCTCCGCTGTATGAAGACAAGGTGGTCGACTTCCTGTTCGACAAGGCCGAAATCGAAGAACGCGAAGTGACCCGCGAAGAGCTGGAAGCGGCGATCGAAGCCGACGAAAGCACCGAAGCCGAAGCCGCGAAGGCCAAGAAGCCGGCTGCGAAGAAGGCTCCGGCCAAGAAGAAGCCCGCCGCCAAGAAGGCGAGCGAGAGCAAGGACGACGCCAAGGCGGACGACAAGCCCGCAGCCAAGAAGGCTCCGGCCAAGAAGGCTCCGGCGAAGAAGGCCGCCGCCAAGAAGGCGGATGACGCAGACAGCAAGCCTGCGGCCAAGAAGGCCCCGGCCAAGAAAGCGCCCGCGAAGAAGGCCGCTGCCAAGAAGCCTGCTGCCAAGAAGGACTAGGCAGCCAGGCTCTCAGGGCCACACGAAGACACGCAACGGGGCGGTCGGCTATTGCCGGTCGCCCCGTTTGCTTATCGGTCGCTGGGGTTGCCCGCGTCGGGCATCCAGCGTTTGAAATCGGGGGTCGGGATTTCGGCGCTGCGCGCGCGTTCGTAGGCGGCGCCCGCCTTCAGCACCTCCCAGTCCTGCCATTTCCCGCCGATGATCGAGATGCCGACCGGCAGATCCTCTATTGCACCCATCGGCACGGTCAGGTGCGGATAGCCCGCAATGGCCGCCGGGCTGCCGAATCCGATGCTGCCATTGTAGTTGTCGCCATTAACAAGGTCTGTGGTCCACGCAGGCCCGCGCGTCGGCGCGATCAGGAATGCGACGTCGTTTTCCGCCAGCAGCATATCGATCCCGCGCTCGCCTGCGAGGTGTATCGCGTTCGCGCGCGCTGCTTCGTAGGCCGGGCGATCCGTGGTGCCCTCGGCCATTTCGAAGATATCCTGCCCGAACCAGCGCATTTCGGTGTCGGCATGCGCCTCGTTGAAGGCGATCAGGTCCGCCAGGCTGCGCGGTGTGGCTTCCTCGCCCTGCGCCACTGGCGGGATGGAGCGCAGATATTTGCCCATCTCGTCGCGCAGTTCGAAAAGCAGCACGGTGAAGCTGTCGCGCGACATTTCCTCGTTCGGTTCGTAGTCGATATCGACCAGCACCGCGCCTGCCGCCGCCAGATCGGCCAGCGCGGCATCGAACACCGCGCTCACATCGGCCCGGTCGCCCACCTGTTTGCGCATAACGCCGATCCGCACGCCTTCCAGCGAGGCATCGGCGAGGCCCTGCGTGAAATCGCGCTTGTAGCGGTCCGCATCCGCAGTGGCGGGGTCTGCCGGGTCGCTCCCGGCCATCGCGCCCAGCAGCATGGCCGCATCGGCCACGCTGCGGGCCATCGGGCCTGCAGTATCCTGCGTGCTCGAAATCGGCACCACATGCGTGCGGCTGACCAGCCCCACGGTGGGCTTGAAGCCGACGACGCCGTTGATGCTGGCGGGGCAGGTGATCGATCCATTGGTTTCAGTGCCGATCGCTGCCCAGGCGAAGCCCGCCGCGACGGCCGCGCCGCTGCCCGAGGAGGATCCGCAGGTGTTGCGGTCGATGGCGTGGGGATTGCGCGTCAGGCCGCCCACCGCGCTCCACCCGCTGGTAGAGTTGAAATCGCGGATATTGGCCCATTCGGAAAGGTTGGTCTTGCCCAGCACCACGCCGCCGGCGGCACGCAGGTTGGCGATCATCGGCGCGTCGCGGCGGGTCATGTTGCCTGCGAGAGCGAGGCTGCCCGCGGTGGTCGGCAGTTCGCGCGTCTCGATATTGTCCTTCACCAGCACCGTGCGCCCGCCCAGCGGCAGGGTCTGCGTGGCGCGGACCTGTGCGGTGATATCGGGAGCCAGCGCGATGACCGCGTTGAGGCCGCCGGGCCTGTCATCCAGCCGCAGGATTCGCATCGTCTGATCGACAGCGACCTCTTCCGCTTCCGAGCGGGGAGTTTCCAGACCGTCGGGAAATTCGATGATCTCGGTCGTGATCTCACGTTCACCTGCAGCACTGTCCTGCGAAAATGCCGGAGCGGGAACAAAGGTGAGGGCGAGCGCCAGCGTGGCGAGAGAGGTGACTGGTTTCATGGGGCGCGAACCTGCGTCAGGTCCGCGCCCCCGTCAATTGCCCCTGAAGGGAAGGGCCATTGAGCTTCAGAAGTTGCCGCTGACGGAAAGGCTGACGATCTGCGAGACGTTCAGCTTGGCATATTCGCGCAGCAGCAGCGGCGATCGGTCGCGCAGTCCGGTGTAGACGAAGCGTTCGTTGTACGCGTTGCCGCCATTGGTCGGGTTGAAGACGCTGAGGGTCACGTTCAGCCCGAACACGTCTTTGTTCTCCACAGCGACGTAGTGGTAGACCGGGCCTTCCCAGTTCCGACCCGTCTCGAACAGGCGCACGTATGGGTCCACATCGATGATGTTCACACCCGTGGCGAGCGCCCAGTCGCTGTCGGGAATGTCCCACCGCAGCTCGGTGTCGTTCTGGAACCGGGCGTGTCCACTAAACGCGCGGTCCACACCCGTTAGCGGGTCGGCTAGCGAGGTGTTCTCGTAAGTGCTGCTGGTGGTGATCTTCGCACCCTTCCAGCCCAGCGGATCGAGGTTGATCGTCGCGTTGAGGCCAATGCCGTACAGCCGCGCCTGCCCGTCGATATTCCCGGGGGATTCGCCGCCGGGTACGGGCACGATATCGATGTAGTCGTCGATCAGGTTGGCATAGCCACGCAAGGTGGCCGAACCCCACGGGCCGAGGTTCTTCTTGAGTTCGAGCGTGCCCTCCCATGCCTGCTGCGGCACCAGCCTGATGTTGCCCGCGTTGTTGTTGTTGTCGTCCAGATCAACGGTCGCAAGGAACTGCCCGAAGGACAGCTGGCCCACGGTGCGTGCCACCTTGAGCGAAAGGTCGAACCCCGGCTCGATCGACCAGGCCAGGTTGGCCGAACCCTTGGGGCGCCAGAATTCGCGCGTCGTGCCGCCCGTGCCCGTCTGGGAAAGGCGGGAAAATTCGTAGCCGCCGCCAAGCTGCAGGGTCAGCCCTTCGCCCAGCGGGCGGCTATGCGTCAGGATCGCTTCGTAGCGGTCTTCGGTGACGCCGCCGGTGCCACCGGGGAAGGGGACGCGGGCAAAATCGCGCTCGTCAGGCGGGATGTCGTTCGCGTTGCCCGACGGGGGCACCAGCACGCCCACTTCGGCCACCCGGTCCAGCCGGTTGAACGCCGCTTCTGCATCCAGCTGCCAGTTGCCGCCCAGCATATCCCACCGGTATTCGGCGCGGGCTATGCGTTCACCCGCCTTGCTGTCGGTGTAGAACAGGCTGCCTTCGTCGGGTCGGCCATCTTCGTAGATGGAAACCGAGGTAGCCGGCCCGTCGCTTTGCGAGAAACGTTCGATGCCGATCAGCTTCAGGCGACCCGGGCCTACGGGGAAATCGACATCGGCGTTGATGTTGTAGTCATATCCTTCGTCGCGATTGAGGAAATCGCGGAAATAGGGGACCCCGCCGACCGGACGACGCCATTCGTCGACACTCTGCCTGCTGAAGGCCAGCCCGTAGTCGGCATCGATGTTGGCCACCACGCCGCCGGGGCTATTCCATTTTACACCAGCGCGAAGGCGCGGGTATTCGCCCTTGTTGCTGATCAGCGCCTCGCGCGTTTCCAGCAGGTTGTCGTTGGCGTCGTAGACCTTGATTCCTTCGCCGCCGCCCGCGCCGCCGCGCCCGGTGCCAAGCTGCAGCGCCGCGTTCCAGTCAAAATTGCCCGAGGTTCCGCTCAGCGACACTTCGCCGCTTGCCCATGCCGGCGGGGCGTAATCCGGGCGGTACTGCGCGCGGTAACGGAACCGACCGCTCATGGAGCCCGATGCGACGATGACATTGGCGACCTGGCCCGACAGGCCCGGGATGCCGAAATTGGCACCGTCGACGATCTCGATCCGCTCCACGCGGGACGCGGAGGTGCGCGAAAGCTGGCCCACCGCACTGTCGGATTTGCTGGCAACGCGCTTGCCGTTGATCAGCACGTTCTCGCTCGCCTGGCCAAGGCCGCGGCCCTGGTCCTGCTGACTGATCTGGAAACCGGGCACCTGTTCGAGCATGTCGAGCGCGGTGTTGGGCCGGAACCGTTCGAAATCGGCAGGCGTGTAGACCGCCCGGTCGCTGCCGTCGGGCTCTACCACTTCGGTCGCCACGGGCGGCGGCTCGTCGCCGCTCTCGTCCTGCGCGTAGGCGACGGTGGACGTGGTGCTGGCCAGCAGAACCGCCAGACTGGCGGATGCGAATTTCAGACCCTGAGTTCTTATGATCTTTCTCCCTCAACGCCCCCGTTGAGAGGGTGGGTGAGGGAAAAGGCGGTGCGATTACACTAGTAGTCGACAAAAGTGCCTGCCGACCCGACAAACCGACATTTGGGTTGCGGGAAGCAACCTGCAGCGCGCGGGGACGCGACAATGCGGCGCGCCGGATTAACGGCGCGCCTGCAATCACTTAGCCGAAGGTAACGTCCTTCGCGCTGTCGATCACCGTGCCCAGGATGCCGTAATCCTTGGCTTCCGTGGTGTTCATCCAGAAATCGCGGTCGATATCCTTCAGCACCTTCTCGTGCGGTTGGCCGGTCGCATCGGCGATCTTCTTCGCGATGCGTTCGCGCATCTTGACGATTTCCTGCGCCTGGATCGCGATGTCGCTGGCCGGGCCACGCGCACCGCCCGAGGGCTGGTGGATCAGGAAGCGCGTGTTGGGCAGGCAGAAGCGCCGCTCTGCCGGAACGCTCAGGAAGATATGCGTCGCGATGCTGGCGACCCAGCCGGTCCCGATCATGGCGACGGGCGAGGCGATGAAGCTGATCAGGTCGTGGATCGTATCGCCCGATTCGACATGGCCGCCGGGCGAATTGACGATCACGCGGATCGGTTCGTTGCTGACATGGTCGAGATAGAGCAGCTGCATCGAAATGCGCTCGGCCATCTTCTGGTCGACCCCGCCGAAGATCAGCACGGTGCGCGCGTCGAGGAACTTGTTCATCATCGCCGCACCGGCGTTGGAGATGTCCTTGTCCTTTTCTTCCTCATCGTCGGCGCGGAAGGGGATCGGGCTGTTGGACATCGTCATAATCGTCAGGCTCCTTGCGTGCGCCGCCGGGGTGAATTCGTCGCGGCACAGTGTCTGAGGCACAACTGGCGCGGGGAAGCTTTGCATTCAAGTCTTGATGATCGTGCAGCGACACCAGATATAGACGCCGACGAGAGACAAGGACACTTCATGCAATTCGACGAATCCGGCTACTTCCGCGATCCCGCAACCGGCGCCCTGGTGCCCGTGGTGGTCGAACAGACCAGTCGCGGCGAACGCAGCTTCGACATCTTCAGCCGCCTGCTGCGCGAACGGATCGTGTTCCTGACCGGTCCGGTGGAAGACGGGATGGCCAGCCTCGCGGTGGCGCAGCTGCTGTTCCTCGAGAGCGAGAACCCGTCCAAGCCGATCAGCATGTATATCAACTCGCCCGGCGGGGTGGTGACGGCCGGCATGGCGATCCACGATACGATGCAGTACATCCAGCCGCGCATTTCCACGGTTTGCGTAGGCCAGGCCGCCTCGATGGGCAGCTTCCTGCTCGCGGCGGGCGAGCCCGGCATGCGGATCGCGCTGCCCAATGCGCGGATCATGGTCCACCAGCCTTCGGGCGGGGCGCAGGGCATGGCGTCCGACATCGAGATCCAGGCGCGCGAGATCCTGCGCATTCGCAAGAACATGAACGAGCTTTATGCCAAGTACACCGGCAAGGAGCTGTCCGAGATCGAGGAAGCGATGGATCGCGACACCTTCCTAGATGCGAAGGAAGCGATGAAGTTCGGGCTGGTCGACAAGGTGTTCGAATCCCGCCCCCAAAGCGACGGATCGGGCGATTCGACCGGCGAGGCGGAAGGATCGGGCGGGGCACCCGCCTGATTCGCCCCGCAACGGCGGCGCGCGTGGCCCGGTGGCCACAGGCGTTTGAAAACTTGGCCTGAAAAGCGATAGGATTCGTTTTTCGCGGGGGCGATCTTCAGCCCTTCGCAAGAACCACCGTGCATAATAGCCATCTGTTGCATTGGCGTGCGCGAAAGTTACATTCGAAAGTATCCCCGCCCCTGCGGGGATTCGAGGATACCAGGATATGAGCAAATTGAGCGGAACGGATAGCAAGAGCACGCTGTATTGCAGCTTCTGCGGCAAATCGCAGCACGAGGTGCGCAAGCTGATTGCCGGGCCGACCGTCTTTATCTGCGACGAATGCGTCGAGCTGTGCAACGACATCATTCGCGAGGAAACCAAGGCGGGGCTGACCGGGCGCAAGGAAGGCGAAGTGCCTTCCCCGTCGGAAATCTGCGCCACGCTCAACGATTACGTGATCGGGCAGGAGCGCGCGAAGCGTGTGCTCTCCGTCGCGGTGCACAACCATTACAAGCGCCTGAAGCACGCAGGCAAGCAGGGCGACGTCGAACTGGCGAAGTCCAACATCCTGCTCGTCGGCCCGACCGGTTCGGGCAAGACGCTGCTGGCGCAGACGCTGGCGCGCACCTTCGACGTGCCGTTCACCATGGCCGATGCGACCACGCTGACCGAAGCGGGCTACGTGGGCGAGGATGTGGAGAATATCATCCTCAAGCTGCTCCAGTCGTCCGACTACAATGTCGAGAAGGCGCAGCACGGGATCGTCTATATCGACGAAATCGACAAGATCACCCGCAAGGCGGAAAACCCCTCCATTACCCGCGACGTGAGCGGCGAAGGCGTGCAGCAGGCGCTGCTCAAGCTGATGGAAGGCACCACCGCCAGCGTGCCGCCGCAGGGCGGGCGCAAGCATCCGCAGCAGGAATTCCTGCAGGTCGACACCACGAACATCCTGTTCATCTGCGGCGGCGCCTTCGCCGGGCTGGACAAGATCATCGGCGACCGCCTGCAGAAGCGTTCGATCGGTTTCGGCGCGCATGTCGCCGATCCGGACCAGCGCCGCATCGGCGAGCTGCTGGAAAAGAGCGAGCCGGAAGATCTGCTGAAGTTCGGCCTGATCCCCGAATTCGTCGGCCGCCTGCCGGTCATCGCGTCGCTGCACGATCTCGACGAGGACGCGCTGGTCACGATCCTGCAGGAACCTAAGAACGCCATCGTCAAGCAATACGCCAAGCTGTTCGAGCTGGAAGGCGTGGAGCTGACCTTTACCGACGACGCGCTGCGCGCGATTGCCGAGCGTGCGATCAAGCGCAAGACGGGCGCACGCGGCCTTCGTTCGATCGTGGAGGGCCTGCTGCTCGACACGATGTACGACCTGCCCGACCTTGAAGGCTGCAACGAAGTCGTGATCGACAAGGACGTGGTCGAGGGCCGCAAGGACCCGATCCGCGTGTTCGACGGCGAAGGCGGCAAGCGCGCCGGGGCCGACGCGGCATAGAGATTGCAGGCTTAGATGGGCGCACTGATAGCTTCGGTCGTCTTCGCGCTCATCTGCTGTCTCGCAATCTTCGTTCTGGCGCGCCGGGCTGATCGACGTCTGGCGCGCTTCAGGCGCATTCCCTGGCAGTTCGGGATGGGTGGCGAACCGACCTATTTCGGACCGCGCAGGCTGTTTTTCTATTTCACACCCTGTCTGGGAGCCGTGCTCATCATCCTGATGGGCCTCTCGCTAACTGTCCTTCCTGCGAACGGAAACCCGGCGGTGGCCTTCCTTTCGGTCGGCGCGTCCATTCTGGCGGCGCAGCTGCTGCTGATTTGGCTTGTCGAACCCTGGGCGCGCACCCAGCGGTGACCACGCGCAATTATTTGTTCGTGTGCAGCCAGAACAAGCTGCGCAGTCCGACGGCCGAGCACGTATTCGCCGATCATCCGGGTCTCAGCACATTGTCGGCCGGCACCAATCGAGACGCCGAAACCCCGCTGTCCGACGATTTGGTCGAGTGGGCGGATGTTATCTTCGCGATGGAAAACACCCATCGCAACAAGCTGCGCAAGAAGCATAAGGCCGCGCTCAAAGACACGCGCGTGATCGTGCTCGGCATCCCCGACGAGTTCGAATTCATGGACGAGGAATTGGTGAACCTGCTGAAGGCGCGCATGTGGAAATGGCTGCCCGCGCACCGATGAGACGCAAAAACCCCGCCCGGTGAGGGTTACTCACCGAACGGGGCCGAGGGTGCGACGCCGGTGCTGGGTAGCGGGGTGGCGAGGACCGGCGCCGCAAGGGGAACTTCGATCAGCTGGGCATCGAAACCGTGTCGGTGACGTGGATCACGCCGTTGGACTGGAACACGTCGGCCTGCGTTACCGTGGCCATGCCGCCCTTTTCATCGACCAGCACTACGTTGCCGTTCATCATCTTGGCGGTCAGTGTGCCGCCTTCCACCGTGGTCAGCTTGGCCATGCCGCCGCCCTGCCTGATCTTCATCATCAGGTCTTCGGCGGATACCCGGCCGGGGACCACGTGATAGGTCAGGATCTTGGTCAGCATCGGCTTGTTGGCGGGCTTCAGCAGCGTGTCGACCGTGCCGGCGGGCAGTTTGTCGAAGGCGGCATTGGTCGGCGCGAACACGGTGAAGGGGCCGGGGCCGGACAGCGTATCGACCAGGCCAGCGGCCTTCACGGCAGCGACCAGCGTGGTATGATCTGCGGAATTGACTGCGTTTTCGACGATGTTGCGCGTCGGATACATCGGCGCACCGCCGACCATCACGGTGGTATCGGCGCTGGCCATCGCGCCGTCGTCCATGCCGTAGGATGCGCAACCTCCGATCAGGGCGGCACTGGCGGCAAGGGTAAGGGCGGCGTAGGTTTTCTTGGCGAACATAGTCGATCTCCTCTTTCAAACAGGTCGTTTTCTTCCCGTCTGCGAGGAGTTACGAAACGCACCCCGCCCTGGATGCAGGGCGGGTTCATCTTTCTTTCAGGAAAATCAGACCGTGTTGAGCGTGCCCTGCGCCACCACCGGGCCGGGCGCCGACTTGTCGGGTGCACCGCCGATGGGTTCCTGGCTGAGCAGGATCTGCGCGCCCTGCTTCATGGCGCGCGCAAGGTCGTCATCCAGCGCCACGCGCTTCTGCGTACCCGGGGCGACCAGGCCGAGCGATCGCACCTGCGCGCCTTCGCCCGGCGGCAGCAGCCATAGCTCGTGATCGTGCACGCCATCGGCGGTCAGGCCGTCGGCGGCGACGAGCAGTTCGTCGCGGTCGGGCAGGAAGGTGAGGCCCACGCGCAGCGGAGTGTCGGTGATCGGGATTGAGGCGACCAGCGGGGGTGTGCCGGGGGCGGGGGCGGGCGCAACGGCACCGTCATTCCCGGCAGGCACGAACAGCAGCGCAAGCGCGGCCACCGCAGCCACCGCGCTGCCCGCGGCGATCCGCTGCCACAGTGCGATCCGGCGCTGCAGCACCACGACTTCACCGGGCCGGTCGGCGGCATCCGCCAGTTCGGCCGATATGCGGTCCCACACCTCGGGTGAGGGCGCTGCGCCGCCGATGTCGTCGAGCAGGGGCATCAGCTGCGCTTCCCAACGGCCGACCAGCGCGGCGAACGCGGGTTCCTGCGCCATCCGACCGCGGGTGGCGAGCATCTCCTCGCCTTCCAGCAGGCCCATCGCATATTCGGCGGCAAGGCGATCGTCCCCGGTCAACTCGGGTCCACCCTGTTCGGGGCCACCGGCGCCGGGGCCGTCGAGATTGTCGGCGCTCATTCGCCGCGCTCCATGCAGTCGCGCAGCTTTGCGAGGCCGCGCCTGATCCAGCTTTTCATCGTTCCCAGCGGCACGCCGTCACGCTCCGCCAGTTCGGCATAGGTCTGCCCTTCGAGGAAGGCGGTGCGGATCGGCCCGCCCTGCTTGGGATCGAGCGTTTCGAGGCACGAGTGCACCCTCGCGGTGCGTTCCGCGTCGATCATCATCGCGTCCGCCGGGGCGCTGCCATCGGCCAGCTGCGCCGCTTCATCCACCGGCACCGCTCCGCGCCGCACCTTGCCGGTACGCAGGCGGTCGACCGCGCGGTTGCGCGCGAAGGTTGCCAGCCACGCGATCGGGCTCGCGCGCGATGCGTCGTAGCGGGAGGCGTTGCGCCAGAGAGTGATGTAAACGTCCTGCAAGGCGTCTTCGGCTTCTTTCCTGTCACCCAAGATACGGCAGCAGATGCCGAAAAGCTTCACATTGGTCAGCCGATAGACGACTTCCAGCGCGCCGCGGTCGCCGGCGGCCAGCCGATCCATCGCCCTTTTCAGGCGGTCTCGGGCCTCGGGGCTCGATTCCTGCATTCGATCAGCATCCACCCTTGCAGTCGCGCGTGCGCTCTATCTGCAAGGTGGTGTGGCCGATTTGGTGATCGTGCGAAAGCCTTTGTGCCAGCTGCGCGATAAACGCGTCGCCGGGATGGCCTTCGGGCATCACCAGATGCGCAGTCAGCGCGGTTTCGGTGGTGGAGAGCGGCCAGATGTGCAGGTCGTGGATTTCGGTGACGCCGGGTTCGCTTTCCAGCGTGGCGCGCACCGCGGCTTCGTCGACCCCCTCGGGCACGCCCAGCAGGCCCAGCTTCAGGCTGTCGCGCGCGAGGCCCCAGGTTCCCCATCCGATCACCGCGAGGATCACGAGGCTGGTGACGGGGTCGATCCACACTGCACCGGTCAGCAGGATCGCCGCGCCCGCGACCACCACGCCGACCGAAACCAGCGCATCCGCCGCCATGTGCAGGAACGCGCCCCGGATATTGAGATCGTCCTTGCGGCCGCGCACGAACAGCAGCGCGGTGGCGGTGTTGACCACGATGCCGACGCCCGCGACCCAGATCATCGTCCAGCCTTCCGGCTCTACCGGATCGATCAGGCGGTCGATCGTTTCGAACAGGATCGCGCCGATGGCGATCATCAGCAGCGCGGCATTGGCCAGCGCGGCGAGGATGGTGGAGCTTTTGAGGCCATAGGTGAAACGGGGCGAGGGCGGGCGCTTGGCCGCCGCGCTCGCGCCCCAGGCGATCAGCAGGCCCAGCACGTCGGACAGGTTGTGCCCCGCATCGGCGACCAGCGCCATCGAGCCGGAGATATACCCGAAGGTGCCTTCGACAACGACGAACGCCGTGTTGAGCGCGATGCCGATGGCAAACGCGCGCCCGAAATCGGCGGGCGCATGCGAATGCCCGTGGCCGTGGCCATGGCTGTGATCGTGAGAGTGATCGTGACCCAAGTTGCCCCTCTCGTCGTGATCCTGGTCGGTTAGAAGCCGTCGCGGCAAATCGCCCGCAGCTCCTATCGCGATCTACGTGGTCGACAAAACTTTTTCTTCGTTTTCAATATGATATGCCATATCTCAATCGGATCGATAATTTGTCCCATTATTCGCCAACAGACTGACAAATATCGGGTATTGCCGCCAGATCGGGTGAGGCCAACTATGCGGAGCGGACCGGCGTCATCGCATTGCAGCCTGGGAAGTCCGCTCTGCTGGCGCCCGCCGGATCACCCGCCAGGTCTAGAGCGATACTTTTGCTGCGGCTGGATCGCCCGCCACCGGGGCGATTTGCATTGGTCCTGCAATCGTCGGGATCGTGAACGATCCGCTGCCCGCCGGCGTGCCGCGCAGCGTGCGGGCCTTCTTGTCGCGAATGAACAGATCGACTTCGGGCACGCCCTCATCCCACCCCTCGAAACGGTATTCGAGCGCGAGCGACACGGGCATCGCAACCTCGCGCCGTTCGAAGATCGGGGTGTGGACGTAGTTGAACGAGCCGCTCAAGGGCGAAAAACTTGTCCAATAATAGGGGCTCAGGCGGGTCGGGGCGATCGCGGCGATGCCGGTCTGGTTGCGCAGAAGGCATAGCGGATCAGGATCCCCGTTTTCCTTCGCTTCGCGGAAGAAGCACCACATGTCGCTGACTTCGGACGTCCGGCCATAGCCTCCCGTGCTGCCGAAATTGCCAACGTAGTATCCCGGTGCCCCGGCGGCGACCCGCGTCCCCGATACTGTTATGCTGTAGCCTTTCACATCCTGCGTGAGCACGGCGGTATGGCGGTAGCGAATGGGTATCGTTGCCAGCACTTCACCCTTGCGGACGGTCGAGGCGGAGACGCTGGGGGTTCCGTCCACTTCGGCCAGGGCAGAGAAAGGGTCGTCGGTGGCAGGTTCCAGCTCGCTCAAAGGTATCGTCGGCGGCATGTTGGCGGGCGGCGACGGCAGCCCTCCGCACGCGGCGAGCGAAACGGCGAGGGTGAGGGGCAGAGCAATTCTGTGCATGTGTTGGCTACTCCTGTAGAGTGTTCGCCCCTGTCGCGACGCTCCGGCTCTCAGTTGTAAACGCAGGCGTCCAGACCCTCGCGCGCCATCGTGCCAACAGAGCGGGCCATGCGGTCGCCGTGGCGGCGCAGCCAGCCTTGCGGGTTCTTCACTTCGCGCTTCTTGGGGCTGGGCAGGGCGACCGCCATGCGTGCCGCCTCGCTCGGCGTCAGGCGGTCCGCCGAATGCCCGAAGTAGCGTAGCGATCCGGCCTCCACCCCGTAGGTGCCGATCCCGGTTTCGGCGACGTTGAGGTACACCTCCATGATCCGCCGCTTGGTCCACAGGTTCTCGATCAGCACGGTGAACCAAGCCTCCAGCCCCTTGCGGAAGAAGCCGCCGCCCTGCCACAGGAACACGTTCTTCGCGGTCTGCTGGCTGATGGTGGAGCCGCCGCGCAGCTTCTTGCCCTTCAGGTTGTTTTCCATCGCCGCCTGCATCGCGGCGTAATCGAACCCGTCGTGCTCGCAGAAATTCTGGTCCTCCGCCGCGATCACGGCACGCACCATGTTGCGGTCGATATCGTCCAGCCCGCGCCATTCCCTGGCGTAGCCGTTCTCGTCCAGCGCCATCGTCATGGTGACGGGCACGGGCACGAAGCGCCACAGGATGGTGAGGAACAGGCTGAGCCCGATAAACGTCGCGACAATCGCTGTGAGGATCTGGAGGAAGCGAAACATCGCACGGGCCTATACATGCAAAGCAGCGCGTCAGGCCAACACCTGTCGCGCGGTGATGTTGATAGTTCGCTTCGTCGCCGACGCAAGGATCATGCGGGCGCCATGAGCCGCCGCAGGCGCCCGGCAATAAACGCAGAACAGCGCCACGCGGGGCTGCGGCACTTGCTGCCGGTTTACCGGGGGCTGGTCCATCGCCTGCAAGAGGCCGGGCAAAGAAAGGCCCCTGACCGCACGCGGCAGGGGCCTTCCTGGAACCAGATTAAACCGTCACGCCGCGATCGGCATCAGCTTTTCGCCGGCGATGCGCTGCATCGCCTTCTGCAGCTTCTCGAACGCGCGCACTTCGATCTGGCGGATGCGTTCGCGCGACACGTCGTAGACCTTGCTCAGCTCTTCGAGCGTCTGCGGGTCTTCGGTCAGGCGGCGCTCCGTCAGGATGTGCTTTTCGCGGTCGTTGAGCGATTCCATCGCTTCGAGCAACATGGCGTGGCGCACCTGCGCCTCCTGCGTTTCGGCGGTGGTTTCGTCCTGCAACGGGCGATCGTCGGTCAGCCAGTCCTGCCACTGGCTGGCGTTTTCCTCTTCACCGCGCATCGACACGTTGAGCGAGCTGTCGCCGCCCATCAGCATCCGGCGGTTCATGTTGATCACTTCCTGCTCGGGCACGCCGAGGTCGGTTGCGATCTTCTTCACATCGTCGGGATGCAGATCGGTGTCCTCGTACGCGTCGAGGTTCTTCTTCATCCGCCGCAGGTTGAAGAACAGCTTCTTCTGAGCGGCGGTGGTACCCATCTTCACGAGGCTCCACGAGCGCAGGATGTATTCCTGGATGCTCGCCTTGATCCACCACATCGCGTAGGTCGCGAGGCGGAAGCCGCGTTCGGGTTCGAACTTCTTGACGCCCTGCATCAGGCCGACGTTCCCTTCCGAAATCAGATCGGACACGGGCAGGCCATAGCCGCGATAGCCCATCGCGATCTTGGCCACGAGCCGCAGGTGGCTGGACACGAGCTGTGCCGCCGCCTCGGGGTCTTCGTGTTCTTCGTACCGTTTGGCGAGCATGTATTCCTGCTCGGCCGTCAGCACGGGGAATTTCTTGATTTCCGACAAATAGCGGTTGAGGCTCTGCTCTCCGCCAAGGGCCGGTATGGCTACTGCCTTGCTTTTACTCACTTCGTCCCTAACCTTTCCATGTCGACCCGCCCCCCCCGATTGGGCACGGACCCCTGATGGGCATCCGAATGGCTGGGCCACATCTTTCCTTATAGGTCGCCGCGCGAGAAATTTCGAGCGGTGTTCATCGATTTCAACGAGCGATTTCGTCGATCAGTTCCTGCATGTCCCGGGGCAGGTCAGCCTGAAATTCGAGCCGTTCGCCACTTGCGGGATGGATGAAGCCGAGGCTGGCCGCATGCAGCGCCTGCCGATGAAAACCCAGGGCATCGAGTATTGGCCTCAAGGCCTTGGGATCGCGTCCATATTGTGGGTCCCCTAATAGCGGATGACCGATTGACGCGCAGTGAACGCGCACCTGATGCGTGCGCCCGGTTTCCAGCCGGCATTCAAGTTTGCTTGCAACGCCCCAAGATTCGATTGTCTTGTAGTGCGTCACCGCGTGCTTCCCGCGCGATGCATCGGGTGGGAGAACGGCCATCTTCTTGCGGTCCCGGTCGGACCGGCCAAGGCGGGCGTCGATCGTACCATCGGCCGGTTTTGGCCTGCCCGCGCACAGCGCGATGTAGCGGCGGCCGATCGAATGGTCGGCAAACTGCCGGGCAAGCCCTTCGTGCGCAGAATCGGTCTTGGCAACGACCAGCAAACCACTGGTATCCTTGTCTATTCGGTGGACGATGCCCGGCCGTTCGACCCCGTTGATGCCGGACAACTGCCCCCGGCAATGGTGCAGCAGCGCGTTCACCAGCGTGCCGTCGCGATTGCCTGCCGCCGGGTGCACCACCATGCCCGCAGGCTTGTCGACCACGATCAGGTCCGTGTCCTCGTAAACCACCACCAGCGGAATATCCTGCGGCTCGGCCTCAAGCGGGGTGGGGGCGGGCAGGGCGATGGCGAATGGCGTGCCTTCTTCCACCTTGGCGGAAGGGGATGCGGCGAGTCTGCCACCCACCGTCACCGCGCCCTCCGCGATCAGCCCCTTGATCCGTTCGCGCGAAAGATCGGTGGCGTCGGCCAGCGCCTTGTCGAGGCGGGTGGGGGTGGGGATGGTGCCGGTGACGATTTCACTCATGGCTATCACATACTCTTCGTCTCGAGCTTGTCGAAGCCTGTCCTGAGCGGATGGCTTACCCGGCCAGCCGGAGGGGTGCGATTGGCGCGGCATTCGCGGTTCGACAGGCTCATCACGAACAGGCTAGGGTATTTCACCCGCCTCCCGTTCGTCCTGAGCTTGTCGAAGGGCGAACTGGCACTACACTCGCAGCATGGCTTTCTACGTCTACATCCTGCGATGTGCGGACGGGTCTTATTACACCGGCCATACCGACAATTTGGAAATCAGGATCGCCGAGCACGCGGCTGGTGCAGGCAGCGACTGGACGAAGTCTCGCTTGCCCGTCGAACATGTCTGGTCGCAGGATTTCGTGTCTCGCGAGGAAGCTCTTGCATCGGAACGCCGGGTAAAGGGCTGGTCGAGAGCGAAGAAGGAAGCGCTGATCGCCGAGCGGTGGGATGACGTTTCTCGGCTCGCGCGTTCCAACTCCCCCTCCGCCTTTCGACAAGCTCAAGACGAACGGGGAGGGGAGCACTTCCACCGATCCGCTCGTCCTGAGCTTGTCGAAGGGAAGGTTCGTGTGGTTGTTGATCCTCTAGCCATCCAAACCATCCACGCCGGCGCGCGCGAAGCCCACCCCCATGAATGCTGCGGGCTCTTGCTCGGCGAGAGCGGGCGGATCACCCGCGCGCAACCCGCCGCCAATGTCCACCCCGACCCGGCAACCCATTTCGAGATCGATCCCGCCGCGCTGATCGCTGCGCACAAGGATGCGCGCAGCGGCGGTCCGCAGGTGATCGGCTATTACCACTCCCACCCCACGGGCGATCCGACGCCCTCGGCCACCGACCGCGCGAGCGCCGCGCGCGATGGCAGGGTGTGGGCTATCATCGGCCAGCAGGAGGTCCGCTTCTTCAGGGATGGGGAGGAGGGATTCGAGGCGCTTTCCTACGCGGTCCAGCCGCGCTAGGCAGGCGGCGATGATCTATGCGAAATCCAGTTTGTCCGCCCGGTTCGCGCCGCATCTCGCGCGCGCCGACTTTTTGAGCCCTGGACACTGTGTCAGGTGTGTCACGGCGCAGAAAACCGGAGCCTTGCGATGAGCGAAACCGATCCCCTGCTGCTCGCCAGCCAGCTGTGTTCGCGGCTGTGCCACGACATGCTCTCGCCCGTGGGCGCCCTGTCCAACGGGCTGGAGCTGCTGGCGGACGAGCAGGACCCGCAGATGCGGCAACGCTGTTTCGAGCTGCTGGAACAAAGCGCGCAGACCAGCGCCGCCAAGCTCAAGTTCTTCCGCCTGGCCTATGGTGCTGCGGGCGGTTTCGGCGAACAGGTTTCCATCGACGAGCCCAAGGCGGTGATCGAAACTCTGGCCGCCGATGCCAAGCGGGTGACGCTCAACTGGCAGATCGAGGCACCGGCGTTTTCCAAGCCCGCGGTCAAGGTGCTGCTCAACCTCGCCCACATCGCGCTCGACGCGCTGGTGCGCGGCGGCACGCTCGACATCGGGGCGGAGGAACGCGACGATGTGACCGAGATCGTGGTTCGCGCGGCGGGCACCAAGATCGCCTTCGATCCGCAGATCGGCGAGGCGCTGGCGGGCAGGCTGGACCCGACGGAGCTGACCGGCCGCACCGCGCCGGCGCATCTGCTGTCGCTGATTGCCGGACGGCTGGGCGGCAACATCCAGACCCACGCCGATGCAGGCACGCTGGTGCTCGGCGCAAACCTGCCGCACGCGCAATGACGGATCGCGCGATGGACGACGATGCCATGCGCGAACTGGTCCATCGCGAACGGTTCTCTCCCAATTACGACGAGCGCAATGCGGCCATTTCGATGGTCGTGATCCACTATACCGAGATGGAGGGACCGGACGCCGCGATAGAGCGGATGACCGACCCCGAGGCGAAGGTTTCCGCGCATTACCTGATCAGCGAGGCGGGCGAGGTCACCCGTTTGGTACCAGAGGAAAAGCGCGCCTGGCACGCGGGCGTATCCTACTGGCGCGGCGAATCGGATGTGAATTCGGTCAGCATCGGGATCGAGCTCGACCATCCCGGCCACGCGCATGGCTATCGCGCCTTTGCCGATCCGCAGATCGCCGCACTGGTGCCGCTGCTGAATGCCATCGTGAAGCGGCACGATGTGCCGCGCGCCAACGTGGTGGGACATTCCGATGTCGCGCCGCAGCGCAAGATCGACCCGGGCGAGCTGTTTCCGTGGGCCCGGCTGGCGGACCTCGGCCTGTGCCTGCCGCGTCCGACCAGGCTGGAGCTGGGCGATCCGTTCGACAATGACGGATCGTTCTACCTCGCGATGGAACGCTTCGGGTATGACATCACCGATGGCCGCAAGGCGGTCGAGGCGTTCCAGCGGCGCTGGCGGCCCGAGCTGATCGACGGAGAGATCGACGGCGAGATCCGCGCGATCCTGTTCCAGCTGCTGCTCGACCGCGACCGGGGGCTGGCGCGCTAGTCTATCTATTCGGGATTTGCGCGCTATATCGGCGCTGCCAGGAGGCTGGGCAGCCGCGGGTGCGTAAGCACGCGAGGAAAGTCCGGGCTCCACGAAGTAAGGGTGGCGGGTAACGCCCGCCGTGGGCAACCACAGGGAAAGTGCCACAGAGAGTATACCGCCGATGGCCCCTAAAGGGCACAGGCACGGGTGAAAGGGTGCGGTAAGAGCGCACCGGGGCGTTGGTAACAGGGCCCGTCATGGCAAACCCCACCCGGAGCAAGGCCGAATAGGGATCCCGCGCCAGAAATGGCAGGAACGCTTCGTTCCGAGGAGGTCCGGGTTGGCTGCTGGAGCGGTCTGGCAACAGGCCGCCTAGATGAATGGTTGCCGCCCGTCGCAAGACGGGAACAGAACCCGGCTTACAGGCCTCCTGGCATCACCTCACTGCGTGGCGCGGCGCAAGCTGTCGAGATTGTTGAGGAACACCAGCGTCGAAACGCGCAGATTGCCCTGCGCCAGGCCGTAGTCGCCGATCAGGTAGAACGACAGCACCACCGTATCGCGGTTGAACAGCTGACCCAGCGCGACCGCATTGTCGTTGAACTGGTCGATCGCAGTGCGCAGCTCGCCCTCGCTCATCTCGGGCGAGGTCCGCCAGAAGGCGCGCAGGCTGAGCCCGCGGCATTGCCCGTCATCCCCACAGGCGCGCGGCGTGGCGACGATGATGCGGTTGTCGTCGAACGTCGCGCGCACATAAGCATTGCCGTTCTCGCTGACGTCGTCCTCGATCGCGATGGCACCTTCTGCCTCCAGCGCGGGCCGGATGTTCTGGGTCGAGAAATACGGCAGCACCGCTTCGTTCGAGAACGCCGATTGCGCGCACACCGGTGCCAGCGGTGTGGCTGCGAGAGCCACCGAAAGGATGAAACGCGCCAGTGAAATAATGGGTTTGCCCCCTCCCTGTTCGAACACGCAGAGGCGTGCGATCCGGCAGCCTAGGGCGGCCCGGATACAGGGGCAAGCGATCGGCGCGGTAGCCGTCTAGTCGCGCCCGACGCCGGTGTAGTGGAAACCTGCCTGACGCAGGTCTTCGGGATTGTAGATATTGCGCAGGTCGACCAGCACGGGCGCCTTGGCGAGCTGTTTGACCCGATTGAAATCGAGCGCACGAAACGCGTCCCACTCGGTCACGATCACGATCGCGTCGGCGCCTTCGATGGCGGCATAGGGATTATCCTTCATCGCCACATCGGGCATCAGCGGAGCGGCGATTTCCATGCCTTCGGGGTCGTAGGCGGCGATTTCGACGCCCGCATCGGACAGCGTCTGCGCCACGGCAATCGCCGGGCTGTCGCGCATATCGTCGGTGTTGGGCTTGAACGTCAGGCCGAGCATGGCGACCCGCTTGCCACGCGCGGCGTCGTGCCCGCCGAGCGCGTCCACGACCTTGCGGCCCATCGCCCGCTTGCGGCTGTCGTTGGCCTTCACCACCGCTTCCACGATCCGCACCGGGCTTTCGAAATCTTCCGCAGTCTTCAGCAGGGCCAGCGTGTCCTTGGGGAAGCAGGAGCCGCCGTAGCCGGGCCCTGCGTGCAGGAACTTCGCGCCGATCCGGTTGTCCATCCCGATCCCGCGCGCAACATCCTGCACGTTCGCGCCGACCTTCTCGCACAGGTCGGCGATTTCGTTAATGAAGGTGATCTTGGTCGCGAGGAACGCGTTGGCGGCGTACTTGATGAGCTCGCTGGTCCGCCGCCCGGTGAACAGGATGGGCGATTCGTTGAGGAACAGCGGGCGATAGACTTCGCGCATCACCTCGCGCCCGAATTCGTCCTCCGCGCCGATCACGATCCGGTCGGGGCGCTTGAAATCGCCGATCGCCGCGCCTTCGCGCAGGAATTCCGGGTTGGAGACGACCGAGGCTTTCAGCCCGCGCTGCATGATCGCCGGGCTTTCGGACAGAATGCGCTCTACCTCGTCGCCCGTGCCCACCGGGACGGTCGATTTGGTCACCACGACCGCATCATTGGCGAGCGATTCGCCGATTTCCTTCGCCACCGCGTAAACGAAGGAGAGGTCCGCATGGCCATCGCCCCGGCGGCTGGGGGTGCCGACCGCGATGAAGATCGCGCCGGCATCCTTGATGCCTTCGGCCAGGTCCGTGGTGAACGAAAGCCGCCCCGCGCGCGCGTTGTTTTCCACCAGCGAGGCAAGGCCGGGCTCGTAAATCGGCATAATGCCGTCGCGCAGCCGTTCGACCTTAGAGGAATCCTTGTCGATGCACACCACGTCGTGGCCGAAATCGGCAAAGCATGCGCCCGAGACGAGGCCGACATAGCCCGATCCGACCATTGCGATTTTCATGGCGTATCATCCCATTTTTCGATGGCGATCGCGCGGTCCTTGCCCGGTCGCTCAGAAGCCTGAATGTAGCGGCGCGTTTCGCCTTCCAGCACCAGAGCCGTCAACCGGCCATGGCGGTATGCGCCGGTATCGACGCCGATGCGGTTGGGCCGCGTATCGACATCCTCGAAAATCGTATGGCCATGCACGATGATTTTCTCGAACGGCGCGGAATGGCCCAGAAATCGTTCGCGAATCCAGAGCAGGTCCTTGCGCGCCTGATCGTCGAGCGCACGGGTCGGCTCGATCCCGGCATGCACGAAGGCATAGTCGCCCGCCTGGATCATTTCCTCGAACCCGGCCAGAAAATCGCGGTGCTTGCGCGGTACCAGCGCGTGCATCCGCTGCTGAAGCTCGTCGAGTTCGAGGCGGTTGTATTCGCGCTTCTCCATCCCGTAGCTCAGGATGGTCTCGCGGCCGCCGTGCTTCAGGAAGTGGCGCAGCACGTTCAGATCGTCGAAGCTTTCGAGGAACATTTCCTCGTGATTGCCGGCAAGATAGCGCACTGTGCGCTTCTTTCCCCACTTGCGCGCGCGGTCGATCACCTGCGCGCTGTCCGGCCCGCGATCCACCAGATCGCCCAGCAGCACGACCGTCGTCTGGGCGGAGGGAGCCTCCGCATCGTCCGCTTCGATCGCATCGATCAACGCCGCGAACAGCCCGTCGCAGCCGTGAATGTCGCCAATCGCATAGAACCGCGTTCCCGGCGGCGTCGCGGCGCGCGGGCCCGAGGGCTTCTTGCGGAGCATGGTACGGATGGAATTGAGCATCTGACTTACAGCGAATGACGGGCAGGGAGAGGCGCATCAGGGCGCGATGCCCACCGCGCGCGGTTGCCGCGCCAGATAGGCGCAGCGGACCACATTCGCAAGCAGCCCTCCACGCCCGTTCAGGGCTGCGCTTCGCGGGCTTCCTCGTAAATTGCCTTTTCCTCGGGATGCCGGGTGGTGATGCGCAGCGCGACATAGCCGACGATTGCCGAGAGGATCGAGCCGAGCAGGATGCCGATCTTCGCCTCTTCGGTGAACAGCCGGTTGCCCGCAAAGGCCAGTTCGCTGATGAACAGCGACATCGTGAACCCGATCCCGGTAAGGATCGAGACGCCCCAGATTTCCATCCAGTTCGCGTTGTCCGGCTTGCGTGCAATCCCCAGTTTCACCGCCGCGACGATGATGGTGAAGATGCCAAGCTGTTTGCCCAGGAACAGGCCCGCGGCGATTGCCAGCGGTAAGGGGGCGAAAATCTCCGCCAGGCTCATGTCCAGCACGTGGACCCCGGCATTGGCGAAGCCGAAGATCGGCACCACCAGATAGGCGCTCCACGGCGCGAGCGAATGCTCCGCCTTTTCCAGCATCGAATGCCCATCGTGCTTGCGCATGGGAATCGTCAGCGCGGCCAGCACGCCCGCGATGGTGGCGTGCACGCCCGAAAAGAGCACCGCGAACCACAGGGCGATGGCAACCAGCACGAAGGGCCAGAACTGTTTGACCCCGAAACGGTTCATCCCCACCAGAACGGCGAAGATTGCGGTGGCGATGGCCAGCCACATAACATCGAGATGCGCGGTATAGAACAGCGCGATCACCAGCACCGCGCCGATATCGTCGACGATCGCGACGGTCAGCAGGAACAGCCGCAGCGAAGCCGGAACGCGGGTGCCCAGCAGGCCCAGCACGCCCATGGCGAAGGCGATATCGGTCGCTGCCGGGATCGCCCAACCGCGGATAAGGTCGGGATTGCTGCTCGCGATGCTGACGTAAATCAGCGCGGGCACCGCCATGCCTGCCATCGCGGCCATGATCGGCAGGGTCCGCTTGTCCGCACTGGAAAGCTCGCCCGCGATCAGTTCGCGCTTCACTTCCAGCCCGACGACGAAGAAGAACAGGACCATCAGGCCATCGTTCACCCACAGGTGTACGGTGTTGAGATAAAAGGTTTCCTTGGGCCACAAGTACCCGTTGAACAGCGTTTCGTATGCTTCCGACAATGGTGAGTTCGCGACCACCATAGCCGCCGCGGCCACCAGGATCAGCAGGATGCCGGCGGAGGCATCGCTGACGAACAGCGCGCGTACGGGCGCGATAGCGCGGCGGATGGGTTTGCGGATCGGTTCAAGCATGGCGACCCTTTTTCTCAATCTTTCGCGCGTTGCAAGGCCTCGTGGCCTCGGATAGGTTGCCCGGGACAGGCGATGGGGACAACGCGGGGGATTGGTCGGGATGGAAGTGGCGGCGCTTTCGCCAGGGGACTGGCTGGGCTTGTTCCATCACGAACTGCTGCTGTTCGCCAGCCTTTTCTTTCTTCTGGGCACGCTGGACGAGATCCTGATCGACCTCGTGTACCTGGTCGGTCGCGTGCGCGGGCGGCTGTCCACAGTCGCGATCGACCGACGCGGGCTGGAAGGCCGCGCACTCTCCGGGCCGGTTGCGGTCATCGTACCCGCCTGGTGCGAAGAGCAGGTGATCGGTGCGACGATGCGGCACCTGCTGTCCGCGTGGCCGCAATCTGCCCTGCGTCTGTACGTAGGCTGCTATGCGAACGATCCGGCGACCATTGCCGCCGCAGCCCGCGCCGCGCGCGGCCATGACCGGGCGCGAATCGTCGTCAGCGCCGCGCATGGGCCGACCACCAAGGCGGATTGCATGAACCGCCTCTATCGCGCGATCGAGGAGGACGAGGCGCGCGAAGGCATCGCCTTTCGCATGGTCGTGATCCACGATGCCGAAGACATGGTCGACCCTGCAGCCCTGCCGCTGTTCGATGCCAATCTTGCCCGGGCGGATCTGTTGCAACTTCCCGTCTCCCCCGCGCCGCAGGCGGGCTCCCGCTGGGTGGCCGGGCATTATATGGATGAATTCGCCGAAGCCCACGCCAAGGCGATGGTGGTGCGCGACTGGCTGGGTGCGGGCATTCCCTCGGCTGGGGTGGGCTGCGCCGTCGCGCGTGGACGCCTGGCACTGCTCGATGCAGCGGCGAAGGGGCGGGGGCCGTTCGATGCCGATAGCCTGACGGAAGATTACGAGCTCGGCCTGAGAATCGCGGAAGGGGGCGGCCGCACTGCGTTTCTGCGCGCTCGGGGTGAAGACGGCAGGCTGGTCGCCACGCGGGCCTATTTCCCGCGCCACCTGACCACGGCGGTGCGCCAGAAGACCCGCTGGATCTGCGGGATCTCCCTGCAGGGGTGGGACCGGATGGGCTGGGGCGGAAACTTGTTGGATGGGTGGATGCGCCTGCGCGATCGGCGTGGGCCGATGGCGGCGCTGGTGCTGTTTGCAGCCTACATGCTGGTGATCGTTACCGGCGCGCTGGTGCTGCTGGGCCACTTCGGGCTGGCCCGGCCGGTAGAGCTGAGCCCGCTTGTTGAGGTACTTTTGTACGCCAACGGGGCAGGGCTCGTGTGGCGGGCAGTCAACCGCGCCGCCTTTACCGCGCGCGAATACGGCTGGCGGGAAGGGCTGCGCGCGGTGTTGCGCATACCCTTGAGCAATATCATCGCTATCATGGCCGGACGCAGAGCGGTCGCCCAATATGTCGCCACCCTGCGTGGCGGTATGCTGCAATGGGACAAGACGGAGCATCGCGGGCACCCATCGCTCGCGCGGCAGGCCACGGCATGAGCGTGCGTAGGGGTAACGCCGGCCGCCCGCTGGTGGCGACGATGGCCTTGCTCGCCGGTTGGATCACGGTGCGGGCGATCGTCTGGGAGCCGCCCTTTCCCTTGCGAGTGCCCGACGTGCTGCTGGCGCAGGCAGGGGCCGGTCATGGCGCTCCGGGCGAAGTGGCCGGAATTTCTTCTGCTCCGGCGCAGCAGGGCGGAGCGACCGGCATCTCTACGGCGTTAGCCAATGGCGCGCGCCGCCAGATCGGGCAGGCCAGCGCGCAAGCAGGCCGGGAGATATCGAAGCCAGCAGCACTGCCTGCATTCGCGAGTGTGCGCGTGCTCGGCGTTGGTCCGTTCAGCCGATCGCGCGCGTCGGCCAACCACCAGATGCTGTTCGCCGCCGCGCTGTCGTTTCTGCCTTCCTACGAATCGCTGGTGGCCGGGGGCGTAGCGACCGACAGGCCTATGGTGCCGGTGCGAGGCCGGGCAGCCTTGCTCCCCGAATGGCAGAGCCGTGGGATCGAACTGGCATCAGCTTTTGCGGAGGATGAACGAACGCGAACAGCCGCTGCGCGCCCCGATCGCTGGTCGGGCGATGCGTGGTTGCTGGTGCGTGAGGGCGGGCGCAGGCCGACGCTCGCCAGCGTCGCTCCGGCCAGCTACGGGGCGGACCAGGCGGGCGCGGTGGTGCGTTACCAATTGGCGCCCAATTCTGCGCTCCGGCCCACCGCCTATGCCCGCGCCAGCCGCGCGCTGGCCCGTGGCGGCGAGACGGAGATCGCCAGCGGCGTCGCGGTAAGCCTGGCGCGCGGTTTCCCGCTGCGCGCGCATGGCGAGCTACGGATCACCGATAGCGGCGCCCGCACCGATGTGCGCCCCGCCGCCTTTCTCGTCACCGGCGTCCCGCGGCGCGAGGTTACGCCGGGCCTCGAAGCCGATGCCTATCTTCAGGCAGGCTATGTCGGCGGCGAATTCGCGACCGGATTCGTCGACGGCAGGGCCACGCTGGAGGCACCGGTGCTGCGCGCTGACCATGGACGCATTGCGGCTGGCGGCGGTATATGGGGTGCTGCGCAACGCGGTGTCGCGCGGCTGGATGTGGGGCCATCGGCGAGCGCGCGTCTTTCTACCGGGGAGGCGACCTTGCGCGCATCGGTCGACTATCGGTTCCGCATCGCTGGAGAGGCCCGTCCGGACAATGGTCTGGCGGTGACGCTCTCCGCGTCGTTCTGAGGCGGATTACCCGCCAGAGCGCGCTTTATTAGCGCGAACGAAGGGACTAGGCGTAGCGGCGCACATGGACGTCTATCTCCCCATCGCGAACCTGTCGGTCAACGGGCTGGTGATCGTCGCGCTCGGCGCGCTTACCGGTATCCTTTCCGGGCTGTTCGGCGTGGGCGGCGGATTCATGACCACGCCGCTGCTGATCTTCTATGGCATCCCCCCCACCGTCGCCGCCGCATCTGCCGCCACGCAGGTGACCGGAGCGAGCGTTTCCGGCGTGCTGGCACACAACCGGCGGGGCGGGGTGGATTACCGCATGGGGGCTGTGCTGGTGGTGGGCGGCATTTTCGGCGCTCTGATCGGATCGGCGCTGTTCCGGCTGTTTCAGGCGCTCGGCCAGATCGATGTCGTGATCTCGATCCTTTACGTGTTCATGCTCGGGTCGATCGGCGCGCTGATGATGCGCGAGGCGCTGGCCGGCCTCAATATCCGCACTCCGAAGAGCCACAAGCGCGCCGCGAAACGCCGCCACCATCCGCTGGTCGCGGCCTTGCCCTATCGCTGGCGGTTCTATGGTTCGGGCCTCTACATCTCTCCGCTCGCACCGCTGATACTGGGGACGGGTGTGGGCATCCTGACCATGCTGATGGGCGTGGGCGGCGGCTTCATGCTGGTGCCGGCGATGCTGTATATTCTGGGGATGAGCGGCAAAGTCGTGGTCGGCACGTCGCTGTTCAACATCCTGTTCGTCACGATGGTCACCACCATGACGCACGCGCTCACCACCAAGGCGGTGGATCTGGTGCTGGCGGCCTTGCTGCTGCTGGGCTCGGTGCTGGGCGCGCAGTTCGGTACCCGGCTTGCCCTGTTGCTCAAGCCGGACCTGCTGCGGCTGGCGTTGGCGGTGACCGTGCTGGTGATGGCTTTCCTGATGTTCTATGGCCTCAGCATCCAGCCGACCGAAGTCTATTCGGTGGTCAATCTGTGACCCGGCTGTTTCCAGTTCGCCAGGTCGGCCTTGCGGTGGCGGCGATGGTGCTGGCGTGCTGCCCGCCTGCCGCCCATGCGCAGCGCGACCCGGTGCTGGTGCCCGAAGTGTCGCAGAAGGAAGTGCAGGTCCGGCAGGGCTTCACCGGCGCGGACCTGTTGTTGTTCGGGGCAGTGATCGACCCCTCCGGCCGCGAGACCGACTTCGACGTGATCGTGGTGCTCAAGGGGCCGGCAGAACCCATTCGCCTGCGCGAGAAACGGCAGATCGGCGGCCTCTGGATGAATGCGGACAGCACGGCTTTCCGCTCCGCCCCAAGCTACTTCGCGGTCGCATCGAGCCGCCCGATCGACCAGATCGTGGACGAACGCACCGCGGCGATCTTCGAATTCGGCACCGATTTCATCCAGCTGAGCCCCTCTGGCTCGATCGATCTTGAAGAACAGGCGCGGTTTCGCGCCGGACTGGTCGATCTGCGCGAACGCCAAGGCCTTTACCGCACGATCGAGGATGGCGTCACCGTACGCGAAGGCGTGCTGTATCAGGCGCGGATCGGTCTGCCGTCCAACGTGCAGACAGGGAGCTACACGGCCGAAACCTTCGCCGTACGCGATGGCCGCGTGGTCGCCTCGGCGGTGGCGGAGGTCGAGGTGCGCAAGGTGGGCTTCGAACGCTTCGTGGAGGTCTTCGCCAACCGGCAGCCGCTGCTGTACGGGATGGTGGCGATCCTGCTCTCGCTGCTGATGGGCTGGCTGGCAGGGCGCCTGTTCAACCGCAATTGATGTGTGTGCATCGCGGCTAAGTTGCGAGATTGACCCCATTTTAACCCAATTCGGTGTAACCCGCCGGGTGATTAGACCGGCACTGGCAAGGGGCACCATCTCAGCATGACCGACATCGCAGGACACGATTTTCGCGAAGCGATCCGGCCGTCCAGGGACCACAGCGAGCCGGAGGCGTCCCGCGGCTTCATGAATTCCGTCGAACCGATCGGCATCGTGCTCGATGTGTCGGGCGCGGGTGCCACGATCGCGCTCGACCCGCAGCGCCTGACCGAATGCGCTGCGGACGACGATTCGGCGATTGCCCTGACAGGGCAGGTCGGCACGCAGATGAAAATTCGTGCGGGTAGCGACTGGTTGCTGGCCAGTGTTCGCTCGCAGAAGAAAGATCGCCGGGGAAGTGGCGGAATTATCGTCGAAATCGACTTTCTGGGCGAGGGTTCGGAAGAAAAGCTGACCGGGCGCATCCGTGGCTTTCGCCGAGGCGTCACCCGCTATCCCATTCCCGGCGGCCTGGTATACGCCGCAAGCAGCAACGACCTGAAGCACGTTTATGCCAGCGACGGGCGGCCCTTCATCGAGATCGGCACGGTCTTTCCCACGCGCGATATTCGCGCCGGGCTGTATATCGACCAGCTGCTCGGCAAGCATTTCGCGCTGCTGGGTTCGACCGGCACCGGCAAATCGACCGCCACCGCGCTGATCCTGCACCGCATCTGCGAGTCCGCGCCGCACGGCCATGTCATCATGATCGATCCGCATGGCGAATATGCCGCCGCGTTCGGTGGCAATGGTGCGCTGTTCGACGTTGGCAATCTCAAGATGCCGTACTGGCTGATGAATTTCGAAGAGCACTGCGAAGTCCTGCTGACCAGCCGGGGCGATGATCGGCAGACGGACGCGGATATTCTGGCCAAGTGCCTGCTTGCCGCGCGCAGCAAGAGCCGCCTCGCCGAAAGCCTGGGCAAGATCACCGTGGATTCGCCGGTGCCCTACCTGCTGTCGGACCTGTCCGCCGTATTGGCGAAGGAAATGGGCGAGCTGGACAAGGCGACCGACAGCGCGCCCTACATGCGGATCAAGAGCAAGCTGGACGAGCTCAAGTCCGATCCGCGCTACCAGTTCATGTTCTCCGGCATGCTGGTAGGCGATACGATGGCCGAGTTTCTCGCGCGCATCCTGCGCCTGCCGACCGAGGACAAGCCGATCTCCATCATCGATGTGTCCGGCGTCCCCTCGGACATTACCAGCACCGTGGTCGCGGTGCTCAGCCGCCTGGTGTTCGACTATGCCTCATGGGCGCGCGAAGAGCGGACCCGGCCCGTCCTGCTGGTGTGCGAAGAGGCGCACCGGTATGTCCCCAATGAGAAGAACTTCGACAATTCCTCGGTCGGCAGGGTGCTCAGCCGGATCGCCAAGGAAGGCCGCAAATACGGCATTTCGCTGGGCCTGGTTACACAGCGCCCGTCGGACCTTGCGGAGGGCGTGCTGTCGCAATGCGGCACGATCATCTCCATGCGGCTCAACAACGACCGCGACCAGGCCTTCGTGAAGGCCGCCATGCCCGAAGGGGCGCGCGGCTTCCTCGATGCCATCCCGGCGCTGCGCAATCGCGAATGCATCATCTGCGGCGAAGGCGCGGCGGTGCCCATGCGGGTGACCTTCGACACGCTGGCAGAGACCAAGCGCCCTGCGTCGGAAGACCCCAGCTTCAGCAGCCTGTGGCGCGAAACGGGTGGCGAGGAAGACGCCATCCACCGGGTGGTCCAGCGTTGGCGCAGCCAGGCGTAGTTGCGCAGGTTCGATTTCGCGGACCTGGCCCTTTTCGCGGTGCGGGAGGTCTGACGCAGGATCACGTTCCCCGCGTATCTCCGAACAGGTGGATATGCAGCCGATCCGACAGGCGGAAGCCATGGTCGAGGCAAAGCGGCACCAGCCACTCCTGCCGCCTGCGCAGCGTTTCGGAATCGGTGCCCTCGGGCATCACGAACACGCGGCCGCGCGGTAGTGCGTTCGCCCGCACGATTTCGCGCACTTCATCAACATCCGCAGGCTCGGCGACCACGAACTTGAAGAACGCGCGCCCGTCGCTGGCGTAGCGGCGCAGCACGCCCGGCACGATCGCCAGCTCGCGCGCATTGCCCGAATGCGCCAGTTTCGGGCTGATGTTGAACTGGTCGACCCACACATCCAGCTTGGGCGGAGGAAACGCCGTGCCGTTGGTCTCTATCTCCACCGTCACATCGGGCAGCATCGCGAGCAGCTGGGCAAGCGCCGCCGCCTGCAACATCGGCTCCCCGCCAGTCACCACCAGTCGCCGCTGGCCCAGCGCCGTGATCCGCGCGGCGACGTCGGCCACTTCCAGCGTCACCTGATTGGCCTTGCGGTCGTAAGTCTCGCCCGAAAGGTGCGGGCGCTCGTCGCCGGTGAAATGCCACGTATAGGCAGTGTCGCACCACACGCAGGCGAGGTTGCAGCGCGACAGGCGAATGAACGCGGTGGGTTCGCCCGCACTGGGGCCTTCGCCCTGTACGGAGGCGAAAATCTCCGGACCGCCGGTGTCGTCGGTGGCGAGGACGAGGGTCATGCGCGGCGGCCCCTGACACACCTGACACAGTGTTCAGGGGCAGAAAAACCGCTCACCTCGCAGGCGGGCGAAACGTTGGCGGTCGTGGCGGTGTCGAGGGCGATCATGGGGTGGTCTTGGCAGAAATCGGGGGAGTAGGAAATTCGGGCCTCGGCGTCGGCCGAACCTGCGCGAACGCATGGGTCAGTGCCACTGCGCCGGGTCCAGCGCCAGCAGCGTTGCCAGTTGATCGTAGAGCGCAGGCATCTGCTCGCGCATTTCGCGCGGGCGTTCGAAGAAGGTGACGATGGCCTCTGCGAAAAACTCCTGATGGTTGGTCGCGCCATAGGGATCGATCAGCGTGCGTTCGCCATGCTCGATCCGCCGCACCTGATCTTCATACGCATCGAGCATCGCCCGTTCCCAGCCGGCGAAGGTCTGGCCCTTGCGCAGCAGCGGGATGCCATTGGTATGGCCCGACAGCCCATCGAGCTGGTGCGCGAATTCGTGGATCACGACATTGTGCCCGTCTTCGGCGTCCAGCCCGCCCTGCAACGCGTGGTCCCACGACAGGATGACCGGCCCGCGCGCCCAGCTTTCGCCCAGCGTCGCGTGCTGGTTTTCGTACACCACGCCATCGCCATGCGTATCGCGGTTGGTCAGGAAGGCCGACGGGTAGAGCAGCACATTCCTGAGCGTGTCGTACCAGACCGGGCTGTTGACGATCAGCAGGCAGGCCTGCGCCGCGATGGACAGCTTCATGTCTTCCGTGACTTCGACCCCGTTCTGGCCCCGGAAGGTGATCTGATCGAGGAAGAGGTTCATCTTCCCCTCCAGGCTCGCCCGCACGGGAGGTGGCAGCCGCCGCACGAGCGGCACCAGCTTCTCGACCACCGCGCGCTGTTCGGGCGTGAGCGATGACGCGAGCAGCGCCTTGCGCCTTCTATGCCTTGCGAACCGGCGGTAAAGCAGACCCGCCGCGACGAGCAGCACGATGCCGAGAATGATCCAGAGCGTCATCGCGCAGAAGTAGGATCGCGGTCAGGCTTTTGGTAGGAGGCGACCCGCAGGGGGCCGCGCCAGCCTACCCCAGCCGTGCCAGCGCATGACGCAGGCGGTCGATCTCGCTCGCATGGAAGGCCGCGTCGGCCTTCGCCTTTTCGACCGCCTCGGGCTTGGCCCTTTCGACGAATGACGGGTTGGAAAGCCGCTTGTCCAGCGAACCGAATTCCTTCTGGCTCACCTCCATCGCCTTGGTCAGGCGGGCCTTTTCGGCCTCGATATCGACATGGCCTTCCAGCGGGATGACGACGGCGTCGTCGCCCGCCGCCACCTGCATGACCGGGCCCGCGGGCGGTTCCTCGCCAAGATGCAGCGGGGTCAGCCGCGCGAGGCGTTCGATCGCCGCGGCGCTGCGCTCCGCGACGCGGCGGGCGAGCGGGGAGGGGGCGGGAAGCCACGCTTCCAGCTTGGCACCCGGCGCAATGCCCAGCTCGTTCTTCGCCGCGCGGGTCGCGGTGGTCAGCGCGATCACCCAGTCGATGGCGGCCACCGCATCGGTGTCGACCTCGGCCTGCGGATCGGGCCATTTCGCCACAACCAGTTCGTAGGGGCGCTTGCCACCCTGGAATTCCGCCTGCGCGTGCCACAGCTCTTCGGTGATGAAGGGCATGAACGGGTGCAGCATGACCAGGATCTGGTCGATCGCCCAGCCAGCGACGGCGCGGGTTTCAGATGCGGGGCTCCACTCCCCCTCCCCTTCAGGGGAGGGTGCTTGAGTAGAGAAGACCGGTTTGATCAGCTCAAGATACCAGTCGCAGAAGCGATCCCACACGAAGTGGTAGATCGTGTTCGCGGCGGCATCGAAGCGCAGGTCTGCGAGTGCTTTTTCCAGCGCATTCTTCGTCTCGATCACCTCGCCGATGATCCACGAATTGACCGCGAGCGTGGCCTTGGGGGCGGCAATGCTCTGCGAAGCGCCGATCCCGTTGGTCTGGCAGAAGCGCACCGCGTTCCACAGCTTGGTGGCGAAGTTGCGATACCCCTCGACCCTCCTGTCATCCATCTTGATGTCGCGGCCCTGGCTTTCCATCGCCGCCATGAAGAAGCGCAGCGCATCGGCCCCGTACTTGTCGATCAGTTCGAGCGGGTCGACCACATTGCCCTTGGTCTTGGACATTTTCTGCCCGTCGGGTGCGCGCACCAGCCCGTGCAGGTACAGCCGCGGCCAGGGCGCCTGCCCGGTGTTGAAATAGCCCGCCATGAGCATCCGCGCATCCCAGAAGAACAGGATGTCGAAGCCGCTGATGAGCAGATCGTTGGGGTAGTGCTTTTCGAGCAGGTCGGTCTTTTCCGGCCAGCCGAGCGTGGCGAATGGCCACAGCGCGGATGAGAACCATGTGTCGAGCACGTCGTCGTCCTGCACCAGCGTAACGCCCGGCCCGGCGAGGCTCTGCGCGGCCTCCGCATTTTCGGCCACGATCACGCGGCCTTCCGGGCCGTACCACGCAGGGATTCGGTGGCCCCACCACAATTGGCGGCTGACACACCACGGCTGGATATTTTCCATCCAGTTGAAGAAGGTCTTCTCCCACGTCTTGGGGACGATCTCGACCTCGCCAGAACGCACCGCCTCGATCGGCTTCACCGCGAGCTTTTCGGCATCGACATACCACTGGTCGGTCAGCCACGGCTCGATCACCACGCCGCCCCGGTCGCCAAAAGGCGTCGCGATCTGGCGGGGTTCGGCGTCGTGTTCGACCTCTTCGCCCTTCTTCGTCTTGGCGATGTGCGGGATCAGGAAGCCCTCTTCCTTCATCCGCTCGACTACGGCTTCGCGCGCGCCATTCAGCTCGTCGCGGCGGAAGCGGTGCAGGCCGATGAACTCCTCCGGCACCAGACCGTCGGCGGTCTGGCACACGTTCGCCTCGGCATCGAGCATGTTGAGCATCTCCGCAGGCGCGAAGCCTGCGCGCTTGCCGACCTCGAAGTCGTTGAAGTCGTGCCCCGGGGTGATCTTCACCGCGCCGCTGCCCAGTTCGGGGTCGGCATGCTCGTCCGCCACGATGGGGATGCGGCGGCCGGTGATCGGCAGGATCACGTGTTTGCCGACCACGCTCTTGTAGCGTTCGTCGGTCGGGTGAACCGCCACCGCCATATCGGCCAGCATCGTTTCGGGTCGCGTTGTGGCGACCTCAATGTAATCCGCACCGCTATCCAGCGTCACCCCGTCGGCGAGCGGATATTTGAAGTGCCAGAAGCTGCCGGCAATCGTCTGCTGCTCGACCTCCAGATCGGAAATCGCGGTCTTCAGCTTGGGGTCCCAGTTCACCAGCCGCTTGTCGCGGTAGATCAGCCCGTCGTTGTACAGGTCGACGAAGGTCTTGGTGACGGCCTTGCTGAAATGATCGTCCATCGTGAATTGTTCACGCGACCAGTCCATCGAACAGCCCAGGCGCCGCAGCTGGCCGGTAATCGCACCGCCGCTTTCGGCCTTCCATTCCCACACCTTGGCCACGAATTCCTCGCGGCTGTAGTTGGTGCGCTTGTCCTGCTTCGCTTCCAGCTGCCGCTCGACCACCATCTGCGTGGCGATTCCGGCGTGGTCCATGCCGACCACCCACAGCGCATCCTTGCCGCGCAGCCGTTCGTAGCGGACCACGATATCCTGCAGCGTATTGTCCAGCGCGTGGCCGATATGCAGGCTGCCGGTGACGTTGGGCGGCGGGTTGACGATGGTGAAGGCTTCCGCATCCGGGCGCTCGGGCCGGAAGCAGTTGTTCTCTTCCCAATGCGCGTACCAGCGCGCTTCGATGTCGGCGGGGTCGAATGTGGTCGCAAGCGTGTTCGTCATGCCGCAGCCATAAGCACCGCGCGCACCGCTTGTCACCACAGTGCTTGTGATACGGACGCTTTGCACGCATAGCGGCAGCGATGGCGACCGCAGCGCATTATACGCTTGAAGAGAACACCGAGGGGCGCACCGTCCTCAAGCTGGGCGGGCCGTTCCTGCTTTCCACCATCAGCACCATCGAAAGCGACCTGCGCAAGCTGAAGGCGGATTACGCCGCGGTGGACCTTTCCGACGTCACCGAGATCGACACCGTCGGCGCGTGGTATGCCTGCCAGCTGGCGCAGGAAAACTCGGTCGACGTCATCAACGCGAGCGATCGCGCCGAACGGCTGATGAAGGCCGTCGGCCAGAGCGACAGCGATGCGACGATCGAGGCGGACCGTCTGCCGCTGTTCGAGCGGGTCGCGGAAACGATGGGCTCGAAGGTGTTCAATGCCGGTTACGGCGTCACGAACATCGTCGGCTTCATGGGCCAGGTGCTGGTCGGCTTCGGAGCATTGATCCGCCACCCGCGCCGGTTCCGCTATCGCGCGCTGGTCTCGCAGCTCGAATCGGTCGGGGTGAACTCGCTGCCGATCATCGGGCTGATGAGCTTCCTGATCGGGATCGTGATTGCGCAGCAGGGGGCGGTGCAGCTGCAGGCCTTCGGAGCCGAGGCGCTGACCGTGAACCTCGTCGGGCGGATCACCATGCGCGAACTGGGCGTGCTGATGACCGCGATCATGGTGGCAGGCCGATCCGGCTCTGCCTTCGCCGCGCAGATCGGCACGATGAAACTGACCGAAGAAATCGACGCGATGCGCACGATCGGCATTTCGCCGGTCGAGGCACTGGTGATCCCGCGCATTCTCGCCTGCGTGTTCATGATGGTGCTGCTGGGATTCTATGCCTCGATCATGTCGATCATCGGCGGCGCCGTCATTTCGGACCTCATGCTGGGCATTCCGTTCTGGACCTTCCTGGCCCGCATTCAGGAAGTCGTGCCGACGTACGATCTGTGGGTCGGCCTGATCAAGGCGCCGGTGTTCGGCCTGATCATCGCGCTGTCGGGCTGCTATCAGGGGATGCAGGTGCACGGCAATTCCGAAGAGGTGGGCCAGCGCACGACCAAGGCGGTGGTGCAGGCGATCTTCACGGTCATCGTGCTCGATGCCTTTTTCGCGGTGTTCTTCACCAAGGTGGGTTGGGGATGAATCGCCTGGTGGACGAGATTTTCGGCGGAGAGAAGCCGGAGAAGCACGAACGCTTCCGCGGCGAATACCCCGTGCGCGTGCGCGGCTTGGTAAACAGCTTCGACGAACAGGTGATCCACGACGATCTCGATCTCGACGTGAAGCGGGGCGAGATCTTGGGCGTCGTTGGCGGATCGGGCACCGGCAAATCGGTGCTGATGCGCTCGATCATCGGGCTGCAGGTTCCGGATGCGGGCGATATCGAGGTGTTCGGCCAGTCGATGACCGATGCCGAACCGGACGAGGCGCTGGGCGTGCGCAACCGCTGGGGCGTGCTGTTCCAGGGCGGGGCGCTGTTTTCCACCCTGACGGTGGGCGAAAACGTGGAAGTCCCGCTCAAGCAGTTCTACCCCGAACTCGACGAAGACGTGATGCGCCAGATCGCGCGCTACAAGGTGGTGATGTCGGGTCTGCCCCCCGAGGCGACCAACAAGTATCCCTCGGAGCTTTCGGGCGGGATGCGCAAGCGCGCCGGGCTGGCGCGTGCGCTCGCGCTCGATCCCGAGCTGCTGTTCCTAGACGAACCGACCGCCGGGCTCGATCCGATCGGGGCCTCGGCATTCGACCAGCTGACCAGGGAACTGAAGCAGACGCTGGGGCTGACCGTGTTCCTGATTACGCACGATCTCGATACGCTGCACGAAATCTGCGACCGGGTTGCGGTGCTGGCGGACAAGAAGGTGATCGCGGTCGATACCGTGCCCAACCTGATGAAGCTCGACCATCCGTGGATTCAGGAGTATTTCAACGGTCCGCGCGGCCGCGCTGCGTTGACCGCGCAGGCGCTCGACGAATTGCGCAAGCACATGGACAAGCCGATCGCGGCGCAGGCAGTCAAAGCGTTGGACAAGTCCAACGAAGACAAGGCATAGGCTCACTCGCATGGAAACTCGCGCAAATCATGTCTGGGTCGGGGCCGTCACGCTTGCGATTCTCGTCGCGCTGGCGCTGTTCATCGTCTGGATCGCGCGTCTGGGCGATAACGACCGCAAGGAATACGACATCTTCTTCAAACAGTCCGTCGCCGGACTGGCCGAAGGCGGGCAGGTATCCTTTGCGGGCGTGCCGGTGGGGCAGGTGCGCCAGATCGCGCTGTGGGATACGGACCCCGAATTCGTGCGCGTGCGCATCGCGGTGAAGCCCGAAGTCCCCGTGCTGGTGGGCACCACCGCGACCGTCCAGAGCTCGTTCACCGGCGTTTCCACCATCATGCTCGACGGTGCGCGCAAGGGTCGCCCGCCGATCGATTGCGAGACCACTGCCTGCCCCGAAGGCGTGCCGGTGATCCCGCCCAAGGCTGGCGGGTTCGGGGAAATCTTGGCCAATGCGCCGCTGCTGCTCGAACGGCTGGCCACGCTGACGGAGCGGCTGACGATGCTGCTGTCCGACGACAACCAGCGCCAGCTGGCCGGCATCCTGCGCAACACGAACCAGATTTCCGCGGAAGTGGCCGATGCCTCGCCCCAGTTGCAGGGTGCGCTTGCCGAAATGCAGATCACGCTGCGCGAGGCGAGCGAAGCACTCGACGCGTTCGAGAAGACCACCGAATCGACCAACGAGCTGATCAACCGCGAAGGCGAATCGATTGCCGACGAGCTGCGCAAGACGCTGAGCAAGGCGAACCAGACCGCCGAAACGCTCAACCAGACGCTGGAACAGGCGCAACCGGCGGTGCGCACGCTGAACGACCAGACGCTGCCTTCGGCAAATGCCACGCTGGAGGATTTGCAGGCCACCAGCCGTTCGCTGCGTAGCCTGACAGAGCGGCTGGAAGACAAGGGTGCGAGCGATCTGATCTCCTCGCCCAAGCTGCCCGACTACGAACCTGAGGACTGAGAGCGATGAACCTTTCCCGCCTGGCGATCCTGCGCCTTCCGGTTCTTCTGGCCGCTCCGCTCGCGCTGGCAGGCTGCATCAGTTTCGGTGAAGACCCGCCGCCCGCGCTGCTGACGCTGACGCCTAATGCGCAGATCGAAAACGGCACCGGGCCCAGCGGAAATGCCAGCGCCGCGCTCACCGTAATGCAGCCGGAGGTTGCTGGCAGCCTCGCGGTGACCCGCGTGCCGGTGCAGGTCGATGCGTCGACCATCGCCTATCTGAAGGATGCGGTGTGGGTCGACCGGCCCGCCAAGCTGTTCCAGCAACTGCTGGTCACCACGCTGCGCCAGCGCACCGGGCGGCTGGTGCTCGACAGTATCGAAAGCCGCAGCAGCACCGAGGTATCGCTGCGCGGCACGCTGCGCGAATTCGGCTATGATGCCCGCACCAAGTCGGCCGTGGTCACGTATGACGCGATCCGCGAAAGCAACGGCGAATTGCAGACCCGCCGCTTCAGCGTGAGCGTGCCAGTAGCACAGGCGCAGGCCAGCCCGGTGGGCGTGGCGCTGAACGAGGCGGCCAATCAGGTCGCACTCGACGTGGCAAACTGGATCGGCGGCTAGGCCGCTTTCGTCGCCGCGCGGGCGAACGCCAGCGCGCGGGTAAACTCGGCCTGCTTTTCATCGCGGCGCGCGCGCGCCTCTGCATCCGCACCCCATTGTTCTGCCTGCCAGTCTTCCTCCAGATTGGCGGCGGCCCACAATTCCTGCAGATCGGAATCGGTCTTCAGGCCGGTCAGCGCGACGCACAGCGACGCCGCCAGCGATGCCGCCATGTCCAGCGCCGCCAGAACGAACGCGTTTTCCTGCGCCAGCCGCTCTCGGATCACCGCGAGGCTTTCCGGAGGCTGCGGGCGATGAAGGATGCCGTGCGTGCGGTTGAGCGCAATGCCGAAATCGGCCTCCACCTGTTTCACGACAGGCTCCCACACCTTGGCCTGGCGGCGGCCCACGGCCTCGTCCGGCTCGGCCCGGTAACACAGCGTGTCCCCATCGGCGAAGCGCAGCAGCCGGTCGATAACGGGGGAGGGATCGCCTGCAATCGTGTCGATCCCCCGGTCGGCGAGATCGCGCAGCGGGAACTGGTCGGGCTGGAATTCCTCGGGCGCAGCAGCCCATTCCGCGCGCAGCAGATCGCCCAGCGCCTGCGTGGGCACGACCTGCGGATGACCCTGCCGGGTTTTTACCGCACGCCCGTCGAGCATGACCTGCCAGCCATCCTCCACCTGCGCGAGGCTTGCCTGTTTCCAGAATCGCTTCACCGTCGAACCTCCTGCCTAGCGGCCGCTTTTCCATTTCCTGGCGAGCAGCACGGGCACGGCGAAGAACAGGAGCGGCCCGGCGACGAACAGCACCGGACCCAGCGCGCCGCCGTCGATCCGGTCGACGACCATCATCGCGCCGATGAAGGTGAGGAAGATGCCCGCCAGACGGACGAACTGCAGCGTCCAGTATCGCCGCGCGGCAACCGCTTCCTGCGCCTCGGCATGGGGATCATCGCTCAAGCAGGGTCTCCAGCAGCTGGGTTGTGGTCTCGGCCACGCTTTGCGCGCCCGCGCGCAGCAGTTCTTCGGGTTCGTGATAGCCCCAGGCGACGCCGATCGGCGTGACGCCTGCCGCCGTCGCCATTTCCATATCGAAGCTGGTGTCGCCGATCATCACCGCATCGGCGGGCGCGGCTCCGCAATCGACCAGTGCTTCTTCCAGCATGGCGGGATGCGGTTTGGAGGGGTGCCGATCGGCGGTCTGCAGGCTGTCGAACAGATCGGTAAATCCGTTCTGCGCCAGCGTTGCCCGCAGGCCCCGATCCGACTTGCCGGTGGCCACCGCAAGGCTCCACCCGGCGTCGCGCAACGCATGAAGCAGCTCGCCTATGCCGGGGTACAGGGCCTCGCTCAGCGCGCCGCTTTCCCGCGTGGCGCGGAAATGCGCCTTGTATGCCTCTACCACCAGCGCCCTTGCGTCCTTCTCCGTCTCGGGGGCGAGATGCATCACCGCCTGCGGCAGGCTGAGGCCTACGATCCGGCGTACGGCGTTTCGGTCTGGTTCGGGAAGGCCGGCTTGGGCAAAGGCGGCCGCCATCGAATCGCACACTGCGGCCTGCCCGTCGACCAGCGTTCCGTCGCAATCGAACACCGCGCAGCGCATCAGGCGAGGCCCCGCATCAGCGTGGCGATGGCGCTGTTGCCCTGCGCTTCCAGCCCTGCGGCAATCGTCTCGCGCTCGCTCGCGCTCTTCTTCTGCGACAGCTTGAGCGTGGGGCGCCGCGCCTGCACCTCCATCTCGAAGCCGACGATTCCACGGAACTGCTTGCTCCAGGTCGCCTCGCTCGATTCCCCGGCGCGCCATGGCTCGCCTTCCAGGCGGCTTTCGTGCTTGGCGATCACGGCGTGGAGGAAGGCCTCCAGCCCCTCGTCCGCCATCCGGCGCACGCGGCCTTCCATCTCCAGCGCGACGTAATCCCAGGTCGGCACCGTATCGCGGTTCTCGTACCAGCGCGGGGAGACATAGGCGTCGGGCCCATTGACCGTCACCAGCGCGGTCGCCCCATCCAGATGCCGTGTCAGCGCATTGCCGCGCGACAGGTGGAACTGCACCGCGCCGTCACCCGTCGACAGCAGAGGCGTATGCGCCACGCGCGGGCCATCGGGCGTGGTCAGGAACACCATTCCGAAGCCGATCTGGTCGATCAGCGTTTCGAACAGCTGGCGATCGTCGGATCGAAACAGCGGGTTGGGGTGCATCAGCGTTTGCCCCCACCTTTGCCTTTCGGCTTGCCCTTGGCGCGGGCCTTGCTCTTGGCCGCGGGCTTGGAGACCGTGCGCGAACGCCGTTCGCCCCGGCGCGCCTTGCGGTATTGCTTCGCGTGCTGTTTCGCGTCCTGCTTCTTCTCAGCCCTGGTCTTGGGCGGCGTCTCTTCGCGCAGCGGTTCGGCATCGCTCAGCGACAGGTCGAAGCCCATCTGCTCCATCGTCGCTGCGAAATGCTCGGGCAGCTCGGCGGTGACGTCCAGCTGGCCGCCTCCCGGCTGGCTGATGATCAGGCGCCGCGCATGCAGGTGCATCTTGCGGCTGACGCTGCCGGTCAGGAAGGCATCCTGCCCGCCATATTTTCCGTCGCCCACGATCGGGTGACCCATCGCCGCGCAATGCACGCGCAGCTGGTGCGTGCGCCCGGTCAGCGGCTCCAGCTCGAGCCAGGCGGCGCTGTTGCCCGCGCGCTCGACCACGCGATAGCGGGTCTTGGCGGGCTGCCCGTTTTCCATGTCGACATGCATCTTCTCGCCACCGGTGCCGGGCTGCTTGGCCAGCGGCGCATCGATCTCGCCGACCTGCTGTTCGGGTACGCCGACGACCAGCGCCCAGTACACCTTCTTGGCGCTGCGACCGGAGAATCGCTTGCTGAACGCCGCCGCGCTGCCCGGCGTACGCGCGATCAGCAGGACGCCGCTGGTATCCTTGTCCAGCCGATGGACGAGGCGGGGGCGGGGGCCGTCGCCTTCCACGAATGCATCCAGCAGCCCGTCGACATGGCTATAGGTCTTGCTGCCGCCCTGCGTGGCGAGGCCGGGCGGTTTGTTGAGCACGATGGCGGCAGGCGTTTCCGTGATCACCATCGATCGCGCCTGCGCCCTCTCGTCGTCCGAGAGTTCGCGCCGCCTGGCCGGGGCCTTGGTGCGCGCCGGGTTGCCCGGCGGGATGCGCAGCGTCTGGCCTTCGACCAGCCGGTCGTCGGGCTTGGTACGCGCGCCGTCGACCCGGATCTGCCCGGTGCGCGCCCAGCGCGCCACGGTGGCGAAGCCGACTTCGGGCAGGTTGCGCTTGAACCATCGGTCCAGCCGCACGCCATCATCGTCCTGCGCGACGATGTATTGCCGCACTTCTCCCTTTTCGGGGCGTTTATCGCCTTCCGGCATGGCTCAGAATACTCTTGTCAGGGTGAGGCCGCAGACCAGCGCGACAATCGACGCGACGACCGAAAGCAGCACGTATACCAGCGCAATTCCCATCCGTCCGTCCTCCATCAGCAGCCACGTTTCGAGGCTGAAGGAGGAAAAGGTGGTGAAGCCGCCCAGCAGGCCGACGCCCAGGACGAGCCGCAGATGTTCTTCGAAATGGCCGCCGAGCCCGCGGGCGAGGCAACCTACCAGCAAACCCATTGCAAGCCCGCCGATGGTATTGGCAGCCAGCGTGGGCCACGGAAAGCCCCCCATCGGCGGAATTCCGAGCCACGCGGTGATGCCGCGCCCCAGCTGGTAACGCATCAGCGCGCCTGCACCGCCGCCGATTGCGACGCCCAGAGATGCTGCGATGGGGGAAAGGCTGGTCATTTTCGCAAAGGACTCTATCTTGGCGAACGCGCCGCGCCAAGCGGCCATCCACGCCCATCATCGCAATATGGGCGGGTTTTTCTTGCGTGCCGGGTGCGGTTTGCCTATAAAGCGCGCTACGGAGCTGGCCGCTTCGGCGTTGCCGGCCTCTTCCACGTTATATTTCCGAGGATTTCGCGCTCAATTTTCCGCGAATCGGAATGCTATGAACTGAAAGGCGTTTGACCAGTATGCAAATCATCGTGCGCGATAATAATGTCGACCAGGCGTTGCGGGCTCTCAAGAAGAAGCTGCAGCGTGAAGGCGTCTATCGCGAGATGAAGCTGCGTCGCCACTACGAAAAGCCCAGCGAAAAGCGCGCCCGTGAAAAGGCTGCCGCCGTTCGCCGTGCGCGCAAGATGGAACGCAAGCGCGCCGAGCGCGACGGTCGCTAGAACGCGGGCCGGGGCTGGCTATTTCGCTACGCCCCGCTCAACCTCAGTCTTGAACTGACGAACGGCTTGCGCCAGATGGTCGCGAGCCGTTTGGCGTTTCAGCACGCCATGAAATTTCGCCACAGAGCCCCAGGCAGGACCATTCAATGACCGAAATCACGCGCGTTCCCCTCCGCCCGATTGCGAAGGGCTCGCTTACCAAGCTGTGGATCGGCGTGATCGTCGCCATCGGCCTCGCCGTGCTGCTGGCCTGGGCGCTCGCGCCGCAGGGCTATGGCCTGACCGTGCTCGAAGAAGGCGACGGGGCGAGCCCCAGCGCAGACGACGTGGCTTTCATGAATTACGTCGGCAAGCTGGACGATGGAACCGTGTTCGACCAGTCGCAGCCCCTGCCGCTGCCGCCCGAAGCACAGGGCATGTTCCCGCAAGGCAACCCGATGCCGCTGAGCAACATGATGCCCAGCTTCACCGAGGGTGTGACCAAGATGAAGCCCGGCGGAACCTACGAACTGCGCATTCCGGCGGATCAGGCCTACGGGGCCGAAGCGCAGACCAACCCGCAGACGGGTGAGGTCATCATCCCCGCCAACAGCGATCTGACGTTCGAGATCGAACTGATCGACTTTATGAGCCAGGCCGAATTCCAGCGGCGGGTACAGATGATCACCCAGCTGATGCAGCAGAACGGAACGCTCGCGCCGCCGCAGGGCGAAGCGCCGATGCCGCCGCCGCAATAGGCAATATGCCGTCGGGGAGGGCGCAATGGGCGAACAGCAGGCCGAAGCCGACTGGGTCGACGGTGCCGACACGGCACGGGGACGCGCAGAAACGGACTGGCCATTGCGACCCTGGCTGTTCGCCGCTTTGCTTGCCCTTGCCGGGCTGGCGATTTTCCTCCTGACCGACGATGCCCATGAAAGCGGCCCGCGCATTGCCGGGGCCGCTTTCATCGCATTTGCCGCGGGTGGCTTCGTCTTCACCGCAGAGCGCGGGCGGCTGCTTGCCGCGGCGATCTTCTCCCTCGTCACCGGGCTGGTCGTCGGCGGGCTTACCTGGCGCGCGGTTGGCGCTGGCAATGATATTGCGGACAGCGGCTATGCGGTCGCGGCAGGGGTGTTCGCCTGCCTGCTGGCGGTGCCGCTGTTCCAGGCCGATTTCCTGCAGCGCCGGATGCGGACGGATTACCGGGACATCCACTATTTCGTCTGGACCGACGCGATCACCGGCGCGGGAGCCTTTGCCTTTTTCCTCATCGCGTGGGCGCTGATCTGGCTGCTTGCCTCGCTGTTCGATCTGGTCGGCATACCCTTGCGCGATCTGGTGCAGGCCGACTGGTTCGGGTGGGTCTATGGCGGCCTTACGCTGGGCGCGGGGTTGGGGACGCTGCGTAACCAGCTGAAGATCATCGGCACGCTGCAATCGGTCGTGCTGCTGGTGCTTTCGATCCTCGCCCTGCCGCTCGCCATCGCGATTGCGGTATTCCTGGGCGCGGTCGTGGTTTCGGGGCCGAGCGTGCTGTGGAACGCGACCGATTCCGCGACCACGGTGCTGCTCTCCATCGCCATCGGTGCCTACATGCTCGCCAACGCGGTGCTGCGCGACCGAGACGCGGATATGATTGGCGGGGCGGTGCTCAAGTGGTCGGGTTACGCGCTGATGCTGGGCATCCTGCCGCTGACGGTGTTCGCTGCGATCAGCACCGGGGTGCGGATCGACCAGCATGGCCTCTCGCCCGAGCGGTTGTGGGCGCTGTGTTCGATCATCGTCGCGGTGGCCTTCGGGCTCGCCTATTTCGTCGATGCGCTGGTGGGCGTGCTTGGAAGCTGGCGCGACCGGCTGCGCGCATCGAACCTGCGGCTGGGGCTGGCGACCGCGCTGTTCGCGCTGTTCCTCGCGCTGCCGATCCTCAACGTCGGGGCGATATCGACCAGCGACCAGCTTGCGCGGCTGGAATCGGGCGCGATTTCGTTGGAGGAATTCGATTTCTCGGCACTGCGGTGGGACTTCGGCGAGCCGGGGCGCCAGGCGCTGGAGCGGTTGGCGAAAAGCGAGCGGACCCGTGTCGCAGAGCTTGCACAAAATACGTTGCAGCTGGAATCGAAGCCGTACGGTTCAACGAACCTACCGGAGCGCGAAGAAATCTCGCAGAAAGCCGATCTCTCCGGTCTCAATGATGAGACCGCTCGGGCCGTCCGCGCGTTCTTGCGCGATGAGATTATTCTGTGCCGCGAAGGATGCAGGGTAGAAACGCTTCGAGCTTCGCCCGAAGGTGTGTTGATCGCGCTGATGACCAAGGCCGAGTATGGCGACAACCCCCACCTGCTGTGGGTCGCAGCTGGAAGTGACAAGGCTGAAACCCGACGGGTGTACGATGGGAAGCTGATCCACGAGTACGAGGGGCTTGATGGTCCTGTCGAATATGACGGGGATATCGAACTTCGGCCTTTCGAGGGGCAGCAGATCTTCGTGGACGGCAAGCCCGCTAGCCAACCCTTCAAGTAATCTGCCCGCTTGATGGTGCGCTGCGGCGCGGCTAACGCATTCGCCATGTCAATCACCCGCGAAGAAGTGGCCAAGATCGCAAGCCTCGCGCGCATCCGTATGGATGAGGCGGAGCTTGATCGGATGGTCCCCGAACTCAACAATATCCTGGGCTGGGTCGAGCAGCTGGGCGAGGTCGATACCTCCTCAGTCGAGCCGATGACCGCCGTGATCCCGCAGGCCATGCGCCTGCGCGACGATGTGGTCGATGCCGATCCGCTGACCGCAGGCGGCCGGCGAGAAGACGTGCTCGCCAATGCGCCTGCAGCAGAGCACGGCTTTTTCGGTGTGCCCAAGGTGATCGAGTGACCTGCGACGCTCATTTCCCAATCCCGTTCGCCCTGAGCTTGTCGAAGGGCTGCACTTCACTTTTTGCGCTGTGTCAGAAGAAGAAGCAGTGCTTCGACAGGCTCAGCACGAACGGAGTTTGATTTGACCGATCTTACCAATCTTGGCGTCAAGGCGATCCGCGATGGTGTCGCCGCGGGCGATTTCACCGCGCGCGAAGTGGCCGAGGCCTTCAACGCCAATGTCGCCGCCGCGAAGGATCTGAACGCCTTCATCGTCGCCACGCCCGAAAAGGCGCTCGAAGCCGCCGACGCGGTGGATGCGAAGCGCGCCAAGGGCGAAGAGCTGGGCACAATGGGCGGCGTGCCGATCGGCATGAAGGACCTGTTCTGCACCGATGGCGTGCAGACCACGGCTGCCAGCCACATCCTCGAAGGTTTCGTGCCGCAGTATGAAAGCACCGTGTCCGCGAACCTGTGGCGCGCGGGCGCGGGGATGCTGGGCAAGCTCAACCTCGATCAGTTCGCGATGGGTTCGTCGAACGAGACGAGCTATTTCGGCAACGTCATTTCGCCGTGGCGCAAGCCGGGCAGCAATGCCGCGCTGATCCCCGGCGGGTCTTCGGGCGGTTCGTCTACGGCGGTTGCCGCACGGCTCGCTCCGGCAGCGACCGGCACCGACACCGGCGGCTCTATCCGCCAGCCTGCCGCCGTCACCGGCATCACAGGCATCAAGCCGACCTACGGGCGGTGCAGCCGCTGGGGCGTGGTCGCGTTTGCGTCCAGCCTTGACCAGGCGGGGCCGATGGCGCGCGACGTCACCGATTGCGCGATCATGCTGGAGGCGATGGCCGGGTTCGATCCGAAGGATTCGACGTCGCTCGACATGCCCGTGCCGCAGTGGGAAGCGGGGCTGAACGCGGACCTCAAGGGCAAGAAGGTCGGCATTCCGCACGAATATCGCATGGACGGGACTGACCAGGCGATCCTCGAGAGTTGGGAGCGGGGCAAGGAATGGCTGCGCGATGCGGGGGCGGAGATCGTCGATATCAGCCTGCCGCACACCAAATACGCGCTGCCCGCGTACTACATCATCGCCCCGGCAGAGGCGTCGTCCAACCTCGCGCGCTATGATGGCGTGCGCTACGGCCTGCGCGATCTGCCCGAGGGGGCTGGTTTGCAGGACATGTACGCCGCAACCCGCGCGGCGGGCTTCGGTGACGAAGTGAAGCGGCGCATCCTGATCGGCACCTATGTGCTCAGCGCGGGCTTCTACGACGCCTATTACACGCAGGCGCAGAAGATCCGCACGCTGGTGGCGCAGGACTTCGAAAAGGCGTGGAACGAGTGCGACCTGATCCTCGCGCCGACCACCCCCAACGCGGCCTTCCCGCTGGGAGGCTTCGACGGCGATCCGCTGGCGATGTACCTCAACGACGTGTTCGCCGTGCCTGCCTCGCTGGCCGGGCTGCCCGCGATGAGCGTGCCCGCCATGCTCAACGGCGACGGCCTGCCGCTGGGCCTCCAGATCGTCAGCAAACCGTTCGACGAGCAGGGCGTGCTCAACGCCGGGCTCGCGATCGAACAGCGCAGCGGGTTCGACGCGACGCCGGACAAGTGGTGGTGAGCGACGAAGCCATCTTCACGCTGGTCGCCGCGCTGGCAGTGACGGCGGTGATGGCGATCCCTGCGATCATCGCGCGCCGCGTGAAGCATGGCGAGGCGCGCTATCAGGACATGAAATACACCCCTTCGGACGATGAGTGACTGTCGCATTCAGGGCGCCACGGGCGAAAGACGGCCCCGTGGCCATGGCGTTTGATGTGCAGTGCTCGTCCGTCCCATCGCCATGACTCGAGACGCCGGGGAGCGAATGAATGGCGTCGCAGGGCGCACCAGCATCATCGCTGAATCCGCACAGGCAGCGGTTCGTCGCCCTCGATAGCTGGCGGGGGATAGCGGCGATCATGGTGATGATGCATCACATGCCGCGCGAAGGATTTGTCGCGACGAGCCCGTTGGTTCGGGAATCGTGGCTTTTCGTAGAGTTTTTCTTCGTGCTGAGCGGCTTCGTGATTGCCAGCGCCTATTTTCGCAAGCTGGCCGAGGGGTATCCGCTCGCACATTTCATGGCGCTCCGCTTGGGGAGGCTGTTTCCGGCGCATGCCGTTGTCTTGATCCTTTTCGTCCCGGTGTTCGTGCTCTTCGCTTTGGGCGGAGCGTCGCCCACGGGATCGACCGGAAAAAGCTGGCTCGATCTCGTCCGCACCTTGTTCTTCGTCCAGATATTCAACGATCCGCCGGTCTCGAACTGGAACGACCCCAGTTGGTCCATCGCGGCGGAATTCTGGATCTACGGCTTGGCGGCGCTGGGGATCGCCGCATTCAAGCGGTGGGTATTCCTGCTGGCCCTGCTCGCGGGAATCGTTTCGTTCGTGCCTTTGTGGATTTACGGCCCAATGCCGTTCGATTTTCTGCCGGGGATCGCTGTGGCGAGGGGGCTGTTCGGCTTTGCGGTGGGCATGATCGTCTGGCGGATAGGCGGCCGTCGGACCGCACCTTCGCCCGGGACACGGCGGGGCTTGTTCACGATTGCCGAGGTCCTTGCCCTGGTCGCGACGGGTGGTTTGATGGTGGCATTCGGGGACTCGCTGATGTCGACTACCCTGCCGGTATTTTTCGGTGCCGCGATCTGGCTTTTCTCGCTCGAGCGCGGCGCGGTGTCGGCACTGTTACGGCGTCGCGCATTCGTGATGATCGGCGAGCTCTCCTACGCCATCTATATCGGCCATATGCTGGTGATCCTTGGCTACTATCTTGTCATGAGCGCGGGGAACGCGTTTCTTCCGGGCGGCGCTCCCGACTTGCCCGGCGACATTGTCACCCTGTCGCTGGCCACGCTGGCGATTGCCTTCGCCTGGTCGCTGCATCGCTGGATCGAGAAGCCGGCGCGCGACTGGACCTATCGCGTGGTCGGCATACGCGACACTGCGCGCGCTGAAGCGATTGCGCCGACCTTCTGAGCGAGGCTAAGGGACCACGCCTGGGCGCATAGTGCTTCAGTGTGCCAAGGGCGAATGGTAGGCGTGATCGCGCGTCAGCCGGTGGCCCGCTGGTGGTCTGGAATTTCTGGAGCATTCAGGCTTAAGCTTGCAGGCGGGGGCGGCCCTTTTCGGGGCGGTCGGCATCAGGGGGATGGTACAATGAGAGGCTGTCTGAACTTTCTGACGTTTCTGGTGATCCTCGCGGTGGCGGTGTTCATCGTCCTCGCCATCATCGGCTGGATGAGAGACGGCGCGGGCAACGCCGGCGACGGGATCGATCAGGCCGTTCGGCTGAAGGGCGGTGCCGTGGCCGTGGAGTTGCTCGAACTATATTGATCGGTCCTTGTGCGATATCGTCCGTTGTTCGGGGGAACGAACGAATTTCATTGCAGGCCGCATCACCATCACCTGAAAATGCGCCCCGCCAGCGTTTCGCCGCGCTCGACAGTATGCGCGGCGTCGCGGCCTGCATCGTCGTGCTGCTCCATGTGTTCGGGGCCGGCTGGATCACCGGCTCTGTCTTCATTTCGCGCCGCTACCTGTTCGTCGATATCTTCTTCGTACTCAGCGCGTTCGTGATCGCGGCCAGCTACGGGGGCCGGATCGCGCAGGGCTTTTCCGTCCGCACCTTCATGTTCCTGCGTCTGGCCCGGCTCTACTCGCTGCATTTCGCGATGCTGATGGTGTTTCTTGGCCTTGTGGGCCTGCGCGCGGCCGGGGTGTTCCCGCAGGATGCGGCGGTATGGACGACGGGCGCGTTCGAACCGGCGCAGTTGCTGCGCGCCCTACTGCTGGTAGAGGTCTTTGCGCCGCAGCCAAGCGGATGGAACGGGCCAAGCTGAAGCATCGAGACCGAAATCTGGGCATACCTGATCGCGGCCATCGCCTTTGCCGTGCTGCGCAACCGCGCACCGCTGTTCTTTGCGGCCACCGTGGCAGCGGCGGGTGCACTTTCGCTGCTGTATTACCTTGGCATCAGGTTTGTGCCTTACGGCATCAACCTCTACGATCTCCTGCGCTGCCTGTTCGCTTTCGCGCAAGGGGTGCTGGCATGGGAGGTGCACCGGCGTTTCCCCGGAAAGCTCGCCCTGCCACGCGCTTTGGCCAGCGTGCTGGAAATCGTTATCATCGCCGCCGGGTTCATCGCGATCACTGTCGCACCCATAACTTTGGGGCAGCTGGCGATCCCCTTCCTTTTCGCCGCTTTGGTGCTGGTTCTTGCGCGTGAGCGGGGCTGGGTGTCGGACCTGTTGCGCCGCCGCTTTCCCGTGCTGATCGGCGAATTGTCCTATTCGATCTATATGACGCATGCCGCCGTGTTCTTCATGGTCGCGATGTTGGCGAGCAATCTTGGCCTGTTCGATCCCACGCAGGGCTTCGTCCCCGGAACGCGCGGTACCGTCCCCGACGGCCCGATCGCAGACATCGTCGCGTTTGGCCTTCTTACGCTGGTCATCGCCGTTTCGTGGTGCACGTTTCGCTGGATCGAGCGCCCGGCGCGCGAATGGTCGCGCCGCGTGGTCGATAGTCGTGCCACGCGCCGTGCAGAAGCGATTGCGCCGACCTTCTGAGCAAGGCTAAGGGAACACGCATGAGCACATATCGTATCCAGGGCGCCACCGGCGAATGGGAGGTCGTGATCGGCCTCGAAGTCCACGCGCAGGTCACCTCCAACGCCAAGCTGTTCAGCGGCGCTTCGACCGAGTTCGGGGCCGAGCCCAACACGCAGGTCTCGCTGATCGACGCCGCGATGCCGGGCATGCTGCCCGTGCCCAACCGCGAGTGCATCCGCCAGGCGGTGCGCACCGGCATGGCGATCGAGGCACAGATCAACGCGTGGAGCCGGTTCGACCGCAAGAACTACTTCTACGCCGATCTGCCGCAGGGCTACCAGATCAGCCAGCTCTACCACCCCATCGTGGGCGAGGGGCAGCTGCTGATCGAGGCGGACGAGAAGGCGGGCATCGCGCAGGACAAGATCATCGGGATCGAGCGCATTCATGTGGAGCAGGACGCGGGCAAGCTGATGCACGATCAGCACCCGACGATGTCCTACGTCGATCTCAACCGCACCGGCATCGCGCTGATGGAAATCGTCAGCAAGCCGGACATGACATCTCCTGCCGAAGCAGGCGCTTACGTGCGCAAGCTCAGGTCGATCCTGCGCTATGTCGGATCGTGCGACGGCAATATGGAAGAAGGCTCGATGCGCGCGGACGTCAACGTCTCGGTGCGCAAGGTGGGCGACAGCGAGCTGGGCACGCGGACCGAGACGAAGAACGTCAACTCGGTGCGCTTCGTCATGCAGGTCATCGAATACGAGGCGAACCGCCAGGTCGATGTGCTGGAAAGCGGCGGCACGGTCGACCAAGAAACGCGCCTGTTCGATGTCGCCACCGGCACCACGCGCACGATGCGCAGCAAGGAAGACGCGCACGATTACCGCTACTTCCCCGATCCCGATCTGCTGCCACTCGAACTCGACGATGCCTTCCTCAGCGAATGCCGGGAGAGCCTGCCCGAACTGCCCGACGCCAAGCGCGCGCGCTACGAAGGCGAGCTGGGCCTGACGCCCTACAATGCGCGCGAGCTGACCGCCGAGGTTGAGACTTTCGGGCGCTTCGAGACCCTGCTCTCCGCGACCGCAGCGAAGATCGGCAAGCCCGAGAAGGCCGTCGCCACGCAGGTCGCCAACTGGGCGCTTTCGGTCGCGCCGGGCGTGATGAAGTCGCTCGGCGAGGAAGCCGACCCGGCGAACGCCACGGCAGAGGCGCAGGCGAGCATCCTCGCGATGCAGGACACGGGCGAGATTTCGGGCGGACAGGCCAAGGAAATCTACGAAATCGTCCTCAAGACCGGCCGCAACCCCGAAGAAATCGCCGATGCCGAAGGCCTGAAGCAGGTCAGCGACACCGGCGCGATCGAGGAAGCAATCGACGCGATCATCGCCGCCAACGAAGACAAGGTTGAGCAGTACAAGGGCGGCAAGGACAAGCTGTTCGGCTTCTTCGTGGGCCAGACGATGAAGGCGATGCAGGGCAAGGCCAACCCGGCGGTGGTGAACCAGATCTTGAAGGACAAGCTGGGGTGATTGAACTTAGTTAGTATAAGATAGGCAGAAGCGTGGATTTGATGCGCTCATAAGTGCCCTTGGGGGGCAAAGGGGGGGACATGACGAGAGCACTTTTCTTTATGGCAGCCGCAATTGCTCTGGCAACGCCAGCGGCAGCACAAGACTTCAACAATCAATCGATTGTGGAACTCACCCGAGCCGGTTTGAGCGAAGACGTCATTCTATCCAAGATTGAAGGACTACCCTGCTCTTACGATGTATCGACCGATGCCATAATCGCGTTGAATGCGGCGGAGGTCAGTAATCGTGTGATTGCGGCGATGGTCGATCGCTGCGTAGGGGCAGCAAAAGCGCAGGGAGCCTCAGGCACTGCATCCGACCCAATGCAAAAGCGATCGCCCGGTGTGTACATTGAAATGGGCGACGAGGACTCGCATGATATCAATCAGATAAGGCCTACCGTCGCTTCCAGCGGAAAAGTAACCGGCAACGGTAGTATCCTGTTTCCGTTCAAGGCGAAGCTTGGACTATCCGGGCAGAATGCAAACACACAGGCGAACCAAAGTTCGCCCGTATTTTACTTTTACTTCGAGACGTCGGATGCACGGGTAAGCGACTTTGGAGTTTCCGATTCCATTGCTGCTCAATCGCCTAGTGAATTCAGTTTGGTGCGATTCAAGGACAAAAAGGGTCGGAGAGAGCTCACCGTCGGCAAATCGAATATGTTCAGTACCAATCTCGGGATCGATCCGGATGATACGATTCCGTTTACGATTGACGAGATAGGTGATGGTATTTTTCGAGTGGAGCCAAATTCTCCACTGAAGCCGGGGCAATATGGATTTGTCTTGCGGTTTGGCGGTGAGAAGTATCGAATTTTTGATTTCTCTGTCTGAGAGTGACGCTCCCCTGCTCTGCGAGCGGAGCAATGTCGGCACCGGCATCCCTGAGAACCAAATGGTTACGGACCTGTACCTCCCGCTGGCCTGACGGGCCGGGTGCGGATAGACGAGGGCGATGACAGACCCACGGCTCTCCATCGTCCTCGTCCACCCTGAAATCCCCGGCAATACCGGCGCGGTGGGGCGCACCTGTGTGGCGCTGGATATGGAGTTGGTGCTGATTCATCCGCTGGGCTTCACCATCACCGATACGCGCCTGAAGCGCGCCGGGCTGGATTACTGGCAGCACATCCGGCTGGCGGAGTTTGCGAGCTGGGAGGTGTTTCTGGAAGAGCGCGCCCCGCGTGACGATCAGCTGTTCCTGTTCGAGGAATATGCCGCGCGAAGTTTCTACGAACCCGACTATCCGGCGGATGCCTACCTCGTGTTCGGGCGCGAGACGAAGGGTCTATCACCAGACATCGTCGGCGCGCACGCGCACCAGCTCGTCAGCCTGCCGATGAAGAGCGACAAGGTCCGTTCGCTCAACCTTGCCAACACGGTGGCGGCGGCGGCCTATCAGGCGCTGCGGGGGAAGGTCTGAGCGTCTAGTTGGCGAGCGTATAGGTGGCGGTGCAGGTCCACGCTTCGTCGCCAGTGCCCGTCTCCCGGCAGTTGACCCGATTGCCATCGGGCCGCTGGGCCACCGGCTTGTCGAATTCGCTTTCCGCCCTTGCCACCATCCGTGTCACGGCCAGTGCCTGCGAAGGGCCGCTGGCGCTGACTTCGACCGTGCGGCTCCGACCGGCGTCGGTTTGATCGTCGACATAGGGCACGGCCGAATCCTGCGCGCCGCTGGCATCGACATATCGGCTCGACACCCAGCCGGTCAGGCACGCGCCTGCATAGGCCCGTGGCGAGCCGACCGGGTTTTCCAGCCCGCACTGGCCCGGTTCGCCCAGAGTCCCGTCGGGAAGATAGACGATCCCGTACCACTGGCCCTGCCGGTCGCACACGTAGAGGGGGGCATCGTCGCCCAGCGTGTCGATCTGCCTTGCGTCGGTGGTCGGGGCTTCGCGCACCGCCAGGACGTCGTCCTCCCCTCCCGGCAGGTTCGCCACCCTGCCGACCCGCTCGCAGGCGCTCTCGTTCGGGCCATCGCGTCCGATCCTGACTGGCAGCACCCCGGTCTGCTGGGCGGCGGCGGTGTCTTCCGCGCCGGACCCATCCGCGTCCACCACGTCTTCGGACGAGATGGTCGACATATCCACCGCTGCCTCGGGCGCATCGGATTGCGAGCTGCGCTGCCCCAGCAGGAAGGCGAGCGCCGCCACCAGCACCATGATGACGACAATCACACCAATAGTCGTACGGTTCACGCCAGCATTCCTTCAGCCATTCCGATTCCGGCGATGATGTTCTGCACGATTGCGAGCCTGCGCCAATTGGAAAAACGAAAAAGGCCGCCGGGTCGCCCCGACGGCCTTTCGATCTTCGGAATGCGAGGGATCAGCCCTGGCGTTCGCCGGTCAGCGGCATGTCGCCGAACGCGCCGGCGTTGACCTTGCCGGTCAGCTGGTCGCCCTCGACGGTCGCTTCGCAGTTGAGCTCCATCGGCATCGGGACGGTCATGTCCATCTTCCAGCGTAGCGTGTTGCCGTCGACGGTGCCGTCCTTGACGTCCATCGAGCCCATGCCGCCGGCCATCGAACCGGTGAAGGTGTTGCCGTCGTCACCGGGAACGACGGTGAAGGTGCCCTTCTGGTCGCCCATCGGGCTCTTCACGACGGTATCGTAGGTTCCTGCAACGGACATAATCTGTCTCCTCTCGTGTGTAATGGTAGGGCGAGCCTTCGCTCGCACCTACACTGGTGTCAATAAGCGTTACCGGGCAACGGTTACTCGGCCTCGATGGTTTCCACCGGCAGGCCGAGCTGGTCCAATTGCGGGCGGACCTGTTCGGCATCGCCCACGATGACCCATACGAAGCGGTCGGCGTTGATCGCATCGCGCGCCGCCTTGTCGAGACTTTGCACGGTCTGGCCACGGTACTTGTCGGCCAGGGTTTCGTAGTAATCCATTTCGCGCCCGTAGAGCACGTTGTTCTGCATCGCGCTGAGCACCGAGCCCGAGGTTTCGAACCGGCCCGGCAGAGAGCTGATTTCGTTGGTCACGATGCGGCCCAGCTCTTCCTCGGTCACGCCGCGGGTGGTGACGAAATCGTCCACTTCGCGGATCATCTCGGCCAGCGCATCGCCCGTGCGGTCTGCCTGCACCGGCGCCTGGACGAAATACGCGACCGCATTCTCGTCGATCGACGGCGCGCCGCGCACGCCGTAGCTCCAGCCCTTGGTCTCGCGCAGGTTCATGTTGAGCCGGGCGAGGAAGTTGCCGCCCAGCGCATTATTGGCGTTGATGAAATCGCTGATCGTATCGTCGCTGCCCGAAAGCGGCGTGATCTGGCCGCCGACGATGAAGCTCTGCGGCGAGTTGGGGCGATTCACCAGCACGATGCGCGAGGATTCAGGCACGGCGGCACGGGCGGAGAAATCCTTCTGGCCCTTGGGCGTGGCCGGGGCCTGCCAGTTGCCGAACGCTTCCTCCAGGCCCGGCAGAACCTCCGCCAGCGCCAGGTTGGACACCACGAAGATGTCCGCATTGTCGGGCCGCAGCCAGGTCTGCTGGAAGGCCACCAGATCGTCGCGCGTGATCGCGTTGACCGATTCCATCGTGCCCGAAGAGGGGCCGCCATAGGGGTTGTCTTCCCCGTAAACGAGCGGGTTGACGGTGAGGTAGGCGATCGATGCCGGGGTCCGCAGGCTCTGCTGAATACCGGTCAGCTGCTGCGTACGGATACGCTCAAGCTCGCTCGCATCGAACGCCGGGTTGCGCACCACGTCGGACAGCAGTTCGAGCGAGGGGTCGAGATTGGCGCTCAGTGCCGACAGCGTGAAGGTCGACCGGTCGGAACCGCCGCCCACGCTGATGTTGGCGCCCAGCCGTTCCTGTGCCTCGGCCAGTTCGCGCGAGGTCAGCGAGGTGGTGCCTTCGTCCATCAGGCCCAGGGTCAGCGTTTCGAGGCCACGCTTGTCGCGCGGATCGGCCGCCGTGCCTGCGTTGAAGCTGATGGCGACCCGCGTGGCGGGCACCGCATCGCGCTGCGCGTAATAGACGTTGATCCCGTTCGACAGCGTCGTTTCCGTGACGTCGGGGAATTCGAGCTCGCTCACTTCGGCGATTGCGGGCTTTGGGCGGACCTTGCTGACCACGATTTCGTTCGATGCGGGCTCGGCATCGGCCGCGTCGTCGGTCGCGGCAACGCTTGCCGCTTCTTCGTAGGTGCCTTCGCGCTCGCCCGGCTCCAGGATCATCGTCAGGGAGGGGCGGGTCATCCACTTCTTCATCGCCGCCTGCACTTCGGCAGGGGTCAGCGTGGCGAGGATTTCCAGCTGCCGTTCGAAGAAGCCGGGATCGCCGGCCAGAACCTCGCCCTGGGCGAGCGTGACGGCCTTGCCGCCGAACCCGCCAACCTGCTCCAGCCCGCGGATGGTCGAGGCGAGGTTGGAGGTTGCCGCACGGCGGACCTCATCCCCGGTCGGGCCTTCGGCGATGAACTGGTCGATGATTTCGTTCAGGCGGGTTTCGACCACTGCGGGATCGACGCCGGGCTTCACGGTGGCCCCGATGTTCAGGATGCCGACGCGCTGGAAGGCGTAATTGCCCGCGCTCACGCCCACTGCCAGCTGCTCGTCACGCACAAGGATGTTGTCGAGGCGGCTGGAGGCGAGGCCGCCGAGGATCTGCGCGCCCACATCGAGCGCGGTCAGATCGCGGTCGGTGATGCCGGGCACGGAGTAGTACCGGTCGACCACGGTCGCGGCGACCTGATCCTTCATCACCTTGCGGACGTCTTCCTTCAGCACGGGGACGTCGGCCTGCGCAGGCTCGTTCACCGGGCCGCGCGGGATGGGGCCGAAATATTTCTCGACCAGCGGGCGCGCCTCGGCGGCGGAGATATCGCCGGCGAGCACCAGGGTCGCGTTGTTGGGCCCGTAATTGTCGCGGAACCACCTCTGCACGGTATCCAGCGACGCCGCGTCGAGATCGGCCATCGATCCGATCACATTGTGATCGTAGGGGTGCCCATCGGGATAGAGGGTGTCGATGATTTCGTAGAACACCAGGCCGCCGGGCTGGTTGTCGCCCTGCCGCTTTTCATTCTGCACCACGCCGCGCTGGTTATCGAGCTTCTCCTGGGTGATCGCGCCCAGCAGGTAACCCATGCGGTCGCTTTCCAGCCACAACGCGCGTTCCAGCGCGCCGGTGGGGACGGTTTCGAAATAGTTGGTGCGGTCGAAATTGGTCGTACCGTTGTAATCGGTCGCGCCCATTTCCTGCAGGTACTGGAAGAAGTCGTCCGGCGCGTTTTCCGATCCGTTGAACATCAGGTGTTCGAACAGGTGGGCAAAGCCGGTTTCGCCCTCCGGCTCGTCCTTCGAGCCGACATTGTACCACACCGCCACGCCGACGATGGGTGCCTTGCGGTCTTCGTGCACGATCACGGTGAGGCCGTTGTCGAGCTCGAACTGCTGGTAGGGGATGGCAACCTGTTCGACCAGGCCTTCCAGCTGCGCGGGATCCTCCACCATCTCCTGCGCCTGTGCAGGCACGGCGAGGATGGCGGGAGTGGCCAGGGCCACCGCGAGCGCGGTGAGGCTGGTTCTGGAATTACGGAACATTCGGAGCTCTCCTATCGGGGCAAGAAATTGAAAATTCGGGATAATTAAGCACAGTCAGCGATTGCTGGATACCGTTTTGCGTGATTCGGCAGAGGCCAGAACATCATCGCGCCAGAAGTGCACCGGTTTAAAGCGGTGCTGGATGAACAGCGTTGATTGATCTGCGAAATGCGGGCTGTCGGGCCGGGTGGTCGCGGCGCCGTATGGTTCGATCGAGCGCGAGGAGACGGGCTGGCCGCTCAGCCATTCGATCCACATCACGAAGCTGTCGCCGTGGCGCACCGACAGGCGGCCGTCATCGTCCACATCCCACGAGGTGGAGGCACGCAGCGTGTCGGACCCACCGTCAAGCGGCAGGTCCACATCGCCCTGCCGCAGCCGCAGCAGATCGCCCATCGGCGGGGTCAGGCGGCCGAAATATTTCTCGAGGTGGTTCTTGGCGTCGGTCAGTTCCTCAACCGCGTCGGGCCATGGCGTCTTCTGATAGCTCGACGCCATGAAATCGCGCACCATCAGCAGCGCGATCGAGTCCGCACGGCCGATATTGTCTGCCGTGTAATCCCATTCCAGCATCAGCTTGCGCGCCTCTGCCAGCTCGGGATGCTCGTTTACGTCGATCGCACGGACATCGTCCATCATGCGGGCGATGTAGCCGACAGGCTCGTAGTCGGTATCGAACTTGATCGATTCCAGCGTTGCGCGGTCGAGCCGGTCGGCCTCGCTCATCAGCCGCCACGCGCGGCGGCCGCGATTGGTCATCTTCAGCTCGACGCCCATTTCCGGCGCGAAGTCTTCCTGCGACAGGTCGCTGCCCGGCCCGGCGGCGAGAAAGGGCGTGTTGTTGGCGTTCATCACCCAGCCGCTCGCCGGATTGAAATATTGCGGCAGGCTGTCGTAGGCGACCTTGCCGGTCCACAGGGTATCGCTGGTGTCGCCCGGCAGGATGCCGCGCCAGTCGTAGCCCTTGGGCCGGTCGGGGATCGCGGCGTTGTAGATATACGCAATATTGCCTTGCGCATCGCCGTAGATGAAATTGGTCGAAGGGATCTGGCCGCGCGCCATGATCTCGCGCCATTCGGACAGATCCTTCGCCTTGTTTAGCCGGTAATAGGCATCGAGCTGGTCGATGCTGCCGAGCGAGGCAAAGCGGATGGCGAAGGTGCCGTTGTCGTTCTTGATCACCGGACCGTGGATGGAACGGTAGACGGTGCGGCCGACGGGCAGGGTGAACGGGCCGAAGCGCACCGGCAGCGTGACGTCGGTTGCCTCAAGATCGCGCCATTCGCCATCGAACAGATAGCGCGTGCCGCTTTCGTCCATCGTCAGCCGATAGATATCGAACATGTCGGGCGTGTTGACCGTGTTGGTCCACCCCAGGGTTTCGTTATGGCCGAGGAAGGGGAAGGGGCTGCCGGGGAAATTGGCGCCCGCGAAGTGCCAGCCGTCGCCGCTTTCCACCACCATCTCGTACCACGCGACCGGGCCGCGCCACGGCTGGTGCGCGTTCGAGACCAGGATCGTCGGCCCGCCCGATTTTTCCGGCGCCACGGCAAACGCGTTGGAGCCGGCCTGCACGAAATCGTCGCGCAGCGAACCGGGCGTCGGCGTGCTGGCGCGCGCCTGCGGCTGGCCAGCGGCATCGTCCATGATGCGCGGACCATCGTCGATGGCGTTGCCATTGGCGGGCTTCAGGTCGCTGGCCGGAATGCGCGGGCCGTATTCGGGCGGCAGCGTCTCACCCGCGACCAGCGGGCCGATATAGCGGTCCAGCCCGAAGAAGAACGGCTGGCGCAGGGCAAAGCCGGTCGCCACGTCGATCCCGTTGACCGGGAACATGTTGCCCAGCTTCACCTCGCCGGGGTGGGCCCTGGCATAGTCGTTCATGCCGACCGCATAGGCATCGAGCAGCGCGCGCGTATCCTGCGGCAGGTTCTCCCATTCGCGTTCGGCGGTGCCGCGCGCGTCGAGCAGGTGGTACATGTAATCCACCGCCGCGCCGTCTTCCCCGGCAATCGCGCCGAAGCGACCGCGCGTCATCGCGATCACATCCTGCAGGGTGGAGAAATCGTCTTCGCTGTGCGCAATGGCGACGCCGTAGGCGACGTCGGCATCGGTATCGCCGTAGATATGCGGCACGCCGAATTCGTCGCGCACGATTTCCGCGGTGTAGGTGCGGTTGCCTTCAGGGGCGACGCCATCGCGGGCGAAGAACGGCTCCCACGTCATCAGCCCGACTGCCGCGACAAGCAAAACGGCAAGAACGACGAATCCGCCGATGCCCAGAATGCGCTTCATGTGATCCCAACCCTTCAGTTCTCTCAGTCCGCCGCTTTTTGCCCGGCGTTTCCATTCTCGTTAGCAAGCTTTTCCGCCCAATCCGACTCCGGTCTGTCGGCAATCTCCGGCGCGAAGCGTGGCGCGAGGATGCTCGTCACGATCAGCAGTGCGGTATTGCCAAGCTGGCGCAGCAGCGTGGTCGCCACCAGCAGCGCGCTGAGCGAATGCTCGTCCACCCCCATGCCGCGGGTGATCTCCATGGCGACCACCAGGAACAGCAGATCGCGGTTGGGGATCAGCGGCAGCTGCTGGATCAGCATCTGCACGGTAATGAACAGCAACCAGGTATCCATGGGGATCGACGGCAGGACCACAGCATATTGCAGGATCAGGAAGATGTTGGTCAGCACGAAGCGGAGAAGGTGGATGACGAACACCTTTATGCCCTGAACCAAACCGACCCTGAAGACGGACCGACGGAAGATGAACACGGCCGCCACCCCGATGACCGCCGCCAGCGCCATCGCGATCAGCGGGCCCTCGGTCCGCCCGATGATCCGCGCGATCATCGCGTCTTCCCCGGCCAGCGCGAAGCTGACCACCAGACTCAGGGTAAAGGCCGCGCCGGCCATTCCGCCGAGGATGGTGGAATCCTTGACCCCGTGGAACGCCTTGCGCGCGCGCAGCCTCAGCCTCTCGCGCGCCCACATTGCGAACCACACATCGCCCGAATAGCCCAGAACCACGAAGTTCAGCGCGCGCTTGCGCAGCAGCGAGTACCAGCCGACCGTGCGCGTGCCGGGCCAGATCACGCGGAAGACGAATTTTTCGCAAAGCGGGCCGCACAGGAAGCCCAGCACATAGAGCACGAAGAACATCGGTTCGTCGGGCAGCTCGCCAAGCACATCGCGCAGGCCGAGATTGTACAGCTGACGCGCGATCACCGCCACGATCAGCAGCGTCCACAGCCAACCGAGAATTTTTCTATGTTGTTTTAGGAAGGCGGGAACCTGCCTGACCCAATGCATAGCGTCGCACGGCTCCAATTCGCAGAGCGCGGAGGTGCGGACTTCGCGCGCGCTTGTCAATGCCGTCGGGGCTTCGCCGTCGTTCGTCGCGTCGCGATACGCAAAGATCGATAGGGCAGGCAAAAATTCATCCCCAGCCCTTACGTGGCAGCGTGGCAACACTATTTCTTAGGGCAGATGGAAACTGGGGACCGCAGATGAACCTCGAAAACTTCACCGACCGGGCAAAGGGCTTCCTCCAGTCCGCGCAGACCACCGCGATCCGGCTCAACCACCAGCGCATCACCCCGCTCCACCTGCTCAAGGTGCTGCTCGACGATGCAGAGGGCATGGCTGCGGGGCTGGTGAAGCGGGCGGGCGGCGATCCCGTGCGCGCGGAACAGCGCGTCGACGATGAACTGTCCCGCATTCCCGCCGTCAGCGGCAGCGGCGCACAGCAGAGCCCGGGGCTGGATAACGATACGGTGCGCGTGCTCGATTCGGCGCAGCAGATTGCCGAGAAGTCGGGCGACAGCTTTGTTACCGTGGAGCGGATGCTGGTGGCGTTGGCGCTGGCGTCGAACACCAAGGCAGGCGGCGTGCTGGCCGATGCGGGCGTCGATGCCAAGGCGCTCGAACGCGCGATCACGGAGCTGCGCGGTGGGCGCACGGCAGACAGTGCGAATGCCGAACAGGCTTATGACGCGATGCAGAAATACGCCCGCGACCTGACGCAGGCGGCGCGCGACGGCAAGCTGGACCCGGTCATCGGCCGTGACGAGGAAATCCGCCGCACCGTGCAGATCCTCGCCCGGCGGACCAAGAACAACCCCGCGCTGATCGGCGAACCCGGCACCGGTAAAACCGCGATCGCCGAAGGCCTGGCGCTGCGGATCGCCAATGGCGACGTGCCCGACAGCCTGAAGAACCGCACGCTGATGGCGCTCGACATGGGATCGCTGATCGCGGGCGCGAAATATCGCGGCGAGTTCGAGGAACGGCTGAAGGCCGTACTCGACGAAGTAAAGGGCTCCGACGGGCAGATCGTCCTGTTCATCGACGAGATGCACACGCTGATCGGGGCAGGGGCCTCCGAAGGCAGCATGGATGCGTCCAACCTGCTCAAGCCCGCGCTGTCGCGGGGCGAGCTGCACTGCATCGGCGCCACCACGCTCGACGAATACCAGAAATATGTCGAGAAGGACCCGGCGCTGCAGCGGCGTTTCCAACCGGTCTATATCGAGGAACCCAGCGTCGAGGATACGATCAGCATCCTGCGCGGGATCAAGGAAAAGTACGAGCTGCACCACGGCGTGCGAATCACCGACGCGGCTATCGTGGCGGCTGCGCAGCTTTCCAATCGCTACATCCAGAACCGATTCATGCCCGACAAGGCGATCGACCTGATGGACGAGGCGGCATCGCGCATCCGCATGGAGGTGGAGAGCAAGCCAGAGGAGATCGAAGGCCTCGACCGGCGGATCATCCAGCTCAAGATCGAGGAGCAGGCGCTCGCCAAGGAAAGCGACGATGCCAGCAAGGAACGGTTGGAAAACCTGCGGGAAGACCTCGCCAATCTGGAACAGCGATCGTCCGAACTGACCGCACGCTGGCAGGGCGAACGCGACAAGATCAACGCCGAATCGCGCCTGAAGGAAGAGCTCGACCAGGCGCGGCTGGAGCTGGAGCAGGCGCAGCGCGCGGGCGACCTCGCCAAGGCGGGCGAACTGCAATACGGGCGCATCCCCGAGCTTGAGAACAAGCTGAAGGAAGCCGAAGGCCACACCGCCAACGCCTTGCTGCGCGAGGAAGTGACCGAAGAGGATATCGCCGGCGTCGTTGCCCGCTGGACCGGGATTCCGGTCGACCGGATGCTGGAGGGCGAGCGCGACAAGCTGCTCAAGATGGAAGAGATGCTTGGCAAGCGGGTGATCGGCCAGACGCAGGCGGTGGAGGCCGTGTCCAAGGCGGTCCGCCGCGCGCGCGCGGGGCTGCAGGATGCCAACCGCCCGCTGGGCAGCTTCCTGTTCCTGGGGCCGACCGGCGTCGGCAAGACCGAGCTGACCAAGGCGCTGGCGCAATTCCTGTTCGACGACGACAGCGCGATGGTTCGCATCGACATGAGCGAATTCATGGAGAAGCACGCGGTCGCGCGGCTGATCGGCGCGCCTCCGGGCTATGTCGGTTACGAAGAGGGCGGCGTGCTAACCGAATCGGTTCGGCGTCGGCCCTATCAGGTGGTGTTGTTCGACGAGGTGGAAAAGGCGCACAGCGATGTCTTCAACGTGCTGCTGCAGGTTCTCGACGATGGCCGGCTGACCGACGGGCAGGGCAGGGTGGTGGACTTCTCCAACACGCTGATCATCCTGACCTCCAACCTGGGCAGCCAGTACCTTTCCAACATGACCGACGACCAGCAGGTCAGCGATGTCGAGCCGCAGGTGATGGATGTGGTCCGCGGTCACTTCCGCCCCGAATTCCTCAACCGGCTGGACGAGATCATCCTGTTCCACCGGCTTGGCCAGGCGGACATGGCGCCGATCGTCGAATTGCAGGTCGCGCGCGTGCAGAAGCTGCTGGCTGACCGCAAGATCGAGCTGGAACTGACCGATGCCGCGAAGCGGTGGCTCGGCCGGGTCGGCTACGATCCGGTCTACGGCGCGCGCCCGCTGAAACGCACGGTGCAACGCTACGTGCAGGATCCGCTGGCCGAGCGCCTGCTGCAGGGCGAGGTGCCCGACGGAAGCACGGTCAGGATCGACGAAGGCGACGGCCAGCTGTCGATAATGGTCGACTAGCGCGCGCTGGCCGCTGCGTAAGCGTCCGAAAACGGGCGCAGATAATCGCTGTAGGGGTGCGCGCTGCCCAGCGCGTCGGTACCGATGGGCTCGCGCACCTGCATCACGCTGGCGGTGGAGACCACGCGCTCGGTGCGGTGCGGTTCGAACACCGCAGGCTCGACCGGCAGGTTGCAGAATTGCAGGATGCGTTCGATCTGGCTGCGCGGATCGCGCACCAGATCGGCGTATTCCACCGGGAGGATGCGGTCGGGCAGCAGCTCGGACCAGAATGCGAACAGCGCGTCTTCGATGGCGAAATGCTGGGCGATGGCGGTTTGCTGCCAGCTCCAGTCCACGCCCGAGGCGAAGAAGGTGCGGAACGCCGACCATGCGCAGTCCAGCGGGTCGCGCCGCAGCCAGATGACGGGCGACTGCGGCATCAGACTGGCGATCAGCCCCATGTAACGCGGGTTGTTCAGCCCCTTGTCGACATAGCGGCCGCCATCGCCGAACCGCTCCCGCCCGAGATGCAGGTAGAGCTGCGTCAGGTCGTCTGCCGGACGATCTGCGAGGTAGGCCTGCAGGCCTGCCAGCGAATTGGCCGGAAGATCGCGCTGGACCACCGCCATGCGGCCCAGTTCCTCGCCCCCGACGACCGCCGAATGACTGGCCAGGATCTGTTCCACCAGCGTGGTGCCGCTGCGGGGCAGGCCGGTGACGAAGATCGCTTCGCTGGTGTCGGTCTGCACGGTCTCCGCGATCCGCGCGATGCTGTCCCGATCAAAGCCCGCGCGCCCGGCCTCCGCCTCGCGCGCATCGGCTGCCGGATCGTAAGGTGCCTGCGCCGCCATCAGGCTCGCCCCTTCGGCGAAACGGGCGAAGGCAGGGTCGATGCTGCGGCGGTCGAAATGAACCGACCCGGCGGCGAAATTGTACTGCGCGCGGTCCATCGGGTGCGCGTTCGCCAGCGCGGCGCTGCCTTGCAGTATGGTGTCGCCCAGCGGATCGTCCGCCCCGCGCTTGCGGCATTTGGCAAGCGCGAGATAGGGCTGGCCGAGCTGCGGATTGGCCTCGATCGCGGCCGTCAGATGCTCCTCCGCCTCGTCGATCCGGCCAAGATTCATGGCGATCGTTCCCTTGAGGAACGCGTTGCTGGCAGGGTTGGGCGCGCTGGACGGGATGTCCGCCAGCAGATCCCACGCATCGTGGGCCCGGCCGCATTGCGCCGCGAGCGTCGCGCGTTCGAATTGCGCCATGTCCCTGTTGGTCGACTGTTCGACGAACAGCGCGCAGGCGCGATCCGCGTCGCTCAGTTCGCCATTGGCCTGCAGCACGCGGAACACCGCACGCCACTTGTCGCGCAGCCGGGCCTTGGTCGCGATGGCTTCCTGCGCCAATGCATTCGCGCCCTCGCGGTCGTTGGCCTGCAAGGCGGCAACGAATTTGCGCATGATCTGAACGTCTTGGTCACTCACGGGTCGGGATTCTCACAAACTGGATACGGCGCGGGGGTCAGACCGCGATGGGATCGCCATAGGCGGCGTCGAAATCGTTCATATACTCGCGGTAGGGGCGGGAAACGCCGATGCCGCGGCGGTTGATCGGTTCGCGCACCTGCAGGAAACTGGCGGTGGAGACCGCGCGATCGCTCTTGTGGAAGTCCATCTGCCCGGCTTCGGGCTCCAGCCCGCAATGCCGCGTGATCCGCTCCACCCACTCGTCGGGATGTTCGACCAGATCGGTGTAGGAGACGACCAGCAACCGGTCGCCCAACTGTGCGCGCCAGTGATCGAGCAGGCCGTCCTCGATCCGCATGTGGTGGGCGATATGATCGAACGACCAGCCACTGACCACGTTGTTGGCCAGCCAGGAACGGTAGATCGACCACGCATTGTCGTGCGGGTCGCGGCGCATCCAGACGATCGGCGCATCGGGGAACAGCGCGGAGAGCGGGCCGATCGAGCGGCTCTGGTTGAGGCTCTTGTCGACGAAGCGGCCACTTCCGGCGATCCGTTCGCCCACCAGGCGCAGGTAGAGCGCGCGCAGATCATCCATCGATCCGCCCGCTGCCCGATAGCGGTCGAAATCCTGCGGCGCGAAGCCATCCACGGTCGCTTCGATCTGCAGTGCCAGGCCCAGCTCGCCGCCGCCATCGACACCTGAATGGGCGGACAGGATCTGTTCGACCAGCGTGGTGCCGCTGCGGGCCAGACCGGTGAGGAAGATCGGCTGGCGTTCCGGCGGCTGGGGATCGCCCGCGTGCCGCGCGATCGCCGCTGCCGTCCAGCTGGAGGCGATCTTCGCCGATGCGAGGTTATCCTGCGGGTCGTAGCGTACGGTTTCTGCCCTGATCGCGGTCGAGCGGCGGTAATGTTCGAAAGCCGTTGCGTAATCGCGCGCGCGGTGCGCGAGCAGTGCCAGCACGTGTTCCAGTGCGGCGCGATCGGTCTGCTCCTGTGCGGACCTGTTCTGCACGAGCGCGCGGATGGCCTGTTCGTCCTGATCGGTCAGACGGTCCATCTGCGCAATGCCCAGCCACGAACGCCCCGATTCGGGTACCGCGCGCAACACGCGGCGGAACTGGGCTTCGGCGGTATCGGGATCGCCCAGCGTCAGCGCGGTCGAGCCGCGCAGATAGGCGTTCGCCTCGGGCGCGGGGATGTTTTCGGGAATGGAAAGGATGAGCGCCATGGCGCGCCGATTATGCGCGTTGCGGGCCAGCAGCATCGCCTGCTCGTACTCGGCGGCGTAGGGCGGGGCCTCCTGCGTTTTCCAGACATCGAGTGCGTTCAGCGCGAGGGTCAGTTCCCCCCACCGGGCGAGCTGTTCCGAAACGCCGGGCCATTGCGGGCCGAGCGGGGCCGAGTGTTCGATCAGCACGCGGGCCGCATCGACCAGCCTCGTGCGGTCGTGCTGCTGGAGCGCCTGTCTGAACCGGGCGGCGACGGCGCGGAGATTCTCAATATTCACGGGTGCAGTCCATAGACAAAAAAAGGGGCGGCATCGAGCCGCCCCTTCCTTTTTGGTTCGTCTTTCGACGGTTGCGAAGCTTAGTTCGAACCACCGAAGCGCAGGAACGCCGAGAGGCGGACCGAACGCGGCGACTGGTAGGAGGTCACCCGACCGTAGTTCGGGTTCGCACCTGCGAAGTTCACGTCGCCGAACTCGTTGAAGTCGATTTCCGACTTCCAGTTGAAGACGTTGAACACGTCGACGCGGAACTTCACGCCCGGCATCGAGACCGGAGCCGGGGTAAGCGTGACACCGAGGTCGATACGCTTGTTCCAGTCCGATTCGAACGCCGTACCGCGCGGGACCAGCACCGAACCGGTGCCCGTACCGTCGTTGCCGGCACCCGAGTCGAGGCCGTCACCACCGAACGCTGCCTGGCGGCAGTAGAACGAAGCGGCACCATACGAGTATTCGAAGGTTGCGCTGTCGTTCTGGTAGTTACCGATACAGCTGAACTTACGCGGCGATTCCACGATGGCGTTCACACCGACTTCAAACCAGTCGGTGGGCTTCACCCGGCCGTACAGCTTGAAGGCGTGTTCACGACCATTGGCGAGATCGCCGAACGCACCATCCAGGAAGCCCGGCTGGTCGAAGTCCTGCGTCAGGCCGGCGTCGGTCTGATTGTTGTCCGACTTCACTGCACCTTCGAAGTTACCGCGCAGGCGGGTGTAGGTGTAGTTGAAGTTGAAGCCCCAGAAGCCGTTGAAGGCCTTCTCCAGTTCGACTTCGAACGCGTCGTAGTTACGAACTGCTTCCGGATAGCCGAGGTCGGCAGCCGCAAGGGTCACGACATCACACTGACCGGCAATCGAGCAGTCGCCATCGAGGCGAACCGTCACGTCATCACCCGGGTTCAGGAGCACGTACTGGTGGAAGCCGGTGAACACCGAGTCACAACCGGCGACGCCGTTTGCGTTACAGTATGCCAGAACCGCAGCGTCGATCGCGGCGTCTTCCAGAGTCGCGCCCAGACGACGGTTGATGTAGTTCAGGCCAATCTTCCAGTCGCCGAAGCGGTGCTCGGCACCGATCAGCCACTCGTCGGTGTAGCTCGGCTTGAGCGTGGACGACACCAGGGTGTCGACTGCGCCAAGCGTGCCGTCGGCGTACACGGTGAAGCAGGTCTCACCGGCGTTGGGCGAACCTGCCGGGCAAACATTGCCACCGAAGTTCGAGTTGAAGCCGATGATGTCACCATTCGCATCGAGCGTATAGCGATCGGGGATACCGTTGCCATCGGCGTCGGTGCTGGTGCCATAGTTGTCGACCTGACGGTAGTACGTTTCCGCACCGGCCAGACGGATGTTGGTGTTGGTCGCGATCGGCAGATAGTACCGACCCCAGAACGCGTTGATCTTCGTGCGGCCATCACCGAACACGTCGAACGAACCACCGATACGCGGTGCCCACAGGTCGCCCGAGTCATAGAACTGGTCACCCAGCTGGGTGTAGTTCTTGAAGCGGTCGTTGCGGACGCCGAGCTGCAGGTTGATGCGGCCATCGAGGATCGACCACGCATCCTGCAGGTAGAACGCACGCTGATCCGTTTTGAACGAACCTTCGTTGAAGTAGTAGTAACGAATGGTCAGGTTCGAACGGACGTCGTAGTAATAACCGGTGCCGTTGTAGCTGGTCAGTTCCTGTGCCGAGAGCTTCTCGAGATCGAAGCCCGCACGGAAGTGGTGCTCACCCAGGAAGTCGACATAGAGGTCGGCATCGGCGCGGTAGATTTCACGCTTGTCCGAATCGGACGTGGTGCTGGCGGTGGTCCCGCCGACGACACGCGTCGTGCCGATACGGCTGAGGATGTAGGCCAGGTTCGGGTTCGCAACCTGCGAGCCCGTGTTGTTGTTCTGACCATACGAAGCCGAAACACTCAGGAAGTCGGTCAGCTGACCATTGTAGGTGACGATGAAGTTGTCGCCACCGAACTGCTGCACCAGACCGCCCTGAACGGCACCGAGGCTGTCGGTGGCCGGGTCGTATGCGATGTACTGGATGGTCTGTTCCTGCTTGTCGCGGAAATAGGTACCTTCCAGACGGTGACCGTCGGCGATCACGAAGTCCAGCTTGCCGCCGAAGAACGGGCTCTTGTTCCGAACGATCGTACGACGAGCGCCCGACGAACTGGTGCTACCCGACTTGTTGTCGCGCGGGTTGTACAGTGCGTAGAAGAACAGGCGATCCTTGATGATCGGACCCGACGCATAGAAGTTGGCCTGGAGGCCTTCGCTATAGTCGTCTTCGTTGAGCGAAGCGACCACGGTGTCGGTCGTTTCGGTACAACCCGTACCGGCATAAACCGCGCTGTTCGGGTCACACGGCGAACCGACGGGAATGCCACCGGCCGCAATGGTCGTTACGCGGTAGAAACCATCCGCATCCACGAACGTGTTCGGCTGGTTCGAGCGCAGCGCATCCGGGCTGTACAGGACAACCGCACCGGCTTCGAATTCGTTCGAACCCGACTTGGTAACGGCCGAGGTAACACCGCCGAGGGCGCGACCATATTCAGCCTGGTAGCCGCCGGTCTTGATGTCGATCGTACGGTAGAACTCGAACGGAATGATCGACGAACCCAGGAAGTTCCGGAAGTCCGTGATGTTCAGGCCGTTCACGTAATACGCGTTTTCAGCAACGGTGGCGCCGCCGATCGATGCCAGGTTGCCGAAGCCACCGTCACCGCCGGTCGTGCCGGGGGCGAGCAGGATGAGCGAGGTCTGGTCGCGACCGACAGGAACGGTTTCGGCCAGTTCCTGAACGTTCAGGGTCACACCCGTCTGGGTGGCCTGGAAGTCGTTGACCTGGACGCGGGTACCGGTGACGACCAGCACGTTGTCCGAACCTTCGGGAGCTTCACCGCCGGCGGCGGTGTAACGGAAGGTGTTGGCCTGACCGGCGAGCACCTGGGCTGCGCGGTCTTCAACCACCACGGTGCCGCCCGAGCGGATGACAACGGTGTACGTACCGGTCGGCAGGCCGGTGACCCGGAAGCCGCCCGACGCGTCGGTCGTGACGGTGTTGGTGAAGCCCTGCTCGTTCGAGGTTACGGTAACTTCGGCGCCGGACAGCGGAGTGCCGTCAACACCGAGAACCGTGCCTTGCAGCGTACCACGCGTGTAGTCCTGCGCAGCAGCAGGCGCAGCCACCATGGTGACGGCAGCGCCGCCACCCAGCAGCGCGACAGCCTGCAGAGCAGTACCCGACGCAAGCAGCCGCTTATAGAAGCTTTTGTTTGTCATCTTGAGCATTTCCCTTCGTTCGCTCGTCCGGGGGCGTGTTTGGTTCGTCCCCCAGACCATTTCTCCAGTCCCTGTCGAGCGGCGTGATGACACGCACGTGACCCCCAAAGATGGAATGGCTGCACGATTAACGACGGTTGGGCATTTTGCAAAAGCAATACGGCGGTTTTCCGCCGAACGAGAATTCGTGTGGCATCTCGGTGACAGTGCTGCGACAGAGTGAAACATTGCTGCAACGCTTTGAAATATGATTTCAACGGGCGTCTAGCCGCCACGCTTTGGCGAGCGCGCAAATCCGCTTTCTGGACAGTTTTGGTTCGGCGTCGCAGCGAATCTCCCAGTGCCTCGATCGCGCCGGACTCGGCTTGACACTCGCCATGACGGGTTCCACCCAGCCGCGTGAAAACAGCCTGAGTGGAGAAGATGGAAATGGCCGATGCATATATCGTCGATGCGGTGCGCACCGCGGGGGGCAAACGGGGCGGGGCGCTGGCGGGTGTCCACCCGGTCGACCTCGCGGCGCAAACGCTGGATGCGCTGGTCGAACGCACCGGGATCGATCCGAAAGCTATCGACGATGTGATCATGGGCTGCGTCAGCCAGGCAGGCCAGCAGGCGATGCAGGTGGGCCGCAACGCGGTGCTCGCAACGAAGCACCTGCCCGAGAGCACGCCGGCGGTTACGATCGACCGGCAGTGCGGGTCTTCCCAGCAGGCGATCCAGTTCGCCGCGCAGGCGGTGATGAGCGGTACGCAGGACGTGGTGATCGCCAGCGGCGTCGAAAGCATGACGCGGGTGCCGATGGGCAGCTCCGCCATGTTTCATATGAAGGAAGGGCTTGGCAATTATAAGTCGCCGGGCCTCGAAAAGAAGTACCCCGGCGTCCAGTGGAGCCAGTTCATGGGTGCCGAAATGATGGCCGAAAAGCACGGCTTCTCAAAGGACGACATGGACCGTTTCGCGCTCGCCAGCCACGAGAAGGCGGCCGCCGCGACGAAGGACAATCGTTTCGATGCGGAGATCGTCCCGATCCCCGTCGAAACGCCCGATGGCGAGTCGATGCACACGGTGGACGAAGGCATCCGCTTCGATGCCAGCCTCGAAGGGATCGCGAGCGTCAAGCTGCTGAGCCCCGAGGGCAGGATCACCGCCGCCTCCGCCAGCCAAATCTGCGACGGGGCCAGTGCCGCGCTGATCGTGTCCGAAGCCGTTCTGAAGGAACATGGCCTGACGCCGCTGGCGCGGATCGTCGACCTGACGGTGACCGCGGGCGACCCTGTGATCATGCTGGAAGAACCGCTGTTCGCGACCGACAAGGCGCTGAAAAAGGCGGGGCTCTCCATCGACGATATCGACCTGTACGAGGTCAACGAGGCGTTCGCGCCGGTGCCGATGGCGTGGATGAAGCACGTCGGCGCGGACCCGGACAGGCTCAACGTCAATGGCGGCGCGATCGCGCTCGGCCACCCGCTGGGTGCGAGTGGCACCAAGCTGATGGCAACGCTGCTCCACGCGCTGAAGGCGCGCGGCAAGAAATACGGGCTGCAGACGATGTGCGAAGGCGGCGGTGTCGCCAACGTGACCATCGTCGAGATGCTTTAAGAACACCAAGAACCGGAGAGAGTTTTCATGGAAATCAGCAGCAACACCCCCGCAGTCGTCACCGGCGGCGCATCGGGCCTTGGCCTCGCCACCGCGCGCGCCATCGCCGCGAAAGGCGCCAAGGTCGCGATCTTCGACATGAAGGACGATGAAGGCCAGAAGGTCGCCGAGGAACTGGGCGGCACCTTCTGCAAGGTCAACGTCACCAGCGAGGAAGAGGTCGCCGCCGCCTTTGCCAAGGCGCGCGAGGCGCATGGGCAGGAGCGTATCCTGGTCAACTGCGCCGGGATCGGCAACGCGATCAAGACGGCCAGCCGCTCCAAGGAAGATGGCAGCATCAAGCACTTCCCACTCGCCGCATTCGATTTCGTGATCCAGGTCAATCTGGTCGGCACCTTCCGCTGCATCGCGCATGCGGCGGCGGGCATGCTGACGCTCGACCCGCTGAACGATGATGGCGAGCGTGGGGCGATCGTCAACACCGCCAGCGTCGCCGCCGAAGACGGCCAGATCGGCCAGGCGGCCTACTCTGCCTCCAAGGGCGGCGTGGTGGGGATGACCCTGCCGATCGCGCGCGACCTGATGGGTGAGGGCATCCGGGTGAACACGATCCTGCCCGGCATCTTCCACACCCCGCTGCTGATGGGCCTGCCCGAAAAGGCGATCGAAGCGCTGAATGCCTCGGTCCCGTTCCCCAAGCGGCTCGGCAACCCGGAAGAATACGCCAAGCTGGCGATGGTGATGCTGGAAAACACCTACTTCAACGGCGAGGACGTACGCCTCGACGGGGCGATCCGCATGGCGCCGCGGTAAGCAACGGCATCACGCGTTAATCGAATGGGCTCCTGCTGCGAAGTGGGGGCCCGTTTCGTTTCAGGGGGAGGGAAGCGGATGCGCGGCATCGACTGGACGATCGGGGTGGAAATCGAATTGCTCGCCCCGAAAGGCGCGAGCCGCGAAACGCTGGCGCGCCACGTGGCGGAGCGCACGGGCGGCAGTGCCACCCGCATCTTTCACCCGGAGAGTGAGACCAGCGCGGTACCCGGCCAGCCCGTGTTCGAGAATCTGACGCTGGGCTACCGCGTGCAGGATGCGGAGGGAAACTGGCTCGCCAGCTTCGTCGACGATCTGACGCTGCAACGCGATCTGGACAAGCGCCACGCCGCGCAGCCGGGCTGGTTTCGGCTGGTCGCGGACGATCCGCGCCTGCTGCGCCTTGCCATGCGTCATTGCGATGCGAGCGCGCCGCTCGATGCGGTTCTCGATCCGCTTGCCGCGCTGTTCGGCACCGCGCCCCAGCAGCATCCCGGTGGCATGGTGCGGGTGGTCGATGCGCATGGTGCCTCGGTCGCGATTGGCGCGCCGCTACCGGGCGAACGAGAGCGTCCGTGCGAGATCGTGACCGCGCCGATGGCGGAAAACCACCTCGAAACCCTCGGCGCGCTGCTGGGCGATGCGCGCGCGCTGGGCTTCACCCTGCCGCATGAGGGCGCGACGCATATCCACTTCGATGCCGCGCCGATGCGCAGCGCGAAGGCGGTGTCCCGGCTGGTCGCATTCTACGAAACGCACCACGCTGCGTTGCGCGCATTTGCGCAGAGCAACCCCGCCTGCGTGCGGCTGGGCGGCTGGCCGCCGGAGCTTTCGCGGCTCACCGCCGATCCCGCTTTCCTCGCAATGGAATGGCCCGATGCGGCGCGCAGGCTGGCCGAGGTGGGGCTGAAGAAATGGTGCGACATCAACCTCGCCAATCTCGTCAACGCGCCCGCCGACAAGGACACGGTTGAATTCCGCATCTTCCCGTCCACGCTCGACGCGAACGACATCATGCGTTGGGCGCGCGGCTGCGAAGCGATCCTGCGGTTCTGCCTCGATCCGGCCGAGCCACCGATTCCGCAGACGGCGGCCGATCTGATAGAGGCGATTCCGCAACTCGCTGTTTCGGGCTGAGGAAACCGAAGAGCCAGGGGCGAGCCTGTGTGCTATGGCTTGCCGGTCGCTTCCGACGGGTCGCATAACCTCAAGGGGGGAAATCCATGACCACGAACGCCAGCCGCCGGCTTACTCACCGCAGAGGCATCCGCCTCGCGCTTGCGCTGATGCTCACCACCTCCGCTGCGGGAATCGTCGCGTACCAGCCGGTCGCCGCGCAATCCGAAAGCGAATACGTCCGCGCCTTCGGCTTTTCCGATTACACCTATTGCGATGCGAAACTGGTCGGCCAGCTATGGGACATGTCCCCTTACGAGGGCAAAATCCAGATCGGCATGAAGATCGTCGGCGGCTACGACGACAACCTTGTCAGCATCCTCCAGATGAGCCGGGATCGCGGCAATTCCTGCGAATGGGCCGATACCGGGCTCAGCTACGACGATGCGGAGGTGCTGGCCGGAGTGTGGGGAGGCGAGCCGTGGGAGGCCAAGGCACGTGCCGCGCGCATGTTCACGCTGGGCCGCAGCGGCGAGGTGACCGGCTACCTGATGGAAGAGGGCGGCGAAGAGGATGAAACCCCCTTCGGCGATGCGCTCGACCGGTTCTGGAACTCGGGCTATTCCTATTGCGACGCCAAGATGATCGGCGAACTTTACGGCACCGATGCCTATCAGGGCAAAATCGAGATCGGCAACAAGATCGCCAATGGTCTGGTCGCCAATATTCCGCTGGTGCTGAACGAAAGCCGCCAGCGCGGCGCGCGGTGCAACTGGACCGATCTGCCATATGGGTACGACGATGCGGTGCTGCTGGGGCAGGCCTGGGGAATGCGCTACGACGAAGCCAAGGTTGCGGCCGAGGAGCTGGCGACCTGGGGCCGGACCGATGTGATCGCGGCGGCACTGGGCCACGAAGGGCACTAGGCGGGCCGCCGATGCAAGCGCAGGGCCGGCGGTCGCTATTGTGGCGGCCGCCGGCCCATTCGATTTCGGCCTGTGCAATTCCCGCCGCTTGAGGATGCGCCGCGCTTTTCGGTCTTTCCTACCGCTGCGGGCGTGCCCTATCGCGGGTGCCATGAAAGCCGCGTACTCCCGATCGACACTCAGCCATCGGGGCATGGCTGCGCCAAGGGCGGTTTTCTGCACTATGACACTGTGTCAGGTGTGTCAGGCAGGAGGAAACGCCGGTGCCTGACTTCACCCAGATCAAGCTTTCCATCGATGGGCCGATCGCCACGATCACGCTGCATCGGCCCGAGAAGATGAACGCCTTCACGCGCCTGATGATGCGCGAGATCATCGATGCGGTCGACATCACCGATGCCGACGATGCGGTGCGCGCGGTGATCGTGACGGGGGAGGGGGATCGTGCGTTCTGCGCCGGTGCCGACCTGACCCCGCCGGAAAACCCGGACGGCACGAAGGCGCACGTCTTCTCCGACCCGGCCACGGTCGACGACCTTTCCGACCCCATCGTGCGCGATGGCGGCGGTCAGCTGGTCATGCGGCTGTTCAATTCGCAGAAGCCGCTGATTGGCGCGTGCAACGGCGTGGCGGTGGGCGTGGGGGCAACCATGCAGCTGCCGTTCGACATGCGGCTGGCGAGCGATACTGCGCGGTTCGGTTTCGTGTTCGCGCGGCGCGGGATTACGCCGGAGGCTGCGTCCAGTTGGTTCCTGCCCCGGCTGGTGGGCCTGCCCACCGCGCTGGAATGGTGCATGACCGGGCGCATCTTCGACGCTCGGGAGGCGCTCGACACCGGGCTGGTCCGCTCGCTCCACCCGCAGGCCGAGCTGATGGGCGCAGCACGGGCGCTGGCGCTGGAAATCGCGGAAAACACCGCGCCGCTGTCGGTCGCGATGACGCGCGCGATGCTGTGGCGGCTTTCTGCGGAAGATCACCCGATGAAGGCGCACCGGATCGACAGCCGCGCCATCTATCGCCTATCCCGCGGGGACGATGCAAAGGAAGGCATCGCCAGTTTCCTTGAGAAACGCCCGCCCGAATTCACCGGCAAGGTCAGCACCGACATGCCCGATTTCTATCCCTGGTGGCAGGAGCCCGAATACAGATGACCCCTCGTTCGACGAATGAAGCATGGCATATTGGCGTTCTGGGCGGGTCAGGCCTGTACCAGGGGATCGAGCTGGACAACCAGCAGGAGATCGAGGTTTCCTCCCCCTTTGGCGAGCCGTCCGGCCCGGTGACCACCGGCACGGTCGGCAATGTGCGCCTCACCTTCATGGCGCGCCACGGAATGGGCCATGCGAAGTCGCCCGATACGGTCAATTATCGCGCCAATATCGACGTTATGAAACGCTGCGGGGTGACCGATCTGATCGCGATCAGCGCGATCGGTTCGCTGCGCGAGGAAATGGCGCCGACGCATTTCGTGGCGGTCGACCAGTTCATCGATCGCACCAGCGGGCGTGCTCACAGCTTCTTCGGGGAAGGGCTGGTCGCGCATGTGTCGTTGGCCGATCCGGTCTGCCCGAGGCTTGCGGCGCTGGTTGCCGGTGCCGCCGAAGCGAGCGGATCGACCGTGCATCGCGGCGGCACCTACATCGCGATGGAAGGTCCGCAATTCTCGACCCGCGCGGAAAGCAGGATGTATCGCGGCTGGGGCGGCGATGTGATCGGGATGACCGGGATGCCCGAAGCGCGCCTCGCCCGCGAGGCCGAGCTACCCTACGCGCTGATCGGGATGGTTACCGACTACGACAGCTGGCGCGACGAGGAAGCCGGGGTTGAGGCGCTGGACATCCTCTCAGTGCTGCAGGGCAATGCGGACCGCGCACGCGCGATGCTGGACGAACTGGTTTCGACCCTGCCCGACACGCGCGGTGCCAGCCCGGTCGATACCGCGCTCGAACACGCGATCATCACTGCACCCGAAATGCGCGACAAGGCGCTGATGGCAAAGCTGGATGCGGTAGCCGGAAGGGTGCTGGGGTAGGTTGTGAGAGACGGCATCCGCTCGTCTCCCCGTCCGGCCGCCCTATCATGGGTGTACCCTTGGTGGCCGGGCGGGGAGGCGCGTGGATGACTGCCGCAGGTTCGCTTTGGCGAACCGGAGCCTAGTTCGAAAACGCGTCCGCGATCGAACAGCCTGCCGGGCCAAGGATGACGATGAACAGCGTGGGCAGGATGAACAGGATCAGCGGCACGGTCATGATCGCAGGCAGGCGCGCGGCCTTTTCCTCGGCCCGCATCATCCGCTCGTTACGGAATTCGGCCGAAAGCACGCGCAATGCCGAAGCGAGCGGGGTGCCGTAGCGTTCGGTCTGGATCAGCGTGGTGACGACGCCCTTCACGGCCTCCAGGTCGACCCGGTAGGCCAGGTTGTCGAACGCCATCTTGCGGTTGTTGAGGAACGACAGTTCGATCGAGGTAAGCAGGAATTCCTCGCCCAGTTCGGGGTAGGCCCGGCCCAGTTCCTTCGCCACGCGGTTGAACGCGGTGTCGACGGTCAGCCCGGCCTCGGCGCAGATCACCAGCAGGTCGAGCGCATCGGGCAGGCCCTTGCGGATCGCATCGGTGCGCTTCTTGGCCTTGTTGCTGATGTACAGGTCGGGGCCCTTGTAGCCCAGGAACACGGTGATCGAGAGCGCGCCGAGCTTCTTGAAGCTGCTCCAGTCGTCGAACGAGCCGGAGAGGTAGAACAGGTAGAAGGCAGTCAGCCCCAGAACGACCGGCAGTATCGCGCGCGCGCCGATGACGTAGACCGCGTATTCCTTGTTGCGGATGCCCGCGTGGGCCAGCTTCTGCTGCACCGCCGCCAGCTGGCTGGGCTGAAGAACCTTGAAGTTGTTCAGCGTGTCCTTGACCTTGTCGGTCTTGTCCGTGCGCCGCACCAGGCTCTTGCGCTTGCGCCCGTGCTCCTTGACGATCCCCGCCTTCAGCTCGTCGCGCCGGGCGTTGAGCGCCTTGATCCGCTTGGCCATCGGATTGTGCACGGTCAGCGCGGCATAGATCGCGATCAGGACGGCCAGCGTGGCGACTCCGGCCAGCACGGTCGCCACGAGGATCACGTCGACCCCCAGCAGCGTGGGGCCGGCCGGCGATGCGATGAGGAGGGCAGGGGCAAGGGGCATCAGATCTCGAAGCTCACCATCTTGGACATGATAAACACGCCGAGACCCATCCAGCAGAGCCCGCCGAGCCCGATCACCATCAGACGCTCGTCTTCGAAGAACGCACCAATATAGCTGGGATTGATCCAGAAGATCATCCCGAAGACGAGGAACGGCAGAGACCCGACGATGTAGGCGGAAGCTTTGGATTCAGAGCTCATCGCCTTGATCTTCAGCTTCATCTGCGACCGTTTGCGCAGCACATCGGAAAGGTTGGACAGCGTTTCGGCCAGGTTGCCACCGGTTTCACGCTGGATCGCCAGCGTGATGGTGAAAAAGTTGAATTCGGCGATGTTGAGCCGCTCTGCACTGACCAGCATCGCCTCTTCCATCGAACGGCCGATCTTGATGCGTTCGATGATCCCCTTGAACTCCACCCCGACAGGGTCGGGCACTTCCTGCGCCACGACGGCCAGCGTTTCGGTGACCGGCAGGCCCGATCTCAGACCGCGCACCAGAAGGTCGATGGCATCGGGAAACTTGGCGATGAACTGATTGGTGCGACGCTTGATGAAGAAATTGACCAGCAGATGGGGCAGCCCCGCGCCGACCATCAGCCCGCCGATCAGCGAGAGCAGCGGAACGCCCGTTTGCAGGAAGAGCAGCAAGCCGACCAGAACTGTCAGGCCGAGCGTGACGTAGAGATATTGCGAGATGGTCCAGCCACGGCCCGTGCGTTCGAGCCGGTAGGCGAGCGCGGCGGTGCGCGAGCTGCCTCCCTGTGACTTCTTCACCTTGGGTTTGCGCGCGGCAAACGCCTTTTTCATCTGGGATTCGACCTTGGCATCGGTGCTCTCCGAATGCCGGAAGCGAACCCCGCTGAGCCGCCGCTGTGCAAGCTTGCGGCTCGACGGACCGGTCAGGCCGATCACCGCCATGGCGATCAGGGCGGAAAGGGCCACGATCAGGAAGAGGAGCTGTACGAAGTCCATCTGCTATGCTTTCTGCGCCTTCACCGTGAAGGGCTGCGCTGTCCCGCGCGGGCGGGTGCTGCGCCGCCCGTCAGGCGTCGGCCTTCGCCGGCCCCTTGCTCTTGTTCTTGGTCTTGGCCGGACTAGCCGGCTTCGATGGTTTCGCCGCCTTCGAGGTCGACAGCAGCGATTTGAGATCCAGCGAACCCAGCAGCGACTTCTTGCCCGCGGGCTCTTCCGTTTCGACGTCTTCGTCGCTGGTCGACAGCACCTGATTGGCGATGGTGCGCAGCTGGCCTGCCATCTTCGCCGACTTGTTGGCCTCGACGAAGGCCTGACCCAGCTTGGCGGCCCTGGTGGCCGATTTGACGTCGAGCGGCAGCACGAAATCGACCTTGCGTTCGATCGATGCTTCGAAATCGGACCTGGCGATTTCGCCCATGCCGACCTGCACCTTGTTGGCGACGACGATCGTCCTCGCGTGCGGGGCGTAGGTCTTCAGCCAGCTGAGAATGCGGATGGTATCGCGCGCCGATGCCAGCGTGAATTCGCACACCAGCGTGATCACGTTCACATCGGCAAGCAGCTGCGGAAAGTTGATCAGCATGTTGCGCGGCATATCGATCACGGTGATCTCGAATGCCTGCCGGAATTCCTCCTCCAGCTGCACGAAGGCCGCGCCATCGGTCATCAGCGGCGCGCTGATCGGTGCCTCGGCGGAAAGCACCGCGAGGTTGGTGTTCGCGCGGATCATCGCGCGTTCGATGAACAATCCGTCGATCCGGCTGGGATTGTCGATCGCGTCGGTCAGCCCACGCCCCGGTTCGAGATCGAGCGTAAGTGCGCCGGTGCCGAAGTGGACATCCAGATCGAGCAGCGCGGTCGGCAGCTTTTCCTCGTCGCTGAACAGCCACGCGAGCGAGGTCGCAATGGTCGATGCGCCTGCGCCGCCGCGCGTGCCCACCACTGCGGTGGAAACGTGCCGCTTGGCGCCCTGCGCATCGTGCGCCTTGGGCGCGCTGAAGACCGCCTGCGCATCGTTCAGGGCATCGCGCACCTGGCTCGCAGCCAGCGGCTTGAGCAGGTAGTCGTGGATGCCGCTGGCCAGCAGATCGCGATAGAGCCGCACGTCGTTGACCTGACCCACCGCGATCACCACCGTGCCAGGCTCGCATACTTCGGCAAGGCCGTTGATCTCGGTCAGCGGATCGCTGCATTCGGACAGGTCGACCACCAGGATATTGGGGCTGGAGGTGACCGAAAGGCTCTGGATCGCGTTGCGCAGCCCGCCCTTGGCGCACTTTTCAGGTGCCCAGCCCAGTTCCGCGACGACCGGACGCAGCGTGTCGAGCGCGTTGTCGTCGCAAATGAAGGCGGCGAAGGGATCGCGTGCAGCCGACATGCCTGATTTCCACGGTGCGTTCATCGTGCTTCCTCGTTCAATCGCTTGGCTCAGTCCGGGCTGCCGCTGGCGGGCGAGGCCGCCGCGCCGCCGGAGGATCCGCCGCCACTGCGATAGGCCTGGATCGCCCGGTTCGAGCTGCTGACCGTGCCACCGCCCCGGCTGGTCTGCCCGCGAACGAGGTCTTCCGGATTGGCGACCATCGCCGCATAGTTGCTGTTGGTCGCGCAGCCGTAGTTGCGGCTGGTCGCGTTGGCGTAGTTGCTGTCGAGCTCGTCCGACCAGTCGGGGCAGCCGGGCACGGTCGCGACCGAACGGGTCACGATCACGCGGGTGCGACCGGGTTCGACGAAGCCCTCGGTCACCGGCGCCTGTTCGCTCAGCAGCAGGCCGTAGCGTTCGACGATCGTACCGACCGCCGAAACGGTTGCCGGGCTGGCAGTGTCCGCCTCGATCGAGACGCGGTCGCCATATTTGAGGTCGAGTGCTTCGAACCAGCCGGCAAGCCGGCGCTGTTCGGGGATCGGAACGCCGCCAGGGCCGGATGCAAGATCGAGCGTGTAATGCGTGCGCTCCACCACCGGCTGCGCGGTGCTGTAGAGGCTGTGGTTGACCTCGCCGCTGCACGCGCCAAGGCCCAGCGCCAGGCCGATGGCCAGCGCGGGGGCGGACAGTTTCGTGACGAGACGTGTGTGGGTGGTCATGGCCCTGTTCCCCTTACCGGTTGATGCTGAAGCCGGGCGCGGCGGAGGCGCTGCGCTGCTTGCGACGCGGCTGTTCGGCGCGACGTTCGGGGGCTGGCTGCCCCTGCGATATCGCAGGCCCGGTGGACTGGCGATCGCTGCTGCGCGGCATCGGCCGCACCGGCGGGCCGTTGCCCGGCTCACTTTCCCTGAAGCCCAGCTGGCTGAGGGTAGACGGAGTGTTGTAGGCGTCGGTCGGCAGGCGGATGTCGTTTCCGTCGACCGGATTGACCAGATAGGGGGTGATCACGATCACCAGCTCGGTCTCGCCCTTGCGGAAATTGGTGGAGCGGAACAGGTTGCCCAGAATCGGCACGTCGCCGAGGCCCGGGGCCTTGTCGATCGTGTTCTGCGCATTGTTGCTCATCAGGCCGGCGATCATGAAGCTCTGGCCCGAACCCAGCTCTACCGTGGTCGAGGCCTTGCGGGTGATCAGCGCCGGGATCTGAAAGCCGTTAAGCGTGACTGCCCCTTGCGAAGACAGTTCGGAAACCTCCGGTGCAACGCGGATCGAGATGCGGCCATTGGCCAGCACGGTGGGCGTGTAGGTCAGCTTCACGCCGTAATTGCGATATTCGACCGACGTCGCGCCCAGACCCTGGCTGATCGGGATCGGGAATTCGCCGCCCGCGAGGAAATCGGCGGTCTCGCCGGAAAGTGCGGTCAGGTTCGGCTGCGACAGCGTGCTGACGAGGCCGTTGGTTTCGGCGAGGTCGAGCGCGGCGCCGATATCGAGGCCCAGCAGGTTGCCAAGCCCGGCAATCGTCGTGCCGCCATTGGAACCCGTGATAACGGTCGTGCCCGCCGAACCGCCGGTCACACCCGTGCCGACGGGGCCGCCGGGATTATACTGCGGCGAAAAGTTCCGCCCGCGAGTCACCCCGAACTGGAATCCATTGGTCGAATCCGCGCTCAGCAGGTTTGCACCCAGCGCACGGACCAGTGATCGGCTGACTTCGGCGAAGCGAACCTGCAGGTTGACCTGCAGCGGCGTGGCGGTGTTGATGCGCGCGATGACGTTGGTCTCTTCGCCAAGGAAGGCCCCCACCAGCCGCTCTACCTCGGCGGCATCTTCGGGATTGGCGACAGTGCCGGTCAGCAGCACCGTGTTGCTGCCCATCGTCGCGACGGAGATTTTCGCCTGCGGCATCGCCATTGCCAGCATCTGGTCGATGCTGCCGATGTTCGATCCGACGCGCACATTGGCCGCCCAGATCACATCGCCCGCCGCGTTGCTGGCATAGACCGTGGTCTCGCCGCCCGACTTGCCGAACAGGTAGAGCTGGCGCTGCGATTTGACCTGTACGTCGGCGATTGCGTCATTGGCGATGAACACATCGCTCATCGAACCGGGCACGTTGATCAGTTCGCCCTTGCCGATGGACAGGACGATATCCTGCGTGGGCCGGATGACGGACTGCGCATCGGCCATCGTGGGCATCGCCGCGAGCGGGACTGCGAACAGCGCAGCACCCAGCAACGCAGGGCGTAGCTTGCGCCGACGCCGCTGGGGCGAGGCATTGCTGTGCTTGGCGATCATCTTGGTTGCCTTTTTCATGGTCATTCGCGCCCACCGATGGCGCTGGTCTGCGCCGTATCGGTTTTGACGGTGCCGGTTTTTCCGGCGGAAACGGTGGTGCTGCCCTGTCCGCGCATCACGCGCACGGGCGGGCCGGAAGCGGGGCCGGACGGGGAGGAGGGGCCGGAAATGCTGCCGGGGCCCTCGATCATCGGCTGGGGTGCGGGCGGGGGCCCGCCAGAGATCATGCCGCTGTTGGCCTGACTTGCCTGGCTGGCGGAGCGGATGGCGAAGCGCGAAACGTCGGCCCCGGTCACGTAGGAGGAGGCGGTGTCGCTGGGCATGGCCCGCGCACGGGCGAGCAGGCGCTCTTCTTCCTGCGGCGTGGCATTGTCGGGGATCTTGATTTCGCCCGAGGCGAGCGCCCGTTCGAGATCGGTCGCGTTGTCGGCGATGGAGCGCAGCGACAGGCTGAGCGTGCCGACCGTCTGCGCAACCGCGATCTTCTCCGCGATCTTGGGCGTCACTTCCAGCGTCACGGTGCTGAAGGCGCGTACTGCAGTGCGGCCGTCGACCGTGCTCTGGCTGGTCGACTGGTCGGTCGCGAGCACGCGCAGATTGCGCAGGATGGTTTCGGTCGCTTTCAGGCCGTTGGCGTCATGGGTCATCATCAGGTCGACCCGGTCACCTGGAAATACGAACCCGGCCACCGACGTACTGGAATTGACCGGCACGGTAACCGCACGCATCCCGGGGCCGAGCGCGGCAGCGAGGAAACCCCGGTCGCCCGGTGCGACCAGGCCGCCCTGCGTCACCGGTTCGCCTGCCGTGATGGGATAGCGAACGACGGTGCCGAGCAGCTGGCTCACATCCGCTTCACCGTCGATGAAATAGGCGTCCTGCACCAGTTCGCTGGGCCATGCCTGAAAACCGATCGCATCCTGCGTGATGATCGTACCGACCGGCAGGCTGCGGTTTGCCACAAGCACGCGGGGGCCTGTCGGCACGGCGGCGACCGGAGCGGCCGATGCCTGCGGCGCGCCGGAACCGGCGAACATGCTGCGGGCGACGAAGGCCGTCCCTGCTGCGATGACCAGCGCCGCCAGCAACAGAACCAGCTTTTTCCTATCCATGGCCTTTTAGTCCCCCAGGGTCACTCGGCAGCCGTTCTCCGGCTGCAACGTGCCACTGCATATTGGTTCAATGGTTAAAATGGAGTTCATCGGATGGCTGACCCGCGGGTTTCCGACGGCTTCAGTCCGCGCGTCATGCGGACAGCCCGATCGCCGCACCCGCATTGGGGAAATAGTGCGATGCCAGCACCCACAGCCCGGCGGCGGAGATCGCGACGCCATAGGGGATCGCCAGCCGATCCTTGCGGCGTTGCATGACGTGCCAGGCACCGAATGCCAGCGTCAGCGCCCCGCCGAGCAGCGCCATAAGCACGATCAGCTGGCCGAATTGCAGCGGAGCGATCCACAGCGCGAGCGCGGTCAGCAGCTTCACATCGCCGCCGCCCATTGCACGCATGGCGAACAGCACGGCCAGGATCGCGAAGGCGACGAATGCGATGCCGATCTGCACGGCGATATCGGGCCACAGCGCCATGCCGCTCGCCCACCAGAACAACGGCGCGCCGAGCGCGACCGCCCCGGTGAGCCAGTTGGCGATCCGGCGCGACCGAAGATCGGTGATCGCCGCCGTCACCAGCGCGATTGCCAGTCCAACCAGCAGTGCATATTGCAGGTAGTCGCTCATCATCGGCGGGCCGATCCCTTACATTCGTGGCCTGACTTTCGGGGAACGTGCTACGCGCCCGCGCTTACCAAAAAGTAACCACGACCGCCGGAACCCAAGCAGAGAGACCGATATGCCAGCCACCGCCGCCACTCCGATCGACCGCCGCGTGATCCCGGCAACTGCCAGCGAAAGCCACTGGCAGGCGGCCGACGGCGCCAGGATCCGCCGGATCGACTGGTCGGGCGGCCAGCGTGGTTCGATCCTGTTCATGCCGGGGCGGGGCGACCACTACGAGAAGTACCTCGAAACGCTGGACCAGTGGGCGCGCGACGGCTGGCACGTCACCGCCAGCGACTGGCGCGGGCAGGGCATGTCGGGCCGGCTGGGGCACGACGGACTGACCGGCCATATCGACGATTTCGGAATATGGACCGCCGACCTGGCGCTGTTCTGGGCGCAGTGGACCTCCGAAACGCCGGGGCCGCATGTCCTGATCGGCCATTCAATGGGCGGGCACCTGGTGCTGCGCGCGCTGGTGGAGCATCGCGCCACACCCGATGCAGCGGTGCTGTCTGCCCCGATGCTGGGCCTCACCGGCACGCCCGGGCCGCTATGGCTGCTCGGCCCGCTTTCGCGCGGGCTCGCGCGGATGGGCGATCCGCGTCGGCAGGCATGGAAGGCCAGCGAGAAGCCCGGCGCGCTCCCCGAAGACCGCGGCGCGCTGCTGACCCACGATGTCGACCGTTACGAAGACGAATTGTGGTGGCGCAACGCGCGCCCCGATGTGGCGATGGGTCCGGCGAGCTGGGGCTGGGTCGCAGCGGCGATCAAATCCATGCAACTGATCGAGGAAAAGGGCGCGTTGGAGACCATCGAGACGCCGGTCTTCCTGTTCGGAACCACCAACGACAAGCTGGTGGCGTGGAAGGCGATCGAGCGCGCGGCTGCGCGGCTGCCCTACAGCGAACTGCTGAAATTCGGCGACGAGGCGCACCACGAAATCTTCCGCGAGGTCGACGCGGTGCGCGAGCGCGCGATGGACGGAATCGCGGACTTCCTCGATCGAAAAGCCCCTTCGGCCGGTTGACGCTTCGGATGGCGGACTACGATCTGGCGATCATCGGCGCAGGCATGGCGGGTGCGAGCCTTGCCGCCGAAATTGCCCCCTTTGCGCGCGTGCTGCTGCTGGAAGCAGAAGATATGCCCGGCTACCACACCACCGGGCGATCCGCCGCTTTCTGGGAAGAATGCTATGGCGGGCCGGATATCGTCCCGCTCAGCCGCGCGTCGGAAGTGTACCTGCGCGAAGGCGGCTTCCTCAGCCCGCGCGGCGCGCTGTATATCGGGCGCGAGGGCGATGCGCCCATGCTGGACGCGTTCGAGGCGCGCTTTGCCGATAGCGGCGCCCGGTTCGAACGCATGGCATCGGGCAGCGTGCTGGAGATGGTGCCGAACCTGCGCCCCGAATGGCGCGAGGCGATCTGGCAGCCGCATTGTGCCGATATCGACGTGGCCGCACTGCACCAGCACTACCTCAAATCCGCCAAAAACGCCGGGGCGCAGCTTGTCGTGCGTGCGCGCATCGAACGGATCGAACGCGCGGGAAATTGCTGGGTGCTGCGCGCCGCCGACGGCCGCGAATGGCGCAGCACAGCCATCGCGAATGCCGCGGGAGCCTGGGCGGACAGGATGGCCGCGCTTGCAGGCGCACGCCCGCTGGGCATCCAGCCGCTGCAGCGCACGATGTTGCAGATGCGGATCGAACCCGCATTGCCGCGCGGTGGCCCGCTGACGCTCGATATATCGGGTGGGTTCTACTTCAAGCCGGAAAGCAGCGGCTCGCTATGGTTCAGTCCGCATGACGAAACCCCGACGCACCCGACTGATGCCGTACCCGAAGAACTGGCCGTGGCGCAGGCGCTGGATCGCTTCGAGGGCGTTCTTCAAACCGATACGCACAGGATCGAGCGGACGTGGGCGGGCCTGCGCAGCTTCGCGCCCGACCGCAAGCCGGTGATCGGATGGGATGGGCAGGTGCGGGACTTTTTCTGGTTCGCCGGGCAGGGCGGGTTCGGCATTCAGACCGCGCCCGCCGCCGCGCGCCTTGCCAGCCAGATCTTCCGCGATGCGCCGCGCGACGCGATGACCGAGTCGTTGCAAGCGAAGGGGTTTTCGCCCGACCGGCTTGGGTAGAGAACCGGGCGCCGTTCCTGTAGGCCTGCCCCACGCGCAGAGAAAAACAGGAGACCGCCTTATGGCACACACCTTCGAAATCTACCGCGACAAGGCAGACGAATATCGCGTCCGCTTCAAATACAATTCCGAGATCATGTTCTCGACCGAAGGCTATGCCAGCAAGGCGAGTGCCCAGAATGCGATCGATTCGATCAAGAAGAACGGCCCGGGCGCGGAAACGATCGACAATAGCTAGCGGATAGCCTCCGCCGCGTCGCTGGCGAGCCGGTCGACCCGCTCGTTCTCGGCATGGCCGGAATGGCCCTTCACCCAGTGCCAGGTCACGCTGTGCCTGGCGGTGAGATCGGACAGCTGGCGCCACAGATCCTCGTTCTTCACCGGCTGCTTGCTGGCGGTCTTCCAGCCGCGTTTCTTCCAGCCCGGCAGCCACTTGGTGATCCCGTCGATCACGTATTTGCTGTCGGTATAGAGGTCGACCTTGCACGCACGATTGAGGGCGGACAGGCCCTCGATCGCGGCGGTCATCTCCATCCGGTTGTTGGTGGTGTTCGCCTCCGCACCCGACAGCTCTTTCTCGGTAGAACCCTTGCGTAGCAGGGCGCCCCAGCCGCCGGGGCCGGGGTTGCCCTTGCACGCCCCGTCGGTGAAAATCTGTACGTCGCTCATAGAATGAACGGCGCGTCGCCTGCCTGCGCGTAGAATGCAAGCCTGTCCGCAAATTGCATCGGATCCTTGCGCCTGACGAGGCCCTCCGCAGGCGTCGCGAACCAGTCTTCCACCCGGGTCGCCACGAACCGCAGGCACGCGCCCTGCGCCAGCACGGGCAGCGTGGCACGTTCCTGCGGCGAAAGTGCGCGCCGGCTCTCGTATCCCCGCAACAGCGCCGTGCCGATTGCGGGCCGGAAGGCATTGTCGGCCAGACCGAAGCTCCAGGCGGCGTGGAGCACGGCAAGATCGAAGGCCAGTTCGCCGGTACAGGCGAAATAGAAGTCGATCAGCCCGGTCACCATGTCGTTCACGAACAGCACGTTGTCGGGGAAAAGGTCGGCGTGAATCGTGCCTTTCGGCAAACCCGCAGGCCAGCGGTCGTGCAAGGCCTCGCCGCAATCGGGGATGATCTGCGCCAAGCGCGGGTCGATCGCATCGAAGCGGTCTGCATGGTCGCGTAACATTGCGATACAGCGACCGAGCGGGAGCGACGATGACCGGGCCTGTCCAAAGTCGGCCGCGGCATGATGCAACTGGGCGAGGGCGACGCCCACAGCGTGCGCCTGCTTCTCGTCGGGTTCGTCGATGGAGATGCCGGGCAGGAATTCGATCAACGCGGCAGGCTTGGCCCGTACCTTGCGCATCAGGGCGCCTTCGCGGGTGTGGATCGTGCGCGGCACCGGCTGGCCAGCGGCGGACAGGTGATCGAGCAGCGCGAGGAAGAACGGCAGGTCGGCGGCTTCGGTGCGCGTTTCGAAGACGGTCAGGATGAACCGGCGGGCCGCGCCGTCCTGCTCGGTTTCCACCAGCCAGTTGGAATTGGACACGCCCTCCGCAATCCCCTTGGCAGAGCGCAATGCGCCCACTCCATAGTCATCGAGAAAATCGCCGATCTCGTCTGCGGTGAGATGGGTATAGACTGCCACGGCCGCGTGCGCCGGCGCGCCTAGTCGACCAGCTGGCGGGGCAGCTTGAAGGTCATCTTTTCCTCTGTCACCAGCACCGGGCGCTCTTCGACATTGCGCCACTCCGCCAGCTTGTCGACCACTTCGCGCACCAGCGTTTCGGGGGCGGAAGCTCCTGCGGTCAGGCCGACCGTCTCGATCCCTTCGAGCCATTCCGGCTGGATCTCGTCCGCCCGCTGGATCAGCCTGGCGGGCGTCCCGCAACGCTCCGCAACCTCCACAAGACGCAACGAATTGGAGGAATTGGGCGCGCCGATCACCAGCACCAGATCGCTATCTGGCGCCAGCTCCTTCACCGCGGCCTGTCGGTTCGACGTGGCGTAGCAGATGTCTTCCGCCTTGGGGCCGACGATCTGGGGGAAGCGGGCCTGCAGCGCCGCGATCACATCATGCGTGTCGTCCACCGAAAGCGTGGTCTGCGTGAGGAAGGACAGCTCGTCGTCCTCCGCAAAGTCCAGCGTGGCGACGTCGTCCACAGTTTCCACCAGCGTCATGCGATCCTCGGGCACCTGGCCCATCGTGCCGATCACTTCGGGATGGCCCGCATGGCCGATGAAGATGATGTGCCGATCCTTTTCCAGCTGGCGCTCTGCCTGACGGTGCACCTTGCTCACCAGCGGGCAGGTGGCATCGACATACAGCAGCTTGCGCCGCTCCGCCTCAGCCGGGACCGACTTGGGCACGCCGTGTGCGCTGAACACCACCGGCGCATCGTCGGGCACTTCGTCCAGTTCTTCGATAAAGATCGCGCCTTTTGCGCGCAGCCCGTCCACCACGTAGCGGTTATGCACGATCTCGTGCCGGACGTAGACCGGCGCGCCATATCGTTCGAGCGCACGCTCGACGATCTCGATCGCGCGGTCCACCCCTGCGCAAAAGCCGCGCGGAGCGGCAATCAGGATGGTGAGGGCCGGCTGGTCGGATTTCGACCCCGGCTTAACATGCTCTGCGGGAAAGGCGGCGTTCATGCGCCCCTATCTAGCCATTCTGTTCGCGCACCGCTAGGTGGCCGGGAAGAGTTCGACGACAAGACCGATCAGGGACCAGACCGAAGATGCATCCTGCCGCTCGCTATTTCACCCCAGTCATCGCCGCCTTGGCCCTGTCGGCCTGCGCCAGCGAGGGCAGTATCGTGACCGAAGACGGGGTCGGCGTGCAGGCTGTTCGCACGGTGTGCCCGGCGGTCGGAATTCCCGATTATACCGGCGATATCACCACGTTCCGCAGCCCGAACAGCAGGCTGGCGAGCGATCTGGACGTCGCCGCCACGATCACCAACCTGCGCACCACTTGCGACGAGGCGGGCGACCGGATCTACGCCAATGCCACCTTCGATGTGTATGCCAGCCGCGCCGATACGCGCGGCACCCGCACGGTCGAACTGCCCTATTTCTCGGTCGTGCTGCGTGGCGGAAGCTCCGTGGTGACCAAGCGCGTGGGCACCGTCAGCGTGACCTTTGCCGATGGGCAGGATCGTGCGGTCGGCCAGGGGCAGGCCGGAGCCTTCATCAATCGCGCCGACGCGACGCTGCCCGATGATGTGCGCGACCGCATCACCCGCCGCCGCAAGGCGGGCGATCCCGACGCCGCGCTTGATCCGCTGGCCGATCCCGAAGTGCGCGCCGCCGTACAGGCCGCAAGTTTCGAGCTGCTGGTCGGCTTCCAGCTGACCGAGGCGCAGCTGGCGTACAACGCCACGCGGTGACGCGTCGCAGCGCGGGCATCCCGCGCTGCGCACAGCTCTCCCTTGCCCGGGGCGACAAACCGGCTAAGCGGACGCCTATGTCCGATACAAAGACCATTTACGCCGCCTATGCAGAGCGGATCGACGCCGTCCTTTCCGCGCTTGAGATGGAGGGCACGCTGCCAGCGGGCGTGGTGCGCAGCAACGTGGCGGTCGAGCCACCGCGCGATCCCTCGCACGGCGATATTGCCACCAACGCCGCCATGGTGCTGGCCAAGCAGGCGAAAACCAATCCGCGTGCCCTGGCTGAAAAGATCGTCGAACACCTGAATCGCGATCCCGACATCGACAGCGCGGAGATCGCCGGGCCGGGCTTCATCAACCTGCGCATTGCCGAGGGTGCGTGGATCGAGGAGCTGCGCGCAATCGCATCGCTGGGCGAATCCTACGGCCGGTCCCGCATGGGTGCGGGCACGCGGGTGAACGTGGAATACGTCTCCGCCAACCCGACCGGGCCGATGCACATGGGCCATTGCCGCGGCGCGGTGGTCGGCGATGCGCTGTCCAGCCTGCTGGCGGCGACCGGACATGGGGTGACCCGCGAATATTACGTCAACGACGCGGGTGGGCAGGTCGATGTGCTCGCCCGGTCGGCGCATATCCGCTATTGTCAGGCGCTGGGCCAGAGCAGCGGGGAAATTCCCGAAGGCCTCTACCCAGGCGAATATCTGGTTCCGGTTGGCGCGATGCTGGCCGAGGAATTCGGAGACAAGTACGTCTCCGCCCCGGAGAGCGAGTGGCTGCCATTGTTCCGCACCCGCGCGGTGGCGGCGATGATGGAACTGATCCGCGCCGACCTCGCCAAGCTGGGCATCGCGCACGATGTGTTCGCTTCGGAAGCCGAATTGCAGGCTGCGGGCAAACCTGCCGAGGCGGAAAAATGGCTGCGCGAACAGGGCCTCGTCTATGATGGCGAGCTGGAAAAGCCCAAAGGCAAGACGCCCGACGACTGGGAGCCGGTCGAACTGCCGCTGTTCCGCAGCACGAAATTCGGTGACGATCAGGATCGCCCGATCAGGAAGTCGGATGGCAGCTGGACCTATTTCGGTGCCGATCTCGCCTATCACATGCAGAAGGCGGAAAATGCCGACGCGCTGATCGATATCTGGGGCGCGGACCATGCGGGCACGGTGAAGCGGATCAAGGCGGCGGTCGCGGCTCTGGGCGAAGGGAAGGGCACGCCGGTGCCGTTCGACGTCAAGCTGGTGCAGATGGTGCAGCTGATGCGCGATGGCGAGCCGGTGAAAATGTCCAAGCGGTCGGGCAATTTCGTGACGCTGGCCGATGTCGTCGATGAAGTCGGCAAGGATGTCGTGCGCTTCACCATGCTGACGCGCAAACCCGAAGCGCAGATGGATTTCGACTTCGCCAAGGTGGTCGAGGCATCCAAGGACAACCCCGTCTTCTACGTCCAGTACGCGCATGCGCGCATCCGCTCCACCATGCGCAAGGCGGCGGAGGAAAGCCTCGCGCCGTCGGGCGACGCGTTGGACATGCTCAGCGCGGACGATCTGGCGCTGGTGAAGCTTGCCGCACAATATCCCCGGCTGGTGGAATCGGCGGCCCAGGCCCGCGAACCGCACCGGATCGCCTTCTATCTCTACGACTTGGCTGCCGCGTTCCACGCATTCTGGAATGCCGGCAACAATGATCCTGCAAAGAGGGTCATCCTGACACAGGACCGAAGCCTTAGCGGGGCAAGGCTTTATTTGGTCGCGCAAATAGGTCAGGTTATCCGTAATGGACTGGGTCTCCTCGGGGTGGAGGCCGTTGAGGAGATGTGACGATGATCGATGGGGACGATCGCGACGCCGAAGGGCGCGCAGGTCACGATGCTGATGTCGCCGACGAAGGCGACGTTTCGGCGAGTGAACATTCGCCCGAGAACAGCGCGGACGCAGCGACAGAAGATGCCGCGCGCCCGCAGGACGATGGTCATGCGTCGGAGGAACAGCCTGCGATGCAGCTGGATGACGATGGCGACGAAGGCGGAACCATCGAGGCAGACGACGACGCCGAATATGCCGGGGCGGATACCCCGGGCGACGCCGATGAGGCAGAAAACGCAGGATCGTTCGATGGAGCCGCGCTGCAGAATCTCGAGTACGAAGAGCATGCGGAAGACGAGGATCTGAGCCTGCTCAACGATGACGACGCGCTGCCGTGGCTCGAATCCTCCGACTACGACGATATCGAGAGCGTCGACGCATGGCGCATCACCGGCTTCGTGGTGATGGGCCTGGTGGTGCTTGCCCTGCTGGTGGGCGGCATCTGGTATTTCTACAACCGAAATGGCGATGGCGAACCCGTTGCCGACGGCAGCACGATCGCTGCGCCTGACGGGCCGTACAAGGAACGCCCGGAGGACCCGGGCGGCAAGACCTTCAAGGGCACCGGCGACATGGCCCCGGCCGTGGGTGAGGGCGAGAGCCGCGAAGGCCGCCTCGCCCAGGCGCCCGAGACGCCCGAACCGGTCGCTCCTGAGCCCGAAAAGCCTGCCGCCACGCCCGAGCCCGCACCCACGCAATCTGCGGACCAGGATGGGCGGATCGCAGTGCAAGTCGGTGCCTACCGCGACAAGGCGACCGCCGAAGCCGGCTGGCGCCAGCTCAGCCGCCAGACCGACGCGCTCTCCGGTGTGGAGTACCGCATCGTGAAGGGAGAGGCGGATATCGGCACGGTCTATCGCCTGCAGGCTCTGCCGGGGGACATGGCAGCCGCCCGGCGGCTGGCGAAGGCGCTGAAGGATGATGGCGTGGCGAGCCAGATCAAGCGGTAGCATTGCTTTCCGGGCGGGCGCGGGCTCGCCCGGATTTCCACCGCTGCGCGTCGTTTGCGCCTTGCGGCGGGCCCGCTTTGCCGTCACCTTGAACGCATTATGACGCCAGCAATCTTCGGCTGTTCCGGCCTTGAACTGACCGCCGACGAACGCGCGTTCTTCCGCGAGGCAGACCCTGCGGGCTACATCCTGTTCAAGCGCAATTGCGACACTCCGGAGCAGCTCCGCCGTCTGACCGATGCCCTGCGCGATATCCATGGGCGCGACCGTCTGCTGGTGTCGATCGATCAGGAAGGGGGGCGCGTTGCCCGCCTTTGCCCACCCAGCTGGCGCAAATGGCCCGCGCCCGCGCGTTTCGGCCAATTATACGAGATCGCACCGGCTTCGGGGATCGAGGCGATGCGCCTCAACAGCGAAGCCATGGCGACCGAACTTGCGCTGGCCGGGATCACGGTCGATTTCCACGCGCCATGCGATGTCGCCCGGCCGGAAACGGATGATGTGATCGGCGACCGCGCGCTGGGCCTCGAACCGATGCAGGTCGCCGCGCTGGGCCGCGCGATCCTCGACGGGATGGCGGCTGGCGGCGTCGCCGGTTGCCTCAAGCACATGCCCGGCCACGGCCGTGCAACCGCCGATAGCCATAAGCATTTGCCCGTGGTCGACGCGACCGATGCCGAACTTGCGATCGATATCGCCCCGTTCGAAACGCTCGCGCAGCGTGCGCAGATCGGGATGACCGCGCATATCGTGTTCACCGCATGGGACGCAGAGCGGCCCGCAACCCAGTCGGCCTGGGTGGTGGAGAACATCGTCCGTCAGCGCATCGGTTTCAATGGCCTGCTGCTGACCGACGATATCGATATGCAGGCGCTCGACGGCTCTATCCCCGAACGTTCGCGGCGCGCGCTGGATGCAGGCTGCGACCTAGTGCTCAATTGCTGGGCGAAGATGGACGACATGGTGGGGATCGTCGAGGCGTGCGGCGCGATCTCCGATCAGAGCGCAACGCGGCTCGACCGCGCGCTGGGCAGCGCCGATGTGCCCGCCGAGCCCGCAGTTATCGATGCGCTGCTCGCTATGCGCGATTCGCTGTTCACGGCAGCCGGGCTGTCATTGTGAGCGTTCCGCCAGAAGGGGGCACCGCCCTCGATTTCGGGGGCACCGACGCGCAGGACGACGACTGGCGAGGCATTGCCGCGACGGGCGAGCAGGATGATGACGCGCTGTATCTGGCCCTCGATGGATGGGAAGGTCCGCTCGATCTGCTGCTAGAACTCGCGCGCAAGCAGAAGGTCGATCTGCGCGAGATTTCGATCCTGTCGCTCGTCGACCAGTACCTCAGCTTTCTGGACGGCGCGGAACAGCTCAAGCTGGAAGTGGCCGCCGATTACCTGGTGATGGCGGCGTGGCTGGCCTATCTCAAATCGAGCCTGCTGCTCCCGCGGGATGAGCAGGAAGATCCCAGCCCGGAAGAACTCGCATTGCGCCTGCACCTGCGGCTGCAGCGGCTGGGTGCAATGCGCGAGGCGGCCGGGCGGCTGATGGGCCGTGACCGGGTGGGGCGCGACGTCTTCCTGCGTGGCAGCCCCGAAGGCCTGCGGACCGACCGCAAGATCACATGGCAGGTCGAATGGTACGATCTGGTGCGCGCCTATGGCCGCGTGAAAACCCGCAATCAGCCGGCCTTGCATACGGTGCGCGATCGGCAGGTGATGACTTTGGAAAGCGCGCTCGACCGCGTTTCCTCCATGCTCGGCCTGACGCTCGACTGGATGGAGCTGCGCGACTTCATGCCCGCCGGGGCCGATGCGAAGCTGCGCAAGTCGGCGATGGCGAGCAGTTTCGTCGCCGCGCTGGAACTGGCGCGCACCGGCCGGGCCGAGCTGGCACAGGACGATATTTTCGGCCCCCTCAGGCTGCGAAGGGTGCGGGGCGCGGTATCGGCATGAGCGATGCGCCCGAAAGCCTCGACCGCGCGCTGGAAGCCGCGCTGTTTGCTGCGGAAGATGCGCTGACCATCGAACAGCTCGCCAGCCACCTTGGCGATGCCGACAAGGCGGAGCTGCGCGAGGCGCTGGCGCGGCTGACGCAGTTCTACGCCCCGCGCGGCATCCACCTGGTCGAACGGGGCAGGCGGTGGCATTTCCAGACCGCGCCCGATTGCGCCCACCTGCTGCGCAAGGAACGCGAATCGCTGCGCACGCTCAGCCGGGCGGCGACCGAAGTGCTTGCGATCATCGCCTATCACGAACCGGTCAGCCGGGCGGAAATCGAATCGATCCGCGGGGTGCAGACATCCGGCGGCACGCTGGATGTGCTGATGGAAGCAGGCTGGGTAAAGCCCGCGGGGCGGCGCGAAGTGCCGGGTCGCCCGGTAATCTATGCGACCACGCCCGAATTCCTGCGCCACTTCGGGCTTGCATCGCGGCGCGACCTGCCCGGTATCGATGAACTGCGCGCCACCGGCATGCTCGATCCCGTGCAGGAGGCCTTCGAGGCGGAAATGGCGGAATCCCACGATGACGGGGATGCAGAGGCAGACGCGACGCCCGATCAGCGGTAATTCGCGCGGCTCTCGCGCTTGGCGGCTGGAAGTCTGCCCGCGCAATCCCTATAGGAAGGGCCAAGGTCACGCAGAGGCACTTATGTTCGGACAAGTCGGTATCTGGCAGATTCTCATTCTCGCTGTCGTCGTGCTCGTATTTTTCGGGCGCGGTCGCGTATCGGAGATGATGGGCGATTTCGGCAAGGGGATCAAAAGCTTCAAGCAAGGCATGAGCGAGGAAGACGGCAAGAATGCCGAAAAGCCCGCGCCGCGCATCGAAGGCCCGGCACATGATGCCAAGCCTGCCGGTGAAACCGTGAGCGAGAGCAAACCGGTCGAACCCACCGACCGCACCTCCTGACGCGCGAAGGCGCCCACACCCATGTTCGATATCGGCGCCGCCGAACTTCTGGTCATTGCGATTGCTGCGATCCTGGTCGTCGGGCCCAAGGATCTGCCGATGGCGCTGCGCACCGCGGGGCGCTGGATGGGGCAGGTGCGCCGCATGTCCAACCATTTCCGCGCCGGTCTGGATGCGATGATTCGCGAGGCGGAGATGGAGGACATGGAGCGCAAGTGGAAAGAGCGTAACGCCGAAATCATGCGTGCGCATCCGGACGAAATGACACCGCTGCCTGCGCCCGCCGACGAGCAGTCCAACCCGGGCGACGATGCTCCCGATCCCGCGGCAGACGATCCCGCGCCGGAGGCAACGTCCGCTGCCGCATCTGCCGAAGCACGCGCCTCCGAACCGCGCCTTCCGCTTGAAAAGAGCGACGACGAACAGGCCGGTTCATCGCCGTCGGGCAGGGGCTAAGGCATGGGCGTGATCCGCGACATCGACGATTCACAGGCTCCCCTGATGGATCACCTGATCGAATTGCGCGGGCGGCTGCTGCGCTCGGTACTCGTTCTGGCGGTCGCCTTCGGCATCTGTTTCTATTTCGCCGATCAGATTCTCGCGGTGCTGGCGCGCCCGTTGGCGGATGCCTTTCCCGAAGGGCAGGGCAGGCTGGTCTACACGAAGCTGTACGAGGTATTTTTCGTCGAAATGAAGGTCGCGCTGTTCGCCGCCTTCTGCGTCAGCTTTCCGTTCGTTGCGAACCAGTTATGGGCCTTCGTCGCACCGGGTCTTTATGCGCGAGAGAAGAAGGCATTCCTGCCGTTTCTGATCGCCACGCCGGTCCTGTTCATCGCGGGCGCGAGCCTCGCCTATTTCGTGGTCATGCCCACGGCTTTCCGGTTCTTTTTGGGTTTTCAGGGCAGTGCGGGCGGGCTGCCGATCGAGGCATTGCCCAGCGCGGGCGAATATCTGAGCCTGGTGATGCAGTTCATCCTCGCCTTCGGGGTCAGCTTTCTGCTCCCGGTCCTGCTGCTGCTGCTTGAGCGCGCCGGAATCGTATCACGCGGAATGCTGGCGAAGGCGCGGTCCTACGTCGTGGTTGGAGTGCTGGCGATTGCAGCAATTGCAACCCCGCCCGATCCGGGATCGCAGCTGATCCTGGCGGTGCCGTTGTACCTTCTGTTCGAGGGATCGCTGCTGCTGATGCTGATCCTGAACAGGCGGGAAAACAAGAAGAAGGATGAAGAGGATCGGGCGTCCGAGACTGCCTGATCGCTGGGCCGGATCGCGGTGGCGTCCAGCCAACGCCATCAGCCTGACCTTAGGGATCGACAATCCTGCCCGCGGGTCCTTTTGGTTTTGTGAAAGGCTCCCTGCCAAGACCTACAGGAAATACCTGCCAAATCTGCCGGTGCCACTGGCGCCCCGCCATTCCGGCCGGGCGATCGGGATTGGCCGGATGTCCGACCCTCTACTTGCCGGGGCTGCGAACCTCAACCAGACAAAAGAAAAGGGCCCCCGAAACGAGGGCCCTTTCCGTTAACTGAAAGTCGCGAAGGACTTAGGCGCTGACGCCGTCTTCGTCGTTGTCGTCGGCGACGATCACAACGGCCGCGATCACGGCTGCGATCGCGAGCGCGCCGATGATGGCGCCACCAGCGATTTCGCTTTCGCCTTCGACGGGAGCCGAGGCGCGATCGAAGCTGACTTCGGCAACCGCGGGAGCTGCGGCGAGCGTCAGAGCGGCAGCTGCTGCGGCCATGGTACGAATCTTCATAACAAGAATCTCCTTAAGGGTGTAATCTGGTGGTCTCAAACTGCTTCAGCGTCCTAATGCCGACTCGAGGCGGCGATTGCAACGGGTAATCTTCGAAAAACTCCCCGGATCCGGTAATTTGTTGCCTTTGAGCAACGGCGGTTGCCTCAAGCGGATACTGAATACTTACCCTGAATTAAATACTGACGGCTTCGGTCACAAAGGTAACAGTTTGCCTCCTGTCACGAAGCCGCGGGCTGGCGATTAGGCAGCGCACATGAAAAATTGGTTACCATGCGCTTACCCGTGTCGAAAAAACGCATGCGACAACGATACGTTCCGGTTGCAAGGGGACGCGCGTCATTCGCCCCGGCGGTACATCCGTTTCCCGCCGACCCATGTCTCGATCACCTGCGTATCGCGGATGGCTTCGGGGCTGACGCGCGATATATCGCGATCGACGACCAGGAAATCGGCCTTTTCTCCCTTAACCAGCCTGCCGAAACGTCCATCCGCAAAACCTGCAAAGGCGGCATCGCTGGTGAACCCGCGCCACGCCTCGGTGCGCGTCAGCCGCTCTTGCGCCATCCAGCCGCCCGGCGGCAGGCCATCGCCGTCGATCCGGGTCATGGCGACGGCCATCCCGACGAAGGGGTTTGCCGATTCGACGGGCGCGTCCGATCCCAGCGCCAGCCTCGCTCCGCTTTCCAGCAGGCTGTCCCAGGCATAGGCACCCGTCAGCCGGTCAGGCCCTAGCCGGGCTTCCGCCATCAGGCGGTCGGATGTCTGGTGGACCGGCTGAACCGAAGCGATGATGCCGAACTCGCCGAATCGCGGAAGATCCTCCGGGTCGATGATTTGCGCGTGCTCGATCCGCCAGCGGCGATCGCCCCTGTAGCTTTCCGACAGCTCCTCGATCGCGGAGACGACCTCGGCATTCGCGGCATCGCCGATAGCGTGCACCGCCACCTGGTAATCTTCCATAGTCGCGCGGCTCATCAGATTGCGCAGCTGCGTATCGGTGAGAATGGGCAGGCCGGTGTTACCCGGATCGTCCGCATAGGAAGCCTTCAGCCAGGCCCCGCGCGATCCCAGCGCGCCGTCGAGATACAGCTTGATGCCGTTGAGTCGCAGCCGGTCGTCGTAAAGCCAGGGGGTCGGCCCGGTGCCGCCGATCATCGTCATCGCGTCGATTCCAGCAGCGTAGGACATGATCCGGATACGCAGCTGGCCGGTATCGCCCGCGCGGCGATAGGTCATCCAGTCGGCCAGCGTGGTGCCCATATCCGCGGCCGCGGTGATCCCCTGCGACAGGAGGATCTTCTGCGCCTCTTGCAGGGCGACATCACGATCGACCGCGCGCGGTTCGGGCACGACCTTCTGCACCAGGTCCGCCGCCGCATCCACAAAGACGCCCGACGGTGCGCCATCGGCCAGTCGCTCTATCCTGCCACCGGCCGGGTCCTTCGTTTCGGCGGTCACGCCTGCGGTCTCGATCGCCAGGCTGTTGACCCATGTCGCATGGCCATCCACGCGTTCGAGCGCCACCGGACGGTCCGCCACGACGCGGTCCAATTCCTCGGCAGTCGGGAAACGGCCCAGGCCCCATTTTTCCTGATTCCACCCGCGCCCGAGGATCCACGGGCGACCGGGGTTCTCGCGTGCGAATGCGTCGATCAGCGCCAGAGCCTCTTCGAGCGAGCCAGTCTGCGACAGGTCGAGCGTGAGCGCGCCAAAACCTATGCCCATCACGTGAAGGTGCGCGTCGATCATGCCGGGCACGACGATCTGGCCCTTCATGTCCGACAGGTAGGTCGGACGTTCGGGCCGCTTGTCCCGCTTGTCGAGCACTTCGATGATCGTGCCGTCGTCGTCCACCCACAGGCCGGTGAAGCGGTCGATGTCGCCATTCTCGTCCAGCCGCACGCCGTAGACATTGTCGATCAGCACATCGGCCTGCGCCGGGCTCGCAAAAGGGGCGAGCGCGATGAGCGCGGCGGCGGCGAGCAGGGATAGCTTCATGGGTCGGGTATCGGCCTTCATCTGTTGCGTACCGGGATTGCCGGTTCGGGTGCACGCCTACTCACTTCACCGCAGGCTGCCAATGGGCCACCCTCCCATAGTGAATCGTGCGGGGATGGGCGTTTGTGCGGAGCGCGTTATTGCCCGGGCGGGCAAGCGGCGATAGGCACCCGCGCATGACAAGCCAGGCAACCGACCCGCTCGACCAGCTGACCATCGACGATGTGCGTGCCGCGCATGCCCGCATCGAGGACGCGGTGGTGCGCACGCCCATGCTGCTGTCGCGCACATTGTCCGATATTGCGGGCGCCGAGATCTGGCTGAAGTTCGAAAATCTGCAGTTCACGGCCGCCTACAAGGAACGCGGCGCGCTCAACGCCTTGCTGCTGATGCCGGGAGAGGCGCGCGCACGCGGGGTGATCGCGGCTTCGGCGGGCAATCACAGCCAGGGGCTTTCCTATCACGGCACCCGCCTCGGCGTGCCGGTGACAATCGTGATGCCCAGAACCACGCCGGCGGTGAAGGTGATGCAGACCGAAAGCGTGGGCGGCAACGTCGTTCTTGAAGGGGATACTTTCGACGAGGCTTATGCCTACGCCCGCAAGCTCGAAAAAGAGCGCGGGCTGACCTTCGTCCATCCGTTCGACGATCCGGACGTTGCAGCCGGTGCGGGCACGGTCGCGCTCGAAATGCTGGAGGACCAGCCCGATCTCGATTGCATGGTCGTGCCAATCGGCGGCGGCGGGCTGATGAGCGGGATGGCCACGGTGGCGCGGGCGCTCAACCCCGCGATGCAGATCGTCGGGGTCGAGGCGGCGCTGTTTCCCTCGATGCATCATGCGCTTTCGGGCGAGGAGATGCCGGCGGGTGGGGATACGCTGGCCGAAGGGATCGCGGTGAAGGAGCCCGGTACCTTCACCCGAGCGATCATCAAGGAACGGGTCGACGAGATCCTGCTGGTGGAAGAGCCCAATCTGGAGGCCGCGGTCGCTTTGCTGCTGCAGATCGAAAAGACCGTGGTTGAAGGGGCGGGGGCCGCCGGACTGGCCGCAGTGCTCGCCAACAAGGAGAAATTCGCGGGTAAGCGGATTGGCCTGCCTCTGTGCGGCGGCAATATCGACTCGCGCCTGCTGGCTACGGTGCTGCTGCGCAATCTGGCGCGCGACGGGCGACTGGCGCGACTGCGGATTGCGCTGAAGGATCAGCCGGGCGCATTGCACAAGGTCGTCAGCCTTTTCGAACGGCACAACATCAACATCATCGAAGTGTATCACCAGCGCGTGTTCACCAAGCTGCCGGCCAAGGGCCTCATCACCGAGATCGAGTGCGAGGCGCGCAACAAGAACCAGGTAGAGGCGCTGATCAAGGACATGCGCGAAAACGGATACGATGTTCACACCGTGGAACTGGCCTGATCCGTTTTGCCACAGATGTGCAAAATAAGCTCTGGTTAACCCTGCTTTCTGGTTAAAGCCCTTTTTACAGCCCGGCGGCTGGGGCATACCACCTTCAGCCGCAGACCAGACGATTCACCCGCTTTCGACAGGAGCGCCAGGCCTAGCCGTGACAGCCCCCGTTCGCTTTCCACGCTTCTTCGTGACGAGTCCCGCACCGTGCCCCTACCTCTCGGGGAAGACGGAGCGAAAGGTCTTCACCGAACTGAAGGGTCCGCATGCGGACCAGCTGAACGAGGCGCTGGGTCGGATCGGTTTCCGGCGCAGCCAGACAGTGGCCTACCGGCCCAGCTGCGTCGATTGCCAGGCCTGCGTTTCTGTGCGCGTGGTGACGGACGAATTCGCGCCATCGAAGGCGCAGAAGCGCATCTTGCGCCGCCACGACGACCTGGTCGTGTCCGAATGCCGACCCTGGGCAACGTCCGAACAATTCGAGCTCTTGCGCGATTATCTCGCCACGAGACATCCCGAAGGGGGGATGACCCGCATGGAAGAGGTCGACTATGCCGACATGGTAGAGCATACGCCTGTTACCAGTTATGTCCTTGAATACAGGGAACCAACCACCGACGGATCGGTTGGGCGACTGGTGGGGGCGTGTCTGACCGACCGCCAGGGCGATGGGCTGTCGATGATCTACAGCTTCTACGACCCGGATGATGAGGTACGATCGGGTCTTGGGAACTACATCATTCTCGATCATATCCGCCGTGCAGCGGCGGAAGGCTTGCCGTATGTATATCTTGGCTACTGGGTCGAAGGATCACCCAGGATGCAGTACAAAATCCGCTATCGCCCGCTCGAACGACTTGGCCCGCGCGGATGGCGACGGCTTGGAGCGGAAGAGCAGGACCGTCTCATCCGCAATGCCGTGCGCGGTGCGTCCGCTGACGCAGGAAACGGGACTTCCGACAAGGCGCTTGCCGTCAGTCGCTAGGCGCGCCCGCGGCGCCTGCCTTTCCGCCATCGCGCTGGTTCTCGCCAGCCATTCCACGCTGGCGCTTGCGCAGGATCGCGATGCGAACGCCGAACTCGAAAATCTGATTCCCGATTCCGCAATCGATGACCCGGAAACCTGGGCAGCCGATGGCGTGCCGCCCGAGGAACCTTCGCCGATCGATGGGCCGGATCCCTTCGCCGGAGAAACCATCGCGCTCGACCCTGATAGCCCGCTGGCGGACCTGCCGGGGCTGACCATCGAGTGGCCCGATCCGATCGAGCTTCCCGAGGTTGAACAGGTCCCGGACGACGGCAGCGCCACCTTCGCGCAGGACAATCCGCTCGAATCCGGGCCGCTGCTGATCGATCCGGTCGTCGTGAAGATGACCGACCAGCTGGAACTGGCATTCCCATCGGAGGAGGGCGCATTCCCGCAGCGGGTCGAATTCGTCGACCAATTCGCAATGCTGTCGTCCATCGAGGCGTATGACGACACCGAAACCAACGTCGGCCAGCTCGGCGCGCGTGCGCGTGAGGATCAGGAGATCCTCACCCGCCTGCTGCGTGCCTATGGCTATTACGACGGCGAGATCATCCGCGAGATCGGGCCGAACCTGATCGAGGGATCGGACGATCGTCCGCAGGTGCGGTTCAATATCCTGCCCGGCGAACGTTTCCGGTTTGGCGAGATCGATCTGGGAGAGCTCAGCCAGGCCCCCACGGCGCAGGAATTGCGCCAGGCATTTGCGCTGTTCCCCGGCGATCCGGTGGATAGCTACGCAATCGTGCGCGAGCGTGCCGATCTCGATACCGCGCTGGGCAATACGGGCTACCCGTTCGCCGAAATGGACGGGCCCGAGCTGCTGATCGACCACGCCCGGACAGAGGGCGATCTGACCATGAACGTGCAGCCCAATGGGCGCTACGAATTCGGCAGGGTCATTTCGGACAAGCCGGGTTTCCTTTCCAGCAAGCACCTCGAAACCATTGCTCGCTTCGATCCCGGCGACCTCTATCAGCGCGATCTCGAACTGGACCTGCGGCGCGCGATCATCGCGACCGGGCTGGTCTCGTCGGTCACCATCACGCCGGTAGAAGCAGAGCCGCCCACCGATGGCGAGCCTGGCGTCGTCAACATGGAGGTCGGCCTGACCGAGGCCGAATTGCGGACGATCAAGGGCGCGATCGGCTATGGCACCGAAGAAGGCTTCCGCCTGGCGGCAAGCTGGGAGCATCGCAACCTCTTCCCGCCCGAAGGCTCCTTGCGGGTGCGCGGCGTGGCGGGCACGCAGGAGCAATTGCTCGGCGTAACCTTCCGCAAGAGCAATTTCGGCGCACGCGACCGCATCCTGACGCTCGATGCGTTTGCAAGCTCGCTCGACAATGCAGCCTTTGCGGCCAACACCGCGGGCTTCATCGGCACCTACGAGCAGCTTTCCACCCTGCTGTTCCAAAAGCCGTTCAGCTGGTCGGTCGGGCTCGAACTGCTCGCTTCGGACGAGCGGCTGGCCTTCGATATCGACAACAGCGAAGTGAACAATCCGGACCCGCCGCCGCGGCAGGCCTATTTTGTCGCCGCGCTGCCGACCTATGCCCAGATCGACACCAGCGACAGCCTGCTGAACCCGACCGACGGCTTCCGCGTCGGGCTGCGCGTGTCGCCAGAGGTTTCGCACACCAAGGGGATGCAGAGCTTCTACGTGCGCAACAAGGCCGACCTCACCTATTACCAGCAGATCAACGATGACGGCCCCATTCTTGCCGGTCGACTGACCCTGGGATCGATAGCGGGCGCTCCGCTGGGCAACATTGCCCCGTCGCGGCGGTTCTTCGCTGGCGGCGGCGGCTCGGTGCGCGGCTACGGTTATCGGGCGATTGGCCCGCGCAATGCCGATGGCGATCCGATCGGTGGCCGTTCGCTGGTCGAAGTCTCCGGCGAAGTGCGCATACCCACTAAATTCTTCAGCGGCGCCTTGCAGATCGTGCCGTTCGTCGATGCGGGTTCGGTAGGCGTCTCGGAATACCCCGACTTCAAAGATATCCGCGTGGGCGCGGGCCTTGGCGTGCGCTACCTGAGCGGTTTCGGTCCGTTGCGGCTGGATGTCGCTTTCCCGGTCAACCCGCGCCCGACCGACAGTTTCGTCGCGGTCTACGTATCGCTGGGACAGGCATTCTGATGGCCGAAAGTGAAGCAGTGTCGGGCGCGCAACCGGACAATGCGCCGCCGGAAAAAGAGCCGCGCGGCAAGTCTGTCGGCGGGCGCATCGCACGCTGGGCGCTGGGCGCGGTGGTCGTGCTCGGCCTGCTGGTGGCGGGCCTGCTGCTGGGGCTCAACACCTCGGTCGGCAAGCGTTGGGTTGTCGAACAGATTGCCAATCTGGAGCCGCAAACGGGCTTGCAGATCGATATCGGCCGGATCGAGGGCAATATCTATGGCGACATGGTGTTGCACGATCTTGCCCTGTCGGACCCTCAGGGGGTGTTCCTTACCGTGCCGCGCACCGAGATCGACTGGCGTCCGCTTTCGTGGTTCGGCAGCGGGCTCGATGTGCGCTCTCTCACCGCGCAACGCGGCGAGCTGAAGCGTCTGCCGGAACTGAATCCCGGCGATCCCGACGCGCCGACGCTGCCCAATTTCGATATCTCCATCGACCAACTGAAGCTGGAGAGTTTCGTGCTGGCGCCCGGCGTCGCGGGGGACGAGCGACGCCGTGTCAATCTGGTCGGCAGCGCAGATATTCGCAGTGGCCGCGCGATGGTGAAGGCCGACGGGCGCTTCGGCGAGGGCGACCGCGTGGTGGTGGACCTGACCGCCGAACCCGATGGCGATGTGTTCGATGCAGATGTGCGCGTCGATGCGCCCGCGGGCGGCGTCATCACCAGTCTTGCGAACCTCGAAGGCGATTACCGCGCGCGCCTGGCGGGTGATGGCACCTGGAGCAACTGGGCCGGCAACCTGCTGGTGGACCGCGACGAGGCACGCATCGCCCAGCTTCGCCTGACCGCAGACGACGGCACCTTCGGTGTTGCGGGCCGGGCCGACACCTCGCCATTCCTCAGCGGTATTCCGCAACGCGCGCTCGGTGCCGACACGCGGATCGAGGCACGCGGTACGTTTGTCGACCGCGTGCTCGACGGCAAGCTGGAGCTGATCGGGCAGGGCCTCGGGCTGGTGGCGGAAGGCGCGGCCGATCTGGCCAACAGCCGTGCCGTTTCCATTCGCTTCGCCGCCGACCTGCGCGATCCCGAGCTGTTCGGACCGAGCCTGCGCTTTGAAGGAGCCGAAGCGAGCGGGACCATCGATGGTGCCTTCCGCGATCTTTCGATTCCCTTCCGCCTTACAGCGAACCGGTTCGAGGCAGGCAGCGCCGCGATTTCCGATATCGCACAGCAAGGCACCGCCACTTACGATGGCAGCCGCTGGATCATCCCAATCGATGCAAGCGTAGGCCGGATTGCGACCGGCAACGCCTTGGCCGACCCCCGGCTGGTCAACGGGACTGCCAATGGCCAGCTTGTCTTTACCGGTCGCGAATTGCTGTCCGATTCGATCCGCATCGCGTTTCCGGACGCAAGCGCGCAGCTATCGCTTCGCGGGAATGTTGCCGCCAACCGCTGGCAGGTGCGCGGGCCGGTAGCGGTCAATGGCCTGCAGTTCGAACAGGTCGGGCGGGTCAACGCCGCCGGATCGATCGATTTCCTCTTCGATGGCGCGTGGCGTCTTGCCGCCGATGTTCGGGGACAGATTCCGCGCGTCACCAACGATACGCTGGCCAACCTTGCCGGGCCGCAGATCGACTTTTCGGGCGGCGTGTCGCTGGCGCAAAACGCGCCGATCGACTTCCGGCAGGTGCGGATCGATTCACGCAAGCTGAACATGGTGATCGACGGGCAGGTCGCGCCGGGCACCACCCGGGTCGCCGGGCGCGGACGGCAGGCGGACTACGGTCCGTTCACCGTCGAGGCATCGCTGACCGATCGTGGGCCGCAGGCGGTGCTGGTGTTTGCCGAACCGTTGCCCGCAGCGGGGCTGCGCGACGTGCGCGTGGCCATAAGTCCGATCGACGAAGGTTTCCGGATCGAGACTGAGGGCCAATCGATGCTCGGCGCGTTCGACGGCACGCTTGGCCTGTTCTCGCCGGCTGGCGGACCGACCCGGCTGGCGATCGAAACGCTCAACGTCTCCGACACGCAGGTTAGCGGCGACATCACTCTGGGCGATGGCGGGGCGAGCGGCGATCTGGCGCTCACCGGTGGCGGCCTGGACGGGACGATCAGCCTTGCGCCCCAATCGGGCGGGCAGGGCTTTGACGTCAACCTGGCCGCGCGCAACGCCAGCTTCGGCGGCGCGACTCCGCTGGAGATCGCCGTTGCGGACATTCAGGCAAGCGGCCTGATTGCCGATGGCAATACCACTATTCGCGGCGAAGCCGATGCCCAGGGTGTGCGCTACGGTTCCCTGTTCATCGGCCGGATGACCGCCGATGCAGAGCTGGTGAATGGCAGCGGCAGCGTGAATGCGGCTGTGGCCGGCCGCCGGGGGCGCGGTTTTGCCATGCAGCTTGCAGCGGATATCGCACCCGAACGGATCGCGCTGGCCGCGCGCGGCAACCTTGCCGGGCGACAGCTGACGATGCCGAGCCGCGCGGTGTTGACCACCGGGCCCGATGGCGGGTGGGTGCTGCAGAAGTCCCAGATCAGCTATGGCGACGGATATATTATCGCCGAAGGTGCGTTTGGCGGCGGGGACACCCGGCTGAACCTGAATGTGAAGCAGATCCCGCTCTCGGTCGGAGACATCGTACTCGGCGACGCAGGGCTCGGCGGTTCGATTTCGGGTACGATCACCTATGCCTCGTCCGCCGGTGGATTGCCGACCGGCGAAGCGCGCGTGAAGGTAGACGACTTCACCCGGTCGGGCCTCATCCTCGCCTCGCGACCTGTGGACCTGTCGCTGGTCGCGCAGCTCGACGCCGATCGCCTGCAGGCGCGCGCAATCGTGAACGACAATGATACGCAGGGCGGCCGGATCCAGGCGTTGATTTCCGACCTGCCGCGCGATGGCAGCGTGATCGAACGGCTGCAGCGGGGCACGCTGTTCGCGCAGATGCGCTATCGCGGGCCGGCACAATCGCTGTGGCGCCTTGCCGCGATCGATCTGCTCGATTTCTCCGGCCCGGTCGCGATTGCAGCCGACGTGCGCGGATCTCTGGCCAACCCGAGCGTGCGCGGTTCCCTGTCGAGCGACGATCTGCGCGTCCAGAGCGCGATTTCGGGCACGGATGTTCGCAACGCGAGCGTGCGGGGCGATTTCGCGGGCTCTCGTCTGCGGATCAACAGCTTCAGCGGTACCGCGCCCAATGGCGGCACGATCAGCGGTAGCGGTGTGGTCGACCTTGCCAATCTGGGCTCGGGACGCGGGCCCGAGATCGATATCCGGGCGGGCGCGCGCAATGCCCAGCTGGTCAATGCGCGCGGCCTTAACGCCACGGTCACCGGGCCGCTACGGATCGTTTCCAACGGATCGGGCGGCACGATTGCCGGACGGCTGCTGGTCGAAAGGGCGAGCTGGCGGCTTGGCAACGGCGCCGAGACGACCAAGATTCCCAACATCCCGACGAGCGAGATCAATCTTCCGCGCGATCGTTACCAAGCGGCCGCGCCGGGGGCGCCGTGGCGCTTCCTGATCGATGCCAATGCCCCCAGCCGGGTGGATGTGGACGGCCTCGGCCTCGAAAGCGAATGGAGCGCCAATGTGCGCGTGCGCGGAACCACCGACGAGATGCGGATCGGCGGCCGGGCAGACCTGATCCGCGGCGATTACACCTTCGCCGGTGCGCGCTTCGAAGTGACCAGGGGCCGGATTGAATTCGACCAGACCGGCCCGATCGACCCGCGCCTCGACATCGAGGCCGAAACCGATGCCAACGGGATCCAGGTCTCGGTCAACATCACCGGCAACGCGATGGAGCCGGAGATCAACTTCAGCTCCACTCCCTCGCTTCCCGACGAGGAAATCCTGGCACGGCTGCTGTTCGGCGGTTCGATCACCAGTCTTTCCGCCACCGATGCCCTGCAGCTGGGCGCAGCGGTCGCTTCGCTGCGTGGCGGAGGCGGGCTCGATCCGATCAATCAGCTGCGAAGCGCCATCGGGCTGGACCGGTTGCGCATCGTTTCCGCCGATCCGGTACTCGACCGCGGCACGGCGATCGCATTGGGCAAGAACATCGGTCGGCGCTTCTATGTCGAGCTGATTACCGATGGGCAGGGCTATAGCGCGACCGATGCGGAATTCCGCATCACCAGTTGGCTTTCCCTGCTGGCGACGGTTTCGACGGTCGGGCGCAATAGCGTCTCGATCGAGGCGAGCCGCGATTACTAGGTTCGCCAGCGGTCGTGGATTTTTCGCAACGCCGCCGTTGCGAAGCGGCAACATTTTTGCCGCGTTAGATGCGTTTTTGAGCCAAAGGCATAGACGCGAGGCGGGCTAGGCACCATCTCCCCGCGCAACCAATCGATCAACCAATCCGGCGGACCAATGCCTTCCAACACCGACCAGCTGCTGGTGTGCGACCTGACGCAAAGCTATTCCCCCCGCGGCGGCGGGGGGATCAGCACCTATCTCAAGGAAAAGCGGCGCTATATCGAGGCGAACACCAATCATCGCCTCCTGCAGATCGTGCCCGGTCCGGAAACCAAGGTGGTCGAGGATGGCCGCCTGATCTGGTGCGAAATCGCCGCAGGCGGGGTGGAGAACAGCCCCAATTATCGCTTCATCACCAAGACCGGGCCGGTGCGCGAAGTGCTGGAACGCTATCGCCCGGACATTATCGAATCGCTGTGCCCCTGGGTTCTGCCATGGACTGCGATCAATCATCGCCGGCACCATCCGCAAACGGCGCTGGTTGCTGGTTACCGCACGGATTTTCCCGAAGCGCAGGTTCACCGCGTCGCGGTGAAGATTTTCGGCAAGCACCTCGCCCGCTTCTGGCGCTGGCAGGCCTGCTGCTATGGCGAGATCACCTATCGCGAGTTCGACCGGGTGTATGTGCTGGGCGAAGACAGTATTCCCACGCTCACGCGCATGAAGGTGCACGATGTGGACCGTCTGAAGCTGGGCGTTCACAGCGATATCTTCCATCCGGGCAAGGCGGACCCCGCTTTTCGCGAAGAGATGGGTCTGGCCCACACCAAGGGTCCGCTGCTGATCTATGCGGGGCGGATCGATTACGAAAAGGGCGCGGACCAACTGATCGAGATGTTCCGCAAGCTGCCAAAAGAGCTGGATGCGGCGCTGGTCATGTTCGGCGATGGCCGGCTGACAGAGGAGCTGAAGGCGCAATCTGAAGGCCTGCCGATCGCGTTCCCCGGGTTTCAGCAGGGGCGCGAGGAAATGGCCCGCGCGCTTGCTTCGTCAGACGTGTACGTTTCGGCCATGCCGAGCGAGACTTTCGGCATTTCGATCATCGAGGCGCAGGCGTGCGGCCTGCCGGTCATCGGGGTGAACAGCGGCGCGATGCCGAGCCGCGTTTCGCCGGAAAACGGCGTGCTGGTGCCAGTAGGAGATGTCGACGCCATGGCGCAGGCCGTGCTCGACATCTGGCCCGACCGTGCGACGGCGATGGGCCGCGAGGCGCGCGCTCTGGTCGAACGTGAATACAGCTGGGACGCGACCTTCAATCACCTGTTCGACACGATCTATCCCAAGGCACTCGACGCCGCCGCCGCGCGTGTCCGTCGCGGCCCGCTGGGCTTTCGTCCGATATACAAGTTCTTCAACGGAACGGCGTGAAAGGCGGCTGAGTGGCGATATTCGGCGCGCGGCTTCCGGTCTCCCGTGACGAGTTCGATTGGCTGATCGCCTGCTTCGCCTGGCTGCGGCTGGTGCTCGACGACGCAGGGAGGCAGCTCGGCTCGCTTCTGCCCGACGATCCCCGCCTGCGCGATGCCGCGACTGCCGGTTCGCTGTTCGAGGTCGTGCGCGATCATTGCGACATGGCGGACTGGCCGGTGCGCCTTCAGCAGATAGACGACGCGTTTCGCACCTCCGACATTCGTGAAGTGAAAGAGATTGCAGGGCCACTCGGCACCTACTCGGGCAACGGGGATGCAGCGGTGATCCAGTATTCCGGCGCGTTGCTGCGCAATCCGGACGCGCTCACCGCCACGCTTGCGCATGAACTGGCGCACTACCTGCTGGAAGGGCGTGGAGACCCGCCGGGTGGGCCGGACCTTCTGGAGCACGCCACCGATTGCGCTGCGGTCTACCTTGGCTGCGGCATCTTCCTCGCCAACTCCGCGCGTCATTTCGAGCAGTTCACCGATGGCGAGCGGTCGGGATGGCGATCTTCCGCATCGGGATACCTGTCAGAGCAGGCACTGGTCTGCGCGACGGCACTGGCCGCAACGCTTAACGGCCATGATGTCCAGGCCATCGGGGCGCATCTGAAGCCCTACCTGCGCCGCGATTTCCGCAAGGCCTGCAAAGCGATAGCGCGCGAGCACCCCTCGCTTGAGAAGGCTCTGGCGGCTGTCGACCTGCTTGAGTGGAACTACGGCTAGCACCCCTGACAAGAGCTCTTGACTGACAAGAGCTCTTTACTGTAAAGACCTCTTGTCAGGAGCGCAGGGGCGTTGCCTGACGGGAGGATGGATTTCTTGAAGAACCGGTTGAAGCAGTATCGTGAGGGTGCAGGGTGGAGCCAGGGTGAATTGGCCCGGCGGCTCGGCGTGTCGCGCCAGACGATCAATGCGGTCGAAACCGACAAGTATGATCCCTCCCTCCCGCTGGCACTGCGCATGGCGAAGCTGTTCGCCGTGAACGTGCCGGACCTGTTCATAGACGATTGGGAGCCGCAGGAATGACCACCGAAACGATTCACAAGCCGCTCTGGCGCCGTCTGCTGCCGCCGATTGCCGGCGGGGCGCTTGCCGGGTTCATCGCCGCGTTTGGCTTCCTCAATCTCACCGATCTGGCGAGGGGGGAGGGGCTGGGCCCATCGCGCGAAATCGCGGGGCTGGTGGGCATGCTCTACGCCTTGACCGGCCTGTCGATCGTCGTCGGCGTGCTCAGCCCCGGCATCGGGGCGAAGTTTCTCAATGTGGAAGATGCCGACGAACTGCGCGAGCAGCGCCGTATGCTCAGCTACAGCGCGATTGCCACAATACTGCTGGGTATGGCGCTCACGCTGGTGGCCCTGTCGGGCGAGGGCGCTTTGGTCGCTGCCTCGACCGGCGCAATTGTTGCGGCGGTGCTGGTCGCAATCGCTGTCGTCCTAAGCGTGGCGATGCGCCGCCATACGGACGAATTGCAGCGCGCATTGTCCGGCGATGCGACTGCCAGCGCATTCTACCTCATGGCGCTGTTCGGCGGCGGCTGGGCGGTGCTCGCCCATCTCGGCTTTACCGCCGGACCAGCACCGCTTGACTGGCTAACCATGTTTGCCGCGAGCCTGCTGATCGGTGCCTTTTACCAGACCGCGCGGCGTGGCCTGATGCTGCGCGGGCCGAACTGACACGGCGATCTGTCGACACCCGGTCGCGCGACCCGCGCCTGCGTTTCCCCAGCGGGCATGCCGATAGAAGAAGGGCCGCCGGATCGCTCCGACGGCCCTTTTTTATTGCGCAGAGACTGGCTCAGGCGCTGTAGTACATATCGAATTCGACCGCGCAGGGCGTGGTTTCGGTGCGCATCACCTCTTCCCACTTCAGCTCGGCATAGGCTTCGATCTGATCCTTGGTGAAGACGTCGCCCTTCAGCAGGAACTCGTGGTCTTCCTCCAGCGCGACCAGGGCTTCGCGCAAGCTGCCGCACACGGTCGGCACGTCGGCCAGCTCGGCAGGCGGCAGGTCGTACAGGTTCTTGTCCATCGCTTCGCCCGGGTGAATCTTGTTGGTGATCCCGTCGAGGCCCGCCATCAGCAGCGCCGAATAGGCGAGGTAGGGGTTGGCCATCGCATCGGGGAAGCGGAATTCCACGCGCTTTGCCTTTTCGCCCGCCCCATAGGGGATGCGGCACGAAGCGGAGCGGTTGCGCGCCGAATAGGCCAGCAGAACCGGTGCCTCGAAGCCCGGCACCAGTCGCTTGTAGCTGTTGGTGGTCGGGTTGGTGAAGGCATTGAGCGCCTTGGCATGCTTGATGACGCCGCCGATGTAGTACAGGCAATTGTCCGACAGGCCGGCATATCCGGTGCCCGCGAAGGTCGGGTTGCCATCCTTCCAGATCGACATGTGGGTGTGCATCCCGCTGCCGTTATCATCCTTGATCGGCTTGGGCATGAAGGTGGCCGACTTGCCGTAAAGATGCGCGACCTGGTGCACGACGTACTTGTAGATCTGCATCTGGTCGGCCGTTTCAGTCAGGGTCGAATAGGTTAGGCCCAGTTCGTGCTGCGCGGCGGCCACCTCGTGGTGGTGCTTGTCGCAGTTGAGGCCCATCTCGATCATGGTCGAAACCATTTCGGCGCGGATATCGACTGCGGAGTCGACCGGTGCGACGGGGAAGTAGCCGCCCTTGGCACGCGGACGGTGGGCCATGTTGCCCGAGTCATATTCCTTGCCCGAATTGGTCGGCAGCTCGACATCGTCGATCGCGAAGCCGGAGCCTGCGTAGCCATCTTCGAAGCGGACATCGTCGAACATGAAGAATTCGGCTTCCGGCCCGACGAACACAGTATCGCCCACGCCCGTGCTCTTGAGATAGGCTTCGGCGCGCTTGGCGGTGCTGCGCGGATCGCGCGCGTACCAGTCACCCGTGTTGGGCTCCACGATATCGCAGAAGATGATCATCATCGGGGTGGCGCTGAACGGGTCGATATAGGTTTTCGACAGGTCGGGCCGCAGGATCATGTCGCTTTCGTTGATGACCTTCCACCCGGCGATCGAGGAACCGTCGAACATCAGGCCGTCTTCCAGCTCGTCCTCGGTCAGGATGCCGGCGACCATCGTCAGGTGCTGCCATTTCCCCTTGGGATCGGTGAATCGCAGATCGACCCACTCGATATCCTGTTCCTTGATCTGTTTCAGAACGTCCTTGGCTGTCGACATGATGCTCCTTTCGGATGATGGCTGATGGAGAGAGGCAGGTAATGAAAACTTACAGGGCGTCGTCGTCGCGCTCGCCCGTGCGGATGCGGAGCACGGAATCGATGGTCGAGACGAAGATCTTGCCGTCGCCGATGCGGCCGGTTTGCGCGGTACCGGCGATCGCTTCGACCACGCGTTCGGCCAGCGCATCGGGAACAACGACTTCCAGTTTCACCTTGGGCAGGAAGTCGACCACGTATTCGGCGCCGCGATACAGCTCTGTGTGGCCTTTCTGCCGTCCGAAGCCCTTGGCCTCGGTCACGGTGATGCCGGACACGCCCACTTCGTGCAGGGCTTCCTTCACTTCGTCGAGCTTGAAGGGTTTGATGATCGCTTCGATCTTTTTCACCGCGGCAGGCGTCCTTCAATAGCGTGTGCCAACGCGAGTCGGCATCTGATTGTGTTACAGCCTAGAGTAATGCTGCACTGCGATAAAGGGGGCAAGCTTTTTGCGCAAATCCGCCCTTTCACGCGCCTTTTGTGACTATCTCTGCTTCAACGAAGCAGTTTCCGCAAACCCGGCCATCAGGTTAAGGTTCTGGATCGCGGCCCCGCTGGCACCCTTGCCAAGGTTGTCGAGCACGGCGATCAGGCGCGCGTTCCACCCGTCTGCATTGCCGAAGACGTGCAGCACCATGTCGTCGAGCGGCGCAGCATTGCGGCCCAGCATCAGCTCGCCGGGGTCGCCGCCAGTCTCGACCGTGATCAGCGGGCTATCGCTATAGAACCGCATCAATTCGTCGCGCAGCGCATCGGCGGAAGGCCCATCGGCCATCGCGCCCAGGTGCAGCGGCACATCGACCACCATGCCGCGAAACGCGGGCACGACTGATGGCGCAAAAAGGACTTCGTGGGTGAGCCCGGCATAGCGTTGCATTTCGGGCCGATGCTTGTGATCGAGTGCGAGGCCATAAGTCCGGAAGGCGATGTCGGTGTCGCGCTCGAACCGTTCGATCAGCGCCTTGCCGCCGCCGGAATACCCGCTGACCGCGTTGACCGTGTAGGGCCAGTCGGCAGGCACCAGGCCCGCACGTACCAGCGGAGCGACGAGGCCGAGGAAGCCGGTGGGGTAACACCCCGGATTGCTGACGCGGCTTGCCTCAGCTATCCGTTCGCGGCCGATGATTTCGGGAAAGCCGTAAGTCCAGCCATCCGCCACCCGGTGTGCGGTGGAAGCGTCGACGATACGCGTCGGGCTGGCCGGGTCGATCATCGCCACGGCGTCTCGCGCGGCATCGTCCGGCAGGCACAGGACGGCGAAGGGCGTGTCGTTCAGGGCTTCGCGCCGCGCCTCCGCGTCTTTGCGGGATGCTTCATCCAGCACCAGGGGTTCGAATTCGGGATGCGCTTCCAGCCGCGCGACGATTTCCAGCCCGGTGGTGCCGGCCGCTCCGTCGACGAAGACCGGCGTACCCATCAGGCGAACGCGGTCCGCTTGACGTAACCCGAAGGCCCGTCCGGACCCAGGCAGCCCCACACCCATGTGGACGTGACGTCGAGCGCCTCGAACGTGGCACCGGGCTCAAGCGTGGCGATGACGTCGTCTTCGGTCGTGGTCGAGCGTACCAGCGGCGCAGGCGCATCGCCGATGGTCATGCTGGTCGGCACTGCATAATGGGCCACCAGAAACTGCGGGGCGAGCGCGATGTGCGCCAGATCCCGCCGCAGCGGCAGGGTGCCTTTTTCCGGCCACGCGACCGGGCCGGTCAAGCCGATGACACTCGCATCGAGAGCGAAGGGAAGGGGATCATTCACTGGAGCGGGGCGATCTGCATACTAAGACCCGCGCGCTTAGCCCGGGTGGGCGCAGCAAACAACCTCAAGGCCGGGATAGCGAGGGCCACAGCGCGCTTATGCCCCAAAACGGGCCTGCAACATGTGCCAGCTGGCGCGCAGGCCGTAGGCTTCTCCGCCCTTCGGGCGACCCGGCTTGGCGGTGGGTCGCCAGGCGTAGGTATCGAAATGCGCCCAGTCGATCGGCGTGCCGTCCTTCCGCGTGCCGACGAACTTGTCGAGGAACAGGCCTGCCACGCTGGCCCCGGCGAAGCCGTTTTTGGGTGCATTGATGCAGTCCGCCAGCGGGGACTCCAGCCATTCGGCATAGCCTTCGGGCAGCGGCAGCCGCCATGGCTCGTCGTCGTGCGCGCGCCCTGCGGCAATCAGCGCGTCGGCGGTTTCGCTCCGCCGCGTCATCAGCGCGGGATAATCCGGACCCAGCGCCACGCGCGCCGCGCCGGTAAGCGTGGCGAAGTCGATCATCAGATCGGGCGATTCCTCGCTCGCCCGGTCGAGCGCATCGGCCAGGATCAGGCGCCCCTCTGCATCCGTATTGGTAATCTCCACCGTGAGACCCTTGCGGCTCTTCACGATATCGCCGGGGCGCAGCGCATTGCCCGAGATCGCGTTCTCGACCGCCGGCACCAGCAGGTGCAGTCGCACGGGCAGGGCGTGTTCCATCACCAGCTTGGCCAGCGCGATGGCATGCGCCGCGCCGCCCATATCCTTCTTCATCAGCGCCATCCCGGTTGCTGACTTGATGTCGAGACCACCGGAATCGAAACTGACCCCCTTGCCGACAATGGCGAGCACGGGCGCGGCGCCACCATTCGAGCGCGGCGACCACGTGAGGTGGAGCATCCGCGGAGCATGGTTGCGCGCCGCCGCGCGGCCCACCGCGTGGACCAGTGGGAAATTTTGCTCCAGCTGGTCGCCGCGCGTCACGTCCAGCTTCGCATCGTATTGCTTGGCGAGGGCTTCCACCTCGGCCTCGATCCCGGCGGGGCCCATATCTTCGGGCGGGGTATCGACCAGCCGCCGCACGAGGTTGACGGCCTGCGCCTCGGCAATGGCAGGCTCGATTTTGTTGACCGCGCCGGTCAGCAGGATGCGTGCGCCCGTCGGCTCCGCATCGCTGCGATAGGCGAGGTTCCTGTACTGCGCGGTCTGCCAGCCGTGCATCGCCGGGCCGGGCTCGCCATCGGCAAGCCGGTAGGTGCCCGCCGGCAGTACCTCGGCAAGCCGCGCGAGGCACCAGCTGGAAAGTTCGTTCGGATTGGCAACGCCGCCCACCGCAAACCATGGCGCGCCTTCGCCCGGCTTGGCGGGCAGTATCGCGGTTTCGTAACCCTTGCCCTGAAAGCGTTGCGCATCGAGCAGGGCGCGCTGCGTATCGCTCAGGCTTTTGGCCCAGTCGGCGAAGCCGGCTTCGTTGACGAGGTGGATGTCAGTTGCGTTTTGGCCGCGTTCGGCCTGTATCAATGCGGTATCGGTCATTATATCGACCATGGCGATGATGGGCCGAAGGCTCAACCGGATTCGCTCGGTTGCAAGGGATTTGAGGAAAAATGGCGGCACGTTTTGCTACGCTCGCAGTTGCGATCTGCCTTGGCCTCGGGGCCTGCACCTCGCCCGAGGAGCTGGAGCGCAAGACCGGCGCGGACGGCGACGAGGCTTCGCAGGGTGCCGCTGACGGGGATGCCGCCGCTGGCGGCGAAGGCCGCGAAATTTCGGAAACCTCCGATCTCTACGCCTTTTCCTTCTCCTATCCCGAAACGCTCGGCTCGATCCCCGCCCTGCGGGACCGGCTGGACGAACAGGCGAACCGCGAGGAATCGGATCTGCAACGCGCGGCGCGCAAGGCCAGCGAAGATGCGCGTGAAGAGGGCTTCCCTTACAACCGCTACATGGTCACCATCGAGTGGAAGCTGGCCGGGCAGACCGACAAATGGCTGAGCCTGGTGGAAAACGGTGCGACCTATTTTGGCGGCGCGCACGGCAATTACGGGCTGAGCAGCGTGCTGTGGAACAGCGGCTCGCAACGCCTGCTTGAACCGATGATGCTCTTCGAATCGCAGCAGGCGCTGAGCGATGCGCTGGGCACGCGATATTGCGACGCGCTCGATGCGCAGCGCATGGCCCGGCGCGGCGGTGAGATGAGCGAGAGCGACGATGCCTTCGGTCGCTGCCCCTCTCTCGATGAGTTGGAGCTGGTGCTGCTGGCCAATGGCAGCAAGTTCGACCGGATCATGCTTTATGCCGCGCCCTATGTCGCCGGCCCCTATGCGGAAGGCGATTACGAGGTGGAATTGAGCGTCGACGATGCGATCCGCGGTGCGGTGAAGGATCGTTATCGGGAGGATTTCCTACCCTAACGCTCGCTTTTTGCGCGCCGGATGCGTATCTGGGCGGCATGAGCGACTACCAGACGATCGACGCCGATACCGAAGTCCTGCGCGACGGGACCATCAAGCTGCATGGGGAAGATGGCTTTGCGGGCATGCGCAAGGCCGGGCGGCTGGCCGCCGAAATCCTCGACGCCATGCCCGAGCTGGTGAAGCCCGGCGTCACCACCGCGAGCATCGACGATGCGGTGCGCGGCATGATGCTGGACGCAGGCGCAGTGCCCGCGACGCTCGGCTATCGCGGCTATACGCATAGCTGCTGCATCTCGATCAACCACGTGATCTGCCACGGCATCCCGAGCGAGAAGACGCTGAAGGATGGCGACATCGTGAACATCGACGTGACCCCGCTGCTTGACGGCTGGCACGGCGATACCAGCCGGATGTACTTTGCAGGCGATCCGCCGCTGAAAGCGAAGAAGCTGGTCGAAGCGACGCACGAGGCGCTGATGCTGGGGATCGAGGCTGCGTCGCAGCCAGGCGCGCGACTGGGCGATATCGGCGCCGCGATCGAGGCCCATGCGAAGCAGCACCGCTACGGCGTCGTGCGCGAGTTTTGCGGGCATGGGCTGGGGCGGCTGTTCCACGACGCGCCCGAAGTGGTCCACGCAGCGCAGGCGGGCACCGGCCCGCTGCTGAAGCCCGGCATGTTCTTCACCATCGAACCGATGCTGAACGCGGGCAAGCCGTGGGCGAAGGTACTGGGCGACGGGTGGACCGCAGTGAGCCGCGACAAGTCGCTCTCCGCGCAATTCGAACACTCGCTCGGTATTACCGAGGATGGGATCGAGATTTTCACGCTGAGCCCGACGGGACGCGACAAGCCGCCTTATTCTTAATTGATTTTCGTCACCCCGGATCCGATCCAGGGGGCAATGAGGCCTAGTCCCGCGCAGCCCTGATCGCCGCAGCCGCAGCGAAAGGTGCGATTGCGCATAGCACCAGACTGAACGCCCCGGCGAACAGCGCACCCGAGATGTCGTCGCGCGCAAGATGGCCTGCGCCGAAGATCACCAGCGGCACCGCGATGGGTGCGAGCATCAGTCCGGCCAGCGCGGTTCCGCTGCGCAGGGACGCGAGCAATGCCGCGGTAATCAGACCGATCGCGGCGAGGCCCGGCGTGCCTGCCAGCAGGCTTATGAACAGCCGCCAGAAGGTTGCGCTGCTCAAGGACAGTAAAGCCGCTGCGGGCAGGGTGGCGATCAGGATCAGCGGGCCGAAGCTGAGCCAGTGCGCCACCAGCCGCGCGGTCATCGCTACTTCCTCGCTGATGCCGCGCAGCGCCAGCTGATCGAACACGCCAGCCTCCCGGTCGGCAGCCACCAGCCGGTCGAGCGGAAGGATGCTGGCGAGCAGCGCCGCGACCCACAGCACGCCGCCGCCGGTGCGCGCGAGCAGGCCTGGCTCTGGCCCGACCGCGAACGGGAACAGCACGGCCACCAGCAGGAAGAAGATCAGCGGCAAAAAGGCAGAGCCGCGCGTGCCGCCGGGCAGCAGGATTGCAAGGTCGCGGCGCAGCAGGTTGCCGATCACCATGGATGGTCCCTCACATCCACGATCTGGCAACCGGGCAGGGAGATGGCCTGATGCGATGCAACGATCACAGCGCCGCCCGCCGCGCGGCGATCCGCGATCAGCCGCTCCACCAGCGACACGCCGTCGCTGTCCAGCCCGTTCAAAGGCTCGTCGAGCAACCAGTGATCCGGCCCCTGAATCAGCAGGCGGGCGAACGCAGCCCGCTTGCGCTGCCCGGTCGAAAGAAAGCGCACGGGCACAGCCGCCAGCATCGTAAGCCCGGTGGCGTCCATCGCTGCATCGGTCGATGTCGCTTCGTTATTGTCAACCCGAGCCCAAAAACCGAGCGCCTTAGCCAATGGGGCGTCTTCGTCCAACGCCGGGCGCTCGTCGATCAGGCCGACGCTGCCCTGCCAGTTGACCGATCCCCGTCCCCGGTTGGCGGGGATCATCTCGGGCGCGAAGGCGGGTCGCCGCAGCCCGGCGAGGATCTGCAGCAGGCTGCTCTTGCCGATGCCGTTAGGGCCGACGAGGTGCAGTGCCTCGCCGCTTTCCAGCGACAGGTCGATCCCGCCGAACAGGAGGCGGTCGCCTCTGCGGCAGAACAATTCCCGGGCGGTGAGGGCGCTCGCTTGCATCGCGCGCCGGACTAGGCGAGAGGCCGCGTCACGGCAATATCACGCGATGCGAAAGGAAATCCCATGCCGGTTGAGAAACTGAGCGAGGAAGAGCGCGAAAGCTGGCTCAAGGCGCTGCACGAATGGTCGATGGCAAGCGACCGCGACGCGATCGAGCGGACGTTCAAGTTCAAGGATTTCAGCGAGGCGTGGGCCTTCATGGCGCGCGTCGCGCTGCTCGCCGAAAAGCACGATCACCACCCAGAATGGTCCAACGTCTACAACACGGTGGAGATCGCCCTGACCACGCATGATGCAGACGGGCTGTCGCACCGCGATGTGAAGTTGGCCAAGGCGATCAACGGGCTCTAGCCCTTTCGTGCGCCTTCGCCGCCGGTGAACGAGTTGGCCTTGCTGCGGCCCTGTTTGCGCATCTGGCCAGGCAGCCAGCGCGCGGCGAAGGCGGCGCGCTTTGCTGTCTTGCCGACGGGCACGTGCAGCTTGTCGCCGTGGACTGCGTCCCATGCCGCGTCGGCCACTTCGCTCACCGGAGTGATTTCGAGCCCGGCGGCGGTCACCTGATCACGGATGGCGACGTTGGTCTGCGAATTGGAAACCTGATCGATCAGCGGAGTATCGATAAAGCTGGGCATGATCGAGCGAACGTTGATGCCGTACTGCGCCCACTCGCCATCAAGGCTTTCGGTGATCGCGCGCACGCCGAACTTGGTGGCGGAATAGACGCTGGCGCCCGCCGTGCCGTATATTCCGGCGGCGCTGGCGGTGTTGAGCAGGCACGATCCCGGCGCGGTTTTCTGAAGGTGCGGCAGCGCGGCCTGCGCACCAAACAAGACGCCTTTCAGGTTGATATCGAGGCAGCGTTCGATCTCCGCCACGCTGTTGGTGTCCAGCGTTCCGCCCAGCGGAATGCCGGCATTGTTGGCCACCACATCGATCCGGCCGCCCGATGCCATCGAAAAGGCGTTCAGCGCCTCGTCCCACGCGTCGCGGTTGCGCACGTCGAACTTGTGCCCGAAGCTGTAGCCCAGTCCGATCTGGTGCTGAGTTTCGACCATTCCTTGCTCGTCGACATCGCCAAGCCCGACGAACCATCCGCCTTCGGCAAAGCGTTTTGCGATGGCGCGGCCGATGCCCGATGCGCCGCCGGTGATGAAAATGGCCTTCTTCATGGTGCCCTTTCCCTGAGCATATCTGCGTCCTGCCCCACAAGAAGGGCCGCACCCGCGTAAAGCGCGTGCGGCCCCGTGTCACGCCGGTAAAGGCGCGAGCTTACTTGATCGCTTCGGACAGGCCCTTCACGTAGTCGGCCCCTTCGACGATCTGCGCGGTCGATTGCTCCACCGTGTCGCCAATCGGTTCGGATCGGCCGCCGAGGCATTTCGCGAGGAAATTCTCGGTCACCGCGTTGAAGGCGATGTTGTTGCTCGGCTTGGCGAAGCCGTGGCCTTCGTCGGGGTAGAGGACGTAGGTCACCGGAATGTCCTTATCCTTCATCGCTTCCACGATCTGGTCGCTCTCCGCCTGATTCACGCGCGGATCGTTGGCGCCCTGGCCGATCAGCAGCGGCCGCACGATCTGGTCCGCCTTGTAGAGCGGGCTGGCGTCAATCAGCAGCTGCTTGCCTTCGGGCGTGTTGGGGTTGCCCATCCGCTCGTGGAACTGCGCGACCACAGGGGCCCAGTAGGGCGGAATGGTCGACAGCAGAGTTTCGAGGTTCGACGGGCCGACGATATCGACCCCGCAGGCAAACGTGGTCGGCGTGTAGGTCAGGCCAACCAGCGTCGCATAGCCGCCATACGACCCGCCCATGATCGCGACCTTGTCCTCGATCGCGATGCCTTCGTCGATCGCCCACTGGGTGGCGTCGATCAGGTCATCGTGCATGGTCTTGGACCACTGCAGGTTGGACGCGTTGATGAAGTCTTTCCCGAACCCGGTCGAGCCGCGGTAATTGACGCTCATCACCGCGTAGCCGCGATTGGCGAGCCACTGGTGGTAGCCGTTGAAGCCATATCCGTCGCGCGCCCACGGCCCACCGTGAACCAGCAGAACCATCGGCACCGCTTCGTCCGGCACGCCGTCGCCGTCGCTGTCGCTGCCAGGCGGCAGGGTAAGGTATGAGGGCAGGGTGAGCCCGTCGCGCGACTTGAGTTCCAGCGTGTGCATCGGCTGCAGCGGGGCACCTTCCAGCTCGGGCCGGGTGACGTAAAGCTCGGTCAGGGTGTTCGCTTCCCGGTCGAACAGGTAGCTCTTGGCGGGGCCGACCACCGGATCATTGCCGACGATCCACTTCGTGTCGTCCTCGGTGCGCGACGAGATGCCGAATTCGCCTTCGAGATTGGCCTGAAGGAAATCGAGCGAAGCCTTCACTTCGGGATCGAGCGCGACCCATTCGTTCTTCAGGTAATAGACCGAATAGGCTTCGACCTCGCCGGTTTCCTGATCGCGGATCGAGCCACCGATATCGGCCCGATCATCCTCGGCGATCACGCGGGTTTCGCCGGTTTCCACATCCATCGCGGTCAGCGCGGCGGTGTTCCGGCCGCGGCTGTCGACCCAGTACAGCGTCTTGCCGTCGGTGGTGAAGCCTGCCGGGTTGGTGGTCAGCGAATCCTCAAGCCCGGTCTGGCCGAAGGGTTCGTCCTCGACCGTGTTGTCGGACACGCGGAAGAAGTCCATCCCGCCCTCGGCATTGGGCCGCATGGCGAGCCGCACGTCGAGATTGTCGTCGGCCACGAAACCGGCATAGCCATTATTCTCGATCAGCATTGTCAGCTCGCCGGTATTGAGATCGAGCATGTGGACGTCGTGATACTGCGGATTGCGGTTGTTCAGGCCGACCAGGAGCTTGTCCTTGATCCGGTCCGATCCGCCGATCAGCATCACGCGGGTGTTCTCGAAATCGGTCAGCGTGGTTTCCGCACCGGTTTCGACGTTGACGCCATAGAGCAGGAAGTTCTCGTCCCCGCCCTTGTCCTGGATATAGAGCAGGCTCTGGCTGTCGGGGGCCCAGAAGTACTGGCGGATCGGGCGGTCGGTCGCCTTGGTCATCACCCTGGCATTGTCGAGGTCGTCCGCCGGGGCGAGCCATACGTTCAGCACGCCGTTCGACGGGGCGAGCCAGCTGATCCACTGGCCATCGGGGCTGATCTGCCCGCCTGCCTTGGTCGGATTGCCGAACAGCGCCTCGCGCGGGATGAGCGGGGCGGCTTCGGTAGTCTGGGTCATGGATGCGCTTTCGTTGCTTGCGTTTGCACCCGCAGCACCGGGCAACGCCAACGCCATCGCGGCGAGCGTGCTGGTGGCGAGCAATTTGATCCTGGTGGTCATCGTGCAATCTCCCCTAGTTGCGATCGAATGGAAAGTGTCATTGACACTGCCCGAAGTCCAAGGCCAATCGACGGACGGCTTACATTGCCGGATTATTGTAGCAGTGCCAGGTCAGGATCGCCACCGCACCGCGATGCGGCCGCCATGGCTGGGCGAGCGCGCGGGTCGCCTTTTCGTCAGGGCGCTCTTCCAGCCCCAGAATTTTTCCGATGCCCGCCATCACGGCCAGATCGCCTGCCGGCCAGATATCGGGCCGTCCTTCCGCGAACAGCAGGTATATCTCCGCCGACCAGCGTCCGATTCCCTTGATGCGGACAAGCTGGGCGATTGCCTCCTCATCGTCTTTGGGCAGGTTTTCGAGGTCCAGCTCGCCCGCCGCCACCAGTTCGCATAGCGATCGGGCGTAACCCTGCTTCTGGCGCGACAGACCACAGGCGCGCAGCGTGTCGAAATCGCGTTCGAGCAGGCAGGACGGGGTGAAATCTTCGCCCAGTTCCGCTTCCAGCTTGTTCCACACGCTGGCGGCGGATGCGACGCTGACCTGTTGGCCCACGATAGTGCGCAGCAGCGTCTTGTACCCCGTGGGCCGGATGCGTTCTTCGGGATAGCCCGCGATTTCGAGCGCGCGCGCGATGCCCGGTTCGCGCGCGGCGACAATATCCAGATCGTGCTTTATCCGTTCCGCGCTCAATCCCATGGCCTTGACCCTCTCTCGCCGGCTGTCTCTTGCCGGCCATCACTTGCAATGCCGAAACGCACCTTTTAGCAGCCTCGTCAACGGCGGGGCCTGGCGCACGATCCCCCCGCGGAAGGATAAAGGACTTTCAATGCCCAAGCTTACCGTGGTCGACCGCAGCGGAACCGAACGCATGATCGAGGTCGGCGATGGCCTGACCGTGATGGAGGCCATTCGCGATAACGGCTTCGACGAGCTGCTGGCACTGTGCGGTGGCTGCTGCTCCTGCGCGACGTGCCACGTCCACGTCGATCCGGCTTTCACCGACAAGCTGCCCGCGATGAGCGAGGACGAGGACGACCTGCTGGAAAGCAGCGATCACCGCGTCGAAACCTCGCGCCTGTCGTGCCAGATCGAATTCACAGATGCGCTCGACGGGCTGAAGGTCCAGATCGCTCCCGAAGACTGAAGCGCAAGATCGGCTTGCAAGTCTGATAGTGGATCGCGGTTGCTGCGTGCGGCGTACTGGCGCTAAGCGGGTGGCATGATGGCATCCTCACCGCTCCCTAATTCTCTCGACCTGATCGGCAACACCCCGCTCGTGCGGCTCGAAGGCCCAAGCGAGGCGGCGGGGTGCGACATTTATGGCAAGTGCGAATTCACCAATCCGGGCGGATCGGTGAAGGATCGCGCAGCCTTGTGGATCATCCGCGATGCCGAGGCGCAGGGGCTGCTCAAGCCCGGCGGCACGGTGGTGGAAGGCACCGCGGGCAATACCGGGATCGGTATTGCGCTAGTCGCCAATGCACTGGGCTACAAGACCGTCATCGTCATGCCCGACAACCAGAGCCGCGAGAAAATGGATACGCTGCGCGCGCTGGGCGCGGAGCTGGTTCTGGTCCCGCCCACCAAGTTCGCCAATCCAGGCCACTTCGTTCACACTTCGCGCCGTCTGGCGGAGGAGACCGAGGGCGCGATCTGGGCCAACCAGTTCGACAATACCGCCAACCGCAAGGCGCATATCGAAAGCACTGCGGGCGAATTGTGGGACCAGCTCGATGGCCGGATTGACGGGTTCACCTGCGCCGCGGGTACGGGTGGCACCATCGCCGGAGTCGGGCTGGGCCTGAAGGAAAAGGACGAGCGCGTCTGCATCGCGCTGACCGATCCGCACGGCGCGGCGCTGTATAATTATTACGCCCATGGCGAGCTTCAGGCCGAAGGGTCTTCCGTGGCCGAAGGGATCGGGCAGGGGCGGATCACCGCCAATCTCGACGGCGCGCCGATCGACACCCAGTTTCGCATCTCGGACGAGGAAGGCCTGCACTGGGTCGCGCGGCTGTTGCAGGAAGAGGGGCTGTGCCTCGGCCTCTCCTCGGGCATCAATGTTGCAGGCGCGATAGAGCTCGGCCGTCATCTCGTCGCCCAGGGGCGCGAAAAGCCCCGCGTTGCGACGATCCTGTGCGATACCGGCTTCCGCTACCTGTCGACGATCTACAATCCGCAGTGGCTGCGTGAAAAGGAGCTGCCGGTATTCGACTGGCTGACCGATTGACGGGGCGACTGCGCGCACTAGTCTGGCGCGCATGGCCCTGACCCCCGACAGCGACCCGCCCGAATTGCCGGAACGCGGCTCCGACATGATGAGCGCGGAGGTCATGCAGCGCCTGCGCACGGGGATTGGCGGCGTCATGGCGGTGATCGTTGCGGTCGGCATTGCCCATGTCATCACCACCCGCGCCTTGCAGAACGAGGAAACCACCGTGCCGCAGGCGGCCGCGACGGTAGAGCCGACCGCCACCGCGAGCAGCAGCGACCCGCTGACCGATGCGGGTGTCGTCCCCGATCTTCCCGAACAGGCCGAGGCCGAGCCGGTGCCCGAAGGCCCGGTCCTGCCCGAGACGGGAGAGGGCGCCTCCATTGAATAGGGTGCTGTTCGCCGCGCTGCTGGCGGGGATGCTGGCGATTGGCTCGGTCGCGGTCTTCGTCATCGGTCCACCGCAATCACCGCAAGAGCCGCAGGGCCAGCGGATAGGATTGATGACGTCGCTACCTGTGTATCGCACCCCGCGTGCAAGCGTCGCCGATGCGCTGGCGGCGGGCGATGAAGAGCGCGCTCACTGGCTTCGCGCCGCGCTCGAACGGAACAATTCCCTCACACCGGTCGATCTGCTGGACCCGGCAAGCCTTGCGCAGACGGACATTCTGCTGCTGATCCAGCCGCGCGCGCTGACCCCGGCAGAAAACGTCGCGCTCGACGATTGGGTGCGCGGCGGGGGGCGGCTGCTGCTGGTGTCCGATCCGATGCTGACCAGCGAGCCGCGCTTCGCGCTAGGCGACCCGCGAAATCCCCAGGCCATCGCAGTGACCGGCCCGATCGAGGCGCGCTGGGGCCTTTCGTTGCAACCGGGGATCGCTGGGGATGGGCGGGAAGAGCACGTCGAGATCGGCGGTCATTCAGTGCCGGTGGTGCTCGGCGGGCGGTTTCAACAGGTGCCACCAGCTGGCGGAACTCCTGCCGATTGCGAGCTTCGCAATGCCGGTCTGGTCGCGATTTGCGCCATCGGGGCGGGGCGCGCAGTGCTGGTCGCCGATGCGACGATGTTCGAACGCGCCTCACCCCCGCGCGATGCCCGGGCAGTGCTCTGGGATTTGCTGGGGATGACCGGGGACGAGCCGGGCGCCTGACCGGCATCACCAGAAAATTTCCGCTTTCGCTAGGATTCGCGTGGGTGTAGAGCCTGCGCATTAACCCTGTGCGTCGCAAAGTCGCATTGCCGGGGGCGCAAAAATCCGGGCTTCGGGCAGAATCTCCACAGGGATTCCAAACTTTCCCCTTTAATCCCCATTAATCCCGTTCTAAGACGATTTCGTAACGGACAGGATTCGACCCGCGTGTGGGGTGCCACGCGAACCGGGGTGCGTAGTGCGCGCCACGGCACGGGAAAGCTCTGTCCATCGGGTGGACGCTCATCGGGGAAGAGCGGCGTGTCGGAAACGTTCAAGGGATATAGCGGTCAGGCCTTTTCGCTTCGCAGCGAAAAGGGTCGGTTCACGCTGCCTCCCGCGTTTCGCAACGCGGTGAAGCTCTCGACCGATGACCGCAAGCTGTGCCTCACCATGCACGAAAAGTGGAATTGCCTCGTCGGCTTCGGCACCAAGCGGGTCGAGGATTTCGAGGCCATCCTCGATCGCGAAGAGGAGTCGGCCTACAAGTTCGGGCGCGATTTCGACCGCGATACCCGCGCGATCCAGCTCAACAGCTTCGAGACCATGCCGTTCGACGATAGCGGCCGCTTCATCCTGCCCGAATTCCTGCGCGACATCGGCGGTATCGATGATGCCCTGTTCTTCCAGGGTGGCGGGCAGTTCTTCACCGTCTGGAACCCTGCGCACCTGTACGAAATGGGCCCCGAGATGGCGATGCCCAAGGCGGTTTGCCGTGCCCTGGAAAAGGATGCGCGCGAGAAGGGGAAGAAGAAGTGACCGCGTCCGCTTCATCCCCGCACATCCCCGTCCTGCTTGCCGAGGTCGTTGACGCGCTGCAGCCGCAGCCGGGCGAACTGATCGTGGACGGCACTTTCGGCGCGGGCGGCTACACCCGTGCGCTGCTCAAGGCCGGGGCGACCGTCCACGCATTCGACCGCGATCCGACCGCGCTCGAGCTGGCGCGCGGCTGGCCCGAACTGGCGGAGAATCCCCCGCGCCTCGTGCTTCATCGCCGCGCCTTTGCCGAGATGGCCGATGCGCTGGCGCAGCATGGCGTCGGGCAGGTGCAGGGCGTGGTGCTCGATATCGGCGTCTCGTCGATGCAGCTCGATCAGGTGGAGCGCGGCTTCTCCTTCGCCAATGACGGCCCACTCGACATGCGGATGGACCCCGACCTGCCCAGCGCGGCGGACTTCCTCAACGAAGCCGGCGAAGGCGAGATCGCCGATGTGATCTATCAGTACGGTGAAGAACGCCAGTCGCGCCGCATTGCGCGCGCGATCGTGGCTGCGCGGCCGCTGCAGACCACGGGCGAGCTGGCGCGGATCGTGCGCAAGGCGACCGGGCACAAGCCGCACGACAAGAAAGACCCGGCAACCCGCACCTTCCAGGCGATCCGCATCCACGTGAATGCTGAGCTTGAGCAGCTGCGGCTAGCTCTGTTCGAGGCGGAACGCGTGCTGGCCCCCGGTGGGCGGCTGGTGGTCGTGTCGTTTCACTCTCTCGAAGATCGTATCGTGAAGCGTTTCTTGCGGGACGCTTCCGGTCAGGTCGGCGGCGGTTCCCGCCATCTTCCCCTCAAGGGGCCGTCGCCGACCACGTTCGACAAACCGTCCCGCGCGGTGCGCGCGGGCGACGCGGAGCTGGCGCGCAACCCGCGTGCGCGCTCCGCCATCCTTCGCGCGGCGACCCGCAACGATGAACCGGCAAGAGAGGAAATGATCGATGGTTAGGGGCAGTCGCCTGCGGCAGATCGGTTGGGCAATCTGCATCGGTGTGGTGTTCGCCGGGTTCATGCTGCTGACCTTCCGGGTCAACGCGGTAAAAAGCGAAGTGGTGCGCGCAGAGCGCCTGATCGTGGATCTTGAACGCGAAAAGCTGGCGCTGGAAACCGAGTTCGAAACCCGCGCCAACCAGCAGCAGCTGGCCGACTGGAACGCGATCGAATTTGGCTATGCCCCGCCGCGCGCCGACCAGTTCCTCGAAAGCGAGCGCCAGCTGGCAAGCTTCAGCGCGCCGCGCGCGCCCGGCTCGCCCGAACCGATCCGCTTCGCACGCGAAATGGAAGCCAGCGATTATCCCGCGCTGGTTTCGCCCCTTGCGGCCTCGCACGAGGGCGAAGGGGAAGGCGCTGGCGAGGGCGATCAGTCCGAAGAGGCGCATCTCGCGCTGGCGAGCCTCGACTGATGGCCAGCCTCCCGTTCGACAGCATGGTATCTGCTGGCCCGCTCAGAGTGGCCAACAAGCGGCTTGAGACTCTGCTGACCGCGCGGATGCGCGCGCTGCTCCTTATGCCGGGTTTCGGGCTGGTCGCGGCGGTCGCGCTGCTCAGGATCGCATCCTTCGGCGTGCTCGGCGCACCGGACATGCCGATGTCGATGGAGCAGCGCCTTCTGCCGCCACGCGGGGAGATTACCGATCGAAACGGCCTGCCGCTGGCGCGCAATTACGATGCTTTCGCGCTGTGGTACAATCCCAAGGCGATGAAGGATGGCGGCAGCCCGCTGGTCAAATCGCCGGACGAAGTCGCCGCCGAGCTGGCGGCCATTTTTCCCGAACTGGACCGGGCCGACGTGGCTGCCAAGCTGGCCAGTGGCGATGCGCAGTATCTGCGCCGCCGCCTGCTGCCCGAAGAGGCGAACCGGGTGTTCGACATCGGCGAGCCCGCGCTCGAACTGCCGGCCGAGAAGGAACGGTTCTATCCGCAGGGATCGATGGCCGCGCACGTGCTCGGCTACGTGAAGGACGGCAAGGGCAAGCTGGGCATGGAAGCCGTGCTGGACGAACGGCTGACCGACGAAACTCTGCGCGGTCAGCCGACCGCCATAGCGCTCGACCTGCGGGTGCAGGGCGCGCTGGAAGACGAGCTGCGCAAGGGCATGCTTTCGGTCAATGCGCGCGGCGCAACGGGTGTGGTGCTGGATGTGGACACCGGCGAAGTGATCGCACTGGCATCGCTCCCCTCGTTCGATCCGAACGACATCAAGCCGTCCGATCTGGTGGGCACCGAAGAGCAGAAGCGCCGGCACGAGCCGTCCAATTCCTACAATAGCGCCACCTATCAGGTGTACGAGCTGGGCTCGACGTTCAAGCCGCTCACCGTGGCGGCAGCAATCGACGCGGGCATCGTGCGCGATCTGGGTCTGCGGTATGACGCAAAGCCGGTGAAAGTTGCCGGGCGCACCCTTTCGGACAGTCATCCGCTCGGAGATACGCTGAATGTGCCCGAAGCATTGATTCACTCCTCCAATACCGTGACCGCTCGCATCGCCGACAAGCTCGGCGGCGATCGGATGCGCGATACCATGCGAGATCTCGGCTTCGACGAACGGCCCTATATCGAGCTTCCTGCACGCGGTAAGCCGCTATGGCCCGGTGAAAGGTGGTCGCGGATCACCACCATGACCGTCGCCTACGGCCACGGCATTTCGGTCACTCCGCTGCATCTCGCCTCGGCCTACGCCGCGATGGTCAACGGCGGGGTCTGGCATCCCGCCACGCTTGAGAAGGTCGAGCCGGGCACCGAAGTGGCAGGGCGCCGGGTGTTCAAGGAAGACACCAGCGCCCGCATGCGCCAGCTGCTGCGGATGATCGCGATCTACGGCACCGGCAAAAGCGCCGACGCGCCGGGGTACCGCGTGGGCGGGAAGACCGGGTCTGCCGAGAAGCCGTCTGCGGGCGGTTATCGTGAAAAGCTGCTGGTCTCGACCTTCGCAGCCGCGTTCCCGATGGACGATCCGCGCTATGTCGTGGTCGCCATGCTGGACGAGCCGAAGGGCACCACCGCCAGCTCGTTCCAGCGTACCGCTGCATGGAACGCCGCACCGATCGTGGGGCGGCTGGTGCCGCGGATCGGCCCGCTGCTGGATGTACGGCCCGACCTGAGCCGCGACATCGACATCTCCGACCTGCGTCCCCTGATCAGGAGCGAGATCAAGTGAAGCTGAACACGCTCCTCGAATCCGCCGATCGGCCCGAACGCGGGCCGGGCGACGCGATGGTCACCGGATTTGCGATCGACCACCGCAAGGTGGCGCCAGGCACCGTCTTCGGGGCGTTCGAAGGTGCGGTCGTAAACGGCGAAGATTTCATCGATGCTGCAATTGCCGCCGGTGCGGTAGCGGTGGTTGCGCGCAGTTCTGCCCGGGTGGAAGGCGCGCTGCACATTGTGGACGACGTGCCGCGCCGCGCCTTCGCGCATATCTCGGCACGCTATTTCACGCCCGTACCGCAGACCATCGTCGCGGTAACGGGTACCAACGGGAAGACTTCCACCGTCGAGATGACCCGGCAGATCTGGCGGATGCTGGGCGAGCGCGCGGCGAGCATCGGCACGCTGGGCGTCACCACCCACGACGAGAGCGTCTCTACCGGGCTGACGACGCCGGACATCGTCACGTTCCATTCCAACCTCTCAGGCCTCGCCCGGGAAGGCGTGACTCACGTCGCGTTCGAAGCGTCGAGCCACGGGCTCGATCAGTATCGCAATTCGGGAGTGCCCGTGGCGGCGGGGGCCTTTACCAATTTCAGTCGCGACCATCTGGACTACCACGAGACGATGGAGGCCTATTTCGAGGCCAAGATGCGTCTGTTCGACGAGGTGGTGACGGACGGCGGGACGGCAGTGATCTGGGCCGACGGCAGCGAGTGGTCGGCAAAGGCACGCAAGCGTGCGCAAAGCCGCGGCCTCGCCGTGTTTACCGTCGGTCCGAAGGGCGAAGACCTGACGCTGATCGAGCAGGAGCCGACCCAGCTCGGCCAAGGCCTCGAAATCGCTCGCAATGGCGAACGGCGCACGATCCGCCTGCCGCTAATCGGTGCCTATCAGGCCGCCAACGCTCTGACCGCTGCCGCGCTCGCACTGGTGACCGGAGCCGACGAAGCGCGGTTGTGGGATGCGGTGGGTCGGTTGCAGCCGGTGCGCGGACGGCTGGAACGTGCGGTCATCACGCAATCGGGCGCGCCGGTCTACGTCGACTACGCGCACACGCCAGACGCGCTGGAGGCGGCGATTGCCGCGCTGCGCCCGCACGTTGATGCGGACAAGAACGGTCGCCTGATCGTCGTTTTCGGCGCGGGCGGCGATCGCGACACTGGCAAACGCGCCGAGATGGGCCGCGTGGCGAGCGAGGCGGCGGACCTGGTGGTTGTGACCGACGATAATCCGCGCGGCGAAGACCCCGCCAAGATTCGCGGCGCGATACTCGCGGCGATGACCAGCGACGCTGTGGAAATTGGCGACCGGCGCACCGGCATCGCCACCGCGATCGGCCAGGCGCATGGCGGCGACATCGTATTGATCGCGGGCAAGGGACACGAACAGGGCCAGATCATCGGCTCGGGAGAGACTATGCGGGTACACCCCTTCGACGACGTGACCGTGGCGCGTGAATGCGCAGCGGCGAGTGCCGCACGATGAGCGCGGCCGCACTTGCCCATCCGCGCCTGCGCGCCTGGCCCGTTTCGCGGCGCGATACGCTGCAGCTGGCGCTGTGGAATGCTGCCGAGATCGCCGAGGCGACCGGTGGCGTTGCCTCGGGCGATTTCCAGTGTGCAGGCGTCGAAATGGACAGCCGCGATATACGCCCGGGCGACCTATTCGTCGCGCTGCAGGGCGAGGCGATGGATGGCCACCGCTTCATCGACAAGGCGTTCGCCGCAGGGGCCGCCGCCGCGATCGTGGACCGGCCGATCGACTGGCCGCACGTGCTGGTGAAAGACACCACCGCTGCGCTCCACGCGCTGGCCGCTGCCGCGCGCCGCCGTTCTGGGGCCAAGCGCATCGGCGTCACCGGCTCGGTCGGCAAGACGGGGGTGAAAGAGGCGATCTTCGCCGCGCTCGACCGTACCAGCCGGGGGCAGGCGCATCGCTCTGTCCGCAGCTACAATAACCATGTCGGTGTGCCGCTCAGCCTCGCGCGGATGAACGCGCGGGCGAAGTTCGGCGTGTTCGAGATGGGCATGAACCACGCGGGCGAAATCGCGCCGCTGGCGGACCATATCCGGCCCGATGCCGCAGTCATCACCACGCTGGCGCCCGCGCATATCGAGAACCTCGGCAGCATGGAGGCCATCGCCGACGAAAAGGCGCAGATCTTCACCGGGCTGAAGCCCGGCGGGGCGGCGATCATCCCTGCCGACAATCCGTATTACGAACGGCTTCGCGCGCATGCCGAGGCAGCCGGGGCCGAGGTGTTTTCCTTCGGGCGGTCGGCCCATGCGCGGGTCCGCCTGCTCGATGCGATCCCGGCGGCCAATGGCGGTGCATCGCTGGTCACCGCGCAGATCGACGATACGCGCCTGTGCTATTCGGTGGCCGAACCGGGCGAGCACTGGATCGACAACTCGCTGGCCGTCATGGCGACCGTCTATGCGGTTGGCGGCGATCTTGGCGCGGCAGGCATCGCGCTGGGCGAGATGGGCGGGCTGAAAGGGCGCGGGGCGCGGCACGCGATTTCCGCCGCAGGCGGCCGGGCGACGCTGATCGACGAAAGCTATAATGCGAACCCCGCATCGATGCGGGCCACGCTGGCGCAGCTGGCCCAGACGCCCGCCAGCCGCCGGATCGCTGTCCTGGGCGCGATGGGTGAGCTGGGTGAGTTCAGCACCCGGTTCCATGAACAGCTGCTAGAACCCATCGAGGCAGGTCAGGTCGACTTTGCGGTGCTGGTTGGCGAGGCAATGGAGCCGCTGGTGCGCAAAATGGGGACTGCCCATGCCAACGGGCTTGGCAAGGCACCGCCCTTCGCCCATTGCGCGAACCCTGCCGAAGCGATTGCCGCGCTTGAAGAATATGGCCTCAACGCCGGAGACGCGATCCTCGTAAAAGGATCGAACTTCGTGGGCCTGGGGCGCCTTGTCGATCACTTCGTCAGCCGAGGCTAAGGGGTTCACGGGGACGGCAGGTTCATGTTCTATTTTCTAGCAGAAATGATGGGGTTCGAAGGGGTCTGGAACCTCGTGCGTTACCAGACCTTCCGGTCTGGCGCGGCGATCCTTACCGCACTGTTCCTCGGCCTCCTGATCGGTCCGAAGCTGATCTCGATGTTGCGCGTGAGGCAGGGCAAGGGCCAGCCGATCCGCGAAGACGGCCCGCAGACCCATCTCGCGAAGGTCGGTACGCCCACCATGGGCGGTTTGATGATCCTGATCGCGGCGGTCATCAGCCTGCTGCTGTGGATGGACCTGTCGAACCCGTTCGTATGGGCCTGCCTCGCGGTGACCATCGGCTTCGGTGCGATCGGCTTCATGGACGATTACGACAAGGTCACCAAGAACAGCCACAAGGGCGTATCGGGCAGGGTGCGCCTGCTGATGGAATTCGTGGTCGCAGGCATCGCGGCCTATATCATCGTCAGCCAGATCAACACCTGGCTCTACGTGCCGTTCGTGTCGGACCGGGCCATTCCGCTCGGCCCGTTCTACTACGTTTTCGCGGCCATCGTGATCGTCGGCGCGGGCAACGCCGTGAACCTGACCGACGGGCTGGACGGGCTGGCGATCATGCCGGTGATCATCGCGGCGGGCACCTTCGCGATCATCGCCTACCTCGCCGGCCGCGTCGACTATTCCGAATATCTCGGCATTCCTTACGTCGAAGGGGCGGGCGAACTGGCGATCTTCTGCGCATGCATCATGGGGGCCGGGCTTGCCTTCCTGTGGTTCAACGCACCGCCTGCCAATGTCTTCATGGGTGACACCGGATCGCTGGCACTGGGCGGCGCACTGGGCGCGATCGCGGTTGCCAGCCACCACGAAATCGTGCTCGCCATCGTGGGCGGGCTGTTCGTGTTTGAGGCGCTGAGCGTCATCATCCAGGTCTTCTGGTTCAAGCGCACGGGCAAGCGCATTTTCCGCATGGCACCCGTCCACCACCATTTCGAGCAGCTCGGCTGGAGCGAGACGAAGGTCGTGATCCGTTTCTGGATCATCGCCATCGTGCTCGCGCTGATCGGGCTTTCCACCTTGAAGCTGCGGTGATCATGAGCCCCGCCTGGAAGGGCCGCAGATATGCGGTTCTCGGCCTTGCCAGGTCGGGCCGGGCGACGGTGAACGCGCTGCTCGCGGCGGGGGCGGAGGTGACCGCATGGGATACGCGGGACGAGGCGCGCGAAGCCTTCGCGGGCCGCGTGACTTTGGCCGATCCGGTGGAAACAAATCTGACGGGGTTCGACAGCGTGGTTGTCTCCCCCGGCGTCCCGCTCAACACGCATCCGATCAAGCCCCATGCAGACAGCTTCGGCGTCCCAGTGATCAGCGATATCGAGCTGTTCGCGCAGGCGCGTGGAGACCTGCCGCCGCACAAGGTCGTCGGCATCACCGGCACCAACGGCAAGAGCACCACCACCGCGCTGGTGCATCATATCCTGAAAGAGGCGGGCGCGCCGACCACGATGGGCGGCAATATCGGCCTGCCGATCCTCGAGCAGGAGCCGCTTCCCGAGGGCGGGGTCTATGTGCTGGAGTTGTCGAGCTACCAGATCGACCTGACGTTCTCGCTCGATTGCGAAGTGGCGGTGCTGCTCAACATCACGCCCGATCATCTGGACCGATATAACGGAAGTTTCGAGGCTTACGCGGCGAGCAAATCGCGCCTGTTTGCGATGCAGACGCGCGGCCACAACTCCATCGCCCGTTACACCGACGCGCGCTCTTTAGGGCAATTCGCCGAAGGCTCCATCGCGAGCATTCTGGAAGATGTGCTGACGAACAGGGGCTTTGCGCCAGCTGAGCAGTCGGACTGGCCGTCGCTCCAGGGGCCGCACAATCTCGAGAATGCGGCCGCCGCCATCGAAGCGTGCGACATTCTGGGTTTGTCCGGTGAGCAAATTCGCGCCGCCCTGCGCACCTTCCCCGGCCTGCCGCATCGCATGGAGCGCGTCGGCGAGTGGGGCGGGGTGCTCTACGTCAACGATAGCAAGGGCACCAACACCGCCGCCTCCGCGCCTGCGCTGGCCGCGTTCGACAAGATCCACTGGATCGTCGGCGGACAAGCCAAGGAGCCCGGCCTCGGCGAGTGCGAACAGCACATGCGCCGCGTCACCGCCGCCTACACCATCGGCGAGGCGGGCGATGCCTTTGCCGATGCGCTGACGCAGCATTGCGCGGTCAGCCGTTGCGGCACGCTGGACAAAGCGGTGGAGATGGCTTCGCAGGTCGCGCGCAATGGCGAGACCGTACTGCTCAGCCCGGCCTGCGCCAGCTTCGACCAGTTCCGCGATTTCGAGGATCGCGGCGACCAGTTCCGTCATCTCGTCCGCACGCTCACCGACAGGGAGCCGATCTGAATGAACATTGCGCCCGCAACCGCCGTCGCCAGCGAACTTCCCGGCCGGGCGAGCCAGCGGCAGTCGATCCGTGCGCGCCTCAAGATCTGGTGGCGCGAGCTGGATCACACGCTGCTGGGGCTGATCGTCATACTGATCGCCGTCGGCTGCGCGGCCATCGCGGCGGCCTCTCCAGCGGGGGCGGACCGCCTGTCGAGCGATCAGACCACGCTCGATCCGCTGCATTTCCTGTACCTGCACCTGCGCTGGCTGGCGCTGGGGGTGCCTGCGATGCTGGCCCTGTCGATGCTCAGTCGCGACAGCGCGCGGCGCTTTGCGATCCTGCTGTCGGTGGCGATGATCGGGGCGCTGCTGCTGGTGCCCTTCATCGGCACGGAAGTGAACGGCGCGCGCCGCTGGCTCAACGTGGGCTTTACCTTCCAGCCTTCCGAATTCCTCAAGCCGGGCTTCGCGATCACGCTGGCGTGGATCATGAGTTGGCGGCTGAAGGATCCGCAGATGCCGGTCTTCGGCTTGGTCACCGGCGCGCTGGTGGTGGTCGTGACGCTGCTGATGGCGCAGCCCAACCTTGGCGACGCCATCCTGTTCACCGGGGTATGGTTCGTGCTCGTCCTGCTCGGCGGGGTGTCCGTTCGCCATATTGCAGGCCTGTTCGTGGGCGGCCTGCTGGGCCTGAGCCTCGCCTACGCATTCTACGACAATGCCCGCAACCGGATCGATTCCTGGCTGTTCGGCGGGACCGATTTCGACCAGGTCGACCTTGCGCAGCGCACGCTGCTGGCGGGCGGCTGGGATGGCGTGGGCTTCTGGGTCGGCACCAAGAAGATGCGCCTGCCCGAAGCACAGACCGACTACATCTTCTCCGTCGTGGGCGAGGAATTCGGGCTGCTTGCCTGTGGCGGCATCGTGCTGCTGTTCTTCGCCATCGTGCTGCGCGTGCTGGTGCGCGTGGCGAGCGAGGAGAATTACTTCGCGCTGCTCGCTGCGGCGGGCCTGACCGCGCAGCTGGGCGGCCAGGCCTTCATCAACATCCTGGTCAATCTCGCGCTGTTCCCGTCGAAAGGGATGACCTTGCCGCTGGTCAGCTATGGCGGCTCCTCCACGATCGCGGTATGCATGGGCTTCGGCCTGCTGCTCGCGCTTACGCGCCGCAACCCTTTCCTGACACGGGAAACAGCGGGCCTTCGCACATTGCTCTTCGACAAGGATAAGGACAGATGAGCGGGGCAAATCGACATTACGTGCTCGCCGCAGGCGGCACCGGTGGGCACATGGTGCCCGCCTTCGCATTGGCGCAGGAACTGGAACGGCGCGGCCATCATGTCGCGCTGATCACGGACGAGCGCGGGGCGAACATTCCGGGCAAGCCCGATTTCATGCCTGCGCACATCATGCCGGTGGGGCGTTTCGGCAAGAACCCGCTGCGCTGGTTCAGCGGCGCGGCGAAGGTGATGGAAGGGCGCAAGATGGCGCGGCGGCTGTTCGATTCGTTCGAACCCAGCGCGGTCATCGGCTTTGGCGGCTACCCCACTCTGCCCGCGCTGCTGGCAGCGCGCAGCAGCAAGGTGCCCAGCGTCATCCACGAACAGAATGCGGTGATGGGCCGGGTCAATCGGCTTCTCGCCTCCAATGTGGACGCCATCGCGACCTCCTATCCGCAGGTTGCACGAATGAAGGGCAAGTGGTCGCGCAAGGTCCACCTGGTCGGCAATCCGGTGCGGCCCGAAGTCCTCGCGCTGCGTGACGAGCCATTCCCGACCTTCACCGAAGACAGCCTGCTCAAAGTGCTGGTCACCGGCGGCAGCCAGGGCGCGAGCATTCTGGCGCAGGTGGTGCCCGATGGGCTGGCGATGCTCCCTCCGGCGCTGCGTCAGCGGTTGCAGGTGGTGCAGCAATGCCGCCCCGAAGACGTTGGCGCGGTGCGCGAACGCTATCGCAACCACGACATCCCGGCAGAGCTCGCGACCTATTTCGAGAATATGGCGGAGCGCCTAGCCGATGCGCACCTGTTCATCGGGCGCGCGGGCGCATCGACCATCGCGGAACTGACTGCGGTGGGTCGCCCGGCGATCCTCGTGCCCCTGCCGATCGCGACCGACGATCATCAGGCGGCGAATACGCGCGAAATCGTGGAAGCGGGCGGGGCGCGGATGATCCGCCAGAGTTCGTTCACGCCCAAGGAACTCGCGCGCCAGATCCAGGTGCTCAGCCAGCGGGCGGGTACGCTCGGCACGGCGGCGCACAAGGCATGGAACTGCGGCCGCCCCGATGCGGTGACCGACCTCGCCGATCTGGTCGAGAGCTTCGGCGGAGCAGAGCTGATGGACGTTATCCGCGTGGGCAAGAACAACGCGCGCGGTGCGTCGCAGGGCGTTGCCGTGGGGCAGGGCGCTGCGCGCGATGCGGTGGAGAGCGACCGGGCATGAAGGGCGTCGCCACCGATATCGGGATCATTCACTTCGTCGGCATTGGCGGGATCGGCATGTCCGGCATTGCCGAGGTGATGCACAATCTTGGCTACCAGGTGCAGGGATCGGACATTTCCGAAAGCCCCACGGTCGAACGGCTGAGAAAACGAGGTATCGCGATCCACATCGGCCACGCGCGCCAGAATGTGGACGGCGTCGCGGTGGTGGTCACCTCCACTGCGGTCAAGCGGACCAACCCGGAAGTCGAGGCCGCGCTCGAAAACCGAATTCCGGTGGTGCGCCGCGCGGAAATGCTCGCCGAGTTGATGCGGCTCAAATCCACCATCGCCATTGCAGGCACGCATGGCAAAACCACCACGACCAGCATGATCGCCGGGCTGCTGGACTGCGGCGAGATCGACCCGACCGTGATCAATGGCGGGATCATCGAACAGTTCGGATCGAACGCCAAGATGGGCGATTCCGACTGGATGGTGGTCGAAGCGGACGAGAGCGACGGCAGCTTCCTGCGGCTCGACGGGACGATCGCCGTGGTCACCAATATCGACCCCGAACATCTCGACCATTACGGCGATTTCGACGGGGTAAAGCGCGCTTTCGTCGAGTTCATCCATAACGTGCCGTTCTACGGCGCGGCGATCCTGTGCCTCGACCATCCCGAGGTGCAGGCGGTGATCGGGCAGGTGCGTGACCGCCGAGTGATTACCTATGGTTTCTCGCTCCAGGCGGATATCTGCGCCGTCAATGTGAAGCCCGAGGCGGGCGGCAACCGGTTCGACGTGATCGTCCGCCAGCGCGGGCCACGGGATCAGGCACAGGATCGCCGGATCGAGAACGTGTTCCTTCCCATGCCGGGCCGGCATAACGTGCAGAATGCGCTCGCGGCGATTGCGGTCAGCCTGGAAATGGGCTGCCCCGACGATGTGATCCGCGAAGGGTTCGCCCGTTTCGGCGGCGTGCGGCGGCGGTTCACGAAGGTCGGCACCGTGGCGCTCGACGGCGGGAATGCGACCGTGATCGACGATTACGCCCACCACCCGGTGGAAATCCGCGCGGTGCTTTCCGCCGCGCGCGAAAGCGCCGATGCGATGGAAAGTCCTGCGCGCGTCATCGCGATCATGCAGCCGCACCGCTATTCGCGCCTTGGCGAGCTGATGGGCGAGTTCCAGGCCTGCTTCAACGAGGCCGATCAGGTCTATGTCACCCCGGTGTACGCGGCGGGTGAAGACCCGGTCGACGGTGTCGATGGCGCCGCGCTGATCGACGGTATCAAGTCGCTCGGCCACCGAAGCGCGCAGACCATCGAAGACCGCGAGCATCTGGTTCGCATCCTCGCGCCCGAGCTTCAGCCGGGCGACCTGGTACTGTGCCTGGGCGCGGGCGACATCACCAAATGGGCGGCGCAGCTGCCCGACGAATTGCAGGCCGAACGGCGCAGGGCGGCGGCATGAGCCAGGCCATCACTCTCCCCAAGGTGCGCGGCAAGCTGACGCAGAATGCGCCGCTCGCCAAGCTGGTCTGGTTCAAGGCGGGTGGCGAGGCGGACTGGCTGTTCGAACCCGCCGATATCGACGACCTGTGCGCCTTCCTGCGCGAACTCGATCCGTCCGTGCCGATCATGCCGCTCGGGCTGGGCTCGAACATGATCGTGCGCGATGGCGGCGTGCCCGGCGTGGTCATCAAGCCGGGCAAGCCCTTCGCGACGATAGAGGCGCAGGGCGATCATACGCTGGATTGCGGCGCAGGCGCGCATGGTGTGCTGATTGCTTCGACCGCGCGCGACAATGGCATTGCCAAGCTGGAATTCCTGCGCGGCATCCCCGGCACGCTGGGCGGCTTCGTGCGCATGAACGGCGGCGCCTACGGGCGGGAAACCGCCGATGTTCTCGTCGATTGCGATGTCGTGCTGCGCGATGGATCGCTCAGGACGCTGTCGGTCGCGGATCTCGGCTATACCTATCGCCATTCCGAATTGCCCGAGGGCGCAGTGGTTGTGGCCGCGCGGCTGAAAGGTGAAGCGGGCGACCCGGAACAGATCGGCGCGGAGATGGAGCGGATCGCGCAGGCGCGCGAAGACTCACAACCGGTGCGGACCAAAACCGGCGGCTCCACCTTCAAGAATCCTCCCCCAGAAATTACAGGGGGCAAAAAGGCCTGGCAGCTGGTCGACGCGGCGGGCTGTCGCGGGATGATGCGCGGGCATGCGCAGGTGAGCGAGAAGCACACCAATTTCCTGATCAACACGGGCGACGCAACCAGCGCCGATATCGAGCAATTGGGCGAGGACGTGCGCGCGAAGGTGCGCGAGAACTCGGGAATCGAACTGGAATGGGAAATCCAGCGGGTGGGGCGCAAATGATTCTGACAAAGAAACTCCACATCGCGGTCCTGATGGGCGGCTGGGCGAACGAGCGCCCCGTCTCGCTGATGAGCGGGGAGGGTGTGGCCAAGGCGCTCGAGGCGCGCGGCCACAAGGTTACGCGGATCGATATGGACAGGCAGGTTGCCGCCCGTATCGCCGAGGCTGCGCCCGATATCGTGTTCAACGCGCTGCACGGGGTGCCGGGCGAAGACGGCACGGTGCAGGGCATGCTCGATCTGATGGGCGTGCCCTATACGCATAGTGGCCTCGCCACTTCGGTGATCGCGATCGATAAGGAACTGACCAAGCAGGCGCTGGTCCCGCGCGGTATTCCGATGCCCGGCGGGCGGATTGTCACCTCAGCTGAATTGCATGAAAGCGACCCGCTGCCGCGGCCCTATGTGCTCAAGCCGGTCAACGAAGGATCCTCCGTTGGCGTCGCGATCGTCACCGACGAAAGCAATTATGGCAACCCGATCTCGAAAGACGCGAAGGGTCCGTGGCAGGAGTTTCCCGAACTGCTCGCCGAGCCTTATATCCGCGGGCGGGAGCTGACGACGGCGGTGGTCGGCGGGAAGGCGTTGGGCGTCACCGAACTGATCGTGGAAAGCGGTTTCTACGATTTCGAGAACAAGTATACCGACGGGCGCACGCTCCATGTCTGCCCCGCCGAAATCCCCGAGGATGTGGCCGAAGCCTGCCTCCACTACGCGCTTGAGGCGCACCGCATTCTGGGCTGCAGGGGCACCAGCCGCACCGATTTCCGCTGGGACGACGAGCAGGGGGTGGAAGGCCTCTTCGTGCTTGAAACCAACACCCAGCCCGGCATGACCCCGCTCAGCCTCGTGCCCGAGCAGGCCCGCTATTGCGGGATGAGCTACGAGGATCTGGTGGAAACCATCATCGCGGATGCGCTGGGGGATACGCCCTCGGGCACGACGGGAGGGCAGGATGGCGCGCAAGGTCAAGCGTAAGGCGCAAGGCGTCCGCCGCGCGGCCAATTCAAGGTCGCGCGCGTCGAAGGCTCGCGCGGCGCAACGCCAGAGCCGCGGCGTGGTCAACACCGCGCTGAGCGCGCTGCCGATCAGCCAGCGCCAATTGCAGGGCGCGTTCCTTGTTTTGATCCTTGCCGGGGCCGCCTTTGCCGCTTGGCTCGTTGCCAGCGCCGCCGGAGTGCCCACCTTGCTGCACCAGCAGATGGCCTCGACCGCCGGATCGGCCGGCTTCCAGATGCGCAATATCGACCTGACCGGGGTCGAGCGGATGAACCGCCTGAAGGTGTACGAGCAAGTGATGGAATATCGCGGCACGCCGATGCCGCTGCTCGACCTGTCCGAAATCCGCGCCGACCTGAAGCAGATGCCGTGGGTGGCGGAGGCGCGGGTGGCGCGCCAGCTTCCAGACAAGCTGGTGATCGACATCGAAGAGCGCACGCCGCATGCGGTGCTGGTGAAGCCGGACCGGCTGGTACTGATCGACCGCGACGGGATCGAGCTGGATCCGATTGCGGAGAAGGACGCCGAAGGCATGCTGCGTATCTCTGGCGCCGGGGCGAAGGACGAAATCGCATCGCTCGACCAGATTCTCGCCGCCGCGCCCGCGCTCCAGCCGCAGATCGCCAGCGCGCACCGCATCGGGGAGCGGCGCTGGAACATCGTGTTCAAGACCGGGCAGATCCTCGCGCTGCCGCAGGGCGAAGAGCAGGCATCCGAAGCCTTCATCGATTTCGCCAAGCTCGACGGGCTCTACCGTCTGCTGGGCGGCAAGGCGACGGTGATCGATCTGCGCGTGCCCGACCGTTACGTTCTGCGCGAACCGGGCCGGGCAAACCGTTTCTCTGGCAGCAAGGAAAGTTCGGAATAATGGGGGCAGCACGCATCTCGCGCGTTTTCGGCGCAGTCAATCTGGGTTCCTTTCGCGTTTCGGCGATGATCATGGGGCTGACCGAAGGCGGCGAGCTGATCGTGCTCGGATCGTCCCACCGCGCGAGTGCGGGCGTGCGACGCGGCTATGTGACCGACAGCAAGGCCGCGACCCATGCCATCCGCGAAGCGATCGAGCGGGCGGAGAAAGACGCCGGCACGGGCATCCAGAGCGTCTGGGTCGGCTGTGCAGGGGCGGGGCTGGGCAGCCGCATCTCGCGGGTCGAAATCCCCATTAATGGCCGCCGGATCGAAGAAGAGGATGTCGATCACCTGCTGGTGACCGCGCGCGACACCTTGCAGCCGGACGGGCGCATGGTGCTGCATGCCCAGCCTGCACACTATTCGGTCGACGGCCCGCACGGGGTCGCCAATCCGGTGGGCCTCTATGCGGAACAGCTAGGTGTCGACGTACACGTCCTGCTGGCCGACGGGGCACCGATCCGCAACATCATCACCGCCGTCCAGAGCGCGCATCTGACCGTGGAAGGCGTGGTCGCCGCACCGATCGCCTCCGCGCACGCGGCGCTCACGCCCGAAGAGCGGGAACTGGGCACGGCCCTGATCGAAATCGGCGGCGATGTGACCAACGTGGCGGTGCTGCGTAACGGCATGGTCCAGGCGATGCGCGCGATCCCGCTGGGCTCGGGCGACATCACCGATGCGATTGCCAGCACTTTCGGCATCCGTCGGCAGCACGCGCAGCGGCTCAAGTGCGTTTCGGGCTCGGCGCTCGCCAGCCCGGCCGACCACCGCGAGCAGGTGCCCGTCGATCCCGATGGCGATCCGCGCGCGGGCTCGATCAACCGTGCCGATCTGGTGGCGGTGGTAACCGAACAGCTGGGCCGATTGACCGACGAGATCGGCAAGGCGCTCAAGGCGATGGACTTTGCCGGGGCAAAAGGTGGCCCGGTGGTGCTGACAGGTGGCGGGGCGGAACTGGCCGGCAGCGCGGAATTCGTGCAGAACGCGCTTGGCCGCCCGGTGCGGATCGGCAAGCCGCAGAGCCTGCGCGGATTGCCGCCGGCGCACGCCACGCCCGGCTTTTCGACGCTTGTGGGCCTCTGCCTCTATGCGGCGAAAGATCCGGTCGATATTCGCACGGTAAAGGCCAAGTATCAGTCGCAAACGCGGATGACGGGGCTGGGCCTGGTCAATCGCGTTCGCCGCGCCGCGCGAGATTATTTCTGAGCCTGTCGGGACCGGTCCGACCTGCGCGAGTTATGTGGAAAAGATCGGGGATAACCATTAAATGTCCCCTCCGTTTCTGCCACATGAAAATATTGAGAAACCGGCGAGTGCCCGGTTTCACGGAGTGAAGACCCTATGAGTATCAATATCGGCCCCGACCCCCAGGACGATCTGCGCCCGCGCATCACGGTCATCGGTGTTGGCGGGGCTGGCGGCAATGCCATCGCCAACATGATGGAAGCCGAGATCGAGGGTGTCGACTTCATAGTCGCCAATACCGACGCGCAGTCGCTCTCCACCTCTCCGGCCGAAAACCGCATTCAGCTCGGCCCGGAAAGCACCGGCGGGCTGGGCGCAGGCGCGCGGCCCGAACTGGGCAAGGCCGCGGCGGAAGAAACCGTCGATGCAATCGAAGAGGCGCTCGACGGGGTGAACATGTGCTTCATCGCCGCCGGGATGGGTGGCGGTACCGGCACCGGTGCGGCGCCGGTGATTGCCGAAGCCGCCCGGCGCAAGGGCGTGCTGACCGTGGGCGTGGTGACCAAGCCGTTCCTGTTCGAAGGCACGCGCCGGATGCGCGCTGCGGAGGCGGGCATCGACGAGCTTCAGCGTCAGGTCGATACGCTGATCGTCATCCCCAACCAGAACCTGTTCCTGATCGCCAACCGCGACACGACCTTCAAGGAAGCGTTCCGGCTGGCCGACGAAGTGCTGCAGCAGGGCGTGCGCTCGATCACCGACCTTATGACCATGCCGGGCCTCATCAACCTGGACTTTGCCGACGTGAAATCGGTGATGGAGGAAATGGGCAAGGCAATGATGGGCACCGGCGAGGCCGAGGGCGATAACCGCGCCCGCGAAGCCGCCGAACAGGCGATCGCCAACCCGCTGCTCGAAGGCGTGTCAATGGCCGGGGCCAAGGGCGTCATCATCTCGATCATCGGCGGCGAAGACATGAAGCTGCTCGAAGTCGACGAAGCCGCGAACCACATTCGCGAACTGGTCGACGAGAACGCGAACATCATCTGGGGCTCGGCGTTCAATCCGAACCTCGAAGGCAAGATCCGCGTGTCGGTGGTTGCGACGGGGATCGAGGAAGGCGGCGACGGTCAGTCCGCCATGCCGCGCTCCGCGCCCGAACCGCGCCAGGCGGAGACCAGAGTGCCCAAGCGCCCGGTGCTCGACCTTTCTCAGGGGGCTGACGACGCCGCGCCAGAAAGCCGCACCGAACCGGCGGATGATGTCTCCGCTCCCGCAGCGCCGCAGCCGTTCTCCCCGCCGCCGGGCGCTCCGCAGCCGGTCGCCAGCTATGGCGAAGAGGATGACGCGGGCTATTACGCGTCCGGCGACGATCACGAAGACGATTACGAAGCGGATGATGTCGATGGGATCGTCGACCCGCTGGCCGGCCTGCGCAATTCGGAGGAAGAAAAGCGTGACTTCGGTGCGCCGGGCCAGAACGACGGAGCGACCGATGTGCCCTCGGCGCGGCCCACGGCAGATGAGCGGACCGACACCGGCCCCGCCGCGAGCGAGTGGGACGATGAGGATGACGCGCTCGATCTCGGGTCGGTTTCGCAGGAGTCTTCGCCAGACGATGGCCATGACGAGCTGCTGCTTGGCGACGAGGCGCAAGCCCGGGAGTCCGCGAAGGAAGACGAGGCACCGCGCGGTCGCCGCCGTGGTCTGGTCTCCGGCGGGGAGCCAAGCGAGAAGAAGCCCGCTCCGCCGCTGCCGCAGAGCAGTTCGGGCGGGACGCTGTTCGAACGCATGGCCAAACTGTCCCGTAGCGGGGCGCCCGATGACGAGGATGAGGATGACGATGACGACGGTTCGTCGCTGAATATCCCGCGTTTCCTCGGACGGCAGAACAACCAGTAGGCGGGACGAACGCCGGTTTCTGGGCGAGCAAGGGGCTGTTCAGAACCCGGCGGCGATATTAGAACCCGCATGATGACGGGTCGTTTCAAGCATGTTCGCGCCGGGTTGCCGGCGCTGGTCGTCGCTCTCGCGGGTCATTCCCTGCCGGTTCAGGCGCAGACGGGTGATACGGTGTCGCGCGCGGTGGTGCAGCCCTTGCCCCCCGCCGCGTCGGCCGATCTCAACGAGGCGCTGATGCGGCTGGCTCGCGACCGGCGCGATGTCGACGCGCTGATCGCTGCGGGTCTCGCGTCGCTCAAGCTGGACGATATCGAAGCTGCCATCGGCTTCTTCGGCCGCGCTAAGTCCTTATCGCCGGAAAACCCGCGGATCGCCGAAGGGATGGGCGCAGCCTACGTGCGCAGCGGTCGGCCGATCGAAGCGTTGAAGTTTTTCGAAGAGGCGGAGCAGGCCGGGATCAGCAATGGTTCGCTCTGGGCCGATCGCGGCCTAGCTTACGATCTGGTCGGCCAGAACGAGGCTGCGCAGGATGCGTATCGGCGTGCGCTGGCCTTGGCGGACGACGGCGCGGTGCGACAGCGGCTGGCGATCAGCTACGCCATCGGCGGCGCGCGCGCACCCTTTGAAGAAACGCTCAAACCGCTGCTCGATGCGCGGGATTTCGCGGGCTATCGCAGCCGTGCCTTCGGGCTGGCAGTGCTGGGCGATGCGGACGAAGCGATCGAGATCGCGCGCGCGGTGATGCCGCGCGATCTTGCGGGGCGGCTGGAACCCTACCTGCGCTTCATGCCTCGACTGACCCGCTCTCAGCAGGCGGCGGCGGCAAATCTTGGCATCTACCCTTCGGCTTCGCGGATCGGTCGCGACGATCCGCGCATCGCCAGTGCGGCGGGAATGCTGGATACTCCCGAAAACACGGCTGCCGCGCTCGAACCGACCGGCGCGGCGCTGGGCAATGGCGGCGCATCGTCCGCCACCCCCGCAAGGCCCGGCGAAGTCCGGCTTGCGCGCGGCACGCGGATAGACGAGCCGCCCACGGTCGAGGCACCGAATATCGAGCGATCGGCGGCTGCCGATACGGCGGAGCTGGCAGCGGTTGATCTGGGGCAGGCCGAACCGCGCGCGGTCGCACCTGTGGTGTTCGACCTGCGCAATATGCCGGGACAGGCGCGGGTTGCCCCGCCGCTGGTAAACATTCCGGCACCGCCGATCATGCAGCGGCCAGCCGCAGTGCAGGCGGTGGCGCTGGCGGAAGAGGCTGCGGCCAACGCCGCTTCGGCCCCCGCGCCGCAGTCTTCGCCCGCCGAACAGCTCGATCTGGCGACAGCCTTTGCCGACTTCTCTCAGCCGACCACGGTTGCGGTCGTGCCCGGCGACGTGGTCGATATCAGCGCGATCAAGCCTCCGCGCGAAAAGGTGGAGGAGGCAAAGCCCGCACCGCCGCCCGCGCCCAGCCGTATCTGGTTGCAGCTTGGCATCGGCCAGAACCGCAATCTGCTGCGGGGCGACTGGCGCCTCAAGTACCGCAAGTTCGATGTGCTGAAGGACAAGGGGCCGTATGTGACGCCGCTTGGCCAGACGAACCGGCTGCTGGCGGGCCCCTTTGCCAGCCAGGCCGAGGCGCGAAAGGCGCTGAATGCGCTGGCGGCAGAGGGTGTCGATTCCTTCGTGTGGACCAGCCCCAAGGGGCAGGAGATCGAAGACCTGCGCTAGAAACGCGGCGCATTTGCGCGGGAAAAGCACGTTTCCCACAAGGCGTGAACAGCGTTAATTCTTATACACTGCTCGCTTGGCTTCGCGGTTTGCGTGCGCCCCGGTCCATCGCCCACAAGGCGAAAAGCAAAGACGGACGGGTACAAGGATCGCAGATGGAAACCGCATTGAAAGACCCTATCGGCGCCGATTACGGCGCGCCGATGGATGTGCTGGCCGCATTGTTCGATGCGCGCGGCTGGGCGCTGGACACCTATGCGGAAGAGGAACTGGGCGGCGAAATCCACGGCGCCTGGGTGAAGTACCAGGTGCGCGCCGTGCTGAAGCCCGAAGATGGCGTTCTGCAGCTGATCTGCCTGCCCGATATCCGCGTGGCGAAGGAACAGCTGGCCCCCGCATACGAACTGCTGAGCCGCGTCAACGAGCAGGTGTGGCTGGGTCATTTCGACATCTGGAGCCAGGGCCGTGTGCTGGTCTATCGGCACGGTGCATTGCTGGGCGATGACGGCATGCTCAGCCTGGGGCAGGCGCAGGCATTGATCGAGAACGCGGTCGACGAATGCGACCGGTTCTATCCCGCATTTCAGTTCGTGCTGTGGGGCAACAAGAGCCCGGCGGACGCGCTGGAGGCGGCAATGATCGATGCGGTGGGCGAGGCCTGAGGAGGAAACCGCAGAAATCCGTTGGCGAACCTGAACCGCTGTTAAGGCTAAATTTGCGCAACATGCCTTGAATTTCTGCGGCTTTGACGCAATATTGCACGGTGAACCGGCGCATATCGCTGCCGGCAATTGGAGTGGCTTGAAATGGCTAATTGGGACGACCGCACACGGCAGGGTTTCGGCTCTGTGCCGCGCGCCGGGGGCGATGTCGCCTCGCGTGAGACCTTCGACGCGGGTCTGCGCAAGTATATGCTCTCGATCTACAACTACATGACCTCGGGCGTGCTGCTGACGGGTATCGTCGCGCTGCTGACCGCACAGAGCGGGCTGGCTTACAGCCTTGCTAGCGGCCCGCTCATGTGGATCGTGGCGCTGTCGCCGCTGGCGATCGTGTTCGCGATGAGCTTCGGCGCGCAGAACATCAGCCGCGGCACGCTGCAGCTGATGTTCTGGGGCTTCGCAGTGCTCATGGGCCTGTCGCTTTCGACAATCTTCCTCGTGTATACCGGCGGCTCGATCGCGGCGACCTTCTTCGCCACGGCCGGTGCTTTCGCAGGCCTCAGCCTGTTCGGCTACACCACCAAGAAAGATCTGTCGGGTTGGGGCAGCTTCCTGATCATGGGCGTGATCGGCATCATCATCGCGATGGTGATCAACATTTTCCTCCAGTCTGCCGCGCTCGAAATGGCAGTGAGCATCCTTGGCGTGCTGATCTTCGCAGGCCTGACCGCGTACGACACGCAGCGGCTGAAAAACGATTACCAGCGCCTGCGTGGCACCAGCTGGGAAGGCAAGTCGATCATTCTCGGGGCGCTGAGCCTCTATCTCGACTTCATCAACATGTTCCTGTTCCTGCTGCGCTTTATGGGTGTCGCCCGCGACTGACCCGTCGGCACGGCAGCATGGTTACAAAACGAGATGCCCGGGTCGGTTTTTCCGACTCGGGCATTTTCGTTGTGGTTGGAATGCGTTAAGGTGGATCATGCGAAAATGGGTCGGTCGCGCTTCTCCCCCCTCGGAGCGCGCGGAGCCAGACCGCGATGGGAGCCTTTCGATTATGTCCGACGACATGAAGTCGCCGCTACGCATTACCTTTCTTGCCGCCGGGCTGAGCCTGCTGGCCGCCTGCGCGACGCCGGCTCCCCCGCCGCCACCGCCGCCGCCACCGCCGCCGCCCCCGCCGCCGGCAATGCCGTCGCGGCCGCTTCCGCCGATGGGTGCCAGCCCTTCGATGGTGGTGCCGATGATCGCGGCGGACGGCGTGCGCCAGACGATCAATGCGAACATCAGCCAGGCGCAGACCACCTGGAACGTGCGCTCTGCGTTCAACGTCGCGGCGCTCAACTGCCTGTCGCCCCAGCACGCCGGTATTCTGGAAAACTACAAGGCGTTCCTGACCAATTTCGACAAGCAGCTGGATAAGGCCAACAGCACGGTCGAAGCCGAATTCCGCGAGCAGATGGGCGATCGCCGCGCCGGGCGGACCGAGTTCGATTCCTACATGACCAAGGTCTACAACTACTTCACGCTGCCACCGGCCAAGGCCGCGTTCTGCGATGCCGCGCTGGAGCTGAGCAACGAATCCGTGCTCGTCGCGCCGGCCGATCTCGACAGTTTTTCCACCCGCGCAATGGTTCGCTTCGAAGGCGTGTTCGAAGATTTCTTCCGCGCGTTCGAACGCTATCAGACGAATGTGGCCACCTGGGATCGCCTTTACGGCGCGCCCGCGGGGCTCTATCCTGCCGTGCAGGTGGCGGAGGGCGCGGCTTCGCAAGGCCGTGACGGCGTGATCCTGCTCAATGCTCCCGCTACGCAGGCCGCTGGCGAAAGCTCGGGCTCGATGGAGCTCGGCATGCAGAGCGAACCGATGCTGTCCGTGCCGCAAAGCGCGCAGAGCGTTACAGTTGCGCCCAGCACCGCATCGGAAGCTGGCGACGACGCAGGTACGGATAACGTGTTGCCCGATACGGCCGCAACCGGTACGCCGGGCGAGGTTCAGGGCGCTCCCGAGCCGAATCCCTCGTTTTAGAGGGGTCGCGTTGCCGAAAGGCCTTGCGTCTTTCGCGACGTTCGGTATTGGGCGCGCTCTTGCGCAGATACGCAGCGCGTTTATCTTGCCTACCACACCTGAACGGGGCCGTAGCTCAGTTGGGAGAGCGCGTCGTTCGCAATGACGAGGTCAGCGGTTCGATCCCGCTCGGCTCCACCAGGTGTTTGGGATAGCAATGCATTTTCTCGATCAAGCCAAGATTTTCCTCAAGTCCGGCGCAGGCGGCCCCGGAGCCGTCAGCTTTCGGCGTGAGAAATACATCGAATATGGCGGCCCCGACGGCGGCAATGGCGGGCGTGGCGGCGACATCGTGTTCGTGGCGGTGGCCGGTCTCAACACGTTGATCGACTTCCGCTACGCACAGCATTTCAAGGCGGCGCGCGGGGGCCACGGGATGGGCCGCGACCGGACCGGTAAGGGCGCGGACGATCTGGTGGTCGAAGTGCCCGTCGGCACCCAGATCCTGTCCGAAGACAAGGAAGAGATCCTCGCCGATTTCACCAAGGTCGGCCAGCGCATCACGCTGCTCCAAGGCGGCATGGGCGGACGCGGCAATGCAAGCTACAAGTCGAGCACCAACCGCGCACCGCGCCAGCACCAGCCGGGCGAACCGGGGGAGGAGATGTGGGTCTGGCTGCGACTGAAGCTGCTCGCCGATGTCGGCCTCGTCGGCCTGCCCAATGCGGGCAAATCGACCTTCATCAATCAGGTGTCCAACACCCGCGCGAAGGTGGGCGATTATGCCTTCACCACACTGGTGCCCAAGCTGGGCGTGGTGCGCCACAAGGGCCGCGATTTCGTGCTGGCGGATATTCCCGGCCTGATCGAAGGCGCGGCGGAAGGGGCAGGCATTGGCGACCGGTTCCTGGGCCATATCGAACGCTGCCGGGTGCTGATCCATCTGGTCGACATCGCGGGCGACGACCCAGCCGAGGCGCTGCGCACGGTCGAGGCCGAGCTTGAAGCCTATGGCGAAGGGCTGGAAGACAAGCCGCGGCTGATTGCGCTCAACAAGCTCGATCTGGCCGACGGCGAGCTGGGCGATGCCTTTGGCGAGGAACTGAAGGCGGCAGGCGCCGACGCAGTCTATCCGATTTCGGGTGCGACCGGTGCGGGTGTGGAAGCACTGCTCGACGCGGTGCTGGGCTACCTCCCCGATCGCACCTCGCTGGAAAGCGAGAGCGAAGGCGGGGTGAGCGAAGAGCCGGACGATGAAGGTGACGCCACATGGTCACCCATCTGATCGTCGCATCGCCCATTCGCCGCGCATGACGCTGGCGCTTACCGGAGGGACCGGGTTCGTCGGCCAGGCGGTGCTCGACCTGCTGGAGGGCAGCGGCGAGCGGGTGCGCGTGCTCGCGCGCAAGGTGCCGCAGGACAAGCGCGATTTCCGCTGGGTCGAAGGCAGTCTGAACGAACCTTTCGCGCTTTCCCACCTGGTCGCCGATGCCGAATGCGTCATCCACATCGCCGGGCTCACCCGCGCGATCAACACCGACCATTTCGAGATCGTCAACGTCACCGGCACGCTCAACGTGGTGGAGGCCGCGGTGCGCGCAGGTGCCAAGCGGATGGTGTTCGTCTCGTCGCTGGCTGCGCGCGAGCCTGAACTGTCCGCCTATGGTGCCTCAAAACGGCGCGCGGAAACGGTCGTCGCGGCGAGTGGGCTGGACTGGACGATCGTACGCCCACCCGGCGTATACGGACCCCGCGACACCGATTATCTGGAGATGTTCAAGGCGGCGAAGAAGGGCGTGCTGCCCGTGCCAGCCGGCGGACGCAGCTCGATGATCCACGTGCGCGATCTCGCGCGCCTGCTGCTCGCCCTGCGAGCGGGTGGGGAGGGCATCACGCACGAGGTGTTCGAACCGGACGATGCCAGGCAGGGCGGCTGGACCCATACCGATCTTGCCCGCAGCATTGGATCGGCGGTGGGCACCAGCGTGACGCCTATCCCGCTCCCGGGTTTTGCGCTGAAAGCGGCAGCGATGGTGGATGAAAGGCTGCGCGGCCGCAACGCGCGGCTGACCCGCGACCGCGCAAGCTATCTGGCGCACAAGGACTGGACGGTGTCGGCGAGGCGGGCAGTGCCGTCCGCCATCTGGAAGCCCGAAATCCTCACCCGCGAAGGCCTGCGCCAAACCGCGCAGTGGTATCGCGAAGCGGGCATGCTGTAAGCTCGCGAGCCGCGCGCTCTCGCAAGGTAAGCTCTGATGGTGCGGCTTGTTTCTTCGGGAACTCGCCTGTTTACAGAAAAGGCTCCTCGCCCGGCTTGTGGATGCCGCATTCCACCTTGTCCCAGCCTTTCCACCGGCCCGAGCGCGGGTCTTCGCCCGGCGCGACCTTGTGGGTGCAGGGCGCGCAGCCGATCGAGGGAAAGCCGCGTGCCACCAGCGGGTGGCGCGGCAGACGGTGTTCTTCGAAATAGGCGTCGATCCGGGCCGCGTCCCAGTCGATCAGCGGGTTGATCTTGAGCCGTCCAGCGGCATCGCTGGTATCGATCTCGAACCGCGGAAGCTCGGCGCGGGTCGCGGCCTGGAACGCCTTGCGCCCGGTCAGTGTCGCGTCGAACCCGGCCAGCGCGCGGGCGAGCGGGCGCACCTTGCGCAGCTCGCAGCAGCCATCGGGGTCGTAGGACCAGCGCAGGCCGGTCTCGTCGCGCGCCGCGAGTTCGGCCTCGTCGGGCTCGAGAATGCGCAGATCGGTCAGCCCGAGATGTGCGATCAGATCGTCGCGATAGGAGAGGGTTTCGGGAAAGTGCTTGTGGGTGTCGAGGAACAGCACCGGGATGGCGGGGTCCACCTGCGCCACCTGATGGAGCAGAACCGCACTCTCCGCACCGAAGCTGGAGACGATCGCCACGCGGCCGACCGCATCGCCGCGCAGGATATCGCGCAGCAATGCGGCGGTATCGCTGTCGGCATGCTGCGCGTTGAGGCGTGCAGCATCCTCGGGCAGAAAGCGTGCGCCAGCGTCGATCCGGTCGACATCGCGGGAAAGGCGTTGGGGTGCGTTCATTCCGCCCGGCCGTGGCGCAGCGCCCAGATCGGCGTGCGCGCGTCTGCTGCGCTCTGGTAGACCTGCGGGAAGCGCGCGAAGGCGGCCTCGGCATCGGCCCTGTCGATCGGCGCGTCGGGCGCGAAGGCATCGAAGCCGCAGCGGCGCATATAGGCTAGCTGGTCGACCAGCACGTCTCCCACTGCGCGCAGCTCGCCCGCAAAGCCCGCTTCGCGCAGGATCCGCGCCGCCGAATAGCCGCGCCCGTCGGTGAAGGCGGGAAACGCGATGTCGACGCGGGCCAGCCGCTCGAGGTGCGGCAGCAATTCGCGCGCGTCGCCTCCCGGCTCGATCCGCACTGCGACCGCATTGGTCTGTTCGGCAAAGGCGTCGAGTGTGACGGCGGGCTCCATGCAGGGCTCGTCGTCGCGCAGGCGCAAAGGGGTGGCCTCAGCCATAAAGCGCCTCCTTGAACGGGGCCATGCCGATCCGGCGATAGGTATCGAGGAAGCGTTCGCCATGCTCGCGCTCGCGAAGGTAGACGTCGGCGGCGGTCTCGACCGCGTCGACGATGCCGTGCTCGTCGAAGCCGGGCCCTGTGATCTTGGCGAGGCTGGTGTCCTCCGCCTCGCTCCCGCCGAGCAGCAGCTGGTAATTCTCGGTGCCTTTCCTGTCGACGCCGAGGATGCCGATGTGGCCCGTGTGGTGATGCCCGCAGGCATTGATGCAGCCGGAGATTTTCAGCTTGAGCTCGCCCAGAGCAGCTTCTTTGCCGTTGGCGGCGAAGCGTTCGGAAATGCGCTGCGCAATGGGGATCGAGCGGGCGTTGGCGAGGGAGCAATAGTCGAGGCCCGGGCAGGCGATGATGTCGCCCATCAAGTCGGCATTGGGCGTTCCCATGCCCGCCTCGTTCAGGCGCTGCCACACGGCTTGGAGATCGGCCTTGGCGACATGGGGCAGAACGACGTTCTGCGTGTGCATCACCCGCAGCTCGTCGAACGAATATTCCTGCGCCAGCTCAGCGAGCACACGCATCTGCTCCGCCGTCGCGTCGCCGGGAATTCCGCCGACGGGCTTCAGGCTGACGATAGCCGAGACATAGCCCGGTATCTTGTGCGCATGCGTATTATGGTCGAGCCAGACCGCGAAATCGGGGTCCGAGCGGTCGGGCTCCACGTCCGCGGCGTCGAAGGCGGGATCGGCGAAGTAGCCCTTGATCCGCTCCAGCTCGGCCAGCGGCGGCTCGACGCCCTGGTCGAGCAGGTGCGCGAATTCCTCTTCGACCTGGCGGGTATATTCCTCCGCGCCCAGTTCGTGGACGAGGATCTTGATCCGCGCCTTGTACTTGTTGTCGCGCCGGCCGTAGCGGTTGTAGACCCGCAGGCAAGCCTCGGAATAGGTCACCAGCTGGTCGAGGGGCACGAAGTCGCGGATCAGCGGCGCGATCATCGGGGTGCGGCCCATCCCGCCGCCGACATAGAACTGCGCACCAAGCGCGCCATCGCGCTCCACGATCCGGATGCCGATATCGTGCAGGCGCATCGCCGCCCGGTCGCTCTCGCTCGCAATCACGCAAATTTTGAATTTGCGCGGCAGGTAGCTGAATTCGGGATGGAAGCTCGACCACTGGCGCAGCAGCTCCGCATAGGGACGCGGGTCCGCCACCTCGTCCGCCGCGGCGCCTGCGAAATGGTCCGAGCTGATGTTGCGGATGCAATTGCCGCTGGTCTGGATCGCGTGCATTTCGACCTTGGCCAGATCGGCGAGGATATCGGGGGCGTCTTCCAGCTTGATCCAGTTGTACTGGATATTCTGCCGGGTGGTGAAGTGCCCGTAGCCGCGATCGTACTTCTCGGCGATATCGGCCAGCGCCCGCATCTGGGGCGCATTCAAGGTGCCATAGGGGATCGCCACGCGCAGCATGTAGGCGTGCAGCTGGAGGTAGAGGCCGTTCATCAGCCGCAACGGCTTGAACTGGTCCTCGGTCAGCTTACCTGCCAGCCGCCGTTCGCACTGGTCGCGAAATTCGGCGACGCGCGCGTCGACCATGGCTTGGTCGTAATGGTCATAAGCGTACATCAGACGACGTTCCTTATCGCGTCGACATCATTGGGTTTGAGCGTCAAATCAGGCCTCACGGTTGGGCCGAGCGCGCGCATGCGCTCCTTGATATGGGCGGGGCGGGGGGCGCCGTCGGGGCCGTGTTCGGCCTCGATCAAGTAGGGCACGTTCACCCGGCGTGCGGCTTCTTCCGCCGCAATGATGGCATCGCCTGCCTGGCCGACGTCGACCGCGTCTTCGATTGCGGTGGACCAGCCATGGCCGGTCCACCAGGTAACCGCGCCAGTCTTCAGGTCGTTTCCGGTCACAAGGATCATTGCGCCGCCTCCATTGCCCGTGCCGCGATCTCCGCATCGGTGCGCGCCGTAACTTCGCCGATAACGATCAGCGCCGGGGAGACGACGCCTTCGTCCTCCACCAGATCGGGCAGGCCCGCGAGGAGCCCGCGCAGCACGCGCATATTGGGTCGCGCGCCATTCTCGATGATGGCAATGGGCATGTCGGGCGAAAGGCCGTCGGCCATCAGCTTATCTGCGATGTCGCCAGCGGTCTTCACACCCATATAGATCACCAGCGTGCGGCCCTTGCCGGCAAGACCCGCCCAATCCTGTTCGGACAGGCCCTTGCACTGGCCGGCGACGAAGGTGACGATGCTCGCCGCATCGCGGTGGGTGAGCGCGATCTGCGCCGCCGCAGCCGCGCCGTTCGCCGCGGAGATGCCGGGGACGATCTCGACCCGCACGCCTGCCGCGCGCGCAGCTTCGGCTTCCTCGCCGCCACGCCCGAAAATCAGCGGGTCGCCGCCCTTAAGGCGCACGGGCGAGCGCCCGGCCTTCGCCTCGCGCACCAGCAGCGCGTTGATGTCCTCCTGCGGCAGCGTGTGGTGTGCCCGCCGCTTGGCGACCGATATCAGCCGGGCGTCGGGTCGGGCCATCGCAAGGATTGCGGGATCGACCAGCCCGTCATGCACGATGAGCTCGGCCCGTTCGATCAGCCGCGCGGCGCGCAGCGTCAGAAGGTCGGGGTCGCCGGGGCCTGCGCCCACGAGATGTATGGTGCCGGGTTCTGCCATGCGATCAACATGGCTGGCAGCGGCGTATCAGGCGAACGAGAATGGATTGGCGGGCAGCTAGCTATTCTTTAGCGGCAGGCGGTTTGGTACCACCCTTCGTCTTGCTCTCCGGCCCGCTGCGTCGCTGCCCCAGCGCGGCGATCAGCTGGTCGAGCCCCTCGGCGCTGCGCAGGTTGATGTCGCGCTGCGGGAAGGGGATTTCGACCTCGTGCTCCTGAAACAGGTGCCACAGCTTCTTGAGCACTTCGCTCTTCACATTGCCGATGCCCGCCTCTGGGTCGGTGATCCATACGTGGATGATGAAATCGACGCTGCTGTCGCCATACCCGTCCAGCCAGACGGTCGGCGGGGGCGATTTAAGCACGCGGTCGCACGACAGTGCGGCTTCCAGCATCAGTTCTTCCGCCTTGTCGATATCGGCGTGGTAACTGACCCCGACGGGCACCTGCATGCGCACGTTGCGGCTGGAATAGGACCAGTTTTCGACCTGATTGATCATCAGGTTTTCGTTCGGGATCAGATATTCCTTCTGGTCGCGCGTGGTGATCGAGACCGCACGGATGCCGATCTTGCGGATCTGCCCGAAGGTGGAAACGCCCGCCTGGTCGGCGATCGCGATCACGTCGCCCGGCTTGATCGACTTGTCCATCAGCAGGATGATCCCCGCGATCAGGTTGCCGAAGGTTTTCTGCAGGCCGAAACCGATGGCAAGGCCGAACGCGCCGGAGAACACCGCCAGCGCGGTCAGATCGATCCCCAGCAGGTCGATCCCGATGAAGAAGGCCATGCCCCACACGACGATGGTGACGATCTTTTCGGCCAGCAGGCGGCGTGTCTGGTCGAGCTTGGTGGCGCGCGCCAGCCCCAGATGCGCCAGCTTGCTGCCGAAAAACGCACAGGCGAACACGCCGACGACCACGCCGAGGAACACGATACCGTCCCACACCGAAATGTGCATCGAGCCAACATCGATCGCCATGGCGTCGAGCGACTTGATGACGTCGCCCACCGTCTGGCTCTGTTCGCCGACCGCCTGGGCGAGCTCGTCCGCAGCCTTCACGCTGTCGGTGGGGCTCGCCTCCGGGGTGGGCATGGTGCTCGCAGGGGTGGGCCCGTCACCCGGCACGGGTTGCAGGATCACCTGCTCGCCCGCCTCCAGCGGCTGGCCCGTCGGCGTGGGCGAGGGGCTCGCGGTTCCCTGCGGGTTGAGCACGGCTTCGGTCGCGGCGTTGGGACTGAGTGCGGAGCTGGACATTACCTATGCTTGATCGCGGCGAACGCGCGGTCAAGGTCCGCGATCAGGTCATCCGCATCTTCCAGCCCGATGGCGAGGCGCACGCCGAGCCGGTCTTCCTCGCGCCAGCCCGCACGGGGCCATGCGCTGGCACTGCGAATACGCGGCGGATCGAAGGGCAGGGCCAGGCTTTCGAACCCGCCCCAGCTATAGCCGATCCCGAACAGCTCGAGCGCGTCGACGAACGCCGCGCGCTGCGCGTCCGTATGCCCGGCCAATACGAAGCTGAACAGGCCGCACGCGCCGGTGAAGTCGCGCGCCCAGAATTCGTGTCCCGGCGCACCTTCCAGCATCGGACACAGCACATGCGCAACTTCCGGGCGGGTTTGCAGCCACCTCGCGATGGTCAGCGCGCTTCGCGTGGTCTGCTGCAACCGCAGCGGCATCGTGCGCAACCCGCGTGCGACGAGCGCCGCGTCGTCGGGTGAAACGCACTGGCCAAGGCTCTGTGCGGTGTGGCGCAGGCGCGCATAGAGCTTCTCGCCAGCCGCAGCCGCGCCCATCATCACATCGGAGTGGCCGCTTGCATGCTTGGTCAGGCTGGTGACGGTTATGTCGCACCCGCGTTCCAGCGCGGGAAAGCCGATCCCGGTCGCCCATGTATTGTCGACCAGAACCACCGCGTCGTGATCGTGCGCGATTTCGGCGAGGCGCGGCACATCGCAAACTTCCATCGTCAGGCTGCCGGGTACTTCGAGCATCACCGCCTTAACCCGATCATCGAACAGCGCGGCGTAGCCATCGTGATCTTCGGGATCGAAGAAGCGGGCTTCCACGCCCCACCGCGTGAGCAGGCCCGATGCGATGGCCCGGGTCGGCTCGTAGACATTGTCCTGCACCAGCAGCACGTCGCCCGGTTCCAGCACACTCATCATCGCCCCGGCGAGCGCGGCGGTGCCGCTGGGGTAGAGCATGGTGCCGTGCGCGCCCGGCTCCAGCCCGGTCAGCGCCTCTGCCAGCGCCCACTGGGTCGGCGACCCGCGGCGTCCGTAGTGAAACCTGCCATCCTCGTTGTATTTGAGGCATTCGAGACGTTCGGCTTCACTCTCGTAAAGATGCGTGCTGCCACGCCAGATGGGCGGATTGACCAACTTTCCGGTCCATTCCCGTCGCCGCCCGGCGAGCACCGTGCGCGTCTGCGGGCCAAGCGATGCGTCGTCCGATTTGTCGATCTTGCTCAGCGGGCTTCTCCGGTTTCTTTCGGCGTTTCGGGGTCTGCGCCCCATTCGCTCCAGCTGCCATCGTAGAGCGCGCTGTGCTGCGCGCCCAGCAGGCGGGCGGCGAACAGCACGACCGAGGCGGTGACACCGCTGCCGCAGGTTGCAATGATCGGCTGGTCGGGATCGAGGCCTGCCCTGGCGAACAGGGTGCGCAGTTCCTCTTCGTCGCGAAACGTGCCGTCCTCTCGCAGCAGATCGCGGAAAAACAGGTGACGCGCGCCGGGGATATGTCCGCCGGGAAGGCCATGGACGGTGTCTTCGATTGCACCGGTAAAGCGATCCGCGTCGCGCGCGTCCACGACCTGTTCGGCGCCGGTACCAAGGTTGGCGAGCATCGCCGCCTTGTCGCGAATGTCGGTCACACGCACGCTGGTCGGCGGGCGATCGACAGGGGCGGCTTGGGCTGGGCCGCTTTCCAGTGCACGCCCCTCGGCCTTCCATTTGGCGAGCCCGCCGTCGAGCACCGCAATATTGCCGAGGCCTGCAAGGTCGAGCAGCAGCCAGGCCCTGCATGCAGAGCGCAGCTGGGAATCGTCGCACAGCACCATCCGCGTCTGCGGGCCAATCCCGCGCTCGCCCAGCCAGCGCGCGACGCGATCACCGTCCGGCACCTTGCCGGGCAGAGGCGATGCCGGATCGTGCAGCCCTGCAAGGTCGAGAAACCGCGCGCCGGGAATATGCGTGTGTTCGAATTCGGCCCGCGCATCGCGCTCGGCCGACGGAAGGTGCAGCGAGGCATCGAGCACGGCGAGATCGGGGGCCGCCAGTTCGCTGGCCAGCCAGTCCGTCGTTACGAGCATATCCATCGACCGCAGCGGATAGCCGGGAAGGCGGTCACTTGTCGAGCGATCCGCGTGGGCTCACCCGATCGGGCGCGTGGTCAGTGGGGTATAGCTGCGCGGCGGCTCGTCCAGCCGGAACGGAGAGGCACGTTCGTTCTGCTGCGCGGACTGCGTTCCGATCACGTAGGTGTAGGCGCGTGGCTCCACCTCGTTGGCGCGCGCCGTCATCCTGAGCAACGGCACGAAAATCGGGACATTGCCCTGGCGCAGCGCGCGAACCTCACGCAGCGGCAGGCGCACTTCGCCGCGAAGGGTCGCGCGCTCGCCCGGTTCGAGCCGGTCCAGCGCGTGAAGTTCGGGGAAGCTGTGCGCCGGGTCTGCCAACAGCTGTTCAGTCGGTACGCTGCCGTGTGCCGTGGTCAGCTCGCCATTCAGCCGAATGTCCGAAATCGCATTCCGGCCGCGGTTGACCAGCGTGAGCCGGTACGAGACCGAGGCGTTCATCACGCTGCGGCTGAGCGTAAGGGCCTGCGCCTCCACCTCCAGCGCCGCCATTTGCGGGGTCGGCGTGGCGGCAGAGGGGGCTGCAGTCGAGGCGGCAGGGGCAGCCGTGCCCGGTGCCTTGTCATCGGCCTCCGGTTGCGGAGCGGGCGACATGGCAACGCCAACCTCGCCCTTGCCTGCCCTCATGCGTTTGCGGATCGCAAAGCCGACCGCCAGCAGCGCAACCAGCGCGGCGGCCAGTCCGGCCAGCCAGGCCCATTCGGGCAGTTCGCGGGTGGCAGGCGCCGGTTCGGGGTTAGGGGCAATTGTCGGCGCTGGCGCAACGTCCTCTACCGGAACCGCAGTGGATGGGGCAGCGGTGTTCGCGCCTTCAGCCTCCGGCGCGATCTCGCCCGGTGCGTCGACGGTATCGGCGGCGGGATCGGGCGTGGAGGCGGCTGTCCGGTTCTGCCGTGCAGGCTCTTGCAGCACCTCGCGGGTTTCGACCGTGCGTTCGCTCGTCGGAAGCGGCCGACCTTCGGCGGCAGGCCTCGTCGCGCGCGGCGTGGGTGTGGCGGTTGCCGCTGGCGTCGCGCGCGGGCTCGGTTGCACGGTGGGGGTCGCGCGCGGCGTGGCGGTGGGAGTGGGCGAACCGATCACGATCGGCGCACTGCGATTCTCGCCTTCCACATCGATCGGCCCCTGCGCCTGCGGGCGCGCGGTTGAATCGGAATCGGGCGGCAACTGGAACGTGGTGCCCGACTGCGCGGAGGCGGAGGCTGCACAAAAGACCAGCAGGCAGGTAAAGAGGAGCGGTCGCATCTGTTCGACTTATTTGGAATTGGGGTAGGGCGCGATGTCCCGACAGCGCATCGGGCAGGAAAGCTCTGAATAGGCGGTGAATCGCGTCTGCGCAAAGGCTCGCTTGTGTACCGCCTGCGATGAGGGCACAGACGCGGCATGAGCGACACACCCCAAAACGCGGGCACACCGCGGCACCTCGGCCAGAATTCCGCGCTGCCCGCTTCGCCCGAAGAAGCCGAGCTGGACTACGTGCCAAATCCGCGCAGCGGCACACTCTACACCGTGCGCTTTTCGGCGCCCGAATTCACCTCGCTGTGCCCGGTCACCGGCCAACCCGATTTCGCGCATCTGGTGATCGATTACGCGCCGGGCGAGACCATCGTGGAATCCAAGAGCCTGAAGCTGTTCCTCGGTTCTTTCCGCAACCATTGCGGTTTCCACGAGGATGTGACGGTCGGCATCGGCCAGCGCCTGTTCGACGAGATGAGCCCGCGATGGCTGCGCATCGGCGGTTACTGGTATCCGCGTGGCGGCATCCCGATCGACGTGTTCTGGCAAAGCGGCGCCGCCCCCGAAGGGCTGTGGGTGCCCGAACAGGGCGTCCAGAACTACCGCGGCCGCGGCTGAGCGGCGGCAGAGCGGCTGAGGCTAGTGTCTTGATCGATTGGCACACGGCCATGTGGACAGTGATCGTGGCGATCCATCTCGCCGTGATCGTCCGCGCGGTGTTGCTGGAGGGGCGCGATTCCGATGCGCGGGCGGCGTGGGTGCTGCTGCTGATCGCGCTGCCGGTATTCGGCGTGATCCTGTATCTGCTGTTCGGCGAGACCTGGATTTCGGATGGTTTTCGCGAGCGTGGCCTTCGCGCCTATGACGCGTTGCTGCCCTTCGCACCTTTGCCCGAACGGCACGCCGAACCCGGAGGCCTGAGCGGCAACGCTTTCCGCACCTTCGAGGCATCGGCTCATTGGCCGACCTCCACGGGCAACACCGCAAGCCTTGCGCCGGATTCCGATGCCGCGATCGCCATGCTGGTGGCCGATATCGACGCTGCGCAGCACACGGTGCACCTTTCCTTCTACATCTGGCTCGGCGACCGCAATGGCACCGGGGTGGTCGACGCGGTGTGCCGCGCGGCGCGCCGCGGGGTGACCTGCCGGATCGCTGCCGACGCGATCGGATCGCGGGGCATGATCCATTCGGCCCAGTGGACCGCGATGCGCGATGCCGGGGCCCACATGTGCAGCCTGCTAACCGCGCCGTGGGGGATGGGCTTCCTGGTTGGGCATCGCACCGATCTGCGCAATCACCGCAAGATCGCCGTCATCGACGGCCGGATCGCCTTTTGCGGGAGCCAGAATTGCGCCGATCCGGCGTTTCTCGTCAAACGCAAATTTGCGCCGTGGGTCGATATCCTAGTCCGCTTCGAAGGGCCGGTGGCGCGCCAGACGGACATCATCTTCGCTGCCGCATGGATGCAGGAAACCGGCGAAGACATGCGCGCCGCGTTGAGCGGACCGCCGCCGGAGCCGTCGCCCGAGGGGATCACCGCCATCGCCTGCGGCATCGGGCCACTCTCGCCGCGTGGCACGATGACCGACATGTTCGTCGCCGTGCTCGCCGCAGCGCAGGATCGGGTCACGATCACGACCCCCTACTTCGCACCCGATCCGGCGTTGATCGACGCGATCCTCGCCGCCGCCCGCCGCGGCGTCGCGGTGCGGATCGTCTTTCCGCAGCGCAACGACGACCGAATCGTGGGGGCGATCAGCCGGGCCTATTATCCCATGCTGGCAGGGGCGGGCGTGCGCATCTTCGAATATCGCGCCGGACTGCTGCACGCCAAGACGATGGTGGTCGACGATGCGCTGGCGCTGATCGGCTCTTCCAATATGGATCGCCGCAGTCTCGATCTGAATTTCGAGAACAACATCCTGCTCGAGTCCGCGCAGCTTGCTGCGCAGCTGCGCGACCGGCAGCAAAGCTGGCTGGAGAACGCGATTGAGATTGACCGCGAAGCGGCGACCAATCGACCGATCGGACGCCGCTTCGTCGACAATCTGCTGACGATCATCGCCGCGCCGTTTTGAGGTGGTCAGCTTGTTAGCAGGTGGGGGCGCGCTGCGCGGTGCCTTGCCAGAAATGGTGCCGGTTGCAGGAATCGAACCCGCGACCTTCGGTTTACAAAACCGCTGCTCTACCAGCTGAGCTAAACCGGCCTCCTTGCTGGAGCGCGCCTTGCGATAAAACGGCGCGCGCGTCCAGCCCCGTCACGTTTCCCGATCGCGCCGTTTTGCCCGGTTCTCTTTGGCGTTCGAGGCCATTCGTGGTAGAAGAATGCGAGTAATCGAGGAAAACGACGTGGACCAGAATCTCCGTACCCAGTTGCAGTACGACGCGCAGAAGAAATCGACCGCTGCGGCCTATATCCTGTGGCTGTTCCTCGGCGGTTTCGGGGTGCACCGCTTCTATCTGGGCCACATGGCGAGCGGTTTTGGCCAGCTTGCGCTTTGCCTGCTGGGTGTGGTGACCGCGGGTGCGGCGTGGGCCATCCTGGGCCTGTGGTGGTTGATCGACGCGGCGCTCATCCCGGGCATGGTGCAGAAGCGCAACCTCGACGTACTGGAGCGGCTGCAGACCGACCCTGCGCTGTTCGCCTGAGACCTACCGCGCCCCGAAGGTCCAGCCCTCCGTCCGTGCGATTTCCATGGTCAGTCCACGCGGATTCCACAGCCCAGAATCTTCGCCCACCTGTCGCAGCCAAGCGGCGGTGAGCAGCGCATCGGCGCGATGATCGTCGATCGGGCCGACCTTGCCCGTTGGCGCAGAGCCTAGCGCAGCCAGCGCCTCGTCCAGCAGGGGGTAATCCCTCACTTTTCGTCCGCGATGCGCGGGCAGTGCCTGAAGCGAGGCGAGCGCGGTGTAGATTTCCACCAGGACGGAGCCGGTGCGCGGCAGATCGTCCACTGGCCACACCGGCAGCGCGCCCTCCAGCCGGTGCAGCAGCCGCATCCCGGTGAGGCTGGACTTGCCGACCTGCGCCGCGCCGACGAGGTTGAAATTCGACACCGGGCGGCAGCCCATCATGCGCTGCGCCTGTTCAGCGACGCGAAAACGCCCCTCGCGGCTGGCGGCATGGGGCGCGTGGAAGCGATCGCCCTCGACCCCGCCTCCATGCCTGAAATAGCGGGCCAGTTCGCGATGGCGCAGCACGCCGCCGGCCTCCAGGTGCGGATCGTTGGCGCACAGATCGTCGATCAGCGCCCACAGCGTCTTCGCATCGGATGGCGAGCTCTCCCAGCCGGGAAAGTACGCACCGCAATCGGCGAAGGGCAGCGAGATGCCCAGATCCATGCCGACCAGCGTGCCGCGCGGCAGATCGTCGCGCAGGAAGGCGAGCACATCTTTCCGGCTCCAAGCTTTTGCGCGCTGGAGCAGCCGGGGCGGGCCCTTGCCGAGGTCCGCCAGAGCCAGGGCGATACCCTTGTGCCGTTCGCCTTTCGCGCCCGACCAGTCGATTGCGAGGAAGTGGGAGAAGCGGTTCAAACTGAAGAGTCCCAGCGAAAGCTGGGATCTGTTTCGGGCTTGCGCATGGCCGGGGGAGGTCCCAGTCCGCGCGGGGACTCACTCTGCATTACGCTTACGCCGCGCATTCCAGAACTCCATCCGTTCGGCCAACCTCTTCTCGAAGCCGCGGCCGGTGGGTGCGTAGAAGCTCTGCGGTTCCATCTCGTCCGGCCAGTAATTGTCGCCCGAGAACGCATCCTCGGCGGAATGGTCGTAGGAATAGCCCTCGCCATAGCCGATGCTCTTCATCAGCTTGGTCGGGGCGTTGAGGATATTCTTGGGCGGGGTGAGGCTGCCGGTCTCCTTCGCGCTACGCCAAGCGGCCTTCTGCGCAGCATAGGCGGCGTTCGATTTGGGTGCGGTCGCGAGGTAGAGGCATGCCTGCACCAGCGCGAGCTCGCCCTCCGGACTGCCGAGAAATTCGTACGCATCGCGCGCCGCAATGCACTGGGTCAGCGCGGCCGGATCGGCGAGGCCGATATCCTCCACCGCCATGCGCACCAGCCGCCGTGCGAGATAGCGCGGTTCCTCGCCCGCGGTCAGCATCCGTGCGAGGTAATAGAGCGCGGCATCGGGATCGCTCCCGCGCACGGCCTTGTGCAGCGCAGAGATCAGGTTGTAGTGCCCGTCGCGATCCTTGTCGTACACCGCAACGCGGCGTTGCAGGAAGCTGCCGAGTGCGGCCGGGTCGAGCGGCTTGTCGAGCCCCGCATTGTACAGCGTCTCCGCCTGGTTGAGCAGGAAGCGCCCATCGCCGTCGGCACTGGCGATCAGCGCGGCGCGTGCGTCTTCGGTCAGGGGGAGGGGGCGTTCCAGCTCTTCGGCGCGGGTCAGCAGCTCGCCTAGTGCCTCGTGCCCCAGCCTCTCGAGGATCAGCACCTGCGCGCGGCTGAGCAGCGCGGCGTTGAGGGCGAAGCTGGGGTTCTCGGTCGTCGCGCCGACCAGGGTCACCGTGCCGCGTTCGACGAAGGGCAGGAAGCCGTCCTGCTGCGCGCGATTGAAGCGGTGGATTTCGTCCACGAACAGCAGCGTCTTCTGCCCGGCCTTGGCGGCGGTCTCCGCCTCGGCGAAGGCCTTCTTGAGGTCGGCGACGCCGCTGAACACCGCGCTAACCGCAGCATACCTCATGCCGACACTATCTGCGAGCAGACGCGCGATCGTGGTCTTGCCCGTGCCCGGCGGCCCCCACAGGATCATGCTGGAAAGCCGGCCTGCGGCGACCATCCGCCCGATGCTGCCCTCAGGCCCGGTCAGGTGTTCCTGCCCGACGACTTCTTCGAGCGTTCGCGGGCGCAGGCGGTCGGCCAGCGGCGCATCCTCGCGCGGTTCGTCGGGCGGGGGAGACTGCGGTTCATCGTTTCCGAAAAGGTCGGCCATTCCGAGTCATTTAGGGAACGCACCGGCAATTGACACCCGCGGGGTGCGATTGGCGGGAAACAACGCGCGGTTCCGCCGTTTTTGCAAGAGCGAGGGGGGATGGCGATCGTGCCACCCCGGTGGCGGTGGTTGGCATGACCATCGGCGAAGAACAGGATAGACCCGATGGTTGTAAGGAAGCCCGCAGTCGATGCAGCCCCCTGGCACCTGTTTGCGGTCGCGTTCTTCGTGCTTCTGTTCAACTGCTTGGGTGCGGTCGATTACATCGGCGCCCAGCTGTTCCCCAATACCTACTATCTCCGCGTCGATCCCGACGTGCGCGATTTCTTCATGCGCACCGTGTGGTGGGAAGAGCTGTTCTGGGCCATCGGCGTATGGTTCGCGGTGGCCGCCCCGGTCGCGCTGGCGTGGCGCAGCAGGTGGGCCATCCCGCTGACCTACGTGGCGCTGGCCGGGATCGTCGTCACCTTGGTGGACGAGTATTTTTCAGAGTGGCCCGATGCGATCGACCAGCCATCCAAGCATCTTTACAATGCGATGGTCATGGCAGTGCAGATCGGTTTCCTGCTCTATGCCCGCGCAATGAAGCGCAAGGGCGTCATCCGCTGACACGCGCCGCTTGGCGCTTGCTCCGACCATGCACGATGCTAGACCAGGGCGGGGCGCGCAGTGGGGGAGTATCCGAGATGGACGACTATCTGAACACCAGGAGACCGATTCACCTGTGGGTGGTGGGTGTCGTTTCGCTGCTGTGGAATGCCGTTGGCGCAAGCGATTTCGTGTTTTCCAACATGCGCAGCGACTGGTGGTTCGAGGCGATGCAATATCCCGAGGCCGGGATTGCCTATCTCGACGCATTTCCCACCTGGGCCGTCATCGCGTGGGGATGCGGCACCCTGGGCGCGTTCATCGGGTCCATTCTTCTGCTTTTGCGTACATCTGCGGCGGTCTGGGCCTTTGCGGTGTCGCTGGCAGGAATTGCGGTCACGACCGTCTATGAAATGCAGGTCGAATTACCGGCGGAGATGGCAGGGATTCAGCCCGGATGGTTCCCGATCATCCTGTGGAGCATCGCGACCTTCCTGCTGATCTACGCGATCAGCATGCGTTCGAAGGGCGTGCTGCGCTGATTACCCCGCCTGGGGCTTCGCGTTGGCGAGCCGCAGGTATGTTGCCACCATCGACGCGTTGATCGCATCCCAGGTATAGGGCCGGCTGCGTTCGAGGCCGGCTGCCCCATGGCGCCTGCGCAGATCGGCATCGGCGCAATAGGGTGCCAGCGCATCGGCAAAGCCATCGACGTCGCCCGGAGCCACCAGCACGCCCGTTTCCCCGTCTTTCACGAGGCTGGAACTGCCGGTCGCATTGGCTGCGACCACAGGAACAGCGCAGGCCATGTGTTCCAGCGTGACGTTGCCGAATGTCTCGGTGACCGATGGGTTGAGGAACACGTCCGCGCTGGCGACCGCGCGGCCCAGATCCTTACCCGCCTGCAGCCCGACGAAGATCCCGCCGGGCAGCGCCTTTTCGAACCAGCCGCGCGCCGGGCCGTCGCCGATCACCATCACGCGGTGCGGCACCTGCCGCTTGCGCAGTTCGATGATCGTATCGGCAAAGACATCGAGGCCTTTTTCCATCACCAGCCGCCCGAGGAAGGAGATCACGACCTCGTCGTCGGTGATCCCCTGATCGCGCCGCCATGCCATGTCGCGCGCTTCGGGGTGGAAGATGCTGCGGTCGATGCCGCGCGTATAGATCCCGATATCATCGTTCATCCGCTGCGATTTCAGCACGTCGACCATGCCTTCGGATGGTGCGACCAGCGCATCGCACTTGCGGTACATGCGGCGCAGCCACGCCTCCACGGCAGGCTCCATGAAGCCGAGCTTGTAATAGCGCGGGTAGGTTTCGAACCGGGTGTGGACCGATCCCAGAACCGGCAGATCGCGTTCGCGCGCCCAGTCGACCGCCTGCCGGCTGGCGCGATCGGGGCTGGCGACATGAACCAGATTTGGGCGGAATTCCTCGAACCTGCTTTTCGCGTGACCGAACAGGCCCAGCGGAATCCGGTATTCGGAGCGTCCGGGAATCGCGACCGACGGCAGCGAGATGACTTCGCCCACCGCATCGACCTGCGGGTTCTTCACTGTCGGTGCGAATATGCGCACCGCGCCGCCCTTTTCCAGCACGTAGCCGACCAGGCGGTTAAGCGCCTGCGTAGGCCCATCGCGGACCATGTCGTAATTGCCGCTGACCAGGGCGATGCGCAGATCGGTAACGTCCATGGGGCCTGCCTTTAGGGAGTGCCGCCGCAATTGGCGAGAGGGCCTTGCGCAACGTTCCGACCCGTCGTTCGTCCGCCCTGTCGATAGCGTTACGTTTCACGTTGACTTGGCCACGCGTAACTTTATTGCCGCCGGCGGGCCACGCGGTCCCAACGCCGCGCGAGCTCTCTGCAAGGAGAGAATACATGACTGCTAAACCTGCGCTCAAGCCTGAGCGCCCGTTCTTTTCGTCCGGTCCGACCGCCAAGTTCCCCGGCTGGTCGCTCGACAAACTTAAAACCGAATCGCTGGGCCGTTCGCACCGTTCTTCGGTCGGTAAGGCGCGCCTGAAGTACGCGATCGACCTCAGTCGCGAACTGCTGGGCGTGCCCGACGACTATCTCGTCGGCATCATGCCGGGTTCGGATACCGGCGCGCTCGAATGCGCGATGTGGACCATGCTGGGCGCAGGCCCCGCGACCGTCGCCGCGTGGGAAAGCTTCGGCAATGTGTGGATTCAGGATGCGGTCAAGCAGCTGAAGCTGCCCGACCTGCAGGTGCTCGACGCGCCTTACGGCGAAATCCCCGATCTCGCCTCGATCCCGCAGGAAAACGATGTCGTTTTCACCTGGAACGGGACGACGAGCGGCGCGCGCATTCCCAACACCGACTGGCTGGCTTCGGATCGCACGGGGCTGACCATCAACGACGCGACCAGCGCCGTCTTCGCGCAGGAGATGGACTGGGCGAAGCTCGATGCCACGACCTATAGCTGGCAGAAGGTGATGGGCTCCGAAGCGCAGCACGGGATGCTGATCCTCAGCCCCAAGGCAGTCGAGCGGATCGAAAGCTACGATCCCGAATGGCCACTGCCCAAGCTGTTCCGCCTGAAGAAGGGCGGCAAGATCAACACCGCGATCTTCGAAGGCGCGACCATCAACACGCCCTCGATGCTGGCGACCGAGGATTACATCGCCGCGCTCGAATGGGCGAAGTCGATCGGCGGGCTGCCTGCGATGATCGAACGCGCCAATGCCAACGCCAAGGTGCTGACCGACTGGATCGAGGCAACGCCGTGGCTGCGCAACATGGTCTCCGACCCCGCGCAGCGGACCAATACCGGCGTGTGCTTCGTCTTCCAGGGCGAATGGTTCGACAGCCTCTCGGCAGAAGACCAGGCGGCGGTGCCCGGCAAGATCTACAAGATGCTGGAAGCCGAAGGCGTCGGCTACGACTTCAACGGCTATCGCGACGCTCCGCCGTCCCTGCGCATCTGGTGCGGCGGCACGGTCGAGGCTGAGGATATCTCGCGCCTGTTGCCGTGGATCGAGTGGGCTTTTGCCGAGCTGCAGAAGTAGCGCCACCACCTTATTCATTCCGTCACCCTGAACTCGTTTCAGGGTCCAGTTCTCCATCACCGAGCCTCCGTTCGAGAAGGCTCGGTGGATGCTGAAACAAGTTCAGCATGTCGATTTGAGGGAAACGAAATGTCTCAGAAGCCCAAAGTTCTGATTTCCGACAAGATGAGCCCCGAAGCCGCCAAGATTTTCGAGGAGCGCGGCTGCGATGTCGACGTGAAGCCCGGCCTCTCGCCCGATGAGCTCAAGCAGATCATCGGCGAGTATGAAGGCCTCGCCATCCGATCCTCGACCAAGGTCACAGCCGACATTCTGGATGCGGCGACCAACCTGAAGGTGATCGGCCGCGCAGGCATCGGGGTCGACAATGTCGATATCCCCGCCGCCAGCGAACGCGGCGTTGTGGTGATGAACACGCCTTTCGGCAACTCGATCACGACCGCCGAGCACGCCATTGCCATGCTGCTCGCGCTGGCGCGGCAGATCCCCGAAGCCAATGTGCGCACGCAGGCGGGTGAATGGCCCAAGAGCGATTTCATGGGCATCGAACTGACCGGCAAGACGCTGGGCCTGATCGGTGCGGGCAACATCGGATCGATCGTCGCCTCGCGTGCGCAGGGCCTGCGGATGAAAGTGATCGCCTACGATCCCTTCCTGACGGAGGAGCGCGCGCTCGATCTGGGACTGGAAAAGGTAGAACTGGCAGACCTGCTGCGCCGCGCGGACTGCATCACGCTGCACACCCCGCTGACCGACGAGACGCGCAATATCCTGAGCCGCGAAAACCTTGAAAAGACGAAGAAGGGCGTGCGGATCGTCAACTGCGCGCGCGGCGGGCTGATCGATGAGGACGCGCTGGCCGATATGCTCGAAAGCGGGCACGTCGCGGGCGCGGCGCTGGACGTATTCCAGACCGAACCGGCCACCCAGAGTCCACTGTTCGGTAAGCCCGGCTTCATCTGCACCCCGCACCTCGGTGCCTCGACCCGAGAGGCGCAGGAAAACGTCGCGCTTCAAGTCGCCGAACAGCTGAGCGATTTCCTGCTGACGGGCGCCGTCACCAACGCGCTCAACATGCCCAGCCTGAGTGCGGAGGAAGCCCCGCGGCTCAAGCCCTACATGCAGCTTGCCGAAAGCCTCGGCTCGCTGGTCGGGCAACTGGCGCACGGCAATCTGCCAAAAATCGCGATCGAGCTGGAGGGCGACGCGGCGGAGCTGAACCCCAAGCCGATTACCGCTGCGGTGCTGGCAGGGCTGATGCGCCGCTATTCGCAAAGCGTGAACATGGTCAACGCGCCCTACCTGGCGAAGGATCGCGGGATGGAAGTGCGCGAAATCCGGTCCAGCAAGGAAGGCACCTACCAGACGCTGATCAAGGTGATGGTGGAAACCGATGCGGGCCGCCGCTCGGTCTCGGGCACCCTGTTCGGCCGCGAAGCACCGCGCTTGGTCGAGATTTTCGGGATCGGGATCGAGGCCGAGCTGCAGGGAAACATGCTCTACGTCGTCAATGATGATGCGCCCGGCTTCATCGGGCGGATCGGTTCGCTGCTGGGCAATCGCGGGATCAACATCGGCACCTTCAACCTTGGCCGACGTCAGGCGGGCGGGGAGGCGGTGCTGCTGCTCAGCCTCGACCAGCCGGTGGACGATGCGCTGATCGAAGAGGCCGAGGCGCTGGAAGGCGTGCGGACGGTTACGGCGCTGAGTTTCTAGAAATGCTTTTCGTCATCCCAGCTTTCGCTGGGATGACGAGGGCGTTAGAGGCGGGCGGATGAGCATGACCGACGACCTGCTGCCCGAGGGGCTGGCCGACAACCTCCCCGCCGAATCCGCCAAGCTTGGCCGCGCGATGCGTGCCGCGCTGGATGCGATGGATGCGCATGGCTACGACCGGGTCAGCCCGCCGCTGATCGAGTTCGAGAAATCGCTCGGCCACCGGATGGACGGGTTGCAGACGCGCGCGATGTTCCGCTTCGTCGATCCGGCGAGCCTGCGCACGCTCGCCCTGCGCAGCGACATTACCCCGCAGATCGGGCGTATTGCGGCCACTGCTCTGTCCGCCAGAGCACGCCCCCTGCGGCTTTGCTACGCGGGCGAGATTGCGCGGATCGCCGCCGACCAGCTCGATCCGGTGCGTCAGCGATTGCAGGTCGGGGCCGAACTGATCGGGGCGGACAGCGTGGCCGCCGCGAGCGAGGTGGTGTTGACCGCGATTGCCGCGCTGAAGGCGGTTGGCGTCGAGGGCCTGTCGGTCGATTTCACGCTGCCGGATCTGGTGACGACGCTTGCCAATGGTCCGTTCCCCCTGACCGACGCCCAGGCAGAGGATGTCCGGCGCGAGCTCGACACCAAGGACGCGGGCGGGCTCAAGGCGGTTGGCGGAGAGGATTACCTGCCGCTGATCCACGCCGCCGGTCCGTTCCCCGATGCGCTCGACAGGCTGCGCGCCATCGATGCGGGCGGCGCGCTGGCGAGCCGCATCGATGGGCTGGAAGCGGTGGCAGCGGCGATCGGCGACCGTGCGCGCATCACGCTCGACCCGACGGAACGGCATGGGTTCGAATATCAGAGCTGGTTCGGCTTCACCCTGTATGCGGGCAATGCACGCGGTGCGCTGGGGCGCGGCGGAACCTATCTTATTCGCGGGACTGACGAGCCCGCGACCGGTTTCTCGATCTATCTCGGCCAGGCGCTGCCGTTGCTCGACGAGGGCGACAGTCGCGATATGCTCTACCTGCCGCTGGGCCACGACACCCAGGCGGCGGCACGACTGCGCGGTGACGGTTGGCGCACCCTTGCTGCATTGTCCGAAAACGAAGACCCGCGCGCGCTGGGCTGCACGCATCGGCTTCACGATGGCGAGGTGGCGGCGCTCTAGTCGCCGTTCAACACCGCCAGCGTATCGGCCAGCTCGATATTGCTCATCATGCCGAGATAGCGATCGTAATAGGGCTTGTGCGACGCGCCGACGATGGCCAGCGTGCGCGTGTTCGCGCCGACGACCTGCCGGATGTTGGAGACCATCCGCAAATTCCGCGTCTCCCAGTAAGCGAGGTAGGACTGTCCCGCATCGGTGGGCGTGCGCGCGGCTGCGGCGGCACCGAAATCGCCCTTCATCGCCAGTGCGAGAGAGGCGGGTGCGTTGTACCTGCGATACCATTCGAGCATTGGCAGCGATCCATCGATCAGCGCAGCTTCCCATTCCTCGTACTCGGCAATCCTGACGTCGGTCGGGGTATTCGTCCAGATCGCCCTGATTTCCTTCGCATAGGCATCGCGATCCGCGATTGCGCTGCCGCTGCTCTGGTCGTCGACCCGATCCACCCTGTCGAGACCGAGGCGGACCGCCAGCTCCACCGCGATGATCACGTTCTCGTTCTGCCGCGTCTGGTACTTTGCAAGATAGGCGACCAGTTCCTCGCTCAGGTCGGCGCCTGCCGCCCTGCTTTCGACGGGCAGACGGAGCCACTGGACCAGTGCGGACTCAGGTTCGCCCATGGCAAGCAACAGAGCGACCAGCCGCCGCCGTTCGGTCAGGCTGCGCTGTGTGGCGGGCCTTGCCAGCAGCGCCCATGCCTCCGCAGCCGCTTCCGCTCCGCTGAGGCCCAAGGCGGTCCGCGCGGGCGAGGGATCGGGGCAATAGCTGTCTGCCGTGCCGGGATCATATTCGCGCAGGTAATCGCATTGCGGGCCGTCGATGCCTTCCACCGCGATCGCTTCGGGTGCCCATTGCTCCAGCCTGTCCAGCAGCGGATCGAACCGCTCGACCGGAAAATCATCGGGCAGGGAGGACAGGTGCGAGGTACCCAGCACCAGTACCGGAGTCAGGTCGCCGCGTTCGCGCGCGGCCTCGTCCACAATGTCGACCAGGTCGGTAGGAAGCGGCGGCGCGGTCTGGGCGAGAAGGGACAGGACGAGCACGATGGACAAGGGCGATCTCCCGAAAGGCGACCTCTCGTGTGATCTACTGATGCAATACAGTCAAGCGGTTGTCCAGCCGGCGCCTTCCCCTTTCCGGAACGCTCTCGCCCACCGCGCCGTTCGCCCCCCATGAGCACAGAGAGCCTGCACGACATCATTCGCGCGATCGCGCACTTCATCGAAATTGCGGGGGTGGCGATCATCCTGATCGGGATCATCGTCGCAGCAGTCGCCTTCTTTCGCGATGCGCGCGCATGCGGAAACTGGCGGGACGCCTATGCGCGGCTGCGCTCCAACCTTGGGCGGGCCATCCTGCTGGGCCTCGAACTGCTGGTCGCGGCGGACATCATCGCCACCATCACCGCGCCGCTCTCGGCGGAGAATATCCTGCTGCTGGGCGCGGTGGTCCTGATCCGCACCTTTCTCAGCTTCGCGCTGGAGACCGAAATCGAGGGGACGTGGCCTTGGCGCCGCGCGGCCATGCAAGGTCGCGCGGGCACCAAGAACGACGAGCGTTAGCTGTTGAAGTTGCCCGGTTCCGGACCCATCCGGCCATCGTCGCTATCCAGCGCGTCGATCTTGGCCATCTGATCGGGCGTCAATTCGAAATCGAGCGCCTTGAAATTGGCTTCGATATGCTCGCGGCTGGACGCCTTGGGGATGGTCGAAAGGCCGTGCTGGATGTGCCAGCGGATGATCACCGCCGATGCCGCCTGATCCACTTCCTCGGCAATCTGCTTGATCGCCGGATTGCTGAGGCCCTCGCCCTGCCCGAGCGGCGACCAGCTTTGCGTGACGATGCCCATGTCGTCATGCACCTTGCGCAGGGCGCGCTGCTGGAAGCTGGGGTGCAGTTCGACCTGATTTAGGGCGGGGGTCACGCCGGTTTCGTCCACGATCCGCTTCAGGTCTTCTTCGCGGAAATTGGAGACGCCGATGGACTTCGCCTTGCCCTGATCGCGCAGATCGATCAGCGCCTTCCAGGTCTCGACGAACAGGCCATTGTCGGGGCACGGCCAGTGGATCAGCAGCATGTCCACATGGTCGCGGCCAAGACGATCCAGGCACTTGTCGGCAGCCTTCAGCGTCCGGTCGTAGCCCTGGCTCTCGTTCCAGATCTTGGTCTGCAGGAAGATGTCGGACCAGTCGCCGATGCCTTTGCCAACGCCCCGCTCATTTTCGTACACCGCCGCCGTATCGATCAGCCAGTACCCGACGTCGAGTGCGGTGCGCACGGCTTCGGGGGCGTCGTCTTCGGCGATCTTGTAGGTGCCGAAGCCCAGCTGAGGAAGCTGGCGTTCGTCGTTCAGGGTCAGGGTAGGGTATTGGGTCGCAACGGGACTGTTCATGGGGCAAAATTCCTTTCGCCCCGATAACGTAGTGTCGGCTGCCGGTGTTCCGGGCCGGCTGTATCAGAGCGACAGGAAGCCCAGATTGGGGCGGGCGAAATTGCCGATATTGGGCGCGATCAATGGCAGGTCCGATGGCGAGGCGCCGAACCAAAGGCCCAGGGTTGCGGTGAGTTCGTCGACCGAGGTGGTGGGCAGCAGGCGGCCATTACCCACCTGATCGTCGCTCCTCACCGAAACGCTCGGCGCGGTGCCGTAATAGCGCCCGCCATTCACCGCGCCGCCGACCACGAAGTGATGCGCGCCCCAGCCATGATCGGAGCCATCGCCGTTGCTCGTCAGCGTGCGCCCGAAGTCCGATGCGGTGAACGCGGTCACCTTGTCGGCGATGCCCATCTCCTGCGTCGCGCGGTAGAAGGCGGTCATCGCGAAGTCGATTTCGGCCAGCAGCGGCCCGTGGCGTGTGGTCAGTGCATCGTGCAGGTCGAACCCGCCGATGCCCACGAAATAGACCTGCCTGCGAACCTCCAGCTGGTTGCGCGCCGCGATCAGCCGCGCGACCGTGTTGAGCTGTCCGGCCAGCCGACCGCTGATACCGGTCGGAGGGGTGAAGCTGGTGGCCAGGTTCACGCCGCCCAGCGCGCCGTTCACGAAGCCCTGTGCATCGATCGATCGTTTGGCGATCGTGGCGTGGTCCCTCGCCAGCACATGGTTGCTCGGCTGGGTCAGCAGCGTTTCCAGCGCGCTGCCCGCAACGCTGGAGCCATACAGCTTCCCGCCAAGCCCGTTGATCGCGATCGCGCCCTTGCTGGAGACCTGATAGGCGAGCGAGTTCTGCCCGGCGAGGAAGACTGCGTTGCCGCTGGCCGAAATATTGGTGAAGATCGCGTTCGAATTGCTCGACAGGGCGAGATCGCCCAGCCTGCCACCCCAGCCGACCACCGATCCTTCCGGCGCGAAGGATTGCCAGGTCGATTGCTGGTCGTTGTGCGAAAACAGCTTGGCCGGGCGCGGGTTGGACGCCGAGTTGGCGTTATACTGCGCCTTGGTCAGCGGCACGATCAGCGGCCCGACATTCAGCACCGGCGCCATCGCGCCTTCGTCGTAAAGCGCCTTGAGGCCCGGCATTTCCGGCGCGAGCGCGTATTGCAGATCGTCGGTCAGCGTCTGATCGTCCGGCGTCGCCAGCGCGGTCGCGCCAAGCGTGCTGCGTCCGCGTGCGATAGAGGTGCGGATCTCCGCATAACGCTGGTAATTCGCCGGATCGTAGGGGACCAGCATGTTGTAATGGTCGTTCCCGCCATACAGGAACACGCACACCAGCGCCTTGTAATCATTGCCCGGACTGAACGCGGCGAGTTCGCCAAGCCCGGCCAGCCCCATCGCATAGCTGGTCGCGGTGCCCGCCGCTGCCAGCTGGCCGGTTCGCCGCAGGAAAGCGCGGCGGCTGAGTTCGGGTGCCTTGCCGATGAACATTCTTGCGCGCTCCCTTCTCAGACCTGGACCAGATATTCGGGTGCGACCATCGTCAGCAGCACCCCCACGACCACGCGGCGCATCCTGTCGGAGTCGGGATTGCGCGTGCCGATCGGCACATCCTGTATCGCGGCCAGAATGGTACCCCTGTTGCCGGGGGAGAGGCGTGATCCGGTGAGCACCGCGTCGAGGTGATCGACCAGCGCGGGCGGATCGTCCGCCATCGCAATCTCGGCGGAATACTGGGCCTTCACGTCGCGTGCCGAACCCCAGCCACGATTGATCACGTCGGACATGAAGTTGACGTAAGCCGGGGTCGTCGTTTCGTTGACGATCTGGAATTCGGGCGCGACCAGACTGGCGTTGGCCGCGTTGGAATTTGCAGGCACGTAACCGGGGCGAAAGAAGTTGAAGACGGAGGGACTGCGCAGCGGGCTCTGGCCCAGTTCGCTCGCCACATCGCTGGTGTCGCCGACCAGCCAGTTGCCCGAGGCGGAGGTCGCGCCGAAGGTGCGGCCCCACTGCGCCAGCCGCAGGATCGGTTCGCGCAGCTTGCCGAAGGTTACGCTGGTCTGGTTGCCGGAAGCCAGCGCCTCGTCATCCAGCCACACCGCCTTGAACACCGCGCGCAGATCGCCGCGAACGCCCGAGCCGTTGTTGTTGAACGCCGCCGCAACCCGCGCGACGTAGGCATTGGAGGGGTTGCTGGTTACCAGCCGCTGGATCAGCTGCCGGCCGATGAACGGGCCGACATTGGGATGGTTGAACAGCGTGTCGAGCGCGATGCGCAGCGTTTCCTGCGCGCTCGTGCCCGCCGGAATAGTGGTGCCCAGAAAGCTCTTTTCGGCCGGGGAATGGTATGTTTCGCGCGGCGGGCGCAGGAACCGCGTGTGATCTGCCGTCATCGGCTCCACCACCGGCTCTATGCCGTAGACGACCTTCGTCGGATCGTCCGGATTGGGGAACCGGCCTGCATTGGTGAAATCCAGATCGTAGCCGGTGAAGACCTTCGCCAGCCCTTCGATATCGGCATTGGTATAGGTTTCGATCGGGTGTCCGCTGCCGTCGGTCTTCCACGTGCCGTCGATGTTCAGTTCGTACAGCCCGATGGTGAACAGCTGCATCACTTCGCGCGCGTAGTTTTCATCCGGCACGCGCCCGGTGCGCGGGTCTTCCTTGCGGTTGCCTTTGGTGTTGAGGAAGTACCCCATCGCGGGATTGAGCGTGATGTCTTCCAGCAGATCGCGGAAATTGCCGAACGCGCGCGCGTTCAGGATGTCCCAGTATTGTGCCATCGCCTGCGCGCGCCACGAACCGGTAATCCCATTTATCGAGACCACCATGATTTCCGAAAGCGCCAGCGCGGCGCGTTTGCGCACCTGGTCCGCACCGGTCATCAGCTGGTTCCAGATCATCCGGTCCATCAGGCCGGCCATGTTGTAATACTTGTTGGCGTCGACAGTGGAATATCCGCGCGTCTGCAACCAGGCGAGCCCGGTCTGCGCAATCGGTTCTTTCATCTGCGCATCCAGCCACGGTGCGAAGCCTTCGCTCTGCACGGCGGCAATGCGTGTGGGCGATGTGCCGATGCCGACCGACAGCGTGAAACGGGCCGCTTCCCCGGCCGATTGCGGCTTGCGGATATTGACGGCGGGTGTCGGCGTGCCGCCCGCGCTGCCACCCGATCCCGAACCGCTGCCACCACCGCCGCACGCGGCCAGCGCCAGCGCGCTCGCCCCGGCGACAATGCTGCGGCCTTTGCCATCCGGTATGCCGCGTACCCGTAGCTCTGGCGGCGCTTCATAGCTTGCCGGGAATGCCGGAGAATCAGTCGTTTCGCAGGGCGCGTCGATCCGCGCACGCCCGGCCTGGATTGCCTTTGTCACAACCCGGTCCCTCCTCTGAGCAGCCGAGCGATCCCAATGTCCGGCTGTATCTGGGCAAGGGGTAGGCGGTCGTGATCAACGCAAGCTTCACAGCCGACCCTAGCCTGAAATTAAGCATGATCGAATTGCCCCGATTCTGGAAGTCGCGATGCGCGCAATGGCCTTGCCGCTACCCGTTTCGTCGCCTACCCCCCGCGCGGTTCTGTACTGTCAGGAAAGTTCTGTCTTAAAATGGCCAATGTAACCGTAATCGGCGCCCAGTGGGGGGACGAGGGCAAGGGCAAGATCGTCGACTGGCTGGCGAGCCGCGCCGATGCCGTGGTGCGCTTTCAGGGCGGACACAACGCAGGCCATACGCTGGTGGTCGATGGCACGACCTACAAGATTTCGCTGGTGCCTTCAGGCATCGTCACAGGTACGCTGTCGCTGATCGGCAATGGCGTGGTGCTCGACCCGTGGGCGCTCAAGTCCGAGATCGAGAAGCTCGAAGGGCAGGGCGTCAGCGTCACGCCCGACAATTTTGCTGTGGCAGACAATTGCCCGCTGATCCTCCCGCTCCACCGCGATCTCGACGGTCTGCGCGAAGCCGCGGCGGGCAGCGGCAAGATCGGCACCACCGGGCGCGGCATCGGCCCGGCCTATGAAGACAAGGTCGGCCGCCGCGCGATCCGCGTGTGCGACTTGGCGCATCTCGATGAAATCGAACCGCAGCTCGACCGGCTTTGTGCGCACCATGACGCGCTGCGCGCTGGCTTCGACGAGGCCCCGATCGACCGCGAACAGTTGGTCGCGGACCTGAAGGAAATAGCGCCCTTCGTGCTGCAATTCGCGCAGCCCGTGTGGAAGCGGCTGAAGAAGGTGCGCAAGGCGGGCGCGCGCGTATTGTTCGAAGGCGCGCAGGGCGTGCTGCTGGATGTCGATCACGGCACCTATCCCTTCGTCACCAGCTCCAACACGGTCAGCGGTACGGCGGCGAGCGGCAGCGGGCTTGGCCCCAACGCGACCGGTTTTGTGCTCGGCATCGTAAAGGCCTACACCACACGTGTCGGCAGCGGCCCGTTCCCGACCGAGCTGACCGACGAGATCGGCCAGGGTCTGGGGGAGCGCGGGCACGAATTCGGCGTGGTGACGGGGCGCAAGCGGCGGGTCGGCTGGTTCGACGCGGTGCTGGTCCGCCAGACCTGCGCCATTTCCGGCGTCACCGGCATTGCGCTGACCAAGATCGACGTGCTCGACGGGATGGACAAGGTGAAGATCTGCACCGGCTATCGCATCGACGGAAAGATCTACGACTACCTGCCCAGCCATGCGGCCAGCCAGGCCCGCGCCGAGCCGATCTACGAGGAAGTCGACGGCTGGAGCGGGAGCACGGCCGGGGCCCGCAGCTGGGCCGACCTTCCCGCGAATGCGATCAAGTATATACAGCGTATTCAGGAACTTATTGAGACGCCTGTCGCGTTGGTTTCGACCAGCCCCGAACGCGAAGACACCATTCTGGTGCGCGATCCGTTCGAGGATTAGGGGCGACGCCGCAACGCTGGACCGGTTGACACATTCCCTTTTTGTTCTCACAACGAGTGCGGAACAAAAGGGGATAGAGCAATGCTTCAGGGCGAGTCGCGCAGCGCCGCGTTCAATAGTGGGCCGAGCTATTCCGCGCCATGCGACCCGGCCGGTCTTCCGGTCGCGATCTCGGTGTTTTCCGACCGGCCTTATGTGCGCTCCGAAATGTCCGCCGACGCCCAGCTTGCTGGCTTTCGGATCGCTCAGTCGGAGGCGGTGCTGGCACTGGAAGACGGCACGGCGCGGGCGCTGGGCGATATCGTGGTGGTCGATGTGCCAGCAGCCGACGCGTCGACACTTGCCCTGCTCGAACGGTTGGCTCAGCGGATCGCCCAGGCCGGGTCGCGCCTGATCGTGTCGACCGCTATCGGCGCGCTGGAGCCTGTGCTGGTGGCGTCCCGCGCGTGCGATCCGGTGCTGCTGGTGGAGCCTCGCCGGGCAGAGCGACTGGTCGCATTTGGAGAGGCAGTTGCCAGCCTCGCCGGGCGGCGGGTGCGCGAATTGTCGGGCGAAGACCGGGTGGCGGTGATGCAGCTGGTGGAGCGGGTTTCGGCGCTGGCCGGCAAGCTCGACGGGCTGCTGGGCAACGGAGCGGCGCCTGCGGGCGGGGGCAGCGCCTTTGCCTTCGGTGACGGGCAACGGCATGCGCCGGAAGAGACTGCCGAGCCGCTCGCCGGAACGCCGGGCCTGCCCGATCCGCGGCGCGTGCGCGCGACGATCCGCAAGCGCCAGATGCGCGCGCGGTTCTTCGATGCGGCACTGTTTGCGGACCCGGCGTGGGACATCCTGCTGGATCTGACGGCGGCGCGCGCGGAAGGGCGCCGGGTCTCGGTCACCTCGCTGTGCATCGCCAGCGGCGTTCCACCGACGACGGCGCTGCGCTGGATCAGCCAGATGACCGAACACGGCCTGCTGCAACGCGAAGAAGACATGGTCGACCGGCGGCGGGCGTTCGTTTCGTTGAGCGATACGGCGGTGGAGGCGATGGCGCAGTATTTCGACACTGCGGGTGCGTGCGAATGCGCGGGCGTCTGAGCGCGCGGCCTATCCGCGTCGCAGGATGAGCGTGAAGCCTTCGCTCGGTTTCTGTGGCGCGTCTTCCAGCGGATACCGCCCGGCATCGGCACGCGCACGCGCGAGAATGGAGGTCGCAATGTCCGCCGCGTGATAGATCGCATCCGCCGTGCCCAGCCAGCGTGCGTGGCGAACGGTCAGATCTTCCGGATCGTCGCTCCCGATTACGATAGCTTCCATGCGCGGGGCAGACGATGCCTCGGGATTGGCCAACCAGGCCTCGACCCGGTCCGCCGCCGTCTCGCTGAAGGGATCGAGCGGCCCGGCTTCGCTCAGCGCGGCATCCACCGCGCGGCGCCGGTCATCCCCATCGGGTAGCCGCGCGCGCAACCTGTCACGCCCGATGGCGAGCGCCCGCGCCAGCTCGCCCAGCCGCTGCGGCAGCAGGGCTTCCAGACGCAGGCGCACATGCTTGGCAAGGCCAGCAGAGGCACCGCCGGTGCCCACCGCGATCAGCAGCGGGTCCCGGTCGAGGATGCTCGGCGTGGTGAAATCGCACAGGTCGGGCCGATCGGCCACGTTGACCAGCAGCCCCTTTGCCTTCAGCCGCTGCCGCACCGCAGCTGCCGCGCCTTCATCCTCCAGCGCAACGAACGCGATCTGCGCGTGATGGGCTTCCGCTTCCCCGCAGGGGATAGCGCCCGCGCGCGCCACCAGCCGACGTTTCGCGTCCGCCATCGGGCCATCGCCGACCACCACGATGCGGCAGCCGGAAACCTGGTGGAACAGCGGCAGCGAGGCGATCCGCCCGGTCACCTCAATCCAGCCAGTCGGGCACCCGCTCGGCACCCATGATCGCGCCCGCATCGATCCGGTCGGCGACCACTGCGAAATGACTGCCGCTCACCAGCACTTCGGGCACGAAACCGCGCGAGTTGTAAGACGATGCCATGGTCGCGCCATAGGCACCGGCGGTACGGAACACGGCGAGGTCGCCCGCCGCCAGTTGCGGGCAATCGCGGTCGGTGGCGAAAGTGTCGCCCGTCTCGCAGATCGGGCCGACGATGTTCGCGGTCATCCTGTCGGGCGTGTCGGACACAGCCTCGAAATCGTGCCACGCGCCGTAGAGGGCTGGGCGGGCGAGATCGTTCATCGCCGCATCCACGATGACGAAGGGATTGTTCAGGCCGCGCTTCACCCGGATCACGCGGGTCAGCAGAACGCCGGCATTGCCCGCAATCACACGACCGGGTTCGAATACCAGCTGGACATCCCAGTCGCGGGTCACCCGGGCCACCATCGCCCCATATTCGGCGGGACTGGGATAGGTCTCGCCAGCCTTGTAGGGCACGCCGATCCCGCCGCCCAGATCGATGCGGGTGATCGTCTGCCCATTATCCCGCAGTTCGGACAGCAGGCGGCCGATCTTCGCGAACGCGGTTTCCAGCGGGGCGAGATCGGCGAGCTGGCTGCCGATATGGATCGCCAGCCCTTCCAGCGCGAGGCCGGGAAGGGCGGCGAGTTCGGCAAACAGCTCCGCTGCGCGGTACAGCGGCACGCCGAACTTGTTGTCTGCCTTGCCGGTGGAGATTTTCTCATGCGTACCCGCGTCGACATCGGGGTTGATGCGCAGCGCACAGCGCGCACGCGTGCCGCGCGCCGCCGCAAGCTCGGCAAGCTCGCGCCCTTCCTCGCCCGATTCGATGTTGAACTGCGCGATACCGGTGTCGAGGCCTAGCTCCAGCTCCGCGCGCGTCTTGCCGACGCCGGAGAACACGATCTTGTCCGGCGTCATGCCCGCCGCCAGCGCACGGCGCAGCTCGCCGCCCGAGACGACGTCCGCGCCAAAGCCTTCGCGCTGCAACACGCGCAGCACGGCCAGATTGGGGTTGGCCTTCACCGCGAACAGCACCAGCGGATCGTCGAGCGCGCCGAGCGCGTCGCGAAAGACCCGTGCGTGGCGCTGCAACGTGGCCTGCGAATAGACATAGACCGGAGTGCCGACCTCCTCCGCAATCGCGTTCAGGGGCACATCCTCTGCGTGCAGCGTGCCGTGCGTGCGCTTGAAATGGTCCATCGGTGTGCCGGCCTATTCGGGGGGAAGATCGAACGGGTCGTCTTCGCGCTCTTCCGATCGGGTGCGCAGCTCGGTGTCGCGTTCAGGGACCGCAATCACATCGGGCTCCAGCAATTCGGCGGCGGTCGGCCTTGTCTCTTCGCCGTAATGGGCCGGGGGCAGGCTTTCGCCCGGTGGCGGCGTCAATACGGCGCGCTGGCCGCAGGCGGAAAGCGCCAGCGGCAGAAGGCAAGCAAGCGTGATGAGGTGAGGGGCGCGCATGGTCTCTCGCATCGTCAATCGAGGCCCAGCGCGTCACGCGCGGCCTTCACCTGTTCGCGTACCCGATCGGGTGCGGTTCCGCCATAGCTGCGGCGCGAGGCAACCGATCCTTCGAGCGTGAGGTGCGTCAGCGCCTCTGGCGTCACGCGCGGATCGATCGCGGAAAGGTCTTCCTGCGTCAGATCGGCCAGCGCGCAGCCCTTCGCGTCGGCGCGTGCCACTGCCGCACCGGTGATGTGATGGGCTTCGCGGAAAGGCACGCCCGCTTCGCGCACCAGCCAGTCGGCCAGATCGGTCGCGGTGGCGTGCCCAGTACCCGCCAGTTCCAGCATTCGCGCGGTGTCGAAATCTGCGCCCGCGATCATCCCCTCGGTCGCGGCGATGGAGAGGGTGAGCAGGCCGTAGGCTTCGAACACCGGCGGTTTGTCGTCCTGCATGTCCTTGGCATAGGCCAGCGGCAGGCCCTTCATCGTGATGCTGAGCGCGGTGGCGCAGCCGATGATCCGCCCTGCGTGCCCGCGCACCAGCTCCGCCGCGTCGGGGTTCTTCTTTTGCGGCATGATCGAACTGCCGGTTGAAAGGCTGTCCGGCAGGCGGATGAAGCCGAAGGGCTGGCTTGCCCAGATCACGATTTCTTCGGCCAGCCGCGACAGGTGGATGCTGACCAGACTGGCGGCATGCAGGAAATCGAGCGCGAAGTCGCGGTCGGACACGGTATCGAGGCTGTTGGCGGTGGGTCGCGAAAAGCCCAGCGCCTGAGCGGTTGCTTCGCGGTCGAGATCGAAGCCGGTACCCGCCAGCGCGGCTGCGCCCAGCGGGCATTCGTCCAGCCGCTCGCGTGCCGATGCGAAACGCGCACGGTCGCGCCGCAGCATCTCGTAATAGGCCATCAGGTGATGGCCGAGCGTGACCGGCTGCGCCGCCTGCAGGTGGGTGAAGCCGGGCATGATGTCGCCGGCGTGCTGCTGGGCGCGGGTCACCAGCGCGGTCTGCAGCGCGGCGAGGCCCGCGTCGAGCTCGTCGATCGCCTCGCGCACCCATAGCTTGAAGTCGGTCGCGACCTGATCGTTGCGGCTGCGCGCGGTGTGCAATCGTCCTGCGACCGGGCCGATCAGTTCGGTCAGGCGCGCCTCAACCGTCATGTGGATATCTTCCAGATCCCAGTCCTCGGGCACGCCGTCGCGCGCGTACTCGGCGGCGATGGTCTGCAAGCCCTCGTCTATGGTCTTGGCATCCTCGCCACTCAGGATGCCCTGCGCGGCCAGCATGGCGACATGCGCGCGGCTGCCCGCGATGTCCTGCCGCCACAAAGCCTTGTCGAACGGGATCGAGGCATTGATTTCGCGCATGATGGCACTAGGCCCGTCGGCGAAGCGGCCGCCCCACATCGCGTTGCCGCGTCCGCTGCTGGAGGGTTTCGTGTCCCGATTTGCCATAATGTCTGCGCTCGCCACCGTACTGATCCTGAGCGGGTGCGATAGGGAGCCGCAGGATGCCCCGCAAGAGAGCGAAGCCAGCGCCGGTGTCGGCGAGCCTGCGGCGCCGGGCGAAATAGACCGGCGATTTGCAGGCGAACTGATGCCCGCCACCAATCTGGTCGACCCGGAAGGCACCGTGCTCAACCTCGGCGCGCTGCAGGGCCGGCCGGTGCTGATGAACCTTTGGGCGACCTGGTGCGCGCCTTGCGTCGAGGAAATGCCGTTGCTCGACAAGCTGGCGGCGGATTACGGCGACGAGCTGAACGTGGTCACGATCAGCCAGGACATGGGCGATCCGGCCAAGGTCACGCAGTTTTTCGAAGAGAACGACATCAACAGTTTGCCGCCCTGGATCGATCCGCAGCTCTCGCTCGGCGACGCGGTTGGCGCGGGCACCTTGCCCACCACCGTGATGTACGATCGCACCGGCAAGGAAGTCTGGCGGGTGACCGGCGAGTTCGACTGGTCGAGCGACGAGGCGATTGCTGCCATCGAAGACGTGGTCGAAACGCCCGCACTGCCATAAGCACGCGGTGCGACATTCACGCCCGCCCGGTCAGTGCCGGATAGTCTGGCAGGTCGAGACCCAGCGGTTGCAACGGATTGCCGACCAGCCCTGCCACGAGCCGCGCCTGTATCCCCGGCCCGGGCCAGACGCGCCCCAACGGTGCCAGCAGCAGATCACGCAGCACCGGATACCGCAGGCGGTCCGACTGATAGAGCGGCGTCGCCGCCCAGGTCAGCGTCTGGTACAGGCGGACATGCAGTGATCGCAAGCTGGCAGCGTGAGCCAGTCCGCCCTGCACGCCGTCGCCATGCGCAATCCCGCGCGCTACTGCAAAGGCATCGAGCAGCGCCATGTTGGCGCCCTGGCCCAGCTGCGGGCTGGCCGAATGCCACGCATCGCCGATGTGGATCATCCGTTCGACGACCGGGTCGGATACGCGCCGATGGGCATAGCGGGCGAAGGTGAGGTCGCCGGCATGCGCGATGCCCGACAGCAGGCCTTCGCATTCCGGCCACAGGGCACATACCTCGGCTTTCCACGCATCGAGCCCCGCATTGCGCCAGGCTTCGTACTCTGCCGCCTTGAGCGACCAGAAAAAGGCTATTTCGGGCCGCTTGCCTCCCGCCCGAACGCCCGTCGGCAAGACGCCAGCCATCCGGTTCGCGTGCACATACCTTTGCTGGAGAAGTCCTTCGTCGAACGGGCCATGTGCGGGCCAGTCCAGCGTGGCCCATAGCGCGCCGAAGGCTAGCCATTCACCGCATGGCGGGGCGAGCGGTGTGGAGGTGCCGAGTGCGTCGATCACCACATCGAATGCGGGCGTGCTGCGCCCGTCAGTGGATGACAACGTGCGCCCGCCTTTGGCCAGATCGCTGCCTGCAACCGCAAAGCCTGTCTCGATGTCGATCCGTTCGCCGATCACGGCGTCGTACAGAACGGAAAACAGGCTCCCGCGGTGGATGCCGATGCCACAAGCGCCCTCAACGCCCAGATCCATGTAGCGCGCATCGAGCGCATTCTCGCCCTGGTGATTGAGGCCGTGCAGCGCGCGGATCGGTGCGCCGTGGGCGACGATGTCAGAGGCCACCCCCAGTGCATCGAGCACCGCCAGCCCGCTTGGCTGGATCATCAGGCCCGACCCGATCGGTTGCGGCCGGTCGAACCGGTCGAACAGGGTGACGCGATGCCCCTGCCGGTGCAGCAGCAGAGCGGCCGCCAGCCCGGCCGGGCCGCACCCTGCGATGGCGATGTCGAGCGGGGTCATCGGCAGGCACGTGCCGCGTTGCCGCGCGGCGCGCAAGCGGTCAGGTGCGGTAGGTAATGGGGGCATGGTGGGCGATGACAGGCTCGAACTGCCGACATCTTCGGTGTAAACGAAGCGCTCTACCAACTGAGCTAATCGCCCGTATCCATGCGGGAGGGCCGCTATCTAGCGTGCAAAGTTTCAAAATCAATTGAAAGCGTGCTGGGGGGCGTTAGGTGGCGTGACAATGGCCGATCCGCGCATCCTCGTTCTCGCCACTGGCGGCACCATCGCCGGGCAGGCGGGCGACGCCATGCGGCACGATTACCGCCCCGGGCAGGTGGGGATCGAATATTACCTCGATCAGGCGCGCGCGCTGGGCATTGCGGCACAATTCACCGGACGGCAGATCGCCAATATCGGCTCCGAAGACATTGATGCCTCCATCTGGTCGCGGCTTCACAGCGAAATCGACCGCGCCATGCGCGATGACGCCGTCGATTCGATCATCGTCACCCACGGCACCGATACCGCCGAGGAAACCGCGTTCCTGCTGGATCTGACGCTGCCGGCGACCAAGCCGGTGGTGCTGGTGGGGGCCATGCGGCCGACCGATGCGGTGGGCTATGACGGAATGCGCAACTTCGCCAATGCCGCGCGGGTAGCGGGCGACGGGGATGCGGCCGGGCGCGGCGTGCTGGTGGTGATGGGCGACCGGGTCCACTCGGCGCGCGATGTCCGCAAGGCGAAAACCCGCGCGACCGAGGCGTTTCGCGGATTCCCCCGGGAATCGGTCGCCATCGTGACGCCTTCCCGGCTCGACTGGTTCGGCGCGCCATGGCGCACGGAAGATGCCGCGCGGCTCAAGTTCCTGCCGCTGCCCGAGGTACCGATCCTTGCAATCTACGCCGGGATGAGCGCAGCGGCGGCGGCGCGGCAGCTTGCGCACAAGCCGCAGGGCATTGTCGTGTCCGGATTGGGGGAGGGCAATATGCCCGAACCCGTGCGGCTGCTGCTGCTGGAACATGCCCGGCGCGGCGCGCTGGTGGTGCGCGCGAGCCGCACGGACGAGGGGCTGGTCGATCGTCTGCCAACGGACGACGCCGACGGATTCGTTGCCGCGCGCGCACTGGGCGTGCCCAAGGCGCGGGTGCTCACCGCGCTGCTGATCGCCAACGGGATTACCGATCCGGCCGAGGCGCAGCGGTACTTCGACGAGCGGTAGGTTTAGCCCCCTTTCCTTGGGAGAGGGGGTTGGGGTGGGGGTTCCAGGCCATCGGTGTGGCACACCCCCACCCAGCTCCCCCTCAAGGGGGAGGAGTGTGAGGTGGATTATCCGTGCGGAGTTACGAGGTATTTCTCGCCCGTGCGCATCTGGCGATATTGCAACACCGCGTCCTTCTCCAGCATGCCTTCCAGAGTCACCGTCTTGGCGTAATCGCTCTTGAAAGTGGTGGTGATGTTTTCGACCACGCGCTTGCGCATCTTCATCACGGTTTCCATGCCCGCACTCTGAAGGAACGGCGTCAGCAGCCAGCCCGATAGCGCCCAGCCGAAGCCGTAGGAGGGGCTCAGCACGGTCGCGCCAAGATCCAGCCGGCCGTAGATGTACATCTTCTTCTGCTGGTTCGATCCGTAGCGGTTGTATTCGGTCATCTTGGATACCGCGACCTGCTCCATCGCCTTGAAGCAGTGGTCGACCATCTTGCCGCCACCGATGGGGTCGAAGCCGAAAAAGGCGTCGGTCTCGTCGATCGCGCCGCGCAGCTGATCCATGAAATCGTCGTCCGACGAGTTGACGATGTGCTTCGCACCGATCCCTTTCAGGATATCGACCTGTTCCTGTCGGCGCACGATGTTGACCAGCGGCATGTTGTCTTCCTGGCAGATACGCACGAGCATCTGGCCGAGGTTGGAAGCGGCGGCGGTGTGCAGGATCGCCTTGGCGCCTTCCATCTTCGCGGTCTCGACGAAGCCGAGCGCGGTCATCGGATTGACGAAGGCGGACGCGCCATCCTTCGACGAGACATCGCCGAGCGGCAGGCACATGCTGGCATCGGCGATGGCGTATTCGGCGTAGGCGGTGCCGGGGACGCAGGCGACGCGCTTGCCCATCAGCGCCTTGGCCATGTCGCCGTCGCCCGTGGCGATCACTTCGCCCGCGCCTTCGTTGCCGACCGGCAGGCGCTGGCCGTGGCGGCCCTTCGCGCCGGAGTTGAACGGCTCGGGCATCTTGGCGACGATCTTGCCTTCGGAATAGTCCGCGTTCTCAAGGTCCGCCGGGCCGAGCAGCAGGGCAAGGTCGCTCGGGTTGATCGGCGCGGCTTCCATCCGGACCAGCACCTGATTGCCCTTGGGCTCGGGAAATTCGCTGGTCGCGATTTCGACGGTCAGCGTGCCATCGCTTTCAAGCGTAGTGAAAATCTGTTTGCCGGTGGTGGTCATGGGGTCGCTCTCCTTATTGTTCTGCGTATTCGTTCTGCGGGCCGACCTAGCACTGAGGTTGCAGTTTGCAACCTAATCGCAATGCTCATTCGGCGTGTTGGTCGTCCGGATAAATCGCCTCGACGAAATAGAGCCCGTGCGATGGCGCGTTGAGCCCCAGTTCCTGTCGGTCCTTCGCTTCCAGAACCTCCGCAATGCGGCTCTCGTTCCATCGGCCAAGGCCGACCAGAGCGAGGCAGCCAACCATGCTGCGCACCTGATGGTGCAGGAAACTGCGCGCGGCGACGTGGACGTGGATTTCCTCGCCCGCTCGTTCCACATCCAGCCGGTCGAGCGTCTTGACCGGGCTCGCCGCCTGGCAATGGGCAGAGCGGAAGGTGGTGAAGTCGTGATGGCCGACGAGGCTCTGCGCCGCGCGGTGCATCGCCTCTGCATCGCAATCCTGCGCGATCAGCCACGCGCGATTCTTCTCCAGCGTCAGCGGGGCCCGGCGGTTGACGATGCGGTAGAGATAGCGGCGCCCGATGCAGCTGAAACGCGCGTGCCAGTCCTCTGGCACCGCCTCGCATGTCGTCACCGCGATGGGAGCAGGGCGCAGATGCGCGTTGATCGCCTCGCCCATGCGAAACGGGGTCAGCTTGCTTTCGACATCGAAGTGGCTGCGCATGGCGATCGCGTGGACCCCGGTATCGGTGCGGCCTGCGCTGTGCAGCGTCACCTCCTGCCCGGTGACGCCGTAAATCGCCTCCTCGACCGCCTGCTGCACGCTCGGCCCGTCCTTCTGGCGTTGCAGGCCGAAGAAGGGGGTGCCGTCGAATTCGAGCGTCAGGGCGTAGCGGGTGAGGGCCATGCGGCCCCTGCTAGGGAAGGATCGCCGCGAGGCAACCCGTCATCGTGTCGGGTCGATGCGAGACCGGGTGTTCGATTGGCCGGGGCGTCAGAGGACCTCAAGACCATCGGGCAGTGGTTCGCGCACGCATTTGCTGCCAGGCGCAAAGCCGACCGATCGCTCCGTACCGCCCGGATCGGTCCTGTAGGCGGCGATGTCGAGCGTGCCGAGATCGACATCGTAACGCGAACGCGTGCCGCCCTGGCTGGTCCAGTCCATCCGGACCACGCCGTTTTCGATCCCCAGCGCGCACTTGTCCTGCCCCGCCTCGCACAGGTCGAAGGCCTGGTTGTTGAACTGGGAGTAGCGTTTCACACTGCCCCCGATCAGGACGAACCGCTCGGTGGTGGTGAGGCCGCTCTTGCCGTCGAAACCGGGCATCGTGCAGGTGATCAACCCGTCCGAAAGGTCGGCCGGGGCAGCAGAGGAGATCGTCTGCGAGCTGTCGCCAGACGCCTCGCCAGGCTGGCTCGCGCCGCATCCGGTCAGCGCAAGGCCCGTTGCCAAAGCGATTGCTGCCAAGTGTCTCATGCCACGTCTCCCCTGTCCGCCGGGGCCGACGATTCCAGATCGCAGGACGAAGTCAATCGCGCACGACGGGCCTAACGGGCATTGTCATGTTGAGGCCGCCCTATGCCGCCAAATACCGCGCAGGCGAACATTAGCCGAGTTGCGCGCCAGTCTCGATCGCGCGGCCGCGCTGGAAGTCCGCGGTATCCATTGCAGGCTTGCCAGCGCGCTGCACGCGGGTGAGGCGCAGGGCGCCGGTCTTGCAGGCAATGGTAAGCGCATCGTCTAGCACGGTGCCTGGCGCGCCCGACCCTTCCGCGATCTCTGCTGTGAGGACCTTCACCCGCTCCCCTTCATGCTCGAAAAACGCGCCGGGCCATGGGCTGAAGGCGCGCACCTGGCGCTCGACCTGCTTCGCATCCTGCGTCCAGTCGAGCCGTGCCTCGGCCTTGTCGATCTTGGGCGCGTGGGTGGCGTCTTCGTCATCTTGCGCGACAGGCCTGTGGTTTGAAAGTTCGCGCAGGGTACCGACCATCAGCTGCGCGCCCTTGTGCGCCAGCTCGTCGGTCAGGTCGCCTGCGGTCTTGCGGTCGATGGGCGTGCGCACCGTGGCGAGCATGGGCCCGGTATCGAGCCCGGCCTCCATCTGCATGATCGTGATCCCGGTGCCCGTATCGCCCGCCAGAATCGCGCGCTGGATCGGTGCGGCGCCTCTCCACCGGGGCAGGATGCTGGCGTGGACGTTGAGGCAGCCGTGCACCGGCGCATCGAGCACCGCCTGCGGCAGGATCAGGCCGTAAGCGGCAACCACGCCGACATCGGCCTCCAGCGCGGCGAAGGCGTCCTTCTCCTCCTGCGATTTGAGCGAGGCGGGGTGGCGCACCTCGATCCCCAGACGCTCCGCCGCCTGATGCACGGGCGTCGGCTGGAGCTTCTTGCCACGCCCCGCCTTGCGCGGCGGCTGGGTATAGACGCACACCACCTCATGCGCGGCATGGACCAGCGCCTCCAGCGTCGGCACCGCGAAATCCGGCGTTCCCATAAAGACGATGCGCATTTCTGTTCCTTCTCCCCTCCCTTGAGGGAGGGGTTGGGGGTGGGTGTGCGACGCTCGACATCGGGCGTCGAACACCCCCACCCGACCTCCCCCTTGAGGGGGAGGAGTTTTGGGTTCTCAGGTCTCGATTGCACCCCTATCTGTGCCCCTATGGCATCGCAAGAAATCGAAGCATTGAGTTCCGCACTCGCGCGGCTCCCGGGCCTCGGCCCGCGTTCGGCGCGGCGTGCGGTGCTGCATCTGGTGAAGAAGCGCGAGACCGCGCTGCCCGCGCTGCTCGATGCGCTGCTGGCGGTGCAGGACAGCCTCGAGGAGTGCCGCATCTGCGGCAATGTCGACACGCGCGACCCCTGCGGCATCTGCTCCGATCCGAAGCGCGACGGCAAGTCGATTTGCGTGGTCGAGGATGTGGCTGACCTGTGGGCGCTCGACCGGGCGAAGCTGTTTTCCGGCACGTATCACGTGCTCGGCGGGCGGCTTTCCGCACTCGACGGCGTTCGCCCGGAAGATCTCGCGATTCCCGGCCTGCTCGCGCGGGTCGAAGCGGGGGGAGTGGACGAGGTGGTGCTGGCGATGAACGCGACCTTGGAAGGGCAGACCACCGCGCATTACCTCGCCGAGCGACTGGAGGACTTCCCCGTCCGCATCACCCAGCTGGCGCACGGCCTGCCGGTGGGCGGCGAGCTGGACTATCTCGACGAGGGCACGCTTGCCCAGGCCTTGAGGGCGAGACGTCCGCTCGGCTAACCGCTTGATAGCGGAGGCAACGCCGCTTATCTGACGCCGCATGGCTATCCGCGAAATCCTTGAAGTGCCGGACCCCCGGCTGAAAACCGTGTCCGAACCCGTCGCTGCCGACGAGTTCGACGACGATCTGCGCGTGCTGATCGATGACATGTTCGAAACGATGTATGCCGCAAATGGCATCGGGCTTGCGGCGATTCAGGTGGGCGTGCCCAAGCGCATCCTCGTGATCGACCTGCAGCCCGAAGACCCGGACGCAGAGCCGGTCGAGTGCGACCACGACGGGCACAAGCACACGCATCCGGCGACGAAGAAAGAGCCGCGGGTGTTCATCAACCCCGAAATCCTCGACCCGAACGAGGAGCTGATGACCTATCAGGAAGGCTGCCTCTCCGTCCCCGAGATCTATGCCGACGTCGATCGTCCCGCGACCTGCACGGTCCGCTGGAAGGACATCGACGGGAACGAGCATACCGAGGCGCTGGAGGGGCTGATGGCCACCTGCATCCAGCACGAGATGGACCACCTCGAAGGCATCCTGTTCATCGACCACCTCAGCCGCCTGAAGCGCAACATGGCGCTCAAGAAGCTGAAGAAGCTGCGCGTCGCGGCCTGATCACGACCCAAGGTTAGACGTCGCCCCGGACTTGATCCGGGGCTAGGCTATTTTCTTGCGACGTCTGTTGAAGAAGCCCGGCCCCGGATCAAGTCCGGGGCGACGGGGTCTGTCAAGGATATCAGGCCGCTTCAACCATGCCCTGCAGCGCCTTGACGCAGTCTTCCATGCATTCGCGGCACATCTGCTCGCACCGCTTGCAGTGCGGGTTGTCGTGCTTCGCGCATTCCTCCGCGCAGACCTTGCAGGCGAGGATGCACGCTTCGAGCAGCGACTTGATCACCGCCGTGTTGCCATGCGTGCGCCGCGCGGCGACCGTGCTGACCGCCTGACAGATATCCGAACAGTCCGAGCATTTGCGGATGCATTCGGACATGTCGCCCTTTTCCGCATTGCACGCATCGACGCACGAATTGCAGATGGCCGCGCAATACATCGCGTGCTTGACCGCTTCGGCCAGCTGCTCGTTGTAATCGGCGCCTACCGCCGGGTGCTCGCTAATCATTTCCTTGATCGACATGCATTTCTCTCCTTCTTGCCTAGGGGAGCGGAAGGCGCGGGGGATAGTTCCCGAGGTGCCTTGGCGCGCGCGCTCGTTCCAGCTATGTTCCAATGATGGAACTTGCGATTCTGGGTGTCGTGGCGCTGCTCATCGGGCTGGGCGTCGGGTGGTTTATCGGCAGCAGGCCGGGGGCCGAGCTGAAGGCGCGGCTGGCCGAGAGCGAGCGGGAGGCGAAGGAGATCGACGCCAAGTATCTGCGCGCCTATGCCGAGCTGGAGGCCGCGAGGGAAAAGGGCGCGCGGGTCGATGCGCTGGATGCCGAACTGCGGGATACCCGCGCGCGGCACGAAACCGTGCTGGAAGAGCTGCGCCGCACCAATGGCGCGCTGTCCTCCGAACTGGCGACGCTCAAGGAGAAAACCGCCAATTTCGACGAGCAGAAACGCCTGCTGGTCGAAGCGCGCGAGGAATTGCTCAAGGAGTTCCAGAACACCGGATCTGCGGTGCTTACCAAGGCGCAGGAAACCTTCCTCGAGCGCGCGAACGAGCGGTTCGGGCACTCGGAGAAATCGTCCGAAGAGAAGATCCGCGAACTGCTGGCGCCGGTGGGCGAGCGGCTGAAGAGGTATGAGGATCAGGTTGCCGCGCTGGAAGAGAAGCGGACCAATGCGTTCTCCTCGCTCGCCTCGCAGATCGAGCAGATGCGGCTGGGGCAGGAAGAGGTGCGGCGCGAGGCGCAGCGGTTGGGCAATTCGCTCACCAATGCGCCCAAGGCACGCGGTCGCTGGGGTGAGCGGGCGTTGCAGAACGTGCTGGAGCAATGCGGACTGGCGGAGCACACCGATTTCCATCTCGAACAGTCGATGGATACTGACGAAGGGCGTCTGCGCCCCGACGCGATTGTCAACGTGCCCGGCCAGAAGAAGCTGGTGATCGATGCCAAGGTGTCTTTGAATGCCTATCAGGCCGCGTTCGAGGCGGAGGACGAGGGGGAACGCAAACGGCATCTGGACCTGCATGCCAAGTCCATGCGCGGCCACGTGCAGACGCTGGGCAGCAAGAGCTACCAGAGCCAGTTCGACGATGCGCCCGACTATGTCGTGATGTTCGTGCCAGGCGAGCATTTCGTCGCCGCCGCGCTCGATGCCGATCCCGAATTGTGGGATTTTGCCTTTCGTAACAAGGTCCTGCTTGCCACACCTACCAATCTGGTTGCGATAGCGCGCACGGTTGCGCAGGTCTGGCGGCAGGATAAGATGGCGGAAGAGGCGCGTGAAATCGGTCGGATTGGTGCTGAACTCTACGATCGCCTACGCACGGCGTCCGAACATTTGAAACGTGTGGGGGGCGGGCTCGAAAGTGCGGTCAAGAATTACAACAGCTTCGTCGGTAGCTTCGAGCGCAATGTTCTCTCCTCGGGGCGGCGGATGGCCGAGAAGGGGATCGAAATAGGAAAATCCGAAATACCAGAAGTGCCGCTGGTCGAGGGAGCGCCGCGCTACACTGCCGAGGATGCGGCTGCGATCGAGGATGCACGCGACGCGGCTGAGTAGAGGGGTTACGGTACCCAGGGGGAAAGTGCGATGCGATTGAGTGCGGTGACGCTTGGTTCGGTTGTGCTGGGTTCGGCGTTTGCGCTTGCCGCGTGTACCCCGACTGGGCTGCAGGTCGATCCTCCTTCAGGATCGATCGCGGCGGCGGACCCTTCCGGGCCGCTCGCCCCGCGTGATGAGTGTTCCCCAGTTTCAGGGCTGGGCGAACTCCAGACCGCGCTGCGCCAGGCGGTTACGGCGCGCGATGCCGATGCGTTGCGCGCGCTGGTCGACCCCTATGTACAGCTCGATTTCGGTGGCGGCTCCGGCTGGCCGGAATTGCGCCGCCGTCTCATTGCGGCCGATTACCGGCTGTGGGACGAGATAGAGCGGGCGGTTGCGCTGGGCTGCGGTGTCTCACGCTCGGCAGATGGTGGCAGCTATGCCTCGTGGCCGTGGTATTTCTCCAAAGACGTGATCCCGCTCGATCCTTACGAGGCGATGATCGTGACCGGGTCGGACGTAGCCTTGCGCGATGGCCCGTCTGCGGACTCGCCGCAGATTGGGTCGGTCTCGTGGGATTACGTGCGACTCAAGGAATATTCCGACGCAGCGTTCGTGCCCGTCGTCACCCGTGACGGGCGCGCGGGCTATGTGGACGCGGGCAAGCTGCGCAGTCTCGTCGATTACCGCGTGGTGGCGGACAAGACCGATTCCGGCTGGAAAATCATGGCGATCATCGCGGGCGACTGACCCGCATCCGGGTGAGGGTACCTAGCCGGGCATCGTGCCGGGGCGCAGATAGGCGAACATGTGCTGCACATAGTCCGCCTTGCCCAAATCGACGCCTTGCGCCCGCAGGATCGCATAGGCGGTCATCAGGTGAAAATAGAACTGCGGCAGTGCCCAGTCGCGGGCATATTGCTCCATCGTCAGGTCGAACACCATGCCATTGGGCAGCTCATGCGCGACCGGCCGTTCGGGATCGGCACCGGCATCGCCTTCGCCAGCATCGCAGCCTTCCAGAAAGGCGCGCGTTTGCGCGATCCTGGCCTGCGCGTCGGCGATGGAGCCGGGGTTCTCACCCGCGCCGCGCCCCTCGTCCAGCAGTACGGTGATTTCTTCGGGGAATGCTTCGCCGTTCAGCCGTGCCATGCCTTCGCGCGCCTGCACGCACGCAAAGCGCACCTGTGTGGACAGCGGGAACATGTCATCGGCCAGACGCGCGGCCATGATGGCATCGGGTGCATCGCCGGACGCCGCCGATGCCTTGTCCAGCCACTGCGAGAGTGCGCCAAGCATTTGCGAATAGGTCGGGGCGAGCAGGTTGGGCAGGTTCATTCTGTTCCTTCGGATTGGCGCTGGCCATCCAGCGTGGCGAGCACTTCATAAGCGAGCACGGCGGCAGCGACGGCGGCGTTCAGGCTGTCCGCCCGGCCGCGCATGGGCATGGTGACCCGCAGGTCGCACGCCGTCTCGTATGCTTCGGGCAGCCCCTGCGATTCGTTGCCGACCATGACGAAGCAGGGGCTGGCATAGGGCGCACCGCGATAGGGCACCGCCTCGCGCAGGCTTGCAGCGACGAGTTGTCCGGAGCCCTCGCGCAGCCAGGGCAGGAAATCTTCCCACCGCGCCCGCGCAAGCTGCTGCGTGAAGATCGCGCCCATACTGGCGCGCACCACCTCTACGCCAAAAGGGTCTGCGCAATCGTCGATCAGGATCAGGCCACCGGCACCCACCGCGTCTGCGGTGCGCAGCATGGTGCCGAGGTTGCCGGGATCGCGCAGCGCCTGCGCAACCAGCCAGATCGGCGCGGCGTCGCGATTGAGCGCGGCCAGCGATGTATCCCACTCGGCAAAGGCACCCGCCACGGCCTGCGGATTGTCCTTGCCCGTGATCTTGGAAAGAATGTCGGGCGTGGTCTCGATCACATCGCCGCCCGCATCCTCCACCGCGCGTTCCAGCGCATCGAGCAGGGGGTGCGCATCGCGCCTTTGCGACATCACGAGAACTTGTGGCACGCGGCCGCTGGCACGCGCGTCGGTCAGCAGGCGCAGCCCTTCGGCCAGGAAGCGGCCCTCGCGCTGGCGGTGCTTCTTGTCGCGCAAACCCCGCAGGGCCTTGACCGTGGGGTTGGAATAGCTGGTGATTTCGCGGCGGGGCATCGGGAAAGTGCAAAGCGAAGCGTGCGTGGCGGGCGCGCTGCTACTCGCCGAAACCCGTTTCAACGAGGGTCTTGATCTCGGCCATTGCGTCGGCACCGTCCTCACCCTCGACGATCAGCACGATCTCGTCGCCGCGCGCCGCGCCGAGCATCATCAGATCGAGGATAGAGCGGCCATCCACTTCGCGCTCGCCCTTCGCGACGCGAATATCGGTTTCGTCGGGGTAACGGCTGGCGACTTCGACCAGCTTGGCGCTGGCCCGCGCGTGCAGGCCGCGTTCGTTGACGATGGTGACGGTCTGGCGGGTCTCGCTCACTTGCCCGCCTCCCTGATCTCTTCGCTGGGCCGGGCGAGAAATTCCGATGCGATGGTGATGTAATTGCGCCCGGCGTCGCGTGCGGCGCGCACGGCGTCGGCAACCGCCATGTCCCTGCGCGCGCGGGCCAGCCGGATCAGCATCGGCAGGTTGATGCCGGCGATCACTTCGACCTTGCCTTCTTCCAGCAGAGAGATCGCCAGATTGGATGGGGTGCCGCCGAACAGATCGGTCAGGATGATGACGCCCTGGCCCTGATCGACCTCGGCGATCTTGTCGCGGATTTCCGCACGCCGACCCTCGGCATCGTCCTGCGGGCCGATGCAGACCGATCCGATCGCCTCCTGCGGGCCGACGACATGCTCCATCGCGGAAACGAATTCGTGCGCCAGCTGCCCGTGGGTCACCAGAATGAGGCCTATCATGGCGCCCTGTCTAAAAGGAGAAACGCCCAACACAAGGGGGCATGGCAAGTTCAGGCGGTTTGCAGCTCCACCGAGTCCGCCGCGCGGCTCGCAAGATTGCGATGGATTACCGTGGGGTTGTAGCCTTGTTCGCGCAGGGCCTGCTCCATCCGCTGCGCGGTATAGACCGATCTGTGCCGCCCGCCGGTGCAGCCGAAGGCGATGTGGACATAGCTTTTCCCCTGCGCCCGGTAGCGCGGCAGCAGATCGACCAGCAGATCGCGAATGCGGGTGAAGTTATCCTCGAACCCGTCGGTCTGGCTCAGAAAAGCGGCGACATCGTCGTCCAGCCCGGTCTGTTCGCGCAAGCCTTCGACCCAGTGCGGATTGTCGAGAAAGCGCATGTCGAACACCAGATCGGCCAGCGGCGGCATGCCCCGCGCAAAGCCGAAGCTGCTGATGGTGACGGCCAGTTCCCCCACCTCCTGCATCTCGAAATTCTGCCGCACGAACAGTTGCAGCTCGTTTGTGGACAGCTGGCTGGTATCGATCAGAATGTCGGCCCACCGGCGCAGGGGTTCCAGCAATTCGCGCTCTGCCCGGATGCCGTCCATCGCGGTACGCCCGCGCGCCAGCGGGTGGCGCCGCCGGGTTTCGTTATAGCGGCGCTCAAGCTCGGTATTGTTGCAGTCGATGAACTGGGTGACCAGCTCAAGGTCGTCACGCTCGGTCAGACTCTTCACGATGGAGACGATGGCGTCGGGCGCGAAGCCTCGGGTGCGCGAATCGAACCCGATTGCCAGCGGCGTGCGCTCTTCGCCTGCCAGCACTTCGCGTACCAGCGGGCGGAGCATGCGGATCGGGAAATTGTCGACCGCTTCCCAGCCCAGGTCTTCGAGTACGCGCAGGCTGGTGGTCTTGCCGGCGCCCGACATTCCGGTGACGAGGAGGATCTTCTGGCAGTCGCTCATGCTTGTGGGGGTTCCGGGGTTGCGTGGTTCATCATCGCGCCGGGGGAGCGCCGTTACACACCCGCCTGACTATCGTCTGGCATGGCGGGCAGCGCAAGCACAAGGCACGCGCCGCCTTTCCCGTCGGGCCGATCCTGTGCGGTCAGCGTTCCGCCATGCGCCTCTGCGATGGTCCGCGCGATCGCGAGGCCTAGCCCGCTGTGGTTGCCGAAGCTTTCGTCCTCCGGCCGGTCAGAATGAAAGCGTTCGAATACCTTCAGGCGCGAATCGGGCGCTATGCCGGGGCCATCGTCCATCACCGTCGCGAGGATCGCATCGCCATCGCGCTGCACCACGACGCGGATCATACCTCCCTGGGGGGAAAAGGACGCTGCGTTATCGATCAGATTGTCGATCACCCGTTCCAGCCGTTCGGGCACGCCCATTGCGCGGGCGTCGCGGGTGGGTTTCTCGAACACGATCTCGCAGCCTTCGTCGAGCCCGCGATTGCTCCGCCGTTCGATGATGTTGCCGACCAGATCTGCAAGATCGACCGGTTCGAACGTGGCGCGCGACATTTCGGCGTCGATCCGGCTGGCATCGGAGATTTCGGTCACCAGCCGGTCGATCCGGCGCACATCGTGCGTCGCGATGTCGAGCAGCTGTGCGCGCAGTTCGGGATCGTCGACATGGCCCAGCGACTCGGTGGCGCTGCGCAGGGAGGCGAGGGGGTTCTTGATCTCGTGCGCCACATCGGCCGCGAAGTGTTCCACCGCGTCGATCCGGTGCCGCAGCGCGTCGGTCATATCCGCCACCGCGCGGGCGAGCATGCCGATCTCGTCGCGGCGATTGGGCAGGCGCGGCACCTGAACCTCGCGCTCGCGCCCCAGTCGCACACGCTGCGCCGCCTTCGAAAGCGTCTGCAGCGGAGAAACGATGGTCCGCGCGAGGAACAGGGAGAGCAGGATCGAAGCGAGCAGGGTGAAAAACACGCCCGTTCCCAGCGTGGAGCGCGCGCGCCGCACCGATTCGGTGATGTCGATCGCGTTGCGCGTGGTCAGCAGGGTCATGCCCTGCAGGCCGACCGGCGCGGCGGCGGTGATCACCGGCGTGCGGTCCGCCGCCTGGCGCAGCTCGATCTGCGAAATCCCCAGCTCGCGCGCGCGCTGAAGCTCGGGCCAGGCATCGGCTTCGTTCGATTCGGGTTCGATGTAGCGGGGTACCGGCTGCGCGCTGACCACCGTATCCACGATCTGATCGAGGAAGCGGGCGAAGCGCAGGTTGAACGGATCGTCGGTGGGATCGTCCAGCGTGAAGGTCGGCTCGCCCAGCTGGAAACTGTCGGCCACGAGATTGCCTTCAGCGTCGAACAGGCGCAGCCGCATGTCCTGTTCCTTGCCGATCTGCAGCAGCAGCGCGTCCTGCCGCTGGCGGGTCGCACCGGCGAGGGCTTCGGCCGTGATCTGCGCTTCGATCCGCGCCAGCTTGTAGCGTTCGTCGAGCAGCTGGGCGCGATAGGAATCGAGGTAGACGATGCCGCCGCCCAGCAGCAGCAGCGGCAGGATATTGACCGCCAGAATGCGTGCGGTGAGCGAAATCCTCGACAATACGCTGACGCGCTCCAGCGGGCGCGCAATGCGCCGCACGCCGCCGATCTCAGGCATGATCAGCCATCGCTGAAGCTATAGCCCGCACCATACAGCGTTTCGATCGCGCCGAAGGTGGAATCGACCTGCCGGAACTTGCGCCGCATCCGCTTGATATGGCTGTCCACCGTCCGATCGTCGACGAACACATCGTCCGGGTAGGCCGCATCCATCAGCTGGTTACGGCTCTTGATCACGCCGGGGCGCAGCGCCAGCGCCTCCAGCAGCAGGAATTCGGTAACCGTCAGGGAGACCGGCTTGCCTTCCCAGGTCACCTGATGGCGGGCCGGGTCCATCGTGAGCCGCCCGCGGCTGAAGCTTTCGCGCGACTGGCTTTGTTCGCCGACCGCGCCGGTGTCTTCTTCCGCATGCTCGTCCACCCCGCGCCGCCGCAGGATCGCACGGATGCGCGCCACCAGCAGGCGGAGCGAGAAGGGTTTGGAGATGTAATCGTCCGCACCCATCTCGAACCCGGCTTCCTCGTCGCGCTCGTCGTCCTTGCTGGTCAGGAAGATGACGGGGAGGGCGGAGCGTTCGCGCAGCTTGGCGAGCAGTTCCATCCCGTCCATGCGCGGCATCTTGATGTCGAACACGGCGAGGTCGGGCGGGTTTTCCGTCAGCGCGCGCAATGCGGTTTCGCCGTCGGAATAGACGCGGGTCTCGAACCCTTCGGCCTGCAGCGCGATGGAAACCGTGGTTAGGATGTTGCGATCGTCGTCGACCAGCGCGATCACGCGCCGGTCGGTGCGGCGCAGGGGCGATACGGGTTCGCTGCTGTCGGTTGTCTGTTCCATGCCTGTCATGCCGTCATCGCTGGTTCTTGGGGATCGGTAGCGTGTGTGTGTCCATCTCACAACGCATCGCAAGGCGATGTTGCACCGTTTGGTGCCAACCGCTGCGCGCGTTTGACGGAACGCGCGCACGCCATTATGCGCACGGCTGGCTGAGTCGTGCATTCGTATGCATCTTGTGCGGCAGCCGATTTCGGCGCGAAGGCGCAACCCGCATTACAGACCGAATTTCAGGAGATTGGCCCGCGTGCCTGCAACCTTGTCCCACAGCCTTGCCGATCAGGGTATCGCTACCGATGCCACGATCCATGCCAATCTCGATTCCGCGCAGCTGACCGAACACGCGCTGAAGAACGGCGAAGGCCGCCGTGCCAAGCACGGGCCGCTGGTGGTCGAAACCGGCAAGCACACCGGCCGCAGCGCGAAGGACAAGTTCATCGTGCGCAACGCGGAGACCGAAGATACGGTCTGGTGGGATAACAACGCATCGATGACGCCGGCCCATTTTGCCGCGCTGAAGGAAGATTTCCTCGCCGCTGTGGGCCGGAAAGACGCGCTGTATGTCGCGGACCTGTTCGGCGGATCGCAGCCCGAGCACCGCGTCAAGGTGCGCGTGATCAACGAGCTGGCGTGGCACAACCAGTTCATCCGCACCCTGCTGGTGCGCCCGACCGCGGACGAACTGGCGGATTTCACCCCCGAATACACCATCATCGATCTGCCCAGCTTCAAGGCGGACCCGGAACGCCACGGCTGCCGCAGCGAAACCGTGATCGCGGTGAACCTCGAAGAAAAGCTGATCCTGATCGGCGGCACCAAATATGCCGGCGAGATGAAGAAGAGCGTGTTCGGCGTGCTCAACTATCTGCTGCCGCCCAAGGGCGTGATGCCGATGCACTGTTCGGCCAATATCGGCCCGGACGGCAAGACGGCGGTGTTCTTCGGCCTGTCGGGCACGGGGAAGACCACGCTTTCCGCCGATGCCAGCCGCACGCTGATCGGCGATGACGAGCATGGCTGGTCGGACACGGCCGTCTTCAACTTCGAAGGCGGCTGCTATGCCAAGATGATCCGCCTCAACCCCGAGGCCGAGCCGGAAATTTTCGCCACCACCCGCATGGAAGGCACCGTGCTGGAGAACGTGGTGATGGACGAGAACGGCGAGATCGATCTCGACGACAACAGCCTCGCCGAGAATACTCGCGGCGCCTATCCGCTGTCTTCGATTCCGAACACGTCGGATGAAAATATGGGCCCGCCGCCCAGCAACGTCATCATGCTGACCGCCGATGCATTCGGCGTGCTGCCTCCGATTGCGCGGCTGACGCCGGATCAGGCGATGTACCACTTCCTGTCGGGCTACACCGCCAAGGTCGCGGGCACCGAAATCGGCGTGACCGAGCCCGAAGCGACCTTCAGCACCTGTTTCGGCGCGCCCTTCATGCCGCGTCACCCCAGCGTTTACGGCAACCTGCTGAAAGAACGCATCGCCAAGGGCGAAGTCACCTGCTGGCTGGTCAATACCGGCTGGACGGGCGGCAAGTACGGCACGGGCAGCCGCATGCCTATCAAGGCGACCCGCGCTTTGCTCAACGCCGCGCTGGACGGATCGCTCAACGATGCGGAATTCCGCAAGGACGAGAATTTCGGCTTCGAGGTTCCGGTCAGCGTCGCAGGCGTGGACGACACGATCCTCGATCCGCGCTCGACATGGGCCGACAAGGGCGAGTACGACGCCACGGCGCAAAAGCTGGTGCAGCTTTTTGTCGACAATTTCCGTCCCTTCGCGGATCACGTCGATCAGGGCGTGCGCGATGCGGCCCCGCAGGCGGCCAGGCTGACCGCCTGAGCGAATACCCAGTTTCCCGGTTGGAGAGGAGGGGCCCCGCACGGTAATAGCCGGAGCGGGGCCCTGAAAACATCCGGGCCACTTTCGCCTGCCTGTCGCGGTCGGCGCGCCTCCCGGAATTCCACGATATTACTGTAGGCTAACTTGGGGCCGCCCGGGCGATCTCGCGCGTTTACGTCTTCAGTTGTTCAGGGATATTCGGCTAAGGAGCGGGCCTGCCATGTGGCGCAAGAGATGTGTGCGATGACGCGCTTTCACCTTCGATTTGCCGCGGACAGCACGCGTGAGGAGGAAACCCGCGAGTTCGAGAAGCGCGATGGAGCTTTCGTGTTCTGGCTGCCGGAAACCAGCGACGGGCGCGAGATCGACATCTCTGCCGATGCGAAGCCGCTGTGCAGGATCAAGCGGTCGCGCGCGCAGAAGGATTTCTGGATCATCAGCAAACCCTCCTGACCTGCAATACCCCACCGCCCGTCGGCGCTTCAGCTTGCGGTCATGCTCTGGCGTGGCAAAAGGGGGCGATGTTCACGCGGCTTCTCCTCGCAGGCGCTATGCTTGCCACACCGGCCCTCGCGCTGGCGCAGCAGCCTGCGGCAGACGAAAGCCGGGCACCTGCCGCCGCAACCGCGGCGGATGCGCAGCCGCAGATATTCGATGTGCAGGTCGTCGCGCGCTATCCGCACGATGCGGCAGCTTTCACACAGGGCCTGCTGTGGCACGACGGATTCCTCTACGAAACCACCGGTAGACGGGGGCAATCGCAGCTGCGCAAGGTCGATCTGCAGACCGGCGAAGTCCTCTCGGCGAGCGATCTGGCGGCGGACGAGTTCGGAGAGGGGCTGGCGCTATGGGGCGATGAGCTGATCGGCCTGACCTGGCTGGACGGCACGATCCACCGCTGGTCGCTCGACACGCTGGAGCCGATCCGCAGCGATCCGTACCCTTACGAGGGCTGGGGCCTCGCAACCATCGGCGATGCACTGGTCGCTTCCGACGGCAGCGCCACGCTCCGCTTCCTCGACCCTGAAACCTATGCCGTGCGGCGCGAAGTCGCGGTGACGCTGAATGGCAAGCCGCTTACCCAGCTGAACGAGCTGGAAGCGGTCGATGGGCTGATCTACGCGAATATCTGGCACAGCGGCTTCATCGTCGCGATCGACCCGGCAGACGGCGTGGTGCGCCGTATCCTCGATCTGCGTCCGTTGGTGGATGCCATGCCCTTGCGGGAGAGAGAGGGCGTACTCAACGGCATCGCCCACGATCCTGCCACGGGGCGCTGGTTCGTCACCGGCAAGCTGTGGCCCAGCCTTTTCGAGGTCCGCTTCGTCCCCCGCGGGGATACGCCGCCAGACAGCTAAGGCAGGAGCAAATATCCCGGGCGCGAATCCGGATTGACAGAAATTTCGGACGGTTGTTTTCTCTGCGTGAATGAGGGGAAAGGGCTGATTCTATGCGGAATTGGAAGCGCGCTGTCGCGTGTCTAGGGTTGATGCTGGCCGTAACGGCCTGTGGACCGTCGTATCCAAAGATCGGCGGCGTCGGGCCGATGCAGAACTACCGTTATTCGTACTCCACTACGTACTATCCAAAAAGCTCCCGTGGTGTGGATGTGTTGGCGCGCTCGGGTTCGCTGATCAACGGTGCTGGGGACCGCCAGATTGGCCCGCTATTTATCATCGACCTGCGCAACACAAACTCCACACCCCGCTGTGCGAGCGTCACTTTCTCTGACCCAGATAACAACCAATCTATTCAGACCAACAGTTCGATTTATGGATCGGGCGACACATGGCTGATTCCGGGGGGAAAGACGCTTTATAATGTAGGCCAGGTAAACACGTTACAGGCATATTCGAACAAGAGCGGAAAGGTCGGTCTGCAGATTGACGGTCTATCCGTGTGGGAGCCCAAAGCTAACGGCAGGTGTTAGGGCGCGGGCGCTGCGCCCCGCACTACCGCCCGGCAAATCTGATCCATCAGCCCCGTTCCGGTGTAAACCGAAACGGGGCTATAAGAGTGGGTGTGGCACCTATGGCAGGCGGTGGCGGCAGTCCGATCTGGCGCGTGCGCCATTCGCAAGGGTCAGCGTGAATGAAGACGTGAGAGGCCGCCGTCTTTCGTCGCTCTACGCCGCTACGATCAGGCCCTTTCGATATAGCGGGTCACCGTCTTGTCGAGGACGTCGAGCGGCGCATTGCCGCCCAGGATGACCGCGGTGTTGAAGCCCTTGAAGTCGTAGGCATCGCCCATCTGCCGCTTCGCGCGCTCGCGCTGGGCGACGATCTGCGAATGGCCGATCTTGTAGCCGCAGGCCTGGCCCGGCCAGCTGCAATAGCGATCGACCTCGCTGGCGACTTCCTGTTCCTTGCTGCCATTGCGTTCGACGAAGAACTGGCGGCCCTGTTCGCGGGTCCACCGCTTGTGGTGCAGCCCGGTATCGACCACCAGGCGACAGGCACGGAAGGCGAGGGATTGCAGATAGCCGAGGCGGCCGACCTGGAAGTCATCGTAAGCGCCCAGCTCGTCCGCCAGCTGTTCGGCATAGAGCGCCCAGCCTTCGGAGAAGGCGTTGAAGGCGAGGATGCTGCGGATCAGCGGCAGGCGGTTGGAGAATTCGCCCTCCCACGCGTGGCCGGGAATACTCTCGTGATAGGTCAGGTCGGCGAGGTCGTATTTGCGGTGCAGATCGGTGGTGCGCAGATTGATCCACATGCGCGCGGGAATCGATCCGTCCTTGCTGCCCGCGCCGCCATAGGCACCCGGTGCGCCCGGTTCCTCTGCCAGCGGCAGACGGCGGACCTCGACATTGGGGTCGACCAGCTGATTGAACGCGCGCGGCATCTGCGCGGTGATCCAGTCGATCCGGCCCTTGATGAATGCCATGATCTCGGCCCGGCCGGGATCGCCCTCGGCAAACTTGTAGCGCGGATCGGTAGAGAGCTTCTGCATCCGCTCGCCCACAGTGCCGCTGTCATAGCCGATATCGCGCAGGATCGGGTCCATCCGCGAATGAAGCTGCTCAAGCTCTTCCAGCCCCTGTTCGTGAATCTCGTCTGGCGAGAGCGTGGTGGTGGTGCTGGCTTTCAAGGCCCAGCGATACCATTCCGGCCCGCCGGGCTGCGCCCACATGCCGGCGTTGGAACTGGCGCGCGCACGTTCGGTCTTGAGCTCGGCGAGCTGGCGCTGGAGCGCGGGGACGATCTTCGCCTCGACCATTTGGCGAGCGGTGGCCATCGCCGCATCGCGCGCACCTTCGGGTGCCTTTTCCAGCGGCTTCACATAGTCCGTCGGCGCCGAGGCGATGCTCGCTTCCATAGCGGCGATCGCCTTGTCGAGCAGGAAGTCGGGCGGGATCACGCCCAGCGAGCGGGCTTTCTCAAGCCGCTCCAGCTCGCCATTGAGTGCGGCGTCGACGCTGCCGACCCGATCAAGGTAGAAGCCCACATCGGCCTCGTCGGCGAGCGGCTGCGAGGAATCGAGGAAGCGCGGCATGTCGAGATAGGTGCCGACGTTCTGGATCACCACATAGGGCGCATTGCGCCAGCTGCCCACGGCGACATCGCCATAGGGTTGCTCGAACCCTTCGATGGCGTTGCGATAGGCGCTGCGCACGACCTGGAAACTGGTCTGCTGGTCGGGGGTGAGGGCGCTTTCGTCCAGCCCGTCTATCTGGTTGACCGTCCAGCGCAGCTGGCTGGCATAGTCTCTCTGCCCGGCAGGCGACTGGTCTTCCAGCTTGCCGCGCAGCGCGGCGTGCGCCCCGGTATCGACACCCAGCGCCGTCGCGCGCTCGGGCTCGTGCTGCAGCAGGTCGTAGGCGACGCCATCCAGCCACTCGTCGGGCGCGATGGTCATCTGGCGCAGGCGGGAAACGCCACCATTGGCGGCGCAGCCGCCCAGCGTCAGGGCGGTGGTTGCGGTAAGACCGGCGAGGGTCTGGCGACGGGTGAGGGAAACGGTTTTCATGCCGTCAGATGTGACGCCCCGCACCACACCCGTCAAATATTCCGTGCGGCGTGGCGTGGCGGGCCGCAACGCCCGTTCCGCATCGGCGTGTTCGGGTGTAGGCAGACGCCATGCTCGGAACCGTTCTCTCGATTCTCGTCCTGGCTGCGCTGCTGCTGATCGGCGGTGCGGCGATCCTGTTCCGCCGCGGCCATCGCAAGCAGGCGGGGCTGATGGTGGTTGCCGCGCTGGTCGCGCTGCTGAACGTCGCGATCTGGACGATCCCCGATTCCGAAGGCCGTGCGCCCGTGCAGGGCATCAACGACCCCGGAACCGGGGAAAGCTGAGTCAGCCGATCAATCGGGCAGCTGCCAGCGAACCGCACCCGAATAGCTGCCGCCGGTCGCCCGACCCTGCGCATTCATCGCGGGGTCGAAGCGCGCGCGCCGGGTAATCAGCTGGCAGGTGGCCTCGTCCAGCGCGGAGACCCCGCTCGACTTCGTGATCGCGCATCCATCGACCCGGCCGCCCGCACCGACCGAGAGGCGGTAGCCCACGGTCCCTTCGTAATTGCGGGCGATCCAGCTCGACTTGTAGTCGCCTTGCGTTACCCAAGTGCCTTGGTTGTTCGAGACCCGCGCGGGAACAGGATCGAAGCTCGGCGTGGGGCTCGGCGGCGGCGGAGGCGGCGCCAGCGTGGGCAGCGAGCTGGGGGCCACGTAGGGGTTGGGCGGCGCCGGAGGCAGGATCACATCCATCGTATCGAACTGGGACGGCGTGGTCGGAATGTCGAGCCGCGGCTGGGGCGCGACGACCGGGCGCGAGGATTCGCGCGCGTCGGTTCTGGGTTCGGGCGTCGGCTCGGGCGGCGGGGGCGGTGGCTCGATCGGGATCTGTCCGCCGACGAAGCGGGGCACCTTGGGCGGTGCGAAGCTTCCCGTGGCGAGGCCATAGATCAGGATGGCACCAAGACCGGCGTGGATCGCCGCGACGCCGGCGATTGCGGTCGCGCGGCTCTGGGGTGACTGGGCAGTGGCATAAGCCATTAGCATCTCTCCTGTTTTTTGCGGGCGACTTTCCGCCGCCTCGACAGCAATGTTACAACATTTCTGTGAACACAGGCTAGATGGTATAACGTTTTAATAAGGGACCGATTTACGACATGGCTCCGCACCCCGCAAAACTGCGGGTTGCGGGTCTGTTATCGGGGCTAGTGGTCCGTTCCGCCGCCGCGATCAGCGGATCGGGCAGGAAGGATCGAGTCGGAAATCGAGGTAGTTGTTCACCGCGCCCATCATCTCGTCGTGCTCCTTCTCGAAGAAGTGGTTGGCACGCGGGATTTCCTCGTGGTGGATGGTGATGTGCTTTTGCGTCCGCAGCTTCTCGACCAGCTTGGTGACCGCGGGCGGGGGCACGACCGTATCGGCTGCACCATGGACGAAGATGCCGCTGGCGGGGCAGGGGGCGAGGAAGCTGAAGTCGTACATGCTCGCCGGAGCACCGACCGAGATGAAGCCGCGAATTTCGGGGCGTCGCATCAGCAGTTGCATGCCGATCAGCGCGCCGAAGCTGACGCCAGCCACCCAGGTGACCTGCGCTTCCTCGTGGATCGACTGGATCCAGTCGAGCGCCGATGCTGCGTCGGAGAGTTCGCCGATGCCATTGTCGAAGCTGCCTTGGCTGCGGCCCACGCCGCGGAAGTTGAAGCGCAAAGTCGCGAACCCGCGATCGACGAAGGTCTTGTACAGGCTCTGCGTGATCCGCTCGTTCATCGTGCCGCCGCCCTGCGGGTGCGGATGGAGGATCAGCGCAACCGGCGCGCGCGGGCGTGGCGGGGGGGAGAAACGGCCTTCGAGACGGCCTTCGGGGCCGGGAAAGATGACGGTGGGCATGGGTGCTAGGGATCCGGAAATAACGAGGCTGACATACGCGACGGTGGCGCGCATGAAGTGCGCGGCTATATAGGCTTTATGCCGCATTTCGCAATTACTTCGAGCATCTGATGGCGCGTAGCCGTATCTATCTGGACCACGCCGCCACCTCACCTCTGCGGCCCGAGGCCAGGGCCGCGATGGAGGAGGGGGTTGCGATCTGGGCCAATCCTTCGAGTCCTCATGCCGAGGGGCGCAAGGCCAAGCAGGCGCTGGAGGATGCCCGCGCGCGCGTGAAAGCGGCGCTGAAGTGGGACGGCGAGGTGATTTTCACCAGCGGCGCGAGCGAGGCGCTGTGGATCGCGCTCAACCGGGCGAAGGTCGACCGGCGCATTGTGAGTGCGGTGGAGCACGATGCGGTGTTCCGCGCGGCGCCGGATGCGGAGGTGGTGCCGATCGACCCTCGAGGAGTGATGGAAGGCGATCTCGATCTCGCAAAGCTGGATCCGCTGCTCGATAGTGGGGCAAAGGCAATCGTCGCCATCCAACATATCAATTCGGAAACCGGCACCAACCAATACGTAACACGTAATCCACCGCATCGTGACCACGTGGTTCAGGCAGGATCATGGCTGCTGGCCGACTGTTCCCAGAGTGCAGGAAAGATGGAGTTGCCAGACGCCGATATGCTGGTCGTCTCCGCCCACAAGTTCGGCGGTCCAATCGGGATCGGCGCGCTTTTGGTCCGCGACTACGCGATGCTGGAGCCGATGGGAGGGCACGAACGTGGGTATCGTCAGGGCACGGAAAATATGCCAGCCGCCCTCGGTATGGCCGCGGCACTGGAAGCCGGCGATATCGAGACTTGGGCGACCACAGTCGAACAGCAATTCGATTTCAAGAATGAGTTGTTCCGGCACGGTGAAGTTCTGCGGATGGGGATGCATTGCTCACATATCATAGCGGTCGCCCACCCAACGATGAGCGCCCAGGCCCAGCTGATCCGGCTCGACGCGATGGGTTTTGCGGTATCGGCGGGCAGCGCGTGTTCTTCGGGGACGCTCAAGAAGAGCCGCGTGCTCGATGCCTTCGGTGTGCCCGACGATGTCGCCGCGCGGACGATCCGCGTGAGCATGGGATGGAGCACCACGCCCGAGGAACTGGATGCGTTTGCAGAGGCCTGGGCGTCGCTTTCGTAACCTCCGCTCGTCCTGAGCTTGTCGAAGGGCGAGCCCAGCCGCAGTTCGCGCTTCGACAAGCTCAGCACGAACGGTTAGTGGGTGCATCAAGATGATCTACCTCGATTACCAGGCCACAACACCGCTGGCTCCGCAAGCGCGCGAGGCGATGCTCGCGTGGCTCGGCGGGCCGGAGAGCGAGAGCTTCGGCAACCCGCATAGCCCGCACCGCATGGGCCGCGCAGCAGCGGCGGCGGTCGAGGTGGCACGCGATCAGGTGGCGGCGCTGTTTCCGCCCGGCGGGCAGGTGATCTTCACCGGCAGCGCGACCGAGGCGCTCAACCTCGCGATCCGGGGCACTGCCGCCGTCCGCTCGGGCGAACACATCGCTTTCAGCGCGATCGAGCATGCGGCGGTGATCGATACGGTCAAGGCGATCGGCAACTGGACCGAACTGCCGGTCGGCGCAGACGGACGGATCGCGCCAGATGTCGAGATGCCCAAATATGTCGGCCTGCTGGCGGTCATGCAGGTCAATAACGAGATCGGCACCATCCAGCCCATCGCCGAGATGGCGAAGCGCGCGAAGGAGACCGGCGCGCTGTTGCTGGTCGATGGCGTGCAGGCGGCGGGCAAGATGGCGCTGGCGCCGGAGGCGGACATGATCGCGGTCAGCGCACACAAGCTGCACGGACCCAAGGGTATCGGCGCGCTGTGGGTGCGCGACGGGCTCAAGCTGATTCCGCATATCGAAGGCGGCGGACAGGAACAGGGGTTACGCTCGGGCACACTCTCGCCTGCTTTGTGCGCCGGGTTCGGCGCGGCGGCTGCGCTCGCGGTGGAGCGGCAGGAGGAAGACGCCGCGCATGTCGAAAGCCTGTGGCAGATCGCACGCGATGCCTTCTCCGGCTGGACGCTCAACGGCAGCGCGGAGCATCGCTGGCACGGCAATCTCAACATCCGGCGCGACGGCCTCGACGTCGCGCGGCTGATGAGCGAATGCCGCGAGGTTATGTTCTCCGCCGGGTCGGCCTGTGCCAGCGGATCGGGCCGGACCAGCCATGTGCTGCGCGCTATCGGGCTGAGCGACGAACAGGCGAAATCTTCCATCCGACTTGGCTGGGGGCGCTATACCACGCGCGAGGATATGCAGCGCGCTTGCTCGATCATTCTCGAGGCGGCACAATCGCAGGGATGAAAGTCACCTTCACCAAGTCGAACGGCGAACGCGTCGAGGCCGAGGCGCAGGCGGGCGACGTGCTGCTGCGCGTCGGCCAGGCGGCGGGAATGCCGCTGGAGGGCACCTGCGAAGGGCAGATGGCGTGTTCCACCTGCCACGTGCTGGTCGCCAAGGAATGGTTTGCGCAGCTGCCCGAGGCGAGCGACGACGAAGAAGACATGCTCGACCTCGCCTATGGCGTGCGCCCGACCAGCCGCCTTTCGTGCCAGATCGTGCTGAACGATGCGCTCGACGGGCTGGAAGTCACCATCCCCGCCGATGCGCATGATATGAGCCGGAGCTAGTCGGCCGGGGTTGCCTCGTCTCTGTCGCGCCGTCGCAGGCGCCGGATCAGCAGCCAGATGCCGTAGCCGACCAGCCCGATGGGCACGAAGATCGTCAGCAGCAGGATAAGCCCGCCGATCACGGTGCCTGCTACGGGGCCGATCGAGCCGATGGCCTTGCGGATCGGTTCGAAGAAGCCGCCGGGGCCTGCGGTTTCGCTCTGGTAGGTTACGGTGACGCGCGAATAGGCGACGCGGCCGCGCATTTCCTGCAGCCAGCTGCGCGCCTGGTCGATCTCTTCGTTCACCTGCGCCACGCCGCGTTCCGCCTCGACCAGCTCCTGCACGCTGCCTTTGCGGGTGCGCAGCACTTCCATCAGCCGATCGCGCAGCACTTCGCGGCTGCGCAGGCGGGCTTCGGTGTCGACGATCTGCTTGGAGAGATCCTCTCCCTCGATGGACGAGGAAACCTGGTCGCCGCCCGCAGTCTCGGTCGCCGCGACAAGATCGCGCCCGAATTCGCGGGCTTTGTCGGCTGCGACGGAGATTTGCAGCTCGCCATAGCCGTAATCGTCTTCCGCACCGTTTTGCTGCAGCGAGCGGACCTGGCAGGTGAGCGGGCCGAGCTGGATGCACATGTCCGCATGGCGTTCCTGCAGCGGCGCGATGTCTTCGCGCGGTACCCGGAATCCGTAAGCATAGACGTAAGCGATTTTTGGCGCGGCGGCGGGAATGTCGGGCAGGGCGCTGGTGTCTCCCTCTGCCTCGTCGGTCATGGCCTCGGGTGCGCCGGGCGGGGGAGGCGCTTCCATCGCAGCCTCCTCGGTCACATCCGCCGTGGTGAGGCGCTCTACCGACTCGTAAGTTTCACCTTCGGAGCAGGCAGCCAGCGCGATGGCAGCGGCGGAAACAAAAAACAGCGAACGACGAACGGCCATGAATACTCTCCCCATGCGCAATGTCGCCATCACATTGCGACCATATTTATGCCTCATTCCCGCCACATTGGCAAGTGCGCAGCAAAAAGCCCGGCCGCATTTCTGCGACCGGGCCTTTGGTTTGTCAGCTTTTAGAAAAGCTTAGGCGTTTTCGGGAACGCGCTCCATCACGCGGCTGATGAGGCGATCGGAGAACGCTGGAATGTCGTCCGGATTGCGGCTGGTGATCAGATTGCCGTCTTCGGCCACTTCCTGATCGACTACATTCGCGCCCGCATTCTTCATGTCGGTGCGGATCGAGTGGTAGCTGGTCAGCGTCTTGCCTTCGACCAGGCCCGCCTCGATCAGCATCCACGGCGCGTGGCAGATCGCGGCGATCGGCTTGCCCGCGGCGTTGAACTCACGGACGATCGCAACAGCGCGGTCGTTCACGCGCAGCAGGTCCGGGTTGATCTGGCCGCCCGGCAGCAGGAGGGCGTCGTAGCCTTCGCAATTGGCAACGTCGTCCACGGTCTTGTCGACCTTGATCGTCTTGCCCCAGTCGTCCTTGTCCCAGGCCTTGATTTCACCCGATTCCAGGCTGACGACCTCGGTTTCGATGCCGGCGTCTTCGAGGTTCTTCTTGGGTTCGAAGAGCTCCGACTGTTCGAAGCCGTTGGTGGCGAGAATCATAACGCGTTTGGCCATGATGAAGTCCTTTCGTATGCATGTCCGCAACTATTGCGGTTTCATGGGGTAAACGGGCGGGGAAAGCTTTGCGTTCCGTGCTGTTGGCCAGGGCGAGCCGGTGGTAGGGCGAAGCGATGTCTTCCAAAGATCAGGGCGCACCAGAGCCCGATTCCCCTGCTGCAATCGTCGATGCGCCGTTCGAAACGGCGCTGTCCGAACGCTATCTCGTCTATGCGCTGTCCACGATCACCGCGCGCTCTCTGCCCGATCTGCGCGACGGACTGAAGCCGGTCCACCGCCGACTGCTGTGGGCGATGCGCCAGCTGCGCCTCGGGCCCGACACCGCATACAAGAAGTCCGCCCGCGTGGTTGGCGAGGTGCTGGGCAAGTACCACCCGCATGGCGATACCGCCGTTTACGACGCGATGGTCCGCCTCGCGCAGCCCTTCGCGCTGCGTTACCCGCTGGTCGAAGGGCAGGGGAACTTCGGCAATATCGACGGCGATAACGCCGCCGCCGCCCGCTACACCGAAGCGCGCCTGACCAAGACCGCGATCAACCTGATGGCGGGGCTGGACGAAGGCACGGTCGACTTCGTCCCGACCTACAACAACGAAGAGGAAGAGCCGGTCATCTTCCCCGGCCTGTTCCCCAACCTGCTGGCCAACGGTGCCAGCGGGATCGCGGTGGGCATGGCGACCAATATCCCCAGCCACAACGTGGACGAAGTGATCGCCGCGATCCTTGCGGTGATCGAGAATCCGGCCATCGAACATGCCGATCTGATGGAGCTGGTGCAGGGGCCGGACCTCGCCACCGGCGGGCTGATCGTCGACAGCGCCGAAAGCATTTCGACCGCCTACGAAACCGGGCGCGGTTCCTTTCGCATCCGCGCGCGCTTCCATGCCGCCGAGGCGGCGAACGATGAGGATCGCGAGGCCGGGATCGAGCGGCTGGGCGGCGGCCAGTGGCAGCTGGTCATCAGCGAAATCCCCTACCAGGTGCCCAAGGGCAAGCTGATCGAGCAGATCGCGCAGGTCATCGCGGACAAGAAGGTGCCCATCCTCGAGGATGTGCGCGACGAAAGCGACGAGCAGATCCGCATCGTGCTGGTCCCGCGCAGCCGCAATGTGGACCCGGAGCTGCTGAAAGAATCGCTCTACCGCCTGACCGATCTGGAAACGCGCTTCGGCCTCAACATGAACGTGCTCGATGCCACGCGCACGCCGATGGTGATGGGCCTGAAGGAGCTGCTGCAGCACTGGATCGCCAGCCAGCTCGACATTCTGCAGCGGCGCACCCGCCACCGGCTGGCGAAGATCGTGGACCGGCTGGAGCTGCTCGAGGGCTATATAATCGCGTTCCTCAACCTCGACCGGGTGATCGAGATCATCCGGACCGAGGACGAGCCCAAGCCGGTGATGATGAAGGAGTTTTCGCTGACCGACCGGCAGGCCGAAGCGATCCTCAACATGCGGCTTCGGTCCTTGCGCAAGCTCGAGGAAATGCAGCTTCGGGGCGAGAAGGACGACCTGCTGAAGGAGCAGGACGAGCTGCAGAAGCTGCTCGACAGTCCAGCCCGGCAGCGCACGCGGCTAAAGCGCGATCTCACCGGTTTGCGCAAGGAATACGGCAAGGACACGGCGCTGGGCGCCCGGCGCACGACGATTGCCGAGGCCGCGCCGACGGTCGAATTCAGCATGGACGCGATGATCGAGAAGGAACCGATCACGGTGATCCTGTCTGCCCGCGGCTGGATCCGCGCGGCGAAGGGCCACGCCGACCTCGCGCAGGAATACAAGTTCAAGGAAGGCGACGAACTTGCCTTCGTGTTCCACGCGCAGACGACCGACAAGCTGCTGATCGCAACCGACGATGGGCGCTTCTTCACCATGGGGGCGGACAAGCTGCCCGGCGCGCGCGGTTTCGGCGAGCCGGTGCGCACGATGCTGGACATCGACAACGCGGCGCACATCGTGGCGGCCTGGCCGCACCGCCCGGGCGAACGGCTGCTGCTGGCGAGCACGCTGGGCAAGGGTTTCGTGGTCAAGAGCGACGATCTGCTGGCCGAAACCCGCAAGGGCCGTGCGGTGATGACGCTGAAGGGCGATGCCAAGCTCGCCAAGGTGGCGCATATTGGCGAGGGGCACGATCACGTTGCCGTCGTCGGCGATAACCGCAAGCTGGTGGTCTTCAACCTCGAAGAAATGCCCGAGATGCAGCGCGGGCAGGGCGTCCAGCTGCAACGCTACAAGGACGGCGGGATGGCCGACGTCACCACGTTCAAGCTGGAGGACGGCCTCAGCTGGCAGATGGGCGGTACGGGCGAACGCACGCGCACCGAGCAGGAGATGTGGCAATGGAAGGTCGCGCGCGGTGGTGCAGGCCGGATGCCGCCGCAGGGCTTCCCGCGCGATAATCGGTTTTAAGGGCAGGCCTCCCACCCCGCCTCCCCACCCGGCCACCAATGATACCATCAGGCTATGGTGGCCGGGTGGGGAGGCGGGGTGGTAAGGGCCCTAAGAAAAGGCGCGAGGCAGGGCGGCAAGGGCCCTGAGAAAAGCCGCCCGGCTGAGCCTGCAAAGGCATCTCGCAATAGCAAAGGCGGGCCGCACGCCTTTCGGCATACGACCCGCCCCTTGCGACCCTCGTGACTGGTGGCCCCGAGGGTAACTGGTAACGCGAATTACTCGGCGTCGGCGCCTTCGGTGGCCGCACCGGATTCGCCTGCGGCCGTGCCATTGAGCGCGGCGAGCAGCTGTTCTTGGGTGACGAGAACGATCAGCGCGCCGGACTGGTTGGTGGCGAACTGGTCGCGGCCAAGCGCAACGGGGCCATCGGTCAGCGTCACAATCGCCTTGTCGCCATCGATCGAGGTGACCGTGCCGACTTCGACGCCATCGGCGCTCAACACGGCTGCATCGACCACCAGAGCGGCGTCACGCGCAGCGGCGGCTTCGGCCTGCTGCTGTTCGAACAGTTGGTTGAGCTGCGCCTTGGTGACCGAGATCACGGGGCCTTCCGGGCCTTCACCCAGCGCATTGGCGGGGATGGAACCGGTGTAACTCCCGGTGTCGACCACGGCCACGCCGTCCTGCAGCGATTCGATGGTGGCCACTTCTTCGCCATCTGCGGTGTAGATGGTGGCGCCGACTTCGGGGCCCATCTGGGCGTGGGCGGCGGTCGCCAGCGTCAGCGCGGCGGCGGCGGCAAAAGCGGACTTGAACTTCATGTGTCTCTCCTGGTCTGGTCACGGTTCCTGGCGGAGCCGAGGCTAGGGTTTCCCCCAAAAAACGATTGGACCCGCCAAATGGTCCCGCGCAAAACGGGCTGCTGCGCACAATCACGCATCATCGGGGTCGGTCGGTATGAAAATACGGCAAAATGATGTCAACCGCGAGAGCGGCATCGATCGGGTACCGTGCTGATCCGATGCACTTTGGATAGAATCTTGCGCCTGAAGGTAAGCTTAAGAGGTTGGGGGATCGGGTAATTCTTCGTCGAGGATCTCCAGCACCCGATCTCGAGAAGGAAAATCCTCCGCGATCCAGCGTGCCTCGACAGCGCGTAGCGCACGCGAGACGCCGGCACCGGTGACCCCGCGCTGCACGATCTCGCCGCCTTTCAGGGGCAGATCGGGCACATCCCAGCCGACCAGCGCGTGCGGATTCTCCCCCACCAGCAGCAGGCGGCCCATGGCGCACTCAGTGCCTTCCCGATAGGCGAGCGCGCGCGGTGCCTCGCGGTCGCTCTCGCGCCTTTGCGCCAGACAGCCGAGCATTTCGCGCTGCCGCCGCGACAGGCGCAGGCGCGCGGCGACCATGTCCGCCACACTCTCCACTGGCGGAAGCAGTGCGCCCAGCCGCCGGATCGCATCGCCCGCTATGCCGAATGTGCTCTCTGACTCGATCAGCCGGGCCAGTGCGGCGACCTGCGGCGCGCCCGCTTCGGGCAGGATCACCGGCAGGACGCCGCGGTGCTTCATGCGCGCGATGGTAGGTGCAGGTTCGGGCAGTGCGAGGATGGCGAGCAGCTCCATCGCCACCCTCTCGCGGCTGAGGCCTTTCATCGTCGGGGCCAGCCGTGCGCAGGCGTCTTCCGCCGCCTCGTCCAGCGCGCTGCCGAAGCGTGCCTGGAAACGATAATAGCGCAGGATGCGCAGGTGATCTTCGCGAATGCGCTGGTCGGGATCGCCAATGAAGCGCACGCGGCGCGCTTTCAGATCTTCCAGTCCGCCGAAATAATCGGAAATCTCCAGGCTTTCGGGATGGGCATAGAGCGCATTGATGGTGAAATCGCGCCGCGCGGCGTCCTCTCGCCAATCCTGCGCGAAGGCCACGGTGGCGCGGCGGCCATCGGTGGACACATCGTGCCGCAGCGTGGTCACCTCCACGGTCCCGTCGTCGAGCAGCGCGGTGATCGTGCCGTGGTCGATCCCGGTCGGCACGGTCCGGATGCCTGCCGCCTTGCACAGTTCGATGACCCGCTCGGGCCGCAGCGGCGTGGCCGCGTCTATGTCCTTCACCGGATGCCCCAGCAGCGTATCGCGCACCGCGCCGCCGACCCAGCGCAGGTTTTCCGCACCCAGCGCAGCGACCAGCGCGGCCAGATCCTCGCGCGCGGTCCATTCGGCCTGTGGCAACCGCTCAGCCACCGAAGCTCTCCGTAATGTCCAGCCTGCGCGAAAGGTTGAAGATGATCGCCGCTGTCACGCCCCAGATCCGATAGCCTTCGTAGTGCATTTCGTAATAGCGCCGCTCGGCCCCTCTCCACTGTGCGCGATGCTCGGTATAATTCGACCGGTCGAACAGGATCGACAGTGGCACTTCGAACCAGCTTTCGACCTCGCCCGGATTGGGCACCAGCGGCAGATCGGGAGGGATCACGCCCAGCACCGGGGTCACATCGAAGCCGGTTCCGGTATGATAGCGATCGGTCGCGCCGATCACGCGGACCTGCGCAGGGTCGAGCGCCAGCTCCTCCTTCGCTTCCCGCAGCGCAGCCTCGACCGCGTCTTCCCCTGCATCCAGCTTGCCACCGGGGAAGGCGACCTGTCCGGGGTGGTTGCGCATGTCCTGCGGGCGCTGGGTCAGGATCGCGCCGGGCTTTTCACGATCGGTAACCGGGATCAGCACCGCGGCCGGGCGCGGATCGCGGTCGGCAAACTGCCGGTCGGTCAGCAGGTCGGGCAGTTCGACCCCGTGACCTTCGTCGAAGATCGTCTGCAGGCGATCGACGAGGGAGGTCACGGCTTCAGGCGAAACGTCTCGCCCATGCTCGAAACGGTCCAGTCGTCGCTGTGGGAAAGGGCATATTCGGCAAGCTGCTGGTAGGTGCTGCGGTTGAGCCGTGCTTCCAGCCCCCGCCGCACGCCGAGATAGATCGCGGGCGTCTCCGCGTCGCCACGCGCGATAATCGCGTGGTCCGGCCCGGCAATCACCAGCTCGTCCGTATGCAGGCGGAAGGCGAGGGCGGCGCTCCCGTTCTCTTCGCGCACCACCATGTCAGTGGCGATGAAGGCGGCATCCTCCACCTCGATCGACAGCATCTCGAACGGAGAGATCAGCCAGTGCTTGCCCGATTCGTCGCGCACCAGCAGGCCGGAAAACGCGCGCACCATCGCCTCGCGGGTGATGGGCGATCCATCGTGGAACCACGTGCCGTCCGCGGCGATCCGCATCCCCGAATCGCCCATCTTGGTGGGTGCCCAGCCTTCGACCGGCGGCAGTTTGCGATCCGCCACCTGCTGCGCGATCTGCGCCAGCGTAAGGCCGGCAAGGTGGGGAGGGGGTTCATAGGGCATCGGCAAATCTCTGGCAGAAGGGCGGGGGCCGCGCAATCGAGTGCGGCGTGGCGATGACGGCGCGGCGTTCGGGTCAGCCGGTTTCGCGCCGCCACGGCCCCAGCATGCCGCGCCGGGGCAGCACCGCCGGGTTGGTGCAGCGCACCAGCAGGCGGTGCGCCTCGACCGGGCCGGGCGTGTCCCAGCCGCCGGTCGGCGCAGCGGTGAAATCCCATTTCCCATAATAGTCGGGATCGCCGATCAGCACTTGCGGCAGGGCAGGTTTTTCAGCCGTTGCCGGGCCTTCCACCGCGCCCAGCGCCGCCGCCATCAGCGCGCGGCCATAGCCTTCGTTCTGGCGGCCGGGCGCAACCGCCACCGGGCCGACCATCAGCAGCGGATATTGCCGCCCGTCCTCGTCGGTCAGCGAGACCGGCCACAGCTCGATGGTTCCGGCGAGGAAATCCTCGTCGTCGAGCGCGGCGAAGCTGAGGCCTGCAAGGCGCTCCAGCCCTTCGCGGATGCGATAGGCGGTGCGGCTGCTCCGGTCGGCACCGAACACCGCGTCGAGCAGCTCTTCGTGCAGCGCGGGCGGGACCGCGTCGATGGGGACGATGCTTGGCATGGGCTGCGCCGGTTAGAACCAAGCGCGCCCGCTGTCGATGGCGTTGATCGCGTACCGAAGCCTTGCGTGCCTCAGCCCGCAGGCGTCAGCTTGCGCAGGCGGCCATTATCGCCATCCTCCAGCACGTAGAGCGCGCCATCCGGACCCTCCACGATCTCGCGCAGGCGCTCGCCGAAGTCGTACCGCGCGGCTTCGGTGGCCTGCGTGCCGTTCATGTCCACGCGCACGATGTTCTGTTCCTTGAGGTTGGCGATCAGGGCGTCGCCCTGCCAGTCGGCGAACATGTCGCCCGAATAGAACAGGAAATCGCCGGGCGCGATCACCGGGGTCCACTCGATCGCGGGCTTGGTGAAGCCATCGTCGGGCGTGTGGTCGGGGATCGGCGAGCCGTTGTAGTTGTCGCCTTCCGACCTGACCGGCCAGCCGTAATTGTTGCCGCGTTCGACCAGGTTCAGCTCGTCGCCGCCCGCGGGGCCATGTTCGAGATCCCACAGCCGCCCGGCGCTGTCGAACTGCAGGCCCAGCATGTTGCGATGGCCGTACGACCAGATCTGATCGCTGGGCGATCCCTGGCTGGCGAACGGATTGCCCGCCGCCGCGCTGCCATCCAGGTTCAGCCGAACGACCGTGCCCAGCGTGTTTGAGGTATCCTGCGCAGGGGTTTTCTTCTGTCGCTCGCCACTGGAGACGAACAGGTACTGCCCGTCGGGGCTGATAGCGATGCGGTGCGAATAGTGGCCGCGACCGGTCACCTTGGGGGTCTGCCGCCAGATGACGTTGAGCCCTTCGATAGCGCAGGTATCGGCCTGGTCGCACACCAGCTGCCCACGGCCGACCACCGCGCCGCGCGTATCGCCGCTGCCCGCTTCGGCCCAGCTGAGGTAGATCGTGCGCTCGCCGATCTCGCTATCCGCTTCGGCCGGCAGGAAAGCGATGTCTCCAAGTCCGCCCTGGCCACCATAATCGACTTCGGGCGCGCCGCTCACATCGATGGTGCGACGCGTGGCGGTGTCGAACAGCTTGATCGTGCCAGCCTTCTCGGTAATCGCCAGCACACGGGTGCCGGGGATGAAATCCGCCGCCCAGGGCTCTGCGAAAGTGCCCAGGTCGCGCACCGCGAACGGCCCGATGGTCTCGTCCACCGCCGTCGCGTCCGGCGAGGCGGACGCGGTGGGCGTGTTGGCACCCGGCCCGTTCTCCCCTGTCGTGGCACTGCCACAGCTTGAGGCGATCAGGGAGACGCTGATAGACAGGGCGGCAGAAATCAGGCGGTTCTTGGTCATGCTGGCAGCTATTCCCTTTACAGACTTCGCGGTGCACTGCCCGCCCGGCGCGCTCGTCGTGGGGGTCGACGAGGCCGGGCGCGGGCCTCTTGCCGGGCCGGTGGTGGCATCGGCCGTGGCGCTGTGCAAGCCGCGCCCGGGTGGGCTCGACGATTCCAAAAAGCTTTGCGCGCGCAAGCGTTCCACACTCGACGAGCAGGTGCGGCGGCGCTGCGCATGGGGCGTTGCGGTGATCGAGCCCGCGGAAATCGACCGGCGCAACATCTTCGGGGCCACCATGTTTGCCATGACGCTGGCGGTGGAGCGCGTGGCGGCGGCGATGGGCCGCGCCCCCGATATCGTGCTGGTCGACGGCAACCTGACGCCATCGGGCCGCTGCGAGGGCTGGCGCTGGCCGGCGCGCGCCATCGTGGGCGGCGATGCGAAAGAGCCCGCCATTTCTGCGGCAAGCGTCGTCGCCAAGGAATGGCGCGACCGGCTGATGATCGCCGCCGCGCGCGAATATCCGCATTACGGGTGGGACCGGAACAAGGGTTACGGGACCGCAGAGCATCTCAGTGCATTGAGGCAATATGGGCCATGCGCGCTGCACCGCCGCAGCTTCGCACCGGTCGCGCAGTTGCAGATGCCTTTGGAGATCCACGCATGAACGGTTTCACTTTCGACGATATTCCCGACCAGTCCGGGCGCACCGCGCTGGTTACCGGCGCGAACACCGGCATCGGGTTCCATATCTCCGAAATGCTGGCGAAGAACGGCGCGAAAGTGCTGATGGGCTGCCGCAACCGGGAGAAGGCCGAAGATGCGCGGCAGGACCTGCTGAAGCTAGCGCCGGGTGCGCAGATCGAAATCGTCGATCTGGATCTGGAGGATATCGCGTCCGTGCGCGCGGCGGCGGACAAGATCGACAGTCTCGATCTGCTGATCAACAATGCCGGAATCATGTGGGTGCCGCAGGCGACCGGCACCGGCGGGGCGGAACGGCATTTTGCGGTCAACCACCTAGGCCATTTCGCGCTCGCCTCCCTCCTTCTGCCGGCACTCGCCAAGGGCAAGGACCCGCGCGTGGTCGTGCAGTCCAGCATCGCGCATCGCCCGGCGACCATCGATTTCGAAAACCTTTCGGGCGAGCATGATTATGCGCGCCAGAAATTTTACGGCCAGAGCAAGCTTGCCAATCTGATGTTCGCGCTGGAGCTGGACCGGCGGCTGCGCGCCGCGGGATCGCCCATCTCCAGCATCGCCTGCCACCCCGGCGTGGCGAAAACCGAGCTGACCCGGCCGGTCGGCTGGGCGAAACTGGTGATGCCGATTGCCGCGCCGCTGCTCAACACGGCGAAACAGGGTGCGCTGCCAGCGTTGCAGGCGGCGACCGACCCCGAAGCGAAGGGGGGCGATTACTACGGCCCCTACGGTTTCATGGAAGCGACTGGATCGACCTCGGGCCGGGCGGTGGCCACCGCGACCGCGCGCGATCCGCTGTTGGCGGCGCGCCTGTGGGAGGTTTCCAAGGACATGACCGGCGTCGATCCCGGGTTGCCCCCCGCAAACTGATCGCGATCCGCTTCCTGCGCGGAAGCTGAAGGGCGATCATTCCAGCATGCGCCGGGCTTCCTCGGTGATCGTCGTCGCGATCTGGCGATAGGCATCGGTCAGTACGCTGCCCTTGCGCCAGACCGCCGCGATGGAGCGGTGCGCTTTCCAGTCGGGCACATCGAACCGGCGGACCATGTGTTCGCCCCCGCTTTCGGACCGCAGGTAGGTTTCGGGCAGTACCGCAAGGCCAAGGCCCGATCCCGCCATCTGCTGCAACCCGTCAAGGCTGGTACCCTCGTAATCGCGCAGCTCCTTCGCTCCGATCTGCTCGCAGATGTCGCGGACCTGACGGGCGTAGTGGTGCCGCCGGTCCAGCGTCAGCATGTCCACCCCTTCGAAATCGGCGATGGAGAGCGTTTCGCGCCTGTGAAACGGATGATCCGTCGGCCCGACCAGCAGCAGGGGTTCGCGAAACAGCGGTTCGACCGTCAGGCGCGGGTCGTCGATCGGCAGCGGGGCGAGCAGCATATCGATATCGCCATTGGCGAGCGCCTGTGCCTGATCGTCGGGAATGCCTTCGCGCACGTGCAGCTTCAGGTCGGGGTGTGCGCCGTGCAGCCGCATGACCACCTGCGGCATCAGATAGGGGCCGAGCGTGGGCGTGACGCCCAGGCGGATCGTGCCTACCAGCAGGCCGCCGACGCGCGAGGCCAGCCGCTGAATATCCGACACGTCGGACAGGATGCCGCGCGCACGCCGCGCAATTTCCCGCCCTACCGGCGTCAGCGCGACGGGCTGCCCGCGCTCGACCAGCTGCGCGCCGAGGATCTTTTCCAGCCTGCGCAGCTGGTGGCTCAGCGTCGGCTGGGTGACGTGCAGGCTTTGCGCGGCTCGCCCGAAATGACGCTCCTCCTGAATCGCGACGAGATAGCGCAGCTGCTTGAGCGTCAGAGCCATAGATGAAATCTATCGAATCACCGCCTCGCTTTCAATTGGATTCATCGCAGCCGCGTCGCAATATCTGGCGCACTAGCCATCAAAAGGAGACCGACATGCAAGGCCATATCGACAAGCTTCGCCAGCAGCACCGCGACCTCAACCGCGCGATCGACACGACCCGTGCGGCCAGTCGCCAGGAAGACGTCAAGCAGCTCAAGAAGTTGCGGCTCGCGCTGAAGGATCGGATCGCGGGCATCGGCGGCAACCGCGCCACGCGGAGCGCCTGAACCTTTTTCCAGTCGTTCGAAACTCCGCAGCCACGCGCCGGGTTGCGCTTGTCTCGAATGCCGTGGCCTGCCAGACAGGCCGTCACAAGATTTATCCGGGGCCGAAATGACCACCGAGCCGACGCCTGCACCCAGACCGCCCGAAATCCTCGTCCGTGCCGGGCGTTCCCTGCGAGACTTCATGGCCCATGAAAGCGGCGGCGGCATCGTTCTGATGGCCGCCGCCGCCATTGCCATCCTGTGGGCGAACAGCCCGTTCTCGCCCGCCTATTTCGGGATTCTGGACACCGAGGTTGCCGCCACCGTGGCGGGCGAGGGGGTCAAGAAATCGGCCCTGCTGTGGATCAACGACGGCCTGATGGCGCTGTTCTTCCTGCTGGTGGGGCTGGAAGTGAAGCGCGAAATCCTGATCGGGCAGCTTTCCAGCTGGCAGCAATCCTCGCTGCCAGTCTTTGCGGCCATTGGCGGGATGAGCATTCCGGCGCTGATCTTCGTGGGCATCAACCTTGGCAATCCGGAGAATATCCAGGGCTGGGCGATCCCCGCTGCAACCGACATTGCCTTCGCGCTCGGCATCCTCGCGCTGCTTGGTAACCGGGTACCCGTTGCGCTCAAGGCGCTGCTGCTCGCCATTGCGGTGATCGACGATATCGGTGCCATCGCGATCATCGCGCTGTTCTACACCCCGCAGGTCGATCTGGCGATGCTGGGCGCGGCGGCGGTGATGCTGGTCCTGCTCGCAGGGTTCGGTCGCATGCGCGTCGGCTCTTCCATTCCCTACGTCATCCTTGGCGTTGCGCTGTGGTATTTCGTGCTGAAGTCGGGCGTCCACGCCACGCTGGCCGGTGTCGCAATCGCAATGTGCATTCCGATGATGGACCGCAGGGGCGAGCCCAAGCTGGAAAAATGGGAGCATGGCCTGCACCCGTGGGTCGCGTTCCTGGTGGTGCCGATCTTCGCACTCGCCAATGCAGGCGTCTCTTTCGAAGGGATGGAGCCTGCCGCGCTGCTGGCGCCGCTGCCGCTGGGCATTGCGCTGGGCCTGCTGCTGGGCAAGCAGCTGGGTATCGTCGGCTTTGCATGGCTGGTGGTTAAGCTGGGCATCGCCCGCCTGCCGCAGGGCATTGGCTGGGCGCAGGTCTGGGGCCTCTCGCTGATCGCCGGGATCGGCTTCACCATGAGCCTGTTTGTCGGCAACCTCGCCTTCTACGATCCGGCGCAGATTAACGCGGTGAAGCTGGGCGTGCTTTCCGGTTCCGTCATCGCGGCCATCGCCGGCGCGCTGATCCTGATGCGCAGCGGGCGCCGCGCATGACCGGATCGCTGATCCTCGTCGCCATCGGCCTGGTTGCCCTGGCCATTGGCGGCGAGCTGCTGGTGCGCGGCGCGGTCGGCATTGCGCGCAAGCTGGGCGTGTCGACCCTGTTCACCGGGCTGGTGATCGTCGGCGCGGCAACCTCGATGCCCGAAATGGTCGCGAGCATTCAGGCCGTGCTGAGCGGGTCGCCCGAGATCGCCTGGGGCAATATCGTCGGCTCCAATATCGCCAACTCGCTGCTGATCCTCGGCGGTGCGGCGGTGATCGCACCGGTGGTGCTGGCAGGCGTGGGACGGCGCGATTCCGTGGTTGCGCTGATCGTAACGCTGGCCGCCGTGACCATCGCGATCACCGGCTATGCCGATCCGCTCATCGGTGTCGCGCTGCTGGTGGCGCTGGTGGTGTATATTGCCTGGCGATACCGCCATCCGCCCAAACAGGTGGAAGCGGAGGTGGAAGAAACCGCCGCGCCGCCCAACTTCCTGCTCTCACTGCTGTTCTTCGCCGCCGGCGTCGGCCTGCTGGTGCTGGGCGGCGGCTGGCTGGTTACCGGGGCGATCGAAATTGCGAGTGACCTTGGCGTGAGCGAGACGGTTATCGGCCTCACCATCGTGGCGGTGGGCACGTCTCTGCCCGAACTCGCCGCATCCGCCGTGGCCGCGTTTCGTGGGCATGGGGAGCTGGCGCTGGGCAATGTGCTGGGCTCCAACATCTTCAACATCCTGCTGATCGGCGGGGTGACGATGACCATCGCGCCGCAACCTCTGCCCCCCGAACTGCTGTTCACTGCATGGCCGGTGTGCGTCGCCTCGGCGGTGCTGCTGGTGTTGCTGTGCCGCTTCATGCACCGCATCGGGCGGCTTTTCGGCCTGCTGATGCTGTGCGGCTTTGCCGCCAACACCGCGCTTGCCTTCGCCTGATTTGTGCGGGTTGGCGGGCGGCGGGGCACCGTCTTTACCGCCCGCTAACCATACGCGTTTACCAAGAATGACTTGACGGGGACTCGCCGAGGACTCATCGAGTCCCCCTGTGGATAACTCGGCGGGTGGATCAGGGCACCCGGCCGATTGGTTTTGGGGGACGCACACACATCATGGTTGTCGAAACGAAGGCGAGGCCGAAGGCACAACTGCGCGCGGCGCGCACGCAGGAAACCGCGCCCGAACTGCCAGTGGGCCAGATCCTCGACGGCGATTGCGTTGAACGGCTGCGCGAACTGCCCGACAACAGCGTGGATCTCGTCTTTGCCGATCCGCCCTACAACCTGCAGCTGGGCGGCGATCTCAACCGGCCCGACGGCAGCCACGTCGATGCGGTGACCAATGACTGGGACCGGTTCGACAGCTTTAAGACTTACGACGATTTTTCAAAGGCCTGGCTAGCGGAGTGCCGACGCGTTCTGAAGCCCGACGGCGCGCTGTGGGTGATCGGCAGCTACCACAATATCTACCGCCTCGGCGCGACGTTGCAGGATCTGGGTTTCTGGATCCTCAACGACATCGTGTGGCGCAAGACCAATCCGATGCCCAATTTCCGCGGCACCCGCTTCACCAATGCGCACGAGACGCTGATCTGGGCGAGCCAGGGCGAAAAGGCGCGCTACCAGTTCAACTACCGCGCGATGAAGACGCTCAACGACGAACTCCAGATGCGCAGCGACTGGACCTTCCCGATCTGCTCTGGCGGAGAGCGGCTGAAGGATAACGAAGGCCACAAGGCGCACCCGACGCAAAAGCCCGAGGCGCTGCTCTACCGCGTGCTGCTCGCCACGACCGAGCGCGGCGACGTGGTGCTCGACCCGTTCTTCGGCACCGGCACCACCGGCGCGATTGCCAAGCGGCTGGGCCGCGAATGGATCGGTTGCGAGCGCGAGGAAGCCTACCGCGAGGTCGCCCGCGCACGGATCGAAAAGGAACTCCCGCTCGACGAAAGCGCGCTGACCACGATGCAGAGCAAGCGCACCGCACCGCGCGTCGCCTTCGGCACGCTGGTGGAGGCGGGCTTCGTCAAACCCGGCACGCAGGTGTTCGACAAGAAACGCCACTGGACCGCGACCGTGCGCGCCGATGGATCGCTGGTGCATGAGAAGATGACCGGCTCGATCCACCAGGTCGGCAAAGACCTGCAAGGCGCCCCCAGCTGCAACGGCTGGACCTTCTGGCACTTCGAGGACGAGGGACTGGTGAAACCCCTCGACGCCGCGCGGCAGCTGTATCTGCTCGCGGTGGAGGATTGACCCGGAGGCAGGCCGCATTGCGCTTCGCACTTGTCAGGCATGATGCTGCGATTGCTGCGGCGCTTGCCCGGCAGGTGGCACGGCGCTGGCGCGACCTGCTGACGGTATTGATCGTCCTGCCGATCCTCGCCCTGTTCGCCCGTGCGTGGTTGGCGGAGCTTCCGGTCGAGCGTCGCGAAATCATCACGGGCATCGCCGGTTTCCTGATTGCCGCGGCGGTTGCCAAGACTCTGATGAGCAGAATAGCATATCACCGGACCGACGGCGTAATCGCGCACTTCGCGCAGCGCAGCGCGGACGCGCTTTGCTATATCCCCCTCTTGCTCGCGGGCGGGCTGGCCGTGCTGTTTGCGGGACTTTTTGCGGTCACTGGCCTCGCGTCGGTGGGGCCGGCGATCGGGATGGGCGCGGGTGTCGCCGTGGGCATGCTTGCCGCCTTTTCGGGCGACCGGTTCGGCCCGTCGACCATCGGCCTCGCGCCGGGAAGGGCACGCGCATTCCAGCAAAGGCATGGCCTCGCGATTGGGGCCGTGGTTTCCGGGACAGCGGGGCTGGTTTGCGCCCTCCTGCCCTCTGCCAACCACCTCGATGCGATTGTTGCGGGTGGCTATGCCTTGGCGGTGGTCATCCTGACCGGGCAGGTCGACGCAACCGCCGTGCGCTATATGGCGATGGTCGGGAATTCCTCGATGGAACTCCTGCGCAAGTGGCTGCCGCTCCCAATCGTTCTGCTTGTGCCCGCCGCAGCGGTTCTGGCGCTGTCGCAAAGCTGGGTAGCGGCAAGCGTTACGGCCGTCGCGGCCGCTGGGCTGCCTGCCATCACGATCCTGCGCATCTTTGCCTATCGTGCATTCAGCCGCGTGCTCGCGGACTGGCTGGTGACGATCCTTATCGCGGTTGCGGCCTACCTGACGTTCTCATTCCCCCCGCTCGGCCCGCTGGCAATCGTCGCGGCAATTCTCTGGCTCGCATGGCGGGGCAGGGATGCGCGTTGGCTGGTCCCATGACTTTCGCGGTCGAGCTTGCCGACCTGAGTATCCGCCGCAGCGGGCGACCCATCGTGCATGGCCTGAGCGCAAGGATCACGCAGACAGGCTGGTTCGGCGTGATCGGTGCAAACGGATCGGGCAAGACGACCTTGCTCCGCGCGGTCGCGGGGCGGCTGCCGATAGCAGGCGGCAGGTGCACGATTTTCGGGCAGGAGGTTGCGCAGGACCGCGACGCGCGCGCCACCGCCATCGGTTTAGCCCCGCCGATCGAGCGGCTGCCCGCCTCGCTGACAATCCGCGAATTGCTCGCGCTGGCGGGCGACGACCCTTCAGAGCAGGCGGCGCGTAACGCGGCCCTCTGGCAGGCGCTCGGCATCGACGCCTTGCTCGATATGCAGGTCGGCCAATGCTCCTCCGGCATGCGACAGCGCGCCGCACTGGCGCTCGCCTTCGCGCGCCCGACCCACATCGTGATCCTCGACGAGCCCTTCAACTGGCTCGACCCGGTGGCGGCCTTCGATACCCGCGCGGCGCTCGCCGGGATGGTGGCGGACGGGCTGACCCTGATCACCGCGCTGCACGATCTCACGACCTTGTGCGGCTTCTGCGATGCGGGGCTGGTGATGGCCAAGGGGGAGGTCAGCCTGTACCTCGACAAGCCCATGCTGCGCGCGGGTCGCGAAGATGCCGCCCGTTTCGAAAGCGAACTGGTCGCCGCGCTGCGCTGACGGGGATGATGGCGGCTGTCCTACTTTGGCGGTGGTCGCTAGTGGGGAACGATGAAACGTGCACAACGATCTGCCCGAATTCTCTTTGGACGAGGACGCCCGCTTTTTGGTCTTTGGACTGTGTGTCAGGTGTGTCAGCTTTCCAACAAACGGGCTAGGTGAGGGCGCATGAGCGACCAAGTCTACATCCGCCCGATCGGCTTCGCGCCGGGTCCGCAGAGCGAGGATGGCGATGCCATCCGGCTTGCCGGGGGGCTCGTCTACGCCAGCCGCTTTGCGGTGATCCTGCGCCGTGATGGCCGCGTGGTGGAGCGTTGGCGGGCTTCGCCAGACAATATCGCGAGCGTGCTCGGCCAGCTGCCCGACGGCGTGGGCGCCGAAGCGGAGGCGCAGTGGGGCAACCTGCGCAGGGCGCATCCGCCGCTGGAGCTGGGTGCGCGGACGATCCGGCTCGACCAGCCGCAGGTGATGGGCATCCTCAACGTCACGCCCGACAGCTTCTCCGACGGGGGCAAGCATGTGGGCGATCCGGCGGGCACGCGCGATGCGATCGCGGCGATGGTCGAAGCGGGAGCGGGCATGATCGACATTGGCGGCGAGAGTACGCGGCCCGGCGCGGACGCGGTGTGGGAGGAGGAGGAAATCCGCCGCATCGTTCCCGCGGTAGAGGCCGCCGCCAGCATGGGTGCCGCGGTCAGCATCGACACGCGCCGCGCGGGCACGATGGAGGCGGCGTTGCAGGCGGGCGCGGGGATCGTCAACGACGTCTCCGCGCTCCGCTACGACCCGCGCTCTGCCGAGCTGGTAGCGAAGACCGGCTGCCCCGTGGTGCTGATGCACGCGCCGGGATCGGGTAACGACCTGCATGAGGGCGGGAGCTACGAGAGCGTGGTGCTCGACGTGTTCGATGCCCTGCGCGAACGGCGCGACGCGGCGGTTGCGGCGGGGATTGCGCGCGACAAGATCCTGCTCGATCCGGGGCTCGGCTTCGGCAAATCGCTGGGCGACAATCTTGCGCTGATCAATGCGCTACCGCTGTTCCACGCGCTGGGCTGCCCGATCCTGTTCGGCGCGAGCCGCAAGCGGATGATCGGCGCGCTGAGCAAGGAGGCTGCGGCGGACGCACGGCTTGGCGGCAGCATCGCGCTGGCGATGGCGGCAATGGATGCGGGCGCGCACATCCTGCGCGTTCACGATGTGCCCGAAACCGTGCAGGCGCGCGATGTGTGGCGCGGCCTGCGCGATTCGGCGCTCACCGATTTTGCGGACCTGCCGGGATAATGACCGGGGCGACAATCGCCAACCGGGCGGGGCAGAGCACATATCGGCGGGATATTGACGGGTTGCGCGGTGTCGCGATCCTTGGCGTCCTGCTGGGGCATACCTTCCCCGAGGTGGTGCCAAGTGGCTTTTTCGGAATCGACGTCTTCTTCGTCATCTCCGGCCTGCTGATCACGCGCATCGTGATCGACCGGGTGGACGAAGGGCGGTTCACCTTCCGAGACTTCTTCGAACGGCGCATCCGGCGCATCCTGCCCGCGCTGGTGATCGTGCTGTTCGCCACGATGGTGGCGGGCGCGATCCTGCTGCTTCGATCCGAGTTCATAACGCTTTCGCGGCATTTCGTGGCCAGCCTGTTCTTCTTCCAGAATTTCAACCTGATGGGGGAAGCCGGGTATTTTGACTATGATTCCATGCTCAAACCGCTTCGCCACATCTGGTCGCTGGCGGTCGAAGAGCAGTTCTATCTCGTGTGGCCTGCCCTCTTGGTGCTTGGCTTTCGCTTCCGCATCGGCCGCCTCTGGCTAACGATCGCGCTGGCTGCGGCATCATTCCTCTATGCACAGCTGGCGTTCGATACGTTGCCGGCAAGCTACTACTCACCTTTCGCTCGCGCGTGGGAGCTGCTGGCGGGCGGTCTTGCTGCCATCGTGTTCAACCGCATCGGGTGGGGTTATTTCGAAAGGTGGGGCGGGGGGCTGGTCGCACTCGGCATTGCGTTGATAGCAGTTGCGATGCTGGTGCCGCTGGCCGTGCTCAACTTCGCGACATGGACGCCGATCCTCCCCGTTCTGGGCACGCTGCTGGTGGTCTTTGGGGGTGAGGCGAATGCTATCAGCCGGATACTCATCCAGAACCGGCTTGTCGTCTGGACGGGCCTTATCAGCTATTCGCTCTATCTGTGGCACTGGCCGATCCTGTCGTTCGCGACCATAATGTACGATGCGATGCCACCGCAAGCGGTGCGACTGGCCGGCATTGCCGCATCGTTCCTGATCGCCTGGGCGAGCTGGCGCTTTATCGAGGAACCGGCGCGCAAGGCGTGGCCGTTCAGAACGCTGATCATCCGGCTTACTGCGGCCGTGCTGGCATCTTGCGCTGTCATCGCATTCGCCCTGCTCCGGCCGCTTTCTACGGAAGGCCAGCGCGAAGCTCGAGTGAACGATCTGATTGCCGGATGGGAATGGGAATATTCGGAGAATTCGCTCTGCCGCGATGCCTATGGCGATGCGGCGGACACGTTCTGTTATCAGTCGCGTGAAGGCGCGCCCGATATCATGCTGATCGGGGACAGCATGGCCAATCACCTTGTGCCCGGCATCCTCAGCTATACCCGTTTTGCCGGGTCGAACCTCCTTTCGATCGGTCGGTGCAGGCCCGTGGCTTGGACGAGTGCGGAGCCAGCGCAGTGCGACCTGCAGGATCGCGTGCTCGCCACCACTGATGGCGTCGATCTGGTGATCGTGGGCGCGTCGTGGCCCCGCATCGACGTGGAAGGGAGGTACGACTTTGCGCCGCTGATCGCGGGGGCGAGCGATCCTTCAGGCGCGCGTTTCCGCAAAGATCTGCTGGCGCGCCTGCGGTCTTTCGCAAGGCCGGGGCGGCGGATCGTGGTCGTGGGGGCGAAGCCCGAACTGCGCTATCATGTCCGCCGCTGCATCGGGCGGCCCTTCGTCGATCCGATGGAGACCTGCCGTCTGTCGGCCGACCAGATTGAAACCGGCGGCACGCAGCGGGTGAATGCGATGCTGGAAGAAATTGTCGGGCAGGTGCCGGGCGCGGTCCTGGTCGATCCGTCGCCGCTGTTCTGCGATGCTGCGGGATGCGATTACCTGACTGCGGACGGCCTGCCGTACCTGCGCGACGATGTGCACTTCTCCACGTTGGGAAGCGCGCGGGTCGCGAACCTTCTGGCTCAGGAACTGGGGGAGCAATGAGCCGCGCGGCCGCGTTTTTTTCGCGTAACGGCGGGTAGATGACGGCTATTGTCACACTCTTCCTGCGGCCATTTCGCTAACAAAGCCGGACACTTACCGAGAGCATATGGGCTTTGCGCAATCTCCATCGACTTTCATGTGCTGCAGGAATTCTCGTGCTCGGCCTGGGGGCGAGCAACGGGGCGGCGCAGGACAGGTTCTACGAACGGATCGGCAGCTGGACGGTGGTCGGGACCGAAAGCTTCTGCACGGCGCCCGGCGTTCCGACGCCGTTTCCCGATGGCACGATGCCGCCATGGGAATCGGTTACGCTTTACATGTCTGATCCTTTGACCATGCAGATCCGGTATTCGGGCAGGATTGCCGCCGACGCACCGATCGGGGTGCAGGAAGGGCAGGCGCTCGTCCGGAGCCTGAACGGGAAGACCGACTATTTCCGCCCAAGGATGATCGTGGCGGAGGAAACGGGCGGATCGCGCCTGGTTACCGCTTTCCTCAAGCTCGGGGCGTTCGATGGGCTCGCCGAAACGGACTATTTCCTGCTGCGTGCGGGCGATCTGATGTTGCCGCTGGCGCTCACCCCGCATCGTGACGAATTGCTCGTTTCGATGCGGCGGTGCGTAGAGCGGCTTTGATCGACGCCGATCCTACAGTGTGTAACCGCCGTCGCTGGTCAGGACCGTGCCGGTGACGTTGGCTGCGGCGTCGGAGAGGAGGTAGCCGATGTCGCGCGCCAGCTCGTCCGCCGTGGCGAAGCGGCCGCGCGGGGTGGTCTTGCCCATCTGCGCAATCACCGCTTCGCGCCCATGCTCGGCGAACTGTGCTTGCAGTTCGGGCGAGTTCCAGATCGCGGTGTCGACGCCGCCCGGCGCGATGGCGTTGACGCGGATCTTGTGCGCAGCGTTCTCCGCCGCCGCGATTCGCGCCATGTGCGCGACCGCCGCCTTCGAGACGCCGTAGGCGCCGATACCGGGAACGGGTTTGAGGCCGGTGACGGAAGCGGTGACGACCGCGCTGCCGCCGCCGCCTTTGCGCATTGCGCGCAGCGCGGTGGCGAGGGTGAGAAAAGCCCCGTCGAGGTTGATCGCCATCACGCGGCGCCACTCGGCAAAGTCGAGCTCAGCGATCTGGCCGCCGGTGCCGATCCCTGCATTGACCACCGCGTGGTCGAGCCGGTCGATCTTGGGTTCGAGTGCCTGCCAGAACTCTTTATCGGCTACATCAGCGGCATGGGTCTCAACCTTGCAGGAGAGGTCGAGCTTGCTGAGGCCATCACCGTCGAGATCGATCAGGATCAGGCGCGCGATGCCCTGCCGGTCGAGCCAGCGGGCGGTTGCGGCACCGATGCCTGAAGCTGCGCCGGTGATCAGCGCGGTGCGGTTCGTGAAGTCGTATCCCTCGGTCATGCCGGGGCGCTAACCCGATAGGGCCGCGTTGTCGATGACGCTGCGATCTGCGCCCCGGCCGCTATGGACGGGGCGCTTCCGGCTCAGGCGGCCTCGTTCTCTTCGATATAGGCGTCCGGGTCTTTTTCCTCGCGTTCCACATTGGTGACGTGGTCGGCTTCGAAGGCGAGGTACTTGATGCCCAGCGCGATACGCTTTTCCAGCGGCACACGGCGCCGGAAATCGGTCAGGCCTTGGCGTTCTTCCTCGGAAAGATGCGCGCTGTTCTGGTAGTTCGCCTTGTCGACGCATTTCCACCATGCGTCCGACCCGACCTCTTCGTTCAGCGCGGCGTCGGCGGCATTGGCGATCTTGTTGTGATCGTCGATCGCATCCTCGGTCGTCTCGTCGGCGCTGTCGGAATCGAGTGCGCCTTTGCCGAGTTTCAGCAGGGTGGGGTAGAAATACTTCTCTTCCGCCATGGCGTGCGCTTCCAGATGGTCGCGCAGACGCTTGAAGATCTTGCCCGCCGATTCGAGGTCGTCGCGCGCCTCGTCCAGTGCGGAAAACCAGCGGCGCTGGCGGTCATGGTCGGCAAGGATGCAGTCGACGATATCCATTGGTGGATAGCCCCCGTTTCGAGTGTTTGGATTCGAAGGGGAAACGCGGGATGGGCGGGCGGGTTCCGCGCCGACAGAGGCCTGGAAGAGTGGTACCCGCCTACGTCAGGCCGCGTTGTCGATCCCGAGATCGCTCAGTTTGCGGTAGAGCGTGGACCGCCCGATGCCGAGCCGGCGGGCGACCTCGGTCATGCGGCCGCGATAATGCCCGATGGCCAGCCGGATCACATCCGCCTCGATCTCTTCGAGCGGGCGCAGGTTGCCGTCTTCGGTATAGAGCATTACGCCGACCGCTTCCTGCACATGCTGGCCGGTCTCCACCTTTTCGCCGATCAGTTCGGAGAGTTGCGGAAAATCGCTCGCGGTGAGCATTTCGTTTTCGCAGAACACCGCGGCACGGAACAATACGGCCTGCAACTGGCGGACATTGCCGGGCCAGTCGAAGGCGCACAGCAGGTTAAGCGCGCTGTCGGCAAGGCTGAGGTGGCGCAGGCCCGGCTGGTCGCCGATGCGCGCAAGGAAGTGGCGCGCCAGCGCGGCGATGTCGCCGGGGCGCTCGCGCAGGGGCGGCAATGTGATGCGCGTGGCCGAAATCGCGGCGAGCAGGTCCGGATCGAACTGGCCTTTCGCGGCAAGCTCGGTCAGCGGCCGGTTGCTGGCGGAAAGCAGGCGCGTGTCGATGCGGAAGCCGTGCTGCGCGCCGATCGGGCGAACGATGCCGTCGTTCAGCGTGGCGGCGAGCCGCTGCTGCTGGTCGGCGGAAAGCCGGTCGATCTCGTCGAGCACCAGCGTGCCCGTGTCGCAATGCTGGAGCGCACCCATCTGACTCTCGAACGCGCCCGCAAAGGCGCCTTTTTCATGCCCGAACAGCGCGGACTCGATGGAGTTCACCGGAACGCCCGCCACATTGACGAGGCGGAAAGGCGCACGGCTGCGCGGACTGGTCGCGTGGATAGCGCGCAGCAGCATTTCCTTGCCGGTGCCGCTTTCGCCTTCGATCAGCACATGGGTGTGCGCACGCGCAGCCTTGGCGGCGCGCGCCAGGGCGATGCGGAACGCGGGATCGGTCCCGATCATCGCGTCGAAATCGAGGACGGCGGGCATTTTCTCGGTGAGCGGGAGCAGCTCGTTCCGGCTGGTCTCTACGCGGGTCGCGCTGCGCAGCGCGCGCATCAGCCGCTCTGGCGCGACGGGCTTGATAAGATAGTCTGTGGCACCTGCGCGCATGGCCTCCACCGCCAGCAGCGGGCTGGCGCTGGTGGTCAGCATCAGGATCGGCAGGGCCGGGCGGCGCTTCTTCAGTTCCGCGATCAGATCGCACGCGGCATCGCCGGGCACCCATTGATCGAGCACGATTGCCGACAGCTGCATCCCCTGCCGCGTGCCGAGCGTGGCGATCGCCGTCTCGGCATCGTTCACGACGACGGTGCGCCATCCCTCACGCGCGGCGAGCGCGGTCACGAGCCGGCTCTGCGCGGGCTCGTCGTCGATCAGCATCAGCAAGCGTTCGTCTTGGTCGGCCATGTTCCCCCGCCACCATCTTGCAAGGGAAGCGTCCCATTGCGGTGCAGGGGGGTGATGTAGCCCAAGCCGGTAAAGACCAGATTAAGGCTACTGAGGCGCCGGTCCTGCGGTCAGGTTGCACGCCCTGCCCGGCGCAGCGATGGGGGAGGGGCACCAGCAATGGCTTGAGAATGGCGCAACGCCGCGATAGACCGCTTGCCAACTCGACTTTCAACCGGAGAATCTATTCGTCATGGCCGCACCCGATGATGCCGTAACCAAGGACTATGAAAAGGCGCACAACACCTATGAACGTTTCATGGGGAGCCTGAAATGGGCAATTCCGGTCATTTGCGTGATCGTGTTCATCGTCGTTCTGCTGATCGCGCCCTGACGCGATGAAGATCGCGGTCCTCAAAGAGCGCGCGACGGGCGAAAGCCGGGTCGCGCTGACACCCGAAACCGCGAAGAAATTCATCGCGCTCGGCGCGGATGTATCGGTCGAGGCGGGGGCTGGCGAACACGCCTCCATCTCGGACGCGGCCTATACCGACGCCGGAGCCACCGTCGGCACTGCGGATCAGGTGGTGCGCGATGCGGGTATCGTGCTGGGCGTCCAGGCGCCAGATCCTGCGCTTCTGGCCAATGCAAAGCCGGGTGCGAAAGTGGCCGCGCTGTTCGATCCGTTCAAGCATGCCGACCGGGTGCAGGCCTATGCCAGCGCCGGTTTCGAAGCCCTGAGCATGGAGTTCATGCCGCGCATTACGCGCGCGCAGAGCATGGATGTGCTTTCCAGCCAGTCCAACCTTTCGGGCTACAAGGCGGTGATCGCCGCGGCGGACCAGTATGGCCGCGCTTTCCCGATGATGATGACGGCTGCGGGCACCGTGCAGGCCGCGCGCGTTTTCGTGATGGGCGTGGGTGTTGCAGGCCTTCAGGCGATCGCCACGGCCAAGCGGCTGGGCGCACAGGTTTCCGCCACCGATGTCCGCTCCGCCACGCGTGAACAGATCGAATCGCTGGGCGCCAAGGCGATCTTCGTCGAGGAAGGCGGGATCGAGGGCGAGGGCACCGGCGGCTATGCCAGCGAGATGAGCGACGAGTACAAGGCCGCACAGGCCAAGCTCGTCTCCGAACATATCGCCAAGCAGGATATCGTGATCACCACCGCGCTGATTCCGGGCCGACCGGCACCGCGCCTGATCACCGACGAACAGATCGCCAGCATGAAACCGGGCAGCGTCATTTTCGACATTGCTGTGCCGCAGGGGGGCAATGTCGAAGGCGCAGTGGCGGACCAGCTGGTTAACCGGCATGGGGTGACCATCATGGGTTACGCCAACACGCCCGCGCATCTGGCGCCGGATGCGAGTGCGCTGTTCGCGCGCAACCTCTACAATTTCCTCTCCGCCTTCTGGGATGGGGAGGCAGGCGAGCCGGTTCTTGACGAAGAGATCGGCGATGCGGTGCGGCTGACCAAGGCAGGCCAGGTGGTCAACGCGCGGCTGAACGAGGGGTAAGCGGATGGGGATTCTCAATCAGACGCAGACCACGCCGCAAGGCTTCGTGGACAATCACGGCCACGCGCTGGTCGAAGGCGAGGAAGTCTACTTCGCCTTCCGCACGATCCGCGACTGGATCGCGTTCACCGACTGGCGGCTGATTTATGTCGATGTGCAGGGCATTCTTGGCAACAAGAAGGAATACCTGACCGTCCCCTATCGCTCGATCACCGCGTTCTCCATCACCAGCGCGGGCACGATCGATATTGATGCGGAGATCGCGGTGTTCCTTTCGGGCCACCCGCCGATCGAATTCAAGGTCGGCAAGTTCACCAATACCGAGGCATTGCAGAAGCTGCTCGCCTCGCGCATGAACGTCGTCTAGATTTCTTTTGCGTGAAAGCCGGGCGTTCGCGCGCCTAACCCATCGACAGCAACGATTCGCCTTGCAATAAGCTTGCGCGATGGTTTTCGGTCTCTTGGGGGAGGCACATGCGACGCAATATTGCCTGCCCGGCACTGATGCTTGCGATGCTGCTTGGCTCGCAGTCCGCCACCGCGCACGACGCGGGCGCGCCTGAGCCGGGCACGGAGCAGGCATCACGCGTCGAAGACCTTCTCGACATGATGAGGGGCCTGCCCGACCTGCGGCCCGAATTCGATACCAGCCAGCCGGTGGTCGGCTTCGGATACCAGATCGCGGATGGCGAGGTCGTGATCGCGAGAGTGCTGGATGGATCGGCTGCCGAAGCCGCCGGCCTTCGGGTGGGCATGATTATCGAGAAGATCAACGGCGCGCGCCTTGGCACGTTCACGCTGGAAGAGATCGCCAAGCTGATCGCCGCGATCGACGGCGTGATCACTTTCACCGTGCGCGACACGGGCGATGTAACATTGCGCAAGGCGCCAATCGAACAACAAGGGAGCTGAGAACAGCCGCCATGGACTTCATTTCCATCCTGTCGATTTTCGTGCTGGCGTGTTTCGTCGGCTATTATGTGGTGTGGTCGGTCACGCCCGCGCTGCACACGCCGCTGATGGCGGTGACCAATGCGATTTCCTCGGTCATCATCGTCGGTGCGCTGATCGCCAGCGCCGAAGCGGGCAGCGATGTCGCCAAGTGGCTCGGACTCGCCGCCGTGGTGCTGGCCAGCATCAACATCTTCGGTGGCTTCGCCGTAACCGAGCGGATGCTCGCCATGTACAAGAAGAAGGACGGGAAATGAGCGGGGCGGGAAGCAAGGCGACCGGTCGCCACAAGAAGGCGGTTGGGGCACTCGGGCTGTTCTTTGCGGTGATCGCTGTCGCATGCATCTTCGGTTATTCCATCGGCAAGGACATGGCATTGCGCGACAACGCACGTGACGCTGCTGTGATCGCGGGAGAAAACGCATGAGCCTGCCGCGCGACATAGAGCCGCTCGCCGTGCCGCCGGGCACCGATTATGCGATGAACCACGCGGTCGAGACCGCTGCCGCCCACGGACCGACCAACCCCTGGGTTGCGCTCGCCTATCTGGTGGCGGGGGTGTTCTTCATTCTTGCGCTGCGCGGCCTCTCCAGCCCGGCGACCAGCCGTGCGGGCAACCGCAACGGGATGATCGGGATGCTGATCGCGGTGGTGACCGTGCTCGTCACCCACAGCGTGGCGAATATCGTCGAAATCCTGATTGCCATCGCCATCGGCGGGCTGATCGGCTTCACCATCGCGCGCAAGATCGCGATGACGCAGATGCCGGAACTGGTCGCGGGCTTTCACAGCCTCGTCGGCATGGCCGCCGTGCTGGTGGGCCTTGCCGCGTGGATGAACCCCGGCGCTTTCGGCATTCTGGACCTCGATGGACAGATCCTGACCGTCAGCCGCGTCGAGCTGGGGCTGGGCATTGCCATCGGTGCGATCACGTTCTCCGGATCGGTGATCGCGTTCCTCAAGCTGTCGGGCCGGATGGGCGGATCGCCGATCATGCTGCCCGCGCGCCATGTCATCAACCTCGGCACGCTCGCGGGGATCATCGCGTTGATCGCCGCCTATGCGATGGCCGATGTGGCGGGGCCGGGCGAAGGCTGGATGATTATCGCCATCGCGGTGCTCGCCTTTATCATCGGCTTCCTGCTGATCATCCCCATCGGTGGGGCGGACATGCCGGTCGTGGTGTCGATGCTGAACTCCTATTCGGGCTGGGCTGCCGCCGCGATGGGCTTCACGCTGGGCAATACGGCGATGATCATCACCGGCGCACTGGTGGGTTCGTCCGGCGCGATCCTCAGCTACATCATGTGCCGCGCAATGAATCGCAGCTTCGTCAGCGTGATCGCGGGCGGCTTCGGTGCGGACAGCAGCGCCGGCGGCGGCGAGGCGCGCGAACAGCGCCCCTACAAGCAGGGCAGCGCCGATGACGCCGCCTTCATGCTCGAACAGGCGGAGAAGGTCATCATCATCCCCGGCTACGGCATGGCGGTCGCGCAGGCGCAGCATGCGCTGCGTGAGATGGGCGATGTGCTGAAGGCCAAGGGCGTCGATGTGAAATACGCGATCCACCCCGTTGCGGGCCGTATGCCGGGGCACATGAACGTGCTGCTGGCTGAAGCCAACGTGCCCTATGACGAAGTGTTCGAGCTGGAGGATATCAATTCCGAGTTCGCGCAGGCCGACATCGCCTTCATCATCGGCGCGAACGACGTCGTGAACCCGGCGGCGAAGACCGACAAGTCTTCGCCCATTTACGGGATGCCGGTGTTCGACGTGGACAAGGCCAAGCAGGTCTTCTTCATCAAGCGCAGCATGGGCGGCGTGGGCTATGCCGGCGTCGACAACGACGTATTCTACATGAACCAGACGACCATGCTGCTCTCCGACGCGAAGAAGATGGTCGAGGAAATCGTGAAGGCGCTGGACTAGGATGGGCCGTTTCCTCCTACTATTGGTCCTCCTCGCCGCGCTGGGCGTGGGCGCGTGGCTCTATTTCGGCGATGGCATGCGGATCGTCACCGAACGCAGTGTAGAGATCGCGCTGGTCGAGGCGGGCGTGCCCGAAGATCAGGCCGCCTGCATGGCGCCGCGCATGACCGAGCGGCTGACGCCCGAACAGCTGCGCAAGCTGGAGAATGTCGCGCCGCAAGACGGCGAGGCCGCGATGCCGCGCGATGCGGGCGAGGCGCTGGCGCGCATTCGCCGGGTGAATGACCCCGAAGTGGTCGAAGTCACCGTGCGCGCAGCCGCCGCCTGCGCCTTTGGCGGGATTTTCGAGAAGCTTTGAGGCTCGTCATTGCGAGGGGCGGAGCCCCGCGGCAATCCAGAGCGACGGAGCGCAACGCTCTGGATTGGTTGGCCTGTGGCCGCCTTCGGTCCCGCTATGCTCGCAATGACGAGCCTTAGGCGTGCGCAAGCATCCCGCTAACCCCTTGTCTTCCCTCACACGCGTGGCACTATGCAACGCAATAGGGAGAGAGACATGATCCGCACGCTTTTGGTCGCCACCGCGCTGGCAACTTTTGCCTCGCCTGCGCTCGCCGAAACCATAACCATCGCGCCGGGCGAGGATGCGCAGGAACGGTTGCAGGAGGCGCTGATCCTGGCCGAGGCTGGCGACGAGATCGTGCTCGAAGCCGGACGCTTCACCCTGACCGACGGGCTCAGCCTCGATGCCGATGGCGTGACCTTGCGCGGTGCCGGGATGCACGCCAGCGTGCTCGATTTCACGGGCCAGCAGGGCGCGGGCGAGGGGCTGCTCGTCACCAGCGACAGCGTGACCTTGCGCGATTTCGCGGTCGAGAACCCCAAGGGGGACGGCATCAAATCGAAGGGTGCGGACGACATCGTCTACCAGCGCGTGCGCGTGACCTGGACCAACGGCCCCGCGTCGACCAACGGCGCCTATGGCGTCTACCCGGTCGAGAGCACCGGCATACTTATCGATGGCGTCGAAGTTTCCGGCGCGTCGGATGCGGGCATCTATGTTGGCCAGTCGAACCGGATCACGGTGCGCAATTCCATCGCCAGCTACAACGTCGCCGGGATCGAGATCGAGAACAGCCGCAAGGCGATCGTCGAGCGCAATTACGTCACCGGCAACACCGGTGGCATCCTGGTGTTCGACCTGCCCGGCCTGCCGGTGAAAAACGGCGGCGAAGTGCTGGTGCGCAACAATCTGGTCGCCAACAACACCACCGCCAACTTCGCGCCCGAAGGCAATATCGTTGCCAGCGTACGGCGCGGAACGGGCATCATGGTGATGGCCAACGACACGGTGTGGGTCGGGCAGAACATGCTGTACGACAACCCGACCGCGCCGATTATGGTCATCGCCTATCCGATGCCGTTCGACGATCCCGAATATAATCCATACCCGCGCGACATCAGTATCGGTTTCAATTCCGTGGATGAAGGCGGTACCGATCCTCGGTTCGAAGGCGCGGAAATGCTGCTCGCCGCTTTCGGTGGCGCATTGCCGCCGGTCATGTGGGACGGTCTGGAAGAAACGCCCGACAGCGGAACCCTGATGGTCCACCCGGAGATGAAGGGTTGGTCCCTCAACCTCACCGAGCAGGGCAAGGGCCTTGATGCTGCCAATCCGGGGCCGCTCGATGTGGGCGCTATCGGCGGGCCGATCGACATTTCCGATTGGGGCGCACCGCAGGCGCTGGAGGCGCGGCTCCAGTGATCCGGCATTTCGGCATTCTTGCCGCGGCAGCTGCGACGCTCGCGATTACGGCAGGCGTGCAGGCGCTGCCGCCGCCCAAGGTCAACGATGCGCTCATCGCGGGCGACACGCTGCCCAAGACGCTCGGCGACTACGGGTTCTTCCTCGACACCGCAGCAAACGACCCGACCCCCGGCGTCGTGCCCTACCGCCTCAACATGCCGCTGTTTTCCGACGGCGCGGAGAAGTACCGCTTCGTCTATGTGCCCGAAGGCGAGGATGTCCGTCTGGGCGAACAGAGCCTGCTGCAATTCCCCGTCGGCTCCGCGCTGATCAAGACCTTCGCGTTCGGCGAGGGGGAGAACCAGCGCAAGATCGAAACCCGCGTGCTGCTGCACCGCGCCGATGGCTGGGTCGCGTTGCCCTACGTGTGGAATGACGACCAGAACGAGGCCACGCTGGCGCTCGCAGGCGCACGGCGCGAGGTGACGACGCCGCAGGGCCAGCAGATCAGCTACCGTGTGCCGAACAAGAACCAGTGCAAGGAATGCCACGGCCTGCAGGGCGCGGTAACGCCCATCGGGCCGAAGGCGCGCAACCTGTCTGCCGCATGGTTGCAGAGCTTTCTGGGCGACGTGCCCGAAGGGGCGGAGACGCTGCCGCTGTGGGAGCATCGCGATACCGCGGATGTGGCTGCGACCGCGCGCGCCTATCTCGACGTCAATTGCGCACATTGTCACCGGCCGGGGGCGACCGCATCCAATTCCGGGCTCGACCTAAGGTGGGAAACCGAGGCTCCGCAGGCCTTTGGCGTGAACAAGCGCCCGGTGGCCGCCGGGCGCGGTTCGGGCGGGCTGATGTTCGACATCGTGCCGGGCGATCCCGAGGCCTCGATCCTCGTCTATCGCATGGCGAGCGATGAGCCGGGCGTAGCCATGCCCGAACTGGGCAAGTCTATCGTGCACGAAGACGGCGTCGAAGTGGTCGAACGCTGGATTGGCGGAATGGCTGCCCAATGAAGTGGCTCCTGCGCATCGTCCTGCTGCTGATCGCGCTGCTGGTCATCGCTTTTCTGATCCTGCGCGTGCCCGATACCGACCCGGCGGAAATGCGCGCCAAATATGGCGGCGAGCCGTCGCAGTTCGTGCAGATCGGCGATGGCGTCACCGTCCACCTGCGTGACGAGGGGCCGAGGGATGCGCCCGCCATCATGCTGCTGCACGGCAGCAATGCGGACCTGCACACCTGGCAGCCGTGGGTCGACGCGCTGAAGGATCGTTACCGCGTGATCCGCTTCGATCAGATCGGCCACGGCCTCACCGGGGCCGATCCGGCGGGCGACTATTCGATCGAGAACTTCGTCGCCGATATCGACGAGGTGGCAGACGCGCTGGGGCTGCAACGCTTCGTGATCGGCGGCAATTCTATGGGTGGTGGCCATGCGGTTGCCTACGCGCTCGCCCATCCGGACAGGGTGGATGCGCTGGTGCTGGTCGATGCGGGCGGGGCGTCGATCGAACCGGAGGAGGATGAGGACGGCGGCAATATCGGCTTTACCATCGCGCGCACGCCGGTGCTGAACCAGCTGATGAAATACATCACCCCGCGATCCATGATCGAACGCAGCCTGCGGGAAACGGTGAGCAATCAGGCCGTCGTTACCGACGCGGCGGTAGACCGCTACTGGGAGATGTTGCGCTATCCCGGCAATCGCGAGGCGACCATCGCGCGCTTTTCAGGCGGCTGGAACAGTTTCGATGCAGCCGAGGTCGCCTCCATCAAGGTGCCCGCGCTGGTGATCTGGGGCGAAGAGGACGGGCTGATCCCGGTAGAAGCCGGGCTGTGGTACGACAGGCAGCTGCCGAACAGCCGGCTGGTGGTCTATGACGGCATCGGCCACCTGCCGCAGGAAGAAGCGGCGGAGCGATCGGCCGCCTACCTTGCACAATGGCTGGACGAGCAGGATCTGACTTCAGCCGATAAATGATCGGCATAGGCGCGGCGGCGCTCTGGACGGCGCGCACGCTTCCTCGGTAGGGTTGCTGCTCTGCAGCATCTGGATTCGAGGAAGAGTTTCTTGCGCAAATTTGGCCTGATCGGTGGGATGAGCTGGGTTTCCACCGCCATGTATTACAAGTGGATCAACAAGGGCGTGGCCGCGCGCGCCGGATCGATGGTGTCCGCACCGCTGCTGATCGAAAGCCTCAATTTCGCGGAGCTTTCCGGCCTGACGCAGGAAGACGAATGGGATCGCGCGGCGGATATCCTCGCCCAGTCCGCCAAGCGGCTGGAAGCGGCCGGGGCGGAAGCAATGGCCATCGCCGCCAATTCGATGCACCGCGTCTATGATCAGGTCGCCGAGGCGGTCGATATTCCGGTGCTGCACATTGCCGATGCGGTGGGTGAGAAGATGAAGGCCGAGGGCGCGGTCAACGCGGCCCTGATCGGCACGCGCAACGTGATGACCGAAAGCTTCTATCGCAAGAAGCTGGTCAGCCACGGGATCGATCTGCTGCCGCCCGACATGACCCATGTCGATCGTACGAACGAAATCATCTACGACGAGCTGATGCACGGCAAGGCCAGCCGCAATGCGGAGCGGTTCTTCCGCACGATGATCACCAATCTGGAGCAGGGCGGGGCCGAGGCCATCGTGCTTGCCTGCACGGAGCTGGACATGGTGATCGACGTCGACGCGAACGTGCTGCCGATCTTCGATTCCGCGCGCATTCACAGCCAGGCGGTGGTCGACTGGATCCTGGGCGAATAGGGCAGGGCGGCACCAAGGTGCAGTCTGCGGGCGAATGGGGAGCGGTTGTCCGGTGGCGCGCGGCGGGATAGAGGCGTGCGCCATGGACCTCTCGCACCTTGCCGCCGACCCTGCACGTTCGCGCGGGCGCGAATTCACCGGAACCTCGGGCGAGGGTGCTGGGGGTGAAAATCGCGGTCCGCGCACCGCGTTCCAGCGCGACCGTGACCGGATCATCCACTCGATCGCCTTCCGCCGCCTGCGCAGCAAGACGCAGGTGTTCGTCGCGCCCGAGGGCGATCACTATCGCACCCGGCTGACCCACAGCCTTGAAGTCGCACAGATCGGGCGCGTGATCGCGCGCGCGCTGGGGCTGGACGAGGACCTGACCGAAGCCCTGTGCCTTGCGCACGATATCGGCCATCCGCCCTTCGGCCATGCCGGGGAAGAGGCGCTCGACAAGGCTTTGGCCGAGCATGGCGGGTTTGATCACAATGCGCAGACGCTGCGCACGCTGATGCGTCTGGAAAGCCCTTATTGCACGCACGAAGGCCTGAACCTGAGTTGGGAAGTGCTCGAAGGCCTCGCCAAGCATAATGGCCCGGTGCACGCCCCGCACTGGGCGCTGGCGGAGCTGGATGCGGATTTTCCGCTCGACCTGGAGCTCTGGCCCAGCCTCGAGGCGCAGGTCGCCGCCGTGGCGGACGACATAGCCTACGACAACCACGATATCGACGACGGACTGCGGGCGGGCTTCCTCGAGCTCGACGACCTGCTGACGCTCGATTTTATCGCCGATCAGTGGCGCGCGGTCGAACGGCGCTATCCGCACGCCCCGCGCGACCGGCAGCTGCGCGAACTGGTGCGCGGGCAGATCGGATGGATGGTGAATGACGTGCTCGCCCACACGCGCGAAGCGACGATGACCATCGCGGATCGCGCGGAAATCGGTGGGGCGCAGCATGCGCTGGCCGGGTTCAGCCCGCCGATGCAGGCTGCCGAGCGGCGCCTGAAGGCGTTCATGTACGCCAAGCTGTATTACCATCCCGAACAGACCGCGACCGCGCAGAAAGCCAATACCGTTATTGCACAGCTCTGGCAGAGCTATTGCGAAGATCCGGGAAGAATGGGATCGGGGTGGTATGACACCCTGCCGACTGCCGAGCCGTACCGCAGCCGCCACATCGCGGACTATATTGCGGGCATGTCCGATCGGTTCGCGCTGGAACGGGTGAGGGAGTTTTACGGAGATGCACCGGGCGATCTCAGCAACGTGTAAGTGGGGCCGATGAGCAGCGGATTCAGAGTTGCAATGGGGGGAGTGAGCGAGCCGATCGGCTATCGGCTGATCGATCTTGCGCTGCTGCAACCGCAGGTTCGGCTGGTCGCCCTGACCCTTGGCGAGATCGAGCTGCCGCGCGGCAGCCGGATGGAAGTGTTCATCGCCGATGCCGACCGGTGGTCGCGCGTGATGCGCGCCATGCAGCCAAAGGTGTTCATCGTCGGGCTCGGCCCCGCGCTCAACCTCGTGGGCAAGGACGACAGCGCGCTGCGGGCCATCGACGAGGAAGAGGCGGTGGTCGAAATCGCCAAGACCGCGCGCTTCGCCGGGGTCGAGCGGCTCATCGCGATCAGCTCTGTCGGCGCGGATCGCTGGTCGCGCGACCGGCATCTGAGCTCGAAGGGCAAGGCCGAGACCGAGCTTTCGCGGCTCGGCTTCAAGCGACTCGATATCGTGCGTGCCGGGCCATTGTCGCAACGCGGGCTACCAGACGACGCCAGGCGATCGCGGATTTCCGCTTTGCGCGGGCGCGGGACCGACGTCGATACCCTGTCGCGGGCGCTGATGACGCTCAGCCTGCGCCGCACACCGGGCAAGTTCACGCACGAAGAGGATGGCATAGAGCGCGCAGCGGCGATGCTGTCGCGTGCGCCCTCCGCCGGAGGCGACAGTCCGCCGCGCGAGGAAGAGCCGCAGGATCAGGAAATGCGCCAGGCGCAGCGGGGCTGAAACGATGTGGCAGCTGCTGTTCGACGTGACCAACATCCTCGCGCTGATCGGCTGGGGGATGCTGATCCTGCTGCCGCGCCGCGAGGGGGTGCTCCATGTCGTATTGTATGGTGCCATCGGCCTGCTTTGCGCCTGCTATGTGGTGATGCTGGTCTCGCTCACGGGCAATCTGGTGGACCCGGTGGCCGCGCCGGGTACCCCGCCGCAGCCCGACTTCGAATATTCGGTGCAGGGGCTGATGGCGATGTTCCGTTCCGAAGGGGCCATCGTGGTCGGCTGGACGCATTATCTCGCCTTCGATCTGTTCGCCGGGCTGTGGATCGCCCGCGATGCGGACAAGCGCGGCGCGGGCCGCCTGATCCAGGTGCCGTTCCTGCTCGCCACTTTCATGGCCGGGCCGGCGGGGTTGCTGGCATGGCTGATCGCGCGGACCTTTGTAGGGAAAGCGGATGCCGCTGATTGACGAAGACAGCGCGAAGGTCCGCTTTCCGCCCCCGCTGATCGTGCTGGGCGCCCTGCTGCTGGGCCTGTTGGTGGACGATCTGTTCGGCCTGCCGCGGATCGAATTCGATGCGTTGCACCTCATCGGCGGTGTCATCAGTGTGCTGGGTGCCGGGCTCGTTGCATCGGGCATCCTCGGCTTCCTGCGCGCGGGCAATGACCCCGAACCGTGGAAGAGGGATGCCGTCTTCGTCAGCTCCGGGCTGTACCGCTTTACCCGCAACCCGATGTATCTGGGTATGGTGCTGGTGCAGCTGGGGGTGGCTTGCTTCGCGCAGAGCATTGGCGGCCTCCTCTCCGTCCCGCTGGCGATCCTGCTGATCGACAGGTTCGTGATCGCGCGCGAGGAACGGCACCTGCGCGCGACCTTTGGCGAACAGTACAGCCAATATTGCCAGCGCGTCAGGCGTTGGATCTAGCTATGGCGATGCGCGAAAGCCCCGCTGCGCAGCGCAACCGTGCGCCAATTGCCGATGTGCTGGCGCGCGTGTTGCCCGGCAGCGGGCAAGTGCTGGAGATCGCCAGCGGTACCGGGGAGCATGTCGTGCATTTCGCCTCGCGTTTCCCGCAGCTGGAATGGCAGCCGAGCGATCCCGACGCCGCCGCGCGAGCCTCCATTGCAGCGCACTGCACCGTCGCCGGGCTGGCGAATATCGCGCCGCCGATCGCGCTCGATGCGAGTGCGCCGGACTGGCTGATCGATGCTGCGGACGCGATTGTGTGCGTGAACATGATTCACATCAGCCCGTGGGAAGCGACCCTGGGGCTGTTCGCGGGCGCCGCACGCCTGTTGCCGGGCGGGGCCCCACTGGTGCTCTACGGCCCGTATTTCGAGGAGGGGGTGGAAACCGCGCAGTCGAACCTAGCATTCGACGAGAGCCTGAAGGCGCGCGATCCGCGCTGGGGGCTTCGGCACATCGCGGATGTAGATATGGTCGCGGCGGACACCGGCTTTGCGCGAAGGGAGCGCGTTGCGATGCCCGCCAACAACCTTGTGCTGGTCTATCGACGCAGCTGAGCCACCGGGCGGTTGGGTGCCCGCCCGGAGGTAATCAATCAATCGATGGCGTCTTCACCGGCCCGACCGACCGATTCAATATCTTCGCCAACGCCCTTCACGGTGTTGCACGCGGTGGCGGTGAGGCCGAGTGCGGCGACGCTGACGGCGAGTGCAATCTTACGGATCATGGCGGTGTCCTCGTTTCTGGCGGGCGCCGCACCCGATGTGCGGCGATCCCGATCGAGCTACAAACGTGCCTAAGGCGTCAGCGGTTCCTCGGGTGTCGGCAAGGGCCGGTTTTCCTTGCGTTTCCGGCGTGCGAGATGCCCTTCGCGCAGCACGATGATCGACCCGGCGAGGATAATGATCGGTGCCCCGATCCAGGTGGTCGGCGCAGGCAGTTCGTCGAACACCTGCCAGCCATAGAGCGTCGCCCATAGCAGCGCGGTATAATCCATCACGATCACCGTCGCCGCCGATCCGTAGCGCAGCGAATTGGTCAGCAGCAATTGCGCCGCGGCACCGCTCAACCCGATGCCGCCCAGCAACAGCCACGTATCGGGCGAATGCGCCTTGCCCACGAAGGGGAGGGACAATGCTGCCACCGGCGCGGTCAGCAGGCAGAACCAGAACACGATGCTGGTCGATCCTTCGGTCTTGTTCAGATCTTGGATCTGGATCGAAATCAGCGCGACCATGAAGGCTGCGGCCAGACCCACTGCGATGCCCGTGGGGTCTACCGGCGCGCCGCCGGGGCGGGTCACGATCAGGATGCCGACGAAGCCGATGGCCACCGCGCTCCAGCGATAGCGGCCGATCTTCTCCTTCAACAGCAGCATCGAAAGCAGCACCGCCCAGATCGGCGCGGTGAAGTTCAGCGTGGTCGCCTCTGCCAGCGGCAGCAGGATCACCGCGCCATAAACCAGCGCCATGCCGATAATGCCAAAAATGCTGCGCACCACATGCGCGCCGAACCGCACGGGTTTGAGCGCCGCGAGGCCGACCGTGGCCGAGGCGAAGAAGATCATCACGATCAGCGTGAACGCCTGCCGCCAGAAGATCATCTCGAACAGGTGCACGCCCTGTTCGCCCGCCAGCTTGACCAGCATCGAAAGCGTGGTGAGCGCCAGCGCGGCGAGCAGGCGCAGGCCGATGGCCGTCAACGGGCGGGATTGGGCGACACCGGCTTCCATCGTGACGCTGGTAGAGGCTGCCCGCCGTGGTGCAAGCGAACTTGGCACATTGCCTTATGCGCGATGCGTCGCCACCTGCGTGCCGATGAACTGGTTACACGAACTGATTTTCCTGAGCGATGCGGGCCGGGTGGCGTTGCTCGGCGTGGCGTTCGTCGTCTTGGCGCTGATCGCCATGATCGCCGAGCGCAGGCGCGGCAAACGCGCGCGGATCGACCGGGTCGGCCTGATGCCGTGGATAACGATCTTCGTCTTTTCCGCGGTGATCGGCGGCGGCCTGATCGCGACCGCTTTGCCGGCATTGATCAGAGGCTAGCGCGCGGCGCGGACCGCCTAGAGGCAGGCTTCCAGGTACGCCTGGTCGAACCCGAACTGGCGGGCTTTCTCCAGCGTGTAGGGGCGCAGGCCCTGGCTGCGGAACTCGCCGAGGATTTTGCCGTCCTCGGCTTCGTCCATATATTCGAACTTGAACAGTTCCTGCGTCACGATGACGTCGCCTTCCATCCCGATCACCTCGGTGATGTTGGTGGTGCGACGGCTGCCGTCGCGCAGGCGTTTCACCTGCACGATCAGATCGACCGACTCCGCGATCTGGCGGCTGATGGCTTCCTTGGGGATCTTGATGTCGCCCATCAGGATCATGTTTTCCATACGCCCCAGCGCCTCGCGCGGAGAGTTGGCGTGCAGCGTGCACATGGAACCGTCGTGGCCGGTATTCATTGCGGCGAGCAGATCGAACGCCTCCGCGCCGCGAATTTCGCCCAGGATGATCCGGTCGGGCCGCATACGCAGGGCGTTCTTCACCAGATCGCCAATCGTGATCGCGCCCTGGCCTTCAAGGTTGGGCGGGCGCGTTTCCAGCGGCAGCCAGTGGGGCTGCTGAAGGCGCAATTCGGCGGCGTCTTCGATGGTCAGCACACGCTCGCCCGGGTCGATCATTTTCGACAGGGCGTTGAGCATGGTGGTCTTGCCCGAGCCCGTACCGCCCGAGATGACCACGTTCATCCTGCAGGCGCCCGCAATCTTCAGCGCGGTCGCCATCTTGCTGTCCATCGAGCCCCATCCCGCCAGCATATCCAGCGTGATCGGCTTTTCGGAGAACTTACGGATAGAGATCGCCGTGCCGCGCAGCGACAGCGGCGGCACGATCACGTTCACACGGCTGCCGTCTTTAAGGCGGGCGTCGGCCAGCGGCGTGGTCTGGTCGACACGGCGGCCGACCTGGTTCACGATCCGCTGGGCGATCTGGAACAGGTGCTGTTCGTCGCGGAACTGGATCGGGGCCAGCGTCAGCTTGCCCTTCTTTTCGATGTAGGTCTGGTCCGGCCCGTTGACCATGATATCGCTGACGTCCGGATCCTGCAGCAGCTCTTCCAGCGGCCCGAAGCCCAGCAATTCGTCGATCAGCACCTTTTCCAGCGCGAACTGTTCGCGCCGGTTCAGGGTGATCTTCAGCTCCGCCAGCACTTCCATGATGATCGGGCGGAATTCCTCCGCCAACTCATCCTTGCTCAGCGTGGAGGCGGCTTCCGGGTCGATCCGTTCGAGCAGGCGCGGCAGCACCTGTTCCTTGATCTTGTGGACGCTGGCTTCGAAGCCGGTGACTTCTTCCTTTACGTGCACCGCGTTCGACCGCTCGTCGAGCCGGCTCATGGCCTCGGCGTGGCGGTTCCTGCCGGGGGCTGCGGGCTCGGCGGGGCTCGGCGCGGGGCTGGCCGTCGTCGCTTCTTCGTCGGAAATCGGCGGGAACTGCTCGCCACCATCGGGCGATGTCCGTGCCTGCGGAGTGCCCTTCATCGGTTTGGCGTTACCGAAGGCGGGACGGCTGCCGGAGGCCATGCCCCCAGGTCCGTTCCTCCGTCCGAAAGCGCTCATTACCGTATCCCCCAAAAATTCGTTTCCGAGTGCGGGCAACAAGCCCAACAGCACCTTTTCGAAATTGGTGAATATGATCGAAAGCTTAGCATTTTCCTAAACGATGACCTGCACTAACGGGGCCTGGCCTTCTTCCATCCAGCGTACGTGGCGGGGCAAAAGCTGTCGTGGCCATACGATGGGCGATTGACATGATATCGTGCTATGATATCGGACGCCCCCGATGACCCGCATCCTCGCCGATCTTCCCGATGACGACATCAAGTGGCTCGACCGGCTGGCCGAAGAGCAGGGCAAGTCGCGCGCGGCGCTGCTGCGCGAAGCGGTCAGTGCCTTTCGCGCGGGTGATAAGGACTGGCTGGAACAGGGCTTCGGCCTGTGGGCGCGGCATGGCTTCACCGAAGACGGTATCGCTTTTCAGGATCGGATGCGCGGCGAATGGGATCGCCCGCCGCCCGATCCGGCCAATGCTGATGACGCACCATGAGCGATATCTTCTTCGACACCAACATTGTCGTCGATGCGCTGGCCGACCGGCGCGAGGCATTTGCCGAACTGCGCCGGGCATCGCGCCCGTGGATCAGCCGGATCAGCTGGATCGAACTGCTCGCCGGAGTTCCGCCCGTGGTGCGCGAGCAGACCGAACAGTTCCTTGCCAATTTCGCGATCAGCGAGGTGTCGGCGGAGATCGCGCGGCGCACCGCCGAATTGCGCTTTCACCGCAAGAGTCTACGGATACCCGACGCAATCGTCTTCGCCTCTGCGCAGCAGCATGGCGCAATCCTGGTCACAAGAAATACCCGCGATTTTCCGGCGGCGATGCCGGGCAT